>Ga0190274_10000002_pt1 | contig 753413 bp, 525 predicted proteins | sample Popmic531T_FD_133002 | JGI IMG/M metagenome (GOLD analysis project Ga0190274, IMG submission 133002) | Populus adjacent soil microbial communities from riparian zone of Yellowstone River, Montana, USA - 531 T | ecosystem: Environmental > Terrestrial > Soil > Riparian zone | place: USA...
GCAATCGGTCGCCCCGCCAACCGGCGAATCCCGCAAGTACGGCTACGACGCCGCGGGGAACAACACGTTCATCTACGACCGGGACAACCGGCTCGACCTGATCTACGACAGCGCCAGCCGGCTGTCCGTCCTGAGATCGGTTGCGGAAGACGCGCGGACGCGCCTGCTCTACGACGGCCGAGGCTTCCTGCGCCAGGCCTCGGCGGGAGTGGACGAATGCCGGCCCGGAGTGACCGTACCGATCTACGACTCGCAGGGTCTTCTGCACCGGCGTTCCCACCTCTCGCCATGATTACTGTAGATCCACGCTCACTCACCTACGGCACGCTACGGTCACGACACGGCGGGGCCGCCGCCCTCGTCGACATCGACGAGAAGACCGGCAAAGCGCGCGGCATCGAGCGGATGCTGATCCCGGGCGCGCAGGGGTAGCCTCTCCGTACACTCTCCAGGGACACCTCCCTGGGACCGCCGTTGTCCCACCGGCCTTTTCAGCGATTTTGTCATACGACCCCGCCCGCGGGCGAAGCCGGTCCGCCCAAGGGCGAGGCAGAGCCGCTTAGGGTCGGGACAGATCCGCCCACGGGCAAAATCAATCCGCCCAAAGGCGGCAGAAATCCGCCCAGGGCCGGGCACTGTCCTAGTCTGAAATCCCCCCTCCGGCCGGCCCAAAACCGACCAAAACTCCCGTAATCTCCCCTCTATGAGGGGGGATCGTTCCCCCCGTTCATCCCAACAGCGGCCCGACGGAGCGTGCGACCGCCCCGCCGGACCTACCACCGCACAGGAGACCAGCTCCCATGCAGCAGCACCCGCAGTTTACCGCCTTCCAGTTGACCCACTACACCGAGAGTTTGCGGCGTGAGTTGTTCGACGCTGTTGTAGCTCTCATCTGGACACCGACCGATCCCGGGGAGCACATCCCGAGCTTCACCGCTGCCGAAGCGGATCTCACCGTCGCCTATGCCTTCGGCCGTTGGTTCGCGTTCTGGGATGACAGGGAAGCCGAGCACGACGCGCCAGCTGACCGTCAGACCGAAGTCGTCCGCATCCTTGCCGACCCTGAATCCCGGTTCGGCATCGTGCTCCAGGAGGTCTGAGCGATGCGACTCACGCTCACCGACTGGCACCGTGAGACGTTCGCCGTCCACCTCCAGGCCGATCCCGTCCTCTCCCTGCCGGAGCGCGCCGAGCTGGTGCGTGGCGCGCTTTCCGGCCCCTTCGGGGTCTACGCTGGTACACCGTCCACAGCCGGTCACCAGTCGAACGGACGCAAGGCGTACACCCTCGTGCACATGCCCTCACAGATGGCGCACCTCACCCTTCCCCGGGAGGGACTGTGCAGGCAGGCGGCGGCGGAGCTGGCGGGCTGTGACCTGGCCTGGGAATCCGCCTGGGTGCTTGGCGTCGTCGGTCCGGGCATGGAGGATGCCCGGGAGGTCTACAACCGTTGGAAGTCATGGGGGCACCGGCGGTCGTGGGGAGAGCGGCGGTGAAGGTTGCCACGTTCACCGTCCGCGCCACAGAGGCGCAGTCGATCCGCTGGAAGCGGGCGGCAGACGCCGAAGGGTTCCCCTCCGCTGGAGCGTGGCTCTCAGAGGCGGCAGACGCCTATCTGCGGGTGCGCGCCCGGGCGGGGCGTCCTCTGCCCTTGGCCTGGCGTCTAGGCCGCTTCCGAGTCGTGCTGATGGACGGGAGCGAGATCGAGGTACGGGGCAAGGTCTCTCCCCCCTTCGGCGTCTTCCAAGGTTCCAGCCATGGACCGGACGGGAACAAGCTCCGGACCCTGGTACATCTCCCCGGCCGGAAGGTCGTCGCGACTCTCCGGAGCGCCCGCCAGTGCCGCGCGCTGGCGTCAGAGTTGGCGCCCGTCCTCTTGCGCGGTGATCCCGCCCCCATTGTTGAGCGGCACGTCGCCGAGTCCGTCTAACCCCCCCCACGGGCGGCGCCTCCCGGCCCGCCCGTGTTACCCTGGAGGACGTCATGCCGAACCGCCCCAAGAGATCCCGCGATCCCGTCCAGGCCGCGCATCAGGTATACCTGGAGATCATCGGGGAGGCACCCCGGCAACCCCTGCCGGAGAACGATCCCGCCACCGTCGCCAAGCGCAAAGGCGCCGCCGAAGGTGGGGAGAAGCGGGCGAGCACGCTCACCCCGGAGCGGCGCCGCGAGATCGCCCAGAAGGCCGCCGCGAAGCGCTGGAAGAAGACGCCCCCCGCTTCCTGACTCCCCTCCTGTAGAATTCACGCTGTAAGGCGCGGCTAGGAAGTCATGAGCCGAAAGCCGGTTGCCCCGTAGACCGGCCCGCCGCGCCACCTTTCCCTTTTACGGGTTGCACCTGATGGGGGGTGCGGTGCCAGTCCTTCCGATCTCTGATGGCGCGGGAGAGCTAAAGTCCTCAGCACCGAGAAGCGCGCCGCGATCGTCTCTGCCCTGATCGAGGGCATGAGTGTCCGGGCAACCTCCCGCATGATGGACGTCTCCAAGGACACCGTCGCGAAGCTGTCGCTTGAACTCGGCGAAGCGTGCATCAAGCACATGGACGAGAATCTCAGAGGTTTAACGTGCAAGCGTTTACAGACTGACGAAATATGGGCGTTTTGTTTCGCAAAAGCGAAGAATGTTCCCGTTGAAAAGAAGGGAGTCTTCGGTTTTGGAGATTTGTGGGCATTTACGGCGATCGACGCCGACACGAAGCTCATTCCGGCATTTCTGGTGGGGTCCCGGGACGCAGGATGCGCCACGGAGTTCATGCAGGACGTGGCCAGCCGCCTCGTGAACCGGGTCCAGCTTACGACCGACGGACACAAGATGTACATCAGTGCCGTAGAGGATGCTTTCGCGGGCTCGATCGACTACGCCATGCTCGTCAAGGTGTATGGCGCCTCTCCGGAAGGCCCTGAGGTGCGCTACAGCCCGGCGCAGTGCCTGGGAACGCAGAAGCAGGCACTCACGGGATGCCCCGATCCGGCGCACGTGAGCACGTCCTATATTGAGAGGCACAATCTCACGCTCAGAATGAGTATGCGTAGGTATACCAGACTGACGAACGCGCACAGCAAGAAGCTCCGGAACCACACGGCCGCGCTCGGTCTCTTCCTGTGCTTTTACAACTACTGCCGAATTCACCAGTCGATCCGCATCACCCCCTGCATGGCAGCGGGTGTCACGTCGCGGGTGTGGTCGATCGAGGATCTTCTGGCGCTCCTCCCGGCGGTCGCCGAAGGGAAAAAGCGGGGAGAATACAAGAAGCGCGCCACTTCCGGGCCGGCCGCGGACCCGATTTCAATCTAGGACAGTGCCCAGGGCCGAAGTCGATCCGCCTGAGATCGGGAAAGATCCGCCCGATGGCGAGGTCGATCCGCCCAAGGGCGAGACAGATCCGCCCAGGGGCGAAGTCAATCCGCCCAAAGGCAGGGTCGATCCGCCCGAGGGCGCAGTTGATCCGCCCCCGGGCGGGATCGATCTGCTCTCGGGCGAGGAGACGATATCTTGTTCACCACGCCAGGGTACGGCGAGATGATCGATAATGGGTGCGAGTTTGACCCGAACGGTGGTTGCCGCCGCTGATTCGCCGGAGGGCGCGGCTGCCGCCGTCTTCTCTCGATGTCCTCTCTCAGGGCTCGAACCGCAGCTTGGAGTTGTGCTGCGCTCGATAGAGGTACTTGATCAACCGCCGGGTCCACTCCGCCTGCGCGCGTTCTTTCTTGGCGGCTTGGCAGAAGAGCGACAGGGCGGCCAGGGCTTCCTTGTGGACCTTTTGGCTTTTGAAGATCCACAGCATCTCCTCGGCCAGCTCCTGGACGAGCCGGGTACGGCCTTCTTTCAGGTGGAGCTCGGCGACTTCCAGGCTCGCCAGGGCGAAGTCGTAGGCGATCTTGTTGGTGTGGAAGTACTGCCGGACCTGAGACAAGGCCGCCAGGGCCTCGTCCCGCCGGCCGAGCCCGGCCCAGGTTCTCCCTTTGAGCCATGAGGAACGAATCCGGTCGAGCTCGTTGCCCAGATCGGCCGCCAGTGCTTCGACGACCGGCACCAGGGGCTCCGCCGCCTCAAAGAGATCGAGGTGGCAACGGTTGAGCGCCAAGTTGGATCGATGCAGAAACAGCAGACGAGGCTCGCGGTCCGGGTCGATCCTGGGTTCGGCCTCGTCCAGCGCTTGAAGAGCCTTCCCGTAGTCGCCCGCCCGGGTGTAGGTTGCTGCCTTTTTGATGAGGAGGCGAGCCTCGGCTTCCGGCGGGCTCGCCGCGAGGGCCTGATCGAGCAGGGAGAGCGCTTCGGCAAACCGCCCGTCCTGACGAAGGAGAGACGCTTTGAGGTCGAGCGGGCGGGTGCCGTCCAGGATTCGGGCCAGCTCGTCGGCCGCTCCCCGCTTCCAGAGCTTCTCGGCGCTTGCAAATGTCTTGTGCGCGCCGGGCAGATCGCCTGCAACTCGGAGCGCATTGCCGAGGAAGGGCTCGCACCAGCCGCGCAGGGCGGAACGCCGGCTGTCCGGGCCGGGGATGTGCTCGGCGGTGCGGACGGCGAGCCGCGCCAGGCGTAGCGCTTCGCTCGCGCGATCGGCCGCTGCCTCCGCCGAGGCAAGGCACAGCCTCTCCGCGAGCGCCCAGCTCCGTGGGTCTCCCAGCAAAACCTCAACGCTGAGGCTCTGGTCCTCGGCAGGAAGCGGCTCAATTCTTGACCACCGCTCCTCGGCCCAGGCCCGGTCCTCGGCCCGCGGCACGGGCTCGGGGTTCCGCTGCGAGAGCTGAAGGAGAAAAGGCGCCATCCGCTCGGCAACGGCTCCTGCTATTTTCTCTTCCAGCCCTGAAGCGGCTTCCATGGTGGCACCGGTCCCCCCCTGGCGCACGGCGCGCTCGAAGGCGAGACGGATGCCACGGCATACGGGGATGAGCTGCTCGAGAAACGAGACCTCGACGCCCGCGGCGGCAGCCAGGCGCGCGAGCGTCTTGCGGGTTGGCTTCTTCAGCCCGAGCTCGTAGTCGGAGATGAGGCCCTTATCGACGCCGGATTGGCGCGACAGCTCCGCCTGCGTCCAATGGAGGAGGCCGCGCACCACGCAGATGGCCAGGCCGACGTCCTGGAGATCATAGGTTGGAGCCATTCTCAACCCCTTCCGGCCCCCGAACCGTCATTGAGGGCATTTCGGGTCCAATTTTTAGGCCGACTCCTGGCACCCTATAGACCGGAGGCGCCCCGGCGGCCGTTGAAGACCGCCGCGGAGCGCGTCGCGAAAGGAGCCGGTCATGGTTCGTCATCTTGCGAAAGCGGTTTTTCTGGTCCTCATCCTACTCGTAGTCGTACCGTCCATCCAGGCCGCAGAGCCCCGTAAGGAGGTCAGCTCCATCCGGAGCGACTCTGCCGCCCTGGTGTCCTGGAGCTTCTTCGTCGAGCTCTGGGACGTTCTCACGGGGCCCTGGAGCGAGAACGGGTGCGAATTCGACCCAGATGGCAAATGCTCACCGCGCCTGGGTACGGCGACGATCGACAATGGTTGCGAGTTTGACCCGAATGGTGGCTGCCGCCGCTGATTTGCTGGGGGCGCGGCTGCCGCCGCGTCCCCCAACATCTTCCTTCAGGGCTCGAACCGCAGCTTGGGATTGTGCTGTGCGCGGTACAGATACTTGATCAGCCGGCGGGTCCACTCGGTCTGTACTACTTCTTCCTCGGCGGCCTGCCGGAAGAGCGCCAACGCCGCGAGGGCTTCCGCGTGGACCTTCTGCTCCTCGAAGATCCACAGCATCTCTTTGGAAAGCTCCCGGACCAGCCGCGTCCGGCCCTGCTCCATGTAAAGCACCGCCACTTCCAGGCTCGCCAAGGCGAAGTCGTAGGCGATCTCCTCGGTGCGAAAGTACTGGCGCACCTGGGTCAGGATTGCGAGAGCCTCCGGCCGCCTTCCCAGTCCCGCCCAAGTACGTCCTCTGAGCCAATGAGCCCGCAACGCATCCAGCTCATTCCCGAGGTCTGCCGCCAGCACTTCGACAAGCACTACCAGGGGCTCCGCGGCTTCGTAGCAATCCAGATTACAGAGGTTCAGTGCCCAGTTTGAGCGGTGCAAGAAGAGCAGGCGCTGGTCACCCTCGGAATCGATCCTTGGCTCAGCCTGCCCGAGCACCTCGAGAGCCCGCTCGTAGTCGCCCGCCCGGGTGTGGGTGGCTGCTTTCTTGATCAGCAGGCGGGCCGCTGCGTCCGGCGGGCTGCCTGCCAGGGCCTGGTCGATCAGGTGGATCGCTTCGACGAACTGTCCTTGCTGGCGGAGGAGAGACGCTTTGAGGTCGAGCGGGCGGGTGGGGTCGAGCAGGCCGGCGGGATCTCCGCCCACTCCCCGTTCCCAGAGATCCTCGGCGCTCGCGAACGTCCGCTCGGAGCCGGGGAGATCGCCGCCGACCCGGAGGGCGTTGGCCAGGAAGGGCTCGCACCAGCCGCGCAGGCGGAGCCGGCAGCTCTCCGGTCCCGGACTCTGCTCGGCGACGAGGACGGCCAACCGCGCCAGCCGCAAGGCGTCGCTCGCGCGGTGCGCCGCGGCGGTGGTGGAGGCGTTGCACAACCGTTCCGCCAGCGCCCAACTCCGCTCGTCTCCCAGCAGCACCTGGACCGCCTTCTCTTGCTGTTTGTCCGAAAGGCGCTCCAGGCGAGTCCACCGCTCTTCGGCCCAGAGGCGGTGCTCCCGGGCCTGGCGGCGGCGGCTTTCGAACGTCAGCTCGGCGTGAGCGGCCTGGGCGCCGGACCAGCCGGCCGCCGCGGCGGCCCGGCCGATCAGGCGGCGCTCGTCCGCGGGCGGGTCGGTGGGCGCGAGTGGCGCCTCGGGCGGGTGCGCCAGCCGATGGGCCAGGAGGGCGGAGTCGATCGCCTCGGGTGGCACATGCAGGAAGGCGAGAAGCTCGCCCAGGCGTTTGCGGGTCAACGGCTTTTGCCCCTTCTCCCAGCGGCTCAACGTGCTGAGCGCCACGCCGGCCATGCGGGCAAATTCCTGCTCGGTCAAACCATAGGAGAAGCGAAAAAACCGCAGAACAGCGCCTTCGGGAGTCGGGCGCGGCTTGGTCATCGTGTCCTCCGGGGAGTGTGCCACCACAGTATAAGTTGCCGCAGCCGCCCGATTCAGGACACGCCTCCGGACGACGGGGGAAATTTGTCTCCCGCTGCCTTCATTGACGGCTTTTCTCAACCGCGTGACTCCGTTGATTCTTTCGAAGCGTAGATTCCTCATGCCGATGAACGGCTAGGAGGGACAACGACCTTGAATACGAGCCTGAGCTACGAAGACAGTCCAAGAGCTGCGGTGAGCCTGGTGGGAGCGCGGGAGCGGGTGCGCCTCGCCACGGTGCGCCTGGAAGAAGTGCAGTCCGGCCTGCAGGAGATCGTGGCTGCGTTCGATCTGCCGGCGGGTCCTGGAGGCGAGGAGGAGGACCTGAGCGCATTCCAGCTCGCAGGTGCGTGCGAGCTGGACGCCCTGATCCGCTGCGGCCTCCACGATCATCTGAATCCTCTCCTCGAGACGCTGCGGACGCTGGTCCGTTCGAGGCCGGAGGAGGCGGAGTGATCTGTGAGGCGGAGGAGCTGCTCGATGCCGTGCGCCGCAAGCAGCTCGAACGGCGCGACCTTCCGGAGTTGGCGTTGACCACTCTCGAGCTGGCCGCGGTGCGGGCTGAGCTCGGCCGGGCGGAGGAGATCGCCGGCCTCGGCGAGGACCTCGCCGGGTTTGATCCCGAGGAGGGCGGCACCTTCGCCGTGGAAGCGATGTCGGCGTTACAGACGGACCTCGCTGGAGGAACACCGCCGCGGCAGGCCGCGGCGCGGGCGGCGGCGGAGCTTCGCCGGATGTGCCGCCTGTTCGACGTCCCGCTGGACCCGGTTCCGTTTGCTTGAAGAGGGTGCGCCGTGGGGAGCTGCCCAGGCGATGAGATCCTCCAGCGCTTTGCGGAGGGTACGGCCAGCCGTGCGGAGTGCCGGGCCGTGGTGCGGCACTTGCTGGCGCGCTGCGGGGATTGTGCGGTGCGGATCGGCGAGACCCTGCCCATCGAGCGGGTGTCCCGCGTCCCTGATGAGGTGTTCGCCATCGATGCAGTCGGTCGGCTCGTCCTGGGGCTTCTCTCTCCGCCTTGTCCCCAGGGCGAGCCTTCTTCTCCGAACCGCAACCGGCCGCGGGAGAAGGCAGATGCCAGGCGGAATGTTCGCTGAGGTGGGGACTACGCTCCGGCTCCTCCGCGAGGCGGCGAATCTCACCCAGGCCGAGCTGGCGCGGCGGGCCAGGGTCGGCAAGAGCCAGCTCTCGAAATACGAAAGCGGTAAGGAGCTGCCGAAGCTCGAATCGTTGGCAAAGCTTCTCGCGGCGCTCGGGACGGAGCCGTTGACTCTGTTCCATACCGCCCACTTCTTGCGGCACCGGGCGGAAGTCTCTCCCGTGGCACTTCTCCTGACCACGAAGCCGCCTGGCAAAGATCCGGCGCTGGAGAGCTTCCGGAAGCTCTTCGACCAGTTCCTGGAGTCGTTCGAGGTCCTCGTCCGGTCCCGCCTGGGCGCAGCGGTCGCCGCCCCTCCAGAAGACCCTTGAGCGGCGGCGGTCTCCGCCCAGCCTCCATCCCCCTCTTCCCTCAAGAAATCTACGAAGCAGGCCTTTTTGCTCCTCTCCGGGATGATCCCGGTGGTGAAGTTTTTTATCCGAAGTGCTGTCTTTAATTCCTATAGGAGCAATGGTAGAGTCACGTGAAGGCCCGGAGGTCAGATTAAAATTCACTCTAGACGACAGTATGGGCAGCGACGTAGAGTAGCGTGAAGACAGAAGAAGGCATGACGAACCGAGGGGCTGCGAGCCCAAGGAGAGAGCCCAAGTGACCAAGAAGCGAGAGCAGGGAAGCCGTAGGGGAAGGCCGCGCACCGCCAAACGGGGGCTGACCGAGGTTGCCATGTGTCTCAATGCCGCCCGTCTCGACTTTCTGCGCGAGGGCGCCTTCTTCGGGGCCGCAGAAGTCTCGATTCTCCTCGTGCTGGCTCTGGCTCGTCTGAACGTGCCGGAGCTCATTCAGGACGTGGTCGACGATCTGCGGTCCGCGGTGCGGGAGGCCCGCCGCGATGCGGAGGTCGTCTTCGCCCTCTACCACATGACCCATGCGGTAGCCCGGGGGAGGCGACATGGAAAGCCGCCGGGGCGGCGATGGAGCGCTTGCGGGCCTGCCGCGGCTGCCGCTGCGAGGAGCTGATGAATTGGAATGACCCTTCCGGTGCCGATGCCGGTGCCGGATTTCTCACAAGGAGAAGCAGGATGAACACTCAGAACGTGCAGGAGCTGAAGTCGGAGCGGGTGCAGGAGGAGCTGCTGGCGGAGGAGCCCTATTGGATCTCGCTGAAGTCGGAGCGGTCCAGGAGGAGGTCGCCGCGCCCGGTGCGGAGGGGGGGACGGTGTCCTCCTCCGTCTTCGAGCTGGCGGTCAGTCGAGTGCAGCCGGTGACGATCGAGCTGCTGGAGATGCAGGTCGTCCTCACCCTGTTTGGAACGGCGGCCGGTGTGGCCGGTCTCTCTCCGGCCCAGGGTCTGGGGCAGGCGGAGTAAGGAGGAGCCATGCCCAGCGCAAGAACGCAGGACACCATCATCCGTGAAGCGGAAGGGCTGCTCGATGCCACGGAGAGGAGCCCGGACATCCAGCCGGAGGTCGAGAAGGAGCGCAAGGTGCTTTCCGACTCGCTGACCCAGGTCAAATCCCTCAAAGCCCGGCAGCAGGAGCTGACGGCGCAGCGCCAGGACGTCACGCAGCAGCTCAACGTGGCCATGGCGCGGCTCAGGGATGCCGTGCTGGTCTTTCGCTCGATCGTGAAGGGGAAGATCGGTCCCAGGAGCGAGCGCCTGGTCCACTTCAAGGTGACGCCGCTCCGCAAGCGCTCGCGCAAGCGGATCGTCCCGGAGAAGCCACCGGACGGAGAGGTCGCTGGAACCAAGCCCGGTGCCTCGGCCTCCCCGCCCGCAAAACCTGTCGACTGATCCCTTGAACCCCGGGGGGCGTGTTGCGAGCACGCCCTCCCTTTAAAAGATTCGGGAACCAACGATCCAAGGACCGGATCGACATGAGGAGAATACCATGAGCCGCGATTCGCAAGACGAGATGGCCCATCCGGCCGATCAGGAGAGGGGGAATCCCCGCCCTCTGCTGTGGGGTCACTTCCGCGTCAGCAGCAGATAGCCGGTCTTCAGATCGGGATCTCGCGCGACCTCGCGGAGCCCGAGCGGCGGATCGAGCTTCGCCAGGCTGTCCCGCTGGGCGAGGATCCAGACGCGACCAGGGCGGGCGGCGAACTCGCGGAGCTTCTGCTCGCTGTCGAGCTCCACGGCGAAGCGGCCGGTGTAGATCAGGAAGGTCGAGTCGAGCCGGGGATAGATGCCGTAGGGCTCTCCGGGCCGCATCTTCTGGAGGAGGACCTGCGACAGCGGGCGCGCGGACTTGACCACGTCGAAGCGGGGGAGCAGGACGAGGGCCGCGGCCAGGCCGAGGACCGCCATCCCCGCGGCCAGGCTGCCGGCGGCGCGGGGGATGCGGCCGGAGCGGGATTCCCACCAGGCCCAGGCCGCTCCCAGGAAGAGCGGCACGAACGCCGCGACCACCTGCCAGACGAACGGCTCGCCGCCCAACGGCGCCACCTCGTCGGCGCGCCGGGCTCCCACGATCGGCAGCGCCACCAGGACCAGCAGGGCCAGCACGGTCACGATCGCCAGAGGAATCTGCACCCAGCGGCGGTCGCGTGGCCATTCCGCCGCGATCCGATCGAGCGCCGCTCCGAGCATCAGGGCCATCGCCGGATACATGGTGAGGACGTAGACCGTCCGCTTGGCCGGCGAGATGCTGAAGAAGAGCACGGTCACGGCCATCCAGCAGAGGCAGAACAGGAACCCCTCCCGCGCCTTGCCCGAGAAGCGCTTCCAGCCGATCACCAGGGCGGCGGGCAGGAAGAGGGACCAGGGGAAGAAGTCCGCCGGGACCACCGTGAGGTAGTAGTACCAGGGCTGGTAGTGGTGCCACGGATCGGCATACCGGGTGACGTTCTGCTTGAAGACGATCTGCTGGAGGTACTCGCGGCCACCGGCCAGCCCGGCCGGGATCAGCCAGGCGAGCACCACGGCGGCCCAGAGCAGCAGCCCGAGAGCCGGGCGGAGCCGCTTCACCTCGGCGCTGTTCCGGGTCGCAGCGAGGAAGGCGAGGATCGAGAGGAGCGGCGGCAGCAGCCCCACCGGCCCCTTGGCCAGGGTGGCGAGCCCGGCGCAGAGGAAGAAAAGAGGGTAGAAGCCGGGCCGGTTCTCGGTGTATCCGCGCACCCAGAACCAGACGCCGAGCGCAACGAGCGCGGTGAGCAGCATGTCGATCTGCCCGAAGCGGCCCTGCCAGAGGACCTTGAAGCAGGTGGCGAAGGCCGCGGCCGCGATCCAGGCGGCGCGCCGCCCGAAGAGCCGCTCTCCCATCAGGAAGACCAGAAGAGTGGCGCCGACCGCCGCCAGGGCCGAGGGAATGCGCGCCGCGGTTTCGTCCACGCCGCCGCGGAGGGTGCCGCAGGCGAGCATCGACCAGAAGAGCAGCGGGGGCTTCTGGGTGTAGATCTGTCCATTGAGATGGGGCAGCGCAAAGGAGCCGCTCTGCCGCATCTCGCGGGCGACCTCGGCATAGCGCGCCTCATCCGGATTCCACAGATCGCGGCGGCCCAGGCCGGGAAAGAACAGGAGGACCGCCAGAGCCGTGAGCAGCAGGAGATCGCGCCGGAGGAGGCTCACGGCTGGTCAGCCCCGGCAGGCGAGACCGCGGCCGCCGGCCGGTAGATGAACCAGAGGTTCCGGATGTAGATGAAGAGGCCGGTGGCCTGTCCTACGATGAAGACCGGGTCGTTGCGGTGGATCGCGTAGGCGAGGAGGACGAGGCCGCCGCCCAGGCTGAAGAACCAGAACGCCCGTGGGACTACGCTGGCCTTGCGTCGCTCGGAGGCGAGCCACTGGACGAAGAAGCGGCCGGTGAAGAGGGCCTGTCCAAAAAACCCGATGCCGATCCAGATGGGGTTGTGTTCCAAACCTCGATCTCCTCTGAGATCCGCCGGTCGACCCAGCGCGTCTGCAGCCAACGGACCCCGAACAGGTCCATCAGCGCGCGCCAGATCCGGTTGCGGATGTTGTATTTGGGCTGTCCATGCAGGCGCGGCCGATGATTGACCGGCACCTCGGTCACCCGTGCCCCTTCCATCCGCAACAGCGTCGGCAGGAAGCGGTGCATCCCATTGAACACGTGGATGCGCCGCAGGTATTCGGCCCGGGCCGCCCGCAGTGTACATCCGACGTCGGTCACCGACTCGTGGGTGACGCGATTGCGAATGCCGTTGGCGATCCGCGAGGAGATCCGCCGGACCCAACTGTCCCGGCGGCGGGCGCGCACTCCGGAGACGACGTCGTATTCGCCGATCCGCTCGAGCAGCCGCGGGATGTCCGCCGGATCGTTCTGGAGGTCCGCGTCGAGGGTGACGACGACCTCGCCCCGGGCGAAGCGGAATCCGGCGTCCAGGGCCGCCGACTGGCCGTTGTTGCGCCGCTGGCGGAGGACGCGCACGTGGGGGTCTTGTGCCGCCAGGCCGCGCAGGATCGCGGGGCTCCCATCGGCGCTGCCATCGTCTACGTAGAGGACCTCGTACGGGCGCCCCACCCCCTCCATGGCCTGGCGGATCTCGGCGTGCAGGATGGGAAGGTTCTCCTCCTCGTTGTAGACCGGGATGACGAGCGAGATCTCGGGAGGGATGCCCTCTCCGCGGTCCGGAGGGGGTTGGAGAGAGGTCGGCATGGAGGTATCTTAATCGACTGCATGGATCGTTCTATCGAGGCCGGCCCTCTCGGCCGGCCGTTGCCCTTTCGACCGACCGCCGCGGCCGCATTGATCGCTGCCTGGGCGCTGCTGGTTGGCGTATCGCAGTCCCTGCGCCCGATTCTCCCGATCGACGAGACCCGCTATGTCTCGGTCGCCTGGGAGATGTGGGTGCGGGGCGATTTCCTGGTGCCGCACCTGAATGGCCTGCCCTACAGCGAGAAGCCGCCGCTGCTGTTCTGGCTGATGCAGTTGGGCTGGTGGGCGTTCGGGGTGAACGACTGGTGGCCCCGGCTGGTGCCCGGTCTGGTCGCCCTGGTCAACCTCTTCCTCGCCGGCGCCCTGGCCCGCCGGCTCTGGCCGGACCGGCCGCAGGCAGCCCGGCTCGTCCCGGCGATCCTGCTCGGCTTTTTCCTCTGGAGCCTGTTCACGACCCTGATCATGTTCGACATGCTGGTCGCGTTCTGCGCTCTGGTGGCGCTCCTCGGAATCCACGAGGCGCGGGTCCGCGGCGGATGGGTGCCCTGGGTGGGCGCCGGCGCGGCGCTCGGCTTGGGGCTCCTCGCCAAAGGACCGGTCGCCCTCCTGCTGCCGCTGCTGGTCGCCGTGCTGGAGCCCTGGTGGGGACGGGGACTGCCGCGCCCCCACCAGAGTCAGATTGGCCGTGTCCGCTGGTGGCTCGGCCTGGCGGGCGCGGTGGCGATCGCCGCGGCCATCGGGCTCTCGTGGGCGCTGCCCGCGGCGGCGGCCGGCGGCGAGGCCTACTCCCGAGCAATTCTCCTGACCCAGACCGAAGAGCGGATCGTCCGTGCATTCACTCACCAGCACCCTTGGTGGTGGTATCTGCCGTTCCTCCCCCTGCTCACCTTCCCCTATTCGCTCTGGCCGCCGCTCTGGAAGGCGGCGGCCCGGATGCGGCCGGGGCGGCTCGATGCGGGGCAGCGCTTCTGCCTGGCTTGGATCGTCCCGGGCCTGGTCGTCTTCTCCGCGATCAGCGGCAAGCAGCCGCACTATCTCCTGCCCCTCTGTCCGGCCTTCGCCCTGCTCGCCGCCCGTCTGCTGGAGGAGAAGCCGATGGTCCGGCGCTGGCACGTGCTTCCGCCGCTCGCCGTCCTCGCCCTGGTCGGAATCGTCATCATGGCGGGTCCGTTCGTGGCAGGGAAGCATGGGCTCCCCTCCTGGTCTTCGGACGTCTCTCCCGGCATCGGCGTCCTGCTGCTTCTGGCGGTCGCCGGCTTCGTGGTCTGGTTCGCGTGGATCTTCCCGGGCCGGCCCGCGGCACCGACCCTGATCACTCTCGCCTTCCTGCTCGCTCTTCATGCCGGCTTCGCCGAGGTGGCGCGGCGAGCCTACAATCTGGAGCCCGTCTCCCGATACCTGGCTGTGGTCGAGCGGCAGGGGCGGCCGATCGCCTACGTGGGGGCCTACCACGGCCAGTTCCATTTCCTCGGCCGGCTCGAGCGGCCGTTCGAGGTGATCAACGGCGGGGCGGAGCACGCGTGGATCCTGAGCCACCCTCGCGGCCGGATCATCCAGGACCTTGACTACATGCCTCCCGGGATCGGCCGGGCCGAGTTCACTCAGCCCTATCGCGACGACGTCCTCGCAGTGTGGGGCCTGGACGCCTTGCCGGTCCTGCCGTCCGGTTGATATGGGCGGAGAGCTGCGAGCAATCTTTCTGGTGCTGGCTCTGGCGCTGACGGTCCAGCCGGTGGAGGCCGCACCGTCGCCCTGGCGTCTCGGTGCACCGGAGGCGGTGGTCGCCAGCTCCGGCGTGTTCGATCCCCTGGTGGGCGGCGGCAGCTATGAAATTGGCGCCGAGTTTCGATACGCGCCACGCCGCTTCTCGTTCCTCCCCCGGTTCATCCCCGACCTGGCCCCTACGGCAGGTGTGATCACAGGATCGACGGGGAGCCTCTATGTCTATGCCGGCGTCCAGGTCGATTTCGCCCTCGGCGAGCGGTGGACATTCACCCCGGGCTGGGCGACGGGGCTCTATGGCCGGTCGCCCCGGTTCGACCTGGGCGGGCCTTTGGAGTTCCGCACCAGTGTCGAGCTGTCCTACCGGCTGGACAACGGCTCGCGGGTGGGCGCCTGCCTCTACCACCTGTCGAACGGCGGCCTCTTCGACAGGAATCCCGGGAGCGAGTCGCTGGTTCTAACCTACAGAGCGGGTCTGCACCAGGTGCGGAGAGAGTGACAGGGCGGCCGGGTTCGGCTATCCTCTAAACCTAATTACTGCCCTAGTTTACCTCTTACTTCGAGGCTGGAGGCTCGCATGCTTCATGAACGCGACCTGGGGGCGAGGTGGGGTGTCCGAAGCACCGCGATCCGCGACGTTGCGCTCTGCAAGACGTTTCGCTGGATCGCGCGGCGCCGGGGGCTGCTGATCTCGCTCGCCGCGGCGGTCGCGATCGCCGACGTGCTCTGGGGGAACGCCAGGCCCGTCGAATTCCTCGGTGCGCACCGTTCGCAATACGGCGTGGCGCTCTGGTGCCTGGCGCTGCTCGGGGTCCTGATCCGGTTCTGGGCTGCGGGCAACCTCCGCAAGAAGGAGGAGGTCACCCGCACGGGGATCTACCGCATGGTGAGACACCCCCTGTACCTCGGCAACTGTCTGATCTATCTCGCTTTCTTCCTCTCGTTCGGGGACCTTCCCCTGGGGCTCGGCCTGTTCTTTCTGTTGCTGGTGCCGGTACATTACCCCACCATGCTGCAAGAGGAAGCGCAGCTCGCGAAGGATCACCCCAGCCAGCTCGCGGCACACCGGGGGACCCCCCGCCTCGTCCCCAATCTCTTCGCGCTGCGCGAGGCGCTGGCCACGGACCGGTTCTGCATTCACCAGGCTCTGCGCAACCGGGCGGCGGGATGCCTCCTGGCGCTCCCGCTGCTGCCGCTGGGGATGGCGCTCCTGGAGCGGGTGGACCGGTACTTCTGAGGCCGTGTGCTATCCTCCGCCGCATGGCCGTCGATACCGAGCTGCTCGAAATTCTCGTCTGTCCGAAGACCAAGGGAGAGCTGGAGCTCGTCGATCTTCCGGGAGAGGTCCGCTCCTCGCTGGTGGAGAAGTACCGGGAGCACTTCCGCGACGAGGAGCCGGTCGTCGAGCAGGGCCTCTATTGCGCCGCCTCCGGTCTCGTCTACCCGATCGTCTCCGACATCCCGATCATGTTGATCGAGGAGGCGCTTCCCGCCTCGGCCATCGGGCGCCCGGCTCCCTGATCCCGCCGTGACTTCCGCGCCCGACCCCACGTCGTCGCGGCCGGCGCGGGTCGCATGGCGTGACCGTCTTGGATACTGGTTGGTCTCCGGTCATGTGCTGACCGTCTTCGGCATCGCACTGTCCAACATCCTCCTGGCGCTGACGCTCGTGACCCTGCCCTGGTCGCTGCGCGGCCGCCGGATCTCCTGGGCGGAGCTGGCGCCGATCACCGTGCCGCTCGGAATCTATGCCGTGTGGCTCATCGGGTCGATCGTAGCCTCGTTCGATCCGTGGACCAGCCTGAGCGGCCTGCGCGAGCTGTTCACGCTGTCGGCGCTTCTGCTGGCGCCGCTCTTCGTGCGCGGCGAGCGGGACGTGCGCCGGCTCGTCGATGCCCTGATCTGGGTCGGGACTCTGCTTGCCGGTGCCGGTCTCGCCCAATACCTGGTGGGGTACGGCGGGATCGACCGGCGCATCCGCGGTCCTTTCTCGCACTACATGACCTTTTCGGGGCTGCTGTTGATCTGTGACCTTCTGCTGATCGCCAGCATGATGCTAGGCGCGCGGCGGCAGGCCTGGCGCTGGGTGGCGCTGTTGGTGATCAACACCGCGCTGCTCGGCAGCCTGACGCGCAGCGCCTGGGTGGGGCTGGGGCTGACGCTGACGCTCTACCTGCTCGTCCGTGCACCGCGCTGGCTCCTGGCCTACGTTCCGGCCGCCATCCTCTTCGCCGTGCTGGCGCCGCCGCGGGTGCTCGAGCGCGTCGGGTCCATCACCGACCTGCGGGACCGTTCGAACTACGACCGCCTGTGCATGCTGGAGGCCGGCACGACCATGGTCGTGGAGCGCCCCTTGTTCGGGATGGGGCCCGAGATGGTCGAACGGCGCTATGCGATCTACCGGCCGCCCAGCGCGCCGCGCTATGAGGTCCCCCACCTGCACAACAGCTTCCTGCAGCTCGCGGCGGAGCGCGGGCTGCCGGAGCTGGCCGCCTATCTCGCCATGCTCGCCGGAGCCGCCGCGGTGGCCTGGCGGCGCTACAGGCGCGAGGGTGGAGACGCCGGACCGCGCGCCGACCTCTACGTGGGCATGCTGCTCGCCCTGATCGCCTTCAATCTGGCGGGCCTGTTCGAGAACAACTGGGGCGACACCGAGGTGCAGAGGCCGGCGCTGTTCCTGCTGGCGATTCCGTTTTGCCTGGCGGCGGAGAGGGAAGGCCACGGACGAGCACAGACGGGCATGGACGAGCACAGACAGGAGTGAACCCGGAGGGCTCGATTTTGAGTCCGTGTGGGTCCGTGTGCGTCCCTGTTCGTCCGTGTGCCTGCCAACCGATAAGATAGCCCCGGTCCGGCGGGCATATCGATTGCAACTTCCGCCGGGGTCAGGACGAGCCGAGAGGACCGCACCATTGCGTCTGGATCAGCTTTTGGTCGACCGGGGGCTGTTCGCCAGCCGCGAGCAGGCGCGGCGCGCCGTCATGGCTGGAATCGTGGACGTGGAAGGCCGCCGCGTCGACAAGCCCGGCACGGACGTGCCCATGGCGGCCCGGCTGGAGGTCCACGGTCCCAAGGAGCCGTTCGTCTCGCGTGCCGGCCGCAAGCTGGCCGCCGCCCTGGACCACTTTCAGGTCGATCCCGCCGGCTGGGTCTGTCTGGACGTGGGAGCGTCCACTGGAGGATTCACCGACTGTCTCCTGCAGAGGGGGGCGGTTCGCGTCTATGCTTTGGACGTGGGCTACGGGCAACTCGACCAGCGGCTGCGCAACGATCCGCGGGTCGTGGTCATGGAGCGGATCAACGCGCGCCATCTCGCTCCCGATGCCCTGCCGGAGCCCTGCCATCTGATCACGATCGACGTCTCCTTCATCTCGCTCGCCAAGGTCGCTCCGGCGCTGTTGCCCCACCTGGCTCCCGGCGGCCTGCTGCTCGCCTTGATCAAGCCGCAGTTCGAGGCGGGCCGGGGGGCGGTGGGCAAGGGGGGGATCCTGCGCGACGAGGAGGTGCGCGAGCGCGTGGTGCGCGAGTGCGCCGGCGACCTCGCTACTTTTGGTCTCGAGCTGATCGGGGTCCACGATTCCCCGGTCCATGGAACCGGCGGCAACCGCGAGGCCTTCGCGCTGCTCCGCAAGGTGGAGGGATGAGCAGCCGCCGGCGCAAGATCCGCAAGGTAGGCGTGGTCGCCAAGGTGGCGAGCCGCGAGGCGGTCTTTGTGGCGCACGAGCTGTCCGAATGGCTGCGCCGCCGCGGTCTGGAGGTGGGGCTCGACCAGGCGACGCTGCGCGCCCGCGGCTCCGCGGAGCCGGCGTTCCATCCGGGCGAGCCGTGCGACCTGGTGGTCGTGCTCGGGGGAGACGGCACCCTTCTCTCCGTCGCCCGAACGGTCGGCCCGGCCGCGCCGATCCTCGGCGTCAACCTGGGAAACCTGGGGTTCCTCACCGAGGTCAGCCGCGGCGAGCTCTATCCCTCGCTCGTGCAGGTGCTGGCCGGCCGGTTCCGCGTCGAGGAGCGGTCGCTGTTCGACGTGGATCTGCAGCGCCATGGGGGCAGCAACGGCCCTCTGCGCTACCAGGTTCTCAACGACGCGGTGATCACGAAGAGCGCTCTCGCTCGCATCATCGAGCTGACGCTGCGCATCGACGGCCACCTGATCGCCCGCTTCCGCGCCGACGGCCTGATCATCTCGACGCCGACCGGCTCGACGGCATACAACCTTTCGGCCGGCGGACCGATCCTCAGCCCGCTGCTGCCGGTGGCGGTGCTGACGCCGATCTGTCCGCACGCGCTGTCGCTGCGTCCCATCGTGGTGCCGGACACCGGCCGCATCGAGGTAACGCTGGAGACGCAGCGCGAGGAGGTCTACCTGACCCTGGACGGGCAGGAGGGAACCTCCCTCGGGTACGGCGACGTGGTCCGGCTCGGCCGGAGCGACTCGCGGGTGCGCCTGGTGAAGGTCACCGGGCGCGGCTTCTTCGACAGCCTGCGGGGCAAGCTCCGCTGGGGTGGCCTGGAGGGGAACCCCCTGGAGGGAAATCCCAAAAACGATGGCTCGGATGGCCCCCGGAGGGAAGGGGAGTGAGCGCGGACGAGGAGCGTCCCGGAGGCGGCGAAGCGCCCGCACGGAGGCGGCCGGGCCGGCTGCGCCGCTGGGTGGTGCGCCCCTTCGTCTGGGGGTTGCTGCTCCTCGCCGTGCTGATCGCCGCCGCGCTGCTCGTCCTCCAGAGCCGCTATGCCCGCCAACAGCTCGCCGCCCGCCTGGTCGCCGCCGTCTCCGAGAAGATCGGCCGCCCGGTGCGGGTGGGCGACGTCGACTATACGTTTTTCCCGCTCGCGCTGGAGCTGCGCGACGTGGTGGTTCCAGGCCCTCAACTTTCCGATCGTCCGGTGGTGCGGGTCCCCCTGGCGCGCGTCCAGGTGACCTGGCGCGATCTGGAGCAGCGCGTCGTCCGCCTCGATCAAGTGGAGGCGATCCGTCCCGAGATCTATGTCCGGATCGCCCCCGACGGCTCGACGAACCTCCCGCGGTGGCGGACCGAGGCGCGGGGTCCGCGGCGGTTCGAGGTGCAGATCGGCCGCATCCTCATCCAGGACGGCACGTTCCAGCTCAACGAGCGGCGGGTGCCGCTGCGGGTGGACGCACGGGCGGTGTGGGGACGCGTCACGGGTCAGGCGGAGCGCGGCGGCGAGGGCGGCGAGCGGCTCGACGCCCTGGTGACAGCCCAGGAGGTGGTGACCCGGCTTCCCGACGCCAATCCCTGGCCGGCCTCCCTTTCGGCCAAGGCGACCATCTTCCCCTCCGAGGGGCGGCTCCGCATCGTCAACGCCCGCTTCGCCGGACCGGGGTTGCAGGCGCGGGCCGCGGGTGCTGTCCAGTGGCGAGGGGAGGAGAAGCGCGTCGCGCTGAACATCGACGCGCAGGGAGACACGCCGCTATTGAACCGGCTCGGCTACCTGAAGGAGCCCATCGAGGGGCCGTTCGCGTTCCGCGGCCAGGTCCGCGTCCAGGGACGGCAGGTGCTCTACGGCGGCACCATCACCTCGCCGCGGATGGCCATCCTGCGCCGGGAATTCCGCGGCATCGAGGCCATTCTTTCCGGCGGCCGCGAGGCGCTGGAGGTGGACGTCCGCCGGGCCGAGTACGCGGGCGGCCGTCTCGAAGGCCCGATCAGCGTCCCCTTCCAGGATGAAGGGCGCCCGGGCACGCCGGTGCAGCTCGACCTCACCCTCATCGGCCTGGGGCTCCAGCCGCTCCTCGAGGACCAGTTCCCAGGCGAGGACATCCCGGTGGTGAGCGGTCTCGCCGGCCGGGTCGGCGGCACGCTCACCTACGACTTCGATTCGCGGGAGCCCCTGGCCGGCAGCGGCTTCGCCGACCTGCGGGTCGAGGCGGTGCAGCGGGCAGGTGGCCTGCCTCTGACCGGCGACCTTCCGATCGAGATCGAAGAGGGGGTCCTGTCGAGCGACGATCTCCGCATCACGGCGCCGGGACAGGACCTGCGGATCGACGGCTTCACGTTCAGTCTCGGCCGGACCGCCGGCCGCCTCGCATACCGGCTGGAGAGCCGCGATCTCGGCCGGCTCGCGCCTCTGCTCCTGGAGGACGTGCCGCCCGGCGAGGAGCCGCCGTTCTGGCTTCCCACCCAGGGGCAGGGGGTCTTGACGGGGGACGTGACCATCGACCGGACGGACTACGTCGCCCTGGTCCAGCTCGACCTGCGCAACGCCGTCACCCCGGACCTCTCCGCCGAGACCGTGCGCGGCTCGCTGCGGCTCCGCCCCGGCGCCGTCGAGGACCTGCAGTTGGCGTTGGCGCAGGGTCCGGGGGCGTTGACGGTGAGCGGCCGGGTGCCGCTCGCCGAGGAGGGCGCGCGGGCGCCGCGTGAGCCCATGACCTTGCAGATCGTCGCGGACCGCTGGCCGGCCTCCTCGGTCGCCCGGTTCCTTCTGCCGGCCGACGTGGCGCAGGCCTGGCCGGTGGGTGGCCAGGTGACGGGCGATCTCGCGCTCCGCGGCTTTCCCGAAAGCCTCCAGGGCGAGTCGACGGCGCACGTGGCGGCGCTGACCGTGGCCGGCCAGCGGGTCGGAGAGGCGCAGGCGGAGATCGCGTTCGAGGGGCCGCGGATCCGGCTGCGCCGCGTGTCGATCCAGACCGACGCCGGGAACGTCCTGGTCTCGGGGGTGTTCACGGGAGCCGAGGGAGGTCCGGGTGGAGGAGGGGCTCTCGACTTCACCCTCGACGCGCCGTCGCTCGCGCTCGCGGCGCCGCCTTTCCGGGACCTCCTCGGCGGCCGGCTCGATGGCCGCCTGGCGGTTGGCGCCGTGGTCGGTGGCACGCTGGAGCGGCCGGAGGCGACCGTCCGGGTGGTGGGGACCCAGCTCGAGCTCGGCGGCCGGCCGCTGGGCGAAAACGGCAGCCCCGGCACCGCCCAGGCGCTCCTCGCCTGGGACGGCGACAGCCTGCGGGCCACCGGCTCCCTCCTCGGGCTCGTCTCCTTCGACGGAGGCGGCAGGCTCGACCGGGCCGGCGCGGACCTGGCCTTCGATGTGTCGAGCAGCGACCTCGCGGCGCTCGCCCGGCTCGCGGCGCCGCAGCCGGTGCCGGACTTCGCCGGCTCCTTCCTGGGCACCCTCGGCTTCGACGCGGACTTCTCGCGGGACACCTGGCAAGGAGAGCTGCGGCTCGCCGACCTGCGGCTCCAGTACGAGGGCCACCAGATCGCCAACCTGGAGCCGGTCGTCGCGACGCTCGGCCCGGACCGGCTCACCATCCAATCGCTCTACGTCGGCGAGGCGGAGACCGAGACCGAGCTCTTCGCCTCCGGCACGGTCGGGCTCGAGGGCGACACGACGCCCCTGGACCTGCGACTGCAAAGCACGATCTCGGCCGCCTGGGCCGAGCTGTTCGTCCCCCAGCTCGACGTCGGCGGCGCGGTCGACGTCCTCGCGACGATCCGGGGCACGCTCCAGGCGCCGGTCTTGAACGGCCAAGGGGAGATCCGGGACGCCCACCTCGTCATCCCCAACTTCCCGCACGAGCTGGAGAACATCCGCGGCACCCTGCTGTTCAACCGCGACACGATCGAGCTGGAAGGGCTGCGTGCCAAGCTCGGCGGTGGGAGCGTCCAGGCCGCGGGGCGCTTGCAGCTCCCGGAGCCCGGCAAGCCCCTGGACTACCGTCTCAACGTCGCGGCCGAGGACCTCAGCCTGCGCTACCCGGAAGGATTCCTCGCCCGGGGCGACGCCGACCTGGGCTTCGTCTCGAGCGGCAACAGCCGGGTCATCCGCGGCGAGGTGCGGCTCCGCCGGCTGTTCTACGTGGAAGACGTGGAGGTCGGCACCCTCGACCTGCTGCGCGGAGCTTTGCAGCGGCAGCGCCTGGAGGTCGCCGAAACCGATGAGTTCCTAACCAACACCCAGCTCAACGTGCGGGTCTCCGGGCCCGGCGCCCTGCGCGTCAACAACAACGTGGCGAATCTGCGGGGTGACGTGGACCTGTTCGTGCGGGGCACCCTCGCCAACCCGGTCCTGTTCGGCCGGGTGGAGCTCGATCCCGGCGGCGAGCTCATCTACGCGGACAACGAATACGAGGTCGAGCGGGGGCTGCTCACCTTCAACAACGCCTACCGGATCGATCCCGTCATCGACCTGGTGGCGCGGACCGAGGTGCGCAACTACGGCATCAGCCTCTCGCTCTCCGGCACCTTGGAGCGGCTCAACGCCCAGTTCTCCTCGGAAGAAGGGCTGGCCGACCTGGAGATCCTGGCCCTGCTCGCCACGGGACAGGAGCTGCCGGGAGAGGGCCGCCTCAGGGCGCCCGGCGAGCGGACCGAATCGGACGTCCGCGCCAGCACTCTCCTTGCCGGCCAGGCGGCCTCGCTGGTCACCAAGCGCGTCGGCACGCTCTTCGGCTTCGACCGCTTCCGCGTCGATCCGCAGCCGAGCCCGAGCGGCGGGGCGCTCGGCGGCGTCCGGCTCACCGTGGGCAAGCGGATCTCGCGGGACCTGTTCGTGACCTACACCACCAACCCGTCCTCGTCCGAAGAGTACGTCGTACGGGTCGAGTGGCAGCTCTCCGACCGGGTGTTGATGGTCCTGACGCGCGACGGCAAGGAGGACACCTTCGCTCTCGACGCCGAGTGGGAGAAGCGGTTTTGAGACGAAGCCGCTGCCGGGGAGGGCTGCTGCTGGGTCTGGCGCTGTGGGCGGGCACCGCGGCCGCCCAGACCGACGCCGTTCCCGCCAATCCCGCTGAAATCGTGCAGTCGATCGAGATCCGCAGCGAGATCGATCTCGACGAGGAACGCCTCGACGAGCTCCAGAGCCTCATCACACTCACCCCGGGCCAGCCGCTCTTGGACGACGAGGTGGCCCGCACCCTGCGCAACGTGCAGGCGAGCGGCATCACCTCCGAGGTGGAGCTCTACACCCGCCCTGCCGAGACGGGTGAGGGGGTGGTCACCATGCTCGTCCTGCGGCCGGTGGTGCGGGTCGCCGCCGTGCGGCTGGAGGGGAACCTGGGCATCGAAGAGGGAGATCTGCGCCGCCAGATCCCGCAGAGTCCGGCCGAGCCGCTCAACGAGGAGAAGGTGGTGCAGGGCGTCTTCCAGCTTCAGGAGCTGTACGAGGCGCGCGGCTATTTCGGCGCCGAGGTCCGGGTGCGCGTCTACACCAATCCCGAGACCCGCGAGGCGACGGTCGTCTATCGCATCGAGAGCGGGCCGCGGGCGAAGGTCGGGGCCATCGAGCTCCGGGGGCCGATCGAGCCGTTCACCGCGGCGGCTCTCGTCGATCGCCTGGAGCTCGAGCCGGGCGAGGGGTTCTCGCGGCGGAGAGCCCGCGAGGATGCCGAGCGCCTGCAAACCTGGCTCATCCGCCAAGGGTACCGGACCGCCCGCGTCGACGTGCCAGAGGTCGAGACCGATCCGCAGACCCAGACCGTCCGGCTCGTTTATCCCATCGAGGTCGGGCTCCGCATCGAGCTGCGGGTGATCGGCGCCGAAGAGAAGCAGCTCCGCCGCCGGGCGCTCCTCCCCTTCCTGGGAGATCAGGGCTTCGACGAGGCCCTGGTGCTCCAGTCCACGCAGCGGATCAAGAGCTTCTACCAGCGGCAGGGGAATTACCACGTGAAGATCGACTGGGAGGATCAGGACAACGCGGGGGTCCAGACCTTGACCCTGCGGATCGATCCTGGTCCCGAGTACACCCTCAAGGAGGTCGACTTCACCGGCAATCAGGCATTCGGCGACGAGCGGCTCGCCGAGCTGATGACGACCGCCGGGCGCAGCCTGATCAATCTGGGCAGCGGCCGCCTCGTCGACAGCGAGCTCCAGCGGGACCTGGAGAACATCCGGTCGTTCTATGCCCTTCAGGGGTATGGCCAGGCCGAAGTGGGGCCGCCGCGGATCGACGAGCGGGAGCGCGAGCTTCGCCTGGAGATCCCGGTCGTCGAGGGGCCGCGCCAGCAGGTCGTGGACCTCCGGTTCGAGGGGATCGAGGCGCTCGACCTCGGCGCCCTGCGCGACAACCTGCCGCTGCGGGCAGGCGGGCCCTTCCATCCCTTCCTCCTGGAACAGACCCTGAACAGTCTGCGCCAGGCCTACAAGGACAAGGGATACGCGGAGGCCCAGGTCTCGGCCGGCGTCGAGTGGAACGAGGACCGGACGTTGGCCGACGTGACCATCCGGGCGCTCGAAGGGGAGCAGATGATCCTCGACCGGGTGATCGTCCGCGGCAATCAGCGGACCGAGAGCGAGGTCATAAAGCGGACCCTGGGGGTGACGCCCGGTGATCCGATCAGCGAGGCGCGGCGATTGGAGATCGAGCGCGATCTCTATCGTCTCGGCATCTTCTCCAGCGTCCAGGTAGAGCTGTCGCGCGCCGGCCCGGAATCCGCGGCACGCGACCTCATCGTGCGGGTGGAGGAGGGGCTCCCGCGGCGCGTCAGCTACAGCCTTGGCGTGGAGTACGGCTCGGCGGACGAGACGAAGTTCCGTCCCCGGGGTGGCTTCAGCTTCGTCCACAACAACGTGGCCGGGAGGGCCTACAGCCTGCGGACCGACCTGCGGGCGAGCACGCTCGACCAAAGCTTCCGGGTCCTTTTCGACCAGCCGTACGTCGGCCGCTACCCGGTGCCGGTGACCTATTCGGTCTTCTTTTTCAACGAGGACAAGGACAACTGGGACGTGATCCGCTGGGGTGGCCGGGTGGAGGCGGTCAAGACCTACACTGACCGGCGGGTGGCGCTGGCCTACGACTACCGGCATGTAGAGACCACGGTCGATCCGGGTTTCGGGCTGTCCGACGTCGACCGGGAGGACCGTCCCTACGAGCTGTCGAGCCTGATCCCGAGCTTCCTGTGGGACCGGCGCAACGATCCGGTTCTCGCCACCCGCGGCTGGAGCTCTCTCGCGCAGCTCCAGTGGGCCATGCCGGTCTTGTCAACCGAGGGAGACTTCCTGAAGCTGTTCGTCCAGCAGACGCAGTACGTGAGCCTGGACCAGCTCGGCGTCCTGGCCGCCAGCCTGCGCGCCGGCGGAATCGAGCCGTTCAGCCGGCTGCCCGGGAACGATCCCGACTTGTCGGAAACCCTGCCGAACGCGGACGTCTTCATCGACGAGCGCTTCTTCGCGGGCGGTCCCACGACGCACCGCGCCTACAGCCGCGACGATCTGGGCATCCTCGACCAGACCCTGATCCTCCGCCAGACGCGCGAGGGATTGACGCCCGCGGGCGTCGGCGGCAATGGGCTGTTGCTGGTCAACCTGGAGCATCGCTTCCCTGTCGCCGGATCGTTCGAAGGGGTGGTCTTCTATGACGCCGGCAACGTCTGGCCGGACTGGCGGCGGATCGATCTTGGCGAGGTCAAATCCGGGGCCGGGGCGGGAGTGCGCTGGCTCTCGCCCATCGGACCCCTGCGGTTCGACGTCGCCTGGAAGCTCGACCGCGAGCCCTACGAGGACACGCAGCCAGTGTTCAGCCTGAGCTTCGGGAATCCGTTCTAGCGCGCCCGCGTTGACCGTTTGCGCGCACACAAGTAGACTTGCCTGGAGCGTTCGCGTTCCATTTCCCTCCAGTCAGCCGCGGTGGCCCGGAACCGAGGGGCCCGCGAGAGGAATCCCAGACGCCATGACCCAGAACCCACCGTTCGCTTCCATCGAGGAGGCGATTGAACAATTCCGCCAGGGCCGGATGGTCATCATCGTGGACGACGAGGACCGCGAGAACGAGGGTGACCTCGCCATCGCTGCCGAGAAGGTCACGCCCGCCGCGATCAACTTCATGGCCAAGCACGGGCGCGGCCTCGTCTGCCTGGCGATGAGCGAGGAGCGCTGCCGCGCGCTCGAGCTTCCGCTGATGGTGGAGGACAACACGTCCCCCTTCGGCACGGCCTTCACCATCTCGATCGAGGCGCGCGGCAAGATCACCACCGGCATCTCGGCCGCGGACCGCGCGGCAACCATCCTCACCGCCATCGATCCGGCGACCCGGCCGGAGGATTTGCTGCGGCCGGGCCACGTCTTCCCGCTGCGCGCCCGCAAGGGGGGCGTGCTCAAGCGGGCGGGACAGACGGAGGCGTCGGTGGATCTGGCCGCTCTGGCCGGCCTCACGCCGGCGGGGGTGATCTGCGAGATCATGAACGACGACGGCACCATGGCCCGGGTCCCGGACCTGACCGAGGTGGCGCGCCAGCACGGGTTGCTGATGATCACCGTCTCCGACCTGATCAGCTACCGGCTGCGCCACGAGACCCTGGTGCGGCGGGTGGCCTCGCCCCAGCTGCCGACGGTCTACGGCGACTTCCGGATCTATGCCTATCGCTCCGACGTGACGGAGGAAGAGCACGTGGCGCTCGCCATGGGGGACATCCAGCCGGAGACGCCCACCCTCGTGCGGGTCCACAGTCAGTGCCTGACCGGCGACATCTTCGGCTCGGCGCGCTGCGACTGCGGCGTGCAGCTGGAGCAGGCGCTCCAGAAGATCGCCGCCGAAGGCAAGGGCGTTCTCCTCTACCTTCTCCAGGAGGGGCGCGGCATCGGCCTGATGAACAAGCTGCGCGCCTATGAGCTGCAGGAGCAGGGGCACGATACGGTGGAGGCGAATGAGCGGCTCGGCTTCCGCCCCGACCAGCGGGACTATGGCGTCGGCGCGCAGATCCTGCGCGACCTGGGGGTCCGCCAGATGCGTCTGATGACGAACAATCCGAGCAAGTACATCGCCCTGGACGGCTACGGCCTGGAGATCGTGGATCGCGTCCCGCTGGAGGTCCCGCCGACCGAGAGCAGTCGCGCGTATCTCCGGGCGAAGCGGGAGAAGCTCGGCCACTTGCTGAAGCTGGTGTAGCCGGAACCGCCGTTGAAGATCCTCCTCGTCACCTCGCGCTACCCCTGGCCACCCCGCCGGGGCGACCAGATCCGTGCCGTGCAGGCGCTGGATTTCCTGTCGGGGGAGCACGAGGTGACGCTGCTCACCCCGGAGCCGGGCAAGGGGCAGCTCGCGCCGCCGGCCGATGCGGCCTATCGCGTCGAGCTCTACCGGCCGAGCCGGACCGCCGCTCTCCTTCCCGGCATGGCGCGCGTGCTGCTCCGCAACCACCCGCTCCAGAGCATCCTCTTCTATCAACCGGACCTGGGCCGCCGCCTGCGCGAGCTGGCCCCTCAGGCGGACCTGGGCATCCTCCAGCTCGTCCGTCTGGCGATCCACCTCGACGACTTCGGGGACACGCCGATCCTCGTCGACCTGATCGATAGCCTCTCGCTCAACTTCTCGCTCCGCGCCGACGTCGACCGTTTCTGGCTGCGGCCGTTGCTGCGCCTGGAGGCCCATCTGCTCGCCATCGGCGAGCGCCGTCTGGCCGAGCGCGCGGCGGGGGTGATCGTGGTCTGCGGCCGGGACCGCCAGGCGCTGGTCAACCGGCTCCCCGCCGAGGTCGCCGCCAAGGTCGCCGTCGTCCGCCTGGCCATGCGGGAACGGCGGACCGAGCCGCCGCTCCCGAGCGAGCTTCTGGGCGCCAACGGAGAGACCGGGCCGGTCCTCGCGATGACCGGGAACCTCGGGTACTTCGTCAACGTGGACGCCATCTCCTGGTGGCTGGACGCGGTCTGGCCCGCGGTCCGGCAGGCGCGCCCGGATGTCCGGGTCGTCGTCGCGGGGGACCGGCCCGCGCCGGAGATCCGCCGCGCCGTGGAGAAGGCGGGGCCACGGGTGCGGCTCCTCGAATCGCCGCGCGACATGCGCTCCGTCCTCGCCCAGTCCACGCTGGCGCTCGCTCCGATGCGCTGCGGCTCGGGAGTGCCGATCAAGGTCCTGGAGGCCTGGGCGGTCGGCGTGCCGGTGATCGCGACCCCCTGGGCGGTCGCCGGGACCTCGGGCCGGCAGGGAGAGGACTTCCGCATCGTGGGCACGCACCCCATCGAGTGGGTCCGGGCCATCCTGGAGCTCCTCGACGATCCGGAAGCTCGCGAGAGGCTCAGCGAAAACGGCCGCCGCCGGCTCGCGGCCGACTACTCCCGAGAGATTGTGCGCGACCAGCTGCTGGAGGTGATCCGGGAGCTGGGGGTGGTGCCGGCGGGGGCGGCCCTCGAAGCGCCGGAGCTCGGACCCTCACCCCCGACCCCTCTCCCGCGAGCGGGAGAGGGGTGAAAAACAAGAAAGTTTGGGATCGAGTGAAAGAATCGGGCCTCGTTTTCCGACTTCTTATGGGGCATGGGGGAATCTGTCTTCCCGCGCCCCAGGGTGGGCCGGAAACGAAATCCGCACGACCAGCTCTTCAAGGAGCTGATCGGGGCCTTTCTGCCCGATTTCCTGCGACTGACCGCACCCGAGGCGACGGATCGCCTCGACCTCTCGCGCTGGAGGCTCCTCGACAAGGAGGCATTCACCGACTGGCCCCGAGGGCGGCGGCGCGAGCTCGATCTCCTGGCCGAGATCGAGCTGAGCGGGGGAGGCGGGAACGCTCTCGTCCATGTCGAGATCGAGGTGCGTGCGCGGCCTGAGGTCGGTGTCCGCCTCGCCAGTTACTACATGCAGCTCCGGCTTCGGCACGGCCGGCCGGTCCTGCCGATCCTCCTCTGCCTCCGTCGCGGACGATCGGGAATCACCCTGGAGCAGGTGGCCGATACGGCTCTGGGACCGGAGATCGGGAGCTTCAGGTACTACTCTTTCTGCTTGGCCGGCTGTTGTGCCGAGGACTACCTGGCCCGGCCGGAGCCGCTGGCATGGGCCCTGGCCTCGCTGATGCGCCCGGCACGGCTCAGCCCCGCGGAGCACAAGGCGGGATGCCTGCGGCGGATCTTCGCCGCACCCGGTCTCGACGAGCTCCGTCGAATCCTACTGGCGCATTGCGTGGAAACGTATTTAGAATTGCAGGGACGGGACACGGAAGAGTTCGCGGTTCTGTGGTCCCGGGAACCGAATCGGGAGGCGCGCACCATGTTCATGACCTGGTCGGAACGGCTGGAGGCAAAGGGGTGGCAGAAGGGCTTGGAAACCGGAATCGAGCAGATCCGTCAAATCTTGTTGCGACAACTCTCCCTCCGGTTTGGGCCGCTCCCAGCGGGAGCTCGTCAGCGTGTGAACGCGATCCACTCGGTCGATCACCTGACCCGCATCGCGGAACAGGTCCTTGTCGCGCGGTCTCTTGACGAGATCGACCTCCGCTGAGCCTTCACACCGCAGCCGCTTCCGGCACCCGCTCCACCCCCGCCGCCGGCACCTCCCCGTCGATGAACCGGCGGTGCCACTCCTCCAGAACGAGGAGCTGCCAGAGGACTCTGTGGTGGTCCGCCGCTCCGGCGAGGTGCTCGGCGACCAGCCGCCGCACCACCTCGGGCCGGAAGTAGCCCCGGTCCAGTGAGCGGTCGCTCCCCAGCACCTCGGCGACGTAGCCGCGGAGCTCCCCCTGGAACATGCGGGCGAGGGGGGTCGGGAATCCCATCTTCCCGCGGTGCAGGATCTCGTGCGGGAGACGCCCCTCCATGGCTTTTTTGAGGATGTGCTTCGTGCTCCACCCCTTGATCCGATGACGCGGAGGGATGCGCGCGCCCAGCTCGACGACGCGGTGGTCGAGGAAGGGGACGCGCAGCTCGAGGGAGCTGGCCATCGTCATCTTGTCCGCCTTGACCAGCAGGTCGTCCGGCAGCCAGCTCTTCACGTCGAGGTACATCATCCGGAGGAGCGGATCCTGCCCCGCCGTCTTGTCGTAGAAGGGGCGGACGAGGTGGGGCATGCCATGGCCGTTGAACAGCGCGCGGATCTCCGGCCGGTAGAGCTCCTCCTTGGCGGGGGTCTCGTAGAACGAGCACCCGAGATAGCGGTCGGAGAGCGGGAGATCGGAGAGCTCGGTGTACTTGCGCCACTTCCCGCCGAGCGCGTTCAGGGCGGGATTGACCAGGGCGCGGCGCAGCCCGGCCGGGAGACGGCGGTAGCGCTCCAGCACCTGCATGTACTTGTAGATCGGATAGCCGCCGAAGACCTCGTCCGAGCCTTCGCCGGAGAGCACGACGGTCACGTCTTCCCGCGCCAGCTTGGCGACGAAGAAGAGCGAGATGGCCGCCGCCTCGGTGACCGGCTCGTCCATGTGCCAGATGAGCGAGGGGATGAAGTCCCGGAACTCCTCGGGCCGGACGAAGATCTCGCGGTGCCGCGTGTGGAACTTCTCCGCCACCATCCGCGCCCAGCGGGTCTCGTCGAACTGCGGCCCGAAGTCGTAGGCCACGGTGAAGGTGCGGATGTCCTCGATCCCCATCTCGTGCATCAGGGCCACCACGGCGCTCGAATCGACACCGCCGGAGAGGAAGACACCGAGCGGCACGTCGCTCCGGAGCTGCAGGCGGACGGCGTCGCGCAGCAGGCCGGTGGCGCTCTCGACGCACTCCTGCTCGCTCAGGTCCTCCTCGGGCGCGATCTCCAGGTCCCAATACTGGCGCAGCTTCGGTCCGTCGCGGTCCACGCGCAGGCACCAGCCGGGCTGGAGCTTCTCGATGCCGCGGAAGAGAGTGCGCTCGGTGGGGACATAGCCGACGCTCATGTAGGCGTCGAGCATTTCGAGGTCGACGGCCGGGCGCTGACCTGTCACGCCAAGCAAGGCCTTGATCTCGGAGGCGAAGACGATGCCGTCGGAGGTGTTGGTCCAGTAAAGCGGCTTGATCCCCAAGCGGTCGCGGGCGATGAAGAGCGTCTGGGCGGTCCGGTCCCAGAGGGCGAAGGCGAACATGCCGTTGAGCCGTTCCAGGAGACCTTCGCCGTGCTCCTGCCAGAGATGCAGGATGACCTCGGTGTCGGTCCGCGTCCGGAACGTGTGCCCCCGGGACTCCAACTCGGCGCGCAGCTCGAGGAAATTGTAAATCTCGCCGTTGAACGTGATGAGGACCGAACCATCCGGAGTCGCCATGGGCTGCCGCCCGCGGCTCGACGTGTCGAGGATGGTCAGCCGTTTGTGGACGAAGCCGAGAGGGCCTTCGTGGAAGATCCCCTCGTCATCCGGTCCACGATGGGCCAGGAGATCGCCCATGACACACAAATTCCCGGGGTCGACAGACCGCCCCGAGCGGAAGTTGTAGAACCCCGCGATGCCGCACATGCTGGGAGGTTGAAAGCAAAAAATCAGCCAGGCCGTGACCTGTATCAGATAGATCTGTCGCGGCGCCTCTCCGCCAGTGCCACCGCGCCGGCCACGATCAATGCCGGGATCAGGTGGAAGATGAGCCGCGCGAAGCTCGTCAGCACGTAGTAGCGCGTCTCCACCGGTGCCGTGAAATAGACGTACAGGTAGAAAAGGAGCTGGAGCGTAGCCACGGCGGCGACCGGCCGGACCCGCCGTACGAACAAGAGAGCCGGACCCAGGAGGACCAGCAGAGACAGCCCATGCCACGCCGGATCCGCCAGGGCCTCGGCCAAGGCCGGGAGGATGACGTCCGCTCGCGAGAGATCGAAGGGTCCCGAATTCGAGCCGAGAAAGAGGTGGTGCCGGAACACCCGGAGCAGCCACGGAGCCCCCACGGCCGCGGCGGGCAAACTCAGCCGCACCGCCGCTCGCCAGTCCAACCGCCGTTCCGCGATCATCCGCCGCAGGAGCTGCGTCCCGGCCAGGATCAACGCGAAGGGCGCTCCCTCGATCTTCGAGGCCGCGGCGAAACCGGCGGCGACGCCGATCTGCCAATCCCCCGCGCGATCCGGCGGCCGGAGCAGTGCCGGCACCGCGGCCAGGAAGGCGGCGGCCATCAACCAGTCGGCCGCGCCGGCCATCAGGTGCCCCATCCCGAACAGGGCTGACGTGAGCCCCAGGATTGCCAACGCCGCCTGGCCGGCCCAGCGGTCCCCGGCGGCCCGCAGCCCCTCGCGCGCCGAGGCGAGCATCAACAGGAAGAAGATCGAGGTCCACAGCATCTGCGCGTGCGGCTCGAACTTTCCCACGAAGATTGCGCTGGTGGCGAAGAGCTCCGGCAGCAGGTTCGGGTAGTCCGGGTGGAGCACCCAGTTCCAGGGGCGGGCCAGCCAGGCGTAGTCCACCCCGCGGTGGAGGAAGAAGCGGCTCCCCTTGATCCCCCAGTGATAGATGAAATCGGGCGTCATTGTCCACAGCGTCAGAGCCGTGCAGGTGAAGACCAGCAGGGCGAAGAGCGCCAGGGCATCTCCCCAGCCGAGGTCCGACGGGAGGCGCGCCGGCTCGGCTGGGCGTGGAGGGACAAAGTGCGCGAGCCCGATCGCCGCGGCGAGGAGGAGGACCAGCAGGAGCGGATGCCAGGAGATCCCGAGCGCGTCGAGCATTGTGAGCAGCAGGTGGACGACAAGAGCGCCCGCCAACCCGTACACCACACAGCGGTGCGGCGCACTGTCTCCGGTGTGGACGAGCGCTCCGGAGAAGCGGCTGCCCAGGACCGCCAGCACCACCGCCAGCGCGAGCACGGCGGTCATGGCGATAGGGGCGATCATGGCGATCACAGCGGCCGGACCTTGAAGAGACGGCAGCCGCGGAGCTGCGCCAAGAGCTCCAGCCGCGGCAGGTCCAGTCCGGCCCGGTAGTCGATGACGTACTCGGCGACCTGTGGCGCCGCCGGATCGTCGATGGGGAGGATCTCATGCTCCGGAAGCAGATAGGCCGCCCAGCGGGTGCGGAAGAAGGCGGCGCGTTCCGTTGCCTCCTGCCCGGAAGGCGAAGCGAAGACGAGGACGCTCCCCGGCGGCACCTGTCCCCGCACGTCATCGAGACAGGTGGTCAGCCTGTCGAGCTGCGGATTGCCGAAACGCCAGGAGCGGGGTCCCCGGGGCGAGGTGGCGCGCTGGTCCCACTCTGCCAGAGCGGTGCTCATCTCCACGGAGAAAGAGAGCGTGCACCAGAGCAGGAGCAGACCCGGGATCGCTTTGCGGAGCATGCTCGTGAAGTTTACCCTGCTAAGATCCCGGACCCGATGACGCTCGCGTTCCGCTCCGACGAGAACAGCCCGTTCGTCCGTGCCCTGCTGGCGGACCAGGGCATCGCTCCGGGGGCCGTCCCTCTCGATATCGATGCCCGCGACGAGATGCTGGAGTTCCTGGTGAGCGGCTTCGAAGGAGACCGCGAGCGGGGTCTCTTCGCCTACTTCCGCTCGGGCCTGAGCATCGCCGATGCCATGACCCAGATCCTGCGGTGGCGTTTCGGCGACCTCGGACGGATCGAGCGCCTGCTGGACTTCGCCAGCGGCTACGGACGGGTCACCCGTTTCCTGTTGCAACATGTGCCGGCGGAGAGGTTCTGGATCTCCGACATCTACGCTGACGCCGTCCGCTTCCAGGAGGAGCGCTTCGGCGTCCATGGCATGGTCTCTACCATCCGCCCCGAGGACTTCACCTGCGCGGAGCGCTTCGACGCGATCCTCGTCACCTCCCTGTTCACCCACCTGCCCGAAGAGCGGTTCATCGGCTGGTTGCGCCGTCTGCTCGGCCTGCTCCGGCCCGGTGGCCTGCTGGTCATCAGCGTCCACGACGAGACGATCCGCGATCCGTCGGTGCCGATGCCCGAAACCGGCCTCCTCTTCCAGGAGCTCAGCGAGAGCAGGACCCTGGACACAGGGGATTACGGCTCGACCTGGGTCACCGAGGCGTTCGTGCGGAGCGCCGTGGCCCGAGCCAGCGAGGAACCGGTGTCCGTCTGGCGCGCTGCGCTCGGCTTGTGCAACTTCCAGGATCTTTACGTGGTGGTCCGCGGGGAGGCGGCCGGCCTTTCCGCGCTGACCTTCCAGACCGAGCCTTTCCTGCGGATCGAGACCTGCTCTCTGGAGACGCCCGAGCTTCTGACCCTGAGCGGCTGGTCCGTGGTGCTCAACGGCGAGGTGCGGGAGGTCCAGGCCTCCCTGGACGGCCGGATCGTGGCGGCCTCGCCGGTCGAGGGGCCGCGGAGCGATGTGGCCGCGGAGCTGCGGGACGAGCGGTTCGCCCGCTCCGGGTGGAAGCTCACGGTGCCCCTTCGGCAGGGGCTCGACCGCAATTCCGCCCTCCTGATCCTCCGCGTGGTGGATGCCCGCGGCATCGGCCACCCGCTCTGGGCGAGCACCGTGGAGACGGCGCTCCTCCACGTGGCGCGGCAGGACGTGAAGCTGCTCGACCGCCGGCTCGCGGAGACGAAGGAGCGGCTCGCCGACGCGCAGGCGCGGGCCGCCGCCGAGATCGAAGGGCTCCAGGCCCGCATCGCCGCCATGGAGGCGAGCCGCTTCTGGAAGGTCCGCAACGTCTGGTTCCGGCTCAAGGGAGTCTTCGGCTTCGGGGAGGGACCGTGAGCTGGAGCCCGCTCGACCTGCTGCCGGGTCTCTATGTCCTCGTCCTGACCGCCGTTCTCGCGGGAGCCCTGCGCCGGTGGTATGACCCGGTGCCCTGGCGCGTACTGGCCGGCTTTCTCCTGCTGATCGCGCTCCTTTTCGGCCCGGCGCTGTTCGCCGGCTGGACCCTCCTCCCGCTCTCCAACCTGCGATCGGCGTCTCCATATAGCGGGGAGCCGCGGGTCCCCCTTGGCAACTGGATGCAGGGGGATCTGATCTTCCAGATCGCTCCCTGGATCCTGGAGGTCCGGAAGTCCGTGGCCGCCGGGCAGTGGCCGCTGTGGAACGCGGGCGCCGGGATCGGCATGCCTCTGATGGGCGATCCCCAGACGCAGTTCCTCCAGCCTCTGGTCTGGCTGGCCTCGCCGTTCCGCGTGGAAGCGGCCATGGCGATCACCTCCGCGCTGCGCCTCCTGACCGCCCTGATCTTCACGTTCCTCTTCCTGCGGAGACAGGGGCTCGGCTCGGCGGCGTCGTCGGCCGGCGCGGTCTCCTATGGCCTGGGCGGATTCGTGATGCTCTGGCTGGGTTGGCCGATCGGCAATGCCGCCGTCCTGCTTCCGGCAGCCCTCTACGGGGTGGTGCGGTGTGAGGCTCCGGGCCTCCGGCGCGATGGCGCTTTGCTCTGCGCGGCCTCGACCGCTCTCCTGCTGGGCGGCCATCCCGAGACCCTGATGTACGGGTTGGCGGTGGCCGGTTTCCTGCTGCTGGCCCGCGTGCTGGCCCAGGTTGATCTCCAGGCGCGGCGGAGGCTCCTCGTCCGGGGCGGCGCGGCGTTTCTCGTCGCCGGTTGCCTGGCTGCGCCGATCCTTCTGCTCGCCCAGGAGTATCTGCCCCAGAGCCACCGCGCCCGGATCGTCGAGGTCCGGCGCGCCGGGGACCCACTGGTCGAAGCCCGCCGGGAGATCTCCAAGCCCGAGGCCTGGGACCGCTGGCAGGAGCGGGTGGTCCGATGGCTGCTGCCGGTGGCGGCGGTGCACGCGTTCGGCGAGCTCGGCGATGCCTGGGGAGAGCGCAACGTCATCGAGGACCAGTGCGGCTTCACCGGAGCCGCCCCTCTGCTCGCCGCCGCGGCCGCCCTGCTCCCCCTGGGCCGCCGGCGCCGCTTCCCCCACGAGCGTTTTTTCGCCTGGACGCTCGCCGTGTCGCTCGCCCTGATCGCCCAGCCGCCCGGCTTCGACCGTCTGTTCCTGCGCCTGCCCATCATCGGCATGACCGCGGTCCATCAGCACCACCGCCTCCTTCTGGTGGTGACCTTCTGCGTCGCCGTCCTCGCCGCCGCGGAGGTGGAGCGCTGGTCGCGCGGCGAAGGCCGCCGGGCGGCGGTCGCCGTGGCCGCTATCCTCCTGACCGGTCTGATCCTCTGGGCCTACCTGGGCCACCCCTCGCCAAAGACCGGCCGCATCGTCACCGGCTTTCTGGACGGCGGGCTCGCCGCACAGCTCACCGCCCTCGTCCTCGCCGCCGTCCTGCTGTCGATCCGCCCCAGGGAGCGCCGGGCCCACTTGGCGGCGGTGGGGCTCGCCGTCCTCTTCGCGGCTGAGCTCCTGCTGGTCCACCGGTGGGCCAATCCGCCGATTCCGGCGCGCGTCGCCTATCCGGTCACGCCGCCGGTGCGCTTCCTCCAGGAGCATCTGGGGAGCTGGCGGATGGTTGCGATCGGCAACTGTCTTCTGGCCAACGTCCCTCTGGTCTATGGGTTGCGCGACGTGCGGATCAACAATCCATCGCAGCCGTCGGTCCATGCCTTGCTCACCGACCCGTTGAGCCGCTCCCCGATGGCGCCGGTCTTCGGCAAGCCCAAGCACCCGCTCTACGACCTGCTCGGCGTGCGCTACGTGATGACGCGGACCGATCTCAAGCTGCCGCTCCGGCTGGTCTTCCGGCATCCGCAAGCCTGGATCTGGGAGCGCCCACACGCCCTGCCCCCGCTCTTCCTGCCCAGGAGAGTGCGGATCGCCCGCGGGGAAGCCTGGCCGCGGTGGTCGGCCCGCAACGCCGATTTCGCCGGCCGCGCCCTGGTCGCGTCGAGCCCCGGGCATACCAAGCATTGGCGGTCGCGGCCGGTCGTCCCCTCCCGGGTGGATCTGGTCGCCTGGGGCGGGGCGCGCATCCGTGCCCGGGCCACCCTCGGCGAGCCGCGCCTCCTGGCCACCAGCATCCTGCAGGACGGCCACTGGCACCTGCTCGTGGACGGACGAAGGACGCCCACCGTCCTCGCCAACGGACCCCTCGTCGCCGCCTGGCTTCCGGCCGGCCGCCACGACCTCGAGCTGCTGTACCGGCCGTGGCGCCTGCTCCTGGGCTGTGCGCTGGCCGCCCTCGCCCTCGCCGCTGCCTGCGCCCTGTGGATTCCCCCGCCGGCTCCGGGTGGTAAGCTGGAAACGCCATGATCACGATTCCCGGGCCGGCCGATGTCCTGGCCGAAACGGAACGCTCTTTGCAACGCCATGCCCGTGTCGTGCTCTGTCAGATCGTGCGCGCCGAGGGGTCGACCCCCGGCAAGCCGGGCTGGAGGCTTCTGGCGCGACCGGATGGAACGGTGTACGGAAATCTGGGAGGCGGTGCTTTCGAAGCCCTGGTGAAGGCGGATGCCCAGGCGAAGCTTGCCAACGGGCGTGCCCCTTCCGAGGTGAAGCGGTACTACTTCACCGAAGAAGCGGTGAAGGGGGAGCCCACCGGGATGGTCTGCGGCGGCATGGCCGAGGTCTTCCTCGAAGTGCTCGCCGCGCCGCCGGTGCTTGCCGTCTGCGGCGGCGGACCGGTCGGACAGGCGCTGGCCCGCGCCGCGTCTCTCGCCGGGTTCGAGCTGCTGGTGGCAGACGACCGGGAAGAGTTCCGCCATCCGGAGCTGTTCCCGCCGGGAGCGCGCATGGTGGAGGTGGGACGGGACTACGAGGAGGACTTCCTGTCTCCCGTCCTTCACCGCGATCTGTATGTGGCGGTGGTCTCGCGCTGCTGGGAGACCGACACCGCGGCCCTGGTCGCGATCGTGCGGCAGGCGCCTCCCCGGCTCCGGTACCTGGGGCTCATGGGGAGCCGCCGCAAGATCGCGCGGGTGCGCGACGAGGTGGCGGCCCGCGGAGCGGACCTGAGCCGCCATTCATTGCATGCGCCGATCGGTCTTCCGATCGGCGGCGACAGCCCGGGGGAGATCGCGATCTCGATCCTGGCAGAGATCATTCAAAGGAAGTATGAGCCTGATCAAGAGAGCTGACCGTATCCCTTCGCTGCTCCTCCTGGTGATTCTGGGAGTGGGCCTCGCCCTGTCTCCGGCGCGCGCCGCGTTCGCCGAGGAATGGCGGACCCTGCCCCTCTTCGGAGGCGACGTGCGCGCCATCGCCATCCATCCGGAGGATCCCGACTGCATCTTCGCCGGCACCTCGGCCGGGCAGCTCTGGCAGTCGCGGGACGGCGGCCGGACCTGGAGCCCGGCCGGCTCGGCTCTGCCGTTCCCCGGCTGGGTCGTCTCGGCGCTGCGCTTTGACCCCAATCGATCTGAGTCCAATCGATCTGATCCCAATCAGCCCACCCGCCTCTGGGTCGCCCTGTGGGGGATCTGGGGGAGCGGGCAGGTGGCCTATTCCGACGACCTGGGCAAGACCTGGGTGGCGCGCGCCGGCGGCCTCCCCGACGAGCCGGTCTACACGCTGGCTCTGGTCCCCGGCAAGGAGGGGCGGCTCTTCGCGGGCACCCGCTCCGGTGTCTGGGCGACCGAGGACGGCGGCGCCACCTGGACGCGCCGGACCGGCGACCTGCCGGAGGTCCAGAAGGTCACCAGCCTGCTGGTCGACCCGAGCCAGCCGGACACGGTCATCGCCGGCACCTGGCGCCGCGCCTACAAGAGCGACGACGGCGGCAAGACCTGGTCGGGCGTCTTTGAGGGCATGGTGCTCGACTCGGAGGTGTTCAGTCTGACGCCGATCGCGGAGCGGCCCGGCGAGATCTGGGCGACCACCTGCGGCTGGGTCTACCGCACCCTCGATCGCGGCGGCCATTGGGAGCGCTTCAAGGAAGGGTTCGTGGAGCGCCGTACGCCGGCCTTCGCCGCCTTGCCGGGCGGCAAGTTCCTGGCCGGCACGGTCGGCGGGCTTCACGCCTCCACCGATGGCGTCAATTGGGCGCTGGTGGGTGACCCGGCGCTGTCGATCAACAGCATCGCCTTTCATCCTGCGCGGCCCGGGCGGGTCTTCCTCGCCACCGAGGGCTCGGGCGTCTGGGTCTCCGACGACGCTGCGGCCACCTTCCGGCCGTCCAGCGAGGGGATGACCAACCTGCGCATCTCTGCCATGGAGGTCTTCGGCAGCGAGCTGCTGGTCGGCGTCAGCCATGCCGGTCCGTTCTCTGGGATCCACGTCTCGCACGACCGCGGCCGCACGTTCGATCCCCGCTTCGAGCCGCTATTGCCCAACGTCCTCGACTTCGGCGTCCATCTGGGCCGTCTTTACGCCGCCACCGAGCGCGGGCTGTACGAGCGGCGCGGGGCCGCCTGGTTCCGCCTGGCGGAGCTCGGCGAAGGGCGTGTCGAGGAGGTGGTGGCCGACGGCGAGCGCATCGCCGTGCGCACGCCGGCCGGGCTGTGGGAGCTGGCTGGCGGCAAGTTCGTGCCGCGCGCCTACAAGCACGGGGCACCGCGCTCCGCGACTTTCTTCGGCGACGCCCTGTGGGTGAGCGATGCCGCGGCGGTCTACCGTCTCACCGACAAGACGAACGATACGATCACCGTCCCGTTCCAGGGCGGGCGCCTGAGCCGCCTGCCGGAGCAGCTCCTGCTCTGGGGCTCGGGTGGCGCCTTCGTCCGGGCCGACGGCCTGCCGCCGGACACCCCCTGGTCCGAGGTGACCCGCGATCCCTCGCGCGTGATCACGACCGGCGACCCCCGCTGGTCATCCCTGATGATCAGCGGCGAGACCGTCCGCGTCTTCGATCGCACGACGAGCAAGTTCCTGGCGCTGGAGGTCCCGTTTCCCGCCCGCGACATCTCCGCGGCGGTGGTGATGGGCGGGCGCCTGGTGCTCGGCACCTCGGGGTACGGCGTGGTGAGCACGAGGCTGGAGTAGAACCCTCACCCCCGGCCCCTCTCCCACAAGTGGGAGAGGGGAGCAAAGCAAAACCGCCTGCCAAGGGCTGTTCACCCCTCTCCCGCTCGCGGGAGAGGGGCCGGGGGTGAGGGTTCTATTCCCCCTTCAACCCCGCCTTCTTCGCGTAGTACCGGAACGACCGGAAGCTCATCGCCAGCAGCTCGGCCGCCTGGGTCTGGACGCCGCCGGTGCGGTCGAGCGCCTGCTGCATGAGCTGGGCGCGGATCCCCTCCAGATAGGCTTCGAGGTCCAGTCCGTCCTCCGGGAGCTGGATCAGGTCCGCCTGCATCTTGCGGTTGGTCAGCAGAAAGGCCGGCAGGTCGCGAGTGGTGATCGTATCCGCGTGCGACGACAGCGCCAGGGCCCGCTCGATCAGATTCTCCAGCTCGCGGACGTTGCCCGGCCAGTCGTAGCTCTCCAGCATCTGCATGGCCTCCACCGAGATCTGCTTTGGCGACAGATCCATCTGCTTGCAGTACTTCTGGAGAAAGAAGTCCACCAGCAGCGGGATGTCCTCCCGGCGCTGCCGCAGCGGCGGCAGGTGGATGGGCAGCACGTTGATCCGGTAGTAGAGATCCTCGCGGAAGTCCCCGGAGGCGATCCGCGCTTCCAGGTCCTGGTGGGTGGCGGCGATGATCCGCACGTCCACCGGCTCCTCCTCCGTGCCGCCCACCTTGCGCACCATCTTCTCCTGGAGCACGCGCAGGAGCTTCACCTGCATGGTGGGTGTCATCTCGCCGATCTCGTCGAGGAACAGGGTGCCTCGGTCGGCCTCCTGGAACAGCCCCTTCTTGTCGCGCACCGCACCGGTGAAGGCGCCGCGCTCGTGGCCGAAGAGCTCGCTTTCGAGGAGGTTCTCGGGCAGGGCGCCGCAGTTGATCGACAGGAAACGGCGCGAGGCGCGCGGGCTGGCGTAGTGGATCGCCCGCGCGATCAGCTCCTTGCCCGTGCCGCTCTCACCGTTGACCAGCACCGTCGAGCTGGTGCGCGCGATCCGCTCGATGAGCGTGAAGATCGCCTGCATGCGCGGGCTCTTGCCGATGATGTTGTTGAACGTGTACTTCTGCTCGAGCTCGCGCCGCAGATAGATGTTCTCGCGCGACAGCTCGGCCCGCTCGAGCCCCTTCTGGACGACGATCTTGAGCTCCTCCACGTCGAACGGCTTCGAGACGTAGTCGGCGGCCCCGAGCTTCATCGCCTCGATGGCCGTCTTCGTGGAGGTGTAGGCGGTCATCATGATCACCGGCGGGCTCGGCTCCGCCGCCTTGATCTCGCGCAGCAGGTCGAGCCCGCTGCCATCCGGCATCATGACGTCGCAGAGGACGACGTCGAAGCTCTGGCGGGCCAGCTCCTGGCGGGCCCCTTCCACGCTCCGGGCGGTCTCCACAGCGTACCCTTCCTGGAGGAACAGGAGGGAGAGGAAGTCGAGCAGACTCTCTTCGTCATCGACGATCAGCAGGCGTGCACCCATGGAACGTCCAGATCAGGTCAGAGATCAAGTCGGGCGGTCAGGGAAGCTCCGAGGCGGCGAGGAGGGCAGGCTCGGTCGCGGCGCGCAGGGCGGCGGCTTCGTCGCGGGGCAGGTCCACGGTGATCGTGGTCCCACCCCCCGGCCAGCTGTCGACGTGCAAACGGCCGCCGTGCTCCTGGACGATGAGATAGACGATGGCCATGCCGATCCCCGTGCCGCCGTCGAAGAACGAACGGAACGGATGGAAGAGATTGGCGCGCTGCTCCTCGGACATGCCGCGGCCGGTGTCGATCACCTGGAACAGATAGGAATCCTGGCCGAGCGTGCCGACGACCCGCAGGGTTCCGCCCGCGGGCATTGCACGCAGGGCGTTGCGCGCCAGGTTCCAGAAGATCTGGCTCACCTGGTCCGGGTCGCCCAGCAGGTGGGCGGTTGGCGGATCGAGCGCGATCTCCAGGCTGTGCCGGGGCGAGACCTCCTCGCTGTTGCGGAGGAGCTCGAAGTTCTCGGCGAGGAGCCGGGCGATGTCGAACGGAACGTTCGAGCGGTCCTTGGGCTTGGCGAAGCGGAGGAAACCCTTGATGGTCCGGTCGAGGCGCTGGCTCTCCTTGAGCAGGATCTCCACCAGGCGGCGCTGCGCCGCCTCGTTGGCCGGCGTGCCGGCGAGCATCTGGACCGATCCCGAGATGGCGGCCAGCGGGTTGCCGATCTCATGGGCGAGACCGGCGGCCATCTCGCCGACCGCGGCCATGCGGTCCTTGAGGCGCAGCTCTTCGCGCATCCTCCGCCAATGGGTCAGGTCCTGGAAGATGACGATGTAGCCGCCGTGCCCGCGGTTCGCCTCGGTGAGCTGGGAGATGGAGAAGCCGATGAAGGCCGTCTCGCTGTTGCGCGCGAATTCCACCTCGGAGCGCAGCTTGCCGCGCTGCTCGCTCGCCGCGGTCAGCTCCCCCCACTGGCGCGAGGAGAACAGGCCCGACTCCTGGATCGGCCGGCCGACCAGGTCCTCCTCCGGCCGGCTGAGGATCGCCAGGCCCGCCTGGTTCACCAGGGTGACGACCCCGTCCAGGTCGGTGGTGATCAGGCCGCTGTTGATCGACTGCACGATGTCGCGGTGCATGACCTGGAGGTCGGCCAGATGCTCGCTCTTCTCTTCGAGCTCCTGCTCGGCGCGGCGGGCGCTCCGGGCGAGATAGGAGGTCAGCAGGGCCACGGCATAGAAGCCGACGCAATGGACCGCCAGCTGGTAGCTCACCCGGAAGACCGAGCTCTGGCCGTGCCCCTGGTTGTAGAGGAAGAGGATGAGCCCGACGTAGAGCACGTTGGCCGTGCTGGCCACGGTCAGGCCGGCCTCGCGCCGCAGCAGTGTGGAGGCCACCGCGATCACCACCAGGTAGAGGAGAGAGAACGGGCTCTCGATCCCGCCCAGGAAGTAGACCATCGCGGTGACCAGAAGGAGGTCGCCAAAGAACTGGATGTACGCCTGCACCTCCGGGCGGTCCCGGAGGATCCGGAGCAGGGTGATGTAGACCAGGGTGGCGCAGCAAATGAACCCAAGGAGGCCGAAGACCACCTGGGGTGACACGGTGCTCACTTCGACCGGCAGGTTCTGGGCCGCCGCCTGCGGGAGAGGAGGGCCGACGTTGGTCTCCTCGGGGTTGATCGTCGCGGGAGAGCTCAGCAGGAGGACGAGCCCATAGGGCAACACCGCCGCGATGACCGCGACGAGCCGGAGGACGATGTACCAGCGGAGCTGGCGGTTGAGTGTCGGCATCGAGGGCATCGGAGGACCCGGAGGCGGAGCGGCTGCCTCCAGGTCCATTGTAGCGGTCCCGTGCCTTACCCGATCTTGGAAAGGATCGAGTACAGGGGCAGGTACATGGCGGCCACGATCGTGCCGATGACGACGCCGAGGATGGCGATCATGAGCGGCTCGATCAGCTTCATCAGGCCCGCCACCGCCGTATCGACCTCTTCCTCATAGAAGTCGGCGATCTTCGACAGCATCTGGTCGAGAGCGCCGGTCTGCTCGCCGACGTTGATCATCTGCACCACCATGGCCGGGAACACCTTGGTCTCGGCCAGCGGCTCGCTGACGGTCTTGCCTTCCTCCACGCTCTTGCGCACGGACATGACCGCGTCCTCGATGATGGCGTTGCCCGCCGTCTTGGCCGTGATCTCCAGACCGTCGAGGATCGGCACGCCCGACGCGGTGAGGGTGGACAGGGTGCGGCAGAAGCGGGCCACGGCGATCTTGCGCAGCAGCATGCCGAGCACCGGCACCTTGAGCAGCAGCCCGTCGAGCACACGGCGGCCGCGGTAGGTCTGGTGGTAGCGGTTGACCGCGAAGAACCCGGCGCCGATCACGATGAAGATGAAGATGAAATAGCGCCCGAGGAAGTTGCTGGACGCGATCACCGCGCGGGTCAACAAGGGCATCTCGCCGCCCAGGCCGGCGAAGAGCTGGGCGAACACCGGGATGACCTTCCACAGGATGATGAACACCACCAGGGCCGCGATGACGATGACCGCGACCGGGTAGATCATCGCCGACTTCACCTGGCTGTTCAGCTTGACGATCTTCTCGATGTAGGTCGAGAGACGCTGCAGGATGATGTCGAGGATACCGCCGGCCTCGCCGGCCGCCACCATGTTGGTGTACAGGTTGTCGAACGCCTTGGGATGCTTGCGCATGGAGTCGGCGATGGACATGCCGGACTCGACGTCGCTGCGCACGTCGTTGATGATCGCCGCGAAGGTCTTGTTCTCTTCCTGGCCGCCCAGGATCTCCAGGCACTGCACCAGCGGCAGGCCGGCGTCGAGCATCACCGAGAACTGGCGGGTGAAGATGGAGACGCGCTTGCGGTTGACCTTGCCGGGGAGGCGCGGGATGAGCTTGATCTCCCGCCCTTTCTCCCGGATGTTGGTGACCTGGATCTGCTGGCGGCGCAGGACGGAGATCGCCGCGTCGCGGTTGTCCGCGAGCAGAATTCCTTCCTGCGTGCCGCCGGCGCGGGTACGGCCTTTCCACTCAAAGCTGGGCATAGGTCATTTCCTCCCCGGAACGGCCGGGTTGCCCCCGACGTTCTGGTTCATGGCGGCGGGACCGCGGGCGATGATCTCCTGCAGCTCGTCGGGCAGCGACGACCGCATCAGCGCCGTCTCCAGGGTGATATGGCGCTTGAAGTAGAGCAATGCCAACGACTGGTTGAAGGTCTGCATCTCGTGCTTGGCCTGGCCGGCCTGCATCATGCCGTAGATCTGGTGCACCTTGTCTTCGCGGATCAGGTTGCGGATGGCCGAGGTGGGGATCAGGATCTCCATGGCCATCACCCGCCCCTTGCCGTCCGCCTTGGGCAGCAGCGCCTGGCAGAGGATCCCCTCGAGGACCATCGAGAGCTGGGCGCGGATCTGCCCCTGCTGGTGCGCCGGGAAGACGTCGATGACGCGGTTGATCGACTGCGCCGCCGAGTTGGTGTGCAGAGTGGCGAACGTCAAGTGACCGGTCTCGGCGATGCGCAGCGCCGACTCGATGGTCTCCAGGTCGCGCATCTCACCGATCAGCACCACGTCCGGGTCCTGCCGCAGGGCGGAGCGCAAGGCGTTCGAGAAGCCGTGGGTGTCGGCGTGGATCTCGCGCTGGTTGACCAGGCACTTCTTGTGCGAGTGCAGGAACTCCACCGGGTCCTCGATGGTGATCATGTGCTCGGCGCGCTCGCGGTTGATCTTGTCGAGCATGGCCGCCAGAGTGGTCGACTTGCCGGAGCCCGTAGGGCCGGTGACCAGGATCAGGCCGCGCGGCTTCTCGCACAGCTTCTCGACGATCGTCGGCAAGCTGAGCTCCTTGAACCCCTTGATCTCGAACGGGATCTGCCGGAACACCCCGGCGATGGCGCCGCGCTGGTGGAAGATGTTGGCGCGGAACCGGGCCAGGCCCTTGATCCCGAACGACAGGTCGATCTCCAGGTCCTCCTCCAGACGGTGCTTCTGGTTGTCCGTCAGGATGGAGTAGCAGAGCTGCTTGGTCTCCGAAGGCGTCATCGGGCTGACCCCGTCGAGCGGCTTCAGGTGGCCGTGCACCCGGATCTGGGGCGGTGAGTTGGTGGTGACGTGCAGGTCGGACCCCCCCTGCGCGACCATTTCCTTGAGGAGCTGGTTCAATGTCGGCGGCATGCGGCGACTCCCGATACGAAGAACGAGTCTCTAATCCCGGTTGAGCGAGCGTAGGCTGAGCGTAGTCTACACCTTTATGGGGAATAGATGAAAGGGTATATCTAGGGGGGTGATATCGTAGCCCCCTATGAGCGAGCCGATCGGACACCAAGAAGAGGAGGCTCTCGGCAAGGCCTACGACTCCCGGCTGATGCGCCGCCTGCTGAGCTACCTCCGTCCTTACCGGGGGATGACGGCGGGGGCTCTGGTGCTGATCCTGCTCTCGTCCCTGCTGCAGCTCGTGGGGCCGCTCACCATGGCAGTGGCGCTCGACCTGTTCATCCGGCCGCAGGCAGAGACCGCCCAGCTCTCGCAGGTGAGCCTCCAGGTCCGCGATCTCCTCCTGGCCCGCGGCATCGACCCTGGCGCCGTCCGCGCCGAGGGGCTGGCGGTGATCGCCGGGATCTACCTGGCGACCCTGGTTCTGACCTTCTTCGTGCTGTACACCCAGGCCTACCTCATGCAGCTCATGGGGCAGTACGTGATGAACGACCTGCGGCGGCAGATCTTCGGCCACCTGCAGCGGCTGTCCATCGCCTTCTACGACCGCAACCCGATCGGCCGCCTGGTCACCCGGGTGACGACCGACGTCGACGCCCTGAACGAGATGCTGTCGGCCGGCGTGGTGGCGATCTTCGGGGACGTCCTGCTGCTGACCGGCATCGTCGGGGTGCTCTTCTGGCTCGACTGGCGCCTCGCCCTCGCGGCCTTCTCGATCGTGCCGCTCCTCCTCCTGTTGACCTTCTGGTTCAAGCGCAAGGTGCGCGAGAGCTTCCGCGAGGTGCGGGTGAAGATCGCCAGGATCAACGCCTTCCTCCAGGAGCACATCACCGGCATGCCGGTCGTGCAGCTCTTCAACCGGGAGGCGCGGGCGTACCGCGACTTCGACGAGATCAACGACGCGCACCGCGACGCCAACGTGCGCGGCATCTTCTACTACGCCGTCTTCTTCCCCGGCGTCGAGCTGATCACCTCCCTGGGTCTCGGCCTGATCCTCTGGATCGGCGGCCGCGAGGTGATCGCCCAGACGGTGTCGCTCGGCGCCCTGATCGCCTTCCTGCAATACGCCCAGCGCTTCTACCAGCCGCTGGCCGATCTGTCGGAGAAGTACAACATCCTGCAGCAGGCCATGGCGAGCTCGGAGCGGGTCTTCAAGCTCCTCGATACGCCGGTGAGCATCGCGCCCCCCGAGCAGCCGTACCGGCCGGCGGAGGTGCGCGGTGAGATCGAGTTCGACCAGGTTCAGTTCAGCTATAAAGAGGACGAGCCGGTGCTCCGCGGGATCTCTTTCCAGGTGCGCCAGGGCGAGACCCTGGCCGTCGTTGGGCACACCGGCGCGGGCAAGAGCACCCTGGCGAATCTCCTCCTGCGCTTCTACGACGTGGACCGCGGCGCGGTGCGGGTGGACGGGGTGGACGTGCGGCAGTGGGATCTGCCGCGCCTGCGGCGCAGCGTCGCCATGGTCCTCCAGGACGTCTTCCTCTTCTCCGGGACGATCGAGGGGAATATCCGGCTCGGCGATCCGGACATCGACGAGGAGCGGGTGCGCTGGGCGGCCGCGGAGGTGCACGCGCTGCCGTTCATCGAGCGGCTCCCTGCGGGTCTGGCCTCGCAGGTGCGCGAGCGCGGAGCCGGCCTCTCGGTGGGGCAGAAGCAGCTCATCGCCTTCGCCCGCGCCCTGGCCTTCGACCCGAAGATCCTCATCCTGGACGAAGCGACCTCCTCGATCGACACCGAGACCGAGCAGCTCATCCAGCAGGCGCTCGACCGGCTCCTCCAGGGGCGGACCAGCATCGTCATCGCCCACCGTCTGTCGACCATCCAGAAGGCGGACCGCATCCTGGTCATGCACAAAGGAGAGATCCGGGAGCTCGGCACCCACCAGGAGCTCCTCGCCCTGCGCGGCATCTACTACCGGCTCTACCTTCTCCAGTACAAGGACCAGGAGCTGGAGAAGCGCGAGCAGCCCCATCCTTCGCTGACCGTCAACGCCTAGGGTCGCCTGCCCATGGGCGGACACCGCGGACACCGCAAGGACGAGATCCTGGACGCCCTGGCGCGCGAGGCGAACGTGGCGCAGTTCGTCAGCTTCGGACCGGACCTCGCCCAGAGCCACGCCCGCCTCCGCGGCTTCCCGCCGGACCACCGCTTCGCCGGGCCGGAGGAGGCCGTGACCATGCTCCTCGACCGCACGCCCGAGCGGTCGGTCAACATCCGCAGCTACGACCCGGACTCGCCCAAGTCGCGCGAGTTCCTCTACGGCGGCACGGATGCCGCGGAGGTCGTCCGCGAGCTCCGCCGGCTCGCCGCCGCCGGGCTCTGGACGATCGTCAACGAGACGATCGACGTCCAGGACGGCGGCGTCTCCGGCGTGGCCTTCGGCAACCTCCTCGAATTCGCGCCGGGCGACACGCCGCGCTGCGTCGAGAAGCCGGGGACGGCGGCCCTGCCGCGCGCTCTCGGCCTGCGCCTGCTGGAGACGGTCTACGGTTTCCGCCCGAGCCTGCCGGAGCGGCCCGAGCTGCGGGTCGAGTTCACCATCCACCCCTTGCGCCGGGGGACCCGGCACGAGCACACGGTCCTCTGGGAAGTCGAGGAGCCGGGTCCGCCGCCGGACGGCGCCGTGCTCCCCGCCTGGCCGAACCACTTCAGCCGGCATCTCGGAGACAAGGCCTTCGGCCTGCTGATCGCCGGCGCCTACGGCCTGCCGGTGCCGCGGACGCTGGTGATCCCCCGGCGCCTCGCTCCGTTCGACTTCGGCACCGACACCGGCTCGGTCGAGACCTGGATCCGGACCTGTCCGCGCGAGCAGGTCCCGGGCCTCTTCACCACCCGGCGCGGCTGGATCGATCCCTTCGCTCTCCTAGAGAAGGAAGACCCGGAGGGGACGGCCCTGGCCTCGGTGCTCAGCCAGCAGGCGGTCGAGGCCCGCTGGTCCGGAGCTCTTCTATCCTCTCCCGCGGGAGAGCCGCTCGTCGAAGGGGTTTCTGGAACCGGAGACGACTTCATGACCGGCCGCCGCCCGCCGGAGGACCTTCCCCGCGAGGTGCTCTCCGCCGTGCGGGAGACCTTCGACCGGGCATGCGGCCTCCTGGGGCCGGTGCGCTTCGAGTGGGCCTGGGACGGCAAAGCCGTCTGGATTCTCCAGCTCCACCGCGGAGCGAGCGGGGCGGCGGGGCGGGTGATCGTGCCGGGCGAGGCGGCCCGGTTCCACCTCTTCGAGGTCAGCCGGGGGATTGAAGCGCTACGCGAGCTGATCGCGCGCGTGCAGGGCACGGAAGAGGGGATTGCGCTCGTCGGACGTGTGGGCGTCACCAGCCATCTAGGCGACCTGCTCCGGCGGGCGCGGGTTCCATCGCGGATCGAGGAGGGGACGGAATGATCGTCCTCCGCTATCCCGGAGCCGCCGGGCTCACCGGAGCGGAGACCGGCGAGCCGCTGTCCCGGCTGGATCTGGAGGCCGAGGCGTGGGCCCGCGGCGCTCTCGATCTGCCGGAGCTCGACGAGCGGATCGATGATCTGGCCGCGGCGGGGCCGTTCGCCGTGGCGGTCCATGGTGAGCCCGCGAACGTGGCGGCGGAGGTGGACGTCCATTGCCAGCGGTGGAGCGGCCGGCGCAATGGCGCGCTCCCCGGCGAGGAGCTGACCCGGCTCCTCACGCGTCTTCGCGCCCTTCATCCCGCGGACAAGCCGCTGGTGCGGGCGGACTACCGGCATGCCCTCGACGTCTGGCAGTGGGTGCTCCGCCTGGAGCCCGAGGCCGGCGGGGCCGTCCAGATCGCGGCCCTCTTCCATGACGTGGAGCGGGTCTTCACCGAGGCGGATGTCCGAAGCGAGCAGACGATCGTTGCGTATGACGACTACAAGGCCCGCCACGCGGCGCGGAGCGCGGCCATCACGGAGCGGATTCTCGAGGAGGAAGGGTGCGCACCCGCGCTCCGGGCGCGGACGGCGGAGCTGATCGCCGGGCACGACCAGCCGGGCCGTGCGGACGGCGCGGAGGGAGCCCTCCTGGAAGACGCCGACGCCCTCTCCTTCTTCTCCCTCAACTGCTCCGGCTATCTCCAGTACTACGGCGCGGAGCAGGCGCGGCGCAAGATCGAATGGACCCTGGCCCGGCTGAGCCGGCGCGGGACCGCATGCCTCTCCCGGCTCAGGCTTGCGCCCGAGATCTGACAGGAGAAGTCCTTCCGGAGAAGAAAAGCAACCGGAGAGATGATGCCCGTCTGTAAGCTCGAATTTCTATGTGAAGACTAGAGGGCTCGCCGCACCGGCGGCCCATCCTTTGGGGTAGGGACCGGTACGTCGTCGGGCAGGTCGGACGGCCGTGCGCTCTGTAAACTCTTCCTTGTTCCACGTCCTTTTTACGCACAAGAGCATCCTTTTTCGGCCTTTCCGCGTGTGAGCACCGTGTTGGCGGACCTGGCACGTTTCTTTCTTCTACTTAGCTAAAAGAGCTTTGCGCGACGGCAGGACGGCGCGTTGGGAAGCGAGAAGGGAGCTGACATGCCGAGGAAGAAAGCGAGGGTCGCCATCGTCGGGGTAGGCAACTGTGCCTCTTCGCTGGTGCAGGGTGTGGAGTTCTACAAAAACGCTGCGCCGGAGGACTTCGTGCCGGGTCTCATGCATGTCGACCTGGGGGGGTACCACGTTGGAGATATCCAGATCGTGGCCGCGTTCGACGTGGACGCGAACAAGGTCGGCCGCGACGTTGCCGAGGCGATCTTCGCGCACCCGAACAACACCTACCGGTTCGCCGCCGTGCCGCGCCTGGGAGTGGAGGTGCAGCGGGGCACGACGCTGGACGGCCTCGGCAAGTACATGAGCCGCGAAATCCAGGAGGCGGATGTACCGCCCGTGGATGTCGTGGGGATTCTCCGGGAGGCCCGCGCGGACGTGGTCGTCTCGTACCTGCCGGTGGGCTCGGAGGAGGCGACCCAGTTTTACGTCGAGAAAGCCCTGGAGGCGGGGTGCGGCTTCGTCAACTGCATTCCGGTCTTCATCGCCTCGCGTCCGTACTGGCAGAAGCGTTTCGAGAAGAAGGGGCTGCCGATCATCGGAGACGACATCAAGTCGCAGGTGGGCGCCACCATCACGCACCGGCTCCTGACGCAGCTCTTCCGGGACCGCGGCGTGCGCCTGGACCGCACCTACCAGCTCAACTTCGGCGGCAACTCGGACTTCCTCAACATGCTGGAGCGGGAGCGGCTGGAGTCCAAGAAGATTTCCAAGACGCAGGCGGTGACCAGCCAGCTCGACTACCAGCTCCCCCCGGGGTGTGTGCACGTGGGACCGAGCGACTACGTCCCCTGGCTGGAGGACCGCAAGTGGTGCTACATCCGGATGGAGGGGACGACGTTCGGCAACGTCCCGCTGAATTGCGAGGTCAAGCTGGAGGTCTGGGATTCGCCGAACTCGGCCGGGGTGGTGATCGACGCGGTCCGTTGCGTGAAGCTCGCCCTGGACCGGGGGATCGGCGGCGTGCTCACCGGACCGGCCTCGTACTTCATGAAGTCGCCGCCCGAGCAGCTCCCGGACCATGAGGCCAGCGCCCGCACCGAGGCGTTCATCCGCGGGGAGGGTGTCCGGCAGCGGCGGCCGGAGCCGGCCCAGGTGGCGGTGGCGGAGTAGGGGAAAGGACCCCAAGGACGGCAAGGGCTTCAAGGACGAACACGGCGGCCTCCGGGTTGGGGTCCTTTGTCTTTTCTCGGTATCCTTCCCCCGTGCCGCAGCAGCTCCGCCTGTTCGAAGCTCCCGAGCCGCCGCGCTCTCCCGGCGAAGTGTGGGTGGCTCGCGGGGCGCGCGCCGCCGAGGCGCTGTTGTTCTCCCGGCTCGACGCCCTGTTCACCGAAGCGCGCAAGAACCCCGCTCTCCTTGCCCGGCCGGTGCGCATCCTCGTGCCGTCGCGGAGCCTGCGGGCCCATCTCGGCGCGGCGCTCGTCCGCCGCCGGGGAAAATCGATCGCCGGGCTCACGATCCAGACGCTGCATGCCCTCGCCTGCGAGATCCTCGAGCGGGCGGGCGAGCCGGTGCCGCGCGGCACCCCTCTCTTCGACGTTCTCGCCCAGCGCCTCGCCCGCCTGGAGCCGGCGCTGCGCCGGGGCCTCAACGACCTGGTGGACGGCTATGGCGCCGTGGCCGGCACGGTGCGCGATTTGCTCGACGCCGGGCTGGAGCACGACCTCGCCGAGGCGATCGACGAGGCTCTGGCGACCGACGGTCCGCGTATCGCCTCGCGAGCCGAAGTCGAGCGCGCCCGGTCGCTCGTACGTGTCGCGGCCCGTACGGAAGCTCTGGCTCCCGCGCTCGGTCTGGGCCGGGCGTCGAACCTGCTGCGGCGCGCGGCCGAGCTGTTTGCCGCGGACCCGGAGGGGGTCCTCCCGTTCCGCGCTCTCCTGATCCACGGCTTCTCGGATGCGACCGGCGTCGGCACGGATTTCCTTCAGGAGCTGCTCCGCCAGGGCGCGCGGCTGATCCTCGATCATCCGCCCGCGCCGGGCTCTCCCACCGGAGGGCTGGAGCGCGCGTTCACCGAGCGTTTCACGGAGCGGATCTCCATGGTCTCCCGTTTCGTGCCGGCACCGCCGCCGCGCGACACGGATCCCCTGGCGCCACAGATCGATTTCGTCGAGGCGGTCGGCGCCGAGTCCGAGGCCCGCGAGGTGGCCCGGCAGGTGCGCGCGCTTCTCGACGGCGGCGCGCGGCCGGAAGCGATCGGTGTGGTGGCGCGCGACCTCGCGCTCTATGCGCTGCTCCTGCGCCGGCACTTCCGCCGGCTCGGCGTGCCGTTCTCCGGCGTGGCCGCGCGCGGCGCCCTGGAGCCGGCCGGCCGGCGGGCCCGCGCCTTTCTCGAGCTGCTCCGCCGCGGCGAAGAGGTTCCGGCCGACCGCTGGCTCGATACGGTCGCCTCCCTCGGTCTCCCCGGACGTGGCGGCAGGCGCTCCATGGCCGGGCTGCTCGTCGATCTTCGCCTGGCCTTCTACGCACTCGGCGCCGGCCGGCTGCGCGACGTGGCCGAGCTCGATCCCGAGACGTTCCTGAAGAAACACGAGTCGGGAGAGTCGTACGCCCTGCCGATCCGTCAGGGACTGCGGACCGCGGTCGGCGAGGAGGGCCAGGAAGGGGAGGAGGGGGAGACCTACGCAGCCCGGCGCCGGGTGGACGGCTTGCTGCTCCGGGCGGCGGTGCGGACCGCCGGCCGGGTGCGCGAGCGTCTCGCCGGCTGGCCGGAGGAGGCTCCGGCGGCCGAGCACTTCCGCCGGCTCCGGGCCCTCCTCGTCACCGACCTGGGCTGGGAATTGGAGGCCGGGGATGCGGGGGCCATCCTCGCCGCGCTCGGCGAGCTGGAGCGCGAGGTGCCGGGCGACTTCCCGCTGACCCGCGAGGAGCTGCGCCCGCTGGTGAGCCGGGCCTGCGCGGAAGTCGGCATCGCATCCCTGGGTGGCGACGGCGGCGGCGTGCAGGTGCTCAACGTCACGGAGGCGCGCGGCCGCACGTTCGATCACCTGTTCGTGGCCGGCCTCAACCGCGACGTCTTCCCGCGGGGCATCCGCGAGGACCCGCTCCTGCCGGACGACCTCCGCCAGGTGCTGCGGCGCGTGCTGCCCGACATCCCGATCAAGCGCGCCGGCTTCGACGAGGAGCGCTACCTGTTCGCCTGGCTCCTCTCGGCGAGCCCGTCGATCACCCTCTCCTGGCAGGTGACGGACGATGAGGGAAAGCCCCGCTCTCCCTCGCCGCTGCTGCGCGGTCCGCGCGAGCCCCGGCGGGCGCCGTCGCTCTGGACTCCCAGCGCGGAGAGGCTCCGTCCGGCGGACGAGCACGCGGTGATCGCCGCTCTCCAGTCGCCGCGGCAGCACTTCGGCAAGGTGCTCTCCATCGCCCTCGGCGAAGCCCGGACGGAGCTGCTGGGCGACGAAGCCATCGCGCTCGATCCGCGCGCTCTGGCTGCCGTGCGGATCGCCGTGCTCGACGAGATGGACCCGGACCTGCGCCTGCCCGAAGGGCGGGCCGTGCGCCGGCGGCTCGGGCCGTACTTCGGCTTCGTCGGTCCGCCGGAGATGCGGCGCATGGACCTCCACGTGACCCATCTGGAGACGCTGGCGGGCTGTCCCTGGCAGCTCTTCCTCGGCCGCGTGCTCCGGCTCGAGCCGACGCCCGATCCCCTGGCCGCCCTTCCCGGAGCCGATCCGCTCCTCCTGGGCAACGTAGTGCACGCCGTGCTGGAGCGGATCGCCCGCGAAGCCGCGGTGGGCGCGAGGGCTCCGGCCGCGGTGGCCTGGCCGGCTCCCGAGCGGTTCGAGCGGATCCTGCTCGACGAGGCCGGACGGCTCCTGGCGCTGGAAGGGATCCTCCTGCCCGGCCTGGCCCGCGCTCTGGCGGAGCGGGCGCGGGCGCTCCTCGCCGTGGCGCGGGAGATGGACTGGCCGCAGGGCGCGGCCGTCCCCGTGCTGCATGCCGAATCGACCGAGGAGGTCGAGGTCCTCGATGTCGAAGGGCGCCCGCGGCGGCTCCGCTTCCGCGCTGATCGCATTGACCAGGCCTCCGAAGGGCTCCGCTTCACCGACTACAAGACCGGCCGGCCGCTCTCGACGGCGCGCAAGCCCGAGGTCCGCCGCCGCCACTTCCTGGAGCGCCTGCGGCAGGGGACGCTCCTCCAGAGCACCGCCTACCTTCTCGCCGCCCACGGCGAGCGGGCCGTGGGACGCTACCTTTATCTGAAGCCGGGTCTCGACGATCCGGATGCCCGCGAGCACGCCGTGACCACCGAGGATCGCGAAGCCGCCGAGGCGTTCGCCTACGCGGTGAGCGCGACCCTGTCGGTCTGGGATACGGGCGCCTTCTTCCCGAGGGTGGTCGACCCGGCGGGGCGGAACGAGCCGGGGCGCTGCGGCTACTGCGCGGTGGCCGAGGCCTGCGTGCGCGGCGACTCGGGGGCGCGGCTGCGGCTTTTCGAGTGGGCCGAGCGGGCGCGGCGGAGTGAGGGTCTCGACCCGGCGCAGGCGGCTCTCCTCCGCGTCTGGCGTCTCGCCGCCAAGGAGGAGAGCGAGGAGCCGGAGAATGGGAACGGCGGGGAGGAGGCACCGTGAGCGGGCGGCTGGTCCTCGGCCGCTTCGGCACGCCCAGCGAGGAGATCCTGCGCGCCGCCGACCGCGGCGCCCGGCGGGAGGCGCAGCGCCGCTTCGATCGGCCGCTGGTCCTCCAGGCCGGCGCGGGTACCGGCAAGACCACGACCCTGGTGGCGCGCCTCCTCGCCTGGAGCCTCGGCGCCGGCTGGGAGCTGGCCCTGGAGCGGCGCGCGGCCCGGCCCGCGGCCCGGCCGTCCCTCCGTCCGGAAGGAGAGGGGAGCCCGGAGCGGATCGCCGCGGACGTGCTGCGCGGCGTGGTCGCCATCACCTTCACCGAAGCCGCCGCCGCCGAGATGGCCGGCCGGACCGCGCGTGAGCTGGATGCCCTGGCGCGCGGCGAGGAACGGCCCGCCTGGCTCGATCCGGAGGTCCTTCCATCGCCGGAGGAGACCGTGCGCCGCGCCCATGCGCTCCTCGGCGCGCTCGATCATCTCCAGGTCCGCACCATCCACGCCTTCTGCCTCGGGCTTCTCACCGCGCATCCGCTGGAGGCGGGGGTGCATCCGCGCCTGACGGTCGATGCCGACGGCCGTTTGCTGGAGGAGATCGTCCGCGAGACGGTCGAGGCGGCCCTCCGCGAAGGGTACGGCGCGCCGGGCGATCCGCATCTCATGGCGCTGGCGGTGCGCGGCTTCGGGCCGCAGGAGATCGTGGAAGCGCTGGTGGCGCTGGCCGCCGCGGGTCTTCCGGCCCGCGTGCTGGAGGAGGACCCGCTGGGCCCCGGCCCCCTGCGCGCATTCCGCGAGCGTCTCGCCACCGCGGCCAACGGCGTCTGGGAGCTCATCGTCCCGCGCCTGCGGGGCGGCCGGGCGCCCAACGCCCGCTCGCTGGAGAAAGGGCTGGCGATCCTGCTCGACCGCTTCCGCGACGTCGAGGGCGGACCGGACCTGGACACCCTGAAGCAGTGGGTCGACGAGGCAGTCCCCGAAAAGCTGGAGGCGCACCTCGCCAAGTGGGAGAAAGGGCAGCTCGGCGCCACCGAGGCGAGCCTGTTCGGCGAGGTCCGCGCCGGGCTCGGAGCGCACGCCGGCGAGCTCGGCCGACTGCTCGGCCATCTGCGGCGGATCGATCCCGCGCTCCTGGAGGCGGGCCGCCGCGCGCTCGCTCCGCTCCTCGCCGCGGTGGAGCGCGAGCTGCGGACGCGCGGCGTCGCCACATTCGATTCCCTGCTCACCGGCGCCGAGGCGCTCCTCGCCCGTCATCCGGAGGTGCGCTCGCGCGTCCGCCGGCAGATCGACCAGCTCCTGGTCGACGAGTTCCAGGACACCGACCGGGTGCAGTGCGAGCTCCTCCGCTGGATCGCTCTCGACGGCCCGCGCGACGAGCGCCCCGGCCTCTTCCTGGTGGGCGATCCCAAGCAGTCGATCTACGGCTGGCGCAGCGCCGACCTGCGCGCCTACGACGGGTTCGTGGACCTGGCGCGGCGCCACGGCGGCGAGGTCGAGTCGCTGGTCGAGAACTTCCGCTCGGTGCCCGCCATCCTCTCCGAGGTGGCGCGCGTGATCGCGCCGGTGATGCGCGAGACGCCGGGCCTCCAGCCCCCCTTCGAGCCGCTCCTCGCCTGTGAGCGGCGGCGCGACGATCCCGGCTTCGTCCAGGCCGGCCATGCCCCGGTGGAGCACTGGGTCTCCTGGAAGCGGCCCGGCGTCAAGACCTCGGCGGTCGAGGCGGCGGAGCTGGAGGCCGCTGCGCTCGCCGCGGACGTGCGGTCGCTCCACGACGGCGAGGGGGTCGCCTGGCGCGAGGCCGCGATCCTCCTGCGCGGCACCGGGGATCTGGACGTCTACCTGGAGGCGCTCCGCCGCGCGCGCATCCCGTTCGTCGTGGGCCGCGACAAGCAGTACTACCGCCGCCGCGAGATCATCGAGGCCGCCGCCCTGGTGCGTGCCGTGCTCGACCCGGGGGATCACCTGGCCTTGCTGACCGTGCTGCGCTCGGTCCTGGTGGGCGTGCCGGACGCGGCGCTCATCCCGCTCTGGCGGCGCGACTTTCCCGGCCGGGTCACCGATCTGGCTCCCGCGCGGATCGGCGAGGACCGTCTGCGCGAGCGGCTCGCCGAGCTGAAGGATCTGGTGGAGGCCGCCGCCACGGAGGTCCCAGCGGATATCCCCGGGATCGCCGGGCTGCGCGGCTGGGAGGCGGGCCTGCTCGCCGCGGTGGAGCACTTGATCGCCCTGCGCCGTTCCTTCGAGAGCGAGGCGGCCGATCTCTTCGTGGAGCGCCTGCGCCGGCTGTTCCTGCCGGAAGCTCTGGAGGCGGCCCGCTATCTCGGCCCCTACCGTCTGGCCAACCTGGACCGCTTCTTCCGGCAGCTTCTAACCGCGATCGAGGAGGGGGGCGGCGACCTGACGGCGATCCTGCGCGCCTTGCGCCGGAGCGTGGCCGAGGCGCGGGAGGCCGAAGAGGGGAGGCCGAAAGACGGGGCCGAGGACGCGGTCCAGGTGATGACGATCCACGGAGCGAAGGGGCTGGACTTCGGGCACGTCTACCTGGTGCAGCTCCACAAGCCGCCGGGCGGCGACGGCGGGACCGGCACCGAGGTCGGCCGTCTGGAGGAGGGTCGGTTCGAGCTGCGGCTCTTCGGCGTCCCGACCCTCGGCTTCGACCGCGTGGAAACCGAGCGCCGGGCCGTCGAGGCCGCCGAGCGGGTGCGCACGCTGTACGTGGCGATGACCCGGGCCAAGGACCGGCTGGTCTTGCTGGGGAGCTGGCCGGAGGAGACGGCCGCGGACGGCGAGCGGCGTCCGCCGGAGCAGGCGCGCACCCACATGGACCTCCTCGCCTGGCGTCGGGACCGCCCCGCGGGGACGTTGGTCGAGCTCTGGGAGAAGGCCGAAGCGGAAGGCGTGTCGTCCTTCTCCGACCTCACGGGAACGCTCTGGAAGCTCCCGGCCCTCTGGACCGCACTGGAGACTGGAGTCGACGGCGCCCCCGCGGCGGACGGAGCCGGACTGCTTGATCCGGAGGAGATCGCCCGCGTCTCCGCCGCTCTGCGCGTCGATCGCGCCGCGGCCGAAGCCCACATGTCCCGCACCTGGGGAGGCGCCGCCTCGGAAGAAGCCCACGAGCTGCTCCGCGAAGAGCTGGCCGCGCGCCGCCTCGACGAGGGAGAGGATGCACCGCGGCAGCGCGCCCGTCCAAGAAAGAACGGCGGCGGCGAGCTGGACCGGGAAGCGGCCATGGCCCTGGGAGGCGCGATCCACCGCGCCCTGGAAGAGTGGGACCTCGCCGCCGACCCACAGGAAGAGCTGGCCCGGCAGCGGACCCGGCTGCCCGCCTACCTGGCGCCGCTGATCCGGGGCGAGGTCGTGGAGCTGGCCTTGCCACGAGCCGAGGAGCTTCTCGACCGCTTCGGCGAGAGCCATCTCCTGGAGCGTCTCCGCGGTCTCGCCGACCACATCGTGGCCCGGGAGCTCCCCGTCCTGCTGCCGCCCCGAGATGCGCCGCACGCGCCGGTTGGGGTGGTCACCGGAGCCGTGGATCTCGTCTACCGCGACCCGGACACCGGTCTTCTGGTGATCGCCGACTACAAGACCGACGAGGTCGACGATCCTGAGGAGATTTCCCGCCGCGCCGCGGTCTACGCTCCGCAGGGAGCCACCTACGTGCGCGCCTTGCAGGAAGCGTTGGATCTTCCGCAGCCGCCGCGGTTCCAGCTCTGGTTTTTGCGGGCGGACCGGGTGGTGTAACGCGGCGTAAGCTTCCGCCGCCGCTCTGACAGCTTAAAAAACGCGGCGGAAAGGTTCCGGCGGCGTCGTGCCAGGCACTTATTTGGGAGCTCCGGACTCAGGCTCAGGCTTGGCGCTTGAAGAACTGAACCTCACGCTCGTGCTGGCGCGCGGCTTCCAGTGTAGGAAAGGTCCCCAGGTTCCTCCGCTTTCCTGTCTTGGTGTCCTTCTTCCTGGAGTACAGGCGGTACTCGCCGGACTTCAGCTTCCTGATCATGATGCCGGCTCCACCCCCGGCTGGCGGTGGAGCACTCCCGCCAGCAGCGGGATGGTGCTCAAGGCACCCACGGCGACGAGGGTCCAGCCGACCGCGCGCCTCGGTTTACGGTCGAGCCGCTCGCCCAGCAGCAGGGCGATTCCTGCGCCTAAGGCCGCGCGGGTTCCGGCGATCATGCCCAGCTCAGGAAGGGTGAGGGTTCGCGAGATCATCGGCAGCTCCTTCCAGAAGCGCCAGAACGGTAGCGCTCCGGCGCCTTTTCAAGAGCATGGCAAAAAATATGCCGGATCAACGATCTTCTCCCCGTCCTGCAGGCGGACCGGGTGGTGGGTCCAGATAGCCGTTAACCTCGGCCCGTGATCGGCTCACCGCCTCAGCTGATGAAGAACGTCTCCGCCGCGTGCTGCGACCACTCGTCCACGTCCTCGGCCCGCGGTGGCGGCGCTTCGCGGCTCGCCTTGGATGGTTTGGGCTTCTTGAGGAGCTTGCGCGGTTTCACGAGCTTCGGGGGCAACGGCAAGGCGCCGCTCGCCGCCTCGTCCGTGAAGAAGACGCCGTGGCCGGCCTGGTCCCGGATCCAGCCGCTGCGCAACGTCCCCAGATGGCGGCCTGTGTACGAGTAGACGGAGCTGTTATAGAGATATCCCGCAGGAATCCCGGAGTATAGGAAGATGTGGACGTCGTCCTCGGTGTAGGCGACCGGCCGGCCCGAGCGGTCGTAGAAGGTCATCGGCATAGAAGATCCCGCTCTCCCTGCGCGCGAGTCGTTGTGAGCGGCTTTAGGAATTGTCTCTATTCTAACAGATCCAAGGCCCTTCCGCTCCAGCGCTCCCGCGCCAGGTCGTCGACGGCCACGGCGAGCCGGTGGGCTCCGGGCGGAACGCTGAGCGTGAGGGTGTGGCTCCACTCCTGGTCGGGCCGCTCGATGCCGGGGGCCATCTCGTGGTGGACCTGCGGTGTCCCCTCATCCGCGGCGAACGCCCAGGAGATGCGCACGGGACCCGGGGCGACCGGACCTGAGTCTTCGAGAGGCACTACGGTGAGGCGGAGGACGAGCCGGCCGCCGGAAGTGCCCGGCTCGATTCGCAGGGGGAGCGTGCCTTCCTGCCGTCCCGTGGCGCTGAGCAGGAGGGCGCGGGCGCGCGCCGCCGCGGCTTCTTCCGGGGTGGAGGAGCGCAGCCAGGCCCGGGTGCGCAGCCGGGTGCCGTTGCGCAACTGAACCTGGATCGGCCGCGCCCGGCCCTCGTTCGGCTCCGGCGCCTGGAACCAGAGCTGCCAGCGCCCGGCCAGGTTGTCCAGCAGCGGGTCGAGGAGCGCGTCGAGCCCGACGAGCTTGCCGGCCGTCGCGGCCACGAGCGTGCGCAGCGGCGCGAGGTCTGGCTCGATCTGGAGCGCTATCGCGGCCCCCCAGCGGAACGCCGATGGAGTGCTCCTCTTGAACTGGGTGGGCGGCGGGACGCTGCTGCTGTTTTTGCCGGCTCCCGAGTGGTTGACCCGGAACCGGTCGATCTCAGGGTCGGCTTGCGCCGGGATCATGGCCTCGGCCTCCCGCGCCTCGCGGAGGGGGAGCGGGACCGTGATCCAGCCGTAGGCCGCGAGCATCCGGGCGGTCTCCAGGAGGATCGCCGAACGCTCGGAGGGGGCTGCCGTCTCTCCCCCCTCCAGGACCTTCTGTTCTTCGGGCGAGACCGGAAATCCATCTGCCACCAGGAAGAGGAGCCGAGGGCCGGGCGGGCGCGAGGCGGACGCCCAGGCGATGAGCCGGTCGCACTGCCGGCGCAGCGTGGCGGCATCCGGCGGGGAAGCCTTCGCGGTGGCGTCCTGGTGGAGCCGGGCGCGTCCGGAGAGATCAGATAAAGCCTGGCGGATTCGGAGGGGCTCCCGGTTCGGCGCCAGCTCCAGGCTCGGACCGGGATCGGCCACGATCACCTCCACGGCGCCGAGGCCGGCGAGCCGCTCCGAGCGTTTCGCGAGGCCGAGGGTGGCGTAGAAGACCGTCTCGGGAGGCGCGAGGACCTTGTCGACGTAGACGGCCACGGTCCAGTTCTCGGGCGCTTCGCTGGAGATTCGGGTGGCCGGCCGCAGGACGCCATCCACGCTCACCAGCACGTCGCCCGGGTCGAAGACGAGCTGCTTCAGGACCGAGAAGGACTCGGGGAGCTCGACGACCAGCCCGATCTCCCGGACCTCCATCTCCTCGGAAAATTTCTCAGAGGACTGCGGCGGCGCCTGCGCGAAGGTGAGCCCTACGGGGAAGGTGGCCAGGGCGAGCAAGGCCAGGGGAGCGCGCATGGTGCCATAGGAGGGGCAAAGGGCGTGCCGGAAGCCCCACCAAGGACGACAAGTACTCCAAGGTCAACAAGGACAGGGATTCGTGCCTTTGCTGTCCCTGCTGTCCCTGGTGTCCTTGCTGGGCTCGCTGTCTGGCCAGGCGGACACCGGGTGTCCGCCCGCGCAGACAGATTATTGCTCCGGGTTCACGATTCCGCCCAGCCCCGTCCCCCGCGGGTCCGAGCCTGCCTCGACCCGGCCGTCGGCGCGGCGGCGCACGGCGTGCACTTTCGCCGTGAGATCGTTCGCCTGGATCTGGTGACCGCGGCGCTCGAGCTCGGCGCGGGTCTCGGGCGCGAGCGTGTCGGGCTCCACGTCCAGGCGGTCCGGCATCCACTGATGATGCAGGCGCGGCCGGTCGAGGGCCGTCTGCAGCGAATCGCCGTCCACGATCAGGTTCAGGAGGACCTGGATCGAGTTCGTCGGAATCCGCGAGCCGCCGCGCCCTCCCAGAGCGATCGCTTCCTCCCCTTTCCAGGCGATCGTCGGCATCATCGACGAGAGCATCCGCTTGCCCGGGGCCACGGCATTCGCTTCCCCCTGGATGAGGCCGAACATGTTGGGCCGGCCCGGGGCGGTGGCGAAGTCGTCCATCTCGTTGTTCAGGAAGATGCCCGCCTCGGGCACGTAGAGGCCGCAGCCGAAGAGCCCGTTGAGCGTCGTCGTCAGGGCGACCAGCGTGCCGTCCTTGTCCACCGTGGAGAGGTGGGTCGTCTCGCCACTGGCGGGCAGGGTCACTTCGGCGTTCCCCGGCCAGGGGCGGATCTTGCTCGACGGGGTCGCCTTCCGGGCATCGATCTCCCGCGCCCGCCGGGCGATCCAGCTCCCGTCGAGGAGCTGCGCCGCGGTGGCCTTCGTGGTGGCGGGATCGCCGAGGAGGAAGCGGTCGGCATAGGAGCGGCGGAAGGCTTCGGCGAGCAGATGATCCCGCTGCGCGCCGTAGCGCGGCAGGTCCTTCCAGCCGAGCCGTTCGAGCTGCCCCAGGGTCTGCCCCAGGATGATGCCACCCGAGGACGGCAAGGGCATGGAGGCGATCTGCCAACCGAATGCCTCCAGGCGGATGGGCTCGCGCCACTCCGGCTTGTAAGAAGCGAGATCGGCCGCCGTGAGCACGCCGCCGTGGCGGCGCGACGCGGTCTCGATGGCCTGGGCGGCCGGTCCGGCGAAGATCCCTTCGGGACCTTTCTCGGCATAGCGGGCGAGGGTCGCCGCCAGGGTGGGCAGGCGCATCACCGTGCCGATGGGTGGCGGCTGGCCGCCGGGATACCAGGTCTCCACCGTCTCCGGGAAGCGGAGGAGGATCTTGCGGGTCTCCTCGGCGCCCAGGAGATCGTGGAGGTGGCGGTCCACCGGGAACCCCTCCTCCGCCAGCTTGCGGGCCGGGGCCACCACGCGCTCCCAGGGGAGGCGGCCGAGCTTGCGGTGGAGCTCCCACAGGCCGGCCGGGGAGCCGGGGATGCCCGCGGCCAGGGGGCCCACGACCGAGGCGCCCTGGACCGGGTTCCCCTTCTCGTCCAGGTACATGTCGCGCCGCGCCGCCGCCGGAGCGGTCTCGCGGAAGTCGAGAGCGAGCACCTGATCCCCGGACTTGACGACGGCGAAGCCGCCGCCGCCCAGGTTGCCCGCCTCCGGGTAGGTCACGGCCAGGGCGAGCGCCGTGGCCACCGCAGCGTCCACGGCGTTGCCGCCAGCGCGGAGGATCTCGAGGCCGGCGTCGGTCGCCAGGGCGTCCCCCGACGCGACGGCGCCCCCCGTGCCGATCGGGGCTGGCGTGGAGGCGGCGTGCAACGGGAGTGGCAGCAGGAGGGCTACGGCGAGGAGAAGGGGCAGAGGGGTTCGCATCCTGGCATTCTACCCGCCGCCCTTCTCCCGCCGCATCTGCAGCATGGCGCCCACGCTGGAGAAGGTAGAGACGAGATAGGGGACCATCAGGGTCAGGCCGATCCGCAGCAGCCGGCCCAGGGGCAGGTCGCCGCGCAGGATCGCGTCGCCATGGTTGATGGTAATCAGGATCGCTCCGACCACCACGGCATAGCGCAGGGCGCGGCGGCGGACCGGCGCTGACGCGGCGAGGCGCAGCCACTCCTTGGCTGCCGGGCTCAAGCTGGATTGAGAGCGCGCAGGACGCGCTCGCGCGCCTCCCCGGCGCGGTCCGCGAGAGTGGTTTCGCCGATCTCCCGGTACCGCGCCTGGGCTTGGCGCAGCAGGCCGGCGGCTTCACGCAATCCGCCCTGGGCCTCCCGGACGGCGGCTTCGAACTCCAGCAGGCACGCGTCGACGAGCAGGTCGCCGGTGCCTTCGACCAGACGGAGGGCGCCTTCGCGGAGCGCCTCGCCGGCGCCGGCCAGATCTCCGGAGCGCAGCCGCGCGGTGCCGAGGCTGGCCCAGGCGCGCGCTTCCAGGTCGCGCACCAGAGGCCTGCCGTGCTGCTCGTCGAGCCCGCGGGTGACGGCGAGCGTCAGGGAGGCGAGGCGGCCGGCCGCGCAGGGGTCCGCTTCCAGAGTGCTCTGGCGCAGCAGCTCCTCGCACACGCCCCAGGTCCGGAAGCGGGGCTCGACCGCCTCCGGCCCCGCGTCTGACTCCGCATCCGGCGCGCGGGCCAGGAGCTCGGCGCAGAGCCCGGGAGCCTCGGCGCGCTCGCGATCGAGCCGGCCGCGGGCCTCTTCCAGGCGTGCGAGCAGCAGCTTCTCCCAGGGGAATGCCTCCCCATTGCGATCGTCATCGCGCATGGCGGTGAGCCAGTCCGGGAGCGACAGCTCTCCGGCGGAAGCCATTGTCCGTCCTCCGTGCATCAGCATCGGTCGAATCAAAAGAATCCTCTGTCAAGCGGTCTCTTTGTCAGAGTGCCGCGCGGGCGACAAAGGGGGACCCTGGCGGGGAGGGTCAGGCCTGCAGACGTTCCGCCGTCGGCCCGTGGACCACCCGCCCGTCGTGGGTGAGCAGGCAGCCGGCGATCACCTCGTCCGTGGTGTCCACGGTCAGCGCGCCGTTCTTCCAGAGGAGCTGGAGGAGCGCCCAGACGTTCCGCGCGTAGAGGGCGCTCGCGTCGTGCGGCATCGTCGCCGCCAGGTTCGAGGGGCCGAGGATGACCACGCCGCCGTGGACGACCTCCTGGTCCGGCTGGGAGAGCTCGCAGTTGCCCCCCTGCTCGACCGCCAGGTCGACGATCACCGAGCCGGGGCGCATGGCCTCGACCATCTGGCGGCTGACCAGCTTGGGCGCGGGCCGGCCGGGGATCAGCGCCGTGGTGATCACCGCGTCGGCCTGGGAGACGTGCTGCAGCACGATCTCGCGCTGTTTGCGCAGGAAGTCCTCGCCCATCTCCCGGGCGTAGCCGCCGGCTCCCTCGCCGCTCTCGGCGAGCGGCAGCTCGATGAAGCGGGCGCCCAGCGACTGCACCTGCTCCTTGACGGCCGGCCGGATGTCGGAGACCTCGACGATGGCGCCGAGCCGCCGCGCGGTGGCGACGGCCTGGAGACCGGCCACTCCGGCGCCCATGATCACGAACCGCGCCGGCTTGACCGTGCCGGCGGCGGTCATCAGGAGCGGGCAGTACTTGGGCAAGTGGACCGCCGCCAGCAGCACAGCCTTGTAGCCGCCGATGTTCGCCTGCGACGACAGGGCGTCCATGGACTGGGCGCGCGTGATGCGGGGGATCAGCTCCATGGCGAGCGCGGAGGCCCCCCGGCCGGCCAACCCGCGGATCAGATTGATTTCGCGGTGCGGCGCCAGGAAGCCGATCAGGAGAGCGCCCGCCTTGAGCCCGGCCGCCTCGCCGGGCTCGGGCGGCGTCACCTTGAGGACGGCGTCGGCGGTGCTCCAGCCTCTGGCCAGATCCTCCTCCAGCCGGGCTCCTGCCGCCTCGTAGTCGGCGTCCCGGAAGAACGCCGCCTCTCCCGCGCCGCGCTCGACGCTCACTGCGAGGCCGGCTTTCACCATCCGGGCCACGGTCTCGGGGGTGGCGGCCACGCGCGTTTCGCCGCGCCGCCTCTCTCTCGGGATGAAGACGTTCGCCATGGGGGTGTGGGCTCCGGGGGGCGATCCTATCTTAGATCGGACCGATCGGTCCGATCCGATGGATCGGTCTCGTCGAGATGCAGGTCGTGCGCCGCGGGGGAGTCGCAGAAGTCGCTCTCCGCCTGCAAGGAGGGGTCCGGGATCTCCTCCGGAGCCGGGCGGAGCAGCGAAACCACGATGGCGATGGTGAGGATCGCCATCACGATCCCGAGCGACCACTCGGTGGGGATGGGCACCCAATCGTGGAGCAGCATCTTGGCGCCGATGAAGACGAGCACCAGCCCGAGACCGACTCCCAGGTACTGGAACTTGTGCATCAGGCCAGCGAGCAGGAAATAGAGAGCGCGCAGGCCGAGGATCGCGCAGATGTTCGAGGTGAAGACGATGAACGGGTCGCGGGTGACCCCGAAGACGGCCGGGATCGAGTCGACCGCGAACACGACGTCGGTCGCCTCCACCACCACCAGCACCAGCATCAGCGGGGTGGCCAGCAGGCGGCCGCCCTCGCGGATGAAGAAGCGCTTGCCATGGTAGCGGTTGGTCAGCGGCACGAAGCGCTGGAAGAGGCGCACGACCGGGTTCTTCTCCGGATGGACCTCGGTCTCCTTCTGGAGCAGGATCTTGATCCCCGTGTAGACCAGGAAGGCGCCGAAGACCAGGATCAGCCACTCGAAGCGGGAGAGCAGCGCGGTTCCCATGCCGATGAAGATGCCGCGCGAGATCAGGGCACCCAGAATGCCCCAGAACAGGACCCGGTGCTGATACTCCGCCGGGACGGCGAAGTAGTTGAAGATCACGATGAAGACAAAGATGTTGTCGAAGCTGAGGGAGCGCTCGATGATGTAGCCGGTGAGGAATTCGAGCCCCGGTTGCGGGCCGCCGCGCCAGTAGACCCAGGCGTTGAAGACCAGCGCGAGGATCGTCCAGAAGATGCTCCAGAAGACCGCCTCGCGCAGCTCCACCCGATGCTCCCTGCGATGGAACACCCCCAGGTCCAGGGCCAGCATGCCGAAGACCAGGGCGAAGAAGATGCCCCATTGCAGAGGGGTGCCGATCGTTTCCATGGATTCCGTGTCCTCCCGGGCAGGCGAAGTCTACTCGAAGCGCGGAAAGATCCCGAGCGCGCCGGGAGGATCGGCGGCGTTCCGGCGAGAGAGGCGCCCCGCCAGGTGCAGCAGGCGGGGCGCCAGGAGCTCCCTGCTACTTCTCGAGGTGCTACTTCTTGAGGTGGTTATTGACCAGCTTGGTCATCTCGAACATGCTGACCGCCTCTTTGCCGTCGAAGACCGGCTTGAGCTTGGCGTCGGCACGGATGGTGCGCTTGTCCTTGGGATCCTGGAGATTGTTCGTCCGGATGTAGTCCCAGATCCTCTTGGTGACCTCGGTCCGAGGTATGGGCTCGGAGCCGATCACCGCGGCAAGCGCGGCGTCCGGTTGCAGGGGCGCGGAGAAGCCTCCTCCCCCGCCGGAGGACTTCTTGCTGGTCTGCGCGGTCTTCTTCTCAGCCATTTGGTTTGCTCTCCTCTTCGAAGTTGGATGGGACTCTCGACCCGGCCTCCCTCCGGGCATTCTTCCCACAGTTGCACAAGAGCCGGCCTCCCTGCAAGGGACTGGTTCACAGCCGGCTCGTGTTAAGTTTCGCAGCCATGGCGCCGCGCCCCCTGTTCATCACCTTCGAAGGCCTCGACGGCAGTGGCAAATCGACCCATCTGCGGCGCGTTTCGGCCTGGCTGGAGGAACGGTCGATCCCGCATATCGTAACCCACGAGCCCGGGGGCACGCCGCTCGGAGATGCCCTGCGCGCCGTCTTCCTCGATCCCCGCTGGGGGACGATGGATGGCACGGTGGAGCTTCTCCTGGTCTTCGCCAGCCGCCGCCAGCATCTGATCGAGGTGATCGAGCCGGCGCTGGCCTCCGGCCGGCATGTCCTGTGCGACCGCTTCACCGACTCGACGCGCGCCTACCAGGGGTATGGCCGCGGCGTGCCGCTCTCGCTGATCGAGCAGGTGGACCGGGTGGCGACCGGGGGACGGGTGCCCGACCGCACGCTGTTGTTCGAACTCTCCGCGGAGGAGGCGCGCGCCCGCGGGCACTCGCCGTCGCGCCGGGGGAGGGGGGCCGCCGACCGCCTCGACGCCGAGGGGCTGGCGTTCTACGAGCGGGTGCGCCGGGGTTTCCTGGAGCTGGCCCGGGCGGAGCCGGAGCGCTTCCGGACGGTCGACTCCTCCGCGGGCTCCGACGAAACCCAGGACCGGGTCCGCGCCGAGCTCGGCCGCTGGCTTGAGCTGGAGCTGGGGCTGGAGGTGCAGGTTTGAGCTTCGCGGTGGCTCTGGACTCGGCCCGCCGGGGGCGGCTCTATCCGTCGGTGATCCTCCATGGCCGGGACGCCGCGGCGCGCCAGCAGGCGGCCGTGGAGATCGCCCGGACCCTGCTCTGCGAGGCCTCTCCCGCGGACCGTCCGTGCGGGGTCTGCCGCCACTGCCGGCGGATCGGCTGGCCCGGCGCGCAGGCCGCGGGCGGCGAGGCGCCGTTTCATCCTGCGCTTTTCCATCCAGACTATCAGGTGCTGGAGCGCGACCTGAAGACCGCGACGTCGGTCGAGGCCACGCGCGAGCTCCTGCGGGCCGCGCAGGTCTCCCCGTTCGAGGCGCGCGGCCAGGTCTTCGTCATCGCCAGCGCCGAGACGCTCTCGGGCGAGGCCGCGAACGCCCTGCTCAAGAACCTCGAGGAGCCGCACACGTCGGCCCCGCGCCACTTCCTGCTGCTCGCGCCCGCCGCCCTCGACCTGTTGCCCACGCTGCGCAGCCGGTCGCTGTCCGTCTTCCTGGGTCCGGCGGAGCCGGTCGACGCCGCGGCAGTGGAGCCGCTGGCGCGCGCGTTCGCCGCCGCGGCGTCGGCCTGGACCCGCACCGGCGCTTCGATCTATCTGCTCGCCGCGGCGGAGGCCCTTGCGGCCGCCGGCGGGTGGGAGGACCCCCGCGCCGCGCGGCCCTGGGCCACGGCGGCGGCGGCGGTCGTCCGCTCTTTGGATCTCGATCCGGAGACCGCGCAAGCCAACCGTCGATCCCGCCTGGCCCTCTCCGAAGCGCTGCTCGGCGGTCCCGCGCTGCGTCTGCGGTCGATCCAGGCCGAGCGCATCCTGGAAGGGCTCGTGGCGCGGCATCTGGCGCCCTGAGCACCCTTAGGGAATGAAACGCGGCCAAGAGATGTTTGACCCTTGTGCTAAAATATTGGTTCGATTTTGATCAGGGAACAGACCGAAAAGGAGCTCTAACCGATGAAAGCGATTCTCAACTACCGCACGTTCTCCGGCGCCTTGGTGCTGGCTCTCGGCGTGGGCGTCTGGCTGCCGGCGTGCGCCGACCAGGCGGCCTCCGGGGGCTCCAAGGTGCTCGCCGTGGTGAACGGCAAACCGATCACCGAGAACGAGGTGCGGGAGAAATCCTCCGCCCAGTTCTCGCAGCTCGAGCGCGACTATGAGCAGCAGAAGTACCAGCTCCTCCAGGGCCAGCTGGAGCAGATGATCCAGGATCGCCTGCTCGACGCCGAGGCCGCCGCCCGCGGCGTCAGCAAGGAGCAGCTCCTCGCCGACTTGAAGCCGGCCGCGGTGACCGATGCTGCCGTGGACGCTTTCTACGAGGAGAACAAGGCGCGGATTCCGCAGCCCAAGGAGCAGGTCGCCGGGCAGATCAAGCAGTATCTGGAGCAGCGCGGCCAGTTCGAGGTGCGCGAGAAGCTCTTCAAGGACCTGGAGGCCAAGTACAAGGTCGACATGAAGCTCGAGCCGATGCGCACCGAGGTCGCCGCCACGGGTCCGACCAAGGGCCCGGCGAACGCGCCGGTGACGATCGTCGAGTTTTCCGACTTCCAGTGCCCGTTCTGCGCGCGTCTGATCCCGACGCTGGATCAGGTGACGGCGAAGTACGGTGACAAGGTGCGGGTCGTCTTCCGCCAGTTCCCTCTGGCCATGCATGCGCAGGCCCAGAAGGCCGCCGAGGCCTCGCTCTGTGCGAACGAGCAGGGTAAGTTCTGGGAGCTGCACGACGCCATGTTCAAGAACCAGCAGCAGCTCGCGGTCGAGAACCTGAAGGCCAAGGCCGCCGAGCTGGGCCTCAAGGCGGATGCGTTCAACTCCTGCCTCGACTCCGGCAAGTACGTGGCCAAAGTGACGGAGGACATGGAGGCGGGCACGGCCGCGGGTGTCAGCGGCACGCCGGCCCTGTTCGTCAACGGCCGCTTCATCAACGGCGCTGTGCCGCTCGAGCAGATCACCGAGGTGATCGACGACGAGCTGCGCCGCAAGGGCGCGTAACCCGAGCCGGCATCACTTCCCGAGAAGGGCGGCGCAAGCCGCCCTTTTTGTTTGAGCTCAGCCCCGCCCGGGCATCTGGCGCGGAAAGCCGTATTCGAGACGGAGCCGCCGGAACGTTGCGCCACCGGTGCCCGGCTTGGGCCGCAGGTGGGACAGGAGGCGGTTGCCGGAAGAGGGGAGAGGGCGCACGTCGCAGGCGCCGGCCTCGCGCGCGGCGGCGAGCAGCTTGCGGAGCGCCGGCTCTCCTTCGTCGCCTCCGGCTGTCAGAGGGCAGAGCACCCGCACGGCGATCCCCTCGGCGGCGAGCCGGGCTACGGGTTCCAGCCCCTTGCCGGCGGCAGGCGCCAGCAGATCCACCGTCACCGAGCAGCGGCGGTCGAGGTCGGCGAGCAGGTCGATCTCGTTCACGATCTTGGGAGAGCGGGTCACGACCGAGATCTCCAGCCCTTCGATCCCCTCCAGCGCCGTGAGCGGCGAACATCCGTCCGGCTCGTACGGTGCGGCCGGCGTGCCCAGGGTGACGGGACCTCCGCGCAAGGCTGCCCGGCGGAGCCGCGTCTCTGGAGAGACCCGCGGCAGGCGCAGACGTCGGATTCTCGTGGGACTCTCGGCGACGGAGGACAGGGGGAAGAGCAGGGGGAGCGTGGCCTTGAGGATCATCTTGCGCCTTTTTTACGCCTCTTCCGCCCTGCTGTCAAGAGGCAGGGGGCCCTCTCGGCTACAATGCACCCCCATGCCCGAGCTTCCCGAAGTCGAGGTCCTGCGCCGGAGCCTGGAGCCCCATCTGACCGGGGACCGGATCGAGCGCGTCGAGGTGCGCAATCCCGCCCTGCGGGAGCCCGTCGACCGGGCCGCCTTGGCCCGCCATGCCGCCGGCCGTGAGGTTGCGGCGCTGCGCCGCCGGGGGAAGTACCTGCTGATCGATCTGGAGGGAGGGAGGACGGTCGTCGTCCATCTCGGGATGAGCGGCCGCCTGACGCTGGTCCCTGGCGGCACGCCGCCCGAGCCCCACGAGCACGTGGCCTTCCATCTGCGGTCGGGGCGGCGGCTGCGGCTGCGCGACCCGCGGCGCTTCGGCGCGGTGTTCGGCCTGCGCACGGCGGAGATCCCCCGCGACCCCCACTTCGCGCACCTCGGCATCGAGCCGCTGGAGCCGGGGTTCTCGGGCGAGGTCCTCGCCCGCGCGGCCGAGGGGCGGCGCGGGCCGGTCAAACCCTTCCTGATGGACGCCTCGGTGGTCGTCGGCATCGGCAACATCTACGCGACCGAGACCCTGTTCCGCGCCGGCGTCCATCCGACGCGGTCGGTCGCGCGGATCTCGGCCCGGCGCTGGGACCTCGTCGCCGAGGAGGCGGTGCGCGTGCTCCGCCAGGCCATCACCGAGGGGGGGACCACGCTGAACGACTTCGCCGACGGGGAAGGGCGCAGCGGCTACTTCCAGGTCTCCCTCGGCGTCTATGACCGGGAAGGGGATCCTTGTTCCGCCTGTGGCGGCGCGATCCGCCGGATCGTCCAGGCCGGGCGGAGCACCTTTTACTGTCCCCGCTGTCAGAGATGAGCCGGCGTGGATAGAATCCGCCCGATTGGAGACCTCATGATCGAGACCGTCCCGCAGCTGGAGCCCGTCCTGGCGAAGCCGAAGCGCACCCCCTTCATCCTCGGCGTCGCAGGCGGGAGCGGCTCGGGCAAGACCACGGTCGCCCGGTACATCCTCCAGGCGGTGGGTCAGGAGAGGATCGCGCTCATCGAGCAGGACAGCTACTACCGCGACGTGGACTGGCGCAGCGAGGCCGAGCTTCTGCACCACAATTTCGACCATCCGGCGGCCATCGACAGCGATCTGATGGTGTCGCACCTGCACGCTCTCAAAGCCGGCCATGCCGTCGAGGTGCCGATCTACGATTTCGTGCGGCACCGCCGGACGGTGCGGACCCGCCGGGTCGAGCCGCTGCCGGTCGTGCTCGTCGAAGGGATCCTCATCTTCGTCGAGCTCGCCCTGCGCGAGCTGCTGGACTTCAAGATCTTCGTGGACACGGACTCGGACATCCGGCTGATCCGCCGCCTGGGCCGCGACATGAGCGAGCGCGGCCGCTCCGTCCAGGACGTGCTCCGGCAATACCTGGAGACGGTCCGGCCCATGCACCTGGAATTCGTGGAGCCGTCCAAGCGCTGGGCCGACGTGATCATCCCCGAGGGGGGCGAGAACAAGGTGGCGCTGGAGATGGTGGTGGCGCGGGTGGAGAAGCTCCTGGGAGGGAATTGAGGTGCCCGTCTTCACCGTGCGGGTGATCGTCCGCTTCGAGGCGGCCCACCACCTGACCTCCTACAAGGGAGCCCCGGAGCCCTCCCATGGCCATTCGTGGAGGGTGGAGGCGGTGCTCCGCGCCGACCGCCTCGACGGCGAGGGGATGGCCTTTGACTTCGTCGAGGTGCAGGCCGCTCTCCGGCAGATCGCCGCTCGCCTGGACCACCGCGACGTCAACACGGTCCCGCCGTTCGACCGGCTGAGCCCCACGACCGAGCGGATCGCCGCCTGGTTCTTCGAGGAGCTCTCCGGTCAGCTTCCCGCCGCTCCCCTCGCCGAGGTGACGGTCTGGGAGGGGCCGGACTGTTCGGCCACGTATCACCCTTGACATATCATCCTCACTTGACAGGTCTCTCTCCCGTCGCTAGGTTCTATGCGTCCATGAGAAAAAACTATCTGGTTCTCCCCCTTCTCGCGCTCTCTCTCAGTGTCCTCGCCTCCTGCGGTGAGGACGACGGCACCCCGGTTGCCCGGGTCGACGTGACACCCCGGCAGCTCCGCCTCGGATATCCCGAGGTGCAGACTCTCCGGCTCGAGTGGAATCCCACGGCCGAGCTCGAAGGGCTCTCGTCCCAGCCGATGGTCTTCATCCATCTGCTCGACGCGAAGAAGACCCTGGTCCGCACGTTCGATCATCCGTTCCCGCAGAAGTGGCGTCCGGGGACCCCGGTCAGCGACGAGGCCCGCCTGTTCCAGTCGCAGCTCGCGCCGCCTCTGTCGCCGGGCAAGTACACCGTGACGGTGGGCCTTTACGAGGGAAAGCGGCGCTGGGCTCTCGAAGGTCTCGGCGAGCGGGTCGACCGCGGCGAGTACGTCGCGGCTCAGGTGGAGGTGCCGTCCGAAGCCACCGCGCCCAAGCTGGTCTTTTCTCCGCAGTGGCTGCCGGTGGAGCCCGGCGCGGACCGCCAGGTGCTGGTGCGCCGCTGGCTGAACGGCCGGGGCGCCATCCGCGTGGAAGGCGTGCGCGGTCCGGGCGCGCTCTGGCTGGTGCTGCGCATCCCACCGGTGGACCCGGCCAAGGAGCGTCTGGAGCTGGAGGGGGACGCGAACCTTCCGGGCGTGCTGGTGCGGGGCTGCGGCGGGTTCGAGATGAGCGTCTCCGGTCCGGGCACGCACGAGATCGAGGTGCCGCTGGATGGGACGCAGAGCAAGGCGTGCCGCATCGGCCTGAACCCGAACTTCACCATCGTCTCGGCGACCACGGGCCAGCGGCGTTCGGTCTCCCTGGAGAACGCGGCCTGGGAAGCCGGGGCCCACAAGGCGGAAGCCCCGGCGGCACCCGCCGCACCCGCGGCGCCGACCGCTCCGGCGGCGCCAGGCCGATGAAGCACGGTCACGGGTCGATCCTCCACCCCGAGCAGGAGGCCTATCTCGAACGGCTGCTGCCTCCTGGAGATGCGCTGCTGCGCGAGATGGAGGAGCAGGCCCGCCGCGACGACGTGCCGATCTCGGACCCCGAGGTCGGCCGTCTGCTCTCGATCCTCGCCCGCTCGCTGGACGCGCGGCGGATCCTGGAGATCGGCACGGCCATCGGCTACGGAGCCCTCTGCCTGGCCCGCGGCGCGGCGTCGGCGCGCGTCGTGACCATCGAGCTCGAGCCGGAGCGGATCGAGCAGGCGCGCGGGTATCTCGTCAAAGCGGGAGTGGCCGACCGGGTGGAGATCGTCCAGGGGGCCGCTCTCGACGTGCTGCCGCGGCTCGAAGGTCCGTTCGACCTGGTGTACGTGGACGCGGTGAAGAAGGAGTACCGGCGCTACCTCGACCTGCTTCTGCCGAAGCTGCGGGTGGGGGGCCTGATCCTGGTCGACAACCTCCTTTGGAAAGGCCGCGTGGCGGCACCGCCGGACGACGAGGATGACGAGGTGGCGGACGCCCTGCGCGCCTTCAACGGCTACCTGATGATGCACCCCCAGCTCCAGGCCGTGGTCCTCCCGGTGGGGGATGGGCTGGGGGTCGCGACGAAGACGAAGCCGCTGATCTCGGAGATGGGCGGGCCGTATTAGGCCCTCACCCCCGGCCCCTCTCCCGCAAGCGGGAGAGGGGTGAACAGCCCACCACCCTCCAGAAAACAGATTCCAGGTCTTTGCTTTGCTCCCCTCTCCCGCTCGCGGGAGAGGGGCCGGGGGTGAGGGCCCTACGCCGCCATCCCTGCGCGCAGCGCTTCCAGCTTCTGCTTGAGCTCCCGCGCCGTAGCGGGGCGGCGGGCGCGGTTCTTGTGGAGCGCGGTGCGGAAGAGCTCGGCGAGCCCCTCGTCGGCGTCGGGCAGGATCTGCGACATCTCCGGCACCCGGCCCTGCTTGATGCGCGCCATGACCTGCTTGGGGTCTCCGCCGAAGACCTTCCGGCCCAGCAGGCACTCGTAGAGAACGATCGCCAGGCTCCACAGGTCGAACGACGCATCGGCCGGCTCGCCCGCCAGCGCCTCCGGGGAGAGATAGGAGAGCGTCCCCACGAGCTGCTTTGACAGCGTCAGCGAGGTCGGGGTGCGGTGCCAGATGGCGGTCGGCGGCAGCAGCGAGTCCTCCTCGTCTCCTTCGAACGAGCTGCTCACACGGTCGTGCCGCAGGTCGAGGTGGACGCGGGCGATGCCGAAGTCCATCAGCTTGGGGACTCCGTCGCGCGTGAAGCCGATGTTGCTCGGTTTGATGTCGCGATGGAGGATGTCCATGCTGTGGAGCTGAGCCAGAGCGTCGGCCACGGCGATCCCCAGGCTCAGGGTCTCGCGCGCTTCCATCCGGCCGCGCTCGAGCTGCTGCGCCAGCGTTCCGCCTTCGAGGAGCTCCAGGACGAGCATGGGCGTCCCCTGCCAGGTCTCCATGCCATAGACCGGGGCCAGATGGCGGTGCGACACGGCGGCGGCCGTGCGTGCCTCCCGGCGCAGGCGCATGGCGTCCTCCGGCGAGACGCGGCGCAGGGTCTTGACGGCCACCGGCCGTCCCAGGGAGAGATCGGCTCCGCGGTAGACGACGCCCATGCCGCCGGAGCCGATCCGGCGCTCGAAGCGGAACTTGCCCGGCAGCACGTAGGGGACGTGCGACGGCTCCAGCCGCCGGCTGCAGTGGATGCAGAGGACCGTGTAGGCGGGGAAGAGCGCGCCGCAGGTGGGGCACTCTTTCGCGAGCTCGGCTGCCACCGGGGCCTCCGGCTCCTCCTGGAGATCGGCGTCGCGGCTGACGGGCCGCCGCGGCGTCAGGGTTCCCTGGGACGACTGAGCCTGCGCCAGCTCGAGGACCCAGGCCGCGCTGCTGGCCACGGCGTGCAGGAGCTGCTTGTCCTCCCGCAGGAAAGGGAGACCGCTCTTCTTCTCGCTGAGGCCGATCAGCCCCAGGAGCGACCCGTCGCGCGCCAGGATCGGCACGACCAGCTTGAAGGCGCTGTCCACCAACCAATGGCGCTCCTTCTCCGGCAGCTTGGAGACCGGCGAGCGGGGATCTTCGAGATCGGTCGACAGGGGATCGCTCGCGTTCGCGATGAGCAGGGCCAGAGGCGAAGAGGCGTCGAGCCGCTGCGTCCGCCGGCGCGGGTCGACGAGCATCCCGGAGCGGATATCCAGGACGAGCAGGGCGATCCCCTCCAGGTGGAGAGCCAGATCGATCTCCCGCGCGATGAGGCTGGCCAGGCTCGCCGTGTCGCCGGTGGCGCGGATGCGCTCCACCAGGAGCGTCAGGATCTGCCGTGCATCGTACTGCTCCCGGAAGAAGCGGCGGTCGATCGCATCGAGCAGCGGCCGGCGGTAGCGTAGCGCTGCCGCGCCCGCAAGGGCGGCGGTCAGCAGGAGCAGCAGACGGGTACCGGAGAAGAGCTCGACGAGCGACCGTTCACGGTTTTGATAGAGATAGGCGGCCAGTGCGGCCAGGGGAGCCGTGGCCAGGGCGATCGCCGAGGTGCGCGCCAGCGTGTACTGCGCGGCCCGGCGGGCCAGGAGCTTGACGTTCATGACCCGGTGCACGAGGACTGCGTAGGTGGTCCCGAACGGCACGGCGAGGGTACAGAGACCGAAGACCAGCAGGACCCCGAGATGGTATCCGGGATGCGCGTGGATGTACTCCCGGTAGGGAGGGATGAAGAGCTCCGCGAGCACGTCGAGCAGCATGGGACCGAGCCCGACGGCGATGCTCAGGAAGAAGACGCGCACGCGGCGGAACTCGTCGGCTTCGAGAGAGCGCCCCTTCCAGACGAGGTAGGGGATGGCGGGCGCGATCAGCGACATGAGCACGCTGTAATACAGGCCCATGCCGCGCATCGGCACCAGCTCCGCCAAGGCGTTGCGCACCGCCAGGGGGAGCAGCGGGCCGGCCGCAAGGTTCTGGATCAGGTTCAGCCCGAACAGCGCGAGACCGGCGCCGGCGCTGATCCGGACCAGACCGTCGACCCAGTGCCGCGCAGGCGCTCGGGTCGGGGTCAGGAACTCGCGGACGAAGCTCCAGAGAAAGAAAGCCATCAGGCAGTCGAGCTCGAGGGCGTTCGCGAAATGGAAGATCTGTCCGGCGGTCTCCTTGTAGATCTCTGTGGCGCGGGCGAGAGGGTGGTTGCACCAGGCGGTGATCCCCATCAGGAAGAAGCTCCCGAGGGCGACCGCGCGCGGATCGCCACGCCCCCCGAACAGCAGGAGCGCGGCCGGGATGCCGAACTCGCCGATGAAGACGAGATAGAGAAGATAGGGGAAGGCCGGATCCTGCCCCGCGGCGGCGCCGTAGGTCAGGAAAAACGCGACCAAGCCCGCCGCCAGCTTGAATAGCGCCAGCGACGGAATCAGCCGCGTCCAGAAGAACGACTTCACGATCGGATCTGGGACCGGACGAGGGTCAGGGCTCTCGGGGCGGACACCAGCTCGTATCCGACTCGCGCTCCACGGCCGCGATCGCGGCGGCCACGTCCGCCGCGGAGATGGTCGTGTCGCCACGCTTCAAAGCCTCGTGAGCCGCATACTTGCCGATCGTACGGATCCGCTCCAGGACCTGCATGGCCTCCTTTCCCCAGACCGGAATGATGTCCGACTTCTTGATATGATCGAAATACCTGCTGTGCAGCACCATCACCGCCTTCTGGGATGTACGGGTCATCCCTGTGCCCTGGCCGAAGGCGACCCAGATCTGGGCCATGATCCCCTCTTGCGTGGGCAACGCGTCTTCCAAGATTGCCAATGCCATCGAAATCCCTCCTTATTCGAGACGTTTGCGGTCTCGATTGCTGTCCTGCCTTTCGGATCAGCGCCAAGGAAAAAAAGGAATCGATCAGATGTGTTTCAGTGTAGGCTAAGAATAAAGGAAAACGGGACGGGCGTCAAGAAACCCTCCTCCGGCTCGAGAGCCCGCCGGAGGAGGGTTGGGCTCGAAGAAGGTGCGATCTAGTACTTGACGCTGCAGCCGTACGGTTTGGTCGCCGCCGGATCGATCGCTTTGCTGGCCAGCTCGGCGGAGAGGCCGCCGTCCACGAAATTGACGCGCTCCGCCTTGTCCTTGCGGCCGCTCGGGTCGTCATCGATCGCGCCGTTGTAGGCGATCTTCCCTTGCGGGTCGATGATGAACATGTGCGGCGTGGTTTTGGCGTCGTACGCCTTGCCGATCTTGCCGGTCTCGTCATAGAGAACCGGATAGTTGATGCCGGTCTTCTGGTTGTAGGCGAGGTGGTCGGCCGGCTTCATGAAGTCCCGATGGCTCGCGTTGGTGCTGTTGATCCCGAGCCAGACCACCTGCTTCTGGCCATATTTCTTATTGAGCTCGCTCATGGTCTTCTCACGCGCATGGCGATCGGAGAAGGGGCAGTTCGGGTTTACCCACTCCAGGACGACGACCTTGCCTTTGTAATCGGCCAGCGAGTAGCTCTTGCCGTCGACTCCCTGGAGCGAAAAGGCGGGAGCGGTCTCGCCTACCGCGCCGACGGCGAAGGCGGGGAGCGCGGCCAGCGTGAGGCCGGCCAGGAGCATCGCGGACTTCATCAGGTTGCTACTCATACGATTTTCTCCTCGATTGAGATGTCGTGGTCATTCAGCCGGTTGCGATCGGCCAGCCAGGGTGCGGTGAGGGCGCAGGCCAGCAGGCCCAGGCCCAGGACGAGACGGAGCGCGCGCCGGTTCGCCGCTTTGCGGCGCAGCCAGGCGCACAGAGACATCCCCAGCAGCGTCAGCTCGACCCAGGCCAGGCCCTCGAAGCTGATCTGCCGGGACAGAGCATAGAGCAGACCCAGGACCGCGGCCACGGCCGCAAAGCCCAGAGCCTCGCGGCCGGGGCTGGAGGGGCGCGGATCGAGCAGCCCCCAGAGCCACAGGGCGAAGAGCGCGGCGCCGACGGCGAGCAGGGTGATGAGGATGGGGCTGCGGAGGACGCTCGCGCGCGAGACGGCCGGCTCCGGCCCGGGCTCCGCGGCGGCGGCGCGCTGCGGCACCGTCTGCCGGGCTTCCAGGCTCACCGGCCGGCCGTCGTGGACCAGGTTGGTGACGGTCCACGCGAAACCGGTCTCCTTCGGCAGAGCGCGGCCGGCCTGCTTCGGGCGGAGCGGCACGCGGAAGACGAGGCCGCCGTCCGCTGTCCGCACCTCGGGCTTCTCGGTATCGAAGTCGTCGTGGGGCTCCAGGAACAGGCCGGGGGGCTCGGCGCCCGCCTCGACGCCCTCGACCCGCACCTCCAGGGCCGGTCCGGAGGCCGTCAGGGACCCTTCGGTCGTGACCCCCGCCAGCGTCCCGGCCGGGGCCGGCACGCGGCTCCACCAGGAGGCGATCAGGGGCTCGGTCCCGGGATCGGCTTCGGCGGCGTCCCCCAGCGGCTGGTCCAGCGTCAACTGGTAGCGGTAGGGGATGCAGTCGACCTCGCAGACGAGGTAGTCCACATCCGCCATGAGCTTCAGCACGTCGCCCGGGGCGCCGCTCAGCCTGGCGCGGACGGGGTAGACGACCTCGTCCGCGTAGCCGAAGGCGACCAGATCCCCCGGCAGCTCGAAGCGCTCGGGAGCGGGCCAGAGGAGCTCGGGCTCGCCGAGCCCCGCCGCCTCGCCGAAGACGACCACGGGGGGAAAGCCCGCGTCGCCGCTGTTCTTCCAGTATACGTGCCAGCCGGGAGCGAGCTTGAAGTGGAGGCCGAGGCGGAGCTCGCCGTCGCGCGGGGCCGTGCGGTAGGGGGTGATCAGGCGCACCCGCGATTCGTCGTTGACCGCCCATTCGCCGGCCACGCCCCAGGCCGGAGCCGCAGCGAGGAGGAGGACGATCGCCATGAGAGATCCGCGCATGCCAGTCTCGGAAAACGAGCGACGGGACGGCTAGAATTCCCGGGTGCGCGTTCATTTTACGAATCTCGGTTGCAAGCTGAACCAGGCGGAGGTCGAGCGGCTGGCCCGCGAGATGCTCGCCGCCGGCCATCAGGTGGTGGAGTCTCTGGAGGAGGCTGACCTCCACGTCCTCAACACCTGCACCGTCACCCACCAGGCGGCGCGCGACTCGCGCAAGGCCGCAGGGCGCGGCGCGCGAGCCCGCCCCGGTCTGCGCACGGTGGTCACTGGCTGCTGGGCCACGGAAGAACCCGGCGAGGCGGCGCGGATCGCCGGAGTCGACCTGGTGGTCCCGAACGCGGAGAAGCACCTGCTGGTAGAGAAGATCCACGCCGCTTTTCCCGAGGCGGCTCCTCCGGCCGGAACGGAGCTCCCCTATCTGCCTTTGCCGGCGGGGCACACGCGCGCCCTCGTCAAGATCGAGGACGGCTGCAACATGCGCTGCGCCTTCTGCATCATCCCCTCGACCCGCGGCCGGCAGCGCAGCCGTCCTCTGGAAGAGGTGGTGGCCGAGACGCGCTCCCTAACGGAGGCGGGCTTCGGCGAGATCGTGCTCACCGGCGTGCAGATCTCGGCCTATCGTGACGCTGGGGGCCGGGGGCTGTTCGATCTGGTGCGGGTCGTCCTGCGGGAGACCGGGATGCCTCGCCTGCGGCTCACCTCGATCGCGCCGTGGGATCTGGACGAGCGACTCCTGAGCCTCTGGGAAGACCCCCGTCTCTGCCGGCACCTCCACCTGTCCCTGCAGAGCGGCTCGACCGCCACGCTGCGCCGCATGCGGCGGCCGTACACGGCGGAGTCGTACGGCCGGCTCCTGGAGAGGGTGCGGGCAACCGTGCCGGGGGTAGGAATCACCACTGACGTGATCGCCGGCTTCCCTGGAGAGACCGAGGCCGAGTTCGCCGACAGCCTCGCCTTCGTCGAGTCCGCCCGCTTCGCCAAGGTGCACGCCTTCCCCTTCTCGCCGCGAGAGGGGACCGCCGCCGCAAGCCTGCCGGACCAGGTCCCTCCCGAGGTCAGGAAGGAGCGGATGGCGCGGCTGCTCGCCGCCGCGGAGGCGGGCGAGGTCGCCTTCCGGCGCGCCCACCTGGGCACCCGGGCCACGGTCCTCTGGGAGCGCCCGCGCGGGGGGATGGGCCACGGCCTGACCGACAACTACCTGCGCGTGTTCAGCGCGGCCGCGGCCGGTCTCTCCCGCCAGCTCATCGAGGTCGAGCTGGTGGCGCTCACCGAGGGCGGGGTGGTGGGGAGGCTGGCGTAGAGGACGACTGGAGCCCTCGGCCTCACGGTGAAACGGTCGCCGGACTCCATGACCGAGGGCCGGGTCACGGTGAAACGGCCGCCGGACTCCATGACCGAGAGCCGGGTCACGGTGAAACGGCCGCCGGACTCCGTGACCGATGGCCGGTCATGGTGAAACGGCCGCCGGTCTCCATGACCGCCTCCCGCTTCACCGCGAACCGGCCCGCGTTCGCCATGAACTGGCCCCGTTCGCGGCGATCTCGTCTCCGTTCACGGAGAACCCGGGCCCGTTCACGGCAAACCGCGCAAGCAGCTGCGCGAGACGAACCAGCGGCGCAAGGATCTGGTGCGCCGCGGGCGCAGCCTGCGCAACAAGCTGGTCGCCGGCCTCCAGAGCATCTACGGGGTCGAAAGCTTCGAGCTGCTGGGCTTCGGCCTCCCGCCGCGCCTGCCGAAGCGGCTGAACCGCCTGACGAACGCGCAGAAGGAGGAGAAGGCGCGGCTGGAGGCATTGGAGAAGGCTGCCGCGGACGCCGGGCTGAAGGTCTGATGTCTGCGTAGGCTCACGTACCCCGGGGGCGAGGCTCTCGCGCCCCCGGGGTTTTTTCCAGCGACTCGAAGTGCCGTGCCGTAGCCCGCAACAGTCGACCAGCCCGCGGCCTATACCGGAGCAGGGGCATCAGGTCTGATAATCACAGTGTCGGTGGGTCAATTCCGGTCCTGGGTACTACGCAAGGCACTCCAGCAAATAAACTTAGAGCGTTGCGGTGGCTGGCCGTTGGGACGGTCGCACGACCTGGGGCCGCACAGGGGCCTCACGGGGAGGACGGTGGGCGACGCCACGGGGGTGGGGCTGAGATGACTGGGACGGAGGCCGACCAGCGGGCGACCGAGATGGAACGTCCGCTTGGCCGGCTGTCTTTTTTGGTGGTTCGGGGAGCGGGAAGAGGTAAGCACTCCTCTAGGAAACCCCCGGTCCTTGCGGCCGGGGTTCAGGGCTAACCGAAAGAGCTCAGGCTAAGGCAGCGCAGCCACGGCCGCGTCCACCTGGATCCTCGGCTTGGTGATGCCATTGCGGGTGTCCAGAATGGATACACCCGTCGAGGTCAGAGCGTTCAGCATCTGGGTCACCGTAGCACTCGGATTCTCGTGCTTGAGCTGGGCGAAAGCACCCGCCACGTGTGGGGCTGCGAAGGAGGTGCCGGTCTGGAAGCTGTAGCCTCCGCCGGGAAACGAGGGAGAGTAGATCGAGGTCCCCGGAGCGAGAAGGTTCAGGAAGGAGGCGCTGTTGGACGTGCTGTAGACCGCATCCAGCTTCGTGGTGTTGCCCACGCTGATCGCAGTGGAGACGCACGCCGGAGAGCCGATCCCATTCGTATAGCCGTTGTTGCCGGATGCCACGACGCTCGCGATTCCGGCGGCCCGCAGGTTGTCGATCGGCAGCTTGTAGGGCTCGCTGTCGCAGTTCGACGTGAACTTTCCTGACCCGAAGCTCATGTTGACCGCGGCGATGTGGTAGTAGGAGAAGGCGGGATCGTTGTAGTGGAGCCACAGAACCCTCTCCAGGCCCTTGATTTCATCCGAGGTCTTGCCCCTCAAGCAGGGAGGAGCGCCAGGGTAGCAGGCGAAGGCCGTATTGCCCTTCGAGTAGATCTTGATCGAGATGAGGCGCGCGGCGAGTGCGACTCCCTGATAGGCACCGCCGGTTAAATTGCCGCCAGCGGCGATGCCGGCGATGTGCGTCCCATGGGAGCAGATGCTCATCCCGGTGCAGGGCTCCCCTGTCCCGGTGCCGGTTGCCTCGGTAACGCCGCCGGGGCAAAGGGAGGTGAAATCGACGCCGGTGGTCGATGGGTTGTCCTCGTTGGTGGAGTAACAGGCTTCCGAGGCTCGTAACCCCCACAGATGGATGTGCCCGGAGTCGATGCCCGAATCCAGAACGGCGACGGCGGCCGTCGAACCGGCATTTCCGCTCGCGTCGGCTCCGATCAGCGGGATGCTCTCGGCGAGCGCCGGTTCGTTCCAGCGATCGAGATGGACGGCGGCGACGCCGGGAGTCCTTTCGAGAGCCTTGATCGCCGCGCCGCTGGCGTACATCGAGAGGAAGGGCACGTACTGGAAGCGGTGCACTCCGGCGATGTCGTGGCCCTTGAGGCGGTTGAGCACCGCGGTCTGAGTGTGCTCGATCGTGGCCCGCTGTGCGGCCATTGCGGCCTGGCTCGGAAGATTGCCTTCGGGCACAAAGTTTAGGGAGAGCTCGACGATGATGCCGAGCCGGTTCTCGCGATCCACGGCGACAGGCGCTTTGTCGAGCGCCAGCGGCTGAGCGGCCGCTCCTGCGGCGAAGGTGAGGAAGAAAGTGCAGAGGAGCCCTTGCAGGCGGCGGCCGAGGCTTGACTTCTTGGACTGCATCACATGTTACTCCTATTTGCTACAGCACAGGGCTCCCCGAGGATGCCGCGGCACCCAAGTGGTCTGGTGGGTCAGTTCAGCGAGTTGCGACGCGGTCGGCAAACTGCGGAGACCCTGAACGCCGGCTCAGACCATACCACGATATTTCGGAATCTTCAATATGTTTAACAATCGATAAGTCCGGGGCCGAAACAGGTTCCATCCAAAAGAGCAGAGCTCGCTTAAGAATCGGGGCCGGCAGGACACCGGCCCCCAAGGTTCACAACTCGTATCTCCGCTGGCAGCACTGGAGGAGCCATCGGGCCGTTTCGATCCCTGGCCCGGTGACGGCGTGGAGGTCCGTGGCGGCCCAGGCGACCTCCAGAGGCCAGCTCTTTGGCCAAGCGGGGCTGACGCACACCGCGGTCCGGTCCTTTGGTGCAGATCTCTCGGCCAGATCGACCTCCTAGCACTCAGATGGGGAGGGCTGGCGACTCTCGGGTGTGTTCCAACGTGAAGGAGATGCGTGCAAGAATCTCCGTTAATCATGCATAGGATTTGTGCGATACTCTATGCATGAGAACGACGCTCGAAATCGACCGTGACCTTCTCGAAGAAGCGGTGCGGGTCACCGGTGCCCCCACAAAATCGGTCGCCGTTCGGCTGGGCCTGAAAGCGCTGGTGGACGAAGCAGCCCGCCGGCGGTTGGCAGAGCTGCGTGGGAAGGTACTCGAGATTGAGGTTGCTTCGCGGCGGCGTCCGGTCCGAGATGACGCCCAGTGATTCTGGTCGACACGTCTGTCTGGGTCGACTTCTTTCGCGGTAGAGACCGTGCGGCGGAGCTCGCCGGGCATCTCGAATCCAACCTGGTTTTGCTCCATCCGTGGGTTCTCGGAGAGCTCGTCTTGGGCGGTCTTGGCCCGCGACGGAAATCCGTGATCGCGGATCTGAAGCGGCTTCCTGCGGCGCCACTGGTTCCAGATGAAGAGGTGCTGGAGCTGATCCTGGCGCGCGAGCTCAGCGGACGGGGGATCGGCTGGGTCGACGTGCACCTGCTGGCCGCCGCGCTGGTGGCGGAGTGCGGGCTGTGGACGTTCGATGGGGCTCTTGGAGCCGTGGCTCAAGATCTCGGTGTGGTTTCGGTCCACGGTTAGCCTGAGAAGGCGGTGTCGGTGCCGAAACGTATCTGCGCTGACAGCACTGGAGGAGCCGGCGGGCCGTCTCGATATCGAGCAATCTGCCAGAGCTTCGAGGATTTGGGAAGTATCGAGCCGGGCGGCGAGAACCGTGGCGTCGATGTCGACGGTCTGGCGAGCGACGCCGTGTGCGATGACCGCGATTCCCCCGATCACCATACTGGGGGCTTCGATCTGCCGGAGAGCTTTCGCCAGGTCGGCGAGAGCCTCAAGGATCTTCTTGCTCGGCCGCTTGGCCATGGGCCTGGTAATAGCTGCGGACACGAACCCAGCGGTGCCGGGCCAGCTCGTCGTCGCGCCGGCGGGCTTCGTTTTCGGGAGGCGGCCAGCCGTGCATCGCGCCGAACAGGTCCATCAGCTCCAAGGCCCCCCGGATGGACGTTGCAGCATCAGGTCCCGCCTGGCGGCGTTCCTCTCGTTCCTGATTTTCAACGGCCTGCCATCCCGCCACCATGCGGCGCACGCCCTCCGCGTTTCCCGGAGACGCAGGTTGAAGAACGTTCTTCATCACAATGATCGAAGCATACCATCAGCCGGCCGCGGGGCCGCCCAGGCTTTGTACTTGGCCCCGATCCCTGGCTGCTCGGCCAGCAAGGCAACGGCTTCGCCGAAGTCCGCGCGGAGCGCTCCTGGAGCGGCAGGACGATTCTGCGCCCACCATTCAGCCGCCTTTCGGACTTGACTTGCTGCTTGTGCGGAAATCTTGACCTGAAGTGCCATGCTCAGTCGTATTTGGGCAACGACTGCAGCAACTCTTCCAGAGTGACATACTCGCCACGATCAATCTCGGCCATGGCGGCGAGAAGCTCGTTCTCCTGCGCTTCGCTGAGCGAGAAGCTCTCGTCGGCACCTCGGGTGACGATGGTTACAACCGCCCCCTCTGCGAAAGGGACACCCTCTACAACGATCTTTCCATTGACGACGGTTCCGGTTGCGACTTGCATGGCTCCAATGGTACCCCGAAACGCTCGCCGTTGCCGCGAGCGTCTTGAAGTCCGGGGACGCTCCTCCCGGAGCCTCGGATGAGGTGGATCAGCCTGCCGCGGCGCTCCGCGGCTCATGCGCCGGTGTGGAGGTCATGCCTGTGGCCGCCGTCTGCTGCGCGCCCACCCGCTCCAGGATCTGGTAGAGCCCGAACTTCGGGAAACGGAGGAAGGCGAACCAGGCCGCGGCGGCGAGCGTTCCTTCGGCGAGCCACTCGCGGATCCAGAACCCGGCGTAGTCGGGGTGCCGCTGCTTGAGGCCGCCGCCGTTTTCGATCGCCCAGCGCCGGTTGTACTCCTCGTGGTGCCCCACGGGGGTCGTGAGCACGAGCGGGATGCCCAGCGCCGCGAAGAAGGTCATCTCGCTCGGCTTGGTCCAGAGGATGTCGGTCTCCGCCAGGAGCTGGTTGAAGCGGGGGAAGTAGCTCTCCAGCGAGTCTTCGACCATCACGCTCACTCCCGCCTGCTCCACCGGGCCGAGCTGGTCCGTGAGCCCCGCCTCCCCGATCCAGGTGTGAAACTTGTCGGCGATCTCCTGCCGCACGCCCGCGACCAGGCAGAGCCGGAGCCGGCCTTCCTGGAGGAGCGGCTTCAAGCTGCGCAGCAGGGACCGGGCGAGAGTGGCCTGGGCGCCGGCGCCGCCCACGCTGAACGTGGCGAGCGGGGGACGCCCCTCCTGGTCGGCGGGCAGGCCTCCCAGGAAGTGCTGGATCTCGTTGCGCGTCTGGCTGCGGAAGACCCTCTTGGGATCGAGGCGGACCAGCCGGGCGGCGAGGTTGTGCTTGAGCACCGGCAGGTCGGGACCGCCCAGCAGCTCGTGAGGGAGCGGAAAGCCGGTCATTTCAATCTGCTCGCGCGCCACACCGTACGAGCGCAGCCGTTGGACCGCCCGCCGGGTGGGTGCCAGATAGACGATCCGTGATCGCTCCGGATGCATCGGCACCCAGATCCGGTGGATGTCGCTATCGGTGACCACGCAGTACACGGAGTCGCAGCCGTAGTAGTCGGCGCTGATCGCCGAGGCGTAGAAAGTGGTCAGGAGAGGCTGGCCGGTCTCCTTGAGATGGGTGGCGAGGCCGCGACCCAGCCCCTTCTTGATGAGCCGCTGGAGCGACAGGCATTCCAGAGTGGCGTCCGAGAGGTCGCGGTACGGATAGAGATGAGGGATGCGCGTCATGGCGTCGAGAACGATGCGCAGCGGCGCGCCCAGCACCGAGAGCTGGGAGGCGCGCGAGGTCATCTCATAGAAGCGCCGTGAGGTTTCCCACAGGCGCTGCTCGTCCGCCGGCGCGATCGGCGGCCGGTCCACGTGCACCGTCTCCAGACCGAGGACGCCCGCCATCGCGTGCGCCGCCCGCAAATGCCCGTACCCCATCGCCACGGCAGCGATGACAGGGAGCGGAGCGGAGGGCGGATCATGCCGCGGCGGGCTCATGGAGCGAGAGGGACTGCAAAGGGCGGGCCGGATCAGCCGAGAATGGCGTATCCGAGCAGCGAGAGCAAGGGGACGCTGGCGAGGAGCAGGCGCGCCACGAGGCCGGAAATCACGCCGACGACCGCGCCCGCGGCGACGTCGAGCGGGTAATGGGCGCCGAGGTACACCCGGGAGACCGCGATGCCGCCGGCCAGTGCGAGAACGAGCCCGCCCAGCCAGTCCCCCTCGCCGGCCAAGGCCACCGCGATGCCGAACGCGGCGGCGGTGTGGCCGGAGGGGAAGGAGAAGGCGTCCGGATTCTCAACCAGAGCGGCGAAGCCGCCCATGCCGCAGCTCGGCCGCGTCCGGCAACAGATCCGCTTGAGGACCTGCGAGAGGGCCACCGCCAGGAAGGCTCCTCCGCCGAGCAGGGCGGCGCAGCGCGGACCCGGCCCTCCGGCCGCGATCAGCGCCAGTCCGACGACCACCCAGGTGGAGGTGTCTCCCAGGCGGGTGAGCGTCCGCATGAGACGGGTCATCGCGACCGATTCGAGACGGCGGACGGCGAGCAGGAGAGCCTGGTCGATGGAGACGACACGCTGCCAGACGGTCTCTTCGCGGACAGCACGCAACGGGATCATGCGACCTCCCGCCCTTCCAGCGAGGGCACAACGGCCGCCGGCGAGCCTGGGGTCTCGACCGGGGAGAGCCGGCTGCCGGGGCCGACGCGCAACCGGTGGCCGCGCCAGCAGATGGTGGACCGGAAGACGCCTGCCACCCAGATGCCGGCGACGAGAAGATCCTTGACCGGCACCCAGAGCAGGTCGCCGACCGGGCCGGGAGCGCCCTGCAGGCGGCGGATGAGGGCGGCGTCGCCCAGGATCTTGAGCCCGCAGCCGGCGAGCGCCACGGTACCGAGGTCCGCGGCGTCGAGCCCGAAGGGGGCGGCGCCGGACGCGGCCAGGCCCAGCACGGCGAGCAGGGTGGGAATCGGGTTGAGCAGCGGCTCGCCGAAGTAGGCGAGGGAGAGGCGGCGGCGCATCTGCGCCCACCGCAGGTGCCGCTCGAGGAAGGCGGTGACCGGCCGCCGCTCGTGGACCACCGGCAGGGCGTGCCGCGACAGGGCCACCCGGAAGCCTGCCGCGGCGAAGCGCTGCCCCAGGACGTAGTCCTCGGCCAGAACGTCGCGCACCCCTTCCCAGCCGCCCAGGGACTCCAGATCGGATCGCCGGAAGAGCATGGACTTGCCGACCACGCAAGGATGGCCGGCGAGGTGGGCGCCGCAGATCGAGGCCGCGACGAACGAGTTGAGGTGCAGGTTCTCCAGGCACGCCCCCAGGCTCCGGTCGCCGGTGCCGACCAGGACGCTCGCCACCAGCCCCACCCGCTCTTCAACGAGCTCACCGGCCACGGCCCGCAGGTAGCCGGGCCGGGCGTGGACGTTCGAGTCGGAGATCAGCCAGTGCTCGTGGCGGGCATAGCGCGCGAGCGACGCCAGATTGGTCACCTTGGGGTTCCAGCCCAGGGCGGGAGCGCCGGCCACGATCCGGATCGGCACGCGCGGGAAATTCTGCCGCAGGCGCCGCGCCACCGCGAGGGCCGGGTCGTCCGGGTCCTCGGTGCCGAGAATCAGCTCGAAGCCGGGGTAGTCCTGTCGCGCGAGCGACGCGAGGTTCTCGTAGAGCCCTTCATCGATCCCCTTGAGCGGCTTGAGGATGGAGAGGGGAGGGAGGTCTCCGGGGTGGCGAGGCTGACTCCGGCGCGTCAGGAAGACGAGAGCGCCGCCGGTGGTGAGGACGGTCAGCGCGAGCGACAGGGCCGCGAAGAGGACGAGAGATTGGGCGAGCAGCTCCAAAGCCTTTACCTTCCGCTGTCAGGATGGGCTCCGGACGTGACGCTCACGTGGCGGCCGGGTCACAGGCTGGTCAGATGTGCTAGAAAGAGGCTCGCCATGTTCCTCGCCGCCGTCATCCAACTCAACTGTACCTCGGACGAGTCCGCCAACTGGGAGAGCGCCCGCTCGCTCGTCGAGCGCGCCGCCGGGTATGGCGCGAAGCTCGTCGCCACGCCGGAGAACACCAACTATCTGGGCCCCCACGAGGAGAAGGTCCGCCGCGCCGAGCCGCTGGACGGACCCACCTGTACCCGCTTCGCCGATCTCGCGCGGCGTCACGGGATCTGGCTCCTGCTGGGATCGTACAACGAAAAGAGCAGCGAGCCGAGGCGTTGCTTCAACACGAGCGTCCTCTTCTCGCCCGAGGGACGGATCGCCGCCACCTACCGCAAGATGCACCTCTTCGACGTGGACGTGCCTGGCGGCGTGCGCTTCGCCGAGTCGGACACCTGCGTGCCGGGCGAGGAGGTGGTGGTCGCCGACACGCCCCTGGGCCGGATCGGGCTGTCGATCTGCTATGACATGCGCTTCGGCGAGCTCTACCGCCGGATGGTCGAGCAGGGCGCGCAGATCCTGATGGTCCCTTCGGCTTTCACCCTGATGACCGGCAAGGACCACTGGGAGCCGCTGTTGCGCGCCCGCGCCATCGAGAGCCAGTGCTACCTGTTGGCGCCTGCCCAGCACGGCGAGCACGACGACGCCGGTCTCAAGGCGAGCTACGGGCACGCCTTGATCGTGGACCCCTGGGGCCTCGCCATTGCCCGTGCCTCGGACGGCCCGGGGATCGCTCTCGCCGAGATCGACCTGGAGCGCGCCGAGCGCATCCGCCGGGCGATCCCGGTGCAGAAGCACCGGAGGCTGTAGCCCGCCTGGGATGGGTGGGGCCTGCGTTTTGCAAAAACGTCGACTGCCATGAGCGACGACCTCCGAGATCCCGACCTGCCGCGCTGGAAGCGGGCGGTCCTCTCGATGGCCGCTCCTGCCGAGCGCGGCTTCGATGCCGTCAAGCGCCGGCTCGCCGCCCGCTTCGACCGCGACGACCCGATCCACATCATGGCGTACCGGGGCTTCGGCACCCACCGGAAGCTGGCGATCACCGGCCGGGTTCTGCAGGACGAGCCGGTCGCGGCAGCCCAGGAGCACGACTCCGTCTGGAAGAACCTGGGGAACACCTGGAAGCGCTTCGAGACCGACGAGATCCCTCACGCCCGTGTGCGGGCGTCCTTCGGCGCGTGGGCCGGCGAGGCCGTGGCCAACGAGGAGGGGTACTTCCGGTTCGAGATCGAGCCCCCCCAGCCTCTCGATACCTCCAAAGTCTGGCACCCGGTCGATCTCGATCTCCTCGATCCGCCCCATCCGGTCCGCGGTACGGGCGCCGTTCTCGTGCCGCCGCCGGATGCGGAGTACGGGGTCATCAGCGACATCGACGACACGGTCGTCGAGACGGGGGTGACGCGCCGCATCGCCATGGCGCGCACCGTCTTCCTGGGCAACGCCCGGACGCGCCTCCCCTTCAAGGGGGTGGCGGCTTTCTACGACGCGCTCCACCAGGGGGTGAAGGCCGGGGGGACGAACCCGCTCTTCTTCGTGTCGAGCAGCCCCTGGAACCTCTACGACCTCCTCGTGGAGTTCATGGAGCTGCATGCCATCCCGCCGGGGCCGCTCCTCCTGCGCGATCTGGGCGTCGACCGGCGCAAGCTGTTCGAGCGCCCGGGCATCCAGCACAAGCTCGGCTGCATCCGGCCGATCCTCGACAGCTATCCGGAGATGAAGTTCGTCCTGATCGGCGACAGCGGCGAGAGAGACCCGGAGATCTATCGCCAGATCGTCCTCGAGTATCCGGGCCGGATCCTGGCTGTCTACATCCGGCGTATCACGGTGCCCGGGCGCGACGACCAGGTGCTGGCTCTGGCCAAGGAGGTGCGGGACGAGGGGGTGCCGATGCTCCTCGTCCCCGACACCGAGGCCGCCGCGGTGCACGCCGCGGAGCTCGGCCTGATCCACTGGCACCGCGTGCCCGACGTCCACGAGGAGAAGGTCAAGGACGAGACCGCCCCCAGCCCGGTCGAGGTCGCGCTCGATCCCAAGAAGGCGTAGGGTTGCGATAGGCTGAAGGCGTGCAGTCCGACTACCAGATCTTCAAGCTCGGCTGGCTGGCCGTCCTCCCTCTGACGAAGGACGCCATTCACATCTACATCGGGTTTCTCTGTTTCCTGGTCGCCCTGATCCTGTTCCGGCGTAGCCTGAGCTCCTATACGGCGCTGCTCCCCGGCCTGCTGGTCTCGCTGGCGATGGAGGTCTTCGACCTCCGCGACGGCTTCGGCTGGCTGGCCAGTCTCAAGGACGTGGTCAACACGAACCTGATTCCGTTCGTGCTCGTGCTGCTCGCCCGCTGGAAGACGTTCAACGTCTCGTAGCCTTCACGACCTCATCGACACCGGCCGGGGGCGCACGGCCGCCAGCAGCCGCCCGAGGTGGGCGGGATCGACCGGCTTGACCAGATAGCTGTCGAACCCTGCCTGCAGGGCGCGCCGCCGGTCCTCCGGCTGGCCGTAGCCGGTCATCGCGATCAGCTCCATGTGGTCGGTCTGGGAGGAGGCGCGGATCTGGCGCGCCACCTCGTTGCCGTCGAAGCCGGGGAGGCCGATGTCCACGAGCGCCACGTCCGGGTTGTGCTCCAGGGCCTTGGCGACCCCCTGGCTTCCGTCCTCCGCCAGCTCCACCGTGTGGCCCCAGATCTCCAGCAGGTCGCGCAGCGACTCGCGGCCGTCCAGGTTGTCCTCCACGACCAGGATGCGCAGCGCCGACGCCGTCCCCGCCGCCGGAGCGGCGCGGCCCGGCCGGCGGGCGGGGCGCTGCGCGGCATCGCCGGTGCGCAGCGGCAGGCGGACCACGAATTCGGTCCCCTGCCCCGGTCCCTCGCTGAACGCCTCGACCTCGCCGCCGTGGAGCTCGACGAGGCTGCGCACCAGGGGGAGGCCGAGACCGAGCCCGCCCTCCGAGCGGGTCCGCGAGCTCTCCACCTGGGTGAACGGCTCGAAGATCCGCGGCAGCATGTCGGCGGAGATCCCCACTCCGTTGTCGCAGATCCGGATCACCGCCTCCTCTCCTGTACGCCGCACGCACAGCCGGATCGTGCCCCCGCGCGGCGTGTACTTGATGGCGTTCTGGAGCAGGTTGCAGACCACCTGCTCGAGGCGCACCGGGTCGCCGGAGACCAGGGCCGGCTCGGTAGCCTCCTCGACGTTCAGGCCGTGGCTCGCGGCCAGGGCGGCGAGCCCGAGGTCGTGCAGGCAGCGCTCGGCGACCTCGCCCAGGTCCACCGACTGGCGCTTGAGGATGATCTTGCCCAGCGTGACCCGCGAGACGTCGAGCAGGTCGTCCACCATGCGGACCAGGTGGCGGGTCTGGCGCTCGATGACCTCGCGCTGGCGCACGTCCGGCTCTTCCCGCGAGCCGACCTCCCCCAGGACCCACAGGGCGTTGCGGATGGCCGCCAGCGGGTTGCGCAGCTCGTGGCCGAGCATGGCGAGAAACTCGTCCTTGCGGCGGTCCGCGTCGGCCTGCCGCTGCAGCAGATCGCGCACCTCGTACTGCCGCCGGCGGGCGCGCAGGGCAGCCTGGACCGCCGAGACGAGAGTGCTCATGCGGACCGGGCGCTCGAGGATGGTGATGTTCGACAGCGGAGAGAGCCGCACGAGCACGCCGTCGTCCGGGCCGCCGGCGCGGGCGAACACGATCAGCGGCAGATCCGACCAGGGCTCCTGGTGATTGAGCAGCTCGACCAGTGCCTGGACGGTCCAGGGCTGGAGCGCCTCCTCCGAGACGAGGACCGTCCCGGCCCCCTCCTCGATCTCGCAGAAGAGATCGGACTCGGACTCGCTGGCGCAACAGGGCAGCCCCGCCTGTGACAGGAGCTGGCAGGTCAGCAGGGCGTCGCGCCCGGTGGGCGCCAAGACGAGGACGCGATCCTCCTGGGGCGTGCGCTCAGGCATTGGTGTCGTCGTCCAGGAGAGGCTGGGCTTCACCCATGTAAGCGAGCTGGCCCGAGAGCACGCCCTGGAATTCCCGCAGCTCGCGCCCCACCCGCACCCCGTGATTGCCGATCCGCAGCTCGCGGACGCTGTGCTCGTGCGGGCCCGTTCTTTTCTTGACCATCGAGATCGCCTGCCGCACCTGTCCGAAGGCCTCGAAGTAGCGCAGCATGATCACGGTGTCCGCCAGATAGGAGAGGTCGATCGGCGAGCTGACATCCTGCCCGAGGATCCCATGCTGCGCCATGATCATCAGGGTCGAAACCCCCTGCTGGTTGAGATACGAGAGGAGCTCGTGCAGGTGCAGGACCAGGTGCTTCTCCTCGGCCATGGCGTTGCGGTAGCCGTTCAAGCTGTCGATGACCACCGTCGTCACGCCTCGCTCGACATGGAGGCGCACGTCCTCGGCGAGCTCGCCGGGGCTCAGCTCGGCCGGATCGACCTGGCGGATCGAGACCAGCCCTGCCGCCTGGTGGTCGCGCAGCTTGAGGCCGAGCCGCTGCGCCCGGTCGAGCCAGGTCTCCGGCGACTCCTCGAAGCTGTAGATGCAGGACTTCTCGCCACGGCCGGCCGCCGCGGCGACGTACTGGGCCGCGAGGGTCGATTTGCCGACTCCGGAGGGGCCCAGGAACATCGTGCTGGAGCCGCTGTCGAGGCCGCCGCCGAGCATCGTGTCGACTTCCTCCAGGCCGCTCGAGAGGGATGTGCGCTCGAAGTCCAGGTGGTGTTGCGCCGCGACCAGCCGGGGAAAGACTTCCACTCCACCGGTCCGGATGACGTAATCGTGGAAGCCCTCGCGATAGTGGATGCCGCGGATCTTCTGTACCTTGAGCCGGCGGCGCTCCCCGCCGTACCCCGGGCTCTCCCGCTCCATGGTCAGGACTCCATGGGTGAGGCTCTGGAGCTGGAACTCGCCGGGATGCAGGCCATAGTCGAGAAGCAGCACCGTGCAGGATCTGCCGGTGAAGTAGTGCTTCAGCGCCAGGATCTGCCGCCGGTAGCGCAGGGAGTCGCGCGCCAGCAGGCGCATCTCCGAAAGCGAGTCGAAAACCACCCGCGCGGGCCGGACGTTCTCCACGGCCTCCAGAACCGTGCGGGTCGTCTCCGACAGCTCGACCTCCGCGGGATGAAACAGCGTGTATTGCGACTCGGCCTTGAGGCTCTCCTCCGAGGTCTGCAGGTCGCAGATGGTAATTCCGTCCAGAGACCAACCGTGGGAGCGCGCGACGTCGCGCAGCTCCTCATCGGTCTCCGAAAGCGTCGCGTAGACGCCCGGCTCCCCCCGGCGCGCACCGGCGAGCAGGAACTGTAAAGCCAGTGTCGTCTTGCCCGAGCCAGGGTCTCCCTCGACCAGGTACATCCGGTTACGAGGGAAGCCACCTCCAAGGACGTAGTCGAGCCCGGCGATGCCGGTGTCCGCTCGATCGAAGCCCTGAAAATTTTGGCCAGTCATGGCAGTCCTCATCCAGGTTTCCATAGAGAGCCGGCGGCCCTCCGGATCGATCTTCGGTCCGCCTCGGCCACTTGTGCAAAAGTGTCCGGCGGATTTTGTTTGCGGGGCTCTATGCAATCTGTGTGCCGGGGGGGGGGCGGCACAGCCCCGGGGTGGGCCCCCGGGGCGGAGAGACTTTCTAGTGCTCGTTGGGCTCTTCTTTGAGCGGGTTGTCCGTGCCGGCCAGCGGTCCGACTCCGGTCTTGCCGGGGTGGGCCGGAATGGTGATCAGCACCTCGCCGACGTTGTTCGTGTAGTCCGCCTCGGCGAAGTTGTGGCAGAGACCGGTCGCGGAATCGAGGACGCGGCACGGCTCGCTCTTGCTGGGCTTGTAAGCCGGATTGGCCGTGATCCGGATGATGTAGTCACCGGGCGGCACCGGGGCCTGGCCGTCCCCACCGTCGAGGACGAAGTACTGGCCGCCCAGGAAGAAGCGGTAGGTGTCAGTCCACCCGTGCGTGATCCCCTGATTGCCCGGCTCGGTCAGCGTGCCGCAACTCCGGTATTGCGGATTGCGCGGCGGGTCGCCGCCCAGAGCCGGATTGGGATCGGTGTCGAGCATGCAAAAGCCCGCCTTGGCCGCTTTCCAGATCTTGCCCGTCCGCGGGTCGATGAGCTGGTAGAGGGCGTAATTGCGGAAGTGGAAATGCTGATGGCAGATGGCGAGCTCGAAGAGCCCGTCGTTGGCGGCGTAGTGCGCCAGCGGATCGCCGATGTAGATGTCCTCGTCGCCGATGTTGGCGGTCCCCACCGTGAAGCGCACCAGGCGGTGCAGGCCGGGGGTGACCCCCCCTTCGATGACGCTGCAGAAGCTCGCGTCGAGCTTCTCGTCGCGCACGACCCACTGCTGCTGGAGCATCTCGGTGCGGACGATCATGTCGGGCAGCGCCGCGGCGGGTTGCGGCGCTGCCATGCTCCCGAGCGCCAGGGCGCCCAGAGCGAGGCAGACGGCGGACTTGAGATGTTTGGACACTCTTCTCTCCTCCAAAAAAGCCCCCCGACCCTGACCTGGGTTGGGGACGGGACACACTCCTGGTACAGCAGGTTTCCCTACAGAAGGTGGTGCGGGAGGGGGGAAGAAACGCGCCCTCCCGCACCACCTTCTCGAGATGAGCTTCAGGTCCGGCGCCGCAGCAGCCCCGCTCCGCCGAGGGCGAGGAGCAGGACGAGCAGCGCCAGCCCGGCCTCGTTCAGAGTCGGGACCTCGGCCGCCGACTGCCCCCCGACGACGAACGTGGTGGGATTGCCCGCCCCGCCCGCCGCCGGATCGTCGGTGACGCCGGAGGCCTCGTTGGTGCCGTTGCCGTCCGCGTCGTACGCCACGCTCCCCTGGTTGCTGACCGAAGTCCCGTTGGCGACGCCGGGATCGATGGTGGCGTTGATGGTGATGGTCACCGAGCCGCCGCCGGGGATCGGGCCGTTCCAGGTCACGGTGCTGGTCGCCACGGTGGCCACCGCCGTGCCGGACGTGGCGGTCGCGCTCACCAGGGTGAGCTGCGCCGGAAGGACGTCGGTGAATTCGGCGCCCGGATTGTCCGCCTGGTCCTGGCCCGAGGTGTTGGTCAGCACCACCGTATACGTCACGGCGCCGCCGGGGGTGAAATCGCCGCTGGCCGTCTTGGTGGCGGAAATCACGGTGCTGTTCGTCACGGTGGTGTCCGCGCTGGCGCTCTCATTGTTCGGGTTCTGATCGGGCGTGGGCGAGGTGACCGCCGCGGTGTTGGTGAGCACCGTGCCGTTGGCCACTCCGGAGCCCACGGCGACTGTGAGGGTGAACATCGCGCTTCCCGGCGCGAAGGAGGCGAGCGAGCAGGAGACGTTGCCCCCCGCGCCGGCCGCCGGCGTCGAGCAGCTCCAGCCGGCCGGAGCGGAGAGCGACTGGAAGGTGGTGTCCGCCGGCAGCGGATCGTCCAGGACGACGCTGCCGGCGTAGTTCGGGCCGGCGTTCGTCACCGTGATGGTGTAAGTCAGGTTCGTCCCCGCGGCGACCGGATCCGGGGTGTCCACCTTGCCCACCGACAGATTCGCGCTGCCGGCGACGGTCGTCGCCGCGACGCCGACCTCGTTCTCGGGCTCCGGGTCGGGGGTGGTCGAGGAAGCCGCGGCCAGGTTGGTGATCTCGGTGCCCGCGGTGACATCGGAGCCGACCGCCACGACCAGGGTAAAGACCGCGCTGTCTACCGCGAACGGGTTGAGCGAGCACGAGACCGTGCCGCCGGAGCCCACGGCCGGCGTGGAGCAGGTCCAGCCGCCCGGCTGCGCCAGCGAGACGAAGGTCGTCTCGGCCGGCAGAGTGTCGCTCCAGGAGGTGTCGTCCGCCGGGTCCGGCCCGTTGTTGGTCACCGTGATGGTGTAGGTCAGGTTGCTCCCGGCCGTCACCGGATCGGCGTCCTCCACCTTGGTCACCACGAGGTCGGCCGCGGCGAACGCGGCCGCCGGCGCGGCGGCGAGCAGCACGAGGGCGGGCAGAAAGATACGGAGCGACTTCAGCATGACGGACCGTCCCCCCCGCACGATCACTCGAAGTAGCCCATGACGTCGAGCAGGACGTGGGTCGTCCCGCTGCCGGCCACCGAGGCGTTCACCGCGACCTCACCGTCCACGTTCTGTGAGAGCGGTACGACGACGATCAGCGCCCGGTTCCCGGCGGCTCGGAACGGCAGTGCCGAGAAGGCCGGGGCTGTGACATCGCTGGGATAGATCGTGAGATCGCCGTCACCGGTAGGCGCCACCACCGTGACATTGAGCACCACGGTCGTAGCCGTCGCCGGGACGCCGCAGACGCCATGCAGAGCGAAGGTCTGCGGCACTCCGTCCTGAAGCGGCGCGCCCGTCCGCGTATCCACGGCCCGGCACGGGGTCACGGTGAAGTAGTCGCCGAGGGTGCTGACGGTGTCGGAATCGGTCGCCGAGTCGTTGTCCGAGTCCGGATCGGTCACTCCGTCCGGAGCCGCGACCGTCGCCGTATTGCTCAGCGTGCCGGTGGCGGCGGGAGAGACCGTGCAGCTCGCCGTGTAGGTGACGCTGCCGTCGGCCGGCAGGCCCACCGTGTCGCTGATGTCGCCCGAGCCGGACGCCGTGCAGGTGCCACCATCCGAGCCAGCACAAGTCCAGGTGCAGGTGAGATCGGCCGGGAAGGTATCCACGACCGTCGAGTCCGGCGCATCGCTCGGACCGGAGTTGGACGCCGTGATCGTGTAGGTCACCGAGCCGCCCGGCGTGGCGGTCGTGACGCCATCGGTCTTCGTCACCGCGAGGTCGGCCTGCGGCGTCAGCGTGTCGCTGTCCATGGCCGAGTTGTTGCCCGTGTCGGGATCGCCCGCCGCACCGCCCGAGACGGTCGCGGTGTTTTCGATCGGCTCGTTCGCTGAAGCCGCGATCGTGCAGGTCGCGGTGTAGGTCACGCTCCCGCCGACCGGCAGGTTGACGGTGTCGCTGATGTCGCCCGAGCCCGAGGCCGTGCAGGTGCCTCCGCCCGCGCCCACGCAGGTCCACGTGCAGGTGAGATCGTCCGGGAAGGTGTCGGTGACGGTGCCGCCGGTCACCGGATCCGGGCCCGCGTTCGACGCGGTGATCGTATAGGTGACGGATCCACCGGGCACCGCGGTCGTCACGCCGTCCGTCTTGGTGATCGAGACATCGGCGATCTGGAACAGGCCGACGAGCACCGGATCGTGGTCGGACGCCCGGTAGGGCGAAGTCGGCTGGAACACGACGCGCGGCGGCACCAGGGCGGAGCCGTCCGGCTTCTCGTCGAAGCTCGCCTCGCCCGGGCTGTCGAAGACCTCGTCGTTGTAGTCGAAGAGCGCGGCCTCGTCGGCGTTGATGTGCCAGGCGTCGGCGCCGGTGACCTGAGAAAGGAGGCTGGAGCTGGCGAAGCCGTAGTCGAGGTGGCCGAGCTGGCCGTCGAACAGGTAGGAGTAAGCGTTGGCGCCATGGAACACCGTCTCGAGGTCGGAGTACCCTGCGGCCTCGATCGTCGTCACCGGGTCCTCCTGGGCGTAGGAGTTGAAGTCGCCGAGCAGCAGCACGTCCGGATCGCCGGCGGCCGGCAGCACCGTGCTGTTGATCCAGGTGAGGAGGCGCGTGGCCTGGGCGACCCGCGTGGCGTTGAAGCAGCCCTGCCCGTCTCCGGCGTCGGCGTCCCCTCCGCTGCCGGGGCAACCCTTCGACTTGAAGTGGCTGATGATCGCCGTGAAGCGTTCCCCGAACGCCGGGTTCGCCGCGTCGACGACGTCAAACGTCTGCGCCGTGGGCGGCCGGTTGTGGACCGGGTCGAGGTCGGAAAGCGGCGAGCCGACCGGCGAGACAATGCCCGTGCGATAGATCAGTTGCACGCGGATGGCGTCGGTGCCCAGAGTGCCGCCGGTGTTGACGAAAGCATAGGGGTGAGCGCCGCCGCAGCGGGTGTTGATGGCGCCGAGCAGGTCGGTGATCGTGTCGCTCGGCGTGGTGTTCTCGAGCTCCGCGAAGCCGAAGACGTCGGCGTTGAGCGCGCAGACCACGACCGCGGCCCGCTCCCGCTGGCGGTTGAGCTCGGCGACGCTGTCCGCTCCGCGGCAATCCAGGGTGCCCGACGGAGCGCAGGGGCCGTTGCTCGTGCTCGCGGTGGTGTCGATCGTCGTGAAGTAGTTGAGGAGGTTCATCCCCACCACCTTGATGGCGCCGCCCACGGCCGGCGGCGTCGCCGGCCGCGGGTTGGCGACGGTGAATGCCACCGGGTGCGCGTTGGTGGGCCGGATGCGCCAGGTCTGGCCGCCGAACCCGGGGAAGTCCCAGTGCAGGACGCCGGTCAAGCCGTTGACCAGGTCGCCGCCGCGGAAAAAGTCGGTGCCCTGGGTGCCGACCGAGAAGCCGCCGTTGGCGCGCGGGTGGAAGACGAACTGGCTGCCGTTCGGCTGCGCGAGGAACGACTCCTGCCCATTGTCGTCGTCGTCGAGGATGACCTCCCGCCGCGACAGGTTGTCGAGATGGGCGTTGTTGCCCGCGACGCTCGGCGGCGACGCCTCGGTGAACTGCCGCGGCCGGCCGCCTTCGTACAGCACGACCTGACCGTAGCGCGCCAGCTCGAAGTACTCCGAGACGGTGAGCGTGTCGAGGAAGCTGACGAGCATCCCCTCGCGCGCCTCGTAGAAGTCGTTGACAACCCCGACGACCGGCAGATCGATCGGCGACGGCGTCACCTCGGCGAGGTGGTTGCTGGTGTCGGTGACGACGACCGAGCCCGCCGAGCTCGCCGTGATCTCGGTCATGTTGTTGAACTCCGAGACCGCCCCGGTGGCCCGCACCCGCTGCCCTTCGGCGACCGGCGTCGTGCAGCTCCCGCAGAAGATGAAGATCCCTTCCGAGGTCGCCGGATCGGCGTCGAAGTCGGCGTCCTCCTCCTCCAGGAAGAAGCCCCGCAGCTTGTCGGTCCCCTGGAAGTTGGCGGTGACGACGCCCTCGACCGTGACCGAGGCCCCCGGAATGGGCGTGGCCGCGCCGTTCCCCTGGACGTCGTGGATGCGCGTGATGTCGTCGTTGACGATCGTCCCCTGCCCCTGGCCGTCGACCGTGACGGCATTGGTGACGTTCGTCACATTGACAAAGAAGATCTCATCCGACTCGGGGGTGTTGTCGCCATTGACCAGGACGTCGAAGGTGTAGGTCGAGCTGCCCGCCGGGATCGTCTGGCTGGTCAGCGACTTGGCGGTGTAGTCGCCGGGCGCCACCGCCGAGCTGTTGGCGGTCGCGATGTCAAACGTCACGCCACCGGCCTCGGCCGGAGCCGAGAGGCTGACCGTGAACGTGAAGGTCGTGGTGCCGGCGTTCCCTTCATTGAGAGACACGTCGTTGATCGTCAGGTTGGGCGCCGCGTCGTCGTTCTGGATCGTCCCCTGTCCCTGGCCGTCGGTGACGGTGGCGCCGGTGACGTTGGTGACGTTGACGAAGAACGTCTCGTTCGCCTCGGGGCTGGTGTCGCCGTTGACCAGGACCGTGAAGCTGTAGGTCGAGCTCCCGGCGGGAATCGTCTGCCCGTTGAGCGTCTTGGTGGTGTAGTCGCCGGGAGCGACCGCCGTATTGTCCTGCGTGCCGATGTCGAACGTCACGCCGCCGGGGCCGGCCGGAGCGGACAGGCTCACGGTAAAGGTGAAGCTGGTGGTGCTGGCGTTGCCTTCGTTCAGGGAGACGTCATCGATCGACAGGTTGGGCAAGGCGGGGCCGACGGGAACGAAAGCGACGCCCTGCATCGCGGTGTTCGTCGCCGCAGTCGCGAGGGTCGCGACCGAGCCGGTGATGGTGGCGTTGTACCCGGAGGTGTCGGTGAGCGTACGGAGAGTCGTGCGCGCGGTGACGTAGAGAGTGACGGTCGATCCGCTCACCGTGCCGGTGATGCCGCGCGCGGTCGCCAGCGCGATGGTTCCGTTGGCGGTCCAGTTGCCGGCGACGAGCGAGTACTTCTGGATCGTTCCGCCGTCGTCCGCGACGTAGACCGTGTCGACCCCGGCGACGCCTGCGTCGAGATCCGCAAAGAAGAATCCAATCGGGGAGCCGGTGGCGGTCGGGAATCCGGGAAGGTTGGTGATCGTCTGCCCGGCCGTCGTCGGCGTTCCCGTGCCGATGGTGGCGAGCCGAAATGCGCCGCTCTGCGAGCTGGTGTAGAGCTGCCCGCCGAAGATGCCGAGCGCGCGCAGATTCGTGGGGGTTGCCGCCAGGCTCGTCGAGGTGGTCGCGCCGAATGTCGCATAGCGGATGCCGCCGCCGCTGCTGGTGCCTGAGAGCCAGAGGTCCGTGCCGTTCGTCGAGGCCGCGCTGCGCGGGTTCCCGCCGCTGATCGCGTCGGTGAGCGCGGTGGACGTGTCGAGGGTTCCATTCGCAGCAAGGCGTCCGATGACGCGGGGAGCGGTCGCCGAGGCGCTGGTCGTGATGTTGATGGTTCCGGGGGCCGCATCGTAGCCGCTGAGCACGACGAACTGGCCGTCCGTGGAGCGCGTCAGGAATCCTTCGGTCGTTGCGGTCCCGCTGCACACGAGCCGGCGCTGCGCACCGACCGTCGTCGTCGGTACGGGAATCGACTGGACCAGCACGCCGGCGGTCGTGTATTCATCGAGGAAGACCGCGGTGCCATTCGCGCCAAGCGCCGCCGCCCCGTCGCCCGCTCTATAGATCACCAGATTGCCCGGGGTCAGGGGGGCAGCGAAGAGGCTCGCGGCGAACGCGAGCATGGCCAGCAGACCGATGGAACCGGCAGGCAGGAGGACACGGAGCGACTTCAGCATTGGCGGATCTCCCTGAAACAGACGGAACCCGGCAGGACGAGCGGCCAGGTTGAACGTACGGATTTGCAGGAAGTCTACTCGGGTTCGGGGCGGTTTGGGTGAGGCCGCCGTGACATGGGGGTCAGGAAATCCACCGAGAGCGGCCGGAGGGAAGAGGCGTGCTCTCCCCTCCGGCTGTTTTTACCTCATTCGAAGTACCCGATCACATCCAGGATCACGTGGACCGTCGGATTCAGCTTCGGCGTCTTCAGCAGCGGCAGGAAGGCGAGGGTGCCATCCGCGCCGAGCGGCATGATGCCGCCCAGCGACCGCGGGAGCGAGGGGTGGACCGGCAGGAACAGGTCCACCGGCGGCTGTGCCAGGTCTCCCGGGAAGACCAGCGCCGTCCCCGGGCTTGTCGCGCCGGTGAAGGTGACGTTCAAGGCCACGGCCCGTGCCGTCGGCGGGATGCCGCACGCACCGTGCACCTGCACGATGGCGATCTGGTTGCTCTGGAGCGCCGGGCCATACCCCTCTTGCTGGGTGTCGAGGAGATGGCACAGCGGGATCGTGTAGAAGACCCCTTCGTAGTTGTCGTCCTTGTTGACCGCGGCGACGTCCGCCGGATCGATCCCGGCGAAGGCGGGGTCGCCGCTCAGCGCCGGCTGCAGGACGATCGTATAGGCGACGTCGCCGTCCCGCAGGTCGTCGTCCTGACCGGTCACGGTCACCGTCTGCGGCGTGGCCCAGTCGTCGGTGGTGAAGGTGAGAGTCGCGGGCGAGGGTTGGCCTTCACCCGGATCGCTGCTCTCCAGGGTGATGGTCACGTCCGCGGACGGCCGGGCCGCGAGGCTCACGGTAAACGTGGCGGTGGCTCCCGCCTCGGTGGTGATCAGACCCTCGGTCGGAGTCACCTCGATGCCGGCCGTATCGTCGTCCTCGTTGGAGACCGCCACGTCCGCCGGATCGAGGCCGGCCCAGGCGCCGTCGGTGCTCTCCGCCGGTCCGGTCACGATCGTGGACTCCACGTCACCGTCGTCGTAGTCGTCGTCCGCGCCGGTGACGGTCACCGTCTGGGGCGTGCTCCAGGTGTCGGTGGTGAAGGCCAGGGACGCCGGCTCGACCGTGCCCTCGTCTTCGTCGCTGGTCAGAGCGATCGTCACGTCCGCCCGGGGCCTCGCCAACAGGACCACGGTGAACGTATCGGTGCCGCCCGCCTCGGTGGTGGTCAGCCCGCTGGTCGGGGTCACGAGGATGCCTGCCGTGTCGTCGTCCTCATTGGAGACCGCCACGTCGGCGGGATCGATTCCGGCATAGCCAACGTCGGTGCTGGCCGCCGCGCCCGTCGTGACGGTGAAGGCGACGTCGCCGTCGTCGTAGTCATCGTTCACACCGGTGACGGTCACCGTCCGTGGCGTGCTCCAGTCAGCGCTCGTGAAGGTGAGGAACGCCGGCTCGACCGTGCCCTCGGCTGTGTCGCTGCTGGCGAAGCCTACCGTGACGTCGGCCAGCGGCGCGTTGTCCAGGACGACCGTGAACGTCGCCGTGCCGCCGGCTTCGGTAGTCGTCAGCCCGGAGACCGGCGCGACGGTGATCCCCGGCTGGGGCACGGAAGTGACGGTGCTCGCCGCGTTGTTGGTCCCCACCGGGTCGGCCGTGGCCGCGGTCACGGCCACGGTGTTGTTCAGGGACGCGATGCCGCGGGCGACCGGCGCGATGACCTGGATGAAGAGCGCGGGCGCGCTCCCCGGGGCCAGGGAGGGCCGCGTGCAGGTGACGACGCCCCCCGCCTGTCCGCAGGCCCAGCCGTCGCCGGAAGCTCCGGCGAAGGTGGCCCCGGCCGGCAGGGTGTCAGTGACGGTGACGGCGGTCGCCGTGCTCGGCTCGGCGTTCGTCACCGAGATGAGCCAGGTCAGCGTGGCACCGCGCCCCACCGGATCGGGAGAGTCCGTCATGGAGACGGCCAGGTCGGCCTGCGGAGTCAGCGTGTCGGTATCCGTGGAGCTGTTGTTGGCCAGGTTGGTATCGGTGACGCCGCCTGCCGGTGCGATGGATGCCGTATTGGCGAGCGTGCCTGTGGCATCGGCGGCCACCGTGCCCATCACCGTGAAAGTGACCGTGCCGTTGACCGGCAGGTTGACGCTCTGCGAAAGAGCGCCGGCTCCGCTGGCCGCGCAGGTGGCGCCGCCGCCGGCCGCGCAGGTCCAGGTGATCCCCTGGAGCGCCGCCGGGAAGGCGTCGGTGACCAGGGCGCCGGAGACCGGGAGCGGTCCGGCGTTGGTCGCGGTGATCAGGTAGGTGACCGTCTCGCCGGGAGTGACGCTGGCCACGCCGTTCGTCTTGGCGATGGCGAGGTCGGTGCCGGTCTCGTCGATCCAGAGGAAGACGTCGGTGCGCCCGTTGTGGTCGTTCGGCACGAGGTTGTTGTCTGGGCTGATGAATACGACCGCGTCGCCATTGGCGCTCAGGGCGCCCCCCTCCGAGCCCGTCCCCGCGGCGGTCGCCGCCGTCTGGCGGTGGCTCAGCAGGCGGACCGCGCCGGTGTCGGCATCGTAGAGAAAGAGGTCGCTCGTCCCCGCGGTGTCGGTCTGCCCGGCGACCATGTTGACGGCCGGGCTCGAGAACGCGACTCTCGACCCGTCGGCGCTGATCGCGATCCGGGTGGCCGCCGCGCTACCGGCCACGGTGGATCCGGCGGGGGTGTGGCTCGCCAGGGAGACCTGGCCGGTGGCCCGGTCGAAAAGGAACACGTCGATGCCGTTGTTGGTGTCCGTGCCGCCGGAGACCAGATTGCTGGCCATGCTGAGAAAGACCACCCGGGAGCCGTCGGCGCTGAGCGAGCTCTGCTGCGTGAACAGGCTCATGTTGCCGGCCGTGGTCGCGCCCGCGGGCGTGTGGCTCACCAGCCGGTTGGTATTGGTCGCCCGTTCCCAGAGGAAGATGTCGGGCCCGGAGTTGGCGTCGATCTGCCCGGGAACCACAGCCGTGGAGGAGCTACTGAAGGTGATCCAGTTGCCGTCCGCGCTCATCTGGTGAGAGAGGCTGGCGACCGCATTGAGGGATGAGGCTGCGCTGTGGCTCACCAGAGTCACGATGTCGGTTGCCCGATCCCAGGTGAAGATGTCGGCGCCGGAGACGTCGACCATGCCCGTGATGATGTTCGAGGAGGAGGAAGAAAAGGACACGTAGCGGCCGTCCGCGCTGATTCCCGGCGAGCCGCTGCCGCCGGTGGCGACCGTCGCACCGGTGGACCGGTGGCTGACCAGCGTGGTCGCGCCGGTGGCCCGGTCGTACAAGAAGGTGTCCGGGTTGGTGGAGAGGTCCGACTGCCCCGGGACGAGGTTCTGTCCGCTGCTGGTGAAGGCGACCGAGGAACCGTCGAAGCTGAGCACCGGCTCGGTTCCCCCGACGGTGAGGACAGGGTTGCTCGCGGCGCGGCTGAGCAGGGTGAGGTTGTTTGTCTGGCTGTCCCAGAGGAAGACATCATTCGTGCTGAAGGGATCGATCTGCCCCGCCACCAGATTGGGGGTGGTGCTGACGAAGGCGACCCAGCGGCCGTCGCCGCTGATCACGGCCCCCTGAGAAACTCCGAAGCCGGTGGTCGCGGTCGTGCCGTCGACGCGGCTCACCAGTGAAATCCGGCCGGTCTGCCGGTCATAGTGGAAGACGTCCGACGCGCCGTTGGTGTCCACCTGGCCCGGGACCAGCCGGTCCCCGAAGCTTTGAAACACCACGTACCGGCCGTCGGCGCTCAGGGCGGAGTGTGCCACCTGGTTGACGGCCGGGAGGGTGCTGGGGCCGGCAGCCGAGTCCGAAGGGAGCGCTGCATCGCGCCGTGACACCAGGAGGGTTGCGCCGCTGACCCGGTCGGTGAGGAACACGTCATCCGCCAGGTTGGTGTCGAGGATGCCGGGAACGATGTTCGTGGCCTGGGTGACCCAGGCGACCCACTGGCCGTCCGCACTGAGCGCGGGACTCTTGGAAAAGGAGTTGGCCGCCGCGAGGGTCGCCGAGCCATCCGTGCCGCTGACGAGTCGGTTGGTCCCCGCGTTGCGGTCAAAGACGAAGAGATCGGCCAGCCCGTTGGTGTCGACCTGGCCGGCGACCAGCTCGGTGGCTCGGGTGGCATAGGCCACGACGCTGCCGTTTGCACTGATCTCGACGTTGGTCGTCGCGGCCGACGGGGTGGCCGAGGCGGTCGCGGTCGTCCCTTCACGCCGGCTCACCAGCGAGATGGCACCGCTGGCGCGGCTCCACAGAAAGACGTCCGCCTGGCCGTTAGTGTCGATCTGACCGGTCACGTAATTCGTCCCGGGGGAGGCAAAGGCGACCCAGTTGCCGTCCGCGCTCAGCGCGAGCTCCCCCCCGAGCGCGATGTTGCTGTTGCCGGCGGTGAGGGGCGAGGCGGCGGTGTGGGACACCAGGGTGACCGTGCCGGTGGCACGGCTGTACAGGAACAGATCCAATGTGAAGCTCGTATCGACCTGCCCCGTGACATGGGCCGTGCCATCACTCACGAAGAGCACGAAGGCTCCGTCGGAGCTGATGCGGGCGAAGTTGGCGGTGCCATTGCCCGCGACCGTGGGCGAGGTGCTCGAGCGGCTGGCGATCTGGTTGGTGTTGGCCGCCCGGCTCCAGAGGAAGACATCCGTCCTGGTATTGTTGTCGAGCCCGCCGGTCACCAGGTTGGTCGCGGCGCTGGTGTAGGCCACCCAGGAGCCGTCGGCGCTGAGAACCGGCAGCGTGGAAGCGCCATTGGCGGCGTTCGCGGCGCCCGTGGAGGCGTGGCTGACGAGCTGGCTGGTGTTGGTCGCCTGACTCCAGAGGAAGACGTCGTTGAGGCCTGCGGTGTCGACCTGGCCGGTCACCAGGTTGTTGGCGGTGCTGTTGAACGCGATCCAGCTCCCGTCGGCGCTGATCATCGGATTGGTCGAGACAAGGGATGCGGCCGTCACGGCGGAGCTTGCCGCGTGGCTGACGAGGGTGACGGCTCCCGTGTCGCGGTCGAACAGGAAGACATCCTCGCCGCCGTTCGTATCGGAGCCGGAGATCAGGTTGGTGGCCCCGCTGGAGAAGGCGACATACCGGCCGTCGGCGCTGATCGAAGGGTTGAGGGAAGCGCCGTTGCCCGTGATGGCCGCTCCCGCCGGAGCGTGGCTGGCGAGCTGCATCGTGTCGTTGGCGCGGTCGTAGAGGAAGATGTCGGTGGAGCTGTTGTTGTCCATCTGCCCGGAGACCAGGTTGCTGGCCGAGCTGATGAAGGCGACATACCGCCCCTCGGCGCTCACGACCTGTCGGACCACGTCGTTGGCCGCGATCGGCAGGGTGCTGTGAAAGCCGCCCGTGTCGGAGACCAGCTCGGGCATGGCACGCGAGACGAGCTCGATGCGCTCGTCGGCCCGTACTGCGTTTCCACCGAAGCTCAAAAACAACAGACACAGAGATACCCGGACGACGCGAAGACCAATCGATGACATGTGAACCCCTCCAGGCCCGAGAGGTCGTCCCGAGTCCTGTGAAAAACCGCCGAATTGTTGGAAGCCACGGGAGTGTAGCAGAAGGGGTCGCGCGCCGCCCTCCTTCCCACGGCTGTCAAGCTCTCGGGGTGTCCGCAGGGGAATGACCTGGAGGGGAATTTCATTTCAAGGACGGCAAGGACTCCAAGGACGACAAGGCCGAAGCTCCTCTCCTGGAGCCCTCCTTGTCGTCCTTGATGTCCTTGCCGTCCTTGGGCGGGCGGGGGTCTCTCAGATCTCGCTGATCTGCACGCTGCCGTTCGTCGTGCGGATGCGCAGCAGGGCGCCGCCGCCGTTGATGTCGCCGGTCAGGTGGTTGCGGCGGGAGCTGGTCTTGGACATCGCGACGTCGCTGTCGATCGAGCCGTGCGTCGTCGCGGCGTCGACCGACAGCCGGGCGTCCCGCGGCAAGCGGACGTCCACCGTGCCGTTGGTCGTCGAGAAGCCGAGATCGCGGTCCGCGGCGAGGCGGTCCAGGTCCGCCTGGATGTTGCCGTTGGTCGTCGAGGCCTTGACCGCGCCCTCTGACCGGGCGATCTGGATATTGCCGTTCGTGCTCTCCAGGACCAGGGCGCCCGACGTCTCCTCGACGTCGACGTTGCCGTTCACCGTCTCCAGCCGGCCCGTGCCGCGGGTCCCGGAGAGGCGGATGCCGCCGTTCACGTTGTCGGCCTCCACGATCGCATCCCGCGGGACCTTGACGCGGTAGGTCACGCCCATGGAGACGTCGTTCCCACCGAACAGGCTCCAGAAGCCGCCTCCATCCACCTTCTTCGGCATCTTCGTCTCGATGCGCACCGCGGACGGCTCCGCCTGCACGTCGATCCGGATCTGGCTCAGGATCTTGCGCGCATCCTCCGCGCTGCCGGCCTTGACCTTCTTTTCGGCATCCACCTGGACCTCGGAGCGGTCCCAGGCCTCGAACGTCACGTTGCCATTGACGTTGTTCAGGCTGATGGAGCCGTCCGCAGCCAGCGGATACGTCTTGGAGAGCTTCTCAGTCAGGGTCTCCGCCCGGGCGGCGGTGCTCAGCAGAATCAGGGACAGGATGGACAAGGTCAGCGTTCTGAAGTGTCTCATGTGGTTCTCCTCCCGATCCCCCTGTACGTGGAAACCACGGGAAAGGTTCCATTCGGCATTGATTTTGCCTAGTCTGAAGAGCAAGGAGGAGCGGCCGTGAGGGGAGGACAGACGACGGACGACCTGGAGCTGCTGCTGGCCGTGATGCCCTTGCGGGTGCGGCACGCGATCGAGGCGCGGCCGGACCGCGGCTCCATCATCGAGATCGTTCTCGACCTGGGACGGACGCCGGAGGTCCGCTTCGCCAACCGCGGCGAGATGATCGACGACCGGCCGGTGGAGCGCGAGGACTTGGACCACGTGGTCGAGCGCGTCGCCCGCTTCGGCAAGGACAACCGGGCCGGCATTGCCCGCACCCTCCACCGCATCTCCGCTCTGCGCAACCGCGTCGGCGACGTCGTCGGCCTGACCTGCCGCGTCGGCCGCGCCGTCTACGGCACGGTCGACATCCTGCGCGACGTGATCGAGTCCGGCCGGTCGATCCTCCTGCTCGGCCGTCCGGGCGTGGGCAAGACCACGCTGCTCCGCGAGGCGGCGCGCGTCCTCGCCGACGATCTCGGCAAGCGGGTGATCGTGGTCGACACCTCGAACGAGATCGCCGGCGACGGCGACATCCCGCACCCGGCGATCGGCCGCGCCCGGCGGATGCAGGTGCCCTCGCCCGAGCAGCAGCACGCGACGATGATCGAGGCGGTCGAGAACCACATGCCGCAGGTGATCGTCATCGACGAAATCGGCACCGCGGCCGAGGCCATGGCGGCGCGCACCATCGCCGAGCGCGGCGTGCAGCTCATCGCCACGGCGCACGGCAACACGCTCGAAAACCTGCTGCAGAACCCGACCCTCTCCGACCTGGTGGGAGGCATCCAGGCCGTGACCTTGTCGGATGAGGAAGCGCGCCGCCGCGGCACCCAGAAGACGGTGCTGGAGCGCCGCGCTCCCCCGACCTTCGAGGTGCTCATCGAGATCCAGGACAAGGACCGTCTGGCCGTGCACCGCGAGCTCGGCGAAGTGGTCGACCGCTTCCTGCGCGACGTCCCACCCCGGCCCGAGCTGCGGACGCGCAAGGAGGACGGCGGCGTGGAGATCCAGGAGGCGCCCAGGCCGGAGCCCCGCCGCGATGCCGGTGCCGGCGGCCGCCGCGGCCGGGCCGCCTCCGAGCCGCGCCGCGGTGAGCCCCAGGGGCGGCGCAACGGGCGCAAGGGGAGGGGCAACGCCAAGCCCTGGTGGGAGGAGGAGCTCAAGCCCGCCGAGCCCATGCCGGAGCCAGGCCACGACGAGCCGGCGACGATGTCCCAGCGTCCGCCGCGCGGCAAGATCGTGCGCGTCTACGCCTACGCCGTCAGCCGCGACAAGATGGAGCGCGCCCTGCGCAAGATGCGCGTGCCGGCCCTCCTGGTGGACGACCTCGACGAGGCCGACATGGTGATCACCTTGAAAGCCCAGGAGCGCCGCCAGCCGCGCCGCCTGAAAGATGCCGTAGAGAAGGGCATCCCGCTCCACATCATCAAGAGCAACACCCTGGCCCAGATGGAAAGCTTCGTGCGAGCCCACTTCGGAGTGGTCGACGTCCGGGCCCAGGACGAGGAAGCGTTGCGCGAGGTCGAAGAGGCGATCGACGAAGCCCTGGACCAGGGACATGCGGTCGAGCTCCCGCCCCGCAACAACTACCTCCGCCGTCTCCAGCACCAGGTCATCGAGCGCTACGGCTTGACCTCGGAGAGCAAGGGGGAGGAGCCGTACCGGCGGGTGATTATTTATCCAGGGTAGGCCGGGGGCCCCTACGCCGTCCCTGTGGCAGGTCCGTAGAGACGCCCCAGTCCGCTGGCACGAACCGACCGGGTGTACACAGTCGGGGCCGGACTGGGGCGTCTCTACGGGACAGATACGCCGCAAATCGGCCCCGTCGCCGCCACAAACGACGCTTCTCAGCCTTCCGTCGACGATTTGGTGCCGCAGATCGGGGCGCGCAGAGTCCGCCGGTTGAGAAATATGCCGCGTGTACCATTTGATTTGCGGCGTTTGTCTGGCGATAAGGCGCTCGCTTCAAATAATTCGCGGCGTATGCCCGATCAGTTTGCGGCAAAGTTCTCTGTCGGAGTTGCCGGCGGTCTCGGGAAGGAAGCTTTTAGTGCCTGATCTGCGGCGCGACAAAGCCGATCTGCCGCAAATTGTCATGGGGAAGCGTCTGCCCTCTGAGAATCTGCCGCAGATTATCTGGTACTTGCGGCGTTTCCTAGTGAGGACGGGGCTGTCCCCGGGAGATTTGCAGCACGGGAAGGAGAGGCTTTTGCAGGAAGATGATGGCATATACGCTATCATCTCCGCGTGATCATCGTTCTGGACACGAGCACCTTCGTCTCGGCGATCCTTGGTCCCAAAGGCGCGAGCCGAGACGTGCTACGCGCATGTCTTGACGGCCGTCTCCGTCCTCTCATGGGAGCTGCTCTCGTCGCAGAGTACGAAGCGCTTCTCTCGCGCACTGAGCTGTTCGAGAGATGTCTCCTCGATTTTGCCGAACGCGAAGCCGTTCTGAATGGTTTCTTGAGCGTCTGCCGATGGACCAACATCTACTACGGATGGAGACCAAATCTCCGGGACGAGGGAGACAATCACCTCATCGAATTGGCAGTGGCGGGAGGTGCCGAGGTGATCGTGACCAAAAACATCCGGGACCTGCGCTCCGGCGATCTGCGATTTCCTGGCCTCCGAATCCTGCAGCCGGCAGATCTTTTGAAGGAGATCTCGTAATGGCGACTCTGACGATCCGTCTCTCCGATGAGAAACATGCCCGGCTCCGGCAGCTTGCCGAGCGCCGGAGGATCAGCGTCAACAAGCTCATCGATGAGCTCTCAACGGTCGCCCTGGCCGAGTTTGACGCCGAAACCCGTTTCCGCACCCGAGCCGCTCTGGGCTCTCCCGAGGAGGCTCTGCGTCTCCTCGATGAGCTCGATCGGCGAGAAGCAAACACCGGCAAAGGTTGAAGAGGGCGGCGTCAGGGCACCGAGGGCTTGTCCGGCTCGACGATTTTGGGGCTCGGCGCGGCGGCGGCGGGTGCCGCCACCTGGGGCGCGGGCTGGCCGATCAAGGTGATGGTGCCGTCGAGGTCGTCCTTGAACTCCTGGCTGTAGATGTCGAGGAGCGCCAGGAAGAGAGCGGCCAGCATGGGGCCGAGGATGAAACCGGTTGCTCCGAAGAGGCCGATGCCTCCCAGGGTCGAGAAGAAGACCATCAGGTCGTGCATCCCCGTCTCCTGGCCGACGAGCCGGGGGCGCAGCAGGTTGTCCACGTTGACGATCACCACGATGGTCACGACGAGAATGCCGATCGCCTGCCAGTAGTTCCCCTGGATCGCCTGGATGAAGGCGGCCGGGTAGAGGACGAGCCAGGCCCCCACCAGCGGGATGATCGACAGGAGCGTGGCCACCACCCCCCAGAGGAACGGCGAGCCGACGCCGAAGATCCAGAGGGTGAGCCCGGAGAGGGTCCCCTGGACCAGGGCGATGAGCAGCGTTCCCTTGACCGTGGCGCGCGCCACCGACGTGAAGCGGGCGGCGATGGCGTTCTTGTACTCCCGGTCCAGGGGCACCAGGAAGCGCAGCCTCCGCACCATGGTCCGGCCGTCGCGGAAGAAATAGAACAGAGTGAAGAGGGTGATGAAGAGCAGCACCACGAACTCCAGGGTGCTGCGCGACGTCCGGTTGATCAGGCCGGCCATGAAGGCCGCGACACCCGCTGCCGCTTTCTGCAGGTCCTCCTGCAGGTTGATCTGCTCGAACGGGATATTGCTGAGCCAGGGAAGGGCCTTGATCCGCCGGATCAGATCGACGTTGCCTCCCTGGACCAGCTTGGTGACGTCGTCTTCGATCGAGTGGTAGAAGTTGATCGCCTCCACGGTCACCAGATGACCCACGCCATAGAGAGGCACGACCAGGCCCAGGAACAGGACGAAGCAGCAGAAGAAGGCCGCCAGGGAGCGGCGTCCCTTGCAGACGCGCAGGAATGCCTGGTAGAGCGGATCGAAGATCGTCGCGAAGACAGCCGCCAGCGCGATCGGCACCAGGAAGGCCTGCATCATCCGGAAAAACAGGATGGTGGTGAGGACCAGGGCGGCGATGAAGAACCAGCGGCTGAGCTTTTTTTCTTCGGTCACCCCTCCATTGTTTCATGTCTCTTTCGTTCTGGCTCCACCGGGGTGGCCCAGCCGTTGCAGACAGTCTCTGACGAGAGGGTGGAACGAGGAGAAAACGAATGATGATGAGATCCCGAATTCTTCCGGCGCTCGCTTTGGCGTCGGTTCTGACCGGCTCGATGGTGGCGCCGGACCCCGCGGCGGCGCGGCCGCCGTTCCCGAAGGAGCAAAGCGCTCAGGCGCAACCCCCGGCGGTCCGGCCCGCTCCGACGCAGCCTGCGCAACCCGCGCAGCGGCCGGCCCCTGCACAGCAGCAGCCCGCTCCGGCCCCGGCCCAGCAACCGGCTCCGGCTCCCCAGGCGCAGCAGCCCGCACCCGCACCCGCACCCGCACCTGCACCTGCGGCTCCTCCGATGAACGTGAAGCCGACCGCGGCCGACATCCAGATCCTGCTCGACCGCTCCGGATTCTCGCCGGGGCAGATCGACGGTCTCGGCGGGAGCAACACGCGCAAGGCCCTGGCGGCGTTCCAGGCGGCGCACGGGTTCCCCTCGACCGGCGAGCTCGACCCGGCGACGTGGCAGGCGCTGACCGCTGCGGCGGAGGGGCCGACCTCTCTCGCCGCGTACCGCATCACTCAGGAGGACGCCCAGGGACCGTTCGTGAAGCACATTCCCGAGGACATGGCCGAAAAGGCGACCCTCGAGACTCTCGGCTACACCTCGATCCTGGAGATGCTCGGCGAGCGGTTCCACTCCTCGCCGGACTTCCTGCGCAAGCTCAACCGCAAAGCCCGCTTCACGGCGGGGGAGATGATCCGCGTCCCGGCAGTCCGCCGGGTCTCGACCGAGCCGGCGAAGGCGCCCGAGGGGCTCCAGGTCTTCGTCTCCAAGGGGATTTCCGCCCTGACGGTGCAGCAAGGGGACAAGGTGCTGTTCTACGCCCCGGTCAGCGCCGGGAGCGAGCACGATCCGCTGCCGATCGGCGACTGGAAGGTCAATGCCGTGTCGCGCAATCCGTCCTTCAACTACAACCCCGACCTCTTCTGGGATGCGGATGCCGACGAGACCAAGGCCAAGATCCCGGCGGGACCGAACAATCCGGTCGGCATGGTCTGGGTCGATCTGTCGAAAGCGCATTACGGAATCCATGGCACGCCGGAGCCTCGGATGATCGGCCGCTCGTTCTCCCATGGCTGCGTGCGTATGACCAACTGGGACGCGCTGACCCTGGCGGCGCTGGTCGAGCCGGGGACGCCGGTCCTGTTCCGGGAGTGACCCGATGCGAAACGATCGTGGAACCGCGAGAGAGAAGCGGGCTGGGAACCCGATGATCCTGGCGGGTCTGGGAGGTTTCCTCCTGGGAGCCGCCACGGTTCTGTTCATTCTCTGGCTCTATCGCACGCCGGCCGCCCGTGATTTCAGCGGTGGCGGTGAGCTTGATCAGACCGGCGAAGTTGCTGAGGCTCCACCGGTCGTCGCGCCGCCGGTGGAGGGAGAGGCGCCGGTGACGCCTTCGGCCGCGCCAGAATCGCCGGCTCCGCCGGTCGCGGAGACCGCGCCTCCGACGGAGGGGACGCCCGGCGAGAGCCGGCCGTGGCTCCAGGTCCCCTCGCCGGTTCCGACCGGCGACCTGGCCAGCCGGGGGCTGCTGGTGCCGGTCCAGGGGATCGGCCGCGAGCAGCTCCACAACACCTATGGTGATGCCCGCGGCGGCGGCAGACGCACCCACGAGGCGCTCGACATCATGGCGCCGCGCAACACCCCGGTGCTGGCCGTGGAGGACGGGAAGATCACGAAGCTCTTCACCAGCCAGCAGGGCGGGCTGACGATCTACCAGTTCGACCCGACCGAGACCTACGCCTACTACTACGCCCATCTGGATCGCTACGCCGGCGGGCTGAAGGAGGGGCAGTCGGTGCGCAAGGGGCAGGTGATCGGCTACGTGGGGACCACCGGCAACGCCAATCCCGAAGGTCCGCACCTCCACTTCGCGATCTTCCGCCTGACACCCGAGAAGAAGTGGTGGAAAGGGGAGCCGCTCAACCCATTCGACGTGTTGCGCGGCCGGCAGCTGGGACGTGGAGACGACGGCGAGCCGGCGCGGTGAGGAGATCCGGATGACTTTCCGAGCCCAGGACGAAGTCGACCCGCGGATCGACCGCGATCCGAGCGAGCCCGACCAGCCGCCTCCGGTCGAGGATCCCGGGAGCCGGGTCCCGGACGATCCGGTGGACGTGCCGCCGGCTCCACCGACGGGCGACGAGCCGGAGCGCCGCGATCCCTCGCCGGGCGAGCCCGCGTGGCGCGATCCTGGGGGCGGGCCGGCGCAGGAGGTGTGAAGAGCGTCCCCCTTTTCTGCGATAGAGTTTCCCTCCATGTTCCAGCGCAAGCGGACGGGGTCGATCCTCTGCCCTTCCTGCGGCCGGCTCACCGGAGTGGCGGACGAGCGGTGCGCCAACTGCGGGCGGCGCAACCCGGGGATGTGGGGGCTGACCTCCATCCTGGGGGTCGCCGGCCGCGCCGTGCCGTTCGACCAGGTGGTAATCGGCGGCTCAGTCTTCCTCTATCTCTGCATGCTGGTGGTGGACCCCGAGGGGGTGGGCCGCCGGTTCAGCATCTTCAATCTGCTTCCGCCGAGCCGCGAGAGCTCTCTCCGGTTCGGGGCGACAGGTCCGGTGCCGGTCTGGCAGCTCGGCCGCTGGTGGACGGTGCTCTCGGCCGGCTGGCTGCACGCCAACCTGCTCCACATCTACTTCAATCTCTCGTGGCTGCGGGTTCTGGCGCCCGGCGTTGCCGAGTTGTACGGACAATCACGGATGGTGATCCTCTATACGGTGTCCTCGGCGTTCGCTTTCCTGCTGAGCAGCACCATTGGGCCGTTCATCCCCTTTGGTGCGAAGTCCACGGTGGTCGGCGCTTCCGCTGCCGTCTTCGGGCTTCTCGGCGCCCTGATCTGGTATGGCCATGCCACGGGAAGCCAGCGTCTGAGAAACCAGGTTTGGGGCTGGGTCGCGGGAGGCATCGTCTTCGGCTTTCTCTTTCCCGGAATGATTGACAACGTGGCCCACCTCGGCGGGTTCGCCGGCGGATACATCGCGGCGCAGATGCTCGATCCGCGGAAGCCCGAGCGGCCGGTGCATGTGGCGTTGGCGATCATCTGCCTGGTGGCCACGGTGGCGGCGATCGTGGCTTCGCTGGTGGTGCCGCTGCCTCCGGGGCTGCTCGAGCGGCTTTAGCCGCCGCCCGGGACCAGCCCCAGCTCCTTGGCGCGCCGGCGCACCTGGTAGGCCTCGCGGGTCTCCTGGGAGCTGAAGCGCTGCTCCCGCCAGGGGTCGCCGTAGGTGTGGTAGCCGCTCTCCTCCCAGAAACCGCGCCGGTCCTCGGGCAGCAGCTCGATCCCGTTGACCCACTTCGCGCTCTTCCAGGCGTAGAGATGGGGCACCACCAGCCGCACCGGCCCGCCGTGGTCCACCGGGAGCGGTTGCCCGTTGTGCCGGTCCGCCAGGAGGGCGTGCTCCGAGAGGAAGTCCTCTAAAGGAAGGTTCGTCGTATATCCGCCATAGCAGTGCACCAGGACGTGGGACGCCTCGGGATCGATCCGCGCGGCGCGGACGATCTCCCGCGTCGCCACTCCCTCCCAGGGGTTGTCGAGCGTGGAGAAGCGGGTCACGCAGTGGAAGTCGGCGGTGATCCGGGCGCGGGGGAGGGCCTGAAACTGCTCCCAGGAGAGGGTCACCTCCGCGGCGACCAGGCCGAAGATCCGGAACGACCAGTCTTCGGGACGGATGTTCGGCGTCGATCCGTAGGTCAGGACCGGCCACTTCGCGGTCACGTACTGGCCCGGGGGAACGCGGTCCTCGCCGGTGCGGATGCTGTCGTCCATGCCCTTCCCTCCCTTTCGGCGAATATCCAGCGCGATTGTCCCGCAACGTGGAGGCGCCGGTCTCCGTAGAGTATGACGGCGGAGGCTGAGGAGAAATCGTTAGCTGTTTCGTCACTGAATTGGGCACCAGCGGCACCTAAGAGAAGTGGGCCGTTTCCGCGAGGTGCCGTAGGGCGCCGGCCTTCGGATGGCCCCCGAATTGCAGATCGGCGCGTGGGCAGAAATTTGTCCGACTCTTTTGAGAGGAAATCGCACGTATGAGCCGTCTGTTCATCACGCCTCGCCACCTGCAGACCATCGAGCGGCATGCCGGCATCAGCTATCCGGAGGAGTGTTGCGGTGTTCTCATTGGCAGGTGCCATTCCGGCGCGACCTTCGTCGAGCGCGTCCTCTCTGTCGGCAATGAGAGAGACGAAAGCCGCCACAATCGCTATCTGATCAGCCCGGAGACCGTGCTGGCTGCCCACAAGGAGGCGCGGGCCTTGGGGCTGGACGTCATCGGCTACTATCATTCCCATCCGGACCATCCCGCCCGGCCGAGCGACTTCGACCGCGAGAATGCCTGGGGGGAGGTGTCCTACCTGATCGTCTCCGTCGCGCAGCGCAAGGTGGTCGAGACCCGGAGCTGGCGCTTGAGCGAGGATGGTCAGAGCTTCGAGGAAGAGGTCATCGATCAGGCCGCCATCGGCTCGTATCCGATGACTGGAACACCGGGGGTGCACAGGGAGGCCGTTTGATGCAGGACGAGCTGCCGGAGCTGACGCCCGGCGAAATCCGTCACTACAGCCGGCATCTGATCATGCCGGAGGTGGGGACTGCCGGGCAGCGCAAGCTCAAGGCGGCTCGCGTCCTGATCATCGGCGCCGGCGGCCTCGGCTCGCCGCTCGGCCTGTACCTGGCCGCGGCCGGGGTCGGCACTCTCGGGGTGGTCGACTTCGACGTCGTCGACGAATCGAACCTCCACCGCCAGGTCCTCTACGGCCGCTCTGCGGTGGGCCGGCCCAAGATCCAGGCCGCGGTCGAGCGGCTGGGGGACGTGAACCCGCACATCCGCCTCGTCCCCCATGAGACGCGGCTCGATTCGAGCAACGCCCTGGAGCTGCTCCGCGACTATGACGTGATCGTCGACGGCACGGACAACTTCCCGACCCGCTATCTGGTGAACGACGCCTGCGTGCTGCTCGGCAAGCCGAACGTCTACGGCTCGATCTTCCGCTTCGAGGGGCAGGTGTCGATCTTCTGGGGAGCGCGCGGGCCGTGCTACCGCTGCCTCTTCCCGGAGCCGCCGCCGCCCGGGCTGGTCCCGTCCTGCGCGGAGGGCGGGGTGCTCGGCGTGCTGCCCGGGATCATCGGCTCGCTCCAGGCGAACGAGGTGATCAAGCTGATCGTGGGAGCGGGCGATCCGCTGATCGGCCGCCTGGTGCTCTTCGATGCTCTCAAGATGCGTTTCCGCGAGCTCACGCTGAAGAAGGACCCCGCGTGCCCGATCTGCTCGGCGCATCCGACGCAGCGGGAGCTCATCGACTACGAGCAGTTTTGTGGAATCGGCCCCAAGCCGGAGACTTCCGAGATGGATTTCGAGATGACCGTGAGCGAGCTCAAGGAGCGCCTGGATGCCGGCGAGCCCCTGACCATTCTGGACGTGCGCAACCCGCAGGAGTACGAGATCGCCCGCATCCCGGGCTCCGTGCTGATCCCGCTCCACGAGCTGCAGGAGCGGATCGGCGAGCTCGACCCCGCGGCGACGATCGTGGCCCACTGCCACCACGGCGGCCGCTCGGCGAACGCGGTCGCGTTCCTCCGCAGCATGGGCTACGAGCGGGCGATCAACCTGGCGGGAGGGATCGAGGAGTGGAGCGTGGAGGTGGATCCGAGCGTGCCTCGGTATTGAGGGCCTCTGTGATAAACCTCCCCCCATGTCGCTGAAGCCACTCTCCCATGCCCTGCTCCTCTCCCTGCTGATCCCACTCGCCGCCGCGGCCCAGCCCGCCGCGATCCAGGGACCATACACGGCGGCGCTCAACCACTACGTGCGCGAGGATCTGAAATTCCAGAGCGACCTGCCCTACGAGATTCTCACGGACCGGGTGGGACCTTGGAGCTACGCGCCGCTATCCAACCAGTACCTGAACGTGGCGGAGGATCTGCGCAAGGCGATGGTGCGCAACCCGGCGCTGGAGGTGTTCGTGGGGTTCGGCTACTACGACCTGGCGACGCCGTACTTCGCCGCCGAGTACACCTTCGACCACCTGGGCTTCGAGCCGGGCTACGCGCAGCGGGTGACCAAGGCCTATTACGAGGCGGGGCACATGATGTACATCCGCCGGGCCGACCGAGAGAAGCTCAAGGGCGACCTGGCGGCGTTCATTCGAGAAGCTACGGTGAAGAATTAAGTTCTATTTGGTAGCTTCCACTGGTCGAGGGCTTGTGCGATACTCTGGACACCATGACCCAATTCGTTGCGTTTCGACCTGATGTCGAAGTCTATGGAGCCGTTGTCCTCTCAGTCGTCGATGGAATGGGGGACTTCACCAGCACGGCGCTGAAGATCCTGGCACAGCACGGGATCAAGAAGCCGCAGCCGGACCAGTGGTACCCCCAACAAAACTGGCTCGACGCCTTCAAGACGATCGCCGAAAAGATCGGCCCGCTGACCCTGTTCGCGATCGGGAAGAAGATCCCGGAGCAGGTGGAGTGGCCGCCCTGGATGGACACGATCGACAAGGCGTTGGGAGCGTTGGACCTCAACTACCACCTGCATCACCGGATCAACGGAGAGCCGCTGTTCAATCCTGAAACCGGCCAGATGACCGAGGGAATCGGCCACTACCGGTTCACGGGTCTCAAAGGCCCCAGCTCCGCCGAGATGGTCTGCGACAACCCGTACCCTTCAGAGTTCGATCGCGGCATCATCACGACGCTGTGCCGTCGCTTCAAGCCGAGCTCGGAAGTGCGGCTGGACAAGAGCAAGCCCACCCGCACCGAAGGGGCCGACTCCTGCACCTACATCATCGAGTGGTGATCGAAGCCTGATGGTCCACGCCCGGGGCGCCCTCGGATCGGTCTCATCCGATTCGATCCGATGAAACCTCGGGCGTGAGGGGCTCCTCCTCCCGCCAGACCGGCGGCCCCTCGGTGTAGTGCTCCTTCTTCCAGATCGGGACCTCGGTCTTGAGCCGCTCCAGGGCGGTGCGGCTGGCCTCATAGGCGGCAGCGCGGTGCGGCGAGCCGACCGCGATGATCACGCTCGCCTCTCCCACCGGAACCTCGCCCAGGCGATGGACGATCGCCGCCCGCAGCCCGGGCGCCGCCGCCTCCAGATCGTCCACGATGCGGCGCAGACTCTCGAGAGCCATGGTGCGGTAGGCGCTGTAGGTGAGCTTGCCGACCGACCGGCCGGCATGGTGATCGCGAACCGTGCCGAGGAAGAGGACGACCGCGCCACGCGACGGGCCGGCGACGCTCTCGGCCACCCGGTCCACGTCGATCGGATCGTCCACGAGGCCGGCCCGGAGATCCTCACTCCCCCCGGAGCCGCCTGAGACGGGCGGCAGGAGCGCGACCTCGGCCCCCTCCGTGAGCGGCGTGTCCGCCGACACGACACGGCCGTCCACTGCGATGGCGAGCCGCGGCCAGAGAGGGGCGAGCCGCGGATGGTCCCGGTCGAGCCGCTCGCGCAGATCGGCGACGCGGCTCCCTTCCGGCATCTCCAGATCGAGCTCGGTCGCGCCCAGCGCGTCCCCGGCGCTGGCGAAGGCCAGCAGGCGGATGTTCATGGGGAGATCGTATATCAGACCCTCACCCCCAGCCCCTCTCCCACAAGTGGGAGAGGGGAGCAAAGCGAAGGCATTCTTTGTTGTTCACCCCTCTCCCGCTCGCGGGAGAGGGGCCGGGGGTGAGGGCTCTCCTCAGAGATCGGTCCGCGTGCCGGCGGGGGTCCGCACGGAATCCACGAAGCGGTCGAACTCGGACTCGGCCCGCACCTTCTCCCACCCGTAGCGCTCCTGGAGAGCGCCGACCAGCTTGTCCTTGTTGCCTTCCGAGCGATCCAGGTCGTCATCGGTGAGATTGCCCCAGAACCGTTTGGCATCGCCCTTGACCTGCTTCCAGCGTCCCTCGAAAACGTCGTCTAAAGCCATGGTGATCTCCTTTCGTTCGAGGGCCTTTCCAAGCGCCCATCAACTGACACCGATCAACATGTGCAAGATCTTCGCCCGCCTCCCCATATAATCCCGGCGCGCAAGGAGGGCAGAGTGGCGATCCTGGAAAGCAAGGTCAACCGGAACGAGGCATTCGAGCGGCAGGCGGAGCACTGGCGGAACGAGGTCGAGCGGCTGCGCGGGGAGGAGGACCGGATCCGCCTGGGCGGCGGCGAGAAGGCCCAGGACAAGCAGCGGGCCCAGGGCAAGATGACCGCGCGCGAGCGCGTGGAGGCGCTGTGCGATCCGGGAGCCCCTTTCCTGGAGCTCGGGCTGTGGGTGGCCTACGGCTTCTATGAGGAATATGGCGGCGCTCCCGCGGCCGGCGTGGTGGTCGGGATCGGCAAGATCCACGGCCGCGACGTGGTCGTGGTCTCCAACGACGCCACGGTCAAGGCGGGCGCCTGGTTTCCGTTGACCTGCAAGAAGGTCTTGCGGGCGCAGGAGATCGCCCTGGAGAACCGGCTTCCCATCGTCTACCTGGTGGACTCGGCCGGCGTCTTCCTTCCGCTCCAGGACGAGATCTTCCCGGACAAGGAGCATTTCGGCCGCGCCTTTTACAACAATGCCCGCCTCTCGGCCGAGGGGGTGTTCCAGATGGCGGCGATCATGGGCTCCTGCGTGGCCGGCGGCGCCTACCTGCCGATCATGAGCGACGAGGCGCACATCGTGGAGGGGACCGGCTCCATCTTCCTCGCCGGCTCCCACCTGGTGCGGGCGGCCATCGGCGAGCAGATCGACAACGAGGAGCTGGGAGGCGCCCTGGTCCAGTGCGACATCTCCGGCGTCGTCGACCACCGCCATCCGGACGACGCCACCTGCCTGGAGAAGATCCGCAGCCAGTTCGAGCAGCTCGCATCCGGGGAACGAGCCCCCTTCGCCCGCCGCGGTCCGCGCGAGCCCCTCTACGATCCGCGGGAGATCTACGGGCTCGTGCCGATCGACCGCTCGCGCCCCTACGACACCTACGAGATCCTGGCGCGCCTCCTGGATGGCAGCGAGCTTGACGAGTACAAGGCCACCTACGGCCGCTCGTTGATCTGCGGCACCGGCTGGATCGGCGGCCACGCGGTGGGCGTCGTGTCCAACCAGCGGTCGATCGTGCCGCGCAAGACGGGCACGGGTCCGCGCGACCAGGAGCTGCAGATCGGCGGCGTCATCTATTCCGATTCGGCGGACAAGGCGGCGCGCTTCGTCGAGCTGTGCAATCAGAAGAAGATCCCGCTTCTGTTCCTGCAGGACGTGACCGGCTTCATGGTCGGGAGCCGCGCCGAGCGGGGAGGCATCATCAAGGACGGCGCCAAGCTGGTCAACGCGGTGGCGAACACCACGGTGCCGAAGATCACCCTGTTCGTCGGCAACTCCTACGGCGCCGGCAACTACGCCATGTGCGGCAAGGCGTACGGCCCACGCTTCCTCTACGCCTGGCCGTCGGCCTCGATCGCGGTGATGGGGGGCGAGCAGGCGAGCAAGACGCTCCTGTCCATCCAGCTCAAGAACCGGGGGGAGGACGTGAGCGAGGAAGAGAAACAGGCGCGCCTCGCCGAGATCCAGGCCCGCTACGCCGCCGCCATGAACCCCCGCTACGCCGCCGCCCGCCTCTGGGTCGACGCGATCATCGACCCCGCCGAGACGCGCGAGGTCCTCGCTCGCTCGCTGGGCTGCGCGGAGATGAACCCGCAGGTGCCGGAGTTCCGGACGGGGGTGTTGCAGACTTAGGAAAGGACTTCAAGGACAACAAGGACTCCAGGGACAGGCATGCCCTCGGCCTTGCCGTCCTTGAAGACCTTGAAGTCCTTGGCTTTTTGCCTTTCCTACCCGGTGTCCCACCGCTTGAGCACCATCTGGATCTCATCCCGGTGGGTGCTCTCGTCGCGGATCAGGTCGTCGAACTCCACCGCCAGGCCGTAGTGGCCCAGGGTCTCGGCCTGCTTGCGGCGCAGGACGTAGCGGCCGATCGTCTCGATCTCGGCCTCCAGAGCGTTGCGCAGCATCTCCTTGGCGTCCTTTGCCGGCTTGACCGGCGCCGGGGCGGTCGTGAGAGTGCCGCCGAGCGCGACGATCTTGTCGGCCAGGATCTGGGCGTGACCGAGCTCGTCCGGGATCTCCTGCTCGAAGAACGCCCGCAGCTCCATCCGCCACTGCCCCTGCACCTGGCTGGCGTAGGTCCGGTACAGGATGACGGCTGCGTATTCGTTCGCCAGATCGACGTTCAGGCCTTTCAAGAACTCCTCCTGGGTGACCCCGCTGACGTCCACATCCCTCTCGTCCATCGTCTTCGTGGCCATTGAAGCCTCCTTTCACGTGGAGCACATGCAAGACTCCGACCCCAGCTTACACCCATGCTAGGCTTCCCGCCCTGATGCGAACGATCCGAATCGGCAATGGCCAGGGATTCTGGGGCGACAACGTGGATGCGCCGGTCGAGCTGCTGCGCGGCGGCCCGATCGACTACATCGGCATGGACTACCTGGCCGAGGTGACGCTGTCGATCATGATGCGGCAGAAGCTCAAGGACCCGCGCCAGGGCTATGCCACCGACTTCATCGGCTTCGTCCGGCGGGTGCTCAAGGAGGCCAAGGAGCGCAACGTGCGCATCCTCGCCAATGCGGGTGGCCTCAATCCGCGGGCCTGCCGCGAAAAGATCTTCGAGGTGGCGCGCGAGCAGGGGATCTCCGGCCTGCGCGTCGGCGTGGTCGAAGGGGATGACATCTTCTCCCGGCTGGGCGAGCTGATCGCCGCCGGCCACGAGATGCGCAACATGGACACCGGCGAGCCGCTGGCTCCCCTGGTCGACCGCATGATGAGCGCCAACGCCTATCTGGGGGCGCGGCCGGTGGTCGAGGCGCTGCGCCAGGGCGCCCACATCGTGCTCTGCGGCCGCATCACCGACACGGCTCTGGCTCTCGCTCCTCTGATCCACGAGTTCGGCTGGGCCGAGGACGACTGGGACCGGCTCGCCGCCGGCACCATCGCCGGCCACATCATCGAGTGCGGCGCCCAGTGCACCGGCGGCAACTTCAGCCGCTGGTGGGAGGTCCCGGACCTCTGGAACGCCGGCTATCCCATCGTCGAGGCCCGCGAGGACGGCACCTTCACGGTCACCAAGCACGAAGGGACCGGCGGCATGGTGACGGTCGATACGGTCTCCGAGCAGCTCCTCTATGAGATGGGCAACCCGAAGGAGTACATCGGGCCGGACGTGATCGCCGACTTCACCTCGATCCGGCTGCGGCAGGACGGGAAAGACCGGGTCGCCGTCTCGGGGATCCAGGGGAAGCCGCGGACGCCGTTCCTCAAGGTTTCGGGATCGTACCTGGCCGGCTTCAAGTCGAGCGGCCAGATCACCGTCTCCGGTCCGCGCGCCGTGGAGAAGGCGCAGCTCGCCGCGGAGATCATCTGGAAGCGGCTCGAGCGGGCCGGCGTGACGTTCGGGGAAGACTGCCGCTCGGCCGAGCTGGTGGGCACGGGCGTCTGCCTGCCGGGTGTCTTCCCGGCGCCGGACGATCCGCCGGAGGTGGTCCTGCGCCTGGGTGTGCGGGATGCGGATGCCGCCAAGGTGGCCCGCTTCGGTCTGGAGATCGCGCCTCTCATCACCGCCGGCCCGCCGGGGGTGACCGGCTTCGCGGGCGGACGGCCCAAGCCGCAAGAGGTGATGGCCTACTGGCCGGCGCTCCTGGCGCGCGAAGAGGTCGAAGGGCGCATCGAGGTGACGGTGGAGGAGGTGTGAGCGTCCGCTCCTGGTACGCCGGGCTGCTCGGCGGCCTCCTGCCCATCCTGCTCCTCGGCTTCCTTTACAGCGCCATCGCCGACCGCCTGCTGTTCGTCTACTGGGCGCTCGGGCTCGGCACTCTGTGGGTGGTGCTGCTGCGGCACGGTTTCACCGCGGGCTGGCCGGGTGCGCGCCTGGCCGGCGTCATGGCGCTCCTCGGGGCGCTGGGGCTCGCCGGGTTCGCCGCCATCGAGGCGCGGCATCACGAGATCCTCGACCTGGGCTTCCGCGCCGTCCTGCCCGGGATCTACCATCCGATCGCCACCCGTCCCACCACGGCCGCCGCGGTGGCCGGCGCCCTCGCGCTCGCCGGGACGGTGGCCCTCCTCCTGCGGAGAAACACATGAAGGTACGGCTGTATGAGGTCGCCCAGGCCCGCTCCGGCGACAAGGGAGACGCGAGCAACGTCGGGCTCATCGCCCGCACGCCGGAGATCTGGGAAGCTCTGCGCGAGCAGGCCACGCCCGAGCGGGTGCACGAGCACTTCCGCGAGGTCTGCCGCGGCGGCGTCGAGCGCTACGAGGTGCCGAACCTGAACGCCTTCAACTTCATCTTGAAAGATTCGCTCGGCGGCGGCGGCACCGAGAGCCTGAAGACCGACGCCCAGGGGAAGACCCATGCCCAGGGGCTCCTTCAGATGGAGGTGGAGATCCCCGACGAGCTGGTGCGGGAGGCGCGGCGGTGAGCCTTCTGAATCGATTGAATTTCTTAGAGACGCGCCAGGACGGCGACCTCCTCTGGGTGACGCTGAACGACCCGGAGAGGGCCAACGCTCTGTCGCCGGCCCTGATCGGCGAGCTGATCGAGCTCTACCGCCGGCCGCTGCGCTCCGAAGGGGTGCGCGCCTTGATCCTCGCGGGCGCCGGCAAGAACTTCTCGGCCGGGGCGGACCTGGAGCACCTGCGGTCGCTGCGCGACGCCGGGCCGGAGGAGAACCTCCGCGATTCGCTGCGCCTGCGCGACCTGTTCGAGGCGGTGCTGCGGCAGGACGCGTTGACGATCGCCCTGGTCCACGGCGCCTGCGTGGCCGGCGGCTGCGGCCTGGCCACGGCCCACGACTTCGTGGTGGCGGCGGACGACGCGAAGTTCCTCTACAGCGAGGTGCGGATCGGCTTCGTGGCGGCCCTCGTCGCCACCTATCTGCCCCTGCGCCTGCGCGGCTCGGATATCCGCGAGCTGCTGCTCAACCCGCAATTCATCGACGCCCGCAAGGCGCTGGAGATCGGGCTGGTCAACCGGATGGCTCCCGCCGTCGACCTGCCGGCGGTGGGGCAGGCCCTGGCGGCGCAGATCCTGGAGACCGGCAGCTCGGAGTCGATCGCCCGCACCAAGCGGCTGCTTCTCGATGTTCTCGGCCGGCCGCTGGGCGACGCGCTGCAGCACGCGGCCGAGGTGAACGCGGCCGCCCGCGCCACGGACGATTGCAAGCGGGGTATCGCCACCTTCCTCGACACCAAGAAGCCTCCGAAGTGGCGCTGAGGAGCTCTCTGTCACACTCAGAACGCCTCCTGCTTTTCGACATCGACGGCACGCTGGTCGATTGCGGGCCGCAGGTGCGCCCTCTGTTCGCGCGGGCGCTCGAAGAGGTCTTCGGCACGGCGGGCGACGTCTTCGGCTATGAGTTCGCGGGGAGGACCGATCCGCGCATCGTCCTCGATCTGATGACGGCCGCCGGAGTGCCGGAGCCGGAGGTGCGGCGGCTGCTTCCGGAGATCCGCCGGGTCTTTCTGGACAAGCTGGAGAGGTCGCTGGACCGCTCGGGCATGCGCCTGCTTCCCGGGGTGGAGGAGCTGCTGGAGCGCCAGGCGACGCGGCCCGACCTGGCGCTGGCGCTGCTGACCGGCAACTGGGAGCCGGGAGCGCGTACCAAGCTCTCGCGTTTCGATCTGAACCGCTTTTTCGCGTTCGGAGCCTTCGGCTGCGACGGCACCGACCGCAGTGAGCTGCCGCCGGTTGCGCTGGAGAGGGCGGAGGCCGAGGTGGGGCGGCGTTTCCGGCCGGAGGAGGTGCTGATCATCGGAGACAGCCTGCACGATGTCTCCTGCGCCCGGGCCCACGGCATCCCCTGCCTCGCCGTGACCACCGGCCGCACCCCTGCCGAGGCGCTGCGTGCCGCTGGAGCGGACTGGGTGGTGGCCGACCTGCCCGCGGCGCTGGAGCTGATCGACTGGCTGTAAAGCTTCAGCCCGCGATTCGCAGAACCGGCGCCTCCGGTGCTGCCGCGACCTTGAACCCTTGTCCCCGTGCCGCTTCTCGCACCGTGTCCTGGCAGAGCTCACACTCCGCCAGAAGGTGCCGGATGATCTCCCGGTTCTCCTGCTGGGAGGACTCGCCCCGCAGGAACCGCTCCATCTGATCGCGTCGCACATGAGATTTCGACATAGACCTCATCCCTCCTCTCTCCCGCCTCTCCCAAAGAGGTAGTTGCCGGACGGGAGAAAAGAAGGACACCCATCTGCACCGGATTTAAAGATGCCGAAGGAACCATCTTTGTGTAGCGTTGAGGGCCTGGATCAGCCAGGGCGAGGGGCCGGCGAACGGGTGCCGGCTGCCGAAAGTGTGGTCGGCTTCGGGGATGAGGAGGAGCTCGGCCGGCGGCGCGGCCCCATGAGAGGAAAGGCTGGCGAGCCGCTCTCCTTCCACGGCGGGTACGCTCTCGTCCCGGCTGCCGTGGACGATGAGCCACGGCGCCCGGCGCTGCGCGGCCGCGGCCAGGAGGTCGAGCTCGGCGCGGTGCGCTTCCAGGTCCTCCAGCAGGGCGAGGCCGAGGGCGAGCTGCTGGCCGGTGCGGGCGTTGACCACCGGCAGCTCGCCGTCGCGGCGCCAGGCCTCCTTCTGGTCGGGCGAGTAGCGGTCGAAAGCGGCGACGGATGCCCAGGTCACCAGCGCGCGCAGCCGGTCCCGCCAGGGCTCGCGCGCGGACGCCAGGATCGCGTTGCCGCCGCCGCGGCTGTGCCCGAAGACGCCGATCCGCGCGGTATCGATCTGGCCAGCGGCGATGTCCGTCCCAGTCGCCGCGAGCACGGTCAGGAGATCCTCCACCTCCAGGCTGTGGGTGTCGGCTCGGAACGCGTCCGGATCGCCGACGCGGTCCTCGCCGGGGCGCATGCCGGAGCCGGAGAGATTGAAGCGGACGGCCACGATCCCGCGCTCGGCGAGGAGGGTGCCGAGGTGGGGGAAGAAGCCCCACTCCATGAACCCCTTGAAGCCATGGCAGACCACGACCGCCGGCCGCGATCCGGGGTGATGCTGCGGATCGGGCAGGTCGACGAGACCGTCGAGGGTGGCGCCGGAGGGGGTGGGGAGCGTGAAGGGGGTCGTGGAGGTCATGCCCGGATTGTAGCGTCAGATAGACTGGTGCCATGACGAGCTTGTCGATCGAAGACCAATACCGCGCCCTGCGCGACGGGTGCGCCGTGGTGGAGCGCTCGTGGGCGGGGCGGATCGAGCTGCTCGGCGCCGACCGCCAGCGCTTCGCCAATGCCTATCTCACCTGCGAGGTGAAAAGTCTCGCGCCGGGGAGCGGAGCCTATGGCTTCGTGACCAGCGCGCAGGGGCGCATCCTCTCCGATGCGGTCGTCCTGGCGCAGGAGGATCGCCTCTGGCTGGAGGTCGGCCCGGACCAGGCAGGGCCGATTACTGACCATTTGAAGAAGTTCATTCTGGCGGATCGGGTCGAGGTCCGGTCGCTGGAGGACATGGTGCCGGTTGCACTCGTCGGACCGCGGTCCACCCCAATCCTGGGACAAATCCTTGGGACCGCGGCGGACCTGCCCGAGGGCGCCTGGGCGCACGGGCGGCGGATGGTGCTGGGCACCGAGGTGCGGCTCCAGCGCGGAGGGCCGTCGGTTCCCTGGGACTACACCCTCTGGGTCTCGGCGTCGATCGCCCCGCACCTGATCGAGAGCCTCGTCGAGCTGGACGGAGTGCGCCAGGCCGGCCTCGAAGCGCTGGAGATCCTGCGCGTCGAGAAGGGGCTCCCCCGGTTCGGACGCGAGTACGGCCCGGAGAATTTCCCGCAGGAGACGGGCCTGGAGGAGGCGGTGAGCTACACCAAGGGCTGCTACCTCGGCCAGGAGGTGGTGGCGCGCATCCATTACCGGGGAGCCGTCCAGAAGGTCATGCGCGGCCTGGTCTTCGAGGGGGAGGCGCCGGAGCCCGGCGCGGCGCTCCTCGCCGAAGGCCGCGAGGCGGGGACCGTCGCCTCGGTGGTGCGCTCGCCCGCGTTGGAGCGCACGGTCGGGCTGACCATCCTGCACCGCCGTGCCGCCGCGCCCGCCACCCGGCTCGACGTGGCAGGCGGAGGGACGGCGGAGGTGCGAGAGCTGCCGTGGTGAAGACTGCCCGCAAGCCCTCTCGCTCCCCCCAGCGCTCCGCACCCTCCCGCAAGGGAGCGGCAGCCGCGCCGGCCCCTGCCACGGAGCCTTTCGGGCAGCGCATGGGGATGCTGCTGCTGTGGCTCCTGGTCCTCGTCGTCCCACTGCTGTTCTCTCCGACGGCCAAGGAGTCGTTCCGCCTCATCAAGTCCATGGCGAGCGGCTGGCTGGCGCTCGCGTCTCTGGCCTTCTTCGCCCTGGAGGTGCGCAAGGCCGGCACGATCCGCTGGACCGACCTCTGGCGCCGCCCCGCCGTGCGCATCGTCCTGCCGGTCCTGGCCCTCGCGACGGCGAGCTTCGCCTTCTCGGCGCATCCGCTCCACGTGCGCGAGGGGCTCGCCGATCTGTGGATCGGAGCCGCGGCGCTGATCGGCTGGAGCCTCGCCCTGGAGCCGCGGCGGCTGGAGCGTCTGCTGCTCGGTCTGCTGGTGCCGGCCATCCTGCTGGCCGTGCTCGCCATCTGCCAGTTCCACGGGCTCTTCCAGCCGCTTCGACTTCAATTCACCGGGATCGACTACGATCCGCGCCGCCTCGGCGTCACCGCGTTCGCCGGCAGCCCGGGCGACCTGGGGGCCTATCTGGTCCTCCCGTGCCTGATCGCCCAGCAGGCCGTGGCGCAGCGGAGGGGGTGGACCCGCATCCTGGCCGCGGTGGCCGTCGCTGTGTGCCTCTATGCGATGGTCCTCACGCAGACGCTCGCCGCGTTGATCGCCCTGGCCGTGGGGAGCGCCCTGCTCTGGGCGCTTCTGCTGCCGCGCCGCCGGGCGCTGCTGCTGTTCGGAGGGGGCGCGGCCCTGGCCCTCGTCCTGGCGCTCGCCGTCGCGCCCCTGCGGCAACGGATCACGGCTAAGGCGGAGCAGGCGCGAGCCGGCGACTGGAACTCGGTGCTCACCGGCCGGCTCGACGGCTGGCGCGCGGCGCTGTGGATGATCCGCGAGCATCCCTGGACCGGCGTGGGGCACGGCGCCTACCGGCCCGAGTTCATCCCGGCGACGAACGAGCTGCTCGACCAGGGATATCAAATGTACCCACAGCACGTGCAGCCCGTCTTTGCGAACGCTCACAACGAATACCTGGAGGCCGTGGCGGATTGGGGCCTCCTGGCGATCCCGGCGCTCGCCTGGGGCTTGTGGGTCCTGGTCGTTGCGCTGCGCCGCGCGCGGGGGGAGCCCGGGCAGGCGCTGGCCTGGGCGGGAGTCGGCGCGCTCGCCGTCCTCTCGCTGGCCTACTTCCCCTTCCGCATCGCCCTGCTGGCCTTCCCGGCCCTCCTGTTCCTGAGCTGGGTGCTGCAGCGGGGCGAGGCGCAGAGCCTGGAGGACGCCGTATGAACGGACGGGTGCTCGTCTGGCCGCTGGTCCTCGTCCTGGCGATCGCCCTCGTGGGGCAGACGGTGCGCTGGCGGGAACGCCTGATGGCGAGCCGCATCCTGGGAAGCGTGGAGAGGCTGACCGTGCCGGCCTACCGCGCCGGGCGCGCCGACATGCTGCGCACCAACGTCGAGCTGCTCCGGAGGGCGGCGGCGCACAATCCCCTGGAGGTCGGCATTCCGATCGCGCGCGGCAGCCAGCACTTCCTGCTGCGCCAGCCGCAGGCGGCGATCGACGCCTATGAAGAGGCCTTGCGGCTCGAGCCGCGGCCCGAGACCTATCTCTATCTGGGGCGTTCGCTGGCCCAGTTGGGACGCACCGAGGAAGCGAGCCGCGCTTTCCGGCTCGCCGTGCGGATCGACCCCAAGCTGCTGGTCCAGGTCCCCCTGGCCTATCGCGATCGCGCGGGAACCCCGTGAGCGCCTCCGCTCTCGTTCCGGACACCGTCGTCCGGCACCGTCCCGGCATCCTCTTTCGCGATCTCGCGGGGGAGGCGGTCCTCCTCGATCCCCAGGCGGGGATCTACTTCGGCCTGAACGAGGTGGGAACGCGGGCGTGGAACCTCTTTGCCACTGGAGCCTCTCTCGAAACCGTGCACGCGGCCCTGCTCGCCGAGTACGACGCCGCGCCGGAGAGGATCTGGGACGACCTGCTCGCCCTCGTCCGCGACCTCCTCGCCCACGGCCTCGCCGAGATCGCGGGCGAGCCCTAGATCGAACGATATACGAGGAATTTGCATCGTCCTCCGGACGAATCTGCAAGGCCTCTCCCCCCTGGCTCCCTCTCCGATCTTCTTCCGAGCACCGGAGGGGAAGAATCCCAAGATTTCCAGGTCTTTTTCTCCCCTCTCCCGCTCGCGGGAGAGGGGTCGGGGGTGAGGGCACACCCCTTGCATTAAGCAGATCCGGCTGGAGTCAAGGCACACCCGCTGCGAGGCGGGGCCGCAAAGCCCAGGGGTCTCTTCCTCGAGACAGCCCGGCCGCCGAAAGCCCCCGACACATCAGGCAGTACTCAATCAAGGTTGTTCCGGCGGGGGCCGATTTCGCAGACTGGCAGTTCTTCCGTCCCCCCGCCTTTTAAAGATCGGTTGTCCGGCGGCCATGGTGGCCGCCTACAAGCTCGTTCTGAGGTGGAGTTGCGTCACACCCGAACGGAAATCTTCAAAGGAGGACATCCATGCGCTTCCGTCGGATCCATCCCTGTGCCCTGCTGCTGGCATTCCTGCTGATTCTGCCCGCGGTCAGTGGCGCGACACCCTTGTCCCCTTTCATCGATCTTCAGGAAAAGGGCCTGACCCTGGTGGCGGACGGTGAAGGCCTGAGGACCTGGGGCGGCGGCCCGCGAACGCTGTCCGTCAACATCGGGGGAACCGTCCGTTTCGCCCTTCTCTACTGGGGCGGGCGTCAGCGGGCCGATGAAAACCCGTCGGGCACCAGCACCTGCAACCCGGTGCTCGAGCCCTACCGCGATCAGCAGATGATCTTCGACGGAACGTCTCTGACCGGCACCATCATCGGGACGGAATGTCAGCCGATTTCGGGGGGTGGCCCGATCTTGAACGTCGGTTATTTCGCGGACGTGACCTCGCTCGTCGCGGCCAAGGGGACCGGCGTCCAGAATTTCTCTCTGTCGGATGGCAACAACGCGAACAATCTCTGGCGGCTGGACGGCGCCACTTTGCTGGTGGCCTATACGGATGCCGCGAGCACCAAGTGGTACCGGGTCATCATCTGGGACGGCTTCGACCTTGCGTTCGGCCCCGACCCGACCGCCGGCGATCCGCGGGTCACCACGGCCGTGGCGATCAACCATGGTGCGAACCTGTCGGCCCGCCAGGCCGAGCTCTGGCTGGTCATGGGCGACTGCGAGGCGTCGCGGCCGGACCTGATCACCATTTCCAATAACGCCAACTGGACCAACCGGCTCGACGGCACCGACGGCCTGGAGTGGGACACCGAGGCGGGACTCATCGACATTCCTGCCGGCGTCGGCACGACGACGATCCAGGGATTCTCCACGCCGAACAACCAGAACCCCGACTCGCTGCTCTGGCAGGTCGCCGCCCTGCGGGTCGAGCAGCTCGATCACGCCAAGGCGACCTGTCCAATCACCCTGAATGAGCCGGGCCCGCCGGCGCGCGTCGAGGTCACGATGAAGGATGCCGGCACCGGCCTGGCCGAGGTCGTGGTGACGAAATCCGAGAACGCCGACACCGTGGTGCCGCCGTTCACCGTGGGCACGACCGATCCGGTGGTGCTCAGCTCGACCAAGATCGACCAGACCAAGCGGGCGCGCGTCGAGGTGCGGGTGACCGACCTCGCGGGCAACGTGGCACTGTGCGATCCGATCCTCACCGTCGCGATCCGGAGCAACGGAAGCTCGGCCCCGCAGACCCATGCGGACGTTCCGCGCGCGGAGCACGTGGTGACCGTGACCAACAGCACGCCGGGGATCAACCACCTGGAGATCCTCGTCAATGGCAAGAAGTTCAACGTCAATGGCCTCAAGGATGGCGAGGAGAAGACGATCGACATCGCCTCGGCCATGGTCGATGGGGACAACGTGGTCACGCTGCGCGCCACCGGCAAGCCGGGCGGCTCGGCCAGCGTGATGATCTGGGACGGTGCGACCAACTGAGCCGGAAAGCGGCGCGCAATTTGCAACAGCGCCCGGTGTCTTTCTGAAGCACCGGGCCTGGTTTTCGACACCAAGGAGACGACGACGATGAAAAAGGCCTACAAGAAGCCTGTGCTGCGGCGCCTCGGTTTGCTGCGGCAGGTCACCCGTTTCAGCTTCTGACCCGAAGGCCTCAGGATCCCCGGCCGGCGGCCCGCAAGGCCCGCCGGCTTCCCTCTTTCTTGGACCGGGAGGCGTCATGATCGAACCGGAGAGCCGCCTGCGACGCAGAGACCGCGTGCTGACCCAGCGCGCCGCGGACCAATGGATCCTGTTGGACCTGGACGGTGGACAGTACTACGCGCTCGACGAGGTGAGCGGCCGCATCTGGGACCTGTGCGACGGCTCCCGTGACGTGGCCGCGCTCGTGGATGCCCTCTGCCAGGACTACGAAGCCCCGGCGGAGACGGTAGAGGCGGACGTGTTGGCGTTCCTCGGCGAGATGGTCGAGGAAAAGCTGGTGGTCCGGGAGGCTTAGGCCATGATCGCCGACAGCTTTGCCTCATCCCAGTCCGTCGCGGCACGCCCTCCCGGCGGCTGGCTGCTGCCCGTGCGCGTGCTGCTTTTCGGTCTGTCGGTTCCCTTCCTGGTCCGCCGCGGGCCCGAGCGGATGGCCAGGCTCCTGGAGCCCGCCACGCCTCCGCGGGCCGCGGCTGATCCCCGCACCGCCGAGGCCCTGGCCCGCCGGATCGACCGCTGGCTGCGCACCGGCTGGCCGCTCGTCCGCCGCGGCTGTCTGACGCGGGGGCTCACCCAGTATCGCTTCCTTCGCCAAGCCGGTTTCGACGTCTCGCTCCGCTTTGGGATCGGCGAGGTGAACGGCCGGTTCGAGGGGCATTGCTGGTTGGTCCAGGACGGCCGGCCGTTCCTGGAGAAGCAGGACCCGCGGCCGATCTACACGGAGATGTGGCGGATCGGCAGATGAGATCGTATGACCTCCACGGCCTCCGCCTCGCCGTCACCGGCTGGGAAGAGGCGGCCGCGGCGCTTCATTGCCGGCTCGAGCCGCTGGCTTCTAGGGCGGCGGTGGGGGAGCCGGACCTGGTCTTCGAGATCGGGGTGGGACCGGAGGTCGCCGGCTTCGAGCGGCCGAAGCGGGGGCGTCCGGTCTACGAGCCGCCGGCCGGCGAGGTCCTCTTCGACGATGCAGTCGACCGTATCTGGATCGGCCTCGGTCCGGACCGGCGCGCGGTCTGCGAGCCGGCGCGCGGCCGGGCTCGCCTGTGGGCGCGGCACGGCACGGGCGAGGACCTCTGGCTCCTCTCGCACCCGCTGTTCACCCTCCCCCTGGTGGAGATGCTCAAGCGGCGGGGGCTCTGGGCGCTTCACGCCGCGGGTCTCCAGTGGAATGGGAAGGCCGTGGTCCTCGCCGGTGCGAGCGGCGCCGGCAAGTCGACGTTGACCCTGGCGCTGGTGCGGGCCGGCTTCGGCTTCCTGGGCGACGACACCCTGTTTCTGAAGCCTGGACCCGGGGGCCTTCGCCTCCTCGCCTTCCCGGACGAGGTCGACCTGACGGATGAGACCGCCGCGTTCTTCCCCGAGCTCGCGCCGCTCCGCGCCGGGCCCCGCCGGGAGGGGTGGCGCAAGCGCCGGCTGCGCGCCGAGGAGACGTATGGAGCGCCGCTCGCCGCCGAGGTCGCGCCCGGGCTCCTGGTCTTTCCGCGGATCTCCGGCCGGGAGGAGAGCGCGCTCTCGTCGATGGAGCCGGGCGAGGCGCTGATCGAGCTGGCCTCGAACGTCCTGCTCACCGAGCCGGCGTCGTCCCAGGCTCATCTGGACGCGCTGGCGGCGCTTACCGCGGCGAGCTCCTGCTGGCGCCTGGACACCGGGCGAGATCTCGCCAGCGCCGTCCGCCTCCTACGCGACCTCGCCGAGCGCTGATCTGAATCCAATGATCCGCGAGGACCGGATCCTCTTCCTCTGCACCCGGCAGGATTTCCAGCCTGGGCACCGGGAGGTGGTGGAGGCTCTCGCCCGCGGGCCGGTCCGCTGGCAGCGGCTGGCCGACACGGCAGAGGAGCACGGGGTCCTGCCGATCGCCGGCTCGAATCTCAGGCGCTGCGACTTGGATCTTCCTCCGGGATTGTCGGACCGCCTGGAGACCGCGGTCTTCGAGAATGCTCTCCGCAAAGAGCAGGACGCCCTTCAACTGGCCGCCAGCCTCGCTCGCCTGCGCGCGGTTGGGCTCGAAGCCCTGCTCCTCAAGGGAGCGTCCCTCGACCTCCTGGTCTACGCCGAGCCCTGGGTCGTCACGTCGCGCGACACCGACCTGCTGCTCCGGCCCCTGCCGGGCTATCGGCCCGGGCCGGAGGAGAAGTCCGTCCGCCGCAGCCTCTACCGAGCCGGGATCGAGTGCGACCTCCTCGGGCATCACGATCTCGACATGCACGGCGTCCTGCCGGTCTCGACGGAGCGAATCTGGCGGGCGGCGCGGCGGATCGACTTCCGTGGAGCCGAAGCCTGGGTGATGGGGCCCGAGGATCTGCTGATCTCTCTCTGTATCAACGCCTGCCGCAAGCGCTTCGTCCGCCTCAAGGGGCTGTTCGACGTGGCGGAGACGGTGGCGCGGCTCGGGATCGATTGGCCGCGGCTCGGTCTCCTGGCGCGCGGCTGCCGCTGCGAGGGGATCGTCTTCGCGGCGCTCCTGGCGACACGGCAGACCCTCGGCTGCAATCTACTGGAGGGGCCAGAGGGGCCCGAGGGTGCGCTCGCGGAGCTGGGGGTGCACCCGGGCCGGGAGCGGCTCCTGCGCTTCCTGGTGGCCGCGGCGCTCCGTACGATCTCACTCACCCGGAGCGAGGGGACCGGGCTGACGCTCCTGCTCCCCTATGCGAGCTTCCGCACGGAGCAGGCCTGGCGGTCGGTCCGGGTGGCATTCACGCACCGGCCGGTGCCATTCGCGCTGAGGGACTCCGATGACCGATCGGACCGATCCGACGGATCCGTCCGATCGGTCCGATGATTCTCCGAGCTACGGCTGAGGCTCGACGACCAGGGCCGGGTCGCCGAGGATCGTCCAGCCGACGAGGACGTCGCGCATCTCCGGATGCTGCTGGGCGAGGTCCTTCTTGGCCGCCACCAGGGCATCACCGAGGGTGACCCCGGGCTGAATGACCCGCGGCAGATACCGCTGGCCGAGCTCGATGTCCGACTGGCTGTTGGTGAGCGCGGTCGCGCCCAGCACCGCCGCCGCTCCCTGCTGGCCCGAGAGCATCAGGGCATGCCCCAGGGTGTTGACCGTCGGGTGGACGTAGTAGGTGTTCCAGCAGCCCCACTGCGCGACCACCGAGGGCCGGCCGGCGTTCTGGAGCTGGACCGCGTGCGGGCTCGCGAAGAGGATGCTGAACGACCACACGTTGTAGCTCGAGTGGCCGAAGTACTGGGTGAAGGCCACGCCCCGGTTGAGAGTGTCGATGACCTTGGCGCGCGCCACGGGCACCCCGAGCGCGTCCATGTCCACCTGCTCGACGCTCCAGCCCGTGCCCAGACCCTGCAGCATCTGGTGGCTGATCTGCGAGAAGGAGATCCGCTCCACGCTGTCGGTCAAGTCCGAGGCCGCCAGGAAGGTCCGAGGGTAGCTCTTCGCCTCGTACGCCAGGGTCTTGGCGACCACCGCCGCCAGCTCCTGGCTCGTCCGCACCGGCAGGCGCCCGACCGGCACTTCCGGGACCGCATCGCCGTCGGTATCTCCGAAGAGCGGGTCGGCCGGCACGAAGCTCAGGCCGCCGGCCGGGACGTAGAGCGACGGGATGAAGCTCAGCGACCCGGCGCCGAGGTAGTTCTTGTAGTCGTAGGAGTCGCCGCCCACCAGCACGACGTAGCGCGTCCCCTTCTCCCGCGCCGCGAAGGCCACGTACTGCCGGATGGCCTCCGGGTCGACCATGCCGTTGCTCAGGTTCTCGTAGATCTGGTCGACGTCGACCACCTGGGTAGTCAGGCCCTGGGATTCACGGTGCTCCACGAGCGGCTCGACGCCCGCGGCGAAGTCGGGGTGGGTGATGACCAGGTAGTCGGCACTGCCGGTGAAGATGTCCTCGCGCGGCGGCGCGGCGAGGATCTGCGGGGTGAGCTTGCGCGCCGCGGTCGCGACCACGTAGTCGGCGGCTTCGTTGGCACCGGCGAAGGTGGCGGCGAAGCTCCCGCCGCTGGCAGCCACCGCCGGCTTGGCGATGCGCTCCATCCGGCTGCCGCGGAGCCGGTAGATGGTGACGTCGCTGCCCGGCAGGCCGCCGACGGTGAAGCCCTGGGCGGCCTCGCCGCGGAAGGTCAACCGGCCATCCCGCGCCAGCAGGCGCCGCGGATAGGTGATCTGGTAGGAGTTGAGACCGATGATGTCCCAGGAGACCCCCTGGTCGAGCGGCATCCGCAGGTCGATCTGGTTGACGCCCGACCGCAGCAGGTCGGCGGGGATCTCGACGCTCACCGGGTAGGTCTGGCTGCCGTTGAACTGGGCGTCGGCCAGCTCCGTGCCGTTGAACGAGGTGACCACGTGGTGGTCGGGGTTCTTGCCCGCCCAGTCGGTGATCCCCCACAGCTCGACGCCGAGCTCGGCCGTCCCGGCGTTCGGAGCTGGATCGGTCACCGAAACCGACAGGGAGAAGCTCGCCGGGCTGAAGATCGCCATCAGGTCCTGGTCGTACCAGGGATCGGCCCCCGGAGCCCCCGGGTTGTAGGCGAGCTGCCGCTCAACTCGAGCCGTCTCGCGGTAGACGGTCACCGGGTTGCGGAGCTGCGCGCCAGGTGTGTTGTCGGCGGTGGCCCGCAGGGCGGCTTTGGAGTCGACGCGCAGCGTGTAGTTGTTGCGGTCGCTGTACAGGCTGCTCGCCGCCTTGCCGTAGAACTCGATCGCCTCGCCCGGGCCGAAGGTGCCGGAGCCGTCGACGAACATCGGCACCGCGCCGGCGCGGTCGAAGAGGGCGAGCTGGGTGAGCGGCACCTTGCTCATGTCGATGCCGGCCGCCATCAGGCTTTCAAAGGTGACCCGGTAGAGGCCGTCGCTCGCCACCACCAGGCGGACCGTCGGGATGTCCCGCTTCTTCCAGGCGCCCTGGCGCTGATCGAGCTTCGCCTGGTGCTCCCGGCGGATGGACGCCCAGGGGATGGACTGCATCGCCGCCGGCGCCGCCCCGTCCCACGCGCCGAGCGGGAACGGACCGTGGACGTGCTCCCGGCCCTTCGTATCGACGTCGATCAGGAGGAACGTCTCGGCCGGGGCTGCGTCCGTCTCGAAGTGATAGGTCCGCGGAGCCACGGAGTTGACGGCCTGCGACGGGATCAGCTCCTCGTGCAGAGGCTCCCACTGCTCGTCGATCAGGCCGAAGAGGAAGAACCCGGCGTTGTCTGTCTCGGTGTCCGTCGTCCAGGTGAAGGTGAGCCCGCCGCCCGCGCCGGTCTCGGCGTGGAACGACGACAAGGTCACGGGCAGCGGCGTGGGCTCGTACCGGTAGCCGAAGTTCAGGCCCGTGATCGCGTTGGCCCCGGTCGAGACCGCCGCGGTGCGGCTGTCGCAGACCGCACAGACGCCGGCTTCGCTGGGGTCGCCGGTCTGGACGTACGAGACCGGCAGGGTCGAGGTGGCGACGACGACCACGTAGTTGCCGGCCGTCACCGCCGAGAAGAGGTAGGCCCCCGAGGCGTTGGTGAGCACGCTCGTGAGGCGCACGCCGTCGGCCGGGTTGCCGTCGTTGTTGGGATCGCTCCATAGCTCGACGCGGACGTTGTCGAGCCGTGGCTCGGAAACGTCGAGCACGCCGTTGGCGCTGGCTCCCGAGCTGTCGTCCCACACGATGCCGGTGATCGAGGCGGTCGGCGCGTTGGCAACGGGGTTGTTGGCGCTGGCGCTGACCGGCGTCGGCGTCTCGGTGCTGGAGGCGTAGGCGGTGTTGGCGATCTGCGATGTGCCCACGGGCAGCGGGTTGTTGGCGCTGACCCGGAAGGTCACGGTCATCGACTCGCCGACGAGCAGGGAGTAGCCGCGCGCCGCCGGGACGAGCGCCGCGGGCGCGTCGCCGGTGGTCGAGCTGGTGGTGCGGACGGCCCGCTCGACCACCACGTCGTCGATGTAGAAGTTCTCGCCCGAGTTGTCGAGAGCCGCCGTGGTCGAGAAGACCACCGCTTGTCCGTTCGTGAAGGTCGAGATCGTGCAGGAGATCGCGACGTAGGCCGCGTCGGTCTGGTCATTGGTGACGCCGCCGGGGTTGCCGGAGCAGGCCGTGCCCGTCAGACCGGTGCCGATGAGGGTGCCCAGCGTGGTGCCCCCGACGCTGATCGTCAGGATGTCGCCGGAGTCGATGCCAGCCCGGCGGACGTTGAAGCGCAGCGTGGCCCGGTAGAAGCCAGACAGGTTGACGCTGCGCGAGGCATCGTTGTTCTTGCCGATCTGCACGCTGAAGTCCCCGAGGTCCACGACGCGCGTGTTGGTGCCGCTCCAGACGGTGGCCCAGGCCGCGGTGCCGTCGCTGCCGTTGGGGTAGTCGGTGGCCGCGCCGTTGTCGAAGTCGTCGGCCATCGTGGTGATGGTGTCGGTGCGGTAGGAGGCCACCGTGCTCGTGCCAGCCACGTAGGTGGTGCCGGTCGGCACGGCGTCGCTGAGCGTCACGTTGCTCAGGTTGGCCGTGCCGGTGTTGGTGACCACCATCGTGTACTGGAGGACGTCGCCCGGATCGACCTGGCCGGCGGTGCCGCCGTCAGTGACGATCAACGAGGTCTTGGTGATCCCCAGTGCCGCGGTGGTCACGGTGACGTCCTCGTCCGTCTCCGGATCCTGGCCGACCGGCGTGTCGGCATCCTGGGCCGTGGTGCCAGCATCGTCCACGAACGGGTCGCCGGCATCCAGGGCGCCGCTCAGGTTGGAGTCGAAGCGCGCCCGGGCGGTGTTGTCGTAGGTTCCGGCGGCCATGCCGGCGGGCACGTTCACCGTGTAGGTGATGGTGACCGCCGTGCCCGCGGGCAGCGTCCACTGCCCCCAGGTGAGGGTGTTGGCGCCGGCCACCGGGTCCGCCGGCGTCGTGCTGGTGCGCGTCACCCCAGGATCCGTGGTGATCGAGAAGCTGGCCAGCGTCCAGCAGGTGCCCGGGCAGGTGCTCCCCTCCGGCATCAGGATGTCGCTGAGCTCCACCCTGGTGGCGCTGACGCCGCCGGTGTTGCGCACCTCGAGCGTATAGATCGCCTGGCCGCCCGGGTTGACGGTCGGCGTCGTGGTGTCCTTGTCGACCTCGAGCTTCGCCGGCTCGCGGAAGCCGAAGTCGAGAGTGAGGTCGGTGAGGCCGGCGAGCGGGATGGTGATGTCCGTCTGCCGGTTGCAGGTGCCGCAGACCCCGGCGTCCTTCTCGTAGGTCTGGGTGTAGCCGGTGAGCGCAGTCTGGGTGAGGATGTCGATCCGGTACTGCGCGGCCGCCAGGTTGCCGAAGGTGTAGAAGCCGTCGGCGTCGGTGGTCACGGTGGTCACCACCGTGTAGGAGCCGGTGTTGCCGAGCGGCCGGCTGGACAGGGTGACCGTGACCCCCGCGATACCGGGCTCGGTGGCGTCCTGGATGCCGTCCGCATCCTCATCCAGCCACACGCGGTCGCCGAGCACGTTGGGCGGGCGCACGCCGAAGTCCGCGAAGATGATGTCCTGGGCCGCGGCGAGGTTGACCCCGTACTGACCGTCCAGCGTCGTGTCGGGGTCGGCCGTGAAGTTGGTGCTCGGCAGGTCGGTGTCGGTGCTGTCGACCCGCACCACGTACCGGCCCGGCGTCAGGCCGGTGAACTGATAGGAGCCGGCGTTGCCGTTCACCGTGGACGTCACCTGGGTGGAGACCAGCGTGTCTCCGACCGAGAAGACGCCGTTGGCGTCGTTGTCGCTGTAGAGCTGCACCGTGACGTTGTTGAGCCCCGGCTCGTTGGCCGACTGGCCGCCGTCGCCGTTGTCGTCGCGGAAGACGCGGTCGCCGATCGTGCCGCCCGGGCCGAAGCCGAAGTCGGCGGCGGTGTACTGCTGGTTGGCCGCGAGGTTGACCGCGTGCGGGTCGGTGCCGCCCGACAGGACGTAGCGGTTGCCGTACGCGTCGGTCGGGATCTGCGCGTCCGTCTGGTCGATGTCGACCAGGTAGCGGCGGACCGGCAGGTTGTAGAAGTGGTAGAGGCCCGAGCCATCGGTGACGGTGGTGCCGACGACCGCGTCGCCGGCGTCGATCACGCCGTTCGCGTTGCCGTCCTCATAGAGCGTCACGCCGACGTTGATCAGGCCGGTCTCGCTCGCGTCCTGCAGGCCGTTGCCGTTGGCGTCGTTCCACACGAAATCGCCGATCGAGCCGAAGCCGGTCGGGCGGTAGCCGAAGTCGGCGGTGAGCACCGCCGCGGAGCCGTTCGTCGTCACCAGCGCCTTGCCGTCGCAGACTGTGCAGACGCCGGCCTGGTCGGGGTCCTGGGTCTGCGACAGGCTGGTGTAGGCGGTGGTGAAGTCGGTATCGCCCTGGTCGACCTGCACGATCCAGGTGCCCGCGGGCAGCGAGCTGAACAGGTAGCTGCCGCTGGCGTTGGTCGAGGTCACCGCGCGCACCACGTCCACGTCGTCGGCGTTGCCGCAGATCGTGTCGGTGCCGCAGTCGCGCACGCCGTCGCCGTTGATGTCCCGGATCAGGGTGACGGTGACGTTGGCGATCCCCTCCTCGCCCGTGTCCTGGGTGCCGTCGCCGTCCCAGTCGGCGTACAGGGTGTCGCCGATCGACGAGGTGCCCGCCCGGCGGTAGCCGAAGTCGTAGGCCCCGTAGATGTTGCTGCCCGAGATCGAGACCGTCGCCTTGGTGTTGTCGCAGGTGGTGCAGGGAACTCCGGCCTGGTCGGGGTCGCCGGTCTGCTGCCAGAACTGCGGCGCGGTGAGCGCCGGGAGCGTGGTGTTGACCACCACCACCGACCAGCTGCCGTTCGCCACGTTGACGAAGCGGTAGCGGCCGGAGGCGTCGGTGGTCACCCGCGGGCAGTTGACGTTAACGGTGCAGACGCCGTTGCGCAGGTCGACGGTGATGCCGGAGAGCAGGGGCTCACCCGCGTCCTGCACGCCGTCGCCGTCGTAGTCCTCCCACAGCGTGCCGAAGACGACGTTGCCGATGGTGTAGCCGAAGTTGTTGTTGACGTAGTCGTCGTCCGCCGGGTTGCCGTTGGTCAGGGTAAGCGGCAGCGCTGTGGTGTTCTGGTTGTCGCAGGCCGTGCACACGACGTTGACCTGGTCGGGGTCGCCGGTCTGCACCGCGCCGGCGCCGGGCAGGGTGGACGTCCGCACCTGCACCCGGTAGGAGCCCGTGGTCAGACCGGTGAAGCGGTAGAAGCCGGTGGAGTCCGTGACCGTCGTCGGGCAGGTCGACCCGGCGGTGCAGGTGCCGTTCAGCAGCTCCACGGTGACGAACGGGATGCCCGCCTCTCCCGCGTTCTTGATGCCGTTCGCCGTGCCCGTGTCGGCCCAGACGTAGCCCGAGATCGAGCCGCGCGGATCGACCTGGTGGGTGGCCGTGGCCGTGGCGTTGTTGACCGCGCCGCCGTCGAAGAAGACCGCGCCGGTCACCGCCTCGGTGTTGGTATGGCTGACCAAGTCGGCCTCGCCGTTGCCGTTGGTGTCCTGCTCGGCGGCCAGGAAGCGCACCGTCACCGTCTTCGTCTGCTGGGCGCGCAGCGGCCCGAGGTCCCAGGTCAGCGTGCCGATGCGGTTGGGGGCGGTCCCGGTGACCGTCGAGCCCGTCGGCGTCGTGGTCGCGTCGAGGAACTGCAGCACGTCCGCGTCATAGGTGTCGGTCATCGGCACCGAGCGCATGTCGTCGCTCGGCGCGCCGCACGTCTCGTTGGTGGTCGCCCGCAGGCCGGTGGCGTCGAGGAACAGGACCACGCCGTCGGAGCCGCCGGTGTGCTTGAAGGTGAACGCCACCCGGGCCCCGGCGATCTCCGCGAAGGTCGTCAGGATGGAGGAGACGTTCAGGGCGAAGGTCTTGACGTTGGCGGCACCCACCGCCGTGTTCAGGCTGGCGGTAGAGACCGTGCCGGACAGCGTCTGGCCGCCGACCACGTCGGTGACCGTCCAGTCGAGGTCATCGTTGATCAGGTTGTTGCCGATGTAGAGGGGGATCAGCAGCTCGACCCCGGAGACAGTGCCGCTGGGAGTGCCGATGCCGAACGTCTGGAGACTGATGCCGTCGCCGCCCCCCGATTCGCCGCCGCGGGCGTAAAGCCCGTCCGGCCCTTGAGAGCTGGCGGCGTTGCTGGAGTTGATGAAGCTCGAGGTGCCGAGCGCCTGCTCGGCCCAGGCGGTGTAGGTGCAGGCCGCGCTCGCCGGCCGTACGTTGGTGGCGGAGAGCGTGTAGGTCACCACCTGCCCCTCGGTCGAGGTGGCGGACGACGTGCGCGTCTTGGCGATCACCAGCGAAGGACCGAAGCCGTAGTCGACGGTGGCGACGGTCTGCCCCGTGGTCAGGCCGGTGACGGCGATCACGTCCTTGGGCAGCGCCGGGGTCGGCGTGGTGAGGCGGTACCCCGTCGGCACGTCGGCGTCGTTCTTGTCGACCACCACCAGGTAGTTGCCGGCGGCGAGGCCGGAGAAGCAGTAGTTGCCGGTGCCGCCGCAGCCGCTTCCCGAGGCGCCGCTGTTCGTGGTGGCGATGGCCATGTCGGTGGTGTCCAGCACGCCGTCGCCGTCGCGGTCCCAGTAGAGCGTCAGCTTGACGTTGCTGAGCACCGTCTCCCCGGCGTCCAGGGAGCCGTTGTTCGCGTTGGCCGGGGTGCCGGCGCCGTCGTCGCGGAACACCGTGTCGCCGATGCGGGCCGTGCCGAGCACCGGGATCGCGGCGTTGGCCTGGAGATAGGCCGGGGAGTCGCCGAAGCTCGCCTTCGCCGTATTGAGGATCACCGGGTCGCCGCTGTACGGGCTGTTCACCGTGACGCTGAAGCCGACCGTTCCCGATGCGCCGGCGGGGAGCGGCGCCTGGAGACGCCACATCAGGTCGGTGACCAGCGAAGCCGTGCCCGGCTGAGTTCCCGACCAGGTGACGCCGTTGTCGGTCGAATAGAGGATGGAGACACCGCAGCAGGCGAACGATGCCGTGGCCGTGCCTCCCACGTACTTGGTGCCGGTCGGGACCTTGTCGCGGATCACCAGCGGCATGCCGAGGCTCGGGTTGCCGATCGGCACGCTCTCGCTGTTGGTCAGGGTCATCGAATAGTTGAGCGTCTCGCCGGCCGAGGCCCGGCCGTCCAGCGGCGAGGTGTCGGCGACCGTCTTGGTGAGGGTGGAGCTGGGCGTGACGCTCACCAGCGAGCCGACGCCCGTCCCGTAGTCCCCGGCGAACTTCTCGTTGTCCGATCCCGAGGCGGCCTCCTGATAGGGGGAGAGCGGCACGGAGCAGGCGCCACCCAGGCACATGAAGGTGTAGTAGACGACGCCGGTGACGTTGGTGTTGTTCGACGGCAGACCCGTGAAGTAGAGCTGATTGACGAAGTCGATGTACTGCGTGGGGCCGCTCGACACGTTGATCGTGAGCTGGCCGGAGGACTTGACCAGCCGGAAGCAGGCCGGGTTCCAGCCGGCGTCGCCGATCGGCTGCAGGAACGCGTTGTAGTCCGGCGAGCCGTTCCCGTCATTGTCGAACCCGAAGTTGACGTTCCCCAGCCGGTAGTTGATGCCGTTGGTGACCACGGTCTGGCCGGGGAAGCAGGTGGACGGCTCGGTGAACCAGGTGGCGCCGTTGGGAAAGATCTTGTTGGCGACCGCCGAGATCTCGTTGCGCATCGTGACGGCCCAGTCTTTGTTGGCCGCCGACCCCTGAGCGCTCGTCCCCCAGACGTCGAACTTCAGCCAGAGGTCGTCGTTGGGGTCGTTGGTGGCGCACCAGACCGGCGAGCCGCAAGTGTCCGGGTTGGAGCGCCGCGGATAGCTGAAGCTCCAGTATTGCCAGGAACATTCGCCGACGTCGAGGGTCCCGATGTAACGGGTCGCGTCCACCAGGTCGCCGAGGTGCGTCAGGCTGTAGGTGCCGGTGTTGGCGAGGCAGGAGCTGGTGAGCGCGACGTCGTTGGCTGCCGTCGCGCTGTCGCGGACCGGATAGGTCCCCGGCGTGTGGGTGGCGTAGTTGCCGATGGACCCCACCACGTCGGTCAGCGGTGCGTTGCCATAATTGCAGAAACCGGCTCCGACTGTCGCGATCTGCGGCGCATTCGTCGATGGCGAGCAGACATTGGAGTCGACGATCAGGTTGTAGGGCGCATTCAGCTCGATGCTGAGCGAGCCGGCAGCAAAGGCTGGCGGCGTAGCAACCCAGGACATCCAGCAAATCAACGAAAGCAAAGAAAGACGTTTCCGGCACGACATTAGGGCATCCTCCCCCCGGATGGTTCAGCTTGTCCGCTCGATCTACGCGAGATCTCGATTCAGCTAGCTATTGGCGGATTCCATATCAGAGTAGCATTGTCCGCCGGGTTCTACCAATCCTCTTTCTCGCGCATGACCGCCCTTTTTGCTGAGATCCGCCTCGACAGAGCTCCCGTCGAGGATCTCTCCCTGCTTTTCCGAGCCTCCGCCGAGCCGCCGGGCGATGGCGATACGGTGCGCTCCTGGGAATGGGCGGCGCTCGGCTGCCGGGCGTTCTGGTCGACCCCCGAAGAGATCGGGGAGCGCCAGCCCCTCGTCGATCCGAACCGTTCCGCGCTGTTGTTCGATGGCCGCCTCGACAACCGCGAGGAGCTGGTGCGCGAGCTCGGCCTTTCCGGGGAGGAGGCCGCGCGGGCCAGCGATGCCGCGCTGGTTCTGCGCTGCCTGGCCGGCGGATGGGACGCCCTGGAGCGTTTGATCGGGCCCTGGGCGCTTCTCCTCCTGGATCTCCGCAGCCGCGAGGCGCATCTGGCGCGCGATCCGACCGGCGAGCGCATGCTGTGCTGGCACGCCAGCCCGGCGCGGCTCCTGGTCGCCAGCGAGCCGGCGGCTCTCCTCGCCGGCCCGGGCGTGCCGCGGGATCTGAACGAGGCGACCCTGGCGGCCTTTTTCGCCGCCCGCCAGCCTCCGGCCGGAGCCACCTTCTTCCGCGCCATCCGGCAGGTGCCCCCCGGCTGCCGGGTGACGCTCTCCGCCGACGGGGAGCGCCGCTCCTCCTTCTGGCGGCCCGATCTCCGCCTGCTGCGTCCGCGCAGCGAGGCCGAGTCGATCGAGCAATTCCGGGAGCTCCTCGGCACGGCGGTCCGCGCGCAGCTCCGCGCGCCGGGGCCGGCCGCCGTGCTGATGAGCGGTGGGCTCGACTCGACCTCGGTCGCGGCGCACGCGGCGCGGGAGCAAGCGCGGCGCGGGCAGCCGCCGGTCCGCGCGGTCTCCTGGCGCTTTCAGGAGCTGACGGGGGCCGACGAGAGCGCGTTCGCGCAGGCGATGATGACGGCGGCCGGCCTCGATCCCGTCTGGATCGACGGGGACGGCTGCTGGCCCCTGCGCGATCTCGACGAGAGCACGACCGACCGCAGCCTGCCGTTCGACAACCCGTACCGGGGGCTCCACGGCGCGGCGTTCTCGGCCGCGGCCGCCGGGGGATCGCGGGCGCTGCTCACCGGCCACTTCTCGGACGAGATGTACCACGGCATCGACGCCTGGTGGCTGCGCGACGCGCTGGCCCGCGGAGCCTGGAGGGCGGCGGCCCAAGGGGTCCGCGATGAGCTCCGCTACCGCTCGTGGCCGGGAGTCTGGACTCCGGGATTGCGGCGGACATTCGCGATCCTCCTGCTCGGCGCCGCGGGCGAGCGGCTCCGGCCGCGGCGGCCTCCAGAGTGGCTGACCCCGTTCGCCTGCGAGGCTCTCCAGTATCGCCTGCCGTTGCTGCCGGCCCGCCACCCAGAGCAGGCGGCGACCCTCCTCGCGCCGTCCGCCCTGATGGGCATCGCGGTCGAGATGCGGCGCGCCCGCCAGCACGGCGTCGAGCTGCGCCTCCCGTTTCGCGACCGGCGCCTCGTCGAGTTTGCCCTCCGCCTGCCGGCCGACCACCTGGCACGGCCCGGCTGGCGCAAGCGCCTCGTCTGGCTCGCCGCCGAAGGCTGGCTGCCGGACGCCGTGCGTCTGCGGCGGCAGATGTCCAACCTGGGGCCGCTGTTCGCCCGCGGGATCGGAGAGCGCGAGAACGACGCCGTGCGCCGTCTGCTGTTCGGACCGGGTCCGCAGCTCTGGCGCCGCTGGATCGATCCCGCCGCGCTCGAAGGTTTCCTCGACACGGCCGGAGCCGGAGCGCCGGGGCTGCCGACCCTGATCTTCTGGAACTGCCTCGCCGCGGAGCTGTGGGCGCGGGCCTTGCAGCGGATTTGACGTCGTGCGTGCTATACTGACCCCGATTCGATCATGACCGGTATTAAATCCGCCTCTGTGGAGACGTCCAAGCCAAGACGTCCTTATGTCAGCCCGCGCCTTTCAGAGCTGGGAGACCTGCGCAGTCTCACGCTCGGTGGATCGCCCGGTGCCGGTGACTCTGGGATGGGCGGTCCGCGCAAGCCGTTCATCGTCGGCGGGGAGCCCTTCCCACCCTCCAATCCCTAGAGATGGCTGCGCCGGCACCGCGCCCGGATCGGTCTCCCGATTTTGAGGTCCGCCGGAGCCCGCTGGCGCTTCCGTCCCTGGCGCGCCCTGTCTTCGACGGAGACGCCCAGGTGGGGAATCGCTCCTGCAGGGTGCGCAGCCTCACCGGGCCGGACGGCGAATATCTGGAGGTGTCCGGCGCCGGACGCTTCGCCATTCCCCGCGGCGGCGGCCGCATCGACCTCGATCCAGAGCCGGGAGCCACGGAAGAGGCGGTCACCGAGGCGCTTCTCGGCCCCGCCTTCGCCCTGGCGCTGGCCCGGACGGGGACCTTTCTCCTGCACGGGAGCGCTGTGATCCTGCCAGACCGCGGAGCCGCCGGCTTCCTGGGAGACAGCGGCGCCGGCAAGTCGACCCTGGCCCGGCTGCTGACGGAGGCCGGCGGGGAGGCCGCCCTGGCGGCGGACGACCTGCTCGCCGTCGCGCTGACGGCGGAGGGGGCCGAGGTCGTGCCCCACGTGCCGCAGCTCAAGCTCGACCCGGCAGCGATGGCGGCTATCGCGGGCCTGCCGCCGCGCATCCCATTGGCCGGGCTCTACGCGCTCGTCCCCGCGCCGCCCAAGGCCGCTGTCGAGAACGGCGAGCCCCTGCCGCCCGCTGGCGCCACGGCGCTCCTCGTCCACCACACCATCGCGAGCATCCTGTTCGCCGAGGATCTGCTGGCGGCGCACTTTGGTTTCGTGGCCGACCTCGCCGGCCGCGTCCCGCTCCGCCGGCTGGCCGTGCCGCGGCGGCTGGACGTGGGAGCCGAGGTGCTGCGGAACCTCACACGCCGCGGGACGTGAGCACGATCTTCACCGTCCGCAGCAGGATCGACAGATCGAGCCACAAGCTCCAGTTCGCCATATAGGCCAGCTCGTAGCGCAGCTTGTTCTGCGGGCTCGAATGGTAGTCGCCGTTGACCTGGGCGAGCCCGGTCAGGCCCGGGGCGAGGGAAAAGCGCTCGGCGTAGCCCGGAACCTCCCGGAGATACCGCTGCACGAACCCCGGACGCTCCGGACGGGGACCGACCAGGCTCATCGCGCCGGCGAGGACGTTCCACAGCTGCGGGATCTCGTCCAGCCGGAAACGGCGCAGCAGGGCGCCGATCGGCGTCAGCCGCGGATCGCCCGGCTGCGCCAGCACCTCGACAGCTTCCGGCTCGGCATCCACCTGCATTGTGCGGAGCTTGAGCAGCGTGAACGGCCGCTGGCCGCGGCCGATCCGGACCTGGCGGTAGAGCACCGGCCCCGGAGAGGTCAGCCGGACCGCGAGCGCCGTGAGCCCGAGGACCGGCAGGGAGAGGAGCAGGAGAACCGAGCCGGCGGCCAGATCGAGCAGGCGCTTCAACGGGCGGTTGATCCGCCATTCCGACTCGCGGACGACCTCGACGAGAGGCAGATCGTGGACCCAGCGGTAGCGCATCCGGCCGATCAGGCTCTCATACGGGCCGGGCAGGAGGAGGACGTTCGTGTGGGCCGGCCGCGTGCCGGCCAGGCGGTCGAGCAGCCGCGTCTGCCACGAGTCGCCGCTGTCGGCGAGGATCAGGTCCTCGAAGACGCCATGGGCCAGGAGATCCGGCAGATCCTCCAGAGCACCGAGACAGGGGCCGAGGACCGGGTCCTCGGCATCCCCGGGCGCCGGCTCGTGGGGAAGGGGGACGAAGCCGGCCACGCGCAGGCCGTGCCAGGCATGGGAGCGCAGCGCCTCGGCGATCTCCCGCGCCGCCTCGCCGCTGCCCACGAGAGCCACCCGCCGCTCGCGCCGCCGCTCCGTGAGATCGAGCACCACCCGGAAGGCGAAGAGGAGCAGGAAGTCGAAGACGATGAAGAGCAGCAGCACCGAGCGCGGGAACGGGCGCCCGAACAGGAAGTAGTAGCTCATCAGCGCGAGTGTCTGCGCCACCGTGGCGGCGGCCAGGCGACGGGCGAGCTCGGACCGGCTGCGCGGGCGCGGGGGATCGTAGAACCCGAAGAAGTAGAGCACCGCGAGCTGGACCAGGATCACCGGGACCCAGTCGCGCACCAGGAAGCTCAGGCGGTCCGGGGGCAGCAGCCCCGCGGTCCAGGGGACCGGCACATGGATACGGACCAGGAACGCGCCGGCCAGCGCGGCGCAGGCCGCGGCGATGTCTCCGAGGACGCGCAGCAGATGGCGGGGTCCCTGCTCCCGCCTCCAGGGGCTCATGGGCGTGACTCTATCTGAAAGAGCCCTCACCCCCGGCCCCTCTCCCGCAAGCGGGAGAGGGGTGAACAGCAAGAAAGAAAAGATCTGGATGGGAGGGTCTTTGCTTTGCTCCCCTCGCCCGCTTGCGGGAGAGGGGCCGGGGGTGAGGGCCCCTTGACCCCGATTTCCCGGGGGAGATACGCTGCCCTGCGTCAGGAGGCACCATGCGCAAATTTAGAATCTCCGGGCTTTTCATCCTGCTCGTCTGCGCCGCGCTCTTCACGCCCGCCGCGGCCGAGGAAGGGCGGAGCCTGCGCTTCGAAAAGACCGTCAGCTACAAAACCGACAAGCTCATCGACTTGAACGCCACCGTGGGACCCGTGCGGATCGCCAAGGTGGAGTTTTCGCAGCCGAGCGGCAGCTCGGGGTCGATCGTGGATCGCATCCGGGGCGGCGGCGCGTCCGAGACCCAGTCCACGATCCGGGCCAGCTTCGATGCCGAGAATCCGGAAGAGGACGAGTGGGTCGTCACCTTCACCCTCGATTTTCTGGACAGCAGGGGAAGGCTCATCGACAGCGCCGTCGGCAAGGAGGGGCTCGAGGGAGAGTCCAAGGTGATCAAGGTCGATCACCAGATCCTCACCTACGTGCTCCCCATGATCGACCGGGTCGAGATGAAGCTGGAGGCCCGGCTCGATTGAAGGTCACAGAGCACCTCGCAAAGGCTGACCGGCCGCTGATCAGCTTCGAGATCATCCCGCCCCTGCGCGGCGGGGACGTCAAAGGTCTGCTTGCCCTGATCGACGACCTGACGAAGTTCCGGCCGCCGTTCATCGACATCACGAGCCACGCCGCCGAGGTGATCTACGAGGAGACGCCACAGGGGCTTCAGCGCCGGGTCAAGCGCAAGCGCCCCGGCACCCTGGGCGTCTGCGCGCTCCTCCAGAACAAGTACCAGATCGACGCGGTCCCTCACATCCTCTGCCGCGGCTTCACGCGGGAGGAGACCGAGGACTTCCTGATCGAGCTGAAATATCTCGGCATCGACAACGTCCTCGCCGTTCGCGGCGACGACAGCGGCTTCAAGAAGCCGCTCCAGTACGGCCGCAGCGCGAACGACTACGCCTGCGACCTGGTTGGGCAGATCGCGGCCATGAATCACGGGCGCTATCTGGAGCAGGACCTCCTGGACGCCGAGCCCTCGAGCTTCTGCATCGGCGTGGGCGGCTATCCCGAGAAGCACTTCGAGTCCGCGAACCTCAAGCTGGACGTGCGCCACGCCAAAGAGAAAGTCGAGGCCGGGGCGCACTACATCGTGACCCAGATGTTCTTCAACAACGAGCACTACTTCCGGTATCTCGAAGCTTGCCGGGAGCAGGGGATCACGGTGCCGATCATCCCGGGCCTGAAGATCCTGGCCTCGGCCAAGCAGCTCACCACGATCCCGCGCACCTTCTACGTAGAGATCCCGGACGCCCTGTCGGAGGAGGTCCTCAACGCCAAGCCCGAGCACGTGGCGGACATCGGCGTCGAGTGGGCCTTGAAGCAGAGCGAGGAGCTCCTCGCCCGCGGCGCCCCGGCGCTCCACTTCTACGTCATGCAGAGTGCCAACGCCGTCAAGAAGCTGATGGCGCGGCTGAAGCTCTGATCTCGCGGCGATCGGCACGGCGCTGCCGGCCGTCGGCACTGGTATGCCGGACAGCGGCAGCTGGATGCCGACCGCCGGCAGAGGGGTGCCGACCGCCGGCAGTTGGATGCCGGACCTCGGCGGCTGGATGCCCGCCGTCGGCAGAGGGATGCCGGACATCGGCAGCTGAATGCCGGCCGGTGGCCGAGAGATGCCGGACACCGGCAGCTGGATGCCGTCTGCTGGCCGAGAAATGCCGGACATCGGCAGTGGGATGCCGACGACTGGCAAAGAGATGCCGACCGCCGGCAGCTGAATGCCGATCGCCGGCCAAGGGATGCCGGGTGTCGGCAGCTGGATGCCAACCGCCCGCAGCCCACCCTTTGACATCCGCCCATCCCTCCCGGTATTCTCCAGAGTGCATTACGAGGGCCCGGCGACCGAGCCGGGCACGGCAACCTGGGACGGACACCCAAGGTGCCCTCTCGCCCCCCTTTGACGGAACTGGGCGAGGATGCGGCCGCCTCACCGACAAGAGGCGGCAACGAAGTGTCCGGTGGGAAAAACCCGCTCTCGTGATGCATACGAGGCGGGTTTTTCATTTATGTCTCAGGAGATACGACAGTGACGGATTCGATCTTCGACGTTCCCGTTCCTCCGCGCCCGGCGGATCTCGAGGCGCGGACCCAGGCCCTCCATACCGCGCTGGCGGAGCGGATTCTCGTCCTCGACGGCGCGACCGGGACCGCTCTCCAGGGAGTTCGCCTGACCGCCGAGGACTTCGGCGGCCCCGAGCTCGAAGGGTGCAACGAAAACCTTTGCGCCACCCGGCCCGACGTGGTCGACGGCGTTCATGAGGGATATCTGAAGGCCGGCTGCGACATCGTCGAGACGAACTCCTTCGGCGGCACGCCGCTCGTCCTCGCCGAGTACGGGCTCGCCCACAAGGCGTATGAGCTCAACGCCGCCTCCGCCTCGATCGCCCGCGCCGCGTGCGCCCGGCACGACACGCCCGAGCGCACGCATTTCGTCTGCGGCTCCATGGGTCCGACCACCAAGGCGATCTCGGTGACCGGCGGCATCACCTTCGAGGAGCTGATCGAGCACTTCCGCGTCCAGGCCCTCGGCCTGATGGGCGGCGGCGCCGACTACCTGCTGCTCGAAACCGCGCAGGACACGCGCAACGTCAAAGCCGGACTGATCGGCATCGAGAACGCTTTTGCGCAGACGGGCTGGAAGGTTCCCGTGGCCGTCTCCGTCACCATCGAGACGACCGGCACCATGCTCGGCGGCCAGGATGCCGAGGCCCTCGCCGTCTCCCTGCTCCACGCCGACCTCCTCTACGTCGGGCTCAACTGCGCCACGGGTCCGGACCTCATGGCCGACCACCTGCGCACGCTCTCCGACATCTGCCGCACCCGGGTGGCCTGCGTGCCCAACGCCGGCCTGCCCAACGAGGAGGGGCTCTATACCGAAGGGCCGGACGTCTTCCTCCGCGTCTTCTCGCGGTTCCTGGAGGCCGGCTGGCTGAATCTGGTCGGCGGCTGTTGCGGCACCACGTCGGCGCACGTCACGGCCCTGGCCGAGCTGGTGAAGGGGCGGCCTCCCCGGCGGATTCCGAGCCACCGCCGCTCTCTGGTCTCCGGCCTCGAAGCCGTGGAGCTGGCCGAGGACAACCGGCCGCTCCTCGTGGGCGAGCGGACCAACGTCCTGGGCAGCCGCAAGTTCAAGCGGCTCATCGCGGACAAGGATTTCGAGGCCGCCGCCGAGGTGGGCCGCGCGCAGGTCCGCTCCCAGGCGCAGATCCTGGACGTCTGCCTCCAGGATCCCGACCGCGACGAGATCGCCGACGTCGAGGGCTTCCTCGATCGCCTGATCCGCATGGTCAAGGTCCCGCTGATGATCGACTCGACGGATGCGGCGGTGATGGAGCGGGCCCTCACGTATTGCCAGGGCAAGGCCGTGCTCAACTCCATCAACCTGGAAGACGGCCTGCACCGCTTCGAGAAGGTGGTCCCCCTGGCGAAGCGGTTCGGCGCGGCCCTGATCGTCGGCCTGATCGACGAGAAGGGGATGGCGGTGACGGTCGAGCGCAAGCTGGAGGTGGCGCGCCGCAGCTACCAGATCCTGGTCGAGCAGATGGGGATCGCGCCCGAGGACATCTGGTGGGACGCCCTGGTCTTCCCCTGCGGCACGGGCGACGCCGCCTACCTGGGCTCGGCGGCCCAAACGGTCGAAGGCGTGCGCGCCGTCAAGGAGCTGTTCCCGGACACCAAGACGATCCTGGGCGTCTCCAACGTCAGCTTCGGCCTGCCCAACGCCGGCCGGGAGGTCCTCAACTCGGTCTTCCTCTTCCACTGCACCAAGGCCGGCCTCGACGCGGCCATCGTCAACACCGAGAAGCTGGCGCGCTACGCGGACATCCCGCAGGAGGAGCGGGATCTCGCCGAGGCGTTGATCTACCTGCCGGTGGGGGACGTGGTCGCGGGCAACAAGGCCGTCGAAGAGTTCACCGCTTTCTTCCGCGGCCGCACGTCCGCGGCGGGAGCGAAGCCGCGCGCCGAGCTGCCGCTCCCGGAGCGCATCTCCCGTGCCGTGATCGAAGGGAGCAAGGAGGGGCTCGAAGCCGATCTCGCGGAGGCCTTGAACGATCCGCGCTGGCCGGCGCCCCTCGACATCATCAACGGCCCGCTGATGACCGGCATGGGCGAGGTCGGCCGCCTGTTCAACGACAACCAGCTCATCGTGGCCGAGGTGCTGCAGAGCGCCGAGGTCATGAAGGCGGCGGTTTCCTTCCTCGAGCCGCACATGGAGAAGGTTGGGGATGCGGGGCGCGGCAAGGTCCTCCTGGCCACGGTCAAGGGGGACGTCCACGACATCGGCAAGAACCTGGTGGACATCATCCTGTCGAACAACGGCTTCACGGTGGTGAACCTGGGGATCAAGGTCCCCTCGGAGCGGCTGATCCAGGCTGTGCGCGAGCACCATCCGAGCTTGATCGGCCTGTCGGGCCTGCTGGTCAAGAGCGCGCAGCAGATGGTGCTGACCGCGGGCGACCTGGCGGCGGAAGGGATCGACATTCCCCTGGTCGTCGGAGGGGCCGCGCTCACCCGGCGCTTCACCCACCGCAAGATCGCCCCGGCGTATGGCGAAGGCCTCTGCACCTATGCCCGGGACGCCATGCACGGCCTCAGCCTGGTGGAGCGGCTGCTCGATCCCGCGACCCGGCCGGAGCTGGAGCGCGAAGTCGCGGAGCTGATCTCGAACGACAACACCGACACCGGGACGGTCGCCTCCTCCGAGCCCTCCGATGCCGCGGCGCCGGCGGTCCAGGCTGTGCGGCGGGACATCCCGGTGCCGGCGCCTCCGGACGTCGAGCGGCACGTCGAAGAGCTGGACCTGGACGAGGTCTGGCGTTACCTCAGCCCCCAGATGCTCTACGGCAAGCACCTGGGCATGAAGGGCTCGATCCGCAAGCTGCGGGAGCAGGGCGATGCGAAGCTCGCCAAGCTGGAGGCGGTGATCGAGGATCTGAAAGACGTGGCGCGGCAGGGCGGCCTGAATGCGCGCGCCGTCTGGCGCTTCTATCCGGCCCAGGCCGAGGGGAACCGGCTGACGCTGATCTGTCCGAAGACTGGACGCCCCGCCGCGGCCTGGGACCTTCCGCGGCAATCTCGCAACGGCGGCCTCTGCCTGACCGACTACGTCCTGGCGGAAGACCACGTGGCGCTTTTCGTAACCACGGCGGGAGACGGGGTGCGCGAGCGGGTGGAGGAGTGGAAGCGCCAGGGCGAGTACCTGAAGAGCCACGCCTTCGCCGCACTGGCTCTGGAGACCGCCGAAGCGGCCGCCGAGTACCTCCACGCCCGCCTGCGCGCGGACTGGGGCTTCCCGGACCCCGAGGACCTGTCGATGGAAGACCAGCTGGCCGCCCGCTACCGCGGCAAGCGCTACAGCTTCGGCTATCCGGCCTGCCCGGACCTCGCCTTCCAGAGGGAGCTCTTCGAAGCCCTGCGGCCGGAAGAGATCGGCGTCGAGCTGACCGAGGGAGACATGATGGACCCCGAAGCGAGCGTCTCGGCGCTGGTGTTCCACCATCCGGACGCTCGGTACTTCGGGGTGTGACGCGGGTTACGGACAGGTCGCGAACGCGCTCGTGTCCTGGATCGGCTGGAACGCGGTGTTCTGCGGATTGATGTAGGTCTTGGTGGCGCCGGTCTCGGTGTCGGTCACGGTGATGACCGTGCGGACGTTCGTCAGGCCACCCGCGAAGACCCAGTATCGGCTGTTCACCGCGCAGCCGTTCAGCACCTTGACCACGACCTCGACGTTCGACGAGCTGAAGAACCAGAGATAGCCCGTGTCCGGGGTCAGCTTGAAGACCTGAGCGTTCCCGGACTGCCCCCCGGAGGTCTGGAACGTCGCCCGCACCTGGAAGCGCCCATTGTTCAGGCAGAGGGTCGTCGCGTTCTCCGTGCAGCTCCCTGTGACCACGGGGCTGAACTTCGCGCGGATGCCGAGGTTGCGGTAGTCCGGAAACCCCACCGTGATGGGGCTGCTGGGAGGAGTGTTCTCGTTGGTCGACGCGGAGGAGTAGGCCGGTTGGCTGGTCGGCCCGTTCTCGTCCGCGCAGATGAAGAACCCTTGGTCGACGTTCGGCTGCCAGGAAGGCCCGATGTAGACCGGTCCGTTCACCACGATTCCCAGCGAGCTCAGATCGTAGCGCCGGAAGCTGCCGACGTTCCCGACCGACGTGGCTGTCTGCGAGGAGAGACGGCCGAGGAAGGTGCCCGGTGCGCCGCCCGCTCCGTTCGATGCCCACACGTTGATGTCGAAAGACACCTGGGTGTCCGCGGTGTCCCGCGACCAGCACAGGCACACGCTGTCGAGTCTCGAAGGGGTGGAAGGCGGATCGAGCCGCATCACGAACGTTCCGCGCGAGACCGTGTTCTGAAATCCATAACCGCTCTCGAACGACTGATCGTCATGGAGCGTTCCATCTGTACAGTTGTTCGGTTGAGCACTCGCCGAGCCTGCCGCGAGAAGGCCTGCCACGAAGAGACATGTGATCGTCTTGTGCATCGCGATCTCCTTTCGGGGGAGATCCATGCAAACGACCGGCCGCTCGATCCGTATACCGCTTGAGTTTCACCGGTCCCGCCTCTATCCTTGAACCGGGGGAGTCAGTATGCCGTTGCGCGAGCCCTTCGAAGAGAAGTACGAGATCCTGGAGAAGATTGGCCAGGGAGGGATGGGCGCGGTCTACAAGGTCCGGCACCGCCTGCTGGACGAGCCGCGGGTCATCAAGGTGATCCGCTCTCCCCTGGAGCCCACGCCCGAGGCCGAGGAGCGGTTCCTCCGCGAGGCGCGCACGGCGTGCCGGTTGCGCCACACCAACGTGGCGCTCCTCCACGATTTCGCGCTGGGTGAGGACGGCCGCGCCTACATCGTCCTGGAGCACATCGACGGCGCGACCCTGCGCGACCTCCTGCAACGCCTCGGAACGCCACCTCTCTCCCTGGCGCTGGAGATCGGCCGCCAAGCCGCGCTCGCCCTCCAATACCTGCACCGCCAGCGCATCGTCCACCGCGACATCTCGCCGGGCAACCTGATGTTGACCCGCGACTTCGAGGGCGGGCCGCTCGTCAAGCTGATCGATCTTGGGCTCGCCAAGAGCCTGGAGGGGGGCACCGACGGGCTGACCCAGAGCGTCTTCGTCGGCAAGGTCCGCTACGCCTCGCCCGAGCAGTTCGACGAGGGACCGATCGACGAGCGGAGCGACCTGTACTCGCTCGGGATCGTGCTCTACGAGCTGTTGACCGGGCGGTGTCCGATCGCCGGGCACGATCCGAAGAGCTGGATGGCCGCCCACCTGTTCCGGCCTCCCCTGGATTTTGGCGAGAGCGATCCGGAGGGGCAGGTGCCCGAAGATCTCCGGGAGCTGATCCTCCGCCTCCTCGCCAAGAACCCGGATGCCCGCCTCGGGAGCGCCGAGGAGCTGGCTCTGGCTCTGCGGGATGTCCAGGCGCGTTTCCCCCTGCGGGGAGACGAGCTCGACGGCGTCTTCGGCGGGGTCGCGGCCGGGCCGGATGCCTGGGGCGAGGAGGGGGTGGTGGACGAGGTCGAGGAGCCTGAGGATCTTGAAGACCCCGATCGGCTCGATGCGCGCGATGCCGATCCCATCGATCCACTCGATCAAGACATCGCGGCGCCTCCGCTCCGGGAGGAGTCTTCTGTGTCCCTTCCTTTATACGGGGCGCGCCGGCCGGCGGCGGAGTCCGTCTCGATCCCCCTGGCCCTGGGTGCCGGTCCCTCCGCCCACCTTTCCGACGACCCCTCCTGGGACGTGCGCCGGTCAGGGGAGGAGGACGGCCTCCTCTACGAGCCTCTGGACGAGGTGAACGCGGCGCCTCCTCCGCCAGAGCCCAGACGGCGGAGCGGGCTCCTGGTGCCTCTGCTCATGGGCATCTTTTCGCTGGCGATCATATTTGTTCTGGTAGCCTTGTACTCGGTGACCTCCGAGTTCCGGCTCGGCCAGGCGGATGACGGAGTCGAAGAAGTGACGGAGCCCGTGGCCCCTCCGGCCGAGGATGCCCAGGAGCCCCAGGCGTCCCAGGTGGAATCGCAGCCGGAGCCGCCGGCCATCGTCGAGACGACGCCGCTGATCGAGGAGATTGCGGGTACCCCGGAGCAGGAGATCGAGACTGTGCCGGAGCCGGCACCTGTGCCTGTTGTCGAGAAGCCGCGGATCGAGCGCGTCTCGGCTCCCGTCCGCAAGGTCGAACCGGATAGGAAACCCGAGCCGGAGACGAAACCTTCGACGCGTCGAACCGAGGAGCCGGCCCCCAGAGTCGCCGGAGAGGCGCCGCGGCGACGCGCACCGGTGGTGCGGGAGGGGGGCATCCGGCCCGGGCCTGGCGTGGTACCGCCGATCCCGCTCGACATGCCGCGCTTCAGCTATCCGGCGGCCGCGCGCGGCCAGGGCGTCGACATCGATGTGCGTCTGGACCTCCTGGTGGATGAGCGGGGGAAGGTCATCGAGGCGGTGGTGCGCGAGGGGGACACGGCGGGCCTCGGCTTCAACGAGACCGCGCTCGCCGCCGCCCGGCGCCTGAGCTTCCAGCCGGCCACCCGCGGCGACGAGCCGGTCAAGATGTGGACCGAGATGATTTTTCAGTTCTCCGATCCCGAAGGCGTGCGCCGGTCGGGACGCTGAGATCCACTCTCTGGTATCCTGATCTTCTTTCTGATCCACGGTGATCCGTTCCGGCCGGAAAGGCAGGGTGGCCTTTGGCGCTTCTGGACGAGCACATCGACGGCAAGTACGAGATCCTCGAGAAGCTCAGGGAGGGCGGGATGGGCGCGATCTACAAGGTCCGCCACCGCCTGCTCGACGAGATCCGTGTCGTCAAGGTGATCCGCGCGGCCGTGGCCGGCCACCCGGATGCGGGGGAGCGCTTCCTCCGCGAGGCCAGGGCCGCGATCCGCCTGCGCCATCCGAACATCGCGGCGCTCCATGACTTCGCCATCGCCGACGACGGCAACGCCTACATCGTCATGGAGTTCATCGACGGCTCGACGCTCCAGGAGATCCTCGACCGTCACGGCCGGCCGCCGCTTGCTCTCACCCTGGAGATCGCCCGCCAGTCGCTTCGGGCTCTCGGCTATCTCCATCGCCAGAAGATCGTCCATCGCGACGTCGCGCCGGACAATCTGATGCTGACGCGGGACGTGGACGGGCATGCGCTCGTCAAGCTGATCGACCTGGGAATCGCCAAGGCGTTCGAAGAGGCCGCCGCCGGGTTGACCTCCACGGGCGTGTTCCTGGGCAAGCCGAGGTATGCCTCGCCCGAGCAGTTCAGCGGCAACGGGCTGGATGCGCGGAGCGATCTGTACTCTTTCGGCATCGTTCTCTACGAGCTTCTCACCGGGCGCTGCCCGATCCTGGGAAGCGACCCCGCCTCCTACATGGCCGGCCACCTCCTCCGCCCGCCGGTCGATTTTGCCGAGAGCGATCCGGAGGGGCGGGTGCCCTCCGCCCTTCGCGAGGTCGTGCTGCGGGCCCTGGCCAAGAAGCAGGAGGAGCGGTTCTCAGACGCCGAGGAATTCGCCTGGGCACTGACCCTCATTCAGGATGAGCTGGCGCCGGTAGGCGCCGGCGATCTCACGGCGATCCTCCGGCCGAGGCCGGTGGAGGAGGAGATCGTTCCATTCCCGGTCCGCCCGGGCTCCACTCAGGACAAGCTGGACCGCGAGTTCCTCATGACTGTCGAGCCTCTGCGGCCGGATCCGCCAGGGGCTGCGACGGTGCATCTGGCCGGTGGCGTCACCTTCGAATCGGCGGCCACGCGGCGGCTGGCGCAGGCCTCCGAGCCGACTCAGCCGCTCCCGGTGCGGACGGCCCCTCCGGCTCCGCCGTCCGGTCCGTCGGTTCTGGACGATCTGACCTGGGTCACCGCACCGGTCCGGAAATCCGACCTCCCGCCTCCACCGGAGGCTCCTCCCATCGCCGCTCCTCCGATCCTTGCGTCCGCGTCTGCCGGTGCGCAATCGGTCCGAGCGTCCCGGTGGCCGATCGGCCTGGGCATGGCCGCGGTGGTGATTCTTGCGTCCGGCGGAGGGTTCTGGTGGATGCGCTCGCGCCCGGCCGAACCCGTAGTGCTCCCCCCAGCTGTGGTGGTCTCGCCGACCGTAGCCCCGGCGTCGACGCTGGTCGAGCCAAGCCCGAAGGCAGAGGAGGCGGCTCCCGCGACGGAGGAATTCCAGGCAGCGGCTCAGCCCTCGACTCCTCCGCAGGCAACACCTGCTGCAGCTTCACCAGCTCCAGAGCGGCCCCCCAAGCAGGTCGTGCCCGAGGAGGCCGCGGTGGCGCCGGCGGACCTCCATCCCATGGAACGGGGCGCACTGATCCGCCGCGGGATGCCGAACGTGGAGCCGCCGGTCCCGCTCGACATCCCGGCCTACTCGTACCCCGCCGCCGCACGCGGCAGCGGCCGCAAGGTCAACGTCCGGGTCCGGCTCCTGGTCGACGAGAACGGCCGGGTGCTCGAGACCGAGGTCCGGGAGGGGGATGGCTCCGTTTTCGGCTTCGACGAAGCCGCCCTCGCCGCCGCGCGCCAGGTCGTGTTTCAGCCGGCCACCCGGGACGGGATCCCGGGAAACATGTGGACGGAGATGATCTTCGAGTTCTCCGAATAGACCGCGCGCTAAGATCCGGGGCGAGAGGAGGTCCGCATGAGGACGCGTCCCAGGATTCCTGCTGTCACCCTGTTCCTGCTCCTGTCCGTCTGCGGCCGAGTTGCCGGCGCCGCGCCGCGGATCGTCTCGCTCGTGCCGGGTACGGCCCCTGGAGAATGGACCGCCGTAATCTCCGGTAAGGAGGCGCGCAAGCCCGACGGGCTCGCCTTCCTGGTCGATGGCAAGCCCGCGGCCGCCGAGGTCCAGAGCGCGGAAGGGGAGACCGCCCGCCTGAAGCTCCAGGGCGTGCCGGCCGGCGCGAAGCGGCTCACAGTGGCTCTCCGCGGCAAGGAGAAGGATGCGCCGCTCGCCGCCCTGGGCTTCGGCCCGTTGGATACCCCGTTCGCCGATTGGACCGTCTACCACGTCATGGTCGAGATGTTCGCCAACGGAAATCCGGGCAACGACGGCGAGATCACCGGCTGGAAACATCCCAACTACGCGGGAGGCGATCTCCAGGGGATCCTGGAGCATGCCAAGCACCTCCAGGATCTCGGCGTCAACGCCATCTGGCTGAGCCCGATCTTCGCCGCCAAGACGTCCCATGGCTACGACGTCCTCAACTACTACCGGATCGGCGACGCCGTGGCGGTGCCGGAGGACCCCAAGGCCTCGCTGGAGCTGTTCCGGCGCCTGGTGCAGGATCTCCACGGGCGCGGCATTCGGGTGGTCCTGGACATCCCCCTGAACCACGCCAGCAAGGCCTACGACCGCGAGGCGGGCGACCCCGGCAAGCTCAAACCGCGCGCCACCGCGGCCCGGCAGGAGGCCGAGAAGGTCTGGGAGAGCTGGGGGGGCGAGTACCGGTACTGGGACTTCAGCCACGAGCCCACCCGCCGTTTCCTCAAGGACGCCGCTCTCTACTGGCTCCGCGACGAAGGGGTGGACGGCTTGCGGCTCGACTATGTCCGCGGCGTGCCCCACGACTTCTGGGCTGAGCTCTATAAAGAGGTCAAGGAGGCGAAGCCCGGGGCCTGGCTGGTGGGAGAGGCGTGGATGGACGCCGGGCGGGAGGACGCCAACGCCGCCGAGATCGCCACCTACTTCGATCGGTCGCACGGCCCTCAATTCGATTCTCTTTTCGACTTTCCCTTGCAGATGACGCTGACCTCGGTTTTCGCGAAGGGGAGCTCGGCCACCGAGCTGGAGGAGTGGCTCCAGAGATCCGAGGCGCTCTACGGACCGGACGCGCTCCCGGCCCGCTTCCTGGACAACCACGACATGGCCCGTTTCATGTCCTGGACCCAGGAGCCGGACCGCCTCGCCGCCGCCGTGGGCTTCCTGGCCAGCCTCTCGGGTCCGATCGTCCTCTTCTATGGCACTGAGACGGGGCTCTCCCATGGAGCCCCGCAGACCGGCTTCACGGATGCGGGGCGGGTCCCCATGCCCTGGGGGAAGTTGGACCAAGCCCTGGTGGGCCGCATCCAGAAGATCCTCCAGCTCCGCCGCGAGCATCCCGCGTTGGCCCGGGGCGGCCGGCTCCCCCTGCTGGCGGACCGCGACGCGCTGGTCATGGCGAAGGTCGTGCCGGAGGAGACGGTCCTGGTGGGTGTGAACCTCTCCGGGACGCCGCGGAAGGTGGCGCTGGACCTGGGCGGTCTCTTGCCCACGGGTGCAAAGCCGCAGCCGTTGCTGGGGGACGCTCCGGCGGTTCTCTCCGAGGGTGGGCGCCTTGAATGGACCCTGCCTCCCCGGGGCACCTGGATGCTGTCCATCCCCGGGCTTCCCAAACCCGCCGGGAAGGAGTAATATCCGGACCGCATGGTCTTTCTCCTATTTTGGGTTTGATCGGCGGCGTCGGTGATCCCGCACCGACGCCGTCCGTTGTTTTCGGCCTGCAGTTTCTGTCCTGAGTCTCCCCAACGAAGTCCGTAGATGCTCCGTATGATTCTCTGGTGATTGTCATGGACCACGTTCTCAAGCGCCGGCCGGCAGCCCTCGCCCTCCTCCTGCTCTCTCTGCTCGTCCTCGGCTCCGCCACGGCGGCGTCCGCCTTGCAGCCTTCGTCGGGCCGGCGGGCCAATGCGCGGAAGCTGTTGCGGATCGCCGACGGGGCTTCTCAGCGGCTGATTCGGGCCGGGCAGGGGCGGCTCGACCGGAATGCGCGCTCGCTGCCGTTCTGGGAGGCGCTCCGCCGCATGGACGCTCATATCGACAAGGTCGGTGCGGGGCTCCGGACGCGCGATGTGTCGTTCTTCCAGGCCCTGCGCTCGGGCACGTCCTCGCTCGCCGAGCTCCGGACGACCTGGGCATTGGCCGGGGTGAAAGACCCCGTGATCGACCAGGACCTCCGGACTCTCGCCGCGGCCTATGGCCGGCTGCGTAATCGCTATGGCCCGGAGTGGGTGCGTTTCCAGACGGGCCGGCCGCTGAGTGAGGACGAGCGCATCCGGTTCGCGCGGATGCGCGCCGAGCAGGGGTACTTGGCCGGCAAGCTGGAGCCCCTCCGCGACCGGGCCGAGCAGGCCCGCGACTACGCCACGGCGGACGAGCTCACGTTCCTGCTCGCCCAGGTCCACGGCGTCGCGACCGCATCCCCCACCCTCGGCGACTATCTCGACGCCTCCGTCGCGACCGACTCGATCCGCGGGGCCTGGTATGTTGCTCGCGCGGCGCATAGCGCCGAGGAGGAGGGATGGGCCGAAGCCGACCAGGTCGTCTCGGATATCACCACCGACGAAAACGTCGGATTCGTCTTCACCTCCGATCTGCAGTCGGTCCAGGACTGGAGCTTCGTCGAGGAGGAAACCGAGATCCCCGAGGAGATCGCCCAGGCGGACGAAGGGGACGATCAGGAGGACCGGCAGCTCGCTCCGGACCGGATCGTGGATCTCGGTCCCGCCGAGGAGGCCGGCTCGGAAGCCGTCACCGAGGCGACCGAGATTGAGGAGGACGAGGGAATCATTCTCACGGAGCCGGTCGAGAGCGTCGAGGACGAGGGCTGGAGCGAGGAACCGGCCGAGGCCGTGACCGAGGACCTGCCGGAGGGCGTCGTCGAGGAGCCCGCCGAAGAGGGGCTGGACGCCGAACCGGCCGCCGCCGGTGACGCGACGATCGAGGAGGAGGACCTGGACGTGGAGGTTCTCCCGGAGGAGACGGCTCCGTGCGCGGAAGGGGATGAGACCTGCCCGCCTCCCGCGACCGCACCGACGACCGCACCCACACCGCCTCCGCCGACCACCCCGGCGGCCTCCTGATGGGCTAAGATCCCCCCTTCGCCGCCGCCCGCCTCGGCGCGGCGAGGAGGAGATGTCCATGGGTCTTTTGAGCGGTTCCATCAGCGTCACCCGGTTCAACGTCGTCGTCCCTCCCGAAGGTCCCGATTTCGAGCGGATCCAGTTCTGGGCCATCGATCCCAATTCGGAGGTGCGCGAGCGCATCGGCGTCATCCCCTTCGAGATCGACGCCTCCTATGAGGTCGGACAAGGCAGGTATGCCTTCCGCGTGCGGATCGACCGCATCCGGGCGGATGCGACGGCAGTCAAGGAGCGCCTCAAGGAGCTGATCAAGGCCGAGATGGAGGCCACCGGACGGCCGTTCGTCGGCGCCAAGACCCGCAAGAAGCTGCGCGAGCTGGCCGAGGCCGAGCTCTGCTCCGGCCAGGCCCCCCGCACCCGCATCCTCGAGTGCTGCATCGACGGCACCATCCTCTACGTCGCCAGCACGGCCAAGTCGCATCTCGGCACCGTCCTCACCCTGCTGCGGCAGGCCGGTGTCGAGGCCGACTTCAAGGCCCCCTGGCTCGACCAGGCGCCCGAGGTCGACGAGGCGAGCGACATCGTGATCCCCAAGGAGCCGGGGGAGTCGGTCCTGGGCTGCCGTTTCGTCAAGGCCCTGCTGGAGGAACCCGAGGTCATGGTGGAGCCCGAGACCGGCAGCATCCGGCTCGCCACCCGCGAGGCCAAGGTCTCGCTGACCGGCGCCGTGCTCAACGAGCTGTTCCGTTATCTGGAGGAGGGGGCCGAGATCCTCTCGGCCAAGATCCACGTCGGCACGCACCTGATGCGGTTCGACGCCCTCTCCTACCGCGTCAACGGCCTGAATCTGGAGCCGGTCCGCAACGAGCACTGGACGGTGGATCTGGATCAGCGGCTGGAGCAGGTCGCCGCCGTCTTCGAGACGCTGGACGGCAAGTACGCCGCTCTCAAGGACAAGATGAACGGAGCGGCGGCGGCTCCGGCTCCGCCCCCGCCGCCGGCCGAAGAGGCCGCGGCGGCGGGAGCGTCCGAACCGTTCTGACGGGGTGGAGGACTAGAACCGCGCGGACCAGATCACCCGGACGTTGCGCGCCGGCAGGCGGTAGTACTGGGCGTCGCCGAGCTCGCTCTCGGCGACCGGGTCCCGCTCGTCGGTCAGGTTGTCCCCCAGGACACGCAGATCCCAGCGGTCGAAGCGGTAGCCGATGCCGGCCGAGTAGGTGGTGTAGGACGGCGTGGGGGCGGTGTTGCGCTTGTTCAGGAAGCGCTCGCCCACGTAGTCGGCCTGCACGTTGGCGTTGAATCCCCGATCGGGGAACCACAGCAGCCCGAGGCCGCCCATGTCCTTGGCCGACATCTCGAGGCGGTTGCCGTCGAGCTGCGTCGGAACGCCGTCGAACGCCTGCACGTAGTCCTGGAACTTCGCGTCGTGGCGGCTGTAGACCAGCCGGGCGATCAGGTCGGGGAGGAAGCGGAATTCCGTCTCGAGCTCGGCGCCCTTGAAGCGCTCATTGCCGGCATTGACCAGCGCCGGAAGGCCGTTGACGACCTGGGCGACGACCAGGTTCTCGAAGTCCATCTGGAAGGCGCTGAGCTCCCACTCCAGGCGGCCGCCGAGATGGCGCCCCTTGATGCCCGCCTCCCAGCTGTCCGCCGTCTCGGTATCGAGGATCTCGGCCTCGGCCTCGGGGCCGAAGTCGAGGGCGGCGGGCTTGTAGGAGTCGCGCCAGTCCGCATAGAGCCAGATCGCGCCGTCGGAGGTCTCATGAGCGAGGAAGCTCATGCCGGCCATGCCGCTGCCGCGGGTGACGGTCTTCTCGGCCTTCCCCTCCTCTTCCTCCTCGCCCGGCTCCTCGCCGCCGGAGAGCTCCTCCTCACCCGCTTCCCGCTCTTCCTGGGTGTGGTTCAGGCGGGCGCCCACTTGAAAGCGGAGGCGGTGGGTCGGCGTCCACTCGGTCTGAAGATAAAGGCCGGAAAAGTTGCGCTCGTCTTCCATCTCGAAGAGCATGCGGCGGGGCAGGCTGTCGGCCGAGGGTGCGCCGCTGCCGTCGAGGCGGACGAAGTAGTCGAAGTCGCGGGAGACCGCTTCCGCCTTGCCGAGCAGGTGGTCGAAGCCGGCCACGATCTGGACGTTCGAACCCGCATGGAACGCCACGTGGCTGTCGAGGTAGACGTCGTCCACGGAGAGGTCCTGGTCGTAACCGCGGGCGTTCGTGGGGCCCTGGTTCGAGATCGAGCTGAGGAAGCCGCGCAGGGTGTCGCGCTCGGTGCGGGTGAACGCCAGGGTGCTCGACCAGGTAGCCGACCTGGTGTCATGGCCGAGGGTCTGGTCCCAGCCGGCCGTCAGGTGCCAGCGGTCCTCGTCGATGCGGGCGTCCCGGGGGTTGTAGTTGGTGTCGAGCGGCACGAGGGGGGAGAGAACGCGGCCCTGCCGCGGGTGCGGGCTCGCCGGGTCCTGCCGCAGGGCATTGCCGTCGAAATCGATGCGGAACACGCCGCGGTCGGTCGGCAGCGAGCCCCGCCAGAGGAGATGGCCCCGCTCGAATCCGGTGCGGTCGTCCTTGAATCCCTGGTTTTCGCCGTTGACCGTCAGCGACTGCTGGAACTTGCCGGCGGAGAAGGGGAGGGTGACGGCGGCGCCGCCGCTGCTGTAGCTGCCGCCCCAGAGGCTGACCGAGCGGCCGGGAGAGCCCGCGGCGCGGTGGATGACATGGATCACGCCGACGAAGGAGGTCGCGCCATAGAGGACCGGCGCGGAGCCGCGCAGGATCTCGATGCGGTCCACGTCGGTCAGGTCGAGGGTGGTCAGGGCCGGGTTGAAGGCCCCGCCCCAGGGGACCCCGTCGACCACGAGCAGGAAGGCGTCGAACTCGCGGAGCCCCCAGAGCTCGGGGACCGAGCCGGCGGGTCCGGAATCGCCGCCCGGCGCGACGGAGACGCCGGCGGCCACGGAGAGGGCGCGCGGCAGGTCGGTGGCGCCGCGAGCCCGGAGCTCGTCGCCGGAGATGACGGTCACGGAGGCGGGGACGCCTTCGACGTCCTCGGGAACGCGGGTGGCGGTCACCTGGATGGTCTCGGCGACCGACGGGGTCTCTTCGTTGTCACTGTCGGTGGGCTCCTGAGCCCAAAGCTGGACGGGAACGGCGGCCATGGCCGCAACGGCGAACGGCAGGACGAGCCTGCGCAGAAAGGACGGACGCATAAACGGTTCCTCCTCGGAAACCTTTGGAAAAGTCAGAACGATGGGCAACCGCCGATCGCGGACGGCGCCGCGCTACGGGTCGCGGGAATCCGTCCCGGTCTATTCGTTCTGCCGCTGGGTGAGGAGGAGGATGGGGATCGGTGCCGGCCAGCCGGCGTGCCCGGAGGGTGTAGGAGCGATCGGGCGAAGCTTCGGGAGCGGCGCGCTACGCCCGGCCAGGCGAGCGGACGGATCGGGAACCGGCCCGTCCTCGGTTTCGAGCGCCAGCCTCCAGGCCTCGTCCGGAGCGACGGACCGCCCGGTGGCGAGCCCTACCGCATCCGCGGCGACCATCTGGCGGAGCGCGCTGCCGCGCCGCGATCCGTCGACCCACGCGACGACCCCGGCATCCCCGGGGCGGGCGGGCTCGCCCGGTGTGGCGGAGAGATTGGCGGTCCCGGCCGCGAAGGGGGAGACCGTGCCGGTGATCGTGAAGAGCTCCGGCAGCTCGAAGGCCGTCTCGCGGTGCTCGTTGCCGAAGCGCAACAGGAGCCGCGCGTCCCGGGTGGGGATGTGGGGCACCTGCCAGAAGACGCGGCGGAGATCGCGGTCCAGGTGCGGCGTGATGCGCACCGGATAATGGGCGCCGCCGTCCAGCGAGAGGAACGCCTCCCACTCTTCGACCTGCGCGAGAGCGTCGAAGGGGCCGAGAGCCTCCCAATCCAGGACGGCGAGAGATCCCGCCTCCAGAGTCGCGCCGTGCTGGGGAGCGGCCAGCCGGACCGGTGGCGCGGGCGGGGCGGGCTCCGCCCAGGCGGTGGCCGCTGTCGCGGTACCGGCCAGAGCCAGCCAGGCCAGCGCGAAGGCACGACGCGGACGATGCATGAGCAGATCAAGATACAGGCTCCGGAGGGACGGGGCAAGTCCGAACGCGATAGGCTGTGCTCTCGGATCTTGCCGCCATGACGCCCTCCACCTCCGTCCGCCTCTTCCTCGCCCGCCACGGGGAGACCCCCGGCAACCGGGAGATGCGCTATCTCGGCGCGGTCGACGAGCCCCTTTCCCCCGGCGGCACCGAGCAGGCGGAGCGGCTCGCCACCGCCCTCGGCCCGCTCCCGCTCGCCGCGGTGTATGCCAGCCCCCTCCGCCGGACAGCCGACACGGGCCTCCGGATCGCCGCGGCGCGCGGTCTCGACCTGCGGCTCGACGACCGGCTGCGCGAGCAGCGCTTCGGTACCTGGGAGGGGATGACGAGGCCGGAGGTGCTGGAGAGAGACCGCGAGCAGCTCCTCCGCTGGGAGGCCGACCTCAGCCTGTCGCCGCCCGGAGGTGAGTCGCTCGCCTCGGTGCAGGCGCGGACGATCGCGCTGGTGGAAGACCTCCGGCGGGAGCACGCGGGCGCCTGGGTGGCCCTGGTCAGTCACGTCGGCCCGATCAAGGCCCTGCTCTGCGCCGCCCTGGGCGCCCCCCTCGCCACCGCCCGCCACCTGTTCCTCGATCCCGGGACGCTGACCGTGCTCGACTGGGGGGAGCGCCCGGTGGTGCGCCTCTTCAACGCCCACGGACACCTGGGCTGGGAAGAGGCGCGCTGGATGCGGGGTTAAAAGCCCGATCAAGGACGGCAAGGACTTCAAGGACAACAGGGACGAAAACCGTCCTTGAAGTCCTTGCTGTCCTTGAGGTCCTTTTCTAAAGCTCCACCACCACCGGCACGTGATCCGAAGGCCCCTCCCCCTTGCGCTCGTCGCGGTGGATCGCCGACCCCTTGCAGCGCTTGAGCATCGGCGCCGTGCCCAGGACGAGGTCGATCCGCAGCCCCTTGTTCTTCGGGAAGGCGAGCTGGCGGTAGTCCCACCAGGAGTAGAAGCCCCCTTCGGTGTGGTGCTTGCGGAAGAGGTCGAACAGCCCCCAGGCGGTGATCCGCCCCAGGGCCTCGTGCTCTTTGGGGTGGAAGTGGATCTTGCCGCGCCAGAGCTCGGGATCGTGCACGTCCCGGTCGTCGGGTGCGATGTTGAAGTCGCCGAGGAGCAGCAGGGGGTCGGACGGCGCGGCCTCGGCGTCCAGCCAGTCGCGCAGCCGGCCGAGCCACTCCAGCTTGAAGACGAACTTGTCGCTCTCCGGCGACTGGCCGTTCGGCACGTAGACGTTGATGATCCGCACGCTCTTGATCGTGCCGGCGATCAGGCGCCGCTGGGCGTCCGGTGCGTCGCCGGGCAATCCCCGGATCACATCTTTGGGACGGGTGCGGGAGAGGAGCGCCACACCGTTGTAGGTCGGTTGCCCGAACGTCTCGACGTGATACCCCAGCTCCTCGAACGGAGCGGCCGGAAAGAGCTCGTCCGTCGTCTTGATCTCCTGGAAGCAGAGGACGTCGGGCATCTCCCGCCGGGTCCAGTCCAGAACCCGCTCGACCCGGGAGCGGATGGAATTCACGTTCCAGGTCGCGACCTTCATGGCTCAGCCTCCTCGCCGGACGGCCCCAGCACCAAGTCGATCAGCGCCTTGACGGAGCGGTGGCGTTCGATCGGATGGCGCAGCGGCCGGTCATAGAGCACCTCGTACCGGTTGCGCCGTCCCTCCTTGGCGACGAGCAGATAGCCCTCGCTCTCCAGGTCCGTGACGATCCGCTGCACCGCCCGCTCGGTGATGCCGACCCGGATGGCCACGTCGCGCAGCCGCACCTCCGGATCCTGGACGATGCAGAAGAGCACGTGCGCGTGGTTGGTCAGGAACGTCCACCCGCTCATGTCCTTTATTACAGTCGATTCCGTTCCGGAAAGGAAGGTACCCTATTTTTATGGCGAGATAGCCTAAACATCCGGCGGGGGTGCTCCGTATATGTGGAAGGAGACGGAAGAGCGCACGAGACCAAATCTCCTCTCCAACCTCCCTCCTCCGAAGCCCCGCCCCGACGGCGGGGCCTTTTTTTGCCTGTTGGATCCGATCTTCAGGGTCGCCGCCGCTGCCAGAGCGGCCGCCGCGGCCGCTGCGGTGGGCCGTCCAGGCCGGGAGCGGGGAGGCGGTCGATGATGTCGAGGAAGAGACGCTCCTGCTCCGGGTCCAGGATCTCGCGGGTGGCGATCACATTCTTCGCCATGGCCTGTTGCAGGCCCAGGTGAATCCGGGCCGAAGCGCGGGTCAGCTCCTCGATCCGCTGGCGGTCGGGCTCGGGCGCGCTCAGCTCGCGGCGCAGCTCGCGGAAGATCTCGGAGTGCTCGGTGCGCAGGCGCATGGTCTCCACGAAGAACCGACCCTGGAGCCGGACGAAGCGGCGCCGCTGCTCCCCCTCCAGCCCCAGGCGGTCGGCCAGGCGCACGACCTTCGGAGGCATCTCCTCTTCGGCCGCGGGCGGCATTCGCCACGGCTCCTCCGGGCGGGGGCGCTCCGGGGGAGGAACGGCCCGGCGCACCGCCAGGGTCGCCAGGATGCCGACGTTCACCCCCAGGGAGAGCAGGAGGGCGAGGGCGAGCCCCCAGCGTCTCATGGCGCCTCTCCCATCTCGTCCAGAGCGTTCCAGTAGCTCCCGGCGAGGTCGTCATCCGAGATGGCGCCGGACGTGTCGCCCACCGCGGCGGAGAGCTGCTCGTCCGCGACCTGGACGATCCGTCTCGGGTCTCCACTCCACAGCCCTACGCCGGCGCCGAGAGCGATCCCGGTGACGAGGGCTGTCGCTGCAGCGGCCCGCACCCAGCCCGGCGCCGCGGCCCAGGAGAGCGCGCCGGCCTGCTCCCCCGCCTGCGCGGCGACCCGCTGGGCGAAGCCGAGGGGAATGGGAGCCGGAGGAGGGAGCTCCAGGACTCGCCAGGATCTTTCCAGGCGCTCCCAAGCCGCCGCGAGCTCGGGCTCGCGCTCCAGGCGGTCCCGCAGCGCGCGCGCCTCGCCGGGAGGCAGCTCTCCATGCAGGAGCCGCATCAGTTCCATCTCCGTCGCGCGATTCATCGTCTGCCCTCTCTGGGTGGAACCCTCGAAGTCTCTGTTTCCTGCGCGGCCTCGACCCGCCGCATGGCGCGGAACAGCCGGCTTTCGACCGCTCCTTCCGTGATTTCGAGAACCTCGGCGATCTGCCGGTAGGACAGGCCCTCGAAGCGGGCGAGGACCAGGACCGCGCGCTGACCGGCTGGCAGCTTCCCGATCGCCCGCCGGGTCGTCCCCCAGCGCCGGCGCGCCTCCAGAGCCGCGGCCGGGTCGGCCGCCGGGTCGGGAGGATCGAAGGCCGGGGCATCCGCATCCTCGGTGGGATCGTCCCAGCGCAGGAAGCGGACCAGCCGGCGGCGCCGGAGGCGGTTCAGGCAGTGATTGACAGCGATGCGGTAGAGCCAGGTGTAGACCTGGCCCCGGGGGCGGAAGTCGCCGGCTTTGCGGAACGCCTTGAGGAAGACCTCCTGGGTGGCGTCGCGGGCCTCCTCCACGTCGCCGAGCAGGCGCTCGCACAGGCGCAGCAACCGCTCCTGGTGCATCGCGACCAGGCCGGCAAACGCGTCCGGCTCTCCGGCGGCCACCCGCGCCAGCGCGTCCCAGCCGGGATCGACGGCCGTTCGCCCGAAGGTCTCGGTACCCACTCCGTATCCTGGAACCCGCGGAGGCGGGAAATCCTGCGGGAGATCAGACGCCGGACGACGAGGTGCGTTGGGCGGCGTGGCGCAGGCAGAGCCTCCGGAGTGTGGCGAGCGTCCAGACGTCCCGGCTCTCGAGCTGGTCCCAGCGGTAGGTCAGAAGGGTGAGCAGCTCGCGCAGCGCGGCCTCGGCCTCCTCGTGAGACAACAGGTGGTGCGCCAAGACCGCTTCCACGTCCGGGGCGAGCCGGGCGAGGAGCTGGGTGATGGTTTCCTGGGCCTGATCAGCCCCGGTGTCGGGAGTCGGGCGGCGCCTCATCGTCATGAGCAAGTTTGCCGGACCAACTGTAGCAGAAAAGGGGGAAGGCCGTGACAGAATCCGGCGCGTGATCGTCGAACGTGTCTCTCGATTCATTCAATCTCCCGCCGCCCCGGACACCGGCTCCTTCGAGGAGCTGGCCCTCGCGGCGTTCGCCTTCCAATTCGAGCGGATCGCCCCCTACCGCCGGCTCTGCGAAGGGCGCGGAATCACCCCCACCTCCGTCTCCGACTGGCGGCAGGTGCCCCCGGTGCCGGCCGCGGCCTTCAAGACCCTGGAGCTGGCTGCCGCGCCGGCCGTGGAGGTCTTCCGCAGCAGCGGAACCACCTCCGGAGGCTCCGAGGAGATCCGCAGCGTCCACCATCATCCCTATCCGGACCTCTACCGGCAGGTGATCGACGCCTCGTTCCCGCGTTTCTGCCTGCCGCATCTGCCGCAGGGAGGAAAGCTGCCCATCCTGTCGCTGATCCCGACCCGGGAGCAGCTCCCGGACTCCAGCCTCTCGTTCATGGCCGACCACATCCTCACCCGCCATGGCGCCCCGGAGAGTGCCACGACCTTCGGCAGCCGCGGGGTCGAGGTCGCCAAGGCGCGTTCCTGGGCGGGAGCCCGGCAGCGTGAGGGACATCCGGTACTGGTCCTCGCCACGGCGTTCGCCCTGGTGCAGTGGCTCGACGGCCTCGACCGCCTGGACCTCCGCTTCCGCCTCCCTCCAGGGTCCGTGCTCTTCGAGACCGGCGGGTTCAAGGGGAGGACCACCGAGATCAGCCGCGAGGAGCTGCTGCTGCGGACGGCCGAACGGCTCGGGGTGCCGGCGGGCCAGGTGGTCCGCGAGTACGGGATGACCGAGCTGACCAGCCAGTGCTACACGCGCTCGCTCTATGGGGAGGACCCCGACCTGTTCGTGGCGCCCGCCTGGGTGCGTGTGCGCATCCTGGACCCGGTGACCCTGGAGGAATCACCGGCGGGGAAGCCGGGTCTGATCTCCGTCTTCGATCTCGCCAACCTGGGCTCGGCCGTCCATCTGCTCACCGAGGACCTCGGGATCAGCGATGGGATGGGCTTCCGTCTCCTGGGCCGGGCGGCCGGGGCGGAGCTTCGCGGGTGCTCGCTGGTGGTCGAAGAGCTGCGGGGCCCTTCGCTCCCTTGAAGAAATATTTTCCAACCACCCAGAACAGGCCGGCCACCAAGAGGACCAGGCCGAAGACGAGCGCCGCGTTGTCCAGGTTGCGGGCGGTGGCTCCGGTCAAGGCATAGAGGAGGGCGGCCGGCAGCGAGCCGGCGAAGGTCGAGAGGAGCATGCGGCCCCAACTCATCGGGGAGGCGCCCGCCAGGATGGCCATGGTCTCGGCGAGGATCGGCACCGGCCGGGTGACGATGATCGCCAGGTCTCCCCACTCCTGGAGCAGCGCGTCGGCGCGCCGCCGCTCGTCCTCCGGCACCAGCCGCGCGAGAAGCGGCCCGCCGCGGCGGCCGATCCAGAAACCGAAGAGCGCCGCGCCCAGGGCGCCGGCCAGCGACAGGAGCGTGCCCCCCACGACGCCGAAGAGAGCGCCATGGAGGATCATCACCAGGCTCGCCGGCACCGGCAGGAGCACGTCCGCGATGAGCAGCGCCACGCCGGCCGCCGCCGCGACCCACCCCGCCTGGGAGAGCAGCGGCCCCGGATCGGTGAGGATCGGCACGTGGAGCCACTCCGCGATCCCGAACAGGATCAGGAAGAGGACCATCATCAGGCCCGTCAGCAGCCAGTAGCGTTTCATCCGCCGGTTCTCCCTGGACGCTTCTCCGGGAACACCCGGGCCGCCCAGCGCAGGCCGAGCCGGAACGAGCGCCCGGCGCCTGGGAAGCCGATCAGCTCCTCGTAGGTCTCGTCGGTCAGGTTGTCGATCCGGCCGCGGAGCTGCCAGCTCTCGGCCAGGCGCCAGGACGCGGAGAGCCCGAGGAGCTCGCGCCCCGGGGTGGTGTCGCGCTCGGGCACCGGGATCTGCTCGTCGAAGCTCCGCGACACGGCCTGGAGATCGAGCTGAAGGTCGACCTCCGGTCGCGGGGTCCACACCAGGCGCGCGCCGCCCACCCGCCGCGGCCGGTGCCGCAGCCGCGCCTGGGTGGTCAGGTCCTCGACCTCCTGCCAGGTCCCGTTCGCGTGGAACGCCAGCCGGGGCGTCGGGCTCCAATCGAGGCGGGCCTCGATCCCCCGGGCTTCCACCTCGGAGCGGTTCAAGTGGGAGAAGGTCTCGAAGTCGAAGTCGATCAGGTCCTTGTACCGGTGGACGAAGACCGTCAGGCCGCCGGAGAGTCCGGCCGCCAGCGGCCCCTCAATCCCCAGATCGCCGCCGAGGACCGTCTCCGGCCGCAGCCCGGGGTTGCCGCCGAGCTGCGGCGGGCTCGCCAGGGCGAAGAAGCTCGGCATCTTGAAGCCCCGCCCGGCCGACGCGTGGAGACGGGCTCCGCCATGTTCTGACAACCCGCCGAACCGCCAGCTCATACCCAGCCGCGGGCTCCACTGGGATGCGTGGTCCTCGGGGAAATCGAAGCGCGAGCCGATCTCCACGGCCAGGTGCCCGTGCTCCCAGGTGAGCTCGGTCGTGGCGCCGGGCAGCGTGCGGGTGATCGAGTAGTCGCCGGGGACGGCGCCGCCGAACTCCGGCGGGAGGATCAGGACGCTCTCGTTCTCCCCCTGCTCGCGCTGCACGTCGACGCCCGCGGTCCACTGGAGCGACTCCGCGGTCCACAGGGTCATCCCCCAGCCGGCCCGCAGCCGGGTGTACGTGGTCTCCTCGGTGGAGGGCGGCAGGGCGGGCGGGACGGCCGGCGTCTCGCGGTTCATGGTGTGGCGGTAGACCGCGGCGGTCCAGCGCTGCGGCCTCTGTCCTTCCACGAGCAGCTCGGCGCCGAGGCTCGCCTCGCCGTGCTCCGAGGTCCGAAGCTCTCCCGTGCCGTAGACCGGACCGCCCGAGGCGTCGGGATAGTCGTCCGCCTCCCACGAGGCGCCGCGCGCCCGCAGGCTCAGGCGGCTGGAGCCCACCGGGAAGGCCAGGTTGGCGAACCCGCCCAGGTGCTGGAAGCTCTCGTCCGCCACCCGCTCCGCCTCCTCCTCCCATTGCGCTCCCAGGAACCAGCTTCCCTTGCCGATGCCTCCCGAAAGAGCGCCGCTGCCGCTGCGCAGCGACGCGTCCCCGGCCATCGCCTCGACCTCGGCGGCGAGCGGGCCGGCCTGTCCCTGGCGCGTCACGATGTTGATCGCGCCGGCGAGCCCGGTGGAGCCATAGAAGGAGGAGAGCGGGCCGCGCACGATCTCGATCCGTTCGACCGCCGAGGCCGGCAGCCCCTGGAGGTCGAAGACGTCCCCCACCTGGTAGGTGGAGTCGTTGAGCGGCACGCCGTCGAGCAGCATCAGGGTGAAGTTGGGATCGCCGCCGCGGATTTGGGCGGTGGTCAGCCCCCCGCGCGTCCCGTTCGAGGTGACGTCCACGCCGGGGACGAAGCGCAGCACGTCGGCCACCGTGCGGGCGCCGGAGCTCTCGATGGCGTCGCGGTCGAGCACCGTCACCGAAGCCGTGGCCGACGCGAGCGGCCGCTCCCGCACCAGGGTGGTGGCCTGGAACGTGGCGATGGGCTCGTCCGCTTTTTCCGATCGGACCGATCCGTCGGATCCGTCCGATCTGTCCCCGGTCTGCCCGGCCACCGGCAACGCCATCAGCAGAAGCACTGCCACCGCTCGCACGAATTTCATTTGCGCAATCATACCCTCATCACAGACCTTCGCTCTGCGGCTCGCGCAAAGGGATCAGCCGCCGCGCCAGCCTAAGCTCCCAGGGGTTGCGGTAGAGCCCCGAGGCGTAGCGCCAGGAGGCGAGGGCTCCGAGCAGCGCCTTGCCCCAGCGCGGCGTCGTGTGGTCCTGCGCGGTCGGGAAGCGGCAGCCGAGCACCAGGGCGAAATCCTGCACCCGCTGGCGCAGGCGCGGCGTCAGCCACGGCGCGTCGCGGTGGCAGACGTATTCGATCCACTGCGGCTGCGTCCACTCTTCCGGCGTGGTGGGAAGCTCCGGCCCCTCCGGCCCGAAGCGCTCCTGGACCGGCAGGCGCAGATCCAGCTCCCGGGTGCGCTCCGAGGCGGGCTCCCGCCGCGGCGTCGGCGTATAGAAATAAAGGACGACCTCGCACTCGGGATGGATGGTCTTGAGCCTCTTGATGAAGGCGAGCGTCTTCTCCGTCTCTCCTTCCGGGTCTTCGGGGCCGCCGAGGACGAACGAGAGCTCCGGGATCACCCCGTAAGCCCGGCAGAGGCGGACGGCCTCGAACGTGTGCTCGACGCGCGCGCCCTTCTTCATCTGGCGCAGCGCCTCGTCGCTCGCCGCCTCGGCTCCGACATAGGCCATGGCCAGGCGGCTCTGGCGGATCAGCTCCCAGGTGCTGGTCGAAAACTGCGCCAGGGTATCGGTCCGCGCGTAGCACCACCAGGGCATGGCGTGCCGGGCGAGGACCTCCAGGATGGGGAGGCTGGTCTCCTCCCGATCGAAGAAGTTGTGGTCGTAGAACTGCAAGGCGTCGGCTCCCCAGCGGTCACGTAGCGTGCGGATCACCGCGTCGAGCCGCGCCGGCCCTTGCAGGCGCGTGGCGCCATTGAACATCGTCACCACGCCGCAGAACTCGCAGTGGTAGCGGCAGCCGATCGCCGCCTGGTGCACGGCGGTGCGCCGTCCCATGAAGCTCGGCCGCAGATATTGGCCCACGTCGGCGAGGCGCTCGTATGGGTAGGTAGGGAACGCGTCCGGCGGCCGGAAGTGCCGGTCGGCGTTGTGCCGCACCGTGCCGCCGTCCTTCCAGGTGAGCCCGCGGACATCCGCCACCGCCCGCGGCTGCCGCGCTGAATCCAGAGGACCGGCCGACGGGCCGGCGTCCGGCAGCCGCTCCAGCAGCTCGACGAGCGTGTCCTCCCCCTGCCCGCGCGCTACGTAGTCCACGTACGGTGCATGGATGGCGGCCTCGGGATAGAGCGTCGGGAAGTAGCCCCCCCAGACGATAGGGACCTCCGGACGGACGGCGCGGATCGCCGCGGAAATCTCGATGGCCGGCCGCACCTGCGGCCCGGGCATGACCGTCACCCCGACCAGATCGACGGTGCCGTCCGCCACGGCCCGCAGCGCGCGCTCCGGCGCCTCGGCGTCGGCGTTGCCGTCCAGGATCTTGTACTCCCGCTTTCCTTCGAGCGCCGCGCCGAGGGCGAGCAGGGAGAGCGGCAGCCGCATCGAGCGCCGGGAGCACATCCGGGGATTGATCAGCAGGACGCGCTTCATCTCAGCTCCTCTCCAGCTCCAGGACCGCGAACCGTCCGGCGCCGCGCAGGACAGGTAAAGCGCCGAGGGCCGGCTCGACACCGCCGAGGACGCGCCGCACGGGTGTCGGCACGACGGCATTGGCGCGGCGAGGCCAAAGGAATCCGAGCGAATAGGCGCGCTCCAGCGTGAACCCCTGAGCGAACCAGCGCCGGTAGGTGTCGAGCGGAGACAGCAGATGGAGATGGACGGGCGAGCCGGAAATCTCCGTCGTCCGCTCGCGCCGGTGTGCCATCTCCCAAGCCTCCCGCCAGCGCAGCCGGACCAGCGGACGGAGGAGGTCCCAGACGCCCGCCGGGGCCAGCACGTGGAGGACCATGCGGCCGCCGGGGAGCAATACCCGCTCCGCCTCCGCGGCGAAGCGCTCCAGGTCGACCGTATTGAGGCCCGCGAAGGCCGAGACGATACCGTCGAACGAGCCGTCCGGCCACGCCGAGAGATCCGCGGCGTCGCCGACGCGCGCATCGATCTCCAATCCTGCGCGCTCTGCCTTGGCCCGCAGCTCGCCGATCATCCCGGGCGACGCGTCGATCCCGGCGGGCTCCATCCCGGAGCGCGCCAGAAACAGAGTGTCGAGCCCGGTGCCGCAGGCCACGTCGAGGAGCCGCGATCCCGGCGGGAAGAGACGGAGGTAGCGTTTCCAGAGGAGCTGCCGCATCCAAAAGTCCTCCTCGACCAGACGGTCGTACTCGCCCGCGAGAGCGTCGTAGGCGTCGGCCACCTTCTGGGAGGGCATGTGGGGGCAGTATAGTCCACACCGATGCAGCCGATCGGCGTTTTGACCCTGACCCATTCGAGCCGGGAAACCAACCTGGAGCGCTGCTCCGTGCAGCTCCTGACGCGGCGTTTCTCCGACCCGGCGCGCCTCGCCGATCCCCCCCCTTTCGACAGCCTCCCGCCGGCCCCCACCGTCTACAGCGGGGCGGTGAGCTTCTTCCTGGTCTTCGACGACGGCACCGGGAGGCTCCATCTGCGCCGCCTGGGGAGCGTACGGTCGCGCGACCGCATCCAGCACGCGGCGGTCCTCGCCTCCGGAGACGTGCTGGTGGGGTTCCAGCACCGGGTGGTGCGCTGGCGGCCGCGCCTGCCGATCCCCGAGCTGGGCCAGATCAACGCCATGGACTTCCAGGTCGCCGCCCGCTTCGAGCACTCGTATATGGCCGGCCTCCAAACAGTCGACCCGGTCGGGCCGGAGAGGGTCGCGGTCTCCTGCTCGGCGCCCGACGCCGTCCTCCTTCTCGATGCCGCGGAAGGAAAGCTGGAGCGCGTCCTGCGCCTGCCGCGCGATCTCTATGGCCGCAACTACGAGCTCGCCTCCGGCATGGACCTGCGCCGCCACTACATCGACGAGGAGCTGCAGGTTGCCCAGGTGAACGCCGCCTTCGGCGACCGCACCGGCCGCTACATCGCCGTCTCTACCCTGATCCAGGGGGCGGTCGGCGTGTTCGATCTGGAGACCGGGCGCTACGACGAGGTGACGCGCGGCTTCGTCGGCGCCCACGGCGCGCGCTTCGACGACCGGGGCAACCTCTACTTCGCGGACAGCACGACGGGCACGCTCGTGACCTTGACCGAAGAGGGAAAGATCGCCCGCCGCTTCGGCACCGGCTCGCGCTGGCTGCGCGACGTGCAGCAGCTCCGCGGCAGCATCTACGCCTTCGCCCTGGCGGACGCCAACGAGCTGCGCGTCTACGACATTGACAAGGACGAGCTGCTCTTCCGCGCCACCTTCACGATCTGGTCGACCGAGAACCCGGATGAGGGGGACCCGCCGGTGGGGTGGCTGGGGAACAGCGTGCAGGCGATCGGGTGGCGGGGGTTCGATGAGTAAGCGCATTCCCTCGACCGGCGACCGGGTTCCTGCTATCATGTCGTCAATGGACGAAAAACGCGCGACCTACAGTCTCAAAGCTCCCGGTTCATCGGGCTCCTCGATGCGTCTGCCGGGGCGGGGATCTTTCCCGGGTGTCGACGACCATCTGGTCATTCCGGAGGTCACGCGCGACGAGATCATCGGTGGCCGCCGGGTGGTCGCCTTGCCGGCTCTGCCACCTCATGCCACGCGGCACAGCAGGATCAACTACCTCTTGGAGGCTCTCGTTGCCCCCGGCTATATCGCGGCGTCGGATCTGCTCACCCGCCACGATGTGGATTCTGACTTTGCCACCGATGGCTGTATCTATAAGGAAGGGGTCGATCCGGAGACCGGTACACGGTACCTGGAGGAGCTCGCTTTCGAAGTGGTTTCGGCGCAAAACCAACGAGACGTGACGGAGAAAGCCGTCCGGATGGCCCGCCGCGGTGTACGGAGGATCTTCGGAGTCTTCGTCAAGGGCGGAAAGATCTGCGAGTGGTCCTCCGAGAGCGGTGGCTGGCTTCCGCTGGACGCGGAGGCACGCATCGAAGAGCCTTGCCTCGTCGCCCCGCTCACCGTGGCAGCTCTTCTCGATGCCGCGGTCGCCGACAATGCCGTGGCGGAAGCCCTGGCCATCAAAGGCAATCCGGCGCTCCGGATGCGGGAGGCTGAGGCGGAAGCCAGAGGAGAAGCGCGGGGCAATGCCGAGGCCCTTCTCAAGGTTCTGGACGCCCGCGGTGTCCCCGTGAGCACGGCTCAGCGACAGGAGATCCTGAGTTGTCAGGACCTTGAGCGACTGGACCGCTGGTTGCTGCGTTCCACTCAAGCTTCGTCGGCTGACGAGATCCTGTCAGAGCCCTGAGGCCGCGCCTCGGGTTCTCGTTGCGGAAATCGGCTTCCTGTTTTTCCCGATCCGGAGTTACAATCTTCCGATGAAGATCCTTACCGCTCAAGTGGTCGATGGCCGGTTGGATGTGCCCGAGGGGAGCTTCCAGGAGGGAGATACGGTGACTCTTCTGGTCCCCGAGGCGGAGGAGGGTTTTCACCTTTCCTCGGAAGAGCAGGCTCTGCTTCTCGAATCCGTTGCCCAAGCCGATCGCGGGGAAGTGGTCGACGGCTGGCAGCTTCTGGACGAGCTCAGGGCCTAGAGCTTGCGACTGTCGCTGCGGGTTGTCACCAATGCGGAACGGCAAATCCGCGAGGCGGCAGACTGGTGGTATGAGAACCGCCCGGCAGCACGCGGTCTATTCCGGCGGGAGTTGGAGCGCGGGTTCGACCTCATCACGACGCAGCCCGGAATCGGCGTCAGGGCCTTTGACCTTCCTATCCAGGGCATCCGACGACTGCATCTCTACCGCATCCACTACTTTCTCTACTACCGCGTCCTAGATAAGGAGGCGGTCGAAGTTCTGGCGCTCTGGCACACGAGCCGCGGTCAGGGACCTCCGCTCTGACCCCATATCGGCAGCCGGCCCAGGCTCCCCCCTTGGTTCCGATCGGTGGTCATGGGATCATCTCTCCCCGACCGCTTCCGATCAGGAGCCTGCATGGACATCTTCCGAGAGAAGGTCTGCATCGTCACCGGCGCCGCCTCCGGCATCGGCCGGGGTCTGAGCGAGGCCCTGGCGCGGCAGGGTGCCCGGGTAGTTGTCGCGGATCTCGATGGCGAGGGGGCGCAGCGGGTCGCCTCCGGGATCGGAGAGCGGACCGTGGCGCGCCGGCTCGACGTGGCCGATGCGGACGCGGTCGAAGCCCTGGTGCGCGAGGTGGTGGCGTCGAATGGCCGGCTGGACTACATCTTCAACAACGCGGGATACGCCGTCCATGGCGAGACCCTCGACTCGACGATCGAGCAGTGGCGGCGGATCGTGGACGTCAACCTGATGGGGGTGGTCTACGGCTCGTTGGCCGCCTACCGGGTCATGGCGGAGCAGGGGCATGGGCATATCGTGAACACCGCGTCGCTCGCCGGCCTGGTCGGCTCGACGTCGTTCTCCTCCTATGCCATGACCAAGGCCGGCGTGGTGATGCTCTCGCGGATGCTGCGGTACGAGGGGCTCGACAAGGGCGTGCGGGTCACGGCCGTCTGCCCTGGCTTCATCAAGACGGGCGTCTATGAGAACGCCACGTACAACCGCGTCGAGCAGAAGAGAGCCTTCGCCCAGATCCCGTTTCCTTTGATGGAGCTCGCGCCGGCCATCGAGAAGATCCTCCAGGGCGTGGCCCGCAACCGGGAGCTGATCGTCTTCCCCGCCTATGCCCGCATCTTCTGGTGGCTCACCCGCTTCGCGCCCCGGCTCACCGTCCCGACGCACCTCAAGGTCATCCGCGCGCTCCGGAAAATCCGGCAGACCTGATTGCCCCAGGTGACCAGGCGTGCTAGTTTCGCCACCTGGCAAGCCGACAGGAGGACCGGGATGACGGACGTTCTGCTGGCCCACTCGTTCTTCCTGAAGAACGACCCCAAGCAGATCGAGAAGATGCGCCCCTACCCGCCGTTGGGGACGCTGCATGCCGCGTCCTGGCTGCGGGAGGCGGGCTACGAGATCGCTCTGTTCGACGCCATGCTCTCCGCCGGCGAGGAGGAGCTCGATCAGGCGCTCGCGCGCCATCGTCCGCGCTTCGTGGTCTTCTACGAGGACAGCTTCAACTTCCTCAACAAGATGTGCCTGGAGCACGCGCGCGCCGCGGCCTGCCGCATGAGCCGCAAAGCCCGCGAGGCCGGCGCCACGGTGCTCGCCGCGGGCGCCGATGTCTCCGACGATCCCGAGCCCTACTTCGCGGCCGGGGTCCAGTACGGCCTGACCGGCGAGGCGGACCACACGTTACGCGAGCTGCTCGACATCCTCACGGGCCGCCTGGTGCAGCCGGTGGAGGTGGTGCCCGGCCTGGCGTTTCCCGATCCGGATGTGCCCGGCGGCGTGCGGCGGACGCCCGAGCGCGCGTTCGAGCGCCACCCGGACGTCTTCACCCTCCCGGCCTGGGACCTGGTGGACGCCGAGCGCTATCGAACGGCCTGGACCGAGGCACACGGCTATTTCAGCGTCAACCTGGTGACCACCCGCGGCTGCCCGTTCCACTGCAACTGGTGCGCGAAGCCGATCTGGGGCCGGCGCTACGCCATGCGCTCCGCCGCCCGGGTGGCCGAGGAGATGGCTCTGGTCAAGCGACTCCTCGAGCCCGACCACGTCTGGTTCTCCGACGACATCTTCGGCCTCCAGCCGAAATGGGTGGCCGACTTCGCCCGCGAGGTGGAGGAGCGCGACGCGCGCATCCCCTTCACCATCCAGACGCGGGCCGACCTGATGACGGATGTGGCGGTCGCCGGTCTCGCCCGCGCCGGCTGCGTCGAAGCCTGGCTCGGCGCCGAGAGCGGCAGCCAGAAGATCCTCGACGCCATGGACAAGGGGCTCCGCGTCGAGGAGACGGTCGAGGCGACGCAGCGCCTGCGCCAGGCCGGCATCCGCGCCTGCTGGTTCCTCCAGTTCGGCTATCCCGGTGAGACCTTCGAGGACATCCTGGAGACCGTCCGCCTGATGCGCGAGACCCTCCCCGACGACATCGGCGTCAGCGTCTCCTATCCCCTCCCCGGCACCCGCTTCCACGACATGGTCGCCGCCGAGTTGGGGAACAAGACGCACTGGGCGGACAGCAACGATCTCGCCATGATGTTCCAGGGGACCTATCAGACCCCCTTCTACCGCAAGCTCCGCCAAGTGGTCCACCGCGACCTCGACGTGCGCCACAAGCTGCGCCGCGGCGAGACCTCCAACGGCTTCCAGGCCGAGCTCGGCCGTCTCGCCGAGGACTGGCTGGAGCTGGGTCGCCTGGAGGCGACGTGCCGCAGCGCCGCGCCGACCTGCGTCACCCGGACGTACGGGCCGCTGGAGGCGCCCGATTTGAGCAAGCCGTGGAATTGAGAACCGTCCCCGTCCCTCCGACCGCTACCCGGGCCGCGTAGCCGCTATCCCGGCGGGATAGCCGTCATCCCGAGGGTACAAGCGTTATCCCGGCCGGGATAAGCGCTACACGGCGCGGGTGGCCGTTATCCCGAGCGTGGAGTCGTTATCTCTCGCGGATAGCCGCTATCCCGGCGGTCTAAGCGTTGTCCCGGTCGGGTTAACCGTTACCTCGGCGGGATAGCCGTTACCCCGGCGGGATAGCCGTTATCCCGAAGGTCTAAGCGTTATCCCGGCCGGGATAAGCGTTACACGGCGCTTGTAGCCGTTATTCCCGCGGGATAGCCGCTATCCGGCCCGGTTAAGCCTTACGCGTGGGCCTGGGCCTCGCCGTTGATCAGCGGCCCCCGGCCCGGGCACGGTCATCCTCTCACGTCCCCAAGCCAGACAAGATCGAAGTCCGGCGCTGTCCGAAGGGCGTTGTAGAGGCGGAGATCCGCTGTCACGAGAGGACAGGAATCACTCACCGCCAGAGCGAGATACAGACTGTCATAAAAGCTCCGGTCGAACCGGCGTGCGACATCCCAGGCGAGATCGCAGAGAGGCTCGGAAGGGAGGATCTGGAGGGGAAAGCGCCGCAAGTCGGGAAGAAGCTCCGCCACGTCCTCGGAGGTGAGCTCTTTCCTCCTCCACTTTTTCCACAGAATGTTTCCTGATTCTGCCCAGAGGAGATCTGGCGCCCGCAGGTCAAGGCCGCGCCCGAGAAGGCTGTACGCCGCCTCGGAATGCTCTTCGGGGAGCAGCCACTTGATCGCGACGTTGGCATCGACGACGAGGCGCGTCAACGGTCGCGATCCTCGCGGAGCAGGTCGCTGCTGTCGCTCGTCATCCGGCCCGCCAGGCGCCGCCTCCATCGTTCGCTTGTCGCGCGTGCTTCATCGACAGAGAACAGAGCGGCGGACTCCAGGATGGCCTTGAGCTCACCTTGGAGGGAACGGCCACGCAGCCGGGCTCGGCTTTTCAGGTGCTCCAGCACTTCTGGATCCAGATCTCTGACCAGGACTTGCGCCATCGAGGCACCTCCTTCTGCTAGCGTAATGATAGCAAACCCTCCCGGCATTGCCCCCACACCCCGCGCGTGTTAGCTTGATTCACTCAGCGAACACGCACCGGAACTGAGGGCTCACGATGCCGGATCTCCTGCTGACCCACGGCTACTTTCTCGACGAGGACGAGAAGGAGCGGGAGATCATGAAGCCCTATCCCCCCTTGGGGCTCCTCTCGCTTTCGTCCTTCCTTCGGCGCACCGGCTTCGACATCGAAATCTTGGATACGACGTTCGCCCGGCGGGCCGAGCTGCTGGCTCGCTTTGCGCAGGGTCCGGGGGTTGTGGGGATCTACACGAACCTGATGACCCGCCGGCCGGTGCTCGACCTGATGGCCGTAGCCAAGGCGCAGGGCTGGACGGTGATCCTCGGCGGGCCAGAGTCGGCAGGCTATCCGGAGGAGTATCTGGCGCGGGGCGCGGACGTGGTGGTGGTCGGCGAGGGGGAGGAGACCCTGGCGGAGCTGTTGCCGGAGATCGCCCGCTCCGGTCCGCACCGGCTGCATGGCGTGGCGGGAACGGTGTTCCGGGACGAGACCGGCGCCGTGGTCCACAATCCCGAGCGGACCCAGATCCCCGACCTGAACGTCCTCCCCTGGCCGGACCGCGAGCGGATCGACCTGGAGCGCTACGTGGAGGTCTGGCGGACGCACCACGGAATGGGGAGCGTCAATCTGATCACCGCCCGCGGCTGTCCGTACAAGTGCCGCTGGTGCTCCCACGCGGTCTTCGGATTCAGCCACCGGCGGCGGAGCTGGAGGGACGTAGCCGACGAGGTCGAGCACATCCGCGACCGCTGGCGGCCGGATCAGCTCTGGTATGCGGACGACGTATTCACCATCAGCCACCGCTGGCTGTTCGACTACGGCGCCGAGCTGAAGCGGCGCGGCCTGCGCCTCCCGTTCGAGACGATCTCGCGGGCCGACCGCATGATGCGCGAGGAGGTGCTGGCGACGCTCGCGGAGATGGGGTGCTACCGCATCTGGATCGGCTCGGAGAGCGGCAGTCAGCGCATCCTGGACGCCATGGAGCGCGGTGTCACCGCCGAGCAGGTGCAGTGGGCCACCAAGGCGGCGCAGCGCCACGGGATGCAGGTCGGCATGTTCCTCATGTGGGGGTACGACGGGGAGACGGAGGAGGACATCGAGGCGACCATCGAGCACGTGAAGAAGGCGAACCCGGACGTCTTCTTCACCACGGTCGCCTATCCGATCAAGAACACGGGGTATTACCAGGACGTGGCGGACCGGGTGGTGTCCGAGCTGGATTGGGAGGGTGCGACGGACCGCGACTACAAGGTCCGGGGCCGCCACTCGCGGGGCTACTACAAGCAGGCCGACCGCTGGCTGCGCGGCGAGGTGAATGCGTTCCGGTTGGAGGACGGGGACCCCACGGCGGCGGCGGTCGAGCGGGAGGCGGCGCGGGTGGCTCGGGCGGCGATGATGGAGTTGGCGGGGGAGGTGGAGACATGACGGCGGCTTTCGACGCGCTGGCGGCCGAGTACGACGCCTACTTCACCACCACCCCGCTGGGCACCCACCTCCGCGAGGCTGTCTGGCGCCGTCTGGACGCGCGATTCGCCCCGGGCGACCGGGTGCTGGAGCTGGCCTGCGGCACAGGGGAGGACGCGGTCCATCTGGCGCAGCGCGGCGTGCGGGTCACCGCGACCGACCCTTCTCAGGGGATGCTTGAGGAGGCACGCCGCAAGGTTGCGGCGGCCGGGCTGGACGGCTCGATCGCGCTCCATCAACTCGCCGCGGAGGAGCTGACGGCGGCGGAGGAGGCTCTCCCCGGTCCCTTCGATGGTGCCTTCTCCGATTTCGGGGGGCTCAATTGTGTCGCCGATTTGGAGGTTGTCGCCCAGGCTCTGGCGCGCCGGCTGCGGCCGGGCGCTCCTGTGCTCCTCTGCGTCATGGGGCCTCTCGTGCCCTGGGAGTGGATCTGGTACCTGGGACAGGGAGATCCGAAGAAGGCTTTCCGACGTCTGCGGCCGGGGGGATTGGCCTGGCGCGGGATGACTGTCCGCTATCCGTCGATCCGCGCGCTACGGCGAGCTTTCGCGCCGGAGTTCGGGACCCTACGGACAGGCGCTGTCGGCGCGCTCTTGCCTCCGACCTACACAGAGGAATGGATCCGTCGCCATCCGCGCCTGCTGGCGGTTTTGTCGCGATGGGAGCGGCGGCTCGAACGTTTGCCGCCCCTGCCGTGGCTGGCCGACCACTATCTCATCGAGATGGAGCGGCGGGCGGCATGACGATGCTTGCTCCCGCGCCTCGTCCGGAGGTGGCTGGCGTTGCCGCGGCGGACCCGCTGCCGCGCGTGGACCCGATCGAGCGGCTGCCAATTCTCATCTTGTATCCCCACAGCCGCTGCAACTGCCGCTGTCTCATGTGCGACATCTGGCGGGCACGGGGCAAAGGTGAGCTTTCCAGGCAGGACGTGGAGGGCTGGCTTCCGGAGTGGCAGGCGCTGGGGGTGCGGCGGGTCGTGCTGTCCGGCGGGGAGGCTTTGCTTCATTCGGATCTCGATGCTTTCTGCGAGCCTCTCCGGGCGGCGGGGATCGGGATCACGCTGCTCTCGACGGGGCTTTTGCTGCGGCGGGACGCGGGCAGTCTGGTCCGCTGGTGCGACGACGTGATCGTCAGCCTGGATGGCCCGCGGGTGGTCCACGACCGCATCCGCAACGTGGCTCGCGCCTATGAGAAGCTCGCCGAGGGGGTGGCCGCGGTGCGTGCTGCCGATCCCGGTGTGGCGGTCTCCGGCCGGTGCACGGTGCAGCGGGAGAACTTCCAGGAGCTTCGGGCGACGGTGCGGGCGGCTCGCGAGCTGGGGCTCGACCGGATCAGCTTCCTGGCTGCCGACGTGACGAGCGAGGCGTTCAACCGGCCGGGGGGGTGGGATGTGGAGCAGGCGGCGGCGGTGGCCCTGACGGCGGAGGAGCTGCCGCTCCTGGCCGCGGAGATCGAGGCGTTGGAGCGCGAGCACGCCGCCGACTTCGCGGATGGATTTATCGCGGAGAGTCCGGAGAAGCTCCGCCGGCGCCTCCTCCAGCACTTTGGCGCGCTCCTCGGCCAGGGGGATTTCTCTCCGGCGGAGTGCAACGCGCCGTGGGTCTCCGCCGTGGTCGAGGCAGACGGCATGGTGCGCCCGTGTTTCTTCCAGCCGGCTTTGGGGAACCTGCGGACGGCGGGGAGCCTGGGGGCGGTGCTCAACTCGCCCGAGGCCGTGGCCTGGCGCCAGGGGCTCGACATGGCGCGGAACGAGATCTGCCGCCGGTGCGTCTGCTCGCTGGCGCTGCGGGAGACTGCCCAATGAGCCGGATCAAGGTGGTCCTGTACAACCCGCGGGCGGTCTTCTACACGATGCCGCTGGCTCTTCTGGCTGTGGGCTCCCACCTCGATCCGGAGAGGTATGAGGTGGTGATCATCGATGGCCGGCTGGAGAGCGATCCCGAGGAGACGATGCTTGCGCATCTGGATGGCGCCGTCTGTCTCGGCGTGAGTGTCTTGACCGGCGGCCCGATCGAGGACGCGGTGCGGATCTCCCGCGCGGCCAAGGCGCGGCGGCCGGACCTGCCGGTGGTCTGGGGCGGCTGGCACCCGTCGCTCTTCGGCCGCGAGTGCCTGGAGGAGCCGAGCGTGGACGTGACCGTCCAGGCGCAGGGCGAGGTCACCTTCCACGAGATCTGCGACCGGCTGGCGGCGGGGGAGAGCGTCCGCGAGCTCGACGGATGCCTGGGCTGCGCCTACCGCTCGGGTGAAGGCGCGATCCGGCTGAATCCGGCGCGGTCGCTCCTCGATCTCAATCGCCTCCGCCCGCACGATTACCGGCTGCTGCCGGTCGAGCGCTACTACGCGCTCAAGGGGAAGCGTCAGCTCGACTACATCTCCTCCCAGGGGTGCGCCTTCCGCTGCACCTTCTGCGCGGACCCGTTCGTTTACAACCGCAAGTGGGTGGGGCTTGCGCCGGAGCGGATGGGGGACGAGATCGAAGAGCTCTGGCGGCGCTACGGCTTCGACGACCTCTCGTTCCAGGACGAGACCTATTTCACCTACGCGCCGCGGGTGGCCGCCGTGGCCGAGGAGATCCTGCGTCGCAACGTGCGCACCACCTGGGCCGCCACCATGCGGGCCGACCAGGGGGAGCGCCTCTCCGAGGAGGTCCTGGCGACCTGCCGGCGTTCCGGCCTGCGGCGGGTGATCATCGGCGTCGAGGCGGGATCGCAGGAGATGATGGACCGCATCCAGAAGGACATCAAGCTGGAGCAGGTCTTCGTCAGCGCCGAGAAGTGCCGGCGCCACGGAGTGAAGGTGATCTTCCCGTTCATCGTGGGTTTCCCGGACGAGACCGAGGAGAGCATCCGGACTTCACTCGACGTGGCGAAGCGCCTGCGGTCCATGTCGCCCGACTTCGAGACGCCCATCTTCTACTTCAAGCCCTACCCCGGCTCGCCGCTGACCGACGAGGCGGTGCGCGACGGCTATACCCTGCCGTGCACCCTGGACGAGTGGGCGCGCTTCGACTTCATCGGCTCGGCGGGCCCCTGGGTGAGCCCCGCGGTGCACCGCCGGGTCGAGCGCTTCAAGTTCTACCAGCGGATCGCCTGGGTGCCGGGGAGCCCCTGGAGCCGGCCGGTCCGCGCCCTCGCCCGCTGGCGCCTGCGCCGGGATGCCTATAGCCTGCCGATCGAGAAGACGCTGGGCGAATGGCTCTGGCCGCAGCCCGAGCTGTCGTGATGCTCCGGCCACCTCTCGTGGTATCCTGAGCCTCTTTCCCGAGAGGTCCAGGATGTCGTTGTCGCAGTTGTTTGTCCGTCGTTCTCTCCGTCGTGTCCTCACTCTGACCGCTCTCGCGCTGGTGGCAGTCCCTGGCTTTGCCCTGGATGACGTCCGCTCCGCCTTCGCGGGGATCCCCTGGTTGCAGCGGGTCGTGCGCGAGGGTATCTCTCTCCAGGTGGATCTGGAGCCGGTTGCGAAGCGAGAGGATGGAGCGCTTCGGGAGAAGGATCGCGTGGCGGTCCGAATCCACGTCGCCGACGTGACCACGGGCCAGCCGCTGGACGGTCTCGATCCCGTCGCCTGGCTGGCCACGGCGCCGGAGGGAGCGGGCCTCGATCCGGAGAGGTGCCTCGACGAGGCGAAGGAGATCGTGGCGACTGGCGCGCCGGAGCCTTTGCGGGAGACGGACCGCCCGGGCACCTACGAGACCGTGGCCCGCCTGGGCCGCCCCGGCCGCTACGAGCTCGTCTTTTTCGTGGGCTCGCCGCGCCTCGTCCACTGCTTCCAGGTCGAGGTGCGGGCTCGGGGCGACCGGAGCTAGCTCACTCCCCCCGCCGCACCGCGTAGACCGTCACCACCTCGTTCCCGAAATCCCGCCGCACCGCCGGCTCGTGCGTGAGCCCCTGGCGCCTGAGTGCATCGAGGAGCGCGGGGCCGTCGCCGTCGGTCGAGAGGAGGAGGAGGGCCACGCCGCCCGGAGCCAGGGCGGCGGGCAGGCCGGCGGCGAAGCGCTCCAGTACGTCCGTGCCGCGCCAGGCCAGGTCGAAGCGGCTCTTCGGGATTCCCCGGAAGAATGGGGGATTGAACAGGATCAGGTCGAAGCTCTCTCCCGCCACCGGCGCGAGCAGATCCCCTTCGCGGACCTCGATCCGGTCTTCCTGACGATGCAGGAGCGCGTTCAGCCGCGCGCAGCGCACCGCCTCGGGATTGAGATCCACCGCTACGACTCGATGCCCGCGGCGAGCGGCGAACACCGCGCCCACGCCCGAGCCGGTCCCCAGGTCCAGGGCCCGAGAGCTCTCGGACCGCGGCGCGGCCCAGGGGGAGGAGGCCACGGTGTACGCGAGGACAGCCCCCGTGCGGAAGAGCGCCGGATTGAACACCTCGGGGAGGACGATCAGCGGCAGGCCGTCCACCTCTTCGAGGACGACCCGGCCCAGGCGGCGGCGCAGGAGAGGACGTTGGAGGCGGTGGCCGAGGAGCGCCAGCCTCCGGGTGAGGAAGTTCATTGAGCTGAGATTATCAAGGACGACAAGGACCCAAAGGACAACAAAGACGTCAGCCCGCCCTTGGAGTCCTTGAAGTCCTTGTTGTCCTTGGGCCTTTGCCCTACCCTGCCTTTTCAGCCGACAGCACCGCCTGATCCCGCAGCTTCGCTGCGGCGGGCGAGAGCGGGGCATGGGTGAGGATCTTGTTGATCCGGTCCATGGCCTTCACCGCGTCGCCGACTCCCTGGTAAAGCACCACCTCGGCATAGAGGTTGTCGGCGAGCACGTTCAGGCGGCCCAGGACATCGGGAGCCTGCCCGCCTTCGGGATAGCGCCGCAGGTACTCGGCGCCGTTCGCCACGTCGTCGTAGCTCTTGGCCATGGAGGCCAGGCGCTCGCCGGCGATTTTCTTGATCTCCGGATCGCGGTCCTGCTGCGCGAGCTGCTGCAGGGCGGACAGCTCCTTGAGGTTCGGCGCCAGCATGCGCAGCCCGGCGCGCGCCCGCTTCCCTTCGGGGCTCCCGGGCGCCGTCTCCCAGGCAGCCAGATAGCGCGACACGGCTTCCGTCTGGTTGCCCAGACGGCTGTAGGCGTCGCCCAGGGCGAGCCCTACCTCGGGGGCCTGCGCGGCCTCGGGGTAGTTGCTCAGGAAGCTCTCCAGGAACGAGGTCTCGTAGATCCCGCCGCCCAGGACCTCCACGGCCCGCGGATACGACTCCTTGCGCTGCTTCTCGAGCTCGCCGATCTCCGTCTCCAGGGTGGCGAGGAGGTCGCTCTTGGGCTCGACCGCGCGCACCGCCGCGACCTCATCTCGGTAGTGGCGGACGAGGGCGCCGAAGTCGCGCGACAGGAGCGGCCGGGCCATCTCGGTCTCGCGCAGGGAGTGCAGCCTCTCCAGGCGGAGGTTCTCCGCCACCCTGCCCTGGGGCCAGGCGGAGAGGGAAACGGCCTTCAGATAGGTCTTCTCCTTCTCGCCCGGATGGTTGCGCTCCATCCAGGTCATGAGCGTTCCCTGGGTACGCTGCCGGTACTCGTCCGCGGACCTCCACTTCTGGGTCTTCCAGGTCCCCTTGCGTGCCTCCGCGGACCGGACGCGCTCCTCGGGAAACGGATGGGTCTGCCAGTAGCCGAACTCGCGGAGCTGCGGCGCCCGGCTGTTCATCTTCTCCCAGACTTTCTGGGCGCCCCCGGGATCGTAGCCGGCCATGGCGGCCAGGCGCTGCCCCTCGGCATCCGACTCGTCCTCATGGTCGCGGCTGTAGCTGCGCAGCAACAGCTCGCTCAGGATCAGGCTCGCCGCCGCGGCACCCTGGACGCGGCTGGGTCCGGACCCCACCCGCGGATCGTAGGGGACGCCGTCCTCGGGCCGGTTGCCGCGGTCGCCCACCATGACGCCCACCACGAAGAGGTTGCCCAGGACGTTGAGGAGCGTCGACTTGCGCTGCATCCGCTTGTAGTGCTCCAGGGTGACGTGGCCGATCTCGTGGCCGAGCACGGCGGCCAGCATGTCGTCGTCGAGGCCGAGGTCGAGCATGCCGCGGGTGACGAAGATCTGGCCGCCCGGGAGGGCGAAGGCGTTGGGGACCGGCATGTCCACCAGGGCGAAGGCGAAGGGGAACTTCTGAAACTCGGTCTGCTGGGCAAGCTCGTACCCGATGCGGTTGATCCGCGCCTGTTCCGCCGGATTGTCGTACTCACCATAGGCCTCCGCCGCCTCCGCGGCCGCCTGAAGGCTCTTGGCGAAGAGGTCGGGATCGGCGATCGCCTGGGCTTGGGCCTGGGCCGCCGCGGGACGAGGCACCGTGGCGAAGGCCGTCAACAGGACCAGGAGGGTGGCCTGGATCCAGGGGAGGGGGCGGCGGAGTCCTTGTCTCATCGGGTGTGCCTCAACATCGTTCGGATATGGCTTCAGCCGGTGCAACAAGGCTGGCCATGGCAAAACTCCCGGAGAGCGCGACGCGGACCCGGATTTACACATCTTACATCCCGCCGGGTCGGGCGGCCTTGTGGTAGCGTTCCCGCCCATGAGCGAGCTGACGATCGAAGTGCCGACCGCCAAGAGCTCTGAGGAGCTGCGCCAGGTGCTGGACGCGGCTCTCAAAGAGGAGTTTCCGGGAGGAATGCTCAAGTGGCGCTGGGAAGGGGAGGCAATGGAGCTTTGGGGACCGGGGGCCAAGGGGGCCATCCTCCTGGAAAACGGACAGCTGGTGGGCCGCGCGAAGCTGGGTCCTCCAGCCAGCATGATGCGTCCGGTCATCGAGCAGAAGATGACCCGGGTGCTGAAGAAGGTCGCGGTCTGACCGCCCCGCCCTCCGCCCCCGCCGAGCTCTTCCGACACGCAGCCCGCGATCCCGAGGCCCCCTGGCTGTTCCGCCAGGAGGGCTGGGCTTGGCACTGGATCTCCTGGCGCCGGGCCGCCGCTGTCACCGCCGCCTGGGCCGCTTCTCTCGCCCGGTTTCCTCCAGGGACTCGCGCGACCTTTTTCTACCGCCCCCACCCGTGCTGCGTTTTGCTCGATCTGGCGGTGCAGGCGGCTGGGCTGGTCGCGGTTCCTGAAGGGGAGCAAGGACGACAAGGACTGCAAGGACGGCAAGGGCTGGTGGATGTGGAGGGGGAGAGCGTGGTGCTTCCGTCTCTGGAGGAGGCGGAGCGCGCGGGAGCTTCCCAGTCCCCTCCGGAGCGCCTGGCGCGCGGTGGGGCGGTCGTGCGGGAGGCTGTTCTCTTGCAGGGTGATCTGATGGCCGCGGCGGAGCGCCTCGGCCGGGAGATCCCGGAGCTTGCCGCGGGGCGGCGCCACGTCTTGGTCTTGGGTGGCTTCGCCGGAGATCCGGCCGAGCGCGCCCTGCTCGCCTGGGCCACGGCCGCGGGGGCTGCCCTTTTATTGGAGCCTGAGCCGATGAGCTACGTACCGACCGCCGTCTGGGCGCGCCCTACGGTCTTCGCCGGCACGGCCGCTGATCTGGTCCGGCTGCGGGCGGCCGCGGAGCGAGATGAGGGCGGGTTCAAGATCTTCGGCCGCCGGCGTCGCCTTCCGTTCGGCCGTCTGGGCGCGGTGCTGGTGACAGAGGGAGAGCTGCCGCCGGAAGAGACAGCGTTCTGGGGCGAGCGGGGTGTTCGGACGGAGCGGATCGGCTATGCCGCAGAGCGGCAAGAACGTGGTATATAAGCCGGGAGAGGAGAGAGACCCATGGCAGAAAATCTTCAGACCCAGGAGACCCGGCCGCCGGCGCCGTTGCGCCTGGTCAACACGGCTTCGGCTCTGGAAGAGATTACCGAACGGGCCGATACCGTCTGGACCCGGGGCTCGGGCCGTCCTATCTCCGTCAAGACCAGCGAGCGCCGAGATCTCAAGGGGCCGCACGGCCGGGTGGCGATCATCGACGGCTGCCGGACCCCGTTCATCAAGTCCGGCACCGACTTTCAGAATATGGACGTCATCGATCTGGCGAGCGTCGCCGCCTCGGAGCTGCTGGCGCGCACCGGGATCGATCCTGAAATCATCGATCTTTCGGTCTTCGGGGTGGTTGTGCCTGCCCTGCACGCTCCCAACCTGGGTCGCGAGGTGGTGTTCCGTACCTCCATGCCGATGCGCATCCCCGGGGTGACGCTCAACCTCGCCTGCGCCTCCTCGACGCGCGCCATCACCTTCGGAGCCAACTCGATCCTTGCGGGGGAGTGCGACATCGTCCTCGCCGGCGGGGCCGAGTCGCTGTCCAACGTGCCGATCCAGTTCTCGCGCAAGGCGGCGGGCGTCTTCATGGAGCTCAGCAAGGCCAAGACCCTGCCGCAACGCGCCACGGCGATCAGCAAGCTCCGCCCGGCGGACCTGGCACCGGTGGCGCCGGCCATCGCCGAGTACACCACCGGGATGTCGATGGGCGAGTCGGCGGAGAAGATGGCCAAGGAGAACGACATCTCGCGGCGCGCCCAGGACGAGATCGCGCTCCTGTCGCACCAGCGCGCCGCCGCGGCCACCGCGGATGGCCGCCTGATCTCGCAGATCGCGCCGACCTTCCCGCCGCCGCGATACGACAAGGCCGTGACGCAGGACAACGGCATCCGGGCCGATTCGTCCGCGGAGGCCCTGGCCAAGCTCAAGCCGGTGTTCGACCGCCGCTATGGCAGCCTCACCGCCGGCAATTCGAGCCCGCTGACCGACGGCGGCTCGGCCGTCCTCCTGATGAGCGAGGAGCGGGCGAAAGCGCTCGGCTACGAGCCGCTCGGCTACCTCCGGTCCTACTCGTTCACCGCGCTCAACCCGGGGGACCAGCTCCTGCAGGGGCCGGCCTACGCCGCGCCGGCCGCCCTGGATGCAGCCGGCCTCAAGCTGTCGGACATCGACCTGGTGGAAATGCACGAGGCGTTCGCCTCGCAGATCCTGTCGAACCTGAAGGCCTTCGCCTCGAAGAAGTTCGCGCAGGAGGAGCTGGGCCGGAACGAGCCGCTGGGGGTCGTCGACTTCGAACGGTACAACGTCACCGGCGGCTCGATCGCGATCGGCCATCCGTTCGGCGCCACGGGCGCCCGGGTGGTGACGCAGCTTCTCTATGAGCTGCGCCGCCGCGGCCAGAACCTGGGTCTGGTCACCGTCTGCGCGGCCGGCGGGGTCGGCTTCGCGATGGTCTTCGAGCGGGAGTGAGCGCCTCTCCCCTCGCCGGCCGCCTCGTCGTCGACCTCTCGCGCCTGCTTCCCGGCCCCCTGACATCGCGCCTTCTGGCCGACCTGGGGGCACGGGTCATCAAAGTCGAGGAGCCGAAGCTCGGCGACCCGGTGCGGATGGCGCCGCCGCGCCTCGGCGGGACGGGCGCCCTGGCGGGCATCCTCCTCGCCGGGTTAGAGAGCGTGGCCCTCGATCTCAAGGAGAGGTCCGGGTGCGTCGTGCTGGAGGCGCTGCTGGACCGGGCGGACGTGCTCGTCGAGAGCTTCCGTCCCGGCACTCTGACTCGTCTCGGCTTTCCACCGGAACGGCTGCGCGAGCGCTGGCCGCGCCTCGTTGTCTGCTCGATCTCCGGATGGGGAACCGACGGGCCCTATGCCGCGCGGGCAGGCCATGACCTCACCTATCTGGCCATCGCCGGAGGCCTCGCCTCCACCGCCGCCATGCCCGCCGCGCCTCTCGCCGACCTGGTCGGCGCCTGGAGCGCGGTGGCGGCGGTGCTCGCCGCGCTTCTGGAGAGGGAGAAGACTGGACGGGGGAGCCACGTGGACGCCGCGCTGTTCGACGCCGGAGTGCACTCCAACCTGACCGCCTGGGCCGCCGAGGCCGGGGGCAAGAAGAAAAATGTCGGCGATCGACTGCCGCTGACCGGAGCGTTCCCCTGCTACGACCTCTACAAAACAGCCGAGGGAGATGTTCTAGCGCTGGCCGCGCTGGAACCCCACTTCTGGCGCCGTTTCTGCGAGGCGGCTGGTCGCAAGGATCTGATCCGCAAGCAGTACAGCTCGTCGCGCCGCATCCACCGCCAGGTCGCAGCCCTGATCCGCAGCCGGACGCGAGCCGAGTGGATCGAGCTGATCACGCGGGAGGACATCCCTGCCGAGATGGTCCTCTCCGCCGCCGAAGCGCGCGAGCATCCGCAGACCAGGGCGCGGGGCGTCCTCTCCGCAGGCCCCGACACCCTGCCGCGCGTTGCGTTCCCGGCCCGATTCGACGGCGAGCGGCCTCAGGCCGCCCCCCGCGTCCCCGGCCACGGCGAGCACACCCGGGCGATCCTGGAAGAGCTCGGCCTCCACGGCTACGAGCAGGCGTACGGGGTGGGGCGGCGGTTCAGCTGGCGGCGGTGGCTGGCGCGGTGGTTTTGAAGCCCTACTCCGAAGCCACAGCCGCCGCGATCTTCGCCACCATCTCCGCCAGCGGCGGCACCGGCGGCAGCCGCGACATTACCAGCAGCGTCAGGTCGTCCCGCAGGGGCTCGTCGCCGATGTGGCGGTCGAACGAGGCGAGGATGCGGTCGTGGATCGACCAGGGCGCGCCGTCCTCCCGCAGAAGCTCGGCGATGCCTTCGTAGCTGAAGGAGCGACCGAAGGCGTCCACCGCTTCCGCGAGGCCGTCCGTGTAGAGGACCAGGAGATCGCCTGGTTGCAGCTCGGCCGTCCCGGTCTCCAGGGGAAGGTTCTCGCGCATCCCCAGCGGGAGCCCGCCGCAGCCCAATTCCTCGATCCGGCCGTCCTGCCGCCGGACGAACGGGAAGGGGTGCCCGGCGCTGACGAAGGACAGGGAGCCCGTTGCCGGATCGAGGACGCCATAGAAGATGCTCATGAACGTGCGCTTGTTGCCGATCCGGTAGATCGCGCGGTTGAGCAGGGCGGCTACGCGCTCCGGCGCTGGATCGAGGTCGAGAGCCGTCTTCAGGGTGGCGTTGGCGATCGCCATCACGAGCCCGGCCGCCATGCCGTGCCCGGAGGCGTCCCCCACGACCAGGGCGACCCGGCCGTCCGGCAGCGGCATCAAATCGTAGTAGTCGCCGCCGACCTCGTTGGCCGTGCGGTAGGAATGGGCGAACGACCAGCCGGGGACGACCGGCATTTCCTGCGGCAGCAGGGCGGCCTGGAGCTCGCGGGCCACCTCGAGCTCGTCGCGTACGCGGATGCGGTCCACCAGCTCGAGGGCGAGCAGATAGACCAGGGCGAGGAAGCTCCAGGTGAACCAGAACGGCGAGAAATCGATGAGGATCTGGACCTTGCCTTGGTTGATAGCGACTTCGAGGTCCCGGGTAAGGCCGAGGAGCAGGAAGATGAGCGCCACGACGAACACCAGGCGCCGCGCCGGGCTGAGCTTGTAGGAGAGGCCGAGAAAGGTGAGCCGGATGCGGTGGAGCAACCGCCTGAGCCCCTTCTTGGGCTCGGGCTCCTGCACGTGGTCCCGCGTGAGCACCGCATAGGCGTTCGCCGCGTCGCGCTGGAACAGCCGCTGCAGGTCGCGGCTGTTCATCCCCGCCGTGTAGTTGCGGACGAAGGTGTTGAGCCGGTCGAAGAAGTGCTGGGTGCGTGCGCGTGCCATTCCGTTGTCTAAATACGGATGCGCGGCGGGAGTGTTTCCGGAGCCTACCCCCCCGCCGCCGCCCGCCCGGCTTCGCGCGGCAGGTGGGCGATGGAGCCTGCGTAGTAGCGCAGGAGGGGCATCTCGTCGGGCCGGGCCCGGTAGAGTCCTTCGCTCTCCTCGACCAGGTGGCGAAGGGTGAGCATGCGGAGGCCTGCGACGATAGCGTAGTCGCGGTCGCGCCGCGGGATGTAGACGTGGGCTCCGGCGGCTTCGAGCTCGCGCATCCGGCGGTGGACCTCGGCCTTGAGCTCCAGCTCCGACAGGGCGTCCCCCTGCCGCTCCACGAAAACGGAGGCCACCAGAGGCACCGGCACCACCGGAATCACCCGCCCCACCGCGCCCATCAGCTCGGTACCGAGCCCCGCCAGGTGCTCTGCCCGCTCCTCCCGCTCCATCCGCCGGAAGTCGAGGCTCCTCTCCGTCATCCAGCGGCGCATCGAAACCGGTGTCCCGAAGCTCACGCAGGCATAGCCGAAGCGGTGCCAGCGGCTGCGCAGCATCAACCCGACATTGCGCAGCGCGAAGCCGAAGGTCGTCCGCGCCGCCTTCGCCTTCCCTGGCCGTTGGGCGTCCGGCAGCGTGTCCAGCAGCAGGGTCCGGTCCTCCAGGACCCGGTCGTAGTTGATCCCCACCGGGATGAAGACGAGGTCGCGCTCCCCCTGGGGATCGAAGCCGCGCAGCATGTAGTCGAGGACGCCGAGCTTGGGTTGCCGCAGTCGCCCGTCCCGCGAGAGGCCCCCTTCCGGATAGACCGCCTGCGGCACGCCGGACGAGGTCGCCATGTGGATGTAGCGCTCCAGCACCCGCCGGTAGAGCGGATCCCCGGAGTTGCGCCGCACGAAGTAGGCCCCCGTAGAGCGGATCAGCGTCTGGAGCGGCCAGACGCGCGCCCACTCGCCCACGGCGTACGACAGGGTCGTGCGGCTCGCCGCCAGGTACCCCACCAGGATGTAGTCCATGTTGCTCCGGTGGTTCATCAGGAAGACCACCGTCGAGTGGGGCTCGATCGTGGTGAGTCCCTGCTCGTCCGAAGCGCCCAGGCGCACCCGGTAGAGCAGGCGCGCCACGTTGCGCGAGAGCCAGTAGCCGATCCGGAAATAGAAGTAGGCGTTGAAAGCCGGGACGATCTCGCGGGCGTAGGTCTCGACCCGCGCCAGGGCCACCTCCCGCGGCACTCCCTGGGCGCGGCTGTGCTCGTTGACCGCCTCGACGACCTTGGGGTCGTAGAGCAGGCGGTCGATGAGCACCTGGCGCTTGGTGCGGTGGAAGGCGGGGATCTTGAGGTCGAGCCGGGTGTTGACCTCCTCGATGACCTGGTTGACCTGCCGCCGCAGGTACCAGCGGACGCTGGGGACCAGGAAACGGTCGAGCACCGCCACGGCGGCGAGCGCGCCGAGCAGGAGGACCAACCAAAGAGGTAGACTGAGGCTGCTGTTCATTTGAACCCATCCGATGATAGCGTGACGCTCGCCGTTTCGCTTCATGAACGGATTTGTCACCGGCAGGCGACCAACGGGAACTAGTTGTCTAGAGATGCCGAGGATTCATCCGAAACCGGACGCCCTCCGCGGAATGTGGGGTCTCCTCCCGGAGTCCCGCCGCCGGGCTCTGCGCCACGCTCACGAGTGTGCTTCCTGTCGCGCTGCGCTGGAGGCGGAGGGCTCGGAGCTGGCTTGGCCATTCCCCAGACTCGGGCTGGCTTACGACCGGATCATTGATCGGGTCCTCTGTGACTTGGCGCCTCGCATCCGGCAGGCGAGCCGGGAACGGGCGGAAGCGCCTGCGCTGCTGGCCGAGCTCGTGCGCCATGCGCCGGGTCAGCGGGAGATGCTGGTCCGCAACGCCCGCCGGTTCCGCAGCCTCTCCCTCTGCCTGCTGCTCCTCGACCTGTCGCGCGAGGTGAGCCCTGACGATCCGCGGGGCGGCGAGGGGTGGGCACTCCTCGCGCTGCGCCTGACAGATTTCCTGGACTCTGGGGTGTACGGGCTTGAGCTGATCGAGGACGTCCGTGCCCGCTCGTGGGCTCTCCTTGCTAACGCACGGCGGATCGCCAGTGACCATTTCGGCGCGGAGCGGGCCTTTCGACGGGCCGAGGAGCACCTGCGAAGGGGTACGCGCGATCATTTGGAGCGGGCACAGGTGCTGGTCCTTAAAGCGACCCTGTATCGGGTGCAGTGCCGCTTCGGTGAGGCGGAGCGTCTGCTGCGGCGTGCTCTTTCGATCTGGCTCTGGGCAGGAGAGTCGCGTCGGGCTGTCGAGGCGATGCTCACCTGGTCGGCGATCTACTCAGAGCACTACGAGCCGGAGCGAGCTATCCGACTGCTGCGTGAAGCGAGCGGGCTTCCTGCTGCCCTGAGCGATCCTCAACTGGCCCTCGCGATCCACCACAATTTGGCCATGAGCCTGATCCAAGCAGGGAAATTTCTAGAGGCTGAAGGCCTGCTTCTGCATAATCGCGATCTCTACGGCAAGGTCCACGTCCCAGGCATCGAGCTATCCCGGAAATGGGCCGAGGGACAGCTGGCCCGGGGATGCGGAAAAATGGCCGAAGCAGAGGCTCGGTTCTCGGAGCTGCAGTCGACATACCTAAAGCAGGGACGAAACGATGGAGCCGCCCACTTGAACCTCGAGCTTGCCTTGGTTTGCCTCGCGACCGGCCGGCCCGCTGAAGCGGAGGCGCTGGCGAACGAAGCACTGACTATCTTCGTCGGGCTGCACATCGAACGCGAGGCCCTGGCAGCCTTTCTGCTCCGCTACTTCGCCGCGAGCTTGAAGTCATAGCTCGCCGCCGCCTCTTCGGCCTTCTTCTGATACTCGCTCTCGTTCAGGTGCTCGCCGAGCGCCGCGCTGACGGGGAGCACCATGGCCATGGGCCGCCACTCGAACGGCTTCCCGGTGCGCGCATCCACCACCCGCCTCTCGGCCACGGCATTGGTCGCCTCGGCCAGGTTCAACCCGGCCAGCGCTTTGTCCAGCGCGCGGATCAACCCTTCGTGCTCGGGATGGACGAAGCGCAGGTGCTTGCGGCCCTGCGAGGCCGTATGGAAGTGGGAGGGCACGAACAACAAGCCATCGAGCTGCAGGCGGTCGCAGGCGACGACCAGGAGGGCGATGATGTCGGTCACCAGCCCGAGTCCCGGGTGCTTCTGGCCTGGCAGCCGCGGGCGGTCCACGGTGAAGGGGAGACGCGGGTTCTGCAGCAGCAGCCACTCGATGCGCAGCAGCGCCATCCCCGGGATCTCCCGGCGGTCGATGAGCAGCCGCGCCTCGATCAAAAGCTCCTGATGGTCGCGGTCGCCGTAGATGCGGACCGTGTCCCCGGCCGGATTGCCCAGCTCCGTCTCGACCGTCGGCTCGGCGAAGCCGCGGCTGCGCAGGCGGTCGAGCACACCGGAGCGCTCCAGCGCGAGCTCCAGCCCCTGCCGCGAGTAGAAGCCGAGAAAACGGGTCGGTCGGTGGAGCCCCGCGGTCATCGGCAGGATGTCCTCCTCGGTCAGTCCCCAGTCTGCGGTCAGCCCATCGCCGGTCAGCTCGTGCGGCGCGGTCTCCTGGGCGACCCGCCGGTAGCGCAGCAGCGTCGACTCCTCGAAGTCGGGCAGATCCAGAGGCTGGCCGCGGCGCAGCAGGGCGGAGAAGAAGCGCGCCGAGTAGCGCCAGGCGCCATGGCCGTAGCCGCCCGCCAGCGCCACCACCAGCGGCGGCTTGCGCGATCCGCCCCGCACCAGGTTGAGGACGAAAAGGTCGCGCTCGAGCATCCCCTCGGGGGAGATCTTCCAGTTGCCCAGGTTGTCGTCCGCCGCCGGGTCGCTGCCGGCGAGATAAAAGACCAGATCCGGACGGACGCTGTCGCAGACCGGCGGCAGGTGCCGGCGCAGGGTGTCGAGATAGACCTCGTCCCGGACCTCCCCGGGCAGCTCGATGACCGTGGCGGCCACCGCCTGCCGCCCGCGCTCGTCGGATGTCGTCAGGTTATGGATGGAAAAGGTGTGGACCGTCGGGTCCTCGGCGAAGATCGACCGGGTGCCGTCGCCGTCGTGGAGGTCGAGGTCGACGATCAGGACCGGCCCGCCGAAGCCGCGGGCGCGCAGCTCGCAGATAGACACGGCCACGTCATTGTAGACGCAGAAGCGCTCCCCCTTGGCGGCAAAGGCGTGGTGCAGGCCGCCGCCGAGGTTGACGGCGATTCCTTTCGAGCCCAGGGCCAGGGCGGTGGCGACGAGCGTGCCGCCTGCCATGGCTCGCTGGGTCTCCAGGATGCGCTCCGTCTGCTCGTCGCCGATCGACAGGCCGACGATGGAGGTCAGCGCGCCGGGTTGGTTCAGGGCGTCCAGGTAGTCGTCGGTGTGGACGCGGCGGAGGTGGCGGAAGGTGGCGGGCGGGGCGGAGTGCACGGCGTCGGCGGAGAGCAGGCCCGCCGCGTCCAGGAAGCTCAGGATCCGCTCGCCGCGCAGCGGGTCGACCGCCGCGCCCTGGAGGTCGAGCTGGTAGCGCCGGCTGTAGACGAAATCCGGGCCACGGCGGCCGAGCAGCCGGCTGAACGACTGCCGCCCTCGGCGGAGCGCGCGGAGCAGAGAGGCCGGTACGCTCAACGCAGCTTCACCCAAGTCGCCCCCCAGCTTCCGGCCTCCAGCGGCGCATCGCCGAACGCCTCGACGCGCGGGTCCCGCTCCAGGAGGGTCCGGACGGTCTGCCGCTGTGCTCCGATCCCCTTGCCGTGGATGATGCGCATGTGGCGGAGCCCTTGTTCGTAGGCCGCGTCCAGATAGTCCCGCACCAGGTCCGGCACCTCCGCCGGTCGGAAGCTGTGGAGATCCAGGACGTCGGTGATGGGCAGCTCAATTGAATCGGTCGGATCGGTCGGATCGGTCCGATCGGTCCGATCAGGCTTCTCTTCCTGCATCGCGTTTCCCCCTGGCATTCCAGACCTATATAATGCCTGCATCCACCGGTTGGCAGGTGATTGGAGAGCGGATGCCCGGCAGGAAGACGGCCGAGAGTGCCCTCGTCGAGAGCGCCGAGCGGTTGCGCGCGATCTTCGATGCGCTGGAAGAGGGGATCGTCCTCTATGAGGCGGACGGTACCGTCTCCGGCTGCAATGCCAGCGCCTGCCGGATCTTCGGCTTGACGGAACAGCAGATCCTCGGCCGGGGTCCCCGCGATCCCGCCTGGCGGGCCATCCGGCCGGATGGGACCCCCTTCGAGCCCGAGAGCCACCCGGCCGCCATCACCCTGCTTACGGGACAGCCCTGCTCCCAGGTGATCATGGGGATCGAGCGGCCCGACCGGAGCCGCGCCTGGATCTCGATCAACTCCCGTCCACTCCGCCGCCCGGGAGAGGAGGAGCCCTTCGCCGTCGCCGTCTCCTTCTCCGACGTCACCCGCAGTAAATCCACCGAGGAGGAGCTCCGGCGCCGCGCCTTGCAGCAGTCGGCTCTCGCGGATCTCGGACGCCACGCTTTGGAGGGTACGGAGATCGAGGTCCTCATGGACGAGGCGGTGCGCCACGTCGCCACGGTCCTCAGCGTCGAGCTTTGCAAAATCGTGGATTCCGGGCCCTCCGGGCTCCGTCTGCGCGCCGGCCTTGGTTGGGCGAGCGACGAAGCCGGTCAATTGCGGCCGGTCCGCCTGACCGGCGGCGGGACCGCCAGCGAGCGGCTCAGCGGGATCGCCGCGCCGATCCCCGGCCGCGAGCGCCCCTGGGGCGTACTCTCCGCCGCCTCGCGGGCCGACCGCGACTTCGGCCGCGAGGACCTGGAGTTCCTGGAGGCGGTGGCCAACGTCCTGGCTGTGGCCCTGGAGCAGGAGGAGCTTCGGCAGAAGATCAGCAAGTCATCGTACGAGTGGCGCTTCACCTTCGACGCCATCCCGCATCCGGTTCTGCTCCTGGAGCTCGACGGCCGCATCGTCCGCCTCAATGAGGCGGCCCGCGACCTCGCCGGTCTCTCGTTTTCCGAGGTCCTCCGTCGCACCGTGGGCAAGGTCGGCGACGGCGAGCCCTGGGGCACCATCGCTCTGCTGCTGGGCCAGATCGAGGGTCGGCTCGACGGGGAAAGCGAAGGGGCGGCCGCCCAGGTGCGGGACGAGCAGGGGAGGACCTGGGATCTCTCCCTGAGTCCGGTGGTCAGTCCGGACGGCCAGCGCGGGGTCGTCGTCGTCGCCCGCGACCTCACTGACCTGGTGCGCCTTCAGGAATCGTTGCGCCGCAGCGAGACCATGTCCGCCATGGGGGTGCTGGTGGCGGGCGTGGCGCACGAGGTGCGCAATCCGCTGTTCGGGATCTCCGCCACGCTGGCCGCCTTCACCTCCCGCTTCAAGCGGCGCACCGAGTACCGCCGCTACGTCGAGGTCCTCCAGGGGGAGGTCGACCGGCTGAGCGCGCTGATGCAGGATCTCCTGGACTATGGAAAGCCGCTGCGCCTGCTGCTGGAGCCCACGCGGGTCAGCGAGCTGATGCAGGCGGCGCTGGCCGCCTGCGAGCCGTTCGCCGCGCAAGCGGAGGTCGAGGTCGCGCTGAGCGGAGGGGATGGTCTCCCCGCGCTCGTCCTGGACCGCAAGCGGATGGTCCAGGTCTTCCAGAACCTCCTGGAGAATGCGATCCAGCACTCACCCCGGGGAGGACGCGTGACGTTCCGGGCGGAACCCGCGGCGGTGGGCGAGCCGGAGGAGGTCCTTTTCCGGATCGAGGACGGGGGCCTCGGGTTTCAGCCCGAAGACCTTCCCCACGTCTTCGAGCCGTTCTTCACCCGGCGCCGCGGTGGCACCGGGCTGGGTCTCTCCATCGTGCAGCGGATCGTCGAGCAGCACCAGGGAGAGATTACGGCGGCCAACCGCCCCGAGGGGGGGGCGGTGGTCGCCGTGATGCTGCCGCGGTCTCAGCGGAACAGTTTCAAGAACACCACGTAGAGCACGAATCCGTCGTCTGGTCCGGCCACGGGCGTGCCCACGTCCAGGTTGACCACCGTCTGCCAGGGGCCGACGAACGTACCGGCAATCCCCACGCCCGCCAGCAGCTCCTTGTCCAGCCCCGTGGCCTCGTCCGTGGCCCAGGCTACATCGCCCACGGCATCGAGCCGCAGGAATTCGCCGATTTCGAAGCCGTAGGTCAGGTGAGTCGCCCAGGCCTCCTCGGCGCGCACCCGGTTCGACTGGTAGCCGTGCACGCGGGTGCCGCCGAAGAAGCCGAACTGATACTTGCTGAAGCGGTCCAGGTCCGAGCCGCCGGCATAGTCGATCTCGGCGCCGATCTTCTGGAAGCGGGGCAGGTACCAGTTCTTGCTCGCCCGCGCCTGCCAACGCAGGAAGTCCTTCTTCTCCTCGGTCCAGTCCGGATTGCCCGGCAGGCCCCAGAAGTCCCACTGCGAGCGCCGGCTGTAGCCCCCCCGGGCGGAGAGGCCGTAGCCCGCGCGCGAGAAGCTCACTCCCAGCTCCGCCGAGTGCGTCAGGTTGTCGCTCGGGAGGATGAGCTCATCGGCGGTGTTATCGGTGCTCCCGTAGTTCAGGGAAAGCACGTCGTACTCCAGGCTCAGGCGGGTGAAGTTGCCGAGCGGACGGCCGAGCTTGAGGCCGAGGCTCGCCGGCCGGTTCTCCACCTCCTGCTCCTTCAGCTCCTCGTCTTGCGAGAACACCGTGTCCGCGAAGGGGAAGGCGATGGCGAAGAGATCGCCGCCGAAGTCGAACTTGCTGCCGAACAGGCGCGGCTGGGCCGCGTTGACCGTGAGCAGCGCTCCGGCGAAGAAGGCGTTGAGCTGGTTGCCCGTCCCCTTGAAGTCGAAGGAGAAGTAGTTGATGCCGCCCAGGGGGAGGGGGAAGTCCAGCGCGTCGTCATAGAAGACGCCGCCGGCCAGGAAGAGCTTGCTGGTGTCGAACCCCTCCTTGACCACCCGCTCGCCCGAGTCGTCCTTCACCAGATAGCGCAGGCCCTTCTCCGTGTCGCGCACCATGGTCACCTCGGACTGGGCGACCTGGGAGCGCTTCTCCTCGAAGTCGGCGCCGTTGATCCGCACGTCGGAGAGCAGGGTCTCGCGCTCGACCACGGTCGTGTTGTTGACCACCGAGAGGATCTGCTGGGCCACCAGGCGCAACGGCATGAAGAAGCTCTCGGCCGACCAGGCGGCGGGTTGGCCCTGGGCGTCGACGGGCGAGTACTCCATCGTCTCTTCGTTGGAGATGACCTCCCCCTCCAGGCCGCTCTGGACGGCGCGGGTGCGCAAGCGGGCGTAAAGCTGACGGTCGATCCACACCGTCCCCTGGTAGAGCTTCCCCGCCTCGCCCGGTCCGGCCGGGGCGAAGTCCACGACCCAGGCGTCGCGGCCGTTGACGCGGTCGGTGCCGCGCAGCCGATAGCGGTACTGCTTGGTGAAGTGGATCTGCAGGGGGACGGCCGCCGCCTTCTCCGGCTGCACGAGCGGGATCTCGGGGAGCTTCTTGCCGCGCCAGCGGACGCCGTTGACGAAGAGGGTCTCCCAGGCCCAGTCGGTGCCGGTGTCGCTGAAGAAGAAGGGACCCTGGAGGGTCGCCTCGAAGGTCTGCGTGCCGGCGGCGGGCTGGAAGCGCAGGTGGGTCGTGTTGGTGGCGCTGTAGTGGTCGAGCTTGCGATCCTGGGCATCCTCGAACGCCTGGAGCCGGCGCAGGATCTCCTCGACCGGTATCTCGCGCTGCGAGGCGACCTCGACCTTCTCGGCCACCCCTTCGCGCTCTTCGGCAGTCGCCCGCTCCAGCCCGAGCACGGCGACCCGGCCGGGGCCTTCGATCCGCAGGTCGAGCCCGGTGGCGGTCACCCGGCCGCTTGGAGGAACGACCCGGCCCGGCTCGTACGGGAAGCGGGCCGGCCGGCGCAGGCCCGGGTCGGGGAAGTGGAGGTCGAGGGCGCTCGCCCCCTCCGGAGCGCGGAGGATGACGCGCAGAGCCAGGTCCTTGCCGCGGACGAAGGCCCAGGACTCGGGAGCCCCTTCCGGCGAGGAGCTCGGGTCCCAGGAAAGGTCGCCGGAGAATTCGAGAGCGAGCAGCGCGAGCGGCCGGGCGGCCTCCGCCGGCAGGCCCGGGGCATGGAACAGGGTCATGTCGAAGCCGCGGGTGGAGGAGCGGGCCGCCTCGGCGAGCACGTCGGCCGCCGGGACCGGGAACGCGAGGGCGTCGAGCACCACGGCCCGGCCGGGATCGAGCCGCTGCTGCACGGCTTCGAGGGCGGCGGTCAGGCTCGCTTCCGGCGCGGGGCGGAGGACGAGCGCCTCCAGATAGGCGGCGATCTCCTCGCCGTAGAGGGCTTCGAGGGCCGCCACGTCCGCGGCGAGCGGCTGGGTGGCCACCTGGGCGTCCTCATGGGCGCCGGTCAGGGTCACGGCCGCGCGCTTCAGGAGGAACCCATACTCGCCGGCCGCGGGCTCGGCGGTTTCGGCGGTTGTTCCGATTTCCGCTCCATCCGGCCGCCAGATCACCTGGAACCAGGTGCCCTTGGGAGCCCTGCCGGCGATCTCCGCCGCGGCGCGCAGCTCGGGTTGCAAGCGGGCCGAATTCTGGGCGAGAGGAGCGGGGGTCCGGAACACGAGAGAGAGCCAGGGCGTGGCGCCCGCCTGGCGCAGCGCCTGGAGGTCCTCGGCCGAAGGCGTGGCGGTCCCGTCGAGCGGGACCTCCCAGGCCACATAGAGAGGGCTCCCCGCCTCCAGCCGCGCCACCTGGGACAGGAGCGCGGCGATCTCCGCCGGGCTCCTTGGAGTCGTTGCTGTCCTTGGAGTCGTTGGTGCCACCGCGGCTTCCGGAGTCTCCGCGGGCGCCGCACCTTCAGAGGCGGGGGCAGCTATGGGGTCGAGCCGCACGCCCGCGCACGGTTTGCACGGGAAGGTGGCGGCCCGCAGGGCGGTCGGGGTCAAAAAGATGAGGCAGAGGGCAAAAAACCTGGAACGATACATGGCGCATGAGCATAGCAGGCCCTCCTGCGGGGGTGAGAGTAGAATCGGCCGCATGGACTTCTCTGGACGGCTGGCTGCCTTCCCCATGGGCGACCTTCTGCAGTGGGCCAAGAACGAGCGGCGCACCGGGGCCCTGGTCGTCCGCCGGAGCGCGCGCGAAAAGCGCATCTACTTCGACCGGGGGGACGTGGTCGGCTGCTTGTCCGACGATCCCGCCGAGTTCTACGGACAGCACCTGTTGATCTACGGTTACCTCAACGAGCCGCAGCTCTTTCAGGCGCTGACCCACTGCACCCAGCAGAAGGTGCGGCTGGGCGCTGCCCTGCGCGAGCTGGGGATCCTGCCGGACGAGGCCATCCAGCGGACGCTGCGCGAGCAGATCGAGGACGCCATCTGGGACATGTTCCTCTGGCCGCGCGGCCTCTTCTATTTCCAGGAGGAGATGCTGCCGGAGGAGGATCTGCTGCCGGAGCCGATCGACACGATGGGCCTCCTCCTGGAGGGGACCCGCTGGATCGACGAGATGGACCGGATCCGCCGCGTCCTGATCCACGACGGCGTGGTGATCCGGCGCGGTCCGCAATGGCCCGGCACCGACCTGCCGGCGCTCGACCGGCGGGTCGCCCGCGCCGTGGACGGGCAGACCGTCGGCGACCTGTACCGCAAGGTGCGCGGCTCCTACTTCCGTTTTCTGGAGAGCGTCTACCGCCTCTGCATCGCCTCGGTGCTGGACATCCAGGACGTGGGAGAGGAGACCATCTCCGGCACGTTCGAGATGAGCGTCTACGACCTGCTGCTGGAGCAGGCCACGGAGGACCAGATCCTGGTCGCCCGCAAGCACATGGCCGTGCCGCTCGACCTGCTGGAGCGCTGCTGCCCGGTCTGGATCGGCGAGCCCTCGACGGAGGAGCAGAAGAGGATGCCGGCGCGGGCGCGCGACTTCTACGCCCGTCTCGACGGCCGCATGTCCCTGGGAGAAGCCTTCTCCGGAGACGCCCGCCAGCGCGCCCGCGAGCTGGACCTCCTGCTCCTCCAGCTTCGGAAGGGGAGGCTCGCCCTGCTGCCGGTGCCGCTCGACCGTCTCGAAAAGCAGGCCGAAGAGAGTGGGGTGCCGCCGCTCCAGCGGTGGTGGAAGCGGGTGTTCGGTTAGGGCGCTTCTTGTCCCCCCAGACCCTCCGCCACCTGCGTCAGCTCCCCGAAGAAGCCCGCCGCCCGGCCTTCCAGCCAATCCTCCTCCACTTTCTGGAACAGGCGGTCGCGCCGGCTGCGGTTCAGGCGGCCGAGGGCGATCAGGCCGCTCTCCACGGACCGGCTGCGCTCGGTGCGCAGGACCTTCTCGTCCGGGCTCGGCTCGACCGAGAGCTGGAAGAGCTTGAGCACGCGGTCGGACGCGGCGAGCGCCGCGGCTTCGTGGAGCTCGGCCTCCAGGACGTGGGCGTCGTGGAGCTCGCCCAGGACGTCCTGGAGCGCCTTGAGCTGTTTGACCAGCGGGACGGCGGCCGGCAGATCGTCGAGCAGCGGCTCCAGCAGATAGCGCAGGCGCTTGGCGCTGATCCGCGCCTCGTGGGCTTCGACCTCGTCGTCCGCGTCCTCGATGCGGGCCAGGTGCATCTCCAGCTCCTGGGATTGATCGCGGAGGATGGCAGCGGTGGCTTCGGCGAAGGTCGGGCGCCGGGCCTGCGGGTCGAGGTGGATCTCCGTGCGGTAGACCGTGAGCTTCCGGCGCAGGCTCTGCTCCAGGCTGGGGAGCTCGTCCAGTTGGTCGATCAGCGCGTGCTGGGCCTCCCGCATCCGTTCGTTGAGACGCGCCAGGAACCAGGCGAGTCCGGCCCGGTGCGACGTGGCGAGATGCTGGTTCTGCGGGCGCAGCCACTCGATCTGCACCTCGGTGTCGCGCCCCGGGCCGGTGGCCTGGGCGAGATCGCGCAGCCGGCGCTGCTTCTTCTTCGACAGGCTGTCTTCCAGTTGGGGACGATAGGCGCGCAGGCAGCTCCGCAGCCGCCGCAGGGCGACCCGGAAGTCGTGGAGCGCCTCGGTGTCGGTTGGATCCTTCAAGCGGGGAAAGGCGGCGGCCGCCTGATCAAGAAACGAGAGGGCGAGGAGGCGCGCCCCCTCTTCGGGAGCCCGGGAGAGCAGGGATGGATCCATATCGTCCAGGTCAGTCGGAAAGCTGCCGGAGCTGCGCGGGCGTCAGTGCCCAGTGCAGTGTGGCCGTGCCGGCGCCCACCTCGTCCGGAAGCTCCAGGAGACAGGCGCCTCCCTTGCGGAAGGCGAGGAGGCGGCGCTCGGTGCCGGTCAGCAGCCAGGAAAAGATCTGGCCCAGGCTCGGCTCGTGGCCGACGGCCGCGATCGTCCCCTCCTTGCGCTGGCGCAGCCAGAGAAGGAAGGCGGCCGGCGTGCTTTCGGGTGAGAGCTCCTCGATCTCCTGGACCTTGAGGCCGTCGTAGACCGAGTCGAGGATCGCGCCGGTCTGGGCCGCGCGCGTCAACGGGCTGGTGGCGAGCAGGTCGATCTCGGGGACCAGCCCGCAGAGCCCGCGCGCCGCCTGCTTCATCTTCTTCCGGCCCTCGTCGGTCAGGGGGCGCAGGCTGTCGTCTTTGCCGGTACGGGCGAAATCTTCCCGCTCCTCGGCAATGGCGTGGCGGATCAGGAGCAGTCGCATGGAGTCATCTTAACAAGGACGAACACGGACGAACACGGACAGACAAGGACCCACGGACGGAGGCGCGCGCGTTCCTGCTGTCCGTGTCTGTCTGTGTCAGTCCGTGTTCGTCCTTGCCGTCCTTTGCCTCTTCAGCCCTCCTCGTCTTCGCCGTACAGCCCCGCGGCCTCCTTCAGGTGCTCGTACTTCGCGAGCTGCTCGGGGGTGAGAATCGCCGAAAACGCCTGGTCGAACTCCTCGTAGGCGGCGCGGATGTCATCGCGAATCCCGTCGATCGCCACGACCGTCTGGCCGGCGGCGCAGGCGTCCGGCGACGCGGCGTCGAGCTGCGTCTTGAGCTGATCCTGCAACGGCTTGAGCTGATCCTGCAGCGGCTTCACGTCGGCTTGCAGCTCCTGGCGGAGGGTCTTGAAGGTCGCGAGCTGCTCGGGGGTGAGCTTCAGGAAGCGCGCCAGGGCCCGCGGGTTGCGCAGGATGGCCTCCGCGTTCTGCGGCGGCTTGGCCTCGGCGAGAAACGGCAGGGCGAGAACGGCGAGGAAGGCCGTGGCGGTCAGCAGCGATTTGGTTTTCTGCATCATGGTTCTGGATCTCCTTTCCCCCATGGAACCCGCGAGCCGCGGATTTCCTGCGCGCCGATTTTACGCGCTGTGATAGTTTGGGCGCGGCCGCGGGAGGCCTCCCGCGCACCTTCCCCGGAGGAGAGAGCCGAGCATGGGTTCCGAAGACCTCAAGCGCACGCCCTTGCACGCGTGTCATGTCGAAGCGGGGGCGCGGCTGGTGGAGTTCGCCGGCTGGGAGATGCCGGTGCAGTACGCGGGCGTCATCGAAGAGCATCGGGCCGTGCGCACCACCGCCGGCCTGTTCGACGTCTCCCACATGGGAGAGGTCCGGGTGCGCGGCGCGGGAGCCGAATCCTTCCTCCAGCGCCTGACCCCGAACGATGTCTCCAAGCTGACCCCTGGACGGGCCCACTACAGCGGCCTGCTCACCGACCAGGGCACCTATATTGACGACCTCCTGATCTACCGGCTGGCCGCGGACGACTTCCTGGTCGTGGTCAACGCCTCGAACGCACCGCGCGATTTCGAATGGATTGCCTCCCGTGCAAACGGGGAGGCGGAGGTCGTCAACGAGAGCGACCGCTGGGCGCTCATCGCTCTCCAGGGGCCGAAGGCGAAGGAGATCCTGGAGCCGCTGTCCCCCGGCGCCTCGGAGCTGCGCTACTACGGCTTCCGGCAGGGGCAGGTCGACGGCCGGCCGGCGCTCATCTCGCGCACCGGCTACACCGGTGAGGACGGTTTCGAGCTGTACGTCGATCCGGAGGACGCGCCGGCGCTCTGGCGGCGCCTGGTGGAGGCCGGGGCCAGCCCGGCCGGGCTGGGCGCGCGCGACACCCTCCGCCTGGAAGCGGCCATGGCCCTCTACGGGCACGAGATCGACGAGACCACCACGCCGTGGGAGGCGGGGCTCGCCTGGATCGTCAAGCTCGACAAGGGAGACTTCCTGGGGCGCGACGCCCTGGTGGCGCAGAAAACGGAGGGCCCGCCGCGCAAGCTGGTGGGCTTCGAGGTCGAGGGGCGGGGAATCGCGCGCCAGGGGCATGCGGTTCTGTCCGAGGGAGGGACCGTGGGCACCGTCACCAGCGGCACCTGGAGCCCCACCTTCGAGAAGGCTCTGGGCCTGGCCTACGTCCCACCAGACCTGGCCGCGCCCGGCACGCCGCTGACCCTCGACGTGCGCGGCCGCCAGCTCCCCGCCCGGGTCGTCGAAACGCCGTTCTACCGCCGCGCCAAGTGAGAGAGAAAAGAATCGTGGGAGAGGTGGTATAAAAGAGGGAGTCCCCACGCTGTAGCGAAACCGCTTCGTCCGGCCATCGAGCGTCATCTCTGGATGGAGACCAGGCTGGAAGAAGCCAACGGGAGGAGCGACAGGGAATGTATCCGAGCGAGTATCTCTATTCGAGGGAGCACGAGTGGATTCGCGTCCAGGACGACGTGTGCGTGCTCGGCATCACGGAGTTCGCACAGCAGGAGCTCGGCGAGGTGGTCTTCGTCGAGCTGCCCGAGGTTGGCCAGGTCTTCGACGCCGGAGACGAGGTCGGCACCATCGAGTCGGTCAAGGCCGTGGCCGAGGTCTACACGCCGCTGGCCGGCGAGGTGGTCGAGATCAACGAAGCCGTGGTCGACGATCCGGAGCTGATCAACGAAGACCCGCATCAGGAGGGCTGGTTGATCAAGGTCCGCTTCTCGTCGGCGGCGGACCTGAAAGACCTCATGAATGCCGAGAAGTACGAGGAGTACGTCAAGAGTGGAGAAGCTTGAGAACCCCTCCGCGTCCCTGACGGGAGACATCGTCCTGGAGCCGTTCCCCGAGCGGGGAGCCGGGCCGGTGCCATCTGCGGTTCGCGCCATCCTCGATCCGACCGACGCCTTCGTCCGCCGCCACATCGGCTCGGGCGAGGCCGATCTCCGCGACATGTTGGGAGCTCTCGGCCTCTCGTCGCTCGAAGATCTGGTGCGGGAGACCGTCCCCGCGTCGATCCGCCTGTCCGGGCCGCTGACCCTCTCGTCGATCCCGGCCGACCGGCAGCTCGGCGAGAGCGAGGTCCTGGCCGCCCTGCGCCGCCTGGCGGACCGCAACCAGGTCTTCCGCTCCTTTCTGGGCATGGGCTACTCCGACTGCCTCATCCCCGGCGTCGTCCAGCGCAACATCCTGGAGAATCCCGGCTGGTATACGCAGTACACGCCGTACCAGGCGGAGATCTCCCAGGGACGGTTGGAGGCTCTGCTCAACTTCCAGACGATGGTGGCCGATTTGACCGGACTGCCGATGGCCAACGCCTCCCTGCTCGACGAGGGCACGGCCGCGGCCGAGGCCATGCACATGGCCAAGGCGCTGACCGACGACGACCGCAACGTCTTCTGGGTCGCCGCCGACTGCCATCCGCAGACCATCGAGGTGGTGAAGACCCGTGCCTCCGCGATCGGCGTCGAGGTCCGCGTCGGCCGGCCGGAGGAGCTCGGGGAGGGGATCGGAGAAGACGTCTACGGCGTCCTCCTCCAGTACCCCGCCACGGACGGGCGGATCGTCGACTACGCGTCGCTGATCCAGCGCATCCATGACGCCAAGGGGATCGCCGTGGTCGCGACCGACCTGCTGGCCCTGACCCTGCTGCGTCCGCCCGGCGAATTCGGTGCGGACGTCGCCGTCGGGTCGGCACAGCGCTTCGGCGTGCCGCTCGGCTACGGCGGCCCGCACGCGGCGTTCATGTCCTGCCGCGACGAGTACAAGCGCCAGATTCCCGGCCGCGTCATCGGCGTCTCGCGCGACCGCCGGGGAGGCACCGCGCTCCGTATGGCCATGCAGACCCGCGAGCAGCACATCCGGCGCGAGAAGGCGACGAGCAACATCTGCACCGCGCAGGTGCTCCTCGCCGTGATGGCCGGCATGTACGCCGTCTACCACGGGCCGGAGGGGCTGCGCCGTATCGCCCGCCGGGTCCATGCCCTGACCGCCGCTCTGGCCGAGGGGCTCCGCCGCCTGGGGTACCAGGTGAAGGACGAGCCGTTCTTCGATACCCTGCGCGCCGGCATTCCCTACCGGCCCGCGGACGACGTCCTCGCGGCGGCGCGGTTGCGGCGGATCAACCTGCGCAAGCTCAATGACGGGACGGTTGGCGTGTCTCTGGACGAGGCCACGACGATCGAGGATGTCCAGGTTCTGCTCGAGGTGTTCGCCGGCGCGGTCGACCGGGTCCCCGACTTCACGGTCGAGGAGCTGGCCGCGGCGGCCGATCTGGAGATCCCGGGACCGCACGCGCGGACCTCGGACATCCTGACCCATCCCGTGTTCCACCGGTACCATCAGGAGCACGAGATGCTGCGCTACATCCGGCGGCTGGAGGGGCGCGACCTGTCGCTGACCACCTCGATGATCCCGCTCGGCTCGTGCACCATGAAGCTCAATGCCACGAGCGAGATGATCCCGCTCTCCTGGGCCGGGTTCAGCAAGATGCATCCGTTCGCTCCGCCGGAGCAGGCGGAAGGGTACGGTGTGCTGTTCCGCACGCTGGAGCGCTGGCTCTGCGAGATCACCGGCTTCGCGGCCTGCTCGCTGCAGCCGAACGCGGGCTCGCAGGGCGAGTACACCGGCCTCATGGTGATCCGCGCCTGGCACGAGCACCGTGGCGACACGCAGCGCAACGTCTGCCTGATCCCCGTCTCGGCGCACGGCACGAACCCGGCGTCCGCGGTCATGGCCGGTATGAAGGTGGTGGCGGTGGCCTGCGACGCCAACGGTAACGTCGAGGTCACGGACTTGAAGGCCAAGGCCGAGCAGCACCGCGACCGCCTGGCGGCGCTCATGGTGACCTATCCCTCGACGCACGGCGTGTTCGAGGAGCAGATCCGCGAGATCTGCGAGGTCGTCCATGCAAACGGCGGACAGGTCTACCTGGACGGCGCCAACATGAACGCCCAGGTCGGTCTCTGCCGGCCGGGCGATTACGGCGCGGACGTCTGCCATCTCAACCTGCACAAAACCTTCTGCATCCCGCACGGCGGCGGCGGTCCCGGCATGGGGCCGATCTGCGTGGCCGATCATCTGGCGCCGTTCCTCCCCGGGCATCCGGTGATCCGGGTGGGTGGGGACGACGGGATCGGGGCGGTCGCGGCGGCGCCGTGGGGAAGCGCGAGCATCCTCACGATCTCATGGGCCTACATCGCCATGATGGGAGCCGCGGGGCTGACCCGGGCCACCGAGGTGGCGATCCTCAACGCCAACTACATGGCGGCGCGCCTGGTCGAGCACTACCCGGTGCTCTACCGCGGAGCCCACGGACGGGTGGCGCACGAGTTCATCCTCGACCTGCGGCCGTTCAAGGCGAGCGCGGGCATCGAGGCGGAAGACGTGGCCAAGCGCCTGATGGACTACGGCTTTCATGCGCCGACCATGTCGTTCCCGGTGCCCGGTACGCTGATGATCGAGCCCACGGAGAGCGAGTCCAAGGCCGAGCTCGACCGCTTCTGCGACGCCATGATCCGCATCCGCGAAGAGATCCGGGCGATCGAGGAGGGGCGGACGGACCGCCAGAACAATCCGCTGAAGAACGCGCCGCACACGGTCGAAGAAGTGACGGGGGCGGAGTGGGAGCGGCCGTACAGCCGCGAGGAGGCGGCTTTCCCGGCGCCGTGGGTGCGGGAGCGGAAGTTCTGGACCTACGTCGGCCGGGTCGACAACGTCTGGGGCGACCGCAACCTGATGTGCCTCTGCCCGCCGGTGGAGAACTACGAGTAGGGCGTGAAGCGCTTCGAAATCATCCTGCTCGCGCTGTTCCTGGCGTGCTGGCTTCTGGAGATCGCCGTCTTCCCGGGGTGGGTCCGTTTCGACGGGAGCCTGCCCCTGGGCCTCTACCCCTACTACGGTGCGGCCATGTCCCTCGGCTGGCTGTTCGGCCTTCTCTGCATCGGCCGGACGCGGGACATGGAGCGCAACCCCACCCGCCGCTTCGTCCTTTTCTACTTCGTCGGTCCGATCGGCTTCCTCTTTCTCCTTCGCGACATGGCGACGGTCGAGGCCCAGAGGGCGGCGCCGTTCGTCCCCCTCTGGGGCCTGGGCGTCTACGCGATCTTCTTCATTACCGCGATCATCCTCCGGCCGTTGCCGCGGCGGGGGTAGCGGGTTCGGGGAAAAAGCGCTAGGCTCTACACATCGAAGGAGCTGATCATGGCACGCCCTCTCGAACAGATCGAAGCCGAAGCCCTGCAACTCGACGAGAACGATCGCGCCCGGCTGGCACGCCGGCTCCTCCTCAGCCTGGAGCCTGTTGCGGAGGATCCTGCGGAGATCAAGAAGGCCTGGATCGAGGAAGCTCTGCGCCGTCACGCGGAAATGGAATCCGGAGAAGTTGAGGGTATCCCTGCGGAGGAGGTTTTCCGCGAGCTTCGCGCAACGCGTCGCTGATGCGGGTCACTTTCAACCCCGCAGCTCGAAGAGAGTTGCGGGAGGCGCGCGACTTCTACGAAGACGAGAGGGAAGGCCTTGGTGCAGAGTTTGTGGCGGCGGTCGAAGACGCCATCCTTCTGCTTCAGACACATCCTGAGGCGGCCCCTCAGGTAGCCCCGCAAGTCCGGCTCCATGTCATCAAACGCTTCCCCTACAGCATCATCTACTCCCGTCTTCAGAAGAATCATCTCGGCATCCTGGCAATTGCGCACCAGAGCCGGCGCCCGTTCTACTGGATCGGCCGTCTGAGCTAGATCCTTCCCCTGGCACCCTGCGTGCTACGATCCCTCTCCCATGGTGGATGCGGCCCTGAAGTCCCGAATCGACGCGATTGTTTCTGACCTTTCCGGCCGGGGATCGGCTCTCGTCGCCTACTCGGGCGGCGTGGATTCGGGGGTCGTGGCGGCGTTGGCGCATCGGGCTCTCGGGGAACGGGCGCTGGCGGTGACCGCGGCGGCGGAGACGCTGGCGGGGGCGGAGCTGGACTCGGCTCGCAAGCTCGCGGCCGAGATCGGCATCCGCCACGAGACCGTCACCTACAGCGAGCTCGACGATCCCGAGTTCGTCGCCAATCCGAGCCACCGTTGCTATGTCTGCCAGGGGATGCGCATGGACACCATGGGGCGGCTCGCCCAGGAGCGCGGCTTCGCCGTGGTCTGCGACGGCACCAACGCCTCCGATCCCGGGCCGGACCGGCTGGGGCTCCGGGCGGTGCGCGAGCGCGGCGTCTACTCGCCGCTCCTCGCGCACGGCGTGGACAAGGCCGCGACGCGGGAGATCGCCCGCGTCTTTGGACTGTCCGTCTGGGACCGGCCGGCCAACGCCTGCCTCTCCTCGCGGATCCCGCACGGCCAGCTCGTCACGCTCGGCAAGCTGCGCCGCATCGAAGCGGCCGAGGAGATCCTCGCCGGGCACGGCTTCCGGGTGATCCGGGTACGGCACGATGACGCTGAGGGGGGAGCCGCCCGCGTCGAGGTGGCGCCGGACGAGGTCTCCCGCCTCGCCCACCTTTGGGAGGACATCGAGCCTCGCCTGCGCTCCCTCGGCTTCCAGCAGGTCGCCTACGATCCGCACGGGTACCGACGGGGCGGGGCCGACCTGGGACTTGTTCCGCGGTGACTCCTCAACAGATCCTCGAGCTCCTCCAGGCAGTCTCCGAAGGACAGCTCACCCCCGAGCAGGCCCTCGGAGAGCTCGCCGAGCTTCCCTACGCCGACCTCGGCTTCGCCAAGCTCGACTTCCACCGCGAGCTGCGCAACGGCCACCCCGAAGCGGTCTATGGTGAGGGTAAGACCCCGGACGATCTGGAGAAGATCGTCGAGCGCATGCTCGGCGCCCACGGCCGCGCCCTGGTGACCCGGCTGCGGCCCGAGGCGGCGGAGCGTCTCCGCGAGCGCTTTCCCGAGTCCGTCTGGCACGAAAGAGCCCGCATCCTGACCTGCGGCGAGGCGCCGCAGCGCGGAGATGGAGCGATCGCGATTCTCGCCGCGGGCACCTCCGATCTGCCGGTCGCCGAGGAGGCGGCCGTCTGCGCCGAGTGGTTCGGCCACGAGGTCCAGCGGTGTTACGACGTCGGGATCGCCGGCCTCCACCGGCTCCTGGGGAACCTGCAGGCCATCCGCCGTGCCGACGTCGTCGTCGCCGTGGCCGGGATGGACGGCGCACTGCCGACCGTCGTTGCCAGTCTCGTCCCGGCGCCGGTCGTGGCTGTGCCGACCAGCGTCGGCTATGGCGCGAGCTTCGGAGGAATCGCCCCCCTCCTCACCATGCTGAACGGTTGCGCGCCGGGGATCGGCGTGGTGAACATCGACAACGGCTACGGTGCGGCCGTGCTGGCGAGCCGGATCGCCCGGACCGCCCACGGATCGCCCCGCACGTCACAGCCGTAGCGGTCCCACGAGCTCCACCCGCTGCTCCCGCACGTCCTCCAGAAGCTCCCGCACCAGGCGCCCGTCCGGCGGGATGGGCAGGTCGGGAGCGAGAGCGGCGAGCGGCTCGAGGACGAAGCGGCGGTCGCGCAGGCGCGGGTGGGGGAGGGTCAGCTCGGGGCCGGACATCACCAGATCCCCCCAGAGGAGGAGATCGATGTCGAGCGGACGGGGCCCGAAGCGCGGTCCGGCGCGCCGGCCGGCCGCGAGCTCGAGCGCCTTGGCCACGGCGAGAACCGCCTCCGGAGGAAGGGAGGTCCTTCCCAGGGCGGCGGTGTTCAGATAATCCGGCTGCGGCGTGGGGGAGACGGCGGCGGTGCGATAGAGGGGCGCGACCCGGAGAGGCCCCAGCGCGGCCTCCAAGTGGTGGAGGGCCTGGCGCAGAGTCTGTGCGACCGGTCCCAGATTGCCGCCGAGGGCGAGAGCCACCGGGACCGGTCCCTGCACCGGCTCATTCCTCGTCGTCGAAGTCCTCTTCCTCTTCCTCGTCGTCGTCGACGAGGGCCGCTCCTTCGAGATCCGCGTCCGGAACGATCTCCTCGTCGATATCGGCGATCGGCTCGTCTTCCTCGACCTCGATCGCCTTCCCGACGACCTCGGCCTTACGCCGCCGCCGCGAGGCCTGGCTCGCGGCCGGGGTCTCGTGAGAGGACGCGTCCTTTTGATTGGCGCCACACTTGGGGCAGATCGCCTCGTTTTTGCCGAGGTCGTAGAACTTGGTCCCGCAACTGTAGCACGCGTGTTTCGTTCCCAGTTTGAGCTCGGGCATCGATAGGCTCCCCCGTCGGACTCCTGTCCGGAGGGCGGTGAAGCTAGCATCCGTCCAGCGGCCTGTCAACCGCCGGCCAGCCCTGCTAGACTCATCGGTTGCGAGGCCTCCCCGGGGTTCCGGACCATTCCCCCCGGCATATCCACCAGACCAGGGATCTCCAGCAGGCCCAAGCATCAGGAATATCCGGCCGCCCCTGCTTGTCATCTGAACGGGACCATCATCTGAACGAAACCATGAAACGACTTATCTTCATCTTCGTCCTGCTCTCCTTCGCTCTGCCCGCGATGTCGGCGTCGGCAGCGCCGGCCCTCCGCGATCCGCGCACCGCGCCCGCCAACCAGCGCCTGCAGGTGCTCGTGGAGCGCGTCAAAGCCGAGCAGCAGAAGCTCAAGACCCTGGAGGCCCGGTTCGTCCAGCTCCAGGAAAGCTCGCTCCTCGCCGCTCCCGAGAAGGCCACCGGGCACTTCTCCTACTCCGCCCCCGACCGGGTCCGCTGGGAGTACGAATCGCCCAATGCGATCTCCGTGGTCGTCCGCGGCGAGCAGATGACGACCTGGTACCACGACCTCAAGCGAGCCGACTTGATCAAGATCGGCCGCTACTCGAACCAGGTCTTCAAATATCTCGGCGCGAGCGGCAACATGCAGTCGCTCCTGGAGTACTTCGACGCGAAGCTCGCCACCTCGAACACGAAGGGGGAGCCGTACCGCCTGGAGCTGACCCCCCGTTTCCAGCGGATCGCGAAGCGCCTCAAGAGCATGACCCTGTGGATCGACGACACCACGTTCCTCCCTATACGCCTGCGCTACGTCGAGGCCGATGGCGACACCATGGAATACCGCTTCGAGGCTCTCAAGAGGAACGGCCGCATCCCCGAGGACCGCTACGTGCTCCAACTCCCCAAGGGAGTCGAGACGCGGGTGGTCGACCTCGGCGAATCGAAGTCGAAGCCCTGAGGTATCCGTGGCCCTGGATTTCAAGGTGGTTTCGACCTGTGGCGCCGCGCGCCGCGGACGGCTCTCCACGCCGCATGGGGTGGTGGAGACGCCGGCGTTCATGCCGGTGGGTACGCTGGGCGCGGTCAAAGGGGTGCCGCCCCGGGAGCTCGCCGCGGCGGGCGCTTCCATCATGCTGTCCAATCTCTACCACCTGGCGCTGCGCCCCGGCATCGAGACCATCGAGCGGCTGGGGGGCGTGCACGCCTTCACCGGCTGGCCCGGGCCGATCCTCACGGACAGCGGCGGCTTTCAGGTTTTCAGCCTCTCGACCCTCCGCAAGGTAGACGAAGGGGGCGTGACCTTCCGCAGCCATCTCGACGGGTCGCCCCTGCGCTTCACCCCCGAAGGGGTCGTGGACCTGCAGGAGCGTATAGGGGTGGACATCGCGATGGTGCTCGACGAGTGCCCTCCCTGGCCGATCGACGAGCGGGGGGCGGCGGACTCCTGGCGGCGCACGCTCGCCTGGGCGCGCCGCGCCCGGGCCGCCTGGACCGGCAGGAGCGGCGGCGGCCTCTTCGGGATCGTCCAGGGGAGCGCCTTCCGGGGCCTGCGGGAGCGCGCGGCGGCGGAGCTGGCGGAGGTCGGGTTCGACGGCTATGCGATCGGCGGAGTCAGCGTGGGCGAGCCGTCGGCGGACCGCTACGCGGTGGTGGAATGGACCGCTCCCGTCCTCCCGGCGGACCGGCCGCGGTATCTCATGGGCGTGGGCTACCCGGAGGACATCCTCCACGCGGTGCGTCACGGGGTCGACCTGTTCGACTGCGTGCTGCCCGCGCGCAACGCGCGGCACGGTGTGCTGTTCACCCGGGCCGGCGTGCTCAAGATCAAGAACGCCAAGTACCGTGAGGACCCCTTGCCGGTCGATCCGGAGTGCGCCTGCGTAGCGTGCGCGCCGGGGCCGTACCAGACGTCGCGGGCCTTCCTGCACCACCTGGCGCGCTCCGGCGAGCTGACCGCGGCGGTCCTCACCACACTGCACAACCTGCGCTTCTACCTTGACTTCATGACGGCGCTCCGGCAAGCTATCACGCTCGGTACGATCTCGGACCTGGCGGAGAGTTTCGCCATTCGTTCCGCCGTCGACGCGGGCGGTAACCTGCCGTGGGAGCCTGTACTCGGGTCCCCGGCCACTTCCGATCCCCTGGAGCCAAGGAGCTCATGACGCGGGCGGTACCCGCGAGGGCTTTGCACGCATGATGCTCAATCAATGGAATTTTCTCGCCTTTCAGGGCGGGTTCGGCAACTGGGGGGGCCTCGTCCTCCCGATCGGCTTCCTGCTGATCTTCTATTTCATCGTCTGGGTCCCGGCGCGCCGCCGGCAAAAGGACTTCCAGACGATGGTGGAGGCGATCAAGAAGGGAGACCGGGTCGTCACGACGGGCGGGCTGTATGGCGAGGTCGTATCCGTCGACAGCAGCACGGTGATTTTGAAGATCGCCGACGCCGTCAAGGTGAAGGTCGCCAAGTCGGCGATCAGCGCCCTCGAAGGACAAGAGGGTGACAAAGGGGACAACCGATGAAACGCAATCTGCTCTGGCGTGGGCTCCTGATTCTGTCCATCTTCGCGGCCGCGGTGGCGGCCGCCTTCCCCCTGGACAAGAAGATCAATCTCGGGCTGGACCTCCAGGGAGGCATGCACCTGGTGCTCCAGGTGCACACCGAGGATGCCGTGCGGGCCGAGACCGATGGGGACCTGGGGCTGATGTTGCAGCAAGCCCAGAAGGAGAGCCTCCCCGTCACGGGCCGCCGCATCTCCGACACGGCCTTCGAGATCACCGGGGTGACCCCCGAGTCGCGCGACAAGATCTCCGACCTGTATGACAAGTACCTGCAGGGGGGCTGGGACTCCGACATCCGGCCCGATCGCGCGACGTTCACGATGAAGCCGCAGTATGTCGACCAGACCCGCAAGCTGGCGGTCTCCCAGGCGAAGCAGACGATCTGGAACCGCATCGACGCCTTCGGCGTGGGCGAGATGACCGTCCAGGAAAGCTCGAACAACCGGATCGTCATCCAGCTCCCGGGCGTGGATGATCCGGTGCGTGTGCGCAACCTGATCAAGAACACGGCGTTCCTGGAGTTCCGGATCGTGCGCAACGGCCCGTTCCCCAACCGACAGGCGGCCCTGGCCAGCTTGGGCAATCCGCCATCGGGTGACGCCGAGATCCTGCCGGAAGACGTCCGGGACAAGGCGGACGCGTCGAAGATCCTGGAGACGGTCTACTGGGTGGTCGACAAGCAGCGCACCGTCACCGGCCGCGATCTCAAGAACGCTCGGCCGAGCCGGGGCCAGCTCAGCGAGCCGATCGTCGAGTTCAGCCTGAACCCCCAGGGGGCCGAGAAGTTCGCCGACCTGACCGGCAACAACATCGGCAAGCCGCTCGCCATCGTCCTCGACGGCCGCATCGTCTCGGCGCCGCGGATCAACGCGCGCATCCGCGACAGCGGCATCATCGAGGGCGGCTTCACCGAGGAGAGCGCGCAGGACCTGTCGACCGTGCTCCGCTCGGGCGCGCTGCCTGCCGCGATCACCTATCTGGAGGAGCGCACCGTCGGTCCCTCGCTCGGCCGCGACTCGGTCGAGAAGGGGCTCCTCGCCGGTCTGGTGGGCACGGCGCTCGTCGTCCTCTACATGCTGATCATCTACAACCTGAGCGGCCTGAACGCGGTTCTGGCTCTGGCGCTGAACATTGTCCTGCTGTTCGGCGGCCTCGCGGCGTTCGGCGCGGCGCTCACCCTGCCCGGCATCGCCGGCGTCATCCTGACCATCGGCATGGCAGTGGACGCCAACGTGCTCGTGTTCGAGCGCATCCGCGAGGAGCTGCACGCCGGGAGGACGGTCCGCTCCGCGATCGACCTCGGCTACGAGAAGGCGCTGTCATCCATCGTCGACGGCAACGTCACGACCCTGATCGCAGCCCTCTTCCTGTTCCAGTTCGGCACCGGCCCGATCCGCGGCTTTGCCGTCACCTTGACGATCGGCCTGCTGGCCTCCATGTTCACCGCGGTTTTCGTCAGCCGCTGGATGTTCGACCTGGTCCTCTCCCGGTTCCGCATCCAGAAGCTGTCGATCTAGGGCGCCGAGCGCCGACTCGAAGGAGCACGCGATGGAGTTGCTTCGCGACACCAACATCGACTTCATGAAGTACCGGAAGTTCTGGATCATCGTTTCGCTGGTCCTGGTGGGGATCGGCCTCTTTGCGATCTTTTTCCATGGCAAGCTGAACGTCGGCATCGACTTCGCGGGCGGCACGCAGCTCAACCTGCAGTTCCGCGACAAGCCCGAGGTCGACCGCCTGCGCTCGATCCTTGCCGGGGTCGGCCTTGGCGATGCGACGATCCAGCGTTTCGGCGCCGAGGACGAGAACGAGGCCCTGATCCGCACCCGCCTGGTGGAGGGCAAGACCGAGGGGAGTCGCGACGTGATCGTGGCGGCTCTCAACAAGGCCTACAACGCCGATCAGCCCGCGGGCAAGGTCGACGTCAACGGGGTGGGTGCCGAGAGTGTGGCCGCTCTGCTGTTCGCCGCCGATCCGGACAACCGCAAGGTGCAGGGGGAGGACGCGGCGCGCGCCCATTATGAGGACGTGGCCGGGAAGATGATGGCGAAGCGCCGCGATGTCGGGTTGTTCACGTCCTGGAACGACCTGTCCGGGGTTCCCGGAGTGAGCCCGCAGGCGGTGAGCGCTCTCCAGCAGCGCGCCACCCTCGGCGCCTTCACCGTGACCGGCACCGAGAACGTCGGACCGCAGATCGGCAGCGAGCTGCGCAAGCAGGGCTTCTGGGCCGTGGCCCTCTCGCTCCTGGGAATGTTGGTCTACATCTGGATCCGCTTCGAGCTGCGTTTCGGCGTCGGCGCGATCATGGCCTGTATCCACGACGTGCTGGTGACGCTGGGCCTGTTCGCCCTCTTCGGATTCGAGTTCAACTTGACCACCATCGCGGCGTTCCTGACCCTGATCGGCTACTCGGTCAACGACACGGTGGTGATCTTCGACCGCATCCGCGAGAACATGCGGAAGAGCCGGCGCAAGCCGCTGATCGACATCATGAACGAGAGCATCAACCAGACGCTCTCGCGCACGATCTTGACCGGAGGCTCGACGCTCCTCGCGCTCGCCGCGCTGCTCTGGCTGGGCGGCGACGTGATCCGCGGCTTCGCGTTCGTGATGCTGGTCGGTATCCTGGTCGGCACCTACTCGTCGATCTACGTGGCGAGCCCGTTCGCTCTGCTCTGGGAGCAGTACTTCGCTGTCAAGGGCGAGCGGCGTGCCGCGCCCGCCCGAACTGACGCCGAGGCGCAGCCGGTCCGGCGGTAGGGACCTCACCCCCCTCGATCCCCCTCTCCCATCGCACACCCTGCCCCCCGGGAGAGGGGGGAAGCCGCCCGCCCTTTCCTCCGGGAACACTCCTGCCCGTATAATCTGTTGCTCCATTCAGCCGCCGTCATTTTCGTCGACGCTGGATGGCGTCTTCCTTGAGGTCCATGGCACAAACGGTCAAGAAAATCGCACCCCCGGTTCCCGAGCCGGCGGTGGCGCGCTTCGACGAGATCCTCGACTGTCTCGCGGCGCACCGGCGTACGGTGGATCCGGTCTACCTGCGCGCGGTCCACGACTTCTCGGCCGAGATGCACAAGGACCAGGTTCGCCGCTCGGGCGAGCCGTACATGATCCATCCGCTCAACGTCGCCTATCTCCTCGCCGACCTCAACTTCGACCAGACCTGCGTCGCGGTCGGCCTGCTCCACGACGTGCTGGAGGACACCCTGACGACGCGCGAGGTCCTGGTGCGAGAGTTCGGCGAAGAGATCGCAGGGCTGGTCGACGGCGTCACCAAGATCGGCCGTCATTCCTACGTCCGCCGCGACGAGGCCCAGGCCGAGACGTTCCGCAAGATGATCCTGGCCTCGGCCAAGGACATCCGCGTGATCGTCGTCAAGCTCGCCGACCGGCTGCACAACATGCAGACGCTGGAGCACCTGGCTCCCGAGGCGCGGCGCCGCATCTCGCGCGAGACGCTGGAGATCTACTCGCCGATCGCCCATCGCCTCGGCATGGCCAAGGTCAAGGGCGATCTCGAGGACCTCGCCTTCTACCACCTCTATCCGCACCAGTTCAGCGAGATCTTCCTGAAGATCGCGGAGAAGATGAAGGTGGGGCAGGTCGCGGTGGAGCGCATCCGCGAGCGCCTCGTCGAGAGCCTGGAGCAGGCGGGGGTCCAGGCCGAGATCAGCTTCCGCGTCAAGCGCTACTACTCGATCTACGAGAAGCTGCGCCGCCAGGGGATCGACATCTCCCAGCTCTACGACTACCTGGCTTTCCGCATCGTGACGGACAGTCTCAAGGACACCTACGCCGCCCTGGGCGTGGTGCACCAGAGCTGGCGCCCCATTCCGGGCCGCTTCAAGGACTACATCGCGATGCCCAAGCCGAACGGCTACCAGTCGCTCCACACCACGGTGGTGGGCGACCGCGGGCAGCCGTTCGAGGTGCAGATCCGCACGCGCGAGATGGACCTCGTGGCGGAGGAGGGGATCGCGGCGCACTGGCGCTACAAGGAGGGGAAGGTCCAGGGGGATCACGATCCCAACATCCTCTGGCTGCGCCAGCTCCTGGAGTGGCAGAAGGAGGTGCAGGACCCCCGCACCTTCCTGACCACGCTGAAGGTCGACCTCTATCCGGACGAGGTCTACGTCTTCACCCCCAAGGGGGACGCGCTCGCCTTCCCGCGCGGGGCGACGCCGCTCGATTTCGCCTACCGGGTGCACACCGACCTCGGCCACCATTGCGCCGGCGCGCGGGTCAACGGCCGTCTGGTGCCGCTGCGCACGTCGCTCCAGAACGGCGACATGGTAGAGATCCTGACCAACCCGGCGCGCAATCCGAGCCGCGACTGGCTGTCGCTGGTCGTCACCTCGCGGGCCAAGAGCAAGATCCGGCAGTGGCTCAACACGCAGCAGAAGCAGCGCGCCACCGAGATCGGCCGGCGTCTGTTCGAGAAGGAGATCCGCAAGCTCGGCATGTCCCTGAAGAAGGTCCACGAGGCGCCGGAGATGACGGCTCTCCTCCACGACGAGGGACTCTCGAAGCTCGACGACCTCTACAGCCGGATCGGCTTCGGCAAGACCGAGGCGCGGCACGTGCTGGAGCGGGTGCTGGGTGTGGAGAGGATGGCGGAGCCCGCGAACGAGAAGCCGAGCCGGCTCAGGGAGGCGGTCAGCCGCATTCTGCCGTTCGGCGGCCCCAAAGGTCCGATCGAGGTCAAGGGGCACGGCGACCTGCTGGCCTACCTGGCGAAGTGCTGCAACCCGCTGCCGGGGGAGGAGATCGTCGGCTATGTGACGCGCGGGCGCGGCGTCTCCGTCCACTCGGTGGACTGCCCCAACGTCCGAAACCTGCTGTACAACCCGGAGCGCGAGATCGAGGTCGAGTGGGCGCGGCAGAAGAACGACGTCTACCAGATCTCGCTCGTCATCGAGACCGCCGACCAGCCGGGCATGCTGGCGAAGCTGACCGAGGTGATCACCAAGGTGGGGAGCAACATCACGCAGATCGAGGCCGAGACCCACGAGACCGGCCGTGCCTCGATCGGCGTGGTCTGCCAGCTGCGCGACCGCAAGCAGCTCGACAAGCTGATGCAGGAAGTCCGGGCGATCCCCGGGGTGTTCCGCGTCGACCGCCGGATGAATACGGGCAAGGCGGCGGCGGAGGCGTAGGCCTCCCCAAAAAAGACAAGGACAACAACGACTTCAAGGACGCCAAGGGACAAAGGTCCCTGCTGTCCTTGGAGTCCTTGCTGTCCTTGAGGGTCGGGAGCGCGGGCGTGGGGAGGGGAGAACGCCGCCGGGCTTCAGCCCTTGGCGGCCTCACCCTCTTCAGGGGTCCACTTGCGGACCGGCGCCTTCACGATTTTGCCGCTACGCAGGCAGCGGGTGCAGACCCGGACGTGCTTCACGCGGCCGTCGATCAGCGCGCGCACACTCTGGAGGTTGGGCTCCCAGGTGCGCGGCGTCACGTTGTGGGCGTGGCTGACATTGCGGCCGAAGACGGTCCCCTTGCCGCAGATTTCGCATTGCTTGGCCATGATTTGGTCTCTCTCCTGATTCAACGGGCTGAGCTTCTGGCCCCAGAGGGCAGGGAAAGATAACAGAATCCGGCCCCCGGAGCAAGCGCTCCAGGGGCCGGAGAGTCTTCAGGGTCGGCCGAGGAGCTTCCGCACCGCCTCCTGCTTCTGCGCCTCCGGCACGACCGCGAAGCCCTGCACGCCCTTGCTTGTGCCCAGCCTATACTGTGTGCATGCAGTACACACGCTCAAAGACATCCCGCCCCGCTTGAATTCTGAGCTTCGCCGCCGTGCACAGGCCGAGGGCAGGAGTCTCAACAGCATCGTGACCGAGGCTCTGATCCGCAGAGCAAGATCGAATCGATGAGCGGTTTCAGGTGCGTGAGAGTGTGCCCTAGTCAGCAGAATGCAGAGAGACAGCCAAAGGCAAGCCAACGATAGGAGGGTCCGACGATGCTCAAGGGATTCCGAGACTTCGTTCTGCGCGGCAACGTGGTTGATCTCGCGGTCGCTGTCGTGATCGGGGCCGCCTTCGGGGCTGTCATCAACTCGGTTGTGAAGAATTTCATCACGCCGATGATCGCCTTGGCTGGCGGTGTCACCGACTTCTCCGCGATCCGCACCGGGCCTGTGATGTGGGGCAACATTCTCAACGACGTCCTCACGTTTCTGATCACGGCCGCAGTCGTCTACTTCCTTGTCGTCGCCCCGATGAGCCGCTTGCTCGCGCGGCTGAAGCCGTCCGAGCCCGCGCCCCAGCCGACGCAAAAATGCCCGGAGTGCCTGAGCGACATCCCCGTTGCGGCACGGCGCTGTGCGTATTGCACGGCGCAAGTGGCACGACAGACGGCGTAGTTGCGCCACGCGGAGAATCGATGATGCGCCGATTTTTCACGGCCGTTCTCCTCCTCGCCGCCTGCGGCTGCAGCGCCCCAGACCCGGACGCTGCGGCCGTTGGAGATACCAATACGGCACAGCCGACAGCGGCCAGCGCTCCGAGTGCCCCACCGGCCGCCCTTCCTTTCACCGACAAAGTGTGGGTCCGATCGGATTCGACCGAGCTGCCGGGAGTGATGCGGGTGTTCCTCTCCGATGGGACGCTCGTGATGGACTCCTGCTGGGAGACCTACCGGCTGGCGAAGTGGCGCGCCCTTCCGGACGGTGCCGTGGCGTGGGAGGAGGACGGGGCGGAGATCCAGGCCCGTGTGGTGGAGGCGAGCGAGACCGTCCTGGTTCTCCGCCTGGAGTTGGTGGGAGGGGCGACGGAAGAGCGGTACCGAAAGGCGGAGGTGCCGTACGTCTGTCCCGACATGCCGCGCTGAAGGGCGGCGTGACGCAGCAGTGGGCGAGGGTTCCCGTTAAGGCCGGAGAGGTTTCCCTTGAACAGGAGAGGGCTCTCGTTGATCGAGAGAGGCCTCCGCTTGAACCGTCGTCCCGCGCTTGCTCACGGGAGAGCTCTCTCGTTCAACGGGAAAGGTCTCCCGTTGAACGGGCATGCAGTACTTGCTCACGGGAGAGCCTTCTCGTTCAACGGTCATCCAGTATTTGTTCACGGGAGAGGTCTCCCGTTGAGCGGTCGTGCAGTACTTGTTCACTGGAGAGCCTTCCCGTTGAACGGTCATGAAGAACTTGCTCACGGGAGAGGCTTCCCGTTGAGCGGTCATCCAGTACTTGTTCACGGGAGAGGCCTCCCGTTGAACGGTCGTGCAGTACTTGCTCACGGGAGAGCCTTCCCGCTGAACGAGAGAGGCTTCCCGTTGAGCAGTCATGCGGTTCTTGTCCATGGGAGAGGTCTCCCGTCGAACGGCCGTGCACGCCTTGCTCATGGGGGAGGCTCCCCGGCCAGGGTCTTGCGCCCCCTGGGACCGCCGACGTCTCGCCGGCTCACACTCTCCGTGACCACGGCGGCTGGCAAGAGGCCCCGCAGGCCGGTCTCCGAGTCCCGCCGTCTGCTGCCCCGCTGGGGCTCGTGAAATCTGGGGAACCTCATGACCCAGGGTCGCCGCGCCTGCGGCGCTCTGCCCCTGGGCTACATGCTTGAGCCTCTCCGAGGCTCCGCGTTGAGCGACCTTCGGTGCTCGAGGCTCAGCGAAACCGAGAGCTCGGCAGCATGAGAGTCGGAATAGAAGAGCCTAGGAAAGGCTCGAGCGCCTCAGAGCTTCTTCCCCTTCGCGGGCTGTCCCGCGAGCAGAAAGGTCTTCGGGTACTTCCCTTCGCCGCAGATCTTGAACGAACCGAAGTCTTTGTACCAGAGGCCGTCCGGGGCCTCGGGCTCGGACTCTCGCCACAGCTTCAATTGGTAGAGGTCTTCGGCCGTGATCTTTCGCTCGCGCAGCCGCTCGAACAAATGGTCCCGCAGCGCGGGGGGCAAACCAGTCCACTGAATCTTCGGCATCATTCACCGAAGGTCATGCGGGCTAGTTCCTCCTTGAGTTGACTCTGCTCCTCCGGATCGCGGGCATGAGCCAAGCGGTCCGCCAACTCGAGAAAGCGCTTCCTCTCTTGCTCCCGCGCCTCGAGCCCCGACTCGATGAGCTCGACGAGGATTCGGTTGGCGCTTGTGTGGCTCGACTTCGCGAGCGACTTGACGCGGTGGGCGATGCCTGGGGGCAGGCTCACGCTCTGACGGACAGGTCTCTCGATAGTTGACATGACGCTAGGATACACCAGAATGCACCATGGCGCACCGAGAGCCCCAGGCCTTCCGGCACCTCTGCCTGATCCGTCAGCAGCCATCCAATCCTCATGCTGTTTCTACGAGATCGGCGACCCGGCCGCCCAGGCGGGCGAGCTCTTTCTCGATTCCCCGCTCGACGGCGTCGATCAGGTACGGCCTGAGCTCTCCCGGCGGGAGGATACGGTGGATCGATCCCATTTCCAGTGCCCTCTCGACGCTGTGAATGTGGTCGAACTCGACCGCGACCTCGCCGAGCTTCTCGGAGCGGACCGCGGCCATCATCTCGTCCAGGCGCGCGTGCAGCTCCGCCTTGTCTGGACGGGACGGACCGGCGAGGGCCTCCTCCAGATCGGTCACCCGCGGGTCCTTGCGCGTCCGCTGGTCGACCTCTCGCGCGAAGATCACGGCCGCGGCGGGTGCGCCACCGATGACCGAGGCGTGGCTCCCTTCGAGGGCGGCTACTTCCATGTTGTCGTGGAGGGCGTTCGAGAAGACCACGAAAGCACCGCCGTGATAGCGCGAGACGACGCAGAAGACGATCGGTCCGCGGAAGTTGACGATCGCGCGGCCGATTTCGGCGCCGAATTCGAGCTGTCCGCTACGCATCGACTCGGGCGAGCCATCGAAACCCGAGAGGTTCGCCAGCACGACCAGCGGGCGGTTGCCGCTCGCGGCGTTGATCGCCTTGGCGATCTTCTTGGAGGAGAGCGGGAACAGGGTGCCGCCGGTCCACTGGTCGGGACCGTAGACCGGCACCCAGCCGAGGCGGGGCAGCGGCTTGGATTCGAAGCCGAGGAGGCAGACCGGCCAGCCGCCCAGGTGGGTGTCCCAGACGACGCCGATCTCCGCGCCGTGCATGCCGTACCAGCGCTCCAGCGGCCGGTGGTCCTGGTCGGCGACGGACTGCATCACGCGGCGGATCTCGAACGGCTTCTTGCGCCCCGGGTTCGTGGTTTCTGAGAAGACCTCGCCAACGGTGCAGAAGGTGCCGCCGTGCGGGAAGTCCCGGACATCGCGCTCGCGCGGGTCAAGGGTGGGCGCCGGCCGCGGGAAGCGCTCGCCGGGCGCGACCCAGGTGTGCTCGTAGTGGCGGAGCAGGATCTGGCAGGCTTCGCCGAGGTCGCGGGCGAAATATTGCGCCTGGCCGTTCGGCCCCATGATCCGCTCGTAGCCGCCGATGCCGAGGTTGTCCTCGGCCGAGACGCCTCCGGAGTAGTCGAGCACCTGCTTGCCGGTGAGCACCATGGCTCCCTGGGGCGTCATGATCAGGATGCCCTTCGTGTGCATCAGCATGGTGGCTTCGGCGTTCCAGTAGGGCTGGGCGCCGGCGTTGATGCCGGGCACCACGATGTTGATCTCCAGCCCCTCCTGGGTCCTCTCGACGATCTTGCGCAGGACGCGGGAGATCCAGTCCATGTTCTCGGTGCCGCTGTCCATGGCGATCTTGGCGCCGGCCGAGAGGGCGAACCACTCCAGCGGGATCTTCCGCTCGGCGGCCAGATCGAGCGCGGCGAGGATGCGCCGGCACTCGGGCTCGGCCAGAGCGCCCATGTCATGGCTGGCGTCGCTCAGCAGGAGGACCCGCTCCATCCCCTCGGGATAGCGGTCGGTGAAGCTGCGGATGACGCCGGCCACGATGTTCGCCGTGTTCTGCCCCCAGGGGCGGTCGACGGGGACGAGGCGGTCTCCCGCATGGAAATCCATTTGATCGTCCAGATCGTGCTCGACGAATTCCCCGGCGGGGATCTCTTCCTGCGGCTCCCTCGGGGCGAGGAGGCGGGCGATCTCGTAGGCGTAGACGATCCCCCGGCGCTTGAGCTCCACGATCTTCTGGGCGTATTCACGCAGCGGCTTGATGGGAACGTCCTTGGGCGGCCGGAAGCGCAGGACCATGCCGGCTTCGCCCGGGTTGGAGATCTCCAGGACCCGGTCGTGGTGCGCGCCGGTCTGGGGGTCCACGACCCGGCCGCGCACCGCCACCTTTTCGAGGCCAAGCCCTTCGGTCAGCGGCGCCAGCCGGTGAACCAGATCGTTCAGCTCCTCCGGCCGCAGGTCGACCGGCGGCCAGAGATAGAGGAGCACGCGGTTCCACTGCAGCCGCTCGCCGGCCGGGCGGCGCGACTGGAACTGCCGGATGCCCGCCAGCGCTTCCATGAGGCGGTGCTCGAGCTGCGGCAGATGGACGACCCGGCCGTGCTCGTCGCGCGCCGGCGTCAGGTCGCGCACCTCGGCCACGGCGAACAGCCTCTCGTCGCGCGGGTTGGTGTGGGCCACGCCCTTGAACAGCCAGACCCCCTCGGGCGCGGGGAGCTGGTCGAGACGGAAGTTGCGGAAGCGCCAGATCTGGAGCCGCCGCACCATCAGCGGGTGCAGGCCGCGGTAGACCCGCTCTTCTGGATATCTGGCCGGATCGCCGGCGTCCTCGGCGAGCCGGTAGGTGAAGTGCCGCACGCCGGCCGGAGAGGCGAGAGCCACGGCGAGCCGCCGCATGCGGGCGGGGAAGCCGGCCGCTTCGAGGAGCCGGCCGATCTCGGCGGCGGCCGCGTCGTCGTCCGCTGCGGGCTCCTCCTCCCAGGCATAGAGATCGATGACCACCTCACGGCCGTCATCTGGTGTCTCGGCGGCCAGGCGCCGCGCCACTTCCAGCGCTCGCGGCAGGCCATCCGGCCCGGCATGGGTGGCGAAGAGATGGATGCGGCCCCCTTCCCATGGGTACTCGGCCGCGGCGAAGCTCAGCCCATCGGCCTCGAAGGTCTCGACGGTCTGGATCTCGCGGATGCGGTAGTAGCGCCGGAGCATGACTTCGAGCATGGAGCGCCGGAGAGGCTCCGGGGCCGCGGCATAGCGCTGGGAGAGGCGGGCGTGGAGCGGCTGCGTGCAGTCGACCAGAGCGCGGATGCTCTCCTCCCGCTCGCCTGGGGGCGAATCTTCGCCCAGACGCGCCAGCTTCGCTTCGGCAGCGACATAGAGCCGCTCGCGAGCCGCCAGGAGGAGCGGCCGGTCGAAGATGCGCCAGCGCACCTCACGGGCGAGGTCATGCACGGCCGGCTCGCGCCCCTGGGTCTCGCCGATCAGGCGGTCGAGGAGGGCGTGGAGCTCGCCGTCGTCTGTCTTGTCCTGATGGGGAGGGTCCCGGTCGAGGAGCCGTTCGAGCACGGCGAGCACCAGGGGAGCCTGCTGCGGCTGCCGCTGGTGGGAGACGGCGATGCGGAAGAGGCTCTCTTCCAGCTCCGGGGATCGAGCCAAGCTGTCCACGCCGTAATGGGCGAGGGCGCGGTGGAGCTTGTCGAGGAAAACCGGGGGCAGGCCTGTGCCGCGCGCGTCGAGGTCGCGCAGGAAGGTGAAGAGGTACTCCTCCGAGGTGTGGCGGTCGTCGTCCTGCTCCAGCGGCAGATCCCAGCCCGGCTGGCGGCGGAAGAGCGAGGCGAGATCGACGAACGTTTCGAGGATGTCACGCTCGCGCCGGCGGATCTCGGGGTGGTCTGTGGCGACGCTGACCGCCGCAACGAGCTTGCGGAGGGCCGCCGGATCGACGTCGTACCCGAGCAGCAGCCGGCGAGACTCTTCGAGCCCCTGACGGCAGCGCTCCAGGGCATCGCTCTCCCGGCGGAGCGGCGCCGCGGCGAGCTGGCCGAAGCGGGCGCGCTCGCCGGACGGGCTCTCGGGAGCCGCTTCCGCAGGATCGAGAACGAGGAGGGGGGCGCCGACGCTCACCTGGGCGTTGCGCCGCGCCAGGAGCTTGCGGACCCGGCCGGGCATCTGCGCGAGGACGGAGGTCTCGACCTTCATGGTCTCCAGCACGGCCAGTGTGTCGCCGCGGGCGACCTCGGCCCCCTCGGCGGCCAGGGAGACGACCACGGCCGGGAGCGGCGAGCACACGAGGCTGCCGGTGTCGCGGCCGATGCGGTGGGGCACGCCGTCCACCTCGACGAACAGGCTGTTCTCTCCCATATCGAGGGACACGTGCCAGGTCCGCCGGCCACAGGTCAGGTGCCGCCCGGTCTTGCGGAACGCGCCGGCGCGGGCCTCCAGGCGGGTGCCGTCCACCTCCAGGCGATAGAGGTCGGGCGCGAGGCGGGTGACGCGGAAGGCGTAGACGTGACCGCGGTGGCGCAGCTCGACGGTCCGCCCGACGTCCTGGGGGACCTCGGGCCGGCCGCGTTGCGCCGCGGCATAGAAGCCCGCCCGCGCCTGTTCGAGCTGGGCGTCGTAGCCGGCGATGGCGGCGGCGAGGAGAGCCCCCCGGACGCCGCGCCGCGACAGGTGCTCGCCCCGCTCGACGAGCCGGTCGATCCACTCCGGGCCGGCCTTGGTGTGGCTCACCTCGGAGCGGTCGAGGATCTCGGTCAGGAAGGCCTTGTCCGTGGCGCCGCCGCGCACCACGGCGGTGGTGCGGGCGAGGCCTTTCTGCAAGCGGGCGAGCGCCTCGGTGCGCGTCCGGGCATCGGCGGTGAGGCGCACCAGGGCCGGATCGGCGTCGGACGGGAGGCTGTCCCCTTCCTCAACGGCGGCATCGGCCCGCAGGCCCGGCCCGGCCGCGAGGCGGAGGACCTCCACAACGCCGGGGCGCGGCCCGAAGCCGTCCTCGGGATCGCGGGCGGAGAGGACGATCTGGAACGCGTGGCCGCGCGGCTCGGGGAGCTCTCCGCTCAAGCGGCCACCGCGCGTCAGATGCTGCTGCAAGGAGGTCAGGTCGAGGCCGGTGAGGGCCTCGACCAGGGCATGCTCGGCAGGGAGCCCCGCCGTCTTCTCCAGGAAGCGCACCTCCCCGGTCCGCGGGTCGGCCAGGAAGCGGACGGTCAGGGCGCCCGCGACGTCGCTCCCCTGGGCGAGGCCGGCTGCCGTGGCGCGCACCGTCTTCTCGGCCTCCGCCGACAGGCCGAACGGCGGCGCCTCGGCCACCAAAACGCGCCCGCGATGGCGGAGCGTCACATCGATCGCTCCCGCGGCCCAGGCCGTGCCATGGACGTCGACCAGGACGGGGACTTCGAGCTGGCGGAGGGCGGAGTTGTCGTCGGCGTGCGTCATGCTCACCTCATCTGCGCTGAGAGGGTGATACCACGCGCTCCCTCGTCCAACAAGGTGCGCTCCGCACGATAGACTCAGCCGCCCATGCCGAAGTCGATGCCGACTCCTGCCGAGAGAATCTATACCGTGATCCGGCGCATCCCAACCGGCCGGGTGGCGACCTACGGCCAGGTCGCGGCGCTCGCGGGACTGCCCGGCCACGCACGGCAGGTGGGCCAGGCGCTCCGCGACACGCCGGAAGGCCTGGAGCTTCCCTGGCAGCGGGTGATCAACGCCAAGGGAGAGGTGAGCCCGCGAGGCATCGGCCTCGAAGCGGGGCTGCAACGCCACCTTCTACAAGAGGAGGGGGTCGTCTTCGACAGCCGCGACCGGATCGACCTCGACGTCTACGGCTGGGACCCGGACGCGCTGCCGCCTTCCCGGAAGAAGGCGCGCGTCCGCGGGAAAGGCGGGAATCCGGGGTGATGCGGGCGGGAGGGGGAGCGGTATCCGGGGAGTTATACGCAATGCGCTAGACTCTGCGTATAACTCTGGAGGCCGCGCTCCACGATGCCTTTCCAGCGCCTGTCCGAATCTGTCCAGACCCTTTACGCAGAGCTCCTCGAGCAGGCGATCCACGCCCAGGCGGAAACCGCCGTCTCGGGGACTTCTCCGGGCTCGTTCGTCTCCAAGGCGATCAAGGGCGGAATCTACTGGTATCTCCAGCGCATGGAAGGGGACCGCAAGCGCCAGGTGTATCTGGGGAAAGAATCTCCCTCTCTCCTCGCCTGGATGGAGGAGGTGCGGCACGCGCGGGCCCAGTCGGCGGCCGACGAGGCACAGCGGGCCAGGCTCAGCAGCATGCTGATTGCGGGGGGAGCCGCCACCGAGAGCGCAGCCATGGCTAAGGTGCTCCAGTTGCTCGCGGAGTCCGGAGTCTTCCGGATGGGGGGAGTCCTCGTCGGGACCCAGGCGTTCGTGGCCTACGGCAACATGCTCGGCGTCCGCTTCGATCAGCAGACGCTCCGGACACAGGATGTCGATCTTGCGCAGGACCGGACGATCGGGATCGCGCTCTCCGCGGAGACGGCGCCGGTGAACGTCGAGCAGATCTTGACCGGCTCGGGGCTCGGCTTCTTTCGGGTCCCCGCTCTAGATCCCAGGCAGCCAAGCACCTCGTTCAAGATCCGGGGACGCGAGATGCGCGTCGATTTCCTACGACGACTTTCTGACTCTCGGCCTGCCGCCGTGCCGCTTTGTCGTCCGTCAGAAGAAGCCAGCCACGATGCTGTGCGATGGCGAGACTAGATGCCTCGCCGGCATGGAGCCGTCCAGGCATGCCGGAGAAAATCTCGATCTCCTTATCATTGCCGAGGCTGGTGAGCCGCAGCCAGCCATTCTCGTGGATGGGATGAAGGATACTTTCGATACCAGAATAGAATGTATATCCCTCCTCCAGGCCGCGCTCGATCTCCTTGTAGACCTCCGTCGAAAGATAGACCTGTTCGTAGAGCTCGCGGAGCTTGTCGAGGGCGTCTATAGCGGCGAAGTTCGAAAGAACCGTGGTGTTGGAGATGATGCTCATCGGTTGGCCAGGAAGTCTCGAAGGGCGGCAACTTCTTTCTTGGCCTCTTCAACGGTCTCAGGCCCCAGCTTGGGCGCGACGCCCTTCTCGACGAGGATCTCCCTCATTTGTGCCCAACTCACTCCCGCGAGATCCGCCGCCTTGGCGAGGGAGATCTCCTCGGTCTGATAGCGGTAGACCGCCAGTTGGATCCTCGCTTCGGGGCGCGCCCGTAGAAGGTGGCGCAGCGCGTCGCGGATCACGTCGTCTTCACTCTCGTAGAGCCGAGCCTCGACGAAGTCACGAGCTTCGGTGGGCCTCATCGCGGTCGTCCTGTCAGCCATTGCGTCTCCTTCGAAGCTTTCACGCCCGCCGCCGCGCGGCCAGTGCCGGGCCTTCCGCCGAGAGGGCTCCCAGGTACTGCCGGTCGAAGGCGGCGAGCTGGCTTTCGAGATCCGAATAGGGTCCCGGCTCCCAGGCCTCCGACGAGACCCCCTTGTGGGCGTTGGCGCACAGCTCCCAGTCCTGGCGGTTGGTCAGGTCCCAGAAGTCGATGGCGGGTTGGGGATCGAAGCCTGACGCGGCGATCGCGTCCGGATGGAAGTACCAGTCACAGACGATGCGCGTGCGGTCGATCGCGAGCGATTGCGCGCGGTGGATCAGCACGTAATCGGGGTGGAAGGACAGGAAGGCGCTCGGGAAGACCGTGTAGTAGTAGACGCGTCCGAGCTCCTCATTGGAGAGCCCGGCGAAGGGCACCGCGCAGCGCCCGCCGTGGCTCGTCATGCTCCCCTCGGGGTTGCTCATCCACATCGGTCCGCCCAGGACAGGCCCTTCATCGAGATCGTTTTCGGTATTGCGGTAGGGCGTCAGCTTGTTGAGATGCGGATGGACCTTCGGGCAGTGATAACACTCGCTGTAGTTGTGGAAGAAGAGCTTCCAGTTGGCCTCGACGTCGTAGACCTTCTGATGGACCGACCGGAGCTCGGGGAGCCGCCAGGCGCCGAACTTCCCCTGGAGCCCCGGCAGGGCCTCGGCGAAGGGGACCGGCTCTGGAGCAAGATTGACGAACAGGAAACCCTGCCAGTCAGCGAGAGCGACCGGCTTGAGCGGGTGTTCCCCTGGATCGAAGCCGGGGACATCGGCCATGCTGGGGGCGGCGCGCAGGGCCCCGTCCAGCCCATAGGTCCAGGCATGGTACGGACACTGGATGGTGCGGCCGAGCTCGCCGTGCGGCTCCATGCACAGCCGGCTCCCGCGATGGCGGCAGAGATTATGAAAGGCGCGGACCGTCCCTTCGCCGTCGCGGAGGACCACGACGCTCTCCCGGTCGAGCTCGAAGAGGAAGAAGCTGCCGGGCGTTGCGAGCTGCGAGACGTGGCCGGCGAGGAGCCACGAGCGGTGGAAGATCCGCTCGCGCTCGGCGCGGAAGATCTCCTCCGAGGTGAAGTACTCGCCGGAGAGGGTGTGCTGGCCGAAGGCTGTGCGCTGTCTCATGACGGTTTGAAATTCTAGCACCGCACCTGAGCAGGGCGGTCAGAACCGATAGCCGAAGCTGACTCCGGCTGAAAGCGTCCAGCCAGGGTCCGGGTAGGCCTCTTCCCCGTCATCCAAAGAGTAGAAGGGGGTTACGCCGGCCCGGAAAAGATACCCGTGCCCTGGGGGATGGGACCGGTAGCCCACGATGGCTGCCAAGCTGCGAAAGGTAAAATCTCGCCTGTCGTCGTCAAAGCGGCCGAACGTCCCCTGGCCGAACGTGATGCCGCCGCCGAGCTCCAGCTTCCGCTCTCCCCGGCCGAGCAGAGAGCTCGCCGTCACCGGCAGAGTGGCGTATCGATCCGGAGGGGACCCTTCGTCCCACAAAACCGGGCTTTCCCAAGAGGCGAATCCGACCCGAAGGCAGAGACTCTCGGTGAGCATGCGCTCGTAGTTGACGGAATAGAGGCCTCCGTTGCCCAGCAACTCGAAATACACCGCGTTGCGGGAGACTGGCGCAGCCTCGAGCTGAGCGAGACACGGGCTGCCACCCACCAAGAGGGCAATCAAGGAGCACAAGGGCTTTATCTTCATGCCGAGACCCCAGTCAAGAACGATTCGTTTGCTTCATCGATTCTACAATGAGTTGGACCCGCGAAGGGGGTCGCCACGGGCCACCGGACCGGTGTAGACTTCGCCGCGCCTTTGCGAGGCCAGTCGAACCGATGCCGATTCCATCGCCATTTCACGAGCGCACGCAGCCGCTGTGTTCCAGCTACCGCTGGAAGGACTGGTCGGGCTATTGCGCCGTGTGCAGCTACGACACGTCCCACGAGCGCGAGTACTTCGCGTTCCGGGAGACGGCCGGCCTGCTCGACGTGACGCCGCTCTACAAGTACGAGGTCTCCGGGCCGGATGCCGGTGCGCTCCTCGCCCGCATGATGGTGCGCGACATGTCGAAGCTCAAGGTGGGCCGGGTCGCCTACACCTGCTGGTGCGACGACGACGGCAAGGTGATCGACGACGGCACCGTCTCCCGGCTGGGCGAGAGCCACTTCCGCGTCACCGCGGCCGATCCGACCCTGCACTGGCTCCAGGCGTTGAGCCGCGGCTTCGACGTGACGATCGAGGATTCGAGCATGCGCCTGGCGGCGCTGGCGTTGCAGGGTCCCACTTCGCGCGCCATCCTGCGCGACGCAGTCGATCCGATGGTGGGCGCCGGAAGCTCTCCGATCGACGCGCTCAAGTTCTTCGGCGTGACCCGCTCCGCAATCTCCGGGATTCCGGTCTGGATCAGCCGCACCGGCTATACCGGCGACCTGGGCTATGAGGTCTGGGTCGAGCGCGAGCAGGCTCTGGGCGTCTGGGATGCCCTGATGGCGGCCGGAAGCTCGCATGGCATCGAGCCCGCGGGACTCGACGCCCTGGATGTGGTGCGCATCGAAGCCGGCTTCATCCTGCTCGGCGTCGACTACTACAGCTCCCACAAGGTCGTTCTGGAATCGCGCAAGTCCACGCCGCTCGAGCTCGGGTTCGGCTGGATGGTCGATCTGGAGCGCGGCAATTTCATTGGCCGCGACGCCATCGCAGCCGAGATGAAGCGGGGCTCTATCTGGCAGCTGGTCGGGCTGGAGGTGAGTTGGGAGGAGCTCGAAGCGCTGTACGCGGGCTTCAACCTGCCGCCGAGCCTGCCGGCGACCGCGCGGCGCGACGCCCTTCCGATCTATGACGAGGATGGCCGCCAGGTCGGCCAGGCGACGAGCCACACCTGGTCGCCGCTCCTCAAGAAATACCTGGCGATCGCCTCGGTCCGTCGCGGCTCGGAGGCGAAGGGGACGAAGCTGCAGATCGAGCACACCGTCGAGTATGAGCGGCGCAAGATCACCGCGACCGTCGCGCCGATCCCCTTCTACGATCCGGAGAGGAAGCGCAAGCCGTGACGAGCACGCAGTACGACGCGATCGTGGTCGGTGCCGGGCACAACGGCCTGGTCTGCGCCGCCTATCTCGCCAAGGCGGGGCGCAAGGTCCTGGTCCTCGAACGCCGGCATCAGGTTGGCGGCGCGACGACGACCGAAGAGATCTACCCCGGATACAAGTTTACCTGCTGCTCCTACGTGGTCTCGCTCCTGCGGCCCTGGATCATCCGCGACCTGGATCTGCCGCGCCACGGCTACGAGATCCTGCCGCTGGAGGCGACCGTCACCCCGTTTCCGGACGGGCGGTACCTGGTGCGCGATTCCGACCCCGAGCGGACACGTCGCTCCATCGCCCAGTTCTCGCCGCGCGATGCGGAGGTCTACAAGCGCTTCGGACAGGAGATGGCCGAGCTCGGCCGCCTGATCAAGCCGCTGATCGACGAGCCGGCCCCCGATCCGCTCTCGCGCGACCCACGGGAACTCTTGCGGATCGCGCGCCTCGGCAAGCACGTCCGCGGACAGGGCGACGACTGGCTTTTCGCCAACGTCAAGATCATGACGATGAGCGCGGTGGACTTCCTCTCGGAGTACTTCGAGTGTGAGCAGCTCATCGCGCCGATGGCGGTCTCCGGCATCATCGGGACGTTCCTCGGCATCCGCTCTCCCGGCACGGCCTACGTCCTCCTGCATCACTACATGGGGGAGATCGACGGCTCGTTCCGCGCCTGGGGGCTGCCGAAGGGGGGCACGGGCGCGATCGCTGACGCTATTGCGAGCTCGGCGCGCGCCTTGGGCGTCGAGATCCGGACCAACGCGCCGGTCGCTCACCTCTTGATGCAGAACGGTTCCTCTGGGGCGGCCGCCGGGGTCGTGCTCGACAACGGCGACGAGATCCGCGCCAAGGTGGTCATCTCGGGGCTCGATCCGCACCGCACGTTCCTGAAGCTCGTCGGCGAAAAGAATCTCGAGCCCGAGCTGGCGCAGCAGGTCAAGCGGTTCAAGATGCGCGGCTCCTCCGGCAAGGTGAACCTGGCGCTCGATGCACTGCCCGAGCTCGCCTGTCTGCCCGGCTATGGACCTCACCTGCAGGGCGGCATCACGATCGCGCCGTCGATCGACTACCTGGAGCGCGCCTACGACGATGCCAAATACGGCGCCTTCTCCCGCAAGCCGTTCATGGACGTCCTCATCCCGTCAATGACGGACCCGACGCTGGCCCCGCCGGGCAAGCACGTGATGTCGATCTTCGTCCAATACGCGCCCTATCACCTGAAGGAAGGGGCGGCGGACTGGCCGAACCAGCGCGAGGCGTTCGGCGACACGGTGATCGACACGCTCTCGGAGTACATGCCGAACCTGAAGGATCTGATCCTGCACCGCCAGGTGCTCACCCCCTGGGACCTGGAGCAGATCTACGGTTTGACCGAGGGCAACATCTTCCACGGCGAGCTGTCGCTGGAGCAGCTCGCCTTCCAGCGTCCGCTGGCTGGCTGGAGCCGCTACCAGACGCCGGTCAAGAACCTCTGGATGTGCGCCTCGGGAACCCATCCCGGCGGCGGCATCATGGGCGCGCCGGGCGCGCTCTGCGCCCGGACGTTGCTGGGCAAGAGGGCGGTCTGATGGGTTTCGACGTCCTCGATGTTCTCATCATTGGTGCCGGACCGAATGGCCTCGCGGCGGCGGCGCGGCTCGCCGGAGCCGGTCGCAAGGTTGCCATCCTGGAGCGCGCGGAGACGCCGGGGGGGTTGTCGGCGCAGCGCGAGATCCATCCCGGCTACACCGTGCCCGGCATCCTGCACGACGAGGCCCTCGTGCCGCGCGCGATCGCGGAGAAGCTCGGCCTCCTCAAGAATGGGCTGGCCTTCCGCCGGCCGCCGTCCACCTACATCGCCGAAGCGAACGGTCCCGGGATTCTGCTACCCAGTGATTCCGCCGGAGCCGCCGAGGCGATCGGCCAACGCTCCAAGCGTGACGCAGCGAGCTACCAGGGCCTGCGTGGATTCTTCGGCCGGGTCGCGCCGCTCCTCGCCGCGGTGCTCGCCGAAGCGCCGCCCTCGATCGCGCCGCAATCGGCCGGCGACTTCTGGCAGATCGCCCGGCGCGGCCTGTCGGCCCTACGGGTCAGCCGCAAGGACCTTCTGGAGTTGGCGCGCGTCGCGCCGATGTGCGTCGCCGATTTCCTGAACGAGAGGTTCGAGATGCCGCTCCTGGTCGAAGCGCTCGCCGCGCCCGCGGTCGCCTCCACCTGGTCCGGCCCCTGGTCGGCCGGCACGGTGACCAACCTCCTGCTGCGCGAGTGCGCCGGGGGAGAGACTCTGGCAGGAGGACCGCCGGCCCTCATCGCAGCGCTCCTCGCCGCGTGCAAGGCGGCCGGCGCCGAGCTCCGCACCGGCGCCGAGGTTCAGCGGATTCGCCTCGACCGCGGCAAGGTGGCCGGAGTGATGCTCACCTCCGGCGAGACGATCGACGCGCCGCTCGTCCTCTCCTCCGCCGATCCGAAGCGGACGATGCTCGAGCTTCTGCCCCCTGGAGCGCTGCCGCTCAAGATCGAAGAGGAATTCCGGCGGGTGCGCAGCCGAGGCACCGCGGCGAAAGTCCATCTGGCGCTTTCGGGACCGCTGGAGCTCGCGGGAAGCGACGGCCGGCTCGACGAAGCCATTCGCATCGGAGGAGGGCACGTCGACGACCTCGAGCGAGCCTTCGACGCCATCAAGTACCGCGGTTTTTCCGAGCGCCCGCACCTGGAGATCCGCGTCCCGACCGTCGCCGATCCGACCCTCGCGCCCACCGGCCACCACGTCGTCTCCATCCTCGCGAGCTTCGCGCCCTACGACCTGGACGGAGGTTGGACGGAGGACGCGCGCGAGCGCCTCGGCGACGCGGTGGTCTCCGTCCTGGAGCGGCACGCGCCGGGCGTGCGCGACCGGATCGTAGCGGGAGAGGTGTTGACCCCTGCCGATCTGGAGACGCAATGCGCCCTGACCGGCGGCCAGCTCCACCACGGCGAGATCGCTCTCGACCAGCTCCTGATGATGCGCCCCGCGCCCTCCGCCCCGCGGTATCGGACGACAGTTCCCGGTCTCTTCCTGGGAGGCAGCGGCAGCCACCCGGGTGGTGGAGTCCGGCCGACGGCGGGGCTGCTGGCGGCGGAGGCGGTTTTGGGGGCTGATGACGACTGAACCGGGCCCGGAGGGCCGATGGTTCCGGGATACCATAGGAGCGATGAAAACAACATCGCTCGCCCTGATTCTGCTGAGCCTTCTCACGGGCTGCCGCGCTCCCGCGACGGACGCCGAGCCGCAAGAGACCACATCCTCCTCCGCAGTCTCGACCGAGGCCGCGTCCCCCTCTGATCCAGCCCAACCGGCTCCCGAGACGATCCGGGAGACGAAGAGCCTCACGGGCGAATTCATCGGTTTCGAAGCGGGCGACTACCTGCATGCTGTAATCCGCCAGCCGGACGGCAAGACCGAGTCGTTCTTCCTCGATCGCGGGATGGAGATCTTCCTGGTCGACCACAAGAACCAGCCGCTGGAGCTGGCCTACCAGGTGGTCGATGCCGACATTCCCGAAGCGGGCGGGGTCATGACGATCGAGAGGCTGAGCTCGATTCGGGCCGGAGACCAGACCTTCGCCGACTGGTGGAAAACCGCCGAACCGAGCTTTGGCAAGCTGCTCGACGAGTACCAACCGCGGATCGAGCAGGCCACCCTCGCTCCCGAAGAGGTGCCGGTCGAGGATTCCGAGAACCAAAACCAGTAGGAAACCCTCATCGAGCCACCACCCGCACCCGCCGCACCCGCGGCTCCTGGCGCCGGGGGTCGTTCCATTCCTCCTCCCAGTCAGGGTGCCACGCCGCTGGCAGCACATAGTAGCCCTCAGCCTCTCCTTCAGCTCCGACCAGGGAAGCGGCTCCCGCCTGGGCGAGGATGCCCTGGAGCGCCGCGACGAAGGCGCGCAGGGGCTCGCGGCGGGAGAAGGGGCGGCGGATCTGGCTGATGCGCTCGGCTTCGTGGAGGATCTCCGGGGCGAGACGAAGCCCGGGTGCCAGGGTCTCCAGGACGGTCTCGATCGGTGACCGGGTGTCTGGCGAGGGGGGCAGGAAGAGCTGAGGGAAGAGCCAGTCGTCGATTTGCCCCATGAACTGGCTTGCTACCGGCCGGTCCCCCAGGGGCGCCTGCGGCATCAGCACCGCGAGCGTCGCTTTCGGAAACACCTCGACGCAGCAGCGGGCGGGAAGCTCCGGCAGCACTCCCTCAGGAGGCATCGGGAACAGCGGCAGGCCCCGGTCCCGCAGGATGTCCTGCAATTGAGCCGCTTCCTGGTATCGCAGCCAGCCCGACCGGCCCGCCGAGATCCAGGGCGGCTGAGGTCCTCGCAGTGCGCCCGAGAAGGCGCCGCGCGCCAGCCGGATCTCCACCAGGCGCGCCCGCCAGGGCTTGCGCTCCAACCGGGCCGGCGTCAGGGGAGCGTTGATCGCGGCCAGGCGCAGACGCTCGTCCACGAGGAGTGGATCCTCCCGAAGGAACGCCGCGAGCGCGGGCTTCGACAGAGCTTCGGATTTTCCGACGAGACCGATCGTGCCGGTCGGATCGAGCCGGAGGACCGAATAGGCGGCCGCGGCCTTCACCCGCGGAACACCAGGATCGATCCCGATCACGAAGATGGACCCGCTCGTAGAGCTCAATGCCTTCTTCCTCCCTGTCTCTCTGCTTGAAGCTCTTCCTTCCGGCGCATCTGGTGGCGCCGCGAGGAAACAAGCGATGCTTGGACGACGGCATTGTGTCAGAAAGACGTTACGAGAAGGAAGAGGGAGCTTGTGTACTCCCATAAAAAGAGACGACCCCGGAGGGGGTTCGCTACAATCCCCCTATGCGCTCGCTTTTCGACGACCAGGAACCGCCCCGGGAGGACCCGGAGACACGCCGGGAAGAGACGCTGTCGGCAGCATCGCCTCTCGCGGAGCGGATCCGTCCCCGTTCTTTGGAGGAGGTGGTCGGCCATCAGAAGCTGCTCGGCCCCGAAGGGTTCCTCCGCCGCGCGATCGCCGCGGACCGCGTGCCGTCCCTCATTTTCTGGGGGCCGCCGGGCAGCGGCAAGACGACTCTCGCCCGGCTGATCGCCACCGAGACGTCGTCCCATTTCGTCCCTTTCTCGGCGGTGACCTCGGGGATCAAGGAGGTCAAGGAGGTGATGGCCGAGGCGGTCCGCCTGCGCCGCGCCCAGGGGCGGCGGACGCTCCTGTTCGTCGACGAGATCCACCGCTTCAACCGGGCGCAGCAGGATGCGTTCCTTCCCTACGTCGAGCGCGGCGACGTGGTGCTCGTCGGGGCGACGACCGAGAACCCCTCCTTCGAGCTCAACGCGGCGCTCCTCTCCCGCTGCCGGGTGGTGGTCCTCGAGCCGCTCGGCCCGGCGGAGCTGACCGGGCTGATGCGCCGCGCCCTGGCCGATGCGGAGCGCGGGCTCGGGTCGTCCGGAGTGGAGGCGACGGACGATGCCCTGGAATCTCTCTCCCAGCTCTCGTCCGGGGATGCCCGCAAGGCCTTGAACCTTCTGGACCTGGCCGTGGCCGACGCTCTGGAGTCCGGCGCGCCGCGGATCGACGCCGCGTCGGTGGAGCGGCTGGCGCAGCGCAAGATCCTCCTCTACGACAAGTCGGGCGAGGAGCACTTCAACCTGATCTCGGCTCTCCACAAGTCGCTCCGCGAGAGCGACGCCGACGCCTCGCTCTACTGGTTGGCGCGCATGCTGGCGGCTGGGGAGGACCCGTTCTATGTGGCGCGGCGGATGATCCGGTTTGCCAGCGAGGACGTGGGGCTGGCGGATCCGCAGGCGCTGCCGCAGACCCTGGCCGCCTGGGAGGCCTATCACCGGCTCGGCTCGCCTGAGGGGGAGCTGGCGCTTGCGCAGGCCGCGGTGTATCTGGCCCTGGCTCCCAAGAGCATCGGCGTCTACCGCGCCTGGGGAACCGTCCGGCGCACAGTGGAGGAGCGGCCGGCCGAGCCGGTTCCCCCGGTCATCCGCAACGCGCCCACGCGCCTGATGAAGCAGATCGGCTACGGCGCCGGCTATGTCTATGCGCCGGATACGGCGGAAGGGGTGGGAGGGCTCGACTGCCTCCCGGAGTCGCTCCAGGGAACGCGCTTCTACGAGCCGAAGGGGGCGGGGTTCGAGGCGGAGCTCAAGGAGCGGCTGGAGCGGTGGCGGGGGGTGCGCGAGAAGGTGCGGAAGAAGACCTAGTTCTGCGCGACCGCCCCCGCCCGCGCCTCCTTCACCGCCGCGAGCACAGTCTCCTTGGTCAGGAGCTCGCTGAACACGCGGGGCTCCTGGCCGGGGCGGTAGAGGACATAGAAAGGAATGCCGTAGCGGCCGTGGTCGGCCAGGAACTTGCCGATAGCGTCGTCGCGGTTCGTCCAGTCCGCCTTCATCGGCACGACCCCGTGCTCTTCGAAGATCCCGGCGACCTCAGGGGTGTTCAGGACCAGTCGCTCGTTGACCTTGCAGGTGAAGCACCAGTCGGCGGTCACGTCGACGAACACCAGCTGGCCGCCGGTGGCGAGCTGCTCCGCCTTGCCGCGGTCGAAGGGCTCCCAGCGGATCAGGCCCTCGGCCGTCTCGGTCGCCTGGGCTGGGGCCTCGCCGCCGGTCCAGATGGCCAGGGCGAGGGTGACGGCCACGGCTGCCGCCATGCCGACACCGGCGGCGTTGCGCAGGGAGGCGCCGGTGAAGCCGCGGTGCCGCAGCCAGGTGAACAGGGCGAGCCCGAGGAGGCCGAGCTGGACCGCCGCGACCCGCTCCGGGCTCATCTGCGAGGAGAGGACATAAAAGAGCCAGACCGCCGCCGCGGCGAGCAGGAAGCCCATGACGCCGCGCACCGTCTCCATCCAGGCGCCCGGCCGGGGGAGGAAACGGGCCGTACCCGGCGCCACCGCCAGGAGGAGATACGGGAGCGACATGCCGATCCCTACGGCCGTGAAGATCGCCAGGATGACCGGCGTTTCCTGGGCCAGGGCGAAGCCGATGGCGGTGCCGAGGAACGGCGCCGAGCAGGGGGTCGCCATCAGGGTGGCGAAGAGGCCGGAGGCGAAATGTCCCGCCGCTCCCTCGCGCGGACTCACAGCTCCGACGCGCGCCATCCGCTCCGGGAGCGAGATCTCGAAGAGACCCCAGAGGTTCAGGCAGAACAGGACGACCACCACCGCCAGGAAGGCCACGAAGCCGGGCCGCTGGAACTGGACTCCCCAGCCTACGGCCGCTCCCGCGGCGCGCGCCGCCACAGCCGCCAGGGCCAGAGCCCAGAACGAGACCAGGATGCCCGCCGACGTGGCCAGCGCGCCGCGCACCACCTCGGTCCGTCCATGGCCGGCGCTGCGCACCAGGCCGAAGACCTTGAGTGACAGGACCGGCAGGACGCAGGGCATGGCGTTGAGGATCAACCCGCCGAAAAGTGCCAGGGCCAGCATCCAGGGCAGGCCCGCCCCGCCCGGAGCCGCGGTCCCTGGCTTCCCGGCATCTCCGGGCGTTCCGCCGGAGCCGGCCGCGAAGGCCGCGTTCTCCACCGGCTTGCCGCCGGGGCCGACGGTGAGCTGCACCTCGGCCGTGGTGGTCACCGGCGGCAGACACTGGGAGTCGTTGCACGCCTGGTAGCGCAAGGAGGCGCTCAACGAGACCGCTCCCTGCGGTGTTCCCTGCGGAATCTTGACCTCGGAGAGGATCACGATGTCGCCGTCATAGACCGCCAGCGGTTGGTCCGCGAAGGCGAACGTCTGCATCTCGTCCTTTGGATACTGGACCGTTTCCTCCGGCCACCCCGCCGGCATTTTCACGTCAAGCACCGTGGGAATCAGGTAGTCGAACGTCGGCTCGTGGCTGTTGACGTGCCAGCCGTGCTCGATGGACACCAGCGCGGCGACGCGGGCTGTGGAGCCGCTCTCGTAGGCGGTGCGGTCCACGGCGAGCTGGATGTTCGCCTTCTCAGGGCGGGGTGGTTGGGCATAAATCGTGCTTGGGATAAAACACGCCCCAGCGAGTGCGAGGATGATGGAGAGGCGGGAATGAGTCGGAGGTCTGGTCATACGAGGGCCACCTCGTTAAGATCAATCGATCTTCGAAGCTTGAACAGCGGACGGGCCTCCTCAGATTCCTGAGATCCGTCCGCAGAGGCACGATAGCACGGCGTCCGGCAGACCCGAGACGAGCTTGGTGCTGGGGCGTCTTCTTTTTGGGCTCGGAGCGCACCTGGAACAATGACGGCATTCTGGTGAATTTCTCCAGTATTGATATTCCGGAATCGAAAGGAGAGTTGAGAGATGAGCAGGAGAGCAATGGGATGGCTCGCGACAATGGCCTTGCTCGCGCCTCTCGCGGCGGTGGCCCAGGAGGGGGATCCCTGGACCTTGCAGACCATGGCGCAGGCTAATGGTGGGCTCAAGGCCCAGTGGATGGATATGCGCGTGGAGCAGGTCGAGGTGCTCAGCCTGAATCAGGGGCGTGCCACGTCCCGTCTGCACCGGCAGCCGGCCCGCTGGGTCGCGGGGGATCCGCGGCGCTGGGCCGACGGCGACCGCCTCACTTATCTGGTCGACCTGATCGATGGTCCTCAAGGACAGGGAGTCGGCAAGGAGGTCGAGAGCGCGATCGACCGTGCCCTGGCCGCGTGGACGACCGAGACCTGCCTGAGCATGGTCAAGGTGGTCAAGCGACCGGACCTGGGGGACGATGCGGATATTTTCGACTCCCAGCTCGGCTACGGCGGTTTCGGGAACTGGCGGGCCGCCGACATCGTGTTTGCGGGCTGGTTGCCCCCGTCGTTCTTCGATGCCGTGACCGGCGACGGAAGCGGTGCGAACGTCCTCGCCCTGTCGGTGACCTTCATCTTCATCGGCCCGGACGGGAATCCGAGCGACGTCGACAAGAACGGGTACTACGACACAGCGGCGAACGAGATCTACTTCAACGACGGCTTCCGCTGGCAACTCGGGAGCGGCATGGACGTGGAGACCGTGGCCCTGCACGAGTTCGGGCATTCGTTGGGAATCGGCCATCTCGGGGCGCCGCCTCTGGCTGCGATGAATCCGGTGTACGCTGGATTCCATCCGGAGCTGATGCCGCTCGACCGGGCCGCCGTCTGCTCTCTCTGGTCCTCCTGGCCCAAGTAGTCACCCGGAGAGCAGCGATGATCACCGACCGTCTGATACGATCCGTTCCCGTGAAGCTCTCGACAAGGGTCTCGCGGATCGCGGAATCAGCCACTCTGCGCGTGTCGCGCCGCGCTGCCGAGCTCAAGGCGCGGGGGATTTCGGTCGTCGATTTCGGTGCCGGTGAGCCGGACTTCGCCACGCCGGCCGCGGCGGTCGAAGCGGCCCGCCGCGCCCTCGCCGAGGGGTTCACCCGGTATACGCCGGGCAGCGGCATACCGGAGCTCCGCGCCGAGGTGGCCGCGTTCTATCAGCGGCAGTACGGCTCTCCCTGGGGCGGCGCGCAGTCGGTGATCACGGTCGGGGGCAAGGCGGCTCTCTTCGAGCTGGCGCTGGCCGTGTTCGAGGAGGGGCAGGAGGTCATCCTCCCTTCTCCGGCCTGGGTCAGCCTGCCGGAGCAGATCCGTTTCGCCGGAGCCCGGCCGGTCGAGGTGCCGACGAGCGTGGCGGACGGTTTCCGCATCCATGCCGATGCGCTCATCGCGGCGGTGACCGACCGCACGCGCGCCTTCCTGATCAACGCGCCGTGCAATCCGACGGGCGGGATCATCTCCCCCCAGGACCTGCGCAGGGTGGTCGAGGCCGCGGCCGAGCGCGGCCTCCTGGTGATCTCGGACGAGACCTACGACCGGTTCGTCTACGATGGGCTCGATCACGCCAGCGTAGCGGCGCTCGCGACCGAGTTCCCCGAGACGGTCGTCCTGGTCGGCTCGTTCTCCAAGGCGTATGCGATGACGGGCTGGCGGATCGGCTATCTGTTGGGGCCGCCCGAGGTGGTCCGCGCCGTCGAGATCATCCAGAGCCATGCGACGTCGAATCCCACCTCGTTCGCCATGGTCGGCGCTCTGGAGGCGCTGCGCTGCTGCGAGGCGGAGGTGGAGGCGATGATCGCGGAGTACGCGGTGCGGCGGGAGCTCCTCATCCCGCGGCTCAACGAGATCCCCGGCTTCCACTGCCGTCCGCCGCTCGGAGCGTTCTATGCCTTCCCGCACGTGGCGGACCTCTACCGTCCGGGCCGGCAGGGCTCGGTCGAGCTGACGGAGCTCCTTCTGGAAGAGGCGCGGGTGGCGGTCGTGCCCGGCGTCGCGTTCGGCGCTGACGACCACATCCGCATCTCCTTCGCCTGCTCGCGCGCCACTCTCGCCGAAGGGCTGGAGCGGATGGCGACCGTGCTGGCGGACTGACCTACAATCTACAATCTGGAATTCGGCTGGATTCGCGCGGCCCTTCGGCCGCGGTCTGTCCATCCCTGTGGAGGTAAACCGTATGAAGCGTATGTTCCGAGTCTCCCGGTGGGCGATCCTCGCGGCCGGGGCTCTGGCGCTCGCCACCGTTGCCGCCCCCGCGGCGCTGGCCCAAGCAAAACCGACGGCCGATGAGGCCACGAAGTTTGTCGAAGAGGCCGAGACGCGCCTCGCCGAGCTGACCACCAATGCCGAGCGCGCCAGTTGGGTGCAGTCCACCTTCATCACTCCGGATACCGAGATCCTCGCCGCCCAGGCGAACGAGATCCTGACGGCCGCGAGTGTCGAGTACGCCAAGCAGGCGGCGCGCTTCGACGGTGTCCAGCTTCCGGAGGACCTCCGCCGCCGCATGAACCTGCTCAAGCAGACCCTGACGCTGGCCGCGCCCGGCGATCCCCAGAAGAACGCGGAGCTCAGCCGGCTGGCCGCCGGCCTGGAGAGCTTCTACAGCTCCGCCAAGTACTGCCGCAAAGAGGGAGAGTGCCTGGATCTCGAGCAGCTCTCCGACATCATCGAGCAGAGCCGCGACCCGCAGGAGCTGCTGGACGTCTGGGTCGGCTGGCACAACGCGGCCCGGCCGATGCGGGACGACTACGCCAAGCTCGTGACGCTCGCCAACGAGGGGGCACGCGAGCTCGGCTTCAAGGACACCGGCGCCATGTGGCGCGCCAAGTACGACATGGAGCCGGATGCGTTCGCCAAGGAGGTCGACCGTCTCTGGGGGCAGGTGAAGCCGCTCTATGACGCGCTCCACTGCCACGTCCGCGCCAAGCTCAACGAGAAGTACGGAAATCAGCTCGTGCCGCTCGACCAGCCCATTCCAGCCCATCTGCTGGGCAACATGTGGGCGCAGGACTGGGACGAGATCTACGAGCTGGTCGCCCCGCCGGCCGCCGATCCGGGCTACAGCCTGACCGAGCTGCTGCAGGCGAAGAAGACCGACGCGGTCGAGATGACTCGCTACGGCGAGCGGTTCTTCACCTCGATCGGCTTCGCGCCGCTCCCCGCGACCTTCTGGGAGCGCTCGATGCTCACCAAGCCGCGCGACCGGGAGGTCGTCTGCCACGCCAGCGCCTGGGACATCGACGCCAAGGAAGACCTGCGGATCAAGCTGTGCATCCAGACCAACGAGGAGGATTTCCGGACGATCCACCACGAGCTGGGGCACAACTTCTACCAGCGGGCCTACAACAAGCAGCCCTTCCTCTATCAGGACAGCGCCAATGACGGCTTCCACGAGGCGGTGGGCGATACGATCGCCCTGTCGATCACGCCCGAGTACCTGAAGCAGATCGGCCTGATCCAGCAGGTGCCGGACCCCTCCAAGGACTTAGGGCTGCTGATGCGGCAGGCGCTCGACAAGGTCGCCTTCCTCCCGTTCGGCGTGATGATCGACCAGTGGCGCTGGCAGGTCTTCTCGGGCCAGATCAAGCCGTCGGACTACAACAAGGGCTGGTGGGATCTGCGGGAGAAGTACCAGGGAGTGCGGCCGCCGGTGGCGCGCACCGAGCAGGACTTCGATCCGGGCGCGAAGTACCACGTGCCGGGCAATACACCCTACACGCGCTATTTCCTCGCGGACATCCTGCAGTACCAGCTCCACGAGGGGCTGTGCAAGGCGGCGGGCAACAAGAGCCCGCTGCACCGCTGCTCGATCTATGGCAACAAGGAAGCCGGACAGCGGCTGGAGAAGATGCTGGCGATGGGGCTGAGCCGCCCGTGGCCGGAGGCGCTGGAGGCGGTCACCGGCACCCGGCAGATGGACGGCACGGCGATCGTCAACTACTTCGCTCCGCTCAAGACCTGGCTCGACCAGCAGAACAAGGGACGGACGTGCGGCTGGTAGGCTGAGGGAATGGCCAAAAGCGGCGAGAGTGACGGTCCGCCCCGCGGGTTCTCCCGCCGCGACTTCCTGCGCGGCGGGGCCGCGGCGGGTGTGCTCGGCACGGGCCTGCTCCGGGGCGTGCCGCCCGCGGAGCCGGCCGCCGCCGCGAAGACCGGGGCCGGGGCGCCGATCGTCGGACCCGGCCCGGTCCCGATGAATTTCCGGATCAACGGCAGGGCGATGTCCGCCCGGCTCGAGCCGCGCGTGACCCTGCTCGACGCCCTGCGCACCCGCTTCGATCTCACCGGGGCCAAGCGGGTCTGCGACCGCGGCACGTGCGGCGCCTGCACGGTCCTGATGGACGGCAAGACGGTCTATGCCTGCAGCATCCTCGCGATCGATGCCCAGGACGCCGAGATCGAAACCGTCGAGAGCCTCGGCTCGGTCGAGAGGCTCCATCCGCTCCAGGCCGCCTTCGTGGAGAACGACGCCCAGCAGTGCGGCTTCTGCACTCCGGGCTTCGTCGTGGCGGCCAAGGCGCTCCTCGACCGCAATCCCGTCCCGACCCTTGCCGAGGTCCACCATGGCCTCTCGGGCAACTTCTGCCGCTGCGGCACCTACGCGGGCATCCGCCAGGCGGTGCTGCAGGTCGCCCAGGCCGCCGCCGCCGATCCGGTCTACGCCCCCGGCCTGCCCGGCGCCCCCGGAGTGGAAACCAAGAAACGGGAGGACGAGGCCGTCGATCCCGAGAAGAAGCACAAGAAGAAAAAGAAGAAGCACAAGGGAGGGGGCCGCCATGGCCGACGCTAGCTGGCCCAAGGCCGAAGAGCGCCGCCTGATCGGCACGCGCGTCTCGCGCCTGGACGGCCCCGCCAAGGTCACCGGCTCCGCCAGGTACACGTACGACATCGTCCGGCCGGGCATGCTGTACGCCAGGCTCGTGCACTGCCCGCATGCGCACGCCCGGATCACGAAGCTCGACACCTCCGCCGCCGAGGCCCTGCCGGGCGTCAAAGCGGTGCGGGTGATCCAGGGCGCCGGCGCCGAGATCCAGTGGGCCCTCGACGAGATCGTCCTGGTCGCCGCCACCACGGAAGAGCAGGCGGAGGACGCGGCACGGGCGGTGATCGTCGAGTACGAGATCCTGCCGCACTATGTGGACGACATGCACCTGGACCGGGCGCCGAGCACCCGGGCGGGCCAGGAGGAGACGGCCGGCGAGCCCGAGAAGGCCATGGCCGAGGCCGCCGTCCGCTTCAAAGGGACCTACGGTCTGCCCGTGATTGCCCACAACTGTCTGGAGGCCCATGGCCAGATCTGCGAGTGGAACGGCGCCCGGGATACGATGACGGTCCACTGCTCCACGCAGGCGGTCTCCGCCCTGGCGCCGCAATTCTCCGAGCGGATCGGCATCCCTGCCGGGAACGTCCACGTCATCTGCCAATACATGGGGGGCGGCTTCGGCAGCAAGTTCAGCGCCGACCGCTGGGGCATCGAGTGCGCCGAGATCTCCCGGCAGGCCGGTGGCGTGCCGGTCAAGCTGATGCTCGGCCGCGACGCCGAGCTGACCATCGCGGGCGACCGCCCGTCGGCCTACGCCGAAATCGAGGTCGGCGCGTCCGCCGGCGGCACCTTGACCGCCTGGATCTCCAGGTCCTGGGGCTCGGGCGGCCTCGGCGGCTCCGGCAATCCGCCGCTGCCGTACGTCTTCCAGATCCCCAACCGGAAGCAGGCGCACGTCTCGATCCCCACCAACACCTCCAGCTCCCGCGCCTGGCGCGCGCCGAACCACCCGCAGGGGTGCTACCTCGCCATGTCGGCGCTGGACGATCTGTGCGCCAAGCTGGGGATGGACCCCCTGGCGTTCTGCCGCAAGAACAAGGCGATCCTCGGTGCCCTCGCCAAGACGTACCTGGAGGAGCTGGAGGTCGCGGACAAGCTGATGGGGTGGAGCGAGCGCTGGAAGCCGCGCGGCGCCAGCGGCAAGCGGTCGGTGCGGCGCGGCCTGGGCCTGTCCCTCCATACCTGGGGAGGCCGCGGCCATCGCAGCAGCTGCGAGGTCACCCTCCAGCCGGACGGCTCCGTGGAGGCCAGGATCGCCTCGCAGGACATTGGCACCGGCACCCGCACCGTCATCGCCATGGTCCTGGCCGACAGCCTCGGCCTGCCGCTCGCGGCGGTCCGCGTCCAGCTCGGAGACAGCCGGTATCCGGCCTCGGGCGGCTCGGGAGGCAGCACCACTGTGGGCGGCGTCACCGCCGCCACCCGCCGCGCGGCGGTCAACGTCCTGCGGATGATCTTCGACAAGGCGGCCCCCCAGCTCGGCACCACGCCGGACAAGCTGGAGGCGGTCGACGGCCAGATCCGGGTCCAGGGCGAACCCGGCCATAAGCTCACCTGGCGGCAGGCGGCCGCTCTCTTCGGCCGTGCTCCGGTCACCACCACCGGGGCCAATCCGGGGGCTGAGGGAGACGTCGAGCTGACCGGCAGCGGCGCCGGCGGCGTCCAGATGGCGGAGGTCGAGGTCGACGCGGAGACCGGCATCGTCAAGGTCCGCAAGATGGTGGCAGTTCAGGACTGCGGCCTGGTGGTGGATCTGAAGACGGCGGAGAGCCAGGTCTACGGCGGCCTCATCATGGGCATCTCCTCCGCCCTCGCCGAGGAGAAGGTGATCGACCCGGTGACCGGCACCATGCTCAACGTCGACTTCGAGTCGTACAAGCTCGCGGGCATCGCGGACGTGGGCGAGCTGGTGGTCCACATGATGACCGGGCCCGGCTATGACGAGCGCGGCGTGATCGGGCTCGGTGAGCCGCCGGTCATCTCGCCGGCCGCTGCGATCGCCAATGCCGTGGCCAACGCTCTCGGCGTGCGCGTGCCCTATCTGCCGCTCACGCCGCAGCGGGTGCTCGATGCCCTGGAAGCCCACGGCAAGGGAGCCGCCTGATGCGGCCCTTCGAGCACGCGAGCCCGGCGACGCGGGAGCAGGCCATCCAGCTCCTCGCCGACCAGCCGGATCGTGCCGCCGCGCTGGCCGGCGGCAGCGACCTGCTGGCCCTGATGAAAGACGGGGTCGTCACCCCCGGCCGCCTGGTCAACCTCAAGAAGGTCCAGGGGCTCCAGGGGATCCGCTACGCCGCGGAGAACGGCTTCCGGATCGGTGCCCTGGCCACGATCGACGATCTCGCCTCCTCCGAGGTCTTGCGGCTCGAGCACCCGGCGGTCGCCGCGGCCGCCGGCCGGCTCGCGGGTCCGCAGATCCGCAACGTGGCGACGGTGGGGGGAAACCTCTGCCAGCGGCCCCGCTGCTGGTACTTTCGCAACGGCTTCGGCATCCTCCCGCAGAGGGACGGCAAGTCGATGGTCCTCGAAGGGGACAATCGCTACCACGCGATCCTCGGCAACGACGGCCCGGCGTACTTCGTCACGCCGTCCACGCTGGCGCCGCTGCTGATCGCCCTGGACGCCGAGGTGGCGCTCCTCGGCCCCCAGGGAGAGCGGCGGATTCCGCTGGAGAAGCTCTACCGCGTGCCGCAGGCCGAAGGGGAGCGCGAGCACGACCTCGCGCCGGGCGAGATCATCACGGAGCTGGTGTTCGGCCCTCTGGCCGGACGCCAGGTCGCCAGCTACGAGGTGCGCCAGCGCGAGACTCTCGACTGGTCGCTGGCGACCGCCTCGGTGGCGCTGGAGACGGACAGCGGACGGGTGAAGCGGGCGCGGGTGATTCTCGGGCAGGTGGCCCCGGTGCCCTGGGTGGCGCGCGAGGTGGAGAGCTTCCTGGCCGGGAAACCGATCGACGAGGGGGTGGCGGAGGAGGCGGGAAAGCTGGCGGTCCAGGGAGCCAAGCCCCTGTCGGGGAACCGGTACAAGATCCAGCTGGCGCGGGTGGCGGTCCGCCGGGCCCTGCTCACCGCCGCCGGCTTTGTTGACAGAGAGGCCTAGAAAGGTCTGGTGACCATGGAGCCGACACCGCAGATCCGTCCCGTCCATCCCCGGGGACAGACGTGCTGCTGCTATCTCCGCTGGAAGGGGATGTTCATCGACGTCGAGCCCGATCCGTCGATCCCGAACACCCGGGATGGCTTCTTCTGGTGCAGCCATACGATGAACTGCCTCGGTCCGGACGGCCGCGTCGCGGACGAGGAGAGCTGCTGCCATGGGCGGGACTGCTTCGACCCGATTTAGGAGAGCGCAACCATGAAGACCTGGCGCACCGTTCTGTTCCTCTTCCTGGTTCTCCTCGCGCTGCCACTGGCGGTCCGGTCCCAGGACATGTCGGCAAATAAGGCACTGGTCCGCCGTTATCTCGACGAGATCCTGAGCGCCGGCCGTCTCGATCAGCTCGACCAGCTCCTCGCGGCCGATTTCGTCGACAGCACTCCCGGAGCGCCGAAGGACATGCGCGGGCCGGAGGTGGTGCGCGCCGCCCAGCAGCGAGCCCGCGAGATTTTCCCAAAGGTCGAGTACAAGGTGGAGGACCTCATCGCCGAAGGGGACAAAGTGGTCGCCCGCTACATCGTGCGGGCGACCAGCCAGGGGAGCGAATCCTCGCCCGGCCGGCCGATCGAGGTCACCGGGGTCACCATCTTCCGCATCGCGGACGGCAAGATCCGCGAGGCGTGGATCGTCAACGACCAGATCGAGATGTTTCTACAGCTCGGCTACACCCTCCAGCCTCCGCAGTGATCCCGTCTCCCGGCGATGCGCCGGGGCCTTCCTCCTCATCCGATTTCCAGGGGAGTGCCGCCTCCGCGGCCTCTCTTCCGCTCCAAGTTTCCAGAGAAAGAAACCTCCGGACGAGATTCTTCGAAGAATTTTCCGTTCAGGTGACACGCTTTGGGGTAACTTGTTGCACTCTTCCATGTGAACGGTCCCCGCGCCCGCCAATGGAGGCGAGCGCTTGGAAGGGCCTGGAAGAGGAGATATCCCCATGTCCAAAAACCTGACGCGCCTCGTCGCCGTCCTCCTTCTGCTGGCCACCTTCACGGCGGGAGCTGCGCAGGCGGCTCCCTGGTCGCTGGGCGGCGAGTCGGAGACGTCGCTGGTCGCCGCCGCCTGGGAGTGGATCGGTTCCTGGTTCGAGCCGACACACCCGGCCGCGGTCTGGACGGAGGGCTGCGGCATGGACCCTAACGGGAGCTGCCATCACGGGAGTGGGACGGACCCGGATGGCGCGACCGCCGGCGATGGTGGGGCCGGCGTGAACCCGAACGGATAGACGAAGGTGGAAGAGCGCCGGCCAGGTTCCGGGCCGGCGCTCTTTTTTCTTCGCCGCGGCTGTCCCGTTTTCTTGGTCCTGAGAAACTAGTATTGTTGGCGGAGTATCAGGCCGATTCCCCCCGGAGCTTCGCGACTCCGGATTCCGACAAGACTTTGAAGAACCGACCCCTGTGGTAGAAGGAGGAGCTTCGTGAAATTCCATCCTCATGACGTGGCTCTCGAGGAGTTCTATTTGTCGCATAGCGCTGAGCACCAGGCGCTCCTCGCACATGTCGTGCAGTGCCCCCGATGCTCTCTGCGGTTCCATGAATTGACCGGGAGCTCCGGAAAGACCACCACGGGTTGTGAGGAGGAGAGAGAGGTGGTCACCGACTACGAAGAGGTTCTGGACCGTGTGGAGAGCCGGATGGCAGACCGGGAGAAGGCGGTCACGAAAGAGCGGGCCGCGGCCCCGGCTCTCTTCGTGGAGCTGATGAGGCTCGTCCCGGACCAGCAGCTCCTGCTCATCCGGAACTCGCCCCGGTTCCAGACGTGGTCTCTGTGCGAGCTTCTCGTCGAGCAGTGCCGTGCGAAGACCGTCCAGGATCCCCGGAGCGTCGAGACTCTGGCGCAGCTCTCCCTGGCGGTCGCGTCGCGCCTGGACCCCTCGTACTATCGGGCCGGTCTCATTCAGGATTTGCAGGCGAGGGCCTGGGCCTATCTGGGGAACGCGCGGCGTGTGTGCTCGGACCTTCACGGAGCGGAGAAGGCTTTCTTGCAGGCGGAGACCCTGCTTCGGCAGGGAAGCCGCGACCTGGTCGAGCTGGCTGTCTTCCTGGATCTCCAGGCCTCTTTGCGGAGGTCCCAGCGCCGCTTCGGGGATGCGCTGCGGCTTCTCCGGCGTGCCGTGACGATCTTCCGCCGCACGGGTCACTTCCATCGCGCGGGACAAAGCCTGGTCAACATGGATCTCATTCACTGCTACGCCGGACATCCGGAACAGGGGATCCCGCTCCTCTATGAGGCCATCAAGCTGATCGACGGGGATCTGGATCCCCGTCTCCGGCTCTGCGCTCAGCACAACCTGATCCAGGATCTCGCCGAGACCGGCCGGTGCTTCGAGGCCCAGAAGCTGTACCGCGAGACCTGTGCGCTCTACCGCGAGTTCCCGGAGGCCTGGGCGCAGAACCGCCGGAAATGGGTGAAGGCGAAAATCTCTCTGGGACAGGAGAAGACCGCGCAGGCGGAGAGGCTCTTCCTCGCCGCCCGCGATGGATTCATCGCCGAAGGGATCTCCTACGACACGGCCCTGGTCTCTCTGGAGCTCGCGGTCCTCTATGCACGCCAGGGGCGCACGGCCGATCTCAAGCGGCTCGCCGAGGAGATGCTGCCGGTCTTCTCCTCCCTGCAGATCCATCGGGAGGCTCTGGTCGCCCTCTGTTTTCTGCGGAAAGCCCTGGAAGCCGAGCAGGCCAGCCTGGAGCTGGTGTCTCGAGTGGCCAATTTCCTCCGCCGTGCCGAGCACGATCCGGGTTTGCGCTTCGAGCCGTGAGATGATCGCCGCATGATCCGATCGCGTCGACGCATCGCTGTCGCCGTCCTCGTCCTCGCAGGTTTCGCCGCCCGTCTGCCGGCGCAGGCGGGGCCTTCGCTGGAGCAGATCCTGAGCGCCCCGTTCCCGACGGAGCTGCTGGCCGCGCCGTCGGGGGGCAAGCTCGCCTGGACCCAGAACACGCGCGGGGTGCGCAACGTCTGGGTGGCCGAGCCCCCCGAATACCGCGGGAGACAGGTGACCCGCTACGACAAGGACGACGGCCAGGCCATCGGCGGCCTGGAGTGGGCTCCCGATGCCAAGATCCTCGTTTATGTCCGGGGCAGCGGTCCCAACGGGCGCGGCGAAAACCCGAATCCGGCCGGCGATCCCGCGGGGGCGGAGCAGGCGGTCTGGCGCGTCGCGCTGGATGGCGGCGAGCCGGTGAAGATCGGAAACGGCGTTGGGGCCGTCGTCTCTCCCAAGGGAGATGGCGTGGCCTTCATCCGCGGAGGACAGATCTGGTGGGCTCCCCTCGACGGCAGCCGCGAGCCCGAGACCTGGGTGCGCGCGCGGGGCGGCTCCCGGTCGCTCCGCTGGTCGCCGGACGGCTCGCGACTGGCCTTCGTCAGCGCCCGGGGGGACCATAACTTCATCGGGATCTACGACGTGGCGGTCAAGACGCTGCGCTGGATCGCTCCGAGCGTCGACCAGGATGACGAGCCCGTCTGGTCGCCGGACGGCAAGCGCCTCGCGTTCCTGCGCTTGCCTGCCAATTCCAAGACCACGAATCTCTTCTACGCCCAGCGCAGCGGCCACCCCTGGTCGATCATCGTCGCCGATGCGGTCACGGGACAGGTGAAAACCGTCTGGACCGCCCGCGAGGGGACGGGGAGCGTCTTTTCCGAGATGGTCGCGGAGAACCAGATCCTCTGGGGGGCCGGAGACCGCCTCGTCTTCCCCTGGGAGGGAGATGGCTGGCTCCATCTCTACGCGGTGCCTGCCTCCCCTGGAGATGCAACGGGGGAGGCGATTCTCCTGACGCCCGGAGATTTCGAGATCGAGAACGTGATCCTGACCCCCGCCCGCCGCGAGGTCCTGTTCAATTCCAATCAGGGCGATCTCGACCGGCGGCACCTCTGGCGGGTGGGGGTGGCGGGTGGCCGCCCGGTGCAGGTGACGAGCGGGAAAGGGATCGAATGGCTGCCCGCGGTGATCGGCGACAGGAGCGACGGCAAGACTCTGGCGTACGTCCGGGCCGGCGCGCGGCGTCCAACGGAGCTGGTGATCCGCTTCGGCGACGGGCCGGAGCGCGAGCTTGCGCCCGGTGGAATTCCCACCGATTTTCCCGAGGCGGCCCTGGTCGAGCCCGAGCCGGTGGTCTTCGACGCGGCGGACGGGATGCGCATCCATGGGCAGCTCTTTCTGCCGCGCGGCCTGAAGCCGGGGGAGCGCCGGCCGGGTCTCCTCTTCCTGCACGGGGGCTCGCACCGGCAGATGCTCCTCGGCTGGCACTACACTCCGTACTACAACAACGCGTACGGCATGAACCAGTACCTGGCGAGCCGTGGGTACGTGGTGCTTGCGGTCAACTTCCGGGCGGGCACCGGCTATGGCATGGAGTTTCGCGAGGCGCTGAGCCAGGGAGCGGAGGGGGCGAGCGAGTTTTACGACGTGCTGGGCGCCGGACAGTATCTGCGCCGCCGGCCCGAGGTGGACCCGGACCGCATCGGCTTGTGGGGCGGGTCGTACGGCGGGTTCCTCACCGCCATGGGGCTGGCTCGCGCCTCCCATCTGTTCAAGGCCGGAGTGGACCTCCATGGCGTGCACGACTGGAACGTGGGGATCCAGAGATTCCTTCCGGACTACAACCCTCTGGAGCACCCCGAGCAGGCGCGGCTCGCCTTCGAGTCGTCCCCCCTGGCCTGGGTGGACGGCTGGCGGTCGCCGGTCCTGGTGATTCACGGCGACGACGACCGCAACGTCGACTTCTCCCAGACGGTCCGCCTGGTGGAGGCTCTCCGGGAACGGAAGGTCGAGGTGGAGCAGCTCATCCTGCCGGACGAGGTCCATGGCTTCCTGACCTGGTCCAACTGGATCTCGGCGTATCGGGCGACGGCGGACTTCTTCGACCGGAAGCTGGCCGGACAGAGAGGGGGGACGTGACGCCCGAGATGGGCGTCCTGCTCTGGATCGCGGCGGTCCTCCTGGTGCTCGTCGGAATCGCGGGGACGATCTTGCCGGCGCTCCCAGGAACGCCTCTCGTCCTCATTGGTCTGGTGCTGGCGGCTTGGGCGGATGACTTCCAGAAGGTGGGGTGGTTCCCGTTGTCCGTCATCGGCGGGCTCACCGTGCTGTCCCTGGTGGTGGACTTCGCGGCGACGAGCCTGGGGGCGAAGCGGGTGGGGGCGAGCTGGCTGGCGGTCACCGGCGCGGCGATCGGGACAATCGTCGGTCTCTTCTTCAGTATCCCAGGGCTGATTCTGGGGCCGTTCGTGGGCGCGGTGCTCGGCGAGTACCTGGCCCGACGCAACCGCGATCAGGCGATCAAGGCGGGCATCGGCACCTGGGTCGGCATTCTGCTCGGCACCGCCGGCAAGCTGGCGCTGATCTTCATGATGATCGGCGTCTTCGCCTTCTTCTATGCCTTCTTCGACTGAGGATCAGTCCGACACGAGCGGCGCGACGCAGTCCGGCCCGTCGTAGGCGGGGCTGTTGACCGTCCGGCTCACCGGAACAGTCTCCATCACGCTTCCGTCGTAGGGGACCAGGAGCTCCAGGAGGCGCTCGCGGTTGTCCACGGCCGGATCGAGCCAGAGATCGAAGCTCGCGGAGTCGAGAATCACCGGCATGCGGTCGTGGAGAGGCCGGATCAGCTCATTCGAGTCCGTCGTCAGGATCGTGAAGGTGTCGAGAGGCGCAGCGCCTCCCTCCTTGGGCCTCCAGCGGGACCACAAGCCGGCGAAAGCGAAGGGGCGGCGGTCCTTCCTCCGGATGTGGTACGGCTGCTTGAGCTTCCCTTCCTTCTTCCATTCGTAGAAGCCGTCCGTGGGGATGAGGCAGCGCTGCTTGCGGAAGCTCGAGCGGTAGGCGGGCTTGTCGGCGACGCCCTCCGAGCGGGCATTGATCATCCGGTTGCCGATTTTCGGATCATCCGCCCAGTACGGAACGAGTCCCCAGCGCAGGAGATCCAGATGCCGAGGTGCGCCGGGAGCGGGGACCCGCACGACAGCCGCCTCCTGGGTCGGGGCCATGTTGTACCGGGGCGGAAGGCTCGGGATCTCGGAAAGGTCGAAGAGCAGGGCGAGCTCGTCGCCCGAGGAGGTCAGGGTGTAGCGGCCGCACATGGGACTATCTTATGCTGCGGTCCCACTCCCCGCCCACACACGTCGCCGCGATCGCCTCCTCCGCGGCGCCGAAGATCAGAGACTCCAGCAACGTCTCGGGCTCCCAGCCGGCGAGGGTCGGGGCGGTGAGGTCGATGGCGACCAGGTCGGCCCAGGTGCCGGGGGCGATGCGGCCGGCGTCGACGCCCAGGGATTCGGCTCCGGCGGTGGTTGCGGCGCGCAGCAGGGTGCGGGCGACCCGGCCCTCCTTATCCCGCAGGACGCCGCGGCTCTGGGTGGACAGGCGCTGCGCGTACTCCAGCCAGCGCATCTCTTCGAGGAGTGAGATCCGGGCGTTCGAATCGCTTCCCAGGCAGACCGCCTCGCCGCGCTCTTGGAGGAACGGCACGTCGGCGATGCCGTCGCCGAGGTTCGCCTCGGTCAGGGGGCAGATGCAGACCGTGCCGCCGCCGGCCAGGAAACGCTCCATGTCCTCGGGCTGGGTGTGCGTGCAGTGGACGGCGGTCACATCGGTCGCCGTGCCCAGAGCCTGAAGGAGGAGCTCCATCGGTCGCCGGCCGTAGTAGGCGAGAGAGTCTTCGATCTCACGCAGCTGCTCCTCCACGTGGATGTGGAAGACCAGGTCGCGCCGCCGGGCCGCGTCATACACCTCGCGCAGGTCCTCCGGGCTCGCGGCGCGCAGGCTGTGGACCGACGCGCCGAGGGTCTGCCGCCGCGGATCGAGGAGACCTTCGAGACGGTCCATCTGCTCCCAGTAGGCCGCGAGGGACGGCGTGCCGAAGCGGCGCTGCGCACCTTCGAGCGGCTGGCCGATGGCGCCGGTCCGGTAGTAGACCTCCAGGAGGGCGATGCGGATCCCCGCCGTAGAGGCCGCGCGCAGGACCCGCTCGTCGAAGGCCCAGCCTTCTTCCTCGGGGCCGTGATGGAAGTAGTGGAATTCGCCGACGGTCGTGATGCCCGCCCGGCGCATCTCGCGGAAGGTGCGGAGGCAGAGGCTCTCGAACGTGTCCGCATCCAGGCCCGCCACGAGCCCGTACATGGCCTCGCGCCACGTCCAGAAGCTGCCGCTCTCCGCCGGGAACCGCTCGCCGTGGCCGCGCAGACCCCGCTGGAAGGCATGCGAATGGGCGCTGACGAAGCCGGGGAGGAGGGCCCGGTCGCCCAGGCGCAGAGTCGGCGCGAGCCCCAGCCGCCCGACCTCGGCGATCCGGCCGTCCCCGGTGATCCGGATCTGGACGCCGGCCTCGAAGGCGTCTCCCGTCCAGGTCTGATCCGCCTCGATGATCTCTTCGATGTTGGGGCCGGTCATGCCGCCTCCTCGCAGAAGGACCGGATGCTCTGCGTCAGAAGATCGCGCGCCGCGGCGAGCTCGCTCTTGGGCAGGCTCTCGTTCGGCTTGTGCGCCACCGCGATCGTGCCGGGTCCGAAGATCGCGCAGTCGAGGCCGAGCCGCTGCAGCCAGCCGGCATCCGTGGCGAACGAGACGGTTTCGGTCTCGCTCTGCCCGACCAGCTCGCGGAGGTGCCGGTGGATCGGCGCGCTCTCGTCCAGGAAGAGCGGCGGGCTGTCGGACAGGATCTCGACCGTGGGCTCCAGCGGCGCGGCGGCCTCCACCGCGGCCCGGCGGATGCGCTCGGCGAGCGCGGCCGACGCTTCCGTCCCAGGCAGGCCCGGATGCGGACGGACTCCCACCTCGACCACGCAGCGGTCGGGGACCACGTTGATCGCGGCGCCGCCATGCACGGTTCCGACGTTCAGCGGGACGAACGGGACCTCGGGGAACAGCTCGCGGTGGGGGGCCTCTTCGCGTTCCAGCTCGCGGCGGAGCTCCGCCAGGGCGCTGATGACCCGGCCGGCGGGCTCGATGGCGTTGATCCCGAGGTGGGGATAGCCGCTGTGCGCGCTCCGGCCGTGGAGCGTGATCCGCAGCTTCAGGTGCCCTTTGTGGGCGCGCGCCACGCGCAGCGAGGTCGGCTCGCCGATCACCGCGGACCGCGGCAGAGACGGTCCTGGAGCATAGCTTTCCAGCAGGCGCTTCGCCCCGAGGGTGCCGACCTCTTCGTCATAGGTGAAGACCAGGGCCAGAGGGGCGCGCAGGCGCCCGGTGTCGGTCTCGGCCGCCAGGTTCGTGGCCAGGGCCAGGAAGCCTTTCATGTCACAGGCACCGCGGCCGACCCAGCGGTCCCCTTCGTCGGCCAGCGTGAACGGGTTGTTCCGCCAACCGGCCTCGTCCGCCGGCACTACGTCCATGTGCCCGGAGAGGACCAGGCCGGCGCGATCCTCGCGCGGCGCCGGGCCGATCCAGGCGACGACGTTCACCTTCGTCCCATCCAGGGAGGGATTCCGGTCGATGCGGATCCCCGGGCGATCCAGGTAGTCGCACAGGAAGTCGGCAATGGGCAGGTTGCTGTTCCGGCTGGTCGAGTCAAAGGCGACCAGACGGGACAGGAGGCCGGCGTCGGAGAGGCGCACGACAGTGATTATAGTGAGGCCGCCGCCCCGGTCATTCAGGGACGGGCCGGAAAGGAGGCGGCCAGCGATCGCGAATTCTTCTCCTGCCAGGAACGGCCGATGTAGGTCTCCAGATCGTCCAGCAGCCGGGTGGCCGGGGGGCGTTTGCCTTCTGGGAAGGAGAGGAGGGCCACCAGGGTCTCCTGGTACATGTCATCCGACCGGAACAAGGGGAGCATCTGCTCCGTCTGGCGCCGCATCTCGGGGCCGCGCCCCTCGCGGACGAAGTGGACGGCCAGGTCCATGGCCGCCAGGGCGGCCTCGTAGGCGAGGCCCTCCTTGGCGAGCGCATCGCGGGCGGCGAGCAGGGCCGTCTCCGAGTCTTTCCCGCTGGAGATCTTCCCTTCCAGCCAGCGCAGCCGGCCGAGGTCGCGGCGGTCCCCGGCCTTCTGGTAGAAGCGGCGCGCGCCTTCGAGGCACCCGGCGACCTGCCCGGTCCGGCCGCTCTCCTGGAGGAACCAGATGTAGTTGTGGGTCGCGCAGACCATCAGCCGCGGCTCGCGGCAGGGATCGATCAGGTCCATACCGCGGCGGATCAGGCGGACGGCGGCCTCGGCCTCGCCGGCGTTGCCCAGCACCGTGCCCTTTTTTACCAGGGTCCGGCCGAGCAGATGGCGGTCGCCCAGGCGGCGGTAGGTGGAGGCGATCCGGTTGAGGAGCGGCAGGGCCTCGTCGAAGCGGCCGCTGTAGGTGTAGAGGGAGGCCTGGAACGCCTGCAGCTCGGCCCGGACGAGCGGATCGCCGCTCCCCTGCTCGAGGAGAAGCTCGGAAGTTTCCATGGCGCTCTTGGCGAGCCGGAGGTCGGCCTGGACCCGCACGGTATCGGCAAAGTAGGCCCAGGCGATGGCCCGCAGGTCCTGCACCACCGGGGAGCCGTACGGCTCCAGATCGAGCTGCTCGGCGACCCGGACGGCGAGCTCTGCGGCGCGGCGTGCGCCGGCAGGATCTTCGACTCCGAGGTCGCGCGCGGTCTGCAAAAGGAGCTCGCAGAGAGCGAGGCTCGCATAACGCCGCGTGCTGTGGACCTGGCTGAGCCCCTGGACGGCTTCCTGCTGAAGCAGCTCCGTGTAGAGCGGAGACGCCTCCCGGCGCTCCTTCTCGATGCGCTGGACCCGCTCCGCGACGGTGCGTTCGAGGCGGGCGAAGGCCTCGTTGTAGGGATCCGGCCCCTGCGGGCTGTCGGCCCGCCGCGCCGCCTCGGCCCGGCTCGCGCAGACCGCGCACCCGCGCAGCAGATGGCGCACGATCTCCCGCGACTCTTCGGGGGCGGAAATCCCCCGCGTCATCCGGACGAACGCCTCCGTCCCAGGATGATTAGGATGCTCTCTCTCTCTAAGCATCAACATCTCCAAGGTCGCTTTCCAGCTCCGAGACTTCCAGGGTCCGGAGGACGCGCGCCCGCCGGTCCGGATCCCGGATCGTCTCGATCCGCCGCTTCCAGGCAGCCGCGGCGCGCTCTCGATCTCCTGCCTGCTCCCAGCGCCGGGCAGCGCGGCTCCAGGCGCCCTCCTGTTCGGCTTTCAGTGCCTCACAATTATTCATCAATCCATCTAAAAAGCAATATTCTTGCCAGACGAGGCGCTGGTCTTCCTCAAAGACAAACCAGGGGACGTCGGGAAGGCGCGGACGGATGAGATCCATCCGCGCTTCGATGAGCGGCGCTGCTTGGAGCCATTCGCCCCGAGCGACGATGTCGCGGAGATGGGGAAGCAGAATTTGCCGCCCCTCCGGACAGGGCATCTCCAGCCGCACCACGTCGCCCCAGCGGTCCGCCTTGGCGAAAGCCGCGACCGCGCGGTCGGTCTCTCCCAGCTTTTCCCAGAGAAGGGCGGCCCTCTCCGGCCGGCCCGAGGCCTCCTGCGCGAGGGCACGGCAGCGGTCGGCGGCTTCGAGCCGGCCGGCCCGCCGGTAGGCCGACGCGGCGCGGCGCCAATCGCGGGATGCTTCGAAACCGCGGGCGGCGGCGAGGGCGGCGCGCCGGGGATCATCCGCGGCTTCAAAGCAGCGGATCGCGGCCTCATGCTCTCCGAGCGTCAGCCAGATCTCGCCGCTGCGGCTCCAATCGCCGGTCTCTTCCCCGTCGCGCGCTGCCGCGGTGAGGGCGCGCCGCTCGTCGCCGGCCCGGCCCCAGCACCGGGCGGCGTCGCCGTACCGGCCCAGCTCCTCCCATCCCGCCGCGGCGGCGGCCCAGCGGCCGTCGCGTTCGAGGAGGCGCAGCTCGCACACGCGTGCCTCGCGCTCCAGGCCGGCCTGCCGGTAGAGGTTGAGGGCTTCCGAGAGGCGGCCCAGACGCTCCAGGAGCGGGGCCTGGCGGTCCGCCGCGCCCAGGCGGCCCCAGAGGGCGAGCGCCGCGGCCCAGTCCTCCCGCGCCTCGCCGGCGGAGGCGAGCGCCGCGGTCTCCTTGTCGGCCCGCGCCGCCCGGCGGAAACACTCGGCAGCCTGGCGCCAGTGGCCGCGCTCCAGGAAATAATCCCCTTCCTTCTCCCATTCGGCCGGGGACGCCGTGGCCTGGAAGACGTGGGACAGGCTCTCGGGCATCCCGTGCTCCAGCCATCCACGGAACCGCTCGTCGGTCCAGAAGGGGTGGAGGACGGGGCCTTCATGGATCGCCAGGTGCCGCCGGGCGCGGGTGGCGCCGACATAGAGATGCTGGAAGAGCCGCTTGAAGCGGGCCTCCCGCTCCATCTCCCGCGGCGTCCGCAGGAAGCGCTCCACCAGGTCGCGGTCCGGCTCCAGCAGCTTCCAGAGGACGACCGACTCGAACTCCAGCCCCTTGGCTTCGCGCACGTGGAAGACCCGGCTGGTGCCGAGGAGCACGCGCAGCCGCTCGGCCTCGGCATCGTCCAGGGTCAGCACGGCGCAGCGCGGGCCGAAGCCGCGGATGGCGTCGAGCACCTCCTCCTCGGAGCCCGGCACCTGGATCGGCACCGGCCCCTCGATGGCGGCTTCCTCGGGCTCGTCCTCCTCGGTGCGGCCGAACACCTCCCGGCGGAGCAGGAGCAGACAGTTGGCGATCTCGACCAGCGGGCGGACGCTGCGCAGGTTGCGTCGCAGGCGCATCACCTCGGGCGCCGCGCGCAGGTGGGCCGCCTTGGCGGTCAGGCGCCGGACCTCGGCCCAGCGGAAGCCGCTCGGGTTGACGATCTGCTGCGTATCGCCGGTGAGCAGCACGCCGTCCAGCCCTGGCCGGCGCGACAGGGCGAGGACGAAGGCCACCTCCAGCTCGGTCAGGTCCTGCACCTCGTCGCAGATCACCACGTCGTAGCGGGGCTTGCGCTGGCGCAGCTCGGCGAGGGCGCGGCGGCAGAGGTCGATCCGGTCGGAACGCCCTTCTTCGGCGAGCCATGCCTGATAGCGCTGCGCGATGCGCCAGATCTCCGGCCGCTCGTCGACGAACAGGGGGGCGCGCTTCCTTCCCAGCTCGAAATAGGTCGCCTCGTCGAGCATGGCCTGGGTGGGGGAGAGGCAGGCGCCCTTGAGGATGCTGCGCAGCTCCTCCCAGACCAGGGCCGGATCGAGCGAACGCCCAGCTTTCCGGAACCACTCGCGGAACAGGGTCTCGGTCATCGGCCGGGCCTGGTGCTCGCGGAAGTCGCGGGGCACCAGGGACCGGTAGAGGTCGCCGAAGTGGAAGAAATCGGGAGCGCGGCCGGGCGTGCCCCCCTTGGCCGCCACCAGGTCGTGGTACAGGCCGCGCGCGTGCTCCACCAGCTCCGGGCTGTAGGAGAGATAGAGGGCAGCCGGCGGGTCCGGCTGGAGCGCCGCGGCGGCCAGGCGGTGGATCGCGATCGTGGTCTTGCCGCTGCCGGCGCTGCCGGCGAGCAGCAGCGGGCCGGGCGTGCGGAGGATCTCGTACTGCTCGCGGGTGAGCTTGAGCTCCAACTCGTCGCCGCCCGCGTCCGCGAGCCGCTGCAGGTCCTCCTCCCGGGCGAGGGCCGTGGGATCGACCAGGAACCAGCGGATCCCTCCGGGGATCTCTTCTTCGGATTGGAGGTCCAGGTCGTCGGGAGGGAGGAGAAAGCGGAGGAGAGGCTCGGAATCGTCCGCCGGATCGTCGGCCGGAATTTCTGCGAAGCGTGCGGCCGGACAGGGGGGCGGCTCATCGATGACGAGCTCTTCCAGCGTATCCAGCTCGAGGAACTCGGCTTCTGGCGAGCGGTTGCGGCGCGCCGTCCGCTCGGCATCGTCATGAGAGACGAGGTCCCAGACCTGCAGGTGAGGCACCAGCCGGTCCGGCAACTGCGCGTCGGCCGAACGGACCATGGTGAACAGCAGGCGGTCACCTGAATCGGTCCGCGCCTCGTAGACAGGGCGTCCGATCCCGCGCAGGCGTTTGACCCGCGTCCCCCCCCCCCATTGCCCAACCCGCAAGCGGGCCAAGGCCTTCCAGACGCGAGCCCTCTCGCCGCGCTCGCTGCGCCGGAGCCTTCGAAACAGCTCCGGGTGCAAGAGCACCGGAAACATGTATCCCCCCCTAACCCTCCAACGACAGATCAGACCGTCAGGTAAACTTCCGGTGACATTGTACCCCGAAGAGGCCTTTTTTATAGATACCTGACCTCTGGGGAAGTAACGGCTTCCACCAAAGTTCGCTCGGAGAAAGTCCTCCCTTCCTTCCCGTCGGGGGAGATCTCAGGGCTTGACGGTCAGCTTGACGCTCTTGCTGGTGCCGTTGGCCGTGGCCTTGATCGTGGCGTAGCTCTCCACCGTCACGTCCGCCGTGGAGATCGGGAAGGTGCCGCTGCTCGATCCCGCGGGAATCGTCAGGCTCGACCCGTTCGGCCAGGCGACCGCGGTGGCCGACGACGAGAGGACCACCGCGATGCCGCCCGCGGGCGCCGCGCACTCCAGGGTCACGGTCCCGGTGACGCTCCCCGGCCCGATCACCGGATTCGGCGCCAGGTCGAGCGTCAGGAGCCCGACCGGGCGCACGGTGAGGGTCGCGCTCTTGGTGACTCCGCCGAAGCTGGCGGTCACCGCTCCGCTCTGGGCCGCGCTCACGGCCGTGGTGGAGATCGAGAAGGTGGCGCTGGTCGAGCCGGCCGCCACGGTCACGCTCGCCGGCAGGGTAGCCGCCGGGTTGGCATTGGCCAGGCTGACCACGAGACCCCCGGTGGGCGCCTTGCCGCTCAGCGTGACTTTACCGGTGGAGGCGGCGCAGCCGCCGGCCACCGAGGAGGGCGTGAGGGTGAGGCCGGTCAGAACGGGCGCCTCGACGGTCAGGTTCGCCGTGCGCCCCACGCCGCGGTACGACGCCGACAGGTGGACGGTCGCCGCCGCCGCGACCGGCTTGCTGGTGACGGTGAAGGTCGCCGAGGTGGCGCCCGCGGCCACCGTGACGCTGGCCGGGACCGTGGCCGCCGCGGCATTGCTCGTGCCGAGGCTCACCACCGCGCCTCCGGCGGGAGCGGCCCGGTCGATCGTGACGGTGCCGGTCGCGTTCGTCCCTCCGGTCACGCTGCCAGGAGCGACGGCGAGCGAGAGGAGGACCGGCAGGTCCGGCACGTCGTCGTCGGCCAGCAGGACCCGGGACCCCGCATAAGGCCCGACGTAGATGGCGGGGTCCGGCTCCACCGCGAGATGAACGTCTTCCGTCTCTTCCGTGACGTAGTCCTCCAGCGGATCGATGCTCACCGCGACGCGGTCGGCCCCCGCGGGGAAGGTCAGGGTGGAGGGGATGGCGGCGTAGTCGCTCAGGCTGTCGGCCGTGCCGGAGACCGTCACGTCGACGGTCAGGGGATCCACGGTGCTCCCGGTGCGCCAGACCAGGAAGGCGCCCTTGTTCGTCCCGGGCTCGGAGGCGTCCCGGTCGGTCGCCGAGACCGAGACGAACGGCCGCGCCGGATCGGCAGCGCCGGAGGGGGGCACGCCGGCCGTGACTGGCGAGCCCATGGGTGCCACGGGGCCAGCGGGTCCGGTGCCGATCGTCGCGTCGAAGAACGCATAGACCGTCTGGAGGAGGCTGCCTGCGTTGAAGGCGGACCCGCCGTGCCCCGCGTTCTGGACCGGGACGAAATCGACCGGCACCTCGCTCGCGGCGAGAGCGTCCACCAGGAGCTCGCTCTGGTTGAATGGATTCGTCTTGTCCACGGTCCCATGCATCACCAGGAACGGCGGGTCGTCCGGCGTCACGTAGGTGATCGCGTTCGCCGTGGCGGTCCTCTCCGGATTGTCCTGGACCGGCCCGCCGATCAGCCTCCCCTCGTCCGAGGTCGAGGAGTCGTGATTCACGGTCGTGGGATAGAAGTGCATCTGGAGGAAGTCGGTCGCCCCGTACCAATCCACGACCGCCTGCACGCGGCTCGACACCCCGGCGTTCCCGCCGGTCGTCCCCTCCAGGTCCACGGTGGCGTTGCCGACCGTGATCGACGGTACGCCACCCGACGTGCCCAGGATCGCCGCCAGGTGCCCGCCGGCCGAATCCCCCCAGGCACCGAAGCGGTCAGGATCGAAATCGTACGTGGAAGCGTGGGCCCGCAGCCAGCGGACGGCCCCTTTGACATCCTGGATCTGCGCCGGCCAGAGCGCCACGTTCGAGAACCGGTAGTCGACGCTGGCCACGGCATACCCCCGGGCGCACAAGTCGGTGACCCGGGTCGGCATCGGCGCGCGGCTGCCGGTCCGCCACCCGCCGCCGTGAATCCAGATCACCAGGGGCGGAGGGAACGCCGCTCCGGTGGGGAGCAGCAGATCCAGAAGGAGATTCTGGGTCTGGCCGGAGCTGTCGACGTAGGTTCCGTAGACCAGCCCCGACTGAAGCTCGCAGGTCTGGGCGCGCAGAGAGGCGGAGAAGCTCAGAAGAATGAGGGAGAGGACAAACCACTTCCACGGTTGCTGCTGCACGGTCGGGACTCCTGCGAGAAAGGCTCGCCGCGATGCGGACGGGAGCAGCAGGAGTCGATGCAGGAGGAGTGCCAGGTGCGCTGTGTATTGAGTCGAGCCATCCCCCTCGGGCTGAGCGGAAGGAAGCGGGCGGCCTGTGGCCGCCCGCCTGCAAGGATTCAGGCGTCCTCGTGGTAGTCCGGCAAGGTCGCCATCATCGTGGTGGAGTCGGGCGGCGGATCTCCGCCCGCGACCTGGCCGAGGTCCTCGGGTTTCAGCTCCTTGGCGAGAGTACGGCAAAGGAGTCGCCGATCCTGATTCGGTCGATCCTGATTTTTCTTCATGTTTCGCTCCTTTCACTTACGGCATGATGCCGGGCTAAGGCACGTCCGGCGCTCCCAGGTGTCCCTTGATCCGGACGTGTCGGGCGGCGTCGACCGCCCAAGCTTGTTTCCACCTCTCTTCGAACTCCGAGAAGCGGATGACCTCATGGTCCTCGCTCCAGGTGAACTTCCTGGTCCCGGCAACCAGGAACTCAGCAAACATGTCAAGCAGTGGCACACCGATCCGCGTCTCCAGGAAAAGGAACTGCCCTTGCGGGTTCACCTCGAGGAAGAGGTGGCGGCCCTCGGGGTCCACCACAAAATCGAGAGATGCGAATATCAGGCCAATATCCGCGAGCAGGCGCCGGCAGCTCGCCGCCACATCCGGCGGGAGCTCGTACGGCACCATGTCCACGTGAAACTGCCCGGCCCGCCAGTCCGTGCTGGCGCGCTCGTCGTCTTGTGAGTTGATGCGGGCGGCGACGAAGAGGTCGCCCAGGCAGCAGACCCGGACCTCGAAGCTCTTCCGCAGCAAAGGCTGGAAGATGCCCGGGCAGAGCTGGATCATCTCGTCGTCGTCGGGGAGCTGCTCCTCCGAGAGCGAGGTCGTATAGGCGCCGTAGATGTGGGTCTGGCCATCCTTTTCGGCCATCCAGGAGGCCGGCCGCATCAGCTTGTGCGCCACGACGCCGCCATGCCGGCGCAGGAAGGCCCGGATCTGCGCCGGATCATTGCTGAACAGCGTTTCCGGCACCAGGAGCCCCGCCTGGATGGCGCTGCGGAGCTGAAACGGCTTGTAGAGGGCGGTGCCGTCGCTCGCCAGGGAATTGACCCAGAAGGTGTCCGGGCGCCGCTCGAGAAAGGCAAACAGGCCGGACAGCATGGCCTCGCCCTGCCGCTCCGCGACCTGCCGGTCGCCCGGATGCATGTCCTCCGGCAGGACGACGCCCGCCGGCCGCCGCCGCCAGACGGCATCGAATCCCTGGCTCCGGTCGTCCTGGAGCACGTCCGGCCCGCGCATCAGAAGCTGATGCGCCCGGTCCTGCGGGTCCACGTGCAGCGACAGAGTCAAAAGAGTCGGGAAATCGGGTGTGTACAGGATCTCGCAGTCGTGGCCCTTCCTCCTCAGGGCGAAAGCCACGGCGGCGGAGTGCAGGTCGGTCGCGTCCGAGGCGATGAGGATGCGCTTATGTGCCATCCAGTCCTCCAGAGTTCCGGCCGCCGGCTCCAACTGCCCGCGGACCGGCTGTCGACCTCGACTCTTGCCAGATTCCTGCCGGCTCCCTGGTCCCCGCCTTGGAAGAGGTTTGAACCTCGAACCTGGCGCAGTCCAGCAATCCTGAAAATCCGTCTGTCACCTTTCTCGCCCTGCGGCTACTTCGCCAGGGAGGACGCCGTGATGGAACGGCGTCCTCGCTCCTCAAGGAGAGCGGCGATGAAACGCGGAATCCTCCTCTTCAACCTGACCCTCGGCCTGCTCCTGGCCGGGCTCCCCTCGCAGGCTCAGGATCTCTCCTCTTTGCAGCCCGCCGCGGAGAAGCGTCCATCCTTCACGGTCACCCGGACCGGTCATGGCCGGCCAATGATCCTGATCCCGGGCCTCCACTCCCCCGGCGACGTCTGGTCCGGCACGGTGGCTCATTTCAAGGACCGGTACGAGTGCCATGTCCTCACTCTCGCCGGATTTGCCGGCCAGCCGGCCGTGCCGCCCCCCTTTCTGCAGACCGTGCGCGACGACGTCTTGCGCTACATCGAGGAGAAGAAGCTCGACCACCCTGTGATCGTGGGACATAGCCTCGGCGGCTTCCTCGCTTTCTGATCGCCGCCACGGCGCCGGACACGGTCGGCCCCCTCGTCGCGGTGGACGGCGTCCCATTCCTTCCGGCGTTGATGAAACCCTCCGCCACCGCGGAGTCCAGCGCTCCACAGGCGGACCAGATCCGCAAGCTCTACGGGAGCTTCACGCGGGAGCAGATCGCGGCGCAGTCCCGGATGGCGTTCGCGAGCCTGATCAAGGATCCCGGGCAGGTCGAAACGGCCACGGGCTGGAGCGCCGCCTCCGATCCGGCAACGGTCGGCACGGCGGTCTACGAAATGATGACGACCGACCTGCGGCAGCAGATCGCCGCAATCAAGTCCCCGGTCCTGCTGCTCGCTGCAGCGGACGGCGCGCCGGACGCGGCGAGCCGGAAGCAGCTCGCGTCTTCCTACGAGGCACAGGTGGCCAAGGTGCCGCAGGCCAGGGTGGTCCTCGCCGAGCGCGCCCGGCACTTCATCATGCTCGACGATCCGGCTTTCCTGTTCTCAACCATGGACGCCTTTCTGAAGCAAGCTCGGCCGTGAAGGCTTCCTCCGCTATCCTTGGCTCCGAGGATCTGATGACAAGCCTTTCCCCCACCGCCTTCCTCGACGTCCAGGTGCGGGCGGCGGCGCGCGGCGATCAGGAGGCGTTCGCCAGGCTGGTGGACGCCACTCGGACACTCGTCTGCTCGATCGCTCTCGCCATCCTGCGCGACGTCGAGGCGAGCCGCGACGTCGCGCAGGACGTCTTCCTCTCCGCCTGGCGGGATCTGGGCAAGCTGCGGAACCCGGCCAGCTTTCTCCCCTGGCTGCGGCAGATGACCCGCAATCGCGCCCATCACGTCCTCCGCGACCGGGTCCGCTCCCGGCGGGTGATCTCCGACGCCGAAGCCGACGACCTCATGGCGGCGGCGACCGATCCCCGCCCGGGGGCGGGCGAGATCCTGCTGGCCGACGAGGAGAAGCGGCTGCTGGCGGAGGCCCTGGAGGCGCTGTCCGACGAGTCCAGGGAGGTGGTCACCCTCTACTACCGGGAAGGACGCTCGGTGCGGCAGGTGGCGGACCTCCTCGGCCTCAGCGAGGAGGCGGTCAAGCAGCGGCTCACGCGCGCCCGGTCCCGTCTGCGCCGGGAAATGCTCGACCGGCTCGGCGAGACGCTCCAACGAACCGCGCCCGGAGCGACGTTCACCGCCGGCCTGATGACCAGCCTCGCCCTGGGAGCCCCCGCAAGCGCTGCCGCCGCCGGGTTCGGCACAGCCGCCAAGCTCTCCTCCGGCGGGCTCGCCAAGCTGGCGGCGCTCCTGGGAGGCGCCGCCCTTGGAGCCGCGGGCGGGTTTCTGGGGATCGTCGGCGGCGCCCTCCCCCTCCTGGCCCGGGCGCGCGACGAGCAGGAACGCCGCGGGATTCGCCTCTACGTGGCCGCCGCCAGCACCGCGATCGTCGCCGCCGCCGCGGGAATGGCCTTCAGCCCGGGTTCGATGAGCTTCCTCCTCATCTACCTGCTGTTCTGTGCGACCCTCATTGCCCTGATCTTCGGCTGGATGCCGAGAGTCACGGCACGCCGTCTGGCGGCGGAGCTCACTGAAGATCCCGGCGCCTTCGAGCGGCACCGGCGCGAACGGCGGATCCAGCTCCTGGCAGCGGTCCTGGGTTTTATGGTCGCCATCGGCGCCATCTTCTTGGACTTCCTGCTGTCCAGCGGGAAGTAGAGGGCTGGGCTGCAAGCACCAGCATCCCCGCACCGCATCGCTCCTCTCCGCAACATAGAAAGGCTTGGGAAAGTCCCGTGGGCAGGATCAGAAAGGACGCGCCGCCGCCCCCGTCTGCCGACATGGAGATGGCAATGGCGGGGGCAGGGGGGAGGGAGCACAAAGATCGATAGATGAGGAGAGGGAGGCGCCGACCAGCGCCGACCGGGACTTGAGGCGCCCGGCTGGCCGGCTTTTTTTGGTTGGATCAGTAGGGGGAAGAGGTGCAATATGCCACCGTAGTTGTGGAAGTCAGTGCTAATAAGTTCCGCAGCAAGCGATCGCACAATCTCTGCTCTCTCGAATGCATCCGTGTCTACAACTCTGCAGGTACTCGGGAGGCTCCAACCTACACTCATCTAGGCACTGTGCGCTGCCCGGGCAACCGCAAGTATCTCCCGAGCAACTCGCCTCGGCCCTGTCATGGGCTCCCATAGTGGCGAGCAGGGAGAGGAAAACGAACGCGAGTACGCCGATCAGTTTTGTTTTCATGTGAGTTCTCCTTTTTGTCAGTTCGCTACGCCATGCTCGGCCATTTCTGCGGCCTGTCGCCCCGGCAAAAAGGCAAGAAGCTCGCCAGTATCCAGGTAGCCGGTAAAACGTTGATGCCACGAGGTTTGCACGGATGGGAATACTGTTTGGTCTCAATTTTGAACCCGGCAGGCACCGGCAGGGTCTCAATTCTGGAACCGAAGAGGAGGTTGGGTAGATAAAGCCCCAAAACTTCAAAGCTCGTATCCGCGTTGGCAGCACCGGAGGAGCCATCGGGCCGTTTCGATCCCCGGCCGCCCGGTGACGGCGTAGGGGTCCGTGGCGGTCCAGGCGACCTCCAGAGGCGCCAGCTCTTCGGCCAGGACTTGGCAGTCAGGTCGGCTGCTGCTTCCCGGGCGACACCGTGATGCCGAAGACGGTGACCATCTCGTCGGCCAGCCTCCCGGCCTCAGCGGCTCTGGACAAGGCCGCGGAACAGGTCGGGGCAGCAGCCGAATGGATCGGGGCGGGAGCGGAACAGAGTGGGGGAGAGGCCGAATGGATTGGCGCGTTCGCCCCGATCCATTCGGCGTTGGCCCCCATCCATCGAGCCTTCGCCCCGACCGACAGCGTCGTAGGCACAGAAGAAGCTGGCTCCGCCCGGACCCTCGCTCCCTGGCCCCCTCTTCTACGCGCGAGATAGGCGCTAATTCTGTAGCCGAGCGATAGACAGCGTCCCCCATTGTAGAGACGCCCCGTGGGGGCGTCTCCTGCGGCGGCGCTGTTCATTTTCAGACATCCCTGCGGTTCCGCGGGCGCCTCTGAAAGAGACGCCCCACGGTGCGTCTCTACAGTGGGGAGGACCCTCCTTGGGTCAAAAGCGTGCTTCGGGGTCAATGTTGCCGACCAGGATCTACACCCACGTCTTGAACCAAGGAGGGCGGGGGGTAAACAGTCCCATTGGACACTCTATGAGCCGGCCGCCGGATAGCCCTCCTGACCACCGGCGCCTTATGACCGAAGTCGTGACGTCGAAGCCACCGCCGAGCTCTCGGGGAAAAGAGGGCAACCTATTGTCGGCCAGCACCTTGCCGGGGCTTCCTAGGAATCCTTCGTGGTCGCCGAAGCCGCCAAGCCGCCGGAATCCATAGGGCTGGCGCGAAGCATTCCCAGCCCAGCCCAAAAGCCACCAGAGAGGACATGGATCTGGAATGCTTCGGGACCTCGCGCACCCTCGTTGACATGGATACGTAAACGGCGTAAGTTGAAGGCATCAGGAGACTTGGAACTGACCCGGGAGGGCTGGCCGACGAGGGAAGGCGATGCTGAGTGTCGTAAATGGGGCGACCGCCGGGGTCGAATTCGAAGTTGGCGCGCAACCCGCTTGATGACTTAGTCCAGAGGGTCGGTACCTATGCCAAGCAGTCCGATGATTTCTAGAGATATAGAGAAGCTTCGAGAAAGAGACGAGGGCGCGCTGGGCGATCTCTTCAAAGAGTTGGCCCCAACGATTGCAACCTTAGCGATGAGGCTTGACAAGGACATCGATCCAGACGATGTTGTTGCGGAAGTCTTTCTCCAGCTAGTGCGTGATCCGGACCGACTCGCAGATCTAGCGGCCTCGGGAAATCTGCGATCTTTCTGCCTGCGCCTTGCTCGAAACGTAGTGCTTCACCATATCCGACGAGCTCGGAGAGCCACAGTTCTTGATTCCGTCTACGAGTCCTCATTGTCAGAGTCGGAACAAGGCAGCGAAGAGTTCATTCAGGAGATGCGCGAGAAGCTCTCGGTAGCAATTGCCGGTCTCAAGGAAAGCGAACGGACTCTCATCACGATGCGTTACGCAGAAGATCGATCACTCGAGGATATAGCTCGACTTCTGGGACTGAGCCCAGCGGCGGTAAAAGTTAAATTACATCGAGCGCGTCTACACCTACGGAATATGTTGCAGCTTCAGGCGGGGAGTGAGACCAAGTGAAGGGTGGCTCACCGAAAGAAGTGAAGACGCTCGTGAAGGTACGAGAAAAGTCGTTGGAGCTTCTTGCTCGACGACTTCAGGTTGACAGCGATTCAGAGCTGATTGCCATGTTGCGTTCAATTCTTGAGGAGGCTCGTGTCCGCGACATCGTTGATCTATGGGAACCGCGAGAAGCTGCTCTCACCTATTGGATCTTATTGCTAACCGGCGTTAACCAGCCAGACGAAATGCAGGTGGCCAAGGATCTGCTTTCATGGCAGGCGTTTTTCAGTAAGGACTCAGCCCGAGTACTTTGCGTGCAAAGTTCAGAGCGGGATTCTTTCCGGTGTTGTTCAGCGGCCTTTGAGGTGCACGATTGTCCGACATTGGTCATGGGGGACGCACCTGACATGCATTCATATTTGAAGATCGAGGCCGATCTCCTAAAGTCTTTGATCGCTAAGCCAGGAGAACTTCAGCGCCTCTTAGCAAAACTCCATGCGTTGATTCAGAATGGTCGCAGTCTTCAAGACCTGCGCGAACTAATGGCAGCAGAAAGCTTCTGGCGTGGATTGAAGGTAGTGTTCAAAGAGGTGAAAGGGCTTATCTCAATCAATCTCGCACCTGGTTAGGACGCGGAGAGAGCCGCCGGTGTGCTGTGCAAAAAAGCCGGGGGATGAATCAAATAAAGCTGCCCAACCAGAGCATCAAGCGGATGGCTGCCGCCCCCGCTTATGCTAAGAGACGTTGGCCGTCGGACTCGTCACCGTCCTGTGATTCATTGCGTAAGGATCTCTCCCCATGAGAAACTTCGTTGCCGTCGCGACAATGCTGACCTCAGCCGCCCTCTTGATAACAGACTCCCCTGCCGGCTCCCGGTCTGCGGATGCAATTCTCGCTGCTGGCCCGGCCGCAGGTTTGGTTCTATCCGACACGTGGCGCTCTCCTCTCAGCTCGGAACAGCTCGCGCAAATCGACAAATATATAGACGGGCGCGGCAAAAGACAGATTGTCAATCAAGGAGTTACGGACCTTCTCGGCTTAACTGAGAACGGCAACAAACTGAACCTTCTGTATTGCATTCTCAAAGATGATCATGAGATCTATCATGGCTTCTACAAACTAGACGCAACACCTGGATATCTCCTAGCTCGCCGTACGGGTAAGGATGGAGGTCTAATAGTTCTGCAGGTGGACTCCAATCTGTCTCTCATTGCAGCCGTTCACAATGCACCCGGCGTCCAGTTATCGGTAGTCCCACTCTCGGAAGCAACCAGGATCCTCCATGACGAGCTTCTCATATGGGTGGACATCATAGACACCGTCATAGACCCGAAGCCTGGCCCCTCCCCGAGTCCTCTGCCCTAACCTCTCTGGTTGGTGACTGTAGAGCCGAAAATGGGCCAGCCGATTATTGGGAGCCCACGGCTCGCAAGCGGATGAGAGCGCATCAAGAGTCGCTACCGATCGATGCAAACCGATTTCTGGCGGACTTTTCCCTCTCCCGGACGGGCGTGAGCGCGCGTAGGAGGGGCCAAGGAATGAGAATCCCGGCCGAAGCCGGCACGCCGGCGTCCCACGGGACTTAAGAGCTCAAACCTCGCCCTACTCGCGCCGAAAATGGGCCAGCCGATTATTGGGAGGCAGATGTGGACAGCAGGCCTTGATCCAGGAAGGAAAGGCATGACCACGAGTCAGGTGTCTCTCTGGCAACGCCAACCGCCGGGTGGAACGGCAAGCCGCGCCGCGACGCGGCCAACCGTCTGAAGCAGGCCGCGATCCGGCTGAGATCACGGCGAGACGGCCGAGATCACGCTGAAACCGCCGGGATCACGGAAAATCAGCCCTGGATCGCGGTGGTCGCGATCCGGATCACGGTGATCGCCCTTCGGATCACGGCGATCCCCCACCGGATCACGGTGATCCCTGCCCGGATCACGGTGATCCCTGCCCGGATCACGGTGATCCCTGCCCGGATCACGGTGATCCCCGACCGGATCACGGTGATCCCCGCCCGGATAGCGGCGCATCGAGCCGCCCGGGGGCTCCACCGGGGTTGTTTGAGAACGGCTCCGCGGAGCTTCCGGTCGCCAGCCGGCACGCCGTGTTGCCGGCGCTCCCGTCGTGTTAGCCTAGGGCCAGGAGGCCGCCATGCAACACCGATTGACCATCGATTACGGCGACGACGTTCTCTTCAGTAGCGGCCTGACGCGCGGAGCCTTCGACGAAGAGGCCCGCTTCCTCCTTGCCGCGAAGCTCTACGAAGTAGGCCGGCTGAGCTCGGGCCTCGCCGCAAAGCTCTGCGGGAAGGGCAGGGTGGACTTTCTCCTCGCCCTCCCGCGGATCGGCGTTGCCATGAGCAACCTCCAGCCCGAGGATCTCGACTCCGAGGTGGAGTTCATGCGGCGTGGCTGAACCGATCGTCGTGAACACCGGGCCGCTGGTGTCCTTCGCCAGAATCGGCTGCCTGGATTTGATCGGGCGCTTGCCCTACGAGTTTCTTAGCCCAGCGGAAGTCTGGCAGGAGCTCGACGAAGGGCGCGCCTCGGGCCATCCTTGGGCCGCGCCAGCCTGGCTCAAGAAGAAACCGCTGGTCAAACCGCCCTCACCCGCCTTGCTGGCCGGCCTCGACCTGGGAGAAGCCGCGGTCATCCAGCTCGCCCTCGACCTCGGGGTCCGCACCGTGGCGATCGACGAATGGAAGGGGCGCCGCGGCGCCCTTGCTTCGGGCCTCAGAGTCACCGGATCGCTGGGCCTCCTGGGCCGCGCGAAGGCCGAGGGCCTGATCTCGGAGTTGAAGCCTCTCATCGCGAAGGCGATAGACGCAGGGATCTGCCCGCTAGGGCAGGATCTCGACGTACCCGTCAGTTCCATGCACGCGGATCCGCTGCCCATCCCGGATCAGCCGGGTGGCATGCTCCACCCCCACGACGGCCGGCAAGCCGTACTCTCGTGCGATCACCGCGCCATGGGTCATCAGGCCCCCGACCTCCGTCACCAGGCCCTTGATCGCGACGAAGAGGGGCGTCCAGCTGGGGTCGGTGTAGGCGGTGACCAGGATGTCGCCCGGTTCGAGATCCGCCTCCGCCATGTCCAGGATGACGCGGGCCCGCCCTTCGATGGTCCCGGCGGAAACCGGTAAGCCGACCAGCGCGCCGGCCGGCATGTCGTCGCGCCGGTACGACCCGGCGACGGCCTCGCCGTCCGACGTGAGCACCCGGGGCGGCGTGAGCGCCTGGTACGACTTGAACGCGTCCTTGCGCTGGCGGATGAGCTGGTCATCCACCTGATTCGTGCGCACGACGTCCTGGAGCTCCTCGAACCTGAGGTAGAAGATGTCTTCCTTCTCACGAAGCACGCGGGCCTCCACGAGGCGCTCGGCTTCTTCCAACAAGGCCTGCTTGTAGACGAAGTAGCGGCTGACCATGCGGTACTTCGGGTACTCCCGGTACCCGGCGAAGGTGCGAGCTCGGTCGATCATTCGCTTTGTTTCTTGGGCCTTCCGCTCGCCGTCCGGCAAGGCCCGCAACCGCTCCAGCAGCTCCTCTTCCTTCTTCCAGGCCTCCTGCCGCCCTTGCTCGAAGCGCCGCTCGCTGGCGCCCGGCTCGAAGCTCCTGATGTTGCCGAGGATCAAGGGCACGAGCGTGGTGGGGCGTTCGCTCCAACGCGGCCTCGTGATGTCGATCTCGCCGACGCCGCGCATGCCGTACTTGTCGAGCCAGGCCCGGATGGCGTCTCGCGCTTCGCGCCCACCCGCGAGCTTCGGCAGCTCGTCGAGGAAGCCCTCGTCCTGGACGTGCTGCAGAAAAGCCACCACGTCCGGATGCGGGCGGATGACGTCCGCGACGTCCAGGAGCGCCAGCCCCATCTCCGACGTGACGTTGTTTGGGACGGACTGCGTGAGCGTGTCGGCCGCGTTCTTTTCGCCCAGCCACGCTTGCAGCTGGTCGTTGAGCCACCAGGTGGCCTCCATCCCCGCCATGATCACCTGCAAGCTTTGCGGATCGGACTGGATCCGCTTCCGCTCCAGGATGTCTGCGCGAATGAAGTCGAGGAGATCCGATCCGGACTTCGTTCGGATCTCGGCCTTCAAGGCGGCGATGGAGGCCTCGCTGCGTGCGATCAGCTCGGCGACGATGGCCGGATCGGTCTCGATCGCGGCGGACCCCGCACCAGGCGGCGCCCATCCGGGTCCTTCGTTCGGGAGCGACGGGATGAAGTCGCCGCGGTCGAGGACGGTCTGCAATGCGTCTCCGATCAGCGGATCGGACTTCCCTAGAAGCCCCAGGAGGCCTGCGCGGCTCGCCGGTGAAGCCAGGATCTGCGTGACGTCGACGAACAGCCTCCCGCCGGCCTCGGCCATGGGCCGCGGGGTCGTCAACTGCCACACGGAGAGGCCCAGGGGCTTCATGGGGTCGGTCATCATCTGCTGGTGACCGACGGAGACGTAGACGTGGTTCTCTTGGTCGCCGGCCTCGGGGATGGGGAACAGCGTGGTGATCGGCCGGCTCTGGACGATCTGGAACTCGTCGTCGACCAGGCACCATTCGATGTCCTGGGGGCGGCCGAAGTGCGCTTCGATCTGTCGGCCCAGCTCTGCGAGCCGCACGACCTGGCGCTCCGTGAGCGCCGGCTCGTTCTGCCGCTCCGGCTCGATCGCCTGTTCCCGCGTCCCGCCGGCCGGCGAGGCGTGGATGGCCAGCTGCTTGGTGGCGACCGCCTTGGAGATGACCTCGCCGTCCCGCACCTTGTAGACGTCCGCGTTCACCAGGCCGGAGACCAGGGCCTCGCCGAGGCCGAAGCTGGCCTCCACGGAGGCGACCTTCCGGTTGCCCGTGACGGGGTCGGCCGTGAAAAGGATGCCGGCCGCCTGCGGGAAGACCATCCGCTGCACGACCACGGCCATGTGGACTTTCCGGTGGTCGAAGCCGTTCCGCAGGCGGTAGGTCACGGCCCGCTCGGTGAAGAGCGAGGCCCAGCACCGGCTGACGTGCATGAGGATGGCCGCCGGCCCCACGACGTTCAGATACGTGTCCTGCTGGCCCGCGAAGGAGGCCGTCGGCAAGTCCTCCGCCGTCGCGCTGGATCGGACGGCGTAGGCGGCCTGCTCGCCGAGCCGGGCGAGCGGGCGGGTGATCGCCGCCGCCAGATCGTCGGGGATGGCGATTCCTTCGAGGGTCCGGCGGACTCCCAAGCTGAGCGCGCGGATCGCCTCCCGGTCGTCTGGCGAAAGAAGCGACAGCCGATCGAGCCGATCGTCGATCGATGGCGCTTCCGCCAGGATCCGCTGGAAGGCGTCTGTCGTCACGCAAAAGCCAGCCGGCACGTTGATGCCTTCGATCCGCGAAAGCTCCCCCAGGTGCGCGCCCTTGCCGCCAACGACCGCGACCTGCGTCTGGTCGATCTCCTGGAAACCCAATACGTAGCAGCTTGTCGGACCTGCTCCGGCGGTCACTACTGCATGCTCTGTCATGGTCGCGGACTATGGCGCAAGACCCCGGTCTTGATACAAGCCCTAGGGTGCGGTGTACACTTATGTCATGGGGGAGGGGGGGCCCCTCCTATGCCGCGGCGGCCACGGCGATCCTGACCCCGATCTGCTGCCAGCCGCCGCCGCTTTTGCGTCAGCCCCGGCGCCCCGGCGGCGGTCTCCGGCCAGTCATCCGCACCGGAGTGCCAGCCTTCGGCATCACGGTGCCGGTCTCTCGCATCCAGCTGCCGACCCGTGGCAGAGGTCTGCCGGTCTCTGGCATTGGCCTGCCGGTCACCGGCAAAGGTCTGCCGCCCGTCCGCCTGCATCTGCCGGTCACCGGCATGGCAATGCCACCCGCAGGCATCTGGCTGCCGAGCACCGGCATCTGGTTGCCGAGCACCTGCATCTGTTTGCCGGGTAATGGCATCTAGCTGCCGGGCACTGGCAAAGGTCTGCCGGCCGCCGGCATTGGTCTGCTGTTCGCTGGCATGGGACTGCCGATCACCGGCATCCCTTTGCGGGCGACTGGCATTAGGGTGCGACTGAGGGGCTTTGGCAAAGGCTTCATTGAGCAGCTTCCGCGCCTTCCCGAGCCCCAGCCAATCCAGAGGAGGCCTCAACAACCTCTTCGGATCTGGTGTCTCATGCGATAGCTGTGGAGAACGCAGAAAAATCGCGGTGTACCCGCATGAGAGGAACCAGATGAAGAATCGTGGGTTTCGTCGCTTCGTGGTGTCCTGTTTGGGCGCCGCCGGGTTGCTGTTCGCAGTATCCGCCCCTTGCGCCGCCGTCAAGGGGGCCGCTCCTGTGCAGGGCATGTCGGACTTCCAGGATCTGGGGGGCGGGCTCTACGCCTATCCGATCCCTTTCACACCCGAGATGCGCGAGCGTCTGCTGGCCGCCATCCCCGCGGAGGAGCCGATCGGCGGCAAGGCCGCCCAGACCTTCTTTGCGATTTCCGCCGGGCAGTCGCCGGCTCCGCCGACCGACCCGATCACCACCCCGCACGGGGCTCTGTCCGATGCGACCTTCCCCTACCAGTACTGGTTCATCGTCCTCAACCTGGGGACCAGGAACCTCACGCGCAGGACTACATTCAAGCTCTCCGGACCGGGTCTGAAATTCAACAAGACGTTCAATTTCACCTACAACGCCAACGGAATCTGGCTGGTCGGATACTTCCCGAATGCCGGCGTGCGCGTGCCGGGCGTCTACACGTATCAGGCGACCGTGGAAGGCGGAGGCACCATCACGAACAAGTCGTTCGCGGTGCTTCCGTAAAAGGACCCGGTTACCCCCGCAGCTCCGCTCCTGCAGCTGCGGACTCTCCCACCTCTCAGCCCGTTTCGAAAGGGCTCTTCCTTACGGAAACTGCGCCGGGCTCATCCCGATGTCCACGATGCTGCAACCGGGCCGGGCCGGGATGCCGCGCCGCCGGGCTTCGTCCAGGACCCGGGCGTCGGCCGAGCCGGGGTTGAGCCAGACCTCGCCGGCCCCTTTGGCCGCGATGTCGGCCAGCAGCTCCAGGGTGACCGGCGGCGGGAGGTAGACGCTGATCCGGTCGAGCTCGACCGGGATGTCGGCGAGCTTGCGGGAGGTGTCCAATCCCTCGATCGGATCGGCGCTTCCCAGGTTGATGGGAAACACCTGCCAGCCGGCCTCGCGGTAGGCGCGGACGCACTTGTTGCCGTACTTGCTGCGGTCTTTCGAGGCTCCCAGGACGGCGATCGTCTTCATCCGGTGCTCCTTTCGCGTACGACCATGCGGTCGTCCCCCATCCGCCGGGTCGCACCCGTCGAATCCAGGTGCTCCAGCAGGGGGATCGCCCACTTGCGGCTCAGCCCGTAGCGGTCCTTGAAGTCCGCCACGGAAAAACGTTCCCAGGACGTGGAGAGGAGGTCGCGCCGCAGACGGGCCACGGCCGAGGCGGCGAGGACGAGCCCGCTCGGCAGGCGCAGCAGCTCGCCGCGCGCCACGAGGTGGCGGACGACCCCGTCCAGGATCTGCGGCTTGGCCGAGAGCTCCTGCTGCAGCTCGCTCGGCGCCGGAGGCGTCAGCCCGGCTTTGTCGAACCGCTCCAGGACCGCGGCCGAGAGCTTGGATTCCTCGCCGGTGAGCTGGGCGCTGCGGCCGGGCAGGCTCACCTGGTCCCCATGGACGGCGAGCACCTTCTGCGCCTCCAGCCAGCCGAGATAAACCGGCGCCAGGTCCGCGGCGCGCCCGCGCAGGATGCGGCGCACCGCCTCGGCCTTGGGCATGGCCTCGGCGAGACGGTCCTTCTGGAAGTACTCCTTGAGCACCCGCCGGGCGCGCTCGGTGACCCGCTGCACCGCGGCCGGCGCGATCCAGCGCGCGCCGGACCCGGCCGCGACCTCCAGGAGCTTGTCCTCCTTGGCCAGGCGCCGGAGCTCGGCGGCGGCCTGCACGGCCGGCTGCCCGAGACGGCGGGCGATCTCGGCCGCGTCGAGGCCCCGCTCGCCCGCCTCCTGGACCCAGAACAGGAGCGACGAGCGCAGGTCCCCCGGGAGCGCCACCAGGGCGGCGGCGAGCGTGGTGCCGCGGTGCCGCCGCCAGCGCGGGTCGAGGATCTCACCGCCCCCCAGCGTCGCCGGCGGCGAGGGGCGGCGGATGATGAAGCGGTCGCCGCGCACGGCGGTCACCGGCGCCTCCAGGCGGATCTCGACCGGCCCGGTCTCCCCTGGGGCGAGCCCCCCTTCGGCGAGCGGGCGCATGCGGCCGATCACCTCGCTCGCGTAGAGGTGCAGGCGGACCGGCACGAAACCGCGCAGCGGCGCCGGAGCATCCGGCAACAGCGTGAAGCGGCCGAGCAGGCTCGTGGTGCTCTCGAATGCCTCGGGGGTGCCGATCTGCACGCCGCGGGCGAGGTCCTCCAGAGCCACGCCGGTGAGCTGGAGCGACGTGCGCTCCCCGGCCTCGGCCTGCTCCCGGGGCTGGCCGTGCACCTGGATGCTGCGCACCCGCACCCGGTCGTCCCGGTCTTTGGCGTGCGGCAGGATCTCCAGCGTGCCCCCCGGGCGGATCGTGCCGCTGGCGAGCGTGCCGGTCACCACCACGCCGAGACCTTTCAGATGGAACGCGCGGTCGACCGGCAGGCGGACCGGCCGGTCCGGGTCGGACGGCATGGCGTGGCGGGACGCCAGGTCGACCAGCGCCGCCTTGAGCTCCGGGATTCCCTGGCCCGTGGTGCTCGACACGGGGAGGATCGGCGCGCCGGCGAACGGCGTGCCGGCCAGCAGCTCCTCCATCTCGAGCTGCGCCAGCTCCAGGAGATCGGAGGAGACCAGGTCCACCTTGGTGAGGGCCACGAGAGCGGACGGAATACCGAGGAGCGAGCAGACCGCCAGGTGCTCCCGCGTCTGCGGCTTGACCCCCTCGTCGCCCGCCACGACCAGGAGCATCACGCGGATGCCCCCGAGGCCGGCGAGCGCGTTGTGGAGGAACCGCTCGTGCCCGGGGACGTCCACGAAGCCGATCTGGAGGTCCCCTTCGAAGAGATAGGCGAACCCCAGGTCGATCGTGATCCCCCGGGCCTTCTCCTCGGCCCAGCGGTCGCAGTCGATCCCGGTCAGCGCCAGGACGAGGCTCGTCTTGCCGTGGTCGATATGGCCGGCGGTGCCGACGATGGCTCTGCGCATCGCTCCGGCGTCACTTGCCCGCGAGCACTTCGCGCGCGAGCCGGTTGATGGTGGCGCCGTCGGCGGAGCTGCCGAAGCGGGCCAGCATCTCCTTCATGATCGGCCCGATCGAGGCCGGGCCGGAAAGCCCGCGGGAGGCCACCACCTCTTCGATGGCGGCGCGGACCTGCCCCTCGTCGACCTGGGCGGGCAGGTACTGGGTCAGGAGCACCTTCTCCGCCTCTTCCTTGGCCGCCATCTCCTCGCGGCCGCCCTTGTGGAACCCGGCCGCCGCCTCCTCCCGCTGCTTGATCGCCTTGCGGACCAGCGAGACGAACCCGGCCTCGTCCACGTCCTCCTGCCGGCGGATGCGCTCGTTCTTGATCTCGGTCAGCAGCATCCGCAGGGTCCCCAGCTTGTCCTTCTCGCCCGCCTTCATGGCGGCCTTCACGTCGGCTTCGATGCGTTGCTGCGGTGTGGTGGTGTCCATGACCGGGATTATATGGGTCCTTGCGGGGGTTCTGATGATAGGGCATTATCAGCAGGAAGATCAGCAGGAAGAATCACCAGGGGGAGCCGCAGTGATTTCCCAACGCAGTGAGAGAGATACCCAGCAGAGGCGGGCGATCCGCTCTGCCATCGAGAGGGCGGACCGTCCCTTGAGCCCGCGGGAGGTGCTGGACGAGGCGCAGCCGCAATCGCCGGGTCTGGGCATCGCCACGGTCTATCGCACGCTGAAGAGCGGCGTCGAGGGGGGCTGGCTGCAGCCGGTCGAGCTGCCGGGCGAGCCGCCGCGCTATGAGCCGACGGGCAAGCAGCACCACCATCATTTTCATTGCCGGAGCTGTGACCGCGTCTACGAGATCGAGGGCTGTCTGGACGACCTCCGCCATCTGACCCCGCCGGGTTTCGCCCTCGAAGCCCACGAGATCGTGCTCTACGGGCGATGCGCCGGCTGCGCGGCTTGACCCTGACCTTCCTGGCGCTGGCCGCCTGCCGCCCGACTCCGGGGGCGCCGGGAGGTCATCGCCTGCGCGTCGCGGTGAGCGTGCCGCCGCAGGCCTACTTCGTCGAGCGGATCGGCGGGGACCGCGTCGAGGTCGAGGTGATGATCCCGCCCGGGTTCTCGCATGTCGACTATCCGTTGACGCCGCGCCAGCTCGCGGCGCTCGCGGCGACCGACATCTATATCAAGGTAGGCCACCCGTCGTTCGACTATGAGCGGCACTACATCGATCCGTACCTGGAGCGGACGCCGCGCCTGCGGGTCGTCGACATGTCGCGGGGGATGCGCTTCCTGCGGGGAGAGGGCGGAGAGGAGGGCGCCGGGGAGCATCACCACCATGGCGACGGAGATCCCCACGTCTGGGTCGCGCCGGAGACGGTCGCGGTGGCCGCCGGGAACATCGCCTCGGCTCTGGAGGCGGCGGATCCTGCCGGAGCGCCGCTCTACCGGGTCAATCTCCGCTCCTTCCTGGAGGAGATCGGCCGTCTCGACAAAGAGATCCGCGCGGACCTCGCCGCGTCGCCCAGCCGCAAGTTCATCGTCTATCACCCCGGCTGGGGGTATTTCGCCCGCCAGTACGGCCTGGAGCAGATCGCCATCGAGGCGGAGGGGAAGGAGCCGAGCGCGGCGCGCATGATCCGGCTCATCGACCGCGCGCGCCGCGAGAGGGTCCATCTGGTCTTCATCGACGGAGCGTTTCCGCGCAAGAGCGCCCAGGTCATCGCCGAGGAGATCGGGGGGCGCGTCGTGACCGCCGATCCGCAGCAAAAAGACTGGCCGGACAACCTCCGCCGCGTCGCCGCGGCGCTCCGGGAGACCCCCACGCATGGCTGATCAGGCTCTGGTTAATCAGACTCTAATTGCCGCCCGCCACGTCACCTTCGGCTATGGCTCCGAGACGGTGGTCGAGGACGTGAGCCTGGAGATCCGGCCGCGCGACTTCCTCGCCATCATCGGCCCGAACGGCGGCGGCAAGACGACGCTGGTCAAGATCCTCCTCGGCCTGCTCCGCCCGTGGTCCGGGGAGGTCGTCTGGAACCCGCCGGTCCGCCCGGGACGGATGGGGTACGTCCCCCAGTTCTCGACGTTCGACAAGGGGTTCCCCCTGCGCGTCGCCGACGTGGTGCAGATGGGCCGCCTGGACCGCCGCAGCCTGCTCCGCCCGTACACGAAGAAGGACCGGCTGGAGGTCGACCGGGTGCTGGCGCGCCTGGGGCTGACCGGGCTCGCCGCGGAGCACGTCAGCGAGGTCTCCGGCGGGCAGCTCCAGCGGGTGCTGATCGCGCGCGCCGTGGTGTCCGATCCGGAGATCCTCTTCCTCGACGAGCCCACGGCCTCGATCGACGCCGAGTCGCGCGAGACGTTGACCGGGCTGCTCGAAGAGCTGAACCGGCGCATCCCGGTCGTGGTCATCACTCACGACGTCACCGGCCTCGCCCCGCTGGTCCGCCGCATCGCCTGCGTCAACCGCCGCCTGGTCTGCCATGAGGGGAACGAGCTGGACCCGCACACGCTGGAAGAGGCATACGGCGGCCCGGTCGAGATGGTCACCCACGGCGTCGCCCATCGCGTGCTGCACCGCCACTGAGGTCCCACGTGCCCGGATTCTTCGACGCTCTCTCCTACGAGTTCATGCGCAACGCCGTGCTGGCGGGGCTGCTCGCCGCGGTCCTCTGCGGCATCGTGGGCCCCTTCGTGGTGGTCAAGCGCCTGGCCTTCCTGAGCGACGGCTTGAGCCACGCGGCGTTCGGCGGCATGGGCGTCTGCTTCTTCCTGGGGCTCGATCCGCTGCTCGGCGCCATGGCCGTGGCCCTGCTCTGCGCCCTGGGGCTCGGACTGGTGGACACCGAGACGATCCGCTCCTACGACGCCCTGATCGGAGTCTTCTGGGCCGTCGGCCTGGCGGTGGGGATCGTCTTCATCTACAAGACGCCGGGCTATGCCCCGAACCTCATGACCTATCTGTTCGGCAACATCCTGCTGGTGTCGCGCCACGACATCGGGGTGCTGCTGGGATTGGCCGTGTCGGTCTTCCTGATCCTGGCGCTCTTCTGGAAGGGGATCGTGGCCGTGGCGTTCGACGAGGTGTTCGCCCGGGTGCAGGGGGCACCGGTGCGGGTCCTGATGACGCTCCTGCTGACAATGATCGCCCTCTCGGTGGTGATCCTGATCCAGGTGGTGGGGATCATCCTGGTGGTGGCTCTCCTGACCATCCCGCCGCTGATCGGCCTGATGCTGCTCAAGGACCTGCGGGCGGTCCTCGCGCTCTCGACCGGCATCGGCGTGGCGATCACCCTGGGCGGGCTCGGCCTCTCCTACGCCTACGATCTCCCTTCAGGCCCCGCCATCATCATTCTGGGAGCCCTCCTCCTCGCCGCCGTCTACGCCGGCCGCAAGCTCCGCGGCGGCGCGTTGCGCTCGCTGCCGGCTTTGCGCAGGGAGTAGTCCGTCGCGAGTCTCACCCTCTACCAAGATCCAGGTGGCAGGAGATGGCTTCGATCAGATTGCGGTAGATCTCATCCAGGGTCTCGCCCTGGGTAAAGCAGCCTGGAAGCTCTGGGACCTCAGCCCAGTAACCTCCCTCGGGTTCATCATGCACCACGGCCTTGAAGGCTGTTCTCGTCGAGGACGCCATGGATGTTCTCTCTGAGCGAGATGATACCACTTTGCCGCGAAGCGCCAAGCCAAAAAAAGAGGGAGCGGCACGGCGCGCGCCAACTCCCTGTGGAGGAGACCGGGGGCGCCGCTGGTTGGAGCGGCGCTCTCCTGTCGGTGAAGGCCGGTCTCGCAGGCGCGGGAGGCGCTGGTGACCGGCCTTCATAGGGGAGTGACCGGCGGCCGAAAAACATTTCACGCAGTCTCTGGAGGACCTTCAAGGCACGCGGCTTGCTGGAGATCTTCTGATACCCCGGTGTCCCACCTGCCGGGCTCATTGGACAACGGCGACAGGAGGTGCCTCCATGGAATTGCTTTCCCAGAAAGAGATCCAGTCCCTGATCCGCAAGGACGGTGGTTTCTGCGTCTCGATCTTCCTGCCCACGGTGCGCGTCGGAGATACACAGCAGAACAAGATTCGACTCAAGAACCTTTTGCGGACGGCCGAGCAGAGGCTCGAGGAGCACGAGGTCCGGGGTCCCGAGGCCGCGGAGCTGCTGAAGCCCGCGCGGAACCTCCTGGATGACCAGACCTGGTGGGAGCACCAGGACGAGGGCTTGGCGATCTTCCTGGCGAAGGACGTGTTCCAGACCTTCCGCCTCCCGATCGCCTTCCACGAGCTGGTGGCGGTGGAGGAGCGCTTCCATCTGAAGCCGCTCTTCCCTTTGTTCAGCGGCGACGGCCACTTCTACATCCTCTCCCTGACCAAGCGGGAGATCCGCCTCCTCTCTGGCGACCGCTTCAGCGTCCAGGAGGTGGATCTCGGGGACATGCCCCGCACCTTCGAAGAGGTCATGGGCAAGCTGACCCGCCGCGCCACGATGTTTCAGACAGGCAGCTCCAAAGCCGTGACGCGGTCGCCCATCTTTCCGGGGCACGGTCTGGCCGAGGACGACTTCAAGGCCGAGATCCAGAAGTTCTTCCAGATCGTCGACAACCATCTGGAGCATCTGGCGGTGGACATCGACCGGGACGCGCCGTTCGTGCTCGCGGGGGTGGAGTACCTGCTGCCTCTGTTCAAGGAGACGACCCGGCTGCCGCACGTGATGGAGGAAGGGCTCACCGGGAACCCGGAGGGCCTCACGCCGCAGGAGCTGCACGCCAAGGCGTGGGAAATCGTCGAGCCCTATTTCCAAACGGACAAGAAGAAGGCGAGCGAGCTCTTCGGCGATCTTCAGGGCACCGGGCGCGCCACCTTCGACATCCGCGAGATCCTGCCGGCGGCGCATGACGGCCGGGTGGACACGATTTTCACGGCCCGTGGCGTGCGGATCTGGGGGACGTACAACATGGACACGCGCGAGATCCGGCTCGAGAAAGAGCAGGAGAGGCAGAGCAACGGCAGCGAGGACCTGATCGACCGGGCCGCGATCCAGACCTACCTGCACGGCGGCAAGGTGTTCGCCGTGGACCGGCAGGAGGTGCCGCAGGGGAACGCGGCGGCGGCGATCTTCCGGTATTAGCGAAGCGCGGCTGCGATCTGCGCCATCCGCTTCCACTTCCGGTGGATGCTCTGCCAGGCCTGCCGCACGTCGGCGTTGGGCTGGACCTTGGCCATCATCGTCTCCACCTGCTCGGCGCGTTTGTCGAAGTCGCGGCCCTTCTGCTGGATCTTGGCGATGTCCTCGCCGCGCCGGCGCAGGCGGCCGATCAAGCCGCCTCCTTCGAGCTGCTTGTGGAAGCGCTCGGCCGCGTCGGCGAGATCCTCGATGGTCTCCTGGAGCTTCTCGTCGTCGTCGGTGATCTCCTGCTCGGCCTCGTCCTTGGCGTCCAGGAAGGCCTGGTAGGTGTCGATGAGCTGAGCGCTCTCGGTCTGCACGTCGCCCGCGAGCTGGCGCATCTCCTCGATGGGTCGGCCGGCCTCCGCGGCTGGGGGCTCCTCGCTGGGGGGCGCGTAGGTGGCGGCCGGCTCCTCGGCGGAGTCGTCGCTCGGCGGGCTGGCCGGCTCGGTCTGGAGATCTGGAGCGGGCTCCGGAACGGGGGCGGCGGGCCTCGGTGCTTGGGGTGGAGACTGCGTCGTCGTGGTCGCCGGTTTTTCCTCGGCCTCCGCCGTGTCGATCGCCGGCACCTCGTCCTGTGGCCCGGGGAGGGCTGGATTGGCGGCGGGGCCGGTGCTGGGCGCGGCGGTCTGCGCCGGCACCTCGCTCTGCGCCACCTCCTGCGGCTGGTCGCGCGAGAGCCAGACGAACAGGCCTCCGACGCCGAGCAGGACGATGGCCAGGGCCGCCGCGGCGAGCCCTTTCCAGGCGGTCCCCTGGCGAGGGATCTCCACCGGCCGGTACGAGCTGGACGCCGGGGCGGGCATTCCGGACATGGCGGCGGGTGGCAGCGGCGGCGGGACAGGGGGCGGCGTCAGTGCTCTCTGGATTGGCGGCGGCGGGGCCGGAGGAGGGACCGGGAGCGGCGCCGGCGTCCGCGCACCCGCCGGTTTGACCACGGTCGGCAGCTCTTCCATCGACCCGGGGTGCACCGGCATCGGGCGGCTGGGCATGGTCTCGCCCTGGCGGAGGAGCGTGCGACGCATCTCCTCCACGGTCTGGAAGCGCTCCGCCGGTTCCTTCGCGAGCGCCTTGAGCACGGCGCGGTCGATCCACCAGGGGAGGAGGGGGACCTTCTCGCTCGGCGGGCGCGGCGAGTCCTCGATCTGCGCCCGCAGGATCGCCCAGTCGCTCGCCCCCTCGAACGGCGGCCGGCCGGTCAGCATCTCGTAGAGGACCGCTCCGAGGGCGTAGACGTCGGCGCGGCCATCCACCTCCTCGCCGCGGATCTGCTCGGGAGACATGTAGCGGAGGGTGCCGACCAGAAGCCCCGTGCGGGTGAGATGGCCGGTCCCCATCACCCGGGCAATGCCGAAGTCCATGACCTTGACCGTGCCGGCTCCGGTCACCATCAGGTTCTCGGGCTTCAAGTCGCGGTGGACGATGCCGGCGTCATGCGCCACCTGGATGCCGTCCATGGCTGAGGCCAGGAGGGCGACGGCGCGCTCCCAGGCGATCGGCCCGTCGCTCGCCAGGACCTTTGCGAGAGAACGGCCGCCGACGAGCTCCATGACGAGGAAGAGCTCCTCGCCCTCATAGAAGAAGGTATAGACGTTGGCGATGGCGTTGTGGTGGATGCGGGCGAGAGTCCTGGCCTCGGCGCGGAAGCGCTCGATGATCTCGGGCTCGCGGGAGAGCTCGGGCCGGATCGCCTTGATCGCCACGTCGCGCTCGAGCATCTGGTCCACCGCCCGGTAGACCGCTCCCATGCCCCCCTCGCCGATCTTCTCGACGATCCGATAGTTCGTGCCGACGACTCTGCCGATCATGATGCGGTCCCTCGCGAGTGGATGGGGGAATGATACCAGGCCCTCACCCCCGGCCCCTCTCCCGCAAGCGGGAGAGGGGAGCAAGGCAAAGACAGAAGAGAGGAAAAGAAGATCTTTGCTGTTCACCCCTCTCCCACTCGTGGGAGAGGGGCCGGGGGTGAGGGTTCCTACCCCGGCAGCTCGACCGTGAACACCGTTCCCTGCGGCTGGTTGTCCTCGACCTGGATCGTCCCCTGATGGTCGGTGACGATGCGGTAGACGATGGCCAGGCCGAGGCCGGTGCCGCGCCCCTTGGTGGAGAAGTACGGCAGGAAGAGCTTGTCGCGGGCTTCGAGCGGGATGCCGCGGCCGGTATCGGCGACCCGGAGGCGGACGGGGCCTCCGTTGTGGTCCGCGCGCTCGGCCGACACGGTCACCCGGCCGGGCGCCTCGGTGGCTTCCACGGCGTTGTCCAGCAGGTTGATCAGGGCACGGCGGATCTGCTCCGCGTCGAGCCAGACCTCCGAGACCTCGGGCGCGATCACCGCCCGCAGCTCTACTCCGGGTTTCAGGTCGCGGTAGAGGTTCAGCGTGTCCCCTACCAGGCGTCCCAGATCTACCCGGGTCGGCCGGGGGCGGGGCATGCGGGCGTAGCGCGAGAATTCGTCGACCATCCCCTGCAGGTTCACCACCTCGCGGACGATGATGTCCACGCCGTCCTCGATTGCCTTGCCCAGGCCGGGGTCCCCCTGCCTGTGCTTGTAGAGCAGCCGCTCGGCGGCCAGACGGATCGGCGTCAGCGGATTCTTGATCTCGTGGGCGATGCGCCGCGCCGCCTCGTTCCAGGCCGCGAGCTGCTGCGCCTGGATCAGCTCGGTCAGATCCTCCAGCACCAGGACTCGTCCCTGCACTACGCCGCCGGCCCCGATCAGGGCGGTGACCTTGGCCTCGAACGTCTTCAGCTCCCCGCCCAGGCGCAGGTGGACCGCCTGGGTTCCCTGACCGAAGCGGTCGCCGCGGCCGTCCTGGCGGAGCAGGGCGGCCACCTTCGAGCGCTCCGGGTCGGGCCAGGCCTCGCCGGCGAGGCGTCCGATCACCTCGTCCTCGGGCTGGCGCAGCATCTTGAGGGCCGCGTCGTTGCACAGAAAGATGCGGCCCTCCGAGTCGGCCGAGACCACGCCGGCCGCCACATTCGCCAGCACCGCGGCGAACAGGGCGCGCTCGGCCGCGATCCGCTGGTTGGTGGTCACCAGCTCCCGGTTGCTCCGCTCGAGCTGGACCTTGTTGGCCTCCAGCTCCGCGGTCATCCGGTTGAACGAGTCGACCAGGACCCCCAGCTCGTCGTCCGCCTCGACGTCCACCCGGTGGGAGAGGTCGCCGCCGCTGATCCGCTTCGTCCCTTCGGCCAGGGCCTGGATCGGCACGGTCACCCGCCGCGCCAGGTAGAGGCCGACCCAGGACGAGGCCAGGAGGATCAATAAGGTCACCATCAGGAAGATCAGCAGATGGCTCGCCCGCAAGTCGTCCTTCTGGACCTCGAGCTGGCGGAAGGTCTGGAAGTCCTGGACCAGCTGGTCCCGCTGCTCGGCGAGAGCCGGGTCGATCAGCGAGCCGGCGACGACGATGACGCGCGGCGGTGCGGGGCCCGGCGGCTGCGGGAACGGCACCGGAGAGGCCACGGCGGTGAGGACGATCCGTCCGCCGCGGCCGGGCGGCGAGCTGACCCGCACGGCCGTGCCCTTGGCCGCGGCCCCCTCCAGGAAATCGCGCCCCGGCTCCGGCAGGTCGGTCATCCCGGAGCGCGAGTCGAGCACGGCGTGAACGAACTCCGTCCCTTCATACACGGCCAGCAGATCGAGCTCCTGCTGGCCGAGCAGATCCTGGAGCCGCCGGGTCAGCCGCGGCCGGTCCTCGGCGAGTTGCAGGTCGATCCCCTCGATCTCGCGCAGGGTCTGCCGGGCGTCGCGCAAGCCGTCCTGCTCGATCCGGTCGTAGAGCGCCTGCGCCACGGCGTTCCCCCGCTCCAGCGCCGGCGCCAGGGGCGTGTTGAACCAGCGGTCGATCGAGCCCTGGAGCAGCTCGGTGGCGATCGCGAAGAGGAGCAGGACCGGGATGAGGGAGAGACCGACGTAGGTGGCGACCAGCTTGAACTTGAAGGTCGACCCCAGGATACGGTGCCGGCGCTCGACGAGCAGCTTGAAGACGTTGCGCAGGAGAACGAAGAGGATCGTCAGGATCAGGACGACGTTGACGTACCAGAGGACGAACAGGAGGACCCGGTTGGTCACCAGGGCCGCCGGCAGGTCGCGCCCGCGCTGCAGGAAATAGAAGAGGCCGGTGAGGACGAGCAGGAGGCCGACGAGGCCGGCGAAGATCAGCCGGTGGTTCTTGCGGTGGCGCGCGAGCTGCGTGCGCAGGCCCATCGGAACGCCGGATCAGCTCCCGCCGGGGATGCGGAGCTTGTTGGACTCGGTCCAGTCGGTGGAGATGGTGACCGGGATGAAAGAGAGGAAGGTGCGCGAGCCGAGCTCGGCGCGGACCTTGACCAGGATGCGGCCCCGCTCGCGCACGCGCTCCAGGGAGAAGACCGGCAGCGGCCCGATGCGGGTCATGGCGTCCTGGACCTCCTGGCGCTCGCGCACGGTGCGGCTCTCGACGAGCTTGTCGTCGAGCTTGTAGTGCACGGTGTAGGTGCGGGCCACGGCATCGTAGACGGCGACGACCTCCAGGGTGTTCTCCTCTAGGCGGCGGTCATACCACCGCTTGCGGTCGCGGTGCAGCTCCAGCCGATAGAGGATGGAGGTGGGGAGACCGCTTTCGAGGCGGCTTTCGAGGCGGCGGTCGAAAGCGTCCTGGAGCGAGAACGAAGCGAGCACTCTGTCCCCTTCGAGCGCGACATGGAGCCCCAGGATCCGCGGATCGTCGGCCGCCGCGCCGGCCGCGAACGCCAAGAGCCAGAGGACGACGATCGCCGAGCGCATGCAGGGAACGAGTGTAGCAGAGGCGCGACCGGAGGTCCGGAAAGGAAGCACAAGACAATAGGCCCCCTCACGGGGGCCCTGTAAGGCTGAGAAGCCTCACTAGGTGGCGGCGATGGTCGCCGTCGGAGAGATAGGATCGGGAAGGTTCCCTGCTTAGAGAGTGATGCGAGAGGAAAAAAGCGGGACAAAGGACACCAAGGACACAAAGGACACCAAGGACAGTCGGGATCGGGCATCCTTGCCGTCCTTGGAGTCCTTGCCGTCCTTTGTTCTATGCTCCAGGGTATGGCGAAGCCGGTGACCAAGGAGAAAGAAAAAGGCCCCGTGATCCGCGAGGTGGCGTCGAACCGGCGGGCGCGGCACGACTACCACATCCTGGAGACGTTCGAGGCGGGTCTCCGGCTCACCGGCACCGAGGTGAAGGCGGCGCGCCTGGGGAAGGTCCAGCTCAAGGACAGCTTCGTCGAGGTCCGCAACGGCGAGGCCTGGCTGATCGGCGCCCATATCAGCCCCTACAGCCATGGCAACCGCGAGAACCACCCGCCGGAGCGCGACCGCAAGCTCCTGCTCAAGAAGCGGCAGATCGACCGCATCATGGGCCGCTCCCAGATCAAGGGGCAGACGGTCATCCCCCTCTCCGTCTACCTGAAGGGGAATTGGGTCAAATTGGAGATCGCGCTCGCCGAGGGCAAGAAGCAGTACGACAAGCGCGAGACCATCCGCGAGCGCGAGCTCGACCGCGAGGCTGCTGCGGCGATCAAGTTCGGCCAGCGGTGAGTAGGGGCAGGCCTTGTGCCTGCCCTTCTGCCGGCCACCGCGGCGAGATCAAGGGCAACCACAAGGGTTGCCCCTACTCCTCCCCGACCCCCTGCCGGCGCCGGCGGCCGCCGGTGTCCTGGATCTTCTCGAGCGCGGTCTGCCCCCCGAAGCGGGCCACGATGCGGTCGTCGTAGTCGTCGGCCAGCGTGGCGACAGAGGTGATCGTCCGCAGCAGGTCGCGCGCCTCGAGGCTCCGCCCGAACAGCGAATGGGAGAGGAAGATGTCGTTCCCCACCAGGGAAAACGACCCGCAGGAGATCTGGTGGTTCAGCTCGAGGAGCCCGAGCAGCAGGTCCTCTTCCAGCTCGACGTCCTGCACGCAGTAGGACATCACGGCCACGATCGCCTCGTCGGGGCCGTACGGCTCGACCGAGATCTCCAGCACGGTCGTGCCATAGCGCACGTAGAAGTGATGGGTCTCGGGGTCGTGATAGGGAGGCTCCTCAAAGAGGTCACTCAGATACTCCCGGACCTTGTGAAACGTCTCTTCCTGGATCTCATGCTCGAACATCGAAGTTCCTCCCCGCGCCCCTACTCTACCAGCAGGACGCCTCTCGTTCGCCCGTTGACACCTTTCTCGCTTGAGAATACCTTTGAGCCAAAGCTGCAATCGACAAAACGCCATTCCGATTTATAGCAAGAGGAGATCAAGGATGCGAAGGCGAGGAGGTTCCTTTTGGACGAAGGCTTTGGGAGTGGGAGCTCTCGGGGTCTTGGCAGCCCTGCCGTTGTCCGCGGCCGGTTTCAGCATCTTCGAGCAGGGCTCCAAGGCCATGGGAATGGCCGGGGCTTTCACCGCGCAGGCGGACGATCCGTCCCTGCTCTTCCACAACGTGGGCGGACTGGGATTCGTCGAGGAGCGGCAGTTCTCGGTGGGCGCCACCTGGATCCACGGGCTCAAGGCTGAATTCGAGGGAGCCAACCCGTTCCCGGGCGAGGGCTATACGGCCGAGCAGAAGAAGCTCTCCGAGTTCCCGCCCCACCTGTACTACGTGCAGCCGATCAACGACACCTGGAAATTCGGCTTCGGCGTCATGACCCCCTTCGGCCTGACCACCGAGTGGGACAACCCGGACCAGTTCGCCGGCCGTTTCCTGAGCACCAAGGCGGCGCTGCAGGCGATCGACCTCCAGCCCACCATCGGCTGGCAGGTGAGCCCGAGCTTCAGCATCGGCCTCGGCGCCGTCGCCCGGGTGTCGAGCGTGGAGCTGAACCGCAACGTCGGGTCCATCAACCCCTTCACCCAGCAGTTCGTCGACGTCGGCCGCCTCAAGCTCGAAGGGGACTTCAGCGAGGGCTACGGCTTCACCGCGGGCCTGCTGCACAAGGTGACGGACCGGTTCTCCTGGGGCTTGAGCTATCGCAGCAAGATCAAGGTGGAGTACGACGGCGACGCGCGGCTGACCCAGATCTCCACGGGCAACGCGCAGTTCGACGCCGTGCTGCGCAGCCGCCTGCCGTTCGGCGTCGACCTCCCGGTCGAGACCGAGATCGAGTTCCCGGACGAGGCGAGCCTCGGCCTGGCGTTCGGCATCACGCCGAACCTGCTCGTCGAGACCGACTTCAACTACACGGGCTGGAGCAGCTTCTCGGACGTGCCGATCGATTTCACCGGCGGCGCGACGAGCTCGCTGCCCGACACGACGCTTCCCCAGGAGTGGGAAGACGCCTACAACTACCGCATCGGCCTGCGCTGGACCCAGGACAACGGGCACCAGTGGCGCTTCGGCTACGTCTATGACGAGACGCCGCAGCCGGAAGAGGGGATTTCCCCGCTGCTGCCCGACGCCAACCGCAATGGCTTCACCCTCGGGTACGGCATGAACCATCTGGACCTCTCGGTCATGTACCTGATCTTCGACGAGCGGTCCCGCAACCGCAGCTTCGCGGGCCAGTCGGCGAGCACCTTCTTCGGCACCTACAACACCGAAGCCATCCTGCTCGGCGCGACCGTGAATTTCTGATCGCACGGCGGATCGCATAGGAGGAATTTTGATGATGTACCGTCTCAAGACTCTGTTGGGAGCGCTGACCCTCGCGCTCCTCGTGCCGGCCGCCGTCTTCGCGCAGCCGGACACCGGATCGGCCAACTTCACCCGCTACGTCGCCATCGGCGACAGCCTCACCGCCGGGTTCCAGAGCGGCAGCCTCGTGGTCACGGGCCAGCGGAACAGCTATCCGTTCCTGATCTACCGGCAGGCCACCGGCCTGACCACCGGCTTCGAGCAGCCGCTGGTCTCCGAGCCCGGCCTCCCGGGCCAGCTCCAGCTCACCAGCCTGGCGCCGCTGGTCATCGCCCCGAAGTCGGGGTCGGGCACTCCGACCAACCTGAACGTCCCCCGTCCCTACAACAACCTGGCGGTGCCCGGCGCGCGCCTGCGCGATGTGCTGGTGACGCACACCGGCGGCCTGCACGACCTGGTGCTCCGACCGTCGGCCTTCCAGAACACCACGGCGCTGCAGCAGGCCGTGCTGTACAGCCCGACGTTCGCGACGATCTGGATCGGCAACAACGACGTGCTCGCCGCGGCCACCTCGGGCGTGGTCATCGAGGGCGTGACGCTGACCCCGGTGACGCAGTTCGAGACCGACTTCCGGACCCTCGTCACGACGATCGCGTCGACCAACGCCAAGATGGCGATCGCCACGATCCCGGACGTCACCGTGATCCCGTTCGTCAATACGGTGTCGCGGTTCCTGGTCAATCCGGCCACCAACCAGCCGGTGCTGGTCAACGGCCAGCCGGTGCCGCTGATCGGTCCCAACGGTCCCCTGACCTCCAGCGACCGCGTCCTGCTGACGGCGACGGCGGAGCTGCAGAAGGGGAACGGCGTTCCGGTCGCGCTCGGCGGCTCGGGCAAGCCGCTGCCGGACACCGCGTTCCTGACCGGTGACGAGATCGCCGCGATCTCGGCGCGGGTGCAGGCCTACAACAACATCATCCGCACCGTGGCCAATGAGCGCGGCGCGGCGCTGGTCGACACCAACGCTCTCCTGACGCAGGCGGCGCTCGGCCGGATCGGCGTGGGCGGCATCACCTTGACGCCGGCCTTCCTCACGGGCGGCATCTTCTCGTACGACGGCGTCCACCCGACCGCCATCGGCTACGCCGTGATTGCCAACGCATTCATCGAGGCGATCAACGCCAAGTTCGACGGCGAGATCCCGCTGGTGAACCTGTATCCCTTCCTCTTCGGTGGGCAGACCGCGGCGCAGGGCCTGGCGGCGGATGCCTCCTCCGAGGAGGGCGCTCCGGCCTTCATCTTCACCGAGGAGGCCAAGAAGAACCTGTTCCAGGCGCTGCGGATCGATCCGAACCCGAAGCGTCCGGGCGGCAAGAAGGGCGGCAAGGGCGGCAAGAAGTAGGCTCCGGAGCCGTTCCGGTCCGGTCTGATCTGGATGAATGGGGCCCGCGCGGGCCCCGTTTTTCTTTTCGGGCCGGAGTCTCGGGATGCGCCGCGCGCGGCACCTTGTCTGATGGGGCCGAACGTCAGGAACGTCAGGCCCCGAAGTCGCCGCGCTTTTTTGCACTCTGCCCGCATGACCATCTCCGATCCACGACGTGAAGAGCTCGCCCGCCGCCTCGCCGCCCTGAGCCCGGAGCAGCGGCGCCTCCTCGCGGAGCTGCGCGGGCCGCGTTCCGGCCCCGCCGCCGTACCGCCGATCCTGGTCCGGTCGCCGGCCCCGTCCTACCCCCTGTCGTTCGGACAGCAGCAGCTCTGGTTCCTCGCGCAGGTCGACCCGGAGTCGCCGGCCTACAACGTGCCGGTGGTGGCCTGGCTCGCCGGGGACCTCGAACCGGCCCGGCTGGGGCGCGGCCTGGAGCTCCTGGCGGTTCGCCACGAGTCGCTGCGCACGCGCTTCGTCGACGCGGCCGGCCGGCCCGCCCAGGTGATCGATCCGCCGCCGCGCCTGGACCTGCCGCTGGCCGACCTCTCGGCCCTGCCGGCCGCCGCGCGGCCGGCCGAGGCCGGGCGGCTGGAAGCCGCGGAGGCGCGCCGGCCGTTCGACCTGAGATGCTCGCCGCTGCTGCGCCGTCTCCTCGTGCGCCTGGGGCCGCGCGAGCACCGGCTCCTCGTCGCGCTGCCGCACGCGCTCACCGACGGCCTGTCGATGTCCATCTTCTTCCGCGACCTGGCGGCCCTCTGCGTGGCACTGCCGGGTGGCACGCCGCCGGCGCTCCCGCCGCTCCGCGTGCAGGCGGCCGACCATGCCGTCTGGCAGCGCGAGCGGCTGAGCGGTCCGTTCTTCGACGGGCTCCTGGCCTGGTGGCGGGAGGCGCTGGACGGAGCGCCGGCGGTGCTCGACCTGCCGGCGGACCGGCCGCGCCTCCGGGTGCGCGGCGACGCGGGGCACCTCCAGCGGCGCACCCTGCCGCAGAGCGTCCTCGACGGCGCCCGCCGCGCCGGAGCGCGCGAGGGGGCGACCCTGTTCATGACGCTCCTCGCGGCCTTCGCGGCGCTCCTCCACCGGTGGACGGAGCGGGAGGACCTGCTCGTCGGCGCGCCGGTCATCGGCCGCGACCACCCCGACCTCGAGAACGTGATCGGGTTCTTCATCAACACGCTGGTGCTCCGTCTGCGGCCTGCCGGGGCGCTCTCGTTCCGCGACCTCCTGGCGCAGGTGCGGCGCGCCTGCCTCGATGCCTTTGCGCACCAGGAGATTCCCTTCGACCGGCTGGTGGATGCCCTGGAGGTGGAGCGCGACCCCTCGCGGCCGCCGCTGGTGCAGGTGATCTTCTCCCTGCAGCCGTCCGGGCTTCCCGGCACCGAGCTGGCGGGCGCCCGGATCGAGCGCTTCGCCGAGACGCGGACGGGGACCGCCAAGGCCGACCTCACCCTCGGAGTGGACGAGCTGGCGGAGGGCGGCCTGCTCTGGCTCGAGGCGAGCTCCGAGCTGTTCGAGGCGGCGACGATCGAGCGCTTCTCCGGACACTGGCTGCGCCTCCTCGACGCGGCGGTGTCCGATCCCGCGCTCCTCCTGGCCGACCTGCCGCTCCTCTCCTCGGCCGAGCGCCACGAGCTGCTGGTGGAGTGGAACGACACGGCCGCCGATGTCCCGCCGCGGCGCCTCGACGAGCTGTTCGCAGCGCAGGCGGCCCTGATGCCGGCGGCGCCTGCCGTGGTCTCCGAGGCGGGGACGTTGTCCTACCTGGATCTCGACCGGCAGGCGAACCGTCTGGCGCGGCACCTGCGGAGTCTCGGACTTTCCCCGGAAGAGCGGGTGGCCGTGGCGCTCCCGCGCTCGCCGGAGGCGGTGGTGGCCCTGCTCGCCGTCTGGAAGGCCGGAGGAACCTGGGTGCCCGTCGATCCGTCCTGGCCGGCGGAGCGCATCGGTCTGATCCTCGAGGACAGTGGCGCCCGGTTGCTGCTCACCCTGGAGGAGAGCGAGGAGGTCGCGGCTCTGCGGCGCTCTGTGCGGCTCGATCGCGACGCCGCCGAGATCGCTCGGCAGAGCGCGGCGCCGGTGCGCTGCGCGGTGGACGCGGACCACCTGGCGTATGTGATCTATACGTCGGGCTCCACCGGCCGGCCGAAGGGCGTGATGGTGTCGCACCGGGCTCTGGCGAATCTGGTCCTGGGGTGGGCGCGCGCGCCGGGCTACGGGCTGGGGCCGGGCGGCCGGATCCTGGGGCTCGCGGCGCCGGCGTTCGACGTCGCCCTGGGAGAGACCGCGCTGGTGCTGGCTCACGGCGCCGTCCTCCACTGTGCCGCGCCGGAGAGGCTCCTCGGTGCCGCCCTCGGCGACCTCCTGGAGGAGCGGGCGATCACGCATCTCATCATCGCGCCGGCCACCCTGGCGACGGTGCCTCTCCGCGAGCTGCCCGCGTTGCGCGTCCTGGACACGGGCGCGGACGTGGTCCCCCCGGAGCTGGTGCGGGCATGGGCGGCGCCGGGCCGGTGCGCCTTCGACGGCTACGGTCCGACCGAGGCCACGGTCATGGCCACGTTCGCCCGGGTGACGGGGGACGAGCCGCGCCTGCCCATCGGCCTGCCGCTGCCCAACCTTCGCGCCCTGGTCCTGGACGACGGGATGCAGCCGGTCCCGCTCGGGGTCGCCGGCGAGCTGTACCTCGGCGGTGTGGGCCTGGCGCGCGGCTATCTCGGGCGGCCGGATCTGACGGCCGAGCGCTTCCTCCCCGATCCGTTCGCGGAGGTCCCGGGCGAGCGCCTCTACCGCACGGGCGACCGCGTCCGCCGCCTGTCCGACGGTCGCCTCGATTTCCTGGGCCGGAGCGACCGCCAGGTCCAGGTGCATGGCATTCGCGTCGAGCTCGAGGAGGTGGAGGCGGCGCTGCGCTCGCATCCGGAGGTGGCCGACGCTGTGGTGGCCCCCGGTCCGGAAGGGGATCTCTGCTGCTGGATCGTCCCCGGCGCGGGGACCGCACCCCAGCCGTCCGGCCTGCGCGCCTTCCTGCGCCGCGCGCTGCCCGCGTTCATGGTCCCCTCCGCCTTCATGCTCCTGGACGACCTGCCGCGCACTTCCGCGGGAAAGCCGGATCTCCAGGCCCTCGCGGCGCGCGGGGTGGAGGCGGCGCGCTCCCTCGCGGACCTGCCGTACGCTCCCCCCCGGACGCCCGGCGAAGAGGCTCTGGCGCACCTCTGGGAAGAGTTGCTGCGGGTCGAGCGGGTAGGGATCGAGGAGGACTTCTTCGCCCTCGGGGGCGATTCGATCCTCGCCCTGCAACTGGTCAGCCGCGCCCGGGAGCAGGGCTTCCGGCTGGTGCCGCGCGATCTGTTCGAGAGCCCGACCGTGGCCGGACTGGCCGCGGCGGCACAGGCGAGGGACGCGGCAGGAACGGGTGCAGGATCGGCTCAGACAGTTGCGCTCCGTCCTCGCTCGACCCTGCACCCGTCGGAGGCCGCCGAGGAGGTCCTCCCCCTGACCCCTCTCCAGGCCGGGATGCTCTTCCACAGCCTGGCCGCGCCGGATTCCGGGGTCTATGTCGAGCAGGCCAGCTGCCGGATCGAAGGAGAGCTCGATCCGGAGGCCTTCGCCGTGGCCTGGCGTGAGGTCCTGGCGCGGCATCCGGCGCTGCGCCTGTCGTTCCGCCTCGCGGGAGAGCGGCCGGTCCAGGTGGTGCACCCGCGCGTCGACCTCCCCTGGCGCGCGGAGGACTGGCGCGGCCTCTCCGCGGCGGCCCGGAGGGAGCGGCTGCGCGATCTCCTGCGGCAGGATGCGCGGCGGGGGTTCGCTCTGGAGCGCCCGCCGCTGCTGCGCCTCTTCCTCGCCCGCGAGGAGGAAGACGCCTGGCGCGTGGTCTGGACCTGTCACCATCTCCTGCTGGACGGCTGGTCGGTCCCCCTCGTCCTGCGCGAGGTGTTCGCCCTCTACGCAGGTGCCGCCCTGCCCCCGCCGGCGTCCGGCGAGCTGGCAGGCGCCCCGGAGCCGGAGGACGCGGCGGCGGCCGAGGCGTTCTGGCGGGAGACGCTCGCCGGATTCGCCGGGCCCACGCCTCTGGATGCGCTGCGGTGTCTGCGGGGCGGCCCGGCTCCGGACGGGCCGGCGGAGCCCGACGACCTGGTGGCCCGGGATTGCGCGCTGCCGGCCGAGGCCACGGCGCGGCTCGCCGAGCTGGCGCGCTCCTGCCGCGTCACTCTCGCGACCGTGGCGGCCGGCGCCTGGGCGCTCGTCCTGGCGCGGACCGCCGGCCGGCGGGACGTCGTCTTCGGCACCGTGGTGGCGGGCCGGCCACCGCATCTGGCGGGGGAGGCGGCGCCGGTGGGGCTGTGGATCAACTCCCTGCCGCTCCGCGTGCAGATAGATCCGGCGGAGCCCCTCGCCCCCTGGCTGCGCCGGCTCCATGCGCTGCAGGGGGAGATGATCTCCTTCCAGCGGACCTCGCTCGCCGACGTGCAGCGCTGGAGCGGGATGCCGCTCTTCGCCTCCCTCTTCGCGTTCGAGAACTATCCGGCCGATCCGGCGCTGCTGGCGGAAGCCGGCCTGCGGGTGACCGAGCTGGAGACGATCGAGCGGACCAACTATCCGCTGAACGTGGCGGTGGTGCCGGGGGAGGTCCTGCGGGTCCGCCTGTCGTGGGACCGGCGGCTGCTCGATCCGGAGGCCGTGGCCCGGCTCCTCGGCCGGCTCGAAGCCCTGCTCGCGGCGCTCGGCCAGCCCGGGGCGGCGGAGCGGCCGCTGGGCGTCCTGCCCGGCCTGGGAGAGGAGGAGCGGCAGACGCTGCTCCGTCTGGCGGACGGCGCGGCGGCACCGCTGCCGGCAGAGCGCTTCCACGAGCTGTTCGAGGCCCGGGCGGCTCTGGACCCCAGCGCGCCGGCCGTCGTGGGCGCGGGGGAGGCGCTGACCTACGGCGAGCTCGACCGGCGCGCCAACCGCCTGGCGCGGCACCTGGTCTCCCTGGGGCTGCAGGCCGGGGAGCGGGTGGCCGTGGCCCTGGAGCGCTCGCCGGCCTCGTTCGTGGCCCTCCTCGCGGTGTGGAAGGCGGGCGGCGTCTGGGTGCCGCTCGATCTGACCTGGCCCGCGGCGCGCCTGGGTCTCGTGCTGGAGGACAGCGGCGCCGCGTTCCTGATCGCGGAGGAGGAGACCGTGCAGGTCGCGGAGCGGCTCCGGATCGTGCGGCCCGTCCGCGATGCCGCGGCAATTTCCGGGCGGAGCGATGTGCCGGTGCGCTCGGTGGTGGAGCCGGACCAGCTGGCGTACGTCCTCTTCACGTCGGGCTCCACCGGCAGACCCAAGGGGGTGATGGTGCCGCACCGGGCGCTGGCCAATCACGCCCTGGCCTGGGCGCGGGTGCCCGGCTTCCGCAGCGGGCCGGGCGACCGGGTGCTGCAGCTCGGCCCGTTGGGCTTCGACATTTCCCTGGGCGAGGCCGCCTGGGCGTTGCCCTACGGGGCCGCGCTCCATCTGGCGCCGCCCGGCCGGCTGCTCGGCGAAGCCCTCGGCCAGCTCCTGGAGGAGCGCGCCATCACCCACCTGCATGTGGTGCCGGCGGCGCTGGGCGCGGTGCCGCTCCGGCCGCTGCCGGCCCTGCGCGTGCTGTGCGTCGGCGCGGACGTGGTCCCGCCGGAGCTGGCGCGCGCCTGGGCCGCGCCCGGACGGAGCGTCTTCCACGCCTACGGCCCCACCGAGGCCACGGTGATCGCGACTGTGGCGGCGCTGCATGGAAACGAGGAGCGGCTCTCCATCGGCCGGCCGCTGGCGAACGTGCGCGCCCTCGTGCTGGGCGACGGCCTGGACCTGGCGCCCCTGGGCGTGCCCGGGGAGCTCTGCCTGGGGGGCGCGGGCCTGGCGCGCGGCTATCTCGATCGTCCGGACCTGACCGCCGAGCGCTTCATCCCCGATCCCTTCGCGGCGGTACCGGGCGCGCGCCTCTACCGCTCGGGCGATCGGGTCCGGCGCCGTCTGGACGGGGAGCTCGAGCTCCTCGGCCGGATCGACCGGCAGGTGAAGGTGCGCGGCTCCCGCGTCGAGCCCGAAGAGGTGGAGGCCGCGCTGCGCAGCCATCCGGAGGTCGCGGAGGCTGCTGTCGGGCCGGTCCCCCGCGGTCTCTGCGCCTGGGTCGTCCCCCGCCCCGGGGCCGCGCCGGTGCCGGGCGATCTGCGCGCCTTCCTGCGGGACCGGCTGCCGGAGTTCATGCTGCCGTCCGCTTTCGTCGTGCTCCCGGAGATTCCGCGGACGCCCTCGGGCAAGCTGGACCGGCACTCCCTGCCGCCACCAGAGGACGGAGCGCGGCCGGAGACCGGAGAGCCCTTCGCGGCGCCGCGCACGCCGGCCGAGGAGGCCCTGGCACGGATCTGGGCCGAGGTGCTGGGGGCCGAGCGGGTCGGTGTCCACGACGACTTCTTCGTCCTGGGCGGCGACTCGATCCTCAGCTTGCAGGTGATCGGCCGGGCCGCCGCGGCGGGGCTGCGCCTCGATCCGCGGATGATCTTCGCCCATCCGACCGTGGCGGAGCTGGCGGCGCTGGCGGAAAGGATTCCGCGCGCTCCCGCGGACATCGAGGAGGGGGACGGCGCCGGCCCGGCGCCCCTCACTCCGATCCAGCGGTGGTTCTTCGCCCAGGGCCTGCCGGAGCCGCAGCACTGGAACATGCCCCTCCTGCTGGCTCTGCCTGAGGGAGCGGACCCGGTGCTCCTGGAGCGGGCGGTGGGAGCTCTCGTGGACTGCCACGGCGCGCTGCGCGCCCGTTTCCCGCGCGACGGCAGGGATCGGCGGCAGGAGATTGCGCCGGCCGGCGGCCCGGTCCCCTTTGCCGTGGTCGACCTGGCGGCGCTGCCGGAGGTCCGGCGCGCCGCAGCGGTCACCGCAGGCTGTACGGACCTCCAGGCGGGGCTCGATCTGGAGAGCGGGCCGCTTTTCCGGACCGTCCTGTTCGCCGTCCCCGCGGGGGAGCGGCCCCGGCTGTTCCTGCTCGCGCATCACCTGATCGTGGACGGCGTGTCCTGGCGCGTGATCCTGACGGATTTGATGGCGGCGAAGGCCCGGTTGCCGGCGCCGCCGGTGTCGTGGCGGCGCTGGGCCGAGCGCCTCGCGGCCGCGGCGGCGGGGGAGGATCTGAGGTCCGAGCTCCCGCTCTGGGAGGAGGTGGTCCACGCCGGGGCTCCGGCCCTGCCGGTCGATCTCCCGGGCCGTCCCGAGCAGAACACCGCCGGCGCGGCGGAGCAGGTCGCCGTGGAGCTCGACGAGGAGACCACCCGCGCTCTGCTCCAGCGGGTGCCGGAGGTCCATCGTGCGGGAATCGAGGAGGCCCTGCTTTCCGCCCTGGTCCGCGCCCTGGAGCCCTGGCTCGGTGAGCCCGTGCTGTTCCTCGACCTCGAAGGGCACGGCCGGCAGGGGGAGGCGGTGGTCGTCGCGGGCATCGCGGGCGAGGAGCCGCTCGATCTGTCGCGGACCGTGGGCTGGTTCACGACGGTCTCCCCGGTGCGGCTCGACCTGGGGGGGGCCGGGACCCCGGGTGCCGCGCTGCGGGCGGTGAAGGAGACGCTGCGCGGGCTCCTGCAGAGAGGGCCGAGCAAAGGGCTCGGGTACGGTCTCCTGCGCTGGCTCGGCGGGGAGGAGACCGCGGCGCGCCTGACGCCCGCGGTGCCGCCCGGCCTCCTGTTCAACTACCTGGGGCAGCTCGACGCCGCCCTCGGAGCCGGGGGGATCGGCCTGGCGCCGGAGCCCGCGGGTCCGGACCATGCGCCGGGCGGGCGGCGGAGCCATCTGCTGGAGATCAACGCGTACGTGCTGGGCGGGCGGCTCGGGATCACCTGGGCGTTCAGCCCGGCGTTCCACCGCCGCGCCACGATCGAGCGGCTGGCCGAGGCTTTCCAGGAGGCCCTGCAGGATCTCGCGGCCTCTCGCGAGGAGGCGGTCGCGACGCCGGCCGACTTCCCCGAAGCCGAGCTCGATCAGGAGAGCCTGGCCAGGCTCCTGGCCCATCTGGGATCATCGTGAGCCGCTCTGAGCTCAATCGTCCGGAGCTCATTGGCCGGCTGACTCCGGCGCAGGAAGGGATCTTCCTGGACAGCCTGGTGTCCACGGCGCCGGGCGTCTATCTCCTCCAGATGTGGTGCGAGATCCACGGCCCGCTCGACGCCGCGGCGCTGCGGCGGGCGTGGGGACGTCTGGCGGCGCGCCACCAGGTCCTCCGCACGTCGTTCCACCACGAAGGGCTGCCGCATCCGGTCCAGGTGGTCCATCGCAGCGTGGAGATCCCCTGGGAGGAGGAGGACTGGCGCGGCCGGCCCGAGGCGGCGGCGCGGCAGGCCCTGGAGGCCCGGCGGGAAGCGGACGTGCAATGCCCGGTGCATCTGGAGAGAGCTCCTCTCCTGCGCGTCCTCCTCGTCCGCCTGGAGGAGGACCGCTGGTGGCTCCTCTCGACCCAGCACCACCTGATCCTCGACGGCTGGTCGCAGTCGGTGGTGCTGCGCGAGCTGTTCGCCCTCTACGGCGAGGAGACGGGCGGGCCGGCCGCGGCGCTGCCGCCGCCGCGCCCGTTCGCCGAATGCGTTGCCTGGCTGCGCGGGCGGGACCCGGGCGCTGCGGAAGCGTTCTGGCGGCGGGCGCTGGCGGGGTTCCGGGCTCCCACGCCGCTGGCTCCCAGGCCGGTGGACCATGCGGTGCGCGGAGGACCGCCGGGGGCGAGCGGCGAGGCGGCCGCCTGGCTGGACGCCGCGGCCACCGCGCGCCTCGGCGAGCTGGCGCGGGAGCTCCGGGTCACCCCGGGCGCTCTGGTCCATGCGGCCTGGCTCCTCCTGCTCGCCCGCCGGTCCGGGGAGGAGGACGTCTGCTGCGGCGCGGTGGTGGCCACCCGGCCGCCGCACCTGGCGGTCGAGCCGTCCCTGGTGGGGATGCTGGTCAATACCCTGCCGCTGCGGGTGCGCGCCGCGCTGGACCGGCCGCTCGGGGCCTGGCTCGCGGAGGCCCACTCGGCGCTGCTCGATCTGCGGGAGCACGCGGCGGCACCGCCGGCCGCGGTGCGCGCCTGGAGCGAGGTGCGGCCGGGTGCGCCGCTCTTCGAGAGCGCCGTGGCGTTCGAGAGCTATCCCGTGGACTCCGGCGCGACCGGGCTCCCCGGATTGGAGATCACCGAGGTGCGCTCCCGGGAGAGCGCGCCGTTCCCGCTGACTCTCGCCGCCACCCCCGGCGCGCGGCTGCGGCTCGACCTTCTGTACGACCGCGCCCGCTTCGACCCGGCCGAGGCCGGCCGCATCGTCGACGGCCTGGAGATCGTGCTGCGCTCCCTTCCGGGAGACCCGGAGAGGTGGCTGGCCGATCTCCCCCTCCTGGACGAAGCCGGGAGGCACCAGGTGCTGACCGAATGGAACGACACGGCCGAGGCGGTGCCCGCGGCCTCGGTCCTCGATCTTTTTTCGTCCTGGGTGGAGCGCACGCCGGATGCTCCGGCGCTGCTGTGGGAGGGAGGGGAGCTGACTTACGCCGAGTTGGAGCGCCGGTCCACGGAGGAAGCCGCGCGTCTGCGGGCGGAGGGGGTCGGTCCGGAGGTGCCGGTGCCGGTGACCGGCGACCGCTCGGCGGAATGGATCGTCAGCTATCTCGCGGTGGCCAAGGCGGGGGGCGTGTACGTGCCGGTCGATGTGGATCTTCCGGAGGAACGGCGGCGGGCGATGCTGGGTCCCCTCGCTCCCTGGCCCCCTCTCCCATCCCCTCCCTCCGACCGGGAGAGGGGGGAAAATGCTCCGAGCGCCTATCTTTTTTATACCTCGGGATCGACAGGGCGGCCGAAGGGTGTGTGGGTCGACGGCCGGGGGCTCGCCAGCTTCGCGCTCGACCAGGCGCGGCGGTTTGGCGCGCGGCCGGGCGACCGGGTGTTGCAGCTGTCGGCGCCCGGATTCGACGGCACGCTCTGGGAGATCTGGACGGCGCTCGGTTCCGGCGCGGCTCTCTGCCTGGCCGGGCGCGACGAGACCCTCCCGGGGCCGGGGCTGGCCGATCTGCTGCGCACGAAGAAGATCACCCACCTCTTTCTGCCGCCGTCGTCGCTCGCCGCCCTGCCTCTGACGGAGCTGCCGGAGCTGCGGGCGCTCGCCGTCGGAGGCGAGGCGCTGCCAGCCGATCTGGCCCGGCGGTGGGCGCGCGGACGGTTCCTGGCGAACGTCTATGGTCCGACGGAAGCCACCGTGTGGGTGATGGCGGGAGCGGTGGACGCGGCGGAGACGGACGCTCCGCCGCTCGGCCGGCCGCTGCCGAACGTCCGGGCCTACGTCCTCGACCGCTGGCTGGCGCCGCTGCCGATCGACGCCCCAGGGGAGATCTGGCTGGGCGGTCCCGGCCTGGCGCGCGGCTATCTCGGCCAGCCGGATCTCACGGCGGAGCGCTTCGTGCCCAATCCATTCGCGGGAAAGCCGGGAGGGCGCCTGTACCGGACGGGGGACCGGGCCCGGCTCCTGCCCGACGGCCGCGTCCGGTTCCTGGGCCGGCTGGATGCGCAGGTCAAGGTGCGCGGGGTGCGGATCGAGCCCGCGGAGGTGGAGGCGGCTCTGCGCGCCGTCGGAGAGCAATGGGGAGTGGAGGATGCCGCGGTCATCGCGCGGGACGGGCGCCTGGTGGCGTATGTGACGCCGCGCGAGGGATCGTCCGGAGCTGTCCTGCGCGCCGCGCTGGCCGAGCGGCTGCCGGCTCCCTTTGTGCCGTCCGCCTACGTCCGACTCGGCGAGCTTCCCCGCACGGCCACAGGCAAGCTCGACCGCCGCGCGCTGGCGAGTCTCGCGGAGGAGACTGCGGAGACGGAAGGAGCGAGCCCGCCGCGGACGGTGGTGGAGGGAGCGCTGGTGCGGATCTGGGGGGAGGTCCTGGACGTCGAGGGGATCGGGAGGGAGGACGATTTCTGGGCGCTCGGCGGCCATTCGCTCCTGGCGGTCCGGGTGGCCGCGCGGGTGCGGGAGGAGCTGGGGGCGGAGCTGCCCATCCGGACCCTGTTCGAGGCGCGCACCCTGGCCTCCCTCGCCGCCGAGGTCGAGGAGGCGCTCGCCGGGCCGGGGGCTGACCTGCCGCCGCTCGTCCCGGTGCCGCGGGATACGCCGCTCCCCCTGTCCCTGGCCCAGGAGCGCCTCTGGCTCCACGAGCGCCTGGAGCCGGGCTCCTACATCACCCCCGTCGCCGTGCGCCTGGAGGGGCGGCTCGACCTGCCGGCGCTGATCCACGCCCTGGCCGGGCTGGCGACGCGCCATGAGGCCCTGCGCACCCGGTTTCCGGCGCGGGATGGCGGAGCGGTCCAGGAGATCCTGCCGTCCGGAGACCTGCCGTTCCTCCGCGTCGACCTGAGAGCCCTGCTGTCCGATCGGGTCGAGCCGGAGCTGGCGGAGCTGCTGCGCCGGGAGACCACCCGGCCCTTCGATCTCGAAGAGGCTCCCGTGTGGCGGGCGATCCTGGCGGGCGAAGGCCCGAAGGAAAGCCTCCTCCTCGCCTTTCACCACATCATCGTCGATGGCTGGTCCCTCGCCGTGTTCGTGCGCGAGCTCGCCGAGCTCTACGCCGCCGCGCTCGCCGGCCGGCCGGCGGCGCTCCCGGCCCTGCCGGTCCAACCGGCCGACGTGGCGGTATGGCAACGCCAATGGCTGACCGGCGAGGCCCTGGAGGGGCGGCTCGCCTTCTGGCGCGACGCCTTGGCCGGCTTTCCCACGGCCCTGGACCTGCCGGTCGACCATCCGCGCCCGCCCGTGTACCGGCCCCGCGGTGGAAGCCGGCCCCTGGCCCTCCCGGCGGACCTGACCGCGGCGCTGCGGCGCGCGGCGGAGCGCGCTGGGGCGACGCCGTTCCTGGCCCTGCTCGCCGGGTTCGCGGCCCTGCTCTCCCGCCACACCGGCCAGGAGCGGATCGTGATCGGCGCACCGGTGGCCGGACGCCGGCGCACCGAGCTCGAGAGTCTCTTCGGGTTCTTCGTCGACACCCTGCCGCTGCCCGTGGACCTCGCGGGCGAGCCGTCCCTGGCCGGTCTGCTGGCGCGGGTCCGGGAGATGGCGCTGGCGGCCTGGGCGTACCAGGACCTGCCGTTCGAGCGCCTGATCGCCGATCTCGGGCTCCAGCGCGATCCCTCGCGTCCGCCGCTCGTCCAGGCCATGCTCTCCTTCGACAACACGCCGCTGCGCTCGCTTGGTCCTCTCGACCTCCCCGGCCTCACCCTGACACCTTTGGAGGTGGAGACGGGGACCGCCCCGTTCGAGCTGTCCCTGGATCTGGCGGATGGGCCTGACCGCATCGCGGGAGCCGTGGAGCACGCCGCCGATCTCTTCGATCCGGTCACTGCCGACCGCTTCGCCGGCCGCTTCCTCGCCCTCCTCGCCGGTGCGCTGGCCGAGCCCGACCGGCCGCTCGCCGAGGTCCCGGCGTGGAGCGCGGCGGAGCGGCATCAGGTCCTGATCGAGTGGAACGATGCACAGCGCGAGGGTGGTCCCGATCTGGCGGACCTCCTGGCGGCGCCGGCCGCGCGGACGCCGGAGGCTGTCGCCCTCGATGACGGCGAGCGGCGGTGGACCTACCGCGAGCTGCGCGAGCGCGCCGCCGGTTGCGCCCGCCATCTGCGCCGCCGCGGCGTGGGACCAGACGTCCTCGTGGCGCTGGTGGCCGAGAGCTCGCCGGAGCTGATCGTGGGAATCCTCGGCACGCTCGCGGCCGGCGGCGCGTTCGTGCCGGTTGATCCCGCCTATCCGGCGGAGCGGATCGCCTTCCTCCTGGACGACGCCCGGCCGGCCGTGATCCTGACCCGCGAGGAGATCGCCGCGGTGCCCCGGGAACCGGCGCCGGACGAGGGGGTGCCGCCACCCTTCGGCGCCGTGCCCGCGAGCTGCCTGGCGTATGTGATCCATACCTCGGGCTCCACGGGCCGTCCCAAGGGGGTGATGATTCCGCGGGCCGGGCTTGTGGACGTGATCGCCTTCCAGGAGCGCGCCTTGGGGCTGACGGCGGGCAGCCGCGTGCTCCAGCTGGCCTCGCCGAGCTTCGATGCGGCACTGTGGGAGATCCTGGTGACCCTGGTCCGCGGCGCCCAGCTCCATCTGGCGCCGCGCGCGGCCCGGCTCCCCGGGCAGGACCTGGCGCTCCTCCTCCGCGCGCGGCGGATCACCCACCTGGTGATCACACCGTCGGCTCTCGCGGTGACGCCGGAAGCGGATCTGCCGGACCTGGCCGTGCTGGACGTGGGCGCCGAGGCCTTCCCGCCTGCCCTCGCCCGCCGCTGGGCGGCCGCCGGGCGCCGCCTGTTCAATGTCTACGGTCCCACCGAGGCGACGATCGGCGCCACCGCGGGTACGGTGGACGACTGCGGCGGCGAGCGCCTCGCGGTGGGGCGGCCGATCGGCGCCGCCGGGGTCTGGCTGCTCGACCGCGCCCTCCGGCCGGTGCCGGCGGGGGTGCCCGGGGAGCTCTGCCTGGGGGGAGCCGGCCTCGCCCGCGGATACCTCCACCGCCCCGATCTCACGGCGGAGCGCTTCCTGCCCCACCCCTTCGGCCCACCCGGCGGGCGCCTGTACCGCAGCGGCGACCTGGCGCGCCACCGGCCGGACGGGACGCTGGAGATCCTGGGCCGGATCGACGGCCAGCTCAAGGTGCGGGGGGTCCGCGTCGAGCCGGGGGAGGTGGAGGCGACGCTGGCGGAGCACCCGGCCGTGCGCGAGGTCGCGGTGGCGCTCGATGCGGCCGGCCGGCTCGCCGCCTTCGTGGCTCCGGCGGGGGAGCGCTTCGACGCGGCCGGGCTGCGTGCCTTCCTGCGCGCGCGGCTCCCCGAGCCGATGGTCCCTTCGGCCTTCGTCCGCCTGGACGCCCTGCCTGTCACGCCGAGCGGCAAGGTGGACCGCCGTGCCCTGGCGGAGCTCTCGCCGGAAACGGACGCGGCCGGCGGAGCGTTCGCCGATCCGGTGACCGAGATTCTGGCGGGGATCTGGGGAGAGCTCCTGGGAGCCGGGCGCATCGGGCCCGAGGACGACTTCTTCGATCTCGGCGGCCATTCCCTCCTGGCCGCGCGGGTGGTGGCCCGGGTGCGCGAGGTGCTCGGCGTCGAGCTGCCGTTGCGCGCGCTGTTCGAGGCGCCGACCCTGGCCGGGATGGCGGAGCGGGTGCGCTCCGCCGAAGCTGCCGAGGCCGCCCCCCCGCTCGTTCCCGTGCCCCGGGACGGCGATCTGCCGCTCTCCTTCGCGCAGCAGCGGCTCTGGTTCCTCGACCAGCTCCGGCCCGGCGACCCGGCCTACAACCTGCCGCACGCGCTGGCTCTGGATGGGGCGCTCGACGGTCCGGCGCTGATGGCGACGCTCGCGGCGCTGGTGGGGCGGCACGAGGCGCTGCGGACGACGTTCGGGGTGAGCGAGGGGAGGGCGGTGCAGGTGGTTTCCTCTCCTTCAGGGACCTTCCCGACCGTCGATCTGACCGCGCTGTCTCCGCGCGCCCGGCGTGCCGAGGCGCGGCGGCTGGCGGGGGAGGAGGCCCTGCGGCCGTTCGATCTGGCGCGCGGGCCGGTGCTGCGGAGGACCCTGCTGGATCTCGGGGCGCGGGAGCACCACCTCCTGCTCACGGTGCATCACATCGCGGCGGATGGCTGGTCGATCGGGCTGCTGGTCCGCGAGCTCGGCGAGCTCTACTCGGCGCTGGTCCAGGGGCGGCCCCCCTCGCTGCCCGCGCCGCGGCTCCAGTACGCGGACTACGCGGTCTGGCAGCGGCAATGGCTCGCGGGCGAGGTCCTGGAACGGCAGATCTCCTGGTGGACGACCGCGCTGGCCGGGGCGCCGGCCGTCCTGGAGCTGCCGTCCGACCGGCCGCGCCGGCCGGTGCGCCGCGGCCGGGGCGGATCCCGGACGATGGAGCTGTCCGAGGCCACGGCCGTGGCGCTGCGGGCCCTGGTGCGCCGCGAGGGGGCGTCCCTGTTCATGGGGCTGTTCGCCGCCTGGGGTGGGCTTCTGGCCCGTCACGCCGGCCAGCCGGAGGTGGTCCTCGGCACACCCGTGGCCAACCGGCCGCGGCCCGAGCTGGAGGAGATCGTCGGGTTCTTCGTCAACACCCTGGCCCTGAGCCTCGATCTGCGGGGCGCGCCGAGCTTCCGGGACCTCCTGGCCCAGGCCCGGACGACCACCCTGGGCGCCTGGGCACACCAGGACCTCCCGTTCGAGCGGCTGGTGGATGAGCTGGGCCTCGAGCGCGACCTGTCGCACACGCCGCTCTTCCAGCACGTCCTCGCCCTCCAGAACGCACCGGTCTCGGCCCTGGAGCTGCCGGGGCTGACCCTCCGCCCGGTGGACGTCGACGAGACGGCGGCCAAGTACGACCTCCTGCTGAGCTTGGCCGAGTCCCCAGGGAACGGCTTCGCCGGCGTCTTCGAGTACGACGCGGACCTCTTCGATCCCCCGACGATCGACCGCTTGGCGGACCGCTTCAACGTTCTCCTCGCCGCCGCCCTCGCCGCGCCGGATCATCCGGTCCAGGACCTCCCCCTGTGGACCGACAGCGAGCGGCACCAGATCGTCCACGAGTGGAACGGGCTCGCCTCCGAAGCAGCCGTCCCCACGCTCCACGAGCTGTTCGAACGGCAGGTGGCTCTGCGCCCGCAGGCCGTCGCCGTCACCTGCGGCTCCGAGAGCCTGACCTACGGCGGCCTGAACGCCCGCGCCGATCGCCTGGCGGAACGGCTCCGCGCGGCTGGCGCCGGTCCGGGTACCCTCGCCGGCCTCGCCGTCGAGCGCTCGCTCGATCTCGTCGTGGGCATTCTCGGTATCCTGAAAACCGGAGCTGCCTACCTTCCCCTCGACCCCGACTATCCCAGGGAGCGGCTTGCCCTTCTGTTGGAGGATTCGGGGGCGCTTGTGGTGGTGGAGCCCAAGGACCTAAAGGACTCAAAGGACCCAAAGGACAAAAAGGACTTTTTGCCGTCCTGTGGGTCCTTGGCGGAAAGCGCCGCCTATGTCATCTACACCTCCGGCTCCACGGGCCGGCCCAAGGGCGTGCCGGTCACCCATGCCAACGTCGCCCGGCTCCTCGCCGCGTCCGCGGACCTCTTCGCCTTCGGCCCGGACGACGTCTGGACCCTCTTCCACTCCTTCGCGTTCGATTTCTCGGTCTGGGAGATCTGGGGCGCCCTGGCTTTCGGGGGCAGGCTCGTCGTCGTCCCCTACTGGGTGAGCCGCTCGCCCGACCTCTTCTGGGAGCTCCTCGTCGCGGAAGGCGTCACGGTGCTCAACCAGACCCCCTCGGCGTTCCGCCAGCTCATCCCGGTGGCTGGGAGCGCCGCATCAGCCCCGCCGCTGCGCTGGGTCGTCTTTGGCGGCGAAGCCCTGGACCCGGCCTCCCTCCGCCCCTGGTTCCATCACTTCGGTGATGCCGAGCCGCGCCTCGTCAACATGTACGGGATCACAGAGACCACGGTCCACGTGACCTTCCGCCCCCTGACGGCCGCGGACGCGGACCAGCCAACCAGCCGCATCGGCCGAGCGCTGCCGCACCTGCGGGCTGTCCTCCTCGACGCTTCCCTCCAGCCGCTCCCGATTGGAGTCCCGGGAGAGCTGTGCGTGGGCGGCGCCGGCGTGGCGCGCGGCTACCTGGGCCGGCCGGAGCTGACGGCCGAGCGGTTCCTCCCCGATCCCTTCGGCGGTCCGGGCGAGCGGCTCTACCGTTCAGGCGACCTGGCCCGCTGGCGGCCCGACGGCGACCTCGAATACCTCGGGAGGATCGACGCGCAGGTCAAAGTCCGCGGTTTCCGGATCGAGCCCGGCGAGGTCGAGGCGGCGCTCGCGGAGCACCCGGAGGTGCGGGAGGCCGCGGTGGTCCTGCGCGAGGGGCCGGGCGGGACCCGCCAGCTCGCGGCCTTCGTGGCCGCCCCGGGAGCGGGGGAGGGTCTGGCCGAGCGCCTCCGCGGCTTCCTCCGGGAGCGCCTGCCGGAGCCGTTCGTGCCTGCGCTGTTCGTCCTCCTCCCGACCCTGCCCTTGACCGCTCACGGCAAGGTGGACCGTCTAGCGCTGGCCGCGCTTTCTCTCACGCCGGAGGCTTCGGCGCCGGCTCCCGCCGGCGCGCCGCGCACGCCGGCCGAGGAGATCCTGACGGCCGTGTGGGCCGAGGTGCTCGGCACCCGGCCGGGGCTGGACGACAGCTTCTTCGCGCTGGGGGGCGACTCGATCCTGAGCCTCCAGGTGCGGGCGCAAGCGGCCGAGCGCGGTCTCGCCTTCTCGCTCCAGGATCTCTTCGAGCACCAGACCGTGCGCTCCCTGGCCCGGGCGCTCGAAGGAGGCGTGCCCGAGATCGTTCCGGCCACGGCGCCCTTCTCCCTGGTGGCCGCCGGGGACCGGGAGCGGCTCCCCGCGGACCTGGAGGACGCGTTCCCGCTGTCGAGCCTCCAGAGCGGTTTCGTCTTCCACAGCGGCCTCGGTCGCGACTGGCTCGTCTACCTGAACAGCCTCCACCTGCGGGCGTCCTTCGATGCCGGCGCGTTGCGCGAGGCGGTGGCGAGCCTGCTTCGGCGCCACCCCATGCTCCGCACCTCGTTCGCCTTCGCGGGCCTCGCCGAGCCGCTGCAGCTCGTGCATCGCACGGCTCCGGAGCCGCTGGAAATCGAAGACCTGCGGAATCTTCCGGCGGAGGAGCGGGAGGCGCGGATCACCGCGTGGACCGACGCAGAGCTGGTGCGTCCTTTCGACTGGACGCGGGCTCCGCTGATCCGATTCCATGTGCACTGGCGCACGGACGAGACCTTCCAGCTCACCATGTCCGAGCCCTTTCTGGACGGCTGGAGCGTGGCGACCTGTCTGACCGAGCTGCTCGAGACCTATCTCGAACGGGTGGAGCCGGCGCGCCCCTCCGTGACCTACCGCGACTTCGTGGCGTTGGAGCGTGCCGCTCTGGCCTCTCCCGAAGCGCGCGCCTGGTGGGAGCGGACGCTCGATGGAGCCACGGCGACGACGCTGGCGCCCGGAGCCGCCGGCAGCAGCAACGTGGTGGCCCATCCCGTGCCGTTGTCACGGGAGACCGGCGAGCGGCTGGCGCGCCTGGCCGCGGCCGAGGCCTTGCCGCTCAAGAGCGTCCTCCTCGCCGCCCACCTGCGCGCGCTCGGCGCCGCGACCGGACGGACGGACGTGGTCACCGGCCTCCTGGTCAACGGCCGGCCCGAGGTGCCGGACGGCGAGCGCGTGCTCGGCGTCTTCCTCAACAGCCTGCCGTTCCGGCTCCGCTTCGACGACGGGAGCTGGACCGGCCTGGCGCGCCGGGCGTTCGCCGTCGAGCGGGAGATGCTGCCCTACCGCCGCTTCCCCCTGGCCGAGCTGCAACGCACGCAGGGGGCGCTGTTCGATACGCTGTTCAACTTCACCCACTTCCACGTGGCGCGGCGGCTCGCCGGAGTCCCGGAGCTGGAGGTCCTGGGTGTGCGCAGCTCCGAGCAGACGTACTTCACCCTGACCGCCCACTTCGACCTCGACCCCGGCACCGGATCGCTCGCCCTGTCGCTGATCTACGACGCCGGACGGCTGAGCGCCATCGAAATCGAGCGGCTCGCCGCCCTCTACGCAAGGGTGCTGGCGGCTCTGGCCACGGACCCCGCGGCGTCCTGGGATGCCTCCTCTCCGCTCGCGGAGGAAGAGCGGCATCAGCTCCTCGTCGAGGCGAACGACACCGGGGAGGCCCGGGAGGACGGGCGCCGTCTCCATGACCTGGTCCGCGCCCAGGTGGAGCGCACGCCGGAGGCTGTTGCGTTGATCTGGGAGGAGGAACGCCTGACCTACCGCGACCTCTGGGCGCAGGCCGAGGCCGTCGCGGCGCGCCTGCGCAGCCAGGGAACGGAGCCAGGCGCGCGCGTCGTGGTCTGCCTGGAGCGCGGCCCGGAGCTGATCGCGACTCTCCTGGGCGTGCTCCTGGCGGAGGCGGCCTACGTGCCGGTCGACCCAGCCTGGCCGAGGGAGCGCCGCGAGCTGATCGCGGAGGACTCCTCGTCCTTGCCGTCCTTGCAGTCCTTGGCGTCCTTGGACCTGGCCTACGTGCTTTACACCTCCGGTTCCACCGGCCGTCCCAAGGGCGTCGAGGTCACCCACCGCAGTGCCGTCGCCCTGCTCGACTGGGCCGCCGGGGTCTTCGAGCCGGACGAGCTGGCCGGAGTCCTGGCGGCGACGTCGATCTCGTTCGACCTGTCGGTCTTCGAGATCTTCCTGCCGCTCTCCCGCGGCGGGACCGTGATCCTGGCGCGCGACGTCCTGGCGCTGCCCGGCCTGCCGGCCGCGGAGGAGGTCACCCTGATCAATACGGTGCCCTCGGCGCTCGCCGAGCTGCTGCGCGCCGGGGCTCTACCCCCAAGGATCAGGACGGTCTGCCTGGCAGGGGAGGCGCTGCCGCAGGCCCTGGCCGCCGCGGTCCTCGCCCGCGATCCCGCGCCGCGGCTGTGGAACCTCTACGGCCCGACCGAGGCCACCACCTACAGCACCGCGGCGCGGATCGACGACGCGGCCGGCCCTCCGCCCATCGGCCGGCCCATCGCCGGCACCCGCGCCTACCTGCTCGATCCGGCGCTCGGGCTTGTCCCGGCCGGCGCTCCCGGCGAGATCTTCCTGGCCGGCGCCGGGCTCGCGCGCGGCTATCTCGACCGGCCGGAGCGGACCGCGGAGGCGTTCCTCCCCGATCCGTTCTCCGCGGAGCCCGGCGCGCGCATGTACCGCACCGGCGACTTCGCCCGCCGGCGCCCGGATGGCGCTCTGGAGCATCTGGGCCGGCTCGACGCCCAGGCCAAGGTGCGGGGCGTCCGCATCGAGCCCGGGGAGGTCGAGGCGGCGCTGGAGCGGCATCCGGACGTCCACCGCGCCGTGGTGGCTGCCCGGCGCCTGGCCGGAGAGCGGGAGGGCGAGCGCCAGCTCGTCGCCTGGGTGGTGCCGCGCGGCGCGGTCGCCCTGGCCTCGGAGGAGCTGCGCGGCTGGCTGGCCGAGCGCCTGCCGGCGGCTCTCGTTCCCGCGGCCTGGATGATGCTTCCGGAGCTGCCGCTCACCCCGACCGGCAAGGTGGACCGCGCCGCCCCGCCCGCGCCGCGGCGGACCGGCGGCGACCGGAGGAGCCGGCGTCCGCTCTCCACGCCGGTGGAGGAGTCCCTGGGTGCCCTCTGGGAGCACCTGCTGGGAGCCGAGACACCCGGCGCGGACGACGACTTCTTCGCGCTCGGCGGCCACTCGCTCCTGGCGCTCCGCCTCGCGGCGCGGGTGCGCGATGCCTTCGGCGTGGACCTCTCCCTGCCCACCGTGCTGGAGGCGCGTACGTTGGGCGCTCTCGCGGACCGCGTCGAGGCCGCGCTCCGGGAGGGCGCCCTGCCGCCGGAGCCGATCGAGCGCTTCCCGGACCGGAGCGCTCCCGCCCCTCTGACCTTCGCGCAGGAGCGGTTCTGGATCCTCGACCGGCTGACCCCGGGGAACCCGGCCTATCACGTCTCTGGTGCCTTCCTGCTCGCCGGGCCACTGGAGATCTCCGCCCTGGCCGCCGCCCTCGACGAGGTGATCCGCCGGCACGAGGCCCTGCGCACCCGTTTCGCGGAAGAGGACGGCGCGCCGGTCCAGATCGTCGAGCCCCCCGCGCCGTTCCCGCTGCCGGTGGCCGATCTATCCGGCTTGGCGGAGCCCGAGGAGGAAGCCCGCCGCGAGGCCTGTGCCGAGGCCCGCCGGCCGTTCGATCTGGCGCAGGGGCCGGTGGCCCGCGGCCTGGTGCTGCGGCTGGACGGCCGTCGCCACGTGCTCGCCCTGACCTTCCATCACATCGTGGCGGACGGCTGGTCGGTGGGCCTCCTGGTGCGGGAGGTGGCGGTGCTGTACGCGGCGTTCCGGGAGGGGCGGCCGTCGCCGCTGCCCGAGCTGCCGGTCCAGGTTCCGGATTATGCCCGCTGGCAGCGGCGGCGGCTCACCGGCGAGACGGTGGCCGCCCGGATCGCCTGGTGGAGGCACGAGCTGGGGGAGGATCTGGAGCCGCTCGATCTCCCCTCCGACCGGCCCCGGCCGCCGCGTCCGAGCTTCTCCGGAGGACGGCAGGAGATCTCTCTCGATGCGGAATTGACCGCGGAGCTGCGCGCCCTCGGCCGCGGCCGGAGCGCGACCTTGTTCATGACCCTGCTCGCCGGCTTCGCCGCGGTCCTCGGCCGCTGGTCCGGCGAGGCCGGCGTGCGCTTGGGGACCCCCGTGGCCCGCCGCGAGCGCACGGAGGTCGAAGGGCTCGTCGGGCTGTTCCTGAACACCCTGGTCCTGCGCGTCCGGCTGGACGGCGATCCGGCGTTCGCGGGTCTCGTGGACCGCGCCCGCGCCGCCGCTCTCGGCGCCTACGCGCACGGCGACCTCCCCTTCGAGCGCCTCGTCGACGCCCTGCGCCCGGAGCGCGACCTCTCGCACGCGCCGCTCTTCCAGGCCCTCCTCGCGCTGCAGAGCGCTCCGGCGGATGCTCCGGGGCTGCCGGATTTGGATATCCACCCGTTCGAGGTCGACCGTGGCACGGCGCAGCTCGATCTCGCCCTCTCGCTGGAGGATGGGGCGGACGGAGTGGCCGGCGTCCTCGAATACGCCACCGACCTGTTCGACGCGGCGACGGCCGGCCGCCTCACGGGCCATCTGGAGACCCTGCTGCGCGGCGCCGCCGCGGCTCCGGAGACGCGGCTCGCCGAGCTGCCTCTCCTCTCCGGGGCGGAGCAACAGCAGCTTCTGGAGATGCGATGGGGGGGCGAGCTGGCCGTTCCGGCGGGCGGCGTGCTGGCGTGGATCGCCGCGCAGGCAGCCCGGAATCCCGAGGCTCCGGCGGTGATCACCCCCGCCGGGCGCACCACCTACTGCGAGCTCCTGGAGCGGGCCGGCCGCGTGGCCGCGGTCCTGCGCCGCCGCGGCGTCGGCCCGGAGACGCGGGTGGCGGTCCGCGCGGAGCGGACGCCGGAGACCCTGGCCACCCTCCTCGGCATCTGGATGGCCGGCGGGGCGTACGTGCCGCTCGATCCGGCCCATCCGGAGGCGCGGCTCCGCGAGCTGGCGGAGGACGCGGGCGCTCTCCTCGTCCTCGCTCCGGACCAGGACCTGCCGGAGGACGCGGGCACGGACGATCCCGGCCTCAGCCCCGATCCCGACCACCTGGCCTACGTGATCTATACCTCCGGCTCCACCGGGCGCCCCAAGGGGGTGGCGATCACCCACGGGCAGCTCGCGGCGTCGACCGCGGCGCGCCTGCGCTTCTATGGCGAGGCGCCCGCGGGGTTCGTCCTCCTCCCGCCCCTGTCCTTCGACAGCTCGGTCGCCGTGGTGTTCTGGACCCTGGCGGCGGGAGGCGCCCTCCTCCTGCCGCCCGAGCCGGCCGTGGCGGACCTGCCGGCCCTCGGCGCGCTCCTCCGCACGGGCGGCGCCACCCACTGGCTCAGCGTGCCTTCCCTCTGGGCCGTGGTCCTGGAACAGCTCCCGCCGGAGGATCTGGCCGGGCTGCGCACGGTGATCGTGGCCGGGGAGGCCTGCCCGCGGCGCCTGGTGGAGATCCACGCGGCGCATCTCCCGGAGACGGCCCTGGTCGACGAGTACGGCCCCACCGAGGCCACGGTCTGGTGCACCGTGCACCTTGCCACGCCGGACGATCCGGCGCCGGTCTGCCCCGTGGGCCGGCCGATCCCCGGCGCGCGGATCGACGTGCTCGGTCCCGCGCAGGAGCCGGCGCCGCTGGGCGTCCCCGGCGAGCTGTGGGTGGCCGGCCCCGGAGTGGCGCGCGGCTATCTCGGCCGGCCGGACCTGACCGCGGACCGCTTCCGCCCCGATCCCGAGGCGCCCGGGGCGCGCCGCTACCGCACCGGAGACCGGGTGCGCCGGCGGACCGACGGCGTCCTCGACTTCCTCGGCCGGCTGGACGAGCAGGTCAAGATCCGCGGCGTCCGCATCGAGCCGGGCGAGGTCGAGGCGACACTCACCGCGGTGCCGGGCGTCCGGGCCGCGGCGGTGGTGGCCGCCGGGCCCAACATGGAGCAGCGGCTCGCGGCGTTCTTCGTGCCTGAGGACGATCTCGCGCCGGACGCCCTCCGCGGCGAGCTGGTCCGCCGCCTTCCCGCAGCCCTGGTCCCAGCTTCCTTCACCCGCCTCGACGCGCTCCCGCTCACGCCGAACGGAAAGGTGGACCGCCGCCGCCTCGCGGCCCTGGCGGACGCCCTGGGATCGGGTGCGGAGAAGGAGGAGAGCCGCCCGCCCGGCGACGGCCTGGAGCTGCGCCTGCTGCATCTCTGGGAAGAGGTCCTGGGGGCCGCCCCTCTGGGCGTGGACGACGACTTCTTCGCGTGCGGCGGGCACTCCCTCCTGGCGGTGCGCCTGGCGGCCCGGATCGCCCGCGCGACCGGACGCTCCGTGCCGCTCGCCGCCCTGTTCCGCGCGCCGACCGTGGCGCGCCTGGCGGCCTGGCTGCGCGAAGAGCCCGCGGCTGGTCTGCTCTCGCCCCTCGTGCTTCTGCGGGCGCCGCGATCCGCGGCCGCTGCGCCGCCGTTCTTCTGGATCCACCCCCTCGGCGGCAGCGTCCTCTGCTACCGGGAGCTCGCGCTCCATCTCGGCGAGGATCGCGAGATCTGGGGGCTGGAGGCGCCGGGTCTGGAGGCTGGAGAGCCGCTGGACCGGATCGAGGACCTGGCCGCCTTCCATCTGGCCGCCCTGCGGGAAGAGCGCCCGCAGGGGCCCTACCTGTTGGGCGCGTGGTCGTTCGGAGGCCTGGTCGCGCTGGAGATGGCCCGGCGGCTGGAGGACGAAGGGGAGGACGTCCCGCTGGTCGCCCTGCTGGATACCGCTCTCCCGGGGTCCGTCCCCGGGGAAGCCGAGGAGGAGGAGCTTCGCGCGGCTCTCGCCGCCGAGGTCGAGGAGCCCGAGCGCGAGCCCGCCCTCCGGCTCCTGCGTGTAGCTCTGGCCCACCGGCGCGCCGAGGCGGCCTGGACGCCGCGGCGCATCCCGGCGGGCACCGTCCTCTTCCGCGCCGCCGCGCCGCTCCCAGGCTCCCTCCGGCCTCCCGGCGACGGTCTCTGGCCCGGGGTGCGGCACGAGATCATCCCTGGAAACCACTTCTCTCTGCTGCAACCGCCGCATGTCCGCGCTCTCGCCGATCTCCTGCGAGACCTGTCTTTCAGGAGATAATCCGGAGGATTGATCCGGGAAAGGGTCCCGGGATGGGGCTTCCACGGCACCTTTCCTTGCGAGAGGCATCGAAATCTGATGACTGTCTTCGAACCACGACGCGAACCGAAAGAGATCGCCGGGTCCGAGATCCCCGCGCCGCCGCTGCAGGGGCGGCGGATCCACGAGCTGTTCGAGACCCTGGCCGCGTTGGTGCCGGGCACGCCGGCTGTCACGGCCGAGGGGGAGATGCTCACCTATGGCGAGCTCGACCGGCGGGCCAACCGGCTCGCGCGGTTCCTGCGCTCTCTGGGGCTGGGGACGGAGGAGCGCGTCGCCGTGGCGTTGGAGCGCTCGCCCGAGGCCGTGGTCGCTCTCCTGGGGGTCTGGAAAGCCGGCGGTGCCTGGATTCCTCTCGACCTGTCCAGGCCCGCCGAGCGGCTGGGTTTGTCGCTGGAGGAGAGCGGCGCGACCTTCCTGATCGCGCGGGAGGAGAGCGCTGCGGCTCTCGCCGCGGCGGCCCCGCCCTGGCCTTTGCAGGACGTCGGGAAGCTGCCGCCGCTCTGGCAGCTCCGGATCGTGCGGCTCGACCAGGAGGCCGCCGAGATCGCCGGCCAGAGCGCCGCTCCGGTGCGCTCCGCGGCCGGGCCGGAGCATCTGGCCTGTCTCCTCCTCGATCCCTCGCTCGATCCAACGGGCGCGGAGCCGCTCGAGGGGCTGGGGATGACGCACCGGGATCTGGTCCGCCGGGCGCTGGGGCTGGCGTGCCTGCCCGGGGGCCGGCCGGGAACGGCGCACCGGGTCCTGCATCTCGCGGCCGGCCGTTCCGTCGTTCTCGAAGAGGTCCTCCTGACCCTCCCCCAGGGCGCCGCGCTCCACCTCGCTCCGCCCGAACGGCTGCTCGGCGAGGCCTGCGGCCGGCTCCTGGAGGAGCGCGATATCACGCATCTGCTGCTTCCGAAGGATCTGGCACGCGATCTGTCGAGCCACCTGGCCGCGCTCCCGTCCCTGGATCTCGAGATCGTCCCAGGCCACCTCCGCACCCTGGTGAGCGGGCCGGCGGTCCAGACTTTGTCCGGGCTCCTGCGGACTCCTCCCGAGCCTGGGACCGGCGATCCGGGCTAGACTATGCCCGCGCCCGACCAGGGCTCCCGGAACAGGCTTGCCTGCCGGCTCCATCCCAACCTCTGTCTCAGAAGGAGATCTGTTTCATGAGCGAGACTTCGACCGATACCTCGACCTCCCTGGCCCTCCTCGGCAAGTACGCCAAGGCCGTAGACCATATCGCCATCGCGGTGAACGACCTCGAAGAGGGGATCCGCTACTACAGCGAGCACTTCGGCTATCAGCTCTTCGAGCGCCGCCGCACCGAGGGGAAAACGACCGCCATGGTCTCCGCCGTCATGAAGGCCGGGCCGATCACCATCGTCCTCCTGCAGGGCACCACGGAGGAGTCCCAGGTGTCCAGGTACGTCAAGCACTACGGCCCGGGCGTCCAGCACATCGCGATCGAGGTGGACGACCTGCCGGCGATGACCGAGGAGCTCACGGCGGCCGGCGTGAAGTTCGATACGTCGATCATCAGCTCTCCCGGCCTGCGGCAGATCTTCACCCACCGCGACGAGAACTCCGGGATGATGTACGAGCTGATCCAGCGGCTGGGCGGTGACTTCTCGGACGAGAGCGTCAAGAACCTGTTCGAGCAGCTCGAGTCCCACGACAACTACTGATTCTGAGCTGTTTGGCCATGGACATCCGTCTCAAGAGCTGTTTCCGGGACCCGCTCCTGGAGGTGATGAACTTCCTCAACGAGGTGGTGCTGCGCTATCCCCGGGCGGTCTCCTTTGCTCCGGGCCGTCCGGCGGAGCGCCACTTCGACGTCGAGCGGAGCCTCGGCCTGGCTCCGCGCTTCGTCGAGCACCGCACGGCCGCCACGGGGTGGACCCCGCGCGCCGTCTGGAACGATCTGGGCCAGTACAACAAGACGAACGGCATCATCAACGACCTGATCGCGCGGGAGCTGGAGCTCGACGAGGGCCTCCGCGTCCGCCCCGAGTCGATTATCGTGACGCACGGCTGCCAGGAGGGGATGACCATCCTCCTGATGGGCCTGTTCGATCCGGCGACGGACGTGCTGCTGGTGAGCGATCCCACCTACATCGGCATCACCGGTCTCGCGGCGATCCTCGGCATCGAGATGGTGCCGGTCCCGACCGGCGAAAACGGCCTGGATCCGGCGGCCGTGGCCGCGGGCGTCGACGCCGTGCGGGCGCGCGGCAAGCGCCCGCGCGCGCTCTACGACATCCCCGACTTCAACAACCCCCTGGGCACCCGGATGCCGCTGGCTGCCCGCCGCGCCCTGCTCGACCTGCTGCGCGAGCGCGAGGTCTTCCTGTTCGAGGACAACCCGTACGGGATGTTCTCCTACGACGGCGATCCGCTGCCCACGCTCAAGGCGCTCGACGAGCACGGCGTCGTCATCTACATGGGGAGCCTGTCGAAGACCCTCTATCCGGGGCTGCGCGCCGGCTATCTGGTCGTCGATCAGGAGGCGGTGTCGGAGACCGGTGAGCGGACGCCGCTCGCCGCCGAGCTGTCCAAGGTGAAGAGTCTCACCACGGTGACTACCTCGCCGGTGGTCCAGGCAGTGGTGGGCGGGCTCCTCCTCGAAGAGGGCGGCTCGCTGCGCGGCACGATGCGGGAGAAGATCCCCTTCTACCGGGCCAACCGCGACCGCATGGTCGCCTGTCTGGAGGAGCGGCTCGGGAGCGCGCCCGGGGTGCGCTGGAACCGGCCGGAAGGGGGCTTCTTCCTCACCGTCTGGCTCCCCTTCGCGTTCGACGAGGACTGCCTCCAGGCCTGCGCGCGGGACTACGGAGTGATCGTCTGCCCGATGTCGTTCTTCGCGCTCTCCCCGGGGCGGGAGAGCCAGGTCCGCCTCTCCTTCAGCTACGTCACCGAGGAGCAGATCGAGGAGGGGATCGGCCGGTTCGCCCGCTTCGTACAGGACCGCCTCGCCGCGGCCCCGGAACCGACGGCAGCCGGCGCCGAGGCGGCGGTCACGTTCCCGGGCTAGATTCCCGGATCAACCGCGTGAAGACCGTTCCCGTCGCGACGCTGGACCGCACGATGCGCACGGCCCTGCTCCGGCGCGGGCTCTCCGAGGAGCACGCCGGCTGGGTGGTGGACGGTCTGCTGGAGACCTCGCTGCGCGGGGTCGACACACACGGCGTGCGGCTCTTCCCGACCTACATCGCGGAGCTCGACGGCGGGCGCAGCCGCGCCCGCCCCGAGATGACCTGGATTGGCGATCCCGCGCCGCGGCACGCCGCGCGGCTGCTGGACGCAGGCGCCGCACTCGGCCTGGTCGCCGGCCGGTTCGCCTGCGCCGAAGCGGTCCGGCTGGCCCGGGAGCACGGTGTGGGGACCGTAGCCGTGCGCAATTCCAACCACTTCGGCGCCGCCTCGGTCTACACCCTGGCGATGGCGCGCCAGGGCGTCCTCGGGATGTCCTTCACCAACAGCGACGCCCTGGTCGCGCCGTTCCACGGCGTGCGGCCGATCTTCGGGACGAACCCGATCTCGCTGGCGGTGCAGGGCGAGGGGGACGACCTCTTCTGCGCCGACTTCGCCACCAGCCAGGTTTCCTACTCCAAGGTGAAGCACTACAACGCCCAGGGCATCCAGCTGGAGCCCGGCTGGGCGGTGACCGCCGACGGCCGGGACGCCGCGGAAGAGGAAGCCGGCGAGGTCTCCGCGCTGAAGCCGCTGGGAGGGCACAAGGGGCAGTGTCTGGGGATGATGGTGGAGATCCTCTGCGCCCTATTGGGAGGAATGCCGCTGGATCACGAGCTGTCGCATCTCTATGGAGAGCCCTACGACGAGCCGCGGCAGGTGGCTCACCTCTTCCTGGCCTACGACATCGCCGCCTTCCAGAACCCCGCGGCCTTCCGCGCCAGCCTGAGCCGCCTGCTGCGCTTGGTGCGCGAGCAGCCGGCGGTGGAGGGGGAGCGGGTGATCGTGCCGGGGGATCTGGAGAGCGAAGAGACAGCGCGGCGGCGGGTCGAAGGGATTCCGCTGACCGAGGGGGAGGCGGCGGCGTTCGAGAGGATCGAGCGGGAAGTCTGAGAGGCTGACTGGCGGAATCAACCACTGCACGGCGGATTCAACGACTGCACGGCGTCTTGAACGGCTACGCGGCGTTTTTACCGGCTGCACGGCGGGCGTTGAGGCTTACGCGCCAGTTTTAACGGTTACGCGGCGATTTTAGTGGTTACACGGCCCGTGCGGTCACTGCACGGCGGATTCAAGGCTTACGCGGTAGTTTTTACCGGCTGCTCGGCGTTTCTAACGCTTACACGCCACCAGCAACCCTTGCACGGTGGACCGAACGCTTACAAAGTTCCGTGCAGTCACTCCGCGGCCGGTTCCGCGATTCAACTTGCGAGGCCTTCACCCCACCCGCCCCCGCAGCTCCTCCACGGTTTGCCGCAGGCGCTCCTCACCCCTCGCTCCGGCCAGCTCCTCCAGCCCCAGAACCGCCAGCGCGAGCACCGCGAGAACCCTCTCACGCGGATCGGCCGGCCGGCCGGCGTCGAATCTCTCGACCGTCTCTGCCACCTCGCAGACCATCTCGTGGAGCCGCTGGAAGGCGCCGTCCGACAGCGGGGGATCGCCGCGGTATAGATCGAGGCGCCCTCCGGCGCGGTAGGCAGGGAAGCCCTCCAGGCCGAGAAAGCGCAGGAACCAGGCTGCCCGGTAGTGCCCGATTGCGGCGGTGATCCCTGCGTAGTCCGCGATCAGCTCGTCGTGCAGGTTGTTGCGCATCGAGCCGAAGATCCGCCGCGTCAGGTAGTGGGCGCATTCGTGATCGCGCCGGAGGACCAGCGACAGCTCGCGCCATTCCCCCTCCGGCAGCCCCAGATCGGCCGCCGGGACCGCGCTGTACGGACCATCGCTCAGCAGGATGAAGCGGTCCTGGTAGAGCTCGCGGCGCAGCTCCTCGCCGCGTTGCCGGAGATCGCGGACGCGCGTCCAGTTGTTGTAGCCGGCGATCATGATCGCCCCTTGCGAATCGGGGACGGGCTTCGGCTCGTTGCGGTGGGTGAGCGCCCGCACCAGCGCCACGAACTCCGGCCGCCCGCGCACGATGATCAGCGGGATGCGGCCGGCCGGGCTCGCATAGAGCGCCAGCTCCACGACCTCGGGCCTCTCCAGCTCCAGCCCGGTCGCCTCGGGGATCTCCTCGGGAAGAGTCCCCCGGCGGGTGGCCGCCTGATAGGGCGCGCTGTCGCTGATCCCGGCGCGGATCGGGAAGCGGAGCTGCGGCATGTGCTCGCGGAGCACCGCGAAGGCCTCCCTCTCGCGGGCCTCGGCGACGCGCTCCTCCCAGAAGGGCACGAATGGCTCGTCGGGCAGCGGAAGGGACAGATCCTCGGCCAGCGCGCCGGCATCGAAAGCGTTCCGGGCGTAGGCGCGCAGCTCGTCGGCGTCTGGTTGCGGGAGCGAATGCACGGTGCTAGCCTAGCGCAGCTTGAATGAAGGCGAAAAGACAGCTGTACCTCCTGTTGTTCTGCCTTTGCGCTCGCCTCGCTCCGAGTGCCGCCCAGCCTCTGCCCATTCCGGCTCCTGACGCCGGCCTGGACCTCGGCGAGGCGATCCGCCTCACGCTGGAGAACGATCCCAACATCGCCCTCGGCGAGGCCCGCCTGGCCGGCGCGCGCGGCGTGCTCCTCGGCGCGGCGGGACAGTTCGATCCGGTGCTGACCTCCCGGGTCGATCAGGAGGCTTCTAACGTGCCGCTGTCCGAGACCACCAGCCGGGAGGAGCGGAGCCTGACCAGCTCCCTGGGAATCGCCCGGCAGTTCCGCTCCGGCCTGTCGGTCACTCCTGGCCTGGGGATCTCCCGGGTCGCCGCGCCGGGCGCCGGGGATTCCGCTCCCAACGTGGGGACTCTGTCGTTCGCCATCCGGCAGCCCCTCCTTCAGGGGCGGGGCCGGTCCGTGGTCGCGGCCAGTGAGATGTCGGCGGAGCGGGAGGTGGCGGCGAGCCTCCTCGACGTGGAGCAGACCACGGCCGAGCGGGTCGTGGCGGTCGTCTCGCAATATTGGATTGCGCGCGCCCGGGCTCTCGACCTGGAGATCCTGCGGGCCAGCGAGGCGAGCTCGCGCGAGCTGCTCGACACCACCCGGCGGCTCGTCGAGGCCGACCAGACGCCGGCGGCCGAGCTGGTGCAGCTCGAAGCGAACCTGGCGGCCAAGGAGTCCTCCCGCATCGGCGGCGAGCGCGCCCTGTTCACGGCGCGGCAGGACCTCGGGCGGGAGATCGGCCTCGAGCCGGCGCGCATCGCGGCCCTCCCGCTGCCCGCGGACCCCTTCCCGGTCATCCAGCCCGCGGACGTGCCGCCGCCGTCCGAGGCCGGCCGCTTCATCGCGGCAGCCCTGCGCCACCGCGCCGACCTGCGAGCCGCCCGCGAGCGCAAGAGCGGCGCCGAGATCCTCCTGCGCGCCTCGGACGATGCGCTGAAGCCGCGGCTCGACCTCCTGTTTGTGCCGACCTGGTCGGGTCTGGTGGTCGGAGATGGTCCCGGCGACTACGTCGGCTCGCTCGGCCGCAACGTGCCGGGGGCCGGCGCCTCGCTGGGCTTCAGCCTGTCCTGGCCGACGGCGAACCGGGCTGCCCGCGGCGCCCTCGCAGAGACGGAAGCGTTCCGCCGGCAAACCGAGCTGCTCATCGACCTCCTGTCCCGGACCGTGGGGGCGGACGTCCCCTCGGCGCTCGACGCGGTGCAGAGCAGCGCGCTCCAGGTCGAGAAAGCGACCGAGGCGGTGGGCCTGTTCGAGCGGGCGGTGATCAACGAGGAGAAGAAGCTGCGGGCCGGCACCTCGACCCTGCTCGATCTGATCAACCAGCGTGACCGGCTGACCGTCGCCCGCCAGACCGTGGTCTCGGCGCAGCTCGCGCTCGCCCAGGCTCTCGCCCTCCTGCGCTTCGAGACGGGCACCCTCCTCGCCACCGAAGGAGGCGCCGGCGCGCTCCGTCCGGAGCTCCTCACCAGCGTTCCTTCCCCGCAGGAGACCCAGCCGTGATCTTCCGCAAAGTCGCTCTCGAACGCCTGTCCTCCCCCGAGCAGCTCGACCAGCTCCTCCAGGTCACCGATCCCAAGGGATGGCTGGCCCTCGGCGCGCTCGGCACGATTCTCGTGTCCGCCCTCGCCTGGGGCATCTGGGGCGCGATTCCCACCGAATCGACGGGCGAGGGGATCCTGCTGCGCCGCGGCGGCGTCTCCGACCTGGTGGCGCCCGGTGCCGGGCAGATCGAGGAGGTCCTGGTGAGCGTCGGCGACGTGATCGAGAAAGGGCAGCCGGTCGCTGGAATCCGCCAGGAGGAGCTGCAACGCCAGATCGCCGACCGGCAGACCAAGATGGCTGACCTGCGGAACGAATACCAGCAACGGCAGCGCTACTCGCAGGAGCAGGAGCGCCTGCGCGCCCGCGACCTGGCGCAGCAGCGGGCCAACCTGGAGCTCGGCATCAAGACTCTGGATACCGAGGTCGACCTCCTGCGCCGGCGTCTGGAGGACCAGGAGGCGCTCCTCGCGGACGGGCTGGTCACCAAGCAGACCGTGGTGGCGACCCAGCAGGATCTCAACGCCAAGCGCGACCAGCGGGAGGCCAAGCGCCTGGAGCTGACCGGTTTGGAGAGCAAGCGCCTGGAGTCCTCGCAGCAACTCGCCCAGGAGCTGGAGACCCGCGAGCGCGCCCTGCGCGACCTCGAGCTGGAGATGCGTGAGCTGGAGGCCAAGCTCAAAGAGAACCGCCAGATCATCTCGCCGCACGCCGGGCGCGTCCTCGAGCTGCTGGTGGACCGCGGCGACGTGGTCAGCCCGGGTGCGCCGGTCCTCAGCCTGGAGGTGATCACCGAGGATCTGGTGGCGGTCCTCTTCGTGCCTGCCTCGGCGGGCAAGCGGGTGCGTCCCGGCATGCCGGTGCGGGTCTCCCCGAGCACGGTCAAGCGCGAGGAGTACGGCTCCATGCTCGGCGAGGTGACGGGGGCGGCCGCGTTCCCGGCCACCCAGCGCGGCATGACCCGGCTGCTCGGCAACGAGGCCCTGGTCGCCAAGCTGATGGAGGACGGGCCGCTGATCCAGGTCGAGGTGGCTCTGAAGCACGATCCGGCGACCCCGACAGGCTACCGCTGGTCATCCTCGCGCGGCCCGAACCTGGAGATCAGCAGCGGCACGCTGGCGACCGGCGACGTCATCGTCAAGGAGGACCGGCCGATCAGCCTGGTGATTCCGACCCTGCGGGAGAAGCTGGGTGTCTAAGCCGGTCTCCAAGCTGGTGTCTCGGCCGCGGAGGACGCCGACCATCCTCCAGATGGAGGCGGTCGAGTGCGGCGCCGCGGCGCTCGCCATCGTCCTGGCGCACTTCGGCCGCTGGGTACCGCTCGAAGAGCTGCGCATCGCCTGCGGCGTCTCGCGCGACGGCAGCAAGGCGAGCAACGTGGTCAAGGCGGCCCGCCGCTACGGCCTGAACGCCAAGGGGTTCAAGAAGGAGCCGGCGAGCCTGCGTAGCCTGAAGCCGCCGATGATCCTGCACTGGAACTTCAACCACTTCCTGGTCCTGGAGGGGTTCCGCAAGGGGGAGGTCCACTTGAACGACCCCGCCGCCGGACCGCGCCGGGTGACCGAGGAGGAGCTGGACCAGGCGTTCACCGGCGTGGTGCTCACTTTCGAGCCCGGGCCGGAGTTCCAGACCGGCGGCGAGCCGCCGCAGCTCGTGCGCGCCCTGAAGCGGCGCTTGATCGGAGCCACCGCGGCGCTGGCGTTCGTGGTCCTCGCCGGCCTCGCCCTGGTCATCCCCGGTCTGGTGGTGCCGGTCTTCTCCAAGGTCTTCCTCGATAGCGTGCTCTTGGAGAGCCGCAAGGACTGGCTGCCGCCGCTCCTCCTGGGCATGGGCCTCGCGGCCCTCCTGACCGGCCTGCTCACCTGGTTGCAGCAGTCTTATCTGCTGCGCCTGGAGAGCAAGATGGCGGTCGCCGGCTCCAGCCGCTTCCTGCGCCACGTGCTGCGCCTGCCCATGGAGTTCTTCAGCCAGCGCTTCGCCGGCGACATCAGCTCGCGCGTCGGGATCAACGACCGCGTGGCGCAACTCCTGTCGCGCGACCTCGCGACGAGCTTTCTCGGCGCGGTGATGATCGTCTTCTTCGCCCTCCTGATGGTCCAGTACGACCTGCTGCTGACCGTGGTCGGCGTAGTGGTCGTCTCGCTCAACGTGGCCGCCCTGCGCTGGGTCTCGCGCAGGCGGGTGGACGGCAACCGCCGGCTCCTCCAGGACCGGGGGAAGCTCTACGGCACCGCGATCGGCGGCCTCCAGATGATCGAGACGCTGAAGGCGTCCGGCGGCGAGTCGGATCTCTATGCCCGCTGGTCGGGCTACCAGGCCAAGGTGGTCAACGCGCGGCAGGACCTGGAGCGCTACACCCAGATGCTCGACGCGGTGCCCCCGCTGCTCGCCGCGGTCAACACCGCGCTGATCCTGGGGATCGGCGGCCTGCGCGTGATGGACGGCGTGATCTCCCTGGGCGCCCTGGTGGCCTTCCAGGCGCTGATGCTGAGCTTCATGGCCCCCGTCAACCGCCTGGTGAGCCTGGGCGGCCGCCTCCAGATGGTCGAGGGGGACATGAACCGGCTTGACGACGTGTTGCGCTATCCGCCGGAGCCGGGGAGCGACGGCGAGCCGGAGCCGCCGCCTCCGGATTTCCCGGTGAAGCTCGCCGGCCGGCTGGAGCTGCGCGACGTGACCTTCGGCTACAACCGGCTCGACGCGCCGCTGATCGAGGGGTTCAACCTGAAGCTGGAGCCCGGCGCCCGCGTCGCCCTGGTGGGCGGCTCGGGGAGCGGCAAGTCGACCCTGGCCAAGCTGGTCACCGGCCTCTACAAGCCATGGGACGGGGAGATCCTGTTCGACGGCCTGCGACGCGCCGAGATCCCGCGGAGCATCCTGACCAACTCGCTCGCCGTGGTCGACCAGAGCGTCTTCCTGTTCGAGGGGACGGTGCGCGACAACCTGACGCTGTGGGACTCCACGGTGCCGTTGCCCGAGGTGGTGTCCGCGGCCAAGGACGCGTGCATCCACGACGACATCGCTGCCCGGCCGGGCGGCTACGACAGCCAGATCGACGAGGGGGGCGCCAACTGGAGCGGCGGCCAGCGGCAGCGGCTGGAGATCGCCCGCGCGCTGGTACAGCGCCCAACGCTCCTCGTCCTCGACGAGGCGACGAGCGCGCTCGATCCCACGACCGAGAAGCTGATCGACGAGAGCCTGCGGCGGCGCGGCTGCACCTGCCTGATCATCGCGCACCGCCTGAGCACCATCCGCGACGCCGACGAGATCATCGTCCTCGACCGCGGCAAGGTCGCCCAGCGCGGCACCCACGACCAGCTCAAGGTGGTCGCGGGGCCGTACGCGCAGCTCATCAGCATGGAATGACCCCGCGATGACCACCACCCTCCTGGATGCCCTCCGTGGCGAGGCCGAAGACCTGGAGGCCGGCGGCAACGCGCCGTTTTTCCTTGATGGAAGCACGGCCTGGCTGGTCGTCGAGGGGAAGGTGGAGATCTTCGCCGTGCCGCGGGTGGAGGGGAGCCCGCGTGAGCACTTGGGGACGGCTGAGCCCGGCGGGCTGCTGCTCGGCCTCGACGGCGCGGCTGTCGATGGCGGGGACACGAGCCTGCTCGCCGTGGGCTCCCGGGGCACGCGGTTGCTGCGGGTGGTAACCCCGCGGCTCGCGGCGCTCGCCCGCGCCGCCGGCTGCGAGGACGAGCTGGCCGCCAGGCTCGACGGCTGGGTGCGCTGCCTCCTGGGCGGGATCGGTCCGGCCGGTTCTCCCAAGGTCTTCCGCGCCCTGCGGCCCGGCGCCGAGGAGAGCCTGGAGAAAGAGGGGCTCGTTCTGCGCACCCTCGACGGCGTGGTCTGGGTGCGCTCTCAGGATGCGCCGCTGTGGTTCCTCGGCCGGCCCGAGCTGACCCTGGAGCCCGGCGCCTTCCTGCCTGTGGCGGACGAGACCTGGGTGGTTAGCGGCGGCGCGGCGCGGGTCGCGGTCGTGGACACCCCGGCTCTGCTGCGGAATGGGGACGAGGGGCATCTCTGGGACGGGCTGGCGCGCTTCCACGGATTCCTCCTCGTCTGGGCGCGCGCCCGGATGGAGAAGGACGAGCGGGAGGAGCGGGAGCGGCTCGGCCGCAAGGCGGACCTGGACCGCGCCGCCCTGGAGAAGGCCTCGACCCGCCTCGCGTCCGTGCTCGCCGCCGTGCCGGTCCACGGAGGAGCCTTGACCGGAGCCGAGTCGCCGCTCCTCGCCTCCTGCCGCCTGGTGGGGGCGGCCCTGGGGGTGGAGATCCAGACGCCTCCGGAAACGAGCTCCGCCTCCCGCCAGGGCGACCTGCTCCAGCGCATCTGCGCCGCGTCGCGCATCCGCCAGCGCCGGGTGATCCTGCGCGAGGACTGGTGGCGCCGCGACAACGGCCCCCTGGTCGCCTTCCGCGTCCTCGACGAGGCGCAGAAGACCCGCCGGGCGGTGGCGCTGCTGCCCACCTCCCCCCACAGCTACGAGATGGTCGATCCGGTCGAGCGGACCCGCGTGCCGGTCGACGCCCAGGCGGCAGAGAGCCTCTCCGGCGAGGCGTTCATGTTCTATGCGCCGCTGCCGAGCCGGCCGGTGGGCCTGGGTGACCTCCTGCGGGCCGCCTTGCGCGACCGCCGCCGCGACCTCCTGACCATCATCCTCATGGGGGTCGCCGGCGGCCTCCTCGGCATGGTGGTGCCGATCGTCACCGGCCGCATCTTCGGCGGCGCCATCCCGGCCGCGGACCGCCCGCGCCTCGTCCAGCTCACCCTGGCGCTGATCCTGGCCGCCATGGCCGCGGCGATCTTCCAGGTGACGCGGAGCATCGCCGTCCTGCGCCTCGGCGGTAAGATGGACGGCTCGGTCCAGGCCGCGGTCTGGGACCGGCTGCTCTCGCTCCCGGTGGCCTTCTTCCGCCGCTACACCGTGGGCGACCTGGCGAGCCGCTCGCTCGGCCTCGACACGATCCGCGAGCTGCTCACCGGCAACATCCTGACGTCGGTGCTCGCGGCGGTCTTCTCGGTCTTCAGCTTCGGACTGCTCTTCTGGTACAGCCGGCGACTGGCGCTCCTGGCGACCGGCCTGGTGCTGGTCCTGATGGCCGTGACGGCCGGGCTGGTCTGGCTCCAACTCCGCCACCAGCGCCAGCTCGTGCATCTCGAAGGGAAGATCGCGAGCCTCCTCCTCGGCTTTCTCGGGGGCGTGGCCAAGCTGCGGGTGGGCGGCGCCGAGCAGCGCGCCTTCTCGCTCTGGGCCGAGCGCTTCGCCGAGCAGCGCGAGCGCGCCATCCGGGCGCAGAAGGCCTCGATCCTCCTCGGTTCGTTCAACGCCACCTACGGGGTGCTCACCTCGCTCGCCATCTTCGCCATGGTCGGGTTCTCCGCAGAGGAGACGCTGTCGATCGGCGAGTTCCTGGCGTTCTATGCCGCCTTCGGCCAGTTCCTCGCCGCGGCCCTCGCGATGATCGGCGCCTTTTCGAGCGTGCTGACCATCGTGCCGGTCTGGGAGCGCCTGCAACCGATCCTGCGCGAGACGCCGGAGGTCGATCCTTCGAAGCCGGACGCGGGGGAGCTCGCGGGCGACATCGAGTTCAGCCACGTCTCGTTCCGCTATCAGGAGGACGGGCCGGTGATCCTCGACGACGTCTCGTTCAAGGCGCGGCCCGGCGAGTTCATCGCCCTGGTCGGGCCGTCGGGCGCGGGCAAGTCGACCTGCCTGCGGATGATCCTCGGCTTCGACAAGCCGGTGTCCGGCTCGATCTACTTCGACGGCCAGGACCTCTCCTCCCTCTCCCTTCAATCGGTGCGCCGGCAGCTCGGCGTGGTGCTCCAGAGCGGCCGGCCGATGGCGGGGGACATCTTCCAGAATATCGTGGGCAGCTCGAGCCTGGGGATCGACGATGCCTGGGAGGCGGCGCGCATGGCGGGGCTGGAGGACGACATCAAGGCCATGCCGATGGGCATGCACACGGTGATCAGCGAAGGGGCCGAGACCTTCTCCGGCGGCCAGAAGCAGCGGCTGCTCATCGCACGGGCGATCGTGACCCGGCCGCGGATCATCCTCTTCGACGAGGCCACCAGCGCCCTGGACAACCGCACGCAGGAGATCGTCAGCCGGAGCCTGGAGGGGCTCAAGGCAACGCGCATCGTCATCGCCCATCGCCTGAGCACGATCATCAACGCGGACCGCATCTACGTCCTGCAAGGGGGGCGGGTGGTGGAGGAGGGGACCTACCAGGAGCTGGTGCGGCATGGGGGGCTGTTCGCGCAGCTGGTCGCGCGGCAGGTGGCGTAGGAGGTTTTATGAGGAAAGTTCTCTTTCTGTTCGGTCAGCTCAACGACGACGACGTGGAGTGGATGATCACCACCGGCCGCCGCCAGCCTGTGGCCCGCGGCGAGGTGCTGATCCGCCAGGGAGTGCCGGTCGACGCCGTGTTCATCCTGCTGGAGGGGCGGCTCTCGGTCCTGCTCGGCAGGCAGGAGCGGGAGATCGCGCGCCTGAACAGCGGCGAGATCGTGGGCGAGATGTCGTTCGTCGACTCCCGGCCGCCATCGGCCACGGTGCGCGGGCTGGAGGACGCCATCGTCTTCGCGATCCCCAAGGCGACGCTCCAGGGGAAGCTGGAGCGCGATTTCGGGTTCGCCGCGCGCTTCTATCGCGCCCTCGCCATCTTTCTGTCCACCACCGTGCGCGAGCGGCACCGGATGCTGGGCGCCGGCGGGGAGGTCGATCTGGACGAGGTGCAGGACGATGTCGACGAGCTCGATCCCAACGTGCTGGACGGCATTTACCTGGCAGGCGAGCGCTTCGACCGGATGGTCAAACGGGTGCTCGCGGCGTGAGCCTGATCCCTCTCCTGCTGGTCGTCGCCGCGAGCGTGGCCTCGTCGGGGTTCGACCTGTTCCGCAAGGTGCTGGTGCGGCACCTGGCGCCGGTGCCGATGGTGTTCCTGCTGGCCACGGCCTCGGTCCCTCTGTTCGGCGCCGCCGTGCTGTTCGGGGAGCCGGTGCCGGTGCAGACCTCCTACTGGCTGCCGGCGCTCGGCTCGGTGGCTCTCAACGTGGTGGCCAACCTGACGTTCCTGGAGGCGGTGCGGATCTCGCCGCTGTCGGTCACGGTGCCGCTCCTGTCGCTGACCCCGGTGTTCACCGCCCTTCTCGGCTTCGCCGTGCTCGGCGAGCGGCCGGCGCCCCTCGATCTCGTCGGGATCTTGCTCGTGGTGATCGGGGCGTTCTGGCTGAACGTGGAGCCGAAGTCGTCGGCGCGCGCTTTCGTCTCCCAGCCCGGCGCCTGGCTGATGGCCGGGACGGCTCTGCTGCTGTCGCTGACCATCCCGCTCGACAAGCTGGCGGTGGGCCGCGCGAGCCCGCCGTTCCACGGCCTGGTGCTGACCGCCGGGATCGCCCTCGGCGCGCTGACCGTGCTGACCGTGCAGAAGCGCTGGGGGGAGCTGGCCGGCCTGCGCCGCGGCTGGCTGCCGTTCGTCCTGGCGTTGGTCTCCAGCACGCTCGCTCTGGGGTTCCAGCTCGTGGCGCTCAAGGTCGTGCTGGTGAGCCTGATCGAGACGCTCAAGCGCGGCATCGGGAACCTCCTCGCGGTGATCCTGGGGCGGGCGGTCTTCGGCGAGGCGGTGACCCCCGGAAAGCTCGCGGCAGCGCTCCTGATGGCCGCGGGGGTGGCTCTGATCCTTCTCTGACGGGCTTTCCTGCTAAACTGGCCTGGACGCCTAACGTCCGGGTCGAAGCCATGAAGTGTCCCCAGTGCCAGTTTGAGAGCCCCCCCGGGTTCAAGTTCTGTGGCCAGTGCGGGGCCAAGCTCTCCCCGCTCTGCGCGCACTGCGGCACGGAGAACCCTCCGGGGTTCAAGTTCTGCGGTGAGTGCGGACAGCCGCTCGGGACCACCGCTTCAGCACCGCCGCCGCCGCCAACGCCTCCGGCTCCCGCTCCGGCACCGCCGGTCGCGGCGGTCGAGCCGGCGGCCCCTCCAGCCCCCGCCGTGCTCCGGCCGTTCGCGACGCCCGCCCGCCAGAGCTATACGCCGACGCACCTGGCCGAGCAGGTCCTGGGCTCCCGGCTCGCTCTCGAAGGGGAGCGCAAGCAGGTCACCGTCCTCTTCTGCGATCTGGTCGGGTCCACGGCGCTGGCGGAGCGGCTCGGGCCGGAGGTCATGCACCTGCTGCTCAACCGGTTCTTCGAGCTCGCGCTGGGAGAGGTGCACCGTTACGAAGGGACGATCAACCAGTTCCTGGGCGACGGCCTCATGGCTTTGTTCGGCGCTCCGATCGCGCACGAGGACCATGCCCGGCGCGCCGTCCTGGCTGCCCTCGGGCTCCAGAAGGCGATCCGCGACCAGCGCGCCGACCTCGGCGAGCGCTACGGGATCGAGCTCAAGGTCCGCATGGGCCTCAACACCGGCTGGGTCGTGGTCGGCGGTATCGGCGACCACCTGCGCACGGACTACACCGCGGTGGGAGACACCACCAACCTGGCGGCGCGGCTCCAGCAGATCGCCGAGCCGGGCTCGGTGCTGATCAGCGAAGCCGCCTGGCGGATGGTCCAGGGCGAGGTGCAGGCCGAGGCCTTGAGCCCCACCCAGGTCAAAGGCAAGACGGCGCCGATCCAGGCGTACCGCGTGCTCGGCCTCGCCGCCGGCCAGGCGGAGCAGACCATCCTTGGCGCCGGTCTCCGCACCCCGTTCGTCGGGCGCGAGCGCGAGCTCGCGGTGCTCGACGAGCTGCGCGAGCAGGCGGAGAGCGGCCAGGGTCAGGTCGTGGGCATCGCGGGCGAGGCCGGCTCGGGCAAGTCGCGCCTGCTCTACGAGATCCGCCACCGCGCCTGGAGCGCTCCCGCGGCCTGGCTCACCGGCCGCTGCCTGTCGTACGGCACCGGCAGTCCGTACCTGCCTCTGCGCCACATGCTGCGGAACGAGTGGGGGATCAACGAGGGAGACGGCCCGGGCGCCGTCGCCGCCAAGATCCGCGAGGGGCTGGCCGGCACGGACCTCGATCCGCAGGAGGCCCTGCCCTATCTCCTGCGCCTGCTGGACGTCCAGACGGGAACCGAGGCGCTGGCCGAGCTCAGCCCGCAGGCCCTCCAGGCGCGGACCTTCTCCATCCTGCGCCAGACCCTCTTCCGCGCCGGCCGGGGCGGCCTGGTCCTCCTGGAGATCGAGGACCTCCACTGGATCGACCAGACCTCCGAGGATTTCCTCGCGTTCCTGATCGAAGCGATGCCGGTGGTGCCGGTGCTCCTCCTCCTGACCTACCGCTCGGGATATCAGCCCCGCTGGATGGACAAGTCGTACGCCACCCAGATCGCCCTGCGCCGCCTCACCGCCCGCGACAGCCGGATCGTGGTGGATTCGGTCCTGCGCCGGAGCCAGCTCCCGGAAGGGCTGGCGCAGACGATCCTCGACAAGGCGGAGGGGAACCCGTTCTTCCTGGAGGAGCTGACCCGGTCGCTCCTGGAGCGCCAGTCGCAGGGCGACGTCTCGGTGCCGGACACCATCCACGGCGTCCTCATCGCGCGCATCGACCGGCTGCCCGAGGAGCACAAGCGGCTGCTGCAAACCGCCTCCGTGCTCGGCCGCGAGTTCGGGCTCGACCTGCTGGAGGCCATCTGGGACCAGAGCGCTCCCTTGCCGCCGCTGCTGACCGACCTCAAGCGCTGGGAGTTCCTCTACGAGGCGCCGGAGAGCACGCCGTCGGACCGTCCCGCCTGCTTCTTCAAGCACGCCCTGACCCAGGAGGCGGTGTACCAGAGCCTCCTCATCGGGCGGCGGCAGGCTCTGCACGGGGCCACCGTGCGGGCGCTGGAGGTGCTGTACGCCGACCGTCTGCCGGACGTCTACGACCGGCTCGCCTACCACGCGCCGCGCGCCGACGAGCCGGAGAAGGCGGTCGAGTACCTGAGCCGGTTCGCGGACAAGGCGGCGCAGAGCTACGCGCACTCCGAGGCGGCGAAAGCTCTCGCCGAGGCGCTGGAGCTGGCCCCGCGATTGCCCGCGGAGCGGCGGGACTGGCAGACGCTGGAGCTGGTCCTTCAGCTCGCCGGCTCGCTCCTGCCCCTCGCCCGCTTCCCCGAGAAGCTGGAGCTTTTCCTCCAGCACGGCGAGCGGGTGGAGCGCCTGGGTGATCCGTTGGTCGCCGGGCGGTACCACTTCTGGCTGGCGCACACCTACAGCTACCTGGGGAACCAGGACGAGGCCGCGCGCTGCGCCCGCCTCGCCATCGCGGAGGCGCGCCGCTGCGGCGACGAGGCGACCGAAGGCAAGGCTTGCTACGTGCTCACCCGCGACGCCTTCTGGGCCGGCCGGTTCGCCCAGGGGATCGAGGACGGGCTGCGGGCCGTGGAGCTGCTCGACCGGAGCGGCGAGCGCTGGTGGGCGGGGCAGGCGCACGGGGTGGCCGGGTTCCACCACTTCCTGCTCGGCCAGTTCGACGCGGCGCTGGACTCGATGGAGCGCGCCCACGCGATCTGGAAGGCCCTGGCCGACCCGCGGCTCGATCCATCCTGGAGCACCGGCTACTTCTACGCTTCCCTGGGCGATTGGGAGCGCGGGATCGCGGAGTGCCAGAGTGGGCTGGCGCGGGCGCAGGACCCGCTGAACACGTCGGCCGGCCTGGGGTTCCTCGGCTACGCCTATCTGGAGAAGGGGGATTTTCCGCGCGCCGTGGAGACGCTGGAAGATTCGGTCGGGAGGCTGCGGGGGACGGGCATGCAGCAGCTCCTCGGCTGGTTCTCGGCCTACCTGGGCGAGGCCTACCTCGGGCTGCAGCGGCTGGAGGAGGCGCGAGCGGCGGCGCTCGAGGCCGTGGAGGTGACCCAGGAGGTCAAGTTCTGGTACGGGATCGGCCTTGCACAGCGCGCCGTGGGCCGGATCGCCGCGGGGCGTTTTGCCGCAGACAAGGGCGGTCAAGACGACCTCGACGAGGCGGCGGAGCGGCTCGGGAAAGCGTTGGATGGCTTTTTGGAGCTTGAGGTCCCCTTCGAGGTGGCGCGGACGCGGCTCGACCTCGCGGCGCTCGGCGAAGCCCGCGGTCTCAAGCAGGAGGGTTTCGAGCAGCTTCGCCAGGCCCGCGCCGCCTTCCTGGCGCTCAAGGTGCCGCGCTACGCCGAGCAGGCCGAGGCTCTCGCGGCCCGCCTGGGCATAGCCTTTGTCGCTTGATCTCAGTTAGAGTCCCCCGCCGATGAGTATCGTCAGTATCGAGGGGCGCCAGATGGAAAAGACCCGCGGGCAGGGTCACGTCGAGGCCATTGCCGGAGGGATGTTCTCCGGCAAGAGCGAGGAGCTGGTGCGCCGGCTGCGGCGCGCGGCCATCGCCCGGCAGGTCGTACAGGTCTTCAAGCCGGCCGCCGACACCCGGCATCATCCCGAGCGTCTGGTCACCCGCGACAACCGCGAGCTCCAGGCCGTCACCGTCACCTGCGCCGGCGACCTCCGCCAAAGGCTCCTGCCCGGCGTGCAGGTGGTGGGCATCGACGAGGCCCAATTCTTCGACGACAGCATCATCGAGCTCGTGAGCGAGCTCGCCGACGGGGGCATCCGGGTGATCGTCGCCGGCCTCGACCTCGACTACATGCGCCGCCCCTTCGGCCCGATGCCGCGGATCCTCGCCCTGGCCGAGTACGTCGACAAGATGCACGCGGTCTGCGTCCGCTGCGGAGCCCCTGCCCAGTACAGCCAGCGCATCGCCGGCGGCACCGAGCAGCTCCAGGTGGGGGACGGGGACTCCTACGAGGCGCGGTGCAGGGAGTGCTACGAGGTGTTTGGGAGCTAGCTCTCCGCCTCCTCCTCGCCCCCCAGCGCCACCGGCCGGTTGTTGCCGTCCACGTGCACGTACACGATCTCCGCCTCGGTCACCTTCACCCGGCCGGCGCCGTGGTAGCCGCGCTCGGCTTCGACCGTCACCTTGACTGTGATCGACGTCCGGCCCAGGCGCAGCGTTACCGTGTAGAAGCTCACCAGGTCGCCGACGAAGACCGGGGCGTGGAACACGACCTCGCGCATGGCCACCGTCACCAGACGGCCCACGGCGTGCCGGTGGGCTTCCACCGCTCCCGCCTGGTCGATGTAGGACAGGATGATGCCTCCGAAGATCGTGCCCAGGGCGTTGGTATCCTTGGGCATCATCAGAACGCGGATCGCCGGTTGCACGGGTCCGGTGCTGCCGTCGAAGTGGGTGTCGCTCATAGCGCAACATGCTATCCTAGGCGACTGCTCGGGCGGCGCGTCCAGACATGCCGGAAACGGGTCCCATCGCAACGCAGAACAGCTCCGCGGCCACCGTCACCGACGGCGCGTTCCTGCGTTCCGTGGCGGAGCGGCAGCCGGAGGCCCTCACGGCGCTCTACGACCGGCACGCGCCGCATCTCCTCGCCCTCGCCCGGCGCATCCTGGGCACCGCCGGAGAGGCGGAGGACGTGGTCCAGGAAGTCTTCGTCCACGTCTGGAACAACTCCTCGCGGTACGACCCCTCCCGCTCGTCGGTCTCCACCTGGCTGGTGCTGGTCACCCGGAGCCGCGCCATCGACCGGCTGCGCCACCGCCAGGTCGTCGACCGGTCGCACGAGGCGGCCCATCGCGACGCGCCTCCGGACGAGCATGCATCCCCCGAAGGAGTGGAAGCCGTACTCACCAGAGAGCGGCGGGACCGGGTCCGGCGCGAGCTCGAGAATCTGCCTCCCGAGCAGCGGCAGGTCCTGGAGATGGCCTTCTACGAGGGGCTCTCCCAAACCGAGATCGCCGCGCGCGCCGACCTCCCCCTGGGGACGGTCAAGACGCGCACCCTGTTGGCCATGAAGAAGTTGCGGAGCGCTCTGCGGACAGAGATCAGGCAATTGTTGTGAGCCCAATGCTGTGAGCCAGGAAACGAACACGGAAGAGCTGACCATCCTCGCGGCCCTCGACGATCTCGAGCGCGGGGTGGATCCATCGGCGGCGGAGCGCCCCCGGGGCGACGAGACCGCCGAGACCCTGGCGCGCCTCTACACCGAGGTGTTGGGTCTGATTCCCTCCGAGCTCGATCCGGTGGCGCCGGGCGCCGGTGCGCGGGACCGCCTGCTCGCGGCGATCGGCGCCGCGCCGGCCGTCCCGGTGCCCGCGGTTGTCCCGGTTCCCGCGCAAGCGCCTGCCTCGGCGATCACCGAGGCCTCCCGTCCGGCTCCGCGCATCGCGCCCGGCCCGCTGCCGCGGCGGCACAGCCGATGGCCCTTGGCTCTCGCGGCGGTCCTGGCCCTGGCTTTCGCCGGGCTCTCGTTCTGGCTCTGGCAGCTCCAGCAGGGGCAGAGCACCCAGATCGCGCAGCTCCGGCGGGAGTTGGAAGCGCAGCGCCAGCTCGCCGCCCGGGTGGGCCAGGACAGCCAGCAGGCGCGCACCGAGATGGAAAAGATGCGAGCCCGCTTCGCTCTGGTGACCTCGCCCTCCGTCCAGGTTCGCCCCCTGGAGCCGGTGGGCGGAGGCCAGATCCAGGCCCGCGGCATGCTTTTCGTCGCCGCGGACCACCAGCACTGGTATCTCTCCGTGGAGGGGTTGGAGCCGCCGAAAACAGGGGAGGTCTACAAGCTCTGGTGGGTGACGAAAGACGCCGTCCTGGATGCCGGCTCGCTGACGGCGCAGAGCGGGGAGAAGGTCCAGATGGGCTCCGACCAGATGCCGGCCGGCATTACCGACGTGGTCCTCACCCTGGAGCGCAACCCCAGCTCCAACCAGCCCGACGGCACGGAGATTCTGCGGACGAGAGTGTAAGCGTCCTCTCCTCCCGGCACACCTCGTGCATTTCTCTACGACGCGATGCCGACGAAGACCGCTTCTCCGAAACGCGCAATCTCCGCCAAAAAAGCCGCCGCGAAACCGGCCGCCTCCGGGCGCCGCCGGAAGCTCGCGGCCGCCCATCGCCTCACCCGCCGTCTGCCTGTCGGCGCCGAGGTGGTCCCCGCAGGGGTCCACTTCCGCGTCTGGGCCCCCCGCTGCAAAAAGGTCGAGGTCGTCTTCGAGGGACCTTCGGGGGACTGGCCGGTCACTCTCGCCCTGAAGGCGGAAAAGGACGGTTATTTCTCGGGGCTGGCCGAAGGAGCCGGCGCTGGAGCGCTGTACCGCTTCCGTCTCGATGAAGGCGACTCTCTCTATCCCGATCCGGCCTCCCGCTTCCAGCCGGAGGGACCGCATGGACCATCCCAGGTGATCGATCCGTCGACCTACGCCTGGAAGGATGCCGATTGGAAGGGCATCCGCCCCCAGGGGCAGGTCGTCTACGAGATGCACGTCGGGACCTTCACCCCGGAGGGGACTTGGGAGGCCGCGGCCCGCGAGCTCCCCGAGCTGGCCCGCTTCGGGATCACCACGCTGGAGATCATGCCGGTGGCCGAGTTCCCCGGCACGTTCGGCTGGGGCTACGACGGCGTCGATCTCTTCGCGCCGACACGCCTGTATGGCACGCCGGACGACTTCCGGAGCTTCGTGGACCGCGCCCATGCGGCCGGGCTGGGGGTGATCCTCGACGTGGTCTACAACCACCTGGGTCCGGACGGCAACTACCTGAAGCAGTTCTCGGAAAGTTACTTCACGGACCGCTATGAGAACGACTGGGGCGAGGCGATCAACTTCGATGGCGACGACGCGAGGCCGGTCCGGGAGCTTTACCTCGCCAACGCTGGCTCCTGGATCGAGGACTTCCATCTCGACGGCCTCCGTCTCGATGCGACGCAGGACGTCAAGGATGCCTCCGAGGACCACATCCTGGCGGCAGTGGCCCGGCGCGTCCGCGAGGCCGGCGCTGCCGGAGGACATCGCTCGACCTATCTCGTCGCCGAGAACGAGCCCCAGCACACGCGGCTCGTCCGGCCTCCCGAGCAGGGGGGGTATGGCATCGATGCCTTGTGGAACGACGACTGGCACCACACGGCGATCGTAGCCCTCACCGGCCGTAGCGAGGCCTACTACACCGACTACTGCGGCTCGCCGCAGGAGCTGATCTCGGCCGCCAAGTACGGGTATCTCTACCAGGGGCAGCGCTACACCTGGCAGGAGCAGCGGCGGGGCTCGCCGGGTCTGGACCTGGCTCCATGGAATTTCGTGAATTACCTCCAGAACCACGACCAGGTGGCCAACTCGGCGCGGGGTGAGCGCTGCCATCTGCTCTCCAGCCCCGGAGCCTTCCGGGCCATGAGCGCGCTGCTGCTCCTCGGGCCGGCCACGCCCATGCTCTTCCAGGGACAGGAATTCTGCGCCTCGAGCCCGTTCCTGTACTTCGCCGATCACAACGAAGAGCTGGCGCGGGCGGTGCGCAAGGGGCGGGAGGAGTTCCTGGCGCAGTTTCCCAGCGTCGCCCTGCCGGCGACCCGCGACTGCATCCCCGACCCGTCGGCCCGGGAGACGTTCGAGCGCTGCAAGCTCGATCTCGGAGAGCGCGCGAGCCATGCCCCGTGCTACGCCATGTACGAGGACCTTCTGCGGCTGCGCCGCGAGGACCCGGTCTTGCGCGTCCAAGCCCCTGGCGGGATCGACGGTGCGGTCGTCGGGCCGCACGCCTTCGTCCTCCGCTTCTTCGCGCCCGAAGGGGAGGAGTCGGGGGACCGGCTGCTGCTGGTCAACCTCGGCCAGGACTTGAAGCTCGCGCCGGCGCCGGAGCCGCTCCTGGGTCCTCCCGAGGGGGGGAGCTGGGCGGTGATTTGGGACAGCGAAGAGCCGAAGTACGGCGGCAGCGGCGCGCCGCCGGCCGAAGACGAGGGAGGCGGGTGGCGATTGCCCGGATACGCCGCCGTGGTGTTGCGGCCGGTGCTCGCCCCCAGACCCCAGGGAGGGAGATCATGACGACAGACGTCCTGCAAGAACAGCGCGTGCGGCCTTCGCGGAGCATGCCTTGGCATATCGCGGCGCGGGTCGACGAGAGCCTCAGCCCCGAGCCGTCACCAGAGACCCTCACCGCCCGGGAGTGGCTGGTCACCAACGGCCTCGGCGGCTATGCCTCCGGCACCCTTTCGGGTGTGCCCACCCGGCGCTATCACGGCCTCCTCATCGCGGCCCTGCCCGCGCCGCTCGGCCGGACGCTCATGCTCGGCCAGATCTCCGAGGTCGTGCGGCTGCCCGATTACCGGATGGTGGACCTCGGCGGCCTGGCATGGCAGGACCAGCCGACGCCGGACCTGCCAGGGGCCGGATATTTCCGGGAGTTCCGCCTGGAGGCGGGCCTGCCCGTCTGGCGCTATGAGATCGACGGCTACGTGCTGGAGAAGCGGGTCTTCCTGGTCCACATGCAGAACACGGCCTACGTCCAGTACCAGCTCCTCGAAGGGCAGGGCCTGGTGCGCCTGGAGATCCATCCACTGATCCATTTCCGGCCGCACGACGCTCCGGTATCGACGCCGCTCGCTGAGCCCTTCATCGTCAAGGCGGTGGATGGGCAGTACGAGGTGTGCTCGTCCTGGCCGGGCCTGCCGCCGCTCCGCCTGCGGGTCATTGGGGCCAACCCGGCCTTCACGATCACCAGCCGCAAGGTCGAGGGCCTGTTTTACGGCGTCGAGCACGGCCGCGGCTACGAGTCCGTGGGCGACCTGTGGGCGCCCGGCTACTTCGCGGCGGACCTGGGCGCGGGGGATCAGACCTCCCTGGTCGCCTCGACCGAGGCCTGGGAGGTCGTGGAGGCGCTCACCGCGCAGGAAGCGTTCAACGCCGAGATGGAGCGCCGCGAGCGGCTGCTCGTCATGGCCGATCCGCGCGCCCGCAAGGGCACGCCGGCCGAGCTCGTGCTGGCCGCCGACCAGTTCATCGTGACTCCCGGCCGGGCCGAGGACGCGGCCCGCGCCCGCGCCGCCGGGGACGAGGCGCGCAGCATCATCGCCGGCTACCACTGGTTCACCGACTGGGGGCGCGACACCATGATCAGCCTCGATGGGCTGACCCTGGTGACCGGCCGCCACCTCGAAGCCGGCTACATCCTGCGCAGCTTCGCGCGCCACGTGCGCGACGGCCTGATCCCCAACTACTTCCCCGAAGGGGACCGCGAAGGCGTCTACCACACCGCCGACGCGACCCTCTGGTTCTTCCACGCCCTCTCCCGCTACCTGGAGGTCACGAACGACCAGGTCACGCTCGACATCCTGCTGCCGACGCTCCTCGGCATCGTCGACCATCACGTGCAGGGGACCCGCTTCGGGATCGGCATCGATCCGGAGGACGGCCTGCTGCGCCAGGGCGCCGAGAGCTACCAGCTCACCTGGATGGATGCCAAGGTCGACGACTGGGTGGTGACGCCGCGGCGGGGCAAGGCGGTCGAGCTCAACGCCCTCTGGTACAACGCCCTGCGGCTGCTCGAAGGGTGGGTGCGCGACCGGCAGGGGGACAGCGAGGTCACCCGCCACCTGGCCGACCAGGCCTTCCGCTGCCGCGAGTCGTTCAACCAGCGCTTCTGGTATGAGGAGGGGGGCTATCTCTACGACGTGGTCGACGGCGTGGTGGAGGGCGAGCCCGGAGACGATCCCGCGTGCCGTCCGAACCAGGTCTTCGCCATCGCGCTGCCCTATCCGGTGCTCGACCGGGAGCGTTGGGAGCAGGTCATGGCGGTCGTCCGCACCCGTCTGCTGACGCCCGTGGGCTTGCGCTCGCTGGCGCCGGGCCACCCCGACTACAAGAAGCAGTACGACGGCGACCTGCGCGCCCGCGACGCCGCCTACCACCAGGGGACCGTCTGGACCTGGCTGATCGGCCCGTTCGTCGACGCCTGGCTGCGGGTCCATCCCGACGCCAAGGCCGAAGCCCGCAGCTTCCTGAACGGCTTCATCCCGCACCTCGACGAGTTCTGCCTCGGCAGCATCGCCGAGATCTTCGACGCCGAAGAACCCTACTTCCCCCGCGGCTGCATCGCCCAGGCCTGGAGCGTCGCCGAGGTGCTGCGGGCGTGGGTGAAGACGGGGTAGGGAGACAGGAGGGCCAGCACGTCAGGTATGATGATCCGTGAGGCTCAAGCCCGGAGGCGGAGATGATTCTCACGGACATTCAGTACATCTCGGACGAGGAAGGGAATCCGACCGGTGTGATCGTCCCGATCGACCTGTGGCGGGAGATCGCCTCGGAACGGGAGACCGCGCATCTCCTGCGGAGCGAGACCATGAAGCGGCGGCTCCTGGAGGCACGGGAGCGGCGGGAGGGGATACCCTTTGCCGAAGTCCGAGAGAAGCTTGGAATTTGACTCCGCCGGCTTCGAAGACCTGGCTTGGTGGATCGAGCACCCTCTGGCACGCCGCTTGCGGACTTGAAGGGACACCCAAGACCCGCGGGCGCGGGTCGTGAGAAGGAGGTGTCCATGCAGGTTCCCCTGGAAATTTCGACGCGGCGGATCGACCTCTCCCCGGATCTCGAAGCCGACCTGCGGCGGCGCGCCGACCGGCTCGACCGTCTGTACGACCGCATGACGAGCTGCCGGATCGCCGTGGAGAGGCCGAGCTTTCACCACAACGAGGGAGGTCCGTACCGCGTGCGGATCGACATCACCGTCCCCGGCAGCGAGCTGGTGGCCGACAAGCAGGCCGAGGATCTGAGCATGGCCATCCGCGACGCCTTTCAGGCCGCCGAGCGCCAAGTCGACGAGTTCTCGCAGCGCCGCCGCGGCGACGTGAAGACCCAGGTCGGCCCGCCCGAGGGACCGGTCATCCGGCTCTTCAAGGAGGACGGGTTCGGCTTCCTGCAAGGTTCGGACGGCGCCGAGATCTACTTCCACCGCAACGCCGTGATCGAGCCTGGATTCGACGATCTGGAGATCGGAATGCGGGTCCGTTACGCCGAGACGCAGGGGATCGAAGGCCCGCAGGCGAGCACCGTGTCGCTCGTGGGGAAGGGAGGCTGAGCCGGTCGCGCCGAGCCGCCCCCTCTCCCTCGGGAGAGGGGGCTACCCCTTGCCTGCACTTTCTTTCGGAATGATCGTGATTCCGCCGTGGCGTTCCAGCACGGCGTACTTGATCTGGTCGAGCCGTTCCAGCCCCTGCAGCTCCCGCGCCGCCTCCAGGATGTCGTCCTCGTCGACCTGCGACCTGTGCATCCGGTCTTGAAAGGGTTTGCCGTTTTCCAGGAGGACCAGTGGCAGGCCTTCGCCCCACCGGCGCACGAAGCTCGACTTCTCCTTGAGAAACGACAGGACCTGATCGGCGATGAAAAGGGTGACGATGACCAGGAACGCGTTGGTCAGGGAGAAATCCTCTCCGATCAGGGCCTGCTGGGTGGTCTCGCTGATGATCAGCAGCAGGACGAAATCGAAGGTGGTCACCTGATCGAGCGACCGCTTTCCGGTCAAGCGGAAGATCAGCAGGAGGAAGAGGTAAACCGCCAGACCGCGCAGGACGGGCTCCAAGGGCACTCCTCCTTCAAGGGTAGACGATCTGGTGAAACTGCAGGGAGCCTCCCCCTTCCACCCCGACCCGCCCCTGCAGAGAACCGGCCCGCCGCGTCTGCAGGCGGACGGTGACCGCTGTCGGCGCTCCCGGCTTTGCCATCGAAAAGGTGAAGACCATCCGGTCGGGACCGGCCTCCACGGACTCCGGCTCTGGCACGACCGACTCGATCTGCTGATTTTCCAGGTACTGCCGGTCGACCCAGAGGCGGACCTTCGGATGGGCGGTGACAGTGGGACCGAGATGGAGAGTCAGCTTCTGCGGCGCCGTGGAGCGGACGAACCGGTCGTACTCCAGGCGAAGGCCGGAGCCCGACGCCGTGCTCCCGCTCAGCGGCCCGGAGCCGAACAGGCCTGCGACCCCGGCCAACCACAGAAGGAACAGGATCGCCCAGCCGATCCGCTGGACGCGCCAAACCTTCTTCTCGTGGTCAAGGTCCTGGGAAACTTCCAGATCGCCCACGCGCCGCATTCCCATGCGATCGTGGAAAGCAAGAGACCTGCCAGATTGGCCTGCCCGAAGGGCTTGCACCGGCGGATGCGGAATGATGAGATAGCTGCTCACAATTCGGACCCCTTGCCGGTGGGCCCCGCGCGAAAGGAGACAACGTGAGCGAAATCGAGAGCCGAGGCTACGTCCATCCGGAGGTCCTGGTCTCGACCGAGTGGGTGGCGAGTCACCTGGACGATCCGGCCATCCGCATTGTCGAGTCCAACGAGGACCCGCTCCTCTATTCGAGCGGCCATCTCCCCGGAGCCGTCGAGGTGGATTGGACCCGCGACCTGAACGATCCGGTGCGGCGCGATTATCTGGGCCGGGACGGCTTCGAAGCCTTGATGCGCCGGATCGGCGCCACCCGGGACACCACCGTGGTGTTCTACGGCGACCGCAACAACTGGTGGGCGACCTACGCCTATTGGGTCTTCCAGCTTTTCGGGCACGACAAGGCCAAGATCATGGACGGCGGGCGGATCAAGTGGGTCAACGAGGGGCGCACCCTGACCCGGGACATTCCGGCGTATCCGCCGAGCGACTACCGGGCGGCGGAGCGCGACGACGAGCGCATCCGGGCGTTCCGCGACGAGGTGCTGCGGCACGTCGAGACCAAAGGCCAACTGATCGACGTACGAAGCCCCGCCGAGTACACGGGTGAGCGGCTCCACATGCCGGACTATCCGAACGAGGGAGCCCTGCGCGGCGGCCACATCCCGGGCGCGGCGAACGTCCCTTGGGCGCGGGCTATCAACGCCGAGGACGGCACCTTCAAGACTGCCGAGGAGCTGCGCGCCATCTACGAAGCGGAGGCCGGGCTGAAGCGGGAGGACGACGTGATCGTCTACTGCCGCATCGGCGAGCGGAGCAGCCACACCTGGTTCGTCCTGACCCACCTGTTGGGCTACAAGAAGGTCCGCAACTATGATGGGAGCTGGACCGAGTGGGGGAACCTCGTCGGGGTTCCCATCGAGCGCTGACCCCGAGGACGTTCGCATGCCGGAGATCCCCGAAAAGCTATCGAGCACGCTGGACATCCTGGACTCCATCCCGGACCGCACGGAGCGCATCCAACTGCTGATCGACATCGCCGAGCGGTTCAAGGACGTCCCGCCGCGCATCGCGCACCGGCCCTTCCCCGAGGAGCACCGGGTCCCGGCCTGCGAGTCGGAGGCTTTCGTCTGGGGCGAGCCGCGGCCGGACGGCACGCTCGACTTCCACTTCGCGGTCGAGAACCCGCAGGGGATCTCCGCCAAGGCCATGGCCGTCCTCCTCGGCGACAGCCTCTCCGGCGCCCCGCTCGAGCAGGTGGCCGCCGTTCCGCAGGACATCGTCTACCGCGTCTTCGGCCGCGAGCTCTCGATGGGGAAGTCGATGGGGTTGATGGGGATGGTGTCGATGGTCAACAACCTGGCGAAGAAGCAAAGGGGCTTTGCGCTGCAAAGTACTTGACGCGCCCTCCCGCCCGGGAGTACATTCCTATCGTGGCCGATCCGCAACGTCTTCCGCCCCCGACCCCTCTCGCTGCTCCCCGGGCTCTCCATCTCCGGGCCATGGACAACCTGCGGTTCATCCGCGAGACGATGGAGGGAGCGGCCCGCTTCACCGCTGTTTCGGGAACCGGGGAGATCGCTGTCGGATTGACGGCGCTGGGTGCGGCCTATCTGGGGTCGATCCAGGAGACCCGGGCGGCCTGGCTCGCGGTCTGGCTCTGCGAGGCGGTGGTCGGCGCCCTGGTCAGCATCGCCGCCATCATCCGGAAGGCGCGCCGCACCAACGTCTCGCTGATTTCGGAGCCGGTCCGCCGCTTCGTGCTGGGGCTCCTGCCCCCGTTCCTCGCCGGAGGGGTCCTGACCGCCGTCCTGTTTTGGAAAGGGCTCTTTCTCTTCCTGCCGGGGCTCTGGCTGCTGCTCTATGGCACCGGAGTGGTCACCGGCGGCTCCTATTCGGTGCGCATCGTGCCGGTGATGGGCATCGCGTTCATGGGCCTGGGCGGTCTCACCCTGCTGGCTCCGGCCACCTGGGGGGATGCGTTCCTGGCCGCCGGCTTTGGAGGGCTCCACATCGTCTTCGGAGCGATCATCGCGGGGAGGCACGGTGGCTAGGCGTGCCCCGCGGCACCTGCCGCCCGAAGACGGATCCGGAGGTCCCGACGAGATGCAACCCGAAGCGGCACCCCGCGCGGCTCTCGATCTCGACCGGCTGATCCACGAGCGGATCCGCCTGGGGATCGTCAGCGCGCTCGCCGTCAACGACCACCTGAGCTTCAACGATCTCAAGAAGCTCCTCAAGACGACCGACGGCAACTTGAGCGTCCATGCGCGCAAGCTGGAGGAGGCGGGGTACGTCACCTGCGCGAAGTACTTCGAGGGACGGCTGCCGAAAACCGAGTTCCGCCTGACTCCGCCGGGACGCCGGGCGCTCGAGCGCTACCTCGACCACATGGAGGCCATCATCCAGGCCACCCGGGTCGGGGAAAGCTAGGTCCTTTTTTTTCGCTGGTCACTTTGCGCCATGAAGCACTCTACCGGTCTCCATGCCGCCATCATCATGGACGGCAACGGCCGCTGGGCAGTCACCCGGGGCCGGCCGCGCACCGCCGGCCACCTCGCGGGCGCGGACGCCGTCCGCCGCACCGTCGAGGCCGCGCCCGGCCTGGGTGTCCGGACGCTCACCCTGTTCGCCTTCTCCTCGGACAACTGGCAGCGGCCCGACCGCGAGGTGCGGGCTCTCATGGGGCTCTTCCGCCGCTACCTGAGCACGGAAGCCGACCGCTGCGCCACGAACGGCATCCGCATCTCGGTCATCGGCCGGCGCGACCGGCTGCCGAGCGTCCTGGTGCGGTCCATCGAAGAGGCGGAAGCGAAGACCGCGGCGCAGCGCGATTTCTGGCTGCGGATCGCCGTGGACTATTCGGGAAGGGACGCCATCCTGCGTGCCGCCGAAAGGTGGCGTGGGGCCGAAGCCGCCGAGCCCTCCCGCGAGCTCTTCTCGCGCCTCCTCGCCGACGCGCCGCAGTCCGGTCCGGCGCCGGACGTGGATCTCCTGATCCGCACCGGCGGAGAGAAGCGGCTCTCCGACTTTCTCCTCTGGGAATGCGCCTACGCCGAGCTCGTCTTCACCGACCGCATGTGGCCCGACTTCGGAGCGGCCGACCTGGCGGAGGCTGTGCGCGAGTTCCAGCACCGGGAAAGGCGTTTCGGAGGAGTGCCGGCGGCTGAAGAGACCCGGCGGGCGGGGTGAGCACATTCCTGAAGGCCTCCGGAAGCTTCCGCCGCTGTTTTTAGATTGTCGGAGCAGGTTTTGAAGCTTCCGCTGCGCCATGAGAAGCTTCCACGCGCCAGCTCGGCTGCGCTCCTGGTCGTCCTAGCGCGGCACGAGCTGTCGCAAAAGGGAAAAGAGCAGAGGGAGGCGTTCTCGCGGGATGTTCAAGCGTTGGCCGAGTTGCCGATGGGACGGAGGGCGAGTCGTTCTCAGATCCGGCTCGCTGTGGCTCTCGCCCTCTTCTCCGTGCTGCCTCCATAGATAGTCCCAGAGCGTCCTGAGCTGGCTCCGGGTCCGTGAATCCGCCTCCAGACGCTCGATGGAGGCCGAGATGCGGCGCGTCAGATGCTCAAAGCTCTGCCGGGATTCGACAGTGCCTTCGGGCAGAGCCGGCCCAAGGACTTGGACGGGGTCTGAGGAAGGTGCAACCGCTCCCTCCTCTCCCTCGCCGAGAACCGCCGCCCAGCGCCCCCGCACATCTCGCTTCAGAGGCTCCAGGAGATCTTTGAACCGGAAGGCCTCGATGCCGTGCCGCGGCAGCTCCAGAAGATCGTTTCGCAGCTGGCGGACAACCGCGGCCTGCTGCCGGGTGCGCGCCGTGATCAAACCCGGCATCAGCTCGTCGTTCCAGCGGCGGACGATCGGCTCCAGGTCGAGCGGCGTGGCTGGCAGCTCGGCATCAGGCGCGAATCCCAGAAGAGTGTCATTGCGGATCTTCTTGTCGCCGGCCAGAAGATGGAGAGATCCTGAGGAGATGGCCTCCTCGACCGCAGCCTGCAACAGCTCGAAGACCCGGAAACCGAGCGGGTCATGTGCCCTCTGGCGTTCCAGCAAGAAGTGCCGGATATTGAGAAGGACCAGTCCGTCGATGTCAGGCTTTTCCTGGAGATGCCGCTTGAGGCTCTGCAGCCGGTCGACAAAGATGAACGCATAGCAGTCGGCCACCAACTCTCCCAGTGCGCCTTGCGCGGGCGTGGCGCCCGAGCCTTCAAGCTCGCGGGAGTCCCAACTCTCCCGTCCATAGACTCCCAAATAGCAGGGAGGGCTCTGCCACAGCCCACGCTTCTTCATCTCGCTGACCAGTGCAGCCCGCAGGGCGTGCCAGGCATCGTGGAAGAGGTCCGCGTCCGGGGTCCGTTCTCCCTGAAGGCTGCCGACGAACGACGTAAAGACAGACGGTATGCTCGTACGGCGCGGCCAGCGCAGAGCGGAGGAATGCGGGGTAACGAAGTGAGTCGAAGGCCTCCTCTTGAGCATCCGTCTGCCTCCTGGATCGAGCTACTTGGACATGCTCGCCCCTGTACTAAGCTAACGGGCGAATTCGTGAATTGGCGGAGCAGAAAGCCCTGCCACCAATTTCTAAAGGCTGCCCCTTGAACAGTCGTAGCATGTGTTTGTCAGGCAAGATGCTGGGGGGACGCCTCCAACGACCTCCTTAATTTCTGACTTTCCAAGAATTTGTAGGGTCTCCCGAGAAATCAAGAGTTTCTTGAGTTTTTTGAGTTTCTTGAGTTTCTTGGCTGGGTTCTCTTTCATCTGATGCCTCCTCGTGCTGTCAGTAGGCCATCATAGTTATCGCTGGTCTTCTCTCAGCAACCAACCTGAAGAATTGTTACTATATTGAAAAGAAGCAGGCTTGCGCAAGGCTCAAGCTAGCCGATCCGATCTGTTGGGAGATGCGATGAGTGACGACTTGAGGAATCGCCGGGGGCTTCTGTCGGCGACTCCGGCGACCGAGGAGCCAACGGCAGGTGGAACGAGCTTGCCAGGCTCTCCAGACCCGCTGGGAACGGCTGGCCCTGTGGTCCCGCGATATCGGATACTGGGCGTGGTGGGGACCGGTGGGATGGGTGTCGTCTATCGCGCCGCGGACACTCTCCTGGGGCGCACGGTCGCTCTCAAGTTCCTCCCTCCGACACTGGTGCCCAATCCACAGGCGGCGATGCGCTTCCTGAACGAGGCGCGGGCGGCTTCCGCCCTCGACCATCCGAACATTTGCACGATCCATGAGGTCGGGGAGACGGCCGAGGGGCAGCTCTTCCTCGCGATGGCCTTCTATGAAGGCGAGACCCTGAAGCAGCGTCTCGAGCGCGGCCCCTTGCCAGTCCCAGAGGCTCTCCACATCGCCATGCAGGCCGCTCACGGGCTGGCCAAGGCGCACCGCCAGGGCATCGTCCACCGCGACATCAAGCCCGCCAACCTGATGATCACGGGTGACGGTATCGTCAAGATCCTCGACTTCGGTATCGCCTGGCTGCCCGACCAGACCCAGTCCGATCCTCTCCTCGGCACTCCTGGATATATGTCGCCCGAGCAAGCGCGGTTTGGATCTGTGGATGCCAGAAGCGATGTCTGGTCGCTGGGAGTCGTCCTCCATGAGATGTTGACTGGAAGGCGCCCTGGCTCGGAGAAGGAGCGGCCGGCCGAGTTCCTTCCGGAAGCGCCGCCTGGAATTGAGGGTCTCCTCTCCCGGATGCTGGCTGAGGAGCCAGTGGATCGCTTTCCGGATGCGGCGGCGCTGCTGGCCGATCTGGTCGCGCTGGAGCGTGCGGTCACCGGCCTGGAGGCCACGCCTGCCCCCGGCTCGGCCCGGCGGGGGCTTTCTGCATGGGGCCTCGTCTTGGTGATGGCCGCTCTCGCCATCGCTGCGGGAGCTTGGTTTCTCCGGGATCTCCGTGGGCTCGGTGATGCGGGGCCGGCTCTTAGCCAGGCCACCCTGACCCGCCAGACCGATCTGCCCGGGAGGGAGTGGTTCCCCAGCTTCACCCCCGACGGCGATTTCTTTGTCTATGCACGTAAGGTTGGCGACCAAAGTCGTCTCTTCTTGCAGCAGGTCGGGGGTGGCACAGCTCTGGACCTGCTCCCGAATTCCTTCGAAGGCGATTCCCAGCCGGCCATCTCCCCCGATGGTCGCCAGATCGCCTTCCGCTCGGAGCGCGACGGCGGCGGCATCTTCGTCATGGGGTTGATGGGGGATTCGGTGCGCCGCGTCACCGACTTCGGCTTCAACCCGGCCTGGTCGCCAAATGGCAAGGAGATCCTCTGCGCCATGGAGGGGATCAACAGTCCGCTCATCCGGAGACACACGAGCCAAATCTATCGGGTCGATCTGGCAACCGGTCAACGGAGGCTGGTCCACCAAGGCGATGCCGTACAGCCGAGCTGGTCCCCTCATGGCTTCCGGATCGCCTACTGGGGGTTTTCCTCCTCTGGTCAGCGGGTGATCTGGACTATGCCCGCCGACGGGGGCGAGGCGGTCCAGGTCACCGCGGGCACGAGCATCGACTGGAATCCGGTCTGGTCCCCCGACGGGCGCTTCCTCTACTTCGCGAGTGATCGGAACGGAGTCACCAACCTGTGGCGTCAGCCCATCGACGAGCTCTCCGGGCGCGTTCTGGGAAAACCCGAGCCGGTCACCACTTCGGGGCAGGCGATCATGCTGCTCAGCCTCTCCCGTGATGGCAGACGCATCCTCTGTGCCGGTGATGAGACCAGAGCAATTCTCGAGAAGGTGGCCTTCGAGCCCGCGAGTGGCGCCATCGCGAGCCCCACGGTGGCGATCGCCCAGACCTCCAACGGGATCGCCACGCTCGATGCCTCGCGAGACGGAGGCTGGCTCGTCTTCCAGACCTCCATGCCCCAGGAAGACCTCTTCATCATCCATCCCGACGGCACCGATCTGCGCCAGCTGACCCACGATGAGTTCAAGGACCGTCAACCACGCTGGTCGCCCGATGGCGCGCGCGTCGCTTTTTATTCGAATCGCAGTGGCAGATACGAGATTTGGACCATCCGGGCTGATGGAAGCCAGCTTGAGCGGGCGGCGGTCATCCCCAACCGGCAGGCCTATCATCCGATCTGGTCTCCCGACGGCCGTTGGCTTGCCTGCGACCTCGGAGAAAACGAGGCCCTGATCGATCTCACCTTGCCGATGGCGGAGCGACGTCCGCTGCTCCTCCCTTCGGCGAGCGGGGGGATGGGTTTCTCCGCCTCTTCCTGGTCAGCGGACGGCCGCTGGCTCGCCGGAGCCTTGCACCGGCCAGATGGCCGGCAGGTGCAAGGCATCGTCCTCTTCTCCCTGGCCGATCGGAGCTATGTACGCTTGACCGACCGCGGTCAATGGGCAACCTGGCTTTCGGACAGCCGACACCTCCTCTACCGGGATGGCGGCAATTTTTTTCTCCTCGACACTGTAAGCCGGGCCTCACGGCACGTGCTGACCATCCCCCCAGGTTCTGAGTACAACGATCTCTCTGTGAGCGCAGATGACCGCGTCCTCTACCTGGCACGAGACACAGAGCAAGGCGACATCTGGCTGCTCACCTTGAAGTGAGCCGGTCGCTGAGAATGCTCTGGCCAAGCCTGCCCTGCCCCCTGAAGGTCATCATGGGTAGGGGGCAGGAGCAGGCAAGATGACGCTCTTCAGGAGATCGGTTCGCAGGGTTGAACCACAAAGTCGCCATCCGTTTGAAGCGCAGGCCCGCCACAACAGTCTGAACAGGTCGAGTCCTCATCGAGATCGCAGACGCTGTCGTAATCGCACGTGGGGCAGGGACTGCAATCCCACGTGCAGGTTGAACAGCTTTCCCCGAATCCAGGCTCACACAGGCCGTTGGGGCAGGACGTACCATACGGAAGTCCGTACTTCGTGCCGAGATAAGTGTTGGTCTGCGAGCGCTCGGTCTCTGTCAGCGCCCTCGAATAGATCAACACCTCGGCCAAGTCGCCGGTCATGAAGTAGGTTGAATACCAAGCACCGACATTGCTGAGAGTCCACGGCCCGGAAGTCGTGAACGAGTGGGAGGACAAGGGGTTCCCATTTCGATAGACCTTCAGGACCGAGCCGTCGTAGCGAGCCGAAAGCACGTGATAGACGCGGGTGTTGCCGATGGTGCTCGTGATGACCGGCAGATTGTTCCCTGTACCGACAAAAAGGGCCTGGCTGCCATTTTCCCATCGCAACTGATTGTTCGGAAAACTCCCTCCCGGACCGAGAATCATGCTGAACGTTTCGGTTGCCTTGCTGTTCTTGCCAACGATGAACACCGTGAACGCCGTGGGGCTGGCGGGGTTCAAGAGATTCAGGGACTGGGCACCTCCGAAGCGAATGACCGGCAAACCATTTAAGGCACCTGAAACCAGCGTCGGCTTCCGTGCATCGACGGTCATGGTGGCGTGCTTGCCATTCCCGCTCTGGTCGTCCCATTGGTAGACCTTGGAGCTGGTGGACTGGACTCCGGCGTCCGCGCGTAACCAGAGCAGAGGGCTGCTGGCGGGTGCCGCAGAAGCCGGCATCGGAATACCCAACACGACGGCGAGAACCAGGAGGACAGCAATGGATCTCATTTTCTCTCCTTCTCCTCTCTTTAGAGGGTCAACGGGACGCTTGGGCCACCTGTGCGCGGCCTCCTCTCCCTGCTGCAAATCAACTAACGTGCGGAATTCGAGAGGTGGCACCACATCCCTGGCAGCCACCCATGAAGCGCGCTCGGTCGCCGCCCCTCTTTCGGTTGCGCCGCCACTTCGGGAATTCAGCGCGTTAGTTCAGCTTGGAGGGAAGAGGAGACTGAGAGAGGTGGAGCAGGCTTCAGTCTCTCGTCAGGGAGAAGCCGCGAATGTGGCATGCAACAGACGGGGAAATCGAGGAGTTTTTGAATGGAACCCTGGCGCCTGCGGATCGACGGCGCCTGGTGCGGCATCTGATCTCGGGATCGGGATGCCTCGCGTGTAGTAGCCGAATTCAGCGCAGGCACTTCTCCGCCTCTCCTCTTGATGAGTCCTCCTATACCATGATTGTCGACAAGGCCGTCCGCAGGTTCCGTCGTCTGGCGCGTCGGTGGCAGGAGAATCAAGAGCGCACCCGAACGATCCCGTCATGGGCTCGCGTCGAGGTCCTCCTTCAACTCTCCCGCGAAGCACGCCACCGCGATCCGGTCTGGATGCTCGATCTCGCGAAGCGTGCCCAGGAGGTGACGGAACGGATCGAGACGACTCCCTACGGCCAGGGGTTCCTCTACGATTTGCGCACTCGCGCCAGGGTCGAGCTGGCCAACGCGCAGCGTGTCAACAAGCAGTATGGTGAGGCTGAGTCTGCTCTCTGGTCTGCCCGTGCGCTGATGGAGCAGGGGAGTGGTGATCCAATGCTCCGCGCCCGCCTCGATGAAGTCGAAGGCTCTCTTCGGAAAGACCAGCATCGATTTATCGAGGCGGGGGCCCTGATGGACTCGGCACACCGGACCTATAGAAAGATCGGAGAGCACGATCGCGCTAGGCGGATGTTGGAGAAGAAGGAGCTGTATCTGCGGCTCGCCCGGGCAGTGGAGTAGCCCTCGTTCGATTGCGGCGCCACTTCGTGGATTTCGAGCGTTAGTTCATCGTAGGCGCGCTTGAACAGTGATTTGGCAGTCCTTCAATCCTCTCGCTCTAGCCCGAAAGGAGGCTATTATGCGGAATTTTCAGATCGGAAACTGCTGGTGGAAGCTTTGTGCATCTGTTCTGCTGTTGGTTGTAGCTCTGTGGCCTCGGTACGCGGAAGCGGCCATTTATTGTAGCTCGCCGATGAACACCTCAACCTTGACTGGCACGGGCCTAACGTGCGCTGCGGCGCAGTCGAACCTTGCGAGCATGACGCTCAGTGAAGCCAACAACATCTGCGTGTCGCAGGGATACGGGGGCGTTTGCACCAGCACCTTGAACTATGTAACCGCATGTACCGACGTGCATGATGGAGGTGGGCACTATTGGTACGTCCGTAGCGGCTATCGGACCTTTACGTGCACGGAGTGCACTCTGAGCAATCCCTGTCCCTGACAGCAGCCCATTGGTCCTTATAGACGTTCTAGCGCCTTGGCTCGTTGGAGCAGATATACCTGGCCGCTGATCGGCCCCGGCCTCTAGGCTTTACTAGGGCCGCGCTTTCTTCAGGAGGTTTTATGCGTATGTCGGTTCGGAAGCTCGTCGTCATCCCTGCCCTGGTCCTCATTTTCTCCGCCCTGTGTGGGACACAGGCATCCGCGCTCCTGCCAAACTGTCCCACTGGAGAACGAGCCTGCTATTGCAACGGCCTTTTCAATGGATGTCATACATATTGCACTCTGACACCTTGTGACCCGGAGGACCCTTTCGAGCTCTAGGCGGTCTGCTTTGGCGCCACGTCAGAGAGTCAAGGATAGAGATAAAGCTCCCCTCTCGCACCCGCGCGGAGGAGCACGGATGGGAGAGGGGAGCGGGGGCGAGGGCCTTTACAGACTCTTCGTCATCAGATCCGCCATCGCCTTGTTGAACCGCACCGGGTCCTCCAGCTCCGAGCTCTCGGAGATCAGGCCATAGCCGAAGAGCAGGTGCGCGTAGTCCTCGATCGTCGGGTCGTTCTGGTCCGCGTCGAAGCGCTCCTTGAGCTTGCTCAAGAGGTCGTGGCCCGGGTTCAGCTCGAGGATGCGGCGCTGCTTCGGACCACCGCCCTTTCCCTTCTGGAGCAGCTTCTCGAGCTGCGGGCTGTAGTCGTGCTCGGCGCCCACCAGGCAGACCGGCGAGGTGGTGAGGCGGTTGGTCAGACGCACCTGCTTGACCCAGGTGTCCAGCTTCTTCTGGAGCAGGTCGAGCAACGGCCGGAGCTGCTCCTCCTTCTCCTTGAGCGCCTCTTCGGTCGCCTTTTTCTCCTCCTCGTTGCCGAGGTTGATCGTCCCCTTGCCCACCGACTTCAGCTTCTTGCCGCCGTACTCGTGGAGCGACTGCACCAGGAGCTCGTCGACCGTGTCGATCATGTAGAGGACCTCGATCCCCTTCTCCTTGAAAGCCTCCAGGTGCGGCGAGTTCTCGACCACCTCGCGCGACTCGCCGGTCAGGTAGAAGATCTCGTTCTGATCCTCCTTCATCCGGGAGACATAGTCCTTGAGCGTGGTCATCTTCTCCGGATCGTTCGAGGAGTAGAACAGGAGCAGCTCGAGAATCTTCTCCTTGTTCTCGTAGTCGGCGGAGAGCCCTTCCTTGATGGCTTTGCCGAACTGGTCCCAGAACTTCAGGTAGGTCTCGTGATCGTTCTCCCGCATCTCATCGAACGTGCTGAGGAGCTTCGTGGTGAGGCCCTTGCGGATCAGGGTGATGTGGCGGTCCTGCTGCAGCATCTCGCGCGAGACGTTGAGCGCGAGATCCGGCGAGTCGACCACGCCCTTGATGAAGCGCAGGTAGCGCGGGAGCAGGTCCTCGCAGCTCTCCATGATCTGCACCTTCTTGACGTACAGGTGGAGGCCCGGCTTGGACGCGACATAGTAAAGATCGTAGGGCGCTGTCGTCGGGACGAACAGCAGGGCCTGGTACTCGATGCGTCCCTCGGCCTTGTAGGAGATGACCTTCAGGGGCTCGGTCCAGTCGTGCGAGATGTGCCGGTAGAACTCCTTGTACTCGTCCTGGGTGACCTCGGACTGCGGCCGGACCCAGATCGGCTTCATGGAGTTGAGGACCTTCTCCTCCATCGGCATCTTCGGCTTCTCGCCGGTCTCCTTCTCCTTGGCGAGGTCCTCGATCTCCGGGTCCTTCTCGGCGGTGAGGACGATCGGATAGCCCACGAAGTCGGAGTAGCGGCGGACGATCCGGCTGATCACCCAGCGGTCGGAGAACTCGTCCATGCCGTTGTCCCGGTCCTCGGGCTTGAGATGGAGGGTGATCGAGGTGCCGCGCTTCTCCTTCTCGGCGGGCTCGATCGTGTAGGTGCCGTCGCCGGTCGACTCCCAGTGCGTCGCCTCGGTGTCGCCGGCCCGGCGGGTGACGAGCACCACGCGGTCCGCGGCCATGAACGACGAATAGAAGCCGACGCCGAACTGGCCGATGAGCTCGGCGATCGACTGCTGCGACTCGCCCTTCTTCAGCCGCTCGACCAGCTCGCGGGTGCCGGACTTGGCGATCGTGCCGATGTTGTTGATCACCTCGTCCCGGCTCATGCCGATGCCGTTGTCATGGATGGTGATCGTGCGGTTCTGGCGGTCCGCGTCGATGCGGATCTCCAGCTTCTCGTCCCCTTCCAGCATCTCTGGGTGGGTCAGCGCCTCGAAACGGAGGCGGTCGAGAGCGTCCGACGCGTTCGAGATCAGCTCGCGAAGGAAGATCTCCTTGTTCGAGTACAGCGAGTGGATCATCAGGTCGAGAAGCTGTTTCGTCTCCGCCTGAAATTGCAGGGTCTCAACTGTCGCAGTGGTCATGGCTCCTCCTCTATGCTCCAGAATGATTCCTTGAGTGTTTGGGGCTCAACCCATCAAGCCTAACGGGTCGCTGGCAATAACCCAACGCCCATGCGTAGAATTCCCCTCCAGGGGAGGGGGTCTGCACAAAGCTTAGTGGAAGGCACGCAGGATTTCAACACGGTGCCGCTTCCTCTAAGATGAGTGCGGGAGGTTGAACGATGGCCTGGGGATCAAAAAAGGGAGGCGGCGGTCCGGCCTGGCTGGCGCTGCTCGTTGCGTTGGTGGCTCTGTGGATCGCCTGGTCGGCCTATCGCCGGACTGGGGGGACGCTCGACACACTCGTGGCGAACCCGCTCCATGGGACACCCGCATCCGCGCCGCCGGCGGAGGCGGAAGGTGGAAGCGACTGGCGGGCGGCGCTCGACCGCGCCCGTGAGCGCCTGGTCAGCCGGCGCGACGAGGTACAGGAGGACCGAGATCTGGAGGCGGTGCAGCGCGACATCGCCGAAATCCGCGCCAGCCTGGAGCGGGCCTGGCATGGAGCCGGCGAGGCCAAGGAAAAATGGCAGGATCTCGACGGCGAGCTCGACCGGCTCCAGAGGCAGCTCCGCGAAAAGAGCGGTCAGGCGAAGGAGACGCTCGATGGGCTGGTGCGGAGGATGAAGGACGCGACGTGAGGGGGGACCGAAGCATAGGCGCCAACCTGCGCTGCCCGGCGACGCCCGCCAGGGATTTGAACCCCCGCGGATGAGAGGGCTCCCTACCGCAACCACTCCTCGATCCGCGCCCGCTCGTCCGTCGACTCGTCGCGGTACTTCACGATGACCGGGGTGTAGAGCGACAGTCCCCAGTCCTTGCCGGCGCCGCGGGTCACGGCGCGCGAGCCGGGAACCACCACGGCCTCCGCCGGCACGACTAGCGGGCCATCTTCTGGGGCGCGGTGGATCGTCTCCTTCACCAGGTCGTAGATCGGCGTCGAGCGGGTGAGGATGACTCCCGCGGCGAGGACCGCCCGGCGCTGGACCACCGTCCCCTCGTAGACCCCGCAGTTGCCGCCGACGAGGACGTCGTCCTCGACGATCACCGGCAGGGCGCCGATCGGCTCCAGGACGCCGCCGAGCTGCGCCGCCGCCGAGAGGTGGACCCGCTTGCCGACTTGCGCGCAGCTTCCCACCAGGGCGTGCGAGTCGATCAGCGTGCCGTCGTCCACCCAGGCCCCGGCGTTGACGAACATGGGCGGCATGCAGGTGACGCCGCGGCCCAGGTAGACGCCGTCGCGGATCGACGAGCCGCCTGGAACCATCCGGACGCCCGACTCCGCCGAAAGGCCGCGCAGCGGATATGTCGCCTTGTCGAAGAAGGGTAGCGAGTGGTCGCCCGTGCCAACAGACATATCCACGATCGCGCCCATCCGGAAGCCGAGCAGGATCCCCTGCTTAACCCAGGGGTTGACCCGCCAGCCCGAAGGAGACGATGGCTCAGGCTCGGCCGCCCGGGCCGTCCCAAAATTCAGCGCTCGCTTGAAGCGCCCGAACAGCTCGAAATGTTCCTCCTCGAACTGGTCGCGCTTCTCCGCGAAGAGCTGCTCGATTTCCTCGCGCAGCGCCTCCGCGGTCACTACGTGCTCACTCACCGGCCTCACCCTCCCCGCTCTCCTCGCCATGCGGAATCAGTCCCAGGTCGGACAGCACCTTCTCGATCTTCCGCCAGCTCTCCGGGCGGGGCGAGGTCGCGGGCAGGCGCCAGACCGGCTCCAGGAGCCCCATCAGGGCCATGGCCGCCTTGACCGGCCCGGGGTTCGACTCGATGAAGTTGACCTCCATCAGGGCGTGCAGCCGCCGGTGCATCTCCACCGCGCCGGGAAAATCCCCCTCCAGGCAGAGCGAGGTCATGCGCGCCATGGCGTACGGCACCTCGTTCGACACCACCGAGATGATCCCGACACCGCCCAAGGCGATGAGCGGCAGGGTGATGGCGTCGTCCCCCGAGAGGACCGCGAAGTCGTTGGGGACCATCTGGAAGATGGAGGCCATCTGCGAGATGTTGCCCGAGGCCTCCTTCACGCCGATGACTGTCTCCAGGGTCGCCAGGCGCGCGAGGGTCGCGGGCTCCACGTTCAAGGCGGTCCGGCCCGGCACGTTGTAGACCACGATCGGCAGGTGGGTCGCCTGCGAGATGGCGCGGTAGTGCTCGAAGAGGCCGTCGGGCGTCGGCTTGTTGTAGAAGGGGGTCACGACGAGCAGGCCGTCGGCGCCGAGGGCTTCGAGGTCCTTGGCAAGCGCGACGACCTCACGGGTGTTGTTGCCGCCGCAGCCCGCCAGCACGGGCACCTTCCCATGGGCGACCTCCCGGGTGATCTCGACGACGCGCAGGTGCTCCTGCCGGGTCAGGGTCGGGTTCTCGCCGGTGGTGCCGCAGGGCACCAGGAAGTGGATGCCCGCTTCGATCTGACGGTGGACCAGGCGGCGCAGGGCCTCCTCGTCGAGCGATTGGTCCTGCCGGAACGGCGTGACCAGCGCAGTGCCACAACCTTGGAACATGATGGATTCCTCGGGTCTCTAGGACCGGACGATCTCTTCCCAAACCTCGCTGAACTCGTAGACGCCCTGGCGGCCGATCATCCAGCGCGCGGCCCGCAGGGCGCCGTGCGCGAAGCCGGCCCGGCTGCGCGCGCGATGCTCGAGGACGATGGTATCAGCCTCGGAATCGAAGCCGATCTGATGGGTGCCGGGGATCGCCCCGGCCCGGTTGCTCGCGACGTCGATCTCCCGGCTCCAGCCCGCCTCTTCCATGGCGCGGCGGATCTCCTTGAGCGTGCCGGACGGCGCATCCTTCTTCTTGCTGTGGTGGATCTCCCAGAGCCAGGCTTCGTAGGAGGTCTCGCCCGAGAGCAGGCGCGCCGCGGCCTCGGCCAGCCGGTAGAACACCTGCACGCCGATGGAGAAGTTGGCGCCGTGGAGGAAGCCCGCATTGTGCCGCTCCACCGCCTCGCGCACCCGCGGCAGCGCGTAATGCCAGCCGGTCGTGCCCACCACCAGCGGCACTCCCAGAGCCGCGAGATGCTCCGCGGTCGTCGCCACGGCCTCGGCCACCGAGAAGTCGACCGCCACGTCGATCCCGCGGAAGGCCTCCTCGGTGATCCCGGCGCCGTCAAGGTTGTTCGTTTCGTCGAGGCGGACGGCCACCTCGAAGCCGTGCTCCGGGGCGAGCTGCTCGAGGAGCTGTCCCATCCTTCCGTATCCGATCAGGGCCAGACGGTTTGTTCCGATCGCTTCAGTCACCCGACAGGCTCCTCCGGCCGATGGCCGAAAATCTTCGCGTGCAGGAGGGCGACGGCATCGGGAGCACTTTCCTCGCTCACCAGGCAGCGGATGCAGGGTGCCGCCGTCCCCACCGTCACCAGGCGGGGCTCGGCTCCTTCCGCTAGAGCCCCAATTTGAGATAAAACCCGCTCGGCGAGCTCCGGATGGGTCGCCAGGTCATCCGAGACCAGGCTCACCACCGCCCGGCCGGAAGCGACATGGACCTCCCCAGTTGATCCTCCGCAATGGGCCAGCGCCGCGCGGATCTCGAACAGCCGGTCCTCCTGGTCCACAGCGAGCTCCACCTCCTCGGCACCGACGCCGATCACCATCAGCGACGGGCGATAGCGCTCGCAGACCGCAAACACCTCGCTCTGGAAATCAGGTCCCCCCCCGCGAGCATCGCGCACCGTGATGCGGTGGGCGTGGGGGCGCCAGGAGATGGACTTGATCCCCGGCTGCGCGGCCGGATCGCGGCGGCCGATCAAGGTTCCTTCGCCGGGCCCGCGGTCGAGATGGGGGCTCCACGAATTAAGGATGTGGATCGGCACGTCCGCCCGGCTCGCCGGCCCCAGCGTGCCCCAATGCGGCTTCTTGGCCCCGGAGCAGGCCAGCTCCAGCCCTTCCCCGAACGACAACGTACAGATGCGCCGCGCGTCGGGGACGCATCGTGGATCGGCGGTCAGCATCCCATCCACGTCCGTCCAGATCTGCACCTCCTCGGCTTCCAGGGCGGCGCCGACGATGGCCGCAGAGAAGTCGGACCCCTCCTTGCCCAGGGTCGTGGTGATCCCGTCCCGCGTGGCGCCCACGTAGCCGCCGACCACCGGCACCCGGCCCGCCTCGATATGGGGCAGGAAGGCGCGGCGCATCCGCGGCTCGGTCTCCTCGTAGATCGGCTTCGCACGGTTGAACGAGTCGTCGGTGATCAGCACCTGCCGGCAGTCGATCCAGGGCGCCTCGATCCCGTCCTCCGGGCGATCAAGGGCGAGCGACAGGATGGCGCTCGACAGCAGCTCGCCGAAGCTCGCCACAGCATCCGCAGCCCGCGCCGAGAGGCGGCCGGCCTTGGCGATCTCGTCGATCTGCGCCCGCAGCTCGCCGAAGTAGCGGTCCAGCATCGCCTCCAGCACCGAGTGGCCGGCGGGCTCCACCACCGCATGCGCCACCTGCCAGTGGAACTCCCGCAGCTCCTTGAGAATGGAGTTCGCCTTGGGCAGATCGAGGTCGCCGGCCGCCGCGGCGTCGGCGCAGCGCAACAGGCGCCGGGTTGTCTTGGACATGGCCGAGACCACGACCACCGGCCGGCGGTCGAGCAGGCTGCGCACGATCCCCACCACCCGCTCGATCGACGAGGGGGAGTCGACCGAGCTGCCGCCGAATTTCATGACGATCATGCGTCGAGCAACCCTTCCGATTTCATCAGCTCGGCATTGAGCACAGCCGCCCCCGCGGCGCCGCGCAGGGTGTTGTGGGAGAGCGCTACGAGCTTCCAGTGGAAGAGCGGGCAGGGACGGATACGGCCCACCGACGCGGCCATGCCGCGCTCCAGCCCGGCGTCCTTGCGCGTCTGCGGCCGGTCCGGCGCCTCCATGACATGGACCGGACGGCGCGGCGCCGACGGGAGCTCCCGCTCCTGGGGCGCGCCGCGGAAGCTCGAAAGAGCCTCGACGATCTGCACGCGGGTGACCTCGCGCTCGAATTCCAGGCTGATCGTGGCGAGGTGGCCATCGATCGCCGGCACCCGCGTGCAGGTGGCGCTGACCGTCATGCCGAGATGCCGGATCGCCTCGCCGTCGAGATCCCCCAGGATCTTCTGGGGTTCCGATTCGACCTTCTCCTCCTCGCCGCCGATGTAGGGAACGACGTTCCCCAGGGCGTCGAGCGAGGGCACGCCGGGGTAGCCGGCGCCGGAGACCGCCTGGAACGTCGTCACCAATGCCTTGCGGAGCCCGAAGGGTTTCAGAGGAGCGAGAGCCATGACCACGGTCACCGCCGCGCAGTTGGGATTGGTGACGATCGCTCCTTCCCAGCCCCGCTCGCGCCGCTGGATCGGCAGCAGTCCGAGGTGGCCGGGATTGATCTCGGGAACCAGGAGCGGCACGGTCGGGTCCATCCGGTAGTGGCCCGAGTTGGAGATCACGATGTGGCCGGCCTTGGCGAACTCGCGCTCGATCTCTCCGGCGAGGTTCGACGCCATGGAGGAGAAGACGATCCGCGGCCCGCGCCCCGGCACGCACTCCTCGACCGTCCGGTCCGCGGCATCGGTCGGGGGCGCGCCTTCGAGCTGCCAGGACGTCGCCTCGCGATACGGCTTGCCCACGCTGCGGTCGCTCGCCCCCAACCAGGTGGCGGTAAACCAGGGATGATTCTCCAGGAGCTGGAGGAAGCGCTGGCCCACCGTCCCCGTAGCGCCCAGGATGCCGACCTCGATCTTTCCGTTCATCAACGTCTCCGGTTCCGCTACATATCTCCGGCCGGCCGGTTTTGCAATCCCCGAACCAGATCCCGGTAGAGGTGGACGGCCTCGACCAGCTCCCGCTTGGGAACCCGTTCCTCCGGAGTATGGGCCACATGGATGCTTCCCGGTCCCAGAAGGAAGGGCTCGCCCCAGGCCCCGAGCCGCGGGACGTCCGTCGTGTACTTAACAATGGTGGTGGCGAACCCCGGAAGCGAGCCCATCCGAACGGCTGCCGACTCCCGCTGCTCGGCGATGCGCACGCCTGGCGAGGCGGCCACGGCGGCGCGAAGGGAGTCCCGCCACTCCTCCATCGGTCCCACCGTCCGGATCATCACCTCCGCGCGTGCCTGGTCCGCAATGACGTTGGCCGCCCGCCCGCCGGAGAGGGTGCCGATGTTGAGAGTCGTCTCGCCGAGGACCGGGTCGGACGGCAACGGCACCGCGCGCAACCGGTCCAGAGCCGCGAGAAGGCGGTCGATCGCCGACACCCCCAGCTCCGGATACGCCGAGTGGGCCGCCTTCCCCTCCGCTTCGAGGGCAAGATAGAGCGCCCCCTTCGACCCCAAGGCCAGCCGGTTCTCCGTCGGCTCCCCATTAATAAGGTAGCGGGACCCGCGAGGCTGCCGGTTGGCCACCTGAGCCCCGACGCTGTCCGTCTCCTCGCCGACCACCAGAAGCAACCCGAACCCTCGGCTCCCCTCCGCGAGAAGCGCCTCCAGAGCCTTGATCATCGCCGCCAACAGCCCCTTCGTATCGCACGCCCCGCGTCCGTGGATGTGCTCCTCATCCTCGAACGAGGGGAAGAAGGGAGGGACCGTGTCGATATGGGTCGAGAGGACCACGACGGGCGTGCCCCAGGCCGCGAACAGGTTGAAGCGGTCCTCCGTGACCGGCATGCGTTCAACCGAGCCGCCGGTCCGCCCGGTGAGCTCGGAGAGGTAGGAGAAGAGGAAATCGCCGATAGCCCGCTCACGCCCGGTGACCGAGTCGATGTCGATCAGGGCGCGGGTGAGCTGGAAGAGGTCCATGGCTGAGCTCGCGGGAAGAGACTATCGTACGTCCTCACTCATTGACAATCGTACGGCCCCGCTTTACGCTGATCTCATGGGAAAGCGGCTCAAAGCATCGTCTCTGCGGGAGAACATCTACCGGATCCTCGACCAGGTTGTGGACACCGGAATCCCCGTGGAGGTCGAGCGGCACGGGAAGATCCTGAAGATCGTCCTCGAGGAGCCACAGAGCAAGCTTGGGAACCTGCAGCCGCGGCCCTACCTCCTGGAAGATCCAGAAGAGCTCGTCCACCTCGACTGGTCCGGAGAATGGCGCCCCTGATCTATCTGGATACGCACGTGGCCGCCTGGATGTACGCGGGGCGGACCGATCTCCTTCCCACGAGCGTTCGATCTCTGCTGGAAGAGCACGACCTCCTGATCTCCCCGGCGGTGAAGCTGGAGCTCCAATATCTCTATGAGATCCGGCGCACCGCAGAGCCCGCCCGGACCGTTGTCGCCGCCTTGGAGCGTGATGTCGGGCTTGTGGTCTGCGATCTGCCGTTCCGGGAGGTTGTCGAGGTCGCTCTGGCGCAGTCATGGACCCGCGATCCCTTTGACCGCCTGATCGTCAGCCAGGCTGCGCTCCGTGGGCTCCATCTTCTGACCAAGGATCGGAACATCCGGGAAAACTTTCCGGAGGCCATCTGGCCGTCGGCTGGAAATCAGGAAGAGCAGCCTGGGGACTGATTGAGCTTTAGGGACGCGCGCCCCGGCCGCTGATCCCCATCGTGCTCCTATCTCGCCACGTTCCCCGCCACCAGCCCCTCCACCACCCCCCCGCCCTTCATCACCCACTCCACACGCTGGAGCGCCCGAATGTCTTTCGAGGGATCTCCCTCGACGGCGATCAGGTCGGCTTCGTAGCCGGGAGCGACGGTGCCGATGCGGTCCTGGAGGCTCAGCGACTCGGCAGCGAGCGAGGTGGCGGAGATGATCGCGGCCATGGGGTCCTGGCCGCCTTTTTCGACGCGGTAGATCAGCTCCTCGAAGTTGTGGCCATGCGAGCCGGCGAGGGCGTCGGTGCCGAAGACGATCTTCAAGCCAGGGGTCTGGAGCGCCTGCTTGAAGACGTTCAGGATCAGCGGGCCGGCGCGCCGCATCTGCGCGAAGCCTTCTTCGTTGTAGTTGCCGATGCCGAGGAACTTCTTCATGTTCTCCAGGTAGTTGCGGAAGACGAGGTCGGTGTTGGGATCGAAGTACGTCCTGTGGTCGGCCAGGAACTTCAGCGTCTCGGCGTCGAGGAGCACGCCGTGCTCGATCGAGGTGCAGCCGGCGGCGGAGGCGCGGCGGGCGCTTTCGACGCCGTGGGCGTGCACCACTACCCGGAGGCCCACTTTCTTGGCCTCGCCGCAGGCCGCGTCGAGCTGCTCCTGGCTGAAGGTGGGGCCGCCCCCCTCGCGGATGCTCTTGGAGGCGAAGATCTTGATCACATCAGCGCCCTGGGTCTTGCGCTGGCGCACGTCCTCGCGGAGCTGCTCGGGGGTCCGCGTCTCGTCGGCGAAGGGCTCCAGGGAGGTGAGGATGCGCGGACCCGTGACGATGCCGCGGTTGATCGCGTCGCGGACCTCGTCGTCGAGCGGCGCGCCGAGGCTCTGGACGGTCGTGATGCCGCTGCGCAGGGTGACGAGCCCGTTCTCCACGGCGTACAGGGCGATGCGCGCGGCGGGCTCCTTCTCCTCGTCCGCCAGCCGGTCGTTTTCGTCGAAGTGCCAGGTGAGATGGACATGCGTGTCGATGCCGCCGGGCATCACGGTCAGGCCACGGAGATCCCAGTTCGGGGTCCCGTTGCCGCCGCGCTCGACGGAGACGATCTTCGACCCCTGGACCGTGATCGTGGCGTCCTCGATCGAGCCGCCCCGTCCGTCGAGGAGCTTGCCGACGCGGATCGTGACCGGGGTGTCGGCAGGTGCGGCGGAGGATGTGGCGGCGGTGGCGAGGTGCAGGATGAGAGCAGCGAGGACGAATCTGCGCATGAAGCCTCCCTGAGAGGAGGTCATTATCACGCAAGCCTGGTCCGGAAGGGGAAGAGCTGGTAACCTAAGGTTGTTGAAGATTTCAACAAGGAGTACCAGATGGCCACGATGAATTTCAGCATACCCGATGAAATCAAGGAGGAGTTCCAGAGGACGTTTGCTCATGAGAATCGGAGCGCGGTGGTCGCCCAACTGCTGAAGCAAGCGGTCGAGGAGAGAAAGCGGCAGCAGGTGCGCTCAGCCGCGATCGACGCCCTTCTTCAGCTCCGCCGAGAGCAGGCTCCAGTCTCGGATCAGGAGATCGCGCAGGCTCGGAAGGCCGACCGCCCATGAGGGTGGTCCTTGATGCCAGCGTCATCTTGAAGTGGATCTTTTCCGACTCCCAGAGTGAGCCGAACGTGGATGAGGCCGCCGCTCTGTTGGAGGCGGTCCGAGCGGGGCGGATCTCGCCTTTGCAGCCGCCGCATTGGCTCGCCGAGGTCTCCGCCGTCGTGACGAGGCTCAGGCCCGAGATCGCCGATTTTGCAATCCAGCTCCTGGATGGGATGAGCCTGCCTGTAGACGACGACATCGAGATTTACCGCCGAGCCAGCCGACTTTCCAGACAGCTGAACCACCATGTGTTCGATACCCTCTACCATGCGGTTGCCTTCGAGCGCCAGGCAACTTTGATCAGCGCGGACGATACCTACACTCGAAAAGCCTCCCACCTAGGCCGACTCGTCTCTCTGTCTGAGGCGCTCGATACGATCCCAGCCGCATCCGACGAGGAAGCCTGAGAAGCAGGGGTGAGGGAGGTAGAATCCTCCTATGGCTGACCCCCTCCGCATCCCCGCCCCGATCCAGGTCCTCCCCAGCGCCTGCCCCCTCGACTGTCCGGATGCTTGCAGTCTCGACGTCCAGGTCGAGGACGGCCGCGTCGTCAAGATCGACGGCAGCCGGGTCAATCCGTTCACTGAAGGGTATATCTGCTCCAAAGTGCGGCGCTTCCCGGACCTTCTCTATGGGGAGGGGCGGCTGCTCTATCCGGCCGTTCGACGCGGGGCCAAAGGAGAGGGACGGTTCGAGCGGATCTCGTGGGACGAGGCTCTCGATCTCGCGGCGGAGAGGATGCGCACGGCCCGGGAGCGTTTCGGCGGCGAGTCGATCCTGCCGTTCTCCTATGGCGGCTCGAACGGCCTTCTCACCCACGACATGACCGACGCCCGTCTGTTCTACCGGATCGGCGCCTCGCGGCTGGCCCGCACCGTCTGCGCGGCTCCAACAGGGAAGGCGGCGACCGGCCTTTACGGCAAGATGGCGGGCGTCGCGCTGCCCGATTACGTCCATTCGCGGCTGATCGTGCTCTGGGGCGTCAATCCCTCGGCAACGGGCATCCATCTGGTTCCGGTGATCCGGGAGGCGCAGCGCCGCGGCGCGAAGCTGGTTGTGATCGATCCGCGCCGGACGCAGCTCGCCAAGAAGGCGGACCTCTACTTGGCGCCGCGGCCGGGCACGGATTTGGCCGTAGCTCTCGCGGTGATCCGCTGGCTCTTCGAGGCGGGGAAGGCGGACCTCGCGTTTCTCGCGCAGCATACCCACGGAGCCGAGGAGCTGCGCGCGCGGGCCCTGCCGTGGACCTTCGAGCGGGCCGCCGCGGTCTCGGGCATTCCTGTGGAGGACCTGGAGCGCTTTGCGCACCTGTATGCCGGGACCTCGCCGGCCGTTCTCCGCACCGGCTGGGGGTTCGAGCGCAACCGGAACGGCGGCTCGGCCGTGGCGGCGGCTTTGGCTCTGCCGGCGGTGGCCGGCAAGTTCGGCGTCCGGGGCGGCGGCTACACGATGAGCAACTCCGGGATTTGGGGCGGGCTGGACCGCGCGGCGGCTCTCCGTGCGCAGGAGCCGGCGACGCGCACCCTCAACATGAACCGTCTGGGCGAGGACCTGCTGGAGCGGCAGGACCCGCCGGTGGCCGTCCTCTTCGTCTACAACTGCAACCCGGTGGCGACCATGCCGAATCAGGAGAAGGTGCTGCGAGGACTCCGGCGCGAGGACCTGTTCACCATCGTCTTCGAGCAGGTGTGGACCGACACCGCGAAGTGGGCCGATCTCGTCCTGCCCGCCACCACGTTCTTCGAGCACGACGAGATGTCGCGCGGCTACGGCTCGATGATCCTGCACCGGTCCTCCGCGGTGGCGGAGGCGGCGGGGGAGGCGCGGCCCAATTACCAGGTCTTTGCCGACCTCTGCCGCCGGTTGGGCCTGACCCGCCCCGGCGATCCGGAGACGGCGGCCGAACTCGGCGATGCGCTGCTCAACCGGTCGCCACGCATCCAGGCCGAAGCCGAGCGCGACGGCATCGCCTATCCCGACACCGGTTGGGCGCCCATCCAATTCGTGGATGCCTTCCCGCTCACGCCGGACGGCAAGATCCATCTGGTGCCCGAGGCGCTCGACCGCGAGGCGCCGCTCGGCCTCTATGGCTTCCGGGACGACCCCGCCACTGAGGCCTATCCGCTGGCCCTGATCTCCCCGGCGACGAACCGGACGATCAGCTCGTCGATCGGAGGCCTTTACAACGACCTGGCCGCCCTCGAGCTGCACCCCGAGGACGCGGCGCCCCGGAGGATCCGCACCGGCGACGTGGTACGGATCTGGAACGACCTCGGGGAGGTGCGGGTGGCGGCGCGGGTGAGCGCGGACGTGCGCCCGGGTGTGGTCTTCCTGCCGAAAGGACTGTGGAGCAAGCACACGCTGTCGGGAACCACCTCGAACGCGCTCTCGCCCGACACCTTCACCGACCTGGGGGGCGGGGCATGCTTCAACGACGCGCGGGTGCAGGTGGCTCTAGACCGCTAGTTCTTATTCGGACAGAGGCTCCGCGATGAACCGGTAGCCGATCCAGGGCTCGGACACGAGATAGCGCGGATTCGAGGCGTCCGGCTCGATCTTCCGGCGGAGCGAGGCGACGTGGACGCGGACCGTGTCCTTCGAGGTCGCGACGGCATCGGGCCAGACGTTCTGGATGATCTGCTCGAAGAACAGCGGCTTGCCCGCGTGCGTCGCGAACAGCTCCAGCAGCGCGAACTCCGTTGGAGTCAGCTTCACCTCCCGATCCCCCTGCACGACCCTCCGGCGCTGGAGGTCGATCGCCAGATCCGGAAACCGCAGCTCGTCCGGCGGGGCGTTGCGCCGCAGCTGGGCGCGCAGGCGGGCGAGGAGCTCGGGGATCGACGGCGGCTTGACGACGTAGTCGTCCGCGCCCAGGTCGAGCGCCCGGATCTTGTCCGACTCGCTGCCGCGCACCGACAGGACGACGATCGGGATCTTCTGTTGCCGGCGGACCCGGGCGATCAGCTCGAAGCCGTCCATCACCGGCATCGCCAGGTCTGTCAGGATGAGGTCGGGTTGGTGGACGAGGAGGGCGAGCGCCTTCTCCCCATTCGTGGCTTCGAGGGTCTCGTACCCCTCCATCCGGAGCTCGGCGGTCAATACGCTGAGGATGGACGGATCGTCGTCGACGACCAGGATCGATCGTCCGCGCTTGGTCATGACTGCCCGGTCGCCTCCATCGCGGCGGCTGGCTGGGCGGCAGGAAGATCGACTTGCGCCACGGTTCCCCCGCCGCCGCGGTTCGCCAGAGTCACCGTACCATGAAGGGCCCGCGCCAGGCCCTGGGCGATCTCGAGCCCGAGCCCCCGGTGGGCCACGTCCGAGGGGACGTCCGGCTTGTTCCCCGGGGAGAGGAGCGCGATGCCGGGCCCCTGGTCGAGGATCTCCAGCCGCACCAGGCGCTCCTCGGTGGGATGACGCTGGGCGAGGAGGGTGATCGGCTCGCCGGCAGGCGAGGACCGGTGGGCGTTCTCGACCAGGTTGACGATGATCTCCAAGGCGAGCGACGGATCGATGTCCAGGTCCGGGCAGTCGGGCTCGACGCGGACGACGATCGGCCGCGAGCGGGCGATCAGCGAGAGGTTCTCGCGCACCGCCCGGAAGAGGTCCGCCGGGGGGGTCGGCTCGTTCGAAGGAGCGAGGGCTCCGGCTTCGAGGCGCGCCATGGCGAGCAGGCCGCCGATGCGCCGCCGGAGCCGGTCGACCTCCATCTCCAGCGCGTCGAGGGACGGCAGCACCTCGGGCGCGGATCTCCGCCGGAGCTGTCCGGTCTGCAGCGCGATGGCGGTCAGCGGCGTCGTCAGGTCGTGCGAGACGGCGCGCAGCAGGGAGGTCTTGAGCGCGTCGCTTTCGCGCAAGGCCTCGACGTGCGCCTGTTCCTGGACGAGCTGCTCGCGCTCGACGGCGAGGGCGAGGAGAGTGCTGATGCTCTCCAGCGCGCTCGTCGTGGCGTCCGTCTGGCGGGCCACGAACACTCCGCTCGCGCGACCTTCGATCAGGAGAGGAAGGTACACGTCGCGGCCGACCGGCGCCGGCCATTCGAACGTCCGCCGATGCCGCCCCGGCGCAGCGAGGAGGTCCTCCATGGAATCGTCCTCGGGGCCCACCCACAACACGATCCGCTGCCGGTAGGGACTTTCGCCGAAGAGGACGAGCCCGCCGCCGCCGCGGGCGCCGCTCGCCACGAGCGCCCGTTCTGCCGCCGCCTGCAGGCTGCCGATGCGCCGCGTGGCTCGGAAGAGGTCGACGCTGAGCTGGTACAACGCCTCGATCTCGCTCCGCCGCGCTTTCGCCTCTTCGCTCCGTAGTCTTGCCTCCTCGCTGCGCGCTTGGGCCTCCTCGGCCTCGCGGCGGGCGTGGGTGACGATCCGGGCGGCCACGATCGAGGCGACGAGGAAGCAGCCCAGGGCGAGCCAGTTCTCCGGATCCTCGACGTGCCAGGTGTGCAGCGGCGGCAGGAAGAAGAAGTTCAGGCAGGCGGTGGCCAGGAGGCTCGCCAGGATGCCGCCGGCGACCCCCCGCCAGGCGGCGAGCGCCAGGACCAGGGTGAACAGCACCAGAGCGAAGGTCGTCGGGTTGACCCGGAGGAGGGCGCCGGCGGCGGTCACGACCGCGATGACGGCCCCGGCCAGAGCGAGCTCCCGGACGAGCCGGAGAATGCGCGCCGACATCTTTGCATCTCCTTTCGGACCTGTTCCGGACTTCTTTGTGCCGGGCCTCTAGTTTGGAGGCATGGACAGAGTTGAACCCAACTTCCACAGAACGGCGCTTGCCGCAGCGGACCACCCTCAGGCGGGGGACCGTCTCGCGGCGCGGCGTCTTGCCCTGCTCTGCCTGGCCGCCGTCGGAGTCGTCTACGGCGACATCGGAACGAGCCCACTCTATGCGATGCGCGAGTGTTTCTTCGGCCCTCATGCCGTGCCGGTCAGCCGCGAGAACATTCTCGGCGTCCTGTCGCTGATCGTCTGGACGCTGGTCATCGTCGTCACCCTGAAATATCTGGTCTACGTCCTCCGGGCCGACAACCAGGGAGAAGGCGGCATCCTCGCCCTGATGGCTCTCGCGACCCGGACGCGGCGCAGGCGCCAGTGGCTCCTGATCGGCCTCGGTCTCTTCGGGGGAGCGCTCCTCTTCGGCGACGGCATGATCACTCCGGCGATCTCGGTGCTGAGCGCGATCGAAGGCCTCGAGGTGGCGGCCCCTCAGCTCGGCGCGTACGTCATCCCGATTACCATCGTCATCCTCATTTTCCTCTTCGCCATCCAGCGGCGCGGTACGGCCGGGATCGGCCTGATCTTCGGCCCGATCATCCTCGTCTGGTTCCTGACGCTCGCCGTTCTGGGCGTGCTCAGCATCGTGCGGGAGCCGGGAGTGTTCGCGGCGCTCAACCCGCTGTACGCCTTCGGATTCTTCGTCAGGAACGGCGTGGCGGGCTACCTGGTCCTCGGCGCGGTCTTCCTCGTCGCCACCGGAGGCGAGGCGCTCTACGCCGATCTCGGCCACTTCGGCGAGCGCCCGATCCAGATCGACTGGTTCTGGATCGTCGCGCCGTCGCTGCTGCTGAACTACTTCGGGCAGGGAGCGCTGCTGCTGCGCGACCCGGGGGCGGCGGACAACCCGTTCTACCGGCTGGTCCCGGGCTGGGCCCTCTATCCGCTCGTGATCCTGGCCGCGATGGCGACGGTGATCGCCTCGCAGGCGGTCATCTCCGGGGTGTTCTCGCTGATGCGGCAGACGATCCAGCTCGACTACGCGCCGCGGATGGAGGTCGTCCACACCTCCTCCAGCGAGATCGGCCAGATCTATGTTCCGTCCGCCAACTGGGGGCTCATGGCCGCGACCATCATCCTGGTGCTGGGCTTCCGGACGTCCAGCAACCTCGCGGCAGCCTATGGCGTCGCGGTGACGACCACGATGATCATCACCACGCTGCTCGCCTTCTTCGTCGCCCGCAACCTGTGGGGCTGGAAGCTCTGGCAGGCGGCGAGCGTCACGGCCGGGTTCCTCGTGGTAGACGTCGCGTTCTTCGGAGCCAATATCGTCAAGGTGGCGCAGGGAGGGTGGTTCCCGCTGGTCGTCGCCGCGGCAGTGTTCATCGTCTTCCTGAGCTGGCGCCGCGGGCGCAACGCGCTGGCGGCCCGGATGGCCAAGACGTCGGTTCCTGCCGCGGTCATCCTCGAGGACTTCGAGAGCCGGAAGATCTGCCGCGTGCCCGGAACGGCCGTCTTCCTGACCGGACGGACCGGTGGGACGCCGTCGGCGCTCCTCCACAACCTCAAGCACAACAAGATGATCCACCAGCGGAACATCTTCCTCACCCTGATGACCGAGAAGGTCCCCCACGTGCCGGAGCCGGAGAGGGCCGTGGTCGAGGAGCTGCGCCCGGGTTTTTACCGCGTGATCGCCCGCTACGGCTTCATGGAGGATTTCGACGTGCCGAAGCTTCTCCAAAGCCTGGGCAGTCAGGGCCTGAAGGTCGATCCAGACGGCGACCTGACGTTCTTCCTGAGCCGGGGGACGGTCTACTCGCGCCGCAAGCCGCTCGTCAGCCGCTTCCTCGATGCGCTGTTCATCTTCATGATGCGCAACGCCCAGGACGCGACGCAGTACTTCTCCCTGCCCACCAACAAGGTTGTCTAGATCGGCATGCAGGTGGAGATCTAATCCGATCTATCTGATCTAATCCAGAAGCTCCCGGGCCACCCGCTCGCCGCTCTCGACCGCGCCGTTCATGAAGCCGCTGAAGCGGGCGCTGGTGTGCTCGCCGCAGAAATGCAAGGCGCCGCTGGAGAGCCCCTCGGCGCCCGCGAAGGCCTGGTACTGGCCAGGCTTGTAGCAGGTGTAGCTCCCCAGGGTGTATTTGTAGGTCGGCCAGGTGAAGCGGACCGCCTCGCCGGTGAAGGCCTTGGCCGCGCCGGGGAAGAGCTTGTCGACCTGGCCCACGAACTTCTTCGCGTGGTCGTCCTCGCTGCCTTCAGCCAGCTCGACGCCCGCCTTGCCGCCGAGGAAGTTGGTCAGCAGGCCGTGGGTGCCGGCCTGTCCGCGGCTCGTCTCCCAGCAGCTCTGATAGCCCAGGTCCGTGAACGTGGCGCCGCTGAATCCCTTCTCGGTCCAGACGCGCCGGTCGAAGCCGCAGATCAGCTTCGAGTTGGTGCCGTAGCCCAGCTCCTGGATGGCCTGCTGCTGCGCCGGGGGGAGCTCCTTCCGGATCTCCGGAGCGAGCTCGACGTTGCGCAGGACGGTGAAGGGGAGGCTGACCACCACCGTATCCGCTTTCAGGACGTCCGTGCTCGCGCCGCGCTGCACGGTCAGCTCGTAGCGGCCGTCGCTCGACCGGCCGAGGCGCATGAGCTGCGTGCCGAGCTCCACCTCCCGCTCCAGCCTCTGGGCGAGCCGCTGCGGGATCACGTCATTCCCATCGACCGCGTGGAACCGCTCGTCGCTCTCGCCCAGGAGGTTGAACGCGCCTGGCTCGGTGCCGATCAGGCAGACGAGGTTCAACGCGCTCTGCTCCTCGGGATCGAGACCGTACTCGCCGGTGTAGGCGACCTTCAGGACGTCGGCGATGGGTGAGCCGATCTGGTTCTCCTGGAGCCACTGGCTGATGCTCTTCTTGTCGAGCGCGACCCCCTCGGGCGGATGATTCTGCCAGTCGACTCCGCAGCTGTCCCCGCAGTCGCCGATCTGTTCGAGGATCCTGGCGGCCACAGGGCGGAAGGCGTCGATCAGGTGCGTGTCCGTGGGGATCAGCTTGCCGTCGAACCAGTAGGCGTTCCCCTGGGTGCCATTGGTCCACGCGAGATCGAGGATCGGCACGCCGAGCTCGCCCGCGAGGCCGAGGATCGCCCGGTGGTCCGTATCGAAGAACTCGCCGCCGAGCTCGGTGAGCTGGCCGTCGGGGAAATGGTTACGGAGGGAGTACATCCGGCCGCCGACCCGCGTGGCCGCCTCGATGACCCGCGCCTGGACGCCGTTCTGCTGGAGCCGGTACGCGCAGGTGAGGCCGGAGACCCCGGCGCCCACGATGATCACATCGTTGCAGGTGGGGCAGGAGGCGGCGCGGGCGAAGCGCGGCGCGCCCACCACGAGCCCGGCCGCGGCCACCGCGGCGGTCTGCAGGAAACGACGGCGGGTCCAGCGGAAACGCTCTTCGAGCACGCGCTCGATCCCTTCAGCCGTGGGGGTGTGCGTCGCCTCCAGATAGGCCGCGAAGCGCAGGGTCCTCCGAACTTCCTGGAACAGCGGGGTCCTGGGCATGAGTGTCCTCCTCGGTGGGGGAGGATTCTATCCTGGAGACCTCACCCCCAACCCCCTTCTCCCATCGCCCACCCCTCCGACCGGGAGAGGGGGCGCCGCCACCCAGGATGGATGTTCACTCATCACGCGCGGGAGCTTGTACTGGCAGATCTGTTTCGGGCTGGTCTCGAGAAACTCCTTGTTGATACTTCTCCTCCAAATACGCCCGGTAGTCCTTCTCGTCCGCAGTCTGGAGAATGCCTAGGAGCGAACGGACGATCGGGGTCAGTTGCTCGGGTCCTCGTTTCCGGTGTCGCCGATTCTGCATGTGCACCTCAATTTGATGTCCTCTTACACTACGGCAACGTGTCGGTGAGATCAATCGGAGAAGAAGGCTGTTCCCTCCTATCTCCGGTGCAGGGGAGGGGATGGGAGAGGGCGGGGGGTGCAGGGCACCGTCAAAGTCATCCGTGGCGGGGAAGGCTGGCAGGAGATGGACTTTGACGGAGCCCTGGCGGGGGGTGGGGCCGTCCTTGACACCCCCCACCGCCGGCCATACGCTTTCCCCTGCTTTTTCACGCTTCCGCCGCCGTTCGAGGAGAGAGCCATGTTCAAACGTCTCGCGCGCGTCTTCAAGTCCTGGATCGGCTACTTCATCTCCTTTGCCGAGGACCCGGAGGTCATGCTCCAGGAGTCCATCGAGGAGATGCGCAACACCCTGCCGAAGCTCAACCAGATCCTGGTGACCACCCGCGCGACCGTGCTCCGCCTGGAGCAGGAGAAGGAGGAGCTGACGCGCAAGGAGAGGCAGCTCACCAACTCGATCAAGGCGGCGCTCACCGACGGAAGTCCCGAGGCGCGCAAGCTGGCCGAAAACGACGCCCTGATGCTGCAGCAGGTGCGGCAGGACCTGACCGCCACCGAAGAGCAGCTCATGGCCGCCCGGAACGCCTTCGACAACGCCCAGATCACGGTCGAGGACATCAAGACCAAGCTGCGCGACCGGATGGAGCAGGCGCGCCGCGCCATCCAGGAGTCCAAGAAGGCCGCCGTGCTCAAGAGCGCCGCCGGCGCGCTGGCCGAGCTGGACCAGTACGGCACGGCCTCCACCTCGGACAAGTACCTCGAAGAGATCAAGCAGCGCGTCGCCGAGAGCAAGGCGGCGGTCGAGGTAGCCACCGGCGGCCTCGACACCGGGAAGATCAAGCTGGAGCGCAAGGCGCGCGAGATCCAGGCGCAGAGCGTCCTCGCCGAGTTCGAGGTGGAGATGGGGCTCAAGAAGCCGGACGCCACCCGCGAAGCCGCGCCCTTCCCGGAAGGTGGCACCACCGGACAGGCCACGCCGGAGCGGACCCCGGAAGGCGTCTGAGGCGTGTCGTCCCCCGCGTTTCTCGAATCGCTTCCTCCCTGGGCGGCGGAGCTGGTGCGCTCCATCCGTGCCAAGCGGGCGAACACGTTCGTGCTCCACGGCGTACCGGCCGATCTGGTGCCGGTGCGCGGCGCGGGCGGCCTGCGCTTCCTCGGTCTCGATCCGTTCCTGACCGAGGAGCTGTTCTCGGCGTTCCCCTCGATCCTCACCTACAACCGGGCCGAGGGGCTCGGCTTCTCCGGCCAGGCGGCGCGCTCCCACTTTCTGGAGCGCCTGCGCGCCTATGACGCGGTGCAGGGCACGACCTGGGCGGATCGCCTGCCGCGCGACGCCCAGAACTGCTTCGCTCTCCTCGATTCCTACTTTCGGCACTGCACCGCCCAGACTCCGGCGCGGCCGGTCGTCCTCCTCCTGCCGTTCGCCGAGACGGTCGTCCCGGCGTCCGAAGCGGGCTACCGCTCGCCTGAGGACCGCACCGTCCTGGTCTATCTCCGCAAGTGGTCGCAGGACCCGGTGCTGCTCGCCAAGAACGTGGTGATCGTCCTGGTCACCGAGAGCCTGGCGGAGCTCGATCCCAAGCTGCTGCGCGCGCACGCCACGCAGGAGATCGAGATCGTCCGGCCGGACCAGGGGGAGCGCCTGACCTATCTGGAGGCCGTCCGCGCGCCCGACTGGTACCAGCGCATGTCCGATCTGCCGCCCACGCGCCTCGCCGAGATGACCGCCGGCATGACCCGCGTGCAGGTCGGCCAACTCCTGGATGGCGCCGATGCCGAGGGAGCTCGATTAACGCGGGACCTCGTCCGCAAGGTCAAGAAAGAGGTCATCGAGACCGAAGGGCTGGGCCTTCTCGAATACGTCGAGCCGAAGTTCGACCTCTCGATGGTTGCCGGGATGCCGATGGTCAAAGACCGCCTGCGCCGCGCCGCACGGGCGATCGCGAGGGGGAATCCGGCGGCCGTGCCCATGGGCTATCTCGTCTGCGGCCCGGTCGGGAGCGCCAAGACCTTCCTGGTCGAGTGCTTCTCGAACGAGATCGGCTTCCCGTGCGTCAAGCTCAAGAATTTCCGCTCCATGTGGGTGGGCTCGACCGAATCGAACCTGGAGCGCATCCTGAAGATCCTCGCCTCGCTGACCCCAGTCGGCGTGGTGGTGGACGAGGCCGACGCCGCTCTGGGCAACCGCGAGCAGCAGGGGGACTCGGGCACGCAGAACCGCGTCTTCGCGCAGATCGCCTCCTTCATGGGCGACACGCGCTACCGCGGGCGCATCCTCTGGTTCCTGATCACCGCCCGTCCGGACCTCCTGCCGATCGACCTCAAGCGGCAGGGGAGGGCGGAGGAGCACATCCCGCTCTTCTATCCGGAGACGGTGGAAGAGGTCGACGAGATCTTCCAGGTGATGAAGAAGAAGCTGGGGCTCCGGACCGCGGTGGAGCGCCTGGGCGATGTCGCGGAGGAGGAGCAGATCCTGGGTCTCTCCGGCTCGGACCTGGAGGCGGTGCTGGTCCGCGCGGTCCTGGAAGCCGAAGCCGCCGAGTCGGCCGAGGTCCTCCCCGAGCACCTGAAAAAGGCGTTCACGGACTTCATCCCGCCCGCCAACAGCCGCGAGCGGGAGATGCAGATTCTCTGCGCCGTCCTGGAATCCACTAGCCGCGAGCTCCTCCCGGAGCGCTACCGCGAGCTGGACCGTGGCGAGGTCCAGGCGCGTATCGCCGAGATCAAGCGCGAGCTGCGGTTGCTGTAGGCGCCTCCCACCGTTCATTCCGTGCCGCAAATCAGCTGGGGATTGCCTCGTCCCCAAGAGGGAAGGCCGCAGCCCTGTGTCAATTTGCGGCAGATTCTCTGAGGGGAGTGGCCGCCCTTCAATAATTTGCGGCAGTGAGTTGAGAAAATGCCGCGAATTTGAGACAGCGAGACTCCGGTGAGCGAAGGAAGGCCTTTCGCAAAGCTTCGGGTGCCGCGAATCATCGGATTTGCACCGCGAGATGCCGGCTTCGGAGCTTCCGCGAGAGGTCTTCTGCCGCAGGTTGTCTGTAATTTGCGGCACATTTCTTATTGACCGTGATACCCTTCCTCTGATTCGCGGCGCGGAGGCTTTCGAGGAAGAGGCGGAAGGCCCAATTTGCGGCGGCAGGAGGTTAGTTTGCGGCGGATTGTCTTGGAGGACGCGGACGGAGGGAGCTCGATGAGATCGAATCGGACCATCTCGGAGATCGTGGCCAGCCTGGAGAGTCAGCTCGCCTTCTATCGGGAGAAGGAGGATCTGCACGCGAAGCAGGAGGCCTTCCATCGCGAGCAGCGGACCCTCTATGGGACCGAGCGGGAGAAGATCGAGCGCAACCTCGAAGCCTTCGGAGCGGCGGCCTCCAGTGCGCTGGAGCTTGCCGAGAAAAGCCTGGCCCGTCCGGCCGGAAACGAGGAGGGAGCCGACCTGGGCTCGGCCTCGAATCCCCGGCTCGGCAAGATGGTCGAGCTGATCCTCGCGGAGAAGGGGCAGGACGAGCGTTTCGGCCCAGTCGGTCTCACCGAAGAGGTGAACCGCCGGTTCGGCAAGAGACTGCGGCGGCCAGTCGATTCAAGGCAGATCTCCGTCGTCCTGCGGCGCATGGAACGCCTCGGGCGCATCCATCTCGTCCGCAAGGGGCGGCCGCACTGGGAGGCGTTGTACAGCCGGGGGGGAGGGGTGGATGAGTAAGCCGAGGAGAGCTCTGACGTCTGGAAGGCCGGAGACGAGCGAGCGTAAAGCTTCAGTCCCCCAACAGCCGCGCCGTGACCGCTGCGAACTGCTCCAAGTCGCCCAGATCCTCGCGGATCGCGTCGTAGGTGCGGCCGTGATCGATCGTCAGATAGAGGTGGACCAGCACGTTGCGGAAGCCCATCCAGCCTTTGAGCCGGTCGGCGAGGTCCCTGTCGAGCAGCCCTTCCTCACAGAGAACATCCATCGCGTCCTTGTAGCTCTTGGCCTGGCGATAGCCCTGATCGGCGATCACGTGTTGGGCGATGTCCAGGATGCACTCGCAGGCCAGGTGCAGGAAGCGCTCCGCCAGGTGGTGCGTGGCAAGCTCGCGGACGAACTCCTCGCGGCTGACGTCCCGAAAGGGACGCAGCTCAGCGAGATAGCCTTCCAGTACGTCTAAGCGACTCGAGAGCGCGGCCCGATCGACCACTGGGTTCCCCCTGTTCCAGGCGCCGTTTCTGAGCGGTGATCATGAGCTCGCGGACCCATTCCCGGTCGCCATATTCGCGCATGGTCCGGACCCGCAGGTCGCGGTAGGCCACGGGATCGCGGCAGATCAACAGGCGGCCGGTCTCCAGCACCCGCTGCCGTAGGAGGTCCGTCGCTTCGTCGAGCAGGACCACATCCACCCGCCCCTCCGGAGCCAGGTCTGCCAGGGCGACCGCGATGCGGGTCTGAAGCTTGCGCCGAGCTGTCTGGTCATCACCGACGGAGGGGAGGACGGCCACGTCCAGATCGCTGTCCGGCCGCTCAGTGCCGGCGGCCCGCGAGCCGAACACCAGGAGGGCCGCGATTCCCTCGATCGGCTCTGCGAGGCGCGTGATCTCGTCATCCAGAGGCGGCATGAGCGCCATCGTAGCATTGGCTATCCCGCCCGCCGCACCACCACGACCGTCGTATCGTCCGGGGGCTCCTCGCTCCCCAGGTGGCGGCGCCAGTCGGCCAGGAGGATCTGCAGGAGGGATTCGGCCGGGGCGTTCGGGGCCTGGCGCAGCACCTCTCGCGGCCGGTCGAATCCATAGGGGTTCTCCTGCCAGTCCTGCGTCTCGCAAAGGCCGTCGGAGCAGAAGACCAGGGCGCTGCCGGGGGGCAGGTGCAGGTTGAAGTCCAGATAGGTGCGCTGCGGACCTTTGCCCAGCGGCAGGCCGGGCAGGACGATCTCCGAGACGTCGCCGTCCAGAATCAGGAGCGGGAAGGGATGGCCTGCGTTGCTGATCAGGACCTCTCCGGTCTCCGGGTCGAGCCGCAGGAGCGTCAGGCTGGCGAAGTTGCGGGGCGAGCCGCCGCGGCGGATGACGCGGTCGACCTGGACGAGGATCTCCGAAGGCAGTGAGCCGGGGCGGATCAGGCTGGTCAGCGCAGCGGTGGTCATCGCCTGGACAATGGCGCAGGAGTAGCCGTGCCCGGCGACGTCGCCGACCGCGACCCAGAGCTTGCCGTCGCCGTCGAACAGGAAGTCGTAAAGGTCGCCTCCCGCTTCCGTGGCGAGGATGGAGCGCGCGGCGATCTCCCATCCCGGCACCTCGGGTACGCTCGGCAGGAGACCCACCTGCATGCGCGCCAGGAGCTGCATCTCGTAGCGCAGCCGCCGCTCTTCCTCGATCCGCCGGATGAAAGGCGGCGGCTGCAGGCGGTGCGCCTCCACGGAGTAGGGGCGGCCCAGGCCGATCAGCCCGAGGAGGAGAAACGCTGTCATGAGCCCGGCCGATCCGGCGAAGGTCCAGGGCATCCAGGCGAGGTTCAAGCTGGAGTAGACGGCGGCAGGCAACAGGTAGAAGCTCACGGAGGCGACCAGCAGCGCGGTCAGGCCGAAGGCGCGCAAAGCCCATATCAGAACCGCAACCAGGAAGAACTGTACGCCCAGCGCGACCCAGAAGTTGGCGAGGTGCACCGGCACGTACCAGCAGAAGACCGCGGCGACCGATGCCGCCACGGCCGCCCAGCGGGCCGGCAGGACGCGCAGGAAGGCGGCGAGAAGCAGCACCACGGCGCCGGCCAGGGCGATGCTGCGGCCGAAGGGGTTGTCGCCGAGGCTGGCCAGGGGGAGCGTCAGGCTCGCCTTTTCCGGCCAGATCGCGGGGACGTCGACGGCCAGGCTCAGGAACGCCAGACGGGTGCCCGCCATGACCGCTCCCAGGAACAGGCCGAACAGCAGCGCCCGTCCCCCGCGGGGACCGATGCGGCCGGCGCGCAGGGAATCCAGGCTGGTGGTGAAGAGAGGACGGTAGGAGCGGATCAGCGACTCGCCGGCCGACCAGACGAGAAAGATCCAGAGGACCTTGATCAGAATGAAGAGACCTTGTACGGCCAGGTTGCCGGGCGTGGGAGCATGGGTGAAGAGCTCGGGCGTCAGGGTCGCCAGGATGATGGCCGCCAGGACCCCGCCATTGACCATGTCGACGCGCCGCTTGCCGACGAGCACCAGAAAGAGGATGCAGACGCCCAGGACGAACAGAGTGCGCGCGCTCCCCTCGATGAACGGACCCCACCGCAGGGTCGTCTGCCGGGCGAGCCCTTCGGCCGCGGTGCCGTGCTCGCGCATGGCGATCAGGCCCCCGCCGGCCAGGCTGAGGATGAGGACATGCTCGGCCGGGGCGCTCCCGCGCAGGTCGTAGAGAGTGGCCGCCGATCGGTAGACCAGGGCACTGTGCGGTGGGCCGAGGGTCTCTCCCGGATACATCAGAACCCGGGTGAAAGCCTCCACCCGCTCGCGCGGCGCCACAGGGTTTTCGACGACCGCGTTGAACAGGATGTGGTTGCCGATCCAGGCGGCCGCCCGCGGCAGCCCCTGCGGGGAGAAGTAGAGCGCGAGCTCGCGCGCCCGGCCGTCTCCGGGGAGGACGCCGTCCTGCCGTGCCTCGACGCAGATGCTGTAGGACTCGGCGGTCGCCGGGGCGCCCGGCCGTCGCGCGTCGCAGGTGAGATCCAGATCGATGATCTGGGTGGCCAGGGTGAGGTGGGGCCGCTGGCGGTTGGTGGGCTGGAACGACAGCCGGCCGCTCTGCTCGCGGAAGCGCTCGATGAAGCGGGACGGCGGCGGCACCGGGGCCGAGCGCCACTCGGGGAGGCGGTGGAACGCCAACGCCAGGCCACCGGCGAAGCTCAGGACCCCCAACAACCCCAGGGCGAGCAGCCGGCGGAGATCTTCGGGAGGAGCTTGCATGGCAGTCCTTCAGATACGGTATCCCAGGGCGGGAGGTTTTTGACGGGCTTCCCCGGGCCGGTTTGGTACAATGCGCCGTCCAGTCGACCCGAGAACCTGGCAACTTTTCCCAAAAACGAGCCTATGAACCGCATTGTCCGTACGATTCCTCTCGCCCTCGCGGCGTGTCTCGCGTTCTTCCTGTCCGCTTCCTCCCTGCCGGCGCAGGAGCAGAGTCCCGCTCCTGGCGCACAGGACCAGAAGCTGATCATCCTCGGCTTCGACGGCGTCGACGCCAAGCTCACGCAGCAGTGGATGGACGAGGGCAAGCTGCCGAACCTCGCGAAGCTGCGCGGCCAGGGGACGTTCGCGCCGCTGCGCTCGACGATCCCGTCGCAGACCCCGGTCTCCTGGTCGACTTTCTCGACCGGCCTCTCGCCGGGCCGCCACGGGATCTTCGACTTCCTGAAGCGCGACACCAAGACGTACACCCCGAGCTTCGCCTCGTTCGACGAGGGGCGCGAGCCGTTCCTCTGGGGGACGCGGACGCCGTGGATCGTTGGCGCCGGCGCGGCTCTGGCGGTCCTGCTCCTCTTCTTCCTGGCGCTCAAGCTCTTCCGGGTGCGCACGGTGGTGGCCGCGGCGGTGGCCCTGACGCTGGCGGTCGCGGCGGGCGGCGGCGCGGGCGTGGCGGCGGACCGCCTCCTGCCCAAGGACAAGCCGGTGGCGAAGAACCGCCAGCGCGGCGAGACGTTCTGGGCGCTCCTCGGCAAGCAGGGGAAGCGCGTGCAGGTGATGCGCATTCCGGTGACCTTCCCGGCGGTGGCCTATCCTCACGGCAAGCTGCTGACCGGCCTCGGTACGCCGGACCTCTCCGCCCGCATCGGCAAGCCCTTCTACTTCACGTCCGAGCTGTTCTTCCAGCCCAAGGGAGGCGGCGACTTCTCGGTGGAGGTGGTGGAGCTGGTCGACAACAAAGGGGTGATCGACACCGAGATCAAGGGGCCGCCGAATGAGCTGTTCCCGCAGCAGAGCGACTTCATCAAGATCCCGATGAAGCTCACCGTGCCCGAGGACCGCCAGTCGCTGAAGATCCAGGTCTCGGGCAACGAGCTGACGCTCAAGCCCGGGGAGTGGAGCGACTGGGCGCGCTTCACCTTCCCGTTCAACGAGATCATCAAGGTGCACGGCATCGGCCGCTTCCGCCTGCTCTCGGTGGAGCCCGAGGTGCGCCTCTACTTGAGCCCGATCCAGTTCGATCCGGAGAACCTGCCGCCCGGATTCGCCATCACCACGCCCGCGAGCTTCGCGGACGAGCTGACCGGCCACCACGGCCTGTTCAAGACGATCGGCTGGATGATCGACACCTGGTCGCTGACCAACGGCACGATCCCGGAAGAGGTCTTCCTGGAAGACGTGAAGATGACGGTCGACAAGGAGCGGGAGATCCTGAACGGCGAGCTGGCACAGGCCGACTGGGACGTGCTGGTCCACTACTTCGAGTTCACCGACCGCGTGCAGCACATGATGTTCCGGTTCTTCGATCCGAAGCATCCGCTCTGGACGCAGGAGGGAGCGACGAAGTGGGGGGGCTCGATCCTCCAGTCCTATCAGCAGATGGACCAGATCGTGGGCGACGTGATGGCGAAGATGCCCGCGGGCACCCGGCTGATGATCCTCTCGGACCACGGCTTCGCGTCGTTCCGCCGCGGCATGAACTACAACACCTGGCTGGCGAAGAACGGCTTCATGACTCTGAATGGCGAGGAGGCGGGACGGAAGAACCTGGAGGACCTGTTCGACCAGGGGGATTTCTTCACCAACGTCGACTGGGCGAAGACCAGGGCGTACGCGCTGGGCCTGGGGCAGATCTACATCAACCTGAAGGGGCGCGAGGCCAAGGGGATCGTGGAGCCGGGCGCCGAGTACGAGCAGGTGCGGATGGCGATCAAGCAGGGGCTCGAAGGATTCGTGGACGAGGAGACCGGCGAGAAGCCGGTGGCCCACGTGTTCACGCGCGAAGAGGCGTACGGCACGTTCGATCCCGAGCTGATCCCGGACCTGATCCCGTCGAACAGCGAGGGCTTCCGGGTGGGCTGGCAGGACAGCCTGGGCGGCATCGCGAAGACGATCGTCGAGCCGAATACGGAGATCTGGAGCGGCGACCACTGCTCGGTGTATCCGCCGCTGGTCGAAGGCATCCTGTTCGCCAACTTCCGGCTGAACGGCCAGGGGGCCTACATGGGCGACGTGATGCCGACGATCCTCGACATCTACGGGGTGCAGCCGCCGACGAAGCTGGATGGGCGGAGCCTGTTGGCGAAGTAGGGCCTACGCCTCCAACAGCTCCGGCTCCCGCAGCATCTCCCGCAGCTTCTTCATGGCCAGCAGGGCGCGGGACTTCACCGTGCCCAGCGGGGCTCCCAGCGCCTCGGCGATCTGGGTCTGGGTGAGCCCTTCCCAGAAGGCCAGCTCGATGACCTTGCGCTGCTCGGGGGGGAGCCGGCCGATGGCTCGGCCGATGCGGAGACGGCTCTCGCCGTGCTCCAGGCGGCGGGTGCCGAGGGGAGCGACGGCGCGCGTGGCTTCGCTGCGCGCCGATGCGTCCTCGCGGTGCCGGCGCGCCAGGGTGCAGCGGTAGCGGTCGAGCGCCCGCGAGCGGGCGAGCAGCAGGAGCCAGCCTCGCGGCGAGGCGCGCTTCGGGTCATAGCGGCGGGCGTCCCGCCAGACTTGGAGAAAGACTTCCTGGAGGATCTCTTCGGCCTCGTTCCGGTTGCCGAGCATGCGGCAGAGGAGCCCCAGGGCCAGGGCGGCGTAGCGGTCGTAGAAGAGACCGAGCGCCTCGCTGGAGCCATCGGCAATCTCCCGCAGGAGTTCATGGTCCGAATCGGGCGTTGGCAGGGAGAGCGAATCCTGGGGCATGCCTTGCTCCGGTGGTACACTCAGATACCGCGGCCCATCCGCGGCCCCCGGTGTATTTGCAACACTAGAGCCCAGACCCCCTGGAAATCTTCAGAGGGAGTCTCAAAAAGCGCTCAAAGAAGTCTCAAAGGGCTCCATGCGCGAAGGACGGATCGTCGAGCTCGACGGGTTCACGGTGGATTTCGGCGGTCGTCTGCTCCTGCGCGACGGCCGGCCGGTATCTCTGACGCCGAAGGCGTTCGATACCCTGGCGGCGTTGCTCGAGCGCCCGGGCGAGGTGCTGGGGAAGGAGGAGCTCCTGGCGCGCGTCTGGCCGGGTGCCTTCGTGGAAGAGGCGATCCTCACCCAGAACATCTATACGCTTCGCAAGGCCCTCCAGGAAGCCGGCGGGACCCGGACCTACATCGAGACGATTCCCCGCCGCGGGTACCGCTTCGCCGGGCCGGTGGTCGAACGAAGGGGAGCGCCCCCGCCGCAGCGGGAGGCCCGGGTCTCCTCGCTGGCCGTCCTCCCTTTCGAGCCGCTGGCCGCCAACGCGGACGATGCGTACCTCGGGCTCGGCCTGGCCGACTCGCTGATCGGCCGGTTGGCCAACCTGCGACGTATCACGGTGCGGCCCACCAGCGCGGTGCGGCGTTATCTCGGGGTGGAGCGCGATCCGGCCGAGGTCGGCCGCCTCCTCCAGGTCGACGCGGTGCTCGACGGCACGATCCGGCGGTCGGGCGACTCACTGCGGATCAGCGTGCAGCTCGTGAGTGTGCGCGACGACGCCTCCTGGTGGGCCACCCATTTCGATGCGCGGACCACCGACCTCTTCGCGCTGGAGGACAAGATCTCCCAGAAGCTGGCGGACGAGCTGCAACTGCGCCTGTCGCACCAGGAGCGGGACCGCCTGACCCGCAGCGCCACGCGCAACCCGGAAGCCTATGACGCCTATCTGCGGGGGCGGTATTTCTGGAACCGGCGGACCTTCGAAGGGTTGTCCAAGGGGATCGAGTTGTTCCACCGGGCGATCGAGCTCGATCCCGGGCTCGCTCCGGCGTACGCCGGCCTCGCCGATTGCCGGGTGCTCCTCCCGTTCTATGGCGCCGTGCCACCACGAGATGCCTTCCCCCAGGCGATCACGGCGGCTGAGCGAGCCCTGGCGCTGGACGACTCGCTCGCCGAGGCGCACACCTCGCTCGCCTATGCGCGTTTCATCTATGAGCGGAGCTGGGAGGAGGCGGAGCGGGCTTTCCAGCGCGCTCTCGAGCTCGCCCCGGGATATGCCACGGCGCATCAGTGGTACGCCTTCCTGCACTCCGCGCTCGGCCGCCACGAGGCGGCGATCCTGCAGGCGCGGAAAGCCCTGGAGCTCGATCCGCTCTCGCTGGTGATCAACTCCGATCTGGGGATGGTCTTGTGTTTCGCCCGCGACGCGGCCGCGCTGGAACAGTTCCGGCGGACCCTGGAGCTGGATCCCTCCTTCGCTTACGCCCGCTTCGGGCTGGGGCTGTCGCTGCAGCAGCAAGGCCGGATGGACGATGCGGTCGGGGAGCTCGGGTTGGCCGCGGCCATGGCACCCGACAGCCCGGTCATGCAGGCGGCGCTCGGGCAGGCGCTGGCCTGGGCCGGCCGGACGGAGGAGGCGCGGCAGATCCTGGCGCGGCTGGAGGAGCGGTCGACCCGCGAGCCGGTGGAGGCGAGCCTCGTCGCCTTCCTGTGGACCGCACTGGGGGAGAGAGACCGGGCGATCGACTGTCTGGAAGAAGCCTGCGACCAGGGCGCCCGCTTCGTGGCCTTCCTCACTGTCTGGTCGATCTACGACCCGCTGCGGGATCACCCGCGCTGGCCGGCGCTGCTGCAACGGGCGGGGCTGGTGTCCCTTGCCGCCGCTCCGGTTACACTAGAATGTCAGTGAAAACTTTCAGCTACTCGCCGCGCCGCGGCTGGTCGCAGCGTCTGCCAGTCGAGCTCGACTCGCCGCAGACGCTGGTCCTCGCGTTCTGCGCGCCCTCGTTTTATGACGAGCGCAGGCCGGTCGACGAGATCCTGGCGGCCTTCCCGCAGTCGCACCTGCTCGGGTGCTCCACCGCCGGGGAGATCTATGGCGCCGAGCTACGCGACGAGAGCCTCTCCTGCGCGGTCGTCCGCTTCGAGGACACGCTGCTGCGGCGGGCCTATGCCCGGGTGGAAGGGGCGGCCAGCTCCTTCGCGGCCGGCGCGGCGGTCGCCGAGCAGCTGGCCGCGCCGGATCTGCGCGGGATCTTCGTCCTCTCCGACGGCCACACGGTCAACGGCACGGCCCTGATCCGGGGGCTGGGCTCCGTCCTGCCCGAGGGGTTGGCGATCACCGGCGGGCTGGCGGCCGACGGCAGCCGTTTCCAGCGCACGTGGGTGATCCGCGACCGCGATCTGTGCCAGGGCGAGGTGTCGGCCGTGGGGTTCTACGGCGAGCGCATCCGCATCGGCCACGGCTCGCAAGGAGGCTGGGACATCTTCGGGCCGGAGCGGCTGATCACGCGCTCCGAGGGCAACGTCCTCTTCGAGCTCGACGGCCGGCCGGCTCTCGAGCTCTACAAGGAATATCTCGGTGAGCTGTCCGCCGGCCTGCCAGCCACCGCTCTGCTCTTTCCCCTCGCGGTGCGCGCGCCGGGCGACGGGCGGCAGACGGTGCGCACCGTCCTGGACGTCAGCGAGAAGGACAGCTCCATGACCTTCGCCGGGGACGTGCCGGCCGGGTCGATGGCGCAGCTCATGAAAGCCAACTTCGACCGGCTGGTGCAGGGAGCGTCCCAAGCGGCGCTGGCGACCCGGGCCAACACGCCCGAGGACGTCGACGTGCTGGCCGTGGCGATCAGCTGCGTCGGCCGGAGGCTCGTCCTCGGCGAACGCACGGAAGAGGAGCTGGAGGTCACGGTCGAGACCCTGCCCCGCCGGACTCATCTAATCGGCTTCTATTCCTATGGCGAGATCTCTCCGTACGGTGAGGGCCGCTGCGAGCTCCACAACCAGACCATGACCCTGACGACGTTCGCCGAGCCGTGAGCTCTTCCCGCCACCCACTGCTCGAGCGGCAGCTCAAGCGTCTCCGGCTCACGGCGGAGAGCCTCCCGGCACCGGTGAGCACGCTGCTCGACCTCGTCGACCGGACGTACCGGACGGCCGATCAGGACCGTTATCTGCTCGAACGGTCGCTGACCATCTCCTCGCAGGAGATGCAGTCCCTGTATGAGGCTCTACGGGCCGCCTCGGAAAGCCGGGTGGCGGCGGAGCGGGACAAGCTGCGCGCGGTCCTCGCCTCGCTGGGAGCCGGAGTGGCCCAGCTCGACGAGGCGGGCGGCCTGGTGTCGATGAATCCCGAGGGGGAGCGGATCCTGGGATGCCGCACCGAAGAGCTCGCCGGCCGCTGCTTCCTCGCCTGGGCGCTGCGCCAGGACGATGCGGCGGAGGGAGCGGAGGAGGCGCCGGGATACTCGATCGAGGCGGTGCGCGTGGAGGACTCCCTCTTCCGCTGCCGGGACGGCTCCCTGGTGGACGTCTCGTATGCCATCACTCCGCTGGAGACGCCGAGCGACACGGTGGCGGCCGTGCTCGTCTTCTTCGACCTGACGGAGCGGCGGCGGATGGAGCAGGCCGTGCGCGAGGCCATGGAGGCGGCGGAGTCGGCGAGCCGCGCCAAGAGCGAGTTCGTGGCCAACATCAGCCACGAGATCCGCACGCCGCTCAACGCGGTGATCGGCATGACCAGCGTGCTCCTGGGGAGCGATCTGCCGGTGGAGCAGTGCGACCACGTGCAGACGATCCGCAAGAGCGGCGAGGCGCTGCTCAGCCTGATCAACGAGATCCTCGACTTCTCGAGGCTCGAAGCGGGCCGGATGCCGCTCGAGGAGCACCCTTTCCTCCTGCGCGAGCGGGTCGCCATCGCGTTCGAGCTGGTGGGCCCGGAGGCGCAGCGCAAGGGGCTGTGCCTGCGCTGGGAGGTCGGCTCCGGATGTCCGGACGTGCTGATCGGCGACGCGGCGCGCCTGCAGCAGATCCTCTTGAACCTCCTCTGCAACGCCGTGAAGTTCACGCCGGCCGGCGAGGTGGTGCTGACGGTGGATTTCGCCGCGCAGGAAGGAGAGGACGCCGTGCTGAGCTTCCGGGTCTGCGACACCGGGGTGGGTCTGCCTCCGGGCCGGATCGAGGAGCTGTTCAGCCCGTTTCTTCAGGCCGACGCGTCGACCTCCCGCCGGTACGGCGGCAGCGGGCTGGGACTGGCGATCAGCCGGCGGCTGGTGGAGAGGATGGGAGGGCAGATCACCGCCGAAGGCCAGCCGGGCCGCGGCTCGATCTTCACGTTCACCGTGCGGTTCCGCCGGGGCACCGAGGAGGACCTCGCGTCGGCCGCCCTGCTGACCCCGGAGCCGGCTGCCCACTCGACCGGCGATCCGGAGTCGCTGCGCATTCTGCTCGCGGAGGACAATCCGCTCAACCAGAAAGTCGCGCGGCTCCTGCTCGAAAAGCTCGGCTACTCCGCCGATCTCGCCGCCAACGGCCTGGAGGTCCTGGCGGCTCTGGAGAGGCAGGACTACGACCTGGTGCTGATGGACGTGATGATGCCCGAGCTCGACGGGTTGGAGGCCACGCGCCGGATCGTGGCGCGCTGGCCGGCGGAGCTGCGGCCGCGGATCGTGGCGCTGACCGCCAGCGCCATGCGCGAGGACCGGGAGCGCTGCCTGGCGGCGGGGATGGATGAATACCTGAGCAAGCCGATCGACCTGCGGGCGCTCGCCGAAACCATCCAGCGCACAACCCGGACGGCGCCCGCGAAGCCGCGCGAGAGGGAGATTCCCTCTCTTCCGATGATCGACGAGCTGTGGCGCCTCGATCCGCAGGAGACGATCCGCTTGTTGGAGAGCTTTCTGGTCCACCTGGACCTCCAGCTCACCTCCTTGCGGGAGGCGGTGGACCAGGAAGATGCCGAGGAGATCGAGCGCGTGGCCCATTCGCTCCAGGGGGCGAGCGCGACGCTCGGGCTTCCCCGGCTCCCCGACTCTCTGGGGGACCTCATCCGCCGTATCCGCCGCGGCGAGCTCCACCGGGTCGAGGCAATTCTGAATGCGATCGACCAGGACGCCGCCCGGGAGCGCGAGCTGCTGAGGAACTTGCTCGCGAACCGGGCGGCGGGGTGAGGCATCGGACGGATCTGACCGATCGGTCGGATCTGACGGATCATCGGACCGATCCGTCCGATGCTGTCTCCTAGAACTGCCAGAATTCGTTGCGGCTGGCGGAGCCGCTGGTGGGTACCGTGTAGGTGCGGTTGGCGCCGTTCTCCCAGGTGGTCGTACCGCCTTGGCGCACGATGTACTTGTACTGGATCGCCGCGCCCTTGCTGGTCGAGAAGAAGACCGGGCCGCTCCAGGTGTCGCTGTCCACCCAGTTGAGCTTCACCGCCTTGGTCACGTCCCAGTTGCCGAGCTCGGGGACGTTGCCGGAGATGTAGATGTCCTGCCCCGGCGAGGTCACCTTGTTGTTCACCGTGAAGTCCACCCGGACCGCCTCGGTCGCGGTGCACGAGCGGGCCGCGAGCAGCAGCGCCGAGCGGGCCTGCACGCCGTAGGTCGTACCGTTCACCTTCGGCAGCGCCTGCGAATTCCAGACGCTCACCGCGGGGTCGTAGTAGATGTTCCCCGTCCCTTCCGCCCAGTCGGCCGTGTCGGCCAGCAGCCACCAGCACTTGCCGTTCGGGGCCGTGGGGAGCGTGAAGGTCAGGTTCGTCCAGTAGTGGTTGTAGGCCACGTAGAGGTCCGGCGCGTCCGAGCTGCCGCCGGTCTCGGCCGTCGAGCCGTCGATCAGGAAGGCCAGCGTGCGCGAGGTCGAGCTCCAGTCCGGAACGTCCGGCGTGGTGCCGTGCCAGGCGAGGTCCTTGTAGCCGTCGCTGTCGTGGTCCGCGCCGCCCACGGCCACGGTGCGGCGCAGGCCGGGGTGGGCCTTGCGGAAGGCGATCAGCTTCTTGAAGAAATCGTAGGTCTTCGGGTTGTCCGTCTTCTTCTGCCAGTTGATCCAGCCGCAGGCGTTGTCCGCCATGTAGGCGTTGTTGTTGCCGTCCTGCGTCTGGCGGAACTCGTCGCCGGCCAGGAGCATCGGCACGCCGTGGTGGACGAACAGGTGCGTGGCGAAGTTGCGGATCTGCCGCCGCCGCACCACCTCGTCGCCGCCGCTGTCCCAGCTGTCGTTGTCGTTGCTGCCGCTCCCCGGGTCGGCTCCAGTCGGATTGCAGGCGCCGGTGCCGTTCTGCTTCGTGTTGTAGGTGACCAGGTCGTTCAGGGTGAATCCGTCATGGGCGGTCGCGAAGTTGACGCTCTCTTCCGGCTCGCCGAAACCGCTCCAGGTGGCGGTGATCGAGGCGCCGAGGCTCCCCACCTGCGCGCTTTCGCTCTTCACCAGCTTGCGCACGTTGTCGCGCCACTTGCCGTTCCACTCGGACCAGCCGGCCGGGAAGTCGCCGACGCCGTAGCCGCCCGTGTCCCAGGCCTCGGCCACGACCTTGAAGCTGTTGTTCTGCGCGGACTGGGCGATGTCGATCAGGGTCTGCGCGCTCGGGTTGAACACCCGGCCGTCGCTCCCCTCGCGGCCCAGCTCGTAGGCGAGGTCGAAGCGGAAGCCGTCGATCCCCATCTGGTCGTGCCAGTACTTGAGGCTGTCCAGGATCAGCCGGCGCACCGCGGGGCGGCTGGCGTTCAGGTTGTTGCCCGTGCCGGTGGACTCCCAATAGCAGGTCTTGTCGTCCGCCAGTGTGTAGTAGGTGGCGTTGTCGAGGCCGCGCAGGTTGAAGTAGCGCACCGGGTTGCCGGAACAGGCTCCCCCCTCGAACGTGTGGTTGAAGACCACGTCGAGCCAGACCTCGATCCCCTGGGCGTGGAGGGCCTTGACCATCTCCTTGAGCTCGTTGACCTGCTGCCCGGCGGTGTACGTGCAGCTCGCCATGTCCGGGCAGAGATACTCGCGGTTTGGCGCGAAGAACTGGGTGGTCATGTAGCCCCAGTAGTTGACCCGGTCGGCGGTGGCCCCGCCCACGGGATCGTCGTACTGCGGGTACTCGTGGACGGGCAGCAGCTCGACCGCGGTGACGCCGAGGTCGGTGAAGTAGGAAGCCTTGGCCTTGAAGCCGTCGTAGGTGCCGCGCAGGGTCGAGGTCACCGACGAGTCGTTCTTCGTGAAGCCGCGGAGGTGGACCTCATAGACGACCGAGTCCTTCATCGCTTTATTCGGCCGCACGTCGCCCGTCCAGTCGAACGAGCTGTCGTTGATCACGATCGACTTGGGCATGGCGCCGGCACTGTCGACGAAGCCGTAGGTGTCGGTGCCGCCCAGGATGGCGGTCGAGTAGTGGTAGTTGCCGCCGGAGAGGACGCGCTGCGGCTCGCCGGTGACTGCCTTGGCGTACGGATCGGTCAACAGCTTGTTGGGGTTGAAGCGGTTGCCGTTCGAGTCCACGTGCGAGATGAAGCCGAGGTTGCTGCCGGCGGTCCAGCTCGCGTTATAGGGCCAGTTCGGACCCCAGGCCCGGTATCCATACAGGGCACCCGCGCCGAGGCCGGAGCCGGTGACGGTCCAGATGTGGTTGACCGTGTCCGTCTTGGTCATCGTGTAGCGGTTGAGCGGAGCCGAAGACGTGGGCGTGGAGAACGTCCAGACCTCGATCCGCGTGGCATTCTGGGAAAAGACGGCGAACTGCACGCCGCCGGAGACCAGGGTGGCGCCGAGCGGGGTCTGCGCCGTAGCGGCCTGCGTGCCCAGGAAGCTCGCCAGGACGAACGCCAAAAGGATGGACGAGCGGCGGACCCGCCGCAGGAAGGCATCGGGGACGGAAGACATGACTCACTCTCCTCGAAATGGGGTGGGACGCTCAACTCCCCGCCCGGACGCCGGGGCGGGCCGAGCCAGCTCTGGAGATTGTACGGGAAGGCTGGGGGAACGGAGAGGAGAAGGGGATGGGGGACCGCAAGTGGCGGTTCCCCCGAAGATCCGATGGGGCTCGACGGATTACTAGTCGACTTGTTTTGCCGGATCGAAACCGCAGCAATTCGGCTCGATGCAGCTCGTCCAGACGCCGCCGGCAGCCTCGCGCAGGTCCTTCGGCTCGAGACGAAGGATCGTCTCGCGGCTCAATTGCAGCTTCTTCTCACGCTTCTTCATGGCATCTCCTTTCGCGGGGACCCGTTGCGGGCCTCCTTTTCTCAGAGTGTCGCATCGGTCTGCGGAGGAGACAACTCGGGCTCGCGCAGCGATTCGAGGAACACGCGGTCCCATCCGGGATCGACCGGCGAGACGGCGGCCAGCAGACCCAGGCCGATGCCGGCCGAGCCTTCGAGAAAGCCGGGGTCCTCGCGCCAATCGAGATTGCCGTCACCATCGCTCGACCAGGAGCGGAAGCCGCCGAAACCGAGGCCGGAGGTGCGGTAGCGCAGGGCCCGCTCGTACCAGACCTGAGCGGCCTCGGCGAGCGCTGCGTCGCCGGTCGAGCAGTGCATACGGTGGAAGATGTGGGCGACTCCGACCGCGCCGTGGCACAGGCCGGCGTCCTGGACGCGCGCCTGCTCCTCCGGCCGGCCGGCCGCGTCGCGGGCCACCTCCAGCGCGATGCGCTCCCAGGCGGGCTCGCCGGCTCCGCGGCCCGCCACCAGGAGGGCCGCGGCCAGGCCGGGATCGCCATAGCACCAGGCGACGCGGCTGCCGCGGATCTCGGTCCCCGGCACGTAGAAATGAGGGAAGCAGAAGCCCCGTTCTGCGGGCACGCGGCGGGCCAGGAGCCAGGACATGGCGCGATCGAGGAGCGGCCGCGCGGCGACGACGCCGGCCCGGCTCGCCGCGCCGAGCAGCGCCACGACGCCCGCCATCCCATGCGAGGCACCCAGGTTGTAGAGGCCCTCCGGCTGTTCGAGGCGCTGGTGCTCCGGCAGCATCTCGGGAGGGCTGAACCAGGCGGCCCCCTCGGGCTCGTCGAGGGCGCGCGCGGCGAGGCGTTCCACGACCCGCTCCAGGCACGCCGCCGCGCTCGGGCGCGGCAGTCCTTCGAGCGCGTAGATCCCGAGCCCCACGAGGCCGTTGATCAGGTCGTACTCGCGCGGCCAGTCCGGATGCGAGAACGCGGAGAGGAGGGCCTCGTCGATCTCGCGGTTTTCGTCCGGGTCCCCCTCGAAGAGACGGCCGCGGAGGTGGTCGCTCACCCAGGCGATGCCCGGGAAGCCGGAGTAGAGGCTCTCGGTCATGGGATTCGACGCGACCGCTTCGGCCGCCCGGTCCAGGAGCTCGAGCGCGAGGTCCGCCCAGCGCTCCTCCTGGGTGTGCAGGGCCAGGTATCCATAGAAGAGCGCCTGCCCGGCGGCACCGGAGGCGAAGCCGGCGCTCCAGACGGGGGAGTAGTCCCCGGTCACCCGCGGGTGGACCCAGCCGCTCCGGGTCGGGATGTCCTCGGCGATGGCGAAGACGGCTTCCAGGGCGCGGTCCGCCATCTCGCCGTCGAGCAGGGGGTGCCACGGTTTGTTGTTTTCGATCATCAGAAGTAGGACTTCAACTCACCTCGACGCCGCACGTCAAGGGTGGCGCAGTGGAAGGAGCCACCGAAAGCATAGAAGCTCGTGAAGCTGCAGGGGATCGGCTTCAGGCCCCAGTCGCGGAACATGCGGAGGAGCGGCTCCTCCTGCCGCTCGACCACGACCCGCTCCTCGTCGAGCATCAGCACGTTCATGCTGACCCAGCGGCTGCACATGTACAGGGGGTGGGTCTCGCGGAAAGCCGGCTGCGGCGCCTCCCGCACCTCCCAGGTGCGGAACAGGTCGGGAATCCGCGCCACTCTCCCGGTGTTGATCAGGAGCTTGCCTGGGGCGAGCGGCATGAACGTGGCGTCGATGTGCATCGGGTGTGGGTCGCGGATCTCGATCTGGTGAATCCGGTACGCCGGCCCCAGGTGACGGCGCAGCCACTCGATCCCGAGGGCATTGGTCACGTGGCTTCGTTGCACGAACAGGTCGTGGCCGCAGCGGACGAAGTCCGCGGCATCGAAGACCGGCTCGAGCTCGGTCACATACGAATGGAAGGTCTCTCCTCCTTGCGGATCCGCTTCCGAGGCGGCGAGCGCCAACGGGTCGAACTGGGCGTCGGTCAGCCGGGGCCTCGGCGCCGCGGTCCAGGTCGCGCCGCGGTGGAAGTACTCGACGAGGAGCGGGCGATAGGCATCGACCTCGTGGTAGCGGGAGCGCCAGGCGAGAGGGCACTCGATGATCTCCGTGCCCACGACCAGCAGGAGGTCGCGGGGCATGGCCGCATAGAGGCCCGTGCTCTTCCAGGAAGGCGTCGCGTAGGACGTGGAGAAATCGATGGGCTCGGGCCGGCGGACGCGGACACCTTCTCCTTCGAGGATGCGGACGAATTCCGCGAGCTCGCGCCGGGCCGCGTCGACCCTCTCCACCGGGAACGGCTGGCCGCCGCGCCTGCGGAAGAGCTCCCATTGATCCTCCGGCATGGTGAGCTGGAGCATCGGGTCCCACGGAGGGACGGTCGCTCCGTCGATGATGCCGACGATCGCTTCTTCGAGGGGGTCCCATTCGGTATGGGAAAGCACAGGCGAAGCATTCACGGTGGTGTCTCGCGGATTGAAAGCCTTGACGACGATGGTCCCTTCGGACATGCACGATATGGGGCGGCCGCGGAGAGGTCAAGTTGAACTTGAGGTCACCGTTTCACCAGAAAGTCGAAAAGAACAGATCTGGTACCCTGCGCCCATGAAGGACCTGTCCGACCGCATCTCCGCCCTTTCTCCCCAGCAGAGGGCTATGTTCGAGCTGCTCCGGAGCAAGCAGCAACAGAAGAAGGCTGCCGCCGGGCCGCCGCCGGGACCCATTCCGCGGCGCGCAGATCGGGGGCCGGCTCCGCTCTCGTTCGACCAGGAGCGGATCTGGTTCCTCCATCAGCTCGATCCCGAGGAGACAGCCTACAACATCGCCACGATCACCAAGATCCGCGGGCGGCTCGATCTGCCGCGGCTGATCGCGGCGCTCAACGAGGTGGTGCGGCGCCACGAGACCTGGCGGACGGTCCTTCCGGCGGTGGGTGGCCGGCCGGCGCAGGTCGTCCTGCCGCATCTGGAGCTGCACGTGCCCGTGGTGGACCTCCAGGAGATTCCGGCGGAGCGGCGCCAGGCGCTCTCTCCGGAGATCGCCCGCGATCTGGCGCGGCAGCCGTTCGACTTCGACCGCGGACCGCTCGTCCGCGCCGTGCTGGTCCGCCAGGCGGACGAGGAGCACGACTGCGTCCTCGCCGTGCATCACATCGTGACCGACTGGATCTCCTCCCAGATCGCCTGGGGCGAGCTCGCGGTGATCTACCTGGCCTTCCTCGCGGGGAAGCCCTCGCCGCTGCCGGAGCTGCCGATCCAGTATGCCGACTTCGCGGTCTGGCAGCGCACGTGGATGCAGGGGGAGGCGCTGCAACGCTACGTGGATTTCTGGGTGGAGGAGATCGCCGGCGCGCCGCACGCGCTGGAGCTTCCGACCGACCGGCCGCGCCCGCCGTTCCAGACCACACGGGGAGGCCAGGCGCAGCTCCGGGTGCCGGCGGACCGCGCCGAGGCGCTGCGCGCCCTGGCCCGCCAGGAGCGCGCGACCTCGTTCATGGCCTTCCTGGCGATCTATGGAGCGCTCCTCCATCGCCTCACCGGCGAGGGCAAGGTCCTGATCAGCGCGCCCAACGCCAACCGCAACCGGATGGAGATCCAGCCGCTCATCGGCTTCTTCCTCAGCCAGATCCTCTTTGCAGTGGACAGCTCGGAGGATCCGACGTACCGCGAGCTGCTCCAGCGCGTCCGCGGCACGGCGCTGCGCACGTTCTCGCATCAGGACCTGCCGTTCGGCAAGCTGGTCGAGGCGGTGCGGCCGGAGCGCGACCCGAGCCGGGCGCCTCTGGTCCAGGTCAACCTGCTGGTGCTCGACACCGAGACGTCCCCCTCCTCCTCGATCGAGATGCCGGGCCTGGTCTTCGAGGAGATCGTCCTGGAGGAGGACGTGGCGAAGTTCGACCTGGGCCTCGCCGTCCTGGAGGGCTCCAACGGGCTCACCGGGTTCGTCGAGTACAACCGCGATCTCTTCGATCGGACGACGGCGGAGCGGCTGGCGCGGGCGTTCGAAATCCTGGTCGACCAGGTCGGGCGCAATCCGGACCTGCGGGTCTCCGAGCTGCACCTGCTGGAGGACGCCGCGCTGCACCAGGTCCTCCACGAGTGGAACGACACCCGGGTGCCGGAGCCGGTCCGGCCCGTGCACCAGCTTGTCGAGGAGCAGGCGGCGCGGACCCCGGAAGCCGTGGCGCTGGTCACGCCGGAGGGATCGACGACCTACGGCGAGCTCAGCCGCCGTGCCGGGCTCCTCGCCGCCTGGCTGAGCCGCCAGGGGATCGGCGCCGAGGCGCGGGTCGGCCTCTGCGTCGAGCGGACCGCGGATATCGCCGTCGGCATGCTCGGGGTCTGGAAGGCGGGAGCCGCCTGGGTTCCCCTCGATCCCGCCTACCCCGCGGACCGGCTGGTCTATATTCTGGAGGACGCCGGGCTCTCTGCCGTGGTGACCAGACCTGGGCCCGCGGCGAGACTGCCGGAAACAGGCACGCCTCTCCTTTCCCTCGACGATCTGGAGCACGAAGCTGTTCACCCCTCTCCCGCTGGCGGGAGAGGGGCCGGGGGTGAGGGCCTCGCCTACGTCATTTATACCTCCGGTACCACCGGGAAGCCCAAAGGCGTGCTCGTGGAGCATGGCAACCTGGCCCACGCGCTCCGCGCCAGCCGCCGGGAACTCGGCTGGAGCGCGGACGACCGCATTCCAGTGCTGGCGCCGTTCTCGTTCGACATCTTCCTGTTCGAGCTGTGGAGCCCGTTGACCGTGGGCGGCGTGGCCGAGCTGGTGCCGCTCGCGCCGGCTCTCGACCTGCCGCGGCTGATGGCCGGCTTGGAGAGCGCCACGCGCCTCCACGCCGTGCCCGCGCTGATGCGCCAGATCGTGGCCCTGGCCCGAGCCGCAGGGAGGCGCTGGCCGGGGGTGCGGACGATCTTCGTGGGCGGCGACGCGGTGCCGCCCGAGCTGCTCGCCGACCTGCCGGAGGTCTTCCCGGCAGCGGAGATCCGCATCCTCTACGGACCCACCGAAGGGACAATCATCTGCGCCAGCCTGCGGGCGAACGAGATCCCCTGGAGTGACCACGGTCCAAAAACTTTGCTCGGCCGCCCGCTGCCCGATGCCGAGCTGCGCCTGGTGGACCGCTCCGGCGGCCTTGCCGCGATCGGAGTGGCCGGCGAGCTCTGGATCGGCGGCCCCGGGGTGACCCGCGGCTATCTGGGGCGCGAGGAGCTGACCGCGGAGAAGTACGTGGAGCGGGACGGCCCGCGCTGGTACCGCACGGGCGACCTGGCGCGCTGGCTTCCCGACGGTCTGCTGGAATTCCTCGGGCGGGTGGACGAGCAGGTCAAGGTGCGCGGCTTCCGCATCGAGCCCGGCGAGATCGAGGCGGCTCTCCTGGAGCACCCGGCCATCCGCGCGGCGGTGGTGCTGGCCGCCGCCGTTGAAGGGGGCGACAAGCGGCTGGTTGCCTACGTGGTATCGGACACTGGGGGCGGCCCCTGGGACGAGACCGAAAGTGCCGTGCGCGCCGCGCTCGCCCGCCGGCTCCCCGAGCACATGGTGCCCTCCGCCTTCGTGCCTCTGCCCGAGCTGCCCCTGACCGGGCACGGCAAGGTCGACCGCCGCGCCCTGCTGAAGCTGGGGAGCGCGGCGGCTCCGGGTCCGGTCGACGCGACCGCGCCGCGCACGCCGGCCGAGGAGGTGCTGGCGGAGATCTGGAGCGGCCTGCTCGGGGTCGAGCGGGTCGGCGTCCACGACAACTTCTTCCGCCTGGGGGGCGACTCGATCCTGGGCATCCAGGTGGTGGCCCGCGCGCGGCAGGCGGGGCTGGTGATCACGCCGCGCCAGATCTTCGAGAACCAGACGGTCGCGGCCCTCGCCGCCGTGGCCGAGACCGTGGGGGGGGACGCCGAGTCCGACGAGGGGCCGGTCGCGGGCGAGCTGCCGCTGACCCCGGTGCAGCTCCGTTTTTTCGAGGAGGAGCCGGTCGATCCCGATTGGTTCAACCAGACCCTGCTTCTCGACGTACGACAGCCGCTGGAGCCGGGAGCGCTCGACGGTGCCTTGCAGGCTTTGGCGGCGCGGCACGACGCTTTGCGGTGGAGGTCCCTCACCCCCGGCTCCTCTCCCGCAAGCGGGCGAGGGGAGAACAGCGCGTTCGTCCAGGCGGTGGCGGTCGTGCCATTTCTCCGGGTGGATTTCTCGGCTCTGCCGGAGGATCTCTTCTCGCCTGCCGTGGAGGCCGCCGCGGCGCAGCTCCAGACCGCCTTCGATCTCCAGGACGGTCCCCTCTTCCTCGCAGCTCTTTTCTCGAGCGGCCCTCTCCGGCGCCTGCTGCTCGCCGCCCACCACCTCGTGATCGACGCCGTTTCCTGGCGCATCCTCCTGGAGGATCTCCAGACCGCCTACGGTCAGCTCGTCACCGGAGCGCCGTTGGCCCTGCCTCCGCGGACGGCCTCCTGGAAGCGTTGGGCCGAGCGCCTGCGGGCGTATGCCCGTTTGGCCTCGGTGCGGAAGGAGCTGGAGCACTGGCTCACGGTGCCGGCTTCGAGCACGTTGCCGGTCGATCTCCCCGGGACTCCCGAGGAGGACACGAGGGGCGCGGCGGACACGGTCCTGGTCGAGCTGCCGGCGGAGGTGACGACGGCTCTGCTCCGCGAGGCGCCCGTGCCCTACCGCGCGCGAGTCGACGATCTGCTGCTCACGGCTCTCACCCAGGCGTTCGCCCGCTGGACGGGTGCGCCGCGCCTCGTGCTGGAGCTCGAAGGGCATGGGCGCGAGGAGATCGGACGGGAGATCGACCTGTCGCGGACCGTGGGCTGGTTCACGACCGTGTTCCCGGTGGCGCTGGACCTGGCGGGGACGCGCGGGCCGGGACAGGCGATCAAAGCGGTCAAGGAGCAGCTCCGGGCGGTCCCGAGCAAGGGTCTGAGCTACGGTCTGCTGCGGTATTTCGGCGGCGACCAGCGCCTCGCGGCACGGCCCGAGCCGCAGGTGGGCTTCAACTACCTCGGCCAGCTCGATTCTACCCTGCCCGCGGGCGGCCCTTTCGCTCCGGCGCCGGAATCGGCCGGGCCGGATCAGAGCCCGCGGGCGCGGCGGCGCCACCGGATTGACGTGGACGCCCTCGTCTGGGAAGGGCGCCTGCGCGTCAACTTCACGTACGCGGCGCGCCTGCTGGCAAGGGAGACCATGGAGCGGCTCGCGGCAGGGTTCTCCGCGGCGCTCCAGGAGCTGATCGCCCATTGCCTCGCGCCGGAGGCCGGCGGCTGGACGCCCTCGGACCTCCCGCTCGCGCGGCTCAGCGCAGGCGAGGTGGACGCGCTCCTCGGCAGCGATCCGACGATCGAGGACGTCTATCCGCTGGCGCCGCTCCAGAGCGGGATGCTGTTCCACACGCTCTACACGCCCGGCTCGGAGATCTACTTCGAGCAGCTCACCGCCACCCTGAGCGGACCGCTCGACGTGGCCGCCTTCGCCCGTTCCTGGCAGGCCGTGGTCGACCGCCAGCCGGTGCTGCGCACGGCGTTCGCCTGGGAGGGGTTGCAGCGGCCGCTCCAGATCGTCCGCCGCGGCATCGAGCTTCCCTGGACCCTTGAAGACTGGCGGGGAGATGCGGACACCGCGGCGCGGTTCCGGGCCTGCGTGCTGGCGGACCAGGAGCGTGGGTTCGACCTGGAGCGGGCGCCACTGCTGCGCCTCACCCTGATCCGGACGGGCGACGCCGAGCACCGCCTGCTGTGGAGCTTCCACCACCTGCTGTTCGACGGCTGGTGCTTCTCGATCCTGTTCCGCGAGGTGTTCATCGGCTATGAGGCGTTCCGGCGCGGCGAGGCCCCGGTCCTGGAGCCGGTGCGGCCCTACCGCGACTATCTCGCCTGGCTGGAGCGGCAGGACCCGGAGCGCGCCGAGGCGTTCTGGCGCGGTCGCCTCGCCGGAATCGACGCGGCGACGCCGGTGCCGTTCGACGACCCGGACGCGCCCGCCGGCCGTGCCGTCGCCGATTTCCGCGAGGTGGAGATCCGTCTCCCCGCGCCGCGGGCCCGCGCTCTCGCCCGCATCGCGCAGGAGGCGGGGCTCACGCTCAACACCCTGGTGCAGGGGGCCTGGGCGCTTCTCCTGGCGCGCTGGAGCGGTCGGCGGGAGGTGGTCTTCGGCGCCGTGGTGGCCGGCCGTCCGGCCGACCTGCCGGGCGTCGAGTCCATGGTCGGCCTGTTCATCAACACCCTGCCGGCCCGTGCGGAGATAGACCCGGACGAGCCGGTCCTCGCCTGGCTGCGGCGCCTCCAGGAAGAGCAGGTGGAGCAGCGGGCGTTTGAATGGAGCCCGCTCTCCGACGTGCAGCGGTGGAGCGAGGTGCCGCCCGGCGAGCCGCTCTTCCACAGTCTCCTGGTGTTCGAGAACTACCCGATCGATCCGTCGATCGGCGAGCACTTGGGAGAGCTGGAGATCGGAGACGTGCGGGTGTCGGAGCGGTCGAACTACGCGCTGACCCTGGCGGTGGTGGCGCGCGACGAGATCCTGCTCCGCCTGGGCTTCGACGCCCGGGTGACGCCGGAGACCGGGGAGCGCCTCCTGGCGCAGCTCGACACGGTGCTGGCCGCTTTCGCGGAAAACCCCGAGCGGACCCTGGAGTCGGTGCCGGCTCTCCCGGGCGAGGACGAGCTGCGCGCCCTCGCCGCGACCTCCGCGCGCCGGTCCACCGAGGTGCCGGACGCGGCACCCGAAGAAGCGCCGCGCGATGCGGTGGAGGAGGCGCTCCGCCGCATCTGGCGCAGCGTCCTGCGGCTCGACCAGATCGGCATCCACGAGGACTTCTTCCGCCTGGGCGGAGATTCGATCCTGAGCTTGCAGATCGTGGCGCGCGCCCGGCAGGAAGGGCTGGTTGTGACGCCGCGCCAGCTCTTCGAGCACCCGACGATCGCCGGCCTCGCCGCGGTGGCCCAGCCGGTGGCGGACGGGGAGACGCCGTCCTCCCATGAGGCTGCACCGGTCGTTCCCCTCGTGCGGCTCGATCCGGCGGTGTTCGGCGACGATCCGTCGATTGAGGATCTCTATCCGCTCGCGCCGCTCCAGCGGGCCATGCTCGTCCACGGCCTCTATGCGCCCGCGTCGCCGCTTTACATCGAGCAGCTCTCCTGCGTCCTGCGCGGCGATCTCGACGAAGCGCTCTTCCGCCGCGCCTGGCAGGGGGTGACGGATCACCATCCGGCGCTGCGCACGGCGTTCGCCTGGCAGGGCCTCGACGAGCCGCTCCAGGTGGTGCGCCGCGGCGTCGAGCTCCCGTGGGAGAGCGAGGACTGGCGCGGCCTGTCCGCCGAGGAGCAGCGTACGCGCTGGCGGGAGAGGGTGGACGCGGACATGCGGCAGGTGTTCGACCTGGGCCGGCCGCCGCTCCAGCGCGTCCTGCTGGTGCGCACCGCGACGGACGAGCACCGCCTCCTGTGGACCTTCCACCACCTGCTGTTCGACGGCTGGTGCTTCTCCCCGCTCTTCCGCGATCTGTTCCAGCTCTATCTCGCTCTCGCGCAAGGCGAGGAGCCGCATCTGCCCGTGCCGCGGCCCTACCGCGACTTCATCGCCTGGCTCGCGGAGCGACCCGTCGAGGCCTCCGAAGGCTGGTGGCGCCGGCGGCTGGAAGGGTTTGGCGCGCCGACGCCGCTGCCGCTGGATTTTTCCGATGTCGAGCCGGGCGAGCGGGTGCGCTTCCTCTCCGCCGCGACCACCGCCCATCTGGAGGTGTTCCTCCAGAGCCGCCGGCTCACCGTGAACACGCTCTTCCAGGGCGGCTGGGGGCTTCTGCTGAGCCGCTATGGCGCCGGCCGCGACGTGCTGTTCGGCAGCGTCACGTCGGGCCGTCCGCCCGAGCTGCCGGGCGTCGAGGCGATGATCGGCCTGTTCATCAACACGCTGGCGCTGCGGCTCGACGTGGATCCCAATGCGCCGGCCGCGGCCTGGCTGCGCGGCGTCCAGGGGGCGCTGCTCGACGTACGGCAGCACGAGCACGTGCCGGCCGCCGTGGTCCAGAATTGGAGCGAGCTGCCGCCTGGCGAGCCCCTGTTCCAGAGCATCACTGTGTTCGAGCGGTTCCCCTACCACGAGGCCCTGGCCCACGAGGCGCGCGGCCTGGAGGTCGAGGAGCTCCTGGTGCGCGACCGCGCCGACGTGCCGCTCTCGGCCGTGGCCTCTCCCAGCGGAGACAGGCTCGGCCTGATGATCACCCACGACCACCAGACCGAGCCGGCCACGGTCGACCGCCTCCTGCGTCACCTGGAAGCGCTGCTCGTAGGCCTCGCCGCCGATCCCGACCGCCCCCTGCGCGACGTGCCTTTGCTCGACGAGACCGAAAGGACGCAGCTCCTCGCCTGGGGGGAAGAGGGCTGGCGCATCGAGGAGCCGGCCCTCGAGGAGGGCCTCCCCGTCCACGAACGCTTCGCGAGGCGCGCCGCCGAGAGGCCCGACGCCCCTGCGCTCCTCGCCATGGACGGCACGGTGATCTCCTACGGCGAGCTGGCGCAGAAGGTGGGCCGGCTCGCCGGAGCCCTCCGCGAGATGGGTGTCGGTCCGGAGTCGCGGGTGGGCGTATGGCTGGAGCGCTCGCCGCGCATGATCGAAACGGTGCTCGCGGTGCACGTGGCCGGGGGCGCGTATGTGCCGATCGACCCCGAAGCGCCACCGGAGCGGGTGGCCTTCCTCCTCGAAGACAGCGGGGCCGTGGTTCTGCTGACGCAGGAGTCGCTGGCGGCGGCGCTGCCGGGGGTGCGGGCGCGGGTGATCTTCTTGGAGGCGAAGGACTTCAAGGACGCCAAGGACCTCAAGGTCGAAGACGAGACCTCGCCCTTGGAGTCCTTGCCTTCCTCCGATAACCCCGCCTACCTGCTCTACACCTCCGGCTCCACCGGCACCCCCAAGGGCGTCCTGGTGACCCACCGCGCGCTCGCGGCCTACGTGCGCGCGGTCAGCGCGATCTACGGCCTGGGGCCGGCCGACCGGGCGATGCAATTCGCCTCGCTGAGCTTCGACGCCAGCGCCGAGGAGATCTTCACCGCGCTCACCACCGGCGCCTCCCTGGTGGTCCGCTCCGGCCCGGCCGAGGACGCGGCCACGTTCCTGCGCCGCTGCGCCAATCTCGGCCTCACCGCCCTGAGCTTGCCGACCGCGTACTGGCACCTGCTCGCGGCGGCGCTGGAATCCGGTGAGGCGGAGTGGCCCGCGGGCCTCCGGATGGTGGTGATGGGCGGCGAGCGGGCTCTGCCGGAGCGCTGGGCGGCGTGGGGAAAGGGGCAGGGTTTCCGGCCGCGGCTGTTCAACGCCTATGGCCCCACCGAGGCGACGATCGGCGCGACGTTCCAGGAGCACCCGGGGGGCACTCTCCCGGTCCGCGAGGTGTCCATCGGCCGGCCGCTCCCGGGCTGGCGGGCGCACGTCCTCGATGCGGACCTGCGGCCCTTGCCGGTCGGCGCCACCGGCGAGCTGTTCCTCGGCGGCGTCGGCCTGGCGCGCGGCTACCTGGGCGATCCCGCGCGCACGGCCGAGCGGTTCGTCCCCAATTCGGTGGGCGCGGCGGGTGACCGCCTCTACCGCACGGGCGACCGCGCCCGGTGGCGCCCCGACGGCACCCTGGAGTTCGCCGGGCGCATCGACACCCAGGTCAAGGTGCGCGGCTTCCGCATCGAGCTCGGCGAGATCGAGGCGGCGCTCGCGGCGCAGCCGGAGGTGCGGGAAGCGGCCGTGGTGACCCGCGTCGAGGCGTCCGGCAATGCGCGGCTCCTGGCCTTTGTTGTCTGGCGCGGTGAAGAGGGAGATGCCGCCGGCCTGCGCGCCGCGCTGGAGAAGCGGCTCCCCGCCTGGATGGTGCCGTCCGGGATCGTGGCCCTGGACGCGCTGCCGGTCACCGCCTCCGGCAAGCTCGACCGCCGCGCCCTGGAACGCCTGGCTCCGGAGGTCGGGGCGGTGGCGCGGGAGATCCGCCCGCCGTCGAACCCGGTCGAAGAGGGGCTGGCGGAGATCTGGAGCGAGCTGCTCGGAGTGGAGCGGGTCGGCCTGAACGACGACTTCTTCGCCCTCGGCGGCCATTCGCTTCTTGCCACCCAGCTCGTCTCGCGGGTGCGGCAGCGCTTCGGCGTGGACCTGCCGCTCCACGGGCTGTTCGAGTTGCGGACGCTGGAGGATCTGGCGCGCGAGGTCCTGGCGCGCACACTGGAGGAAGGAGAGGGAGACGGCGAGATGGACCGCATGCTCGCCGAGATGGACGACCTCTCCGACGAGGAGGCGCTCGCGCTGCTCGCCGAAGAAGAAGGTGGAACTGGAGCCGATACGTGAGCACCCGCAATACTCGCATCGGAGATTTCGAGAAGCTCTCGCCCGCCAAGCAGAAGCTCCTCCTGGCCCGGCTGCGCAAGCGGGAAGAGGCGGAGCAGCGCGCCGAGGGCATCCCGCGGAGCCCCCTGAGGGCTACTGACGAGCCGTTTCCCCTCTCCTTCGCCCAGCAGCGACTCTGGTTCATCGACCGGATGGTCCCCGGGGCCTCGGTCTACAACCTGGCGGACACCCTCCTCCTGGAAGGGCGGCTCGATGTCCCCGCCCTGGAGAGCACCCTGAGCGCCATCGTCCAGCGCCACGAGGCCCTGCGCACGGTGTTCGATGCGATCGACGGCCGGCCCGTGCAGAGGGTGATGCCGCCGGAGGATCAGCGTTTCCCGATCCCGGTGATCGACCTGGCGGGGCTCGACCCGGAGCGGGCGGAGGCGGAGGGGCGGTGGATCGCGGAGGCCGAGGCGGTCCTGCCGTTCGGCGTGCCGCGCGGGCCGCATCTGCGGGCGCGGTTGGCCCGGCTGGGTCCCCAGCGCTGGCTCGCCCTTCTCACCATGCACCACATCGTTTCCGACGGCTGGTCCATGGGCGTGCTGGTGCGCGAGCTCGGGGCGTTCTACCGCTCCTTCGCCGGAGGCGAGCCGGCGGCGCTCCCGGAGCTGCCGATCCAGTATCCGGACTTCGCCGATTGGCAGCGGGCGAAGCTCCAGGGCGAGACCCTGGACGAGCACCTCCGCTGGTGGCGCGAGCGGCTGGCCGGGGCACCGCCCACGCTCGACCTGCCGGCGGACCACCCGCGGCCGCCCGTCCAGCGCCACCATGGCGCCGCCCTCCGCGACCTGCTGCCGCCCGACGTGGCCGCGGCCGTCGCGGCGCTCGCGCGGGAGCGCGGGGGCACGCCGTTCATGGTCCTGCTCGCCGCCTTCGCGCTGCACCTCGCCCGCCATGCGGGCCAGGACGACGTCGTCATCGGCTCGCCCGTGGCTAACCGCAACCGGATCGACACCGAAGGGCTCATCGGGTTCTTCGTCAATACCCTTGTCCTGCGCGTCGACGCGGCGGAGCGGCCGGAGCGGACGTTCGTCGATCTCCTGGACGAGGTCCGCGGCACCACCCTCGGCGCCTACGCCCACCAGGACCTGCCGTTCGAGCGGATCGTCGAGGAGCTGAAGCCGGAGCGCGACCTGTCGCGCTCGCCGCTCTACCAGGTCGCCTTCGCGTTGCAGAATGCGCCCGTGGGCGACCTGGAGCTGCCGGGGCTGACTCTCGCCCCGATGCCGCTCCCGCCGGCCGCGGCCGTGGTCGACCTGAGCCTCGAAGCGGTGGAGACGCCCGACGGGATCGCCGCGGATTGGCGGTACGACGTCGACCTCTTTGAAGCTTCCACGGTGCGGCGCATGGCCGAGCGCTTCGGCGTCCTGCTGCGGGCCGCCGTGGCCGAGCCGGCCCGGCCCCTGGACACCCTGCCGCTCCTCTCCGCGGCCGAGCGCGAGCAGGTGCTGTCGGAGTGGAGCGCCGGGCCGTCCGCCGAGGAGGTCCCTCTGTTCCCCGAGCAATTCGCGGCTTGGGTGGAGCGGACCCCCGGGGCGACGGCCGTGCTGTTCGGCGACGAGGTCCAGACCTACGCCGAGCTGGCGGCGCGTGCCGGAGGGCTGGCCCGCTGGCTCCTCTCGCTGGACGCCGGGCCGGAGGCGCGCGCCGGGATCTGCCTGGAGCGCTCGCCGGACCTGATCGCTTCAGTGCTCGGCGCGCTCGCGGCCGGGGTGCCGTTCGTGCCGCTCGATCCGGGCTATCCCGCAGACCGGCTCGCCTACATGGCAGGGGACGCGGGAATCGCGGTCCTCCTCACCACGCGCGCTCTCGCCGAGCGCACGGCTCTTCCCGAGGGTGTCCGGACCCTGTTCCTGGACGAATCCGACGCCTCCGGCGAGCTGCCAGAGGTGCGCTTCGACCCGGACCGCCTCGCCTACGTGCTCTACACCTCGGGTTCCACCGGCCGGCCCAAGGGTGTGATGGTGCCGCACCGCGGGCTCGCCAACCTGGCGGCGGCGCAGCGGACGCTCTTCCGGACACAGCCGTCGAGCCGCGTCCTGCAGTTTGCCTCCCCGAGCTTCGACGCTTCCGTCTGGGAGATGACCATGGCACTCGGCGCGGGCGCGGCCCTGCGCCTCGCGCCCCGCGAGGCTCTGCTGCCCGGCCCCGACTTCGCCCGAAATCTGGCCGCTTGGGGGATCACCCACGTCACGCTGCCGCCGTCGGCCCTGGCGGTGACCCCACCGGAGGGGCTGCCGGATCTGGAGTGTCTGCTGGCGGGCGGTGAGGCGTGCCCTCCCGTAGTGGCTGCCCGCTGGGCGCCTGGCCATCGGTTCATCAACGCTTATGGGCCGACGGAAGGAACGGTCTGCACCACGGCCGCTTTATTCGTGGATGAGCCGCTCATTGGCGACGTCCGCCTGCCGATCGGCCGGCCGCTCCCCGGGATCGAGGCGTTCGTGGTGGACCGGCGGTGGCGTCTGGCGGCGGTCGGCGTTCCGGGCGAGCTCTGGATCGGCGGTCTCGGCCTCGCCCGCGGCTACCGCGGCCGGCCCGATCTCACGGCCGAGCGCTTCGTGCCGCACCCGTTCGCGGCTACGCCAGGAGCGCGCCTCTATCGCACGGGCGACCTCGTCCGCTGGCGGCCCGACGGCCAGCTCGACATCCTGGGGCGGATCGACCGCCAGGTGAAAATCCGCGGTGTCCGCATCGAGCCCGGCGAGATCGAAGGCATCCTCGCCGGGCACCCCGGTGTCAACGACGTTGCCGTGGCCCTCCGTCCCCACGCCGGCGGTCCGCGTCTCGTTGCCTGGGTAGTGGTCAATCCGGAAATCCCAAAGTCATCTCTCCGCGCCTGGGCCGCCGACCACCTCCCCGAAGCCCTCGTACCTGCGGCCGTCGTCGTCGTCCCGGAGATGCCGCTAACCCCGGCCGGCAAGGTGGACCGGAATGCTCTGCCGGACCCCGAAGCGCAGTCGACCGCCGCGCCTCCTGCCGCGCCGCGGACTGGCCTGGAGATCGTCATCGCAGAGATCTGGCGCGAGGTGCTCGGGGTGGAGCAGGTGGGTCGCGAGGAGAGCTTCTTCGACCTGGGCGGGCACTCGCTCCTGCTTGTCGAGGTGCAGAGCCGCCTCCGCAACCGCTTGAACCGCGAGGTGCCCGTCCTCGACCTCTTCCGCTACCCCGACGTGGCCTCGCTGGCGCGCCACCTCTCCGGGGAGGCCGAGGAGACGGAGGCGCTCGTTCCTGTTCGGGAGCGTCCCCATCGTTCAGATCAACTGACAGGCTCGCGCGACATCGCGGTGATCGGTCTCGCCTGCCGTTTCCCCCGGGCGCCGAGCCCGGAGGCGTTCTGGGAGAACCTGCGGGCGGGCGTCGAGGCGATCCGCTTCTTCTCGGAGGAGGAGCTTCGCGAGGCCGGCGTCGATCCGGCCCTGCTGGCCGATCCCGCCTACGTGCGGGCGAGCGGCGTGCTCGACGACGCCGACCGGTTCGACGCGCCCTTCTTCGACATCAGCCCGCGCGAGGCGCAGATCCTCGATCCGCAGCAGCGGGTGCTGCTGGAGTGCGCGGCCGAGGCCCTGGAGCGCGCCGGGCATGGAGCGGGCAGCCCGGCTCTGGCCGGCAAGCGCGTCGGCGTCTTCGCCGGCACCGGGATGAGCGTCTACGGCATCAGCGTCGCCTCCGTGCCGGGCGTCGACGGCTTCGAGGCGACCCTCGCCAACGACAAGGACTTCATCGCGACGCGCATCGCCTACGAGCTCGACCTGCGCGGCCCGGCGCTCTGCGTGCAGACCGCCTGCTCGACCTCGCTGGTAGCCGTCCACCTGGCCTGCAAGGCCCTTCTCGACGGCGAGTGCGAGCTGGCGCTGGCGGGCGGCGTGACCATCCAGTTTCCGCAGGTCACCGGCTATCTCTGGCGCGAGGGCGGCATCACCTCGCCGGACGGCCACAACCGGGCGTTCGACGCCGAGGCGCGCGGCACGGTGGGGGGCAACGGCGCGGGCATCGTGGTGCTCAAGCCGCTGGCCGCGGCCCTGGCCGACGGCGACCCCGTGCATGCCGTGATCAAGGCGACCGCCCTCAACAACGACGGCTCGGAGAAGATCGGCTTCACCGCGCCCAGCGAGCGGGGGGAGGCCGAGGTGATCGTCGAGGCCCAGGAGCTGGCCGGCGTGCCGCCCGAGACGATCGGCTACGTCGAGGCCCACGGCAGCGCCACGCCGCTGGGCGATCCGATCGAGGTGGCGGCCCTGATGCGCGCCTTCCGCTCCCGCGCGTCCGCCGAGCCCTGGCCGGGTCCTGTGGCGCTGGGGTCGGTCAAGACGAACATCGGCCACACCGGCTCGGCGGCCGGCATCGCGGGCCTGATCAAGACGATCCTCGCCCTGGAGCACCGCGAGATCCCGCCGAGCCTTTGGTTCGAGAAGCCCAACCCGCGGATCGATTTCGCCGCCGGCCCCTTCCAGGTGGCGACGGACCTGACGCCCTGGGAGCCGCCGCCCGGCGTGCCCCGGCGGGCCGGGGTCAGCTCGTTCGGCCTGGGCGGCACGAATGCCCACGCGATCCTCGAAGAAGCGCCGGAGCCGGCTTCCGGTGGGCCGGGGAGGAGCCGCGCCCTGATCGCCTTCTCGGCGCGCACGCCCACCGCGCTCGAAGCCGCCACGGGCCGCCTGGCGGCGCACCTGAGGGAGCGGCCGGAGGTTCATCTGGCGGACGTGGCGTTCACGCTGCTGACTGGCCGCAAGGCGCACGAGCACCGCCGGATCGTGGTGGCTGCGGATGCTGCGGACGCCGCTGCGGCCCTGGAGACGCGCGATCCGCGGCGGGTGCTCTCGGGGACGACCGACGGAGCTCCGCGCGCGGTGGCCTTCGTGCTCGCCGGGCTCGGCGAGCAGTACCCCGGCCTGGCTCGCGGGCTTTACGAAGAGGAGCCGTTCTTTCGCGAGGAGCTGGACCGCTGCGCCGAGCTGTTGGCGCCGCGGCTGGGCGTCGACATCCGGGAATCGCTGTTCGCCGAGGGTGGGGAGAGGGGGAGCGGTGGCGTGGACCTGCGCCGGATGCTCGGCCGCGGCGGTGCGGCCGAAGCCGGACCGCTCGATCGCACCGAGGTGCTCCAGCCGGCCCTGTTCGTTATCGAGTATGCGCTGGCCCGGCTTTGGATGTCCTGGGGAATCGCGCCCGCCGCCCTGATCGGCTACAGCCTGGGCGAGTACGTGGCGGCCTGCCTCGCCGAGGTGTTCTCGCTGGAGGATGCCCTGCGGCTCGTGACGGAGAGGGCGCGTTGGATCGGCGGACTGCCCTCCGGCGCCATGCTCGCCGTGCCTCTCCCCGAAGCGGAGCTCCGCCCCTGGATCGAACGGACGGACCTGGATCTCGCTGCGACGAACGGACCGCGCACCGGCGTGGTTTCCGGTCCGCCCGAGGCCGTGGAGGACTTGGAGCGGCGGCTCGCAGAAGCCGGGCATCCGGCCCGCCGCCTGCGCACCACCCACGCGTTCCATTCGCGCGCCATGTGGCCGGTGGCCGAGCGGCTGATCGACCTCGTGCGCGAGATCGGACCGCGCCCGCCGCGCATCCCACTGCTCTCGAACGTGACCGGCACGTGGATGACCGACGAGCAGGCGACCGACCCCGGAGCCTGGGCCGAGCACCTGCTGCGGCCCGTGCGCTTTGCCGAAGGGATCGCCGAGCTCTGGAGCGAGCCCGGCCGGGTCCTCCTGGAGATCGGCCCCGGGCAGAGCTTGAGCTCGCTCGCCCTGCAACACCCGGCCGCGGCGAGATCCGGAGACCCTGTGGCGCTCCCGTCGCTCCCCTCGTCCTACGAGAGCCGGCACGACCTGGAGACCGTCCTCGGCACCCTCGGCAAGCTTTGGCTCGCCGGAGTCGCCGCGGACTGGCCGAAGGTCTGGGCGCGGGAAGAGCGGCGGCGGGTCGAGCTGCCGACCTATCCCTTCGAGAGGCAGCGGTACTGGCTTCAGGGTGAGGCGGGCGGGACTCCTGAAGCTCCTCCTCTTCCCAGTGCCGATCTAGACGATCTCGCCCAGGAGACCGAGGCTCTGCTGGCCACGGTCCGCAGCGCCGACCTCGCAGCGATTGAGGAGCAGGCCGAGAAGCTCGCATCGCTCCTGGGTAGGCTCCGGGAAGGGAGAGGGTCCGAGCCGCCGTCCGCCGCCCTCTCGCTCCACCCCCGCCCCGGCCTGCGCACCCCCTACGTGGAGCCGGCCACCGAGCTGGAGCGGATGGTCACCAGCCTCTGGCAACGCCTCCTGGGCATCGACCAGGTGGGGCGGCACGACAGCTTTTTCGATCTCGGCGGCGACTCGCTCCTCGCCACCCAGGCCCTCACCCGGGTGCGCGACGCGTTCGGCGTGGACATCCCGCTGCCCTCGCTTTTCGAGGACCCGACGCCCGCCGGATCCGCCGCCCTCATCGAGCGCCTGCGCGGTGGAGCGGCCGATCAGGCTCCGCGTGAGGCCATCCCGCGGCAGCCCCGCGACGGCCGGACATTCCCGACCTCCTTCGCGCAGGAGCGCCTCTGGGTCATCGACCAGATCGAGCCGGGGAGCATCGCCTACAACCTGCCGACCGCGCTCCGCCTGAGCGGCCGGCTGCGCCTCGACCTGCTGGCGAGCGTCTTCGCGGAGATCGTCCGCCGCCACGAGACGCTGCGCACCACCTTCGCCTGCGGCTCCGATGGCCCGCCCGTCCAGATCCTCCACCCGCCCGGTCCGGTGCCGATCCCGCGGCTCGACCTCGCGGCGCTGCCGGCCGCAGCGCGCGACGCCGAGGTGCGGCGGCTGGCGATCGAGGAGGGGAGCACGCCGTTCGATCTGGGCGCGGGGCCGATCCTGCGCATCCGGCTGCTGCGGCTGGCCGACGAGGAGCACGCGCTCCTCCTGACCCTCCACCACATCGCCTCGGACGGCTGGTCGAGCGGCGTGCTGGTGCAGGAGATCGCGGCGCTCTACGACGCCTTCTCGCACGGCCGTCCGTCGCCGCTCCCCGAGCTGCCCGTGCAGTACGCCGACTACGCCGCCTGGCAGCGGCAGACGTTCCAGGGGCCGGAGATCGCCGCGGCGCTCGACTGGTGGAGCCGCCGGCTCGCGGACGCGCCCGTGCTGGAGCTGCCCACGGACCGGCCGCGGCCGGCCGTGCAGGGGACCGGCGGCAGCTTCGTGCACTTGGAGATGCCCGGCAGCCTGGCGAAGGACCTGGAAGCGCTGGCGCGGCAGGAGGGGGCCACCCTCTTCATGGTGGTCGCGGCGGTCTTCCAGGCCCTCCTCGCCCGCCTCTCCGGCCAGGACGACCTCACGGTCGGCACGCCGGTCGCGAACCGCCACCACAGCGAGGTCGAGGGGCTGATCGGGTTCTTCGTCAACACGCTCGTGCTGCGGACCGATCTGTCGGGCGATCCGACGTTCCGCGAGCTGCTGGCGCGCGTGCGGCGGGTCTCGCTGGAGGCGCTGGAGCACGGCCAGGTGCCGTTCAGCCAGGTGGTCGAGGCGATCCGCCCCGAGCGGAGCCTTTCCCATACGCCGCTCTTCCAGGTGATGGTCCAGCTCGCCAACGCTCCCGGCGGCACCCTGGAGATCCCCGGTCTCCGCTTCAGCACGCTCGACGCGCCGCTCGACTCGGCGATGTTCGACCTGAACCTGACCGTGGTCGAGGTGCCGGGCGGGATGAGCGCGATGCTGGAGTACCGGACGGATCTGTTCGACCGGACGACGGCGCAGCGGCTGCTGGAGCGGTACGCGGGGATGCTGCGAGCGGTGGCGCTGGAGCGGCGGGTGTCGGAGATGCCGATTCTGACGGAGGGGGAGTGGCAGGCGATCGTGGAGTGGCCCCTTACCCCCTGGCCCCCTCTCCCACCCCCTCCCACCCAGCCGGGAGAGGGGGAAACTGCGTTGGTTCACAATGGCCAGAGCTGGAGCTTCGGCGAGATCCAGGCCCGGGCTGCGCACTTGACGGCTCACTTGAGCAGTCTCGGCATCGGGCCGGGCTCGCGGGTGGGGATCTTCGCCGAGCGTTCGCGGGAGATGGTGGAAGCGGTGCTCGCTACGCTGATGGCGGGTGCGGCGTATGTGCCGCTCGACCCCGCGTATCCGGCGGAGCGGCTGGCGTTCATGCGGGAGGATGCCGGGGTGGCGGTGGTGCTGACGCGGGAGGCTGTTCGCGAGATCGTTGAAGGCAAGGACCTAAAGGACGCAAAGGACCCAAAGGATTTCAAGGGCTTTTCTTCGTCTTTTGGGTTCTTTGGGTCCTTTACGTCCTTTGCTTCTTCCCCCGACGACCTCGCCTACGTGATCTACACCTCCGGCTCCACCGGCCGCCCCAAGGGCGTCGCGATGACCCGCGGCGCTCTCAGCAACCTCCTGGCCTGGCAGCAAGCGGTGCTGCCGGGGCCGGCTCGCACACTCCAGTTCGCTTCGCTGTCGTTCGACGTCTCGTTCCAGGAGATCGTGTCGACCTGGATCACCGGCGGCACGCTCGTCCTGGTCGACGAGGAGACCCGGCGCGATCCGTTCGCCTTGCTCGAGCTGCTGGACCGCGAGCGGGTCGAGCGGCTGTTCCTGCCGTTCGTGGCTCTGCGCCAGCTCGCCGAGGCCGCCGAGTTGATGGGCGGCGGGGGAGCGACGCTGCGCGACGTGGTCACCGCGGGCGAGCAGCTCCAGGTCACCCGGGCGGTGCGCGACTGGTTGGAGAAGATCCCGGGCGTGCGGCTCCACAACCAGTACGGCCCCACGGAGAGCCATGTGGTGACCGCGCTGACCCTGGATGGCTACCCGGAGACCTGGCCCGCTCTGCCCTCGATTGGCCGGCCACTGCCGAACGTGCCGGTCCGCGTCCTCGATGCCTGGTTGCAGCCGCTGCCGGCCGGCGTGCGCGGAGAGATGTGCATCGGCGGCGTGGCCCTGGCGCGGGGGTATCTTGACCGGCCCGATCTCACGGCGGAGCGGTTCATCCCCGATCCGCTGGCGGAAGCTCCGGGCGCGCGCCTCTACCGCACGGGGGACCTCGCCCGCTGGCGGACCGACGGAGCTCTCGAATACCTGGGTCGGCGCGACCACCAGGTGAAGATCCGCGGCGTGCGGGTCGAGCCGGGCGAGGTGGAGGCGGTGCTCGAAGAGCATCCGGACGTGCGGCAAGCCGTTGTCCTCGCCGTGCGCGAGCCGGGTTCGGAGGCCCTGCGCCTCGTCGCCTGGACCGTGGGGACCGTCGAAGCGCCGGAGCTGCGCGCGTTCCTCCAGGACCGCTTGCCCGCGGCGATCGTGCCCTCGCTCTTCGTGCCTCTGGAGGCGTTCCCGGTCACCCCTTCCGGGAAGGTGGACCGGCTGGCGCTCTCGCGCGGATACGGGCTCGAAGGCAACGCCGGCCCGGCGCCCACCTCCACGCCGCCGCGGACGCCCACGGAAGAGCGGCTCGCCGCGATCTGGCGGGAGTTGCTCGGCGTGCCGCAGTTGGGGGTGGAGGACAACTTCTTCGAGCTGGGTGGGCATTCGCTGCTCGCCACGCAGCTCGTCTCCCGCGTCCGGGAGCTGTTCCACGTCGAGATCCCGCAGCGGATCATCTTCGAGGCGCCAACCCTGGGCGGCCTGGCCTTGGCGATCGATCCGAGCTCCCGGCCGGCCGGGGATTTCTTCACGCCGATCGAGCCCGTGCCGGGTGACGGTCCCTTCCCGGTCTCGTTCGCCCAGGAGCGGCTCTGGCTGATCGACCAGATCGAGCGCGGCGCGGCGGCATACAACATACCTGCGGCTCTGCGCCTCACCGGTCCTCTCCGTTCCGAGGCCCTCGCTGCCGCCCTGGGGGCGATCGTCGAGCGCCATGCGACGCTTCGCACGACGTACGGCGCGGTCCACGGCGTGCCTGTCCAGACGATCGCGCCGCCGGCTCCCTTTGTCCTTCCGGAGATCGACCTCTCGGCGTTGCCCGCGCCCGAGGCCGAAGCCCGCCGGCTGGACACCGAGGAGACCCTGCGCCCCTTCGACCTCGCGCATGGTCCGGTGCTGCGCGCGCTCCTCCTGCGGCTCGGGCGGGAGGACCATGCCCTCGTGTGCACGATCCATCACATCGCCACGGACGGCTGGTCCACCGGGATCTTCGCGCGCGAGATGATGGAGCTCTACGACGCCTTCGCGCACGGCCTCCCGTCGCCGCTGCCGCCGCTGCCCGTCCGCTACGTGGACTATGCCGTTTGGCAGCGCCGGGTTTTCCAAGGAGAGGCTCTGACCGCGGCTCTCGACTATTGGCGCGGCCAGCTCGCGGACGTGCCGGTTTTGGAGCTGCCCACGGACCGGCCGCGCACCGCAGCGCCGAACGCGGTCGGCGCACTGGAGCCCCTCCTCGTTCCCTTCGGTCTCGCCGCCGAGCTGAATGCCCTTGGCCGGCGCGAAGGGGCGACGCTCTTCATGGTCCTGATGGCCGCTTTCCAGGCGCTCCTCTCCCGCCACGCCGGGCAGACCGATGTCCCTGTGGGCACGCCCGTGGCCGGCCGCGACCGGACGGAGCTCGAAGGGCTGATCGGCTTCTTCGTGAACACCCTGGTGATCCGTGCCGACCTCTCGGGGGAGCCGTCCTTCCGCGAGATCCTGGCGCGGGTGCGCGGCGTGACCCTGGCCGCCTTCGCGCACCAGCAGGTCCCCTTCGAGAAGCTGGTCGGCGAGCTGAACCCGGAGCGCAACCTGGCGCAATCGCCGCTGTTCCAGGTCCTCTTCGTGTTGCAGAACGCGCCCGGCGCGGCGCTGGAGATCCTCGGGCTCGCTGTCGCCCCGTTCGCGTCGGAAGGGACCGCGGCCAAGCTCGACCTGACGCTCTCGCTGGGAGAGATGAACGGCCGGCTGGGCGGCGGGATCGAATACCGCGCCGCTCTCTTCGACGCCCCCACGATCCGCCGCCTGTTGGACCACTTCGCGCTCCTTCTCGCCGGGGCCGCCGCCGATCCCGACCGGCCTCTGGCCGAGCTGCCCCTGATGGACGCGGCGGAGGAGCGGCTGCTGCGGACCGATCTCAACCGGGCCGAGCGCACCTGGGCGAGCCCCGCCGCCGTCCACGATCTGTTCAGGCGGCAGGCTCGGCGGACACCCGAAAAGATCGCCGCCGTAGGCCCGCGGGGGGCCATGACCTACCGCGAGACCGACGAGCGCTCCACCGCGTTGGCCGCACGCATCCGCAACGCCCTGCCGGGCGCGCGACTCGACTTCAGGATCGGCTTGCTGGCCGATCCCGATCCGCAGGTCCTGGTCGGGATGATCGGCATCCTCGCGGCAGGGGGCGGATTCGTCCCGATCGATCCGCGTTTTCCGGACGAGCGGCTGGCCTGGATTCTGGAGGACTCCGTCTGCCCGGTGGTGGTCACCCAGCGGCGGCATCGGGAGCGGGTGGCCGGGCTCGCCCGCGGCGCCGGTGGACCGCTCCACATCCTCTGCCTTGACGACGAGATGAGAGCTGCCGGGACGGCGGACGGTGTCTCATGCCAGGCGGAGACCCGCGATCCGCGCGAGCTCCGCTCTCTGGCCTACGTCGTCTACACCTCGGGCTCGACGGGCCGGCCCAAGGGGGTGCAGGTGTCGCACGAGAGCCTCGTGCCGATGCTGCTCTGGGGCTGCGCCTACCTCGATCTCGACGAGAGCACCCGGGTCCTGCAGAGCCTCTCGTTCGGCTTCGATTTCGGCATCTTCGAGCACCTCACCACAGCCCTGGCCGGCGGCACGCTTTATTTTCCAGGAGAAGCGGCGGGAGATCCCGCGGCGTTCGCGCGGGAGATTGTCCGCCACGGGATCGACACCCTGCACGCGACCCCGGCCTTTGCTCGCGAGCTCGCGGCCACTGGAGAGACCCTGGACGGCCTCCGGATCGTGCATCTCGGCGGCGAGGCGCTGTCGCCCGACACGGTGGCGCGCCTCCGTGAGGCCGCGCCGCGCGCGGCCCTCTACAACGGCTATGGACCGACCGAGGCGACAGTCAACAGCTCGATTTTCCGTATCGGCGACCCCGGAGACGCGAGCTGGCCGACCCTCCAGACCATTCCGATCGGCCGGCGGTCGGCGGACAACGCGCTCTACGTTCTGGACCGCGCGGGCCGGCTCGCCCCCTTCGGCGCGCGAGGAGAGCTCTACGTCGGTGGCATCGGCGTGGCCCGCGGCTACCTCAGCCGGCCGGAGCTGACCGCCGAGCGCTTCGTACCCGACCCGTTCGGCGCGGCGCCCGGAGGGCGGCTCTACCGTACCGGCGACCTGGTGCGTTATCTGCGGGACGGGGACCTCGAGTTCCTCGGCCGCATCGACCAGCAGGTCAAGATCCGCGGCTTTCGCGTCGAGCCCGGGGAGATCGAGACCCTGCTCTCGACCCGCCCGGACGTGCGCGACGCCGCCGTCGTGGTCAGCCAGGACGCCGCCGGCAAGCGCCTTGTCGCTTGCGTGGTCCTGGATCCAGGATCTCTCACCGCACCCTCCGACCTCCGTGCCTGGCTCGGCGAGCGGCTCCCCGCGGCGATGGTGCCGGCGGTCTTCCTCGTCCTGGACGCCCTGCCGCTGACGCCGAACGGCAAGGTGGATCGCCTGGCTCTGGCCCACCTCGCGCCGGAGATGGCCCATGAGGGCGCGTGGGAGGCCCCGGGCACAGTGTCCGAGGAGGTGCTCGCCGGCCTCTGGGCCGTGCTCCTGGGCGTCGGCCGGGTTGGCCGCCAGGACGACTTCTTCGCGCTGGGCGGGCACTCCCTCCTCGCCACCCAGCTCGTCTCCCGCATCCGCGAGACCTTCGGCGCCGAGATCCCCCTGCGCACGCTGTTCGAGGCGCCGGCCCTGGCCGGGCTCGCGGCGCGGATCGAGGCGGCCGGCGGCCTTCTGCGAGTCGTCTCGCCCCAGGCGCTGCCGCCGATCTCGGCGGTGCCGCGCGACGCGGGGCCGCTCCCCCTGTCGTTCGCGCAGGAGCGGCTCTGGTTCCTCGACGAGCTCGATCCGGGCACGCCGACGCTCAACCTGCCGTTTTCGGCGTGGTTGCGGGACCCTCTCGACGATGGGCTGCTCGCCCGCGCGCTGAACGAGGTCGCGCGCCGCCACGAGGTGCTGCGCACCACGTTCGGTAGTGCGGACGGACAGCCGCGGCAGCGCATCGCTCCGGCGCCCGACATCCCCCTGACGGTGATCGATCTGCGCGGGCTCGACGCGGCGGCGCGGCAGCGCGAAGCGTCCCGGCTCGAATCCGCTGAGACGCTCCTGCCGTTCGACCTGGCGCGCGGGCCGCTGGTGCGGGCGCGCGTGGTGCGCACGGGCGACGCGGAACGGCTCTTCCTGATCACCGTGCACCACATCGCGTCGGACGGTTGGTCCCTGGGTCTGCTGATGCGCGAGCTGCGGGCGCTCTACGGCGCGTTCGCCGCGGGCCTCCCGTCACCTCTGCCGGAGCTCCCGGTGCAGTACGCGGACTATGCGGCCTGGCAGCGCCGGTGGCTCGGCGGAGAGGTCCTGGAGGCGCAGATCGCCTACTGGCGCGGCAAGCTGGGCGGCCCGCTCCCGGTGCTCGACCTGCCTACGGACCGGCCGCGGCCGGCGGTGCAGACGTACCGCGGCGGCACGGTTACGCACGTGCTCGACCGGGACCTGAGCGGACGCCTCGCCGCCCTGGGACGCCGCGAGGGGGCGACCCTCTTCATGGTGCTGCTCGCCGGGTTCCAGGCCCTGCTCGGCCGCCTGGCGGGGCAGGACGACGTGGTCGTGGGCACGCCCGTGGCCGGGCGGGTGCGGAGCGAGACGGAGGTGCTGATCGGCTGCTTCCTCAACAACCTGGCGCTGCGCACGAACCTCGGCGGTGATCCGTCGTTCCGCGAGCTGCTGGGCCGGGCGCGCGACACGGCGCTGGAGGCCTACGAGCATCAGGACGTGCCGTTCGAGCGGTTGCTGGAGGAGCTGCGCGTGGAGCGCGATCTGTCGCGCACTCCGCTTTTCCAGGTCTTCCTGAACATGCTGAACTTCCCCACGGAGGCGGGGGGGCTGGGCGGCACGGACGAGGGGCTGACGCCGGAGGTGCCGTCCAAGTTCGACCTGACAATCTATGCCGCCGAGACCACCGCGGGGCTGCGCCTGGAAATGGTCTACAACGCGGACCTCTTCGAGAGCGCCCGCATCGCGGAGATGGCGGCGCAGCTCGAGATGCTCCTCGCCCAGGCCGCGGACGACCCGGGGCGGCGGATCACCGGCCTGTCGCTTCTCACCGCCGGGGCGCGGGCCGTGCTGCCGGACGTGTCGCTGCCGCTAGCCCCAGCGTGGCATGGTTCCGTCGTCCAGGCCCTGGCGGAGAGCGCGGCACGTTGGCCGGAAAAGGTGGCGGTCGACGATGGCCGGGAAACCTGGACGTGGGCCGATCTGGAGGAGGGCTCCAGCCGGCTGGCCGGGTGGCTGCGCGCCGAGGGCATGCGGACGGGCGACGTGGCGGCGGTCTGGGCGCACCGCGGCGCCGGGCTGCCCTGGGCGGTGCTCGGTGCGCTCCGAGCGGGCGCGGTAGTGATGATCCTCGATCCGGCTTATCCTGCTTCCCGCTTGGTAGATTATCTGAAGACCGGCCGGCCCCAGGCTTGGCTCGGCGGCCCCGGGGCGCCAATTCCGCCGCCTGAGGTGGTCGCCGCTCTGGACGAGCTGGGGTGTCTCTGCCGCCTCGACTTGCCAACGGGGAGGGAGGGTCCAGGGGAAAAGATCGGGTCCGTGGAGATCGGGCCGGACGATGCGGCCGTGTTGACCTTCACCTCCGGCTCGACCGGCCGACCCAAGGGGGTGGTAGGGCGCCACGGCCCGCTCACCGCCTTCTATCCCTGGATGGGCGAGCGCTTCGAGATCACCGCCGAGGACCGCTTCGGCATGCTCTCGGCGCTGTCGCACGATCCGCTTCAGCGCGACCTGTTCACACCGGTCTGGTTCGGGGCGACGCTGTGCATCCCCGATCCCGAGCGGATCGGGTCTCCGGGATACCTCGCCGAGTGGGTGCGGCGCGAGCGGATCAGCGTGCTCCACCTGACGCCCGCCATGCTGGAGCTGCTGACCAGCGCCGCCGAGGAGGCTTCTGAAGGGCACCGGGAGATGCCGTCGCTCCGCCTCGCCTTCGTCGTCGGCGACCTGCTCAAACGGTCGGAGGTGGCGCGGCTGCAGCGGCTGGCGCCGGCGCTGATCTGTGTGAATTTGTACGGCTCCACGGAGACGCAGCGCTCGGTCGGCTGGTATGTGGTGCCCCGGCCGGAGAAGAGAGGCTCAGGCGGCCGCGAAGCCCTCCCCCTGGGCCGCGGGATGGAAGGGGTCCAGGTGCTGATCCTCACCCGGGCGGGCCGCCTCGCGGGCCTCGGCGAGCTCGGCGAGATCCACCTGCGCAGCGCCCAACTCGCGCTTGGCTATCTCGACGATCCCGCGTTGACCGCGGAGAAGTTCCTTCCTGACTCGGCGGGCAACCGTATGTACCGCACGGGTGACCTGGGACGCTATCTGCCCGATGGCAACGCCGAGTTTGCCGGCCGGGCGGACCTCCAGGTGAAGATCCGTGGCTTCCGCATCGAACCGGGCGAGATCGAAGCGGCGCTGGCGCGCTTCCCGGGCGTCAAACGGTGCGCCGTGGCGGCCGTGGAGGGACCCGGGCGCGGCGACCGCCGCCTGGTGGCCTATGTGGTTCCCGAGGCCGGGGCGGATCTCGCGCCGGCCGCCCTCCGCGCCTTCCTGGGCGAGCGGCTCCCGGCCTACATGGTGCCGGCCGACTGGGTGACGCTCGACGCGCTGCCGCTCACCCGCACGGGCAAGCTCGACCGCCGCGCCCTCCCGGCACCGGAGCGTCCGCCGGCCGCAGCCGGCCGGGCTCCGCGCAATGCCACGGAGCGCGGGCTCGCCGAGATCTGGAGCGAGCTGCTCGGCGTCGAGGCGCCCGGCATCGAGGACGACTTCTTCGACCTCGGCGGCCATTCGCTCCTCGCCACGCAGCTCCTCTCTCGCGTCCGCGACCGCTTCGGCGCCGAGCTGCCGTTGCGCGCCCTCTTCGAGCGGCCGACCATCGCCGGGCTCGCCGGGTTGCTCGCGGGAAGCCCAGGAGCGGATGCGGCGCCGCCGCTCGTCCGCCGGCCGCGCGCCGAGGACCCGCCGCTCTCGTTCGCTCAGCAGCGGCTCTGGTTCCTCCACCAGCTCGATCCGCGGAACCCGGCCTACAACCTGCCGCACAACCTGCGTCTGACCGGCGCCCTCGATGCCGTGGCGCTTGCCCGCGCCTTCGGAGAGGTGAAGCGCCGCCACGAGATCCTGCGCACGCGGTACGCCGCGGTGGAAGGCGTGCCGGTCCAAGTCATTGATCCAGTGGATCCGACCGATCGGTCCGATTCCGGCGCCACGGCCCTGCCGCTGGTCGACCTGGCCGCTCTTCCCCGGGATGCGCGCGAGCGGGAAGCGATGGCCTGGATCGAGCGCGGCGCCCGGGCGCCGTTCGACCTGGCGGCGGATCATCCACTGCGGGCGTGGCTGCTGCGCCTCGGACACGAGGACCACGCGCTCTCCCTCACCCTGCACCACATCGCCTCGGACGGCTGGTCGAACGGCCTCCTGGTCCGTGAGGTGGCCGAGCTCTATCGCGGATTCGCCGCGGGCCGGCCCCCCGGTCTCGCCGAGCTCCCGGTGCAGTACGCCGACTTCGCCGCCTGGCAGCGCCGCGCCTTCGACTCCGGCGCGCTCGACTCTCAGCGGGCCTGGTGGCGCGAGCGCCTGGGCGATCCGCCGCCCCCTCTGGACCTGCCCACGGACCGGCCGCGGCCCGCGGTTCCGACCTTCGCCGGCGCCCAGCGCGGCCTCTTGCTGCCGCCGGAGCTGGCGTTTGCCGTCGACGCCCTCGGCCGGCGGCAGGGCGCGACCCTGTTCATGACGCTCCTCGCCGCCTTCGCGACCGTCCTGTCCCGCATCTCCGGCCAGGACGACCTCGCGATCGGCTCGCCGGTGGCCGGCCGCAGCCGCACCGAAATCGAAGGGCTCATCGGCTTCTTCGTGAACACCCTGGTGCTCCGCGTCCGCCTCGCGGGCGATCCGCCGTTCGCGGATCTCCTCGGCGCGGTGCGCGAGACGGCGCTCGGCGCCTTCGCCCATCAGGACATCCCCTTCGAGAAGCTGGTGGAGGAGCTGCAGCCGGAGCGCGACCTGTCGCACCCGCCGCTGTTCCAGATCCTGTTCACCTTGCAAAACGTCCCGGCCGCGGACCTGGAGGTCGCCGGCCTCGCCTTCCATCCGATCGCGGCGGACAGCGGCGCGGCGACCTTCGACCTGACCCTTGCCTGCGCCGGCGGCGCGCGAGGGATTGGCGGGCTTCTCCAATACAAGACCGACCTGTTCGACGCGCCGACCATGGACCGTCTGCTCGGCCACTTCCGGAACCTGATGGCCGCGGCGGCCACGCACCCGGAATGGCGCCTGGGCGACCTGCCGCTCCTGGCCGAGGGCGAGCGCCACCAGCTCGTCGTGGAGCACAACGACACAGAGGTCCTGCGGACGGACGGCCTCTGCCTCCACGAGCTGTTCGAGCGCCAGGTGGACCGCTTTCCCGAAGTCGTGGCTGTCGTCGTGGCGGCGACCGGCGAGGAGATCAGCTATCGCGATCTCGATGCCCGGGCCAGCCGGCTCGCGGCGTGGCTGCGGGCGCGGGGCGTGGGGGCGGAGGTCACCGTGGGGGTCGCACTGGAGCGCTCCGCGGAGCTGGTCGTGGCCCTGCTGGCTGTCCTCAAGGCCGGCGGCGCCTGGGTGCCGCTCGACCCGGGCTATCCGCCGGAGCGCCTCGCTTTTCTGATCGAGGACGCGGACGTCTCCATCCTCCTGGACCGCGAGAGCTGGCCGGCGGATCTGCCGGAGTCGCCGGCGAGGCTCTCCAGAGAGGCCACGCCGGATCACCTGGCCTACCGCATCTACACCTCGGGGTCGACCGGGCGGCCGAAAGCGGTCCTGGTGCCGCACCGGGCGATCGTCCAGCACATGCGCTGGCTTCAGGAGAGCTGGCCGCTCGGCCCTTCCGACGTGGTGCTGCAGGCGTTCTCGGTCAGCTTCGACGCATCCTTCTTCGATCTGTGGGCGCCGTTGCTGGCCGGGGCGCGCCTGGTCCTCCCGCACCCCGGGAGCGCGCGGGACGCGGCGCGGACGGCGGAGGAGATCGCCCGCTTCGGCGTGACGCGGTACTGCACCGTCCCGCCGTGGCTCGCCGAGCTGATCGAACGGCCGGAGCTGAACGAAGCCATGGCGTTGCGCCAGGTCGCCGCCGGCGGCCAGGAGCTGCCGGCCGGCCTCGCCCGGCGTCTCCGCGCCCGCGGGTGGCAGGTGGTGAGCCTCTACGGCCCCAGCGAGGCCGCGGTCACCGCCACCGCGTGGCCGGCCGCGCCGGGGCCGGAGGAGCGGACCGTGCCGATCGGCCGCCCGATCCACAACGTCCAGATCCACCTCCTCGGCCCCGCGGCCGAGCCGCTCCCCTTGGGCGTGCCGGGCGAGCTGTGCATCGGCGGCGCCGGCGTGGCGCGCGGCTACGCGGGCCGGCCGGACCTGACGGCCGACCGTTTCCGTCCCCATCCCTTCTCCGGAACGGGGACCCGGCTCTACCGCACCGGCGACCGGGCGCGGCGGCGGCCGGACGGAGTCCTCGAGTTCCTCGGCCGGGTGGACCGCCAGGTCAAGGTGCGCGGCTTCCGTATCGAGCCGGGCGAGATCGAGGCCGTGCTGGCGGCGCATCCGGCGGTCCGCGACGCGGCGGTGATCGCCCGCAGGACCCGCGGCGGCGAGGTCCGCCTGACCGCCTACGCCGCGGCTCGCCAGCCGGTGGCCTCCGAGGAGCTGCGCTCCTGGCTTCAGGCGCGGCTGCCCGAGCCCATGATTCCCGCGGGCTGGGTCCTCCTCGACGCGCTGCCGCTCACGCCGAACGGCAAGGTGGACCTGGCGGCCCTGCCCGAGCCCGAAATCCCGCGCGCCACCGGCGAGCGGGTCCCGCCGCGCGATGACCTGGAGCGGGCTCTCGCCGCGATCTGGGAGGAGCTGCTGGACGTCCGGGACGTGGGAGCCCGGGACGACTTCTTTGTCCTGGGCGGGCACTCGCTGCTCGTCCTCCGCCTGCTGGCGCGGATCGAGCGGCAGCTCGGCGCCAGGCTGCCGTCTGCGGTCCTCTTCACCGCCCCGACGATCGAGAAGCTCGCGGCGGAGCTGCGGCAGGGAGGCGCGGGCGCGGCCGGACCGCTCGTCGTGCTGGCCCCGGGAGGGGACCGGCCGCCGATCGTCTGGGTCCACGCCGCGGCCGGCACGGTTACCGCCTATGCCGAGGTCGCGCGCCGGCTGCGCGACGCCGCGCCGGACCGTCCGGTCTGGGCGCTCCAGGCGCCGGCGGACCTCCCCTCGACGCTGGAGGAGCTGGCCGCCGGGCACGCCGCCGCCCTGCGCGCGGCGCAACCCGAGGGACCGTATCACCTGGCCGGCTGGTCCTTCGGCGGAGTCGTCGCCTTCGAGATGGCGCGGCAGCTCCGGAGCGCCGGAGCCGAGATCGCTCCCGTCGTCCTGATCGACTCGCGGGCGCCGGGAGCGATCGAAATCCCGGCAGACCTCCCCTCGCTCCTCGCCGCCTTCGCCGCGGATCAGGGGCTCTCGCCCGACGTGAACGCCCTGGACGTCGAGACCCTCCGCCCGCTCTTCGAGACGTTCCGGTCGCTCCTCGGAATGCTGCGGAGCTACCGGCCCGCTCCGTCTCCAGGCCCGATCCTTCTCTACCGGGCCGAGCAGAGGGCCGTGCCCGCACCGGACGACCTGGGATGGACCCGCCTGGCGGGCGGTGGGCTGGAGATCCGGGCTCTACCGGGAGATCATGCGGGCGTGATCCGGGGGGCGGGGGCGGAGCGGCTGGCGTTTGACGCCTCCTGAGAAGTCGTTGGCCATCTCAATGAAGTAGGACCCGCCGCCACCGCACCACCCGCGCCCCGAGATACGTCCGCCGCACCTCCGCCTCGACGGCCCGCCGCTGGCCGGCATACGTGCCCGTGGCCCGCACCAGGTATAGGTCGACGCCCAGCTTCTCGACCGCGCTGGCGACTCCACCCGGGCCGAACGGATGCTCGTCCTTTCCGGGAAACTCCGCGTCGTAGGTGAGGCCGTACAGAGCCTCGGCGAGGGCGGCATCGGAGAGCGCGCCGAGCTGCAAGGCCTCGTTTTCCTGGCGGACGAGCCGCATCCGGATCTGAAGCGCCGTGGCGAGCACGGCCAGGGAGATCGAGACCAGCAGCACCACCACCAGCGCGGCGAGCAGCGCATACCCGCGGTTTCCCCGCCGGACCCTCACCACCCCGCCTCCAGCCCGCCGCCGCGCGGCGCGACCAGCAGGGTTTCCTCGCGGACCTCGGTGAGCGGCCCGCGGGCTTCCGGCTCGACCACGAGCGGCGTCCGGCGCACGGCGCGGCGGCGGTAGGCGAGCTGCAGGAAGAGGAGCCCGCCACCTTCCGCGCAGCTCCAGCTCTCGACGTTGCGCAGCACCGTGCTTTCGCCGAGCAGATGCCCCAGGTCATCCTCCACCCGCCGTGCGAGCACTCCCTCCTCGACGCGATAGATCACCGTCCCCGCCGGGTGCTGGACGAGCCGAACCTCCTCCGGCGTGCCGTCCAGCCGAAGAGCGCAGACCGCGCCGTGGGCTGCCTGGATGTCCGCGCGCAGCCGCGCCCGCACCAGCGGCATCGGCGCTTCGACCTGCTCGGCCGCCGCGTCGGCGAGCTGCTGCGAGGTCTCCTGGAGGAGCTGCGCCACGAACGCCGCCGCCACCATGAAGAGCACTAGGGCGACCAGCACCTCGACGAGAGTGAAGCCCTCACCCCCGGCCCCTCTCCCGCAAGCGGGAGAGGGGTGAAAAGCAAAGAATGTTTTCGCTGTGCTCCCCTCTCCCGCCTGCGGGAGAGGGGCCGGGGGTGAGGGTCTCATGGCTCCGGAGGCCTCCACAGCAGCGTCTCGACGCTGCGCTCCCGGCTCTGCGTTGCGACCACGTAGCGCGCGCTCACCCGTAGGCGGTAGAGGCCGGGCGGGTATCCCTCGGGGGCGACCAGGATGGAGACCGTCAGCCTCCGGGGGCCGACCGGTGGGAGGTCCTGGGAGACGAGCGGCAGGGAGCCGGCGCGCAGCGCCTCCACAGTCGCTTCCAGGGCATGGAGCGCCTCCCGCTGGGCATCCAGGCGGTGGACGATCCGAGGGTGTTGCAGGACGAGGCCGAGCCCCAGCAGCAAGGCCAGGGTGAGGAGGGCGAGCGCGACCAGCGTCTCGACGAGCGTGAAGCCGCGCACGGAGCGCTCCCCTCCGTTCCGGGCCGGACTACTCCCGCACGAACAGATACTCCTGAATGCCGTGCCGGAGCAGGAACGAGCGGTCTACGTGGAAGCCGCTCATGAGATTGTTGATCTCCGCCGGCTGGAAGCGCGGGCCGGGGCGCTCCATCGACGTGCGGCGATCGTAGAGGAGCTGGTCGGTCCCGCGAAAACGGAACCGGATCGGCTGCGCCGGAATCGTTTTGTGAATCCAGATCAGCGCGAGCACCTGCGCGCCCGGCCGGCAGGCCTGCCGCAGGCGCGCCGTCAGGTGCGCCAGCTCCTTGCGGGTGAAATAGTTGAACAGATCCCAGGCGAAGACCACGTCGAATTGCGGGCCGTTGGGCAGCGGCAGGAGCTGGGCGAAGAATTCGGGCCCGAGCTCCCCGACGTCCGTCGAGGACGTCCGCGTCTGGTACAGATCCTCGATGGACAGCCGGCAGCCGTACCCTGAGAGGTGCTCAACGTTCGCACCCATCGCCGGGCCGAGGTCCAGAACGTTCGACTTGGCGCCCCGCGCCATGGTCTGAAAGACCGTGGGCAACGCCAGGGATCGATGCACTTCAGGCTCGGTCGCGGTCTGGGACGGCGCCACGACCGGGTTCGCCGCCGCCTCTCTGCGGGCGGTGCGGAACGAAAACCAGCTCATCCTGCTGCCTGCACCGCCGTGGCCTCAGCCGGCTTCGCCGACCCCTGGCCCTGTCCATGCCTTTCCGAGGCGTGGGAGCGCCCCGAGTCCTTCGGCTCCATGTCGATGCTCCCCTTGAAGCGGGAGCCGTCCTCCAGCACCACGCGCGGTGCCGAGATGTTGCCGCGGATCGCGCCCGACTGGCGCAGGAAAGCCTGCTCGTGTGCGAACACGTTGCCGTCGACCTCTCCCTCCACGGTCACCACCCGGCCGAAGACGTCGGCCTTCACCCGGCCGTCCTTGCCGATGGTGACGTTGTTCTGCTTCAGATCGACTTTGCCTTCGACGCGGCCTTCGATCACCAGGTCTTCGTCTCCGGTCAGGTCACCCTTGATGAAGATCGAGGGTCCGATGGTGGCCCGATCCCCTCGCCGCGGCGGCTCGGCCGACGGGGTCGGAGATGCAGAAGTGATTGGAGGAGATGAAGTTAGGGGTCGGGGCGCCGAGCTGGGCTCGGCAGGACGAGGGCTGGAGGGTTCGTCGTTCTTCTTCCAAACCATGGAGGGTCTCCTTACAACGTGGGTGAAAGCAGGTTAGGGGTCTGAAGAACGGAAGTCAAGGTTAAAATAGCGGGACGGCTATTTATTAGTGTTCAAGGAGACCCTCACCCCCGGCCCCTCTCCCACGAGTGGGAGAGGGGTGAACAGGAGGGTCACCCGGCGAGGCGGGCGTTCAGCGTGATCTCGACGCCGGCGAGAGCCTGGGAGACGGGGCAGCCTTCCTTGGCCTTGTTGGCGTGCTCGCGGAAGGTGCTCTCGTCGATGCCCGGGACCTCGGACTCGTTGTCGAGCTCGATGCGGGTGATCTTGAAGCCTTCGCCCACCTTTTCGAGGTGGACCTTGGCCGAGGTGGCCACGCGCTTCGGCGTGAAGCCGGCGCGGCCCAGCCCGGCAGAGAGGGCCATGGAGAAGCAGCCGGCGTGAGCGGCGCCGATCAGCTCTTCGGGATTGGTGCCCCCCGCTTCCTCGAAGCGGGAGCCGAACGAATAACGCCCCTCGAACGCGCCGCTCCCGAGAGCGACCGTCCCGTGGCCTTCCTTGAGACTCCCTTCCCAAACGGCGTTGGCTTTGCGAACCGGCATGGATCCCTCCTCCTCTGCGTCCTAGGATTTCGGTTTGGCCAGGCGGAAGTCGAGCTGGGTGTCCCGCGGCAGCTCGCGGAGCGCGATGATCTCCACCGGCAGGTCCGCTTCCCAGTCGATATGGAGCTGGACCTCGACGATGTCGTCGGGCTGGATGCCTTCCAGCGAGACGTCCTTGCCGACCGGGAAGGGCATGGTCATGGAGTCCATGCCTTCGACCTTGCCGCTGCGCGCGACATAGTTGTCGATCGCTTCGTGCTCCAGATAAAGGCCGCTGCCCTGGGACGGAAGCTGCTGCACTCGGGCGCGGACGGTGTAGGTGTGCCCCGTGGTCCTCTGCTCGGCCTGGCCGCCGCAGCCGCCGGCCAGCAGGGGGAACAGCGCAAGGAGCAGGATCGAACGAAGGATTTTTCCGCGGGCCGCGCTCGTCTTCATCGCAGGCGGATCGTAGCATGGGCTGATAAAGTCCTCCCGTGCCTGGCGGAGGAGGGACGAGCATGAGCAAACAGGACGGCAGCAGATTGCAGATGAGCCTGGGACGGTACGGCGAGGCGGTGAAGGCGCTGCTGGGCCAGTGGGAAGGGGAGGATTTCGGCCGGCGCCTGTGGGCCAAGGATCACACGCTCTGGACCCCCGAGCCGGTCCCGGAGCTGACGGACCGGATGGGCTGGCTGGAGCTGCCCGATGCGATGCAGGCGGAAATCGAGCGCCTGGAACGCTTCGCCGCGGAGGCGCGCGCCGACGGGATCGAGCGGGTCTTCGTCCTCGGGATGGGCGGATCGAGCCTCGCTCCCGAGGTCTTCTCGCGCACGTTTGGTCCCTGCTCCGGCTTCCCAAAACTGCGGGTCCTCGACACCACGCACCCGGACGCCGTCGAAGCCGCCAGCCGCGACGTCGATCCGGCGAAGACTCTCTTCCTGGTCTCCAGCAAGTCGGGCGGCACGATCGAGACCCTCTCGCTATTCCGGTTCTTCTGGAAGCTCACCGGCGAGCGGCTCCCGGGCAACCGGGCCGGCCGGCAATTCGTGGCGATCACCGATCCCGGCACGTCGCTGGAGCGCCTGGCCCGCGAGCGCGGCTTCCGGGCGGTGTGGAACGGCCCCGAAGAGGTAGGGGGGCGCTACAGCGCTCTGACCCACTTCGGCCTGGTGCCGGCGGCGTTGCTCGGGGTCGACCTCCGCGGCCTGCTGGAGCGCGGGCGGGCGATGGCCCGCGCCTGCGGCCCGGCGGTGCCGGCCACCCAGAGCCCCGGCCTCGTTCTAGGCGCGGCTCTCGGCGAGCTGACCCTCGCCGGCCGCGACAAGCTGACCTTCCTCGCCACCCCTGCGCTGGCGTCGTTTCCGGACTGGATCGAGCAGCTCGTCGCCGAGAGCACGGGCAAGCACGGCCAGGGGATCGTACCGGTCGTGGGCGAGCGCCTGGGCCGGACCGAGGTCTACGGCAAGGACCGCGTGTTCGCCGCCCTGCTCCTGGATGGCGAGGAGGGGAAGCTGGAGCCCGGGCTCGCCGAGCTGGAAGCCGCCGGCCATCCCGTCCTGCGCTTCCGGCTCGGCGACCGGCTCGACCTCGGGCGCGAGATCGTCCGCTGGGAGATCGCCACGGCCGCGGCCGGGGCGGTCCTCGGGATCAACCCGTTCGATCAGCCGGACGTGCAGCTCGCCAAGGAGCTGGCGGCCCGCGCCATGAAAGAAGAGGCGGAGCACGGGGCTGGCCAGGACGAGGCCCAGGGCGAGACCGTGGAAGCCCTCGGCGCCTCGCCGCTGGCGGTGGCGCTCGGCACCTGGATCGAGGGGGTCCAGCCCGGCGACTACATCGGTCTCCAGGCCTACCTGCCGGCCGGAGAGGAGGATTTGCGGATCATCCAGGCCGCGCTGCGCGACTGGACCAGGCTCGCGGTGACCGCCGGCTACGGCCCGCGCTTCCTCCACTCGACCGGCCAGCTCCACAAGGGCGGGCCGGGCCGCTGCCGCTTCCTGCAGCTCGTCGACCAGCCGTTCCAGAACCTGCCCGTGCCGGAGACCGACTACGACTTCGCCTCGCTGATCCGCGCCCAGGCGAACGGCGACCGGCAGGCGCTGGAGCAGCGCGGGCGCAAGGTGCTGCGCCTGCAGCTCGGCCTCGATCCGCGCAGGGGGCTGAAGCGGCTCCGCGAGGCGCTGGGCGTGGGAGCGCGGTACGAAGGCGAAGGGGACGAGACGTTGCCGCCGGAGCCGCCAAGGTGATCCTGGCCGGGGACGTGGGCGGTACCAAGACAAACGTCGGTCTCTTCGAAGTCGTGGACGGGGTGCCGCGGCTGGTCCGGGCCGAGAAGCTTCGCAGCCAGGAGTACCCAGGGCTGGCCGCGCTTCTGTCCACCTTCCTGGCCCAGAGCTCCAGCCCGAAGATCGACGCCGCCTGCTTCGGAGTGCCCGGTCCGGTGCTGGAGAACCGGGCGAGCACGCCGAACCTGGCCTGGCAGATCGACGGGACCCTGGTCGCGCAGCAGACGGGGCTCCCCCGGGTCCTCCTGATCAACGACCTGGTAGCCACGGCCGAAGGGATCCCTCTCCTGCTGGACGACGAGGTGGCGGTGCTCCAGCGCGGCGCCGCCGGCGCACCGTCCCGCGAAGGGAACCGCGTCCTGATCGCTGCCGGCACGGGTCTCGGGATGTCGCTGCTCCCACGGGTGGGTGACCTCTGGGTCCCGGTGCCGTCCGAGGGGGGGCATGCCGATTTCGCTCCGCGCAACGAGGAGGAGATCGGCCTGCTGCGCTATCTGCGGGAGCGCTTCGGCCGGGTGAGCGTGGAGCGGGTGCTCTCGGGGCCGGGCCTGTTCAACGTCTACAGCTTTCTGCGCGACGTCCATCACGCGCCGGAGAACCCGCTGGTGCGCGAGGCGTTGGGCAGGGGAGAAGATCCCACCAAGGTGATCGGCACGGCCGGCCTCGCCTCCACGGTGGGCGAGAGCTGCGATCTCTGCGCGCGCGCGCTGCGGATCTTCTCCGGAGTCTATGGAGCCGTAGCCGGGAACCTCGCCCTGACCGGCACCGCCACGGGCGGCGTCTGGATCGGCGGCGGCATCGCCCCGAAGATCCTGCCGCGCCTCACCGACGGGCTGTTCATCCAGACCTTCGTGGCCAAGGGGCGCTTCGTCCCCTACCTGGAGCGGGTGCCCGTGCGGGTGATCCTCAACGACAAGGCGGCGATGCTGGGGGCGGCGCGGCGAGCGCTCATGGGGTAGGCAGGGCCCGCCGCGCCACCTGAGCGACGGCGGCGGCGAGCTGCTGAGGTTCCACGGGCTTGGCCAGGTGGAGCTGGAACCCCGCTTCCAGGGCTTTGCGGCGGTCTGCATCTCCAGCATAGGCCGTGAGGGCGATCGCCGGGATGTCGCGGACCACTCCCTCCAGGGACCGGATGCGCCGGATCAGCTCGTAGCCATCCATGTCCGGCATGCCGATGTCCGCGATCAGGACGTCGGTCCCCCCGCGGAGCAGGTCCGCCAGGGCTTCGGTCGCGGAGGCCGCGGTGCGGACCCGGGCTCCGAACCCTTCGAGCACGCTCGGCAGCACCTCGCGGGCATCGCGCTCGTCGTCCACCAGCAGGAGCCGCAAGCCCTGGATCTCGTGGTCTCCATCCTCGGGACCGTCGCCGGTCTCCCTGTCCCCGGCGGCGCGCTCGGGCACGGGCTCCGCCGGCTGCAGGGTGCGCAGCGGCCTGATCGGCAGGTTCACGGTGAAGATGGACCCTCGGCCGTCACCTTCGCTCTCCGCCTGGACCGTGCCGCCGTGCAGCTCCACCAGGTGGCGGACGATGGCGAGCCCTAGACCGAGGCCGCCGTGCGTGCGGGTGGTGCTGCTGTCGGCCTGCCGGAAGCGGTCGAACACGTAATCGAGGAAGTCCTGGCGGATGCCGATCCCGGAGTCGCTCACCCGAATGTGGGCCTGGCCGCCGGTCCGCTCCAGGTGGATCTCGATGCGTCCCCCTTCCGGCGTGAATTTGACGGCGTTCGCCAGGAGGTTCCAGATCACCTGCTGCAACCGGTTGGGGTCGGCGGAGACTGGCGGGACCTCGGCATCGAACCGGGCCTCGAGGCGGATCTTCTTGGCCTCGGCGGCGGGGCGGACGGCGTCGACGGCCCCTTCGATGACCTGGGTCAGATCGACGCGGCGGACCTTGAGCCGGAGCTTGCCGGTGATGATCCGGGAGACGTCCAGCAGGTCGTCGATGATCTGGCTCTGCGACTTGGCGTTGCGCTCGATGGTGACCACGGCGCGCTGGGTTCCGTCCTTGTCGAGGTTGCCGCTGCGCAAGAGCCAGGTCCAGCCGAGGATGGCGTTGAGCGGCGTGCGCAGCTCGTGGGAGAGGGTGCTCAGGAACTCGTCCTTGATCCGGTTGGCCTCCTCGGCCCGGCGCCGCGCCTCCTGCTCGCGCAGCAGGAGCTCGCGCCGCTCCTCCTCCCCGCGGCGCCGCCAGGTGATGTCGCGGGCCACCCAGACGACCGAGCGCTCCAGCAGCGGGCTGATCGCCGCCTCCAGCCAGACGCCGGTGCCGTCGATCACCAGGTCGTATTCCAGGTGGACGGTCTGCCAGGCGTCGAGCGCCTGGTGGATCCTGGACAGGAAGAAGGCCGCCTGCTCCTCCGAAAAGACGTCGCTCAGACGGCGGCCGCGCAGGTCGGCGATGAGACGGCTGGCGCTCGCCGCGCGGGTGGGCGCCACCTTCAGACAGCGCCCTTCGTCGTCGAAGATGAAGATGGCGTCGCGCATCGCGGCGAACAGGGCGCGCAGCTCCGCCTCGGACGAGCGCAGCGCCGCGGTCTGCTCCGCCACGCGCCGTTCGAGCTGCTCGGCATGCTGGCGCAGCTCGGCTTCCTTGCCGGCCAGCCCGTCGGCCATGACGTCGAACGCGGTGGCTAGACGTCCGACCTCGTCGCGCTGCTGGAGACCGACGCGGCGCGACATGTCTCCGGCGGCGATGGCGTTCGCGGTCTGCCCGACCAGCCGCAGGGGGCGGGTGGCCCACTGCGCCGCCGCGAGGCCGAGGCCGATCGCGAGCAGCGCGGTGATGCCGACGACCACCAGATTGCGGCGGCTCTGGTCCCGCAGGGTCGCGAAGATGGCGCTCTCCGGGCTGAGGATGCCATACACCCAGCGGGCGTTGCTCAGTGGAACCAGGGTGGCCTCGACCGCTTGGCCGTCGATCTCGAAGCGGATGTGCGGATCGTTCGCCGCGTCATAGAGCAGCCAGCGGGAGCGCTCGACCAGCCCCGAGGCGACCCAGGGCGGCCGCAGCAGCTCCGGCGTGTTCGGGCCGAAGCGCTGCTCGGCGATCAGGCGGCTCGCAGTGTCCGGCGGCAGAGGCTCGAGCGGCCGGAAGAGGAGGCCCTCCTGGCGCGGGTCGCTCAGCCGGATGCCGTCCGCATCCCACAGGACGCCGACCTCTTCGTGGCCGCCGAAGCCGATGTCGGTGGACACGATCTCGTCGATGCGCGCCATGGTCAGCCGGCCGAGGAGAGTGCCCTCGATGGCGCCGTCCGGGCCGCGGACCGGCGCGGAGGTATAGAGGAAGACCTTCTGGTCGAGGGGGTCCCAGCGCGGCGCGGTGGCGCCGGAGCCGCCGGCGATCGCCTGCAGGAAGGCCCGCGTGGCCACGTAGCTCCGGCCGGCCAGCGACGGATCGCTGGCGAGACGCACGATTCCGGTGTTGTCGGTCAGCAGGATGGCGTCGAACCGGTGGGTGTCGCGCATCTGCCGCAGGGCGAGCTCGACCATGGAGCGCAGATCAGGGTCGCCGGGCGTCTCCAGGTAGCGCGAGGTCCAGGGGAGGAGAGCGAGGACCTGGATGTCGGACAGGACCCGCTCGAGGTAGCGGTCGACGACCTTCGCGGTGCCACGGGCCTGCTGGAGGTTTTGCGCCCGCGTGGCCTCGAGGAGCTCTTCGCGGGCCACGAGCCCGTGCAGCAGGGTGACCGCCGTCAGCGGGGCGATCGCCAGAAAACCCAGCAGCACGGTCAGCTTGACCGACCAGGACAGATCGCGCCAGCGCAGGCTCACGATTCCGCTCCCGGGCGCACGCGCACCAGGCTGTAGTCGTCGGCCGGGACCAGGCCGCGGGCTTCGACCTGCGGCAGGCCACGGACGTGGTGCCGGAAGATGGTGAGGTGTACCCCTTCGATGAGAGGGGCCACCGGAAGATCGCGCGCCAGGATCTCCTGGGCGCGGAAGTAGGCCTGTGCCCGCTGCGCCAGGTCGACGGTGCGCGCCCCCTCAGCGAGCGCCGCCTCGAGATCGGGGCTGGAGTACCCCATGATCTGCAGGGGTCCGCGCGCGCCGAAGCGGACGTTCAGGCTTTCCGGGTCGGGACCCTGGCTGCCGCCGAGCAGGGCGAGGTCGAACTCGTGGCGGACCGCGACGGTCTCCAGGAACTGGTCAAAGGGGAGGAAGACCAGGTGGACCGCAAGGCCCACGGCCTCGAGCTGGCGGGCCAGGATCCGGGCCATCTCGGGCATCGGCGCGACCGGCGGCGCCAGGAGCTCGAGCTCGCGCCCGGGACGGAGCCCGCCGGCGTCCGCGAGCAGCGCGCGGGCCCGGCCGGGATCGTACGCGGGCACGTGGGCGTTGCCGTTGTAAGCCCAGCCCACCGCCGGGGTGTAGAAGCCAAAGGCCGGGGCTCCGAAGCCGTGGAACGCCTGGTCCAGGATCTCTTGCCGGTTTATCGCCCGGTTGATCCCCTCTCGCACCCGGCGGTCCGCGAAAGGCGGGCGGCGCAGGTTGAAGGCGCAGTAGATGCGGGAATCCGCCGGGGACGATGCGATGCGGATCCCTGGCGTGCGCTCCAGCCGCTGGATCGCGTCGAGGGGCGGCCGGGCCATGCTGTAGTCGATCCTCCCGGACAGCAGCAGATCCGGGACCCTCTCCGGATCAGGCTCGAAAAAATAGACGATCCGGTCGAGCCAGGGGCCAGGGCGGAAGAACTTCGGGTTGGCGGTCAGCACGAGGCTCTTGCCGTGGACCCACGTGCCGAAGCGGAAGGGGCCGGTACCGACCGGCCGCCCCTGCGCGATTCCGTCGGGATCGTGACGGGGGACGATGAACGCGCCATACCAGGCCAGGGTGGTCAGGAAGGGCGCCCAAGGCTCTTTGAGCCGGAGGACCACCGTCGCGTCATCCGGGGTTTCGACCCGGTCGATCCGGCGGACCGCCTCGTGGGCCAGCCCCGGCTGCCGGGCCAGGCGCTCGAACGTCCAGCGGACATCGGCGGCGGTGAAGGGCTCGCCGTCGTGCCACTGGACGCCCCGGCGGAGCCGGAACGTATACGAGAGACCCCCCTCGCCCACGGCCCAGCTCTCCGCCAGGTCAGGATAGAGGCGGGATTCAGCGTCGAAGGCCAGCAGCTTGTTGAAGAGGTTGGACCCGAGGATCAGGGCGGCCTCGTCGCGCGGCGAGTTGGGATCGAGGCTGCGCGGCTCGAACGGCAGGAGGACCCGAAGCTCGCCGCCCTCGGGCCGCGGACCCGGCGGCGGATGGAGATCCCGGGCCTTGCAACCGGTGACCAGCAGCGCAACCACCAGCCACTCGATGTGGTGCTTGAGAACAGGGGAAACCATCTCGGAGCCCGTCGCGAAACGATTCGGTTTATATCACAGGCACATGACGCGCTTTCGCTGTTGAGACGGAACCCTCATATACTTGGGCTTGCATGAAGATTTTTTTCAAATCCCTGGCCGCCCTCCTGTTCCTTGCTTTGGCGGTCTGGGCGATCCGTTCCGACTCGCTGCCGGACCGGGCGGGAGCCGGGGGGGCCGGAGCGGCATCGCTGGAGGGGCGGATGCCTCCTCTGGGAGATCCGGGCTGGCGGACCTCTCCGGTCTGGGATGACGGACGGGCCGAGTACTGCGCCTATGACGTGACGTGGGCCCGCTACGGCCACCACTTCCCCGGCCGCGCGCTGCTCGTCGTCGTCAAGGAGCCCTGGGCACCGGATCTGGAGGTCAAGGCGGACAACCTGCGCGGCGACGGTTTCGACGTCCTCAAGCTGAACCATATCCGGGACGTGCCTACCGGGATCTACACCTACCACCAGATGGCGAGCATCTTCGCCCGGCGGGACACCGGCGCGCTGCGCAAGATCGCCGCGGCGAGCGCCGAGGCCTGCGGCGTCTCCACGGCCGAGATGACCGGCGGCCGGCTGGAGACCCGCTCGTATTTCGACGGCCAGGGCGACCGGTCCATGGACTACCCTCCCGGCACTCTCCCCGAGGACGGCCTTCCCCTGTTCCTGCGCGGTTATGTGCGAGGGGACGTCCCGGCTACGTTGAGCATTTTCCCGTCGCTGCTGCACGGAGCCTTCCCCAAGCTCGTGCCCGCTGCCTACCGGGTGGAGAAGCGGAGCGTGCCGGAGGGAGTCGAGATCCGGTTGACCAGCGGAAGATCCGTCCTCACCTACACCTTCGACCCGCAGCCGCCGCACCGCCTCGTCCGCTTCGAGCGGGAGGACGGCACCGTGTACCGGGTGTCGAAGTGCGAGCGGATTTCCTACTGGGAGATGCACAACCCGGGGGACCAAGCCTGGTGGCCGATGGCCCCCTGAGCCCTACAAGCTCGTCAAAACCCGCTCGATCCGCTCCATCGCCCAGTCGATCTCTTCCTTCTTGATGACCAGGGGCGGGGCGATCCGGATGACGTGGTCGTGCGTCTCCTTGCAGAGGAGCCCCTCCTTCTGGAGCGCCTCGCAGAAGCGGCGGGCGCCGCCGGCCTCGCGGTGCAGCTCGATCCCGATCCACAGACCCTTGCCGCGCACCTCTTTGATGTGCTTCGACCGGATGCCTTGCAGGCGCTCCATGAAGTAGGGACCGAGGGTCGCCGAGTTCTCCACCATCCGCTCCTCGACGAGCACGCGCAGGGCGGCGCGCGCCACCGCGGCGGCCATCGGGTTGCCGCCGTAGGTCGAGCCGTGCTCCCCGGGCTTGAAGACGCCCATGACCGGATCGTCCGCCAGGATGCCCGAGACCGGATAGAAACCGCCAGAGAGGGCCTTGCCCACGATCACGACGTCGGGGCGGACCTCCTCGTGCTCGTAGGCGAACAGCTTGCCGGTGCGGCCGAGGCCGGACTGGATCTCGTCGCAGACCAGCAGGGCGTTGTGCTCCCGCGTGATCTCGCGGAGGCGGCGCAGGTACCCCGCGGGCGGGACCACGATGCCCGCCTCGCCCTGGATTGGCTCCACGAGGACCGCGGCGACGTTCGGGCTCATGGCCGCGGCGACCGCCTCGGCATCGCCGTAGGGGAGAACGCGGAAACCGGGCGTGAAGGGACCGAAACCGGCCCGGTAGGCCTCCTCGGTCGAGAAGCTCACGATGGTGATGGTGCGGCCGTGGAAGTTGTTGGCGAAGGCGATGATCTCGGCCTGCCCGTCGGGTAAGCCCTTGACCTGCCAGGCCCACTTGCGGGCGGTCTTCAAGGCGGTCTCCACCGCCTCAGCGCCCGTGTTCATGGGGAGGAACTTGTCGAACCCGGAGAGCTCGCAGAGCTCCTTGTAAAAGAGGCCGAGCTGGTCGCTGCGGAAGGCCCGGGAGGTCAGGGTGACGGAGCGGGCCTGCTCCAGAAAGGCCTCCAGGATCCGCGGATGGCAATGGCCCTGGTTGACAGCCGAGTAGGCCGCGAGGAAGTCCAGATACCGGTTCCCCTCCACGTCCCACACCCAGACCCCCTCGGCGCGGCGGACGACGACGTCGAGCGGATGATAGTTGTGCGCTCCATAACGGTCTTCGAGCGCGATGTAGTCCTGCGTCTTCAGCTCCGTGGTTTCTGACAGCGCCGTGGTGCTCATGGGGCTTCCTCCGAATGTCCGCATTCTGTCACAAGCCCTGTCCTGCTATCATGCGGGGTTCAGCGACACCACCAGAGCCCGATGGTCGATTATTCCAACATTCCCCGTGACTCCCGGCGCGTCCCGATCGCGGCCAAGGTCCAGTTCAAGTTCGACCGGTTCAGCGGTTTTATCAGCGAGTACTCCTCCAACATCTCGCCGACGGGGATGTTCATCGTCACGGACAGTCCGGAGCCGGCCGGCCGCATCCTGGACCTGGAGTTCCGGCTGGGCGACGGATTCGAGATCATCAAGGGACAGGGGGAGGTGGTCTGGGCGCGGACGGCGAGCGACGGCCCGAGCCGGCCCCCCGGGATGGGGATCCGCTTCCTGGAGCTCTCCCCCGGCAGCCAGGATCTCATCTACCGGATCGTCGACCGGTACGTGGCTCAGGGAGGCACCCCTTTCGATCTCACCGGCGTGCGCCAGGGACCCGCGGCGCCCCAGGCTTCGCTGTCTTCGCCGCCGACTCCACTGTTTCCGGACACCGCGCTGCCACCGCTCTCCCAGGAGCCCGATCCCTTCCCAGATCTCGAGCCCGAGCCCGGGCGCGGAGCGTCCGGAACCGTGCTACCCTGGTCTCCCATTCAGAAGGAGACAGCGATGCCAGGTGGAGATGTGCTCCCCCCTCTGGAGCCATTGGATGAGATCTTCCGTCTCGAAGAGGCGCCAGCGAGCCCGGCGCCCGCTCCCGCGACTCCGGCAGCCCAGACCGTGTTGCCCTTCCCAGGCTCTCCTCCACCTCCAGCGCCGCCTCCAACGGCTTCCGCGGACGATCTGTTTCCGCCGCTCGATCTCGATCCCGATCTCGATCTGACGCAGGCCGGCCCGACCGTCGTTGGCTTCGACGAGCCGATTCCCGATCCGCCGTCATATTCCGGAACCGGCTCGTCCGCGGCGTCCGGGGCGGACCTCTTCGCTTCCTATCTTCCCCAGCCCGCGGCGCTCCCGGAGGCTCCGCAGGTGCGGCCGCTCTCCACGCTGGCCGGGGGGGCGTCCGTCGAGCAGCCGCGGCGCCTCGGTCCCTGGATTCTGATGGCGGTCCTGCTCGCCGTCGGCGCGGCCGCGTTCCTCCTGCGGGACCAGATCTCGGGTTGGCTCGGTCTCGGCGGTGGTGAGGAGATCGTCACAGCCGAGCAGAGGCCGCCGCTCCCGCGACGAGGCGCTCCGCCGCCGCCCCCTTCCACCCTCCAGGAGGAGGTCAACCTCACCTCGGACGCGAGCACGCTGGAGTCGCCAGGCTCCGCGCCGTCGGCCCCGCCGGTCGAGAGCGCGCCGCCCGCGGCGCAGGCGAGCAAGGCGCCGGCGGACGAGCCCGAGCCCCAGCGGTTGCCCGAGGTCGTCCAGCGCAAGCCCGCCCTGGCCCCGCCGGCCGGGCCCGCGGCTACTGCCATCGAGCGCATCACATTCGAGCAAGCCCTGGGCGGCACAACGGTCATCCTGTGGGGGAACGGCGCCATCCGGCCGGAGAGCTTCAAGCAGATCGATGTGGACTCCCCGCCGCGCGAGGTGATCCAGATCCGCGGGGTCCGCCGGCCGTTCGCGCCGACGCGCATCCCGGTCGGGACCTCCGAGGTCAAGCAGATCCGTGTCGGCTATCACCAGAAGCCGGGAGGGAACGAGCTGCACATCGTCATCGATCTGGCGGGGTCCGGAGTCCGGGTGGCCCGGATCGAGCCGGACGGGCAGCGCTTGCGCATCCACCTGCAGGCGCGCTAAGCCCGGTAGGACTCCCCGGAGGGGGAGGCCAGACGGCGGATCAGGAGTACAATGCCAGGTTCTGGAGCACCCTCGTCGTGTCGAAACAGGATGTGAGCCACCTCAAACGCCGGCTCCTGCGGGATCTGGTGCGAGAGAACGTGGAGCTGAAGGAGAACCGGCTGCCGCGCTCTCTGCGCCGTGGACCGCAGAGGCTTCGGACCGCCGTGCGCGTCCTCGGTCTGGCCCTCTTCCCCCTGGTGCTGCTCGGCTCGACGCGGCTGATCTCGTCCTTCGCTCCGGCGTCACCAGCCCAGCCCGCGCCGGCCGCGGCGGCGATGCCTGTTGCGCCGACACCGCCGGCCCCGTCGCAGGCCGCCGCGCAGCGCCTGGGCGAGCTCACGCCGATCAACGCCGACGTCCTTCCGCTGGCGGTGCGCAAGGTGGCCATCGATCCCGGCCACGGCGGCGCCAGCCTGGGAACCTATACGCCGCATGGTCTGATCGAGAAGGACCTGACACTGGATATCGCGGCCCGCCTGCGCAAGCTCCTGGAAGCGGATGGCTTCGAGGTCCTCCTGACACGTGGGGCCGACAAGGACGTGAGCCTGGCCGAGCGCGGGAGCTTGGCCAATCGAGGGGGAGCCGACATCTTCGTCTCCATCCACGTCAACTGGATCGAGAACCGCCAGTCCCGCGGCGTCGAGACCTACTTCCTCGGAGCGACCCAGGACCCGTTCCTGAGCCGGCTGGCGGCCGCAGAGAACCGCGACTCGGGGTACTCCATGGCCGACATGCGCCAGCTCCTCGACCGCATCTACGCCGACGTGCGGCAGGACAATTCACGCAAGCTGGCCGGGGTCGTCCAGTCCTCGCTGTATCATTCGCTGCGCAGAGTGAATCCCGGGCTCGAAGACCGGGGCGTCAAGGCGGCCCCGTTCATCGTGCTGCTGACCACGGAGATGCCGGCCATCCTCGCCGAGGTCTCCTGCCTGTCCAATGACCAGGAGGCCGATCTCCTGTCCAGGCCGCTCTATCGGCAGTACATCGCCGAAGCGCTCGCGGCGGGAGTCCGCTCCTACGCGGACTCCGTCGAGGGGAGGCCGCAGGGTGAGCTCTCCCCGAAGACGACCCCTGAGAAAGGAACCTGACCGGATGAGTGAGAAGAATAAAGAAGTCATCAACGTGGGGATCGATCTCGGAACCTCCCGCAGCTCGATCTCCGCTTCCAACGGCCAGCGCCACGTCATCGAGAGTTACGTCGGCTGGCCTCTCGACATGGTGGCGCGCAAGGTCCTCAAGAAGCCGGTGCTGATCGGGCGCGACGCGCTGGAGAACCGCACCATGCTTGACCTGCACCGGCCGCTGGAGCAAGGGCTGATCAAGGAGGGCTCGGAGAAGGACGAGGCGGCGGTGCGCGAGCTGCTCTGGCACCTGCTCTCGCTGGTGGGGGTCAAGCGCGAAGAGCGCGGCGGTCCCAGGGTGCGCGCCGTCGTCGGCGTGCCCGCCGAGGCCCTGCGCGTCAACAAGCAGCACGTCCGCAAGGCGCTGGACGGGGCGGTCGAAAGCCTGATGATCGTGTCGGAGCCTTTCGCCGTGGCCTACGGCATGGAGGCCCTGGTGCATTCGATGATCATCGACCTCGGGGCGGGGACGACCGATTTCTGCGTGATGAACGGCCGCCTGCCTACGGAGGATGACCAGCGGACGCTGCCCCAGGCCGGCGACTGGATCGACGAGCAGCTCATGCGGCTGATCCGCGACCGGCACCCGCAGGCGAGCGTCTCGATCCACATGGTTCGCACCTGGAAGGAGGAGGGGAGCTTCGTCGGACAGACGAAGACACCGATCCTCGTCACCGCGCCGGTCAACGGCAAGCCGACCGAGCTCGACATCACGAACGAGATGCGGCAGGCCTGTGAAGGCATCCTGCCGCCGCTCGTCGAGTCCATGCTCGACCTGCTCTCGCGCGTGCAGCCCGACTACCAGGAGAGGGTGCGCAACAACATCGTCGTCTCGGGAGGGACGGGCCTGATCCGCGGCCTTGGACCCAAGCTCGAGCAGGAGCTGCAGGCGGTGGGCGGCGGCAAGGTGCGGGTGGTCAAGGACCCCGTCTTCGTCGGCTCCGACGGCGGCCTGTCGATCGCGCTCGACGCCCCCGACGACGATTGGGAGCGCCTCAGCGCCTGATTTCCCGCTTGGGAACCGGCCCGCGCCCCAGGGCCCGGGCCACTCCCGCTCCCGCCGCGCAGGTCAGGACGGCCCAGGCGAGCCCGAGGAGCGCTGCCAGGATGAACCCGCCCCAGGGAGCATCCGGCAGCGCGGCTAGCTCGTCCGCCTTCTTCACCAGGTCGTCCCCGCGCAGCACGTCTCCCCAGGCAGGGAGCCGCGTTACCAGGATCGAGCCGATCTCGTAGGCGTCCCCGGTCAGGGAGAGGAACGGAGCGAGCGCGAAAGGGAGCGCGAGCCCGAAGAGGATCGGCCGCCCGGCGGCGCCGGCCCGGCGCAGCAGCCAGACGCCAGGAAAGAGCGTGAGGAGGAAAGGTCCGAGGTCGGTCGCCAGGTAGACGAGGTCGCTGCCGCGCGTATCGAAACCCGACAGGCGTCCGGCATACGCGCCCCCAGCCTCGACAAACGGGAAGATCCGGCCGAGAAGCGAGCCGCCGTACTGCGGCGCGATCTCCAGTCGCGTCACCTCACCGCCGGCTGCTAGACACGCCGCGGCGTGCAGCAGCTCGTGCAGCGGCACGTAGACCCACCAACCCACCGCCAGCCCGAACAAGGCGAGAGCGAGGCCACGGACACCGCGGTCCAGGCACCGATCTAGCCCATGGAAGACGTCAAAGAAGACCCGCACGGAGCGGAAGCCTACCTCAGCCTTCCACCTCCTACCGCTCGATCGTGTACAGCGCGTCCGCGCCGGTCGCCGCGCCGCTGTTCTCCGCCTGCAGCGACCACTTGTCGCTCAGCAGGTAGCGGATGCGGAACGTGTTCACCGGCTCGAAGAGCCCCATCCCGAAGGAGACGTAGAGCTTCGGCGAGAGATACTTGCTGACCACCAGGGAGGCTTCATTGAGCGACCCCTTGGTCTCGATCCGGGCCTCCTCGAGGCCGAAGCGGGCGGCGAGCTGCTTGGCGAGCATGTTTCCGCCGCGGATACCCAGAGAGGTGGCCGCGTTGGCCAGCCGGTCCCCCTCCTGCGGCTGGGCACGGTTCAACGGCCGGCCCAGCAGCAGATAGGAGAGCTGCTCCGTCTGCGCCATGGTCGGGTTAGACCACAGCGTGACCTCCGGCTTCTGCAACGTGCCCCGCGCCTCAATGCCGGCCACCGTGCCGTCGTCGGCCTTGCGGAAGGCCCGCAGGTCGACTCCCGGGTTGTTGACCGGTCCGGAGAAGACGAGCCGGCCGCGCTCGATAGTCAGGTCCTGCCCGTAGGCCTTGAACGTCCCGTCGCTGACCTTGAGCTCGCCGGTCGCCCGGGTCACCGCGCCCGGCCGCTGGATCACCAGGACCGAGCCGGTCGGCTCGGCCTTGAGTCCCATCACCGCGATGTCGACGTCCTTGCCCAGGACGAACCGGACCCGCGCGGTCAGGTCCATCCCACCCTTTTCGGGCGCGACCTCCTGCCCGGCCTTGACAAAGACCACGTCGTCCGAGGCCTTGACCGGTCCCTTTTCTCCGCGCTTTTCGATCTCCACCTTCGCCTCGGGGATCACGATCTCGCCGGTCAGCTCGGCCTTCTGGCCCTCGGCCGTGAACGTGAGGTCCGGCGACACGAGCGCGTGGATCTCCTCCGTATCCGACGCCAGGAAGCGGTTTCCCTTGACGGCCAGGCGGACTGGCGTCTCGGGGCTCGGCACCCCCGCCTGGCCGGTGATCGTCAACGTTCCCTTCCCGGAGCGGACGCTGCCGTCGATGGTCAGAGCGCCGGTGCCGTTGCCCACGGCGCTCAGGCGGGCCTCGCGAAGCTCGAGCCCGAATCGCGGCACGTCGGCGCGGGCACCCTGGAGCTCCGCGCGGCCCACGAACCGTGGCGATCCCACCGTGCCCGAGAGGTCGTAACCGCCGACGAGAGATCCCGCGGGGTCGTTGATCTCGGGAACGAACCCTTCGACAAAGGCCAGGTTCCGCAGGTTGACGTCGATCCGTCCGGAAAGGGGTTGGCTGGTGACCGGCGTCCCCGGGGCGAAGCGGGGGAGGCGCAGCCGGGCGTTCAGGTTCCCGACGTCCCGCAGCACGAGGCTGGCTGTGGCCTGGCCGGCTCCCCCCGCACCCGCCTGCGCCTGCACGACCGCCTGCTCGAAGGGGAAGGCGATCGTCCGCCCATCGCGCCCGGGGAAGCGGAGCTCGCCCGGGCCGGGCCGGAGATCGACGTTCGCGGCGGCCAGGACCGAGCCGGAGCCGTGCGCCTGGACCGTGCCATTGAGATCGCCCGTGACCACCAGGTCCGGCGGCAGGTAAGGGCGGAAGGTATTCAATGGGAAGTCCGCCACGGAGGCGTCCACGTTCCAGGCGCCGGTCTGGGCCCAACCGCCGTCGGCGCACAGACGGGCGCCTCCCGAGCCCCAGCAGAAGTCGCGGAGACTTATCGTTTTTGTGGAGGCAGCGAGAGCCGCCGGGGCTTGCAGACGCCAGTTGCCTACGGCCTCGGAGCGCACGTCGAGCCGCTGGATCTGGCCGTTCCAGGCCATGGTCTCGGTGGTGGCCCCGGTGACCCCGCCGGCGAGGGCGAGGTCGAGCCGGTCCTTGTCGGCGAGCGCCGAGACCGTGAGCGTGTGGTTGCCCCGCGTGCCGCGGCCGCGGACCGTCAGCTCCGAGATCTGTCGCTCTCCGGACCGTACGCCGGTGGACTGAAGGTCCAAAGCGATGATCCCGCTGGGCGCGAGGTTGACGTCAGCGGTCAGATCGGCGGCTGCGGCGCGGGTCGTCCCGAAGATCAGGTCCTCGGCGCGGGCGTTCATCTGGATGCGGGGCGTCGCCGTCGGGCCGGAGACGCGCCCCTGCGCCACGAGAGATCCACCGCCCTGCGGCACGGCGATCCCGAGGTTGGGGGCCGCCACGTTCCAGGCCAGATCGAGTGTGGGAGCCACGCGTCCGGAGGCCGCCAGATCGATCGTCCCCCAGTCGAGGTCGAGCCGGGAGAGCTGGTAGACGTCGCCGCTGAGCTGCAACGCGGCGGTGCCCTTCACGGGCTGTCCGCGCAGGGCTCCGGCGAGTTGGGGGATGTCGACCGTTCCATAGGGTCCTGCATCCTCCAGGCGTCCGCTGGTGCTCGCGGTGAACGCCAGGTTTCCAGGGAACTGGGGCGCGAGCTTCTCGGGGTGGATCCCCTGCCCGCGCAGCGTGGCTTTCCAGCGGACCTGCGGCTCCCAGGCGACCTGGCCGTTGCCGGCGATGCGGCCGTCGAGCAGGTTACCGGCGAGCTGCGCGATCCGGAAGCTCTGGCGGTTCCCTTCGCCCTCGACCGTCCATCGCCCGTGGAGGATCTCGCCGCCGGGCACCTGCGTCAGGTCCGCCTGGACCTGGGCGCGGTAGAGGTCCATGTCGCCCGAGACCGTGGCGTTGCCGCGGGAGCTGGCCACCGTGGGCTCGCCGCCGCGGAGCGGCCAGCGCAGGTTCTTCCAACCCACCTGAGCCTGGAAATCGAGATCCTCGCCGTTCACGGTGACGAGGCCGCGGGCGTCGATGCGGGTGGGCGTTCCGGGGAAGGCGATGTCCGCCTGCTGGATCGTCCAGTGCTCTCCGTCGCGCGACAATTGGTACGCGATCTCGACCGGGCCTCCGGCCTGCTCGACCTGTCCACGCACCGTGCCGGTGCTGGAGAAGGCCTCGACCTCGCCCTTCACCGCCACCTCTCCGCGGGCCGGGAGGTCGGGGAGGTCCGCCTTGATCAGGCGCGGGTTGAAGTCCGAGAACGCCAGCCGGCCGTCGAACTTCAGGTCGCGCAGCGGCTGGAGGAGCGTGGCGTTCAGGCGGGCCGGGAAGGGCGCGTCGAGCGTCTGTGCGACCACGAGCTGCTCCAGGGTGCCGGTCAGCGGTCCCCGGCCGGAGAATGCCACCATGTCCGGCGGACGGACCTTCCACTGGACCTGCAGATCGACCGGATAGTCCCCCTGCGGCTGGAACGTCCCGGAGACGTCGCCGTCCAGGAGAGGCGCCCGGACCACGAAGCGGTCGATCTTGAACTGGTTGCCGATCGCGGTCGTGGCGAGATCGATCCGGTCGATGACGAGCGGATCCTCGCCGGGCGCACCGATCTGGAGGTTGCGCACCTGCGCGTCGCGTACCAGGATGTTGAAGCCGAGGTTGAGGTCGGGCAGCTTCGTGGGCTCCTTCTTCTCGGCGGTCGGCGTGGGGATGATGCGGATGCCTTCGGCGTGCAGCCGTTCGATGTCGAGCTGGCGCGAAAGGAGCTCGCGCAACCGCCATTCGAGCTGCACTCGGTCGACGTGCATCTCCAGACCGTCCCGCTTGTAGGAGAGGCCGCGGATGTCGAGAGGCCCCCGGATCGGTCCGTGGAGCTCGGCGACCTCCAGCGAGCCGGGCATGAGCGCGCCGAGGCGGGTGAACAGGAATTCGGTGCCTCCCTGCGATCCCAGGAGGAACCAGATGCCCGCTCCGAGGAGCACAACGAGAAGGACGAGAGCGGCGGAGCCCCAGAGCAGGAACCGTCGCAGGCGGGGGTGGGCAGAGAACAACTTCATAGATCGGGTCCTACCGTGAGATGGAAACGCACCGGCGTGCCCGGCTCGGTCAGAGCCCAGGCGGCATCGGCGCGGATCGGGCCAATGGGGGAAACCCAGCGCAGACCGACTCCGGCCCCCTCTTCGAGAGAACCCGAGAACGAGCGCATGGCGTTCCCAGCGTCGTAGAACACGGCGGCGCCCCACTTTTCGAGGAACAGCCACTTCTCCAGGAAGCGGTACTCCAACTCGACGCTGCCGGTGAGCAGATCCTCGCCGCCGATGACGTTGCCGGCCTCATCGAGAGGGCCGAGCTCCTGAAATCCATACCCCCGGACGCTCTGGTCGCCGCCGGCGAAGAAACGGATCGTCGGCGGGAGCTCGCGGAGCTGGTCCGTCTCGGTATGCCCGACCTGGAGGCGGGTGATGAAGCGGAAGCGGCCGGCGAAGCTCTGGATGAGCTTGCCCTGGGCCGAGGCCTGGAGGAACGAGGCGTTGGACACCAGCGACTCATCCGCGCCGCGCAGGGTGAATTCCACGCGATCGCCGTGCGTCGCCGAGATCCGGTCGTCGGCGCGGACGCGCGTCCAGGTCGCCTGCGGGATCAGAAGGTCGGACCTTCCCTTGTCCACGCCGACTTCGAAGTCTTCGCGCTGAAGGTTCAGGGCGAGGGCCTCCCGCCAGTCCCCGCGCGCCTGGGTGAGCCCGACGCCGACGAGGGAGCTCTGGCTCTCGCTCGTGTCCGTCCGGAGATCGGAGTAGCCCAGCGAAAAGGTCAGGACGTCCGTGCGCGGATACGCGCCGGGAATCTGATACTGCGCCTGCAAGCTCTTCTCGATCTGCGACCCGCGGACCTCCACGTTCCCGCGGTGCCCGTGCCGGTTGATTCGCCGCAGCTCGAGCGCGACGGTGCCGCGCGGACCGGTGTCGGTCCCATAGCCGGCGCCGGCGCTCCAGCGCTGGTGCTTGCTCGGTGTGAGGTTCACCTCGATCGGCACTTCGACATCCTGCGCCAGGTCGCGGCGGGGCAGCACCTCGACTCTCTCGAAGTACGGGCTGTCCGAGAGCGCGTTCTGCATCTGCAGGAGCTCGTCGACGTCGAGGATCTCGCCCTGCTTGAAGGTCACATAGCCGCGCAGGAGGTCCGGATCGAGGAAGTCCTGGTTGAAGGTGACCGGTCCGAAGCGATAGCGCGGCCCCGTGGTGAAGTGCACCACCACGTCCGCCGTGTAGGCGTCGAGATCGACCCGGATCTCACTCGTCTGGAAGTCGGCGTCGAGGTAGCCGTTCTTGGCCGCGTCGTCGACGAACCGCTGTTTCCCAGCCTCGTACTCCGGGTGGTACAGGGTCTCTCCCTGCTTCAGCGGGAACTCCCGGACGTCCCGCTGAAACCAGGAGTCGTCCGACCCCCCGCCCTCGACCCGCACGTCGAGGTTCGTCACCCGCAGGGGCGGCCCCGCATCGACCTCGTAATGGGCCACCCAGGTGTCTTTCTCCTGGGTGAGCGTGGACTGGACGTCCGGGCGGTAGAAGCCGAACGGCTGCAAGGCTGTCGCGATTTCTTCCTCGGCCTTGGCATGGAGGCGGCGGATCCGCTCCTCGTTCAGATCTTTATCGCCCCGCGCGTCCTCCAGGCTGAGAGAGGCGATGACGTTGCGCCGCAGGTCGCCGTCGATTCCTTCGACCTCGATCTTCACGCGCGCATCGGCCCAGGCGGGTCCGGACAACATTCCGCTGAGGAGAAACAGGGTAAGAGCTGCGGCTTTGCCGCAGCGGTGGCTGGTCAAGGCGATGTCCTCCGCTTGTGTTTTTCCCGCCAGCGGCTGATCTTTTTGAGCGCTTCGGGCTTGGGGGCGCTGGCTCCGGCGAGCTCCGGAGGCACCCGCATGGCGCCCTCCTCGGGAGGTGCGGTATGGGTCCGATGCTGCTGCGAGTACGCCCAGGTGAGCTCGGCGCCGAGGAAGAAGATGAGGGACGAGTAGTAGACCCAAAGAAGCACGACGACCAGCGAGCCCGCCGCCCCATAAGCAGAGGCGACGGTCGCCCGGCCCAGGTAGAAGCCGATCAAGGTCTTGCCCAGCACGAACAGCAGCGAGGTGGCGACCGCGCCGAGCAAGACGTCGCGGCGGTGAAGCCGGACGTCCGGCAGGAGCCGGTAGATCAACGCGAACAGCAGAGTAATGAGCACGAACGAGAGCAGGAAATTGAACGCCTGGAGGAGGCCGAGGTCCACGGGAAGGAGAGCCTCCAGACGGGAGCTCAGCGCCGAGAGCGCTGCGCTCATCACCAGCGAGACCATCAGAAGGAAGCCAACTCCCAGCAGGATCGCGAAGGAGAGGAGCCGCTTCCGGAGGAGGGTTGTAAAAACTGCCCCAGGCTTTGGGGCCACCCCCCACACCCGGTTCAGCGAGTCCTGGAGCTGGACGAAGACCGCCGACGCGCCGAAGAGGAGCGTCCCGAGGCCCAGGAGCGTGGCGATCCGTCCCGAGGACGGGCGGGCGGCGCTCCGCAGCACTTCCTGAATCAGATGCGCCGCGTCGGGCCCCATCAAACCCTGAAATTCAGTGAAGATCCGCCCGCGCACGGCGTCTTCACCGAAGACCGCTCCGGCCACGGCGATGACCACGACCAGGACCGGAGCCAGAGAAAAGATCGTGTAGAAAGCTAGAGCCGCGCTCTGTGCGGAAGCCCCATGCCGGTTCCAGTTGGTGAGGACATCCGACAGCATCTTTGTCCAACGATTCGATCGCACATTCAGCTCCGCCATGATCCCGACGGACCTAGGGTCGGCAAATTCGGTGCCAGGTGGGGTCAGGCGAAGGGCGAGAGGCAGCGGAGCACGCCGGTGCTATGATTCCGGCATGGTGCTGTCATCCGATGAGCGGCGCATTGCCGCACTGCTGCGAGAGCTGATTCAGAAGAGCGGAACGGCTTTGGGATCGATCGAGGAGCGGCTCGGCTGGGAGCAGGGGCGGTTGGTGATCCTGCTCGACGCTCCGCAAGGGGTGAGCTTCGAGACCCTTCTCGAGGTGCTCCCGGCGTTGGACGAAACTCCTGGAGACTTCTTCGCCCGTCTCTGCGGCTTCAATCCGGAGCCTCAGGACGGCGCGAGCGCCCGTCTTCCATCCCGCTCTGACCACCGCTTCGAGGAGAGCCGCCGGGTGGTGAAGGCGGCGATCGCCCGGCGCTCGGCCTGGAAGCAGGAGCGGACTGCGGACTGACCCGGCGGAGCCGGGTCAGTTGGGTTGACGGCGGGGCAACTGCTCGAGGCGGGTGCTCAAGAAGCGAATCAGCTCGAATGCCTGGCGGCTCTGCTGGTTGGCCTGCTGCAATTGGAGCAGCGCCGCCAGCGCCTCGCGGTCGACTCCGAGCGAGGTGAAGGTCGGCACCATCTCAGCAACCGCCTGGCGGAGCTTTTCGGTCTCTCCCGAGCGCACGTACACCGCGGACAGGTCGAGAGAGACGAGCGCCACCTCGTAGAGCAGCTCCATCTCCAAGAATCCCTGGCGGGACCGCAGGAACGCCGTTTCCGCGGCGTTCAGGTACCCCAGGTCGCGCAGGAGCTGCCCCTCTTGCCAGCCCGTCCGCAAGGCGATGAGGGGATCCTGAAAGCCCTGGTAGAGGCCTCGCGCCTCGAAGTAGAGGGACAGTGCCTGCTCGGGCTGCTCCATGTCGATGTAGCAGCGGATCAAGTTGTGGCAAGCCGCCAGCAACAGGTGCGGATCGCCCTGATCAATGAGCGGGAGAGCTCGGTTCAGTGTCAGCACAGCGGCGTTGGGCGCGCCCGCATAGATTTGGGCGATGGCCTTCTGGACCATGTTGGTGGCCGCCGCGTGGTCGTCGCCGAGCTCCGCGTAGATTCGGCCGACCTCATCGGCGAGCGCGATCGCCTCCTCGAACCGGCGCTGGAAGTAGCGCAGGGATCCCAGCCGTCCGAGAAGCGAGGCGCGCAAGAGAGGATCACCCGTCCCTGCCTGGCAGAACCGCTGCGCTGTTGCGAAGGCCTCCTCGGCGTCAGGCAGGCGTCCGGAGACGCGCAGCGCGTTGGCGTACTGCCGCCAGCCCAGAGCCCGCAGATCGGCTAGCTTCGGTGCGCTGCCGGCCATAGAAACCGTGCAGGCCTCGGCGGCCAGCCGCGCCAGATGCGCAAGATGGAGCATGCGGGCGGCATTCTCGTAGCGCACTGCATCGCTCATCGCCACGAGCTTCTGGATCAGAAGCGGGTTGGCAAAGCGGCTGTAGGCGGAGACCCAGCGCGCCTGCTCCTCCTGTGGCAGGGGAGAAAGCTCCGCCAGGAGTTCCTCCGGCGTGTTCTCGGCCTGCTTGCCTCGGGCAAAAAACGCGTTGAGCGCCTGCTCCGTTGCGGCGAAGGCCTGGCTGTAGTCATAGGGCCCTGCCGTTTCCGCCACACCCGCCTCGTCCCGATCGGCGGGGAAGCGGATAAGACGGTTCAGGCGCAGTCCGCCCCAGCCCATGGTTTGCAACTGATCGCGACAGGATGAGCATTCCGCCAGGAGATGGCGCAAGACTCGCACATCTCGCGCGGCACTCCCAGGTCCGGAGGCACTCCGCAGAAAGCCCTCGAAATCCTCGACGGTGGGATGATTCTTCAACATAGCAACCCTCCTGCGGCCTGGTCATGATCCCGTGACCGGGCCGGAGCCGGACAAACAAAACAACACTGCTGCCTCTAGGTAAGTGTCCTGTTTGCAGGCAAGCGGGACAGCAGGACCCCACTGCGAATTTTGTCGTTTAGGAGAAGGAAAGGGAACGGAAGTGCTCTGGGGAGGGCGGAAGGGGCGGCCCGAAGCCGCCCCTGAATCTAGCTCTACAGATTGTCGCCGCAGGGGTTGCCGTACGGATCGATGCACGAGCCGGACGTTGCTTGCCTGCCCCCGGCGGTCATGCTCTGGAGCTGTTCCGAGTCACCGCCAAAGCCCAGAAAGTCCTCGAGCCAGCCGAGAGCCGAGTCGAGCCACGAGGTGTCGAGAGTGACGCCAGGGGATTCGGCATCGCCGGGAAAGGCGTGGGCGGGGACGGTGGACAGCAGAAGAGCGAGGACGAACGCGACGGCTACGGTGATGCGAGACAAAGAACGAAACATGACAATCCCTCCATCAAGAAGCGGTCTCCGCCTCCTTCGGCGGTACCGCGATCAGACCAGCAAAAAAAGCAAGCAACGTTGTCTCTGAAGTGCCACAGACGAGCAAGAGCGGGACAACGAGGATGACATTACAGTAGGCCCACGGCGCCGAAAAGAAAAGGCCACGGCATGGAGCCGCGGCCTTTCAGGTCCACGAGAGCTTCTGGGAAGGGCCTACTTGAGGGTCTGCCCGTGCGGAAGCTGTTCGAGACGAGAGCTCAGGAAACGGATCAGCTCGAGCGCCTGGCGGCTCTGCTGGTTCGCCTGCTGAAGCTGGAGCAGCGCCGCCAGGGCGTCGCGGTCGACCCCAAGGGACGTGAAGATGGGAACCATCTCCAAGACCGTCTCGCGGAGCTTCTCGATCTTGCCGAGCCGCAGGTAGACGGCCGACAGGTCGAGAGAGACCACGGCCACCTCGTACAACAGCTCCCTCTCCATGAAGCCCTGACGGGCCCGCAGGAGCGCCTCCTCCGCCGCCTGAAGGTGTCCCAGATCGCGCAGGATCTGCCCCTCCTGCCAACCAGCTCGCAGGGCGATGAGCGGATCCTGGAAGTCCTGATAGAGCCCCCGCGCCTCGAAGAAGAGCGACAGAGCCTGCTCGGGCTCGCCCTTCTCGATGTATGCCCGAATCAAGTTGTGGCAGGCGGCCAGCAGCAGGTGCGGATCGCCCTCATGGCCAATCTTAGGGATGACCTGATTGAGGGTGCGCACAGCGGCTTCCGGCGCGCCGGAGAGGAGATGGGCCATCGCCTTCTGCACCATAGTGCTGGCCTGCGACCGTGTCTCGTCGAGCTCGCCGTAGAGGCGGCTGGCCTCATCAGCCAGCTCGATCGCTTGATCGAAGCGCCGCTGGAAGATGCGGAGAGACACCATGCGTTCGAGCAAGGAAGCCCGGAGAGGAGGATCGCCTGTCCCCTCCTTGCAGAGTCGCTGGGCACGGTCGAACGCCTCTTCGGCCTCGCGCACTCGGCCAGCGACGCGCAAGGCATTGCCATAATGGCACCACCCCTGGGCTCGCAGATCGGCAAGCCGGGAGGTGCTACCGGCGCTGTCTACCGTACAAGCCTCGGCCGTCAACCGCGACAAGTTGGCGAGGTGGAGCATGCGAACCGGGTCCTCGTAACGGGCAGCGTGGCTCATCTGAGCCAGCATCTTGACGAGTTGCAGGTTGGCGAACCGGCTATAGGTGCTGACCCAACGCGCCTGCTCTTCCAGAGACAACGGAGCGAGCTCGGCCAAGAGTTCTTCGGGCGTGCCTTCGGTGGGTTTCCCCTCGGCAAAAAAGGCACCGAGAGCCTGCTCCGCCGCAGAGAACGCTCGACTGTAGTCGTAGGGGGCTGCCGATTCCACCGAGATCTGCTCATCACGGTCAACCGGGAAGAGGAAGAGGCGCTCCAGGCGCCGCTCGTCCCAGCCCATGTCCTGCAACCGGTGGTGACAGGAAGAGCACTCTGCCAAAAGATGGCGCAGAACACGCGCATTCCGCGCGGCTCTCCCAGGTCCAGGGGCGCTCCGCAAGAAGCCTTCAAGCTCCTCGACAGTCGGATGATTCATCACCATGAGATACCTCCGGGGGGGCCTGTCGCGGTAGGGCGACTTGGCCAGGACCGGGCCAATACTTACTGCTGTCTATCACGTAGGTGCTCTCTTTTGGGCTAAGCGGGACAGCCAGCTTCTGAATTCCTAGAAGGCTATAGAACTGGGAGGAGCGGAAGAGAGGCGGTAGGCACCAGGGGTGGGGAAGGGGGGGCGGCCGGCGGCCGCCCCCCCTCAACTCTTATCTACGGAATGTCGATACAGGGGACCACTGGATTGCCCATCGGATCGATGCACGAGCTCGTGGTCGGCCCCGACAGCTTCGGGTTCTTGAGGTGGCCCTTCTTCCCGGCGGTGGCTTTGCTCTGGGCCGGCTCCGAGTGGCTGACGCCCAGCACGCTCTGCAGCCAGCTCAGGGCCGCATTGACCCAGGAGGCGTCGACAGTGTTGAAGCGGGAGCCGAGATCACTGGGCTGCGCTTGAGCAGGGACGGTGGAGAGGACGAGAGCGAGGACGAGAGCGACGGCCACGGTGCTGCAAGACAAAGAACGGAACATGAGACTTCCCTCCATCAAAGAGCGGTGTCGCCTCCTTCGGCGGTACCGCGTAATAGACCAGCAAGAAAAGCAAAGCAACGTTGTCTCTGAAGTGTGACGGGGAGGGAAAACCGTGACAACGCTGAACCCGGCGCGGGGGAAGATACTCTAAGAGCGGCCGAATTCAAAATAGATACTTACGGATTTGAAGAGCCCAGGGGAAAAGAAAAAGCCGCAGCACTGGTGCGCTGCGGCTTTTTTAAAACGATAAATTCAACGACCGTTATTGTGCTTCGAGAGCGGAGCAAGCTGCGTGTTCAGATGGCGGATGAGCTCGAGCGCCTGTTGCTCCTGGCCTGCGGCCTTCTGGAGCTGGAGGAGCGAGCCCAGGACCTCGCGCTCCACGCGCAAGGCACGGAAGATGGGGATCGCTTCGGTGGCCGTTTGCCGGACCTCTTCGGTCTTGCCCAAGCGGACATAGACAGCAGCCAGGTCCAGTGACACAAGCGCAACTTCGTACAGGAGCTCCTGTACGAGGAATCCTTGACGCGCGCGTCGTAACGCCACCTCGGCGGCTTGTAGATGCCCAAGGTCGCGAAGAATCTGTCCTTCTTGCCAGGCGGCCCGTAGGAGGAGCGTTGTATGTCCGTCGACCTCTCTGTACAGGTCACGCGCTTCGAAGTAGAGAGACAAAGCCTGCTCGGGCTTTTCAGCGTCGATATAACAACGGATCAGATTATGACATGCGGCGAAAAGGAGCTGAGGACTTTCTTCTGGGTCGATCAAAGGAATTGCCCGGTTGAGAATCTGGATCGCGGGCTCTGTCTGTCCCGCATAAATCGCGGCGATCGCCTTGTGCAGCAGAGAACCCGCAAGCCTTTGAGGATCTTCAATCTCTTGATAGATCTTTCCCGCCTCATCGGCAAGATCCATGGATTCGTCGAAACGTCTTTGAAAGTACCGCAGAGAGGCCCACTGCTCCAGCATGCGTGCATGTAGAGGTGGATCCCCGGTGCCCTCCCTGCGATAGTTTCGTGCAGTGATCAATGCATATTCCGCTTCCTGTAATTGACCACAGACGCGGAAGGAGTTCCCAAGATGTCCCCATGCTTGGACTTTTACATCCGCAAGCCGCTCCCCGCTTCCTGCAACTTCCACCGGGCAGGCTTCCGCGGCAATGCGCGCCAGCTGCGCCAGGTGAAGCATCTTCTGAGGATCCTCGTAACGGATGGCGTGACTGCGATCGATCAACGATCTTACAATCTCGGGGTGCCAGAAACGAGAATCAACGGCGATGCTCCGGACTTGGTCCTCATCGGAAAGATGAGAGATCTCAGAGAGCAAGTTTTCCGGTAAGTCGACCGGCGGAGCCTCCGGCACGAAAAAGGCGGCAAGTCTATGTTTTACCGCTGCAAAAGTTGGCTGGTAATCGTATCCACGATGATTGATTGTGTCGGCAGCCAAACGCGCGAAGCGCTGCAGACGAGGTCCGCTCCCTCCTGCGGCCTGAAGCCACTGACAGCAGGTTGCACAACCAGTGAGCAAGTGGCGAACAACGTGCAAAGGAGACGGAACCAAGCTCGATGGAGAAATGCTTTTTAAAAAAATTTCCAGCTCGTCAATCGTCGGATGCTTATTCGACATTCACCGCGCCTCCCAATTCGCTTGGCGAACCGACAGGGGAGCGGCGCAGACTTACGCCGCCCCCGGATCTCAGGCCTACACGCACCGACCAAGCGGATCAACACAAGATCCGCTCGCCGGTGTCACTTTCGACGACGTCGTCGCCTTCGGCGGCCGGATTCCGTTGATCCACTGGCTTGCCCAAGCGACCATCGAGTCGAACCAACCGCTTTCCACTTTCGCAGACGCTTTGCCCCCACCCTGCGGGGCCGCGTACGCGGGCATGGACGTGACAGCAAAAGCGAAAACTACAATGGCGACAACCACAACCCGGGACATGGAACGAAACATACTACCCCTCCTTCATAAGAAGCGAGCTTCACGGCAGGACCGCGCCGCCCGCGGATTAACCACATCAAAAGAAAAATCAAGTCAACTTTCAACCCGACCCATGCTCTCTACTTGGCTGCTTCACACATAAACGTGTACCCCTCCGGGAAAAGCGGGACACTTTCCGGAAGCGTCCTCTCCAGGGGACGTACTGCATCGGGGAGAGGGCACAGGAGGATCGCCTGCAAGACTGTAAGGTATTGAAAATTAAGGATAGTTGGTGGTGGCATGCGCCTTGATGAAGTCTTTGTACGGATCGTCAGTAGGAGAGACGACCCACGATAAGGGAGCACGGACGATGACGACGTACAACTCTCGAACCTTCAAAGCTCTCACGGCCTTGTGCCTGTTGTTGACCTTGATCCTGGGCAGTGCCGCGGCGGAGGCCCAGCGTAGCGACCGTGTTACCCGCCGGGACCGGACGTGGAAGGGCGCCGCGATCGGCGGCGCGATCGGTGCCGCGGGCGCCATCCTCAAGGGGAAGCGCGAGGCCGACGAGATCCTGGCCGGCGCCGCCATCGGCGGCGTGATCGGCGGCGGGATCGGGGCCTACATGGACCGGCAGCAGGAGCGCCTGGCGCGCATCCCCGGCACGACAGTCGAGCGGGTAGGCGATGACACGCTGATGGTCCACTTCGATTCGGACGTCCTCTTCAACGTCGGCTCCTCGGTGCTCGATGCGAGCGGTCGGGACACGCTGGCCGACGTGGCGGACGTGATCAACGATTACCCGAAAACCGCGGTCGTCGTGCAGGGCCATACCGACTCGAGGGGCAGCGAGGAGACGAACAAGTACCTGTCCGAGCGGCGCGCCGGGACGGTCGAGGAGTACCTCGCCAACCGCGGCGTGGACCCCGACCGCATGAGCGCGATCGGCTATGGCGAGTCCTATCCGGCCGCCAGCAACGATACTCCCTCGGGCCGCCAGCAGAACCGCAGGGTGGACGTCCTTCTGAAGGCCAACGCCGGCCCGCTGCGGCGCCGGTAGAACGGCCCTCTGGCACGCTGCTTGCCTCATTTACCCTCAGAGGGCCGTCCCGGGGAACCTGCGAGCGAGATGTGGACGGCCCGATTCCTGGAAAGGAGACCATTATGTTTGCGACGAGGAACAACAAGGTGACGGCCTCGGCTCTGGCCTCTCTCCTCGCGCTGTCTTTGTTTGCCGGCTGCGCGAGCACCGCGCCGCGGCAGCGCGAGCCCTATACCACCAAGCACGATCGGACCTGGAAGGGCGCCGGCATCGGTGCTGCCGCGGGTGCGGCCGGAGCAGTCCTGGCCGGCAAACGGGAAGCGGACGAGATCCTGGCCGGTGCCGCCATCGGCGCGGTCGTGGGCGGAGGCGTGGGCGCTTACATGGACCGGCAACAGGAGAAGCTGGCCCGTATCCCCGGCACCACCGTCGAGCGGGTGGGGGAGGATACGCTCCTGGTCCACTTCGACTCCGACGTCCTCTTCGATGTCAATTCGGCGATCATCGATTCCGATGGCCGCGGAACCCTGGAGGATGTGGCGGGGGTTCTCGGCGAGTACCCGAAGACCGCGGTCGTGGTTCAGGGGCACACCGACTCGACGGGCAGCGAGGAGCTCAATCAGGCCCTGTCGGAGCGCCGGGCCACCTCGGTCCAGAACTATCTGGTCGGCCGTGGCGTCGATACCGACCGCCTCGCGGCGGTGGGGTATGGCGAGGGCTTCCCGGTGGCGAGCAACGACAGCGAGTCCGGCCGGCGCCAGAACCGCCGGGTGGACATTCTCTTGAAAGCCAACGCCGGTCCTCTCCGCCAGGGACGCTAGAGGCGAGAAGTACCGTCGGCCGGCATAGGGGTGTCGCCATGGCACGATCTTTGTAACTAAAGAAGGCCATGGCGACACTCCATCCTTCCGCGTTCGAATTCATCCCCGACAAGCCGACGCTCCCGTCCCTCTGGCAGGCCGCTCAGGGCTGCCGGGCCTGCGAGCTCTACAAGACCGGGACCCAGGCCGTCCTTGGGGAAGGGCCGCGGCATGCCGCGGCCTTCTTCATTGGAGAGCAGCCGGGCGATCAGGAGGATCTGGCCGGGAAGCCGTTCGTCGGGCCGGCGGGCCGGGTGCTGGACGAGGCCCTCGCGGAGGTCGGCATCCCGCGGAGCGAGGTCTACGTCACCAATGCCGTGAAGCACTTCAAGTGGGAGCCCCGCGGCAAACGGCGCATCCACCAGAAGCCGACCCTGGGGGAGGTCAAGGCGTGCCGCCCCTGGCTGGAGACCGAGCTCGGTCTCGTCCGTCCTCAGGGGATCGTCTGCCTCGGAGCCACGGCGGCGCAGTCGCTTCTCGGACCCCAGTTCCGCATCACCCGCGATCACGGCCTCTTTTTCGAGACTCCCTGGGCCTCTTGGACCACGGCCACGCTCCATCCGTCCGCCATCCTCCGCATGCCGGATGCGGAGAAACGCCTGGCCGCGCGCCAACAACTCCTGGATGATCTGCGCAAGGTCGCCGAGCGCCTGGGCCTGAAGCCCCGCTGAAGACCCGCCTCTGCGATAGGATGGTTCCAACTCTTCGAGAGGGAGCATCCTTCCATGGCGATTCGTGAAGGGGCCTGGGACTGCCCGCACTGTGGGCGCAAGCGGAACCGAGGCCCGGACAAGTTCTGCGGCGGCTGTGGTGCCCCGCGCGGCGAGGAGGTGCGGTTCTATCTCCCGGACGATGCCCGGGAGGTGACCGACGCCACCGAGCTGGAGAGGGCGCAGGCCGGTCCTGACTGGATCTGCCCCTACTGCGAAGGGGACAACCCGGCGGCGAATGCCTTCTGCTCCGGCTGCGGCGCTCCCCGTGACGGTGCCGCGGCCCGCCCGGTCGTCGAGCGCCGCGACGCTCCCGTGCCGGCCGCGCCTCCGCCTCCTCCCCAGCCGGCCATATCCCAGGGGAAGGGCGGCGGCTTCAAAAAAGGGTGCGGGATCGGCTGCCTGGGGCTCCTGTTCCTCGTTGGGTTGTTCTGGTTCCTCGGCCGCCCCCGCGAGGCGACGTTGACGGTCGAAGGCCTCTCCTGGGAGCGGACGGTCCAGGTCGAAGCGTTGCGGACGGTCACCGAGGAGGCCTGGGAGGACAGCCTGCCGGCAGGTGCTCGCGTCCTCTCCCGGAGCCGGCAGGTCCACCACACGAACCGGGTCCAGACCGGCACCGAGCGGAAGACCCGCACGGTCACCGAGCGGGTCCAGACCGGCACCGAGCGCGTCAAGGTGGGGACCCGCGATCTGGGCAACGGCTATTTCGAGGATGTCTACGAAGACCGTCCCGTCTACTCGGACCGCTCGCACGAGGAGAGCTACGACGAGCCGGTCTATCGCGAGGATCCGGTCTACGCCATCAAAGTCCGGTACGAGATCGAAAAGTGGCTCCCGGCGCGCGAAGAGAAGGGGGCGGGACAGGACCGGGAGCCGAGCTGGCCGGGCCAGAGCCTGGCGGACAAGGAGCGGCAAGGAGCCCGGAAGGAGGCCTACGAGGTCCGGTTCCGCGACGAGAAGGGCAAGCCCTGCGTTTATAAAACCACGGACGAAGTGGAGTGGCGCCGCTTCGAGCCGGGGGGCTCCTATCGGGCGGAGGTGAGGCCCGGCGGCGAGGTCGTCCGCTTCCTCGGGCCGCCCGGCCGGTGACGGAAGCCGGTCCTTTCACAGCAAGGTTTTTTCCGAATCGATCGCACCGGGCGGGCTTCCCGTGTGCGAGAGAGCGCCTGGATTCGCGGGGAAAGAGGCGCGCGGGCTCTCCAGGTGATCGAGAAAAGTCACGGCTTCCGGCGCCGTGCTCCGGAGGGGTAGCGCGAGTTGCGAGGGCGGAAGCTTTTCGTACGCTGCCCGCCACCGGCGCGCCGGCCTCTCTTTGGAAGGCTGCGCTTGTCGCGTCTGGAAGAAAACCCTTGTCCCGTCCGGGCAGCATCCCGCCAGACACGAGCCTAAGATAAAAGGGCGCGATCCCCTGCAATTCCGAGACGATTTCCGCTACGATACGCCCCAGAATGAATGAGGCCTGTCCTGGCTCTCTTTCCGGCGGAGGTGCCCGACCATCATGAGTGATGTCGTCCAGAAATTCTGGGGGTTCTGCCACACCCTACGCCACGACGGGATCGACTACGGCGACTATATCGAGCAGATCACGTACCTCCTCTTCCTCAAGATGGCGGGCGAGCGGCGGATCGATCTGAGCCATATCCGGGGTGCCACGCCGGAAGGCGGCGAGCGGGTGATCGACTGCTCGTGGTCCGCGCTGTCCCGCCACGCGGAACCCGGCCTCATCCAGTACTACGTGGCGGCGCTCGGGGCTCTCGGCCAGCAGCCAGGCCTCCTGGGCGACATCTTCGCGGGTGCGGTCTCGCGCTTCAACAGCGCGGACAACCTGAAGCATCTCATCGGATTGATCGACGGGACCGAGTGGACCGCCTTGGACGTGGACATCAAGGCGGCCGTCTTCGAAGGTCTGCTCGAGAAGGCCGCCGACGAAGGCAAGAAGGGAGCTGGGCAGTACTTCACGCCGCGCCTTCTCATCCAGACGATCGTCCGCTGCGTCCAGCCCGACCCGCGGGCCCATGAGGAGTTCACCGTCTGCGATCCGGCCTGCGGCACCGGCGGATTCCTGGTGAGCGCCTACGAATGGTTCCTGGCGCAGTCCGGCGGCGCGATCGACGCCGGGCTGTCACCGCGCATCCGCCGCGGCACCTACTTCGGCCAGGAGCTGGTCTCCCGACCGCGGCGGCTCGCTCTCATGAACCTCTACCTGCATGAGCTCGAGCCCGAGATCCGGCTCGGCGATTCGATCTACGCGCCGGCCGGCGACCGGCGGTTCGACGTGGTGCTGACCAATCCCCCGTTCGGCAACAAGGGCGCCAACCAGGTGCCGCGGCGGCCGGACATGACGGTCGCCACCTCGAACAAGCAGCTCAACTTTCTCCAGCACGTGCTGACGCTCCTCAAGCCCGGCGGGCGGGCGGCTGTCGTGGTGCCGGACAACTGCCTCTTCGCCGACCAGGCGGGCGAGGTGTTCAAGGTGCTCACCCAGGCCTGCGACCTGCACACCGTGCTGCGCCTGCCCAACGGCACCTTCACCCCCTACAGCACAGGGACCAAGACGAACGTCGTCTTCTTCACCAAGGGGCGGCCCACCGAGACCGTCTGGGTTTACGACGCGCGGACCAACGTGCCGCGGATCACCAAGAAGGACCGCCCGCTGACGCAAGCCCACCTCTGGGCATTCGAGGCCTGCTACGGCACGGACCCCGACGGCCGCGCGCGCCGCTCCGTGGGGGACTCGATCGAGGACCGCTGGCGCTCGTTCCCGATCGCCGAGATCCGCGCGCGCGATTTCAAGATCGACAGCCTCAAGTGGCTCCGCGACGAGTCGCTCGACGACGACGACCTCTCGGAGCCCGAGGATCTCATCGAGGAAGCCACCGTCACTCTCCAGGCCGCGCTGCGCGATCTCGGAGACATCCTCGAGCTCCTGGCGGGTGAGTCGGCCCCGAAACGACCCCAGGTCGTGAGGGGAGTCTGACTTGACTGTTTTCGACGAACGTCCGTTTTCTGCCCTCGCGCAAGACGGAACGATCCTGCCCGAGGGCTGGGCCGAGATCTCGTTGGCCGAGATCGTCGTCTACAAGATCGGCGGCGACTGGGGGGAGGACGATCCAGCAGAAGGCTTGGTGCCGGTGCTGTCCCTGCGTGGGACCGAGTTCCGCGGGTGGGAGCGGGACCGGGGGGAGACCGCGGCCCAGCGATGGATCACGGAAAGCAGCCGCGCCAAGCGGGAGCTCCGTCCCGGCGATTTCGTGATCGAGATCTCCGGCGGCGGCCCCAAGCAGCCGGTGGGGCGCGTTCTCCTGATCGACGAAGAGGCGATCCGCCGGGCGCGCCATCCGCTCATCTGTAACAACTTTTGCCGCCTCATGCGGTTGCATCCCGCCACCGATCCCGCCTTCATCCACCTGGTGCTCAGGGAGAGGTATCTGCGCGGCGACGTCCGCCACTTCCAGACGCAGACGACCAACCTGCGCAACCTGCAGTTCGAGAAGTTCCTGGAAGGCACGCTGCTGCGCGTCCCACCCCTGGCCGAGCAGAAGCGGATCGTAACGGCTTCCGAGGAGCTTCTGGTCAAAGCAGGCATCGTCTCCGGCAACCTGCGCGCCGCGCGCCGCCTGCTCCGCAAAACTCGCCAGGCGATCCTCGCCGGGGCGACCGAAGGGAAGCTCACCGATGACTGGCGGCTCGGTCGGTCCCCCGGGGAATCGATCGCCGTGGTCCTCGCTCTCGCGTTCGACGAACGGATAAAATCTTTCGAAGACGCTTCGCGGCACACCGATATGGCCGGCCAGCGGCGGCGCAAGCAGCCTGTCCCTGACGAGCCGGGCGCTTGGGCGGTGCCGGAGACTCTCTCGTTGCCGGTGATCCCGGAAACGTGGACGTTCGCATCACTCCAGGACCTCGTCCAGGATCTCCAATACGGCACCTCGAAGCCGACGAACACCGAGCTGAAGGAAGGTGTTCCTGTCCTGCGCATGGGCAACATCCGAGACGGCGAGGTCGACCCCTCGGATCTGAAACTGATCGATCCGGCGACGGAGGATGTTCCCAAGTTCACGCTCCGGCACGGAGACATCCTGTTCAACCGGACGAACAGTCCGGAGCTGGTTGGCAAAGCCGCCGTATTCCATCTCGAGCGGCAGATGATCTTCGCGTCCTACCTGGTGCGCGTCACTTGCGATCAACGGATCGTCCTGCCCGAATATCTCTGCGGATGGATCAATTCACCCTGGGGGCGGCAGTGGGCGCATTCGGTGCGGTCTGACTGTAATCATCAGTCGAACATCAACGTCTCGAAGCTGCGGATGATGCCGGTGCCGCTCCCGCCGCTCGACGAGCAGCGCGAGATCGTCCGCCGGATGAAGGAGGCGTTCACCCTCGCCGACACGGTCGAAAAAGCGATCGATCATGCGCTCGCCGAGGCCGAGCGGCTGCCGCGCTCCATCCTGGAGCGGGCGATGCGGGGCGAGTTGGTGCCGACGGAAGCGGAGCTGGCGCGGCTCGACGGGCGGGAGTACGAGCCCACGACCGTCCTGCTCGACCGTATCCGGGCTGATCGCGCCGAGCCGCAGACCCAGGAGCGGAAGCCGCAGCTCCGCTCCCTGCCCGGGCTCTCGACCGAGGGGGTGCTGGCCGCCATCCGGCGCACCTCCTGGGGCGGGGCCGAGCGGACCATCGACGAGCTGATCGAGGCCGTCGCCGTCCGGCTGAAGGTTCCCGAGCCCGGTGTGGAGCTTCAGGAGGTGATCGGCCGGCACGCGGAGATCGCCCTCGAGCGGCGCATCCTGGCCCGCAAGGGGGACCGCCTGGTAGGCGCCACGCCGAAGATCGGCCGCTACGACGGCGAGTTTCTCCTGGGGGTCCTCGGCCGGGTCATGCGGGAGGACGCCGCCTACGACCGCAAGCAGCTCAGCCGGATGGTCGCTTCCTGGCTCGGCTACGACCAGGTCACGGCCGCCATCCGCGACCGTCTCGACGAGATTTTTCAGGAGGCGGTCCGCCGCGGTCTCCTCGTCTTCGAAAGGGAGCGCTACCGCTTCATCCACTCGAAGAGCTCGTAGTGCTCCCGGGTCATGCCCAGCCGCGTATAGATGCGCTGGGCGACGGTGTTCCGCTTGTCCACGTACAGGCGGATCCCCATCAGCTCGGGGGAGGCCTGGACCCGCGCCTGCAGATGCTCGTAGAGCGCCCGGTAGACGCCGCGCCCGCGCATCTCCGGGACGACATAGAGCGACTGGATCCAGAGGACGGTGCCGTTGCGCCAGTCGCTCCACTCCGGCGTCACCATCAGGCAGCCTACGATCCGTCCCCCGTCCTCGGCGACTTCGGCCACGAAGTACTCGCCCCGGGTCCGATCCGCGAACACCGCGCCGACGCCGCGGGCCACGGTCTCCGGATCGAGCTCCAACCCCTCGGTCTCGCGAGCCATGAGGAGCTGGAAGTCAGAGACGGCCGGAGCATCCTCCGGCCGGGCGCGGCGGACGGCGAGCGGAGCGGTCATGCCGCAGGATCTTAGAACACGATCCGGCGGTAGCGGGCCTGCAGGAAGGAGTAGGCGCCGTAGGCAACCAGGCCGAGCGCCACGATTCCCAGCAGCCAAGGGCCGGAGGGCTGGCGCGCCAGGGTCTCCAGCGCTCCACCCAGACCTTGCGCCTGGCTCGGGTCGTAGCTCATCGCCGCCTTGATCAGGAACCAGCCGCTGATCAGGAACGCGACGCCGCGCGCGGCGAGACCAAGCTGTCCGGTGTGGATCGCCAGGCGCTGCTCATCCGGGCTCATCTCCTGGGTCTTCATCCGCTTCTGGAACTCTTTGGTATAGGCCTCATACATCTGCTGGAGGGCCGAGACGATCACCGCGATGCCGGCCAGGATCACGAGCGCCCGGCCGAACGGCAGAGACAGGAGCTTCGCGGTCATCGACTGATTGCCGCCCGCGCCCTCGCTTACGCCGCTCTGGGTGATCAGGCGGAACGCCAGAAGCGCGAAGCTGGCGTAGATCACGCCGCTCGCGATCATCGCGCCCCGCTTGACCAGGCCCTTCGCATCGCGCCCCTTGTTTTCCGGATCGAAGATGCCCTGGACGAAGCGCCAGAGGGCATAGCCGAGCAGCCCGATGGCGATCAGGGCGAGCAGCAATTTGCTCTTGTCGGCGATCGTCTCGATCGCTCCCGCGGGCCCGGTCGTCTGCCCGCGCCCGAAAAATGCCGCCTGGATGGCGAGCACACCGATAAACGCATAGACCACCCCGCGCGCCGCATACCCAAAGCGGGCCAGCGGCTCGACCCACGGGCGGCCGACGGTCCGCGCCGCTCGCTCGACCCCGCGCGCCGCCTGCTCGATCGTTCCTCGTGTTGTCTGTGCCATGGCCGTAGTTCCCCTTTTTTAGGACGGCTTTGCACCGTCTCGGAAGGGGGTACAGCAAGAGGGGTGCCACGGCTATTCGATGCGACCCATCCGCCGCAGCCTTTCCAGGTGAGCCAAAATCTGCCGTTGGGCCAGCGGGTGCGCTTGCGGCGGCACGTCTTCGTAGACGGTCGGCAGCATCTCTTCCGGGGTGCGCAGCCCCCGGCTCCAGGCGTCCAGGATCTTTTCCTCCCGCCAGAGGCGGTGGTCGATGTACTCCCGCAGCTTGGCCGCGGCATTCTTGACCGCCGGACCGTGGGCCGGGAACAGCACGCTGGGCCTCAAGGTGGCGAGCCTGGCCAGGGAGCCGAGGTAAGCCTCCATATCCCCCTCGGGAGGATCGATCACGATCGTCCCGAGCCCCGCCACCAGGTCCCCGACGATCGCCGACCGCCAGGTCTCGTCGAGGAAGCAAAGGTGACCCTGGGCATGGCCGGGCGTGTGGACCACGGTGACCGGGAACTCGGGATCGCCGGCGAGCACGATGCGCTGTCCGTCGGTCAGCTCGCCGTCGACCGCCAGCCCGCGGCCGGCGAGCCGCTCGGCGGTCGCCGGGTGGGCGAGGACGGGCACCCCCAGAGAGGCCCGCAGGCGGGTTACCCCGCCGATGTGGTCCGGATGGTGGTGGGTGAGCCAGATCGCCACCACCTTGCGGCCGAGGCGGTCCCGCGCCACGGCCAGGGCGCGCTCCAACCGCTCGTTTTCCTCGTCGACCGGCGAGCCGGGGTCGACCAGCACCGCCTCGCCGGTGCCGAGCAGGTAGGCGTTGGTCGTCATCGCCGGGGGCAGCGTGTGCGTCACCTGCGGGAAGAGGAGCACGCCAGGCCGCATCTCGATCCGGCGCAGCGGCCCCAGGTTCGTCTCCGACGGATCGCGCAGACGGCCCATGCCGGCCTCGACGCCGTTCTGCCGGAGGACATCCAGGATGTGGAGGATCGGCGGGGCGGTCAGGCCGTCCCCCTGCCACACCCTCTCCAGGGCCTGCCGCGGAGCGATCCACTCGCCTTCGGCGCATTCGCCGGAGTGGAACGACGGCTGGACCGTCTCGTCGCTCGGCCATTCCAGAAGAAAGAAGCGGTTGTCGAAACGGACCGGCGCGAACGGCGGCGTCACCCAGCGGCCGGCCCAGACCAGGCGCGAGGCGTCCAGGGTCGCACCCAGTCCGGCCAGGATGTCCGCGAAGCCGGTCTCCTGGGCGAGCAGGGCGCGTCGCGCCTCCTCCAGGCGGACCGGATCGGGCGCCGGATTCGCCAGGAGGAGCCCCGCCTCCTCGAACAGCTCGCGCAGGGCACCGGCGACCAGGCCGGGAACGAGATCGGGGCCCGGCTCGTCGGTCCCGCCGCCGAGCGCCTCGGGGAAGCCGGCGGCCGGCGGCCCTTCGCCTGCACCGGCGGGGGTCCCGGTGACCGGCAAGGCAGCATCCGAGCGCGACACGCCACCGCCCGGAAAGGCATGCCAGCCCCCCATGAACGGGAGCTCGTCGGCGCGCCGGATCCAGTAGACCTCGATCCCCGCGTCCGCCCGCCGCCAAGGGACGATCGCCGCGGACGGACGGATCGGAGGCAGCGCCGGGCCGCCGGAGGGCCCTCCACCGGCGGAGAGGTTGCTCAACACCATCTCGTATAGGCTTTGCCCGATCTTCGTGCTCACGGGCAGGCTTATAACACGGACAAGCACGGACGAGCACGGACATGCACGGACGGTAGCCAGGACGTACGCTGTCTGTGTTCGTCCGTGCGGGTCCGTGCCCGTCCGTGTTCCCTGCCCGGGAAGGGCTGGAGAGGGAGAGGTGTTTGGAGTAATGTCATGGGAGCGTCACCCGCCTGCCGCGCGCGGCGGGTCCCTCTCAACGTCGAGACAGGAGCGTGCCAGGATGAAGCCTCCCGAGATCATCCGCCTGACCCCCGGCAAGCGGGTCCTCTTCCTGACCAAAGATCCGGAGCTGATCCGCCGCCAGCTCCGCGGCGAGCTGGACCTCCGGATGGAAGACCTGACGGTGGACGATCTCCTCGACGACATCAACACCGATGCCATGACCCCGGCCTGGGTCTGCTTCAGCCACCGGCCGGAGGACATCGCCCGCGACGCCTACGCCGGCCTGATCGTGGACGGTCATCGCCTGTTCGAGCGCGATGCCCTGATCAACGGCAACTTCGAGGTCATCGTCTCCGGCCTCCGCAAGGGGGTCGGCAGCTCGCGCGAGACGGCCGTGCAGGCGGAGAAGTGGTCCGGCATCCGCCTCGCCATCGCTGCCTCCTTCGCGCCGATCCACGCCCGCAACAACATCAGTCAGGGCGTGCTCATGGGGGACCACGAAAAATTGCGGCGCCTGCAGGCGGGTGACGGGATCCCCCTGGAAGAGTTTTATCGGGAGTACGACCCGATCACCCAGCTCGTCATCCGCCAGGGCGGCCTCTTCCCGTTCTCCAAGGCGTTGGCCGCGGGCGAGATCGAGCTGCCGCGCCCGGACACCGGCCCGCGGCCGATGACCATGGCGGAGAAGATCCTGGCCAGCCACATTCTATCTGGTGGGGGTGGCTGCGGCGACGGCCCCCACTACGTCAAGCCGGGCGACGCGGTCGTGGTCGAGGTGGACGGCGGCTACACCCACGAGTTCACCACCGCCCAGGTCCACTATTTCCTGGAGCAGGAATACGGCGCGGACTACCGGGTCAAGAACCCGGACAAGTTCGCCGTCTTCGAGGACCACCTCGTCTATGCCGACGAGGTGCCGAAGATGCGCATCTTCCTCCCCAAGATCGAGACCCTGCGCGAGCTCCAGCGCGAGTTCCAGGCCCACACGGGCGTGCGCGACTTCTCGGCCCAGGACGGCGTCTCGCCCGGCATCTGCCACGAGGTGGCCCGCGAGGAGCTCATCGATCCGGGCGACTTCATTCAGTCGACCGACAGCCACACCTGCATGGGGGGCGTCAACAACGCTCTGGCCTGGGGCGTGGGGGCCACCGAGTACGCCGACCTGGTGCACCAGGGCTTCACCCAGGTGGAGGTCCCGGAGTCGATCCGCTTCGAGCTGACTGGGAAGCTCGCGTCCGGGGTCACGGCCAAGGACCTGATGCTCTATATCCTCCTGAATCACGCCCGGCCGGAGCACACTCTGAACCGGGTCATGGAGTTCACCGGCACCGGCGTCTCCACCCTCTCGATGGACGAGCGCGCCACACTGACCAACATGGCGACCGAGTGCGCCGCGCGCACCGCCATCGTCATCGCCGACGACGAGACCTTCCGCTGGCTCGCCGAATGGCGGCCCCGTCTGACCGGCGCGGATGTCGAGTCTCTGCGCGCCCGCGCGGTGGAGCCCGATCCGGACGCGGTCTACCACGGCGGCGTGCACACGATCGACCTGTCGGCCCTGCGGCCGATGGTGGCCCACCCCGGGGACCCCGACCACGGCATTCCCTCCGACCCCACGAACGGCGCCTGGGTCGACGAGATCGGCGAGGTGCCGATCGACATCGCCTATGGCGGGAGCTGCACGGCCGGCAAGATCGACGACCTGATCTTCTATCACCAGGTCGTCAAGGAGGCCTTGGACGCGGGGCTCACGGTAGCGCCGGGAGTCAAGTTTCTCATCCAGTGCGGCTCCGCGGCGGTCGAGGCGTTCGTCCGCAAGAACGGCTTGGCCGACACCTTCGAGCGCGCCGGCGTCACGCTCATCCATCCCGGCTGCGGCGCCTGCATCGGCTGCGGTCCGGGCGTCTCCGAAGAAGCCGATCAGGTGACCGTCAGCGCGATCAACCGCAACTACAAGGGGCGGTCCGGCCCGGGCCGCCTCTGGCTCGCCTCGCCGCTGACCGTCGCGGCCTCGGCCTTCACCGGCAAGATCACCGCCTACCGGCCCGGGATGTTCCAGGAGATAAAGGAGCATCGTCCGGAGCTGTCACCGGTGTGAGGATCTCTTTTGTTCATATTTCCTGAAACGTACGCGTTAGGAAATATTCCGTCACACGCCGAAAGATTGTCACGCCGTACCTCGCTCCTGTACTCTTGACAGATCCGAGGATCGTCGAGAGCCATGAGGCAGCACGCAGGTGGGAAGCTTTCGGCGGCAATTCTCCTCCGACGCTTTTGAGGACCGTTCGCTGTGCAATGCATCGCGGGCGGTCTCTGTTGTCTTGGGCCTGGAGGGCTCACTGGAGGAACGATGATTTCGATGATCTGGAACACCCACGCGAGGGCGGCGATCGCATGCGCCCTCCTCTGCGCCCTGCCGGGAGCGGCGGCGGCGCAGGACACCGACCCGTTCGGCGGCGCCATCACCGCGACCGACGTCTCGGATCAGGTGAAACGGCCGGCAGGACGAAGAGCGCAAGAGGACGAGATCGAGTCCCGCTACCGCAAGATCCTCGCCGCGTGGGCCGGCGGGCAGACCGAGCGGGCCGCCATCGACCTGATGGCGCTGGAGACCTCGGTGGTCTCCGATGAGGACCCCGGCACTCGCAAGCGCCTGCTCAACGCCGAGCAAGCCGTCATCCACGAGGTCGGCGCCTCCAATCTGGAGACGCTGGTGCCGATCGCCATGCTCCACCACGAGGTGTACCGCCGCTATCTCGCCCAGGGCGCGCGCGGCCACGCCGTCGTCCTCGGCCACGCCCGCGGCATGACTCGCGACCTGGCGATCCTCTACCGGGAGCAGTCGGGCAGCGAGGGGGCCGCTCTGGTCTCCAGCCGCATCCTGACCAGCCTCGGGGGGATGTTGCAGCAGGCCGCGCAGCAGCTCCCTGCCGCCGACATGTTCCAGCTCGCGGCCGAGATGGACCCGCGCAACACCGCAGCGCTTCTCGGTCTCGCCACCGTCTTCGAGAAGAACGCGCGCTATGAGCCGGCGGTCGAGACCCTGCGCAGCCTCCTCGCGGCCGACCCCAATCACGCCGAGGGGAAGCTGCGCTTGGCGGTCAACCTGCACCGCCTCGAGAAAACTCCGGAGGCCCTGACGCTGCTCCAGGGGCTTGCCGCGGACCAGAAGGTGGACGACTGGGTCGCCGCCCTGGCCGCGCAGGAGCTGGCCGACATCCAGCGCGAGAAGGGGAAGCTCGACGCTGCCCGGGCGGTGCTCGAAGCCGCCCTTCAGCGCTTCCCGAACGATCCGCGCTTCTACGTGCAGCTCGCCTCGGTGCTCGACCGTTCGGGACAGACACGCACCGCGCAGGACATCATGGAGAAGCTCCCGCTGATCGAGCCGCGGACCCCTGAGACCGCGGCGCGTTTCCTCTACAACACCGTCCGCCCGGAGACGTTCCAGGAGGCGCGGCGCTTCCTCGATGAGAACGCGCAGTCGCGGCTGCCTGTGCTGGCGCAGGCGCTCGACGCTCCGAACAAGGCGTCCGTGGCGGTGGGGGTGGCGGGATGAGGCGGCTGCGGAATCGTGCGGGGTGGGTGCTTGCCCTTCTTCTCGCCGCGGCGGGCGCTGCCCAGGCCGCGGTCTCCGTCCAGATCGTGAGCCCGGTCGCGGGCCAGCCGGTCTTCGGCAAGACCGAGGTGCAGGTCGCGGTCTCGTCCACCGAGTCGGTGACGAGTGTCGAGGTCTTCGTCAACGGCAAGCTGGTGGGCACGGCGACCCAGGCGCCCTGGGTCGTGACATTCGAGGCCGGCGACCAGAACATCAAGCGCGAGATCAAGGCGGTGGTCCACGGCGCCTCCGGCGCCACCGCGAGCAACGCGGTGCTGATCCAGCCGGTGCAGATCGACGATCAATTGGATCTGCGTCTGCAGCAGCTCTTCGTCACGGTCACCCGCGGCCAGGCCCGCACCCTCGACCTCGGTGAAGGCGACTTCAAGATCTACGACAACGGCAAGCGGCAGGACATCATCACCTTCGGCCGCGGCGAGCTGCCGCTGACCGCCGTCCTTCTCCTCGACACCAGCGAGAGCATGCAGGGGGAGCGCATCAAATACGCCCGCCGCGGCGCCACCAACTTCCTGGATGGGTTGAAGAACGTGGACGAGGCGTCGGTCGTCATGTTCTCGGACCGCCTCCTGCGCGCCACCCCGTTCGTCGCGGACAAGAAGGTCCTCGCCAAGGCTCTCGAAGAGACCGAGGCCACCGGGGGCACCGCGGTCAACGACTTCCTTTACATGTCCTTGAAGCTCCTCGAGCCGCGAGTCGGCCGCCGTGTGGTCATCCTTCTGTCAGACGGCGCGGACGTGCACAGCGTCGTGCCTATGTCCGAGGTTCTCTGGAAGGCGCGTACGGGCCAGGCCATGATCTATTGGATCCAGCTCGACGAGAACAAGCACAAGTCCTACGTCTCGTCCTGGCGCAGCGTCGAGGAGAACGACGAGGAGTACAAGACCCTGAACAAGGCGGTGGAGGAGAGCGGAGGCCGGATCGAGAAGATCGCCAACGCCGCCGAGCTGGAGGGAGCCTTCCAGGCGATCCTCCAGGAGCTGCGCGAGCAGTACGTGCTCGGCTATTACCCGAGCGACATCAAGAAGGACGGCCGCTGGCACGAGGTGAAGGTGGACGTCCAGCGGGGCGGCGTGCGAGCCCGAACGCGCGACGGATACCTGGACTTCTGACCCTCACCCCTACCCCTCTCCCGTCGCACACCGGCTCTCGGGAGAGGGGGCATCCCTCGAAGGGCTTTCCTATATTATCCTTCTGAAGGGAGCCTACCTATGGCGCATGCCACTGTCTCGATCCCGTTTCCCGAAGACCTCGCCCGGCAGTTGCCTGCCGAGCCGAAGGAGAGGCAGGCCGTTCTCGAGCTGGGCCTTCGAGAGTGGCGCATCCGGCGCGCGCTCGAAGACTACCTTTCGGGGAGTGGGTTCGCTGGCCTTTGCCGCCCGCCAGGCAGGCGTTTCCCTTCGGGAGATGATCCCTCTCGCCTACGCTCACGGCGTGCAACCCAAAGTGGATCCGGCGGATCTCGAAGCCTCTGACGAACAGCTCTCTGACTTGTGATCGTCGTCGCCGACGCGGGTCCGCTGGCTCTCGGGAAGACCCATGGTCTTGAAGCACTCTTTCAGTTGTTTCCGTCGATCCTCACGCCGCCGGCAGTGTACGAAGAGGTTGTTATTGCGGGGCTGAGACTGGGGCGCCGGATGCCGAGCCAGCCCGGGTCCGACATGATTTTCTCGAGAGTCACGCCGGCGGAGGAGGAGGGCGCGGCGACCGCCTGCGCTGTGGCGGCACCGTCGAGAGCGAGCAGCAGCAGAAGCTCGACAGCAATGGCAAGAGTTCGTTTCATGCGGCCGAAGAGTAACACCAGACGTACGGCGAGCCGCCGCAAGGGTCTCGGTGTGAGAGGATGAGCTTGCGGCGGCCCATTCAGCCCGCCGCGAAAAGGAGGTCTACCGATGAGCCAGACGACGAGGACCCGGTTCGTGCTCTTGGGCCTGATGGCGGTGTTGCTGGCGCTCGTGTCGACGTTTGCGGTGCCGGTCGAGGCCGCGTTCAACTGCAAGTCCGTGCCCTGCCCTCCCCCTGCTTGCGAGCCGGGCGAGCATACCGAAGTGCCCCCGGGCCAGTGCTGTCCCGTCTGCGTCCCGGATTAGGATCGCAGTCACCCGTGGGAGGCTCGACGATGCCGCCGGAGCCATGGACAGGGTTTCGGCGCGCCGCGACGACATGCTCATCCTGAAGGCCGTCTCGCTCGGCCCGCTGCACGGCTACGGCATCATCCAGCGCATCCGCCAGATGTCCGGCGAGATGCTGGACGTGGAGCAGGGCTCGCTCTACCCGGCGCTCTACCGGATCGAGCAGCGGGGCTGGGTCCCTCTCACCGGCTGCAGGTGCAGATTCTCGATGTCCAGGCTCTCCAGAGGAGCGTTCTGCAGCACGAACATCACCTGGAACAGCGGCGTGTGGGCCAGGCTCCTCTCCGCTGCTCCACTTCAGCGGTCTCCAGGAGGAGACCGGCTGCCCTGCTGTTCCTGCCGTCTGCTCCTCCAGGAGCACTATCAGTCCGGGAAGCTCACGGTGCAGAAACCTTCCCTCTCTTCTCCGCCTCAGCCGTCTCCTTTGGGCTCCGGTGAGGAGGAGAGCCCCTGCTCGCAATCGAGCGTCGCGCGGACTGGTTATTGGTGGATGACCTTGATGCCCGCCAGGTGGCGGTGGTCAATTTCAAGGCAGCGGGTGTAGAGACCTGAGTCAAGGGGACGCTTGGAATTGTCCTCTCTGCCTTTCAAGCTGGGAAAATACCGCGAGAGGAGGCGGTCCGGATCGTCACTGCCTTGGGCCGGCGACCCGACATCTGGATCAGCCCCAGCCTTTGTGCGCGCGTCTTGACGGAGTTGGAGGCGGGTTGATCCCCATCAACCCTCGGGAGAGGGGGCTCCGCCTTCCATCGACGATATCGGCAGCTCAAGCTGCGTAGCGACGAAATCGGCGGTGTAGCCGTTAAATCCGCCGTGTAGTCGTTGAACCGGCGGGATAGCGGCTGCACGCTCGGGATAGCGGCTGTACGCTCGGGATAGCGGCTATACGGCCGGGATAGCGGCTATACGGCCGGGATAGCGGCTATACGGCCGGGTGTTGAAGGGGTACAGGAACAAAGTCCCACCTCTGTCGCTAGCACGATGGACCAGAGGGGCGCGGCCGAGGCCGCGCCTCTTTTCCGTTGGTGACGCCTCACTCCCCTGCGGGCTGAGTTGGCTATCGAAGCAGCCTCACTCTACGGGAGCTCGCAGCCGGTCTGCCACTGTCCACAAGTGCTATTGATGTAGTAGGGGCCGGTCCCATAACAAGTGCAGCTCGCCGTCGCCGGCATCGACCATGCCGAGCAATGTATCTGGCAGAAGGGATACGTCGCCTCGGCCGGCGGGCTCCAGACGGCGGCGCACATCAATCCGAGAGCGAAGACGAGAAGGCCGATCCTGTTCTTCATCCTATCGTTCCTTTCTGGTGAAGGTTTTTGCACGTTGGCGGCAGCCCCGCACGCTACCATAGGGCCAGCGCTATTTCACTATTGAGAGGAGCCTGCGGGGATTTTTGACCCGCCCCGCCACGTTGTAGACCGTCGGCGGACCTTCCGCTATACTTCCGCCGGGATGCCGCCTTGGTTCGCCCGGCGGTCTCGTCTTCCCAGGAGACTTTTTCCGCTCTGTGGGGGCTTGCGCTCTCTGATAGGATACCCCGTCCCATGGAATCCATCATCGTTCGCGGTGCGCGCGAGCACAACCTGAAGAACGTCAATCTCGAAATCCCCCGGAACCAGCTGGTGGTGATCACCGGCGTCTCTGGCTCCGGCAAGTCGTCTCTCGCCTTCGACACTCTCTTCGCCGAGGGACAGAGGCGCTACGTCGAGTCCCTCTCGTCCTACGCCCGGCAGTTCCTCCAGCAGATGGAGAAGCCGGACGTCGACTCGATCGAGGGTTTGTCGCCCGCCATCTCCATCGAGCAGAAGTCGGTGGCGAGGAACCCTCGCTCCACCGTGGGCACGGTGACCGAGATCCACGACTACATGCGTCTGCTGTTCGCCTCGATCGGCATTCCGCACTGCCCGAGCTGCGGCCAGACCATCCGGCCGCAGACCGTGCAGCAGATGGTCGACCGCGCGATGGAGATGCCGGAGGGGACCCGCCTGGTCCTCTACGCTCCGTACGTGCGGGGCAAGAAGGGCGAATACAAGAAGCAGCTCGCCCAGATGGCCCGCGAGGGCTTCATGCGCGCGCGCATCGACGGCCAGATGGTCGATCTCTCCGGCGAGCCACCGACGCTCGACAAACAGAAGAAGCACTCGATCGACATCGTCATCGACCGCATCGTGGTCAAGCCCGGGATCGAGAAGCGCCTTGCGAGCTCGATCGAGACCGCGATCAAGGTGAGCGGCGGCCTGGTGGTGCTCGCACCGGAGGGAGCGGCGGAGGAGACCCTTTCCCAGAGCTACTCCTGCCTCGAGTGCGGCACCAGTCTGACCGAGATCACGCCGCGTCTCTTCTCCTTCAACAGCCCGTACGGCGCCTGCCCGACCTGCACGGGCCTCGGCACGCTGATGGGCGTCGATCCGGACAAGGTCGTCCCCGATCCCGACCGGTCGATCCTGGCCGGCGCGCTGGCGCCGTACCCCGAAGGGTCCAAGTCGTGGCGGATCAAGATGGTCGACACCCTGGCGACGGCCATGGGCTTCTCCCTCTCGACCCCCTGGAAGAAGCTGCCGGCGGACGCCAAGCGGGTCCTTCTCCATGGCAGTGAAAAGGAGCTCAAGTTCAACCTGAGCGGCAAGAAGTCGAGCTACTCCTGGACCGGCAGCTTCGAGGGGGTCGTCCCCATGCTGGAGCGCCGCTACAAGGAGACCGACTCGGCGGCCATTCGAGTGGAGATCGAAAAGTACATGTCGGTCCACCTGTGCCCGAGCTGCGAGGGCCGGCGGTTGCGCCCGGAAGCCCTGGCGGTCCAGGTCAAGGGCAAGCCGATCAACGCGCTGTCGGTGCAGGCGGTCTCCGACCTGCGGATCTGGATGGACGCCCTGGAGCTCGACCGCCGCGAGCGGGCGATCGCCGAGAAGGTGGTCCAGGAGATCCGCGACCGGCTGCGCTTCCTGGACGACGTCGGCGTCGGCTATCTGACGCTCGACCGCTCCTCCGCCACCCTCTCGGGCGGCGAGAGCCAGCGCATCCGCCTCGCGACCCAGATCGGCAGCAAGCTGATGGGCGTGCTGTACGTGCTCGACGAGCCGTCGATCGGCCTCCATCAGCGCGACAACGCGCGCCTGCTCGCGACCCTCCAGGGGATGCGCGACCTCGGCAACTCGGTGCTGGTCGTGGAGCACGACGAGGAGACGATCCGCGCCGCGGACTGGGTGATCGACCTCGGCCCCGGCGCCGGCGTGCACGGCGGCGAGGTGGTGGCCGAGGGATCGGTCGCGCAGATTCTCAAGGCGCCGAAGTCGCTCACCGGTAAATACCTGAGCGGCGAGATGGAGGTCGAGGTCCCCGCGCAGCGACGCGAGGGGCGTGGGGAGCTGGTGATCCGCGGCGCGCGCGAGAACAACCTCAAGAACCTCGACGTCGAGTTTTCGATCGGCGCCTTCAACGTGGTCACCGGCGTGTCGGGCTCAGGCAAGAGCACGCTGGTCAACGAGATCCTTTACAAGGCGCTGGCCAAGCACTTCTACCGGGCGAGCGACAAACCCGGAGAGCACGCCGGCATCGATGGCCTCGACCAGCTCGACAAGGTGATCGCGATCGATCAGAGCCCGATCGGCCGCACGCCGCGCTCGAACCCGGCGACCTACACGAACGTGTTCAATCCGATCCGCAACCTGATGGCGATGACGCCGGAGGCGCGGATGCGCGGATATGGGCCGGGCCGCTTCAGCTTCAACGTGCCGGGCGGCCGCTGCGAGGCGTGCAAGGGAGACGGGCAGATCAAGATCGAGATGCACTTCCTGCCCGACATCTACGTGACCTGCGAGGTCTGCGGCGGCCAGCGGTACGACCGCGAGACGCTGGCGGTGCGCTACAAGGGGATGAACATCGCGGAGATCCTGAACCTGCCGGTGGAGCAGGCCATCGATCTCTTCCGCAACCTCCCCTCGATCGAGCGCATTCTGGAGACCCTCTGCGAGGTGGGCCTCGGCTACATCCGCCTGGGACAGCCGGCCACGACCCTCTCGGGCGGCGAAGCACAGCGGGTGAAGCTCTCCCGCGAGCTGTGCAAGCGCTCGACCGGCCGGACTCTCTACCTCCTGGACGAGCCGACCACCGGCCTCCACTTCGATGACGTAGGCAAGCTCTTGAAGCTCCTGCACCGCCTCGTCGAGCTGGGAAACACCGTGGTGGTCATCGAGCACAACCTGGACGTCATCAAGACGGCCGACTGGGTGATCGATCTGGGACCCGCGGGCGGAGCCGGGGGCGGCCAGCTGGTGGCGGAAGGCACGCCAGAGCAGGTGGCCGCGGTGGCGGAGAGCTGGACCGGGCGGTATCTGAAGCACGTCCTGCCGGCGCCGGCGCCGCGGAAGAAGCGGGCGGCGGGCGGGCGGCGGTAGGCTTCGCCCACGTTGCCTTCTCCCGGCAACGCCTCTATCCTGATCCTGACTGAGAGCTGAGCCGATGAGCATTGCCGCCAAGCCCCCCAAGTCCTATCTCAACGCCGAGGAGTATCTGGCGATCGAGAGAAGCTCCGATTTCCGGAACGAGTACATTGACGGCGAGATGGTGGCGATGGCCGGGGGGAGCTGGGAGCACAGCCTGATCATCGGCAATGCTCTTGCGGAGCTCAAGCAGCAGCTCCGGGGCGGGCCGTGCAAGGTGCACGCGAGCGATCTGCGCGTGCAGGCGCCCGATGGGCTGCAGACCTATCCCGACGTCGTGGTGGTCTGCGGCGAGCCGGCGTTCGCGGATGCGCACCGCGATACGGTCACCAACCCGAAGCTGATCCTCGAGGTCCTCTCGCCCACGACCGAATCCTATGACCGCGGCAGAAAGTTCGAGAGCTATCGGACGATCCCCTCCCTGGAGGAGTACGTGCTCGTGTCGCAGGAGCGGCCCCATGTGGAGAGGTTCCTGCGCCAGCCGGAGGGCGCCTGGCTGTTTGTCGAGGTGGCAGGGCTCCAGGAGGCGATCTCGCTTTCCTCTCTCGGCTGCCGGCTGAGCCTGGAAGCCCTCTACGAAGGTGTCGAGTTTTCCTGATCTCTGCCCTCTGGCGAGCGCCCGAACCCATGCAGCCCGCCCCCCTGGGACCGCCGGCGTCTCGCCGGCTCTTCGCTTTTTGGACCTCCCAGCCACCCGCTGAAAAGCTGATAAGCTAGGCTTCACTCTCGAGACCATACTGGTGCCAGATGAACCGATGACGCCGGCCGTCTCGCTCCGGGCCTTCGGCCTGATGTGGTTCGGCCAGCTCATCTCCCTGGTCGGATCGGGCCTCACCCGTTTCGCCCTCGGTGTCTGGGTCTATCAGCGCACGGGCTCGGCGACCGACTTCGCGCTCATCACCCTTTGTGCGTTCCTCCCCGGCCTGCTCGCCGCGCCGTTCGCGGGTGCAGTGGTCGACCGCTCGGACCGTCGCTGGGTGATGTTCTGGAGCGACCTCGGGCCCGCGGTGGGGACGCTGGCGATCGTTCTCCTGCTGCGCGCTGATGCTCTCCAGGTCTGGCACATCTATGCGGTCGCCGCGATCGGCTCGGTGTTCAACACGTTTCAGTGGCCGGCCTACCAGGCGGCCACGACGCTGCTCGTTCCGAAGCAGCAGCTCGGCCGCGCCAACGGCATGATTCAGCTCGGCCAGGCCGCGGCCGAGGTGGTGGCGCCGCTCCTCGCCGGGCTGCTGATCTCGGTGGTCGGGTTGGCGGGTGTGGTGTTCATCGATCTCTCCACGTTCCTGTTCGCCGCCTCCATGCTGCTGCTGGTCCGCATTCCGAAGCCGGTCGACAGCGGCATCGGCCGCAAAGGATCGCTGCTCTCCGAGTCGGCGTTTGGCTGGACGTTCATCCGTCAGCGCCCGGGCCTGCTCGGGCTGCTGCTCTTCTTCGCCGTGAACAACATCGTGGCAAGCATCGCCTCCGTCCTGATCACGCCCCTGGTGCTCTCGTTCACCACGCCGAAGGTGCTGGGCTCGGTCCTGGCGGCCGCCAGCACCGGCCTGGTGGCCGGCGGCCTGGCCATGACGGTCACTGGGGGACCCCGGCCGCGCATCAATGGCGTGCTCGGCTTCGGCCTGCTGTCCGGACTGGCTCTGGCTGTCGTCGGGCTGCGGCCGAATCCGGTCCTGATCGCCGCCGGCCTCTTTGTGATCATGTTCTCGGGGCCGCTCATCAACGGATCGAGCCAGGCGATCTGGCAGGTGAAGGTGCCCACGGACGTGCAGGGACGAGTCTTCGCGGTGCGCCGGCTGATCGCCCAGTTCACCGTACCGCTCGGGTTTCTGAGCGCCGGCCCGCTCGCTGACTACGTCTTCAAACCGCTGCTCGTCCCGGGCGGACCGCTCGCCGGCAGCGTGGGGCGGATCCTCGGCGTGGGTCCCGGCCGCGGTATCGGCTTGATCTATCTGATCCTGTCGGTCGTTCCTCTCGTGGCCACGCTCTGGGTCTACGCCAAGCCTCACGTGCGGCGGGTGGAGGAGGAGCTTCCGGACGTGATCGCGGCGTGAGGCTCTGTCTCTCCTGGAAACGTTTGGAGCATTTTCGCCATATAGAGAGGAGTAGTAAGCTCTTGGCGAAGGCTCCAGGCACCCATGTCTCCCCGGTCCACTCCCGAGATCGTCCTGGATGGCAAGTATCAGCTGGAGGAACGTCTCGGCGAAGGCGCGACCGGCGTGGTCTACCGCGCCCTCCATCTCGATCTGAAGAAATCTTTCGCCATCAAGCTGCTGAAGACGGGCGCTCCGGACTCGCTTGCGCGGTTCCGCCGAGAGGCCGAGGCGCTGGGCCAGCTCCGGCATCCACACGTGGTCGAAGTCACGGACTTCGGGATCGATGCCCCGGCGGGAGGAGTCCCTTACCTCGTCATGGAGCTTCTGGACGGGATCACTCTCGCGGACTTCTGCCGCGAGCAGGGTCCCGTGTCGCTAGAACGGGCTCTGCCTCTCCTCGATGCCATCGCCGCGGCGGTCGACGCCGCGCACGCGCAAGGCGTCCTCCACCGCGACTTGAAGCCCGGAAACATCCTGCTCTGTCCGGCGGCCCCAGGCGAGCCGTTCGTCAAAGTCCTGGACTTCGGTCTGGCCGAGATCTCGGGGACGCATCCGGAAGAAGACCTCCAGCTGGGTGGGGAGGTGGATGCCGAGGATCGCCTGACCGCGACAGGCTCGCTCGTGGGAACTCCTCTGTACGTGGCGCCCGAGCTGATCCGGCAGCAGGCCGCCAGCCGCGCCTCCGACCTCTACTCCTTCGGGGTGATCGCCTACGAGCTTCTCACCGGGCATCCTCCGTTTCAGGGCTCGACGGTGGAGGTCCTGGCCGGGCATCTGGAAGCAGAGCCGCCTGTCCCGGCGCTGCCTGAAAAGGTCTGGCACGCCTTGCGGGAGCCCCTGCGAAAAGACCCCGCGCATCGCCCCGCCAGCGCGAGCGAGGTCGTGCGGCGGCTCCGGCGAGCTGCCGAGCGGTCAGCCCTGGAGCGCTGGAGAGCCAACGAGATGCCGCGTCGGGCGGGACTTTCAGCCGGTTTGACCGGGATTGTGCTGTCGGCGGCTCTCCTCCTGCCCTGGCCCGTCCTTCCGGGTGTCGATCATTGGGTGCAGGATTTGAGGGTGCGGTCGGCGCCGGCGCGCCCGCCGGACCCGCGGATCGTCCTCCTCCTGGTGGATGAAGCCAATGAGGCCGGAGCGTCCTCGCTTGCGGACCGGGCGGACGAGATCGGGGCCACGCTCGAGCGGGTGTTCGCGGCGGGCGCGAGCGGCGTGGCGATCGACGTGCTCCTCCACGAGAAATGGAGCGATTCTGCGGCCTTCTCGGACCTGATCCTCCGTCATCCTGCAACGCTCACGCTGGGGGCCTTCTCGGAACCGAACGGACGCGTCGTCGGCACCGACTGCGTCACTGGCCTCACCGCGGCGGCGCTCGGTGCGGACGGGACCCGGGCGCTCTTCGGATTCGTCAACCTCGACGAGGATACGGACGGCGTGACGCGCAGGGGCCGGCTGCGCTACCGCGACCGGTCCGGCAGGCTGCGGCCGTCCTGGGCTGCCAGAGCCGTGGAGGTGATCGGCAGCCCAGGGAGCGAATCCGCCAACGCCTTCTGGATCGACTCGCGGATCGACTGGTCGCGCTACCAACGCATCTCCTTGCGCGACGTTCCGGCCGCACTCGACCGGACCCCTGGGATCTTCCGGGACCGGCTCGTCCTGGTAGGAGTCGGCTTTCAGGGCTCCGGGGACGACTACCACCGCGTGCCGCATCGATCCAAGAGAACCGCGGTGGTCTCGGCGCTCACCCTCCAGGCGCTGCTGGTGGACACCATTGCCGCCGGGTTTCCGGTCCGCGAGCCGGGTCGGCCGATCTTCCTCGCCGCTGCGACGTTGTTGATCGGGCTCGCCCTGGCGGCAGTCCTCTGCGCGCCGCGAGCGGGCCCGGCCGTACTGTCGCTCGCGGCGGCAGCGGCCCTGTACCTCGCTGTGTCCTTTCCCGCTTTCTGGTGGTCAGGCTGGATCCTTCCGGTCTCGCTCCCTTTGTGTCTTGTCCTGTTCGGGCTTCTCCTCGCCCTGATCGTTCGGCGGCGACTGCCGCCCGCTCCGGAGGTCTCCTCATGAAGATGTCTCGCCGCGACGGCCTCTGTGTGCTGCTGTGCCTCCTGGTTTGTGACGTATCCGCGGAGGGAACGCGGGAATCTGCCGGGCCGGTCGCCCTCGCCTACTGGCTCAAGGGAGAGGCGACGCTCGCGGTTCCCTCCGAGGAACGCCGGCCCTTGCGCCTCTTCGACCGCCTCCCGGCGGGAGCGACCCTGGAGGTCGGGCCGGGCTCCCGTCTGGCGCTGGCCTTCGCCAATGGGCGCCGCTACGAGCTCGGAGAGCGCTCCCGGGCAACGCTTGGGCCGGCGGACCTTTCCTTGCGCTCCGGCCCCGTGCGCTCGCTCCGCTCGGTTCCTCCCCTCCTGCGCCTTCTGCCGATCGCGGAGGAGGAAGGTCCAGGACTGCGCGCGGGTGCCGTGCGCATCCGTGCGGAGAGAATCGCCGGGCTCTATCCCCGCGGCTGGGCGGCGGCCCTCGCCGGAGCGACCGTCCTGCGCTTCAATCCCGTCGACGGTGGCGGGAAATATCAGATCGAGATCCAGAACCGCCAGGGGAACGCGGTCTTCATGCAGGAGACGGCTATCACTGAAGTGACAGTTCCAGCGGGGCTTTTGAAGCCTGGTATGCGCTATGACTGGACGGTTCGCACCGTCGAGCGCGTGGGGCCTGTCGCTCGGGGAGAGGCGGGCTTCGTCACCCTGCCGGCGGACATTGCCGAAGCGCGGGAAGCGCTCCGGAGAGCCGTTGGACGAGAGGAGGGCGACCCATCTCAGGCTCTGCTTGCGGACATCGACCTCGGCCTCGGGATGTTGGTCGAAGCCCGCGACGAGTTGCGTCTGGCTCTCGGCGGGACGTCCGAGGATGCCGCGCTCCGGGCGGTGCTCGCCGACCTCGAACGAAAATTGCAGGACGACGATGATCCGGCCAAGCCGGACCCGGGCATTGTGGTCGAGGAAGTCGCGCCCGCCTCGGCTGCCGAAAGTGCGGGGATCAGGCCCGGTGACGTGCTCCTCTGCTGGTTCCGGGAGGACGGGAGCGACGGCCCACTCGGAAGCCCGTTCCATTTCGGCCAGGTGGTCATCGAGCAAGCGCCGCGCGGCGCAGTCACCCTGCAGGGTCGACGTGAGGAGCGGGATCGGCAGTGGACCGTGGAACCAGGTTCCTGGGGCATCCGGGCGCGGCCCACTTTCGCGGCAGACCTCCTGAAGCTTTACCAGGAGGGTAGGGAACGGATCGCCGCCGGGGATCTCGAAACCGGCGCCGAATCCTGGCGTTCCGCCGTGCAGATTGCGGCGCGGCAGGAAAACCCACTGAGAGCCGCCTGGCTCCAGGGCCGTCTGGCCCGGGCACTCGCCGAAGCGAAGCGGTGGCCAGAGGCCGACGCGGCCTGGGAGGCTGCGGTACAGAGAGTGGAAAAGAGTCAGCCGCCGGCCGCGGCGCAGCTCCTGCACGACTGGGGCGATATGCTCCTACTACTTAACGAATGGGAGCACGCAGCGGAGATTTATCGCCGGGCTCTGGCGCTACAGCCGGAAGAGAGCCTGGCCGCTGCTTTGGAGCTCAACTCTCTGGCTATCACTACGATCCGCCGTAGGGATCTCGCCACAGCCGAGGACCTCTACCGCAAGGCGTACTCCCTGCGGAAGCGCCTGGCCCCGGGCAGTCTCGAACTCGCGTCGAGCGAGAAGAATCTGGCGATGGTGGCCGGCCAGCAAGGCCGACTCGACAACGCGGAAGAACACTTAAAAGAGGCTTTGAAAATCCAGGAGCGGCTCGCGCCTGAGAGTCTCGACGTGGCACCGACCCTCATCACCATGGGAAACGTTGCCTTAGAACGCGGCGACCTGATCACCGCGGAGGAGCATTATCGGCATGCATTGGTCATCACGGAGCGCTTGGACCCGGAAGGACCCAGCCTCGCGACCACCGTGGGCAATCTCGGCCGCATTAATATGGCCCGTGGCAATCTGGCTGTCGCCGAGGAGAATTTCCGGCGCGCGCTGGCGATTGAGACGAAGAGAAATCCCGAAAGCATCGATGTCGCCAGACACCTCAACTACCTGGGCAAGCTGGCCGAAAGGCAAGGCGATCTCGCGGCGGCTGAGGAGTACCACCGGCGCGCGCTGGCGATTCGGGAAAAACTCGCCCCTGGCGCCCCCGATAGCCTCATCAACCTGGGAATCGTGGAGCGGCAACGAGGCAATTTGAAGAGGGCTGACGAGTACTTCCGGCGTGCTCTCGAGATCGAGGAGAGGATCGCACCGGAAAGCGGCCAGCACGCCGCGTTCCTGCTCGAGTGGGCGCTCGTAGCGATAGATCGCGGTGATCTGGCTACCGCGGAGCAACTCCACATTCGTGCCCTGGCGATTCTGGAGAAGCTGGCTCCAGATAGCCTCGATGTCTCGGACGCCCTGGAGAACCTGGGCAATATCGCGTGGGAGCGGAGCGACATGGTCCGGGCCGAGGACTTCTACCGCCGTTCGTTCGCGATCCGCGAGAGGCTGACGCCGGGCAGCAAGCGGCTGGGTCGGGCGCTGAACAAGCTCGGGCAGATCCACCGCAGGTTTGGCCGTCGCGAGCTCGCCGCCCAATACTTCTGCGACGCCCTCGATGCCTTCGACCGGCAGCGGGAGAAGCTTGGCGGTCCCAGCGAACAGAGATCCTCCTTCGGCGGTTCGATCGCGGAGGCCTACCGGGACTGCGCCGCCGCATTGGTGGAGATCGGCCGTCCCGAGGAGGCTTTCCACGCTTTGGAGCGGGGACGTGCCCGCTCGTTCCTCGAGCTGCTCGCTGATCGCGACCTGCGGTTCGATCTACCGCCCGACCTGGAGCGGGAGCGGCGGGAGACCGATGCCGAATACGACCGCACGCAAGCGGCCCTCGAACACTTGAGCCCGGTCCGCGACCAAGCCGAGATCGACCGCCGGCTGGTCCGGCTGCGCGAGCTACGGGTCCGACAGGCGGAGATCGCCACAAAAGTCCGCCAAGCATCGCCGCGAACCGCAGCGCTGAGCAACCCACAGCCGCTCGACCTCGCCGCCGCCCGCAACACTCTGGATGCCGGGACCCTGCTCCTCGCCTGGTCCATCGGTCACGACCGCTCCTTGCTCTTTGCGCTGCTCCCGGCAGGGTCGCCGGAACCTGGCTTCGAAATCTTTCCCCTCCCGGTGACCGAAAAAGACCTGCGGCAGCGGGTGACGGCCTTCCGCAACCTGCTCCAGCGCGCCGACTCCGACCGGACCGCGCTCACCGCGCAGGCGCGGGATCTCTATGACCTGCTCCTGCGGCCTGCCGAGGGGCGGATCGCCGCATCCGACCGCCTCCTCGTTTTGCCGGATGGCCCCCTGCACACACTCCCCTTCGCCGTGCTGGTGCGCAACGGGCGCTATATCGCCGAGCAGAAGCCGATTCACACCGCGCTCTCTGCCACCGTCTATGCGCAGCTGCGGACAACGCGCCGCCAGGGAGCCCCCGGCCCTGTGACGCTCGCCGCTTTCGGGGATCCCCGGTATCCGAGAGTGCATGGTCCGGCGGACGCGGCCACCCTCCGGGACCCCGATGTCCGCGCGGCCGCCGGGCGTGGTCTGGCCCTCACGCCGCTGCCCGCCTCCCGGGAAGAGGTCCGCAGCATCGCGGCTCTCTTCCCACAGACGAAGACGTTCCTCGGCCCGGAAGCTACCGAGGAGCAGGCCAAGCTCGTGGGGAAGGAGGCGCGCTACCTCCACTTTGCCTGTCACGGTCTGCTCGACGAGCGCTCGCCCATGAACTCCGCGCTCGCCCTGACGATCCCCGAGAGCCCAGAGAAGGGGCAGGACAATGGGCTGCTCCAAGCCTGGGAGATCTTCGAGCGCGTGCGGCTTGACGCGGACCTCGTCACCCTCTCTGCTTGCGACAGCGCTCTCGGCCCGGAGATGGGTGGCGAGGGGCTGCTGGGCCTGACCCAAGCCTTCCAATACGCCGGGGCCCGCTCGGTTCTCGCTTCGCTCTGGAGTGTGTCCGACCTCTCCACGGCCGACCTCATGAAGCGCTTCTATGGTCATCTGCGGGCGAGAAAATCGAAGGACGAGGCGCTGCAGGCGGCTCAGGTCGAGCTGATCCGCTCATCAAAATTCTCCCATCCCTACTACTGGGCTGCGTTCCAGCTCGTCGGTGACTGGAAATAGGGTCGGCCCGTCCAGTTGGTCGTTTCACATTTGAAACGGCCCGGGTCGGCCGGCGTCTCAGAAATGAGACCCTGGCGATGCACCGCAGCTTCCCCGAATCGCCCAACTCCTTGAGCTGCCATGTCTTGAGGAAAAGGTTTTGAGCCGGCACAGCAGCTGCAATCCGCCTGCTTCCGGGTTTCTCGGACAGCGGTCGGCCCATGGTGGACCGACTTGGATGGAAAGGAGAGATTTGTGAAGCGTAAAAAGAGCGAATCTAGAGCCGAATCCAGAGAGAAGCTGCATCTCGCCAAGGAGACCATCCGCCATCTGCTCTCGGAAGATTTGCAGCAGGTCGCAGGCGGCATCTGTGCCGGTTCCGTAGGACTAGCCACATTGCAGGGCTGCTCGCGGCAGGCGTACTGACCTAGCTAGGAAGCGGAGAAAGTGGGACCGCCGTCAGATTCTAGGCGATCGAGCGCTGCCCCTGGCGGCGGCCCTGCCTCAGCCCCCTCTGTGCCAGAGTTCTTTGGCGCTTATATCGACGACTATTTCGGCTCGATCGCCCGCCTGTCGTGGGCCGATCTCGTACGAGACCAGGAAGGTCTTTATGCGAGTCTCGCTTTCGGTACCGCAGGGATAGCCTACACTCATTGGTACGCTGGATATCTGCGCGGCGACGAGATCCTCCTTGCAGAGGCTGAGCGTTGGATTCGCGCGGCCCTGGCGGGCCAGCGACACCGCTTCGCCTTCCTCACTCCGCGGGCGCAGCCTGGGGACAGGATGCCTCCTGGGGCCTACCTTTATGGCCGAGCCGGCCTTTCCTTTGTTCATGCCCTCATTGCACGCTCGCGCGACGAGCGGCGGGCCGAGCGGCGCGCATTGGCCTGTTTCGCCGAGTTGAGCCGCGCTGCAGCGGCAGGCACGGCGGAGCTCTATACAGGGAGCGCCGGATGCCTGGCGGCGACCGCGATCCTTTTCCAACACCTTGGAGGCGGGAAGCTGCTCGATCTCGGCACCGAGCTCTCAGCAACGCTGCGCCAACGCGCGTTGCTGGGCGGGCAAGGAAATGTCACCTGGAACGGGGTCCATGGACTGGGGCTGGCGCATGGCGCAGCGGGCGTCCACCTTGCCCTCCTCCTCTGGTCGGCCGCCGCCGGATCAGATTTGCCGTACTGGTTTGCCCCTTCGCTCGCCGCGATTCTCGACACCGCGCTGCAATTTCCCGAGCGGTTCACGCGGCGCGAGCAGGACAGGTGCAGCCTGTGCAATGGGATCATCGGCCCTGCCTTCCTGGCCTTGCGGGCTGCCCAGGTCCTGCAGGAGCCCTCATTCCTCGCGGCAGCCCGGGCGATCACTGCTCTGGCGACGGCGCGCCTCCCGGACTGTTCCGACCTCTGCTGCGGCCGCGCCGGCTGCGCTTTTGCTCTGCTGCCATTGGCCCGGCAGGACCCGGGCGGTCCGTGGCGCAAGCTGGCCCAAGATCTCGCGCTGTCGACCTTGCTTTGTGACCGCGCAGACTGGTCACTGGCAGGGCTCTTCGGAGGGGAAGCCGCAATCCCTTGCCTGGCCCTCAATATGACGCTCGGGATCGATAGCGGTCCGCCCTGCCTCGACTTTATTGCATCTTTCCCCATAGGCGCCCGAATTAGTGATCGTCACAGCGCGGCCTCCTCATTGCCGTCTTGCGACAGGACGGCGAGGAGCTCGTTCATGGCTCCGAGGAGCTGAGTGTAATCCCGGCATGATCGTGCGCCACTTCGGGTTGCCGGTGTACTGGTAGCCATGGCCGTAGGCATACGGCGTGTTGGTCGGATCGGTCGCGGGGTCGTGGCGGGCCGAGGCGAGGTCGCGATTGATGGCGAGAATCACTGGCGGCGAGCTCGTAGGCGATCTCAGCGCAATTGACGATCACGAGCTGCAATAAACAGGCAGCGACTACCCAGATCGCCAGAGCACCAGGCGCTTCGACCAGACTGTCGCTTGGTCAGGTGTTCATCCGCGTATAGTCTAGCCCTCTATGCCAGCGCAACGCAGGGATCGCGTGGTGCCCTGCCTCGGTGCGATCATTCTTGTCGCCACCCTGGTACGCCTCGCCTTGGGCTTCGTCTACTTCGGTTTCCAAACCGGGGATGACGTCGAGATCCTCCAGGCCGGCTTCCTGCGCGCGCTCGGCTGGCCGTACGAGCCGTTCCCGATCCGCAACCTTCTGGTCTCCGACCTGCTCGCCACGCCGGCGATCGCGGTCGCCTCCGTGCTGGGGGTGGATTCCACCCAGACCCTGGTTTGGATCGCAAGCTTCCCCGTCGTTCTCCTCGCCTCGGTGAACATTTGGCTCGTCTTCAAGCTCGCCGAGCGGTGGCTCGGCGAGCCTCGCGTCGCTCTCCTCGCGGCCGCGCTCTACGCCTTTCACTGGCTGCCGCTCGGCTACGGCAGCATGGTCTATCCACGGACCGTCTCGACCACCTGCGTCCTCCTCGCCACACTTCTGGTTTTCGACCGGCAAGGAGAGCTCTGGCGGCCGCGCCTTGCCGGCGGTCTGATGGCGATCGCCTGGGGCGTCCGCTACAGCGAGGCCGTCTTCCTCCTGCCGCTCCTCGGTGCGGTCTGGCTCCAGGAAGAGACCGCGGCGCGGCGCGTGCGGGGGAGCCTGGGGCTCCTCGCGGGGTTTGCGGCGGGAAGCCTCGTCACCGTTGGGCTCGCCGAGTGGCTCACCTGGGGGAAGCCGTTCGCGAGCCTCATCGCCTTCGCCCGTTTCACGCTCGTCGAACGGGCGTCCTCTTCGCTCACGCCATCCCAGCCCTGGTCCATGTATCTCTACCGCCTGCCCAAGTGGCTTCCGCTCACGTTGCTGCCGTTTCTCTGGCGCAGCCGCCGGGTTGCGGGCTCGCTCCGCGTCGCGCTCTACATCCTTCTGCCGCTCCTCGCTCTCTCGCTCATCCACCAGAAGCAGCTCCGGTACCTGCAGGGCATCATCCCCTTTGTGATTCTCCTGTCGGCCGCCGGTGCCTGGTCCTTCTGGAAGAGCGGGAGGCGCCGGCTCACCGTCGTGCTCTGCGTGCTCTCCTTCCTTCTCGGCGCCAGCGGCGTCACCTTTCTCCAGAGGAAATCGATGGCGGCGGTCGAGGCGGCGCAGCAGCTCCGGGCCTCGGCTCCGAACGTGCGCGCGGTCGGACTGTCGCAGGTGTGGGCCTATGGCGGCGACCTGTACCTGGGGCAGAATGTACGGCTCCTCGAATTGTCCTACCCCTTGCGGCTTGAAGCGCTCCAGGATGCGCTCACGCAGTGCGAGTGGGTGGGGTTCTATGCGGAGGATCTGCGGAGGAACCCTGGGGCGGAGGCGATGCTGCGACAGGCCGGTTTCACTGCCGCCGGCGAGTACCGCCGGGGGCGCAGCAAGCCGGTTCTTCTCTATCGACGCTCAGGAATCCCGGCTGAAGCTCTCTACCCCCGGGTGAGATAATCGGTCTCCTGGCGACAGCTTTCCCATGGAGGCCCGGAGAACACGGTGTTCCCGGAACAACCGATCCATTGGATGCAGGAGGAAGCCATGCGGTACTGCGGAGCGGTATTTCTGATCGCACTCGGTTTTTGTGGATCTGGCCACGCGCAGCAGGCCGGCCCCGCGGCGGCGGAGGTGGAGCAGGCTCTCGCGGCTGTGCGTCCGCATGCGATTCGGGCGCACATGGGCTTTCTGGCCGACGATCTGCTGGAGGGGCGCAGGACCGGAACGCGCGGCTACGACCTGGCGGCGAAATATGTGGCCGCGCAATTCGAGGCGCTCGGGCTCGAGCCGGCCGGGACGGGAGGGGGCTATTTCCAGCCGGTCCCGCTGGTGCAGATCACCGCGGACGAGCCCGCATGCTCCCTGGCCTTCCTCCGCGACGGCCGGAAGACCGAGCTTCGGTATGGGCTGGACTACTTCAACGGGACTCGGGATGCGGACGTCACCGCTCCCGTGGTCTTCGTGGGATTCGGCGTGACCGCTCCGGAGATGGGCTATGACGACTACGCCGGGATCGATGTCCGGGGCAAGATCGTGGCGCGCCTCTCCGGAGCGCCGGCCTCCTTCCCCCACGACCAGAGAGCCTATTACTCGGATCCACGGGTCGGGGCCAGGAACGCGCTCGCCCACGGCGCGGCCGGCCTGTTCGGGATCTTCACGCCGGAGCTGGAGCGGATGTTCCCCTGGGAGCTCTTCGCGCAGCACGCCCGCTGGCCCGCCGTGTCATGGCTGGACGCGGACGGCCGGCCGTACCATCCAGCTCCCGGTGCCGCGATTCTGAGCCGGAAAGCGGCCGAGGAGCTGTTCGCGGGAGCGCCACACAGCCTCGAAAAGGTCTTCGCGAACGCCGAGTCCGGCCGGCTGCAATCGTTCGAGCTGCCCGTCCAGGCGAGCCTGCGCAGCACGAACCGGCGCGAGCGGATCGAGAGCCCGAACGTGGTGGCGGTGCTGCGCGGCTCCGATCCCCGGCTGCGCGAGGAGTACGTCGTCCTCTCCGCCCACCTCGATCATGTCGGCGTGGGCGATCCGGTCGACGGGGACTCCATTTACAATGGCGCGTACGACAACGCCTCGGGGGTGGCGATCCTCCTGGAAGTGGCGAACGCGTTCGCCCGCCTCCCCGTGGCGCCCCGCAGGTCCGTGCTCTTCCTCGCCGCAACCGGCGAGGAGGAAGGCTTGAACGGCTCGGAATTCTTCGCGCACAATCCCACCGTACCAGCCGGCCGGATCGTTGCCGACATCAATCTCGACATGTTTCTGATGCTCTACCCGCTGCGGGACGTCGTCGCCTTCGGGGCGGAGCATTCGAGCCTGAGCGTGACGGTCGAGGAGGCGGCGCGCCCGCTCGGGATCGCAGTGAGCCCGGACCCCTTTCCGGAACAGGTGTTCTTCATCCGCAGCGATCATTACTCGTTCGTCCAGCAGGGGATCCCCGCGATCCATCTGGCCGGCGGTTTCGCGACGGGGGATCCTGCCGTCGACGGCCGGGCGCTCTGGGACACGTGGATGCGGGAGGTCATGCACCGGCCGGGCGACGACATGAGCCAGAGGATCGACTTTGGAGCCGGCGCACAGTTCGCGAAGCTCAATTTCCTCATCAGCTACCTGGTGGCGCAGAAGGACCAGGCTCCGAGCTGGAATCCCGGCGACTTCTTCGGCGAAAAGTTTCGCGGCAGCTCCGGCGATCAGTCGCCGGCCGGGCCGTCTCGCGAGATCCCCAAACCCTTCAAATACCGGTGAAACGTCGCCTTGCTCAACCCCAGGCTCTCCCGCGCCGCCTTGGCGCTGCCGCCGTGGCGCTCTAGGCGCGCGAGGAGGAGCTCGCGCTCGAACTGGCGGAGGGCGTCGCGGAATGAGAGGTCGGCCCAGAGCAGCGGGCCGGCTTTGGAGCTCGGATCGCCTCGCAAGACCTCCGGCAGACAGCGCTGGATGAGCGGGAGATCGATCGGGGCCCCCGGTTGCGCGTGGATCACGAAAAGCGCGCAGGCCCGCGCCAGGTCCCGGACGTTGCCCGGCCAGGCGGCGGAGGCGAGAGCGCGCAGGGCCTCGGGGGTGAAGCCCAGGGTGCGCTTGCGGTGCTTGCGCTCGTGATGGCGGCGGAAGTGCTCCAGGAGGATCGGGATGTCCCAGGGCCGCTCGCGCAGCGGCATCAGGTGGATGGCGAGCGTCCGGAATCGATCATAAAAATCCGCGCGCAGCGTGCCGGCCCGCACCGTTTCGTCGAGATCATGGTTGGTGGCGAGAATCACCGCCACATTGATGCGGATTTCGCGGGTCTGCCCGACCGGTGTCACCACGTGGTTTTCGAGCACGCGCAGCAGATGCGCCTGGGCGCGCAGCGATAGCTCGGCGACTTCATCGAGGAAGAGGACTCCGCCGTCCGCCGCGCGGAAGAAACCGGGCTCATCCGCCAGGGCGCTCGTGAAAGAACCCTTTTTGTGGCCGAAGAACCGCGAGGCGGCGAGCTCGTCGGTGATCTCGGCGCAGTTGACGACCACGAGCGGCCGCTTGTGCCGTGCGCTGAAGGCGTGGAGATAGCGGGCGATCAGGTCCTTGCCCGTCCCGCGCTCGCCGAGGATCAGGATCGGCTCGGGGTTTTCCGCTTCGAGAGCCGGGATGTACGTCTCGTGCAGCGCGCGCCGCAGCGCCTGCGTATGGGCGGAGTCGCCCAGGATCTCCGGCGCATCGTCGCTCACCGCGGCGGCTTCGAGGCGGTCGCGCAGATCGCGCTCCTGGCGCTCCTTGCGGAAATGGAAGCCGAAGACCCGGCCCACGGCGGTGGCGTACCCCTCCAGCCACGCGCGGTCGTCTTCTCCATAGGCCTCGGTCAGCCCGCTGCTCTGGAAGTAGACCACGGCGAGCACCGCCCCGCGGAGCGGATCGCGGATCGGCGCGCAGAGGACGCTGAAGTGCCCTCCCTCCAGGGACGGCGTCTGGGACGCGTCCGCCTGGAGGCGGGGATCCTCGATCAGCTCCGGCTCTCCGGTCTCGATCACCCTGTAGATGACCGACGGGCTCACTCCCGGGACCGACTCGCCCCGCTCGCAGGCCCGCACCTGCTCCGGCGCGAGCTTGCCGAGGACATGGATGGCGCGCAGCCGCAGCGGCTCTCGCTCCTCGACGAGCAGGAGGAGCGCCTTCCGCGCGCCGAACCCACGGGCGGCGGCCTCGAACGAGGCGCGCAGCGCCTCCTCCTCGCCGCCGTCGCTCGACAGGACGCCCAGGAGCTCGTTCATGGCCCCGAGGAGCTGGGTGTAGCACCGGCCCTGCGGTTTGAGGATCGCGGCCGTCATGACCCTTACGGTAGCAGAGGCGCGCAGCCGGCACGGCGTTCTTCGATAGGATGTGCGGAGCGGGGAAGGCTCCCCAGGGAGGACTGATGAATCTACGTCGAGTCTGGCCGGCCGTTCTCGCCGCAGCCTGCTTGTGTGTCACGTCTCTCCAAGCGCAGGAGCCGGCGGATCTCCGCGGCCAGGTGCGCGCCTGGCGCACGGCTCATGAGAAGGAGATCGTCCGCGAGCTGACCGACCTGGTCTCCCTGCGCAACGTCGCCGCGAACCGGGCGGACATCGAGCGCAACGCCGACCACCTGATCGCGATGCTGGGGCGGCGGGGCATCCAGGCCCGGCGGTTGACCGCAGGCGAGGCGCCGCCTGCGGTCTATGGCGAGCTGCGGACCCCGGGAGCGACCCGCACCGTCGTCTTCTACGCGCACTACGACGGTCAGCCGGCCGATCCCGCCGATTGGGGCGGCGCCGATCCGTGGAAGCCGGTCTTGCGCGGCAGTCTCTCCGGCCAGGGAAGCATCGACGTCGACCTCGCAAAGGCCCAGACGGTCGATCCGGAGTGGCGGCTCTATGCCCGCTCGGCGAGCGACGACAAGGGGCCGATCGTGGCCCTGCTCTCCGCTCTCGACGCCCTGCGCGCGGCCGGCGTCCAGCCTTCGGTCAACCTCAAATTCTTCTTCGAGGGCGAGGAGGAGGCCGGCTCGACCCATCTGACCGAGATCCTGAGCGCGCACAAAGATCTGCTCGCCGCCGATGCCTGGATCCTGTGCGACGGGCCGGTCCATCCGAGCCGGCGCATGCAGGTCGTCTTCGGCGCGCGCGGTGTGTCCTCGGTCGAGATGACCGTCTACGGCCCGGTGCGTGCCCTGCACAGCGGGCACTACGGCAACTGGGCGCCCAATCCGGCGGCCGTGCTCGTCGAGCTGCTCGCCGGGCTGCGGGCGCCCGACGGCACGATCCGCATCCCCGGCATCAACGAGGCGGTCCGTCCGCTGACCGAGAGCGAGCAAAAGGCCGCCTCGGCGATGCCGGCCGTGGAGGCGGACCTGCAGCGCGAGCTGGGCCTGGCGTGGACCGAGGGAAATGGCGCGCGCCTCCAGGACCTCATCATGCGCCCGGCGCTCAACCTGCGGGGGCTCGCGGCAGCGGGTGTGGGGGAGAAGGCGCGCAACGCCATCCCGACCGAAGCCGCGGCGTCGATCGACTTCCGGCTGGTCCCCGACCTGACGCCCGAGATCGTCCAGGAGAAGCTGGAAGCCCACCTGCGCCAGAAGGGCTTCTGGGTCGTCCACGAGGAGCCCGATCTGGAGACCCGCCGCGCGCATGCCCGCATCGTGCGCCTGGTCTGGGAAGGCGGCTATGCCGGAGCCCGCACGTCCATGGATCTGCCGGTCTCCCGCGCGGTGGCCGAGGTCGTCGGCGAGGCGGTCGATGGACCGCTGATCCGCGTCCCCATGCTGGGAGGGAGCGTCCCGATCTCTCTCTTCACCGAGGCGTTGCCGGTGCCGATGATCATCGTGCCGATCGTGAACCACGACAACAACCAGCACGCCGCCAACGAGAACCTGCGCCTGCGGAACCTGTGGAACGGCATCGAGGTGTTCGCGCAGCTCTTCGCGCGGCTGGGGCCGGCCTGGCGGTAGCCAGCTCGGTGTCAAACGATCAGGGATCATCTTTTTTCTTGGTGCTATCCTTGGTCGTCAGGTTTCGGGCGAAGAAGCTCTGGAGGCAGACGGTCTCTTCCCTTTGTCGCGGATGCGCGTTATCTTCTGTCAAGGAACGATCTGGAGGAGGACATCCCATGAGTCAGCCCGCCGCTCAGGCCCTCGACGACCTCTCCTTCGATCTCGTCTACAGCGACGGGTGGCCGTTGGACAGCAACTGGGAACGCATCCAGATCAACCTGCTCATCGACGTGGCCCGCCAGGCGATGGCGGAGCGTGGGCGACCGGATTTCTTCGCCGGCGGCGACATGTTCGTCTACCACTCGGTCGAGCAGGCCCGGGACGTTGCCCGGGGCCGCCCCTATCTGCGGGGTCCGGACTTCTTCTTCGTGGGAGGCGTCGAGGATCACGACCGCAAAGCCTGGGTCTCCTGGCAAGAGGGGGGGCGGTTGCCCGACGTGATCGTCGAGCTCCTCTCGCCTTCCACCAAAAAGATCGACCGCACGGTCAAGAAGGACCTCTATGCCCGGATCTTCCGGACACCGGAGTATTTCCTCTACGAGCCGGCGACCGGGGAGCTGGAAGGCTTCTGCCTTGTAGGCGACCGTTACCAGCGCCTCTTTCCCGACGGCGAGAACCGGATGTGGAGCGAGAAGCTCGGTCTGAGGCTGGGGCTGTGGCACGGGCTTCGGACGGGAGTGGAGACGACTTGGGTTCGGCTCTACGATGAGGCCGGTCGCCTGGTGCCGACGCCCGAGGAGGCGGCAGATGCGAGAGCCGATGCTGCGCACCAGCGTGCCGAAGCCGAGCGCCGGCGGGCTGATGCCGCCGAGGCGGAGCTGGCGCGTCTGCGGGCGAGGCTGGAAGACGCCAACGGATGATGTGAGCCGCTCTTCGCCTCTTCCGGCTCACCGCATCCCCTTGAATGCACCTTCATCTATCAAGGGAGCGCCGGCAGGGCGGCATGGGGCCGCATGTCTGGAGGCTCCCGGAGAGGGTGTGACCATGAAACGGAAACTGTTCTACCTTGCCGCGGCTCTCGGGATTTCCCTGTCCGCTCTGTTGAGCGCGCCTCCGGTCTCGGCGGCGTATCCGACCTGCTCGGACCTGTACTGCGGTACCTACCCCGGTGCTCGCTGCACTTGTCCGGGGACGGTGACCTTTCATACCGTCTGTGACGGCAACTGGCGGGACGGCTGCCCCCCGTTCTCTTTGGATTAGAGACCGGCTCGTAAGGCACTGAAGAGAGGGCGCTCCAGGAGGGGCGCTCTCGTCGTCTCCAGGGCCGGGCTCGCTCCGACCCCCTCCGAGCGTCCCTTTCTGTAAGATGAAGCCTCGTATGCAGCGGCCGGATTCCAATCTCGCCGAAAAGCGGCGCATTCTCCAGCTCGAGACCCTGTACGACCTCGCGCTGACGCTCCATGCGCAGCGGCCGGAGGGGGAGCTGGTGGAGGAGCTGCTCCAGCGGGTGTGCGCGGTGCTCGATCCGGCGGCGGCGGCGGCGGTGACGCGCGATGGGTATGGCGGGGCTCGCGGGGTCGCGACGGTGGGCTGGCTCGAGGATGCCCCTTCGGGGGAGGCGCTGCTCGCCGCTCCGATCTGGCGCGAGCTGCTGGCCGAGGGGCACATGCTCTCCCGCGACCGCGGGGAGCTGGCCGGCCGGCCCTATGAGCAGCTCCTGGCCGCGCCGCTCTCGTATCGCGGCGTCTTCCTCGGCTACGTGGCCGTGCTCGACAAGGAGGTCCGCGGCAGCTCCGGCTCGGCGTTCACGCCGGACGACCGGCGCTTCCTCGACTCGGTCGCGACGCTCGCCGGCGTGGCCCTGGACGCGGCGCGCCAGGTCGAGCGCCTGGAAGCGCAGCGCGAGCGCCTCCAGGAGGAGAACAAGGCTCTCAAGGGGACTCTCACCGGCGAGGTGGCCGGCCGCCGCATCGTCGCCTACTCCCCCGCCATGCGGCGCGTGCTGGAGCTGGTGGAGCGCGTGGCGCCACGCGGCGTCAACGTCCTGGTGCGCGGCGAGAGCGGCACGGGCAAGGAGCTGGTGTCGAAGCTCCTCCATCTCCTCTCCGGGCGCGAAGGGGCGCTCATCGCCGTCAACTGCGCGGCGCTTCCGGAGTCGCTCCTCGAAAGCGAGCTGTTCGGCATCGAGGGGGGCGTCGCCACCGGAGTCCAGGCGCGCCCCGGCAAGTTCGAGCTGGCCGACCACGGCACGCTCTTCCTCGACGAGATCGGCGACATGCAGACGTCCCTTCAGGTGAAGCTCCTGCGGACCTTGCAGGAGAGGGAGGTGACGCGCATCGGCGGCCGGCGGCCGATCCCGGTGGACGTGCGGCTGGTCGCGGCGACGCACCAGGATCTCGAAGCCATGGTGCGGGAGGGCCGGTTCCGCGAGGACCTCTACTACCGGCTCAAGGGGGTCGAGATCGAGCTGCCGCCTCTGCGCGAGCGCCGGGAGGAGATCCCGCATCTCGTCCGCACCTTCGTCGAGGAGTTCTGCCGCCGCGAGGGAATCCCGGTCCCACAGTTCCGGTCCGAGGCACTGGCGCTGCTCCTGGCTCACGAGTTCCCGGGCAACGTCCGTGAGCTCCAGAACCTCGTCGAAGGGGCCGTCTCCCTGGCCGAGAAGGAGGTCGACGCGGAGCTCGTCCGCTCGCTCCTCGGCACGCCGGCCCATGCCTCGCCCGAGCCGCTCGACCTGGAGAGCCTGGAGAAACGCCATATCTCCCGTGTCCTCAAATTGACCGGCGGCAACAAGAGCGAGGCGGCAAAGATTCTCGGGCTCGACCGCAAGACCTTGCAGCGCAAGGGTTTCTAGGGACTTCTCTGATGATCCAGGCAGAGCGGCGGGGAGGATGGGGCAATTTGACGCGCATGGGTCAATTTGTCTCAAATGCCCCGCAATGTGCGGCGGAATGGGCACTTGGGTCCGGGGTGGGGTATGGTGGGGCGATCCTATGTGGCAAAATGTCCCAGCCGGGTGTGGGGCGGTTTGTCCCGCGGTTTGGGGCGGCGGACAGAAACCTTCTAGAATCAAGCAGTTGGACGCAGGGCATGCGGCCGGATGCGGGTTGGCAACGGGCTTGCGATGTGGGGAGGGCGAGGATGAGGAGAAGAATCCAATGCTCGAATCTGTCCGCAAGCATGCCGTCCCATACATTCCGGGGAAAGTCCTGCTCTCCGCTACGACGATCGCCAGCTTCGGTTGGTTGCTGGCGCAAGACCGGATCCATCCGCTGGTGGTCTGGGCGCTCCAGCTCTACCTCTCCTTCTGATCCTGGGAAGACGCGCCGATCCGCCGTCACGGCCCCATGACTGGTGATACCGTCATGAAGAAGGTCACGCTGGCTCTCCCGATGGTGCCGGAGATGGAAATCGAGGCCAGCGCGACTGCCATGAAAATGGCTGAGGACATGCGGATGAGTCCGGATAGAATTGACGAGGTCCGGATGGCGGTCGTGGAGGCTTGCATCAACGCGCTCGAGCACAGCCGCTCCTCCGACAAGGAGGTCGTCGTGACCTTCGAGGTCCTGGGTGGACAGGACCCGGAGAAGCTCCGCATCACCGTCCGGGACACGGGTATCGGCTTTTCCCCGGAGGACATCGAGGAGCCGACGATCCAGGAGAAGCTCAAGTCGCGGCGCAAGCGCGGCTGGGGTCTGAAGATCATCCGGGGGCTCATGGACGAGGTCGAGATCAACTCCGGCTCGGAGGGGACGACCGTCGTGATGAGCAAGATGCGATGAAAGGCGGGGACGCGCTGATGACCGAGAGCTTGAACGTGAATGTGGACCGGCGGGATGGTCTGGCCGTCGTCTACACCGAGGGGTACATCAACAATCAGGGCGGTGAAGAGATCGCCAAGGTGGCCTACAAGCTCATCGACGAGGGCTACAAAGTGCTCCTCCTCAACCTCGGTGGCACCAAGATTGTCAATTCGATCGGCATTTCGATCCTCATCGAGATCATCGAGTAGATGATCGAGATCGAGGGCAAGCTCGGTTTCTGCTGCCTGACCCACACCATCGAGAAGACCTTCCACATCATGGGGCTCGCGCAGTATGCACCCATCTTCCCCGACGAGCCTGCCGCCGTCGCCCAGCTCCGAGGCTGAGCCGGAGGCGGAGGCGGGGCTGCGGTTGACCCCGCAGCTCTGGCGGGAGCTCCTGTCTCTCTTGCAGGATGAGGCGGGCGAGCGGACCGCCATGGAGCGGCTGCTGGAGCTCTGGCGCCAGTCCCGCGGCGCCCGCGCGGCCGGCCTCTACCTGGAGCGCCAGGGCACGCTGGAGCAACAGGCCGCCGTGGGCGATCACCTGCCGGAGATGATCGACGCCGAGGCGTTCGAGCGCGGCGCGCTCGCCGAGCTGGAGATGGAGAGCTTGCGGCTGCCCGCCGGCTTCCTCCTCTGGTCGCCGGCCGGTGCCCCGGGCGTCTCTCTCGACGGGACGAGCGATCCCCTCCCCGTCCTCCTCGCCTCCGCGCTCAAGAGCTGCCGCCTCAAGCAGGTGCTCAAGGAGCAGCAGTTCCAGGTGAACTACCGGGTGGTCGAGCTGGAGAACCTCTATGACGTGGGGCTCGCCGTGGCCGGCACCCTCGACCTCAACCGGCTGTCGGAGGAGATCCTGCTGCGCGCCGTCTCCCTTCTCGATGCGCGGCGCGGCGCCCTGTACGTCCTGGAGGATGGCCGCTACCGCCTGGAGCGCACGTTCGGCGGCGACGCGGGACGCTGGTTTTCGGAGGAGGACCTCAATCTGGCGTCGTTCCTCTCCGGCGACGCGGAGGGTCCGCCCGACCTGCTGCCCGGCGTGCAGTATCTGATGAGCGTTCCGATCCTCTTCGAGAACAGCCCGCGGGGGATGCTGGTGGTCGGCGACAAGGAGAGCCGCCGCGGGGTCGGGCCGTTCCTTCCCGGCGACCGGCGCACCCTGGGCCTGTTCGCCAACCAGGCGGCCATCGCCTTGGAGAACGCCCGCCTCCACCTGCGCGCCCTCGAGCAGGAGCGCCTGGAGCGCGAGATGCACCTGGCGGCCGAGATCCAGCGCCAGATCCTGCCCAAAGGGGCGCCGCAGGTCCCTGGCTATCAGCTCGCCGGCTGGAACCGCCCGGCCCGCGAGGTGGGGGGAGACTATTACGACATGTTCCCCACGGGGAGCGGCCGGATGGGTCTGGTGGTCGGCGATGTCTCGGGCAAAGGGATTCCGGCGGCCCTGATGGTGTCGACGCTCCATTCGGCGCTGCGGCTGCTGATCGACCAGACCGGGATCGGTCCGCCGCTCCTGGAGAAGCTGAACAAGCACATCCTCGACTCGAGCATGCCCAACAAGTTCATCACCATGTTCCTCGCCGAGCTCGATCCCCACACGGGGCACCTGCTCTACGCCAACGCCGGGCACAATCCGGGGCTGCTGCTGCGCACCGACGGCCGGGTCGAGGAGCTCGGCTCCGGGGGCGTGCCCCTGGGCATCCTTCCCGGCAGCCGCTATCAGGCGCGCGAGGTGGTCGTCGGGCCGGGAGACCTCCTCTGTCTCTACAGCGACGGCATCACCGAGGCCGAGTCGGTCGAGGAGGAGGAGCACGGGATGGAGCGGCTCTGCGACGTCCTGCGCGCCCACCGCGAGGATCCGGCGATCCAGTCGGTGCTGGAGGCGATCCAGGAGTCGGTGGAGACGTTCACCCGGGGTAAGCCGCAGGGGGACGATCAGACGCTGCTGGTGCTGCGGCGGGACTGAGGGGCCGGGGGTGAGGGTTCAGCTACAATCCCCCGCATGAAATCCGCCCTCGTTCTTCTCGCTCTCCTCTGTTGCGCCCTCCCTCTACTCGCCGCCGTGCAGCTCCCGACTCCGGAGGGGGGCAAGGCGGAGATCGTCCTCCGTTCGGACAAGGCCGGGGCTCCGCGGTGGTCGCTCGCGATCCATGGCGGCGCCGGCACGATTCCCAAGGACATTCCGGCGAGTGAGCGCGATGCGTATCTCGCCTCTCTGCAGAAAGCCCTGGAGATCGGGCGCGGCGTGCTGGCCGGCGGCGGCACGAGCCTCGACGCGGTCGAGAAGATCGTCCGCTTCCTGGAGGATGACCCGCTGTTCAACGCCGGCAAGGGCGCGGTCTATACGCACGACGGCACCCACGAGCTCGACGCCGCGATCATGGACGGCCGCGACCTCACCTGCGGCTCGGTGGCCGGCTTGAAGACGGTGAAGAATCCGATCTCGCTCGCCCGGCTGGTCAAGGAGCGCTCGCCGCACGTCTTCCTGATCGGCGAGGGGGCGGAGGCGTTCGCCGCCGAAATGGGAGTCGAGCGCGTGCCAAACAGCTCCTTCGATACGCCGCAGCGCTATGTGCAGTGGCAGGAGGCGCTGCGCAAGGAGAAGGAGGCGAAGCCGAAGGGGACGGTGGGAGCGGTCGCTCTCGACCAGCACGGCAACCTGGCCGCGGCCACCTCGACCGGCGGCATGACCAATAAGCGCTGGGGCCGGCTCGGCGACGTGCCGGTGATCGGCGCGGGCACCTACGCCAACAACAAGACCTGCGCCATCTCGGCCACCGGCTGGGGGGAGAAGTTCATCCGCAACACCGTGGCGCACGACATCTCGGCGCTCATGGAGTACGCGGGCCTGACGCTCCAGCAGGCGGCGGACCGGGTGATCCACCAGAAGCTGGAGAAGGACGACGGCGGGGTGATCGGCGTGGCCCACGACGGCTCCATCGCCCTGGTCTTCAACTCCGAGGGGATGTACCGCGGCGCCGCCGACTCCAACGGCCGCTTCGAGGTCAAGATCTGGGAGTGAAGACCTCACCCCCCTGGCCCCCCTCGGCCCTCACCCCCAGCCCCTCTCCCGCAAGCGGGAGAGGGGTGAACAGCAAAGAATCTTTCTCTTCTGCCTTCGCTTTTCTCCCCTCTCCCGCTTGCGGGAGAGGGGCTGGGGGTGAGGGTTGGGTGGCGGGGCGTGACCTCACCGCAGGCCGCTGACCGCGTCGAACCCGAGCATCGGCGCGGTGGTGGCGCCGAAGAGAGGGTCGCCGGCCGCGACGGCGGTCACCGTGGCCCGGCCCACGCCAAGGACGCGCTCCAGCAGGGCAGGCAGGCGGTCCTCCCAGAGGAGGTCGGCGACCGGGGCGCCGAGCGTTCCGTTCTCCACGCGGCGGACGCCGCGCAGGTGCGCCTGGAAGCGCAGCGCGGCCGGATCGAAGGTCCGGGGCGCATCGAGCCAGGTCACCCAGAGGCCGCCCTCGGCGCGGCGGAGGAGCTCTTCGTCGGGCTCCTCTCCGGGATGCAGGAAGAGATGGGTGGCCAGCGCTTCGTCCGGGGTGACGAGATGCGATGTGAGGGGGAAGTCGAGCGCGGCGCCGAGCCGCTCGTCCACCGCCGGAGTGCGCAGGATGCCGGCTTCGATCAGGGGGACCGGGCGCTTGGCCGCTCCCAGGAAGTCGAACGGGAACGGGAGCCCGCGCGGATCGGTGCCGTCGTCGCGCAGGGTGATCGCCGCAGAGGCGACCGCCTCGCCGAGGCGGCCGCGCAGGGCGCCGTCGCGGTAGGTGGAGGAGCCGAGGGCCTCGCGGTTCAGCATGTCGACCAGGGCGGCGGCGGCCTCCGGAGAGAGGACGAGCGGCACGGGCCGGTCCGGCGGCTCGGCCACCGGGCCGCTCGCGGAGGCGTGGCGCTGCCGGGAGCGCTCGAACACGGCGGCCGGGTCGAGGCCCTCCAGGGAGCGCGCGGCGCCCGCGGCGCGTCCGGCGCCGGCGCCCCGGCCGCTGCTCGCCACCAGCCAGGCGGCGGTGACCTCGGTGCCGCGCCGCAGGCCCCGGCTGTTGACCACGGCCATGCGCCCCTCCGCCCAGCCGAGCCAGCCGATCTCGCCGCGCTCGGCGTGGCGCTGGAGCAGGTCGCGCGCCCGGGCCTGGTTCATGCGCGCGATCTCCGGGTCCGCCAGCTCGGGGAGCTCGGGGAGCGGGTCCGCCGCACCGGAAGCTTTGACGGGGAGCTCCGCGGGCTGCGCCAGGCGGGCCTGGCCGAGAGCGTCCCGGATGGCGTTTTCCAGGTCGGACAACCCGGAGGCGTTCGTGCGGTGCAGGCCGAGCCGGCCCGACTCGCGGACGCGGACCAGGAGGTTGCGTTCCGGAATCTCGTAACTGTCACGCCGGCGCTTGCCGTTGCTCTCCTGGCTGCGCCGGGCCTCGATCCAAACCAGCTCCGTCTCGTCCGCGGGCGAGCTCGCCAGCGCGCGTTCGAGACGGGCCAACATCTCTTCCACGGGCACCAGGGGAGGCGGCATGGGGCGGGATCTTAGCAGGCAGGGGTGGTCCACCCTTTGCAGTCTGACCCCAGGGACCTTGGGAGAACGCAGCGGAGACAAGGACTCATGACACTCGGGCGAACGCCTCTTTTCTTGCTCGCGGCGCTGGTTGCCGTCTCGGCCGGACCCTCCTTTGCAGAGGACGGTGCCGACCTCCTGCTGCAACATGGGGTCTTCTACCCGGTCCAGCCGCCCGGCCGGGTCGAGGGGAGCCTCGCCGTGCGCGGCGGCCGCATCGTCTATCTCGGCCCCGATGCCGGCGCCGAGCGGTTCCGCGGTCCACGGACCCGGGTCATCGACCTGGCCGGCCGCACGGTCACTCCCGGTCTCATCGACGCCCACTCCCACCTGCTCGGCCTCGGCCGGGCCCTCGCCGAGGTCGACCTGACCGCCGCCCCCACGTATGACGAGGTCATCCGGCGGGTGCGCGAGGCCGCGGCCAAGGTGCCGCAGGGGACCTGGGTGTTCGGCCGCGGCTGGGACCAGAACCTCTGGCCGGGGCAGCAGTTCCCCACCCACGAGGCGCTCTCCGCGGCGGTGCCCGATCATCCCGTCTGGCTCTCCCGCGTCGACGGCCACGCCGCGCTGGTCAACGCCCGGGCCTTGCAGGCCCTGAAGATCGACGCGTCGACCAAGGACCCCTCCGGCGGCCGCATTCTGCGCGACGCCGGCGGCCGCCCGTCCGGCGTGCTGGTCGACAACGCGATGAACGTGTCCGGCGGCCTGCCCGGAGCCACCCGCGAGCAGAACATGCGCTGGCTGGGCGACGGAGCGCGTCACTGCCTGGCTCTCGGCCTGACCACCGTCACCGACATGGGCGTCGACGCCGGGGAGATCGCGGCCTACCACGACCTGCGCCAGGCGGGCGGGCTGCCGATCCGCTCCGCCGTCTTCCTGACCGACAACGAGGCCCTCCTCGCCGAATGGTTCCGCCGCGGCCCGGAGATCGATCCCGAGGCGCGGCTCATCATCCGGGGCGTCAAGATGTACGCCGACGGTGCCCTGGGGAGCCGCGGCGCGGCGTTGATCGAGCCCTACAGCGACGATCCCGGCAACATCGGCCTGCTGGTCACGCCGGGCGGCCACATGGAAGACGTGGCGCGCCGCGCGCTGGCCGCGGGGTTCCAGGTGGGCATCCACGCGATCGGCGACCGCGGGTCTCTGGTGGCCATCGACGCGATGGAGAAGGCGCTGGGCGGTCCGCGCCCCGAGGCGCGCTTCCGCCTGGAGCACACCCAGGTGGTGCGCATCCAGGACCTGGAGCGCATGGCGCGGCTGGGGATCATCGCCTCCATGCAACCGACGCACGCCACCTCGGACATGCCCTGGGCGGACGAACGCCTGGGCGAAGCGCGCCTGGAGCGGGCGTACGCCTGGCGCAAGGTGCTGGACGACGGCGGGCGCCTGGCCCTGGGGAGCGACTTCCCGGTGGAGTCGGCCGACCCGCGGCTGGGCCTCTACGCCGCGGTGACCCGGCAGGACCTCAAGGGCAACCCGGCGGGCGGCTGGCTGCCCGGGGAGCGGCTGACCCGCGAGGAGGCGTTGCGCGGCTTCACCCTCGACGCCGCGTGGTCGCTCTTCCTCGAAAAGGAGGTAGGCTCTCTGGAGGTGGGGAAGCGTGCCGACCTGGTCGTCTTCGCCCGCGACATCATGACCGTTCCCGACGCGGAGATCCCGCGGGTCGAGATCGACATGACCATGGTGGATGGCCAGATCGTCCATGAGAGGGGGCGCACGCCTTGAAACGGTGGCTCCGGCCTGGGCCGCTCCTGGCCTGGCTCGCGTTGCTCTTCGTCCTCGGCGGGGTCTTCCCCTCCGGGGCCGAGGATCTGTGGGGGGCGCAGCGCCGCGCCATGGTGGAGAAGCTGCGCCAGCGCGGCAAGATCCAGCCGGAGGTGCTCTCCGCGATGGAGAAGGTGCCGCGCCACCTCTTCGTGCCGCCGTCCGTGCAGGCCCGGGCCTACGAGGACGAGCCGCTCCCTCTCGGGTCCGGCCGGTCGATCTACGAGCCATACGTGGTGGCGCTCATGACCTCCCTGCTCGATCTCCAGAAAGGGGACAAGGTCCTGGAGGTCGGAACCGGCTCCGGCTACCACGCGGCGGTGCTCGCCCGCATGGCCCGCGAGGTCTTTTCCGTCGAGATCGTGCCGCCGGTGGCGAGCCAGGCGCGCCAGCGCCTGCAGACGCTGGGCTACCACAACATCGAGATCCGCGTGGGCGACGGCTATCAGGGGTGGCCCGACAAAGCGCCCTTCGACGCCATTCTGCTCTCGGCCGCGCCGCCGCACATCCCCAAGCCGCTCATCGACCAGCTCCGCGTCGGCGGCCGGATGGTGGTGCCGGTCGGCGGGCTCCTCCAGGACCTGCTGGTGATCACCAAGACCGCGGACGGGATCGAGAAGCGCACGGTGATCCCCGTCCGCCTGACGCAGATGACGGGCAAGGTGCGCGATGGCGAGTAGGCGCTCCCTCGCCGGCCTGGCTCTGGCCCTGCTTCTGGCGGCGCTGCCGGTGCGCGGAGCGGACCGCGAGGGCGAGATGCGCCACCTGATGGTGGAGCAGCAGATCCGCCAGCGCGGCATCGTCGATGCCCGGGTGATCGCGGCGATGGAGAAGGTGCCGCGGCACCTCTTCGTGCCCGTGCCGCAGCGCTCCGCCGCCTACCGCGACACGCCGCTCCCCATCGGCCAGGGACAGACCATCTCCCAGCCCTACATCGTGGCGCGGATGACCGAGCTCCTCGGCATCGGTCCGGGAGCCAAGGTGCTCGAGATCGGCACCGGATCGGGATACCAGTCCGCAGTCCTCTCCGAGATCGTCGGCCCGAGCGGCCAGGTCTACAGCGTGGAGATCATCGCGCCGCTCGGTGCGCAGGCGCGCTCTACCCTCGGGGAGCAGGGCTATCGCAACGTCCAGGTCCGCATCGGCGACGGCTACAAGGGGTGGCCCGAGCATGCTCCATTCGACGCCATCATCGTCACCGCGGCGCCGCCGGACGTGCCTCAGCCTCTCCTCGACCAGGTCAAGCCCGGCGGCCGGATCGTGCTGCCGGTCGGGGAGGTCTGGCAGGACCTCCAGGTCCTCACCAGGCGTTCCGACGGGACCTTCGACCGCCAGAACGTGCTGCCCGTCCGCTTCGTCCCCATGACCGGCGAAGCGCAGCACGTCCACCGCTGATCGTTCCCCTGCTTCTGTAACAACCCGGCCTCTGCGTTCGCCTGTGAGAACGACACGGCGCGGAGTGCCTGGGTCCGATATAATCGACGTTTGTAGATATGCTTCTGCGCTGTCGGTTGATCAACGTTGCAGACAACAAGGGTTACGGAGGTCACGATGCGACGCATTGTCTTTGGGTTGCTGTTCGTCTGTCTCGGTCTCGTCCTCGGAGTGGGGAGCGCTGAAGCCGCGGCTCCGTTCGGCTCCTGGATCGTCCTTTCTCCTGGATATCCGACGTCCCACGGCTATGTCGAGGTCGCCAGCCATCCTGCGCTCAACCCGACGAGCGGCTTCACCTTCGAAGCCTGGGTCGCCATTTCGAACAACACCGCCGGCGAGGATTGCCGCACCATTGCCGGAAAGAACTACATCCAGGCCTGGTGGATCGGCCAGTGTAATGTCTCCGGCCAACCCACTCTCCGGTCCTACCTGAGGGGGGGCGGCTCGTCGAAGAACGGTGGCATCATCCCGCGGGGCGTCTGGACACATGTCGCCGTGACGTCCGATGGCGTCACGCGGAACCACTACATCAACGGCGTGCTCGCCGCCTCCTTCCCCGAGACGGGCCCGCCGACCACGAGCACCAGCCCGCTCCGGATCGGCAGCGACGTTTCCTGGGAGCGCACGCCGGACGGCGCCATCGACGAGGTGCGCCTGTGGAGCGTGGCCCGCACGGCGGCGCAGATCAACAGCCTGCGGGGCGTTCCCCTCACCACGGCACAGCCGGGCCTGGTAGCGGTCTGGTCGCTGGACTCCACCGGTGAGGACGTGGTGGGAGGGTTCGACGGTTCCGTCCTGGGAGTCTTCTCGTTCGCGAGCCATCCCGCCCCGCCGGGCGGCCCTTGGCTGACCTCCTCCTCCGTTCCCGGCTTCCAGTTCAAGGTGCGGATCACCTCCGGCGCCAACATCATCACGGGGGTGAAGGAGGGCGACTGCATCAGCGAGACGGTCTGCGTGAGCGGCGCGCTTCCCGGACGCACCGAGGTTTTCCTCCGCGTCATCGGTCCCCGGCCGAACGGCTACCTGTGGCCGACCATCGTCCGCTTCACGGTCTCCCAGGTCGAGGTCTGGATCGAGCAGACGGACACGGGCCTGATCAACTATTACCTGCTCGACGCGGTGCCCGCCGACAGCGACGAGCTCAACGGCCTCGTCGACCGGCTCGGCTACCGGCCGTAGGCGCCCGGGGAGCGGCTAGGTATAATTCGAAGTTGTCGATGCCTTGAACCATTGGAACGCGGCCCAACAGGAGAGTCATCCATGAGACGTAGCGTCCATCTGGCGTTCGGAGTCATCGTGCTGTTGTTGGTTGGATCGGCGAGCTCGCGGGCGCAGCCATTCACCGCCTGGCTTCTCTCGTCGCCGGGGTATCCGACCTCCAACGGATACATCCAGATTCCGCATTCCGCGGCGCTCAACCCGACCGTCCTCTTCACCTTCGAGGCGTGGGTGTCGGTGACCAACTCCACCACCACGGAGGATTGCCGCAGCATCGCGGGCAAGAACTACCTCCAGTCCTGGTGGATCGGAGTCTGCACCGTCTCCGGCCAACCGACCCTGCGGTCGTACCTGAAAGGTGGAGGCTCGGCGCGGAACGGCGGAATCGTCCCGCGCAATGTGCTGACCCACATCGCCGTCACCTTTGACGGTGCCAAGCGGCGTCACTACATCAACGGCGAGCTCGCGGCGGAGTTCAACGACCCCGCACCGCTGACCACCAGCGCCAGCCCGATGCGCATCGGCAGCGACGTCTCCTGGGAGCGCTCGCCGACCGGTATCATCGACGAGGTGCGGCTCTGGAACATAGCGCGCACGATCAGCCAGATCCGGGCCAACCTGAACGAGCGGATCACCACCGACCAGCTTGGCCTGGTGGCCGTCTGGTCGCTCGATGCCAACGCCAACGACATCATCGACACGCACGACGGTGCGCTCGTCGGCACAGGGGTGAACTACTTCACCTCCGCGGTTGCGGTGAGCTGCGGGGCTTCCACCGCGACCACCCTCTGCCTGAATGACCGGTTCATCGTGCGCGCCTTCTGGCGGACCAACCCGACCCCGGGCACGCCGACCGACGGCCAGGCCCAGGTCGCCGGCTGCCCGAACACCGGCTCGGGCCTCTTCTGGTTCTTCTCCTCCACCAACTGGGAGGTGATGGTCAAGGTGCTCAACGGCTGCGGCCTGAACAACCGGTGGTGGGTCTTCTCGGCGGCCACGACCAACGTCTTCTACCGCCTGGAAGTCACGGACGTCACCTCCGGCGAGACCAAGATCTACTTCAACTACCCCGGCCCACCGGCGCCCGCCGTCACGGATACGGACGCGCTCGCGGTCTGCTTCTAGGCCCTCCTCCGCCCGGGGTTCGCCACCCCGGGCGCAAGGTGTAGAATCCGGCGCCTATGGAACCCTCAGCCTCTCCGCTGCCAGCTCCTGAGACCATCCCGGACCGGACCCAAGCACCGGGGAGGCTGTGGAACCGCAACTTCATCCTGCTCTGGGCAGGCCAGACGATCAGCCAGCTCGGCAATCCGGCCTTCAACATCGGCGCTATGTTCTGGCTGATGGAGAAGACCGGCTCGGCGAGCCTCATGGGGTTGGTGATGACCGCGGCCTCGGTCCCGGCCATCCTCCTCTCGCCCTTCGGCGGGACCTTCGCGGACCGTCACTCGCGGGTCCGCATCATGATCTGGAGCGATCTGATCTCCGGAATCGCCCTCCTCGTCTTCGTCGCGGCCGTCCGGCTACGGCCTGACGACACGGCGCTGGTCATTCCGCTCCTCTTCGCGATCGCCGTGATCCTCGGCATTGTCCGCGCCTTCTTCGGGCCGGCCGTGTCCGCGATCATCCCGGACCTGGTCCCCAAAGAGAAGCTGCCGGCGGCGAACTCGATGAACCAGCTTTCGGTCCAGGCTTCGATCTTTTCGGGACAGGCCGTGGGCGGGATCCTGTACAAGCTGTTCGGCGCCTCGCTGCTCTTTTTCATCGACGGCATCAGCTACCTGGTCGCCGCGGTGTGCACCTTGTTCATCCCGCGCGATCCCCGCCCGGTCCGTGCCCCGGCCGCGGCCGGAGGGCATCCGTTCCGTCAGTTCCTGGCGGAGACGGCGGAGGGTTTCCGGTACGTCTGGGCCCAGAAAGGGCAGCGCGACTTCCTGTTCACGGCGGCGCTCATCAACTTTCTGGCCACGCCGGGCATGGTCCTGTTCCCCTTCTACGTGGCCCGCTACCTGAACGCGGGGCCGCAATGGTACGGGTTCCTGATCTCGGGTTTGAGCGTCGGCGTGGTCGTGGGCTTCCTGGGAGCCGGAGCCTTGCGGCTGACCGGCGCGGCGCGAGCGCAAGGGATTCTCATTGCCATGGTGCTGTACCCGATCTTCTTCGGCTCTCTCGCGCTCTGGCGGCAACCGCTCATGGCGCTCGCGGCGGTCTTCCTGGGAGGGCTGGTGACCGGCTTCGTCAACGTCTACCTGATCACCTTGATCCAGGCGTCCACACCGGCCGAGCTGCGCGGGAGGGTCATGGCATTCCTGGGTCTCCTGACCGGCGGCCTCATGCCGCTGGGCATGGCCATCGGCGGCTTCGTGGGCGACCTCACGAACAAGAACGTGCCGCTGGTCATCTCGGTCTGTGCGGTGCTGGCGCTCGTCGTGGTGTTTCTGCTGGGCTTCCGGCGCAGCAGCCGGGAGTACCTGGCCTCATAGCTCAACTCGGAAGAATCGACGGACGGCGGTGGTTCTGATCTCTCGATGAACGCCGCCCGCCGCACCCTCGGCTGCTGGATCCTCTCGGCCTTCCTGGAGCGGGGCTGCGATCCGACGACGGCCCGCCTGCCGCGCCCGGTGCGCCGGGTGCGTTTCCTGAGCCCTGCCGAGATCGCCGAGCTCTGCCCCCTGACCGGACGCCTCGTCCCCCAGACCAACCTGCGGCGGCTGCGCCGCCCCCGGCGGGCGGTCTCCGGGGTCGGTTGAGCGGGCCGGCAGATGGAATGCCCGAATCCGGCATCCGGGTGGGCTGTGCGGGCTGGAGCCTGCCGCGTTCCGAGCAAGCGGAGTTTCGGGAAGGGGGGAGCCATCTGGAGCGCTATGCGTCCCGGTTCGATGCTGTGGAGATCAATTCGTCCTTTCACCGCCCGCATCGTCCGGCGACCTACGCCCGCTGGAGCGCCAGCGTTCCGCCCTCCTTCCTCTTCTCTGTGAAAGTCCCCAAGACGATCACCCACGGTCTTCGTCTCCAGCAGGCCGGCGATCTCCTCGATTCGTTTCTCGCGGAGGTGGCGGGCCTCGGGGACAAGCTCGGATGCCTTCTCGTCCAGCTCCCCCCGAGCCTGAGCTTCGAGCCCGCGGTGGCCACCAGCTTCTTCGCGGACCTCCGTGCGCGCCTTGCGGTCCCCGTGGCCTGTGAGCCACGCCATCCGAGCTGGTTCGCTCCCCAGGTCGACGACCTCCTCGGCGAGATGGGTGTCGCGCGGGTCGCCGCCGATCCGGCGTGCGTGCCGGACGCCGCGGAGCCGGGTGGCTGGCGCGGCCTGCGCTATTACAGGCTCCATGGCTCGCCGAGGATCTACTACTCGGCTTATGAGGAGGAGTACGTCGCGGGCCTCGCCTCCCGCCTTGAGGAGGAGGCGGCCGAGGGGCGGGCCGTCTGGTGCATCTTCGACAACACCACGCTCGGCGCCGCCACGCGGAACGCGTTGGACCTCCGCTCGCGTCTGGCCGAGCCGTAGAGGTCAGGCCGCAGGGCTGAGAGAGCTTGCTGCCCCGATCATCGCAGCTTCCTGCCGGATGATCCCTTCGTGCTGTTCAGGGTCCGGAACGGTCTCTCGTCCCGAGAGTCCAAAAGCGTCATCGAGAAGATCGAGGGTTTTCTGCACTGGCTTCGCCAACTCTTGTTCCTCGAGCGCCTTGAAGAGCTGGACAGAAGCCTTTCGTGCTCCGGCCCCTGCCTTGGCATGGAGCTTCAGAACCTGGTGCTCGACGGTCAGAACTGAGGATGCACGTCTCAGCGCTTCCAGCTCCTGTAAAGCCCGGAAGAAGTCTTCCTCCTGAAGCGCCATGAGAGTCGTGACCGCCTGCAAGTAGAGGCGTTCCAAAGGATTCCAAGCCGACTGAAGCGCTCGACGGAGTTGGTCGAGCGCAGCGGCTTTAAGCGCTAATGGAAGAGCCGCAAGATCGCGCAGATACCGCTCCGGTGCTGGGCCGGCGAAATACAAATGAAGAGCCGTCGCAGGCTGCAGGCCAGGGATCGCCGCGATTGTCGACCTTTGCTGCACAAGCTGAGCCATCGCCGCTTCGATTGCGGTGGGCGAACTTGGCAATGCGGAGAAGACCTCAGGAACGAGCGCCCGGCGAAGCTCGATAGCGCGGCGTTCGATCTGCCGGTAAGTAGCAGCGCTCTTATCTGGTGTCTGTCGTTCTAAATGTTCGCATTGGGCAAGCACCATGACCGCCTGATGAGCAAGTTCCTGCTGAAAAGCAAAGGCCTTTGGGCGGAAGTGTTCAATATCCGCATCTTCGAAGGCGAAGCGTGTCAGGGAAGGAGGAGTCTCAAGAACTCTCCATTCCCTTCGCCACAAAGAGTCTCTTTCACAAAGACAGACAAGGGCAGCTCCTCCCGCCAGACGGATAAGGTCTGGTTTCGAGTCTGTCCAATGGAGAAGCAGGCTTCCTGTAAAAAGTTGAACATTCGCGGGGCTTTCAGCCAAAAGACGAATGGATTTCCGGGAAGAGTCGAAGGAATCTCTGAGAGCTTGGCGTGAGTGGAGATAGTTTTGGATCTTGCGGGAGAAGATTTCACCGTCTTTGATGCTCACGCCGTCCCAGAAACTCGCGCTTTTAGAAGCGAAAAGGCCCTCTAATGGGGACTGCGCGCCTAGATGCTCAACCAGGGAAAGCCAGTGGATAGAGAGAGAGCCTTGCTCTTCGGCAAATGGGAACTGCCAGAAGAAAGACTGGAGACCCGGCCAAACCTGCAACGCGCTGTCGCGAAGCTCTCTGGGCCAGTTCCCCATGCGTGGTCGCCAATGCTCTTCCCAGAACTCGCCTGAGCGTGGAAAGGTGTCCCGAAGGATCTCTAGAGCCTCACGGAGGAGATCTTCTGCTTCTTCCTGCCCCTGCATAGTCTCGGCAAGAGCGAGCAGGCCTTTCTCGATGCGATCGAAATCCACGATCTCTGCCGGAGTCTTCTCCTCAGCTTCCGGCGGGAGCCACAACAGGCCCCGCCAAGCGAGGAGGAGGAGAGTTGGCGGATCCTCGATGCTCTCCGCATCGGGAAAGCTCCGCAGCAGGTCGAGCCATTCCGGCTCCATCGACCGGTCGGTCTGTTGGTATGTCAGGCCCTGCCACAAGGGTAGGCGGAGGACGCCAAGATTCTCAGCTATCTGACCTGTGAAGCTCCGGAGAGCGGCCAAGAGCTCGCGGAGGGCCTGAAACAGCTCGGGGTGGGCGGGGATCTCGGTGGCGAGGGTCAGAGCACCCAGGAGAAACCGGCGTTTGGCTGGGTCGATCGGTTTGCGGCTCTTCTGAAGAGACCGTGCTTCTTCCCGAACGATCCCTGCGAGGAGCGCTCCAAGCTCCGAGGCCAGAGTGCGTACTTCCAAGGTGAGGAACAGCGCCTGCCGGACGATTTCATAAGGAGGCACGTCCCCGCCGAGAGCTGGAAGCGACCGGCCGCGGAGAAACTCACGCAGCCGCTCCCGATCGCCCGCCCGGAGAGCCGAGGCGAGCGTTTTAGAGAAAGACTGGAGAGCCGGATCTGAATGTCTCATTTAGATCTAACGAGGGGGATGCCGCCGAAGCCAAGGAGAAACCCCGCTCGCCGTGAATTCTCGCCGCAGGCGGTCCGAATGGGAGGAGCGCAGTGCAGCCAGACGCCGATTATCGCCCGGACTTGTGAAATTCTCCAACCGGAGGAGCCGTCCGGTGCAGCGATCGGCCGCCAGAGGTCCGCGCAAAGGAGCATGCAGAACTTCCCGGCAGGCCCGAACGTCTTCGCGTAAGGGCATGGTGATGCCGAAGCTATAGCCGGGCGTCGAGGGGAAGTGGTACGGGGAGTTGTTGGCCTCCAGGACGGTCGGACGGTAGAGAGGCAGTGCCTCGGCGACCGTGTATTCCCACACGAGAAGCCACTCTCCCGGTCTACGGTGGCCGAGCCCTAAGGCGATACAGATCTCATTGGCCTGTTCGGTGCGGAGCACATCCTGGACCTCGGCGGAAAAGCAGGCCCACCAAGGCGGCTCCGTATCCCCAAACGCATTGCCCAGAAAACCGGCCGCTTCCCGGACAGCGCTTTCGCCTCGCGATTGCAGAGCCGGCGCCAACTGTTCAATCTGCTCATCGAACCAATCGAAGGTTGCTCCGGGCGGACGGGGTGGCCAGCGGAATCCGGAGAGGCGCTGCAACTCCTTTTGGATTCTGCGCCATCCACCGAGACGGGCTGGCTGGGACAGCCACCACAGCATGCCGTTGAGTGATCCCACATGGACGAGCCGGTCGAAACCGGCAATCCCCGTAAGGCGGTTGCTCAGATTCAAGGGCCGGAGGTAGGCCGACCCCTCGTCGGCAGGACCGGGAACGCTCGAACGACAGAGCTCCTCGGCGAAATAAAGGTCTCGGCGTTCCCACCAGTCGTCCTCCCCGGAAATACCGCGGAAGTGCTTCCCGAGGTCTCCCGATTCCCGTTCGCGAGAGACGCGGTGGTCCATGGCCCAGTTCTCCGCCACCGCCCATCGGCGGTCGTTACCGAATGCCTGGATAGTTTCCTGGATGGCCCGCGCGCAACCACCTGCCGAGCGGCGATCGAAGATCCAATGGCGTTTCGTTCCGGTTCTGCGGGGACGGGAGGACTTTGGGGCCACGCGCTGGCTACTCCCCCTCGTCCTTGACCATCGACTCGAAGCGCGCCTTGTTGTGGGCCTTCATGAAGGCCTCGCGGGCGGTGATGCGCTTCTTGTCGACGAGCTCCATGAGGGCGTCGTCCATGAGCTGCATGCCGGCGGTCTTGCCGCTCTGGATGATCGTGGTGATCATCGGCGTGTTGCCTTCGCGGATGATGTTGGGCAGGCCGGGGGTCTTCAGCAGGATCTCGTTGACCGCGCAGCGGCCCTGGCCGTCGGCGGTGCGCAGCAGGAGCTGCGAGACGATGCCGGCCACGGACTCCGAGAGGGTGGTGCGGATCTGCGCCTGCTCATCCGCGGGGAAGGCGTCGATCAGGCGGTCGATGGTGTTCGCCGCGCCGTTGGTGTGCAGGGTGCCGAAGACCAGGGCGCCCATCTCGGCGGCGGTGACCGCCAGGGCGATGGTTTCGAGGTCGCGCATCTCGCCGACCAGGATCACGTCCGCGTCTTGACGGATGGCGGCGCGCAGGGCGGAGCCGAAGCTCTCGGTGTCGGCCCCCACCTCGCGCTGGGAGAAGATCGACTTCTTGCTCTTGTGCACGAACTCGACCGGGTCTTCGATGGTGACGATGTGCTTGGAGTAGTGGCTGTTGATCCGGTCGATGATGGCGGCGAGGGTGGTGGACTTGCCCGAGCCGGTGGGGCCGGTGACCAGCACGAGCCCCTGCTGGAGATGGGCGAGGGACTCGATCGCCTTCGGCAGATTCAGCTTCTCGAGCGGAACGATCTCTTCCGGAATGATGCGGAAGACGGCGCCGGCGCCGTTCTCCTGGCGCAGATAGTTGGCGCGGAAGCGGGCCACCCCTTCGAAGCCGTAGGCGAAGTCGAGGTCGCCGCAGCGGTTGTACTCCTCCCAATCCTCGTCGCTTGCGATCTCGCGCAGGATCTCGCAGAGCGCCTCGTGGTCGAGGACGGGCCAGCCGTCGATCGGCTCGAGCGAGCCGTGCTTGCGGATGCGGGGCTCGAGGCCGGCGGCGAGGTGGAGGTCCGACCCCTTGTTGTCGCGGAGGTAGTGAAACAGCTCATGCAACCGGGGCATGTGGGGCTCCAGGAACGGCGGCGGCCGGCTTCGGGTTCAGGAACTTGGACGGCTCGTCGGCGTGGCGCGCCGCCTCTTCGTTGGTGATGATCCCCTTCTTGACCAGGTCGGCGAGAGAGGCGTCGAGCAGGCACATGCCCTGCGAGCCTCCAGTCTGCAGCACCGAGCGGATCTGGAAGGTCTTGTTCTCGCGGATCAGGTTGCCCACCGCCTTGTTGCAGACCAGGACCTCGAGGGCGACGACGCGCCCCTGGCCGTCGGCGCGGTTGACCAGGCGCTGGGAGACGACGGCGCGGAGCGACTCCGAGACCATGGTGCGGATCTGGTCCTGCTGCTCCGGCGGGAAGACGCCGAGGACGCGGTTGATCGTGCGGATGGCGTTGCTCGTGTGGAGCGTGGCGATCACCAGGTGGCCGGTCTCGGCGGCGGTCAGGGCGAGCGAGATGGTCTCCAGGTCGCGCAGCTCGCCGAGCGCGATGACGTCGGGATCTTCGCGCAGGGCGGCGCGCAGCGCGCGGGCGAAGGTGCCGGTGTGGCGGCCGACCTGGCGCTGGTTGACCACGCACTGTTTGGAGTGGTGGAGATACTCGATCGGGTCCTCGACGGTGATGATGTGGTCGCGCCGTTCCTCGTTGATGATGCGCAGGAGCGCGGCGAGGGTCGAGGACTTGCCGCAGCCCGCCGGGCCGGTGACCAGCACCATCCCCTGGTGAAAGTTGCAGAAGCGGGCCAGAGTGGTGGGGAGGCCGAGATCGGTGAGGCTCGGCGGCTCCGGCGGAATGGCGCGGAACACCGCGTCGACGCCGCGCTGCTGCCGGTAGGCGTTGCCGCGGAAACGGCTGACGCCGGGGAGGGTGTAGGAGAAGTCGACCTGGCCGTGCTCTTCGAGAGCGGCGCGCTGCTCGGGAGTGAGGATCTCGCGAATGATCTCGCCGGCGGTCCGCGGATCGAGCGGCTCGCTCTCGAGCTCCTGCAACTGGCCGCTGATGCGGACCTTGAGGGGCGCGAGGCTGTGGACGTGCACGTCGCTCGCCCGGCGCTCGACCGCCAGGGTGAGCAGCGCGTCGAGGCGCCGCTCGCTCTGGCGCCAGTCGACCGCTTCCTTCCTCCCCTGGTCCACCTCCGCCGTGACGGAGACAGGGGACGCCTCCGTGGCAATGGCGAGCGGAGGAGGCTCCACAGTCGGCTCGACGAGGAGTGCCGGAGCCGGCGTCTCGACGAGCCCGGGAGCGGGGGTCTCGACCAGAACCGGCGTGGTTGCCGGAGGAGGTGCCGGAGCGGGCGCGGCGGCCGCGGCCATCTGGGCCTGCTGCTTGGCGACGTAATCGCGCTGCACGGCGAGGAGCTTGTCGAGCTGACCCGGCGTGAGAATCCCCAGGCTCACCAGGATCTCGCCCAACCGTCCCCCCTCCTGGCCCTGCTTCGCGGCCGCCTGGGTGAGCTGGTCCTGGGTAACGAGCTTGTAGTGCAGGGCGATCCGCCCCAGGAGGAGATCCTCTTGACCGAAAGACATGGTGGGCCGAGGGTAGTTGAGCGAAGGCGGATGCGTCAACCACCCCGGGGATGAGGGCCGCTGCTAGAATCCTCCCGCTTGCCATCCGTAGATCGTTCCCTTTGGGAGGAGGTCGTGCCATGGCGGACCGGATCGAGACGAGGAGCACGGGAGAAGAGAGCCGGGGCGGTTGGGGGTTGGTGTTGGCCCTGATCTTGTTGCTGTTGGTGTTGTGGGTGGTGTCGGTGCGCCGGCAGCCGCCCGCGCCAAAGCCGGCCTCCGCGCCGGCCACGGAGTTCTCGGGAGCGCGGGCGCTCGACGTCCTCCGCGAGATCCTCGGGGACGGCCGTCCGCATCCGATCGGGTCGCCGGCCAATGCGGCCGTGCGCGACCGGATCCTGGCGCGGCTCCGGCAGTCCGGCTACACCCCGGAGGTCCAGCAGAGCGTCGCCTGCTCGCCCCTCTACGCCAACTGCGCCCGGACCGAGAATATCGTGGCGCGCCTCGAGGGGACGGCGCGCGACGGCGCCATCCTGCTCATGGCGCACTATGACTCGGTGGCCGCCGGCCCGGGCGTCTCGGACGACCTCTCCGGCACCGCCGCCGTGCTGGAGACCGCCCGCGCTCTCAAGGCTGGGCCGCCGCCGAAGAATCCGGTGATCTTCCTGGTGACCGACGGGGAGGAGGCGGGGCTCGTGGGAGCCCAGGCGTTCGCCGATTCGCCGCTCTCCCGCGAGGTGAAGGTCATCCTCAATCTGGAGGCTCGCGGCACGCGCGGGCCGAGCCTCATGTTCGAGACGATCGGCGACGACGGCTGGCTCGTTCCGCTCTTCGCGGCGGGCGCCTCGCGGCCGATCACCAGCTCGGTGTTCGTCTCCATCTACCAGATGATGCCCAACAACACCGACCTGACCGTGTTCAAAAAGCGGCAGGACGTGGACGGGATGAACTTCGCCTACCTGGAGAACCCGACCCACTACCACACGGCGGTGGACGACCTGCGGAGCCTCGACCCCGCCAGCCTCCAGCATCACGGCGACAACGCGCTCGGTGCGGTGCGGAATCTGGCGCAGGCCGATCTCGCCCATCCGCCGCAGGGGGACGCGGTCTTCTTCGACGTCCTCGGATGGTCGGTGGTGCGCTGGGCGAAGGCCTGGACCCTGCCGCTCGCGGTCCTGGTCCTGGTGCTGGTGCTCGCGGTCTTCTGGGGGGGGCGGTCCGGCCGGACCCTCACGGTGGGCGGGATGCTGATGGGGCTCCTCGCCTTCCTGGCGGTGGTGGTGGTGACCGGGCTCCTGGCGTTCGGGCTGAACCTGGTGCTGCGCGGGCTGCTGCCGGTGCCGTGGATCTCCCGGCCGGTGCCGCTGGTGGCCGCGTTCTGGGCGCTGCCGCTGGTCGTGGCGGGCCTCCTGTTCCCCTGGTCCGGACGGCGCGCCGGTCTGCTCGGGCTGTTCACCGGCGTCTGGCTCGGCTGGGCGCTCTTCGGGTTGGCCCTGGCGGTAGCGGCGCCCGGGATCAGCTATCTCTTCCTGGTGCCGGCCTTGATCGCGGGCTTCGCGGGACTGGCGCTCGTCCGCGGGAGCTCTCCCGTGACGGGAGCCGTCGCGGTGATGCTGCCGGTGCTGATCGGCGGCATCCTCTGGTTCCCGGTCCTGCTGCCTCTGTACGATGGCCTGGGCTCGGGAGCGCTGTTGCCGATCGCGGTGCTGCGGGCGATCCTGGTGGCCGGTCTGGCGCCGCTGTTCCTGGCCGCGCGGCCGATGGCGCGACGCCTGGTCATCGGCGTCGCGTTGCTCGTGGTGCTGATCGGCGCCGGCCTTGCGGCCACCTCTCCGATCTACTCGGAAAGCTCGCCGCAGCCGGCGGACGTGCAGCTCCATCAGGATGGCGACACAGGGGTGAGCCGCTGGGTCGTGCTGAGCTCGCCGCCCTTCCCCCAGGCGTTCCGGCAGGCCGCGGAATTCGGACCGCAGCCGGAGAGCCCCTTCCCCTGGTTCCCGCGGCAGCGCGCCTTCGTGGCCCCGGCCCCGGCGCTGGGAGCCCCGGCTCCGGAGCTGACCGTGGTGCAGCAGACCACCACACCCGACGGCAAGCGGCGGCTGCGTCTCCGGCTCACCTCGCCTCGGGGAGCGGCGCGGGGAACGCTCTACATCCCGAAGGAGGCACAGGTCGAGTCCGCGACGTTCGAGGGCCGTCCGGTCGAGGTGAAGAAGGGGCAGTTCGGTGCCTACACGTTCCTCTCGACTCCGACGCTGCCGCCGCAGGGCGTCGAGCTCGAGGTGGTGCTCGGTCAGAGCGCTCCGCAGGATTGGTACGTCGCGGACCTGAGCCCCGGCTTGCCACCAGGAGGGGAGGCGCTTCAGAAGGCGCGGCCGGCCATGGCGGTCGCGTTCCAGGATGGCGACGTTACGCTCGTGAGCCGGAAGGTGCGGATCTGAGCTGCTGATCGGGGGGAGGTGCGCCCGGGGGTCCATCCCCGCGGCTCCCGGGCACCTCCCCGCGTCTCCGGGGCTCCGGCCCATGTGTCCGGGGCTCCGACCCGCGGCTCGCGGGCTCTTGCCCGAGCCTTCGGGGCTCCACCCCGCGGCTGCCGGGCTTTCCCCCTTGGCTCGCGGGCTTCTACCCGCGTCTCGCGGGGTCCCACCCTTGGCTCGTGGGCTTCTTCCTCTGCCTCCGGGAGATTTCCCCGCGGCTGCCGGGCTCGGCCCCGCGCCTCGCGGGCTCCCGCCCGCGGCTGCCGGGCTTTATCCCACAGCTCGCGGGCTCCACCCCATGCCTCGTGGGCCCCGCTCCGCGGCTCGCTGACTCTTTCCCGCGGCTCTCGGGAAGTTTCCCGCGGCTCGCGGGCTCTTACCCTTTGAACATGTACTACTACCCGCGGCGCAAAGGCTCTTACCCTTTGAACATGTACTTTTACCCGCGGCTCTCGGGCTCCGGCCCTTTGAACATGTACTACTACCCGTGGCGCAAAGGCTCTTACCCTTTGAACATGTACTTTTACCCGCGGCTCTCGGGGTCTTACCCTTTGAACATGTACTACTCCCCATGGCGCAAAGGCTCTTACCCTTTGAACATGTACTTTTACCCGCGGCGCTCGGGAAACTTCCCGCGAGGCTCGGGAAACTTCCTTTGGCGCAAAGGATACTACCCGGTGAGCGAATACTCCGAGCTGCGTCGCGTGCGGGCTGAATGTCGGGGCGTGTCTGGTGGGGACTTGGCCTAGTGCCTCTGAGAGCTCTCGATATCAAATCGCGGTCAATGAGCTCTGGCCTCTTTTTCCCATTTGCGGTAGTATCCTTTTAGGCGCTTTCAAGCGAAACTTGCATGGTTATATTGACATGTAGCGGGAGATAAAGACCGAGGATGAGTGGCGGGAATTCATGGGGACAAAAGCTGGACCCCTATAGCCGTCTGCAACTGGATGACGGTCTTCCAGCGGCGGGCGTTGATGTGACCGTCCGCCTCGACATCAGCGACGCGGAGGCGGCCCGGGAGCTGGAGCAGGCCGGGCTGAAGGTGCACGCCCAAGTCGGCGACATCATCGTCGGACACGTCGCGAATTCGACCGACCTGGGTCACATCGCCGAGCTGGCCTGCGTGCAAGAGGTGCAACTTGCCCGTCCTTTCTACGAGGACCGGAATGCCCCCTCAGGACAGGAGGACTGACATGAGTGACGGGAAGCTCGACCCACGATTGCGATTCCTCCAGGAAGAGTCGGCTGCTGAGCGAGCGGAGCTCGCCGAATCAATCCGTCTGAGGCCGGCCGGGAGGGCTCGCGGTGTGGTGAGCATCGAGGTGCTGCTGCGCTGCCGCAAAGCTCCTGGAACGAAGGTGGCCCGGAGCGTTGAGAGAAAGCTGGAGGCGCTTGGCGTGACGGTGCTCTCGGTGGTGGAGGGGCCCGCGTTTGTGGTCAGCGGCAGCGTGCCTGTCGATCAGCTCGACGTTCTTCTCGAGGAGGACTGGATCGAGGTCATCGAGGCGTCGAAACAACTCTTCTCCGAGTTGGACCTGTCCGGGGCGGACGTAGGAGTCCGGCCTTTGCAGACCGTCGTGCCGACGGTCCGCGGGAGGAACGTGCTGGTCGGAGTGATCGATGGCGGTATCGATTTTCGGCACGCCGACTTCCGCCTGCCGGACGGCACCTCGCGCATCCGGTTTCTCTGGGACCAGTCGGCCGCTTCGGTTGCCGGCGGCCGGGTGCCGTTCGGGCGCGAGCACACGAAGGCCGATCTGGATGCGGCTTTGCGAACCGTTCCCCCCCCAGTTCCGATCCAACACGACGACCCGGGCGGGCACGGCACGCATGTGGCCGGCATCGCAGCGGGAAACGGCCGGAGGTCAAACGGGCAGTTCATGGGCATGGCCCCGGACGCCGAACTGGTGATCGTCGCCGCGCGGAGCGATGCCGGGACGCTCGGCGAATCGACTTCGGCGGTTGCGGCGTGCCGGTACATCGTGGACCGCGCCCAGGAGCTGGGCCGTCCGATTGCCATCAACATGAGCCTGGGGAACAACGGCGGCGGCCACTCCGGCGAAATGCCTCTGGAAACAGCGATGGACAACCTGGCCCGATTGCCTGGCGTGGTGCTGGTCAAGTCGGCGGGCAACGAGCAGACCTGGCGGATCCATGCCAGCGGCACCGTGGCCCAGGGGCAGACCGTCCGCCGACAGTTCGAGTCGAGCGGGAACAATACGCAGCAAGACGTTCTCGAGGTGTGGTTCGACGCCGCCGACCGCATCGGTATCGCCGTTCAAGCCCCCGGCGGCCCGGCCCCGGGGGTGAATGATTTTGTCCTGCCGGGCAACATGAACACCTTCCAGACCTCCTCAGACAACCGGGTGCGCATCGACGCCACGACCGTGGATGCGGGCGGAACCGGAGACGTGCGGGCGGTGGTGTTCATCGGGCGCGGGACCGCGCCGCGCATCCAGCCGGGCCGGTGGAGCCTGCATTTCCGCGGCGATCAAATCACTGACGGCGGATTTCACGTCTGGATCGAGCGCACGGCGCGCGGCGGCGGTGGCGTCGAGCAGTCGCGGTTTACCACCGTTGACAATGACCCGACCTGTACGATCAGCATTCCGGGCACGGCTCGGTGGATCCTCACCGTAGGCTCGTATGTGACGCGGTTCGACAATGACGCCGCGCTCGGAGGCCTGTCGCGGTTCAGCAGCCGGGGTCCGACGCGATACGGTCTGCGCAAGCCGGAGCTGGCGGCGCCGGGAGAAGCGATCGTCTCGGTTCTGTCGTCGGCATCCCAGGACGAGCCCTTCGTCCAAGGCTACACGCTCATGCCGGGGACCAGCATGGCAGCCCCGCACGTGACCGGGGCCGCGGCGCTCGTGCTGGAGATCAATCCGCAATTCACCTGCGACCAGGTGAAGCAGGTGCTCGCCCAAGCTGCCCGCCGCGACGGAGCGGCGGCCACCGCCCCGGACGACAATTGGGGAAGCGGCCGGCTGACCGTGCAACGCGCGGTCGAATTGGCCAGAACGGTTCAGTTCCCGGTCGTGTCGAACGTCACGGTCACCGGGGCGAAGTTGGCCTGGGAGACCGACACTCCGACCACAGGGGCGGTGCGGTTCAATCCCCAGCAACGGCGGATGGCCCTCGGACGGACGGTGGGGAGTCAGGCTAGCCTGACTCCCGGCGTGCAGCATGAGATCGATCTGGCAGGGTTGCCGCCGGCCACCTACCACTGTGAGATCATCGCGTTCACGACAGGGCTCGAGGAATGGCAGACGGTCGAGGACAACGAGGGCCAGCACTTCACCGTCACGGTTCCCCCGCCCCTCTGACTTACGGACTACTCCCTTCCTCCCCCTTGAGATCTCCTCCCGGGAGGCCGCGACCGAGGCGTGCGCTCCTGCTGCGACCGAAGCAGCTCGCGAGCCGGTCGTAGCTTTCGCTGGCGCCGCTCTCCATGCCGGAGGCGATAACGGCGTCGCGGACCTCCTCTAGCGGTACGCACCGCCGACGCGCAGGTCGACGTCGCAGACGGTCATCTCGTCGCCGTCGCGGTCGATCCAGCGCCGGATCAGCTCGGGCTTGGTGAAGGCGTCGAAGACGAGTTGGCGCGGCACGTCGAACGTCCGCGTCGTCACGATCTCCGTGGCGGAGGGGGTCGTGACCTGCAGGGTCTCGGTGTTTTCATGACGGCTGTTCCTCTGCTGGCATCGTAAGATGCCGGGCGGACGAAAGGAGGCCCCATGAGCGAACCCACCGAGCCGATCGAGCTGGTCTGTACCCGCACCTGAGGAACCTGCCGCAAGGCGGTCGCCTTGCTGGAGGAGAAGGCCATTCCCTACCGCTATCGCGAGTACACCCGAGAGCCGCTCACCGAAGGCGAGATCCGGGAGATTCTGCGCCTGCTGGGCATCCCGGCCCGCGACCTGCTGCGTACCAGGGACTCCGCCTACGCAGAGCTGGACCTCACCGGCGAGGAGCCGGATGACGAGCTGATCCGCGCCATGGCCCAACATCCCACCCTGGTCCAGCGTCCGATCGGACGGCTACCAGGCAAGGCCGTCCTCGGCCGCCCGCCGGAGCGGCTCCTCAAGCTTGTCGAGTGCTGAGAGGGCACCGGATCAGGGCTGAGCCGTTCCGCCATAAGATCGGAATGGCCCCCTCCCCGACCCTCCCCCGCGGAGCGGGAGAGGGGGGAAAGACGAACCTCAGGACGGGGAGTGGGAGATCAGTGATGGGCGTGGTCAGCAGCGGCGGCGGCGGGCTCGATCGCGGCGACTTTGATGCCGGTGCCCGAGACTTCACCCGTCACCTTGACCTCGTGGCCGATATGCTTCGCCGCGAGATCCTGGTTGTCCAGGGTGTAGATCTTCTCGTCGCCGGTGTTGTAGAAGACGAGCTTCGCGCCGTTCTCGAGGCACTTCTTGGCACAGTCCGCGTGCTCGGCCTTGGCGCCCTTGGCGGCGCACTGCTCATCGGTAATCCAGCCGGTCCACTCACCGGCCGAAGCGAGGGTCGGGACCAGCAGCGCGGACAGCAGGATGGCAGTCATCGTCTTTTTCATTTTGATTTCTCCTTAAGCGGCAGCATCTTAGCATGGGGTTTCGAGCATGCCGACCTATCGTCTGACTCTGGAATACGAAGGAACCCGCTACAGCGGATGGCAGGAACAGAAGAACGCCCGGACCGTGGCCGGGGAGCTGCGGAGGGGGGTGGAGGAGGCGGGCGCGGAGGTCCGCGAAATCGGCGGGGCGGGGCGCACCGATGCGGGGGTCCATGCCCTGGCCCAGGCGGCCCACCTCCGCCTGGCGCGGGCGGTGGACCCCGAGAAGCTCCGCCGCGCGGTGAACGACCTGCTGCCGCCGGACATCCACGTCCTGGCGCTCGCGCCGGTGCCGAACGCCTTTCATGCCCGGCACTCGGCGGTCTTGCGCTCCTATGTCTACCAGATCTCCCGGCGCCGCACGGCGCTCGCCAAGCGCTGGGTCTGGTGGGTCAAGCGCCCGCTCGACGCGGGGAAGATGGGGGAGATGGCCGCGCTCCTGCCGGGCCGGCACGACTTCCGCCTGTTCTGCGAGAAGCCGGGCGAGCAGCCGAGCACCATCGTGGTCGTCGAGAGCGTCGAGGTGGCCACGGCCGGCGCGCTGATCCTCGTCCGCATCACGGCGTCCCACTTCCTCTGGAAGATGGTCCGCCGCGTCGTCGGCACCCTCGTCCAGGTGGGAGCCGGGGACCTCGACCGCACCGGCTTCGAAGCCCTGCTCGCCGCCAAGCCGCCGAAGCCCGGAAAAGGGCTCCCGGCAGAGTGGACGGCGCCTCCATCGGGGCTCTTCCTGGAGCGGGTTCTCTACGCTGGAGACCCGCCGTTGGGACCTCTGGAACCGCTGGTTCCTGTGGCAGCTGAGTGACCAATCCAAAATAGTGAAGTCCAAATCCAACTCGTGTATTCTTGCCCGCCTATGGTGGTCGAGAAGCTTTCCTACGCCGCTCACGTTCCTCCCGGAGAGGGTCCTTTCCCGGCGCTGATCGCGCTGCATGGATGGGGTGCGAACGCGCACGATCTGTTCGGTCTGGCGCCGATGATCCATGACGGCAAGGCGGTCGTGTTGTGCCCTCAGGGGCCGGTATCGGTGGGGATCGGGGGCGGAATGGCGGGCTATGGCTGGTTCCCCATGACCCCAGGGCAGCCGCCGGACGTTGAGGCCTTCAAGGCCTCCGCGGACGCGTTGCGCGGGTTCATCGAAGCGGCGCTGGAGCGCTTTCCCATCGATCCCGACCGGGTCGCCCTGACGGGGTTCAGCCAGGGAGGGATCATGGCGTATGAGTTGGCGTTGCGCGAGCCGCGCCGGTTCGCCGGCCTCGCCGCTCTGTCGGCCTGGTTCCCCGAGCCGCTCGCCAACCTGCTGCCGAAGGTTCCCGAGCACGAGGGTTTTCCAGTTCTCGTGGTCCACGGGACGCGAGACCCCTCGATTCCGGTCGAGCGCGCCCGGGAGGCCCGGGAGGCGTTGCGCTCCTACGGGGTCGCGCTGATGTACCGGGAATTCGACATGGGGCATGAAATCCACAGGGACGCCCTGCGGGTGATCCTGCGTTGGCTCGACGAACGGGCCTTCGTCCGCGAGGCCGCCGCGGCCTCTTCTTGATGCGTTGAAAGTCCGGGCGGCGAGGGGATGACCCGCCCGAGTCCGTTGTCTCGAATAAGCAGCCGGGCCGCACCGTTATTGAGGAGGAGCGACGTGCTCCGCCATGGCGGCTGGGTCATCCGGTGTTGCTTGCAGAGGTTGCTGCCGTTCATCTCCCCGGCGTTTCCAGGAAAAGGATTTGATGCCGACTCCCTCTGTCTGGTCTGAGGTCCGACCAGCCACCCTCGCTTCTCTTCTTCGCTCCCGCGCGGCGGAGCTGGGGGAGAAGACCGCCTTCGTGTTCCTGGCGGATGGCGAGGCCGAGGGGGGGCGCCTCACGTACGCCGAGCTCGATGGCCGCGCCCGGGCCATCGCGTCCGTGCTGCGCGAGAGCCTCGCGCCCGGCGACCGCGTCCTTCTGCTCTATCCGCCGGGGCTGGAGTTCATCGCCGCATTCTTCGGCTGCCTGTACGCGGGCGTGATCGCGGTGCCGGCGTATCCGCCGCGGCTCAACGACCGCTCCCAGGCGCGGCTGCGCGCCATTGCCCGCGACGCCGAGCCGCGGGCGGCGCTGACCACCGGGGCGATCCTCCACGCAGCCACGGCAGAGGGAAGCGGGTTCCTGGCGCGCGTGCCGGCGCTGGCGGCGGTGCGGTGGATCGCCACGGACGCTCTGGAGGGATCGGCGGCCGAGATTCCCGAGCCCGATCCCGCGTCGGTCGCCTTCCTCCAGTACACCTCGGGCTCGACCTCGACGCCCAAGGGGGTGATGGTCACGCATGCCAACCTGCTCCACAACGAGCGGATGATTGGCGAGGCGTTCCGCCAGGACGAGAGCTCGGTGGTGGTGGGGTGGCTCCCGCTCTACCACGACATGGGGCTGATCGGGAACGTATTGCAGCCGCTCTACGCCGGGGGCTCGTGCGTGCTGATGGCGCCGGTCGCGTTCCTCCAGAAGCCGCTGCGCTGGCTGCAGGCGATCGACCGCTGGCGCGGCACGACGAGCGGTGGCCCGAACTTCGCGTACGAGCTGTGCCTCCGCAAGATCGGCGACACCGAGAAGGCGGGGCTCGACCTGTCGAGCTGGAGCCTGGCCTACAACGGCGCCGAGCCGGTGCGGGCCGAGACGCTGGAGCGCTTTGCCGAGGCATTCGCGACGTGCGGCTTCCGGCCCGAGGCGTTCTTTCCCTGCTACGGCCTGGCCGAGGCGACGCTGTTCGTCTCCGGCGGCGTGGCGGGCGCGGTGCCGCGCGTCGCGCGGGTCGACGCGGCGGCGCTGGAGCGCAACGAGGCGCGGCCCGCCGTGAGAGACGCGGAGGAGCGGCGGCTGGTGAGCTGCGGTCCGGTCTGGTCGGAGCAGCGGATCGCCGTGGTCGATCCGGAGTCGGGGGAGGAGCTGCCGGCCGGCCGGGTCGGCGAGATCTGGATCGCGGGACCGAGCGTGGCCCGCGGCTACTGGCGCAATCCCGAGGCCACGGAGCACGAGTTTCACGCCCGCCTGGACACCGGCGAGGGGCCGTTCCTGCGCACCGGGGATCTGGGATTCGTGCGCGACGGCGAGCTGTACGTCACCGGGCGCATCAAGGACCTGGTGATCATCCGCGGGCGCAACCACTACCCGCAAGATGTCGAGCTGACCGCCGAGCGCAGCCACCCGGACCTCCGGCCCGGCTGCGGCGCCGCTTTCTCCGTGGAGGTGGGAGGCGAGGAGCGGCTCGTCCTCGTGCAGGAGGTGGAGCGGCGGCGGCGAGAGGGTTTTGAGGAAATCGCGGAGGCGGTGCGGCGCGCGGTGGCCGAGGAGCACGAGGTGCAGGTGCACGACGTGGTCCTGATGCGCGTGGGCACGGTGCCGAAGACGTCGAGCGGCAAGATCCAGCGTCGCGCCAGCCGATCTCTGTACCTGGCGGGCGAGCTGGAGGTGGTCGGGCGGAGCGCGGTGGGCGCCGAGGCTCCCGTGGTATCGCAAGCCCTCATCCTGCCGTCGCGCGCCTCGCTGGCCGCTCTGGAGCCGGGGGAGCGCTGCGCGGCGGTCGAGCGGTTCCTGCGTGAGCGGGCCGCGGCGGCGGTGGGCCTGGCGCCGGACGCCGTCGATCCGGAGAAGCCGCTGACCGGGCTGGGTCTCGATTCGCTGTCAGCGATCGAGCTCAAGGCCGCGGTCGAGAGCGCGCTCGGCGTGCCGCTGTCGCTGGCCGACCTGCTGGAGGGGGCGGGGACGGCGGAGCTGGCCGCGGCGCTGGTGCCTGCGCTCGAAGGGGAGTCCTCCGCCGAAGGGGCGGTCCTGCGGGCCGGAGGCGCCGAGCTGGGACCGCAGCCCCTGTCGTTCGGGCAGAAGGCGCTCTGGTTCATCGAGCGGCTGGCGCCCGAAGGAGGCGCCTACAACGTGGCCGTGGCGGCGCGCGCCCGGGGGCTCGATCCGGCGGCCCTGCGCCGGGCGTTGACGGCTCTCGCCCTGCGGCACCCCGCGCTGCGGTCGGTTTTCCCGGTGGTGGGGGATGAACCGGTGCGGCGGGTGCTGGATCATCCCGAGATCGACTTCGCGGCGGAGGAGGCGGCCGGGTGGAGCGAGGCGCGGTTGGCCGAGCGGCTGGCGGACGAGGCGTACCGGGGGTTTGACCTCGCCTGCGGACCGGTTTTGCGGGTGCGGGTGTTTGGGCGGGGTGAGGGCCCCTCCCACGTCCTCCTCCTCTCCGTCCATCACATCGCGGTGGATTTTGCGTCTCTGGCGGTGGTGGCGCGCGATCTCGCGGCGCTCTACCGGGGGGAGACGCTGGAGCCGCTGGCGTTCGGGTATTCCGATTTCGTGCGCTGGCAGGACGAGATGCTCGCGGGGCCGCGCGGCGAGCGGCTGTGGGAGCACTGGCGCGAGGCGCTGGCCGGGCTGCCGGACCTGGATCTCCCGACGGACCGGCCGCGGCCGCCGGTGCAGACCTACCGCGGCGGCGCCCGCACGCTGGAGCTTCCGCCGGATCTGGCGGAGGGCCTGCGGGTGCTCGTGGCGGGGCGGGGAGCGACGCTCTTCATGGGATTGCTGGCGATTCTCCAGGCGCAGCTTGGGCGGTATAGCGGGCAGGAGGACTTCGCGGTCGGCTCCCCGGCGGCCGGGCGGACCCCGGAGCTGGCCGGCGCGGTGGGGTACTTCGTCAACCCGGTGGCGCTGCGGGCGGAGCTGGCGGGTGAGCCGGGGCTCGCCGCTTTGCTCGACCGGACGCGGCGGACGGTCCTCGCCGGTCTGGACGGCGGGGACTTCCCGTTCGCCCTGCTCGCCGAGCGGTTGAGGCCGTCGCGCGATCCGGCGCGCACGCCGCTGTTCCAGGTGATGTTCCTGTTGCAGAGGACGCGTCCGGGAGACGCGCCGGGAATCGCCACGTTCGCGCTCGGCGAGGCGGGCGGGCGGATCGAATTGGGCGGGATCGAGCTGGAGTCGCTGCGGCTGGAGGAGCGGCGGGCGCAATTCGATCTGATGTTGCGGGCAGCCGAGGAGGCGGGCGGCCGGGTGCGGGCTTCCCTCGAATTCAACGCCGATCTGTTCGACTCCGCCACGGCCGAGCGGATGCTCGGGCACTTCCGCACGCTCCTCACGGGCGCCGTGGAACGCCCAGACCAGTCGATTGCGTGGCTGTCGCTGCTGACCCCGGCGGAGCGCGCACAGGCGCTGGCGTGGACTCCGGCGCCCACGGAGCATCGCCGCGACGCGCCCCTCCACAGGCTGTTCGAGGAGCAGGCGGCGCGCACGCCGGAAGCCGAGGCGGTCGTCGCGGGCGACGAGCGGATCACCTACGCGGAGCTCAACGACCGCGCGAACGAGCTCGCGCGAAAGTTGCGTTCGCTGGGCGTCGGGCCGGAGACCCGGGTCGGGGTGCGGATGGGGCGGTCGGCGGATCTGGTGGTGTCGCTGCTCGGCGTGCTCAAGGCCGGCGGCGCGTACGTGCCGCTCGACCCCAAGTACCCCGAGGAGCGGCTGGCGCTGATGCTCGCGGACTCGGGGGCTCGGGTGCTGGTGACGCCGGAGGGGATTGAAGGGAATCGGACGGATCGGTCTGATCAACCAGGCCACGTTGTGCCGGGGAACCTGGCCTACCTGATTTACACCTCGGGGTCGACAGGGCGGCCTAAAGCCGTGGCGATTGAGCACCGGAGCGCGGCGTCGCTGGTGCAATGGGCTCGGGGCGTGTTTACGCCCGCGGAGCTGTCAGGGGTCTTGGCGTCCACGTCGGTGGCGTTCGACCTTTCAGTCTTTGAGATCTTCGTTCCCTTGGCATTGGGCGGGCGCGTGATCCTGGCGGAGAACGCGCTGGAGCTGCCGCGGCTGCCGGCGGCGGACGAGGTCTCGCTGGTCAATACGGTGCCGTCAGCTTTGGCCGAGCTGCTGCGCGGTGACGGTTTACCGGCGTCGGTGCGCACGGTCAACCTCGCGGGCGAGCCGATTCCCCCCTCCCTGGCGGACGCGGTCCACGGGCTGCCGGGTGGCGTGCGGCTCTACAACCTTTACGGCCCTTCGGAAGACACCACGTACTCGACGTGGACCCTGATCGCTCCAGGGACCGACGTGACGATCGGCCGGCCGGTCGACGGCACGCGGGCCTACGTGGTCGACGCGCACGGCGAGCTGGTGCCGGTGGGCGTGCCGGGCGAGCTTCTGCTGGGCGGCGGCGGGCTGGCGCGCGGCTATCTCGGCCGGCCCGAGCTGACGGCCGAGCGGTTTGTGCCCGACCCCTGGGGCGAGGGTGAGCGGCTCTACCGCACGGGCGACCTGGTGCGGCGGCGCCCGGATGGCGACCTCGACTTCCTGGGCAGGATCGATCACCAGGTAAAGATTCGCGGCTTCCGCGTGGAGCTGGGCGAGATCGAGGCGGCGCTGGCGGCGCATCCGGCGGTGCGTGTGGCCGCGGTTCTGGCGATCCCCGAGCCGGACGGCGGCCGGCGCCTGGCGGCCTATGTCGTGGCCCGGGACGGCGCAGCGGCTGAGCCCGCGATTCTCCGTGCCTTCCTCAAAGAGCGGCTGCCGGACGCCTTCGTGCCCACGGGCTGGAAGGTCTTGGAATCCCTGCCGCTCTCGCCGAACGGCAAGGTCGATCGCAAGGCGCTCGGCCGACTGACGCCCGAGAGCGAAGCCGCCGGTGGGGGCGCGGAGCCGCGGACGCCGGTCGAGCGCGAGCTGGCGGCCCTGGTAGGAGAGGCTCTCGGCGTGATGGGCGTCGGCCTCTACGACGACTTCTTCGCCTTGGGCGGACACTCGCTGCTCGCCGCGCGGGTGGCCTCGCGCGCGTCGCGCCTGTTCGGGGTCGACCTGCCGGTGAGCGCCCTGTTCCAGGCTCCCACGGTGGCGGCCCTGGCGGAGCGGATCGCCGCACTGGCCGGTGGGGCCGTGGTGGCTCCGCCGGTCGTGCCGGCGCTCCGGCCGCATGAAGAGCGGGAGGATCTGCCGCTCTCCTTCGCGCAGCAGCGGCTCTGGTTCCTCGACCGGCTCCAGCCGGGTGGCGCGGCGTACAACATGCCGGGCGCGGCGGAGCTGGTGGGGCCGCTGGACGTGGAGGCCCTGGCCGCGGCCCTGTCGGAGGTCGTCCGCCGGCACGAGGCGTTGCGCACGCGCTTCGTGGTGCACGGCGGTCATCCGGTCCAGCTGGTCGATCCACCGGCCCCCCCTGTTCTGGAGACAGTTCTGGAGATCGTCGATCTCTCCGGTTTGGCCACCGCGGACGGGGAAGCGGCCGCGCGGATGGACGCGGAGGCGGCGCGGCCGTTCGATCTGAGCCGCGGACCTCTGCTCCGCGCCGCCCTGCTGCGGCTCGCGCCGGAGCGGCACCGCCTCCTCCTGACGCTCCATCACATGGTGGCAGACGGCTGGTCCCTGGGGATCCTGCTCGACGAGCTGGCGGCGCTCTACGGCGCGTTCGCGGCGGGCCGTCCGTCGCCGCTCGCCGAGCCGCCGGTGCAGTACGCCGACTTCGTGGTCTGGCAGCGGCACTGGCTGACCGGGGAGGCGCTGGACCGCCAGCTCGCCTGGTGGACGGAGCAGCTCGCGGGCGCCCCGACCTTGCTGGAGCTGCCGGCCGACCGGCCGCGGCCGGCGGTGCGCACAGAGCGCGGCGGCGTGGTGCGCGCGGCGCTCCCGGCGGTGCTGGCCGAGGGCGTGCGGGCGCTGGCGCGGCGGCGCGGCGCCACGCCGTTCATGGCGCTCCTCGCGGCGTTCCAGACCCTCCTCGTGCGGGTCACCGGCCAGGAGGACCTGCTGGTCGGCTCGGCCGTGGCTGGCCGCACGCGCCCGGAGGTCGAGGGGCTGATCGGCTTCTTTGCCAACACCCTCGTGCTGCGCGGCGCGCTGGCGGGCGATCCGAGCTTCCTCGACGCGCTGGAGCAGGCGCGGCAGCGCACGACCGGCGCCTGGGCGCACCAGGACCTGCCGGTGGAGCGGCTCGTCGAGGAGCTGCAGCCCGGCCGTGAGCTGGGGCTGACGCCGCTGTTTCAGGCCGTCTTCGTCCTCCAGAGCGCGCCGGTGGGGCTGGAGCTTCCGGGTCTCGCGGTGCGCCGCCTGCCGGTGGCGAGCGGCACGGCGAAATTCGACCTGACGCTGGAGCTGACCGAGCAGGAGGACGGCCTCGCGGCGGCCTGGGAGCTGAGCCGCGATCTGTTCGAGGAGACCACGGTCGAACGCCTCGCCGGCTGGTTCGGCCGCCTGCTGGCCGGCGCGGTGGAGACCCCGGAGCGGCGCCTCTCCGAGCTGCCGCTGCTCGCCGAGGCGGAGCTGCGGCAGCTCCTCGTGGAGCACAACCCGGCTCCCACCAAAGCTCCGCTCGACGTGCCGGTCCACCGTCTGTTCGAGGAGCAGGCCGCGCGCGGGCCGGAGCGGATCGCCCTGCTGCAAGGGGAGCTGGAGCTGACGTACGCCGAGCTGAACGCGCGGGCGAACCGGCTGGCCCGGCACCTGACCGCCGCGGGCGTGGGACCCGAGACCCTGGTCGGCGTTCTCGTCGAGCGCTCCTTCGAGATGATCGAGGCATTCCTGGCCATCCTCAAGGCCGGCGGCGCGTACGTGCCGCTGGACCCGACCTGGCCGAGCGAGCGTCTCTCGGAGCTGATCGACGAGGCTGGAATCGGCCTCGTGGTGACCGTCGATCGGGAGGGCGCATCCCCCACTGTAGAGACGCCCCGTGGGGCGTCTCCCTCGACGGCGCCGTTCGTTCTCAGGTATCCGCCTGGAGGAGGAGACGCCCCACGGGGCGTCTCTACAGTGGGGGGGACCTCCGGCGGGTCTTCTCTCGCCTATGCGATGTTCACCTCGGGCTCCACCGGGCGGCCGAAGACGGTGGGGATCGAGCACCGGTCGATCGTCCGCCTGGTGCGCGACACGGACTTCGCGGACTTTGGCCCGGACCAGATCCTCCTGCAACTCGCGGCGCCCGCGTTCGACGCGGCGACGCTGGAGGTCTGGGGGGCGCTGCTCCACGGCGCCCGCCTTGTGCTCTATCCGCCGGCTCCTCCGTCGCTCGACGAGCTTGGGGAGGTCCTGGCGCGGCACGGCGTCACCATGTTGTGGCTCACCGCCGGCCTCTTCCACCAGGTGGTGGAGAGCCGGATCGGCATCCTGCGCGGGGTACGGCAGCTCCTGGCGGGAGGCGACGTGCTGTCGCCCGCCGCGGTCAACCGCGTGCTCGCGGAGCTTCCGGGGATCCGGCTGATCAACGGGTATGGGCCGACCGAGAACACCACGTTCACCTGCTGCTACACGGTGGAGGAGCCGGTCCCACCGGGGCGGACGGTGCCGGTCGGCCGGCCGATCCCGGGGACGCAGGTTTACGTGGTGGATCGCTCTCTGCGGCCGGTGCCGGCGCTCGTGCCGGGCGAGCTGGTCGCGGGCGGCGAAGGGCTGGCCCGCGGCTACCTGGGCCGGCCGGACCTCACGGCGGAGCGGTTCGTGCCCAGCCCGTTCGCGGAGGATGCGCGCCTCTACCGCACGGGCGACCTGGTGCGGCGGCTTCCTGGCGGCGCGATCGAGTTCCTGGGGCGGATCGACCGCCAGGTGAAGATCCGCGGCTTCCGCGTGGAGCCGGGGGAGATCGAGGCGGCTCTGACGCGCCATCCGGCGGTGGCACAAGCGGTGGTCCTGGTGCGCGAGGTCGCTTCGGGGGACCGGCGGCTGGTGGCCTGTGTGGTGCCGGCGGGTGCTGGAGAGCTGCCTACGACCGAGCTGCGCGACTGGCTGGCCGAGCGGCTGCCGGCGTACCTGATCCCGGGCCTCATTCCACTGCCCGAGCTGCCGCTGACTGCCAACGGCAAGGTGGACCGCCAGGCCCTGGAGCGGATGGCCGAGCCGGCCCCGGGGACTCCGGAGCGGGAGGCTCTCGATGCGCCTCGCACGCAGGTCGAGGAGCTCATCGCCGGGATCTGGGCCGAGGTGCTCGGCGTCGAACGGGTAGGCATCCACGACGACTTCTTCAACCTCGGCGGCCACTCGCTGCTCGCCACGCGGGTGGTGTCGCGCATCGTGGACACGCTCCACGTGGACCTGCCGCTGTCGACCTTCTTCGAGGCGCCGACCGTGGCGGGACTGGCCGAGCGGCTGTTCGGGGCGGGTGGGCGGCCGGACGCGCCGCCGCTCGTTCCGGTGCCGCACGACGAGCCCCTGCCGCTCTCGTTCGCGCAGCAGCGGCTCTGGTTCCTCGACCGCCTCGCCCCGGGCGGCTCGGCCTACAACATCGCGGTGGCCGTGCTCCTCCAGGGGGACCTCGACGTGGAGGCCCTGGAGCGCAGCCTGGGAGAGATCGTCCGGCGGCACGAGGCGCTGCGCACCGTCTTCGCCGAGATCGAGGAGCGGCCGGTGCAGATCGTCCAGCCGTGGGAGGCGCCGGTTCTCGGACGGCGCGAGCTGCCGGGCTTGGACGCAGCCCGGCGGGAGGCGGCGCGCGACGCGGCACGTCCGTTCGATCTGACGACCGGGCCGGTGGTCCGCTTCGTCCTGACGGCGCTCGGGCCGCCGCTCGAGATCAGGAAACACCTGCTCTCCGCCACCTTCCACCACATCGCAGCCGATGGCTGGTCGCTCCAGGTCTTCCTGCGCGAGCTGGCCGAGCTGTACGGCGCACAGGTTGCGGGGCGGAAACCGGAGCTTCCCGCGTCGCCGGTGCAGTACGCCGACTATGCCGTCTGGCAACGCCAGGCGCTTGACGGTCAGGCCCTCGTTCGCCCGCTCGCCTTTTGGCGCTGGCGCCTGGCCGGCCTCGCGCCGATCGAGCTGCCGGCCGACGGTCCGCGCACCCTCGCGGCCACGGCGCCGGCGCGCACCCGTCCGCTCGACCTGCCGGACGCGCTGACGGCGGAGATTTCCTCGTACTCCCGCGAGGTTGGCGCGACCCCCTTCATGCTCCTGCTGGCGGGCGTCTACGCGCTGCTCGCCCGCCTGACCGGCCAGGGCGACCTGACCGTGGGAGCTCCGGTCGCGGCGCGCCATCGGGTGGAGATCGAAGGGCTGATCGGCTTCTTCGCCAATACCCTGCCGCTGCGGGCCGATCTCGGAGGCGACCCGACGTTCCAGGAGCTGGTCGCGCGGGTGCGGGCGGTGGTCCTCGAAGCACACGCCCATGGCGACGTGCCGTTCGAGCGGCTCGTCGAGGAGCTCCATCCGGAGCGCGTTGCGGGGCGCAATCCTTTGTTCGACGTGGTGCTCGCCTATCTGAGCGCGCCGGTGGGACGGACCGATCTCCAGGGACTGGCGCTGGAGCCGGTGGACGTGCCGGGGGCCGAGGCCAAGTTCGATCTCACCTTCACCGTGCACGAGCGCGACGGCGCCCTCTCCGGTACGTTGGAGGGGCGCGGCGACCTCTTCGAGGAGGCGACGCTCGGGCGCATGGCGGAGTGGCTCCGCCTCCTTCTCGCCGGAGCCCTGGCCGATCCGGCGGCGCGCCTCGCGGAGCTGCCGCTGCTGACCGGGGACGAGCGGGCTCAGGTGCTCGGCGCCTGGAGCCAGACCGCTCCGGCCGAGCCGCCGGCCGGCGTCTTCCATGAGCTTTTCGCTGCGCGGGCGCGACGCGATCCGGATGCTCCGGCCCTGGTGTTTGCTGGGTCCTCCACCTCGTTCGGCGAGCTCAACGCGCGGGCCAACCGGCTGGCGCACCACCTGCGCGCTCGCGGTGCGGCACCGGAGACCATCGTCGCCTTCCTGCTCGAGCGCTCGGTCGAGGCGGCGGCCGTGCTCCTCGCGATCCTGAAGACCGGAGCGGCGTACCTGCCGCTCGACCCGGCGCAGCCGGCCGAACGGCTCTCCCGCATGCTCGCCGATGCCGGCGCGCCGCTGCTGGTCACCCGCGAGTGGCTCGATGCCGAGGCGACGGCCATCGCCGCGCAGCCGGCCACCGATCCGGCGGTCGCGGTGGCGCCCGAGGGGCTCGCCTATCTGATCTACACCTCGGGCTCGACCGGCGCGCCGAAGGGGGTCGCGGTCTCCCACCGCGCCATGGTCTGGTTCGGCGAGGCGATCCGCCGCGCCGTTCCGGAGCTGCGGGAGGACCGGCGGCTGCGGCTGGGCCTCAACGCGTCCCTGGTCTTCGACGCCTCGGTCCAGCAGCTCGTCCATCTGCTCTACGGGCATGGGCTCTGGCTCGTCCCGGAGGAGGCCCGCCGGGACGCCGGCCTTCTGGCCGACTTCTTCCGCGAGGGGGATCTCGACGGGATCGACTGCACGCCGAGCCAGCTCGAGCTGCTGCTCGCCGCCGCCGAGAGCTCCGGCCGGCCGCCTCGCTTCGTCCTGGTCGGGGGAGAGGCGATCGCGCCGCCGCTCTGGGACCGGCTCGCGGCGCATCCGCACGTCCGGTTCTATAACGTCTACGGCCCCACGGAGGCCACGGTCGACGCGACCGCCGGCCCGGTGGAGGGGGAGCGCCCGCACCTCGGGCTCCCGCTGGCCGGGTACCGGGTTCTGCTCCTCGACGCGGCTCTGCATCCCGTGCCGGTGGGGGTGCGCGGCGAGATCTGGATCGGCGGTCCGGGACTCGCGCGGGGCTATTGGCGGCAGCCGGGCCTGACGGCGGAGCGCTTCCGCCCCGATCCGTTCGCGGCGGAGACCGGGGTTCGCCTCTATCGCACCGGCGACCTGGGGAGCTGGCGGCCGGACGGGCGGATCCAATACCACGGCCGGAGCGACCAACAGGTCAAGATCCGCGGGTTCCGCATCGAGCTCGGCGAGATCGAAGCCGCGCTGCGCGAGCATCCGGACGTCCAGGAGGCGGTCGTCCTTGCTCAGGGAGAGGCGCTCGCCGCCTGGATCGTTCCCAATCCGAAATCCAACATCCAAAATCCAAAGGCCGGCCTCCGCGCCTTCCTCGCCGCGCGGCTGCCTGCCTGGATGGTCCCCGCGTCCTACGCGCTCCTCCCTGCGCTGCCGCTGACGCCTCAGGGCAAGGTCGACCGGCGGGCGCTGCCGCGGCCGTCCGCCACCCCGGTCGAGGAGGGGTGGACCGCACCGCGCAACGCGGTCGAGGAGGCCCTCGCCGCGGTCTGGGCCCAGGTGCTGGGCGCCGAGCGGGTGGGCGCGCACGACGACTTTTTCCATCTGGGCGGCCATTCGCTGCTCGCCACCCAGCTCGCGGCCCGGGTGCGCGCTGTGTTCGGCATCGAGCTGCCGCTGTCGGAGCTGTTCGAGGCGCCGACGCTCGCGGGGATGGCGGAGCGCATCGAGGCGGCCCGCTCGGCGGGCGGGACGGCACCGCCGCCGCTGGTCCGCCGCCCGCATCCGGGCGCCGTGGCGCCGCTGTCGTTCGCGCAGCAGCGCCTCTGGTTCCTCCACCAGCTCGAGCCGGACAGCCCGGCCTATCACGTCTCCGGCGCCCTGCGCCTCGCCGGCCCGCTCCGTCCGGACGTGCTGGAGCACGCGCTCGGCGAGATCGTCCGCCGGCACGAGGCGCTGCGCACCGTGTTTTTGGACACCGAGGCCGGGCCGGTGCAGCGCATCCTGCCGGCGGAGCCGTTCTTCCTGCCGGTCCTCGACCTGCGCGGCGCATCCGACTCCGCCGCCGAAGCGGAGCAGCTCGGCCTCGCCGAGGCCCGCCGGCTGTTCGACCTGGCCACGGGACCGGTCCTGCGGGCGCGGCTCCTGCGTCTGTCGGAGGAGGAGCACCTGCTCGTCGTGGTCATGCACCACGTGGCCTCGGACGGCTGGTCGCTCGGCGTGATGATCGGCGAGCTGGCGGCGCTCTATGCCGCGTTCGCCGCGGGCGCGCCGTCGCCCCTGCCGGAGCTGCCGGTGCAGTACGCCGATTTCGCCGAGTGGCAGCGGCGCACCCTGCGCGGCCGGTTCCTGGAGCGCCATCTCGGCTGGTGGCGCGAGCAGCTCGCGATCCCGCCGGTCCTCGACCTGCCGGGCGACCACCCGCGGCCTCCGGTCCCCTCGGGCCGCGGCGCCAACCTGCCGGTGGGACTGCCCGCGGACCTGACGCAGGGGCTGCATGCCCTGGCGCGCGCCGAGGGGGCGACCCTCTACATGGTCCTGCTCGCCGCCTTCGCGACGCTGCTCGGCCGGGTGAGCGGGCAGGACGACCTCACGGTGGGCTCGCCGATCGCCAACCGCGACCGCCAGGAGATCGAGCCGCTCATCGGCTGCTTCGTGAACACCCTGACCCTGCGCGTGCGCCTGGCCGGCGATCCCGGCTTCCGCGAGCTGCTGGCGCGGGTGCGCGAGGTGACGCTCGGCGCCTATGACCACCAGGGCGTCCCGTTCGAGCGGCTGGTGGAAGAGCTGGCCCCCGAGCGCGACCGGGCCCACTCGCCGCTCTTCCAGGTGATGCTCGTGTTGCAGAACGCGCCGCTGCCGCCGCTCCAGATGGGCGGGCTGGTCCTGGAGCGGCGCGAGCTGCCCACCGGCACGGCGAAGTTCGACCTGACGCTGGCCCTGGCCGAGGAGGAGGGGGGGATCGCCGGCACACTGGAGCACAGCTCCGACCTGTTCGAGGCCGCGACCGCGGCGCGGCTGATGGGGCACCTCGCCGAGCTCCTGCGCGGCACCGCGGACGATCCCGGCCGGCCGCTCTCGGCCCTGCCGCTCCTCACCGCGGGCGAGCGCCGGCAGATCCTGGAAGAGTGGAACGACACGGCCGTGGTTCTTCCGGGAGAGGGAGATCTGCGGCTCCCCGATCTGGTGGCGGCCCAGGCGGCCCGCACGCCGCACGCCCAGGCCGTCGTCGGCTGGCGGTTGAGCGGAGAGGAGCGGCTGACCTACGCCGATCTGCTCGCCCGGGCGGACCGCCTGGCTGGCCGTCTGGTGGAGCTGGGTGTCGGTCCCGAGGCGCGGGTGGGCGTCTGCCTCGACCGCACCGTCGACCTGCCGGTGGCCCTCCTCGCGGTGCTCCGCGCGGGCGGCGCCTACGTGCCGCTCGATCCGGCGTATCCGCGGGAGCGGCTGGAATTCATGCTGCGCGACTCGGGTGCGGGCGTGCTGATCACCCAGAGCGACCTGGAGGGGCGGTTCGGGCCGTTCGCGGGGGCGAGGGTGTTGGTGGATCGGACGGATCGGTCGGATCGGTCCGATGTCTTCAACTCCGCGCGGCCCGGGAACCTGGCCTACCTGATTTACACCTCGGGGTCGACGGGGGTGCCCAAGGCGGTGGCGATCGAGCACCGCAGCGCGGTCGCGATGGTGCGGTGGGCCCTCGGTGAATTCTCGGCCGAGGAGCTCTCGGGTGTCCTCTTTGCCACCTCAGTCTGTTTCGACCTTTCGGTCTTCGAGCTGTTCGTTCCCCTCGCGGCGGGCGGCAAGGTGATCGTCGCCGCCAACGCCCTGGAGCTGCCGGCGCTGCCGTTCGCCGGGGAGGTGACGCTGGTCAGCACGGTGCCCTCGGCGATGACCGAGCTGGTGCAGGGCGAGGGGTTCCCGGCGTCGGTGCGCACGGTCAACCTGGCGGGCGAGCCGCTCAAGGGATCGCTCGCCGACGCGGCCTACGCGCTGCCGGGAGTCCGCCGGGTGGCGAACCTCTACGGCCCCTCGGAGGACACCACCTACTCGACGTGGGAGACTGTCCCGCCGGCTCCGGAAAGACATGGCGAGCCGCTCATCGGCCGGCCGATCGCCAACACGCGGGTCTACCTGCTGGACCGGGCCGGCGAGCTGGTTCCCGAAGGGGTGCCGGGGGAGCTGTTCCTCGCCGGGGAGGGCCTGGCGCGCGGCTATCTCGGCCGGCCGGAGCTCACGGCGGAGCGGTTCGTGCCCGACCCCTTCGATGCTTCCGGCGCCCGCCTCTATCGCACGGGCGACCTGGCGCGCTGGCGGCCGGGCGGGCGGCTCGAGTACCTGGGGCGGATCGATCACCAGGTCAAGGTGCGCGGATTCCGCATCGAGCTGGGAGAGATCGAGGCGGCCCTGGCACGCCATCCGGCGGTGGCCGAGGCCGTGGTGCTGGCCCGCGACGACGAGGGGCACGGCAAGGTCCTCGTCGCCTTCCTGGTCCGCCGGGAGGGGATGGAAGGGGCCGACCTGCGGCCGACCGCGCTGCGGCAGCTCCTGCGCCGGACCTTGCCGGAGCACATGGTGCCCTCCGCGTTCGTCGAGCTGCCGGCCCTGCCCTTGACGCCCAATGGCAAAGTCGACCGCCGCACCTTGGGCCGCCTGCGGTTCGACGCGGGTTCCCGGACGGGTGCGCAAGGGGCCGCTGTTCCCGATGACCGACCGCGCACGACGACCGAGGAGCTGCTCGCCGCGCTCTGGTGCGAGGTCCTGGGGCGCGACCGGGTGGGGGTCCACGACAGCTTCTTCGAGCTGGGCGGCCACTCGCTGCTCGCCACGCGGCTCGTCTCCCGGGTGCGGGCCACGTTCGGCCGCGACCTGCCGCTCGCCCGGCTATTCGAGGCGCCGACCGTGGCCGAGGTGGCGCGCCTCCTCGACGAGGCCCACGGTGGCGTGGCGCGGTCCGCGCCGATCCTGCCGGTGCCGCGCACGGGGGACCTCCCCCTCTCCTTCGCCCAGGAGCGCCTCTGGTTCCTCGACCGCATCCAGCCGGGCTCGGCGTACAGCGTGCCGCTCGCCCTGCGCCTGCGCGGCACGCTCGATGCCGGACGCCTCGGCAGGGCCTTTGGATCGATCGTGGCTCGCCAGGAGGCGCTGCGCACCGTCTTCACCGAGCGCGATGGTGAGCCGGCGCAGCACATACTGGCTCCACAGGAATCCTGGCCGCTGCCGGTCGTCGACCTGTCCGATTTCGCGGAGGCTGAGACCCTCGCCACCCGGCTCGCCGAGCGAATCGCCGAGGAAGAGGCGCTGCGGCCGTTCGATCTGGCCACCGGCCCGCTGCTGCGCACCCTGGTGCTGCGGCTCGGTGCCACGGACCACGTGCTGCTCCTCAACATGCACCACATCGTGTCGGACGGCTGGTCGCTCGGCGTCCTGCTGAGCGAGCTGGCGGCGTTCTACGGCGGCGCGCCCGAGGGGCTGCCGGAGCTGCCGGTGCAGTACGCCGACTTCGCGGTCTGGCAGAAGGACTGGCTGCGCGGCCAGGAGCTCGAGCGGCAGATGGCGTACTGGCGGCAGCAGCTCGCGGGCGCGCCGGCCGTGCTCGACCTGCCGACCGACCGCCCGCGCCCGCTCCTGGGCACGACGAACGGCGCGCGCCGGCAGGTGAGCCTGGCCGCCGGGCTCACCGCCCGTCTCGCGGCGCTCGGGCGCGAGCAGGGGGCCACGCTGTTCATGGTCCTCCTCGCCGCCTGGGGCACGCTGCTCCACCGCTTCAGCCGGCAGGCGGATCTGAACGTGGGCACGCCGATCGCCGGCCGCAACCGCTCCGAGACCGAGCACCTGGTCGGCTTCTTCGTCAACACCCTGGTGCTGCGGGAAGACCTGAGCGGTGCCCCGTTCTTCCCCGAGCTGGTGGCGCAGGTGCGCCGCACGTCGCTCGCCGCCTACGACCACCAGGACCTGCCGTTCGAGAAGCTGGTCGACGAGCTGCGGCCCGAGCGCGACATGAGCCACCAGCCGCTCTTCCAGGTCATGTTCGCGCTGCAGAACGCGCCGCTCGGCGCCCTGGAGCTGCCCGGGCTGACCCTGGAGCCCACCGAGCTGGGGGCGACCGTCGCCAAGTTCGACCTGACGCTCAACCTGATGGAGCTGGGCGGGATTCTGGGCGGCTCGCTCGAATACAACACCGACCTGTTCGACGCGACGACCGCGGCCCGCCTGGTGGCGCACTGGGGCGTCCTCCTGGAGGAGATCGCCGCGCGGCCCGAGCGGCGGGTCCTGGACCTCCCTCTCCTGACCGCGGGCGAGCGGCACCAGCTCACTCTCGAATGGGCGGACGCCCGGCCAGAGCCGAGAGGGCTCCTCCTCCATCAGGTCATCGAGCGGCAGGTCGACCTGCGGCCGGACGCTCCGGCCCTGGAGTACCTGGACGTCCGCTGGACCTACGGCGAGCTGGAGAGCCGGGCCAACCAGCTGGCGTGGACCCTGCGCGCGCTCGGCGTCGAGCCGGATACGCGGGTGGCGCTCTGCGTCGGGCGCAGCGCCGACATGATCATCGCCATGCTCGGCGTGCTCAAGGCCGGGGCGGCCTACGTGCCCCTCGACCCCGCCCATCCCCAGGAGCGTCTCGCCTTCATGCTGCGCGACAGTGGCGCGCGGGTCCTGCTCACCCAGGAGAGCCTCCTCGGCCACCTCCCGGAGACCGGGGTGCGCGTCCTCTGCCTCGACCGCGACTGGGACCAGATCGCCCGCCGGCCGGAGAGCCGCCCGGAGAACCTCGTCTCCCCGCTCAACCTGGCCTACGTCATCTACACCTCGGGGTCGACCGGCACGCCCAAGGGGGTCCTCGTGCCGCACGAGGCCGTGGCGGCGTACAGCCAGGTCTGCTCGGCGGTCTACGGCAGCGGACCGGGGGACCGCAACCTCCAATTTTCCTCGATCAGCTTCGATGCGAGCGTCGAGGAGATCTACAGCGCCTTGACGCGCGGGGCTACGCTGGTGGTGCGCGGCGACGTACAGGAGGGGGCTTCCGAGTTCCTCGAACGGTGCCGCGCGCAGGGCATCACGCTGCTGCAGCTCCCGACCGCGTACTGGCACCAGCTGGTGACCGCCATGGAGGCCGAGTCGCTCGCCCTCCCCGAGAAGATTCGCCTCCTGTTCGTCGGCGGCGAGAAGATGCTGGCGCAGCGGCTGGTGGCCTGGTCGAAGCTGGTGCCCCCCGGGTTCCAGCTGATCAACGCCTACGGCCCCACGGAGACGACGGTCGCGACGACCCTCTGCCCGATCCCGCCGGCGGTGCAGGTCCACGAGGGCCTGCGCGAGGTGCCGATCGGCCGCGCGTTGTCCTATGCCCGCGCCCATGTGGTCGATCCGAGCCTGCGGCCGGTGCCGATCGGCGTGGTGGGCGAGATCCTGATCTCCGGTCCCAACCTCTCCCGCGGCTACCTGGACCGGCCGGACCTGACCGCAGAGCGCTTCATCCCCAATCCCTTCTCCCATCTCTGGGGGGAGAAGGGGGAGCGCCTGTACCGCACGGGCGACCTGGCCCGCCTGCTGCCCGACGGTCTCATCGAGTTCGTCGGGCGCACGGACCACCAGGTGAAGATCCGCGGCTACCGGATCGAGCTGGGAGAGATCGAGGCGGCGCTCGCCGCGCATCCGGCCCTCGGGGAGGTCGTGGTCCTGACGCGCGCGGAGCCTTCGGGGGACGTGCAGCTCGCGGCCTACGGCGCGGTCAAGGGAGAGGTGGCGCCGACGCCCGCCGAGCTGCGCGCCTGGCTGGAGGAGCGCCTCCCCGCCTACATGGTCCCGGTGGTCATCCAGGTCCTCCCGTCGATGCCGGTCAACGCGCAGGGCAAGGTGGACCGGCGCGCCCTGGAGCGGCTGGCGCCGCGGACCCGGGAGCGGGCCGACTTCGCGCCGCCGCGCAATGAGCTGGAGGCGGCGATCGCCCAGGTCTGGCGCGAGGTCTTCGGGCTGGAGGAGGGCGCCGAGGCGATCGGCATCCACGACAACTTCTTCGACGCGGGAGGCAACTCGCTCCTCCTGGTGAAGCTGCACAGCCGCTTGCAGAAGGCCCTCGAGTGGAATTTCCCGCTCGTCGAGATGTTCAAGCACCCGACCATTGCCGCGCTCGCCGCGAGCCTGGGCGCCGAAGCTCCCGCCCAACCCTCGCTCGAGAAGGCGCGCGCTCGGACCGACACCCGCCGTGAGTCGATGCGGCAGTTGCAACAGCTCCGGGAGCAACGCCGGAGAGGACGCTGAAGGAGCCCGTCATGAGCAATCCCGAGCCCGAGACCCCGCATGGAATCGCCATCGTCGGCCTGGCCGGCCGCTTCCCCGGCTCTCCCACCCTGGAGAGCTTCTGGCAGAACCTGCGCGAGGGGAGGGAGTGCATCACGGTCTTCACCGAGGCGGAGCTGCTCGGCGCCGGGGTCTCCGCCGCCGAGCTGGCCGACCCGCGCTACGTCCGCGCGCGCGGCACGCTCGCCGGAGTCGATCTGTTCGACCCGGGCTTCTTCGGCTTCACGCCGCGCGAGGCCGAGCTGCTCGATCCGCAGCACCGCCTGTTCCTGGAGACCGCCTGGCTGGCCCTGGAGAACGCGGGGTGCGACCCCGACCGCTTCTCCGGCCGGGCGGCGGTCTTCGGCGGCTCGGGGTCCGGCACCTACCTGCTGCACAACCTGCTGCCGAACCGCGAGCTGCTGGAGAAGGTGGGCGTCCTCCAGGCGATGCTGATGAACGAGGGGGATTTCCTGACCACCCGGGTCTCCTACAAGCTGAACTTGAAGGGGCCGAGCGTGCTGGTGCAGACCGCCTGCTCGACCTCGCTGGTGGCGATCCACCTGGCCAGCCAGAGCCTGCTCTCGGGCGAGAGCGACCTGGCGCTCGCCGGCGGCGTCTCGGTCGACACGCCGCAGACCGCGGGCTACTTCTTCCAGGAGTCGGGCGTCATGTCCCCGGACGGGCACTGCCGCGCCTTCGACGAGCGGGCGGAGGGGACGGTCAACGGCTCGGGCGTCGGCGTCGTGGTGCTCAAGCGCCTGGCCGACGCCCTGGCCGACGGTGACACGGTCCATGCCGTGATCCTGGGATCGGCGGTCAACAACGACGGCTCGGCCAAGGTCGGATTCACCGCGCCGAGCGTCGAGGGGCAGTCGGAGGCGGTCGCCGAGGCGCTGCTGATGGCCGGCGTGGAGCCCGAGACGATCGGCTACATCGAGGCGCACGGCAGCGGCACCCAGCTCGGCGATCCGATCGAGGTCGCTGCGCTGACCCAGGCGTTCCGCGGCGCTACCGAGCGCTCCGGCTTCTGCGCGCTGGGGTCGGTCAAGACCAATCTGGGGCACTGCAACGCCGCGGCCGGCGTGGCCGGGCTGTTCAAGACCGTGCTCTCGCTCCAGCACGGGGAGATCCCGCCGAGCCTCGGGTTCGAGCGGCCGAACCCGCAGATCGACTTCGCGGCGAGCCCGTTCTTCGTCAATACCCGGCTGTCTCCCTGGCCGGACAACGAGGCTCCCAAGAGAGCCGGCGTCAGCTCCTTCGGCCTGGGCGGCACCAACGCTCACGTGGTGCTGGAGGCGGCGCCGTCGCGCGAGGCCTCGGCACCGCCCTCCCGCGCCGCCCAGCTCCTCGTCCTTTCGGCCCGCACGCCCACGGCGCTCGATACGGCTACGGCCAACCTCGTGGAGCACTTGCAGAGCCTGCCGGCGGACGACGCGGCCGGTCTGGCTGACGCCGCCTGGACTCTCCAGACGGGGCGCCGCCTCTTCGAGCACCGGCGCATCGCCGTGGCCCGCACCCCGGCCGAGGCCGCCGCGGCGCTGGCCGATCCCAAACGCTCGGTGACCGGCACGGCTGGCGGCCGCCGCGACGGGGGAGAGGGAGAGCGCCCGGTCGTCTTCCTGTTCCCCGGCCTGGGCGACCAGTATCCCGACATGGCGCGCGGCCTTTACGCGGCGGAGCCGCTGTTCCGCGAGATCGTCGACGACTGCGCCGGGCGCCTGCGCCCCGAGCTCGGGCTCGACCTGCGCGAGGTCCTGTTTTCGGAGGATGGCCCGGCGCGGCCGTCGGGGTCGCAGGGACCGGACCTGCGCGCCCTGCTCCGCCGCAACGCGGAGGCCGGCGACCCCGCCGCCGCCCGGCTCGCCGAGACGGCGGTGGCCCATCCGGCGGTCTTCGTCGTCGAATACGCCCTGGCCCGCCTGCTCATGTCCTGGGGCATCCGCCCCGAGGCGATGATCGGCTACAGCATCGGCGAGTACGTCGCCGCCTGCCTGTCCGGAGTGCTGAGCCTGGAGGACGCGCTCCAGGTGGTGGCGCGGCGGGCGAAGCTCATCCAGGAGCTGCCGGCCGGCGCCATGCTCGCCGTGCCGCTCGGCGAGGATGAGGTGCGCCCCTTGCTGGACGGCCTGGAGGAGCGGATCTCGATCGCGGCCACCAACGGGCCGCACTTCTGTGTGGTGGGGGGGCCGCGCGAGGCGCTGGAGGAGCTGAGTGGCCGACTGGCCGAGCGCGGCGCGAGCTGCATCTTCCTGCAGACGACCCACGCCTTCCACTCGTTGATGATGGAGCCGGCCATGGGCCGCTTCGGCGAGGTGCTGCGCGGCGTGCGGATGGGCACGCCCGAGATCCCCTACCTGTCGAACGTTACCGGCACCTGGATCACCGAGGACGACCTGGCGGACCCAGCCTACTGGGCGCGCCATATGCGCGGCACCGTGCGCTTCGCCGAAGGCCTCTCCGAGCTCCTCGGAAAGCCCACCCGGGTCTACCTGGAGATTGGTCCCGGTGCCACGCTCGGCACGCTCGTCAAGCAGCACGAGGCCGCGCCGGCCGGCGCGGTGACCGTCGCGACGCTGCGGCGGGGGAGCGAGGAGCGCGACGACGTGGAGGTGCTCCTCGAAGCGGCCGGCCGCCTGTGGGCCGCCGGCGCCGCGATGGACTGGACAGAGCTCCATGGGGGAGACCGGCGCCTGCGGGTGCCGCTGCCCGGGTATCCCTTCGAGCGGACCCGCTGCTGGATCGATCCTCCCTCGCGGGCGGAAGCCGCGCACCGGATCGCGGCGCTGCCGCCCGCCGAGCCCGGCGCTTCGGAAGCGACGCACCGCGAGGATGTCGGAGAGTGGTTCTGGGTCCCGGCCTGGCGGCAGGCGGCCCCGCCTCTCGGTTCCGCGGCGGCCCCGGGGAGCTGGCTCCTCTTCGTCGATTCCGCCGGTCTGGGCGAGCGCGTGGCCGCGCGTCTGCGGCAGGCGGGCCGGCAGGTGGCGACCGTCGCCGCCGGGACGGACTTCGCGGAGACGGGGGACGGGGCGTTCACCGTCGATCCGGCGCAGCGGGCTCATTACGACAGCCTGATCCAGCAGCTCAAAGGCCGGGAGGAGGGGCTGCCCACGCACGTCCTCCATCTTTGGGGGGCCACGGCGGAGGAGCCGTCCTACGACGAGGCGCAGCGGGCGGGCCTGCTCAGCCTGATGTTCCTGGAGCAGGCGCTGACCCAGGCGTCGGGCGGGGCCGAAGGGCCGGCGATCCGCATCGGCGTGGTCACCGCCGGCGCCTGCGAGGTGGCCGACGGCGACCGGGTGGTGCCCGCGCGGGCCACGGTGCTCGGCGCCTGCAAGGTGATCCACCAGGAGTCGCGGCAGCTCACCTGCGCGAGCCTCGACGTGGCCCTTCCCGTCGCCGGCTCGCCTTCCGAGGAGCGGCTGATCGGCCAGCTCCTCGCCGAGATGGAGGTGCCCGAGGCCGAGCTGGAGCCGGCGGTGGCCTACCGCGGCCGGCAGCGCTGGGTCCGCACGTTCGAGACCGTGCGCCTGCCGGAGGAGATCGGGCCCGGCGCTTCGCGCCTGCGGCCGGACGGCGCCTATCTGATCACCGACGGCGCTCATGCCGTGGGCCTCGGCATGGCCGAGGCGCTCGCCGGCCTGGGCGCGCGGGTGGCGGTGCTGCTGCCGACGGAGTTCCCGGCGCGCGAGAAGTGGACCGAGATCCGTGATGTGCCGGCGGCGCCACCGGGCCTGGACGTGGCCGGCGCGGCCGTGCGGCGCCTCCTGCCGCTGGAAGAGCGCGGCCTGGCCGTGCTGCTCGCCGACCTGGCCGATCCGGCCTCCCTGGCCGGCGCGTTGACCCAGGCACGGAGCCGCCTCGGCGGACTCGACGGCGTGCTCCATACCGCGGCGCCGTTCACCGGCGGCCTGATCCAGCTCAAGACGCCCGAGAGCCTGGAGACGGCCCTGCGGCCTGTGGCGCGCGGCGCCGAAGACCTGTTCGCGGCGGTCGAACAGACCGGCATCATCCCGGATTTCGTCCTCCTCACCGGCTCGACCCTGGCGTTCTCGGGCGGCCTGGGGCAGATCGACATCGCGGCGGCCGGCTGCTACCTGGACGCGCTCGCACAGCGCCGGATGGCGGAGGAGGGGCCGTACACCGTCGTCGCTCATTGGGACCCCTACCAGTGGGCCGGCTGGCTCGCCGCCGGCACCGCGGCCATCTCCGGCTTGCAGCCCGGGCAGCTCGAGCAGGAGCTGGAGTCCTTCGGCACCCGGCCGGAGCGGAGCGCCGAGGCGTTGCGCCGGCTGCTCGCGACGCCGCTCCAGCGGGCCGTGGTCACGGCGCGCGACCTGCGGGCGCTCATCGCCGAGACCGACGCCTTCACCATCGAGGCCTTCATGGCACAGATGCAGAAGGCGCACTCCGACCAGGAGGCGCGGGGGCGGACGGGCATCCCCACGCCCTATGTCGAGCCCACCAGCGACCTGGAGCGGCAGGTCGCCGCGATCTGGGAGGAGCTGTTCGGCATCCGGCCGATCGGCATCGAAGACAATTTCCTCGAGCTGGGCGGCCACTCGCTGCTGGCGATCCAGATGGCGACCCAGCTTCGCAACGCGTTCGGGGTCGACCTGCCGGTGACCGTGCTGTTCGAGGCGCCGACGGTCGGCGCGCTGGCCGCGGCGATCGCCCGCGAGCAGGGGGGCGGCGAGGACCCGGACGAGCTGGAGCGCCTGCTCGCGCTGGTCGAAGGCCTGTCTCCGGAGGAGGCGTTGAAGAAGATGGAAGAGATGGGTCTCTCGCCCGAGGAGGTCCTCCAGTAAATGGCCATCACCGACCGCCTGTCCGCGCTCACGCCCGAGCAACGGGCGCTGTTCGAGAAGCTGCGGGAACAGAAGAAGCAGCAGAAGCCCGCGGCGGCCCGGGCGCCGCAGCCGCCGCCGATCGCGCGACGGGGTCCAGGAGAATATTGGCCGCTGTCGTTCGACCAGGAGCGCCTGTGGTTCCTCTACACGCTGAACCCGCGCGATACGGCCTACAACATCGACACGGCATCGCGGATCCGCGGCCGGCTCGACTTCGCGGCCCTGGAGCAGGCCTTCCAGGAGATCCCGAAGCGCCACGAGATCTGGCGCACGGCGTTCCCCGCGGTCGACGGCCGGCCGGTGCAGGTCGTGCTGCCGGAGATGCGCCTGCCCAGCGCGATCGTCGACCTGCGGGCACTGCCGCCGGAGCTGCGCGAGCCCACGGCCTACCAGTTGATGGTCGAGACCACGCGCGCCCCCTTCGCGATGGAAACGGGGCCGCTCGTCCGGGCCGTGCTGCTGCGCCTGGAGGACGAGGACTGCATCGTCGAGCTGGTCGTCCATCACATCGTGACCGACTGGGTAACCTTCCAGCTCTTCTGGCGGGAGATCGGCCTCCTCTACGAGTCGTTCGTCGCAGGCAGGCCGTCTCCGCTGCCTCCGCCCGTGGTGCAGTTCGCCGACTACACCGCCTGGCAGCGCGAGTGGATGCGCGGCGAGGTGGAGGACTTCTTCCTGCGCTATTGGACGGAGCACCTGCGCGACGCGCCGCTGGCGCTGGAGGTGCCCACGGACCGGCCGCGCCGGCCGGTCGTCACCAGCAACGGCGACCGGGTGGAGGTGCGCTTCGAGCGGGCGGCGGAGCTCAAGGCCATGGCGCGGCGCGAGGGGCTGACTCCGTTCATGACCGTGCTCGCCGCCTACCAGCTCCTCCTCGCGCGCTGGTCGGCGCAGGACAAGGTCATCGTCGGCTCGCCGAACGCCAACCGCAACCGGATCGAGATCCAGGAGATCTTCGGGTTCTTCCTGACCCAGCTCCCGTTCTGCACCGACGTCTCGGGAGACCCGACGCTGCGCGAGGCGCTGCGCCGGACGCGCGACGTGGCGCTCGCCGCCTACGGGCACCAGGACCTCCCGTTCGGCAAGCTGGTCGAGGCCCTGCACCCGGAGCGCGACCTGTCGCGCGCGCCGATCATTCAGGTCGTCCTGCTGCTGCTGGACGGCTCCGTCCTCTCGCCCAAGCTCGCCGACCTCGAGCTGGCGCCGGTCGACGTCCACGACGGCAACGCGCGCTACGACGTGATGTTCGCCATGTGGGACCACCCCGAGCTGATCCACGGCTGGTACGAGTACAACGCGGACCTCTGGGACAAGACCACGGCGGCCCGCCTGGTCGAGGGATTCCTCCAGCTCCTCGACGAGATGATCGCCGATCCGGAGCGCCGGCTCTCGGAGATCCCCCTGCTCTCTCCGGCAGCCCGCCACCAGACGCTGGTCGAATGGAACGACACGGGCGCGCCCCTGGACCTACCGGCGGTGCCTCAGCTCTTCGCCGAGCGAGCCGCCGAGACGCCGGAAGCCGTGGCGGTCGAGGGGGAGGACGGCGCGGTGCTCACCTACGCCGAGCTGGAGCGCCGCGCTCGCGGGATCGCCGCCTGGCTGCGCGGCCAGGGAGTGCGGGCCGGCGACCGCGTCGGCATCCGCCTCGACCGCACGCCGGACCTGGTCGCGGCGCTGCTGGGCGTCTGGGGTGCGGGGGCGGCGTATGTGCCGCTGGATTCGGCGCACCCGGCGGAGCGGTTGGAGGTGATTCTGGAGGATGGGCGGGTGGCGGTGGTGGTCGGGGAAAAGGACTTAAAGGACTTCAAGGACCAAAAGGACGACAACGAAACCGGGGAGGCCTTCCCCGAGGCCACCGCCTACGTGCTCTTCACCTCGGGCTCCACCGGCCGCCCCAAGGGCGTCGAGGTGAGCCACCGCTCGCTCGTGAACCTGCTCCGGTCGATGGCCGGCCTCTACGGCATGGGCCCTGCCGACCGCTTTCTGGCGGTGACCACCGTCTCCTTCGACATCGCGGGCCTGGAGCTGTTCCTGCCGCTGATCACCGGGGGCCGCGTTCTGCTGGCGAGCCGCGAGACCACCGCTGACGGCGCGGCTCTGGCTCGGGCTCTCGACGAGCGGGGCGCGACCGTGCTCCAGGGGACGCCGGCCACGTGGCGCCAGCTCGCCGATTCTGATTGGCCCGGGAGACCGGGGCTCCTGCGCCTGTGCGGCGGCGAGGCCCTCGATCGGGATCTGGCGGGCCGCCTGCTCGCCCTGCCGGGCGGACCGCTCTGGAACGAGTACGGCCCTACCGAGACCACCATCTGGTCGACCGTCCAGCGGGTGGAGCGGAACGAGCCGGCTCCAGCCCTGTCGGTCGGCCGGCCGATCGCCAACACCACGGTCTTCCTGCTGGGACGGGATCTGTGCCCGGCCCCCCTCGGCGGAGTCGGCGAGCTGTGCCTGGGCGGCGCCGGCGTGGCGCGCGGCTATCTCGGGCGCCCGGAGCTGACCGCGGAGCGGTTCATCCCGAACCCGTTCGCAGAGAGGGAGGGGAGATCGGATCAATCCCGCCTCTACCGGACGGGCGACCTCGCCCGCTGGTTGGCGGACGGGCGCTTGGAGTATCTGGGGCGCACCGACCATCAGGTCAAGCTGCGCGGCTTCCGCGTCGAGCTGGGCGAGATCGAGGCCGCGCTGCGCCGCGACCCGGCGGTCCGCGCGGCGGCCGTGGTGCTGCAACGGAAAGGGGAGGGGACGCGCCTGCTGGCCGCCATCGTCCCGGTGAGCCCGGACGCGGCGCCGGACCCCGCCGCGCTCCGCGAGTCCCTGCGCGGGGCACTGCCCGAGTACATGATCCCGGCCGCGTTCACCATGCTCGATGCCCTGCCGCTCTCGCCCAGCGGCAAGGTGGACCGCAAGGCCCTGGAGCGCCTCGATCCCGCGGTTTCACAGGGGGACGGCCCGGCGCCGCAGGGGGCGGACGAGGAGCTTCTCGCCAGCCTCTGGTGCGAGGTGCTCGGCATCGAGCGGGTCGGCGCGGCCGACGACTTCTTCGCGCTGGGCGGCCACTCGCTGCTGGCCACCCGGCTGACGCTCCACATCCGCGAGGCCTTCGGAGCCGACCTGCCGGTGCGCGCCATCTTCCAGGCGCCGACCATCGCGGCGCAGGCGCGGGTGATCGCCTCCCTCCGCGACGGCGGCAATCTCGTCGCCAGCGCACCGGTCCCGCGGCTGCCGCGCGACGCCTGGCCTCTGCGAGCGCCGCTCTCTTTCGCCCAGGAGCGCCTCTGGTTCCTCGACCGCCTGATGCCCGGAAGCCCGGTCTACAACCTGGCCGTGGCCCTGCGGCTCGACGGTCCGCTCGATTCCGAAGCCCTGGCCGCCGCCTTCGACCGGCTGGTCGAGCGCCAGGAGGCGCTGCGCACCGCGCTTCCCGAGCGTGAAGGTCGGCCCGTGCAGGAGGTTGCGCAGAGCGGCGCCTCCGCGCTCCAGGAGATCGACATCTCCACCTCGGCGGACCCCGAGGCGGACGCTCGCCGGCTCGCCGCGGCGGACGCGCTGCGCCCGTTCGACCTCGCGGCCGGGCCGCTGCTGCGCGCCACGCTGCTGAATCTTTCTCGGGAGGGGGCGCCGGAGCGGCATGTCCTGCTCCTCTCCATGCACCACATCGTCTCGGACGCCTGGTCGATGGGCGTGCTGGTGGACGACCTGACGGCCCTCTATGCCGGCCAGCCGCTCCCCGAGCTGCCGGTCCAGTACGCCGACTATGCGGTCTGGCAGCGGGAACGCCTCACCGGAGAAGAAATCGATCGCCAGCTCGCCTTCTGGCGCGATCAGCTCGCGGGCGCGCCCCCGGTGCTCGACCTCCCGGCGGACCGGCCGCGGCCGGCCATCCAGAGCCTGCGCGGCGGCGTGGTGCCGTTCGACCTCAATATCGGCGGGAGTGGCACGAGCGCCGCCCTGGCCGACCTGGCCCGGCGCGGCGGAGCGACCCTCTACATGGTCCTGCTCGCGGGCTGGGGAGCCCTGCTGGGGCGCCTCGCGGACCAGCGCGACCTGGTGGTGGGCACGGCCATGGCGAACCGCGACCGGCCCGAGGTGGAGCGGCTGATCGGCTTCTTCGTCAACACCCTGGCCCTGCGGGTCGACCTGACCGGCGCCCCGTCGTTTGACGACCTCGTCGGCCGGCTCCGCCACCGCGTGCTCGACGCCTTCTCGCACCGCGACCTGCCGTTCGAGAAGCTGGTCGAGGAGCTGCAACCGGCGCGCGACCGCAGCCGCCAGCCCGTCTTCCAGGTCATGCTGACGTTCCAGAACGTGCCGGTCCAGAAAATTCCAGACACCCTGGCCGACCTGGCCGGTCTCACCCTGACTCCTCTGGAGGTCGAGGGGCAGACGACCAAGTTCGACCTGACGCTGACCCTCTTCGAAGACGGCGGGCAGGTCGTGGGGCGGCTCGAATACGCCAGCGACCTGTTCGACCGTGCGACCGTGGAGCGCTGGACCGGCGGCTTCGCCCGCCTCCTCGCCGGAGCCGTGGCGGCCTCCGGGACGCGGGTGGCCGAGCTGCCGCTGCTCTCCCCGGAGGAGCTGCGTCAGGTGCTCGCCGCGCCCAACCAGACGGCCGTGGCCTATCCGCACGATGCCGCGCTCGGTGACCTCTTCGCCGAGCAGGCAGCCCGCCACCCGGCGGACGTGGCCATCGTCTCTGACGCTCAGGAAATTTCCTGGGAGGAGCTGGAGCGGCGCTCGGCACGCATCGCCCGGCGGCTGCTCGACCGGGGAGTCAGGCTGGAAACGCGCGTTGGGCTGGTGGCCGACCGGACCCCGGACCTAGTCGCCGGGCTCCTCGGCATCGTGCGCGCCGGCGGCGCCTACCTGCCGCTCGATCCGACCTATCCGCCCGAGCGGCTCGCCTGGATGCTCCGCGATTCCGGCGTGCGCCTGGTGCTCGCCGAGCGCTCGCTGTCCGTGCCCCCGCCGCCGGGAGTTGAAGCTCTCTTCCTCGACGAGGCGGTGGCGGAGGGGGCGCCGGAGATCCCGCTCCCCGCCGTGCCGGCCGAGGCGCTCGCCTACGTGATGTACACCTCGGGCTCCACCGGCACCCCCAAGGGAGTGGCCGTGACCCACCGCAACGTCGTCCGTCTGGTCCGCTCTGACCGAAAATCAGATCAACCCGACTACGCCGACCTCGGCCCGGAGCAGGTCTGGCTCCAGGCCGCGCCGGTCTCCTTCGACGCCTCGACCCTGGAGATCTGGGCGCCGCTGCTGAACGGCGGGCGGCTCGCCTTGGTACCTCCAGGCCGCGCCTCGCTCGACGATCTGTCCGAGGCCATTGCGCGGTTCGGGGTGACCTCGCTCTGGCTGACCGCCGGGCTGTTCCACCAGATGGCCGAGCACAACCTCGACGGGCTCCGCCCGCTGCGGCAGCTCCTGGCCGGCGGCGACGTGGTGGACCCGGAGGCCGCGCGCCGGGTGCTCCAGAGCCTGCCGGATCTCACCCTGATCGACGGCTACGGCCCGACCGAAGGGACGACCTTCACCTGCTGCCATCGCGCGACTGGAACGGAGACGGGCGCCGCCGTGCCGATCGGCCGGCCGATCGCCAACGCGCGGGTCTACGTGCTCGACGAGGCGCTCCAGCCGGTGCCGTCCGGCGTGGCCGGAGAGCTGTTCGCCGGTGGCGACGGGCTGGCGCGGGGTTATCTGGACCGGCCCGACTTGACCGCGGAGCGCTTCCTGCCCGATCCGTTCTCGGGCTTCCCTGGCGAGCGGCTGTACAGGACGGGCGACCGGGTGCGGTGGGCTCCGGAGGGTGTCCTTGAGTTTTTGGGCCGGCTGGACGGCCAGGTCAAGATCCGGGGCTTCCGCGTCGAGCCCGGCGAGGTGGAGGCGGCGCTCGCAAAGCACCCCGCGGTACGCCAAGCGGCCGTCCTCACACACGAAACCCGCGGCGGCAAGGTCCTGGCCGCCTGTGTGGCCCTCGCCGAGCCCATCGCGGTGGCCGAGCTGCAACGCTTCCTGCGCGAGCGGCTGCCGGAGGTCATGGTCCCCGCGGCCTGGGCCGTGCTGGACGATCTGCCGCTCACGCCCAACGGCAAGGTGGATCGCCGTGCCCTCGCCGCCCTGGAGATCGAGGCGGCCCGCGCCGCGGTCGAGTACGTGGCGCCCCGCACCCAGCTGGAAGAGCGGATCGTCGAGGCCGTGGCCCAGGTCCTGGGCCTCGATCCGAAGCGGGTCGGCGTCCTCGACAACTTCTTCGAGCTGGGAGGGCATTCGCTCCTGGCGACCCAGCTCCTGGCGCTGCTCCGCGGACAGCACGATATCGAGATCCCGCTGCCGCTCCTCTTCGACAGCGCCAACCTGGGCGACCTGGCCGACCACCTCACCGAGCGCGAGCTGGAGGAGGTCGACGAGTCCATGCTGGAGGAGCTCCTCGCCGAAATGGAGGGGTCGGAGCCGTGAGCCTGTCCGCCCGCCTGTCCGCCCTCACTCCCGAGCAGCGCGCGGCGTTCGAGAAGCTGCGCGGGGAGCAGAGGCGGCAGGCGCCCCCGGCGCCCCCCCGCGCGCCGCAACCGCCGCCGATCGCTCGACACGAATTTGGCGGGAAGACCTTGGGCACGAGCTGGCCGCTCTCCTTCGACCAGGAGCGCCTCTGGTTCCTTTACACGCTGAACCCGCAAGACACGGCCTACAACGTCGACACCGCCTCACTCATCCACGGCCCGCTGGACCACGCGGCCCTGCGGCAGGCCTTCCAGGAAATCCCGCGGCGGCACGAGACCTGGCGCACGGTCTTTCCGGCCATCGACGGCCGGCCCGTGCAGGTCGTCCTGCCGGAGACGATCCTGCCCACCCGGACCGTCGATCTGCGGACCTTGCCGCGGGAGCTGCGCGAGCCTGCGGCTCGCCGGCTGATGGTGGAGAGCACGGGCGTCCCATTCGCGCTGGAGACGGGGCCTCTCGCCCGGGCGCTGCTGCTGCGCCTCGACGACGAGGAGCACGTCGTCCATCTCGTCGTCCATCACATCGTGACCGACTGGGTGACCTTCCAGCTCTTCTGGCGGGAGCTCGGCCAGCTCTACGAAGCATTTGCCGCAGGGCTCCCGCCGCCGCTTCCGCCTCCCGCCGTGCAGTACGCCGACTACACCGTGTGGCAGCGCGAGTGGATGCACGGCGAGGTAGAGCAATACTTCCTGCGCTACTGGACGGAGCACCTGCGCGGCGCGCCGCTCGCCTTGGAGATCCCCACGGACCGGCCGCGCCCACCGGTGATGACCACCCGCGGCACCCGGGTGCCGGTGCGCATCGAGCGCGCGGCGGAGCTCAAGGCCCTGGCGCGGCGCGAGGGGCTGACCCCGTTCATGGCCGTGCTGGCGGCTTACCAGCTCGTCCTCGCGCGCTGGTCGGGGCAGGACCGGGTCATCGTCGGCTCGCCGAACGCCAACCGCAACCGGATCGAGATCGAGGAGATCCTCGGCTTCTTCCTGACCCAGCTTCCGTTCTGCACGGATGTCTCGGGGGATCCGACGCTGCGCGAGGCGTTGCGCAGGACGCGCGACGTCGCGCTCGCCGCCTACGCGCACCAGGACCTCCCGTTCGGCCAGCTGGTCGAGGCGCTGCATCCGGAGCGGGACCTGTCGCGCGCGCCGATCATCCAGGTGATCCTCCTGGTGCTCGACGGCGCCGCCCCCTCCCTCCGCGCGGCCGGTCTGGAGCTGGAGCCCGTCGAGGTGGATAGCGGCAGCGCGCGCTACGAAGCGACGTTCGCTCTGTGGGACCACCCGGACCGGCTCCAGGGCTGGTACGAGGTCAACGCGGATCTCTGGGATCGGACCACGGCGGCCCGCCTGGTCGAGGGGTTCCAACAGGTCCTGGAGGAGATGCTCGCCGATCCGGAGCGCCGCCTGTCGGAGGTCGCCTGGCTCTCCCCGGCGGCCCGCCATCAGGTGCTGGCCGAGTGGAACGACACGGCCACCGCCTATCCCACCGGGCACTGCCTCCACGAGCTGATCGCCGCGCAGGCGGAGAGGACGCCCGACGCCATCGCCGCGGTGTTCGACGGCGAGGGGGGGGAGGAGACGCTGACCTACCGCGAGCTGCGGAGCCGGGCGCGGGACCTGGCGAGCCGGCTGATGGGGATGGGCGTGGGGCCGGATGCCCGAGTCGGGGTGCGGATGGAGCGCTCGCTCGACCTGATGGTAGCGCTGCTGGGGATTCTGGAGGCGGGGGCGGCATATGTGCCGCTGGAGCCGGGCTTGCCGGAGGCGCGGCTGGCCCAAATGATCGAAAGCGCGGCTTTGTCTGCCACTGTAGAGACGCCCCGTGGGGCGTCTCCTGCGGCGGCGCCATTCATTTCCAAGGGTCCCGGCGGTTTCGCGGGCGCCGTGGAAGGAGACGCCCCACGGGGCGTCTCTACAGTGGAGGGCGACGCAGATCGCTCGGACACCGCCGCCTACGTGCTCTTCACTTCCGGCTCCACCGGCACTCCCAAAGGCGTGGTCATCCCGCACCGCGGCATCGTCAACCGGCTCCTCTGGATGCAGGAGGCCTACGGCCTGACGCCGGACGACCGCGTGCTCCAGAAGACCCCGTTCAGCTTCGACGTCTCGGTCTGGGAATTCTTCTGGCCGCTCCTCGTGGGCGCGCGCCTGATCCTTGCCCGGCCAGAGGGGCACAAGGACCCGGGCTACCTCGCCGGGCTGATCGCCCGCCAGAAGATCACCACCCTCCACTTCGTCCCTTCCATGCTCCAGGTTTTCCTGGAGACGCCGGAAACCGCGTCGCTGCCCACGCTGCGCAGGGTGATGGCGAGCGGTGAGGCCCTGTTCCCGGAGCTGGTGCGCCGCTTCCACGCGCTCCTTCCGGGCGTCGAGCTGCACAACCTCTACGGCCCGACCGAGGCCTCGGTCGACGTGAGCTTCTGGCCGACCGGGCCCGCGCCGGACCGCGTGCCGATCGGCCGGCCCATCGCCAATCTCCGGCTCCACGTGGTGGACAGCCACCTGCGGCTCCAGCCGGTCGGAGTGCCGGGAGAGCTCCTCCTCGGCGGCATCGGCTTGGCACGCGGCTATCTGGGGAGGCCCGAGCTGACCGCGGCGGCGTTCGTGCCCGATCCGTTCGGCGGAGAGCGGGGAGGGCGCCTGTACCGCACCGGCGACCTCGTCCGCACGCTGGCGGACGGCAACGTGGAGTTCCTCGGCCGCATCGACCACCAGGTCAAGATCCGCGGTGTCCGCATCGAGCTGGGGGAGGTCGAGGCCGCGCTGGCGAGCCATCCGGCGGTCCGCGAGTGCGTGGTGGTGGCGCGCGATGGTGCGCTGGTGGCCTACGTGGTGGGCTCTGCGGAGCCTGAGGACCTCCGGCGCGCGCTCCTGGAGCGCCTGCCCGAGCCGTTCGTCCCCTCGACGTTCGTCCCACTGGAGGCGCTGCCGCTCTCTCCGAGCGGCAAGGTGGACCGGTGGGCGCTGCCGGCGCCTGGACGCGGGGCGGCGGGCGCGGACTACGTGGCGCCGCGGAACCCGGTGGAGGAGCGGCTCGCCGCGCTCTGGTGCGAGGTTCTCGGGCTGGAGCGCGCCGGCGTCCACGACCACTTCTTCGCCCTGGGCGGGCACTCCCTGCGGGCCACCCGGCTGACGCTCCAGATCCGCGCGGCTTTCGGTGTTGATCTGCCGGTGCGCGCCATCTTCCAGGCGCCAACCCTCGCCGCCCAGGCGGAACGGATCGCGGCTCTCCGCGCGGCGGGCGCCACGGTCGAGAGCCATCCGATCCCGCGGCTGCCGCGCGAGACTTGGCCGCTCACGGCGCCGCTCTCTTTCGCCCAGGAGCGTCTCTGGCTCATCGACCGCCTGCTGCCCGGAACCCCGGCCTACAACCTGGCGGTGGCCCTGCGCCTCGACGGGCCGCTCGACGCCGCGGCCCTGGCGGACGCTTTCGGCCGCCTCGTCGAGCGCCACGAGACCCTGCGCACCGCCTTCGTCGAGCGCGATGGCCGGCCGGTCCAGGAGGTGGCGGAGCTGGGCGCATTCCCGCTCCAGGAGATCGACCTCACCGGACCGCAGGACCCGGCCGCGGACGTACGGCGACTCGCCGAGGCCGACGCCCTGCGGCCGTTCGACCTCGCGGCCGGACGGCTGCTGCGCGCCTCCCTGCTCCGCCTCGGGCCGGAGCGCCACGTGCTGCTCTTCGCCATGCACCACATCGTCTCGGACGCCTGGTCGCTGGGTGTGCTCGTGGAGGACCTGACCGCCCTCTACGCCGGCCACTCCCTGCCCGCGCTGCCGGTGCAGTACGCCGATTACGCGGTCTGGCAGCGAGAGAAGCTGACTGGTCAAGAGATCGAGCGGCAGCTCGCCTTCTGGCGCGGGGAGCTCAGCGGTGCGCCGCGCATCCTCGACCTGCCCACGGACCGGCCGCGTCCGCCGGTGCAGAGCCTGCGCGGCGGGCTGGTGCCGTTCGCGATCGACGCGGCCCCAAGCGCCGCCCTGGCGCAGCGCGCCGGGGCCACCCTCTACATGGTCCTGCTCGCGGGCTGGAGCGCCCTTCTGGCGCGGCTGGCGGACCAGGAGGACCTGGTCGTGGGCACGACCGTGGCCAACCGCGACCGCACCGAGGTGGAGCGGCTGATCGGCTTCTTCGTGAACACCCTGGCGCTGCGGGTCGACCTGACCGGAGGGCCCAGCTTCGGAGATCTGCTCGGCCGCCTGCGCCACCGCGTGCTCGACGCGTTCGCCCACCGCGACCTGCCCTTCGAGAAGCTCGTCGAGGAGCTGCACCCGGCGCGCGACCGCAGCCGCCAGCCGCTCTTCCAGGCCGTGCTGACGTTCCAGAACGTGCCCGTCGGCCGGGCTGACCTGGGCGCCCTGGCGCTGACCCCGGTGGAGGTCGAGGGGCAGACGGCCAAGTTCGATCTGACACTGACCCTTGTCGAGGAGGCCGGATGTCTCGCGGGGCGGCTCGAATATGCCGGCGATCTCTGGGACCGCGCGACGGTCGAGCGCTGGGCCGGCGCCTTCGTGAGGCTGCTCGAAGGCGCCGCGGCGGCGGCGGAGGATCGCGTCGCCGAGCTGCCGCTGCTGACGGACGCCGAGCGCCGCCAGCTTCTCGCCGCGACCGTATCCGCGGACCGCGGCCGGAGATCCCTGCCGCGCCTGTTCGAGGAGCAGGTGGACCGCGCGCCCGACGCGCCGGCCCTCTCCCTGGGAGAGCAACGCCTGAGCTACCGCGAGCTGGACGAGCAGGCGAACCGCCTCGCCCGGCACCTCCTCCGCGCTGTGGGAGTTCGTCCCGGCGGCCGGGTGGCCCTCCACCTCGAACGCTCGCCCGAGCAGGTGGTGGCCATCCTTGCCGTGCTCAAGGCCGGAGCCGCCTACGTGCCGTTCGACCCCGCCTGGCCCGTCGAGCGCCTCGCCTTCGCGCTGGAGGACAGCGGCGCCGCGCTCCTCCTCGACGCACCCTTCCTGGAGCGTGAGGCCGAGGCCATCATGGGGCAGGAGAGCACCCGCATCGGTCTGGAGATCGACCCCGAGCTGCCGGCCTACGTGATCTACACCTCGGGCTCGACCGGGCGCCCGAAGGGCGTCGTGGTGCCGCACGGCAACGTCACCCGCCTGTTCGCGGCGACCACGCCCTGGCTCGGCTTTGGGCCGGACGACGTCTGGACCCTCTTCCACTCCTATGCCTTCGACTTCTCGGTCTGGGAGATCTGGGGAGCGCTGCTCCACGGCGGCCGCCTGGTGGTCGTGCCACCTCTGGAGACCCGGTCGCCCGCGGATTTCCTGCGGCTGCTGGAGGCAGAGGGGGTGACGGTGCTCAACCAGACGCCGTCGGCGTTCCGGCAGCTTGTCCCCTCACCCCCGGCCCCTCTCCGTCTCATCATCTTCGGCGGCGAAGCCCTCGACCCCGCCCAACTCGCCCCTTGGTTCAAACGCCATGGCGATACTCACCCGCGCCTCGTCAACATGTATGGGATCACCGAGACCACGGTTCACGTGACCTTCCGGCCGCTCACGCGGGCCGACGCTGCATCCTCGGCGAGCCTGGTGGGGGAGGCCATCCCGGATCTGACGGTGCACGTGCTCGACCGCTACCTCGGGCTCTTGCCGGTCGGCGTTCCCGGCGAGATCTGCGTGGGGGGAGAGGGGCTGGCGCACGGCTACCTCGGCCGGCCGGACCTCACCGCGGAGCGTTTCGTCCCCGATCCCTACCGTTTTCCGGGTGCCCGCCTCTACCGCTCGGGCGACCTGGCGCGGCGTCGGCCGGACGGCGACCTGGAGGTCCTGGGGCGGATCGACCAGCAGGTGAAGATCCGCGGCTTCCGCATCGAGCCCGGCGAGGTGGAGGCGGCGCTCGCGCGGCATCCCGCCGTGCGCCAGGCCGTGGTGCTGCCGCGCGATGGCCAGGGGAGTAAGCTCCTGGCCGCCTGCGTGGCCCTCGCCTCTCCAGTCCCCGTGGCCGAGCTGCAGCTCTTCCTGCGTGAGCGGCTGCCCGAGGTCATGGTGCCGGCGGTCTGGAGCTTCCTGGAGGAGCTACCGCTCACGCCCAACGGCAAGGTGGATCGCCGGGCTCTCGCGGCGCTGGAGGGCGAGACGGCCCGGCCGGCGGCCGGCTACGTGGCGCCGCGCACTCCTCTGGAGGAGCGGCTGGTCGAGACGGTGGCCGGCGTGCTGGGCCTCGCGCCGGAACGGGTCGGCGTCTACGACAACTTCTTCGACCTGGGCGGCCATTCGCTGCTCGCCACCCAGGTGGTAGCGCAGATCCGCCTGCGGCACGGGATCGAGGTGCCGCTCGATCTGCTGTTCGACAGCGCTCATCTGGCCGACCTCGCCGACCGGGTCACCGAACGCGAGCTCGAAACGGTCGACGACGCTCTGCTGGAAGAGGTGCTCGCGGAGCTGGAGGGATCGTCATGAGCGAGATCGGCGAACGCCTCGCGCATCTCTCGGACGAAGAACGGGCTCTCCTCTTCGAGAAGCTGCGCCGGCGCAAGGAGCAGGAGGGGCGCTCGCTGCCGGACGGCGACCGCCAACCGATCCCGCGCCGCTCCGAAGCGCTCCGCGGGCAACCCGCGCCGCTCTCCTTCGCGCAGCAGCGCCTCTGGTTCCTCGACCGGCTGAGCCCGGGCGATCCCAGCTACAACATCGCGGTCACCGTCGTCGTCGAGGGTCCGCTGGCTGCCGCTGCGCTGCACCGCGCCTTACAGGCGGTCGTCGACCGGCACGAGTCGCTGCGCACGATGTTCGGAGTCGCCGCCGGCGCCCCGGTGCAGATCGTCGCGGCGCGGCTCGAAATTCCGCTGTCTCTCCTCGACCTCGAGCTGGCCGGCGATCCCGGTCATCCCGAGGTGATGCGCGCCTGCTACCAGCTCGTCGAGCTGCCGTTCGATCTCGCCGCTGGTCCGCTCGTGCGTGTCGGCCTGCTGCGCCTGGGGCCGGAGATGCACGTCCTGGCGCTGGTGATCCACCACATCGTGAGCGACGGTTGGTCGATGAATCTCCTGGTGGATGACCTGGTGGCGTTCTCCCGGTCGCTCGCGCTTCCGCCTCTGCCGATCCAGTACACGGACTACGCCGCCTGGCAGGTCGACCGGCTGCGCGGCGAGCGGCTTGGGGCGTTGATGACGGTCTGGCGCAGGCACCTGGGCGACCTGCCCGCGGCGATCTCTCTTCCGACCGACCGGCCGCGCCCGCCGGTCAAAAGCGCGGCCGGCACCGAGATCTACTTCCATTTGCCGCCGGAGACCGATGGCCGGTTGCACGCGGTGGCGCGGGAGGAGGGAGTCACGGCGTTCATGCTCCTGCTCGCCGTCCACCAGCTCCTCCTGGCGCGCTGGTCCGGCCAGGATCTGTTCGCGGTCGGCACGGTGGTGGCCAACCGGAGCCGGCGGGAGCTGGAGCGGCTGATCGGCTTCTTCGCCAACACCCTGGCCCTGCGGGCGGACTTGCGGCAGGACCCGGGCGGCGCGCTGACCGCCCGGCAGCTCCTGGCGCGCGTCCGCGACGTGACGCTGGAGGCCTTCGCCCATCAGGACGTCCCGTTCGAGAAGCTGGTCGAGGAGCTGCGGCCGGAGCGCGACCCGAGTCGCTCGCCGATCTTCCAGGTCTCCCTTTCTCTCCAGAACACGCCGCCGACCAAGGCGAGCTTCGGAGAGCTCGGCCTGCGCGCCCTGCGGGTCCCCGCGCGCAGCTCGAAATTCGATCTGGAGGCCGCCTTCGACTACGGAGAGAAGGGGGAGCTCCGCGGGTCGCTCGTCTACAGCACCCCGCTGTTCGACGCCACCACGGCCGAGCGGCTCGCCGGTCATTTCCAGACCCTGCTCAACGCGCTGCTGGAGGACCGGGAGCGGCCGGTGGACAGCCTGCCGCTCCTCACCTCCGGCGAGACCGCCCAGCTCGCCGCCTGGAACCGGACGCCGGCCCCAGCCGCGGACCTGCCGTCGCCCGAGGACCGTTTTGCGGCGCTGGCCGCGGCGGACCCCGAGGCGCCCGCCCTCGTCTCCGCCGCCGGGACCATGACGCGCGGAGCGCTCGATGCCGCGGCGAACCGGCTGGCCCGGCGCCTGCGGCAGCTCGGCGTGGGGCCCGAGGTGCCCGTGGGCGTCGTGCTGCCGCGCTCGCCCGAGCTGGTGCTGGCGGCCCTCGCCGTGGCCCGCGCCGGCGGCGTGTATCTGCCGCTGGACCCTGCGTATCCGGCGGAGCGCATTGCGGAGGCTTTGGAGGATGCTGAGGCGAAGGTGGTACTCAAGGACGTCAAGGACCTCAAGGACTTCAAGGACGAAGAAGAAGCGTCCTTGGAGTCCCTGGAGACCTTGCCATCCTTGGACCCCGACGCCCTCGCCTATCTCATCTACACCTCCGGCTCCACCGGCCGCCCCAAGGGCGTGGGAGCACGGCGCGGCGCCTTGGCGAACCTCGTCGACGTCAGCCTCCGCGCGGTGCCCGCGGGGCCGGGCGACCGCGCTACGCTGATGGCCGGTCCGGCGTTCGACGGCTCGGTCTGGGAGATCTGGCTCTTCCTGTGCTCCGGCGCCGCGATCCACGTGCCGGACGAGGAGACGCGCTTGTCGCCGCCGCGCCTGGCCGAATGGATGCGGCGCGAGCGCATCACCGCGACCTTCCTGCCGACGCCGCTGGCCGAGGCCCTGCTCGCCGAGCCTGCGGTCGCGGAGCTGCCGCTGCGCTTCGTGGCAGCCGGTGGCGACCGGCTGCACCGCGTGCCCGCCGGCCTGCCGTTCACGGTGCTCAACTGCTACGGCCCGAGCGAGGCCACGGTGATGACCTCCTACAACCCGGACGCCGCCCGCGAGGAGGGAGACCCCTCGGTGGGCTGGCCGGTCGACGGCGCACGGGTCTGGCTGCTCGACACGACGCTGCGGCCGGTGCCGGTCGGTGTGCCCGGGGAGCTGTGCGTGGGCGGAACGATCCTGTCGCGGGGATACCTGGGCCGGCCGGACCTCACCGCGGACGCCTACCGGCCCGACCCGTTCGCGGCGGAGCCCGGGGCGCGGCTCTACCGCACCGGCGACCTCGCCCGCCGCCGGCCGGACGGCGCGCTCGACGTGCTCGGCCGGCTCGACGGCCAGGTCAAGGTGCGCGGCTTCCGCGTCGAGACCGGCGAGGTCGAGGCCGTGCTGGCCGCCCATCCGGCGGTGCGCCAGGGCGTGGTCCTGCCGCAGGCCGGCACGACCCTGGCGGCCTACCTGGTGGTGGACCCGGCGGCTCCCGAGGTGGGGGACGACGAGCTGCGCGCGCACCTCCGCCGCCGGCTCCCCGAGTTCATGGTCCCGGCGTGTTTCGTCCGTCTCCCGGGCCTGCCGCTGACGCCCGGCGGCAAGGTCGACCGCGCGGCTCTCGCGCGGATGGCCCCGCCCGCCGGTCCCGCCCGGACGGGCGCCGCGCCGCGCAGCGCCACCGAGCGCAAGCTCGCCGCGCTCTGGGGCGAGGTCCTCGGCTGCGGCGAGCCCGGCGTCGACGAAAGCTTCTTCGATCTCGGCGGGCATTCGCTCCTGCTCACCCGTCTTCAGGCTCGGATCAGCGAGGATCTCGGGCGCGACGTTCCGTTGTTGACCTTGATCGAGCATCCCACCATCGCCAGCTTCGCAGTCTGGCTGGAAGGGGGGTTGGACGGGGAGATGGAGGAGGGGGGGAGCGAGATCCCGCCGGCGTCCACCGGGAGCCGCGATCGCGCGGAGCGGCAGCGGCAGGCGCTGGAGCTGCAACGGCAACGTCAGATGCGGAGACCACCGACTCGATGAAGGATTCCAGAAGCCGCCTCTCCGGCCTGTCGCTGGAGGAGAAGGCGCTCTTGCTCGAAAAGCTGCGCGAGAGGAAGCGCGCTGCCGGGGAGGGCGCCGGGATCGGCCGGCGCGACCCCGCCGCCGATCCGCCCCTCCTCTCGTTCGCCCAGCAACGCCTGTGGTTCCTCGACCGCCTCGTCCCTGGCGATCCGGCGTACAACATCGCCCTGCCGGTCTGGCTGGAGGGACCGCTCGACCAGACCGCCCTGCGCTGGGCCCTCGACGGCGTCGTCGTCCGCCACGAGGCGCTCCGCACTACCTTCGGCGTGGCCGGCTCGACGCCGGTCCAGGTGATCGCTCCCGACGGACGCTGCGAGCTGCCGCGGATCGATCTGACGGCGCTGGGGACCCGCGCCCGAAAAGAGGCGGAGCGCCTGGCCAGCGAGGAGTCCCGCGTCCCGTTCGACCTCGGCGCCGGGCCGCTGCTGCGGGCCGCGCTGGTGCTCCTGGAGCCCGAGCTCCACCTCCTCTGCCTGACGCTCCACCACATCGTGAGCGACGGCTGGTCCATGGACGTGCTGATTCGCGACGTGGCCGCGCTCTACCGCGGCGAGGAGCTGCCGCACCTGCCGATCCAGTACGCCGACTTCGCCGTGTGGCAGCGGCAGTGGCTCTCGGGCGAGGTGCTCGAACGGCAGCTCGCCTACTGGCGTGAGCGGCTCGCCGGTCTCCCCGCGGCCCTCGAGCTTCCCACGGACCGGCCACGGCCTCCCGTCCGCGGCACCGCGGGCGACTTCGTGCCGCTGGATCTCGACCCGGCCACCGGCGAGCGCGTGCGCGAGCTCGCCCGCTCCCTCGGGGCGACCCCGTTCATGGTCCTCCTCGCGGCCTGGTGCGCCCTGCTCCAGCGTGTCACCGGGCAGGACGACCTCTGCGTCGGCTCTCCCGTCGCCAACCGCGGCCGGCCCGAGACGGACCCCTTGATCGGCTTCTTTGTGAACACCCTGGTGCTGCGCGGTGACCTCTCGGGCGATCCCACGTTCCGCGAGCTGCTCGACCGCCTGCGCCCGCGCGCGATCGATGCCTTCTCGCACCAGGACCTTCCGTTCGAGAGGCTGGTGGAGGAGCTGCGGCCGGAGCGCGACCCGAGCCGCTCGCCGCTCGTCCAGGTCTCGCTCACCTTGCAGACCGGGAGCGGGGAGGCGCCGCGCCTCGGTCCGGTGCGTGTCGTTCCGCTCCCGCCCGAGGGAGGCGCCGTGCGCTTCGACCTGACGCTGACCTTCCGCGCCGGTCTCGCCGGAGCGCTCCTCTACGCAACGGCGCTGTTCGACCACACCACGGCGCAGCGCCTGGCCAACGGCTTCGTCCGGCTCGCCGCCGCGGCAACCGTCGCGCCGGACCGGCGCCTCTCCGAGCTGTCGCTCCTCTCGGAGGAGGAGAGCGCCCAGCTCCTCCGGGAGCATAACGACACGCGCGCCGACCGGCCCGCGCCGACGCTCCTGGAGCGCTTCTCCGCCTGGGCGGTGCGCACGCCCGACGCCCTCGCGGTCGACGCCGGGGAACGCGGCCTCACCTACGCCGAGCTGGCGGAGCGGGCGGCCCGGCTGGCGGCCCACCTCCGTCGCCTGGGAGTCGGCCCCGAGGTTCTCGTGGGGCTGCAAGCCGACCGCTCCCCCGAGCTGGTCCTGGGCATCCTCGCGATCTGGAAAGCCGGAGGCGCCTATCTCCCCCTCGACCCCACCCTCCCCGCCGAGCGCCGAGCCTGGATGCTCGCCGACTCCGGTGCCAGGGTGCTGCTCGCCGAGCCCGGCACCGATCTGCCCCTCTTCCAAGGCACCGTGATCGGGCTGGGCGAGGCGCCGCTGGGAGCGCCGGCGTCTCGCCGGCTGTCTTTTGATCCCGACACCCTCGCCTACGCCATCTACACCTCCGGCTCCACCGGCCGCCCCAAAGGCGTCCTGGTGACCCACCGCGGCCTGGCCAACCTCGCCGCCGAGATGCACCGCTTCGCCGCCGGGCCGGGCAGTCGCGTGCTGCTCTTCGCCTCGCCCGGGTTCGACGCCTCGCTGCTCGACCTGGCTCTCGCCTTCTCCTCGGGGGCGACGCTCAGCGTGGCGCCCGGACGAGAGCTTCCCGGCCTCGGCCGGCTCCTCCGGGAGCGGCGGATCACCCATCTCCACCTGCCGCCGTCGGCGCTTGCCGCCCTGGGCGACGAGGGGCCGCCGCCCGGCCTCCAGTGCGTGATCCTCGGCGGCGAGCCGGTGCCGGAGCCGCTCGCCATGCGCTGGGGAGCAAGGCGGCGCCTGTTCAACGACTACGGCCCGACCGAATCGACCGTCTTCGTCACCGTGGATGAGGGGCTCACCATCGGCCGGCCGATCGCCAATGTCGAGGTCCACCTGCTCGATCGCGATCTGCGGCCGGTCCCGCTCGGGGTTCCGGGCGAGGTCTGCCTGGCGGGGGCCGGGCTGGCGCGCGGCTATCTGGGAAGGCCGGAGCTCACTGCGGAGCGGTTCGTTCCGCATCCAGAGGGAGCCCGCCTCTACCGCACCGGCGACCTGGCCCGCCGCCTGCCGGACGGCCGAATCGACTTCCTGGGGCGGATCGACCACCAGGTGAAGGTCCGCGGCTTCCGCATCGAGCCGGGGGAGGTCGAGGCGGCCCTGCGCCGGCATCCGGCGGTGGAGGAGGCCGTGGTCGTGCCGCGCGGCGACGGCACGGAGCGCGCGCTGGCAGCTTGGGTCGTGGCCTCAGGAGCGGTCTCCCCTGACGAGCTGCGCGCCTACCTGCGCGAGACCCTGCCGGTGTATCTGGTGCCCGCCTCCGTCGCGCTGCTCGACCGGCTGCCGCTCACGCCGAACGGCAAGGTGGACCGCCGGGCACTGGAGCGGCGCGCTCCGGAGGTCCGGCCGGCCGCGGCCAGCGTCCCGCCGCGCACCGAGCTGGAGCGGACCCTCGCCGCCGCCTGGGCCGAGCTTCTCGGCCTGGAGCGGGTCGGCCTCGACGAGAGCTTCTTCGACCTCGGCGGGCATTCGCTCCTCCTCGCCCGTCTCCAGGGGGTGCTGGCCGAGCGGCTCGGCCGCGAGGTGCCGCTCCTCGCCCTGTTCGAGCATCCGACGGTGGGCGCGCTGGCGCGGTACCTGGAATCGTCCGAGGAACGGAGCCCATCGGTAGAGGTTGCGGCCGACAACCGGGACCGCGAGCAGCGTCGGCGGGAGGCCCTGGAACGGCAGCGCAGCCGGCTGGCCGGCCGGAGGGCGGTGTCGTGAGCAATCGTCCTGCCGGCAGGCTGGCCGACCGCCTTGCCGGGCTCTCGCTGCAGGAGCGCGCCCGCCTCCTGGAGCGCCTGCGCGAGAAAAAGCAGGCGGCCGCGCCGGCCGAAGCCATCCCGCCGCGCGACCGCGCGGCCGATCCGCCGCCGCTCTCTTTCGCGCAGCAGCGCCTCTGGTTCCTGGACCGCCTGCGCCCTGGCGATCCGGTCTACAACATCCCCGCGCCGATCGCGGTGACCGGCCCGCTCGACGTGACCGCCCTCCGCCGCGCCCTCGACGGCATCGTCGAGCGACACGAGGGGCTGCGTACCACCTTCGGCGTGCGCGACGAGGTGCCGGTCCAGCTCATCGCGCCGCGGCTCGCCATCCAGATGCCCGTCGTCGATCTCTCCGGCCTTCCGCGCGGGCGGGTGGACGCCGAGGCCGAGCGTCTGCGCGACGAGGACGAGCTGCGGCCGTTCGATCTGGCGGCGGGACCGCTCCTGCGCGCCACCCTGCTGCGGCTGGCGCCTGAAGAGGAGACCGAGCGGCATCTCATCCTGCTGACCTTCCACCACATCGTCAGCGACGGCTGGTCGGGCACCGTGCTGATCGGCGAGCTGACGGCCCTCTACGGCGGCGGCGCTCTGGAGCCGCTGCCGATCCAGTACGCCGACTTCGCCGTGTGGCAGCGGCGGGAGCTTTCCGGCGAGGCGCTGGAGCGGCGGATGGCCGCGTGGCGCGAGCGGCTGGCCGGCGCGCCGCCGGTCCTCGAGCTCCCCTCCGACCGCCCGCGCGGCACCTCGCGAACGTCGCGCGGGGGCTCGGTTTTCTTCGAGCTGGAGCCGGCCGTGGCCGGTCCGCTCCACGAGCTCGCCCGCCGGCAGGGGGCCACGCCGTTCATCGTCCTGCTCGCCGCCTACCAGACGCTGCTGCACCGCCTGACTGGACGCGACGACCTCTGCGTGGGCGCTCCGGCGGCCAACCGCGGGCGGGCCGAGATCGCCGGTCTCATCGGGTTCTTCGTCAACACCCTGGTGCTGCGCGGCGACCTCTCGGGCGATCCGCGCTTCGCCGAGCTGGTGGACCGGCTGCGCCCGGTGGCCTTCGACGCCTTCGCGCACCAGGACGTGCCGTTCGAAAAGCTTGTCGAGGAGCTGCGCCCTGAGCGCGAAACCGGGCGCCCGCCGCTCGTCCAGGTCGCGCTCCTGCTGCAGAACTTCCCGGCAGCCACTGGGGCGGTCCGCGGACTGCGCGTCGATCCGCTGGTCGTCCATCCCAAGGTGGCCAAGATGGACCTGACGATGATCCTGGAGGAGATCGCCGGCGGCTTCCGGGCTCTGCTCCAGTACAGCGCCGACCTCTTCGACATGCCCACCGTCGAGCGCCTGGCCGCCTCCTTCGTGACCCTGACCACCGCCGCCTGCGCCGACCCGGACCGCCGTCTCGCCGAGCTGCCGCTGCTCACCGACGTCGAGCAAGCCCAGCTCCTGCGCGAGCACAACGACACCGCCGCGCCCTTGGCCGACCCTGCCCTGATCCCCGAGCGCTTCGCCCGCCAGGCCGCCCTCCACCCCGAGCGACCAGCCTTGGTCGCCGAAGACATCACCTGGACAGGGGGAGAGCTGGCCCGCCGCGTCGTCGAGCTGGCGGCCCACCTGCGAGCCCTGGGAGCCGGCCCCGAGACCCGCGTCGCCAAGGTCGCCGACCGCACCCCCGAGACGATCGCCGCCATGCTCGCCGTGATGACTGCCGGAGCCACCTGGGTTCCCCTTGACCCGGGGCTGCCCGAGGCGCGGCGGCAGGAGCTGGTGGAGATCTCGGGAGCGCTGAGCTTGGAGCACGGACTGGCACGGACGAACACGGACGAACATGGACCACAGGAGAACCGCAGCTCGTCCGTGGGGGTCGGTGCTCGTCCGTGTCCGTCCGTGTTGCCCCCCGAGCTTCCCGCCTACCTCATCTTCACCTCCGGCTCCACCGGCACCCCCAAAGGGGTCGTCGTCGAGCATCGCCACCTTCGCCACTACGTCGACGCCATCGCCCACCACCTCGGCCCGGCCGCCGCGGGCTCCTGGGCCGTGGTCTCGACGCTCGCGGCGGACCTCGGCCACACGGCCCTCTTCGCGGCGCTCTGCTCCGGCGGCACGCTCCACCTGATGAGCCCGGAGCGGGCTCTCGATCCGGAAGCTTTCGCGGACTACGCCGAGCGCCACCGCATCGACGCGATGAAGATTGTCCCGTCGCACCTGGCGGCCTTGCTGGCCGGCTCGCGGCCCGCCGCGGTCCTGCCTCGCGACCTGCTCGTCCTCGGCGGCGAGGCCACCTCCTGGGAGCTTGCCGGGCGGATTGCCGGCCTCGCTCCGGACCTGCGTGTGCTCAACCACTACGGCCCGACCGAGACCACCGTGGGAGCCATCGCCAGCCCGATCAAGGGATCGCCCCATCCCCGGTCCCGCCGTCCGCCGCTGGGACGCCCGCTCGCCAGCGTCGAAGCCCACCTTCTCGACCGCGGGCTCCAACCGGTGCCGGCCGGCGTACCCGGCGAGCTGTACCTCGGCGGCGGCGGCGTGGCGCGCGGCTACCTCGGACAGCCGGACCGGACCGCCGAGCGCTTCCTGCCGCATCCGTTCGCCGGGCCTCTCGGAACGCCCGGCGCGCGGGTCTACCGCACCGGCGACCTCGCCCGGCGGCTGCCCGACGGCTCGCTGGAGTTCCTCGGCCGGGTGGACGACCAGGTGAAGATCCGCGGCTTCCGTGTCGAGCCCGGCGAGGTGGAGGCCGCGCTCGCCCGCCATCCGGCGGTGCGCGAGTGCGCGGTGCTCGTCCACCAGCAACCAGGAGGATCGGCCCTCGCCGCGTACGTCGTGCGGAGCGGAGAGGTGGACGCCGAAGGGCTGCGCGGCTGGCTCGCGGAGCGGCTGCCGGCGGCCCTGGTGCCGGCCGGCTGGGTCGAGCTGGAGGCGCTGCCGCTCACCGCGAACGGCAAGGTGGACCGCCAGGCCCTCCTGGAGATCAAGCCCGAGATGGCACTCCCGGCAAGCCGCGAGGACGCCGGGACGGCGCTGCCGCGCACCAGTCTGGAGAAGGAGATCGGCGCGGTCTGGTGCGAGGTTCTGGGGATCGAGCGGGTCGGCGCGAGCGACAGTTTCTTCGATCTGGGCGGGCATTCGCTGCTGCTGCCGCGCGTCCAGGCCGGATTGCGCGAGAGGCTCGGCCGCGACGTTCCGTTAATCGCAATGTTCGCGCACCCCACCGTGGCGGCGCTCGCCGCCTGGCTGGAGAACCGGGACGAGCCGGATCCGGGCGACGGCGGAGATGATGCGCGCGAGCGGGTCCGCCGGCAGCGGCAAGGACTGGAGATGCAGCGCCGCCGAGCGGCGCAGAGGAGATCGGCATGACGGACTGGAACGATACCCCTGGAGCCGAAGGGCTCGACATCGCGGTCGTGGCGATGAACGGCCGCTTTCCCGGCGCGCCCGATCTCGACCGCTTCTGGCAGAACCTGCGCGACGGCGTCGAGTGCGTCACCTTCCACTCCCTGGACGAGCTGATCGCCCGCGGCGCCGACCCCGCCGTGGTGCGCGACCCGTCCTTCGTCCCGGCCACCTCGCTGGTCGACAACGTCGACCTGTTCGACGCCGGCTTCTTCGGCTTCTCGCCGCGGGAGGCCGAGAGCATGGACCCGCAGCAGCGCGTCTTCCTCGAGCTGGCCTGGGAGGCGCTGGAGCAGGCGGGATATGACAGCGAACGCGCCACCGGCCTGACCGGCGTCTATGCCGCGAGCGGCACCAACGAATACCTGTTCTTCCACCTGCTGCCGAACCTGACCGAGCTGCAGAACGTGCTGCAGCTCTCGATCGGCAACGAGAAGGACTTCCTGGCCACCCGGGTCTCCTACGAGCTCGACCTGCGCGGACCGAGCATCAACGTGCAGACCGGCTGCTCCAGCGGCCTCGTGGCCGTCCACCTGGCCTGCCAGGCCCTCCTCGCCTACCAGTGCGACATGGCGCTCGCGGGAGGGATCTCGCTCCAGCTCCCGACCTTTCCGGGGTACGTCTACCAGCCCGCCGGCATCCTCTCGCCGGACGGCCACAGCCGTTCCTTCTCGGACCAGGCCCAGGGGACCGTCGGAGCGAGCGGCGCCGGCGTCGTCGTCCTCAAGCGGCTGGCTGACGCGATCGCCGACGGCGACACCGTCCGCGCCGTGATCAAGGGCTCGGCCCTGAACAACGACGGCGGCGGCAAGATCGGCTACACGGCGCCCAGCGTCGAGGGGCAGGCGCGGGTGATCGACATGGCGCACGCCGCGGCCGCGGTCGATCCGCGCTCCATCACCTATGTGGAAGGGCACGGCAGCGCCACGCCGCTCGGCGATCCGATCGAGGTCACGGCGCTCACCCGCGCCTTTCGCGCCTCCACGCCGGACCGCCAGTTTTGCGCGCTCGGCTCGGTGAAGAGCAACATCGGCCACACCGACACCGCGGCCGGCATGGCAGGCCTGATCAAGACCGTGCTCGCCCTGGAGCACGCGGAGGTCCCGCCGACGATCGGATTCGAGCGGCCCAACCCGAAAATCGACCTCGCGGGGAGCCCGTTCTTCGTCAACAACCGGCGGATCGACTGGCCCGAGAGTTCCGGGCCGCGCCGGGCCGGCGTCAGCTCCTTCGGCATCGGCGGCACCAACGCCCATGTAGTCCTGGAGGAGGCGCCGCCGGCCGCGCCGTCCAGCCGCGCGCGGACCTGGGACCTGCTAGCCGTTTCTGCGCGTAGCGAGGCGGCGCTGGAGGCGGCCACGGACCGGCTGGCGGAGGCCCTGGAGACGGGGGACGGCAATCTCTCCGACGTCGCCTGGACCCTCCAGGCCGGCCGCCGCCGCTTCGCGCACCGCCGCGTCCTGGTCTGCCGCAACGGCGATGTGGCCGAGGCCGCCCGCGCCCTGCGCGGGCGCGATCCGCAGCGGCTCCTGGGGGGCTGGGACGAGGCGCGGGACCGTCCCGTGGCCTTCCTCTTTCCGGGCCTGGGAGACCACTACCCGGGGATGGCCGCCGGCCTCTACCGCGACGAGCCGGTCTTCCGGCGCGAGCTCGACCGCGCGGCCGATGTCCTGAAGCCGCTCCTCGGCGCCGACCTGCGCACCCTCCTGTTCCCGCCGGGATCGGGGGAGGAGCGCTCCGGCGGCATCGACCTCAAGGCGATGCTCGGCCGCGCAGATCCACTCGCCGGATCACAGCTCGCCCGCACGGCCATCGCACAGCCGGCTCTGTTCGCCGTGGAGCTCGCCCTCGCCCGCCTGTGGATGAGCTGGGGGCTCCGCCCCGCGGCGCTCCTCGGCTACAGCCTCGGCGAGTACGTGGCCGCCTGCGTGGCCGGCGTCCTGTCGCCTGAGGACGCCCTCCGCGTCGTCGCCGGGCGCGCGCGGCTTATCGAGGCCTTGCCCGCGGGCGCCATGCTCGCCGTCGCCCTCTCCGAGGAGGAGACGGAGCCGCTGCTCGACGGCCCCCTCTCCGTCGCCGCGGTCAACGGCCCGGCGCTCACCGTCGTCGCCGGCCCGCCCGAGGAGGTCGAGCGGCTGACCCAACGCCTGAACCAGCGGGGCGTCGCCTCGCGCACGCTCCCCACCACCCACGCGTTCCACTCGCGGATGATGGAGCCGGTCGCCGGCAAGGTGCGCGAGCTGCTCGCCGGCGTGCGGCTGAACGCGCCGGAGATCCCCTACCTCTCGAACGTGACCGGCACCTGGATCACGGCGCAGGAGGCGACCGACCCGGAAGCCTGGGTGGCCCACCTGCTGCGGCCGGTGCGCTTCGGCCCCGGCCTCGCCGAGCTGTGGCGCGATCCGGCGCGGGCGCTCCTGGAGGTCGGCCCCGGGCACGGGTTGGGGAGCCTCGCGCTCCAGCACCCGTCCGCGCCGGCTGGCGACCGCATAGTCGTCTCGTCGCTGCGCGGCGCCTGGGAGAGGCAGCCGGACGGCGCGGCGCTTCTGGGCGCCCTCGGCAAGCTCTGGATCGCCGGGTGCCGCGTCGACTGGGCCGGCTTCCACGAGGGCGAGCGGCGCCGCCGGGTGCGCCTCCCGACCTATCCGTTCGAACGGCAGAGGTATTGGATCGGTACGCCCGCCGGAACGTTCCGCCTGCCGATCGCACCGGCCCTGCACGAGCCCGGAGCGGTGGAGACTCCGCCGCCGCTGACCGCCACCGCGCCCGCGGCGCCCCGCTACTCCCGGCCGGCCCTGCGCACGCCCTACGTCGCACCCTCGACCGAGCTGGAGCGCGCCGTGGCGGGTCTCTGGGAGCGGCTCCTGGGGATCGGCGGGATCGGCCTCCACGATAACTTCTTCGAGCTGGGCGGCCACTCGCTCCTCGGCACCTCGCTGGTCAACCTGGCGCGCGAGGTCTTGGGCGCCGAGCTGCCGCTCCAGGCTCTGTTCGAGACGCCGACCGTGGCGGGCATGAGCGCCGCCGTGGCCGCCGCGCGCGGCGCCGCGGGAGCCGGGCAGGTTCCGCCGCTCGTGCCGCTGCCGCGCACGGGCGACCTGCCGCTCTCCTTCGCGCAGGCGCGGATGTGGTTCCTCCACCAGCTCCAACCGGCCTCGCCGGCCTACAACATCCCGTTCGCCGTGCGCCTGACCGGTACGCTCGATCCCGCGGCGCTGACCCAGGCGGTGCGGGAGATCGCGCGGCGCCATGAGACGCTGCGCACCACCTTCCCGGTGGTCGCGGGGACGGCCTCGCAGGTCATCGCACCGCCCGCCGCCGCGGACCGCCTGCGGGTGCCGCTGCTCGACCTCGGCGGGCTTCCGCCGGAGCTGCGCGACACCGAGCTGGCGCGGATCGGCGATCTGTCCGCCCGCGCGCCCTTCGACCTGGCCGCCGGGCCGCTCCTGCGCCTGACCCTGGTGCGCCTCTCCGCGGCGGGCGACGACCACGCCCTGCTGCTTTGCATGCACCACATCATCTCGGACGGCTGGTCGATCGGCGTCTTCGTGGGCGAGACGGCGTCGCTCTACGAGGACCTGAAGAACGGCCGCGCCTCGTCGCTCCCGCCGCTCGCCCTGCAATACGCCGACTTCGCCGACTGGCAGAGCCGCTGGCTCTCGGGCGACGTCCTGGAGCAGCACCTCGCCTGGTGGCGGCAGCGCCTGGAGGGGCGGCCCGCGGCGCTCGACCTGCCGACGGACCGGCCGCGCGGCGAGCAACAGAATTCGCTGGCCGCCCATCGCGACCTGACGCTTCCCGGAACGCTGGGCCGCGCCCTGCGCACCCTCGCCGAGGGCTCGGGCGCCACGCCGTACATCGTCTTCCTCGCCGCCTTCGACACCGTGCTCGCTCGCTATGCCCGCCAGGCGGACGTCTCGGTGGGCACGCCCATCGCGAACCGCACCCGCGCGGAGGTCGCCGGGCTGATCGGCTTCTTCGTGAACACCCTGGTGCTCCGCGTCGACGTGGGGGGCGATCCGACCTTCCGCGAGCTGGTGGCGCGCGCGGGTGAGGGGGCGCTCGGCGCCTTCGCGCACCAGGACCTCCCGTTTGAGAAGCTGGTGGAAGAGCTCCACCCCGAGCGGGCGCTCGCGGTCACGCCGCTCTTCCAGGTCATGCTCGCCTACCAGAATGCGCCGCTCCCCTACGTCGAGCTGCCAGGTCTCACCCTGCGGGGCCTCGCCACCGAGACCTCGGCGGCCATGTTCCCGTTGACGCTCACCGTCGGCGAGATCAGCGCCGGACCGGAGGCCGGGGGCTTCGGCCTGAGCCTGGAATATGCCACGGCTCTCTTCGACGCCGCCACCGCCGACCGCATGCTCGGCCATCTCGCCCGTTTCCTAGAGAGAGCCCTCGCCGACCCAGACCGGCGCCTCTCCGAGCTGCCGATGCTCTCCGCCGCCGAGCGCGACCAGCTCCTCGTCGAGTGGAACGCTACCGCGCAAGAGATCCCCGATCCCGCGCCCGTCCATCACCTGGTGCTGCGCCAGGCCGCTCAGAGGCCCGACGCTCTGGCCATCGCCGGGGGAGACCTGGACCTGACCTACGGCGAGCTGGCCGCCTGGGCCGGACGCCTCGCGCGGCAGCTCCGCGAGAGGGGCGCCGGGCCTGACGCCCCGGTCGCCGTGTCCCTGGAGCGCTCGGCCCGCCTGGTGGTGGCCGAGCTGGCAGCCCTGCTCGCCGGGGCGCCGTACCTGCCGCTCGACCCCAGCTTCCCGGCCGACCGCCGGGCCACGCTGCTGGCCGGGGCGGGGCGGGTGGTGGTGCTGGAAGAGAAGGACTTCAAGGACACCAAGGACGCCAAAGACAGCGAGCCTTTGCGGTCCTTGGAGTCCTTGCCGTCCTTGGAAGAGCTCGCCTACGTCATCTTCACCTCCGGCTCCACCGGAGTCCCCAAGGGCATCGAAATCACCCACGGCTCCCTGACCAACCTGATCACCTGGTATCAGGCCACCTACGCCCCAGGCCCGGAAGACCGCGCCGCACTCGTGGCAGGGCCGTCGTTCGACGTCTCGGTGGGGGCGATCTGGCCTCTCCTCGCAGCCGGGGCGAGCCTGCACGTTCCCGACGAGGAGACGCGGCTGGTGCCCTCCCGGTTCCTCGCGTGGCTGGCGCGCGAGCGGATCACGCTCTGCTTCCTGCCGACGCCGCTCGCCGAGGCGGTCCTGCGCGAGCTGCCCGAGAAGCTGCCTGCGGGGCTCGCCCTGCGCGCTCTGCTCACGGCCGGGGACAACCTGGTGCGGACACCTCCCCCAGGGCTCCCCTTCGAGTTGTTCGATCAATACGGCCCGGCCGAGAGCACCGTCTTCGCGACGCGGGCGCACGTCGAGCCCGGTCAAGCCGGCCCGGCCGGACCGCCGATCGGCCGGCCGATCGCGAACTATCAGGTCTACGTCCTCGATCCCTGGCTGGAGCCCGTGCCGGTGGGCGTGCCGGGAGAGATCTACCTCGGCGGCGCGGGCTTGGCGCGCGGGTACCGCGGCCGTCCGGACCTGACGGCGGAGCGCTTCCTGCCCAGCCCCTTTACCTTTGGCGAGCGCCTCTACCGCACCGGCGATCTGGCGCGCTGGTTGCCGGACGGCCAGCTGGAGTTCCTCGGCCGGCTCGACCGCCAAGTCAAGATCCGCGGCTTCCGCATCGAGCTGGGCGAGGTCGAGGCCGCTCTCGCGCGGCTGCCCGGCGTCGGGAGCGCCGCGACGGTGCTCCGCCGCGACGAGCGCGGCGAGGCGCGCCTCGTCGGCTATGCGGCGCCGCCCGCCGGCAAGCCGGCCCCCACGGTCCTGGAGCTGCGCCGCGCCCTGCGCACCCGACTGCCCGAGTACATGGTACCCGCGGCGTTCGTCGTCCTCCCCGAGCTGCCGTTGACCCCGAGCGGCAAGATCGACCGCGACGCCCTGCCCGAGCCGTCCCTGGCCGCCGGCACGGAGCGCGTCGCGCCGCGCACTCCGGTGGAGGAGGAGCTGGCGCGTATCTGGTCCGAGCTCCTGGGCCTCCCCTACGAGCAGGTCAGCGTAGGAGACAACTTCTTCGATCTCGGAGGCCACTCCCTGCTCGCGGCGCAATGCGTCGCCCGCGTCCGCGAGAGCCTGGGGGCCGAGCTGCCGCTCCAGAGCCTCTTCGGCAAGGCGACCCTGGGCGACCTCGCCGACGCCCTGGTCGAAGCCGAGCTGGCCAACGCCGGAGAAGCCGAGCTGCGCGACCTGCTCGCCGAGTACGACGGCCTGAGCGAGGAGGAGCTGCGCGCGCTGCTCGCTGGAGGGGACGAATAGCACGACATGAGCGATCTTGCAGCACGGTTCGAAGGATTGTCGCGTGAAGGACGGGCAGCGCTCCTGGAGCTTCTCCGCAAGAAGAAGGAGGAGGCGGCCCGGGCCGTGGCTCCCTCTCCTCCTCCGCGTGGGGAAGGCCTCCCGCTCTCCTTCGCGCAGCAGCGCCTCTGGTTCATCGACCGGCTGGCGCCGGGCAGCCCGCTCTACAACGTGCCGGGCGCGCTGCGCTGGGCCGGGCCGCTCGATCCGGCCGTGCTCGCCGCCTGCCTCTCCGAGGTGATCCGGCGCCACGACGCGCTGCGCACCCGCTTCGAGATCCGCGGCGGCGCGCCGGTGCAGATCGTCGAGCCCGCCGCGCCTCTGCCTCTGCCGTTGATCGACCTCGCGGCGCTCCCGGAGACGGCCCAGGCTTCCGAAGCGGAGCGGGTCGTCCGGGCCGAGTACCTGACCCCCTTCGATCTGGAGCGGCCCCCGCTGGTTCGCGTGCGCCTGGTGCGCCTCGGGCCGGAGGAACACCTGCTCTGCTACGTCTTTCATCACATCGCCAGCGACGGTATGTCCATGCAGGTGACGAACCGCGAAGTGGCGGCCCTGTATCCGGCCCTGCTGGCCGGGCGGCCGTCTCCGCTCCCCGCGCTGCCGCTCCAGTACGCCGACTTCGCCTGGGAGCAGGTCCACACCCTGCGCGGCGAGGCTCTGGAGCGCGAGCTCGCCTACTGGCGTCCGCGTCTCGCCGGCGCGCCCGCTCTGGAGCTGCCCACCGACCGACCCCGCCCGGCCGTGCCGTCGTTCCGTGGCGCCGGCCTGGCGGCAAACCTCCCCCCGGCCCTCGAAACCCGCTTGCGCGAGCTCGCGCGGCGGGAGCGGGCGACGCCGTTCATCGTCCTCGCCGCGCCGCTCTGCGCCCTGCTGGCGCGTCTCGCCGGAACCGAGGACGTGGTCCTCGGCACGGTGGTGATGGGGCGGAGCCGCTCGAGCCTCGAGGACCTCATCGGGTTCTTCGTCAACACGCTCGTCCTGCGCTTCGACGTCTCCGGGGAGCCGGACGGGCCCGCGCTGCTGGCGCGCTCCCGCGAGGTGGTGCTGGGTGCCTTCGGGCACCAGGCGCTCCCCTTCGAGAAGCTCGTCGACGAGCTGGGCCTGCCGCGCGATCCCTACCGGCCGCCGCTGCTGCGGGCGCTCTTCCAGCTCCTCTCGGCCCCGCCCCAGGCCGCCGCGCTCCCCGGCCTGACCCTGGAGCCGTACAGCCTCCCCAGCGCGACCTCCAAGTTCGACCTGCAGATCAACACCATCGACCGGCAGAACCGCCTCGAGATCGAGTGGCGCCATGACGCGGATCTGTTCGACACGGAGACGATTGCCCGCTGGGCCGGCTCTTTCGAGGTGCTCCTCGGCGCCTGGCTGCGAGACCCCGCGGCGCGCCTCGGCGATCTGCCGCTCCTGACGGAGGCGCAGCGCCATCAGCTCCTGACCGCCTGGAACCCGGAGCCCTCCGCGGCCGGCCGCGGGCGCCAGACGCTGCCGGCTCTTTTCGAGGCGCAGGTGGACCGGGCACCGGAAGCGCCCGCCGCGTCGTTCGAAGGCGCGAGCCTCACCTACCGCGAGCTGGACGAGAGGGCCAACCGCCTCGCCCGCTGGCTGGCGGGCGCGGGTGTCGTCCCAGGCTGCCGGGTGGCCCTCTGTCTCGACCGGTCCCTGGAGATGATCGTCGCCCTGCTGGCGGTGCTGAAGACCGGAGCCGCCTACGTCCCTCTCGATCCCGCCGCGCCGGCCGAGCGCCGCGCCTTCGCGCTGGAGGACAGCGGCGCCGCGCTCGTTCTCGACGCGGGCCTCCTGGAGCGGGAGGCGGAGGCGATCGCCCGGCAGAGCGGCGGGCGCCTGGGGCTTGGTCTCGATCCGGACCTGCCGGCCTACGTAATCTACACCTCCGGCTCCACCGGCCGACCCAAAGGCGTGATCATCCCCCACGGCCACGTCGCGCGGCTGTTCTCCGCCACCGAGGCCTGGTTCGAATTCGGTCCCGAGGATGTGTGGACCCTGTTCCATTCCTATGCCTTCGACTTCTCGGTCTGGGAGATCTGGGGCGCGCTCCTCTACGGCGGCCGGCTGGTGGTGGTGCCCTGGGCGGTGAGCCGCGACCCGGCGGCGTTCCTCCGGCTGCTGCGGGAGGAGCAGGTGACGGTGCTCAACCAGACACCTTCGGCGTTCCAGCAGCTGGAGCCCTCGACGGACCTCTCCCTCCGCCTGGTCATCTTCGGTGGCGAAGCCCTCGATCCCACGGCTCTCGCTCCCTGGTTCGACCGGCTTGGCGACGCGTGCCCGCGGCTGGTCAACATGTATGGCATCACCGAGACGACCGTGCACGTGACCCACCGGCCACTGACGCGCGCGGACGCCGCGCGGCCAACGGGCCGGATCGGGCGGCCGATCCCGGATCTGACGCTCCATGTGCTCGATCGCTTCCTGGAGCCCCAGCCGCTCGCCATCCCCGGAGAGATCTGCGTCGGGGGCGCGGGACTGGCGCCGGGGTACCTCGGCCGGCCGGATCTGACGGCGGAGCGGTTCGTGCCAGATCCCCATGGACCGCCCGGCGCGCGGCTCTACCGCTCGGGCGACCTGGCGCGGCGGCGGCCGGACGGGGACGTCGAGTTCCTCGGGCGGATCGATCACCAGGTGAAGATCCGTGGCTTCCGCCTCGAGCTGGGCGAGATCGAGGCAGCTCTCACCGCAGTGCCGGGGGTTCGCGAAGCGGTCGTGCTGGCGCGCTCCGACGAGGCAGGGGGCGAGCGCCGGCTGATCGCTTATGTGACCGCGGGGCCGGAGCGGGCTCCGACCCTGGCGGAGATGCGCGAGGCGCTGGGCCGGCGGCTGCCGGACTACATGATCCCCTCGGCCCTGGTGGTCCTCGACCGCTTGCCGTTGACCGCGAACGGCAAGGTGGACCGCCGGGCCCTGCCGTCTCCCGATGCCGTGCCGGCTGCCGCACCGGGCACGGCGCACGTGCCGCCGCGCGATGCGCTCGAAGCCCATTGCGCCGGCCTCTTCCGGCAGGTGCTGAACGTGCCGTCAGCGCGCGAGATCGGCGCGCTCGACGACTTCTTCGAGCTGGGCGGGACCTCCATCTCCGGCGCCATCCTGATCAACCGGCTCCAGGAGACCCTGGGCGAGATCGTCCACGTGGTGGCGATCTTCGACCACCCCACGGTCGAGGCCCTGGCCGCCTACGTGCGCGATGAGCATCCGGCCGCGGCGGCGCGGCTCTGGGGCCTCGCGGCGGAGGCGGACCCGGAGGACACTGCGGATGCGGCTCCGGCCGGACCCGCGGAGCTGGAGACGATGCGCCGCCTGATCGTCGAGGGGCGTCCGGAGGCGGAGGCCACCCTTCCGGCAGTTGATCCGATCCAAGACCCGCGCAATCCGCCCGCGGTGTTCCTCCTCTCGCCGCCGCGCTCGGGATCGACCCTGCTGCGCGTCATGCTGGGGGCCCACCCGCGCCTCTTCGCGCCGCCGGAGCTGGAGCTCCTCTCGTTCCAGACCCTGGCCGGCCGGCAGGCGGCCTTCCCGGGGCGCGACCGCTTCTGGCTCGACGGGGGAATCCGCGCCGTCATGGAGGCCCGCGCGTGCGACGCCGCCGAGGCCGAGCGGATCGTCGCCGTCGCCACGGAGGAAGGGTGGACCACCCGGCGCTTCTACCGCGAGCTGCAGGGGTGGATCGGCGGCCGGCTCCTGGTGGACAAGACCCCCTCGTACGCCCTGGATCCGCACGTGCTCCGCCGGGCCGAGACGTGGTTCGCCGAGCCCCGTTACGTCCATCTGCTGCGCCACCCGCAGGCGGCCAACCGCTCGTTCGAGGAGGCGCGGCTCGACCAGATCTTCTTCCGCCGGCCGCACCCCTTCCCGCGCCGCCAGCTCGCCGAGCTGATCTGGACGGTCAGCCACCGCAACATCCTGGACTTCCTGGCGGAGATCCCGCCCGAGAGGAAGCACACCGTTTGCTTCGAGGAGCTGGTGCGCGATCCCGCGAGGGTCCTGCCCGGCGTCTGCGCGTTTCTGGGGCTCGACTACGACCCCGCCATGGCCGATCCCTATCGGGAAGGGGCGGCCCGCATGACCGACGGGCCGCGCGCCGAGTCGCGCATGCTGGGGGACGTCAAGTTCCACGCCTACGGCAAGGTGGACGCCGCCGCAGCCGAGCGCTGGCGGCAGGCGGGGGAGGCGCCCCTCGGTGTGCCGGCACGAGAGCTGGCCGCTGAGCTCGGGTACGCGCAGGATGTCTGGGAGGAGGGGGGCGAGGCGCCCGTCTCCTTCGCGCAGGAGAGGCTCTGGCTGCTCGATCAGCTCCTGCCGGGCACGCCCACCTACAACATCCCGGGGGCGATCCGCCTGCGCGGCATGCTCGACCGGGCGGCGCTCGCCCACGCGGTGGATGAGATCGTGCGCCGGCATGCCGCGCTACGCACCGTCTTCACCGCCGTGGCCGGCCAGCCGGTGCAGACGATCGAGCCCTGGCGCCGGCGCCCGCTGCCGTGCGCCGACCTGGCCGGGCTGCCCGTCGCGGCGCGCGACGCCGAGGTCCGCCGCCTCGCCGCCCTGGAGGCGGCGCGCCCCTTCGACCTCGCGCGGGGCCCGCTCTTCCGCGTCGCGCTCCTCCTCCTCGGCCCGGACGAGCACGTGGCCCTGTTCGCCATGCATCACATCGTCAGCGACGGCTGGTCCATGGGCGTCTTCTACCGCGAGGTGGGAGACCTGTACAGGGCCTTCGCCGCCGGCCGCCCCTCGCCGCTCGCTCCACTGCCGCTGCAATATCCGGACGTCGCCCTGCGCCAGCGCGGCCGGCTCGGCGAGGAGCGGATGGCCCGCGATCTCGCCTGGTGGCGGGAGACGCTCGCCGGCCTCGCCCCCCTGGATCTCCCGACGGACCGGCCGCGCACCGCCGCGAGCAGCGGCCGGGGGGCCGCCACGCCGCTCCGCCTGCCGCCGGAGCTGGCCGCGCGCCTGACCGCCCTGGGCCGCGGCGAGCGCGCCACGCTCTACATGGTCCTGCTCGCCGCCTTCGCCGCCCTGCTGCACCGCCTCACCGGGCAGGACGACCTGGCCCTCGGCACTCCGGTCGCCAACCGCACCGAGGAGGACGTGGAGGGGCTGATCGGCTTCTTCGTCAACACCCTGGTCCTCCGCGCCGGAGCGGGGGGAGCGCCGACCTTCCGCGAGATGCTCGCCCGCATCCGGCGGACCGTGCTGGATGCCTTTCTTCACCAGGGGGCTCCGTTCGAGCGGGTGGTGGAGGCCGTGCAGCCGGAACGCCAGCTCACGCGCACGCCGCTGTTCCAGGTGATGTTCGCCCTGCAACCGGCCGGCATCGAGCCCGTCGCGCTCCCCGGCCTCACCCTGGAGTGGGTGGACGTGCCCACGGTGACCGCCAAGCTCGACCTGAGCCTCACGCTGGGAGAGCACGCCGGAGGCCTGGGAGGAGCGTTCGAGCACAGCACCGACCTCTTCGACGGAACGACTCTCCAGCGTCTCGCCGGTCATTTCGGGAGGCTCGTCGAGGGCCTGGCGGCCGATCCCGATCGAGGCCTCTGGGACGCGCCGCTCCTGGCGCCGGCGGAGTCCCATCAGGTGCTGGTGGAGTGGACCGACACCGCGGCCGCGCTGGACCGGGAGCCCCGTCTGCACCGGCTGGTCGAGGAGCAGGCCGAGCGCACGCCTGACGCCGTGGCTCTGGAGATGGGCGGCGTTCGCCTGACCTACGCCGAGCTGGTCGAGCGGGCGCGCCGTGAGGCGTGCCGCCTGCGCGAGCAGGGGATCGGGCCGGGCGCGATCGTGGCTCTCGCGGCGGAGCGCTCGCCGGAGCTGATCGTGCGGATGCTCGCGGTGCTCCAGGCGGGGGCGGCGTACCTGCCGGTGGACCCGGCATACCCGGCGGAGCGGCGGGAGCTCATGGTGGAGGACTCGGGGGCGGTGGTGGTCAAGGACAGCAAGGACGGCAAGGACTCCAAGGTCAAAAGCTCCGCGTCCTTGGGGTCCTTGCTGTCCTTGAAGTCCTTTGACTTTGCTTTCCCCGAAGCCCCCGCCTACCTCATCTACACCTCGGGCTCCACCGGCCGCCCCAAGGGCGTGGTGGTCCCCCACCGCGCCATCGCTTCCTTCGTGGAGACCGCCCGCGAGACCTACGCCCTCACCCCGGCCGACCGCCTCCTCCAGTTCGCCTCGATCAGCTTCGACACTAGCGCGGAGGAGATCTGGCCGGCCCTGGCCTCCGGCGCCACGCTGGTGCTGCGGTCCGAGGAGATGGCGGCCTCGATCGCACGCTTCCTCCAGGAGCTGGAGCGGCTCCGGATCACCGTTCTCGACCTGCCCACGGCCTTCTGGCACGAGATGGTGGCCGGCATGGAGGCCGAAGATCTCGCTTTGCCCGATGGGCTGCGCCTGGTCATTCTCGGCGGCGAAGAGGCCCAGGCCGACCGGCTGTCCCTCTGGCGCAAGCGAGCCGGCCCGGCTGTGCGGCTGGTCAATACCTACGGCCCCACCGAAACCACGGTGGTGGCGACCCGCCGCGAGCTGCCGGCTCTCGCCGCGGGCGGCGCGGTGCCGATCGGCCGGCCGATCCGCGGCGCGCGGGCCTACGTGCTCGACCGCGCCCTCGCGCCCGTGCCGCCGGGGGTGCGCGGCGAGCTGTGGATCGGCGGCTCCGGCGTGGCCCGCGGGTATCTGGGCCGACCGGAGCTGACCGCCGAGCGCTTCGTGCCCGATCCCTTCGCGGAAGAGCCGGGGGCGCGCCTCTACCGCACGAGCGACCTCGCGGTCCTCCGCCCTGACGGCGATCTGGTCTTCGCCGGCCGCGCCGACCGCCAGGTCAAGATCCGCGGCTACCGCGTCGAGCTGGGAGAAGTCGAGGCGGCGCTGCGCGGCCACCCGGCGGTGCGGGACGCGGCGGTCCTGGTGCGGGAGGAGGCGCCCGGGGACCGGCGCCTGGTGGCCTGCCTCGCGGCCTCCGAAGACGCGCCGTGGCGCGCGTGGGCGGCCGAGCGGTTGCCGGGCTTCCTGGTGCCGGACGCGTTCGTGCGGCTGGAGGCGCTCCCGCTGACGCCGAACGGCAAGGTGGACCTCCAGGCGCTCGCCCGGATCGCGCCCGGACGCACGGCGGACGCGGATCACGTCGCGCCGCGCACGCCCGTCGAGGAGACGCTCGCCGGCTTGTTCGCCGAGATCCTGGGCGCGGAGCGCACCGGCGGGCGCGTCGGCGTCCATGACAGCTTCTTCGCGCTCGGCGGCCACTCACTCCTCGCCACCCGCCTGATCGCGGCCGTCCGCGACGCCTTCCGGATCGACCTCCCGCTGCGCCTGCTCTTCGAGCGGCCGACGGTGGAAGGGCTGGCCCAGGCGATTCTGGAGAGGGAGGAGACGGCGGCGGACGAGCCGGTCGTGGCCCTCCCCCGTGGGCCGGGTGGGAGCCGGTTCCCGGTCTCCTTCGCGCAGCTCCGCGAGTGGATCCTCGACCGCCTGGAGCCGGGCAACCCGGCGTACAACATTCCAAACCACCTGCGGATCGAAGGCCCCCTCTCAATCTCTGTTCTGGCTGCGGCCCTCCAGACGCTCGTCGACCGTCACGAAGTCTTCCGCACCGCCTTTGTTTCGGGTGACGAAGAGCCCCTGCAGATCGTGCTCCCCGTGGTGCGGCTCGCCGTGCCGGTGATCGACCTGGGAAGCTTGCCGGAAAGCGCCCGCGAGGCCGAGCTGCGGCGGTGCGTGCGCCGGGAGGCCGGCACCGGCTTCGACCTCGCCGCCGCGCCTCTCCTGCGGACCCGCGTGGTCCGTCTCGGACCGGAGGACCACGCGCTCCTGTTGACCGTGCACCACATCATCTCGGACGGCTGGTCGATGAGCATCCTCAACCAGGAGCTGGCCGCCCTCTGCTCCGGGAGCGTCCTGCCGCCGCTGCCGGTCCAGTACGCCGACTACGCGGTCTGGCAGCGCCGGCGCCTGACGGGCGACGCCCTGGAGCGGCAGGCCGGCGACTGGCGAGAGCGCCTGGCGGGTGCGCCGCCGCTCCTCGAGCTGCCCACGGACCGGCCGCGTCCGCCCGTCCGCAGCAACCGCGGCGGCAAGGTCCCGCTGGTCCTGCCGCGGCCGCTGGCGGACCGCCTGGGCGAGCTGGCCCGGCGGCAGGGGGCGACCCTGTTCATGGTCCTCCTCGCCGGGTATCAGACCCTGCTCGCGCGCTGGAGCGGTCAGGACGACGTGGTGGTGGGCACCTACAGCGGCAACCGGCCGCGCCGCGAGCTCGAAGGGCTGATCGGCTTCTTCATCCAGACTCTGGTGCTGCGTACGAGCCTGGCCGCGGATCCCTCGTTCAACGAGCTGGTCGGCCGTGTGCGCGAGACGACCCTGGAGGCCTATGCGCACCGCGACGTGCCGTTCGAGAAGCTCCTGGAGATCCTGCAACTCCCGCGCGACCCGTCGCGCACGCCGCTGTTCCAGGCCCTCCTGGTGCTCCAGAACTTCCCGCCGGCCGAAGCCGACCTGGGCACGGGCGTGCGCCTGCGCGCCCTGGAGGTGGAGCGCGAAAAGTCCGACTACGACCTGGCCCTCTGGCTGAGCGAGGGACCGGATGGGCTCTCCGGCGTGCTGGAGCACAGCGCCGACCTGTTCGACCGGGACACCATGCTCCGTTTCGCCAGCCAGCTCCGGACCCTGTTGGAAGCCGCGGCGGCCGAGCCGGAGCGGAACGTCTGGACGCTGCCGCTGATCAGCGAGGGGGAGCAGGCGCGCCAGCTCGCAGCCTGGAGCCGCGGCCCGGCCGCGCCGGAAGGGGAATCTTTCCTGCACCGCCTGGTGGAGGAGCAGGCCGCGCGGACACCCCAGGCCATGGCCTTGGAAGGCGGCGGCATCCGGCTGACCTACGCCGAGCTGGCCGAGCGGGCGAGCCGTGAAGCCCACCAGCTGCGCAGGCAGGGGATCGGCCCGGGCGCGATCGTGGCGCTCGCGGCCGAGCGCACGCCGGAGCTGATCGTGCGGATGCTCGCGGTGCTCCAGGCGGGGGCGGCGTATTTGCCGGTCGATCCGGGGTATCCGGCGGAGCGGCGGGCGTTCATGGTGGGGGATGCGGGGGCGGTGGTGGTCAAGGACTTCAAGGACAGCAAGGACTCCAAGGACGAAAGCCCGTCCGTGGCTGCCCCCGAAGCCCCCGCCTACGTGATCTACACATCCGGCTCCACCGGCCGCCCCAAGGGCGTCGTGGTGCCCCACCGTGCCATTGCCTCCTTCGTGCGCGCGGCCCGCGCGACCTACACCCTCGCCCCAACCGACCGCGTTCTGCAATTTGCCTCGATCAGCTTCGACACCAGCGCCGAGGAAATCTGGCCGGCCCTGGCCTCCGGCGCCACGCTCGTGCTGCGGCCGGACGACATGGCCGCTTCGATCCCGCACTTCCTGCGCGAGCTGGAGCGGCTCGGCATCACGGTCCTCGACCTGCCCACGGCGTTCTGGCACGAGCTGGTGGCCGGCATGGAAGCCGACGACCTCTCTCTGCCGCGCGGCCTCCGCCTGGTCATCCTCGGCGGCGAAGAGGCCCTGGCCGACCGGCTCGCCCTCTGGCTCCGGCGCGCCGGTCCCTCGGTGCGGCTGGTCAACACCTACGGACCTACCGAAACCACCATCGTGGCGACCCGGTGCGAGCTGTCGGACCAGGCTCCGGGCGGTCTCGTGCCGATCGGCCGGCCGATTCCCGGAGCGCGGGCCTACGTGCTCGACCACTTCTTGACGCCGGTGCCGCCGGGGGTGCGCGGCGAGCTGTGGATCGGCGGCTCCGGCGTGGCGCGCGGCTACCTGGGACGCCCCGATCTCACCGCGGACCGGTTCCGGCCCGATCCGTTCAGTGAGAATCCCGGCGCCCGCCTCTACCGCACGGGTGACCTCGCGGTCCTGCGTCCGGACGGCGATCTCGTTTTCGCCGGGCGCGCCGACCGCCAGCTCAAGATCCGCGGCTACCGGATCGAGCCAGGGGAGATCGAAGCGGCGCTGCGTCTCCATCCGGCCGTGCGCGACGCGATCGTCGAGGCGCGCGCAGAGCGGCTGATCGCGTGGTTCGTGCCGGGCGAGGGGATCGAAGCGCCGGGAGCGTCTGAGCTGCGGGCGTTCCTGCACGCCAGGCTTCCGGAGCCGCTGCTGCCGGCAGCGTTCGTGCCGCTGGTGGCCCTGCCGCTCACGCCGAGCGGTAAGTTGGACCGCCGCCGTCTGCAGACATTGCCCGAGCCGGCCGAGGCGCGCCCCGGTGGCTTGGAGGGGGTCGGCTACGCGGAGCCGCAAAGCGCGCTGGAACGTACGATCGCGGAAATCTACAGCGATCTCCTGCGGGTGAGCCGGGTCGGCCTGCACGACAACTTCTTCGACCTCGGCGGGCACTCGCTCCTCATCGTGCGGGCGCACCAGAAGCTCAAAGAGGCACTAGGGAAAGAGATCCCGGTGCTCGACTTGTTCCGGTTTCCGACCGTCGCGGCGCTGGCGCGGCACCTGGGCGGCGCGGAGACCGGCCACCTGGACAAGGTGCAGGGCCTCGCCGAGCGGCAGCGGGCCGCGCAGCAGCGGCAACGGGCCGCGATGGAACGGCTGCGCCGCCCGGACCTCAGGAAGGGCTGACGGGCGGCCCGGCCCGAGGGCGGATCTGTTCCGCCCAGGGGCGGGGCCGGGCGTCCCGAGGGTGGGGCGGGTCCGCCCAGGGGCCGAACCGATCCGCCCTCGGGCGAGATCCACCCGCCCGTGGGCCGGCTCGATCCGCCCGGGGGCGGCGTCAATCCGCCCAGCGGCGAGCCCGGCCCGCCCCTGGGCGGCATGGATCCGCCCAGGGGCGGAATGGATCCGCCCTCGGGCGGCGTCACTCCGCCCAGGGGCCGGATGGTCCCGCCCCCGGGCCGGGAGAGACGGCAGTTTCGACTAGAATCCCCGCTCCACGCGCGGGCAAGGGGATCGGATTTCCGGGATCGTCTGAACGAAGGAATGAGGTTGTTCGCATGACCGATCAGTCGGCCCGGCTCGACGGGCTCTCCCGCAAGAAACGGGCCGCGCTCCTGGAGCTGCTGCGCCGCAAGAAGGAAAACGCGCCGCCGCCGCCGGTTCCGGCCGAGGAGCGCGATCTCCCTTCCGCCTGGGAGGAGGGCGGCACCGCGCCGGCCTCTTTCGCCCAGGAGCGGCTCTGGTTGCTCGACCAGCTCACGCCGGACACCCCGACCTACAACATGGCGGGGGCGATCCGCCTGACGGGCGATCTCGACGTGCCCGCCCTCGTTCGCGTCGTCGCTGAGATCGAGCGCCGGCACGCCGCGCTGCGCACGGTGTTCACCGCGGCCGGCGGCCGGCCGGCCCAGCGCATCCTCGCGTTCAGCCCCCGGCCCATCAGTCAGGTCGACCTGTCGGCCCTGCCCGACGAAGCGCGGGAGGCCGAGTCCCGCCGCGTCGCCGCGCTGGAGGCCGCGCATCCGTTCAACCTGACCACGGGTCCGCTGTTCCGCTGCACGCTGGTGGTCCTCGGTTCCCGCGAGCGCCTCGCGCTCTACACCATGCACCACATCGTGAGCGACGGCTGGTCGATGGGGGTCTTCTACCGCGAGGTGGCGGCGCTCTACGAGGCGTTCGCCCTGGGCCGCCCGTCGCCGCTGCGCGAGCTGCCGCTGCAATACCCCGACTTCGCGCTGCGCCAGCGCGGCCGGCTCGGCGAGGCGCGGCTGGCGCGCGACCTGGAATGGTGGACGGAGCGGCTCGCCGGCATTGCCACGCTGGAGCTGCCCACCGACCGGCCGCGCCCGCCGGTGCGCAGCGGACGCGGCGCCGCCCGCCGCGCGTTCTACGGCGCCGAGCTGAGCACCGGGCTGACCGCGCTCGGCCGCGGCGAGCAGGCCACCTACTACATGGCCCTCCTCGCCGCGTTCCAGGTGCTGCTCCACCGCCTCAGCCACCAGGACGACGTGGCGGTGGGCTCGCCGGTGGCCAACCGCACCGAGCGGGACGTGGAGGAGCTCATCGGGTTCTTCGTCAACACCCTGGTGATGCGCGCCGACCTCGCGGGTGACCCGCCGTTTCGCGAGGTGCTCGGCCGCGTCCGCCGGATGACGCTGGACGCCCTGCTCCACCAGGAGGCGCCGTTCGAGCGTGTGGTGGAGGCCGTGCAGCCCGAGCGCCAGCTCGCGCGCTCGCCCCTCTTCCAGGTCATGTTCTCGCTCCAGAACACGCCGCGCGAGAGCTACGAGCTGCCGGGGCTCGCCCTGACGCGCGTGGCGCTGCCGGCGACGACCGCCAAGTTCGACCTGTCGCTCTCCTGCACCGAGCTGCCGGACGGGCTCGGCGCCAACCTGGAATTCGATACGGACGTCTACGAGCCGGCGACCGTGGACCGGATGCTCGGCCAGCTCGCGACGCTGATCGCGGGGGCCGTGGCCGCGCCCGACGCCCGCCTCTCCGAGCTGTCGCTCCTCTCCCAGGAGGAGCGCGCGCAGGTCCTCGCGACGTGGAACCGCACCGAGGCGCCGTTCCCGCGCGAGACCCCGATCCACCGCCTGTTCGAGGCGCGGGCCGACCTCCAGCCGGAGGCGCGCGCGGTGTCCGCGGATGGCCGGGAGGATCTGACGTACGCCGCGCTCGACGCCGCCGCGAACCGCCTGGCGCACCGCCTGCGCCGGCTGGGCGCGGGGCCGGAGGTGCCGGTACTCGTCGTGGTCGAGCGCTCGCCCGAGCTGATCGTCGCGGTGCTGGCCGTCTTGAAGAGCGGCGGCTTCTTCGTGCCGTTCGATCCGGCGCACCCGCGCGAGCGGCTGGGCGTCATCGCCGCGCGGGTGGACGCCCGCCTCGCGGTGACCCAGGAGCGCTCGCTCGGCCTGCTTCCGGCGGACGTGACGGCGGTGTGCGTGGACCGGGATGAGGCGGAGATCGCCGCGGAGCCCTCCCACCGGCCGGAGGGGGGCGCGGTGGGCGAGAACCTGATGTACGTGCTCTTCACCTCGGGCTCCACCGGCGAGCCCAAGGGTGTGGCGGTGCGGCACCGCAATGCCTGCCATCTGCTGCACGGCAACGGCTTCTCGCGGATCGGGCCAGGCGAGACGTACGTGGTGCTCACCGCGGTGACGTTCGATCCGTCCATCCTGGAGGTCTGGGGCACGCTCGTCCACGGCGGCCGACTCGCCGTGCTGCCACCGCAGCTCCCGAGCCTCGACGAGCTGGCCGATTTCCTCGACCGGCACGACGTGACGCAGATGCACCTGACCACGGCCCTCTTCCACCAGATGGCCGAGCGGCGGCCGGCGCGCCTCGCCCGGCTGTACCGGCTGGCGGTCGGCGGCGAGGCCATGTCGCCCGCTCTGGCGCGGCGGGCGCTCGACGCCGCGCCCGGGCTCCTCGTCACCAACTGCTACGGTCCGACCGAGATCACGGTGATCTGCTCGACCCACGACGTGACGCCGGAGGACGCGCACCGTCCCGCGATGCCGATCGGCCGGCCGGTGGCGAATACGGCGCTCTACGTGCTCGGCCGGCGCCTGGAGCCGGTGCCCGTGGGCGTCTGGGGAGAGCTCTACATCGGCGGCGAAGGCGTGTCGCGCGGCTACTTCGGCCGGCCGGACCTGACCGCCGACCGCTACGTGCCCGATCCGTTCGAAGGTGACGTGGGCGCCCGCCTCTACCGCTCGGGCGACATGGTCCGCTGGCGGCCCGACGGGGTGCTCGATTTCGCCGGGCGGATCGACCGGCAGGTGAAGATCCGCGGCTACCGCATCGAGCCCGGCGAGATCGAGGCCGCCGTCACGACCCATCCGGACGTGTCGGAGGCGGCCGTGCTGGTCCGCGGCGAAGGGAATCAGCGCTACCTGGTGGCCTATCTGGCCGTGGAGAGGGGGCTCCAGGGGGAGGACCTCCGCCGCTGGCTCGCCGGGCGGCTCCCCGATCCGATGATCCCCACCGACTTCGTGGTGCTCCCCGAGCTGCCGCTGACGCCCAACGGCAAGGTGGACCGCCGTGCGCTGGCCCAGCTCAAGCCCGCGCGCGCCGCGGCGCCCGAGCGGTCTTCCGGTCCGGGCTCGGGCTCTGGTGACTATGTACCGCCGCGCACGCCGACCGAGGAGACGCTCGCCGGCCTCTGGGTCGAGGTGCTCGGCCTGGAGCGGACCGGCGGGCGCGTCGGCGCCCTCGACCACTTCTTCGGCCTCGGCGGACACTCGCTGCTCGCCACGCGGCTCACCGCCGCCGTGCGCGACGTGTTCGGCGTCGACCTGCCGCTGCGCGTCCTGTTCGAGACGCCGACCCTGGAGGCCATCGCGCGGGCGATCGACGAGCGGCAGGGGACGGAGGCGCCGGCCGACTCCGGCTCCTGGCGCGACGCCGAGGGGCCACCGCCGCTCTCCTACGCGCAGAAGAGCCTCTGGCTCCAGGACCGGATCGCGCCGGGGACCGCCGCTTACAACATTCCCGGAGCGTTCCGGTTGCGGGGAGAGCTCGACGTGGCGGCGCTCCGCGGCGGCATCGCCGAGGTGGTGCGCCGCCACGACGCCCTGCGCACCACGTTCGCCGGCACGCGGAACCGGCCCGAGCAGCGGGTCGCGCCGTTCGATCCGGACAGCCGAGTCGCCGCACTGCCGCTGGTCGACCTCGCGGCGCTGCCGGCCGCGGAGCGCGGGGCCGAGGTCCTGCGGCTGGCCGCGGAGGAGGCGCGGCGTCCGTTCGACCTGTCGACCGGTCCGCTGTTCCGCGCGACCCTGCTGCGCCTGGCCGCGGAAGAGCACGTGGCGCTCTACACCATGCACCACATCGTGAGCGACGGCTGGTCCATGGGCGTGTTCTACCAGGAGGTTAGCGCCCTGTACGAAGCCTTCGCCGCCGGCCGCCCGTCGCCGCTGCCGCCGCTGCCGTTGCAATACGCCGGCTTTGCGCGGCGCCAGCTCCAGCGCCTGGACGGCGAGCCGCTGGAGAGTGGCCTCGCCGCCTGGCGCCGCCTCCTGGAAGGAGTCGCGCCGCTGGAGCTGCCGGCCGACCGGCCACGTCCGCGCACCCGGAGCTGGCGCGGGGCGTCCCACCGCTTTTCGCTCGACCCCGCGTCCTGCGCGCGGCTCGCCGACCTCGCCTGGTCCGAGCAGGGCACTCTCTACATGGCCGTGCTCGCCCTCGTCCAGACGTTCCTCCACCGCCTCTCCGGCCAGGACGACGTCGCGGTGGGTACCGCGGTGGCGAACCGCACGGAGCGCGACGTCGAGGGGTTGATCGGCTACTTTGTGAACACCCTGGTGCTGCGGACCGGCCTGTCCGGCTCGCCGACGTTCCGTGAGGTCCTGCGGCGCGTCCGCCATACCGCCCTGGAGGCCTTCCAGCTCGGCGAGATCCCGTTCGAGAAGGTGGTCGAAGCCGTGAAGCCGGCGCGCCACACCTCGCGGCCACCCCTCTTCCAGGTGTCGGTCGGGCTGCAGGCCGCTCCGGAGCGCGAGGTGCGGCTCGCCGGCCTCGTCTGGGAGCCGGTGGAGCTCCCCTGGGAGACCGCCAAGTTCGACCTCTCCTTCGGCTTCGCCGAGCGGCCCTCGGGGCCCTCGAGGTTGACCGGCAGCGTGATTTTCGACCTCGATCTGTTCGAGCCGGAGACGATCGCCCGCTGGATGCGCCATCTCGCGGCGCTCCTGGACGCCGCCGTGGCCGCGCCGGATACGCCCGTCCTGGAGCTGCTGCCGCTCACGCCCGAGGAGCAGGCGCAGCTCGCCTCTCCCCGCCGCACGGAGGCTCCGGCGGAGCCCCGGGCGGTCGAGCGCGTGCCGCCGCGCACGCCGCTGGAGGAGACCCTCGCGGGCCTGTTCGTCGAGGTCCTGGGAACGGAGCGCACCGGCGGGTCGGTGGGCGTCCACGACAGCTTCTTCGAGCTGGGCGGCCACTCCCTCCTGGCCACCGGGCTGTTGGCGGCCATCCATGACGCGTTCGAGATCGAGCTGCCGCTGCGCGTGATCTTCGAGCAACCGACCGTGGCGGCGCTGGCCGAGGCGGTGGCGTCAGAGAAGAGCGCCGCAGCGCCCGCCGAAACGACGTTCGACCGCGTGCCGCGCCTGGAACGGGCCGACGGAGAGGTCCACCGCTTCCCGGTCTCCTTCTCGCAGCTCCGCGAGTGGATCCTCGACCGCCTGGAGCCGGGGAATCCGGCCTACAACATCCCGAGCAATCTGCGCATCGGTGGACCGCTCTCGGTCCCGGTCCTCGCCGCGGCCCTTCAGGGGATCGTGCGCCGGCACGAGGTCTTCCGCACCGCCTTCGCCGCAAGCGACGACGAGCCGGTCCAGATGGTACTCCCCGAGGTGCGGCTGGAGGTGCCGGTGATCGACCTGTCGGCCCTGCCGGAGGAGGCGCGGGAAGCCGAGCTGATGCGGCGCGTCCGCCACCAGGCGCGCACCGGCTTCGACCTCTCCGTGGCGCCGCTCCTGCGCGCCCGCGTGGTGCGCCTCGGCGCCGACGATTACGCCCTGCTGATGACCGTGCACCACATCATCTCGGATGGCTGGTCCATGGGCATCCTGAACCACGAGCTGGCGGTGCTTTACGAAGCCGCGGCGGCGGAACAGCCGTCCCCCCTGCCGCCGCTCCCTGTCCAGTATGCCGACTACGCGTGCTGGCAGCGGGGGAGGCTCGACGGCGAGGCGCTGGAGCGGCAGACCGGCTTCTGGCGGCAGCGCCTCGCGGGAGCCCCGCCTCTCCTCGAGCTGCCCACCGACCGGCCGCGCCCGCCCGTCCGCGGCAACCGCGGCGGCAAGGTCCCGTTCCGTCTGCCGAAGGAGCTGTCGGTGCGCCTGGAGGAGCTGGCCCTGCGGCAGGGCGCGACCCCGTTCATGGTCCTCCTCGCAGGCTATCAGACCCTGCTGGCCCGCTGGAGCGGCCAGGAGGACGTCGTGGTGGGCACCTACAGCGGCAACCGGCCGCGCAAGGAGCTGGAGGGGCTGATCGGCTTCTTCATCAACACCCTGGTGTTGCGCACCGGCCTCGACGGCGATCCCTCCTTCGCCCGACTGATCGGCCGGGTGCGGGAGACCACTCTCGAAGCCTACGCGCACAGCGACGTGCCGTTCGAGAAGCTCCTGGAGACCCTGCAGCTCCCGAGAGATCCGTCGCGCACGCCGCTGTTCCAGGCCCTCCTGGTGCTCCAGAACTTCCCGCCGACCCGGGCCGATCTGAACACGGGAGTCCGCCTGAGCAGCATGTCGGTGGGGAGCGAGAAGTCCGACTACGACCTCGCCCTCTGGCTGGGCGAGGGACCGGATGGCATCGCCGGCTCGCTCGAATACAGCAAGGATCTGTTCGACGAAGCCACCATGCTCCGCTTTGCCGCTCAGCTCCAAACCCTCCTCGAAGCCGCCGTGGCCGAGCCGGACCGGAACGTCTGGACCCTGCCGCTGATCAGCGAGGAGGAGCAAGCGCGCCAGCTCGCCGCCTGGAGCCGCGGCCCGGCCGTGCCCGAAGGCTCATCCCTCCTGCATCGGCTGGTCGAGGAGCAGGCGGCGCGGACGCCCGAGGCCGTGGCCCTGGAAGCCGGCAGCGTCCGCCTCACCTACGCCGAGCTGGTTGACCGCGCGCGAGGCTTGGCGTGCTGGCTTCGTGAGACGGGGGTCGGACCGGGCTCGATCGTGGCGCTGTCGGCGGAGCGCACGCCGGAGCTGATCGTGAACATGCTGGGCGTGCTGCAGGCGGGGGCGGGGTATCTGCCGATCGACCCGGGATATCCGCAGGAGAGGCGAGAGTACATGGTGGCGGACTCGGGGGCGGTGGCGTTCAAGGACGGCAAGGACTTCAAGGACAGCAAGGGCGAAAGCCCGTCCTTCGACTCCCCCGAAGCTCCCTCCTACCTCATCTACACCTCCGGCTCCACCGGCCGCCCCAAGGGCGTGGTGGTCCCCCATCGTGCCATCGCCTCCTTCGTGCGTGCCGCCCGCGAGACCTACGACCTCATGCCCGGCGACCGCGTCCTGCAATTCGCCTCGATCAGCTTCGACACCAGCGCCGAGGAGATCTGGCCTGCTCTCGCCTCCGGCGCCACCCTGGTGCTGCGGCCCGACGACATGGCCGCCTCGATCCCGCACTTCCTGCGCGAGCTCGAGCGGCTCGGTATCACCTGCCTCGACCTGCCCACGGCCTTCTGGCATGAGATGGTCGACGGCATGGAGGCCGAAAATCTCAACCTGCCGAGCGGCCTGCGCCTGGTGATCCTCGGCGGCGAAGAGGCCCTGGCGGACCGGTTCGCCCTCTGGCAGCGTCGGGTCGGCCCCTCGGTACGGCTGGTCAACACGTACGGGCCCACCGAGACCACCATCGTGGCGACCCGCCGCGAGCTCTCGAGTCTCGCTCCGGGGGCCGCAGTCCCGATCGGCCGGCCGATCCCGGGGGCCCGCGCGTACGTGCTCGACCGCTTCTTCGCTCCCGTGCCGCCGGGCGTGCGTGGCGAGCTGTGGATCGGCGGCGCGGGCGTGGCGCACGGCTATCTCGGGCGGCCCGATCTCACGGCGGAGCGGTTCGTCCCCGATCTGTTCGCGGAAGAGCCTGGCTCCCGCCTCTACCGCACCGGCGACCTCGCCGTCCTGCGGCCGGACGGTGACCTCATCTTCGCCGGGCGCGCCGACCGCCAGCTCAAGGTCCGCGGTTACCGCATCGAGCCCGGAGAGATCGAGTCTGCCTTGCGGCTCCACTCGGAACTGCACGACGCCGTCGTGGATGTGCGCGGACCGCGCGACGGCCAGCGGTTGGTCGCCTGGATCGTGCCGCGGGAGGGCGCCGAGGCGCCGGCCGCGGCGGACCTCCGCGCCTTCCTGCGCGACCGGCTGCCGGAGCCTCTGCTCCCCGCGGCCTTCGCGTCGCTCTCTGCTTTGCCGCTCACGCCGAGCGGCAAAGTGGACCGCCAGGCTCTGGCCGAGCCTGCCGAGACCCGGCCTGACCACGTCGCCTACGCCGAGCCGCAGAGCGCGCTGGAGCGCACCATCGCGGGCATCTACGGCGAGCTCCTGCGGGTTGGCCGCTTGGGCCTCCACGACAACTTCTTCGACCTGGGCGGACACTCTCTCCTCATCGTGCGGGCGCACCAGAGGCTCAAAGAGGCACTAGGGAGAGAGATCCCGGTCGTCGACCTCTTCCGCTTCCCGACGGTGGCCTCGCTGGCCCGTCACCTGGGCGGAGAGGAGACGGGCAACCTCCAGAAGGTGCAGGGTCTGGCGGAGCAGCAGCGCGCCGCGCAGCAACGCCAGCGGGCGGCGATGGAGCGCCTGCGCCGGCCAGCCGGGCCCGTCCGGAAGTGATCGGAGGTATGGAATGAGCGATCTGTCCGCCCGGATCGACGGGCTCTCCCGGAATGAGCGGGCCGCGCTCCTGGAGAAGCTCCGCCAGAAGAAGAAAGCGGCGGTCACCGCCTCGCCTGGCGCCGAGATCCTGCTCGTCCCGCGGCCGCGCGATCCCGCCGGCATGCCGCTCTCCTCGTCCCAGGAGCGGCTGTGGCTCCTCGACCAGCTGACCCCGGGCACGGCGACCTACAACCTGCCCTATGCCATGCGGCTGGTCGGACCCCTCGACCGCGAGGTGCTCGCGCGCTGTTTCGAGGAGGTCTTCCGGCGCCATGAGGTGCTGCGCACGACGTTCGCCCTGCGCGGCGATTCGCCGGTACAGATCATCCACCCGCCGCAACCCTTCGTCCTGCCCCTCGCGGATCTCGCGGGGCTCCCCGATGCGCCGCTCCATGCCGAGGCCGAGCGCCTGGCGGACGAGTGGATGACCGCCCCCTTCGACCTCGAACGGGGTCCGCTGCTGCGCGCCATCCTGCTGCGGCTCGCTCCCCAGGAGCATGGCCTGCTCCTCTCCAAGCACCACATCATCACGGACGGCTGGTCGAAGAACCTCCTGCTGCGGGAGGTGACGGTGCTCTACGAGGCGTTCGCGAGCGGCCGGCCGTCGCCGCTGCCGGAGCTGCCGGTGCAGTACGCCGACGTGGCGGTCTGGCAGCGCGAGCGGCTGCGCGGCCCGGCGCTCCAGGGGCAGCTCGCCTGGTGGCGCGAGCGCCTGGCCGGGGCGCCCGAGGCCCTCGATCTGCCGCTCGACCGCGCGCGCCCGGCCGTGCAGACGTTCCGCGGCGAGGTCCTGCGGACGATCCTGCCTCCCGGCCTCTCCGATCGTCTGCGCGAGCTGGCGCGCAGCGAAAAGGGCTCGCTGTTCATGGTCCTGCTCGCCGGGCTCGACCTCGTGCTCCACCGCTGGAGCGGGCAGGACGACCTCGTCGTCGGCACGCCGATCGCCGGCCGTATCCGCTCCGAGCTGGAGAGCCTCATCGGCTTCTTCCTGAACACGCTCGCGCTGCGCGTCGACCTCTCCGGGAACCCGACCGGGCGCGAGCTGGTGGGCCGTGCGCGCGAGGCGGCCCTCGGCGCCTTCGCCCGTCAGGAGATCCCGTTCGAGAAGCTGCTCGAAGACCTGCGGCTGGAGCGCGACATGTCGCGCACGCCGCTCTTCCAGGTCTTCCTCAACCTGCTGAACTTCCCTGACGCCAAGGCTACCCTGCCCGGCGGGCTCGTCCTCGAGCAATTCGGCGACGACTCGTTCGACTCGAAGTTCGACCTCACGATCTACGCGAACGAGATACCCGAGGGGCTCGCCTTCACGCTCGTCCATAACGCCGACCTCTTCGACCGCGTGCGGATCGAGGAGCTGGAGCGCCAGCTCCGCAGAGTCCTGGAGCAGCTCGTCGAGGCGCCGGACGCGCCGATGGGCTCGTACTCGCTGCTGACCGCCGAGGTCGAGGCCGTGCTCCCCGATCCGCGGAGCCCACTGGGAGACGAGTGGGTCGGCGCGATGCACGCGCTGTTCGCCGGGCAGGCGCGGAGGGCTCCGGAGCGGGAGGCGCTGGTCGATGCCGAAGGGAGCTGGACCTACGGCGAGCTGGCGGAAGCCGCGGCCCGCCTTGCCGCGCGGATGCGGTCCGACGGTCTGGCGCCGGAAGACCCGGTGGCGATCTGGGCCGACCGGAATGCGTCGCTGGTCTGGGCGGTCATGGGCACGCTGTGGGCCGGCGGGGCGTTCGTCATCCTCGATCCCGCTTATCCCGCGGCCCGTCTGGCCGAGATGATCCGCCTGGCCTCTCCCCGGTACTGGATCGGGATCGAATCGGCCGGAGCGCCGCCACCGGAGGTGGAGGAGGCGCTGACGGAGCTGCGCGGGCGCCTGACTCTTCCGGCGAGCCTAGAGTCCCTGCCGGAGCCGGTTCCTCCGGCCGAGGTGTCGGCGGAGAGCCTCGCGTACGTCGCGTTCACCTCGGGCTCGACGGGCTCGCCCAAGGGCATCCTCGGCCGGCACGGTCCGCTGTCGCACTTCCTGCCGTTCCAGCGCGAGCGCTTCGGGCTCGGCGCGGAGGACCGGATCAGCCTCCTCTCGGGGCTGTCGCACGATCCATTGCAGCGCGACATCTTCACGCCGCTCTGTCTGGGTGGGACGGTGTGCGTGCCGGCCATCGACGACATCGCGGCCGGGCGGCTCGCCGCCTGGATGGCGCGGCAGGGGATCACGGTCGCGCACCTGACGCCGGCCATGGGCCAGCTCCTCACCGAGGGCGCGTCGGGAACCCTTCTCCCGAGCCTGCGGTGGGTGCTCCTGGTGGGCGACGTGCTCACCCGCCTCGACGTGGACCGCCTGCGCCGGCTCGCCCCGCGCGTGACCTGCGTGAACCTCTACGGCAGCACGGAGACGCAGCGCGCCGTCGGGCACCACGTGATCGAGGAGCGGGAGATCGTGGACGCGCGGGCGCCGCAGGTCCTCCCCCTCGGCCGCGGCATGCCGGACGTGCAGCTCCTGGTGATGAGCCGGGTCGCCCCGGGCGGACCGCCGCGCCTGGCCGGCATCGGCGAGGTGGGGGAGATCTGGGTGCGCAGCCCGCACCTGGCGCGCGGCTATCTGGGCGACGAGGCGCTGACGGCGGACCGGTTCCGGAGGAACCCGTTCATTGCAGAGGCGGGGGATCGCGTCTACCGCACGGGCGACCTCGGGCGCTACCGGCCGGACGGCGAGGTGACGTTCGCCGGCCGGGCGGACCAGCAGGTGAAGATCCGCGGCTTCCGCATCGAGCTGGGCGAGATCCAGGCCGCGCTCGGGCGCCTTCCCGGCGTGCGCGAGGCCGTGGTCCTGCCTCGCGAGACCGCACCTGGAGACCGGCACCTGGTCGCCTACGTGGTGCGCGAGCCTGGGATCGACGTTCCCGGCCCGGAAGAGCTGCGCGAAGCGCTGGGAGCGCGATTGCCGGCGTACATGGTGCCGTCCGGCTTCGTGCTCCTCGACCGTCTCCCGGTCACGCCGAATGGCAAGGTGGACCGCCGGGCACTCGCCCGGATTGTGCCCGAGCGGACGACCGACGAATACGTGGCGCCGCGCACGCCGACGGAGGAGGCCCTGGCCCGGCTTTGGGCCGAGCTGCTCGGACCGGAGCGCACCGGCGAGCGCGGCGTGGGAGCCCGCGACAACTTCTTCGCGCTCGGCGGCCACTCCCTGCTCGCCACCCGCCTGCTCGCCGCGGTCCGCGACGCTTTAGGCGTGGACCTGCCGCTGCGCATCGTGTTCGAGCGGCCGATCCTGGAGAGAATGGCCGAGGCGGTCGATGCGGCGCTCGCGGCGGGGCAGGAGGGTGCGGCAGTTGAGGAGCCGATCGTCCGCCTGCCTCGCGCGCCGGGCGTCAACCGCTTCCCGGTCTCTTTTTCGCAGCTCCGCGAATGGATCCTCGACCGCCTGGAGCCGGGCAATCCGGCCTACAACCTGCCGAACAACCTGCGGATCGGTGGCCCGCTCTCGATCCCGGTGCTCACCGAGGCCCTGAACCGGCTGGTGGCGCGGCACGAGGTCTTCCGTACCGAATTCATCGCCAGTGAGGACGAGCCGCTCCAGGTGGTGCATACCGATCTCGCGCTCCAGGTGCCGGTGATCGATCTGTCGGCCCTGTCCGCGGCGGCACAGGAGGAGGAGCTGTGGCGGCGCGTGCGCCACCAGGCCGGCACCGGCTTCGACCTCGCCGCGGCGCCGCTCTTCCGCGCCCGCGTCGTGCGCCTCGGGGCCGAGGACCACGCCCTTCTGATGACGGTGCACCACATCATCTCGGACGGCTGGTCCACCGGCATCCTGAACCGCGAGCTGGCGGCGCTCTACGAGGCCGCGGCGGCCGGTGGGCCGTCCGCGCTTCCCCCGCTGCCTGTCCAATATGCCGATTATGCCGTCTGGCTGCGCGCGCGCCTGGACGGCGAGGCTCTGGAGAAGCAGGTCGGCTACTGGCGTGAGCGCCTCGCCGGAGCGCCGCCGCTCCTCGATCTCCCCGCCGACCGGCCGCGCCCGCCGGTCCGCAGCAACCGCGGCGCCCGCATCCCCTTTCAGCTGCCACGCCCGCTGGTCGACCGCCTCCAGGATCTGGCGCGGCGGCAGGGCGCGACCCTGTTCATGGTGCTGCTCGCCGGCTATCAGAGCCTGCTGGCCCGCTGGAGCGGCCAGGAGGACGTGGTGGTGGGCACCTACAGCGGCAACCGGCCGCGCAAGGAGCTCGAAGGGCTCATCGGCTTCTTCATCAACACCCTGGTCCTGCGCACCGACCTCGCGGGTGATCCCTCGTTCGCCGACCTGGTGGGCCGGGTGCGCGAGACCACGCTCGGCGCCTACGCGCACCGCGACCTGCCGTTCGAAAAGCTCCTGGAGACCCTCCAGCTCCCGCGCGATCCGTCGCGCACGCCGCTGTTCCAGGCCCTGCTGGTCTTCCAGAACTTCCCGCCGACCCGGGTCGACCTGAGCACGGGAGTCCGCCTGAGCGGCATGGCGGTGGGCATCGAGACCTCGGACTACGATCTGGCGTTCTGGCTCGGGGAGGGGCCGGAGGGCATCGGAGGGGCGCTGGAGTACAGCCTCGACCTGTTCGACGAGTCCACCATGGCCCGCTTCGCCGCCCACCTCCGGACGCTCCTGGAAGCCGCGGTGGCCGAGCCGGGTCGCAACGTCTGGACCCTCCCGCTGGTCACCGAGGAGGAGCAGAAGCGCCACCTCGAAGCCTGGAGCCGTGGGCCGGCTGTGCCGGAAGGCCCGCCGCTCCTGCACAGGCTGGTCGAGGAGCAGGCCGCGAGAACCCCTGGGGCCATGGCCCTGGAAGCCGGCAGCCTGCGCCTGACCTACGCCGAGCTGGTCGACCGTTCGAGGACCCTGGCCGCCCACCTGCGCGAACAGGGGATCGGGCCAGGCTCGATCGTGGCGCTCGCGGCCGAGCGCACGCCGGACCTGATCGTGCGGATGCTCGCGGTGCTCCAGGCAGGGGCGGCGTATCTGCCGATCGACCCGGCGTATCCGCAGGAGCGGCGGGAGTACATGATGGCGGACTCGGGAGCCGTTGACGGGGTAACTTTTCCCCCTCTCCCGGGCGGGCGTGAGTGCGTGTGGGAGAGGGGGCTAGGGGGTGAGGGTTCCCCCGCCTACCTCATCTACACCTCCGGCTCCACCGGTCGCCCCAAAGGCGTCGTGGTGCCCCACCGCGCCATCGCCGCCTTCGTGCGCGCCGCCCGCGACGCCTACGACCTCGCCCCCGGCGACCGCGTCCTGCAATTCGCCTCGATCAGCTTCGACACCAGCGCCGAGGAGATCTGGCCGGCTCTCGCCTCGGGCGCGACCCTGGTGCTGCGGCCGGACGACATGGCCGCCTCGATCCCGCACTTCCTGCGTGAGCTGGAGCGGCTTGGCATCACCTGCCTCGACCTGCCCACCGCCTTCTGGCACGAGATGGTCGCCGGCATGGAGGCCGAGGACCTTGCCCTGCCGCGAGGCTTGCGCCTGGTGATCCTCGGCGGCGAAGAGGCCCTGGCGGACCGGTTCGCTCTCTGGCACCGGAGGGTCGGCCCCGCGGTCCGGCTGGTCAACACGTACGGCCCTACCGAGACCACCATCGTGGCGACGCGCCGCGAGCTGTCCGGCTTTGCGCCGGGCGGCACGGTCCCGATCGGCCGCCCCATCCCGGGGGCGCGCGCCTACGTGCTCGACCGCTTCTTCGCGCCTGTGCCGCCGGGCGTGCGCGGCGAGCTATGGATCGGCGGGTCCGGCGTGGCGCACGGCTATCTGGGGCGCCCGGACCTGACCGCCGAGCGCTTCGTCCCCGATCCATTCGCAGAAGAGCCCGGCGCCCGCCTCTACCGCACGGGCGACCTCGCGGTCCTGCGGTCCGACGGAGACCTGATCTTCGCCGGGCGCGCCGACCGCCAGCTCAAGGTCCGCGGCTACCGCATCGAGCCCGGAGAGATCGAGGCCGCCTTGCGTCTCCACCCGGCGCTGCGCGATACCGTCGTGGACGTGCGCGGGCCGCGCGACGGCCAGCGGCTGATCGCCTGGATCGTGCCACGGGAGGGGGCCGAGGCCCCGGCCGCGGCGGACCTGCGCGCCTTCCTGCGCGACCGGCTGCCGGAGCCGCTGCTGCCGGCCGCCTTCGCGCCGCTCGCCGCGCTGCCGCTCACACCCAGCGGCAAGGTCGACCGCCGCGCCCTGTCCGAGCCCACGGAAACACGGGCCGATAACAACGCCTACGCCGAGCCGCAGAGCGCTCTGGAGCGCACCATCGCGGGCATCTACGGCGAGCTCCTGCGGGTAGGCCGCTTGGGGCTCCACGACAACTTCTTCGATCTCGGGGGGCACTCGCTCCTCATCGTGCGGGCGCACCAGAAGCTGAAAGAGGCCCTTGGCCGCGAGATCCCGGTCGTCGACCTCTTCCGTTTCCCCACGGTCGCCGCGCTCGCCCGCCACCTGGGTGGCGAAGAAACCGGCAATCTCCAGAAGGTGCAGGGCCTCGCGGAGCAGCAGCGGGCCGCCCAGCAGCGCCAGAGAGCCGCCATGGAGCGCCTCCGCCGGCCGGGTGGACCCGTGCGGAAGTAAACCCGAACGCATCGACGGATCGCGATAGACTACCCAGTCCTCCTCGCGCGAGGGGAACGGAATCTCGGAAGCGTCTGATCCGAGGGCCTCCGCAGGCGCATTCGAGGCGGGACGCGGCACTAGGAAGAGAGATCCCGGCGCGCAGTGTTGGAGGCGGTGGGAGTCTCGGAGATGTTGAAGGAACGAGGTTGGGAATGAGCGATCTGTCAGCCCGGCTGGGGAACCTCTCCCGCGAGGAGAGGGCGGCCCTGGTCAAGCTTCTGAAGAAGAAGAAGGAGGGCTCCGCGCCGCCTCCGCCGCCGCGCGAGGAGCGGCGCGAGCTGCCGCTTTCGTTCGCGCAACAGCGCCTCTGGTTCCTCGACCGCCTGGCTCCCGGCAATCCGGTCTACAACGTGGCCGGCTTCCTGCGGCTCCTGGGAGGGCTCGACGTGGCCGTGCTGGCCGCTTCCTTGAGCGAGATCGTCCGCCGCCACGCGGCGCTGCGCACCCGCTTCGAGATCCGCGGTGACGGACCGGTGCAGATCATCGAGCCCGCCGCACCCGTGCCGCTGCCGGTGATCGAGCTGTCGGTGCTCCCCGCGCCGCTCCGCACCGGAGAAGAGCAGCGGATCGCTCGCGAGCGGGAGAGCGCTCCGTTCGACCTCGGCCGGCCGCCTCTGCTCCACGCCTGCCTGGTCCGCAACGCCGCGGACGATCACCTGTTCATCTACGTCTTCCACCACATCGCGAGCGACGGCTGGTCGCAGGACGTGGCGGTCCGCGAGGTCGCGGCGCTGTACTCGGCGTTCCTGGAAGGGCGGCCCTCGCCGCTTCCCGAGCTGCCGATCCAGTACGCCGATTTCGCGTGGCAGCAGATCCAGACGCTCCAGGGGGATGCCCTCGCCCGCGAGGTCGGCTTCTGGCGCCGGCTCCTGGCCGGCGCGGCGCCGCTGGAGCTGCCGACCGACCGCCCCCGCCCGGCGGTTCCGTCCTTCCGCGGCAACAAATTCGAGATGCAGCTGCCGGCGACTCTGGAAGCCGGCCTGCGCCAGCTCGCGCGCGAGCAGCGGGCGACGGCCTTCATGGCTCTGCTGGCGCCTCTCTCCGTGCTCCTCTCCCGCCTCGCCAACACCGACGACGTGGTGGTGGGCACGGTGGTGGCAGGGCGCGACCGGCGGGACGTGGCGGAGCTGATCGGTTTCTTCGTCAACACGCTCGTCCTGCGGCTCGACCTGAGCGGAGATCCGGACGGTCTCGCGCTGCTCGCGCAGACCCGCCAGGTCTCCCTCGAAGCGTTCGATCACCAGGCGCTCCCCTTCGAGAAGCTGGTCGACGAGCTGGGCCTGCCGCGCGACCCGTACCGGCCGCCGCTGCTGCGCGCGCTCTTCCAGCTCCTGGCGCGCGGCCAGGGCGGCGCCGAGCTCCCCGGCCTCAGGCTGGAGCACTACAGGCTGCCGGCCGAGACTGCGAAGTTCGACCTGGTGGTCAACGCCGGTGACATGGGCGACCAGCTGTTCCTGGAGTGGCGGTACGACGCGGATCTGTTCGATGTGAGCACCATCGCCCGCTGGGCCGGTCTGTTCGAGGTCCTCGTCGCCGGCTGGCTGGAGGACCCGGCGCGGCGCGTCTCCGAGCTGCCGCTGCTGACCGAGCCCGAGCGTCTCCAGCTCCTGACCGGGTGGAGCCCGGAGCCGATCACCGCGGACCGCGGGCGCCGTGCGCTCCCCGATCTCTTCGAGGCCCAGGTGGACCGCACGCCGGATGCGCCGGCCGTCTCGCCGGCGGATGCAGAGGATGTGAGCCTGACGTACCGCGAGCTGGACGAGCGGGCCAACCAGCTCGCCCGCTGGCTGGTCAAGGCGGGTGTCGTCTCCGGCGACCGGGTGGCCCTCTGTCTCGACCGCTCCCCGGACCTGGTCGTGTCGCTGCTCGGCGTGCTCAAGACCGGAGCGGCCTATGTGCCGCTCGATCCATCCTCCCCGCGCGAGCGCCTTGCCTTCGCGCTGGAGGACAGCCGGCCGCGCGTGGTTCTCACCACGGAGCTCCTCGCGCCGGACGTCCCCGCGGGGGCTGCGCGGACCATCTTCCTGGACCGTGAAACCGAGGCGATCGCGGCGCGGGGACGGGAGCGCCTGGGGCTGCCGCTCGATCCCGAGCTGCCGGCCTACGTCATCTACACCTCGGGCTCGACCGGCCGACCGAAGGGCGTGATCGTGCCGCACGGCGCGGTCTCGCGTCTGTTCTCGGCGACGGAGCGCTGGTTCGGCTTCTCGTCCGAAGACGTCTGGACGCTGTTCCATTCCTACGCCTTCGACTTCTCTGTCTGGGAGATCTGGGGCGCCCTGCTCTATGGCGGCCGCCTGGTGGTGGTGCCATGGCAGGTGAGCCGCGAGCCGGCGGCGTTCGCGGAGCTGCTCCAACGCGAGAGGGTGACGGTGCTCAACCAGACGCCGTCGGCGTTCCGGCAGCTGATGTGGGCGGAACCTCACCCCCCGACCCCCTCTCCCATCGCCCCCCCGCCGACCGGGAGAGGGGGCGCCACCACCCAGAGTTTCCCCCCTCTCCCGGTGGAAGGGGGGGCGATGGGAGAGGGGGGCCAGGGGGGTGAGGTCGGGAGGCGGGAGACTTTGCGCTACGTCATCTTCGGCGGCGAAGCCCTCGACCCCACCGCCCTGGAGCCCTGGTTCGCGCGCCATGGGGACGAGCAGCCGCGGCTGGTCAACATGTACGGCATCACCGAGACGACCGTGCACGTGACCTACCGGCCGATGGCGCAAGCGGACGCCGCCCGGCCGGCGAGCCTGATCGGGCAGCCGATCCCCGACATGACGCTCCACGTGCTCGACCGCCACCTCCAGCTCCAGCCGGTCGGTGTGCCCGGGGAGATCTGCGTCGGCGGCGAGGGGCTCGCGCAGGGATACCTGGGCCGGCCCGATCTGACGGCGGAATGCTTCGTGCCCGATCCCTTCGCAAGCCGTCCTGGCGCGCGGCTCTACCGCTCGGGCGACCTGGCGCGGCGGCGGCCGGATGGCGAGCTGGAGTACCTGGGGCGGATCGACCACCAGGTGAAGATCCGCGGCTTCCGCATCGAGCTGGGTGAGATCGAGGCCGCGATCGCGGCGCATCCGGCGGTGCGCGAGGCGGTGGTGCTGGCGCGCCAGGACGGCGCGGCGCCCGAGCGCCGGCTCGTCGCCTATGTGACCGCCGGCTCGGAGGGGGCGCCGTCGTTCGCCGAGCTGCGCGACTTTCTCGCGGGGCGGCTGCCCGACTACATGCTCCCCGCGGCGCTGGTGATCCTCGATCAGCTGCCGCTGACCGGCAACGGCAAGGTGGACCGCCGGGCGCTGCCGGCTCCGGAGGCGGCGCAGGCCGCGGCGTCGGGACACGAGCACGTGCCTCCTCGCAACGCCGTCGAGTCCGGTTTGGCGGGGCTGTTCCGCCGCGTCCTCAACGTGCCGGCGGAGCGCGAGATCGGCGTCCTCGACAACTTCTTCGAGCTGGGCGGCAGCTCCATCTCGGGCGCCGTCCTGATCAACTTCCTCCAGGAGATCCTCGGCGAGATCGTCCACGTGGTGGTGATCTTCGACCATCCGACGGTCGAGGCGCTGGCCGCCTACGTGCGCGAGCAGCACGCCGCGGCGGTGGCGCGCGTCTGGGGCGTGGCCGCGCAGGGGCAGACGGTCGAGGAGCCCCCGCCCGGACCGGCGGAAGTCGCCGAGATGCTCCGCCTCGTCGTCGAAGGACGGCCCGAGGCGGACGTTCCGGAGCGCGAGGAACCGGTCAATCCGCCGGCGGTATTCATCCTGTCGCCGCCGCGCTCCGGCTCGACCCTGCTGCGCGTGATGCTGAGCGCTCACCCGCGCCTCTTCGCGCCGCCCGAGCTGGAGCTGCTCTCGTTCCGGACGATGGCCGGCCGGCACGCCGCGTTCGCGGGGCGCGACAGCTTCTGGCTCGAAGGGGTGACCCGGGCGGTCATGGAAGCGCGCGCGTGCGACGCTACGGAGGCGGAGCGGATCGTCGAGGCCGGCGTGCGCGAGGGGTGGACGACGCGCCGCTTCTACCGCGAGCTCCAGGGGTGGATCGACGGCCGGCTGCTGGTCGACAAGACCCCCTCCTACGCGCTCGACCCGGAGGTGCTCCGGCGCGGTGAGAGGTGGTTCGCAGAAGCCCGCTATCTCCACCTGGTGCGGCACCCGCAGGCGACCAACCGCTCGTTCGAGGAGGCGCGGCTCGACCAGATCTTCTTCCGCCGGCCGCACCGCTTCTCACGCCGCCGGCTCGCCGAGCTGATCTGGACCGTGAGCCACCGCCACATCCTGGACTTCCTGGCGGAGCTTCCGGCCGAGCGCAAGCACACGGTGCGCTTCGAGGACCTCCTCCGCGATCCGGAGCCGGTCCTGGCGGGGATCTGCGATTTCCTCGGCCTTGAGCTCGATCCGCGGATGATCGACCCCTACCGCGGCGGGGCGCGGATGACCGACGGGGTGCATGCGGTGTCGCGCATGCTGGGCGACGTCAAGCTCGCCACCTACGGCAAGGTCGACGCGTCCGTGGCTGACCGCTGGAAGCAGGCGGGGGAGGCGCCGCTCGGCGCGCCGGCCCGCGCGGTCGCGGCGGAGCTGGGATACGAGGTGGGGTCGCGCGGCGCCTGGGAGCAGGGAGGGACGGCGCCGGCCTCCTTCGCCCAGGAGCGGCTCTGGCTCCTGGAGCAGATCACGCCGGGCACGCCGACCTACAACATTCCGGCGGCGATCCGTCTGCACGGCGACCTGAACATTCCGGCACTCGCTCAGGTGGTCAACGAGATCGCGCGCCGGCATGCCGCCCTGCGCACGGTCTTCGGTGCGGAGGGGGGGCAGCCGGTCCAGAAGATTCAGCCTGTGGGACCGCCCCGGCCGCTGCCGGTCATCGACGTGTCGGCCCTGGCGGAGGAGGCACGGATGGCCGAGATCGACCGCCTGGCCGCCGGGGAGGCCATGCGGCCGTTCGATCTGGAGAGGGGTCCGCTCTTCCGCGCGTCTCTCCTGCATGCCGGTCCGCGCGAGCACGTGGTGCTCTACACGATGCACCACATCGTGAGCGACGGCTGGTCGATGGGCGTCTTCTCGCGCGAGGTCGGGGCGCTCTACGCGGCGTTCGCCACCGGCCGCCCCTCGCCGCTGCCCGAGCTGCGGCTCCAGTACCCGGACTACGCCATCCGCCAGCGCGCGCAGATCGGCGAGGCGGGACTGGCCCGCCATCTGGAGTGGTGGAAGGAGCGGCTCGCCGGCCTCGAGCCTCTGGACATTCCCACCGACCGGCCGCGGCCGGTGGTGCGCAGCGGGCGGGGCGCCGACGAGACGCTCATCCTCCGTCCGGGGCTGGCGGGGGACCTGACCGCCCTGGGGCGCGGCGAGCGCGCGACGCTCTACATGATCCTCCTCGCCGCCTTCCAGGGCTTCCTCCAGCGCTTCGCACGGCAGGACGACGTGGCCGTGGGCTCGCCGGTGGCCCACCGCTCGACACGCGACGTGGAGGAGCTGATCGGGTTCTTCGTCAATACCCTGGTGATGCGCACCGACCTGTCGGGCGATCCGACGTTCCGCGAGGCCCTCGTTCGGGTCCGCCGGACGGCGCTGGAGTCCATGCTCCACCAGGACGCGCCATTCGAGCGGGTGGTGGAGGCCGTGCAGCCGGAGCGGCAGCTCGCGCGCTCGCCCCTCTTCCAGGTCCTGTTCTCGCTGCAGAACGCCGGAGGTGGCGCGGCCGATCTGCCCGGCCTCGCCCTGGAGATGGTCGGTGCGCCGACGGCCACAGCGAAGTTCGACCTGACCCTGCTGTTCGCTGAATGGCCCGGGGGGATCGGCGCCACGCTGGAGTACGACCTCGATCTGTTCGAGCCGGCCACGGCGTCGCGCCTCCTCCGCCACATGGAGATCTTGCTGGAAGGGGCCGTGGCGTCTCCGGACGCGCGCCTCTCCGACCTGCCGCTCCTCGCGCCGGCGGAGCGCGAGACAATCCTGGCCTCCTGGAACCGTACGCAGGTGCCGTTCCCGCGGGAGATCCCGATCCACCGGCTCGTGGCGGAGCAGGCGGAGCGCACGCCCGAGGCCGTGGCTCTGGTGAGCGACGCGGGAGAGACGACGTATGCGGCGCTGGTCGCCGCGGCGCGCCGTCTGGCCCGCCGCCTGCGCCGGCTCGGCGCCGCGCCGGAGGTGCCGGTGATCGTCCTCGCCGAGCGTTCGCCCGCGTTGGTGACCGCGCTCCTCGCCGTGCTGGAGAGCGGCTCGTTTTTCGTGCCGCTCGATCCGTCGCACCCTCCGGAACGCCTGGCGGTCCTGGCCGCCGCCGTGGGCGCCCGCCTGGCGGTCACCGAGGAGCGTTTCCTCGATCTGCTGCCCGAGGGGATGGAGACGGTCCGCCTCGAGGGGCTGGACCTGGACGGGGGCGCCGAGCCGCTCCGGATCGACAGCGGGGTGACGGCCGAGAACCTGGCCTACGCGATGTTCACCTCGGGCTCGACGGGTGAGCCCAAGGGCGTGGCCGTGACCCACCGCAACGTGGTGCGGCTCGTGCGGAGCCAGAGCTTCGCGGACCTGCGGCCGGGCGAGACGTTCCTGCTGCTCGCGCCGGTCTCGTTCGACGCCTCGACGCTGGAGATCTGGGGGCCGCTCACGAACGGCGCGCGCCTCGCGGTCTTCCCGCCGGAGAAGCCGACGCTGGACGAGCTCGCCGCCTTCCTGGAGCGCCACGGTGTGACCCAGCTCTGGCTGACCGCCGGGCTGTTCCATCAGATGGTCGAGGAACGGCCGGACGGTTTCGCACCGCTCCGGCGCCTGCTGGCCGGCGGCGACGTGCTCTCGCCGTCCCACGTGAGGCGGGCGCTCGCGGCGCACCCTGCCCTCCTGCTGATCAACGGCTACGGCCCGACCGAGGGGACGACATTCACCGCCTGCCATGAGATGACCGCCGCGGTTCCGGTGGGCGACACCGTGCCGATCGGCCGGCCGATCGCCAACACGCAGGTCCACGTGCTGGAGCCCGGACTGCAGCCTGCGCCGGTCGGCGTCTGGGGCGAGCTGTACGCTGGAGGCGCGGGGGTAGCGCGGGGGTACTTCGGCCGCCCGGAGCTGACCGCCGAGCGGTTCGTCCCCGATCCGTTCGCCGGCTTCCATGGACCGCTGGGAGGACGACTCTACCGCACGGGCGACCTGGCGCGGCGGCGGCCGGACGGGGTGCTGGAGTTCCTCGGCCGCGGCGACCGCCAGGTCAAGATCCGCGGCTTCCGCATCGAGCCCGCGGAGATCGAGGCGGCGCTGGCCGAGCACCCGGAGATCGGCGAGGCGGCGGTGCTGGTCCGGGGTGAGGGGGGAGACAAGAGGCTGGTGGCCTATGTGGTGATGGGGCAGGGAGCATCGGACCGATCCGAGGGGGAGAAAGCGCCGGAAGGTGATCTCCGCCACTGGCTCGCCGGCCGCCTGCCCGAGCCGATGATCCCGTCGGCCTTCGTGGTGCTGCCGCGGCTGCCGCTTACGCCGAACGGCAAGGTCGACCGCCGCGAGCTGGCGAAGATCGCTCCGGAGCGCAGCGCCGACGGCTATGTAGCGCCGCGCACGCCGGTCGAGGAGGTTCTGACGGGCTTGTTCGCCGAGGTGCTTGGCACGGAGCGGACCGGCGGGCGAATCGGCATCCACGACCATTTCTTCGAGCTGGGGGGCCACTCGCTCGCCGCCACCCGCCTGGTGTCGCGCCTGCGCGCCGCCCTCGGCGTCGATCTGCCGCTGCGCGCGCTCTTCGAGGCACCGACCGTGGCCGAGCTGGCCGCGCGCTGCGGTGCGCCAACCACGCCAGACACAGCGGCTCCGGCCGCCCTGGCGCCGGCGCCGCGCGACCCGGCGGGCGATCCGCTCTCCTTCTCGCAGGAGCGGCTCTGGTTCCTGGAGCGGCTGACACCCGGCACCTCGACCTACAACCTGCCGAGCCGCATGCGCCTGCGCGGACCGCTCGACGTGGCGCGGCTGGAGCGCTGCTTCGCCGAGGTCTGCCGGCGGCACGAGGTGCTACGGACCCGCTTCGACCTGCGCGGCGACACCCCGGTCCAGATCGTCGAGCCGCCCTCTCCGCTCATCCTGCCGCTGGTCGACCTGCTGGGCCTGCCGGAGGAGGCGCGCCGCGGCGAGGCAGCGCGCCTGGTCGCCGAGGAGGCGGACCTGCCGTTCGACCTTCAGCACGCGCCGCTGGTGCGGGCCATCCTGGTGCGGCTCGGCGTCGAGGAGCACGCCACGCTCCTCAACCTCCACCACATCATCACCGACGGCTGGTCCATGGGTATTCTGTACGGCGAGATCGGGGCGCTCTACCGGGCCTTCACGGAAGGCCGGCCGTCGCCGCTTGCCGAGCTGCCGGTCCAGTACGCCGACGTGGCCCGTTGGCAGCGCGACGCCCTGCGTGGACCGGCGCTGGAGGCGCAGCTCCGCTACTGGCGCGAGCGCCTCGGCGGCGCGCCGCCGTCGCTCGACCTGCCGCTCGACCGCGTCCGCCCGGCGGTGCAGACCTTCCACGGCGCCTCGGTCGTCAGCCACTTCCCGCCGGAGCTGGCCGATCGCCTGCGCACTCTGGCGAATCGCGAGGGGGGCTCTCTCTTCATGATCCTCCTCGCCGGCTTTTCGCTGCTCCTCGCGCGCCTGAGCGGCCAGGAGGACCTCGTGGTGGGCTCGCCCGTCGCCGGCCGCAGCCGCGCCGAGATGGAGAGCCTGATCGGCTTCTTCCTCAACACGCTGGCGCTGCGCATCGAGCTCGCGGGAAGGCCGACCGGACGCGAGCTGGTCGACCGCGCGAAGGAGGCCGCCCTCGGCGCCTACGCGCACCAGGACGTGCCCTTCGAGAAGCTGCTCGAAGAGCTGCAGCCGGAGCGCGACCTGTCGCGGACGCCGCTGTTCCAGGTCTTCCTCAACATGCTGAACTATCCCGTGGGCGGCTCCCGGTTGCCCGACGGGCTGGTCATGGAGCCGCTCGGCGGCAGCGGCGTCGACTCGAAGTTCGACCTGACCCTCTACGCGGCCGAGGGGGACGACGGCATCTCGCTGAACGCCGTCTACAACGCCGACCTTTTCGACCGCATCCGCATCGAGGAAATGGGGCGCCAGCTCCGGGCCACCCTGGAGCAGATTGCGGCGAACCCGGACGCGCCGGTCGACGCGGTCTCGCTGCTCACGCCCGAGGCCGTGGCGCTCCTCCCCGATCCGCGGGAGACGCTGGACGACGCCTGGGCCGGCGCGGTGCACGAGCTGTTCGCGGAGCAGGCCCGGCTTCATCCGGAGCGGCGGGCGGTGTCGGACGCCAACGGGGAGCAGACCTATGGCGAGCTCGCCGGCGCCGTGGCCCGCCTCGCCGGGCATCTCCGCGCCGCGGGTCTCGGGCTCCAGGAGCCGGTCGCCATCTGGGCGCACCGCGGCTTTCCCACGGTCCAGGCGGTGTTCGGCACCCTATGGGCCGGCGGCGCGTTCGTGCTTCTCGATCCTGCCTATCCGCCGGCGCGCCTGGCGGAGACGGTCGAGCTGGCGAGCCCCCGGTACTGGCTGGAGATCGCCGCCGCGGGCGCACCCCCGGCCGAGGTCGAGGAGGTGCTCGGCCGCCTCGCCGCGGCGGGTATCCTGCGCGGCCGGTTGCGCCTTCCGGGTGAGATTTCGGCCGAGCCGGCCGAGCCGGCGGCAGTGGGGCCGGACGACCTCGTGGCGATCGCCTTTACCTCGGGCTCGACCGGCGCACCCAAGGGGATCTTGCAGCGGCATGGCTCGATGTCGCACTTCCTGCCGTTCATGGCGGAGCGCTTCGGGATCGTGCCGGAGGACCGCTTCAGCCTCCTCTCGGGCCTGTCCCACGACCCGTTCCAGCGCGACCTGTTCACCTCGCTCTGCCTGGGGGCGAGCCTCTGCGCGCCCACGGCGGAGGAGATCGACACGCCGGGCCGGCTCGCGGAGTGGATGGCGCGCGAGAGGATCACCGTCTCCAACCTGACGCCGGCCATGGCGCAGCTCCTGACGGAGACGGGCGCCGGGCCGTCGCCGGTTCTCCCGGAGCTCCGCGCGGCGTTCCTGATCGGCGACGCCCTCACCCGCGCCGACGTGGAGCGCCTGCGGCGGCTCGCCCCGGGCGTTCTCTGCGTCAACCTCTACGGCTCGACCGAGACGCAGCGGGCGCTCAGCTATCACGTGGTGGCCCCGGAGGAGAGCGCGGATCCACGGGCGCCGCAGATCCTGCCGCTCGGCCGGGGGATGCGCGATGCGCAGCTTCTGATCGTGAGGAGAGACGAGCCGCGCCTCGCCGGCATCGGCGAGCTGGGAGAGATCTGGGTGCGCAGCCCGCACCTGGCCCGCGGCTACCTGGCGGACGAGGCGCTGACCGAGGACCGGTTCCAGGTCAATCCATTCACTGCCGAGGCGGGAGACCGCGTCTACCGCACCGGCGACCTGGGGCGCTACCGGCCGGACGGCGCGGTGATCTTCGCGGGCCGCGCCGACCAGCAGGTGAAGATCCGTGGCTTCCGTATCGAGCCGGCCGAGGTCGAAGCCGCTCTGGGCCGCCAGCCCGGCGTGCGCGAGGCTGTGGTGCTCGCCCGCGAGACGCCGGGACGGCCCGGCGATCGCGAGCTGGTTGCCTACCTTGCCGGCGAGGGGCTCGATCCGGCGCCCCTGCGCGAGGCGCTGCGGTCCCGGCTGCCAGGGTACATGGTGCCCTCCGGCTTTGTCGTTCTCGACCAGCTTCCGGTCACGCCGAACGGCAAGGTGGACCGCCGCGCCCTGATGCGCATCGAGCCGGAACGCGACGCCTCAGGCTTCGTGGCGCCGCGCACGCCCACCGAGGAGGCGCTCGCCGGTCTCTGGGTCGACGTGCTCGACGCGCGGCGCACCGGCGGCCGGGTCGGCGCGCGGGACCACTTCTTCGCCCTCGGCGGCCACTCGCTCCTCGCCACGCGGCTGATCGCCGTGGTGCGCGACGTCTTCGGCGTCGAGCTGCCGCTGCGCATCGTCTTCGAGCGGCCGACGCTGGAGGAGATGGCGCACGCGCTGGAGGAAACCGGGGGAGCGGAGCCCGTCCGCGGCGCGGCCCGCCGCCGCAATCTCCGGGGCAATCTCCAGGAGCGCCCGCTCTCCTTCTCGCAGGAGCGGATGTGGCTGCTCGACCAGATCGCGCCCGGCAACGTCGCCTACAACATGCCCGGCGCCGTGCGATTGCGCGGCCCCCTGGACGTCGCGGCCCTCCGGCGCAGCGTGGCCGGGATCGTGCGCCGGCACGACGCGCTGCGCACCACGTTCGGCGTCGCGGCGGGCCAGCCGGTGCAGCGGATCGAGCCGTTCGATCCCGCTCGCGCGGTCTCCGGCATGCCGCTCGTCGACCTCTCGGCTCTGCCGGAGGCGGAGCGGAGAGCCACGGCCCAGGCTCTGACCCAGACCGCGGCGATGCGGCCGTTCGATCTGTCCGCCGGTCCGCTGTTCAGGGCTCTTCTCCTTCGCCTGGACGGGAACGAGCACGTCGCGCTCTACACCATGCACCACATCGTCGGCGACGGCTGGTCGCTCGGCGTCTTCACCGGGGAGATGGAGATTCTCTACCGGGCGTTCGAGGCGGGCCGCCCGTCCCCCCTGCCGCCGCTGCCGTTGCAGTACGCCGACCACGCGCGCCGGCAGCGCGAGCGGCTGGAGGGACCGGAGATGGAGCGCGGTCTCGCCGCGTGGCGCCGCATCCTGGATGGGGTCGAGCCGCTGGAGCTGCCCATGGACCGGCCGCGGCCGGTGACGCGAAGCTGGCGCGGCGATGTCGTGATGCTGCGTCTGGACGCCGCGCTCACCGCCGAGCTGGGCGCTCTCGCCCGCGGCGAGCAGGCGACCCTCTACATGGCGCTGCTCGCCGTGACGCAGACGTTCCTGCACCGTCTCTCGCGGCAGGACGACGTCGCCGTGGGAACCGCCGTGGCTAACCGCACGGACCCGGAGGTGGAAGGGCTGATCGGCTTCTTCGTCAACAGCCTGGTCCTGCGCACCGACCTGTCGGGCGATCCGCCGCTCCGCGAGATCCTGCGCCGTGCCCGCGACACCGCGCTGGAGGCATTCCAGCTCCAGGAGATCCCGTTCGAGAGGGTCGTCGAGGCCGTGCAGCCCGAGCGGCACACCTCCCGCACGCCCCTGTTCCAGGTGATGGTGACCCTGCACAACGTGCCGCATCAGGAGGTGGCGACGGATACCGGCCTGATCCTTGAGAGGGTGGAGGCGCCCCGCGGGTCCGCCAAGTTTGACCTCACCTTGGGATTGCTGGAAGACGCGGTCGGCCTGGACGGCGCGCTGGAGTACGACCTCGATCTCTTCGATCCCGCCACCGCCGGGCGCTGGGTCCGCCACCTGCTGACGCTGCTCGAAGCGGCCGTGCGGATGCCGGAGCGGCGGATCTCCGAGATCCCGCTGCTCACCCCGCCGGAGCGCGACGCGATCGTCCACGCCTGGAACCGCACGGCCGTGCCGATTCCGCGCGACCTCCCGGTGCACCGCCTGGTCGAGGAGCAGGCGGACCGCGCGCCGGGGGCTGTAGCTCTCATGACGGAGGGGGAGGAGCTGACCTATGCGGAGCTGGACGCCGCGGCGAACCGCCTCGCGCACCGCCTGCGCCGGCTGGGTGCCGGACCGGAGGTGCCGGTCGTGGTGCTCGCCGAGCGCTCTCCCATCTTGATCGTGGCGCTCCTCGCCGTGATGAAGAGCGGCGGTTTCTTCGTGCCGCTCGATCCGGCGCATCCGAAGGGGCGTCTGGTCTCGATCATCCACCGTACGGAAGCCTGTCTCGCGGTGACCCAGGAGCGCTTCCTGGAACTGCTGCCGGAAGGGATCGAGAGTATTTGCCTCGATCGCGACCGCGACGCTATCGCCGCCGAGCCTGCCGGCAGGCTGGAGGGGGGAGCCACGTCGCAGAGCCTGCTCTACGCCATGTTCACCTCCGGCTCCACGGGTGAGCCCAAGGGCGTGGCCGTCACGCACGGCAACGTCGTCCGATTGGTCCGGGGGACGACCTACGCGGATTTGGGACCTGGTGAGACCGTGTTGATACTGGCGCCAGCCTCCTTCGACGCCTCGACGTTCGAGATCTGGGGGCCGCTGGCGAACGGCGGTCGGATCGCGGTCTTCCCGCCGCACGCGCCGGACCTCGACGAGCTGGCGGCGTTCCTGGAACGCCGGGGCGTCACCCAGGTCTTCCTGACCACCGCGCTGTTCCACCAGATGGCCGAGCGCCGGCCCGAGGCCTTCAAGCCTCTGCGCCGCCTCCTGACCGGCGGCGAGGTGGTGTCGCCGGCCCTGGCGCGGCGGGTGATCGAAACTCTCCCCGGCCTCCGCCTGTCGGAGGTCTACGGCCCCACCGAGAGCACCACGTTCGCCACGGCTTGGCCGCTGACTCTGGAGGAGGCGAGGCGACCGTCGCTCGCGATCGGGCTGCCGATCGCCAACACCACGGCGCACGTGCTGGAGCCGGGCCTGGAACCCGCGCCGGTGGGCGTCTGGGGCGAGCTGTGCATCGGCGGCGAGGGGTTGGCGCGGGGGTATCTCGGCCGGCCGGACCTGACCGCCGAGCGCTTCGTACCCGATCCGTTCGCCGAAGGCCGCCTCTACCGCACGGGCGACCTGGCGCGGCGGCGGCCTGATGGCGCTCTGGAGTTTCTCGGCCGGGCGGACCGGCAGGTGAAGATCCGCGGCTTCCGGATCGAGCCGGCCGAGGTCGAGGCGGCGCTCGCCGCGCATCCGGAGGTTACCGAGGCGGCGGTGCTGGTACGAGGAGAGGGGACGGAGAAGCGGTTGGTGGCGTATGTGGCCGGGGTGGCTCCGGATGCCGGTCCCGAGCTGCGCCGCTGGGTGGCGGGCCGGCTTCCCGAGCCGATGGTGCTCGCGGCCGTCGTCATCCTCGACCGGCTGCCGCTCACGCCCAACGGCAAGGCCGACCGCCGCGCGCTGTCCCGGATCGCGCCCGAGCGCATCGAAGGAAAGGATCATGTGGCGCCGCGCACGCCGGTCGAGGAGACGCTGGCCGGTCTCTTCGTCGAGATCCTGGGGACGGAGCGGACCGGCGGGCGGGTGAGCGTCCACGACAGCTTCTTCGAGCTGGGCGGCCACTCGCTCCTCGCGACGCGGCTGATGGCCGCCGTGCGCGATGCTTTCCAGGTCGAGCTGCCACTGCGTGCCCTCTTCGAGCAGCCGACGATCGAGGGCCTCGCCGCAGCGGTTGCGGTCGCCGAGAAGGCTGACGGGGCGGTCGACGCGCCAGTGATCCGCATCCCGCGTGAGCCGGGGGTGAACCGCTTCCCGGTCTCCTTCTCGCAGCTCCGCGAGTGGATTCTCGACCGGCTGGAGCCGGGCAACCCGGCCTACAACATCCCGAACTACCTGCGGATCGGCGGCCCACTCTCGGTCCCGGTCCTGACCGAAGCGCTGAACCTCCTCGTGCAGCGGCACGAGGTCTTCCGCACGGCGTTCGTGGCCGGTGAGGAGGAGCCGTTCCAGATCGTCATCCCCGAGATCAGGCTCCAGGTTCCGGTGATCGATCTGTCCGCCCTGCCGGACGCGCCGCGGGAGGCCGAGCTCGCGCGGCGGGTGCGGCACCACGCGGGGACCGGCTTCGACCTGTCGACCGCACCGCTCCTGCGCGCTCGCATCGTGCGCCTTGGTATCGACGAGCACGCCCTCCTGATGACCGTGCACCACATCATCTCGGACGGCTGGTCCATGGGCATCCTGAACCAGGAGCTGGCGGCCCTCTATGAAGCCACCGCAGCGGGCGCTCCGTCGCCCTTGCCGCCGCTGCCGGTCCAATATGCCGACTATGCCGTCTGGCTGCGCCGGCGCCTGGACCCGGAAACCCTGGAGCGGCAGGCCGTCTACTGGAAGGAGCGGCTGACCGGCGCGCCTCCGCTCCTCGAGCTGCCCACCGACCGGCCGCGTCCGCCGGTGCGCAGCAGCCGCGGCACCAAGGTCCCGTTCTTCCTGCCGCAGCCGCTCGCCGGACGGCTTGAGGAGCTGGCCCTGCGGCAGGGTGCCACGCTCTTCATGGTGATTCTCGCCGGCTACCAGAGCCTGCTCGCCTGCTGGAGCGGGCAGGACGATGTGGTGGTGGGCACCTACAGCGGCAACCGGCCGCGCCGGGAGCTGGAGGGGCTGATCGGCTTCTTCATCAACACCCTGGTGCTGCGCACCGATCTGTCGGGCGATCCGTCCTTCGCCGAGCTGCTCGGCCGTGTGCGCGAGACCACGCTCGGCGCCTACGCGCACCGGGACGTGCCATTTGAGAAGCTCCTTGAGACCCTGCAACTGCCGCGCGATCCGTCGCGCACGCCGCTTTTCCAGGCCCTCCTGGTGCTGCACAACTTCCCCGCGGCCCAGGCCGACCTGAGCACGGGCGTGCGCCTGAGCGGTCTGCCCGTCGCCGCGGAGAAGTCCGACTACGACCTGTCGCTTTGGCTGGGCGAGGGACCGGAAGGCGTCGGCGGCACGCTCGAATACAGCACCGATCTCTTCGATGAGGCGACCGCCCTGCGTTTCACCGCCCAACTCCGCACCCTGCTGGAAGCCGCCGTGGCCGAGCCAGAGCGGAACGTCTGGACGCTCCCGCTGATCGCCGAGGAGGAGCAGGCGCGCCAGCTCGCAGCCTGGAGCCAAGGCCCGGCCGTGCCGGAGGGCTCACCGCTCCTGCACCGCCTGGTCGAGGAGCAGGCCGAGCGCACGCCGAATGCCGTGGCGCTGGAGGCGGGTGGCGTTCGCCTGACCTACGCGGAGCTGGTCGAGCAGGCGAGGCGGCAGGCCAGGCTCCTGCGGAACCAGGGGATCGGAGCTGGCTCGATCGTGGCGCTCGCGGCGGAGCGCACGCCGGAGCTGATTGTGAACATGCTCGCGGTGTTGCAGGCAGGGGCGGCATATTTGCCGATCGACCCGGCGTATCCGCAGGAGCGGCGGGAGTTTATGGTGGGGGATTCGGGGGCGGTGGTGGCGGAGAGCAGCAAGGACCTAAAGGACATAAAGGACCCAAAGGACGAAAGCTCCTTGTCCTTTAGGTCCTTTGACTTCCCCGAAGCCCCCGCCTACCTCATCTACACCTCCGGCTCCACCGGCCGCCCCAAAGGCGTCGTGGTGCCCCACCGCGCCATCGCCTCCTTTGTGCGCGCGGCCCGCGCCACCTACGACCTCGCGCCGGGTGACCGCGTCCTGCAATTCGCCTCGATCAGCTTCGACACCAGCGCCGAGGAAATCTGGCCGGCCCTCGCGTCGGGCGCCACCCTGGTGCTGCGCCCGGACGACATGGCGGCGTCGATCCCGCACTTCCTGCGCGAGCTGGAGCGGCTGGGCATCACCTGCCTCGACCTGCCGACCGCCTTCTGGCACGAGATGGTCGCCGGCATGGAGGCCGAAGACCTCGCCCTGCCGCGCGACCTGCGGCTGGTCATCCTCGGCGGCGAAGAGGCCCTGGCCGACCGGTTCGCCCTCTGGCGCCGCCGGGTCGGCCCCGCTGTCCGGCTGGTCAACACTTACGGACCAACCGAGACCACCATCGTGGCGACCCGCCGCGAGCTGTCCAGCCTCGCGCCAGGTGCGACCGTTCCAATCGGCCGGCCGATCCCCGGGGCTCGCGCCTACGTGCTCGACCGCTTCTTCGTGCCGGTGCCTCCGGGCGTGCGCGGCGAGCTGTGGATCGGCGGTGCCGGAGTGGCGCGCGGCTACCTCGGCCGGCCCGACCTCACCGCCGAGCGCTTCAGCCCCGATCCGTTCGCCAGCGAGCCCGGCGCCCGCCTCTACCGCACCGGCGACCTCGCAGTCCTGCGCCCCGACGGCGACCTCGTCTTCGCTGGCCGCGCGGACCGCCAGCTCAAGATCCGCGGCTACCGCATCGAGCCCGGGGAGATCGAGGCGGCCTTACGGCTTCACCCGGCCTTGCATGATGCCGTGGTGGACGTGCGCGGTCCGCGCGATGCCCAACGGCTGATCGCCTGGATCGTGCCGTCCGAGGGGATCGAGGCGCCGGAAGCGTCTGATCTGCGGGCGTTCCTGCGGGAGCGGCTGCCGGAGCCTCTGCTGCCGGCGGCGTTCGTGCCGTTGCCGGCCCTGCCGCTCACGCCGAGTGGTAAGGTGGACCGCCGCGCGCTGCCGGAGCCGGCCGAGGCGCGGCCCGATGGTTTTGAGGGGGTCGCCTTTGCCGAGCCGCAGAGCGCCCTGGAGCGCACGATCGCGGAGATCTACCGCGACCTGCTGCGGGTGAGCCGGATCGGCCTGCATGACAACTTCTTCGACCTGGGCGGGCACTCGCTCCTCATCGTGCGGGCTCACCAGAAGCTGAAAGAGGCACTAGGTAAAGAGATCCCGGTGCTCGACCTCTTCCGTTTCCCGACGGTGGCGGCGCTGGCCCGGCACCTGGGGGGCGAGGAGACGGGCAACCTCCAGAAAGTTCAGGGGCTGGCCGACCAGCAGCGCGCCGCCCAACAACGTCAGAAAGCCGCCATGGAGCGCCTCCGGCGCCCCGGACGGAGATGATAGGAGCAGCGATGAGCCAGGACGAGACAGCGGATTCGATCGAGAGCATCGCCATCATCGGCATGGCCGGGCGCTTCCCGGAAGCGCGCGACCTGGACGAGCTGTGGAGCAACCTGCTCCAGCGCCGCGATTGCATCCGGGACCTGACGGACGACGACCTGCGGGAGTCCGGGCTCGATCCCGCGACCCTGCCACCCAACTACATCCGCTGCGATACCCACGTCGACGGCATCGAGATGTTCGACGCCTCGTTCTTCGGCTTCTCGGCGCGCGAGGCCGAGATTCTCGACCCGCAGTCGCGCATCTTCCTGGAGTGCGCCTGGGAGGCGCTGGAGAGCGCCGGCCTCTCCGGCGAGCCCGATCCGGGGTGGGTAGGCGTCTTCGCGGGCGTCAGCCTGCCCGGGTACTACCTGTCGAACCTGCTCTCCCGCCCCGAGCTGACGGCGTCCATGGGCGGCTTCCAGCTCCTCCTGGCCAATGAGCGCGACTACTTCGCGACGCGCATCTCCTACAAGCTCGACCTGCGCGGCCCGAGCCTGAACGTGCAGACCGCCTGCTCGACGTCGCTGGTCGCCGTCCACCTGGCCTGCCAGAGCCTGCTCGCCTACCAGTGCACCGCGGCGATCGCCGGCGGCGCGCGCCTCTCGGTGCCGCAGAAGACCGGCTACGTCTCTCCGGAAGGGAGCATCTTCTCGCCGGATGGCCGCTGCCGCTCCTACGACGCCAAGGGGCAGGGCGCTCTCTTTGGCGACGGCGTCGGCGTGGTCGTCCTGAAGCGCCTCTCGGACGCCCTGGCCGACGGCGATCCGATCCACGCGGTCATCCGCGGCTCGGCCTGGAACAACGACGGCTCGATGAAGGTGGGCTACACCGCGCCGAGCATCGAGGGGCAGGCCGAGGTGATCGCGCTCGCCCAGGCCGTGGCCGGCGTCGATCCGGCCACCATCAGCTACGTCGAAGGGCACGGCAGCGGCACGCCGCTGGGCGACCCCATCGAGGTGTCGGCGCTGACCCAGGCATTCCGCGCTGGCACGGATGCCAACCAGTTCTGCGCCCTTGGCTCAATCAAGAGCAACGTCGGGCATCTCGAGTCCACGGCGGGGATCGCCGGCCTGATCAAGGCAACCCTCGCGATGGAGCGCGAGGCGATCCCGCCCAACTGCCATTTCGAGACGCCCAACCCGCAGATCGACTTCGCCAACAGCCCGTTCTACGTGCCCACGGAGGTGATCCCGTGGAAGCGCGATCCGAAGAGGCCGCACCCGCGGCGCGCGGGCGTCAGCTCCTTCGGTATGGGCGGGACGAACGTCCACTGCATCCTGGAAGAGACCCCGGAGCGGCCGCCTTCGGGTCCCTCCCGCCCCTGGCAGCTCCTGACGCTGTCCGCGCGCACGCCCACGGCGCTCGAAGCGATGACCGACCGTCTGCAGGACTGGATCACGGCGCACCCGGAGGCGAGCCTCGCCGACGTGGCGCACACCCTGCGCACCGGCAAGCGCACGTTCCGGCACCGCCGGGCGATCATCTGCCGCGACCGCGACGACGCCCTCTCGGTCCTGCGCTCGCGCGATCCGCGCCGCGTGCTGGGGAGCGTCCAGGACAAGGCCGACCGCCCCGTGGCCTTCCTCCTCTCCGGTCTCGGCGATCACTACGCCGGCATGTCGCTCGGCCTCTACCGCTCCGAGCCGACATTCCGGGCGGAGATCGACCGCGCCGCCAACCTGCTGCGCGGCGAGGGGCTCGACCTCCTGGGCGCCCTGTTCCCCAAGGGGACTGGCGCTGACGCCGAAGAGGCCGCGAGCGGCGGCGCCGACATGCGCGCGCTCCTCGGCCGCGGCGCCGCTCCCGAGCCCAGCCCGCTCGATCGCACGGAGATCGCCCAGCCGGCGCTCTTCGCCGTCGAGATGGCGCTCGCGAAGCTCCTGGAGGAGTGGGGCCTGCGGCCGCGCGCACTGGCCGGCTACAGCTTGGGCGAGTACACGGCCGCCTGCCTGGCCGGCGTCTTCTCCTTCGAGGACGGCCTGCGCCTGGTGGCCCGCCGCGCCCGCCTCATCTCCGGTCTGCCGGCCGGCGCCATGCTCTCCGTGCCCCTGCCCGAAGAGGAGGCGCGCAACCTGGCGACCGGAAACCTCTCGCTGGCCGCGGTCAACGGCCCGGTGCTCTCCGTCCTCGCCGGTCCGCCCGAGGAGGTGGACGCCCTGGCGGCGCAGCTCGCCGAGCGCGGCGTCTCCTCCCGCCGGCTGCCCACGACCCACGCATTCCACTCGAAGATGATGGAGCCGCTCCGGGGCGCCCTGCGCGACCTCCTGCGCACCGTCCGTCTGGCGGCGCCGGAGATCCCGTACCTGTCGAATGTCACCGGCACCTGGATCACCGAGGCCGAGGCGACCGATCCGGAGCACTGGGTCCGCCACATGGTCGAGCCGGTGCGCTTCGGCGCGATCCTCAATGAGCTGCTGTCGGAGAATGCCCGCATCCTCGTGGAAGTGGGCCCCGGGCAGGGCCTCACCTCGCTCGCGCTCCAGCTCGCGAAGGGCGCCCCGGTCGCCATTCCGACCCTACGCTCCCACTGGGACCGCCAGCCGGACATGGGTGCCCTCCTGGGCGCCGTCTCCCGGATCTGGCTCGCCGGCCTGCCCATCGACTGGGCCGGCTTCGTGCTCCACGAGCGCCGGCTGAAGCTGCGGCTCCCCACCTACCCGTTCGAGAAGAAGCGCTACTGGATCGAGCGCGCCAACCTGCCGCGCCCCGTGGCCGCCAGCTCGGCCGCGCAGGTCACCGAAGGGGAAATGCCCGAGCAGGTAGCGGCGCAGGCGCTCGACGTCCACGACCGGCCGGCCAACCTGCGCAATGCCTACGTGGCGCCGCAGGGCGAGCTGGAGACGAAGCTCGTCGGCGTCTGGGAGTCGCTCCTGGGCGTCGCGCCGATCGGCGTGCACGACAGCTTCTTCGAGCTGGGCGGGCACTCGCTGCTGGCGCCGCAGCTCCTGCTCAAGCTGCGGCAGGTCTTCGGTATCGACTTCCCGATGCGCGACCTGTTCGAGGCGCCGACCGTGGCGGAGCTGGCCCAGGCCGTCGACGTGGTGCAGCGCGAAGGCGCCGCGGCCCTGGCCGCCGCCCGCGAGGTGGTGGACCTGCGGGCCGAGGCCGTGCTCGATCCGGCGATCCGGCCCGAGGGGCCGCGCACGCAACCCGTCGAGGCTCCGGCCGAGGTCTTCCTCACCGGCGCGACCGGCTTCCTGGGAGCCCACCTCCTCGACGAGCTGCTGCACCGCACCGGCGCCCGCGTGCACTGCCTGGTCCGCGCCGCGGACGGCGAGCAGGCGATGCGCCGGGTGCGCGAGTCCCTGCAATCGCGGAAGCTCTGGCGCGCCGGGATCGAGGAGCGGATCGTGGCGCACGCGGGCGACGCGGGCGAGCCGGGCTTCGGCCTGAGCGAGGAGACGTTCCAGGATCTGGCGCAACGGGTGGACGCGGTCTACCACTGCGCCGCCTGGGTGAACTTCACCTATCCGTACAAGGTCTTGAAGCCCTCGAACGTGGGCGGCACGATCGACTCGATCCGCCTCGCCTGCGCCGTGCGGGCCAAGCCGCTCCACTTCATCTCCAGCATCGCGGCCGTCCCCGAGGTGGAGTACGGCTTCCGCGAGGATCCGACGGTCTTCGAGAACGACCGGGTGGAGAGCTACTCGGGCGTCTTCGGCGGCTACGGCGAGACCAAGTGGGTGAGCGAGCGCCTTTGCGAGCAGGCGCGGGAGCGCGGCGTGCCGGTGAACATCTACCGCCCGGGCGTCCTCTCGGGCGACAGCCGGACGGGCATCGGCAACACGCGCGACATGGTCTGGAACATCATCAAGGGGAACCAGCAGCTCGGCATCGCGCCGGACGGCGACTCCGTGCTGGAGGTGACCCCGGTCGACTACGTGGCCGCCTCGGTGGTGCACATTTCCCTCCAGGAGGACGCGCTCAACCGGGTCTATCACTTCCCGCACCCGCACGACACGCCGTTCAAGATCGCCTACGACTTCATGGAGAAGTACGGCTACTCGCTGGAGCGTCTGCCGCGCCAGGAGTGGGAGCGCCAGGTCCTGGAGCGCCTGCGCACCGAGACCGACAACGCTCTGGCCCCGTTCCTGCCCGTGATCGCCAACTACCAGGCCTACGCCGAGACCGCGGTCCTGGAGGGGAGGGAGGGCGTCATGCAGCGCGTCGGCTTCGACGACCGCAACACCCGGGAGAAGATCGCGGGCACGGACATCGCCTGCCCCGAGATCGACGATCGCCTGCTCAAGACTTACTTCGACTGGTTCGTCGAGAGCGGCTTCCTGGCGCCGCCGGCGGTACGTGCGGTGCCGGCCGAGCCGGCGGTGGTGGGGACGGGGAGTGAGGTGTCTGGCGGGTGATAGCATCCGCCGCCATGACTCCGGAAGTGACGATCTACACCGATGGCGGGGCCGAGCCCAATCCCGGCACGGGGGGGTGGGCGGCGATCCTCATCAACCCGCTGAGCGGCAAGACCACTGAGCTCTCCGGCGGCGAGCCGCGGACCACGAACAACCGGATGGAGCTGACCGCGGCGATCCGCGCGCTGGAGGCGCTGAATCAGCCCTGTCGCGTCCAGCTGTTCACCGATTCCCAATACCTGCGGAAGGGGATCACCCAATGGCTGCCGGGATGGATCGCCCGCGGCTGGAAGCGCAAGGACGGCGAGCTCCAGAACGAGGATCTCTGGCGCCGCCTGTCCGAGCTGGTCCGCGAGCACCAGATCGACTGGAAGTGGGTCAAGGGGCACGCCTCGAACCGATGGAACAACCGCGCGGACGAACTCGCCTCGGCGGCGATCCGCCAGCAGCGGGCCGCGAGCGGCGCGCCCGTTCCGGACGCCGGCCCGCCTCCCGACGCCGAGGTCTTCCTGCGCGTCTCCTGCTCCGGCCGCAAAGGCGGATGGGCGGCCCTGGTCCGCCACGGCGGGAGCGAGGATCTCCTCTCCGGCCGCGGCTCGAACACCACCCCGAATCAGATGGACCTGCTCGGAGCGATCGCCGCGCTGGAGGCGCTGCCGCCGGGAATCTCGGTGGCGGTCGCGACCGGCTCGGATTACCTGAGGAACGGCGCCACCGCCTGGATCGAGGGGTGGAAGCGGCGCGGCTGGAAGACCCAGGAGGGCTCGCCGGTCTCCAACGCGGAGCTCTGGAAGCGCCTCGACGCAGCGCTGGCCGCGCACCGCGTCGCGTGGCTCTCCACCAAGGGCCGGGAGGTTCCCGAGCTCGAAGAGCTTGGCAAAACGGCCCGCGCGGCGGCGGTCGGCTCAGACCTTCCGTAGCGCCAGCATCGGGTGGATCCCCGTGGCCCGGCGCGCCGGCATCCAGCAGGCGAGCGCGGCAACCGCAAGCAGCATCAGCGAGACTCCCACGTAGGTGACCGGGTCGGTCGGCTCGATACCGTAGAGCAGGCCGGCCATCACCCGGTTCAGGGCGAGCGCGCCGAGGAGGCCCAGGCCCAGCCCGGCCGCCAGCAGCAGAGCCCCCTGGCGCAAGACCATCCAGAGCACGTCGTCCCGGGCCGCTCCCAGCGCCATGCGGATGCCGATCTCATGGGTTCGCTGGCTCACCGAGAACGCCAGGAGGCCCGCGATCCCCGTGGCCGTGATCACCAGGGCGAGCACCGCGAACAGCCCGAGGAGGAGGGCGGTGAGCCTGGACGGCGCGAGCGAATCCGACCGCGCCTGCTCCAGGGTCTGCACGTCGTAGAGCGGCTGCTCTGGATCGACCTCGCGGACCGCCTTGCGCAGGCTCCTCTCCAGCGACGCGGGCGGTACCGCGGAGCGGACGACCAAGCGGGTGCTGAGCAATGGGAACTGGCGGATCGGGAGGTACACCTCGTCCGCGGCATCGCGGTCGAGACCGTACTGCCGCACGTCCCCCACCACGCCGACGACCGTGATCCAGCTCTCCCCATTGTCGAACGTGATCCGCTGGCCCACCGGGTCCTGCTCTCCCCAGAAGCGGCGCGCGGTCGTGCGGTTGACCAGGGCCACGCCGGGAGCGTCCGGCCCGTCCTGCTCGACGAACACCCGGCCGCGGAGCACCGGGACGCCGAGCACACGGAAATAATCCGGGCTCGCCACCCGCAGGTCGATCCGCGGCGTCGGCTGCCCTTCGGGAGACGTCCGCCCCTCGATCCGCAGGGCGCGGCTGACCGGCTCGCTGTCGTCGAGCGGGAAGGTCGAGGCGAGCGCGGCGGCGGCGACGCCGGGCAGGGCCTGCACCCGCGCGAGCATCTTGTCCTGGACCACCCGCCCCTGCGGCCCCTCGGGGTACTTCGACCAGTCGAGATCGAGACCGGCGGTCAGCACGCTCTCCGGCTGGAAGCCCGGGTCCACCCGATGCAGGCTCCACAGGCTGCGGAGCATCAGCCCGGCGCCGATCAGCAGCAGGAACGACAGGGCGAGCTGCGCCACGATCAGCAGGTTGCGGAGGCGGAGCCCGCCGGCTCCGGTCGAGACACGCTCGCCTCCCTCCTTCATCACCGCCGACAGCTCCTGGCGGAGGAATGCGGGGAGCGACCCGGAGGCGATGCCGGTCGCCAGCGCGACCAGCAGGGTGAACAGGAGGACCGTGCCGTCAATGGCGATCTCCCCGGCCCGCGGTGTGAAGCGGGCGGCGAAGGCCATCAGCAGCCGGAGAGCGCCGGCGCCGAGCAGCAGGCCGAGGGCGCCTCCGGCCAGGGCGAGCAGCGTGCTCTCCGTGAGGAGCTGCCGGATCAGCCGGCCGCGGCTCGCGCCGAGAGCGCCGCGCACCGCGAGCTCCCGTTCGCGTCCGAGCTGGCGCGCCAGGGTCAGGTTCGCCACGTTGGCGCAGACGATCAGCAGGACGAGCCCCACGGTGCCGAGGAGGATGAGCAGCGTCGGCCGGGCGTCGCTGGTGATCTCCTCCTGCAAAGGAGTGAGCGTGGCGTCGTGACCGCGGTCGGCCGGATACGCCTCCGGATGCGCTGCCTGCATCTGCCGCGCGATCGCGGAGGCTTCGGCGCGGGCGCGCTCGAGAGAGGCCCCGGGAGCCAGGCGTGCGACGACGCTGGTCATCCGCATCCGCCGCTCGGTGGAGGCGTGCGGCGACGAGCGGAACGGGCAGGCCGAGGTGGGCATGTAGATCGCGTCGTCTTCCGGGTACGTCGTCACCGGCGGCAGGACGCCCACGACCGTATGCGTCTTGTCGTTCATCTCGAACTTGCGCCCGAGGATCGTGGGATCGCCGCCGTGGCTGCGCTGCCAGTACGCATAGCTGAGCACCAGCACCGGCTCGGCGCCGGGCTTGTCGTCCTCCGCCGCGAAGGTCCGGCCGAGGAGCGGGCGGATGCCCATGACCTTGAAGAAGTCGGCCGAGACCACGCCGGTCTGCACCCGCTCCGGCTCGCCGCGGTCGAGCAGGTTGAACCACATGGTGTGGTGCTCGGCTACGGCGGAGAAGGAGCGGGCGGTTGCGTAGTCGGCTTTCTCCAGCGGCGAGACGCCGATATCTTCCAGGCCGGCCTTGGGGGCCTGTTGCAGCAGGTGCACCAGGCGGTCTCCCTCCGCGTAGGGGAGGGGCTGGAGCAGCACGCCATGGACCACGCTGAAGATGGCGGTGTTGGCGCCGATCCCCAGGCCGAGGGTAAGGACGACCACGGCGGAGAAGCCGGGGCTGCGGAGAAGGGTCCGCGCGCCGTAGCGCACATCGCGGACCAAGTCCTCCAGCCAGCGCGTGACGCGCAGCTCGCGGCACTGTTCCTTGGTCTTTTCGACCCCGCCGAAGGTGCGCAGAGCCTCGCGGCGGGCAGCGGCGGGGGAGAGGCCCCGCTTCAGAAGCTTGGCGGTCTCCATGTCGAGGTGGAAGCGCAGCTCCTCATCGAGCTCCTCTTCCACCTGGTCCCGATGCAACAGCGAGCGGATGCCGAGCTGAAGGCTGCGAAACCCGTTCATGGCGCCGGCTCCTCACGCGGTCCGGAGGATCCGCGCCACCGCGGCGGAGATCCGCTCCCAGCTCTCGGTTTCGGCGTCGAGCTGCCGCTCTCCCGCGGAGGTTAGCCGGTAGAACTTCGCCTTCCGGTTGTTCTCGGACGTCCCCCACTCCGAGGCGATCCGGCCCTGCTGCTCCAGGCGCTGCAAAGCGGGGTAGAGCGATCCCTGGTTGACCTGGAGCACGTCCTGCGAAATCTGCTGGATGCGCTGCGCGATCCCCCAGCCGTGGTTGGGTCCGGTGGCCAGGGTCTTGAGGATCAGGAGGTCCAGCGTGCCTTGCAGGAGGTCGGATTTTCCTTGGGTCGTCATTGTTCTCCCCTCGATGGTCTACAGGAAGCGTGGCACCCTTCCTGTAGACTGTCAAGAGGAGAGAGGCGCCCTTCTGGCTGACGGAGATCCGCCCCGCTGTAGAGACGCCCCGTGGGGCGTCTCCTGCGTCGGCGCCTTCATTCCCAGGGATCTCTGCGGTTCCGCGGGCACCTCGGAAGGAGACGCCCCACGGGGCGTCTCTACAGTGGGGGATGGCTTACCTCAACTCCTCCACCACCATGCGCCCCAGCCCGAACGGCGTGCCGCGGCCGAGGTGGATGATCTCGGCGGTGCGGAGGAGGGGGGCGAGGGGGGCGAGGTCGCCTTCGATCTCGACGGTGCCCATGAAGCCCCCCATGTTCATCAGGGTCTTCTGCTGGACGTTGTAGCGCTCCCAGTCGTGCCAGCGCAGCGACGAGGCCACGATGCGGACCTCCCGGGCCTTCTCCAGCCACGGCCGGACGTCCCAGCCGTCGGCGGTCCCCGGCACATGGAAGTGGGCGACCTCCAGAACCCGGCGCAGCATCGCGTCGGCGAGCTCGGGGAAGCTCGTCGTTTCTACATGATCGTCCTCCACCCGCAGACGGGTGGGAGTGAGGAAGCGCAGCGTGGCGCGCGGGCCGTCCAGACCGTTCGTCGAGGGGATGCTCGGACGGGCGCTGCCGCGCCCGCGCATCCGCCCATCCTCCAGGACGGCTCTCCAGCCTCCGTCGGGCGTGCGGACGAGGGTCCGCTCCAGGTGGAACGGGGCGCGGTTCCGCCCCAGGCCGCAGGCGGCCATGCGCTCGACCGCCAAGAGGGCATAAAGCTGGAGGTCCGTGGCCTGGCCGAAGAGGAGGAGGTCGAATTCCAGCGGATCTCCAGGCTCGTACTGCCGCTCCTCATCCGAAGGCTCGAAGATGTACGGCCGCGGCGTGATCGGCAGCCCGCGCAGGAAGTCCGGCGGTTGCTCATCCGAGAACGGCTCGAACAGCTTGGTGTAGTAACAGGCCTCCCGGAGCAGGCAGCTCTCGCAGGGCTGCGCCGGGCCGATGACGCACACCGCCTTGCGCAGCGCGTGGCCGAAGGCGCCCCGCAGCATCGATCCCTTGTAGGCCGGCAGCGTGGCCCTCTGCAGAGCACGCAACGTGATCCGCAGGCGCAGATAGGGGATGGGCGGAACGGCACCGGTCGTCATACTGTTCAGAGGAGGCTCTGCGGGAATAGTACCGCCGAAAGATCCTCAGGCGCCAGGGTATTTAAGCGACGGTTGATTTTCTCGAGTCACGGGAGAGGTCTCCCGTTGAGCGGGAAGGGTCTCCCGTTGAACGGGAAAGGTCTCCCGTTGAGCGGGAAAGGTCTCCCGTTCAACGAGAGAGGCTTCCTGTTGAACGGGAGAGGTTTCTTGCTGAGCGGGAGAGGGCTCTACTCCGCCTTCTTGAACTCCAGGGACACCGAGTTCATGCAGTAGCGCAGGCCGGTGGGCGGCGGGCCGTCGTGGAAGACGTGCCCGAGGTGGCCGCCGCAGCGGGCGCAGAGGACCTCGGTCCGCGACATGAAGAAGGAGCGGTCCGTCTCTGTCTCCACGTGGGTCTCGTCGATCGGCTTCCAGAAGCTCGGCCAGCCGGTGCCGGAGTCGAACTTGGTGTCCGAGCTGAACAGGGGGAGGCCGCAGGCGGCGCAGACGTAGACCCCCTTCTCGTGGTTGGCGTGGTACTTGCCCGTGAAGGCCGGTTCCGTGCCCTTCTTGCGCAAGACCTTGTACTGCTCGGGCGTGAGAATCTTCTTCCACTCCTCGTCCGTCTTGTGGATCTTCTCGATGGTATTCGTCTTTCCGCTCACTTTGGCTCCTTGCGGCCGGGGCGCCGCTGTGCCGCGGCTGTCCGCCGCGGCTCCCTGCCAGGCGGCCGCGGCCAGGACCGCGAGCGCCAGAAGCGTTTTCCAGGCTTTGGCTTTCAAGAGGCTTCCTCCTTCACGGGGGCGTCAGAGATCCACGCCCTGCTCCTGCAACAACTCGATGAACCCGTTTTCATCCAGCATCGGGACACCCAGGCGGCGGGCGTCGTCCGCCTTCGATCCGGCATCCTCCCCGACGATCACCCAGTCGGTCGACTTGCTGACCGACCCGGTGACGCGACCGCCCAGCGATTCGACGATCTTCTGGGCCTCGCTCCGGGAGAAACGGGACATCCCGCCGGTGAAGACGAGCTTCTTGCCCGCAAAGGGTTGTACGGACCCCGCGCCGGAATCGGATGCGCGCGGCGCCGCCTCGGCGAGCTCGACCTTGGCGCGGAGCTGGTCGAGCACGGCGGCGTTGGTAGGCTCGCGGAAGAACACGGTGATCGCCGCGGCCATGCGGGGGCCGATGCCCGGGACCTCCTGGAGCACGGCCTCGTCGGCTTCCCGCAGCCGCTGGAAGGTGCCGAAGTGCCGGGCGAGGTCGCGCGCCACGGCCACCCCGACCTCGGGGATGCCGAGGCCATAGAGGAAGCGCGGCAGCTCGGTGTGCGACGCCTTGCGCAGCGCCTCGACCAGGTTCGTCGCCGACTTCTCGGCGAACCCCTCCAGCCGCACGAGCTGCCCGGCCTGGAGGTCGAACAGGTCCGGGAGCTGGCGCACCAGCCCCTCGGCCACGAATTGCTTGGCGGTCTCGTCCCCCAGCCCCTCGATGTCCAGAGCGTTGCGCGAGGCGAAGTGGACGATGCGGCCGGCGAGCTGCGCCGGACACTCGAAGCTGTTCGGGCAGACGGTGAACGGTCCGCGCTCGACGAGCCCGGTGCCGCAGGAGGGGCAGGTCTCGGGCATGCGCCACTCGGGGCCCCGTTCGCGGTCGGGCTCCTCGATCCGCTCGATCACCTGGGGGATCACGTCGCCGGCCCGCTGTACGCGCACCCGGTCCCCCTCGCGCACGTCCTTGCGCAGCACCTCCTCGCGGTTGTGGAGCGTGGCGCGCGCGACGGTCACGCCGCCGATCTCGACCGGCAGCATCAGTGCCACCGGCGTGACCACGCCCGTGCGGCCGACGCTCGGCAGGATCGACAGGATGCGCGTGACCTCCTTGCGCGGCGGGAACTTGAAGGCGAACGCCCAGCGCGGATGGCGCGATGTCCAGCCCAGCTCCTCGCGCGCCGCGAGGTCGTTCAGCTTGATCACAATGCCGTCGATCTCGTAGCCGAGGTCGTCCCGGTCCTCCTCCAGCTTGCCGTGGTAGGCCAGGACGTCGTCGACGGTCTTGGCGCGCTGGATCAGGTTGTTGACCCGCAGCCCCCAGTCGCGCAGGGCGTGCAGCACGTCCCACTGCGAGGCGATCTCCAGCCCCTCGGAGGCGAGGATGTCGTAGGCATAGAGCATGAGCGGGCGGGAGGCGGTGAGCTGCGGATCGAGCTGGCGCAGCGCTCCGGCCGCGGCGTTGCGCGGGTTGGCGAACGGCTCCTTGCCTTCCGCCATCAGCCGCTCGTTGAGCTTGTCGAAGTCCTTGGCGTGCATGATGACCTCGCCGCGGATCGACAGGAATGGCGGCACCGGCCGCTCGTCGTCGCGCAGGCGCAGGGGCACGCTCGGCATGGTGCGGACGTTCGCCGTGATCCCTTCGCCGCGCCGGCCGTCGCCGCGCGTCGAGGCCTGGAGGAGCGTGCCGTCGCGGTAGACCAGCTCGAGCGAGGCGCCGTCCAGCTTGGGCTCGAGGACGTACTCGACCGGCGCGCCGGGACCCAGCCCCTTGCGCAGCCGCTCGTCGAAGCGCCGCAGCGAGTCCGGCGACTGGTCCGAATCGAGCGAAAGCATGGGCGCGGCGTGCTCGATCGTGGTGAAGCTGTCGACCGCCTGGCCCGCCACGCGCTGCGTCGGGGAATCCTCGGAGACGAGGTCGGGGTATTGTTCTTCGAGCCGCACGAGCTCGTGGTAGAGCTTGTCGTACGCCTCGTCCGAGACCTTCGGGTTATCCTTGACGTAGTACAATAGTCGTGATGGCGGATTTCCGTGCGCAGCTTGGCGATCCGCTCGCCTGCCTTGTCGCGATTCATCGCGCTCCTCGATGTCTCGAAAAAGCCCGTGGAAAGGGCATTTGAAGCATCGGGATGCTAGCACGGGGGGAGGTTGATACTCTGAGGGGAGGGGAGGAGACGGACGATGCTCACGCTGTGGACCCGTGCCGGGCTCACCTGGCGGGAATTGGGGTTGCGCCTGTGGCGCCAGATCTGGGAGGACGACGTCCTGGGACGCTGCGCGGAGCTCGGGTATTTCTTCCTCTTCTCGGTCTTCCCCCTGCTCCTCTTCCTGACCACTCTGCTCGGCTATCTCGCCGGCGCCAGCGCGCAGCTTCGCTGGAACCTCTTCTGGTACATCGCCCGGCTTTCCCCGAGCCAGGAGGTCACGGCTCTCCTCGCCGACACGCTGAACGAGATCACGGTGGCGCGCAGCGGCGTCAAGCTCTACGTCAGCCTGGCCGCGGCGATCTGGGTGGCGTCCAACGGAATGCTGGCTGTCGGGCGCACGCTGAACACCGCCTACGGTTTCCGCGAGACCCGCCGCGTCTGGATCCGGCGGCCGCTCGCCATGGCGCTCACGGCGATGTTCGCGGCGCTGGTCGCGGGCGCGCTCGTCCTCGTCTTCTATGGCGGGGTGATCGCCGACGCGCTCGCGACGCGGGTCGTCTTCGGCCCCTTCCTCCTGGTCGCCTGGCACCTCCTGCGCTGGCCGTTGGTCATCGCGTTCCTGGTGCTCTCGTTCGACCTGGTCTACAACTTCGCGCCGAACCTGCGGGGGAGCATGGACCGGCACTGGTGGACCCCGGGCGCGGTGACCGGCGTCGTGCTCCTCCTGGGCGCGTCCTACGCGTTGCGCTCGTATCTCTCCTATTTCCACCGGCTCACCACGGCGTACGGCTCGCTGGGTGCGGTGATCCTCCTCCTGCTCTGGTTCTACCTGATCGGCTTCGCGATCCTGATGGGAGGCGAGGTCAACTCGGAGATCGCCCGCGAGATCGACGCGCGGATCGAAGCCGGCGAGGTGCCGCGGCCGAAGCGCTGGCGCCTGCGTCCGCGGCTGCCGCGGCGGAGGCACCTCGAGCCGGGTTGAGGGGCGAGCCGCCTAGAAACCTTCGACTTCTGTCCGGAAGGTAAAGAAGCGCAGCAGGTCCTTGAGCGACAGGACGCCCAGCAGAGTGTCCCCCTCGACCACCATCAGGCGCGAGACGCCGCTGGTGCTCATCAGGGAGAGGGCGCCGAGGGCGTCGGCGTCGGCCGTCACGGTGTTCTCCGGGCCGCACCGCTCCACGAAGGCGCCGACCGTCTGGCGGTCCCACTCCTCGCGGGGGATCTCCTGGAGCCTGCGGACCTTGATGCAGCCGGCGAGCCGGCCGGCATCGTCCAGCACCGGGAACATCTTGAAGGGATAGCGGTAGACGTAGTCGCGGGTCCAGTCGGCGAGCGACAAGGAGCGCGGCACAGCGACCGGGTGCGGGTGCATGAGGCGCGCGACCGGCTCACCTTCCAGGACCTGGCGGAGGAGGAGCTGCTGGTAGGCTCCGGACGCGGCGCTGCGCACGAAGAAGCCCAGGAAGACCCACCAGATCCCGCCCACCCAGTCGGAGGACATGAGCGCCCGCAGGACCCCGAGGCCGATCAGCAGGTAGCCGAACCCGGTGCCGATCCCCGTCGAGATCCGGGTGGCGCGGCGCAGGTCGCCCTTCCAGCTCCAGAGAAGCGAGCGGAGGATGCGCCCGCCGTCGAGCGGGAAGGCGGGGACCAGGTTGAACAGGGCGAGAACGGCGTTGGTCAGCGCCAGATAGCCGATCACCGCGGAGAGCGGCGCGGGCGCGCCGAGAGCCATGAGCGCCGTCACCAGGAACCAGCCGGCTCCTCCCACGACGAGGCTCGCCGCCGGGCCGGCCGCGGCGACCAGCAGCTCGGAGCGGGCGCTCGGCGGCTCTCCCGCCATCTCGGCGACGCCCCCGAAAAAGAAAAGAGTGATCCCCCGGATGGGAATCCCGTAGCGCCGGGCCACGAGCGAGTGGGAGACCTCGTGGAGGATCACCGATGCGAACAGGCCGACCGTGGCGAGGCCGCTGATCCACCAGTACGCCGCCGGGGAAAGGCCCGGCGCGAGAGCCGGGAACACACCCGAAGCGAGCGACCAGGTCACGAGCGCCGCCACCGGCACCCAGCTCGGGTGGAGGCGGATGGGAAAGCCGAACACACGGAAGATTTCGAAGCTTCTGCCGAACAACGTCGTTGTACCCCCGCTCGCGGGGGATGCACGAAAGGTGCCGGAAGAGCCCTCACCCCCGGCCCCTCTCCCGCGAGCGGGAGAGGGGTGAACAGCAGGACAGGATTCGAGCTGTTGTGGGTGGGCTATACCTGGTCTTTGCTTTGCTCCCCTCTCCCGCTTGCGGGAGAGGGGCCGGGGGTGAGGGCCCGGGCCGGAGCGTCGGATTCCGGGTCCACCGGGCAGTAGATATCCCGCCGCCTTTCCAGATCCTGGGCCACCGCCCGGCGGAAGCCGCGGGGGCCTCCCCCTTCTTCCATACGGGCCGCGCGGTAGGCGGCTATGTCGACCACCTCCAGGCGCATGCGGATAGTCTTGAAAAGGCGCGGCAGGGACTGGCCAGGGACCTGGATGTGGTGGAGGCCGCCGCTGTAGGCGAGCAGCATCCGTCCATCGCCCATGGTCTCCAGGATGTCCGCGATGCCGCCGCGCACGGTCATCGGCTTGCCCTCGGAATCGAGACCGTTGGCCCGCTTCATCCGCCCCTCGGGCAGGATGAGGACCATGGCGTCGGGATCGATCTGCCGGAGCACCTCGCTCCAGGTCTCGTCCCGCGCACGGGTGATGGAAATGACCCGCTGCGCGACCAGACCATAGAACCGGCCGACCACGGCGCGGTCGCTCGTCTTCTTGGCGATGGGGACAACCCCATGATGGGCGAGCCGCCAGATGAAGCTGTTGGGGCAGACCCCCGCGAACAGGGCCTCGTAGAGGCTGGTGTGGTTGAGGATCGCCACCAGGCGGTGACCGCGCCAGGGATCGGGCGGCACGTCGCCGATGAACTTATAGTCGAGCCGGTAGAAGATCCGGGTCAAGACCTTCACCAGGAAGAGGACCAGGAAGACGATGTAGGAGCGCACGGGTCCTGATTTCATCACGGAAGCGGCCCTCCGCGAAAGTGATAGGCTTGGCGGGTATGCCCGTCTCGGCGATCATCACCACCTTCAACGAAGAACAGAACATCGGCGAGTGCATCGAGTCGCTCCTCTGGTGCGACGAGATCCTGGTCGTCGACTCCTTCTCGACCGACCGCACGCCGGAGATCGCGCAGAGCTTCGACAAGGTCCGTTTCTACCAGCGCACCTACTTCGGCTCCGCCTCGCAGAAGAACTGGGCGATGGATCAGGTCGCCAACGAGTGGATCCTCATCTTCGACGCGGACGAGCGCTGCACGCCGGACCTCCAGAAAGAGATCGAGGCGCTCCTCGCCGCCGGCCCGCAGCATGAGGCGTACACGATCCGCCGGCGCGTCTGGTTCCTCGGCAAGGTGATCCGCTTCTCGGGCTGGCAGCACGACCAGGTGGTCCGGCTGGTGCGGCGCGGCTCGGCCCGCTATCCGAACCGCCGGGTGCACGCCGACATGATCACCCGCGGTCCCGCCCCGCTCCTGCGCAACCCCATGGAGCACTACATGACCGATTCGTTCGACGACTATGCGCGGCGGATCGAGAAGTACAGCTACTGGGGGGCGGCGCAGAACTGGAAAGAGGGGAAGAAGTCGGGACCGATGGAGGTCTTCGGCCGCTCCATCTGGCGCTTCCTGCGCACCTACGTCTTCCAGCTCGGCATCCTCGACGGCATGCACGGCCTGGTCTTCTGCATGCTCCAGGCGTACGGCACCTATCTCAAGTGGTCTCTCCTCTGGGGCTGGCACGTCAACGCCGCCCGCGGCCGCATGCCGACGCTCCCCATCTTCGACGATCGCGAGGAGACCTGGCGCGGTCTGGAGGAGGGAGAGGGCTCCTCCGAGAGCGAGCCCCGCGCGGCCGAGAAGGGGTGAGCGGGCGTGCCTGAGCCGATCGCGCCATTCCTCCTCTTCCATCTCCGACAGCACCAGGACGCCATGGTCGCCCTCCTGAGCGACCTCGCCGCCCTGGAGTCTCCGTCCGTAGTGCCCGAGTCGCAGGGGCCGGTGCTCGACCGGCTCGGCGCGGAGCTCGCCGTGACGGGAATGGAGGTCCGGCGCCTGCGCGGCCGGACGAGCGGCGGGCAGCTCCTCGCGAAGCTCCCGCGGCGGGAGCGGCGCGGGCGCGCGGCACAGCTCCTCCTCGGCCACTGCGACACGGTCTGGCCGCTCGGCAGCCTGCAAAGCATGCCGGTCGAGGTCCGCGACGGGCGCCTCTCCGGACCGGGCGTCTATGACATGAAGGGCGGCCTGGTGCAGGGTGTCTTCGCCTTGCGCGCCTTGCGCGAGCTCGGATTGGAGCCTCCGTGCGCGCCGGTCTTCCTGATCAACTCCGACGAGGAGATCGGCAGCGGCGACTCGCTGGGCCGCATCCTGCGCCTGGCGCGCCGGGTGCGCCGGGTCTTCGTGCTCGAGCCCTCTCTCGGCCCGGCCGGCCGGATCAAGACCCGGCGCAAGGGGGCCCTGCGCTTCGTCGTCAAGGTGTTCGGGCGCGCGGCCCATTCCGGCTTGGATCCGGAGAAGGGGGCGAGCGCGGTCCACGAGCTGGCTCACGTGATCCTCCGCCTCCTTGCGCTGGCGGACCCCGAGCGCGGGGTGAGCGTCAACGTCGGCGTGATCTCGGGCGGTCTCCGCCGCAACGTGGTGGCGCCCGAAGCCCGCGCCGAGATCGACTTTCGCGTGCTGCGGATGGAGGACGCCCGGGAGATCGAGCGCGTGATGCGCGGGTTGCAGGCCATGGAGCCGGTCGTGCCGGGCACCCGCCTGGAGGTCGAGGGGGAGATGGACCGGCCGCCCCTGGAGCTCACGCCGGGCAACCGGACGCTCTGGGATGCCGCCGTGCGGTGCGCCCGCGAGCTCGGGTTGGATCTCGGGGAGGGGACGGCCGGCGGCGCGTCGGACGGCAGCTTCACGAGCCAGATCACGCCGACCCTCGACGGTCTCGGCGTGGTCGGCGACGGCGCCCATGCGCTTCATGAGCACGTGGAGATCGCGCGGATGCCCGAGAGAGCCGCTCTCTTGGCATTGCTGTTGCTGGAGCCTCCTGCGTACGTAGAAGGATGAGGTGGGAAGGAGAGCTTCACCGATGAGAAGGATGGTTTCTTCGCTGTTCCTGGCGATCCTGAGCCTGGCCCTGTTCCTGGGCGCAACCGCCGGCCCTGCCATGGCCGGCTCATCGAGCCCGGTGCTCAGCAAAGCCGAAATCAAGCAGGCCGAGCAGTGGCTCAAGGATCTGGGCTACTGGACGGGTCCGGTGGACGGCGTCTGGGACGCCGCGTCCCGCCATGCTCTGGTCGCTTTCCAGAAGGTGGAGCGTGCCCGCGCGACCGGCCGCCTGACCCGGGCGGAGCACAACGCTTTGTCGGTCGCCGCGCCGCACAAGCCGAAAGAGCTCTCCGGCGGCATGCACGTCGAGGTGGACATCGCCCGCCAGGTGCTTTTCCTGGTGGATGCCGAAGGCAAGGTGGGGAACATCCTGCCGATCTCTTCGGGCAGCGGGAAGCGGTTCAAGGAGGCGGGGTATCCCGAGGCCATGGCGATCACCCCCTGCGCGCGCCTGGAGGTCTATCAGAAGGTCTCCGGCTGGCGGAAGAGCCCGCTCGGCGAGATGTACAACCCGCTCTACGTCGTCGGCGGGATCGCCATCCACGGCAGCGCGGACGTGCCGGCCTATCCGGCGAGCCATGGCTGCATCCGGGTCCCGATGTACGCCTCCCCGATCCTGGCGAAGATGATTCCGGTGGGGACGCCGGTGCTCATCTACGGCTGCCAGGAGGACAAGAAGAACAAGCCGGAGATCGCGGCGGTGCCTTAAACCAGTCCTTGCGGTCCTTGTTGCCCTTGGTGTCCTTCATCCGGTCCTATAATGAAGAGGACGCCATGTCCTCTTTGCCGCTCCCCCGTGTCTGCCGCCCTCTCCTGCCGCTCCTCGCCCTCACCCTTCTCGCGCCGCTCCTCGGGCTGGCTCAGCCACCCCGGCCAGCGCACCCGCGCCGCGAGGTGATCCTGGCCCGGGTCCACTCGGTCATCCACCCGGTCTCGGCCGAGCTGATCCTCGATGCGATCCGCGAGGCGGACGCTTCGGGCGCGGCCGCGGTGGTCCTGGAGCTCAGCACGCCCGGCGGCCTCCTGACCTCGACGCGCGAGATCACCACGACCATGCTCGGAGCGCGGACCCCGGTCGTGGTCTGGGTCGCTCCCGATGGTGCGCAGAACGCGTCGGCCGGGTTCTTCGTCCTGATGGCGGCCGACGTCGCAGCCATGGCGCCCAATTCGAACACCGGTGCGGCCCACCCGGTGGGCGGCCAAGGCGAGGACATCCCGGGGAAGCTCGGCGAGAAGATGGAGCAGGATTCGGCGGCCTACATCCGTGCTCTCGCGGCGCGCACCGGCCGCAACGTGCAGCTCGCCCAGGCGGCGGTCGTCGAGAGCCGGTCGTTCACCGCGCGCGAGGCTCTCCAGGGCAAGCTCATCGAGCTGATCGCCCCCACCCTGCCGGAGCTGCTGCGCGCGCTCGACGGGCGCACGGTCCGCAAGGGGAACCAGGTGGTCACTCTGCGCACCGCGGGCGCCACCGTCCGCGAGGTCGAGCTGCCGTCGCTACGCAAGCTGCTCGCCTGGGTGGCCGACCCGAACATCGCCTACATCCTGCTCGTGCTGGGCGGCCTCGGTCTCTATTTCGAGCTGATGAATCCGGGCGCCATCCTGCCCGGCGTGGTGGGCGGGATCTGCCTGATCCTGGCGTTCTTCGCCCTCTCCGTGCTGCCGGTCAATGTGGCGGGCCTGGCCCTGATCCTCCTGTCCCTCCTGTTCTTCATCGCGGAGATCAAGGTGGTGAGCCATGGCCTGCTCGCCGTAGGCGGGGTCATCTCCCTCGTGCTCGGCTCCCTGATGCTGTTCAAGACTGGAGACGCCATGCTGCGGGTCAGCCTCCAGATCATCGCGAGCCTGGTGGTCTTCACGGTCGCCGTGGTCGGCTTCCTGGTGATGATGGCTCTGCGGGCACGCCGGGCGCCGGTGACCACCGGCCGCGAGGGTTTGCTCAGCGAGCGCGGCACGGCGCGCACGCCGCTCGATCCGCGCGGCAAGGTCTTCGTCCACGGCGAGCTCTGGGACGCCGTGGCCCCCGAGCCGGTGGCGGCGGGAGAGACCGTCGAGATCGTCGCAGTCCAAAACCTGACACTCGAGGTGCGGGCGCTCCGCCCGCGGCCGATTGTCGAGACGATTGTCTAAAGGAAGGGGCTTGGTATGGGAGGCGGTTTCCTGGGTGTCGGGCTGGTCGTCATCCTCGCGGTGTTCGTCCTCTCGCAGTGGATCAACGTGCTGCGGGAGTACGAGCGGGCAGTCACCTTCGTGCTCGGCCGCCTGTCGCCGCGGCCCAAGGGACCGGGACTCGTCTTCATCTTCTGGCCGTTCGAGCGGATGGTCAAAGTCTCTCTGCGCACCATGGTGCTGGACGTGCCGTCGCAGGACATCATCACGCGTGACAACGTCTCGGTCAAAGTCAACGCCGTCCTCTACTTCCGGGTGGTCGACCCGAACCGGGCGGTGGTCGAGGTGGAGAACTTCCTTTACGCCACCGGCCAGCTTTCGCAGACCACCCTGCGGGCCGTCCTCGGCCAGGCGGATCTCGACGAGCTGCTCTCCGAGCGCGACAAGCTCAACGCGAAGCTCCAGGAGATCATCGATCTCCACACCGATCCGTGGGGGATCAAGGTGTCGATGGTGGAGCTCAAGCACGTCGACCTGCCGCAGGAGATGCAGCGGGCCATGGCGCGCCAGGCGGAGGCGGAGCGTGAAAAGCGCGCTAAGATCATCCACGCCGAGGGCGAGCTGCAGGCTTCGGCCAAGCTGAGCGAGGCCGGGGCGGTGATCGCCCGCGAGCCGGTGACCCTGCAGCTCCGATATCTGCAGACCTTGACCGAGATCGCTGTTGAAAAGAACTCGACGATCCTCTTCCCGCTGCCGATCGACCTCATGCGTGCCTTCATCGACCGGGACAGGGACAAGACATAGGTAGGGAGCAGCCAGCCACGTGAGCGATTCCCACGAGCCGAGCTACTACGAGATCGCCCTGACCAACCGTCAGGTCATCGTTGCGTTCGTCATCCTCCTCGTCTGCCTGATCGCGGCCTTCTTCTCGGGCGTCTGGGTGGGCCGGGAGAACGGATACCGGACCGCCGAGCAGATGGCGCGCAACACGCCGCCGGGCGAAGAGGAGAAGAAGGAAGGCCAGAACCTTGAGGAGCTGGAGTTCTTCGAGTCGGGTCAGAAGGCCGCAGCCCCGGACTCCACCCCGGCTCCGCCCACGCCTTCAGCCGGCGAGGACTCCACGCTGGCCGAGGACATGGGGTCCGAGGAGAGCGCGAGCCCCGCGCCGGAGGAGGCCGACCCCGCGCCGGCCACGCCCGTCGACGACGAAGAAGAGGAGCGGCTGTCGCGCCGCGACCGCCGCCGCGAGCGGGCCGAGAAAAAGGCCGCCGAGGAGCGGGCTGCGCAGGCACGCTCCGAGCCGGTCCCGCCGGAGCCCGCCCGCACCCAGCCGGAGCGTGTGAAGGTGCCCGCCCCGGCCGAGCCGGCGCGCAAGGCCGGCCAGGTGGTGATCCAGGTCTTCTCCTCGCCGGAGAAGGAGCAGGCGGAGCGCATCCGCGGCCAGCTCGTGCGCGGCGGCCAGCGCGCCTTCCTCTCGCCGGTCGAGGTGTCCGGCCGCACCATGTATCGCGTCCGCATCGGTCCGTTCGATTCGCGCGGCGATGCCCAGAAGGTGGCCGAGCAGGTCCGGAAAGGCTACAAGCTCGACACCTGGGTCACCGAGTGAAGCGGCCCCATCTGCTTCTCTTGGTTGTCGCCCTCGCCGGCGGAGCGCTCTGGGGTTTCTGCTTCGGTCGCGAGCCGTTGTCGGTCGCCTCGTGGCTCGCGCTGGCGCCTCTGTTCTTCCTGCTCTCGGCCCGCCGGGCCGGGCTCCTCGCCTTCCTCCACGGCCTGGCCGGCTGGATGGTAGGACTCTCTTGGATCCCTGGCACCCTGGTGACGTATGGCGGCATGCCCTGGCTGCTGGCGTGGCCGTTGATGAGCCTCCTCGCCGCCTACCTTGCGGCCTTCCAGGGGGTTTTCGGCTGGCTTGGCGCCCCGCTCTGGCGCAGCCGTCCGTGGCTGCGCTTCCTCGCCCTCCCGGCCCTGTGGGTCGCTCTCGAATGGCTGCGGACCTGGCTCTTCGGCGGCTTTCCCTGGAACCTGGCGGCCTACGCCTGGGTGGACGTCGCCGGAGCCCTGCCCCTCTCCGCCTGGATCGGCGCCTACGGCATCTCCTTCCTGGTGGTGCTCGCGGGCCTCGGAGTGGCCGCGGCCTTTCAGACGCGGCGCTGGGAGCCGCTGGCGGTCTGCTGGCTGGTGCCGCTGCTTCTTCTTCCCATGGCCGCGCGCTGGAGCCATCGCCGCGCCCTCCTGGAGCTCGAGATGGCTCACGGTGTCGGGGGTGTCGGCATCTCGGTGCGGCTGATCCAGCCCAACATTCCGAACCTGGTCGGCTGGGATCCGGTCGTCGTCGGCAACAACTACCGCAAGATCATGCGGCTCTCGTCGGAGAGCTGCCAGCCGGGCGCCCTGGTCGTCTGGCCGGAGAGCGCGGCCTGGCCCTTCTCCTACCAGGAAGATCCCACCTTCGCGCGCGACCTTCATACGTTGGTGGAGACCGGCGGCTGCACGCTCCTGTTCAACTCGAGCCATCCGGTGGAGGGCGCGTTCTACAACTCCGCGTATCTCCTGAGCTCGGGCGGGACCCTCGCGCGCTACGACAAGCGGCACCTCGTCCCGTTCGGCGAGTACATCCCCTTCAAGGGGCTCTTCTCCTGGATGGACAAGCTGGCGCGCAACGCCGGCGACTTTCGCCACGCCGACACCCTGACCCTCCTCCCCTGGGGGGACGAGAAGATCGGCATGGCGATCTGCTACGAGGTGGTCTTCCCGGAGGAGGTGGCGCAACTGACGAAGGCCGGGGCCACTCTTCTGGTCACCATCACCAACGATGCCTGGTATGGCGATACAGCCGCCCCCTGGCAGCACTTCCGGGCCGCCCGCTTCCGCGCCGCCGAGAACCGCCGCCCCCTGCTGCGCGCCGCCATCACCGGCGTCTCGGCCCTGGTCGGCCCGGACGGCTCCGTCTGGGAAGAGATCGGCGTCTTCCAGGACGGCGTGATCCGCTCCCGGGTCGTGGGAAAGAAGGGGCTCACCCCCTACGCCCGGGCGCCCTGGCTTGTGCCGCTGCTCTGCACTCTGCTGGCGGCGGGGGCGTTGGGCTGGGCGGCTTGGCGGCGCCGGCGCCCCCACCTGCGATAAGATCCACCGGGAGGAGAGACCACCATGATTGCTTCCGACGTGCAGCAGCGCATCGATGCGCTCACCGAACAGCTCACCAACCTCCGGGGGTATCTTTGAGGACACCGGCCTGGAAAAACAGATGTCGGACATCGACCGACAGATGGAACAGCCCGGTTTCTGGGATAACCCCCAGCAGAACGCAGCCATCATGCAGCAGCGCCGCGCCCTCGAGCGGCGGCTGCAGACGCTGAACCGCCTCCGCTCCGACAGCGACGAGCTCACCGCCTGGCGCGAGCTCATGGAAGAGGGGGAGGGCGACCCCGAGTTCGACCGTTTCCTCGACCGCCTGGAGCAGGACCTGGAGAAGCTCGAGCTGGAGCTCAAGCTCTCCGGCCCGGACGACGACAAGAACTCCATCGTGGCGATCCACCCGGGCGCCGGCGGCACCGAGTCGCAGGACTGGGCCGAGATGCTCCTGCGCATGTACCTGCGCTGGGCCGAGCAGCACGACTACGCCGTCGAGATGCTCGACCGGCAGGACGGCGAGGAGGCCGGCATCAAGAGCGCGGTCTTCGCCGTGCGCGGCCCCAACGCCTATGGTTATCTGAAAGGCGAGGCCGGCGTCCACCGCCTCGTGCGGATCAGCCCCTTCGACTTCCAGGCGCGGCGCCACACCTCCTTCGCCTCGGTCGACGTCTACCCGGAAGTCGACGACACCGTCGAGATCACCATCGAGGACAAGGACCTGAAGATCGACACCTACCGCTCCTCGGGTGCGGGCGGCCAGCACGTCAACAAGACGGAGTCGGCGGTCCGCATCACCCATCTGCCGAGCGGGATCGTGGTGGCCTGCCAGAACGAGCGGAGCCAGATCAAGAACCGGGCGATGGCCATGAAGGTCCTGCGCTCGCGCCTCTATGACCAGGAGATGCAGAGGCGCGCGGCCGAGCAGGCTGAGCGGGAAGGCAAGAAGATGGATAACTCCTGGGGAAGCCAGATCCGCAGCTACGTCCTCCACCCGTACCGTCTGGTGAAGGACCACCGCACCGGCGCCGAGGTCGGCGACTCCTCGCGCGTCCTCGACGGCGACGTCGATCCGTTCATCGAAGCCTGGCTCAAGGGCCAGATGGCAGCGCCCGGGCAGGATGACCTGGCGCTCTGAGATGAGGCTCGACTACGTCTCGCCCCTCCCTCCCGTCCGCTCCGGGATCGCCGACTACAGCGTCGACCTGCTGCCGCATCTCGCGGCGCAGGCCGACGTGCGCCTGATCCAACTGCCGGATCAGCCGGTCGCTCCGGAGGTTGCGGCGCGCTGGCCGGTGGCGCCTTTCGAAGCGGCGGGCCGCGACGAGCAGGGCGCGCGGCTCCCTCTCTACCAGATGGGCAACAACCGGTGGCACGAGGGGGTGATGCGCCTCGCCTTCGAGCTTCCGGGTGTCCTCACGCTTCACGACATCCTGCTCCACCACGTCCTGCTCGACGTGACCCTGGGGCGCTACGAATACGAGCCCTACGTCGAGCGCCTCACGCGCGATCATGGATGGATTGGGCGTGCGGCGGCTGTGGTCAAGCGCTGGGGCGCCTACGGCGATGCGGTCGTCTTCGCCCTGCCGGCCCACCGGGCGCTGCTGCGTTCGCAGCGCGGCGTGCTGGTCCACAGCGAGTGGGCCGCCGGAGTGATCCGCGAGGAGGATCCGGAGATCCGCGTCCGCGCCATCCCCATGGGCATCCCGCTGCCGCCGCCGGCCGACCCCGCGGCGGGCCGGCGCATCCGCGAGCGCTTCGGGTTGCCACTCGACGCGCGGGTCCTCGGCTCCTTCGGATTCCAGACGCCGATCAAGCGGACGGGCGCCGTGATCCGCGCGCTCGCCCGGCCCGGCCTGGAGGAGGTCCACCTCCTCGTGGTCGGCGAGGTCTCCCCCGCGGTCGACCTGGAGGGCGAAGCCCGGCGGGCGGGCGTGGCGGAGCACGTCCACGTCACCGACTTTCTCCCCTACGAGGACTTCGAGGCCGCCATCGCCGCCGTCGACCTCTGCCTCAACCTGCGCTATCCCACGGCGGGCGAGACCTCGGCGTCCCTTTTGCGGGTGCTCGCCCTGGGCGTGCCGGCGATCGTCTCCGACTACGCGCAGTTCGCCGACCTGCCGCACGAGGTCGCCTTGCGGGTTCCGCTCGGCGAGGACGAGGAGGATGCTCTGGCCGCGATGCTCCGCGATCTGCTGGCCCGGCCGGAGCGGCTGCGCGCCATGGGCGCGGCGGCGCGCGAGCTGATCCGGAGCCGACACGCGCCGGAGCGCTCGGCCGCCGCGGTGCTCGACGCTGCGCGCGAATGGCGCGATCTTCCTCCACCCGGAGGGCAGACAGACAGTCCGCCGGATATCCCTGCGCCGAGTAGCCTCGCGTGGGGCCGGCTCGATGGCGCCCTGGACGTCGAAGGGGCCGAGCTGCCCTGGCCGGAAGGGGAGCGGCGGACGCTGCGCATCCGGCTGCGCAACACCGGCTTCGCCCGCTGGCTGGCAGGCGAGAAAGGCGCGGGCGGCGTGGCCGTGGTGGTCAAGCTCTTCGCGGAAGGCCAGGATCTCCTGGAGGGCCGGCCGTGGCTCGCCCTGAAGCGCGACCTCCTGCCGGGCGAGGAGGCGCTGTTCATGACCGAGGTCCGGCGGCCTCCGGGCCCGGCCTGGCTGTGGATCGAGCCGCAGCTCTTCGGCGGCCTCGGCCTTTCCAAGTACGGCGGACCCCATTGGGAGCGCCACCTGTGAAGCCGCGGACTCCCCGGCTTTCAGCCCAACCCTCAGCTCAACTCGCGGGGGGGTGCGTCCTCGGCATCCTGCTCCTCGCCACGCTGGTCGGCGCGTGCCTCTTCGATCGCACCGGCCGCCCCTCGCTCGTGGGGGACGAGGCGACCTACGCCATGCAGGCGGCGAGCCTCGCCTGGGATTTGGACCTCGCCTACTCGCGGACCGACTACGAGCGCTTCGTCTCGCAGTGGGGCGGGCCCCCGGACGGCCTGATCCTGCAGAGCGGCGACGGCGGCGCGCACATCGCCTATGGCAAGCCGTTCCTGTACGCTCTGGCCATTGCTCCCTTCGTGCGGGTGGCGCCGGTGCGCGGCGGCCTGATCGCCAACGTGGTCTACCTGGCCGCCGCGGCGCTCCTCGCCGCCTGGGCCTTGCGCCGCCGGCTGGGCGATGCCGCGCCGCTCTGGGTTGCGGTGTTCCTCTACGCCTCTGTGGCCTTCGCTTACGCGTTCTGGGTTCACGCCGACCTCTTCCTCCTGGCGACGACCGCGGCGGGCCTGGCGCTGGTCTACTCCGCCGGCCGCGGCCCGCACGATCCCCTGCCGTCTCTCTATGAGGAAACGACGCCACGCCGCACCTTCCTGCGCTGGTTTCTGGCCGGCGCGCTGCTCGCCGTGGCCGGGGCGTTCCGGCCTTTCTATCTGGCCCTGCTGCTGCCCGCGGCTCTCGCGGCGCGCGCCGAGCAGCGGCGTCGCCCGGCCGTGCTGGGCCTCCTGGCGGGCGCTCTCGCCCTCCTTCTCGTCACCGCCCTCGTGCAGCAGGTGTCGGGCGGCTCATGGAGCGGATATGGCGGCGAGCGGGGCGGCTTCTATCCGCGCACGGGCTATCCGGAGGTGGACTTCCCGGCGAGCCAGTGGTCCCAGGTGCTCCGGCAGTGGGGCAACACCTCGTGGCTCCAGGAAGGCGGAGTCGATCCGAGCTACAACCCGAAGCTCCTGGCCTGGAACGCCGCCTACTTCCTGGTGGGCCGGAACGTCGGCGTCCTGCCGTACTTCCTGCCGCTGCTCGCCGGCTTTCTGGCGTTCGGACGCGACCGCGGGCGCTGGGCCATCCCGCTGGCGGTGGGCCTCGCGGTGCTCGGCTTCTTCGTGCTGCGTCCGTTCAACTTCTATGGCGGCGGGGGAGCGATCGCCAACCGCTACTTCCTGCCGCTCTATCCGGCCTTCTGGTTCCTCGCGGGCAAACCGTTCTCCGCCCGCTGGGCCCTGCCGGTGGCGGCGTGCGCCGGGGCATTCCTCTATCCTCTCTGGCTCCATCCCACGGCGTTCCCGATCGGAGAGGACGGCCGGTACCGGCACGTCGGCGCCGTGGCCGAGCGGATCCTGCCCTACGAGACCACGCAGAGCCACATCCCCGGCGGGCAGGACTTCGCGGCGAACGGCCTGTGGATCAAGCTGCTGAGCCACAGCGTCTACCGGGTCGAGGGAACCGAGGAGCTGCGGCTCGTGGGCGACACCCGGGTGGACCTCCTGGTGGGCAGCCCGGAGCCGATCGAGGGGGTGCACCTCCGTTTCGACGAGCAGGCGCCGTCGCACCTCGAGCTCGGCGGCCGGGATCTGCGCCCGACCATCCTGCATCCTGACGGCGGGATCACCTACGTGGTTCCGCTGGCGCATGCGCGCGCGGTCCATCCCATGTGGTGGACCGCGGACGATTACTATCTCTATGAGCTGGACCTCCGTCTGCCCGGAGCGCCGGCCGCGCCGATCGGGCTGGAGATCCGTCCCGCCGAGGACCTGATGCAGAAGAGTGGGAGCTGACCCATGGAGCGCAGGAGCTGGATCACAGAAGTCCGTGAGTATCTGGAGTCGCCGCCGCCGCGCCGCCTGGCCGCGAGCGACCTGCGGCCCGCCGCGGTGCTGGTGCCGCTCTACGTGGACGCCGGCGAGCTCTGGACGATCCTCACCAAGCGCACCGACACGCTGCCGAGCCATCCCAGCCAGATCGCTTTTCCCGGGGGAGGGAAGGAGCTCAAGGAGGATCTCTGGGGAGCGGCGCTGCGGGAAGCGCACGAGGAGATCGGCCTGGACCCGAAGACCGTTCTCCGTCTCGGCGAGCTCGACGAGGGAGAGACCCCGGCCGGCTTTCGCGTGGTCCCCTGCGTCGGCGCGGTGCCCCACACCTTCCAGCCGCAGCCGAACGCCGGAGAGATCGCCGAAGTCTTCAGCCTCCCCCTGACCGCCTTCGCCAATCCGCGGCTCGTCGAGGAGCGCCCGGTGAAGATCAACAACGTAGAGCGCGTGCTGCGCATCTACTACGTCGGCGGCCGCCAGATCTGGGGTCTGACCGCGCGCATCCTCCAGAACCTGCTGGTGCGGCTGGGGATGGAGTCGGAGGAGGAGGAAAGCGACAAAATTTGACGCGAAGGGCTTGCTTCAGCTCCACTGGTGCTACACTCCACTCCATAGATTAAGGAAGGACCCTCCCGGCAGTACCTCCGTCTCGGATCGAGGCCTGTCCGCCCGTCTGGAGCCTTCCCTCCGCTCGCGCGGAGTGGGTGAGGTCTGCCCGGGAGAAAGTCAGGAAGGTCGGAGCTGTGAAGCACGCAACACAAACCCTGTGGAGCTCGACACTTGCGCGGCAGTGGTTTGCAGGAGTAGAGTTCCTGCACTGGTCCATATAGTCATAGATGCATTGGGTATCTTGACTCCGGTGTGTTTTGCTGCTAGCTTCGAGAGAAGCTTTAAGTAACCGCCCGTAAGTAGGCTTTGCAACTAGGGTTTCCAGAGGGGGCTTGAAACGCCGTGCTCTTCTCCCGAACCAAGAAAGGTGTAGTCGGCCTCGACGTCGGCAGCTCAGCCATCAAGTTGGTGGAGCTCCGTGAACGCAAGGGGGAGTACCACTTGCAGCGACTCGGGGTGGAGCCGCTGTCGCCGGAAGCGATCGTGGACGGCTCGATCATGGACTCGTCCCTGGTCGTCGACGCGATCCACCGGCTCAATGACCAGACCAAGGTCAAGAACACCTCCTATGCCACCTCCCTGTCGGGTCACTCGGTGATCATCAAGAAGATCCAGCTCCCCGCCATGCCGCAGGAGGAGCTCGCCGAGTCGATCCAATGGGAAGCCGAGCAGTACATCCCGTTCGACATCAACGACGTGCGTCTCGACTACGTCGTGTTGACGGATGGGGAGCCCGGGCGGGACAACATGGACGTCCTTCTCGTCGCGGTGAAGCGGGACAAGGTCAACGACTATGTGTCGGTGATCAGCCAGACCGGCAAGTCGCCCGCCATCGTCGACATCGACGTCTTCGCCGTCCAGAACGCCTATGAGGTGAACTACGACCTGGATCCGCGCAAGGTCGTCGCCCTCATCAACATGGGCGCCGGGGTAACCAACATCAACATCCTGGCCCGGGGCACCACGGTGTTCTGGCGCGACATCTCGTTCGGCGGCCATCAGTTCACCGAGGCCCTGCAGCGCGAGTTCAATCTCTCGTTCGCGCAGGCCGAAGCCCTCAAGCAGGGCGAGGCGGTGGACCGCTACTCTCCGGGCGACGCGCGGCCGGTGCTCGACCAGGTTTCGGCCGAGATGGCGTCCGAGATCCGCAAGACCTTCGATTTCTTCTCCGCCACCTCCTCCGAAGGGCCGGTCGACGAGCTGGTCCTCTCCGGCGGCTGCGCCCTCACGCCGAACCTGCTGCAGGTGCTGCGGGACCGGTTCGAGGTGCCGACGGAGCTGATGAATCCGCTGCGCAGGATCAAGTACAAGGAGAGCGACTTCGACGCGGCCTGGCTGCAATCGATCGCTCCCATGATGTCCGTGGCCGTGGGACTCGGCATCCGGAAGGTGGGGGATTAGCCGATGATCAAGATCAATCTTCTTGCCGAAGGCAGACGCCCCACGGCGGTCCGCAAGTCCAAGTCCGCGGAGCTTCTCAAGGGGCAGGACATCGGGCAGTGGCTCCTGGCCGTCGGCTTCTTCATCGGTGTGATCATCACCGCCTTCTTCTGGTGGCAGGTGAAACAGGAGAAGGCCGCGCAGGACGAGGAGATCGCCGCCGCGCAGGCCGAGGTCGCGGCGCTCGATTCCGTGATCAAAGAGGTCGAGGACTACAAGGCCAAGAAGGCGGCTCTCGAGCGGAAGATCGGCGTGATCAATGATCTGAAGCTCAACCAGCGCGGCCCGGTGCGGGTGATGGACTATGTCTCGAAGGCCCTCCCCGAGCTCCTCTGGATCGACCGCATGACGATGGATGACGCGATCATCACGGTCGAGGGGCGCGCTTTCAATACCAACGCCGTGGCGAACTTCATCGAGAATCTCGACAAGGTCCCCGAGTTCGAGGAGCCGACGCTCAAGGACACGACGGAACAGTCGGGCGGCGTCTACAAGTTCTCCATCGAGTTCAAGTATTCATTCGCTCCTCCCGCTCCGCCTGCCGGAGAGGAAGGTGCCGCTCCTCCGGCCGCCACCACGGCGCCGGCGGCGACGGCGGGTTAGGAGGGCTCCGGTGGCCATGAAGACAGGACTGGAAGGAAAGCCCTGGTATTTCGGGGCGGGCATCGGGGTGGTGCTCGGAGCCGTGATCTTCGGTCTCGGCTACTGGCGCCTGGTGCAGCCGATCAAGGACGAGATTTCCCGAGGCGAAGGCACCCTGGCCGAGCTGCAGACCAAGATCCAGGAGGGGCGTGCCGCCAAGCAGCAGCTCCCCAAGTTCCGCGAGGAAGTGCGGCAGCTCGAGCTGGAGCTCGACAAGCTGCTGCGCATCCTGCCGGCCCGGCGCAACACGCCGGACCTTCTGCGGCGCATCCGCTCGCTCGCCGAGCAGGGGGATTTCGCGCTGAAGCGCTTCACGCCCAAGGAGCTGTCGGACAAGGAGTTCTTCAGCGAGTGGCCGATCGAGGTCGCGGTCGACGGCACGTATCACAACCTGGCGCTCTTCTTCGATCGGATCAGCCGGTTCTCGCGGATCATCAACATCGAGAATCTGACGATCGCGGCGACCACCGATCCGAAGAGCCCGCACACCATCAGCGCGAGCTTCAACGCCAAGACGTTCGTCTACAAGGAGCCCGACCCGGTGACGGAGAGCACGGCCGCGGTCCCGGGAGCACCGCCGGCGGACAGCCCGGCCGCTCGCGCGCTCGCCGGTCCTCCGGCGGGAGGGGAAGGTATATGAGGAGTCACCGCGCCATTCTGCTGGCAGCTCTCTTCGCGCTCGGCGTCGCTCTCGCCGGGGTGGGCGCCGCTCAGCAGCAGCAGCCTCAACAACAGCAACCGCCCGCCGAGGGAGAGGCGGCGGCTCCCAGCCAGGAGCCGCAGGTCACTCCCGGCCCGGACATCGACCAAATCCTCGAGGGGGAGGAAGAGGTCTTGTCCGGCAGTGGCTTCACCTATGACCCGGGCAATCGCCGCGATCCCTTCAAGTCCCTGCTCGTCGAGCAGCAGACGCGAGAGTTCCGCGGACCTCGGCCGGAAGGCATTCCCGGCCTGCTCATCGACGAAATCGACCTGACGGGCATCTGGCGCACCGGCAAGGGCTTCGTGGCCCAGGTGGTCGCCAGCAACCAGAAGAAGACCTTTCTGCTGAAAGAGGGCGATCAGCTCTACGACGGCGATGTGGTCAGCATCAACAAGAAGGAAGTTGTGTTCAAGCAGATCGTTCAGGACCCGACGGCTCTCAAGCCGTTCCGTGAGGTGGTGAAGAGCCTGAGCCCGTCATGACGGGCTCGGCGTTTCTGGTCCCGTTCAGGGAGGCGAGTGCCATGGGAGATGTGGTCTTCAAAAAGAGCGACGCGTGGCAACGTCGGATCGCCGCGGCGACGATCCTGGCCTTAGCGGCCTGGATCGGCTGCACCTCCTCCAAGCCAGCGAAGGTCGTCGAAGCGACGCCTGCGGCGGCGGAGCAGTCCAGGGAGGAAACGGCGAAGCCGGCGACCACGACCGCCGAGATTCGTACACTGGATCTTCGGGAAGGAGCCCCGGAGGTCTTCATTGATCTGGAAGCGAGCGCTCCCCTGGTGTGGACAAGCTTCCGCAACGCCGACGGCAAGGTGATCGTCGAGTTGCCGAATGCGCAGCCTCGCTCGGGCGTTTCCGGCATGGAGCCGGCCGAAGGGCTGGTCTCCGCGCTCGCGGTCGAGAACGGCTCCGAGGGGAGCCGGCCTCTGACCCGCCTGGTCATCTCCACCCGCCAGGAGGTGGAGCACTCGGTTTCGGCCGACGGCAACAGGCTCGAGATCAAGCTGCAGCCGGTCGAGACGGCCCAGGCGGGCCGGATGACCTTCGAGCCCCTCGCGGCCGAGGACCGGGACGCTCCTGAGGCGGAGCATCGGCAGAGCGCGTCGATGGAGCCCGTGGCCGCGGCACCTGCCGCGCCCGCGGGCGGCACGCCGGACCAGCCGGCCACGGCGCCCGACCCCTCCGGGGTGGCCGCCACGCGCCTCGACGGTATCGAGGTCCTGGCGTCGGACGGCGGCGCGGTGGTGCGCATCGCGGGCGACGGCGAGTTCCCCTACTCGACGTTCGCTCTCGAGACGCCGGACCGCTTCGTCATCGATCTCGACGGAGTGGTCAACCGCAGCTCGCGCACCAGCATGACGGTGGTCGGCGGGATCGTCGAGCGCGTCCGGGTCGCCCAGTTCAAGCCCGCGCCGAAGCCGGTTTCGCGCGTGGTCTTCGATCTCCGCGCTCCGGTGGTGCCGGTGATCGAGCGCACGGCCGACGCTCTGGTGGTGACGTTCCCGGCGAATGGCTCGCAAGGTGCGGCCGCCGCTCCGGCGGAGAGCTATCCGGCGGAGACCGCGCCGGAGCCGCCACCCGCGCGGTCCATGCCGGCTCCCAGCATGGCGTCCGACTCCCCGTCGGACCTCTCCCTGGCTCCCCGGGCCGAGACCCAGTTGGCCGATGCGCGGCCGCCCGCGGACGTCGAGGTCGAAGATGCGCCGCCCACGCCGGCGCCGATCCGCTCCGCGACCCCGCCGGTCGTGCGCATCAAGCCGTCGGCCGAGCCGACCGAGCCGCGCGAGGTGGCGCCCACCGGCGGCAGCTCCACTCTCGGCCTGGATACCTTCCAGAGCCAGTCTCTGGGAGAGACCGAGCGGGTCTACACGGGAGAGCCGATCGACCTCAAGGTCACCAATGCCGACGTCACCGAGGTGTTGCGGACGTTCGCCCAGATCAGCGGGCTCAACATCGTGGTGCAGCCGGGCGTCGCCGGGGTGGTCACCGCCGAGCTGGACAACGTTCCCTGGGACCAGGCGCTGGAGCAGATCCTGAAGATCAACGGCCTGTCGTATGAGCTGGAAGGCAACGTGATGCGCATCGCGCCCGTCACGATCCTCCGGCAGGAGGCGCAGGAGAAGCAGCAGCTCGCCCAGGCGCAGGCGCTGTCGATCCCGCTCCGCACCGTGTTCCGCCGGCTGAGCTATGCCGACGCCGACGAGATCGCCGGCCTCCTGCGGAGCGGCCAGGCCGGCCTGCTCTCGCAGCGCGGCAGCGTCATCGTCGACGCGCGGACGAACAGCCTGATCATCAAGGAGCTGCCCCAGTTCATGGATACCGTCATCTCGGTCATCGACCGGCTCGATACTCCGGAGCCGCAGGTCATGATCGAGGCGCGGATCATCGAGACGACGAAGCGCTTCACGCGCGATATCGGCATCCAGTGGGGCTTCGACGCGATCGCCGACGCCGCCCACGGCAACACCACCGGGCTGATCTTCCCGAACAACGTTGCGGGCGGCGGCGCGGTCAACGTGCCGGGCGGCGGCGACGCCGGGACGATCAACCTGCGCCTCGGCAACGTGCTCAACACGTTCAACCTGGACGTGGCGTTGCAGGCGGCCGAGAGCGAAGGTCTGATCAACATCCTCTCCGCGCCCAAGGTGGCGACTCTCAACAACCAAGCGGCCTCCATCCAGAGCGGTGTGCAGATCCCGATCCAGACGATCGCGAACAACACCGTGACCGTACAGTACGTCAATGCCACGCTGCGGCTGGACGTGACGCCGCAGGTGACCGCCGAAGGTACCGTGATGATGGACATCCAGATCCAGAAGCGCGAGCCGCAGCTCGCGTTCCTGGTCCCCGGCGCCACCAACGCTCCGATCTCCACGAAGGAGGCAACGACCCGCCTCCTCGTCCGCGACGGTGGCACGGCGGTCATCGGCGGCATCTATCGCGTATCGACCGACCAGGGTGAGGACCGGGTTCCTGGCCTGGCCAACATCCCCATCATCGGTCAGCTGTTCAAAAACAAGTCGCGGCGCGAGGAGAATGAGGAGCTCTTGATCTTCATTACGCCTCGGGTGATCAAGATCTGACCGGCGCGGAGCTTTACCATGAATCGAAAAGCCACACTCTGTCTGATGCTCGTCCTGTTCGCCGCCCTCGCCGGCTGCCGGGAGAGGACGGATCGCCGCGAGGGGACGGTGATCTTGTCGATCACCGACTTCGATGGTCTCCCTCTCATCGTCTCCGCCTCGGCCGTCGCGGTCCAGGCGGACGAGATCACGCTGCGCAACATTCCCAAGGATCCGACGGGGACGACGAGCGACCTGCAGTCGATCGAGATCCGCTCGTACGAAATCCGTTTTGTGCGCCGGGATACCGGGACCAAGGTCCCGCCTCCCCTCGTGCAAGGCGTGTTCGGGATCATCTCCCCGGGTGGAACCACGACCCTGAACAACCTGCCGATCCTTCTGTCGGATCAATTGCTCAATCCGCCGATCCGCGATCTCGCCCGCACCGGTGTCGATTCGGAGACAGGCAGCGCGGTTGTCGTCCTGGATTGTTATATGCGTTTCTTCGGCCGGACGCTGTCGGGTGACGACATCACCAGCGACCCGGCTCGCTTCACCATCGAGGTGAGGCCCTGAGGGCCTTTCGGGAGCTCGATATGAAATCGTTGAAGATTGTGTCCTGTCTCGTCTTCGGGCTCGCTCTCGCTCTCGCGGGCTGCCAGTCCGACTCCCCGACGGAACCGGGAGGGGGGAGCACGACTCCCGTGACCCCCAAGCCGCCGGAACCGGTCACCACCTACCGCGTGACCGTGACGGCGAGCCCGTCGCAACTGCAGGCCGGGAGCGGCACGCCCAGCAACATCACGGTGGACGTGGTGCGCAACGACACCGGCCAGGCACCGCCCGACCTGACCGATGTGGTGCTTTCGACCAACCTCGGGACCTTCAACAGCCCCGGTGGAGCCCAGGAAATCACGCTGGATCTGGTCAATGGCCGGGCGCAGGCCGTGCTCTATCCCTCGACCGACGTGGGCACGGCGACCGTGCGTGCCGTGGTCGGGCCGAGCGCCGGCGCGGCCAACGTCCAGATCGGCCAGGCCGCGACCTTCTTTGTCTCCTCGATCGTCCCCGGCGTCGGTGACCCGCAGGGCGGCCAGGACGTGACGATCAACGGCGGCGGCTTCGACGGCCCTGTCCGCGTGACCTTCAATGGCGCCACGGCGCAGGTCCTGTCCGTCACGCCGAACCGGATCCGCGTGCGGACGCCGTCGGCCGCGGCGGCCGGCGTCTCGGTGCCGGTCGGCTCGACCGCGCCGGTCAGCGTCAGCGTGACGATCAACGTCAACGAGGCCGGGACGGCGACCGACCAGTTGGACAACGCCTTCACCTACGCTCACGGCGGCACCGGGATCCAGCAGCCGGAGGTCTTCTCGACCTCGCCGTCCTCCGGCACGAATGACGGAGGCACGCGGGTCCGCATCCTCGGCAGCGGCTTCCAGGCGCCGGTCCAGGTCTTCTTCGGCATCGGCAATTCCGCGAGCTCGTTCCAGGGCGTGGAGGCCCGGGTCGACTCGGTGACCTCGACCGAGATCATCGCGGTCACGCCGGCGGCGCGGGGATTTGGCCAGATCCTGCTCAATCAGTTGGCCAGCATCATGGTGAAGAACGTCAGCAACGGCTTCAGCACGGTCTCTCCGGGTCTCTTCAAGTACGGCTCGGAGATCATCATCTCGTCCATGGGACCGGGCTCCGGCTCGTTCACCGGCGGTACCCGCGTGACGATCTTCGGCCAGGGCTTCGACTCTCCGGTGGCGGTGTCGCTCGGCGGTATCGCCCAGTCGGTCGTGTCGGTGACCGGCACGGAGATCGAAATCATCACCAGCGGCGTCGCGATAGCCCAGTGTCCGGCGAACGGCATCGTCACGGTCACCGGTGTGAGCGTGACCAACATCGAGAGCGGCGCTTCCGGCTCTGCCCCCAACCTCGGGTTCAACTACACTGTGCCGCGGCCGCTGATCTTCAACGTCAGCCCGACCTCGGGCAGCATCGGCGCGACCGTGACCATCACGGGTCAGAACCTCGGAGGCACGGTCCGCGTGACGTTCGGCGGTGATACCGCGACCGGCTCGTCGGCCCAGATCCTCACCAACAACGGGTCCACCATCACGGCCCGGGTCCCCACGCCGCCGCCGAGCTTCACCTTCACCACCCAGCCGTGCGACGGCAACGGTGACGGCAACGCCGGAGGCACGCAGAGCATCCCGACGCCGATCAGCGTGACGATCACGGATCTGACCGGCACGGGCTGCGCGACGACCCTGTCCAACGCCTTTACGCTGAGCCCGAGCGCCAGTCAGGCAGCCTGCACCGGTGACACCACGACGCCGACGACGTTCCAGTGCTCGGACGGGCTCGACAACGACGGCGATCTCCTGATCGACTTTGGAGTTGGGCCGACCAACGAAACCGCGGCGACGGGTTGCACGAGCTCGACCGATAACACCGAGACCCCCTGAGCCGGCGGCGAGTCCCCCGGCCATCCTTCCGGCCGGCGTCCTTCGGGGTGCCGGCCTTGTCATTTTTAGGGAATGGACGGGCGCCCGGCCGGGTTCGTATACTGGAACGCTATGAAATACGCTGTGCGCTCTCTCCTGCTGTCTGTCCTCTTTGTCGCCGCGTCGAGCTGCGACAAGGCCATTCCCACGGCCCCTGAAGGGTCCATTCTGACGGTTGCCGCAAGTCCGAGCCGGATCGGCGTCAACGGGTCATCGACGATTACGATCATGGGACGCCGGTCGAACGGCAGCCCCTTGGCGACGGGCACCGAGATTCGTCTCTCCACGACGATCGGCTCGATTCCTTCGGTGGTGACCCTCAATGGCAATGGCGAGGCCACCGCGGTTCTCCGGGGTGACGGCCGCCTTGGTGTCGCCAAAGTGACGGCTTCAGCCGGGACGGTGACGGGTGGCGGAGGCGGCGCGGGTGGTGGAGGCGGCACGGGTGGGAGCGGCACTGGCACCGGAAGCGGCACCAGCTCCGGTATCCTGACCGCGACCGTTGACGTCGAGGTCGGCAATGCCGGAAAGACGATCGTGTTGCAGGCAAGCCCGACGAATCTGTCCTCCGAGGGCGGTGACGTGAAGCTGACAGCCCTGGTCAGGGATTCCAACGGCCAGCCGCTCCAGGGGGCCAGCGTCAATTTCCAGACAGACCTCGGTAAGCTGAAGTCCGGTGGCGGTCTCAAGCAGACCGACGCGAACGGCCAGGCGACCGACACCCTGACCGTCACCAAGGATGACATCACGATCTCGGATACGACGGGTTTCAGCGTGTCCGCCCAGACGGCGGGTGCCGACGGCGTCTTGATCAGCGACGACTTCCAGATCCAGGTCCAGAGCAACCGCCCGATCGCCAATTTCACCGTCAGGAGCGCCGGACAGTTCAAGGTGCAGTTCACCAGCACCTCGACCGGGCTCGAGCCCCTGGAGTTCGAATGGGACTTTGGTGATACCGAACCAGATCCTACTCAGGAAGATAAGCGGAATCCCGTGCATGACTACGAGACGCAGGGGCGATTCACCGTTACGCTGAGAGTGTCGAACGCTTTTGGCGAAGCTGTGGAAGTGAAGCAGATCTTTGTCGAGAGCGGCAAGGTCACCATCGAGTAGCCGGACACCCGGAGCTTCGAGAGTGCGTGCAGTGCGGAAAGGGCGATCTCTGGCGGAGATCGCCCTTTCTTCTTCGCACCTGCCGGTGGGACTGCACGTCGCTGCTATAATGCAGCCACTTTGGCGATCCCTACCGACGTAACCCGCCCGGTTCCTTCGACTTACCCCTCGGGGGCAGGTGTCCCGCGATGACGGACGGCGTCTTCCCCGACCGCCTGACTCAGCTCCGCGCCCGGTGGGAGTCCGATCCCGCGTCGCGGATCTTCCTGCAGCTCGCCGAGGAGTACCGCCATCTCGGGCGGGTCCAGGATGCTCTGGCGGTTCTGGACAAGGGGCTCAAGGAGCATCCGGGCTACCTGTCCGCCCTGGTGGCCAAGGGGCGTTGCCATCTCGAGCTGGGAGAGGGTGAGGAAGCCCGCGTCGTGCTGGAGCGCGTCGTCAAGCAGGATGCGACCCAGATGGTCGCCAACAAGCTGCTGGTCCGGGCCTATCTGGAGACCGGCGATCCCGTGAAGGCGCGTGAGCGCCTCGATCTCTACAGCCTGCTCAACGACAGCGATCCCGAGATCGAGGACCTGCGCCGGCGGATCCGCCAGATGGAGAAGCCCGCACCGCCGGAAAGGCCGAGCATGGACGCCGACCCGTTCGCGCTGGACCAACCCCCGGCTGGACCCGACGATTCCACGGTGGCCCTGCTCCGGAGCTCCGGGGTGCCTGCACGGCCCGTCGAGGTCTTCGATCTCGCCCCGCCGGCGCCATCGCGCGGTGGAGACGACATCTTCGATCTCGCCTCGCTGCCAGCGGCTCCCCGGCCGGCCGTCGTTCCGGCACCGGCCGCCGCGGATTTCAAATCCGACTACTTCCCGATGGAGGCTGCCGCTCCGCCCCCGATCCCGGTGTTCGAGCTGGAGGAAGAGCCGGCCGGGGACGAGGATCAGCTCTTCCCGGGACTCTCCTCGCGCGACAGCCGGCGGCGGTACATGGACGCCCTCGGCGCGGAAGGTCTGTTTGCGTTCGAGCCTGTGCTGGCGCCGGAGCCGGTCGCACCACCGGCTCCGCAGGCACCTCCTCCACCGCAGGTCCTGGCCGATCCGGCACCCTTCGCGCCGCCGCCGCCGATCTCCTTGACGGCCGAGCCGTTCGCTCCCGGACCGGGCCCGGTGGACCTGTTCGCCCCGGAGCCGTTCGTTCCGGAGCCCGAGCCGCCGGCCGAGGAGGCGTCGTGGCTGGACGAGGCAGTGGCTGCCGCGCCGCCAGCTTCTCCCGTGCCGCCCCCGGAGCCGCTCATGCCGCCAATCTTCGCGCAGGAGCCTCCCGTGCCGGTCTTCGACTTGGACGCCACCACCGCCGACGAGCTGTGGAGCGAGGAGGTCGCACCCGTCGGCCTGGCTCTGCCACCCGTCTTCGAGCCGGAAACACCCGCACCGGAACCGCCCGTGCCCGTCTTCGAGCCGGCGCCGGAGCCGGAGGTCGAGGTGGCCGCGGAAGCTGAGCAGGAAGTCGCCACGGCCACGCTCGGCGAGCTCTATCTCCGGCAAGGGCATTATGCGGAAGCGGAGCGGATTTTCCGCGAGGTCCTGCAGCGCGAGCCGGCGAATGGCTCGGCGCGCGCGGGGCTCGAACAGCTCGCCGCCCTGGGGCCGCAGCCCGAAGCGCCGCGGCTCGACGCTCGCCGGCTGCTGGCGGGATACCGCCACGATGCCTCCCGCCCGGCCGACGTCGAGGTGCGGTCCCGCAAGGCGTGGGTGTTGACTCGTTATCTCGATCGTCTGCGGCAGGCGAGGAGGCCGAGCGATGTTTCGTGACCGGCTGAATCTCATCAACAACCGGATCGAGGGCGCCCTTGCCCTGTCGCTGGTCGCCAAGGATGGTATCGCGGTCGAATCGGTCAGCTCCGACCCCTCGATCGACCTGGAGGTCCTGGCCGCGGAGCTCGTCGCGCAGACCCGGGCGATCTCCGAGAACCACCGAGAGCTGGAGGCGGGTGACGTGCAGCACCTCGCGGTGGCCACCGAACGGATGACCTTGATGGTAAGCTGCGTCGCCGCGGACTATTATCTGCTTCTCGTCCTGGGCCCGGAGGGCAACTACGGCAGGGCCAGGTTCGAGCTCCGGAGGGCGCGCCTGCTCCTGGAGAGAGATCTCTCCTGAGACGCGGGAGCGGGGCCTCGCCCCCGGCCTTGAAAAAAGGGGCTTCGTCTTGCTGACATTTGAACAGATCAAGGAGCTGATCGAGCTGGTCGCCACGCGCGGCCTCCAGGGACTGGAGATCGAGCGCTCGGGCTTCCGCCTCAAAGTCGACGGGCAGGCAGCGTCGCCGCAACTGGTGTATGCAGCGCCGGCGCCCGAGCCGTCTCTCGCCGCGGCACCCGCTGCGGGAACGGCGGCGCCGCTGGCGCTGCCCGTCCTGCCGGCCGCGCCGGCCGCCAAGGCCACGGCGTCTCCCGCCGCGGCACAGGCGGAGAAGGCGGGCCCCCCGGCGGGCTCGCACATCATCAATTCTCCCATCGTCGGCACCTTCTACCGTTCTCCGTCGCCCACCGCGCCCGCCTTCGTGGAGGTCGGCTCGCGGGTGAAGAAGGGCCAGGTCCTCTGCATCATCGAGGCGATGAAGCTGATGAACGAGATCGAGTCCGACGTGGACGGCGAGATCCTCGAAATCTATCCGCAGAACGCCCAGCCGGTGGAGTTCGGCGAGCCGCTGTTCGCCGTCCGCGCTTCGGCCTCATAGAGCCCCGGGATGTTCAAAAAGATCCTGATCGCCAACCGGGGCGAGATCGCGCTCCGCATCATCCAGGCGTGCCGCGAGCTGGGCATCGCGACGGTCGCCGTGTTCAGCACGGCCGACCGCGACAGCCTGCACGTCACCTATGCCGACGAAGACGTCTGCATCGGTCCGCCGCCCTCGAAGGACAGCTATCTCAACATCTCGCGGATCATCTCCGCCGCCGAGATCACCGGAGCGGACGCCATCCACCCCGGCTATGGCTTCCTCTCCGAGAACGCCCACTTCGCCGAGGTCCTCCAGGAGTGCAAGCTCTCCTGGATCGGTCCGCGGCCCGAGGTGATCCGCCTGATGGGAGACAAGGCCAAGGCGCGCCAGACGGCCGCCGCGGCCGGCGTTCCCGTGCTCCCCGGCAGCAAGGAGCCGCTCGAAGGGGCGGAGCAGGCGCGGCAGACCGCGGCGGGGATCGGCTATCCGATCATCCTCAAGGCCTCGGCGGGCGGCGGCGGGCGCGGCATGCGCATCGTCTGGAACGAGGAGGAGATCGAAGGGCAGTTCAACACCGCGAGCGAAGAGGCGGAGCGGGCCTTCGGCGACGGCTCGATCTACATGGAGAAGTACCTGGTCGAGCCGCGCCACATCGAGTTCCAGGTGTTCGGCGACAAGCACGGGAACGTGATCCACCTGGGCGAGCGCGAGTGCTCGATCCAGCGCCGGCACCAGAAGCTCATCGAGGAGTCGCCGTCGCCCGCCCTCACGCCCGAGCTCCGCGAGGAGATGGGAGCCGCCGCCGTGGCCCTCTGCAAGTCGGTGGGCTACGAGAACGCCGGGACGATCGAGTTCCTGCTCGACAGCGACGGCCGCTTCTACTTCATGGAGATGAACACCCGCATCCAGGTGGAGCATCCGGTGACCGAGATGGTGACCGGAATCGACCTGGTGAAGCTGCAGATCGAGGCGGCCATGGGGGAGAAGCTGACGATCCGCAACGGCCTGAAGCCGCGCGGCCATGCCATCGAGTGCCGCATCAACGCCGAGAATCCCGAGACCTTCGCGCCGAGCCCCGGGCCGCTCAAGACGTTCCATCTGCCCGGCGGGCCGGGGACCCGGGTCGATACGCACGGCTACGAGGACTACGTCATCCCGCCCCACTACGACTCGCTGGTGGCCAAGCTCATCGTGCACGACCGTAGCCGGACCGAGGCGATCCAGCGGATGCGCCGGGCGCTCGACTTCTTCGTGGTCGAAGGGATCCACACGTCGATCCCGCTGCACAAGCAGATCCTGCGGGATGAGCAGTTCATCGAGGGGAAGCTCTCCACCCGTTTCATGGAGCGCTTCCTCCAGAAGCAACGGGAGTGACGACTCCCCGGATCTACGCCATCGCGGACGCCGAGGCGCTGGGCTCCATTCCGCTGCCAGAGGCGGTCGGCGCGATGGCTGAAGCGGGAATCGGCTGGATTCAGGTGCGGGCCAAGCGCCTCTCGGGCCGGGACCTGTTCGAAGATCTCGACGCCTGCTGTCGGCGGATCGAAGGGACGGGCGCCGTGCTGTGGATCGATGACCGGGCGGATCTCGCCGCGCTGTTTCCGGTGGCCGGGGTCCACGTGGGGCAGACGGATCTGCCTCCCGTGGCAGTCCGGCGGATTGTCGGGACGGGCCTGAGGATCGGCCTCTCGACGCACGACGAGGCGCAGCTCGCGGCCGCGGATGCCGATCCGGACGTGGACGTGGTGGCGGTCGGGCCGGTCTTTCCGACGGCCAGCAAGGAGCGGCCGGACCCGGTGATTGGATTGGATTTCGTGCGCCGTGCGCGGGCCCGCACGGCCAAGCCGCTGGTGGCCATCGGCGGGATCGGCGCGGAGACCGTCCGCGCGGTCCTGGAGGCCGGAGCGGACGGGGCCGTGGTCCTGGGCGCCATCTGCAGGGGGAGCGATCTCGGCCAGATCGGCAAGAATGCACGCCGCCTGCTGGCTGCGGCAGGATAGGATTGTGCGGATCTACCTGACCGGATTCATGGGGTCTGGCAAGAGCACGGTGGGCCAGCGGCTGGCGGCGCGGCTGGGATGTCCGTTCATCGATCTCGATGAGACGATCGAGCGGCAGGCGGGGATGCGGGTGCGGGAGATCTTCGAGACGTACGGCGAGCCGGTATTCCGCCGGATGGAGCGGGAGGCCCTGGAGGCCACACTCGCCCTGCCCGACGCGGTCATCGCCACGGGGGGAGGGACGGTCACGTTCGAGGCCAACGACCGGCTGATCCGGGAGAATGGCCTCGCGGTCTGGCTGAACCTGCCGTTCGCGACCATCGTGGAGCGGGTCGGCGGGCTGGGCAAGGAAGACCGTCCACTGTTTCGGAACGAAACGCAGGCCCTCGCCCTGTACCGGGAACGGCTCCCGGCCTATCGGCGGGCGGACCTGACCGTGGACATGGCCCCTCAAGAGGGGCCGGAGGAGATCGCGGCGAGAATCGCACTGCGGCTCGGGGAACGACGTTGCGCTATCTGATCCTCTCGGACATGCATTCGAACTGGGACGCCTTCGAGGTCGTCCTGCGGCGGGCCCGGCGGAAGCGTTTCGACGCGGTGCTGGTGCTCGGTGACCTGGTCGGCTATGGCGGGGCTCCGAACCAGGTGGTGGAGGCGGTGCGGCGGCTCGGTCCCCGGCTCTACACCGTCCGGGGCAACCACGACAAGGTCGTGGCCGGGATCGACAACGGCGCCAATTTCAACCAGACCGCGCTGACCGCGGCGCAGTGGACGACCGGCCGGCTGACGCCGGGCAATCTCCGCTACGTGCGCAACCTGCCACAGGGGCCGCTGCAGATCGAGGAGGGAGTGGCGATCTGCCATGGCTCGCCGCTCGACGAGGACACCTACGTCTTCTCGGACGTGGACGCCTACGAGATCTTCTCGCAGTACTCGATGCCGGTGGTCTTCTTCGGCCACACGCACATCCCGTCGCTCTTCTCGCTGGAGGGGCGGCGCCTCGGGGTGACGGCGCTGCGAGGGGATGGCGGGACGATCAAGCTGCACCCGGAAGGCCGCTACTTGATCAATCCCGGCTCGATCGGCCAGCCGCGCGACCGCGATCCGAGAGCCTCCTACATGATCTACGACAGCCGCCGCCGAGTGGTGCGCTGGTACCGGATTCCCTATCCGATTGCGGAAGCCCAGCAGCGCATCCGCCGGGCCGGGCTCCCAGGGTCCCTGGCGGACCGGCTGGCGGTGGGGACGTAAGGCTCGGGCTCAGGTCTGTCCGACGCTCTCCCGCACCCGCGCCTCACGCACGCGGTGGACCATGGCGATCAGGCCGCCGATCAGGACCACGTAGAAGCCATACCAGACGAGCTTGATGAGCGGCTTGCGGGTCACGTCGATCGACAGACGGGGCTCGTTGAGCTGGAGGTTGATCGTCCGGTTCATCGGGACGATGCCGGCCACCGAGATCGTGCCGCCGGAGGCCAGCGTCGTCATCGGGTTGCTCACCTCGCCGGTCGCGGGATCGAAGCGGTAGACGGGCTGGACCGTTTCGCTCTCGCCGCGGCGCGTCACCGTCACCTTGGTGACGATCGTGATCGGCCGGCCCGCCGCCATGGCGGCCATGGCGTTCCCCCCCTCCGCCTGCAGCTCGAAGCCGTCGAAGCGGATCTGCCGGTCGCCGACCACGCTGCCGGAGCCCTGCGCGAGCTCGATCTGTCCTCCCTCGCCCGGATCGATCTCGATGGGCGAGACGTAGAAGTCCTGGAGCAGGGAGGTGCGGATGTCCGGGTTCACCATGATCTGGCGGGTGCGGTCGTTCATGAACATCCGGGGCCGGACGACGAAGTCCTTCTTCCCGGGCTTCTGCACCAGGATCTCCATTCCCTCTTTCTCGCGCCCTTGCCGCGCGATGAAGCGGGTGAAGGTGAGCGTCGCGCCATCCACCTGGCGGGGCTTGCCGAGCTCCAGCGTCACCTTGGTGCTCTGGTCATATCCCGACGAGGCCAGGATGCCCAGGAGGATGACGCCGACGCCGACGTGCGCCAGGTAGCCGCCCGCGCCCCGCAGGCCGTTCGCCTTGTACTTGAGGACGGTTTTGTGCGCGTTGGTCGCGAGCGCCAGGGCCGCGAGGAAAAGGAAGAGCAGGTGGAGCGGATCGCGCACCTGCCAGACCGCCGCGCCCACCGAGAGCACCGAGGCGAAGACGAGCGGACCGATCATCTTGCGCAGGATCTCGCTCGGAGCGTTCTCCTTCCAGGTCAGGTACGGCACCGCCGAGAGCAGCAGGGCGATAAGGATCGCGATCGGCAGGTTCACCCGGTTGTAGAACGACGGCCCGACCTGCCCCGGGTTCTCCATGAAGCGGGTCAGGAGCGGCGCCGAGGTCCCGGCCGTGATCACCAGGGCGGAGATCAGGATCGTGATGGCCGCCAGGGTCAGGAACGTGCCGCGCGACAGGAACGGGTCCTCGTTCGGCCCCGTCGGCACCTCGCCGAGGCGGGTGAACAGCAGGTAGAGGGAGAGCCCGCCGAAGGCCACCATCAGGCCGATCAGCCAGCCGGAGATCCCCAGGTCCACGAAGCTGTGCACCGAAAAGTCGGCGAGCACGCCCGAGCGGGTGAGGAACGTGCCGTAGAGGACGGCCCAGTAGCCCAGCGTCGCCAGGACGTAGTTGATCCGGCGGAAGCGCCCCTTGGTGCGCTCCAGATAGAGACCATGGATCAGGACCGTGCCGAACAGCCAGGGGATCAGCGAGGCGTTCTCCACCGGGTCCCAGCCCCAGTAGCCGCCCCAGCCCAGGGTCTCATACGCCCAGTAGCCGCCGAGCAGGATCGCCGAGCCGAGCACCAGGAAGCCGCCGAGGGCCCAGGGGAAGGCGCGCGCCGCCCAGCCGTCGTACTGGCGCCGCCAGAGCGAGGCCATGGCGAACGCGAACGGGATGGCACTCGCGGCGTAGCCGATGAACATGATCGGCGGATGGATGACCATCCAGTCGTCCTGGAGCAGCGGGTTGAGCCCCTGGCCGTCGAGCGGCGTCTCCTTGAGCATCACGAAAGGGTTCTCGCGCACCAGGATGAACAGGATGCCCAGCAGGGTCAGGGTGTAGATCCCCATCACCGCGGGCTCCGCCTTGCCGGCCGTGCGGCTGATCAGCAGCCCGAGGAGCGAGCCCCAGAACAGCCAGATCAGGAAGCTCCCTTTCTGTCCCGCCCAGAGAGCGGCAATCTGGTAGTGCATCGGCAGGTCGAGGCCGGAGTACTGGAAGACGTACTCGACGCGGAAGTCGCGCAGCGCCAGGAGGAGCATCAGGAGCGTGAAGCAGAGCACGATCGAGAGCGCGAAGAAGGCATAGGCGCGCCGCGCGAACGGCAGCGACTCCACCGCCCCCTGCGGTGTCAGGGACTGGGCATACCCCCACAGCGCCGCCAGCGAAAAGAAGAGGGCGCACCAGAGGGTGAGCGCTCCGGGGAGGTAGAGCTGAGACACGTAATCCAACATGGAACCCCCTGCTAGCTGTACGTCTTCACTTCGGCGCCCTGGTACTTGCTCGGACACTTCACCAGGAGCTTGTCGGCCTCGAAATTCTGCGCCGTCTGGTCGAAGCGGCCGATGGCCACGATGCTGATCGCGTCCTCGAAATTGGCCGGTTTGAGACCCTTGTAGCGCACCCGCAGGTTCTCCGCGGTCTTCGGGTCCTTGAGCGTGAAGTAGAGGCTCTCCTCCTTGGCCACGTAGGAGGAGCTCCCCTTCTCGAGCGCGCCGGCCACCTGCACCACGCGGTCGCCCTTGCGCGCCGTCTCGTAGGGGACGTAGGGAGTCAGCGTCTCCTTGAACGCGGATGCCGAGAAGCCCGCGAAAGCGAGGAGGAGCACCACCCCGAGGAAGTAATAGCCGTTCTTCTTGTTCATGGCTCTCTCTCCATCTCCCGCAGGCGCCGGTCGAGGCGGAGCAGGTAGAGGAACAGGCCCGTCCAGATGATCAGGTTCACCGCGACGATCCAGATGTCGCCACCACTGACGTCCATAACATTACTCCTGTTCGTCCGTCTTCCGCGCGACGAGCGCCTGGAGGCGGCATTGCAGGTTGTGCATCCAGAAGAAGAGGGCCGTGAAAGCGAACGTGCTGGCAAGGAGGACCTGGAAGATCCGCGGGTCCATCTCCACCTTGCCGTCCGCGTTCACCACCGGCTGTGGATGCAGGCTGAAGGTGATTCGGGGCATGACCCAGAAGAGGAACGGCGTCACCACGATCCCGAGCAGGGCGTAGGCGGCGGCGAGGCGTCCCCGTTTCTCGGGGTCGTCCACCGCTCCGCGCAGCGCCAGGTAGGCGGCATAGAAGAGGAGAGAGATGAGGAGCGAGGTCTGCCGCGGGTCCCAGTTCCACCACATGCGCCATTCGATGCGCGCCCAGAGCGACCCGGTCACGATGGCCAGCACGCCGAAGAGCAATCCGAGTTGGATCGCCACCGCGGCGGCGCGGTCGTGGCGCTCCTGCCGCCCCTTCATCAGGTAGAGCACGCTCCAGACCGCGGCGGCGATGAAGGCGGTGAAGGAGACCCAGGCCATGGGCACGTGGAAGTAAAGGATACGGCTTGACTTGCCGATGAACTTCGCGGCCAGGGGGGCGTAGTAGAAAGCTCCGACGATAACGGCGGAGATCCAGAGCCAGAGGAGCCAGGGGAGGTTCTTCTTCATGGATTCCATACCACCGGAAAAAGCATGAGCCCGAAGATAGAGACAGATGCATCATACAGGAGGAGCTGGGCCAGGGCCATCCCCGCCGGATCGCCGAGCACGGCGTTCCGGGTCAGCTCGATCACCAGGATGAGGAGCGGCAGCAGGATAGGAAACGAAAGGACCGAGAAGAGCGTCCCCTTGCTCCGCGCCTGCGCGATGATCGCCGCCACCAGGGTGCTCCCCGCGGCTAGGCCGTAACCGCCCGCCGCGAGCGCGGTCACCAGAAGGCCCGGCCTGGCCACCTGCAGATTCATGATTGTCACGTAGATCGGCGTGATCAGCGCCTCCAGGGCGACCACCAGAGTCAACGAGTAGAGGAGCTTGCCGCAGAACAGGGCCGACGGCGTGGCGGAGAGGCGCAGGGCCGTGGCGGTCTGGCTTTCCTCCTCCTGGACGAAGGCGCGCGGCAGGCCGGCGGCGACCGAGAAGAGGAGGATCAGCCAGAGGAGCACGGGCAGCAGGGCCGAGCCCTGGGCCTTGGAGACCCCGAGGGGGCCGAGGCTGACGCTCGCCACCACGAGGGTGGTGACCGCGAACAGGCCGAGCGTGTTCAGCGCGACCTTGGTGCGGAGCTCGCACCGCCACTCCTTGGCGAATACGGCGGCCACCTCAGCGGCCCAGGTCGATGCGAGCGGTGACACGGTCGATCTCCAGCGAAGCGGGGTTGGCGATGACGGCGAGACCGCCGGGCGTCTGCTCGAGGTGCTCGTGCAACAGGGCGCGGGTGCCCTCCTCGCCGGGAGCGTCCAGGTTCTGGAACGGCTCGTCGAGAAGCAGGAGGCGGGGCCGGTGGAGCAGAGCCCATCCCCAGCGCAGCCGCTGCCGCATGCCGGACGACAGCGTCCCGACCATGCGGTCGGTCGGCAGGGCGAGGCGGTCGAGGACCTCGAACCCCCGCTCGGGGCTGACCCGGCGCAGGCGGGCGAAGAACTGGAGGTTCTCGGCCACGGTGAGCTCACTGTAGAAGGCCAGGTCGGGAGCGACGTAGCCGATGCGCAGCCGCCGCTCCGCGAGATCGAGGGCCCGCTCGTCTTCCTGATAGTCGATGCGTCCGCCATCCGGGGCCAGGATGCCCGCGAGGCAGCGCAGCAGAGTGCTCTTGCCCGAGCCGTTGGGCCCGGTCACCAGCAGCGCCTCGCCGGGCAGAACGGTTCCGGAGACCCCTTGCAGGACCGAAAGGCGTCCAAACCGGCGGCGGACGTTCTCGAAATGGAGCTTGGTCATCGACACGAGCGCACTCTACTCGAAGAGAGTGCGGAGACAACCGCCCGGTGGGGTAGTCATTTTGTCGTCATGGGAGAGGCGGAAGGTTCAATTCCTGCCGCGGAAGCTTGAAAGCGGAGCACGGAAGGTTCCGCGGGTGCCGCGGAAAGTATCGCGGGAGCCGCGGAAGCTTGCGTGCGCCTCGCGGAAGGTTCCGTGGCCCGCGCGAAGATATCTGGGGCGCTGCGGAAGGTTCCGCAGGTCACGCGGAAGGTTCCGCCGCGGCTGCGGAAGCAGTCAGGGAGCACTTCGAAGGTTTCCGCGGAGCACTTTTAAGGTTCCGCGGGTCACGCGGAAGGTTCCGCAACACGGATTGTCATTGTCACCTCTTCCGGCTGACGCTAGGATCGTCTCTCCATGGACAAACCCATCCGCCGCCTCTTGTTCGCCGGCTGTCTCCTCGCCGCCGTTGGCTGTGCCACCTCGTCGAAGGCTCCGGACCTGCCTGCCCTCGCGGTGCCCAATCTCGACGAGCGCGCTCTGCTCCTCCTGCTGGTCGACCGCCAGGAGACCGAGTCGTTCGCGATCCAGCGGTCTCTCCAGGGGGGGCCGGAGCTGCGCGAGGCGTTGGCGGTGGCTCTCGGCCGCATTCCGGACCCGCAGGGGCGCTCTCCTCTGGTGGGACTCCTGCTTGACGACGCGCCCGCCGTGCGCCGGGCCGCGGCGTTCTCCCTGGGCGAGCTCGAGGACCCGGAGGCCAAGGAGGCTCTCCTCACGGCTGTGCGGGATCCGGATCACGAGGTCGGCTTACTGGCCGTCGAGGCTTTGGGCAAGTTGAAGGTGCTGATCGTCGAGGTGCTGGAGGCGCTTCTTCCGCTCGACGAAGCGGAGCGGTGGTCCCGGGTGGTGCCGTACCTGTTTCGCTTCCATGAGGAGGCGATGGTGCAGGTCGCCGAGCGCGGGCTGGCGCGGACCGAGCCGGGCCTGCATGCCCGCGCCGCCTATGCCCTGGCGCGCGATCCGTTCCCGCAGGCCCTGCCCCTCCTGCGCGGCCTGGCCGCCGATCCCGATCCGCTGGTGCGCGACTGGGTGGCGCGCGGGCTGGGGATCGTCGGCGCGGGGGAGGATCTGGCTCTCCTCCGGCCTCTCCTGGACGACGCGGCGCTCGGGCCGGTGATCCAGGCTCTCCGCGCGGCCAAGCGGCTGATCGACGAGAAGAAGGGGACGGCGCCGGCCGAATGGCTCCCCCGGCTCGCGGAGCTCGCGGCCGATCCTCGGCCCGGGGTGCGCGTGACTGCTCTGGAAGCGGCCGGCGCGTGGCCTCTCGGACAACCCGGTGCGCAGGCGCTGGCCGCTATCCTTCTGACACGTGCGGCGGAGAACCACGGGCGCGACAGCGGTGTGGCCCTGGTCGCCCTGGCGGCCGGTGAGCATCCACGGGCGGCGGAGCTCACGGAAGCCGCGGCCGGTGCCGCCGATGCCGACGTGCGGGCGCGCGCGGCCGAGGCGGCGGCCCTCCTCGGTCTGACGGAACTGCTGGATCGTTTGGCCGGTGACCCGAGCGCCGAGGTGCGGGCCGCTGCCGTGGGCGCGCGCCTCGCCCGGGTCGAAGCGGAGCCCGAGAAAGCCGCGGCGGTCGCCCGGGAGTCCCTGGCCGATCCGGACGAGGGGGTGCGCGCCACGGTCCTCGATTGGCTCGGCGACCACCCGGTGCTCCCGGTGCAGGATCTCCAGAAGGCCTTCACGGAAGTCCTGGATCTGCACAATGACGAGGTCGCCATCGCGGGTGTGGAGGCCCTTGCGGCGCGCGCCGAGGCGCAGGCGCAGGAGCAGGAGCGCGCCGCGGTGGTGGCTCTCCTGGACAAGACCGCGGCGGGGGGCAACTACGTGCTGCGGCGGACGTCGGGCGAGGCGCTCGGGCGGCTCGGCCAGCCGGTGCCCCGCCTGACGATGGTGGCCACCGGCCGGGATCTCGACGAATACCGCGAGATCGTGCAGCGCACCTGGCAGCCGCACACGGTGGAGATCCGCACGGCCAAGGGACCCATCCGGGTGCGGCTGGCCTGCCGCGAGGCGCCGCTCACCTGCCTCAACTTTCTGCAGCTCGCCGGGCAGGGCTATTTCAATGGCCTGCCCTTCCATCGCGTCGTCCCCGACTTCGTCATCCAGGGGGGAGACCCGCGCGGCGACGGCTACGGCGGGCCGGAGTACGACATCCGCGACGAGATCAACCGTCTGCGCTACGAGCGGGGGACCGTGGGCATGGCCTTGTCGGGTCCGGACACGGGGGGAAGCCAGTTCTTCATCGCCCTCGCGCCGCAGCCGCACCTCGACGGCGGCTACACGGTCTTCGGACAGGTCGTGCAGGGGGACGAGGTGCTCGACAAAATCCAGGCGGACGACCGGATCGAGCAGGTGGTCGAGGTGCGATAGACTGTTCCGCCATGGTCACCACGAAACACCCCGCCTGGTTCCGCCGGATGCTCGTCTCTTCGGTTCTGTGCCTCGCGCTGACCTCCTTCGCAGCTGCTGAAGACTCGGCGGATGGCGTGCTCGTGGGGGCGATCACCCGCGAGCAGATCGAGTCCTCGCATCCGGATTGGGTTCAGTCGGAGGTCTCGGCCTCTCCCGACGCCGAGGCGGCGCACGGGCTGGCCGGGGTTCCGCCCGGCGCCGAGGTGACCGTCTTCCTGGGCACCTGGTGCGGCGACAGCGCGCGCGAGGTGCCGCGCCTCTGGCGGTCGCTCGACGAGGCGGGCGCCAGCGTCCCCTTCCAGATCCACTATGTCGGGGTCGACCGCGAGAAGAAGCAGCCGGCCGCCCCCATCGCGAACTTCGAAATCCAGTTCGTGCCCACCTTCATCGTCTCCCGGGAAGGGCGCGAGGTGGGGCGGATCGTCGAGGAAGCCCCGCACGGCGTCGAGCGGGACCTGCTCGCGCTCCTCTCCGGCAAAGCCCACGGCGTCCTCTCCGCCAGCCAGCCCGGCGAAGCCGGCCCGCCCTCGCGGTGAGGGCCGCTTCCCCGGCGCTTTCCGGTGCAACCTTGCCCATGCGCCTGCGTATGGAGCCATGACGCGGGGAGCCGAGCAGCCGACCGACGAGGATCTGGTTGCAGCGGTCCTCGGGGGTGACCGGGAGCGTTTCGGCGATCTGGTCGACCGGTACCAGGGGCGCCTGGTCAACTACTTGTTCCGGTTGCTGCGCAACGTGGACGACGCGCACGACTTGGCCCAGGAGGTCCTGGTGAAGGTCTATCAGGTGTTGGACCGGTACGATCCGCAGTACAAGTTCTCGACCTGGCTGTTCCGGGTGGCGCAGAACGCGGCGATCGACCAGATTCGGAGGCGGCGCCTGAAGCTGGTGTCGCTGCGGCAGGATGATGACGAAGGCGAGGGGCGGGATTGGGATCTCCCCTCTCCGGAGCGCGGCCCGTACGGCGAGATGCGGAACCGGGAACGGGCGGACGCCATCCAGGAGGCGATCGATGCGCTGCCCTGGGAGTACCGCGAGCTGATCCTCCTGCGTCACCAGGCCGAGCTGCCCTATGAGGAGATCGCGCAGCTCAAGCAGATGCCTCTCGGAACGGTGAAGAACAAGCTGTTCCGCGGCCGGCAGATGCTGAAGGAAAAATTGCAGGACTTTCTTGCAGATTAGCCGGGCGGATTAGTCGGATGAATACCGGGGGCGCTGTCATGAAGAGGCCGGACCACAACACCTACCGCGAATGGTTGAATCTCGACGTCGACGGCGAGCTGCCGCGGTCCCAGCGCGACGAGCTCGATCGGCATCTCGCCGGCTGCGCGGAGTGCCGCGAGGAACGTGACGATCTGATGGCTCTCGACACCCTGCTGCAGACGAGCAGCATCCCCGTCCGGCCGGATTTCAAGGACGCCGTCCTCACGTCCCTGCCGACGACCGGCTGGGAAAACCGGCATCCGAAGACCTGGGCCTTCCCGGCCGCGGTCTTCCTCCTCCTCGCCGGAATCGCCGCCGCTCTGTTCGGGTCGTCCCACCTGGAGGCCGCGGGTTCTGGAGCGTCGGCGCTCGTGGCGATGGCCGACATGCTGGGGTCGACTGTGCAGGCTGGCGCCGGCCTGCTCGCCGCCACCTGGAAGGGGCTCGGCCTGGCGTTCGCGGAGGTGATCGCCTCGCCGATGAGCCTGGGGGTCCTGGCCGTACTGGTGATCTCGCTCAATCTGCTCTTCTTTTCTCTGCTGCGCCGGCGGCGGTCGGCGCCAGCCGGGGCGGTCGAGCGGAACGGGCGCCGGTAAACCCCTTCTCCCACGCCTTCCGTCGCGCTAGAGTCCGGCCGTGCACGCTGTCCTCGCGGCCTTTCTGCTGCTGGCCTCGCCAGCCCCGGCCGGCTCTCCGGAGTCGCTGCCGGCGCTGCGGCTGGAAGCCGGGAGTCTCGCCCGCCATCAGCTGGTCGCCATCGGCCGGGATCTGATCGTGGCCGGCGAAGCGCTCGGCGACGTGGCGGCCGTGGACGGCTCCGTGGAGGTCTCCGGCCGCGTCGATGGCGACGTGGTGGTGCTCGGCGGCGACGCCGAGCTGTTGTCCTCGGCGCGGATCGGCGGTGACGTTCACGTGTTGGGCGGCAGCATCCACACGTTGCCCGGAGCGCGCGTCCAGGGCCGCATGGTCTCGTATCCCACCGCCTCCTCGGCCCTGATCACGCTGATCGAGGGACCCAGCCTGGGCCTCGGCTTCTCGTCCCCGCTGGTGATGGCGACCAAGCTCGCCCTGCTCGCGGCCTGGGCGGCTCTCCTGCTGCTCCTCTTCGCGGCGAGCGGCCGGCAGGTCCTGGAAACCGCGGACGAGGTCCGCCGCGAGCCGTTCCGCAGCTTCTTCGTGGGGCTCACGGGCCTGCTCGCCCTGGTGCTGACCGGCCTCTTCTTCAGCGCCTTCACGGGTGGCCTCGTCGGAGTGCCGCTGCTGGTCCTGGTGGTTCTCCTCGCCCTCCTCTTGAAGCTCTGGGGGATGATCGCCGTCTTCTACGCGCTGGGCGAGTGGCTGGCCCGCCGCGTCTTCCACCGCCGGCCGCGCCCGTTGAACGCGGCGACCCTCGGCCTGCTCGTCCTCGGTCTCCTCAAGTTCCTGCCGTGGGTGGGAGTCTGGGCCTGGACGGCCGCCTCCCTGATCGGCATCGGGGCCTCCCTCTCCTCCAAGTTCGGCCGCCGCGAGCCCTGGTTCGAGCTGGCCTAGGAGCCGGATGCGGTCCGCCACCGCGCGCATCGCGCTCCTCCTGTTCGCCTCCGGTTTCTGTGCCCTGATCTACCAGACCGCCTGGCTGCGCATGTTCCGGGACGTCTTCGGCGCCTCGACCTCCGCGTCGGCGGCGGTGCTGGCGATCTTCATGGGCGGTCTCGGCTTCGGCGGCCTGGTCCTGGGGCGCCGGGCCGACCGCGAGCCGTCGCCGCTCGGCTTGTACGCCCGACTGGAGATGGGGATCGCGTTCGCCGCGGCGCTCTCGCCGGTGCTGGTGGGGCTCGTCCAGAAAATCTATTTCGGGCTGGGTGGCAGCGCCCGCCTGGGGCTCGCCGGCGGCACCGCGGTGCGCCTCGTCCTGGCCACGCTGGTCCTGGGGCTGCCCACGTTCCTGATGGGAGGGACCCTCCCCGCCGCCGCCCGCGCCGTGGAGCGGAGCGCCGATGCGGGACGCCGCGCCGTGGGCCTGCTCTATGCGGTCAACACCCTGGGCGCCGTCCTCGGGACCCTGCTCACCACTTTCGCCGCTCTGGAAATCCTGGGCATCCGCAAGACCATCTGGGAGGCGGCCCTGCTCAACCTGCTGGTCGCTCTGGTCGCCCGCAGCATGGCTCGCTCGATGGCCCAATCCAGGGTAGATCCGGAGGCGGCCGGCCCGGCGGCCCCGGTGCCGGTGGAGGAGGAGCGGCGCGGAGCGCGTTGGATCGTGCCCGTCGCGGCCGCTCTTGTGGGCTTCGTCTTCCTTTTGATGGAGCTCGTCTGGTACCGGATGCTGTCCCCTCTCCTGGGCGGCTCTTCGTACACCTTCGGGCTCATCCTGGCCGTGGCTCTCCTGGGAATCGGCCTCGGCGGCTTCCTCTATGCCTCGGGAGAAGCGGGCCGGCGGCCGACGCTCGCCGCGTTCGCCGGCACCTGCGCGCTGGAGGCGGTGTTCCTCGCCCTTCCATTCGCATTGGGCGACCGGCTGGCGGAGACCGCCGCCCTGCTGCGGCCTCTCGCGGGAGCCGGCTTCCTGCCGCTGCTCCTGAGCTGGTCCGCGGTGACGGTCCTCGTCGTCCTGCCGGCGGCGCTCGTCGCGGGCTATCAGTTTCCCCTTCTGATCGCCCTCCTGGGGAGCGGGCGCGAGCGGGTGGGCCGCGAGGTGGGGCTGACCTATGCGGCAAACACAGTCGGCGCGATCCTCGGCTCGGTGGCCGGCGGCTTCGGGCTGATGCCGCTGTTGACCGCGCCCGGCGTCTGGCGCCTCTCCGCCGGGCTGCTGATCGCTCTCGCCGCGCTCATCTCGGTCCTCGTGCTCTTCGCGCGGCTCACTCAGACGCCGCGCCGCGCCGTGGCGGTTCCTCTGCTTCTGGCGGCGGCCGCGCTGCTGCTTGTCCTGGCGCCGGGACCCACCACGTTCTGGCGGCACAGCCCGATCGGCGCCGGCCGGGTGGACGTGACCGACTGGAAAGGGCCGAACGACATCCGGGCCGACCAGCACCTGCGGCGGCAGGGCATCCTCTGGGAGGCGGACGGGGTGGAGAGCAGCGTGGCGCTCGACGCCGGCAAGGAGCTCGCGTTCCTGGTCAGCGGCAAGGCCGATGGCAGCGCGCGCACGGACGCCCCGACGCAGGTCATGGGAGGCCTCGTCGGCGCGCTGCTCCATCCCGAGCCGCGGCGGGCCCTGGTCATCGGCCTGGGCACCGGGAGCACGGCTGGCTGGCTCGCCGCCGTCCCGACGATGGAGCGGGTCGACGTGGTCGAGCTCGAGCCGGCCATCGTCCACGTCGCCGCGGCGTTCACGCCGGTCAATCACGACGCGCTGCGCAATCCCAAGGTGCACCTGATCCTGGGCGACGGCCGGGAGGTGCTGCTCGCCAGCGCGGAGCGCTATGACGTCATCTTCTCCGAGCCCTCGAACCCCTACCGTGCGGGGATCGCCAGCCTGTTCACCGCGGATTTCTACCGGGCGGTCCGCGGCCGGCTGCGTCCGGGCGGCGTCTTTCTGCAGTGGCTCCAGGGCTACGAGCTGGATGCCCGCGCCGTCGGGATCGCCTACGCGACTCTGGGCTCGGTCTTCCCGTCGGTCGAAACCTGGGAGGTGAACAGCGGCGACCTCCTCCTGATGGCGAGCGAGCGGCCGCCGCTGCACGACGTGGCCCAGGTGCGGGTGCGGACCGCGGCCGAGCCCTGGCGCACCGCCCTGGCGCGCACCTGGGGAGTCGAAGGAGCCGAAGGCTTCTATGCCGGCTTCCTCGCGTCCGGCGCCTTCGCGCGGAGCGTGGCCGCGCATGAGGCGGGATGGGTCAACAGCGACGACCGGCCGCTCCTGGAGTTCGGCTTCGCCCGCAACCTGGGGCGCACCGGCCTGCTCCAGCCGTCGGATTTCGCCGCCCTGGTGGCGAGCCGCGGCGAGACGCGGCCGGCGGTGCGTGGAGATCTCGACTGGAGACGGGTGGACGAGATGCGCGCGGTCCGCGCGGCGTTCTGGGGGCAGAAGGTGGCAAACCCCGGGCCGGGTCTCGATCCGGCGGCGGCGGCGCGGATCCGGGCGCGGCAGGCGTACGGAGCCTCGGACCTCGGCCAAGCCTGTACCCGCTGGGGGGAGCAATCCGCGGTACCGGTTCTCGATCTCGACCTGCTGCTGGTCTCTGAGTGCCTGGCCGCCGCCGGCCACCCGCGCGCTCCCGAGATGGCGGAGCGGCTGCGGCGGGACCGCCCGGTCGAGGCGGAGATCGCGCTGGCGATCTGGCACTGGGCCGGCAACCGTCACGACGAGTCGGCCCGGCACCTCGCGGCGGCGTTCCGGGAGGCCCGCCTCCGGCCCTGGACGTCCATGCCGGTTCTGGAGCGCGGGCTGCAGCTCGCGATGCGCGTCGGCGGGGAGAGCCCCGGCCGAGCCATGATCCTCCAGGAAGCGCTGGCGGAGCCGTTCGCCGTCCGCCTCGCCGAGTACGGCCGGCTGCGCGCGCGGACGGAGCTGGTCTACGCAACGGGCCGCGCCGATCTCTGCGCAGCCGCCTTCGCTTCCTTCGAGCCGAACGTCCCCTGGGAGGAGTACCTCCTGCTCCGGCGCCTCCATTGCTATGAGCAGACCGGCCATCCGTTGCGCGCGCGGGCTCTCCGCGATTTGGAGGACTTCCTGGAAGACGCTCCGCCGAAGCTGTCGGGCCTGTTGCCGGCGGCTCCTTGACCGTTGTCCGGAATGTTCAATACGCTGAGCTCGCCGCGCTGCGGCCTAGGGAGGGGTCTGGATGCAAGAAATTCGTACGATCGGCGTCGTCGGAGCGGGCACCATGGGGCATGGCATCGCCCAGGTCTCCGCGGCGAACGGCTACGACGTCATTTTGGTGGACGTGGTGCCCCAGGCGCTGGAGCGCGGGATCGGCCAGATCGGCAAGAGCCTCGAAAAGCTGGAGAGCAAGGGGAAGCTGACGGCCGAGGAGCGCGAGCGGACGCTCGCCCGCATCCGGACCGAGTCGCAGCTCACCGCCCTGACGGCGGCCGATCTGGTGGTGGAGGCAGTGGTCGAGAGACAGGAGGTCAAGCAGGACGTCCTGGCCGAGCTCGACCGCGCCTGCGCGCCGGAGACGATCCTGGCCACGAACACGAGCTCGATCTCGATCACCAGGCTGGCGGCGGCGACCCGCCGGCCGGACAAGGTGATCGGGATGCACTTCATGAACCCGGTGCCGCTGATGCAGCTCATCGAGGTGATCCGCGGCCTTGCCACGAGCCAGGAGACCTACGACGCCGTCGAGGCGGCCTCGCGCAAGATGGGAAAGATCCCCGTCGAGGTGCACGACGCTCCGGGATTCGTCTCCAACCGGGTGCTCATGCCGATGATCAACGAGGCGGTCTACTGCCTCTACGAGGGGGTCGGGAAGCCGGAGGCGATCGATTCGGTTATGAAGCTCGGGATGAATCACCCGATGGGACCGCTCGCGCTGGCCGATCTGATCGGCCTGGATGTCTGTCTCGACATCCTGCGCGTGCTCCAGGAGGGGTTCGGCGATCCGAAGTACCGGCCCTGCCCGCTGCTGGTCAAGATGGTCGATGCCGGCTATCTCGGCCGTAAGTCAGGGCGGGGCTTTTACGAATACGCTGGGTGAGGTGAGGATGTACTGCCAGGTCTGTGGCGCTCCGAATCGGGATGACCAGGAATACTGCGTGCGCTGTCACCAGAAGCTCCTGGTTTTGTCCGGTGCGCTGCGCGACGACGAGGACGGCTACGAAGAGACCGCCGAGGAGAGCTTCTCGTTCGACGAGCATCTCCTCGAGCGGATCTCCATCCTCGAAGAGGCGGTGAAGCGGACGGCGGAGACCGTGCGCCAGCTCCTGGGAGCTCTCCACAAGCAGGAGAAGAACATCCTCATCAACCAGACCGGCCTCTCCGCCCTGCGCGAGCTGCTGGAGCAGAAGCGGTTCATCGGCTGGGAGGAGTGGAGCGACCTCTGGGAGTCCAAGATGGACTACCAGCTCCTGGCGCTGGAGAAGCGCGAGCGCTTTCTGGCCATCAAGGAGCGGATCGCCGCCCTCCACCATGGCGATAAGCGCAAGATCTTCCTCCAGCACCTGGAAGACGCCGAGTACGCCCTCTTCGGCTTCGACATCGAGCGCGCCGTGGCGTCGCTCGAAGCGGCCTACAAGCTCGACCGCGACAACTACGAGCTGGCCTACTTCCTGGGCGAGACACATTTCAACGAGGGGGACACCGAGCAGGCCCTCTCCTACTTCGCGCGCGTCCTGGAGGTGAAGCCCGATCACTACGAGGGGCTCGTCTACAGTGGCGTGATCTTCTACGAGCGTGGGGAGCACACCCGCGCCGAGGACTACCTGAAGCGCGCGGTCTCCATCTATCCGGACAGCTTCCTGCCGCACTTCAGCCTCGGAGCGGTCTATGCGGGACAGGGGAACCTGGCCCTGGCGGTGCTCTTCCTCGAGCGCGCGGTGGAGCTCGACGCGGTGCCGCAGGCCCTCTTCCTGCTCGGGAGCTGCTATTACGAGATGGGCCGGCTCGCGCCAGCGGTCCAGACGCTTCAGGAGGCGGTGCGGCACGATCCGGCCTTCGAGGAGGCCTACCACCTGCTGGGCCTCGCCTACCTCGACCGGCACTGGACGCGCAAGGCGCTCGATGCCTTCCGCCAGGCGCAGCGGCTCAACCCGAAGAAGCTGCAGTATCAGGATCTGGTGCGCTATCTCTCGGGCGCGGCGGGCACCCCGCTGCCGGGAGTGCACGGCGAGGCCGAGGATTGGTTCAAGAAGGGCGAGGAATTCCTGGCGCGCGACAACCTGAAGCAGGCGCTGACCTGCTATCGCCGCGCCCTGGCGCTGGATCCGGACAACCCGACGCTCCTCATGTCCTATGCCCTGCTCTGCCTGCACTTGAACCGGAGCCAGGAGATCGAGGCGGTCACCCGCAAGGTGCTCGACATGAACCCGGGGGAGACCCTCAAGGCCACCGCCTACGCCGCGCTCATCGAAGCGCTGCGCAGCCAGGGCAAGTTCCGTGAGGGGAACCGGATCGGCCGGCGGCTTCTGGACGAGGGGAGCTCCAACTTCACCAAGTCCATCGCCTACTATGAGATGGCGTACAACCTGGCGGAGATGGAAGAGGACCTCGACGAGGCCCTCGATTTCGCCCGCCAGTCCGTGGAGCTGTCGCCGGACGAGATCAAGCAGTTCCCGCTGGCGGCCCTCGGCTGGGTGCACTACAAGCGCAAGGAGTTCGACAAGGCCGTCGACTTCCTCGCCCGGTCGAACGAGCTGGGCCCCTCGCCCACAACCCTGACCCATCTCGGGATGGCGCTCCTGGCATCGGGCGAGGAGGACCGGGCGCGCAACGTCCTGGCCCGCGCCCGTTCCCTGGGGAGCCGCGGCGAGGCGCTGCAGGAAAAGATGATGGAATACATGAAGGACTCGACGCGCCTGCTCGAGCGGGTGCGCCGGGGCCAGAGAAAATAGTCCCCCTCCTCTCCCCTGCAGTTCTGCGGACAGGATGCGCTCACTGGAGGCCGAATGCGCTGGAGCCAGTATTACCTGTTTACCACCCGCGAGGTGCCGAACGACGCCGAGGTCGTCAGCCATCAGCTGATGGTGCGCGCCGGGATGATCAAGAAGGTCGCGGCCGGCATCTACACCTATCTCCCCTTCGGCTGGCGGAGCCTCGCGAAGCTGATGACGATCGTGCGCCGCGAGATGGGCGCCGCGGGCGCTCTGGAGCTCCAGATGCCCGCCATCCAGCCGGCCGAGCTGTGGCAGGAGTCCGGTCGCTGGCAGCGCTACGGCAAGGAGCTGCTGCGCATCAAGGACCGCCACGACCGCGAATTCGCTTTCGGTCCCACCCATGAAGAGGTCATCACCGACCTGGTGCGGCGGGACGTCAAGAGCTACCGCCAGCTCCCGTTCAACCTCTATCAGATCCAGACCAAGTTCCGGGACGAGATCCGGCCGCGCTTCGGCCTGATGCGCGGGCGCGAGTTCCTGATGAAGGACGCCTATTCGTTCGACGCGACCGCCGAGGGCCTCGACGTTTCCTATGAGGCCATGCGCAGCGCCTACTGCCGGATCTTCGACGCCTGCAAGCTCGACTACAGCGCGGTCGAGGCCGACACCGGCACGATCGGTGGCTCGGCCTCCCATGAGTTCATGGTGGTGGCCGGCTCGGGCGAAAGCGCGGTGGTCCGCTGCCCCAAGTGCGGCTACGCGGCGAACGTGGAGAAGGCCGAGACCCGGCGCGAGGCGGCCGGCGAGCCCCACCCGCCGCAGGACCTCCAGGAAGTCGCCACGCCGGGCAAGAAGGCGGTCGAGGACGTGGCTCGCTTCCTCAAGATGGCCCCGAAGCGGATCGTCAAGACGCTGATCTATGAGACCGAGAAGGGGCTCGTGGCCGCGCTGATCCGCGGCGACCGCGAGGTCAACGAGGTCAAGCTGGCGAACCATCTGGACGTGGAGCGCCTCGAGCTGGCCAACGAGGAGAAGGTGCGCGAGGCGACCGGCGCGCCGGTGGGCTTCGCGGGACCGGTCGGTCTGAAGGATGTCCGCCTGGTGGCGGACGAGAGCGTGCGCCACCTGACCAACTTCGCCTGCGGCGCCAACAAGGACGACGCGCACTACACCGGCGTCAACTGGGAGCGCGACGTGGAGCTTTCCGAGTTTGCCGACTTCCTCCTGGTGGCGGGCGGCGATCCGTGCCCGCGTTGCGATGGCACACTGGAGGTGTTCCGCGGCATTGAGGTGGGCCACATCTTCAAGCTGGGCAACAAATATTCGAAGTCCATGGGCTGCAACTACACGGACGAGGGGGGCGCCGAGCATCCGATGATCATGGGCTGCTATGGCCTGGGGATCGGCCGGACCGTGGCCGCGGCGATCGAGCAGAACCATGACGCCGATGGCATCATCTGGCCACGTCCGCTCGCGCCGTTCGAGGTGCTGCTGGCCGGGCTCAACCCGGACGACGAGGAGGTCCGGCGGGTCACGGAGCAGCTCTACAGTCAGCTCCTGGAGAAGGGCGTCGAGGTCTTCTACGACGACCGCGACGAGCGCCCGGGCGTCAAGTTCAAGGACGCGGACCTGATCGGTCTGCCGGTCCGCCTGGTGATCGGCGCCAAGTCGCTCAAGGACGGCAAGGTCGAGGTCTCCCTCCGCCGCGACCGCGAAAAGCACCTGGTGCCGGTCGGCGAAGCGGTGGCCAAGGTCCTGGAGCTGCTGGAGCGGTAGAGCAGGGGAACCCGATGGAGCTGCCGGATCTGCCCGACCTGCTGGCGGCGCGGCGCGTCCTCACCGGAGTAGTGGTGCGCACGCCGGTCCTGCGGTCGGACGCTCTCGACGAGCTCTCCGGCGCGAAGCTGTTCTTCAAGGCTGAAGGGCTCCAGGTCACCGGCTCGTTCAAGGTGCGAGGGGCCTACAACCGGATCCGCTCGCTGACCCGGCCGGAGCTGGAGCGCGGCCTGATCACGGTAAGCGCCGGCAACGCCGCCCTGGGAGCCGCCTGGGCGGCACGCATGGCCGGCGCACCGCTCGTGGTCGTCATGCCGGAGAACGCCGTCCCCGAGAAGCTCGCCGCGGTCGCCGCTCTGGGCGGCTGCATCGAGAAGGAGGGGGTCACCAATGCGACCCAGGCGTTCGAGCGCCTGGCGCGCCTGCGCGAGGAGCACGGCTACACCCTCGTCCATCCCTTCGACGACCCGTTCGTCATCGCCGGAGCGGGCACCGCCACCTGGGAGCTTCTAGAAGACGTGCCCGATCTCGACGACGTGGTGTCCCCGACCTCCGGAGGAGGCCTCCTGGCCGGAGCCCTGCTCGCCGCCCGCGGGCTCGCCCCGAAAGCACGGGTCTACGGCGTGCAGCCCACCGGCGCCGACGGCCTCGTCCGCTCCCTGGCCGCCGGAGCACCGACGCCCCCCGAGGCGATCCAGACCATTGCCGATGGTCTTACCGCGCCCAAGCCAGGAGCCCTCAACTTCGAGATCATCCGGCGCTCTGCCGCCGATGTCCTGACCGTGCCCGACGAAGCGATCCTCGCAGCCATGGGGCTCATCCTGCGCTATCTGAAAGTCATCGTAGAGCCCGCCGGCGCCACGGCGCTTGCCGGCCTTCTGGCGGACGGGCGGTTTCGCGGCCGCAAGGTCGGCGTGCTGCTGTCCGGGAGCAATACGGGAGTGGAGAGGATCCGCGAGGCGCTGGCGGCGGTAGGCTGAAAGCTAAATTAAAAGGGCGCCGGCTCTCAACGAACCGGTGCCCTGGATTCTGCGCGGATTCAAACGGCGGAAGCGCCGCGGATCTGATTGGCGCGGAGGATCTCAGAGGCTTGGGAGAGTATGGCCTGATCGAGGGCCTTACGCTCGGTGGCCTCTTGGACTATTCTCAGCGCGGCGAGGACCTCCGGCTGAACGTTATGCAACTGGAAAAGCCGGATGAGATGTGAAGCGACACGCAAAACCTCGTCGGCGTTGCCCTGCGTGGCATAGACGGCGACCAGATCGAGCCCAGCCAGCGCAGCGTCGAATCCATAGCCCTGTTCGGCCAGACGCTCGGCCGCTTCGGACAGCAGGCGATGCGCCGTATCGAGATCCCCGAGCTCTCGGGCGATCAGACCCTCGGTCCAAAGCCGGCGGTTGGTCGTGAGCGGATCGGGGAATTGCTGGTAGAGGCTCCGCGACTGTTCATACAGCTCAGCAGCCTCGCGGGCCTGCCCGCAATCGGCAAGCGCCATGATCAGGTTGTGGCGGACGACAAGTCCAAGCCAGGAATCCTCCGCCAGAGGGAGAGCTTGCTTGAGCGTGGAGATCACCATCTCCAGGTCCCGTTGAACGAGAAAGACGTTGGCTCGGTTGATCATTGCGAGAGCCGTTTGCTCACGATCCCGCAGGGCTGCGAAAGTCGCTACTGCGCGATCGAGGAGGGACAGAGCGGTTCCGAACTGGCGGATGTCCCGACGCAGCGAGGCTTCCATGAGATCGATGCGCCCCGACAGGTCGGGATCCGCGCCACCCTTCTCTTGGACCTCCCGCGCCTGCATGAATGCCACGAGCGCATCGCGAAGCTCGCCTGCAACGCGCAGGGCGTTCCCTTCCACTCCCAATGCATACGCTTCGAGATCCGCAAGGGCTGCGGAGCCGCCACACGTTGTTGGATCGGTTTGAGCTGCGATCGCTCGCGCTAAACGCGCCAGATCGCGTGCCAGGGCAGGATCGTGAAAGACCGCTTTCGCACAACGCTCGAGGATGTAGGATGCCAGCGTGTAGTTCTGGTATCGAGGATTGACCACCACGGCGGTCTCCCGATCGACGACTGGCCGGGCCAGCAGCTCAGCCAGGCGGGCTGGCGCTGAGTCGCGCTCCTCTCGAACGCGGTTGGCATAGCTCAGCGCAACCTCGATCGACCGATCCAGAGACCGGACATCGAGCCCCTCACTCGCGGTTGGGAGCTCGGCCTTGCGTTCCTTGCCTCGCTCCTCGAGATCTCGTCCGATCTTGCGTGTGAGAGCCCGAGCTAACGCTCCAGTGCTCCTCTCGTGAGGAAGTTCCATAAGAAAAGCCCCTCCAGATCCTGTGAGTACCTCCCCGAATTCTACAACGCAGAACCCGCAGAAGGAAGCGTGTTCCGGGGGGAGGTCGCGTTATTCAAACCAAACCCATCAGCCGTTTCCACCAAGCGGATCGATAAAAGCTCCACCTTCGATTTGATCAATCCGCCCTCCTCCCGGCAGCGAGCTCCCGCCGGAGTCGCTCACCAGTGACGTGAGCCAGTCCCATGCCCAGTCAAGCAGATCGAAAGAATCGACGGTCGCTGCCTTCGACGCTGCCAGCGGCTCGGCAGAAGCTGGCGTCGCTCCAACTAGAATAACCAACAGCAATAACAAGATAAGACCCAGACTCATCCTCCGGTACATACGCATCTCCTCGACGGATGTTCACCGTACATTGGACGACGATTGTCCCACAAACTACAGGAAACGGTACTCGGTTCAACAAGAGAAGGTGCTCTCCCGAACGAAAACCGAGCCTGGTTTCGCTATTTTCGCTCCACTTACGCCAGCGAGGGCGTCTTCGGCTTGACATCCGTTCTCCCACACCCTACAGTGTACTACGCCTCTGATACAGTCAATGATTCCTTCTCTGCGCATCGAGCCCACCGATCCGAGGCCTATCTGGAGGCAGATCGAGGAGGGAGTCCAGCACCTGGTGGCGAGCGGCGCCCTAATACCGGGTGCCTCGGTGCCTTCGGTGCGCGATCTCGCTCGCGAGCTCCAGATCAACCCCGCGACCGTCTCGAAGGCGTACCAACGGCTTACGGATGCCGGGGTGTTGTGCGTCCGGCGCGGCGAGGGAACTTATGTGGCCGAATCGCCGCCGGCCCTTCCGCAGGAGACCCGCTCGCGCAAGCTCCGGGATGGCGCCGTGCGCTATGCCGGGCTCGCCGTGACCTTGGGCGTCGAGGAGGAAGAAGCCCTCGCCTTTCTGCGGGAGGCCTGGAAGAGCCTGAAGGACGGAGGAGATGAATGAGCCTGATCGAGGTCGAAGACCTGACCGTCCGCTATGGACGCCGGACCGCGCTCGATGGTGTCTCGTTCGCGGTGCCGGAAGGGAGCGTCTACGCTCTCCTGGGGCGCAACGGAGCGGGCAAGTCATCGCTCGTGCGCTGCCTCCTGGGCGAGCAGCTTCCAGTCTCCGGACGGACTCTCCTCCTCGGCCACGATGTTTGGCGGGAACGCGCCTCGATCCTCGCGGAGGTTGGGGTCGTCCACGAATCGCCGGACGCTCCTCCCGCGATGACGGCCATCCAGCTCTCTCGCTTCTGCTCGCGGTTGTATCCCCGTTGGGATGGCGCCGGGCTCTCCGAGCGCTTGCGGCGCTTCGGAGTCCCTGAGAACGTCCCGTTCGGCAAGCTGTCGCGCGGCCAGCGCGGGCAGGTGGCCCTCGGACTGGCCCTCGCCTCGGCACCTCGCCTCTTGATCCTCGACGACCCGACTCTCGGGCTCGACCCTGTGGCGCGGCGGTCGGTCTTCGAAGAGCTGATCGGTGATTTGGCCGATCGCGGAACGACCGTGTTCCTGACCAGCCACGATCTGGGTGGCGTCGAGGGGATCGCCGACCGGGTGGGCATCCTGCAGGAGGGGCGGCTCGTCCTCGACGAGGAGATCGAGACGCTCAAGCGGAGGTTCCGGCGGATCAGCTTTCCTCCGGGGAGCGAGGAGTCGCCGCAACTCGCGGATCTGGCGCCGGTGGCTCTGACCTCGCGCGGCTGGCGCGTCGAGGCGGTGGTCTCCGGGTGGGACGACGAGCGCTCCGCGCTGCCGGCCGGAGCCGACGCCGAGATCTCGGCTCTGACGCTGGAGGAGATCTTCCTGGCCCTGGTGGGAGGTCCGCAATGAAAGGCATGCTGACGGTCCTGGCGCGCGAGCTGACGGAGTGGCGCCTTCTCTTTCTGGTCGCCTTCATTGCCGGTCTCCTTCCGCTCGCCGTTCCCTGGCTGCCGAGCCCGGGCGGGCTCGAGCCCGCCGAAATCCGGGACGGCATGGCCCTGGGCCTGGCGCTCGTCGCCAGCGCCGTGCTGGCCGTCGTGCTGGGCTCCTCCGTCCTCGCGCGGGATCTGAGCGAGCGGCGGCTGGGCTTCTATTTCGTCCGCCCGCTGTCCGGGGCGGCGATCTGGGCCGGCAAGATGCTGGGTGCCACGATCCTCGCCGTCGGGAGTGGCGTCCTCGTCCTCCTCCCCACGTGGCTGACCGGAGGGAGCTTCGCCCCGGCAGCCAACTCGGGGGTCTCGGCGGCAGCCAACAACCTGGCGGCTGCCCTCCAGCTGGTCGTGGGCGTTCTCCTGCTTCTGGTGACCGCTCATGCCGTGTCCGTCATGGTCCGGTCCCGTTCTCCCTGGCTCGTTCTCGACCTGGTCGCTCTTGCCGTGGTGGCGGCCGTCCTCTGGTCCTGCCGCAGGCTCCTCCGGTCCGAGACGGCCTATGGCGCCGCGGAGATGATGCAGATGGCTTTCGCCGGAGCGGCCCTGGTCGCGGCCGCGGCCGCCGGTCTCGTCCAGGTGGTGCGGGGGAGGACGGACCTCCGCCGCGGACACCGGCTGCTTTCGCTCGTTCTCTGGTCTTCGCTCGGCGCGGCAGCCCTGGGAGGAGCCGCCTACACGCGCTGGGTGCTTGGAGCCACTCCGCAGGATCTCGTGAATTTTCGAGAGGTCGTGCCGGCTCCGTCCGGGAGTTGGATCGCGATCGGCGGGCAAACCGCACGACGCTTCGGATATGAGCCGGCCTTCCTGCTCGATCTCGCCTCCGGCCGTTTCGTGAAGATCCATGGGGACCTCGAAGCCTTCCGGCTGCGCAATCCCGTCTTCTCTCAGGATGGAAGCCGGGCGGTGTGGCTGACCTGGGCCGCCGGCGAAGGGTATGTGCTCTCGGCGTTGGATCTGCGCCGGCCCGAAGCTGTTCCCGTCCGTACCAGCGTGTCCTATCAGGAGCGGCCTCGAACGTTTGCTGTCTCGCCGGACGGTTCTCGCGTGGCGGCGCTGTGGCGCGACCGCGTCACAGTGGATGACCTGCGCATGGGCCGGATGCTCGTCTCCCAAGCATTGCCGGACGATCTCGAATACGACGACCGGCTGCGCTTCGTCAGCCCCGGCCACCTCTGGATCTTCCGGTCCGCGGAGACCAAGGAGCCGGGAGGCCCGCCGGTCTGGCGATTGACGGCTCTGGATCTGGAGATCGCGACCCGCCGCATCACTCCCAGGTCGACCATTGAAACCACCGGGCGCAACTGGGGCTTCAAGCTGAGCCCGGACGGAGCTCATGCGCTCCTGTATCGCTATCCAGACCGGGAGCTTCGACTCGCCGATCTGCGCACCGGAAGCACGCGGACGCTCGCAGCCTCGGGGGCACTCCCCTATGAGCTGACGTTTCTTTCGGATGGCCGGCTGACGGTGGCCGAGCTCGACAAACAGCGGATCGTCCTCCGTCTCCTCTCACCAGAAGGCGCCCATCAGCTCGAGGTCTCCCTTCCCGGCTCCCGCCTCCTGGTCGGCGGCCAGCCCTCTCCGAACCTTCTCGCGGTCGCCACCTCGAAGGCCGGCTCCTTCAAGGAATTGGCAGCGTGGACCTCCTGGCTCATCGATCTTCGGACGGCGAAAGTCCGAAAGATCGATCAGGGGCTGTTGCCCATGACCCTCGGCCCCCGCGAGCCTGGCTCCCTGCCCTCGCGCATGTTCTATCGCAGTCGCGGCGACCTGCTTCTCTTCGATCCCTCGACAGGGAAGCTGCGGACGATTCTGCCGGGTGCAGGTCGTTCTTCGGATGGCCCAGACCCGCGGTTCCCGCCGTTTGTCCAGATCACCGACGAATAAATCTGGACAACGATTGATCTTCCTTCAGGTCTGTCCAGAGAATGTCGATGGCTGCACCGGCCCCGGGCTTGCAAAGACGGTCTGAGGCACGAGGCACCACCGATGGCCGGCCGATCTTCTCGCCGCCAGCACCGGAGCCTGTAAGGGACGAGTGCGTCCTGAGGGGAGGACACCAAGGACTGGAACGTCACCCCTCCAACAGTTTCGGCCGCTCGTCCGTATGAAGACAAGCATGGAGGAAACGATGCGCCCTGCTGAGCCCCGTCCCTCATCGCGCCGACCCCCGACGGCTCCGCTGAAGCTCCACCTGGAGCGGAGCGTCGATTCGCTCCGCGAGCTGCGCTCCGCGGACACCACCTTCCGCCAGGTCGACCTCTGTCTGGGACAGAAGCGCCTCCTGCACCGCCAGCCGTGGCGTCAGCCCATCCGTTCCGCCGCCCAGTTCTCTCTCCTGGAGCGGATCCGCCGGTACGAGGTCAGCCTGCGCCAGCACTGATCTCGTCCGGCGCCCACCGCGCTCGGCTGTTCCTTCGGTCACATTCCGGGTATCCTCCTCCGCACGTTCCGTGCGTGAGATCCCTCTGTGCTGCCGACTCCGAACCTCCCGCAGGCCTCCTCCCGGGGGCGCCTTCGCACTGAGATCCTCCTGTGCGGAATCGTGCTCTATACCGTCTGTTTTTGGATACACTGCGACGACCACTGGTGGCACATGCTCACCGGCCGTCTGGTCCTGGAGACCGGCAGGGTTCCCGGCAGCGATCCGTTCAGCTTCACGTTCCAGGGCGCTCCGTGGACCAATTGGGAGTGGCTCGCCGGCGTGGTCATGCACCTGGCGTGGTCAGCCGCGGGTCCGCTCGGGCTCACGCTCCTCCGCGCCCTCGCCTTCTCCGGCACGGTCCTCGTCGCTCTGCGCCACTGGCGCCGGCTGGGCGGACGTCCCCTGGAATCTCTGGACCGGGGGCGCGAGCTCGCCGCCACCCTGATCGGAGCCGCGCTCCTCCTCGGTGTGCAGGTGCGCGTCGCAGACCGCCCTCACACCTACGCGTTCCTGCTCCTTGCCAGCGCGCACGCCCTGACGACCCGGCTGCGCGAGCGCTGGTCGCTGCCAGCCGCCGCTGGCCTGGTGGCCCTGTTCGCCTTCTGGGTGAACTTCCATCCCTCCTGGATGCTGGGAATGGGGCTGTGCGGCGCGGTGCTCGCGGACGGGGTGCTCGCGGATGCTCGCCGGGAAGGCCCGCGCGCCGCCCTGGCGCGCCACCGCGGCCGGATCGCTCTCGGCCTCGCCATGGTGGCCTCCACCCTGCTGACACCCAACGCCGACCACTTCTTCACGGCCCTTTCCGACATCTTCCGCGAGCAGGTCTCAGGCGAGTGGGAGCCGCTCTGGAGCTTCTTCTCGATCACCCAGGTCCCTCTGATGACGTTCGCCCTGGTGGCGGCAGCCTGGGCGGCGAGCCTCGTGCGCACGTTCCGCAGCCGGGAGCTCCCGGCCGCGGAGCCGCTGCAGCAGATCGTCCTCGCGGTCTTGCTGGTCCTCGCATTCCGGCACGTGATGCTCACACCGGTCTTCGTGATCGTAGCCATTCCCTATCTCCGCCTCGACCGCCTGGGCTGGGGGGCTGCCGTGCGCTCCCTGATTCCCCAGGGAAAACCCCAGGCAGGGCGCACCGAGACCCTCGCCTCCGTCTTCCTCCTGCTGATCACGCTGGGGCTGGCCCAGTACGTCCTGGGATTCCTGGGCACGTTGGGAATCGGCGTCGATCCGCGCTCCAATCCGGAGGCGCGGGCGGACTTCCTGCGCGAGCACCGGCTCGGCGGAAAAATTCTCTGTACCTCCAAAGAGGCGCACGGCTACATGGCCTTTCGCCTCTGGCCGGCCGCCACGATCTACATCGACGGCCGGGTGCCCCAGGTGTTTCCCGTTTCGTTCCTGGAGAGATATCTCCAGATCGGTGATCCGCGCGTGCTGAGCGGCGAGATCGACCGGTATGGAATCGATCACGTCGTTCTGGTGGCCGGCCTGTTCGCGCCGGTCAATCTCCAGATCGCGGAGGCCCTGAGCGCCCGTGGTGATTTCGCCCTCGTGGACTTCGATGAGAACGGCGCGCTGTGGAGCCGGACCCGCAGCGGTGCCTGGCCATGTGCGGGCTGCCGGCCGTTCGAGCTGCTGGACCCCTATCGGCTCCGCCGGCGCCCGCCAGGCGCAAAGCTGAGCGACACGCCCGCCCTGCGCGAAGAGCTGGCGCGGCTGGACGCCCTTGCTGACCGGAGCCGGCTGGCGCGCGATCTGGCCCGAGGAGCCCGTCGGGAGGCAGGGATTCCGCAGTCACGCTAGCGAACGGACATCAAGGACAGCAAGGGCTTGGAGACACGAAGGGCATCCCCCGACGAAATCGGGGCCTTCCTCGTCCCTGTTGTCCTTGAAGTCCTTGGTGTCCTGGATCGGGCTTTGCCCGCAGGAGGAGCCTACTTCTCGTCGGCTTTGAAGTTGATCGTGAGCGTGTAGACGACCGCGACCGGCTTGCCGTGGAGAGTCGCCGGCTTGAACGCCCAGGTGGAGACGGCATCCAGGGCCGCCTGGTCAAGGCTCGCATGGCCGGACGATCCCTCGACCGTCGGGGTCTGCACTTTGCCCTGCTCGTCGATGACCGTTTTGATGATCACCTTTCCTTCGAGCCGATTCTTGCGTGCCTCTTCCGGGTAGACGGGATCCACGGTGTGGAGCGGCTGCGGACGCTGAACGTCCCCCTCGATCTTGAGCGGCTCGCTGGCGGCCCAGGCCGTGCCGGCCATGGGGAAGGCGAAGATGCCGAGGACCGCCGTCAAGGCGAGGAGACCGGCGCACGCGGTCAGGAGAGCGGTGACGCGGGAGCGGGACATGGGAACCTCCTTGCAGAGATGGGCCACCCGTTCACGCAGATGGCCACGGTGGAAGAACGGCAGGCCGGGAATGGCGGCTTGCCGGGATCGGCAGGCGACGGCGCGGAGCGCTTCGAGGTAGGCACGGCGGGAGCCGGTCAGGCGGACCACCTCGCGGTCGACCACCTGCTCGCGGCTCAGGGCGATGCGGGCGAGGAGCATCCAGACCGCCGGATGGAACCAGAGAAGGGCGCGTACCCCCTCCTCCCAGAGCGCGAACAGCCAGTCACGACGGCGGACGTGGAGGAGCTCATGACAGACGATGCCGCGCTGCGTTTCGGACGGTAGAGCCGCGAAATCCGCGGGGAGCAGGACGACCGGGTTGCGCCAGCCGAACGTCACCGGGCTCTCCACCCGCGTGGAGACGAGCAGTCGTGCCTGCGCTCCGACCCGGCGCTCGATTTCGGAAACCGCGAGTGCAAGCTCGGCCGGCTGAGCCCCGCGGCGGTAGGCGCGCAGGGCGAGCCCGCCGAGCCCCAGCCAGGCGAAGCGGCCGGCGGCGCCGAGAGCGAGCGCTCCGAGCAGGATCCGATCCGGGCTCCAGGAACCTGCTGCGCCAGCCATCTGTCCGAGCCAGCGGCCGGAGACGGCCATCTCGGCGGAGAACGCCAGCACCCCCAAACGGGGCTGGACGAACGGAACCAGAGGCAGGAGGACGATCGTGAGCAGCAGGCCCTGTCCATAGGCGAGGCAGGCGCGCGGATCGCGCAATCGGAACAGAGACGGCAGCAGGAGGCCCACGCTCAGGAGCAACGTGCTCTGCAGGGCCCAGGCGATCAGATCGGCGGCGAAGGTCGCAGCGCTCATGGTTCCTCCGGCGTTTCGTCAATGAGGCGCGAAATCTCGTCCAGCTCCTCCCGCGACAGCTTTCTCTCCCGGATCAGGTTGAGCACCAGCGGTTGCGCCGCGCCGTCGAAGACGCGGTCGACGAACTCCTGGACCATCCCCGCAATCACCTGGGTCTGCGCGTGCGCCGGCGCATAGACATAGGCGCGCCCCTCCGGCTGCTTGACCAGGTGCCCTTTGCTCTCCAGGATGTTCATCATGGTCATGACCGTGGTGTAGGCCACGCTCTTGCGTTCCCGCAGCGCCTCATAGACGTCGCGCACGGTGGCCGTCTTCCTCTCCCAGACCACCTTCATGATCTCCAGCTCTTGCTCGGTGAGGGTTCGGGTCTTGGTCTTCATGGGGCCTCGTTTCCAGTCTACTAATAAATTAGTACTAGAAAGCTCGTCCGTCAACCCCCCTGGCCCAGAAAAGAGAAAAGGCCACCCGATCCGAGTGGCCTTTCGATCCGAGCGTCTCTCGCCACGAGGGCGAGACCGCTCATCTCAAGCGATCTTCGTGACGTTCGACGCGGCGGGGCCTTTTTTGCCCTGCACGATGTCGAACTCGACGCGATCACCCTCGGCAAGGCTCTTGAAGCCGTTGCCCTGAATTTCCGAGTGGTGGACGAAGCAATCCGCCCTGCCGTCCTCCGGCGTGATGAAACCGAAACCCTTGCTGTCGTTGAACCACTTCACTCGTCCTGTGTTGCGCATTGTGTGTGTGCTCTCTCTCTGGTTTGTTGTGATTGGCCAGAAACACGAAAGACCTGGGTAAAACCAGGTCCCCTTGCGTGTGTGTCTGGTTGGGCCCTGAAACCGACCATGGCTCCAGAAGCTGCCGGATCGTAGTCTTACCTTACCGTCGTGTCAAGTCCTGTATCCCGGGCCGGGGGATATGATCCGCGAATGAACGTCCTGGTGCTCAACTGCGGCAGCTCGTCCCTCAAGTTCCAGCTCATCGCCACCGATCTCGACGCGATCGAGCACAACGCCGACCGAGAGCTGGCCCGTGGAGTCGTCGAGCGGATCGGCAGCGAGGCCCTCCTCACTCTGCGCGCCGAGGGGCTGCCCGCGCAGCGCCGGGCGGCGCCTCTGCGCGATCACCGGCAGGCGCTGGACTTCGTCCTGCGCTGGCTCGTCTCGCCGGAGGCGGCGGTGCCCGGGGTCTCCTCGCTCGCGGACGTGCAGGCCGTGGGGCACCGCGTGGTCCATGGCGGCGAGAAGCTGACGCGTTCCATCAAGATCGACGACGCGGTGATCGAGCAGATCGAGGACTGCATCGACCTCGCGCCGCTGCACAACCCAGCGAACCTCAAAGGGATCGCCGCGGCGCGCGAGCTGTTCGGCCCCGGGGTGCCGCAGGTCGCCGTCTTCGACACCTCGTTCCACTCCACCATGCCGCCGGAGTCGTTCCTCTACGCCCTGCCCTACCAGCTCTACGTCCGCTATCGGGTGCGCCGCTACGGCTTCCACGGCACCTCACACCGCTACGTGGCTCACCGCTACCGGCAGCTCACCGGCCGCACGCCCGAAGAGACGAACCTCATCACGCTGCACCTGGGGAACGGCTGCTCCGCCTGCGCCATCCGTCACGGCGAGTCGCTGGAGACCTCGATGGGGATGACGCCGGTCGAAGGGCTCATCATGGGCACCCGCAGCGGCGATCTCGATCCGTCGCTGCTGGAGTTCCTCCATCACAAGGAGGGGATGAGCTTCGAGGAGCTGGACTCGCTGCTCAACAAGCGTTCGGGTCTGCTCGGCATCTCGGGGCTCACCAACGACATGCGCGATCTGCTGGCGGAAGAGAAGGAGCACCAGGACCGGCGGGCGCGGCTGGCGATCGATCTCTTTTGCCTGCGGGTCAAAAAATATATCGGTTCGTACCTGGCGCGGATGAACGGCGCCGACGCCATCGTCTTCACCGGCGGCATCGGCGAGAACTCTCCCGAGATCCGTAGCCGGATTTGCGCCGATCTGGATTTCCTGGGGATCGCCGTCGATCCGGCGCGCAACGAGGCCCTGGCGAATGGTCGGGAAGGAGAGATCGGGGAGGACGGAGCGCGGCTGCGCCTGTTCGTCATTCCCACGAACGAGGAGCTGCTGATCGCCCGCGATACGGTCCGCAGCGTGCTGGACGTGCCGCGGAGATGGTAGCGATCCATTTCGATCGCCTTCGGCGCCCGCCAAACACTCCGAGAAGCACCTTCCTTTGCAGGGGCTCTCCCACTCGAGGGCTCCGACTCGAAAAGGAGGTCTCGCGATGAAGGCTCGACGCACCTCTGTCCTTCTGGCCCTCGGGCTGCTGTTGGCAACCGGCATGGCGTTCGCGGGAGACCCGGCACCGGCTGTCTCGCAGGCGCCCGTCTGTGACGCCCAGGCGCTCGCCCCGGCTCTCGCCGTGGCGGATGCGGCCCAGGCGGCCCCCGCACCGCTCGACCTGTTCACGCCGGAGGCGCAGCCCATGGTCTGCCCCTTGATCGGCTGCGTCAACGACCAATATTGCCGGCGCGACCGGGATTGCACCACCGCTCCCGGCGGCGTCTGCAATCTCTTCTGTCCCACGAAGGGCTGCTGCGCGTACCCGTAACCGGCAACGCCAAAGGACCCAAGGGACCAACAGGACCTAAAGGACCCAAAGGACGTCAAAGAGACCCGGGCATCCGTGTCCGTGTTGTCCTTCAGTCCTTTTCGTCCTTTGGGTCCTTTGAGTCCTTTAGGTCCTTTCTTCCCACCAGCACCTCCTTCTTCGCGCGGGACAGTGCCTTGATCCGGATCTCCTCCCGCAGGGCATCGCCCCAGGACTCGATCTCGCGCGACCAGACGAGGGCGACCGGGAGACGCGAGCGCGTGTAGCGGGAGGCTCGCCCCGCCTCATGCTGCGCGAGCCGCTTGTCGAGATCTTTAGCGATCCCGGTATACAGCGAGCCGTCCCCGCAGCGGAGCATGTAGACGAAGGGCACGCCCGATTCTAGCCGGAGGCTCTCCCTGCCTCGCCTGGTTTCTGCCACAATCTGGAGCAGTGGAAGAAGAACAGGACGACACCTGGGCGCCGCCGGGCGGCGAGCCGGAGTGGATGCGCTGGTTCGATGAGCTGGCGGAGCTGCCGGCCGGCGAGCGCTCGGCCAAGATCACCGAGCTGGCCGCGGACCGGCCGGAGCTGGCCGATCGGCTCGCGCGGCTCTTCGCCGCGGAGGAGGGGGAATCGCAGCTCTTCTCCCGCCCGGTGGTCGAGCGCTCCCCGGGTCTCGTCGCGGCGGCCCTCGCTCGCGGCCCGGCACTGGACGCTCCGCGCGAGGAGCTGGCGACGGGCGCGCAGATCGGCCCCTACCGGCTCCTCGGGCTTCTGGGCCGCGGCGGCATGGGCGAGGTCTATTGCGCCGAACGGGCGGACGGCGTCTTCGAGCAGCAGGTCGCCCTGAAGCTGGTCAAGCGCGGCATGGATTCCGCGGAGATCCTGCGCCGCTTCCACCGCGAGCGCCAGATCCTGGCCCGCCTTGAGCACCCGGGGATCGCTCGCATCCTGGACGGCGGCACCGCTCTCGACGGCAGGCCCTATTTCGTGCTGGAGCTCGTCGCGGGCGAGCCGATCCTCGCCCATTGCCGGCGCGCCGGATCTTCGCTGGAGGAGCGCCTGCGCCTGGTGATCGCCGCCTGCGAGGCGGTGGACGCCGCGCACCGCAGCCTGGTCGTCCACCGCGACCTGAAGCCGTCGAACCTGCTGGTCACCGCCGAGGGGCAGGTCAAGCTCCTCGATTTCGGCATCGCCAAGCTCCTCGAAGACGAGGCGGACTGGGCCACTCAGCACGAGCAGAAGCTCCTCACCCCGGCCTACGCCGCGCCGGAGCAGATCCTGGGCGAGCCGGTGACCACGGCGACCGACGTCTACGCGCTCGGTGTGATCCTCTATGAGCTGCTGACCGAGCGTTCTCCCCATGGAGGTAGCCGGTCGCTGTCCACTCTCGCCCAGGAGGAGGGGCGCGACACGATCGAGCGGCCTTCGACGGTTCTTCGCCGGGAGGCCGGAATCCCCGAGAGCCGGCGTCTGGCCCGCCGCATCCAGGGGGATCTCGATACGATCGTGCTCACCGCGCTGCGCCGCGATCCCGGGCGCCGCTATCCCTCCGCGGCCGACTTCGCGGCCGACCTTCGGCGCTTCCTGGAGGGGAGGCCGGTGCAGACCCGGCCGGACTCGGTGCTCTACCGGGCGCGCAAGCTCGTCCAGCGCCACAAGCTCGCCACGGCGGCGCTGGCCGCGGCGGTCCTGTCGCTCGTCGCGGGGCTCGCCGTCTCCCTGCGCGAGGCGGAGAACGCGCGCTCCCAGGCGCAGCGGGCCGAGCGCGTCAAGGAGCTGCTGATTTCCATCTTCCGCGAGGCCGACCCGGAGAAGAGCCAGGGTCCCACCCTGACCGCCCGCGAGATCCTCGATGCCGGCGCGCGGCGGGTGGAGACGGAGCTGGTTCCGGAGCCCGAGGTCCAGGCCGAGCTGCTCGATTCCATAGCCCAGATCCAGCGCAGCCTCGGCCTCTTCGATCCGGCGCTCGCGGCGGCGGAGAGGTCCCTCGGGCGCAGGCGCCAGCTCTACGGTCCGGAGTCGGCGGAGGCGGCTTTGAGCCTCACCACCCTGGCCGAGGTGGAATCCGGCCGCGGCCGACCGCAGGAGGCGCTGAGGCTGGCCGAGCAGGCGCGCCCGATCATCGAGCGGCGTTTCGGTCCGGAGAGCCCGGAAGGGCAGCGTCTCACCCGTCTCCGCGCCGTCCTGCTCAGCAACCTGGGAGAGAGCGAGAAGGCCCTCGCTCTCGCGCAGGGGATGGCCGAAGCCGCCCGCCGGCGCTTTGGTCCCGGCAGCGTCGAGACGGCGCGCCGTCTGATCGTGGTGGCAATGATCCTGGGCGATATCTCCCGCTTCGCCGAGGCCGAGCGGACGGCCCGCGAGGGTCTCGCCATCCTGGAAACATCCCCCGAAGCCACGCGGTACGAGAGGGCGGACGCCCACCGGCAGCTCGCGGCTTTGGTCATCGTCCAGGGCCGCCGGCAGGAGGCATTGGCGCAGTATGCCGCCGCGCTCGACTTGCAGCGCGCGACTCTCGGGCCGGAGCACGTCGAGGTGGCTGTCACCCTGATCCCGTACGGCTACGTGCTCAGCGAGTTGCAGCGCTACCGGGAAGCGGAGCAGGCGCTGCGGGAGGCGATCCGGATCCTGGGGCCTCTCGAACATTACGAGATCGGCACGGCGCGGAATTATCTGGGCTTCTGTCTGATGGGCGAGGAGCGCTATGCCGAGGCGGAGCAGCAGTTCATCGAGATGGAGCGGTTCCTGCGCAAGAAAATCGGGGACGATCATCCGATGGTCTGGGGTGCTCTCCTGAGCCAGGGTCTCGCGAACCTCCGGCTCGGCCGGCTCGACAAGGCGGAGAGCACGCTTTCCCAGGTGGTGGCCTACTTCGAGCGCGTCCTGCCAGGTGGAGACGCGGACCGCTCCGCGCTCAAGCATCTCGCCGAGGTGGTGCGGCTCCAGGGGCGCCCCGCCGAAGCTCTGGCCATGCACCGTCGGGCTCTGGACATGGAGCTGAAGCTCTTTGGCGCGGCGCTGCATCCCGGGGTGGCCTTCTCGGAGTACCAGATCGCGCATGACCTGCTGGACCTGGGTGATCCCGCGTCCCTCGCCGAGGCGCGCCAGGCGATCGATCGATCGGTCGCCATGCTGCGCCAGATCGACGCCAGACATTCCCATCTCGACAAGTTCCTCGTGGTGAGCGGCCGCATCGCCCTCGCCGCGGGCGATCCGGCGCGAGCCCGGCGGGACCTCTCCGAAGCGGTCCGCCGCTATCGCGAGCACCGGGGACAGGACGATCCGTTGACCCGCGAGGCGGAAGCGCTCCTGCAGCGCGCCGGCGCGGGTCCCTCCATGGCCGCGGGGGATCACTGATGGAATGGATGGAGCGGCGCGACGAGCTCGCGCCGGGCGCGCAGATCGGCCCCTACCGCCTCCTCGGGCTCCTGGGCCGGGGCGGCATGGGCGAGGTCTATCGCGCCGAACGGGCGGATGGCGTCTTCGAGCAGCAGGTCGCCCTGAAGCTGGTCAAGCGCGGCATGGACTCCGCCGAGATCCTCCGCCGCTTCCAGCGCGAGCGGCAGATCCTCGCGCGCCTCAACCATCCGGGGATCGCGCGCCTCCTGGACGGCGGCACGGCTTCCGACGGCCGGCCCTACTTTGCGCTGGAGCTCGTCGCGGGCGAGCCGATCCTCGAGCACTGCCGCCGGGCCGGCTCCTCCTTGGAGGAGCGCCTGGGCCTGGTGATCGCCGCCTGCGAGGCGGTGGACGCCGCGCACCGCAACCTGGTCGTCCACCGCGACCTGAAGCCGTCGAACCTGCTGGTCACCCCCGAAGGGAAGGTCAAGCTCCTCGACTTCGGCATTGCCAAGCTGCTGGAAGACGAGCCGGGGGACTGGGCCACCCAGCACGGGCGCCAGCTCCTCACGCCGGGCTATGCCGCGCCCGAGCAGCTCCTGGGCGAGCCGGTGACCACGGCAACCGACGTCTACGCGCTGGGCGTGATCCTCTATGAGCTGCTGACCGGCCGTTTCCCCTATCCGTCCAGCCGGCCGTTCGCGACGTTCGCCGCGGGACCGGAGAGCGAGCCTGTCAAGCGCCCTTCGGATGTCCTGCTCCGGGTCTCCTCGGACCTCGACCGCGAGGAGGCCGGAATCCCCGATCGCCGGCGCTTCTCCCGCCGCGTCCGCGGCGACCTCGATACGATCGTTCTCACCGCGCTGCGCCGTGACTCCGCGCGCCGCTACCGCTCGGCGGCCGACTTTGCCGCCGACCTCCGGCGGTTCCTCGAAGGAAGGCCGGTCCAGGCCCGGCCGGATTCGGTGCTCTACCGGGCGCGCAAGCTCGCCCAGCGCCACAAGCTCGCCACGGCGGCGATCGCGGTGGCGGTCCTTTCGCTCCTCGTGGGGCTCGCCGTCGCCCTGCGCGAGGCCGAGAACGCGCGGGCGCAGGTGCGGCGGGCCGAGCGGGTGAAGGAGCTGCTGATCTCCATCTTCCGCGAAGCCGACCCGGAGAAGAGCCAGGGCCCGACCCTGACCGCCCGCGAGATCCTCGCCACGGGGGCGCGGCAGGTCGAGACGGAGCTCGCCGCGGAGCCGGAGGTGCGGGCCGAGCTCCTCGATGCCATCGCCCAGATCCAGCGCAGCCTCGGCCTGTTCAATCCGGCGCTCGAAGCGGCGCAGACCGCCCTGGCCGAACGGCGAAAGCTGTTCGGGCGGAATTCACCGGAGGCGGCGCTGAGCGTCACCACGCTCGCCGAGGTGCTCGCCGGCCTCGGCCGTCTGAACGAGGCGCAACGGCTCGTCGAGCAGGCGCGTCCGGCCATCGAGCGGCGCTTCGGCCCCGAGACTCCGGAGGGGCAGCGCCACACCCGCCTTCGCGCCGTCCTGCTCAACGATCTGGGACAGCCCGAGAAGGCTCTCGCGCTCGCAGAGGAGATGGCCGAGGCCATCCGCCGCCGCTTCGGTCCCGACCACATCGAGACGGCGCGCCGCCTGGTCACGGTGGCCGTCATCCTGGGCGGGATGTCGCGCTACGCCGACGCGGAGAAGATGGCCCGGGAGGGTCTCGCCGTCCTAGAGACCTCGCCGGAAGCAACCCTGCACGAGAGGGCCCAGGCGCGCCGGTTTCTGGGAGCTCTGGCCCAGGTCCGGGGCCGCTACCCCGAATCCTTGCGGCACTACACCACGGCGCTCGACCTGGAGCGCGCGGCGGTCGGGCCGAAGCACGCCGAGGTGGCCTTCATCCTGATCTCCAGCGGCTACGTGCTCAGCGAGATGCGGCGTTACCCAGAGGCGGAGCGGGTGCTGTGGGAGGGGATCCGGATCCTCCAGCCGATCGATCACTATCAGATCGGGGAAGCGCGCAACTATCTGGGCTTCTGCCTGATGGGCCAGGAGCGCTTCGCCGAGGCCGAGCGGCAGTTCGCCGAGGTAGAGCGGTTCCTGCTCAACAAAGTCGACGCCAACCACCCGCTGCTCTGGTCCTCCCGTCTCGCCTTGGGCAACGCGCGGCTCCAGCTCGGCCGGCTCGACGAAGCCGAGAGCATCATTCGGAGGGTGGTGGAGCATCTCGAGCGCACCATGCCGGACGGGGACGGGTATCGCGCCGCGCTCAAGCGCCTCGCCGAGGTGACCCGCCGGAAGGGACGCCCGGCCGAAGCGCTGGCAATGCATCGGCGTACGTGGGAGCTCGAGCTGAAGCTGTACGGCAACGCGGAGCATCCCGCGCTCGTCACCACGAATCATCAGATCGTGCTCGCCCTGCTGGATCTGGGAACCCCCGAGTCCATGCCCGAGGCCCGCCAGAGGATCGACGCGGCGATCGGCCTCCTGCGCCGCCTCGACGCCGGGCATCCCTTCCTCGAAAAGCTCTTGGTGACGAGCGGCCGCATCGCCCTGGCGACCGGCGACCACGCGCGGGCGCGGCGGGACCTCGGCGAAGCCGTCGAGCGGATGCGCGGGCACCGCGGACCCGACGATCCCGCCATCCGCGAGGCGGAAGCTCTTCTCCAGCGCGCGAGTTAAGATCTCCAGAGTGTCGCCTCCAGAGCCCACCCAGCTTCCTCAGGAAATCACTCGGCTGCTGTCGGCGGCCCGCGAGGGAGACCGCGCCGCCTCCGATGCTCTCTTCGCCAGCGTCTACCGGGAGCTGCACCGGCTCGCGCACGCCCAGCTCGCCGCCCGCGGCCGGCCGGGCGACACGCTCGACACCACCGCCCTGGTGCACGAGGCCTACCTGCGCCTGGCGCAGCCGGCGGGCCTCTCCGCCGAGGACCGGGCGCACTTTTTCAACCTCGCCGCCCGCGTCATGCGCCATGTGGTGGTGGACTATGCCCGGCGCCGCGATGCCGGCAAGCGCTCGGGCGAGGTCGTGCGCCTCGAGGTGGGAGGGCCGGCGGAGCCCGCGGCCGCGGACGACTCCCGGCTCACCGAGGACCTCCTCGCCCTCGACGCCGCCATGGAGCGCCTGGAGGCGGAGAGCCCCCGGCTCGCCCGCCTCGTCGAGCTCCGCTTCTTCGCCGGGCTGGGCTTCGCGGAGATCGCCGAGGTCTTCGGCTTCAACGAGCGCACGGCCAAGCGCGACTGGCGGAAGGCCCGCGCCTTCCTCCTGGCCGAGCTGGCCGGCCCGCCGAACAGTTGATTCCGAACGTCAAACCGGCGCCCTTCGTGATCGAAAAGGCGCCAGCCAGCTCATGGCTGGTGGTCGCAGCCTACGAGCAGCGGGGGTTTGCTTGGACCGGCGAACCGGTGCAGCAGCAGTAGGCGGTTTCACCCTCGAGGCAACCGATGCCCGACCAGCTGCCATCGGGGCACTGGCGGGCGCACGTCGTCCCCGATCCTGTGCATTGCTCTCCTCCTGATCCGGTCTCAAACCATCCTCCTTCGGGAGAACCCGGTCACCAAACAGTGGAGCCAGAATGTTAGATTACACACCAAAGCGGGCGAGCCGATCCAAGAGCCGGTGCTCCCGCGATGTCCCTTCTTCCCTCGGTTCTGCGCATCTCGATCTAGACAGGCCTCCCGGTCGATCCGGGGAGCCGCCTGATCCACCAAGGAGACCACCATGCGACAGAACCTTGCTCGGGAGGCGGGCCGCCTGCGCCGCCTCGTGCTCGCCGTCCTCTGTGCTCTGGGTGCCGCGGGTGCGCCGGCGGTCCTGGACGCGGCGGAAACCCGCTACCAGATCCACCTCCTCACCGGCACCCTGACGCCGCCTGCCGGAGTGGCCCCGGCCGACCTCGACCGGCTGCACGCCCGTGCGGCGGCCGTCGCCGGCCAGGGGCAGACGACGGTCCACGTCCTCGTCCAGCTCCGCGAGATTCCGACGCCCGCCCAGACGAAAGCCCTCTCCGGGACGGGCCTCGACCTCGGCCCCTATGCCACGGGCAACGCCTGGATCGCCGCCGTGCCGGTCGACCGCCTCGCGGACGTCGCCCGGCTGCGCCAGGTGCGCTGGCTGGCGCCCTGGGACGCCAGCCTGAAGCTCCATCCGCGGCTGCGCGAGCGGCGGATCGGCAGCTGGGCGCGCGACCCTGAGCACCCGGGCTGGGTCATGACCTTCATGCAGCTCCATCACGACGTCGCCCTGGAGCGGGGGAGCGAGATCGCCCAACGCGCTGGCGGCGTGGCCCTGGACCCGGTCGAAGGGCTCCACGGCATGACCGTCTGGGTGCCTGATGCACGCATCGGAGAGCTCGCCGCTGCGGAAGAGGTCCTCTGGGTCGAGGAGGGGCCGATGCCCCTGAGCCCGAACAACGACGGCATCCGCTCCCAGATGAAGGTCGGCGCCCTCCAGGCCGCTCCCTACAGCCTGAACGGCCTGGGCATCCGCCTGTTCGTCTTCGACGGCGGAACGGCGCAGACGGACCACGCCACCTTCGGCGGCATCTTCGGCAGCACCCGCGCCACGGCCATCGACGCCGCGCCTATGACCGATCACGCGACGCACGTCGCCGGCACCGCGGCCGGGAACGGCTCGGGCTCGGACAACGGGCGGGGCCGCGGCATGGCCCCCTGGGCGTACGTCTACTCCGCGGCCTATGAGCAGATCCTGGGCCAGATGGCCTTCTGGGACAACGCCGGCGACCTGGAGACCGACTATGCCCTGGCCGCCAACACCTACAACGTCGACCTCGCGACGAATTCGATCGGCAGCAACAACGCGTTCTATTACGGCTACTGCGAGCGCGAGGGCGATTACGGGGAAACTGCGCGATCGATCGATGCGATCGTGCGGGGCGACAACCCCGCGATCGACCGGCCGCTGCTCGTCACCTGGTCCAACGGCAACGAGCGCACTGGCGGCTGCGGAGGCGGCTTCGCCACCATGGCCCCGCCCGCCTGCGCCAAAAACCCGATCCATGTAGGCGCCACCAACTCCGACGGGAGCTCCATGACGGTCTTTTCGAGCTGGGGGCCGTGCGACGACGGCCGGTTGAAGCCGACCCTCGTCGCGCCCGGTTGCGAGACCGGCCTGGTCACCGGAGAAAATGCGATCTATTCCTCCCTCCCCTGGGACGATTACGGCGCGACCATCGACTCGGAGCCGATCTGCGGCACGTCGATGGCCACGCCCGCGGTCGCCGGCACGCTGGCGCTGTTTATCCAGGATTGGCGGGCGCAAGGGCACGGCGGGCCGGCCGAGCGGCCGCTGCCCGCGCTGGTCAAGGCGATGCTCATCCACACCGCCAAAGACCTCGGCCCGAGCGGGCCGGACTATATGAACGGATACGGAGCGGTCGACGCCAAGGCCCTGATCGATCTGCTGCGCGCCGACAACGGCACCCTGGGCGACGGCTCCGGCCGCCAGTGGGGGACCGACGCGCTGGCGCAGGGCACGGTGAAAACCTATTCGATCAACGTCACCGCCGGGACCTCGGATCTCAAAGCCACCCTCGCCTGGGACGATCCGGCGGCGGCGGCGTTCGCGGCGAATTCACTGGTCAACAACCTGACGCTCGATCTGGTGGCGCCGGATGGCACCGTGCACAAGGCGTGGGCCCTCTCCGCCGGCAGCCCGGGCGCGCCGGCCACGAAGACCGGCAACGCGGTGGACAACCAGGAGCAGGTCCTGGTGGCGAGCCCCGCGACCGGCACCTGGACCGTGCGGGTCACCGGCACGGCGGTTCCGGTCGGCCCCCAGGCCTACGGTCTCGCCTATTCCACCGGCGGCGTCAACGGCACCTGCGCCACCCGCACCTGGGACTTCGAGGCGGGCGCGCCCGGAGCCGTGGTCACCGGGATCATCGAGAACGCGCCTCCGGGCTCCGGCGTCGGCGCCAAATCCCTCCGCCTGCAGCGGCTGGACTCATTTTCCGTGGACGTGACCATCCCCTCGAGCGCCGCGCGCGCCGAGCTGTCCTACGCCTGGCTCATGCAGACCGCCCAAACCGGGAACCAGGACCTCCTGTGGGTCTCCATCGTCGATCCGCGCACGTGGGACACGCTGGCCGTCGTCGACCTGCGCTCGGACGGCTGGCCCAAGAACCAATGGATGACCGAGCCCGGCATCGATCTCATGCCCTGGGCCGGCAAAACTATCCGGATCTATTTCGAAGCCACCGAGCCGGACGTCGCCTGGATCATGACCGATCACTTTCTGGACAACGTGAAGGTCACCACCTGCCTCCCCCTGATCTTCCTCTCGCCCACGGAAAACGGCGTGGCGATCGGCTCGCAGGACGGCGCGGTGATCGAAAGCTCGCAGTTCAGCAGCGTGGGCGGAACCGTCGTCAATCCCCTCGGGAGCGGCACGATCCAGGTCGGCGACACCTCGAACAACGCGCAAAGCAAGGGTTTCCTGTCGTTCGACACCTCGGCGATTCCGGACAACGCGACGATCCTCCGCGCGCGCCTGCTCCTGCGCCGGAGCAGCGTCTCGGGGACGAATCCCTTCCTGACCCACGGCACCATCCTGGCCGACATCCAGACCGGCGGCTTCGGCGGCTCGACCACGCTCGCGGCGAGCGACTTCCAGGCCGGCCAGACCGCGCAGATGGTCGCCGCCCTGAGCCCGGCGCTCAACAACGGAGACCTCTCGGAGAGCTACCTCTCCAGCGATGGGCTGGCCGCGATCAGCAAGACCGGTACCACCCAGCTCCGCCTCTTCTTCCAGAAGCCCGACAACAACGACCTGTCGACCGACCTGGTCCACTTCGACACCGGGGACGCGGCGACGAGCAGCTTCCGCCCGCAGCTCTACGTGACCTACTTCGTGCCGTAGCGAAAACCAGCCCTTTTCGAGCAGGGCGGATCTCGGCTAGGCTGAGCGTCCGATGAACGCCAAGCCACCCAATGCCGAACGCGCCGCCCTGCTCGACCGTCTCTGCCAGCTCGAAGAGGCTTCCAGCCCGCTCGATCCCGGGGCCACCGAACGCGCGCACCTCCTCGACGCGGTGGTCGCCTCCGCGGAGCGATTCCTCCGCGACATCGACACCCTCGAGGGCTATGTCGAAACCGACGATACAGGGATCGGGCTGCTCGACTCACCAATCGCGGAGGAGGGGATCCCGATCGAAGCCGCGATCGAGCTCCTGGAGCATGACGTGATCCGCCCTGGGGGGAACCCGGCCTCGGCGGGCCACCTGGCCTACATCCCGGGTGGCGGGCTCTACCATGCGGCGCTGGGCGACTATCTGGGCTCGGTCAGCAACAAATATGCGGGGATCTTCTTCACCGGCCCGGGTCCCGTCCGGATGGAGAACATGCTGATCCGGTGGGTGGCCGACCTGGTAGGCTACCCGGCCACGGCCGGCGGCAACATCGCGTCCGGCGGCAGCATCGCCAGCCTGACGGCGATCGCCACGGCCCGCGATGCCCACGGCTTGAAGGGAGCTGATTTCGCGACGGCCGTCGTCTACCTGACCACCCAGGCTCATCACTGCGTCGAGAAGGCCCTCCGCATCGCCGGCCTGGGAGAGGTGCAGGTCCGCTACATTCCGATCGATGAACGCTTCCGGATGCGGCCCGATGCGCTGGAGCAGGCCATCGCCGCCGATCGCAGGGAAGGCCTCAGGCCGTGGATGATCATCGCCGCCGCGGGCACGACGGATACCGGCGCGGTGGACCCGCTCGACGCGATCGCGACGATCGCCGAGCGCGAGAGGTGCTGGTTCCACGTGGACGCGGCGTACGGAGGCTTCTTCCTGATGACCGAGCACGGTCGGAGCCTGCTCAAGGGCATCGAACGGTCCGACTCGGCCATCCTCGATCCACACAAGAGCCTGTTCCTCTCCTGGGGGGCCGGGATCGTCGTGGTGCGGGACGTCGAGCCGCTCGCGGCCGCCCACCAATACTCCGGCAACTACATGCAGGACGCCCTGCGGCAGCCCAACGAGATCTCTCCCGCCGACGTGTCGCCCGAGCTCTCGAAACCTTTTCGCGCGCTCCGCATGTGGCTGCCGCTCATCCTGCTGGGGACGAAGCCCTTTCAGGCGGCGCTCGAAGAAAAGCTGTTGCTGGCCCACTACTTCTATCAGGAGATCCAGGCCCTCGGCTTCGAGGCCGGACCCTTCCCCGACCTCTCTGCCGTGACCTTCCGGTGGGTGCCCGCGGGGGCCAGCCTGAAACAAACCAATCAATTCAATCAGGATCTCGTCGACGCGGTCCGGCGGGACGGCCGGATCTTCCTGTCGTCGACGCTGCTCGACGGCCGGTTCACTCTCCGCATGGTCGCGCTGTCGTTCCGCACCCACCGGCGGACCATCGACCTGACCCTGCAGATTCTCCGCGAGCAGGTCGCCGTCCTCAACTCTTGACATTCTAGGCATCCTCCCCTAACGTACTTGTCATGACGTTCTAGGCATCGTCCTGGCTCGTCCCTGGGAGGTACGCCGCGTGGCAAAACCGAAAGCGGACCTGTTGCAGGGCACGCTCGACATGCTCATCCTGAAGGCCATCTCGCTCGGCCCTCTGTACGGGTACGGCATCATCCAGCGCATCCACCAGATGTCCGACGAGATGCTGGACATGGAGCAGGGCTCGCTCTATCCGGCGCTCTACCGGATCGAGCAGCGGGGCTGGGTCTCCTCGAAGTGGGACCTGAACGAGACGGGCCGCCGCGTCAAGTTCTACACGCTCACCAAAGCCGGCAGGAAACAGCTCGAGGCCGAGGAGGCGAGTTGGGACCGCCTGGTTCTCGCTGTCGCGAAAATGCGGCAGGCCACTTGAGGGATCTGCGGCCATGAGACTGCTCAACGTTTTCTCGACGCGCGTGCGCGCCCTGCACCAGCGCGAGGCGGTCCTCGGAGATATCGACGAGGAGATGCGTCTCCACATCGAAATGGAGACGGAGGCGAACATGGAACGAGGACTGCCTGAGGCGGAGGCGCGCCGGGCGGCTCTCCGGAGCTTCGGCAATCTGGACCGCCTGCGGGAGACGGCCTACGACGTGCGCGGTGGCGGATTCATCGAAACGTTTTGGCAGGACGTCCGCTACGGCGCGCGGGTCCTCGCGAAAAACAAGGGATTCACCGCGGTCGCGGTGCTCACCCTCGCCCTGGGGATCGGCGCCGATACGGCCATCTTCTCGGTGGTCCACGAGCTGCTCCTGCGGCCATTGCCCTACGCCGGCGCGGAGCGGCTCGGCCTGCTCTGGGAGATTGCTCCGGAAGGCCGGCACCAGAACTCGTCCTCGCCCGCCAACTACCGCAACTGGCAGACGCAGAGCACGACCTTCGAGAGCATGGCGGCATTCACCGACCGGCGCATCAGCCTGACCGGCGGCGGCGAGCCGGAGGAGCTCATCGTCCAGTACGCGACGCCCGAGCTGTTGCGGGTGCTTCGCGTCGAGCCGGCCCTCGGCCGGTTCTTCACGTCCGAGGAGGCGGTCGAAGGCGCGGGCAAGGTCGTCGTCCTGAGCCACGGTCTCTGGAAGCGGCGCTTCGGCGGCGATCCGAACATGATCGGCAAGCCGATCACCCTGAGCGGCGCGCCCACTACGGTGATCGGCATCCTCCCGCCCGGTTTCCAGTGGTATATCCGGCAGAGCGCGACCACGGGGGGCCGGCCCGCCGAAGTCTGGATGCCGCTCGCGCTGCCCGCCGAGGGTCCCCGCACGCGCGGCCGGTACCTCTCGGCGGTGGCGCGCCTCAAACCCGACGCCACGTTCGAGCAGGCCGCGGCCCAGATGAGGACCATCGCGGGCCGCAACGAGATCGAGTCTCCGGAGTACAACAAGGGCTTCGGCGGAGAGATCGTCCCGCTGCGCGAGCAGCTCGTCGGCAACGTCCGCCCCGCGCTCCTGATCCTCCTCGGCGCCGTCGCCCTCGTGCTGCTGATCGCGTGCGCCAACGTCGCCAACCTCCTGCTCTCTCGCGCCGCGGCCCGGGAAAAGGAGATCGCGCTGCGCACGGCCATCGGCGCCCGCCGCTCCCGCGTCGTCCGCCAGCTGCTCACCGAAAGCCTGTTGCTCGCCGTCCTGGGCAGCCTGCTCGGCCTGGTCTTCGCGTGGTGGGGCCTCCGGGCCCTCGTGGCGATCAGCCCGGCCGACCTCGTCAACCTGGAAGGCGTCGGCTTGAACCTCCCGGTGCTCGCCGTGACGCTCGCCGTTTCCTTGACGACCGGAATCCTCTTCGGCCTGGTGCCCGCCCTGGAGGCGACGCGCCTCAACTTGAACGACGCGCTCAAGGAAGGCGGCAAGGGCACGGGGCAGAGCGCCCGGAGTCAGCGCCTGCGGAGCGCCCTGGTGATCACGGAAATCGCGCTGGCGCTCGTGTTGTTGGCCGGCGCGGGATTGCTGGTGAAGAGCTTCGTCGGCCTGCAACGGGTCGACACCGGTTTCAATCCGGAGAACGTGCTGACGATGGTCCTGCGGCTGCCGGGCGCCAAGTACAAGGAGGAACCGCAGGTCACCGCCTTCTTCAATCAAACCATGGAGCGCCTCCGGGCCCTCCCGGGCGTCCGCAACGTCGGCATGGTGAACTACCTGCCGTTCTACGGCGGGCTCGGCTCCGCCACCGACTTCATCGTCGAGGGCCGGCCCGCCCCACCTCCGGGCCTGGGCCCCAGCACCGACGTGCGGGTGACCGACGGAGGCTATTTCGCCGCGATGGGCATCCCCCTGCTGCGCGGCCGCAGTTTCACCGGCGTGGAGAACCGGGAGGCGCGGCACGTCATCCTGATCAACGATGCGCTGGCCCGGAAATACTTCCCCGGAGAAAACCCCCTCGGGAAGCGCATCGCCGTCAACATGTCGGATGAGCCCTTCCCCTCGGAGATCATCGGCATCGTCGCCGACGTCAAGCACGAGAGCCTCGTGACCGATGCGCCGCCGACCGTCTTCATGCCGTTCCCGGATCTCCCCTATCCCTTCATGACCCTGGTCCTGCGGACCGCCGGCGACCCCGCGGACCTGGGCGCCGAGGTGCGGAACGCGATCCGCGCGATCGATCCGGAGCAGCCCATCGCCGATGTGCGGACGATGCGCCGGGTGATGTCCGAATTCAACGGCCGCGCCCGCTTCAACACCATCCTGCTCGGCCTCTTCGCGGCCCTGGCGACGCTCCTGGCGGCGGTCGGCATCTTCGGCGTGATGAGCTATTCGGTCACTCTCCGAACCCGAGAGATCGGGCTCCGCATGGCGCTCGGTGCGCAGCCCGGCCAGGTTCTGAAGCTCATCCTGAAACAGGGGCTCCTCCTCACCCTGATCGGGATCGCCGTCGGCCTGGCCGGAGCGCTGGCCCTGACGCGCCTCCTCTCGGGTCTCCTGTTCGGTGTGGGTTCCGCCGATCCTGCGACCTTTGCTGCCATCGTGCTGCTTCTCACGGTCATCTCCTGGATCGCCTGTTACATCCCGGCGCGGCGGGCGACCCGCGTCGATCCGTTGCTTGCCCTGAGCGCGGAGTAGAGGGCGGATGACGTTTGGATTGGGGCGATGATCGAATGGATCGGGGCGAATGCCGGGAGGATTTGGGCGAGTCGACTGTCCAGGCCTGGGGGACAGTCCTTCAGCATGCCAGTCTCGCGCGATGGCTGCTCCTGGGCCTCCACGCGCGAAGCCTCGACCAGAGATTGAAATCCCTGGCTACCACGGAAACGACGACCGACCTCTTGAAGGGGACGGGTGGGGGAGTCGTCCCCTCGGGGACGATCTTTCAGGAGGTCCAGCCAGGGGTTTGTAACCCCTGGTATGGGAAGGCTCGTTCTACCCGGGCTGCGTCCCGCCCATGTTCGAGAAGAACTTGGCGAGCGCGCCGAAGACGATGCGTTCGATCTCGGCTTGATTAGGGGCCGCCGGTGAGGCTGGCTGCGCGGGGGCGGAGGGCTCGGGCGTGGCTTCGGGAACTGGATGGAGTTGCTCCAGCAGGCGCTGCAGGCGCGCTGCATCAGAGCCCCCTTCTTCCGCCGTGGGATACGACGCATGGAAGAAGCGGGACGGCGGGAACCCGATGACTTCGCAGATCTCCAGGACGTGCTTGATCTTCAGCTCGATCCCACCACTCAGCAGCCGGCTCATGCTGCCGCTGCTCAACCCAAGCGATTTCTCGATGTCCCGCTGCTTCCATCCGGAAAATTTGATGGCGGAAGCCAGCAGGTTGGTCAGGCGTACGACCTCAGCTTCGCTTTTTTCTGACATAGCGGGCGAAGCTTACAACAAGACGGGTCTTCCGCCAAGTCCCCTGTCGTGCTTGCGATCAACCCTCCGCGAGCGCGGAGAGAACCGCCCGCTGCATGGCCGCGAGCGAGTCGGCGGCGAAGCGTTTCTGCAGCCGCCGTACGATGCTCCGCGTGATCGGCGAGGGTGCCGTACGCGAAGCCGACCAGCTCCGGATGGCCGCGCGGGCCGCCTCCCAGGTGGCCGGTCCGTGGCCGAGGCAGATCTGGTTGTGATCCACCACCCAACGCGCCGGCGGCTCGTGCCGTGAGGCCTCCACATGGGGATAGGAGAAGGAGAGCTCCCGCTGGCGATCCACTATGCCGCATGCCTGCTGTTCAGCAGGCTCAACGCGTACCCTTCGAGCTCCTCCGCCCGGTGGGCGGCGGTGTGCTCGAGGAGGACGCGGGCGCGGGCGCGCTGGCCCAGGGCGCGGCGCTCGCGCTCGGGGATATCCCGCAGGTATTGCAGGACGTCGCAGGCGTTGCGCACGGTGAGGATCTCCTCGCCGATCTTGAAGAAGGATTCCAGGCCCGGCCAGGAGTCGGAGAGGATGGGCGTGCCGCAGGCGGCGGCTTCGAAGAGGCGGACGCTCGGCGACCAGCCGGCGGCGATCATGTCGGTGCGCGTCACGTTCAGGGTGAAGCGCTGGGCGTTGTAGAACTCGCGGTGCTTCGCGGGCTCCAGGTGCTGGAAGCGCTCAACGTTCTTCGGCCAGCGGAACTGTTTCGGATATTGCGGACCGGCGACGACGAAGCGGCCGTTGGTCCAGTGGCGCGCCGGCTGGATCAGCAGGCGGTCCACGGTAGGCTGGCGGTCGTCGCTGTAGGTCCCCATGTAGCCCAGATCCCACTTCGGCTCGACCTCTTCCGGATAATAGAGGCCGGGGTCGAACGAGCAGTAGAGAGGGCGCGCCATGGGGGAGCCGTAGTGCCGCTCCAGGCGCTTCAGCGTGGGGCCTCCGGTGAACGAGAGATAGCAGCCGTAGCACGGGATCAGCTCGGGCGTCAGGTACTCGTGGTCGCCCCGGGCCAGCTTGGCCAGGGTCACCGGGGTGTCGATGTCGTAGAACGCGGTGGCCCCGCGCGCCGTGCGGGTGGCCCACTGGCCGACGGCGACGCCCTCGGGGACGTAGGAGCCGACGATGACGAGGTCAGCCGAGCGGATGTCTTTTTCGAAACGGTCCTTCAGCTCCTCCAGGCCGGAGTAGAGGACCGTGCGGCCATACGGCGGCTCCGGCAGGTCACGGTTGTCCGCATACCAGGGAACGTCGCGCTCCAGGAAGAGCACCCGGTGTCCCCGCGCGGTCAGCTCGCGGACGAGGCCGCGATAGGTGGTTGCGTGCCCATTGCCCCAGGATGACGTGATCGACAATCCCAGGATGGCGATGTCCAGGGACTGGCTCATGAGAGAACCTCCACTCCGGCGGCGCTCGTCGCGCCCGACAAGGGTTCTGTGAGGACGCCCAGGATGGTCTCGACCTGGGCTGCCCGGTGGGCGTAGGTGTGCTCGGACAGGATGCGGCGCAGGGCCGCCTGTCCGATCCGCCGCGCCCGGTCGGGGGTGAGCTCGCGCAGCTTTTCCACCACCTCGTCCCCGTGCCGCGCCACCAGGACCTCCCACTCGGGCTCCAGGAACAGCTCGATCCCCTCCCAGGCATCGGTGATCAGGCACGCGCCGGCGCCGGCCGCCTCGAAGACCCGCGTCGGCGGCGAGAAGCCGTAGCGGGCCATGCTCTCGCGGTTGACGTTGAGCACCGCGAGGGGCGTGCAATTGAAGGCGTTGTGGTCGCGGGTGTAGACGTGTCCCAGGTAGTCCACGTTCGCGGACATCGGCTTGTCCCCCCAGCCGCTGCCGCCGAGCAGGAACCGGCGGTCCGGGAGCTTGGCGGCGGCCTGGAGGAAGAACTCCTCGACGCGCGCCTCGCGGTCGGGCAGGCGGTTGCCGAGGAAGCCCAGGTCGCCGGCGAAGCGCGGGTCGGGCGGAACCGGATGGTGGGTCGCGGGGTCCAACGCGTTGTAGATGGGGACGCAGTCGCGCGCGCTGAAGCGGCGATAGGCCTGGACGACCGGATCGCCACCTCCGTAGGTCAGGATGACGTCGTACCGCGGGACGAGGGCGCGGAACGGATCGCGAGGATGGCTCTCCATCCGGTCGAGGGTGGCCGGGGCGTCCACATCCCAGAAGACGGCGAGGCCGTCAGGGCGGCGGAGGTCGAGGACGGCCGCTTCGAGCAGCTCGTCGAAGACGCCGACGCCGCTCGCCTTGACCACGAGGTCGGCGCCGCGCGCATCCTCGAGCGCCCGCTCGACGCCTTCGTCCGTGGCGGGGTAGACCACGACCCGCGCCCAGTCGGGATCGGGGATGTCGCGGTGCTGCTGGCGCTCGAAGGCGTCGGGCTCGTAGAACGTGATGCGGTGGCCGCGCGCGGCGAGCTCGCGGAGGATGCCGCGGTAGTAGGTGGCGGCTCCGTTCCAATAAGCCGAGACGAGGCTGGAGCCGAAGAAGGCGATGGTCAGCCGGGCGCTCATGGCATTCCTACCTCCGCCGGTCTCTCCGCCGTCTGTGTTCGCAAGGGTACGGCGGCGGCGAGGCCGCGCAGCTCGCGGTCGATCTCCAACAGCTCGTTGACGCGGTGGGCGCAGGTGTGCCGGTCGAGGATCGTCCGCCGTCCGCGGCCGGCGATCTCCCGCGCCATCTCCCGGTCGTGCAGAAGGGCGCGCAGGTGCTTTTTCATCTCGCTACCGTCGTGGGCCACCAGGAAGTCCTCGCCGGCGGTGAACAGCCCTTCGGTGTCCTCCCATGGCGCCGAGACCAGGGGGATGCCGCAAGCCAGCGCTTCGAAAGGACGGATCGTCGGGATGCCCGGCAGCGCCTGCGTATAAGGGCGGCGCGGCACGTGGACGGTGACGCAGAAGCGCGCGAAGACGCGGGGGACCATGTAGTTGGGCAGCCAGCCGGCGAGCTGAATCCCCGCCTCGGCCATTGCCTGTACCCCCTTCTCGGGATAGCGGACGCCATGGATGCGGGCCTGGAGGCCCAGCTCGCGCACGGGCGTGAAGAGGAACTCGTGGAGCTCGGCCGTCCGCTCCTCGTCCCCCCAGTTGCCGATCCAGACCAGATCCCCCTCGCGGGGCGCTCCCTCGATCGGGTGGAAGATCCGGGTATCCGCGGCTTCATGCCAGGTCCAGGCGTGCGCCGTCCACCCCGCGCGCAGGTAGACGTCTCGGATCACGCCGCCGAAGGCGAGGACGCCGTCGTAGCCCGACAGGTCGTAGCCGGCCATGCTGTCGTGGTCGGTCACGGACCGGTGGTGCGTGTCGTGGAAGAGCAGGCGGTAGCGTCCCCCCCTCTTCCGGTGCTCGCCGATCTGCCGTACCAGGGCGTGGTCGTTCCACTCGTGGACCAGGACGAGGTCGGCGCCGTCCAGCGCCTGGTCGAGATCGAAGCAGGCGAGGTCGTAGCGGGTGCTGTCGAGCGTGGGATAGGCGGACCGGAACCCTTCCAGGGCGATTTTGCCGATCGGCTCGTCCAACAGGTTCTGCAGGCTCCAGGCGTTGCGCGGCTCGAAGACGCGCACGTCGTGGCCGCGGGACTGGAGCTCGGCGGCCACCCCCCGGAGGAAGTGGGCATTGCCATGGTTCCAGTCGGAAAGGAGCGAGTGGACGAAGAGGACGATCCGCATCAGAGGCCCTCACCCCCGGCCCCTCTCCCGCAAGCGGGAGAGGGGTGAAAAGCCCGCCGCCGCTCCTGTCGGAAACAGAAAGGGCTCTCTGGAGATTTGTCTTTGCTTTGCTCCCCTCTCCCGCTTGCGGGAGAGGGGCCGGGGGTGAGGGCCTTCCGGAGCTGCATGCCTGCTACACCGCCACCCTGTGCTCGAACGGCTCCTCTTCGGAATAATTTTCCTCGGAGTACTGGGCGAGGACCTCGCCATAGGCGGCGAGGTACGCTTCGACCATGCGCTCGGGGGTGAGCTCCAGGGCCCGCGAGCGGGCTCCGGCGCCCAGCGACTGTCGGCGCTCCGGGGCGTTGATCAGTGCCTGGATCTCGCGCTCCAGGGCTTCGGTGTCGTTCGGCGGCACGAAGACCGCGCGGTTGCGCCAGATCTCACGCAGGCTCGGGATGTCTCCGAGCACGAGAGCGCAGCCGGCGAGGGCGGCTTCGAGCACCGAGAGGCCGAACGGCTCATAGCGGGCGGGCAAGGCGTAGATCGAGGCGCGGCCGAGCCAGGCGGCGAGAGCGCGCTGCGACAGGCGGCCGAGCAGGCGCGTGTTGTGCGGCCGGATCTCGCCGCCTTCCGGGTGATGGTTGTCGCCGGCCACGAAGATCGGCCAGGGGAGGCGCCGCGCCAGGCGCTCCAGCGCTTCCAGGTTCTTGGCCTCGTCCCACAGGCGGCCGGCGGAGAAGACGATGGGCTCCTTGGCGGCCGGCCGGAAGAGGCCGGCATCGCGGCCGTTGGGGATCACCCGCGTCCGCGGGAGCTCCCCGTAGTGCTCGCCCAGGAAGGCGAGCATGGCGGCCGACGGGGTGACCACGAGGTCCGCGGCATGCAGGCCGCAGGCGACCTCCATCTGGTAGCGGGTCCAGGTGTCCGGGGCGTCTTCGCCCTTGACGGCGCGCCACCAGGAGAGAATGCAGGAATGGCCGACGACGATCTTCGGCGCGTTCCAGGGGAGCGCGCCGTGAACGTAGCCATTCAAGTGGATCAGGTCCGGGCCGATCCGGCTCTCCAGGTTGAGCAGCCAGTCGCCGGCCTTTTCGACGTCGCGCCAGGGGTCTTCCATCCACTCCAGCTTGTGGTGGCTCTCGAAGACCCGCAGTCCCGGGATGCGGTCGACCTTGTCGCGCTGGAGCTCGTTGATGGGACCGCCCATCGTGGCGAGCGCCACCTCGATTCCCCGTTCCCCCAGGCCGCGCGCCAGCTCCAGGGAATATTGCCAGACACCTCCAACGGTGTCCGTCGTCATCAGGACCTTGCGGGGCAAGGGGGTCGACTCGGTCATTCCATCACCTCATCTCCAGCGTGGAGGTCCGTGCTGCCGTTGGGGTGGACGCATCCAAGAACCATGCCGGAAACCAGAGAGCCTCCGGGCTGCCGGGACGGCTTTTGGAAAGCGCCGTAACTCCTGCTGCTTCTTCTACGAAGCCTGACGGCCGACCGCCACGTGCGCTTCCGCCACCTCCCGGGATTCCTGAAGCCAGTTGTAAAGTCGAGCAACGCCGTCGCGCACATTTACACGCGCCCGCCACCCGGTCGCGGCCTCGATCTTGCGGGTGTTGGAGACGTACCAGCGCTGGTCGCCGGTGCGCCAGTCGTTGAACGTGACCACGGGCTTCTGGCCGTGGATCTGTCCGATCAGGTCGATCAGCTCGAGCAGGCTGATGGTGTTGCCCGGTCCGCCGCCCATGTTGAAGGCCTGCCCGGCGATCTCGCCGATATGCCGTTCGGCGCTCAGGAAGGCCTGGACGAGGTCCTTGACGAAGAGCACGTCCCGCACCTGCATGCCGTCGCCGTAGAGGGTGATCGGCTGGTCTTCCAGGGCGCGGATCAGGAAGTGGGCGACCCAGCCCTGGTCCTCGGTGCCGAACTGATGGGGACCATAGATGCAGCTCATGCGGAACACCGCGGTGCGCAGGCCGTAGCTGCGGGCGTAGTCGAGCACGAACTGGTCGGCGGTCCCCTTGGAGCAGCCGTAGGGGCTGTGGAAGTCGAGCCGCCGCTCCTCGCTGAAGCCGCTGCACCGCAGGAGGTCCTCGGGCTCGTAGCGCAGGCCGCGCAGCCGCAGCCCCACGTCCTCCATTCCACCGTAGACCTTGTTCGTGGAGGTGAAGAGGACGGCCGGCGGCTCGCTCTGGGCGCGGGCGGCTTCGAGGACATTCAGGGTGCCGCGGGCGTTGACGTCGAAGTCGTGCCCCGGGTCCTCCAGGCTGGTTGTGACGGCCACCTGGGCGGCGAAGTGGAAGACGGTCTCGACGCCGGCCATGGCGCGCTGCACCGCCGTGGCGTCGCGCACGTCGCCCTTCTCGAAGACGACGCGGTCGCCGTGGGTCTGCTGCAGCCAGCGCAGGTTCTTCTCGACGCCCGAACGCGACAGGTTGTCGAACAGCCGGACGCGGCGGCCGGCGGACGCCAGGGCATGGGCCAGATTGGTGCCGATGAACCCGGACCCGCCGGTCACCAGGACAACCTTCTCCTTCTCCTTGCGGGACTTCATGCTTCCGATATCGGTCAGCTTGTGCGTTCTCATACCGTCAATCCCCGGGCGGCCAGCTCGGCCCGCATCTCTGGGACGCGATCGTAGGCCACCTGCCCCTCGAGCCAGGAAGCCAGCTCGACAAGCCCTTGTTCCAGCGGCATCTGCGGCTTGTACCCGAGGACCTTCCGGGCCAGGGTGATGTCCGCGAAGCAGTGGCGGATGTCCCCCACGCGGTACTTGCCGGTGACCTCGGGCACGACGTCCTCGCGCCCGGTCACCTCGCCCATGGCGCGGGCGATCTCCAGCACCGTGTACTGGCGTCCGCTGCCGATGTTGAAGACCTGACCGTCGGCCGCCGCGACCTCGAGAGCGAGGCGGCAGGCGTTCGCCACGTCCGAGACGTGGACGAAGTCGCGCATCTGGCGCCCATCCTCGAAGATGAGCGGCGGATTGCCGTTGAGCAGACGCGAGGCGAAGATGGCGAGCACTCCGGTGTAGGGGTTCGACAGCGCCTGCCGCGTGCCGTAGACGTTGAAGAAGCGCAGGGCCACGGTCGGGATGTCATAGGCCCGGCCGATCATCAGGCACATCCGCTCCTGGTCGTATTTGGACAGGGCGTAGATCGACGAGAGCGTCGGCGTCTTGGTCTCCGGCGTGGGGACCGGGGTCAGCGCCTCGCCGCCGAGGTCGCGCACCTCCCAGTCGTGAGCCTTGAGCTGCTCGCGATCGCGGTCGAGGCCGGTCACCAGCTCGCCGCGCGCGTTGCGGCACAACCCTTCGCCGTAGATGCTCATGCTGGAGGCGACGACCAGCCGGCCGACCGGCTTGGCGGCGAGCGCTTCCAGGAGCACCGCGGTTCCTAGATTGTTGACGTCGGTGTAGCGCGCGATCTCGTACATGCTCTGGCCGACGCCGACGACAGCCGCGAAGTGGAAGACGGCGTCGACGCCGTCGAGAGCTGACCGGACTGCTTCGGAATCGCGCACATCGCCGCGGACGAGCTCGACGTCGGGATGGAGATATCCCGGCCGTGCGGCATCCGGCCCGTGGACCTGTTCCGACAGGCTGTCCAGGGCACGGACCTGATACCCGCGCTCGATCAAGTCATCCGCCAGATGGGAGCCGATGAAGCCGGCGCCCCCTGTGATCAACACCCTTCCCCTCATGTCATACCCTCCGTCTCGTTGTAGATACCTGAGGCAAAGCCAGGGAGGAGAGCAGAGGCCGGAACCTTCCCCGCGGAGCAAGCTTCTTGAGATAAAATGGATTCTTCAGGTCGCCGATTGCCGCCGTCACGGGTTCCTCACCGCTGCACTCGTAGCTCCTTCCAACGGAGCCCGTTCTGTGTTCTAGAAATTGCAAATAATGTGCCAAAGAAAGGAAGCGGCCGTAACGCCGTAGTTTTTCCCTTGTTAGGGTTATGGTGAGGGGAAGGGAGGCGGGTACCGGGGGAGTAGTTCCTACACGGACGGGCACGGACAGCTCGCGCTGTTTTCTTTCCCTACCCGTCCGTGGTGGGTCGTGCTCTACCGGATCGTCACGTCCACCGGCGTCACCTTCCCGAAGTCGGTGAGCGGCCGGTCGCGGCCTTCGGCGGGGCCGACGACCAGGATGCTGAAGTCTCCTGGGCGAATGTGGCGGAGCGCGGCCGCGCGCACCTGCTCGACGGTCACGGCTTCGAGGCCGGCGCGGTAGCGCGACAGCCAGTCGAAGGGGTATCCGAAGGACTCCAGGGCGAGCTGCCGCGCCAGCACCTTCCGCTTCGAATCGACGTTGAAGACGAACTGGGCGAGGAGGCCCTGGCGGGATTTCTCCACCTCTTCCGCGGTCGGCGGCCGGGCCGCGAGGGCGCGCGCCTCGTCGAGGAGGGCCTGGATGGCGGCTCCAGTCGTGGCGGTCTTGGTCGTGGCATAGAAGTAGGCGACGCCGGGGTGGTCCCAGTCGCTGTCCACTCCGCCCTGGACCGAATAGGCCAGCCCCTTGCGGGTCCGGACCTCGTTGATCAGGCGGGCGGCGTACGACCCCGAGAGCACGTAGTTGAGGACCTCCACGGCATAGAAGTCCGGGTCGTCCTTGCGGATCCCCAGGTGGCCGAGCACGAGGTTCGATTGCGCGATGTCGTTCTTCTCGACCCAGAAGACGCCAGGGTTCGGCTGCGTCCGGAAGGGGAACGCGGGAGGCGCCGCCTGCGGCCCGCGCGGCCAGTCGCCGAAGAGCTCGCGGACCAGCCGCAAGGCCTCTTCCTTGCGGAAATCCCCCACCAGCCCGAGGACGATCCGGTCGGGATGGAAGGACTGGCGGTGCCACTGGACGAGGTCCTCCCTGCGGATGGAACGCAGGGAGGCGAGGGTCTGCTGGGAGGCGTAGGGGGAGTCGGGCCCGTAGACGAGCTTGGTGAGCTCGCGGAACAGGATCTCGTCCGGCTGGTCGTTCTGGCGGGCCACGCAGGCCACGGCCTGGTTGCGCATCACCTCCAGGCGGGCGGCGTCGAAGGCCGGATGGCGCAGCACGTCGGCGAAGACGCGCAGGGCCTCGGGGAAGTCCTGCGCCAGCGCGCTCAGCGTGACCTTGCCCTGGTCTCGTTCCGCACTGGCTTCGAGCGACGCGGCGCGGCTCTCCAGCCAGAGGTCGAGCTGATCGCTCGGCATGCGTTCCGTGCCGCCGGCACGCAACACGTTGGCGCCCAACTCGGCGAGCCCGGTCTTGCCCGGAGGGTCGAGCCGGCTGCCGATGCGCACCAGCGCCGTGGCCTCGACCAGCGGCAGCTCATGGTCTTCCAGGAGCATGACCACCAGGCCGTTCTCCAGCACGACGCGCTCGGGCTGCGGGATCTGGAAGTCGTGGAGAGCCGGATAGCGAAGCTCGTCGACCCGAGCGGCCTGGGCGGCGGCGGGGGTGGGGAAAGAAAGGACTCCAAGGACTCCAAGGACGGCAAGGACAGGGGATAGCGTGCGGGTTTTCATCGGCGGTTCTCCTGGTCCTTGTTGTCTTTGCTGTCCTTGTCGTCCTTGCCCCCCGCCCCCGTGGTCACGATCATCCCCACCGTCCGGTTGGCCCCCTGGAACGCTTCCCCCGCGACCCGGCGAAGATCGGCCGGGGCAACCTTCTCGACCCGGTCGAGCGAGCGGAACAGCTCGCGCCAGTCGCCGTAGAGGCGCTGGTTGTCGGCGAGCTGCAGGGCGAGGCCGAGATTGCTGCGCAGCCCCCGCAGGAGGCTCGCCCGGGCCCGGGCCTTGAAGCCGGCCAGCTCCTCGGGCGTCACGTCCTCGCGCCGCAGCCGCTCCAGCTCCGCGCGCAGGGCCGCCTGCACCCGCTCGTTGGTGACGCCGACGGCCGGTGTGGCGAGCACGGTCCAAACGTTCGGGTACTTCTCCCCCGGCAGACTGGCGTACGACTGGACGTCCACCGCGACCTTCTGGTCGCGCACCAGGGAGCGGTAGAGGCGCGAGGTGCGGCCGTTCACCAGGATGTCGTCGATGGCATCCCAGACCGGCTGGTCCGGATGCGTGATGGCCGGCTTGTGGTAGGCCTCCAGGTAGAGGGGCTGGGCCGGATCTTCGAGGATCACGATCTTCTCGGCGATCTGCGGCGGCTCGACCGTGCGCAGCGGCGGCGGGGAGGGGCGCGCCGGGATGCGGCCGAAGTACTTCTCCAGGATCGGGATCAGCGTCTTGGCCTGGACGTCTCCCACGATCGCGGTGATCAGGTTGGACGGGGCGTAGTAGGTCTGGAAGAAATTCTCGGCGTCGGTGATGGTGATCGACTGGAGGTCGCTCATATACCCGATGCCGGGCTGCTTGTAGGGGTGGGCCTGGAAAGCGGTGATCAGGAACGGCTCGATCAGGCGGCCGAAGCCGCTGCCCTCCAGCCGCTGACGCCGCTCTTCCTGGACGACGTCCCGCTCCTCGTAGAACTCGCGGAAGACCGGGTGGGCGAAGCGCTCGGACTCCAGGAAGGCGAAGAGCTCGACCTTATTAGAAGGGAGCGAGTAGTAGTACCGGGTCACATCCGCGCCGGTCGAGGCGTTCAGGTCGACGACCCCTTCGCGGAACAGGACGTCGTCGAGCTCGTTCGAGATGACGAAGCGGGTGGCCTCCTGCTGGCGGCTGCGGAAGGCGGCCTGCAGCGTTTCGAGCTTCTTGGGGTCCGGCCGGGCGGCGAGGCGCTCGGCCTGCCAGGCCTGATAGGCGGCTTCGAGAGCGTCGATCGCCTTCTTCTCGTTCTCCCAGTCGCGGGTGCCCACCGTGCGAGTGCCCTTGAACGCCATGTGCTCGAACATGTGGGCGAGACCGGTGATGCCCGGGACTTCCTGGGCCGATCCGACATCGGCGACGGTGGCGAACGAGAACACCGGGGCCACGGGCCGCTCGACGATCAGGAACGTCCAGCCATTGGCCAGCTTGTGCACCGTGGTCCGCGCCTCGAAGGACGCCAGGTCCTGGGCGGCGGCCGGTCTTGCGGAAAGAGCCGTGGCCAGGAGAACGGCCGAGGCGGCGAGCCGGAACGCTCGCAGAGGGACGGTTCGCATGCAGGTCTCCTATCGAATGGTTTTCACAAGCTCTTTGTACGGCAATGTATTCAAAATGTTCCCCGGCTCCAGCCACGCCCGCCGCGCCTGATCGACGCCATAACGCATGAGGTCGAGCTCGCGGGTGCGGTGGGAGTCGGTGCTGATGACGACCTTGCAGCCGAGCTCGCGGGCGAGGCGCAGGTGGGAGTCCCGGAGGTCGAGGCGGTGGGGGTTCGAGTTCAGCTCGACCGCCACGCCGAGCTCCGCAGCGCGGCGGAGCACCACATCCATATCCATTTCGACCCCCCGACGGCGGTTGATCAGGCGCGCGGTGGGGTGGCAGAAGATGCTGACCTCCGGATGCTCCAGGGCGCGCAGCACCCGTTCGGTCTGCTGCGCCTCCGGCAGGTCGAAGCGCGAATGCAGGGAGATGAGGACCACGTCGAGCCCGGCGAGCATTTCGTCCTCCAGATCGAGCGAGCCGTCGGCCAGGATGTCCACCTCCATGGAGCGCAGGATGCGGATCTCCGGATGGCGGGCGCGGACCTCGTCGATCTCCTTCCACTGCTCGCGCAGGCGATAAGCGTCGAGTCCGTTGGTCATCGCCAGCGCCTTGCTGTGGTCCGAGATCACCATGTACTCGTAGCCGCGCGCGGCGCAGGCCTCGACCATCTCCTCGATCGAATTACGGCCGTCCGACCAGGTGGAGTGCATGTGGAGGTCCCCCTTGAGGTCCTCCTGCTCGATCAGCCGGGGGAGGCGGCTCTTCTTTCCCGCGCTTTTTCCCCCAGGAATTACTGACGCCTCGATCTCCCCCTGGTCCTCCCGCATCTCCGGGGGGATCCAGGCGAGCCCCACGGCGGCGTAAACGTCTTCTTCCTCCCGGCCGGCGATCCATTCCCCCTCGGCCTCGGCGTCGTCCGGATCGACCTTGAACACCCCGTACTCCGAGATCCGCAGACCGCGCTCGACCGCGCGGCGGCGCAGCTTCACGTTGTGCTCCTTGGAGCCGGTGAAGTAGACGAGCGCGGCGCCGTAGCTCTCCGGCGGCACGGCCCGCAGGTCCACCTGCAGCCCCGAGCCGAGGATGACGGAGGCCCGCGTGTCGCCGGACATTTCGACCTTCTCGATCCAGGCGTGGCCGAGGAAGTGCTTCATCACCGCGGCGGGTTTCTTCGCGACGGCCAGCAGGTCGATGTCCCCGACCGTCTCGCGGCGCCGCCGGTAGCTGCCGGCGACCTCCAGGCGCTCCAGGCCCGGGCTCTGGCGGAGCCATTCGAGGAGCGGGTCGACAATCTGCTCGACGTCGGCGAGCAGCATGCGGCTGGAGTGCTGGCGGTGGTCGTGGATGCCGGCGAGGATCTTCTGCTGCGTCTTCTCGCCGAAGCCCGGGACGCCGGCGATGCGGCCCGCCTTGGCCGCCGCTTCGAGGTCTTCGACGGTCGAGATCTGGAGCTCGTCCCAGAGCTTCTTCGCCTTCTTCGGGCCGACGCTGGGCAGGCGCATCAGCTCGATCAGCGAGCGCGGCATCTCGCCGAGGAGCTCGTCGCGGTAGCCGAGCGTGCCGGTCTCCACCATCTCCTTGATGTGGCTCGCCATCTCCTTGCCGATTCCCGGCAGAGCGGTCAACGGCCGCCCTGCGCCGAGCAGGCGGGCGAGCGGCGTCGTCTGGGTCTGGATCGTGCGCACCGCGTTGCGATAGGCGCGGATGCGGAACGGGTTGGCGTTCTGGATCTCCAGGAGATCGGCGACCTCTTCGAGCGTGCGGGCGATGGCGGCATTGTCCATGGGCGGAGGCTAACATGGGCTCTCCTGTAGAATAGGAAGAACTCTCGGAGGTACCGCTGTATGAAAGCCCCCCGGCTCCTGGTTCTTCTGCTCCTCGCGGCCAGCTCGCTCTGTGCCCAGAGCAACGGTCCGCTGGTCCTGCCGTCCACTCTGCTGGAGGATGTCCGCATTCCTCCGCCGCTCCGTCTCGCGGAGGAGCCTCTCGCCACTCCTCTCGCCGAGCTGCCGGCCGCGGTCTTCGCCGCGCGCCAGGAGCTGCGGCAGGTCCAGGAGTGGAACGACGCGGGCCGGCAGCCGTACCGCATCGGGCTCCCGCGGGCTCTGCCCGAGGCGCGGGTGGTCGAGATCGCGGAGACGCCGGCCGCGGGGGAGATCCGGGAGCATGCGGGCGGGCTGCTGGCGGCGCGGCAGGGCGCGGCGGTCTGGGGGGCCGGCGTGCGGGTCGACGAGGCATGGCGTCTGCGCCTCCATCTCTCCAAAGTTCATCTTCCCAAGGGCGTGCGGATGTGGGTGTATGGCTCCGGCGGGGAGGTGGTGGGACCGTTCGGCGACGAGCTCAAGGACCCGAAGGGAGGGCTCTGGACGCCCAGCGTCGGCGGCCCCGAGATCCGTCTGGAAGTCGAGGTGCCGGGCGGCGGGACCGGAGGGATCGCGCGCTTCACCATCGACCGGGCGGCGGAGATCCTCTCGACCGGCCTCCGGTCGCTCATCGTCGCTGCGGACACCGCGTGCTTCCTCGATGCAAAGTGCATCGGCCGCGACCGCTTCCCGGGCGTCGACCTGGTGCGGAAGGCGATCGCGCACCTTGAGATCCCGGACGAGCCGGGCTTCATCGGCGTCTGCACCGGCGGCCTGATCAACGACAACGACACGAAGACCGTGATCCCCTACCTGTTGACCGCCAACCACTGCATCAACAACCAGGCGGACGCCGCCGGCACCGAGGCCTTCTTCGACGTCGTGCGGGCCCAGTGCAACGGACCGTTCCCCTCCCTCGCCCGCGTGCCGCGCGTCCAGGGCATGTCTCTGCTGGCGACCGGAACGTCGAGCGACTACAGCCTCCTGCGCCTCTCGAAGCTCCCGCCGGGGCGCGTATTGCTCGGTTGGAGCGCTGTGCCGGTGGGAGTGGGCACGCATCTGTTCCGGCTGTCGCACCCCGTCTATGAGGGGTCGGGAGCGATCGTCTGGCCCCAGATCTTCCAGGAAACAGTCGTCGACAGCTCACTTCCGGCATCCAACAACTGGCCCCGGTCGCGGTTCATCTATGCGCGGCAGGGGTCGGGCGGGATGTGGGGCGGAAGCTCGGGCTCGCCCGTCCTCCTGGCCAACGGCCAGATCGTCGGACAGCTCACGGGCGCCGTCGGTCAGGAGACGCCTGCGGCCTGCGACTTCCGGTCGGCGATCGTGGACGGCGCCATGTCGTCCACCTTCCCGTCGATCCGCGGGTATCTCGATCCGCCGGCGCCCTGCAAGCCGGGTCCGGACACGCTCTGCCTGCTCGACAACCGCTTCCGGGTGAAGGTCTCCTGGCAAAACCAGTTCGACGGCTCCAGCGGGTCGGGGAGGCCGGTCCCGCGCTCGAACGTGACCGGGTTCTTCTCCTTTGGCGATCCGTCGAACATCGAGCTCCTGGTGAAGATCCTGGACTTCGGCGACGTGGTCAAAGTCTTCTGGGGTCAGCTCACCAACCTCCGCTACAACCTGGAGGTGACCGACACGCGGAACGGCCAGATCCAGAACTACACGAACACGGCGGGCGACTGCGGCGGCATCGATCAGAACTTCGCCGCTGATCTGGCCTCTGCGGCGGCCTCGCCGGCCCGGACACCGATCCGCGCCGCGTCGTGCCGCCCCGGCCCGAACACGCTCTGTCTCCTGAAGAACCGGTTCTCCGTCGAGGTGGACTGGCGCAACCCGGCGAACGGCACGAGCGGCCAGGGAGGCGCCGCGGCCCTCTCCAACCTGACCGGAACCTTCACCTTCGGCGACCGCTCGAACGTCGAGCTGATGGTGAAGATGCTGGACTTCGGCAACCGCACGGCGCTCTTCTGGGGCGCGCTCAGCGATCTGGATTACACGCTCAAGGTGACGGACACCAACACGGGGGTGGTGAAGACCTACCGCAGCACGGCGGGGAAGCTGTGCGGGGGGTTGGACAACAACGCGTTTTGAGGGGGAGCCCTCACCCCCGGCCCCTCTCCCGCGAGCGGGAGAGGGGTGAACTGCAAAGAAGGCAGGCACAAGGCCTGCCCCTACGGTTCAGTGCAGGGGCAACCCTTGTGGTTGCCCAAGGAGTTCGCTTTGCTCCCCTCTCCCGCTTGCGGGAGAGGGGCCGGGGGTGAGGGCCTACACCCGCCCGTACTCCACCGCCCGCCCGCGCAGCTCGTTGTTCTCCACCGCGGCCTCATCCGACAGGCGGGTGAGGAGCGACGGCACCCACTTCGAGGTGTGCTGCCAGCCGGGCCGGGCTTCCTGACCGTCGCCGTCCTCGGCGGGGCCAGGCAGGAGGCGGTTGACCACTTCCAGGACGCGGGCGGTGAGGCCCGGGGCGAGCGTGGCCGCGGCGGCGGCCAGGCGGGCCTGGGGGGTGAGGATGAGGTGCGGCTCGCCGTAGCGGCAGGCTTCGACGATCCGGTGAGCCGCCCGCCGGCCGCTCATCGAGGTGATCGGCAGAGAGTCGGACAACGCGAACCAGGCCAGCTCCTCCCGCCGCTTCCCCTTGAACAGGGCGTTGACGTGCGAGCCCGTGCGCATCAGCCCGGGGCAGACGGTGGTGACCCAGACGCCTTCCTTGGCCAGCTCCACCCGCAACCCGTTCGACAGGCCCACGAGAGCGTGCTTGCTCGCAGAGTAGGGAGCCATGTGCGGAATCGCCACCTTCCCGCCGATCGACGCGACGTTGACGATCCGCCCCTGGCGCTCCCGCAGATGGGGGAGGGCCGCCCTCGTAAAGTAGAGCGGCCCCCAGAAGTGGACCTTGAGGGCCTCGTCGAAGTCCTCCAGGTCCATGTGCTCCAGCGGGCCGACCTGCACCACGCCGGCGTTGTTGATCAGGATGTCGAGACGGCCGAAGCGCTCGACCGTGGCCGCGACGGCCCACTCCGCGTCTTCGCGCTGCCGCACGTCGCACGGCAGGGCGAGAACCCGGTGGTGGCCGACCGCCGCGAGCTCGCGGCGGGCCACGTCGAGCTCATCCGGATCGCGCGCCAGGATGCAGAGCCGCGCCCCTTGGAGGGCGAGCTCGCGGGCGATGAGGAGACCCAGGCCGCGCGAGCCCCCGGTGATGAGGGCCACGCGGTCCCTGAAGTCGATGGGAGGCTGCCGGCGGAGCTTCCGCGCGACCGCCAGAAGAGCCGCGCCGGCGGCCAGGGCGGCCACCGGACGCGTGAGACCGTTGTGGTGCCCGGTCATTCAATGTTCTCCAAAGCCGCTGGCCTGGCCCTTGCCGCTGTCGTGCCGGTGATCGCGCTCGCCTTCCATGTGACGGTGGGAATGCCCGTTCCCATCGAAGTGCGGCTTCATCACGATCTTGATGCAGTTGTCCTCCTTGTCACAGAACGTCTTGTATCCGGCGGGCGCCTCATCCAGCGTGAGCCGGTGCGTGATGACCCGGCTGGGATCGATCTCCCCCTTCTCGATGCGGTCGAGGAGCGGGCGCATGTACTTGTGCACGTGCGTCTGCCCCATCTTGAGGGTCAATCCCTTCTGGAAGGCGGAGCCCAGGTTCAGCTTGTCGATCAGGCCGCCATAGACGCCCGGGATGCTGATCGTTCCCCCCTTGCGGCAGGCCTGGAATGCCTGGCGCAACGCGTGGGGCCGGTCGGTCTCCAGGCGCACGGTCTGCTTGGCGCGGTCATAGAGGGCATCCACCGTGGTGCCGTGCGCTTCGAGCCCGACGGCGTCGATGCAGGCGTCGGGGCCCCGTCCGCCGGTCAATTCGCGCAGGGTGTCGACCACGCTGTCGACCTGTTCGTAGTCGATCACCTCGGCGCGTCCCCAGGTCTGCGCGAGGAGCAGTCTCTCGGGGAACCGGTCGATGGCGATCACCCGCCCGGCGCCGAGCATCCAGGCGCTCTGGATGGCGAACTGCGCCACCGGCCCGCATCCCCAGACCGCGACCGTGTCGCCCGGCTGGATGTTGCAGTTTTCCGCCGCCATGTAGCCGGTGGGGAAGATGTCGGTGAGGAAGAGGACCTGCTCGTCGCTCAAGCTGTCGTTCTCGATCTTGAAGCCGCCCACGTCGGCGTAGGGGACCCGCACGTACTCGGCCTGCCCACCGGCGTAGCCGCCCGTCAGGTGTGAATAGCCGAACAGCCCGGACGTGCTATAGCCGTAAGCCTTTTCCGCCATCCAGGCGTTGGGATTCGAGTTGTCGCACAGCGAGTACAGCTCCTGCGCGCAGAACCAGCACTTGCCGCAAGCGATCGTGAAAGGGACGGCGATACGGTCGCCGATCTTCAGGTTTCCGACGCCCGGCCCGACCTCCACGACCTCACCCATGAACTCGTGGCCGAGGATGTCTCCCTTTTTCATGGTCGGGATGAAGCCGTTGTAGAGGTGGAGGTCGGACCCGCAGATCGCGGTCGAGGTGACCTTGACGATCGCATCGCGGGAGTTGAGGATTTGCGGATCGGGCACGGTTTCCACCCGGATGTCGTTCTTGCCGTTCCAGCACACTGCACGCATGTCACGCCTCCGCGATCAGAAAGGGTTGTGAAGGTTGAGCGCGGACCTGCGACCCGCGGACTGTCCATCGGTGGTGGGGATCTCCCCGGCTTCCATGAGGTTCTTGAAACGGCGGAGATCTTCGTGCACCTGCCGCTCCGTCACGCTGCTGAGCACGCGCCCCACCGCACGGCCCAGGCTGTTGCCCGGGCTGGCCTCCATCTCGACGCGGACGACCGTGCCACGGCCGGCGGGGTCGTCCTCGAAGGAGACCGTTCCGGCGTTGTGGATGCGCGAGCCCGGGAGCGAGGCCCAGGAGAGGGAATACCCTTCGCGCTCGTTGATGATCTCGGCATCCCACTCGATGCGTCCCACGGGGCTCTTGCCGACCCAATGGGAGCGGCGGTCGTCGAGCTTCGTGACGGAGTCGAGGTGGCGCATGAACTGCGGCAGGTTTTCGAGCTGGCGCCAGAAGTCATACAGCTCCTGGCGAGGCCGGCCGATGGTGAGGCTGGCTGTGATCGGGGCGGGGACGGCTGCTTCGGCCGTGTGCTCGGTGGCAGTGCGGTGCACGGGCCAGCTGCCGGTGGCGCCGCGCCAGACCAGCGGTGCGCCGGCCAGGGCGAGACCGACGCCGCGCCAGGAACGGTCGCGCGCCGCGATGGTAATGAGTGCCGCCCCGCCGACCAGGGCAGCCAGGCGTGCTTCTGTGCTGGGGTGAGGACCTTCGGAAAGCTCCGTGCTCCGGGGTGAATGCAATGCGGTCGCTTCTCGCACGGTGGTGACCTCCTTGTTGAATGAAGATGGAAAGGTTCGAGGACCTCCTGGATGAAACGTCTGCGGATGGCATCCGCGCGGATCAGAAATTCCGTGCGAGAGACGTGCCACCGGGGAGGGGGGAGATTCCCGGACGCAGCGGGGCGACTGCTGATTCGAGAGCGCCGAGGTCACGGAGGCCCTGCGAGCCGCCGGCAGCTTCGATGACAAGACGATGAAGCTCCACGACCTCCGCGAAGCTGAGATACCTCATCAGGCGAGGCGCTTGTAGAGCTCCTGGTTTTTCCGGAGAATGTACTGCGCCGCTTCATCGAAATCCGGGGACTCTCGATTGAGCAGGTCGGCAACGGCTGCTCTCGCGAGGGCGGAAGGCTCAACGCCAAGGCGTTGCGCTTCGCTGCGAAGCTTCTCGGCCTGCGGGTCGGAAAGCTCGATCGGTAAAGTCATCAGTTTCCTCATGGTGGCAAGTTGCGCAATTGTACGCTCATCTACTCCTCGACCGCAACGCGGCGTGCCAGAGGTCCCGCCGCCCCCCATTTTGCGGCATGATCCCCCCGTGCCCACCCACCGCCCCCTCCTCCTGATGGCCACGTCCTCGGTCTGCTTCTCGTTCATGGCGTTCGCCGCGAAGCTGGCCGCGGAGCGGCTGTCGGGGAGCGAGATCGCGTTCCTTCGCTTCGCCTTCATGCTGATCCCCGTCGTCCTGATCCCCAAGCTGGCGCGGAAGGCGGTGGAGTTCCAGCGCATCGACCTGCTCCTCTATCGCGGGATCTTCGGCGGCTCGGCGGTGCTCTTCTACTTCCTCGCCCTGGCCCACATCCCGGTCGGGCTGGCGACTCTGCTCAACTATTCCGCTCCGGTGTTCAGCGTGCCCTTCGCGGCGCTGTTTCTGGGGGACCGCGCCGATCGCCGGCTCCTCCTGCCGCTGGCGGCAGCGCTCGTCGGTATGGTTCTGGCGGCGGGTGGGGGAGGCGCGGCCGGACAGCTTCTGCACTTCGGACCCTGGGAGCTCGCGGGGATGGTCTCCGCCGTCCTCTCGGGCGCGGCGGTCACGGCCATCCGGGCAGCCCGCCGGACCGAGGGCTCGATGGCCATCTACGGCAGCTTTTCCCTCTTCGGCCTGCTCGCCACCGCCCCCTTCGCGCTCCGGGGCTTCCAGACGCCCACCAGCCGGGAGTGGTTCTTCCTCACCGTGGTGGGATGTCTCTCCATCATCGCCCAGCTCCTCATGACCTGGGCCTACCGCTGGGTCACCAACCTTCAGGCGGGCATCCTGTCGCAGCTCACGGTCGTGCTGACCCTGATTCTGGGCGTGGTTTTCCTGGGAGATCGGCTGACGCCGGTCCAGATCGTGGGGAGCTGCCTGACTCTGGCCGGGGTGGCGGGGGTAGTAAAGGTGCAGGCCACGCCGAGGGCGGTGGAGTAGAACAAGAAAGGGCAGGCACAAGGCCTGCCCCTACAGATCAGGGGAACCGTAGGGGCAACCCTTGTGGTTGCCCTGATCTTGCCAACGGAGTGAGGGTCTACTTCTTCTTGATATTCTTGAAGAAGTCGGCCATCGAGCCGAAGCCCGAGCCGCTGCTCGTGGTGCTGCTGCCGCCGGACGAGCGGCTGTAGGCGACGTCGGCCTCCTCGTAGCGCTCTTCCCGGGGGCGGGGCCCACGGCTGCTGCGGTCCCGGTTTTCGTAGCGGGGCATCTCGCCGCGCGATCCGCCTCCTCCTCCGGAACCGGAACCGCCGCCCGAGCCCGAGCCCATGGAGAGGGAGATGCGCCGCTTGCCGGGATCGACCGCCAGCACGCGCACTTGCACTTCCTGACCCGGTTGCACGGCGTCGCGCGCGTGGTTCAGACGGCGGTTGGCCCCCATCTCGCTGATGTGGACCAGCCCTTCGATCCCCGGCGCGATCTCCACGAAGGCGCCGAACGACTCCGTGCGCATCACCTTGCCGGTCATCTCGGTCCCTTCCGGGAACTGGTCGGCCACGTCATGCCAGGGGTCGCGCTCCAGAGCACGCCGCGACAGAGAGATGCGCGGGCGCCTCTCGTCCTTCCCACTCTCGACCTTGATGATCTGGACCTCGACCTCTTCCCCGACCTGCAGGACCTCGCCTGGATGCGCCAGACGCGAGTAACCGATCTCGCTCACGTGCAACATCCCTTCGAGGCCGCCGAGGTCGACGAAGGCGCCGTAGCTGGTCAGCGACGTCACCTTGCCTTTGAGGACCGTGCCGACCTGCAGCTTCTCCCGCGTCTCGGACGCCTTGGTCTCGGCTTCCTCTTCCAGCAGCGTCCGCCGGGACAGCACGATGTTCGGCCGGGTCTTGCCCGGCTCGATCCGGCTGACGCGGAACGTCAGGCGCTGGCCAACGAACTGCTGCGGGTTTTCCACGTAACGCAGGTCGAGCTGCGACAGCGGACAGAACGCCCGCATCCCAGACACCTGCACCTCGGCGCCCCCCTTGTTGATCGCCGTGACCACCCCTTCGACCGGGATGCCGGTCTCCAGGGCCTGCCGCAGCTCGAGCGCCACGTCCTGGCCCCGCGCCGCCTTGCGGCGCAGCACCAGGCTGCCGGTCTCCGGGTCGTTCCCGGTGACCGTCGCTTCAATCTCGTCTCCGGCGGTGACCGTCAGGTTACCGGCCGAGTCCCTCAACTGCGCGATGTCGATCACCCCTTCGGACTTGCCGCCGAGGTCGATGAACGCCGCGGTCTCTCCAATCGAGAGAATGCGCCCCTTGACCTTCTCGCCGATCTCGGGCGCTACCTTCTGTGTTTGCTGCTGCTGCTCCTCGCCTCCCTTGTCCTCGAACTCCGCCAACATCTGGCCGAAGTCCTGGCTCTCCTGGGTCTCCTGGGTCATGGATTCGTGCTCCTGCAGTCCGGGCGTAAACGCTGGCCAGCTCGTCTGGCGACGCCCCGCCCCGGGCGTTATGGGTGAGAAAAAGTATCATGCCGCGTTGTCGATGTGCTCTCTTTCGTCTGTCGGGGGGATTTCGAGCGGCGGTTATCCTCATGTCCTAACATACGGAGAGCTCCCCGGATTCCTGCTTGGACTGCAATTCAGGTGCCTTGTGCCGGTCCTCGGGGTAAGCTTGCTCCAGCTTTAGGACTCGATACGATGACGACACGCAAGAGTTGCGTTCCCCTCCTTCTCTCTCTAGTGCTCTCGACCCGCCCGACCGGGGCGGCGGAGACGAAAAACGTTGCCGCGCCGTCGATCGATCCGCGGGAGATTCACCTGGCTGACCTCCTCCAGCTCACGCGCGGCGGCGAAAACGCCGAGGCCTACTGGTCCCCCGACGGCCGCCAGCTCGTGATGCAGTCGACCCGGCCGCCGTACGCCTGCGACCAGATCTTTCGCCTGCCGGCGGACGGCTCCGGCGCGCCGACTCTAGTCTCGACAGGCAAGGGCCGGACCACCTGCTCGTACTTCACGGCGGACGGCCAGAGAATCCTCTACGCCTCGACCCATCTGTCCGGCGACGCCTGCCCGCCGCCGCCAGACCGGTCGCAGGGCTACGTCTGGTCGATCGATCCCAACTACGAGATCTTCAGCGTCCGGCCGGACGGCTCGGACCTGCTCCGCCTGACCGACAACCGGGCCTACGACGCCGAAGCCACGGTCTGCCTGAAGGGCGGCCCGGTGATCTTCACTTCGGACCGCGACGGCGACCTCGACCTCTACCGCCTGGACCCCGGCGGCAGGATCGTGCGCCTCACCAACCAGCCGGGCTACGACGGCGGCGCGTTCTTCTCGCCCGACTGCACGAAGATCGTCTGGCGCGCCTCGCGGCCGGCTCCGGGCAAGGAGCTGGACGACTACCGGAGCCTCCTCGCGAAGGGCCTGGTGCGGCCGACCCAACTGGAGATCTTCGTAGCGAACGCGGACGGCAGCGGCGCCCGCCAGGTGACGAGCCTCGGCGCGGCCTCCTTCGCCCCGGCGTTCTTCCCCTCGGGCGACCGGATCATCTTCTCGTCCAACTACGGTGACACCAAAGGACGGGAGTTCGACCTGTGGGCGGTCAACCTGGACGGCTCCGGGCTCGAACGGATCACCTGGACGCCCGGCTTCGACGGCTTCCCCCTGTTCTCGCCCGACGGCACCCGCCTCGCCTTCGCGTCGAACCGGAACCAGAGCGCGCCCGGCGAGACGAACGTCTTCGTGGCCCGCTGGACGGAGGGGAAGCCCTCCGAGGCCGCTGCCCGCTATCGGGAGGACGTCCGCTGGCTGGCGGACGATGCGCGCGAAGGGCGCGGCCTGGGCACGCAGGGGCTCACCGCGGCGCGGGACTGGCTCGCCGCCCGCTTCCAGGAGATCGGCGCGGAGCCGGCGGGGGAGGGAGGCGGTTGGTTCCAGCGCTTCGACGTCCCCTCCGCGGTCGAGGTCCTGCCGGAGACGGCGGTGACGATCGACGGCAAGCCCCTGGACCGCCAGGCCTTCCAGCCGGCCGGGTTCTCGGCTTCCGGAGACCTCGGCCAGGTTGACGCCGAGGTGGTGGCCGCCGGCTACGGCATCACCGCGCCCGAGCTGAACGTGGACGACTACAAGGGAGTGGATGTTCGCGGCAAGATCATTGCCGTCCGGCGCTTCACCCCCAAAGGCGCGCCGTTCGACAAGGAGGAGGTCGAGCGCCGCTACGGCGACCTCCGCGCCAAGGCGTTCAACGCACGGGAGCACGGCGCCCGCGGCCTGATCGTGGTCGATGCGCCGCCCCCCGGAACGGAGGAGGCCGCCGAGGCCGCGTTGCCCAAGCCGGCGGTGGAGGACGGGGCAGGGTCCGCGACGGGAGATGCCGGCCTGCCGGTCGTCTTCCTGACCCGCGCCGCGGGAGCGTCCCTGTTCGAAGGAGGGCACCGTGCCGCCCTCGCCATCGAGCTCGCGCGGAAGACCGTCCCGGCGGACAACGTGGTCGGTGTGATCCGGGCCGGAGCGCCGGACCGCCTGCCGGGAGCGGTGGTGGTCGGCGCCCACTACGATCATCTCGGGATGGGGGGAAGCTCGTCGCTGGAGCCCGGCAAGCACGAGGTGCACAACGGGGCGGACGACAACGCCTCGGGCGCCGCCGCGCTCCTCGAAGTGGCCCGCCGTCTGGCGAGCCGCCGCGGCGAGCTGCGGCGCGACGTCTACCTGGTCGCCTTCTCCGCCGAGGAGGTGGGCGTCATCGGCTCCACGGCCTTCACACGACACCCGACCGCCGGCCTTCGGATCGAAGATCTGGCCGGCATGCTCAACATGGACATGGTCGGCCGCCTGCGCAACCGGCGGCTCACGGTGCTGGGCGGCGACTCCGCCGAGGAATGGAAAGATCTGGTCAACCCGGTCTGCGAAAAGGCGGATCTGGTCTGCACCACCGAGGGCGACGGCTACGGCGCATCCGACCACAGTCCCTTCTATGCCGCCGGAGTTCCGGTGCTCCACTTCTTCACCGGAGCGCACCCGGACTACCACAAGACCACGGACGACGCCGACAAGATCGACGCTGAGGGGGGAGCGCGGGTGGCGGGCGTCGTGGCGGACGTGGCCCTGGCGCTCGCGGATCGTCCTGAGCGCCTCGCCTACAAGAGCCTGCCGGCGCCGGGACCGGCAGGCGACCCGCGCTCCGCCGGTGCCTCCCTGGGAAGCGTCCCCGACTACGCGGGAGACGGCCGCCCCGGCGTGCTCCTCGCCGGAGTGCGCCCCGGCAGCCCGGCCGAGAAGGGAGGCCTGCAACGCGGCGATCTCCTGGTCGAGCTCGCCGGCTCGCCCATCCGCGACATCCACGACCTGATGTTCGTCCTCCGCCGCTCGAAAGCGGGAGAGACCGCCAAGGCCGTGGTCTACCGCAACGGTGAGAAGGTGGAGGTTCAGGTGACGTTCGAGGCGAGCCGGGGGATTCGGTAGCCCCCCCCGCCGTTTGCCTACCGCGCGCGAAGGGGCTAAAGTTGCCTCTAACCCGGAGAAGAAAATAAGGGGGATCACGCAGGATGGGGTCCAAGAGCGAGAACCGTCTGGAGACACAGACGTGGTCCACGCCGACGGGCAAACCCCCGCCTTCGCTCACCGTTCCCGGCTTGACGATCCTCGGCCATCCCCAGATCCGGCGGGTCGGCGAGCGGGCGGCTTTGCTCGATCTGTCGTCGGGACGGGAAGCGCTCTTGTCGCGGGCGGAACCCGGGTTCGCCCCGCCGGGTGAACCGGCTCTCCAGCCTCTCGCCGTGCCCTATCTCAGCCGCCGTCCCTGGCTCCTCCGGCCGATGGCCGGCGGCGGTGTCCAGCTCGTCCGGGGCGACTCGCCCATGTCCCTTGACGCCAACGGCGAGCCGGTCGACAGCGAGGCCTCGTTCTCGGCCGCCGAGGTGGAGCGCGGCGTGGTGCTGCTGCTCGCCGGCCACGTGGTCCTCCTGCTGCATCGCTTCCGCCCGGTCTTTCCCGGCAGCCTGCCTCGGTACGGCCTGGTGGGTCTGAGCGATTCCCTTCTCGACCTCTGCCGCCAGATCGCGCGGGTCGCGGACTTGAACGTCCCGGTGCTGTTGCGCGGCGAATCGGGGACCGGAAAGGAGCTGGTCGCCGCGGCTCTCCATCACGCGAGCAGCCGGCGCGACCGGCCTTTCCTGGCGCTCAACATGGGCGCCCTGCCCGCGTCGCTCGCCGCGGCCGAGCTGTTCGGGGCAACGCGGGGCGCCTACACCGGCGCCGAGCACGCGCGGCGGGGTTACTTCCGCCGAGCCCACGGCGGCACACTCTTTCTCGACGAGATCGGCGAGACTCCCCAGGAGGCGCAGCCGCTGCTGCTGCGCGCTCTGGAGAGCGGCGAGGTCCAGCCGCTGGGGAGCGAAGAGCCGGCGCACGTCGACGTGCGCGTTCTCGCCGCCACAGACGCGGATCTCGAGCAGGCGGTTGCCGCCGGGCGCTTCCGTGCTCCCCTCCTGCACCGCCTGGGCGGGTACGCGATCCGCCTCCCTGCCCTGCGCGAGCGGCGCGACGACATCGGACGGCTGTTCTTTCACTTCCTGCGCGAGGAGCTCGCCGCGGTGGGGGAGGAGCATCGGCTGGCAGATTCGGATTCGGATGCGCAGCCCTGGCCTCCCGCGGCGTGGATCGCCCGCCTCGCCGTGGCCCCGTGGCCCGGCAACGTCCGCCAGTTACGGAACGTCGCCCGCTCTCTGGCCATCGAAAGCCGCGGCACCGGGGACGACACCGCGGAGATCGCCATGGAGGCCCAGCTCCCGTCGGCGATCGAGGAGCTGTTGCGCGAAGAGAAGCCGCCCCTGAAGTCGGAATCACCGGCGGCCCCGCCGGCCGCACCCACCTCTGCACCCGCGCCATCGCGGGTGGTCTTCCGCAGTCCTCAGGACATCTCGGAAGAGGAGTTGCTCGCGGCGCTCGCGGCCAACCGTTGGCAGCCGCGGGCGACGGCCCAGCAGCTCGGCATCTCGCGCCCGTCGCTCTACTTCCTTCTCGACGCCTTTCCGAGCACGCGCAAGGCGATGGACCTGAGCCGTGAGGAGATCGCCGAGGCCAGGGAACGCTGCTGCGGCCGCCTGAGCGAAATGGCGGCGCTCCTGCACGTTTCGGAAGCCGGAATCCGGCGCCGGATGAAACAGCTCGGCCTGAAGACGTCATGAGTCGGGAAGAACACACGCCGGCCGAAGCCCTGGGGCCCTACCGGCTCGTCGAGCGGCTCGCCGCCGGTGGCATGGGAGAGGTCTGGCGCGCCTGGGACGGTCGGCTGAAGCGGCCGGTGGCGGTCAAGCACGTCCTGCCGCACATCCTGGACCAGCCGGGGGCGCGCGAGCGCTTCCGCCGCGAGGCCGAGGCCGGGGCCCGGCTCACCCATTCTGCCGTGGTCCAGATCTACGACCTGGTGGAGTCGCCGGAAGGCGATTGGCTCGTCATGGAGCTGGTGGCGGGCAAGACGCTGCGCGAGCTCCTCTCCGCCGGTCCGCTCGACCTGCGGAGCGCCGTGCGGTGGGGCGGCGAGATCGCCGGAGGGCTGGCTGCCGCCCATGCGCAGGGCATCCTGCATCGCGATCTCAAGGCGGGCAACGTGATGATCACCGCGCAGGGGCACGCCAAGGTCCTCGACTTCGGCATCGCGCGGGCGCTGTCTCCCCCTGGAACGGGACAAGAGACAGGGCAGGAGATGACGCTCTCGCAGACGGGGACGGTTTTGGGCACGAGCTACGCGATGTCGCCCGAGCAGGCCCTGGGGCTGCCGCTCGATCCCCGCTCGGACCTCTTTTCGCTGGGCTCGCTGCTCTACGAGATGCTCACCGGAGAGGCGCCGTTTCGCGCCTCCTCCGAGGCGGCCACCCTGGCTCGCGTGTGCAGCTTCCGTCCGCCACCGGCACGGCGGCTGCGCGCCGAGATCCCCGCCGAGATCTCCGCGCTAGTCGAGCGGCTGCTCGAGAAAGAGCCGAACGCCCGTCCTCGGGATGCCGGCGAGGTTGCCGCACGCCTCGAAGAGCTGCGGCTGCCCACAGGAGCCACTCCACCCAATCGCGTCGATGCCGCATCCGGGCTGCCGCGGGACGAGGCCACGATTGTCGAGGGGTTGCCGCGGGCCGCGGGTTTCGAGCAGTCCAGCGCCACTCTCCCGCGTGGCCGCCGGGCCTTCCTGCGCCCTGCCGGCATCCTCGCCGGCGTGCTCCTCCTCGCCCTGGCCCTCGGCTGGCAGGGCGGGCGCCTCGCCGCCCCGCCCCGCACCGCCAGCACGTATGAGCTGTACGAGCAGGGCCAGGCGGCGCTCCTCCGCTACGACAAGCCGGGCAACCTCGACGAGGCGATCGCGGACTTCCGGCAGATCATCGGCCGCACGCCGGACCACGCGGCGGCCCACGCCGCCCTGGCGCGCGCCTGCCAGCTCAAGTTCCTCAATCACAGCAAGGACCGGATGTGGTTGGACCAGGCCCTGCCGCTGGCCAAGCGGGCCGTGGAGCTCAACGGCTATCTGGCGTCGGCTCGGGTGAGCCTGGGCCTGGTCTACACCTCGCTCGGGCGGCTGGACGAGGCCGCCCAGGAGATCGAAACGGCGATCGAGCTCGAACCGGGAAACGCCGATGCCCAGTACGCCCTCGGCACCCTGGACGAGGCCCGGAACCAGCTCGACCTGGCGGAAGCCGCGTTTCAGCGTGCGATCGTTCTGCGCCCCGACCGCCAGTTCTACGACGCCCTGGGCGCCCTCTACCTGCGCACCGGCCGCCTCGCCCCAGCCATCGCGGCTTTTCAGAGCAGCATCCGCCTGGCCCCCGACGGGTTTTACGGCTACAGCAACCTGGGGGCAGCCTACTATCACCAGGGCGATCTGGCCCAGGCCGCGACCCAGTTTCAGAAAGCGCTGGAGATCCAGCCCCAGCCGTCTCTCTACTCCGCCCTGGGAACCCTCTACTACGCCCAGGGGCTCTATCCGCAGGCGGCCAAGGTCTACGAGCAGGCGCTCGGGCTGCCAGGAGGAGCCAACAACTATCTCCTCTGGGGCAATCTCGGGGATGCTTGCCGCTTTCTGCCCGAGGGCGGCGCCCGGTCCCGCGAGGCCTATACGCGGGCCCTCCAACTCCTGGCGGACCCGCTGCGCGCTGCGCCGCGGAACGTCACCCTCCTGAGCCACCGCGCGGTCTATCTGGCCAAGCGCGGGGACTGTCGGCTCGCCCTCGCGACAGGCGGGGAGATCGAGAGGCTGGCGCAGAAGGACACCGACGCCCGGTCCCGGCTCGTGGTCGCCAACGAGGTCTGCGGCCGCCGCGAGCCGGCGCTCGCGGTGCTCGAAAGGGCGCTGCACAGCGGTCTTCCCCTGACCGAAGTGCAGCGCGATCCGGAGCTCCTCGCGCTCCGCGGCGACGTGCGCTATCACCGGCTCCTGGCCCGGCTGGCTCCCGCCGCGACCGCTCCGTGAGGAGATGAATCACATATTCGGTCCCACGATCATTTCAGGGTCGTGGGCGAACGTGCGAAGGACGTTGTCCGCCCCACCTCGCGCCTGCACGAAAAAGCTCAGCAGGAACTTTCTCTCCACGACCGCGGCGTCCGCCTCGTTCACGGGCACCGGATCGGAGACCCAGCAAAAGTATGGTTTGTCGAAAAACTTGCTCGCGACCTTGTCCCCCTGCTTCGCGAGCACAGGCTGGAGATGCAGCAGCGGGTCGTCGTTCGTTTGGCCCAGGGCCCCGACGCGCGGGTTGACGGTGAAGGAAACAATATCGCTCGCCACCCGCTGATTTGTCTGCAGCGTCGAGTGGGTGATGTCGAAGATGAAAAAAGTGATTGTGTCGCCTCCCGAACCGCCCTTCACGCGCGGTCTCTTGACCACGGATGGAGCGCCCGGTTGGACGAATCCGGCTGGCATGTAGCTCCCGTTCGCGGGCCCGATGGCCGCGTCCCAGTCGATTCCGAGCTCCCAGTGGTAGTCGGTCATGATCGTTCTCCTTGTGGTTGCGAACGTCGTTCACCGCGGTATTTTGCAAGGCGTGCGCCAAGGATAGCACCGCTCGTCTCTTTGGTCGCGAAGGTTGTCGGGGGTTGTCGGAGAGCCCGGCCCGACAGTCGGAGCTGTCGCCGACAACCGCAGGCAAGGTGTTTGTTCTCTGTGGTTTGCCTGGCACCTCCCTTGCTCTTGTCTGATCGTAGGGATCAAACCAGCTCCCGTCTAAACCGCGAAAAACGAGAGAAACGGAGAAGAGAATGCCCCGACCGTCAGGAAAACCCGGAAAACCCGGGACACAAAAACCCACCGCGACACCAACACCGATCGTGACACCAAAACCCACCGCGTTGGGTCTGACAGATTCTGAGCTTTCGAAGATCGTGGGCGATGCGATCGTCGCCGCGAGCTACAAGACGAACGGCGCCCCTTTCAAGCCGTTCAAGCTCAAGGCCGGCACCGCCGCCGACTTCACGTCCATCTGGTCCAACGAAGGGCGCGGCGACTACGATATCAGGTTTTTCAGCTACAACGGGAAGCGACAGGACGGCTATCTGCCTCTCGGAGACGTTGCGGTCCCCAGCAAGTCGTTGTCGATGGACGAAGCCGGAACGTTGCTCTTCGCGATCCATCCGGATTGCGCGAACGATGCCCGCGCTCCCCTCCAGCACCCGGACAGCTTCGAGTGGATCCTCGACAACTACGGGACATCCCAAGACGACAAGAACCTCTTTTACTGGCGCCCGGTTCCACCCGCCGGCTACTCAGCGCTGGGAATCTGCTTCACACCGAACGGAACGCCGCCGGATCGTACTCGCTACTGGTGCATCAGCAACGACTTCGTCGAGGAAGTCGCCAGGATCAACATGTGGTCTGACCAAGGAACGCATTGGGCGCACAATGGCAATCTGAACGTGCCGGCGCTCAGGGACGATCAGGTCAACGGGAGGGGCCTCGGCACCGGACAGGTCCGCATCATCCCCCGCACGTTTTTCAGTGACGAAGGTACAGCGATGCGCGCTCTGGCGGTGCGCGCCGAGCAATGCTACCTTTCGGTTCCGCGCGTGCCCGAGAGCTCACCGACGTTCGACGACAGCGCCGGCGAGGGGGCATTCACGAATTTCGGCCTCGACGGAGACATCGCTGTCCTTCCATTTAACGGCGTCAAGAACCGCACCAACAATGCCCCTCTGGTTTCGCCGTTCTACTACATCGCGTGTGAGCCCTACTTCGTCTGTCTGAAATCGATTCCGACTCCAGCAGGAGGGAGCGAGAGGCTGGCCTATGAAGTCGGAACGTCGAGCACGACGTCGACCAGCTACAAGCAGACGACCGGCTTCACCATCGGCGTGCACGCCGGGTATTCCGCGGGAGACAAGGGCGGCATGGAAGGCGGTGTTTCGGCGTCGTTCTCGATGACCTGGGAGATCGGCAATGAAGAATCGACGACCAACTCATCGTCGCAAATGGAAGAAACCACCGTGAACTTCAAGGCGCAACCCACGACGCAAATCTGGCAACGCAGAAAACACATGGTCATCTACTCGACGGATGGCGTCAAGACGTCGGAAGTCGACTACAAAACGCAGGACATCAAGTTCATCCCGGCATGAGGGCGTCCGACGAGAGCTGAGACCAGAACGGCGGCCAACTCCGGGCTATTGGGAGTTGGCCGCTGTCCGATTCTGAGCCTGTCCTGCCAAGGCCGTAAGAATCCCCTCCCTCCGTCGTTCTTCGCTCCAGGAGAAAGAAGACGACTGATGCGCTCCTTTGCCGGGATTCTTCGCCACGAGATCAGCATGTCCCTTCGCCGCAAGGGCCTCTGGATTGCCTATGGCCTCCTGTTCGTCTTCCATACCGTGTTGCTGTTCACCCCTCCTCCCATCGGAGAGATGGTCAAGGGGGAGGTCATCGCGAGGGGTGAGGTCTGGCAGGTGGCGGGGCGCTTCCTTCTGGCATGCAACGTGTTCTTTCCGGTCGTGGCGGGGATCCTGTCGGCGGATCGGGTGCGGCGCGACTTCCGGCTGGGGCTGCGGGAGCTCCAGGACAGCACACCCCTGAGCCGCCACGTCTACGTCCTCACGAAATATCTCGGGTCTCTCGCCTCGTCCCTGTTGCCCCTGTTCCTCTGGGTGATGGGCATCGCGGCCTTCATGGCACTGATCGGGCGCGCGCACGCCAGCATGCTGGTTGCGGTGCCGGTGGCGTTCCTCGCCATTACCGTGCCGGCGTTTGCCTTCGTCGTGGCGTTCTCCCTGGCCTGCCCCATGGCCATGCCGCTCAGCATCTACCAGATTCTTTTCACCGGCTATTGGTTCTGGGCGAACTTCATCCCCCCGAAGCTTTTCCCGACCTTGAATGGAACCCTGTTGACGCCCAGCGGGATGTTCGCCCAACAGGGGTTTTTCGGCGGCCAGCTCTCGCAGGCTCTCACCGGCGCCGTGCAACACACCCCGGCCGACGCCGTGGCGAATCTGGCGGTGTTGGGACTGTGCAGCGCGGCGGTCCTGTTCCTGCTCGATCACCATCTCGGTCGCCTGGCCCGGCGCGCTTGAGGATCAGACCATGACAGGTCTCAAGTACTCCTGGCTCACCTACCGCCGCGACCAGCTGTGGTTTCCGCTGGCGTTCCTGGCGCTCTTCTTCGTCATCCTTCTGATCCTGCCCAATCCCGCGGTCCGCTACAGCATCGCGCGCGCCTATCTGGGATTCATCGTGCCGCTGGTCGGCGGCATCCTGGCGGCCTACAGCGTGCTCGACGACCCGGCGCTGGAGCTCCGCTTTTCCACCCCGGTCCGGGCCGAGCAGACCCTGCTGGCCCGTTTGGGATTGATCCTGGCCGTGCAGGCGGCCTGTGCGCTCGTCTTTCAGCTCTTCGTGGGCGCGTTGGGTGTCGATCTGTCTCCGCTCGGCGGCCTGTTCCGCGTGCAGTTGGTGTGGTTCCTGCCCACCCTCTCCCTGGCGGCCCTGGGATGTGCCGGAGCCCTGGCGGGAGCTCAGACGGCGATGGGCGCTTTCCTGGCCGGAGCGGCCTGGCTGATCCAATTGCTGATGAACAGTTGGCTCAGGCTGAACGCCCGGTCCGTGTTTCTTTTCCTGGGCGTGATCGTTCCCGGCGACCCGGGCCTGGCCTTGAATCAATGCGTGCTCTTCGCGGGATCGTTGGCGCTCCTGCTGGTGTCCTGGGCGCTGCTGCGCCGTCAGGAACGTTATCTTTGAGCGGAGGTTGGGTGATCGAAATTGGGGGGCTCACCAAGACCTACGGCCGCGGAGCCAAGGCCGCACAGGCTCTGCGCGGCATCGACCTTCAGATCAATTCGGGGATGTTCGGGCTGCTCGGCCCCAATGGGGCCGGCAAGACCACGCTGATGCGGATTCTGGCAGGGATCGTCAACCCGAGCCGCGGCGCGGTCCACGTGGAGGGACACGATCTCACGACGGAAAGCGGCAAGCGGGGGGCCAAAGCCATCCTGGGCTACCTGCCGCAGGAGTTGGGAATGTATCCCGAGCTCACCGCCGCCCAGTTCGTCGACTACATGGCGATCCTCAAGGGACTGGACGAGCCGCGCCAGCGCGCGCGGCGCGTTGCAGAGGTCTTGGAAATGGTTGCCCTCCAGGATTCCGCTGATCGCAAGATCAAGGGTTTTTCCGGCGGCATGAAGCGGCGCGTGGGGATCGCCCAGGCGCTGGTCAACGATCCGCGGGTGCTCATCGTCGACGAGCCCACAGCGGGACTGGACCCGGAAGAGCGCATCCGCTTCCGCAATCTCCTGGTCAACCTGGCCGCGGACCGGACAGTGCTCCTGTCCACCCACATCGTGGAAGACATCGGGCAGACCTGCCGCGACGTCGCGGTCCTGGCCAAAGGAAGAGTTCTCTTCCGCGGCAGCCCCGCCGAGCTGACGAACGCCGCCGGCGGCCACGTCTGGACGGTGATGATGGACCGTCTCGTGGAGCCGGAGCAGGGGCTGACGATCGTTTCCATGCTCCACCTGACGGACGGAATCCAATATCGTCTCGTGGGACCCTCCGCGGAGGGCCATCCCACGGCGGAGCCCGCCCGGCCCAGCCTGGAGGACGGGTATGTCTGGTTGATGAAGGGTGGATGAAGAGCGCCGGCGCAAGCGAAGATCACCCCGAAACATTCGTCGCGGGCGGTCGTAATGCCTATAGACCCCCTCCGCGCAGCCTCCTTTCCCGGCGCGATTCCTGGGAGATCTGACATGGCCATCGCACAGACCGACGAACCGACTCCGCAGAAACCGCTCCGGCTGTGGCCCGGCGTGCTCCTCGTGATCCTGCAGTGGCTGGGCAGGTTTGTCGTCCCCGCCATCGTGCCCGAGGCCATGATGTTCGGGGTGCTTGGCGCCCTCGTTTGCGGATTGGCTGTGGTCGTGTGGTGGGCGTTCTTCAGCCGGGCGCCCCGGTCCGAGCGCTGGGGCGCCGTCGGCTTGATCATCGCCGCGCTGGCCGCGACGCCTCTCATCCTCGACCCGTCGATGGCCACGGGGGCGATGGGGATGATCTTCTACCTCTACGCCATCCCGGTCCTCTGCCTCGCCTTTGTCGCCTGGGCGGTGGTCAGCCGCCGCCTCGCTGCCGGACCTCGGTGGGCGGCGATGGCCGCGGCCATCCTGCTCGCGTGCGGAATGTGGGCGCTCGTCCGGACCAATGGCATGTCCGGCGACTCCGATTCGGATTTCGATTGGCGGTGGGCGGAGACTGCCGAGGAACGGCTCCTGGCCCAAGCCGGCGCCGCGCCGGCTCCAGCGGCCGTGGCGGCTCCCGAGGAACCGATCGTGGCCCAGGCCGGCGACGGACCGGCGGCGCTGCCTTCGGCTCCGGCAACCGTGGAAGCTCCCGAGGAACGGCCCGTGGCCCCAGCCGGCAACGAGCCGGCGGCGGTCCCTGGCGATGAGCCGGCTCCGGCGGCCGCGGAGACAGGAGCCGGCTGGCCCGGCTTTCGCGGACCCGGGCGCGACGGCGTCGTCCGCGGCGTACGGATCGAGACCGACTGGTCCGCGTCGCCGCCGGTCGAGCTGTGGCGCCGGCCGGTCGGACCCGGCTGGTCGTCCTTCGCGGTCCGCGGCGACCGCCTCTACACCCAGGAGCAGCGCGGTGACGATGAGGTCGTCGCCTGCTACAACGTGACCACCGGCGAGCCGGTGTGGCAACACCGCGACGCGGCCCGGTTCTGGGAGTCGAACGCCGGTGCCGGTCCGCGCGGGACGCCGACCCTCAACAACGGCCGCATCTACACGTTCGGTGCGACCGGAATCCTGAACGCGCTCGACGCCGGTGACGGCTCCGTCGTGTGGTCGCGCAACGCGGCGTCCGACACCGGCACGAAGCTCCCGGTCTGGGGCTTCTCGAGCTCGCCGTTGGTCTTCGGCGACCTCGTCATCGTCGCCGTCTCCGGCCAGCTCGCCGCCTACGACCTCGCCACCGGCAAGCCGCGCTGGGTCGGCCCGGCGGGCCGCGAAGGCTACAGCTCGCCCCAACTGGCGACGATCGGCGGCGTCGAACAGATCCTGCAATTGAGCGGAGACGGCGCGATCGGCGTCGCACCGGCCGACGGCACGCGGCTCTGGGAGCACCCGATGCGCGGCTATCCGATTGTGCAGCCGGCCCTGACCCCGGACGGCGATGTGCTGGCCAGCGTCAGCGCGGAAGGCGGCACGCACCGCCTCGCGGTCGCGCACGGACCCGGCGGATGGACCGTCGAGGAGCGCTGGAAATCGATCGGGCTGAAGCCGTACTTCAACGACTTCGTGGTTCACGAGGGCCACGCCTTCGGCTTCGACGGCAGCATCCTCGCGTGCATCGACCTCGCGGACGGCAAGCGCACGTGGAAGGGCGGACGCTTCGGCCACGGCCAGCTCGTCCTGTTGCCCGACCAGGACCTGCTGCTGGTGCTGTCGGAGAAGGGGGAGCTGGCGCTGGTCAAGGCGACCCCGGACCAGTTCACGGAGCTCGCGCGGATCCCGGGGATCGAGGGCAAGACCTGGAACCACCCGGTGCTGGCCGGCGACGTCCTGCTGGTGCGCAACGACGAGGAGATGGCCGCCTTCCGGCTGTCCCTCGCAGGCAACCTCGCCGGGAAACGTCCCGATGCGGTAAGCCCTCGCCCGTAATTTAATCTGGTTGACCCCGGCAGGGCTCACAGGAGATCCGACATGTCCATCGCACAGACCGATGAGATGACTCCGCGGAAACCGCTCCGGCTGTGGCCCGGCGTGGTCCTCGTGATCCTGCAGTGGCTGGGCAGGTTTGCCGTCCCCATGATCGCACCCGAAGCCGGTCCCAACGGGATTCTCGTGGGACTCGCCGGCGGGTTGGCGATCCTTCTGTGGTGGTTGTTCTTCAGCCGGGCGCCCTGGTCCGAGCGCGTGGGCGCTCTCGTCGTGATGATCGTCGCGCTCTTCGCGACGTCGCGCCTCGTTCATCCGTCCATTTCGGGCGGGATGATGGGAATGATGTTGCTCATCTTCTCCATCCCGGTCCTGAGCCTCGCCCTGGTGGCCTGGGCGGTGGCCAGCCGCCACCTCTCGCGCGGACCTCGGCGTGCGTCGATGGTCGCCGCCATCCTGCTCGCGTGTGGAGCCTTGATGCTCGTCCGGACAGAAGGCGTCACCGGCGACTATGGCTCGGAGGTCAAATGGCGGTGGGAGCCGACGGCTGAGGAACGGCTTCTGGCCCAGGCCGGCGACGAGCCGGTGGCGGTTCCTGACGACGTGGCGGCTCCGGCAGCCGCGGAGACGCCCGAAGAACGGCTCCCGGCCCCGGCCGGCGACGGGCCAGCAGCGCTCCCTTCGGCTCCGTCAACAGTGGAGGCTCCCGAGGAACCGCTCGTGGCCCAAGCCGGCGGCGAGCCGGCGGCGGTTCCTGACGCCGTGGCGGTTCCGGCGGCAGTGGAGAAGGGAGCCGACTGGCCCGGCTTTCGCGGACCCCAGCGCGACGGCGTTGTTCGCGGCGTGCGGATCGAGACCGACTGGGCCGCATCGCCACCGGTCGAGCTGTGGCGCCGGCCGGTCGGACCCGGCTGGTCGTCCTTCGCGGTCCATGGCGACCGCCTCTACACCCAGGAACAGCGCGGTGACGACGAGGTCGTGGCCTCCTACAACTTGACCACGGGCAAGCCGGTGTGGAGACACGGCGACGCGGCCCGGTTCTGGGAGTCGAATGCCGGCGCCGGTCCGCGCGGCACGCCGACCCTCAGCGACGGCCGCGTGTACACCTTGGGTGCGACCGGAATCATGAACGCGCTCGATGCCCGGGACGGCTCCGTCGTGTGGTCGCGCAATGCGGCGACCGACACCGGCGCGCAGCTCCCGATCTGGGGCTTCGCGGGCTCGCCGTTGGTGGTCGGCGACGTCGTCATCGTCGCCACCGCGGGCAGGCTCATCGCCTACGACGTCGCCACCGGCAATCCCCGCTGGAAGGGCCCGGACGGCGGCGGGGGCTACAGCTCGCCCCATCTGGTGACGATCGACGGAGTCGAGCAGGTCCTGCTGCTCAAGGGAGCCGGCGCGATCAGCGTCGCGCCGGCCGACGGCACGCTGCTCTGGGAGCACAAGTGGGCGGGCGACGGAATCGTGCAGCCGGCCCTGACCGCGGACGGCGACGTCCTGATCGGCTCCGGCTCCGGAATGGTCGCCGGAATGGGCGTGTGCCGCATCGCGGTCGGGCACGGGCCCGGCGGATGGACTGTCGAAGAGCGCTGGACCTCGAACGGTCTGAAGCCCTACTTCAACGACTTCGTCGTTCACAAGGGCCATGCCTTCGGCTTCGACGGCAGCATGCTCGCGAGCATCAACCTCGAGAACGGCAAGCGCAATTGGAAAGGCGGACGCTACGGCCACGGCCAGCTCATCGTGTTGCCCGACCAGGACCTGCTGCTGGTGTTGTCGGAGAAGGGTGAGCTGGCGCTGGTCAAGGCATCCCCCGACCAATTCACGGAGATCGCGCGGGTCCCGGCGATCGAGGGCAAGACCTGGAACCACCCGGTGCTGGCCGGCGACGTCCTGCTGGTCCGCAACGATGAGGAGATGGCCGCCTTCCGGCTGTCCCTCGCGGGCGCCGACCTCGCCGGAGGCGTCCCGACGCGGTAGGCCCGGGACCTCACCCCCTGGCCCCCTCTCCCATCGCCCCCCCGCCAACCAGGAGAGGGGGAACCCTGCACAGCTCCGAGGCTGAATCTTTAGGGTTCTTTGACTTTGGGCGGTGGCGCCCCCTCTCCCGGGGGCTGGGGGGGCGATGGGAGAGGGGGTCGGGGGGTGAGGTCGGGCGGGGGAAGGCTCCGACTTCGCGTGCCGGAAAGCTTCTTCGAGGAAATTCGACCCCGAGTGCAAGATTCGTCCCCCGTTTTCCGACTGACTTGGTTGGGCCAGGCCGAGGCACGGGGAATGGAGAAGGGGATCGAGAAAGGGTTGGAGAAGGGGATCGCCCAAGGGATTCAGAAGGGGATCGAGAAGGGAACCGAGACCGCCACGCGACAGGCGGTGGAGCGGCTGCGGCGCGTGGTCCTCCAATTGATGGGGCAGCGATTCGGGGCGGTTCCGGTCAAGGTGCGGCAAAAGATCGAGGCGACCGAAGGCCTCGAGCCGCTGGCCACGTTGGCCGAGAGAGTGCTCGTCGTGACCTCGATCGACGAGTTGGGCCTGCACTGAAGATTGCGGCGGCGGCCACGCAGGCGCCCCTCGAGCCCGGCCTCCACCACTACGAAGGTGGAACCCCGCAGGCCTCGGGAGGTGGGCTCAGGCGCACGATCGCCACCGCAGGATCTCTATATTCGGGCTCGAGGAAGCCCCGCACGGAGTAGCTCTCGAGCAGGGCGCTCCGCCCCTCCACGTAGGAGTTGTCCAGAACCAGGGTGTTGACCCCCATCCCGTACGCCATCATGCAGAGGAGGCGATCGGAAGGAAAGTTCTGGTCCATGTCCACCTGGAACGTACCGTACCCGGAGGGAAAGTAGCCCGAGTAGCCGTTCATCAGCGGCCGATGGTGGTCGATCTGGGCGAACATCCGCCACGTCTCCACCTCGTAGTCGGAGACGTGCAGCCCGCGCGGCAGCGGGACGTGCGCCACGATCCGCTTCCCCGGCTGCTCGCGCAACCAGCTCGTCCAGGCGGTGCGCGGGGTCGCGGGGGTCGGCACCAGAACGCCAGGAGACGCGAGGTTCTCGGTTGCCGCCAGGACCCCCAGGACGAGAGCGAGAATCCTGCCGGTCTTTCCGCGCCAGGAGGCGAGACGGGCCAGGGCCAGCGCGGCCAACGCCGCGAGCACCGCCTGGGAGATCGCCACGGCGCGGAAAGGGCTGCGCAGCGTGCTGAGGCCGGGCACCACCTCGCGCAGACTGGCGAAGGGCCGCCAATCCCCGATCCGCAGGTTGAGACCGAGCGCGAGAAGCCCGCCAACCGCGACGCAGACCAGAAAGCAGACGATCCAGAGCCTCCGCTCCCCCTGGCGCCAACCCTGCCAAGCTCCTGCCGCCCCCAGACCGAGAAGGAGAAAGCCGGGGAAGAGCCCTCCCGTATCCCCCGTATACGCGTCCTCGCGGGGCGGAAATGCCAGGCGGGAGGAGCTGGGGCGGGTCGTGAAGTCCTGGGGCTGGGCCGAGAGGGCCACTACGACCTCCTCGGAGCGCGTGAATTTGTACTTCTCATGAAAGGAGCTCACCGTGCGGGCGATGGGCAAGAGAACCAGCGCCCCGAGGATCGCCAGAGCGGCGAGCGTCGCGATCGACCGGGCGCGGAACCTCTGCTCCGCCAACGCCACGAGCCCGGCCAGGAGAAGAAAAGGGAGGGAGAGGAGCGCCATCTGCTCCCCCGCGAGAAACTGTGCGGCGAACGACAGGACCGCCAGCGCGGCGGGCCGCCACCCGCCCTCCTTTCCAAAGCGAACCAGGGCGGCGAGCGCCCAGATCGTGCCGAAGAGGGGGAGCACGGGGAGCACCCCCAGGACCTTGGCGGTATAGGGGAGGGTGACGCCGGCGAGCGCCACGAGGAGTGCCGCGCTGCGCGACGCACCGAGCGCCCGCGCCAGGCTCCCGGTGGCGAGACCGTTGCAGACCAGGGTGAACAGAATCGCCAGGTTGTAGATCGCGGCCGGCGGAGCCCCCATCCACCAGAGAGGCGAGAGGGTGACCCCCTGCAGGAGCAACGGCTCCGAGAAGGTGAAGGTCCCTTCGAGCGGATGGAAGATGGGAGCGTTCCAGAGCCCGGACAAGCCGTGCGGCACGCGGTCCGCGTCCCACCACAAGGTCCACAGATTGAACAGCGGAACGGTGGCCTCGTGCTCGGTCCCCAACGGCAGAGCGCCGGCGATGGAAGGCAGGAGCGGCCAGGTGGCCACGATCGCGGCCAGCAGGCAGAGGATGAAAGGGATAAGCCCGCGCAGCCGGCGATGAATGGTCATGGAGAAGAAGGCTCCAGGTGCGCCGGCGGGACCTCATTGCCCCACCGGCGCACGCTGGATGCGGGAGAAAGACTACTACTGCGCGTCGAGCTCGGCGAGAGACCGCGTCACGTCGAAGATCACGCTCTGCAGCTTGGCGCCCTTGAGATCGGCGGCGAAGCCCTTCTCGGTCGCCGGAATCAATTCCGAGTGACCCTCGTGCTCGGCCAGCTCAAAGCGGCCTTCCGGAGAGACCACCAGATAGGTGCCGTCCTGGCGCGGGGTCAGGAACAGCAGGTGGCGGCTGCCCACCTTGTAGCTCGGGTCCTCGTCGAAGCGGTGGGTCTCGTTGCCGTTCTGGAAGAGGACGAAGGACTCGCCGGCGCCGAGAGAGCCCTTGAGGCTGCCTTCGACGCTGAAGGACACCCGCTGCGTGGGGATGCGGCTCACGTAGCCGTCCTTCTGACGGTTCACGATGGGAGCGCCCTTGGCCACGCCGGTCACCGTCGCGACGACGATCTGGGACGCCAGGCGGGTGGTCTCACTGATGCTGCGGGGGTGGTTGGACCAGAAAGCGTGGAAGCGGGGCGTGTCGGTCTCGGGTCCGACCGTCGAGAAGTCCGGGTTGCCGGCCACGCGGTTGGCATACATCGAGCCGATCTCGTTGATGTTGCCGGAGACGATCGTGTA